>Ga0209798_10000001_pt1 | contig 849467 bp, 818 predicted proteins | sample DOMMetBare3Fresh_FD_187475 | JGI IMG/M metagenome (GOLD analysis project Ga0209798, IMG submission 187475) | Wetland sediment microbial communities from St. Louis River estuary, USA, under dissolved organic matter induced mercury methylation -... | ecosystem: Environmental > Aquatic >...
AACTTGAAGCTAATCCCCTACTTTGGGTGCTTCTTTCTAACGTCGTTCTCTCAAACGAGGACGAAATTATATAGACTTACACCTTAAAAGAAGGTTAAAAGGCAATACGATTTAAGTAGTTTTTTTATCCCTCTCAATTTGATTTATTTTTTGTTTACTCTCTTTCCATATAATAGAGATCTTAAAAATTGCATTCCAGCTTTTGAATTTGATAGAATGCGTTTTGATTTAACATGTATTAGTACATATCACAAGGAGAATTACTATGGGACTGTATGACAGAAATTACATACAAGATCGCTCAAATGAAAATAGTTATGAGCATACAAGAGTCAATGAAAGCTCTATGGGAGTTTTTATTAAACAGACTTATCAACTGTTTGCAGCCTCACTGCTTGCTGCAAGTGCGGGTGCTTATATCGGGATTGGTATGGCAAAGACTATCTCTTCTTGGTATTGGGGTCTTGTTATTTTAGAGTTTGTTTTTTTATTTGGGCTATATGCTGCCAAAAGAAAACCAGGTCTTAATATGGTTTTACTGTTTGGTTTTACGTTTATTAGTGGATTAACACTGGTACCTTTACTCTCTCATACATTAGGTATGGCAGGTGGTGCGAGTATTGTTGCGAACGCTTTTATTCTAACAACCGTTGCTTTTGGTGGACTTTCAGTGTTTGCAATGAATACTAAAAGAGATTTTTCATCAATGGGTAAAATGTTATTTATTACATTAATTGTTATTGTGGTTGCAGGGATCATCAATATCTTTTTTCATAGCCCAATACTACAACTTGCCATTGCAAGTATTAGCTCTATTTTGTTTAGTGCTTTCATTCTTTATGATACACAAAATATTATCAAAGGTGCTTATGAAACACCTATTGAAGGTGCTATTGCATTGTATTTAGACTTTTTAAATCTCTTTATTTCATTGCTCCAAATTCTTGGTATTTTTGGATCACGCGACGAATAAGGTTTGAAAGAGGCATAAAAAAAGGGGGCGAGAGGATAAATCCTCTCGCCCCCTTTTGCATTTACATGTAAAACATTAACCTAAAGGTTCATTGACCTTAATCTCACATTTACCATTCTTTTCACATTTGATATTTGCATCAAAATAGAGGATTTTACTTACATCAATTTTTGCATCTTTAAGTTTCATAAATGCTTCCATAGAACGTCCTCCGGCAGAACAGTTAAAAATAACCACCTTAGCTTTAGGTAATTTTGCCGCTAAATCTTTTGCATCTAATTTTCCAGCTTCAATATTAACAGCTCCTTTGATATGACCATTGGCAAATTCTCCTGCGGTACGCACATCTATAACAGCTACATTTGCAGGAATTTTATCACTCATGATCAATGCTTTATACCATTCACCATCAACACTTCCTTCATCTTCGCCCAATTTAACGCCCTCAACAAAGGCATCTTTTTTAGAAGCTGGAGCTGCTTCTACTTTTTTCACACTACCGGCAGTTGTTTGGAGCCCTGCTTCTTTCCATTCAGGATACCCACCTGAATAAACACTAATTTTTTCATAACCAAATAACTGAAGCTTTTTAGCAAGATTGTGTGATTTTGCACATGAATACCCTTCACAAAATGCCACAATAGGTGTTGTCTTATCCGCAGGTAAACGACCTTTAAGTTTATCAACCTCTTCATCACTCATATAAAGCGCACCAGGGATCGTTCCTGCTATATATTTTGCGTACGGGCGTGCATCCATCATAACTGCACTATTGTTTTTAAAAATGGCTTGAGCTACTGGTAATCCAATCTCTGGATAATTTTTACTGATCCATTCTGGTTCACCGGCTTGATAAAGTTTTACATTTGTAAAACCTATGCTCTTTAAATGATTGGCTACAATTGGGCTTTTTTCACAATCCCATCCGCCACAAAAGACAATAATCTCTTTATCTTTAGCTACTTTATCCAGTTGACCAATAAACTTATCAATTTGTGTATCAGGAATATTGATACTTGAAGGGATTGTGCTACTTAAATATTTTGGATTAGGACGGGCATCAATAAGAAGTGCTTTGGCACCTTCTCGAGTTCCATTTCCAATTGCTTGCTTCACATAGTCATAATCTACATTAACGAGCTTATACTGCTCCATTAGCCCTTTAACATGCTCTGTTGGGGCTGTCAATACTTTGGCACTTGGAGTTGCACTGGCTTCTGGTTGTGTCGTACATCCAGAAAATAATAAACCTGCAACAACAATGCTTGCACTAATTACTTTGAGTTTCATCTTATCTCCTCTTTATTATATCTCTTGTACAGACTCACTAGCCTCAAGATACCTAATTAATGTTAATCACTTTTGTGACACCAAAGACATTTTCCTAATTATTATATAAATAAAATATAATAATTATCTTACTTTATTACTTAAGAAGGTTTAAATATTTAAAAAAAATTGAAGAAGGTAATTATTTTTTACTTTGAGTAGCATAGAAGATCAATGAGGTTGAAATAAAGTACTATACAGTGAATATTTTTCCACTGTATAGTCTAAAATTACTATTTAGTGATGCGCACTTTCCGTATCATCAAGATTAAATATTTTATCCGCAAGATAATACAGAAACAACGCCACACCGATACCGCCAAATCCTATTGCAAATTCAGCCGCAGAAGGGAAATACTCTACAAACGTAGGCGCGACTTGATATTCTACTCTCTTAAGTGTTGTCATTGGGTACAGTAAAGTATCATGCACTAAATCATAACGCATAAAAAAGATACCAACCATTCCCGTAATAGAAGCATAAACCGTTGCTTTAATGGCTTTTGCATTGCTCACTAAAATAATTGTAAAGGGAATCAACATTCCTAAAATCAATTCACCAAACCAAAAACTTGGATTTTTGATAGCGTGGAAAATTGTTGCTGCACGCTCTGGCATATCGCCATACAACGCTGTTAAAATTTTCCAGGCCTCAAAGAAAATAAGCACAGCTAGTAACATGCCCAAAATTTTTGAAAGCTTCACAAGCATAACACTTATTTTTTCAGGAAAATTCATTTTGTACCTAAAACCATACATCAAAAAGACCAAATAACACCCTGTAATCATCGCGGAAAGAATGAAATAAACAGGATAAAAAACACCATTAGCCGAAGGTCTTGAAATTAAAAAGCCAAATACAGCTCCAAGATTAGAGTGTGCTGCAAGACCAACTAGGAGACCGCAAATACCAAAGATTTTAGAAAACGTGTGGTTGACTTTAATGGCTAGAAAGAAAAATTCCAAACAGATGAATGTTAAGTAAAGACCATACAGTGTTCCCATCCACCAAATAGCCGAAGTGAGTCCTGGGGTTAAAACATTGTAAATCAGCATCGTCATCGGATGACCAATTTCCAAGCCAATAACGGCAAAACCTGAACTGATGGTGATAATCGCACCTGCAATAGCGCGCTTACCGATTTGCTGAAACTCAGGAATTCCAAAAACATGCCCAATAGAGGAGATAATACAAAGACCCGTACTGGAAACAACAAAGAAAACGTACATCGCAATGAGTAAACCCCACGGATGTTGTCTTGTAACATTGTAAACATGGTGTCCATGTAAGATATACGCAACCGCACCTGCCATAAAAGCGGCAAGAAGTGCTACGGTTACAATGGCTATCCCTAGATTAAGGGGCGTTTTGTCAAAATAAAAGAGTTTTTTCAAAGAAATTGTTTGCATCATAAACTCCTACAAAATATAAAATAATTTTGGTTTAGTACCCAAGTGTTCTTTCACTTGACGGTACTCTTTGTTAGCAAGCAATACAGAAATCTCGCTGTTTGGATCATCTAAATCACCAAATACCCGAACTTTCGTTGGACACGTTGCTTGGCACGCTGTAGTTGTTTCGCCATTGGCAAGTCTGGTATCGGAACAGAAAGTACATTTATCAACCGTGTTGGTTCGATTATCGACATAACGCGCATCATAAGGACAGGCGTTGATACAATAGGTACATAAAATACATTTCGTTGGATCAACCATGACCATGCCACCTTTGCCATAATAAGTCGCATTGGTTGGGCAGACTTGTTGACAGGGTGCGTTTTCACAATGTTGACATTGACTCGGATGATACGTTTGCGAAGCAATAGAGATGTTCGGGAATTGCCCTTCCGCCTCTTTAACGCCAACCCAGATACGATAATGATCTTGGAGGAGTAAAACGCCATTCTCTTCTTTACATGCACTTTCACATGCTCTACAATTAATACAATTTTTGTAGTTTAGTGCCATTCCATAACGTGCCATGATTAAACCTTTCTAATTTCTACGATTGTGTCATGAAGACAGGTTGATCCGTGCATCGGCTCAATGCCATCTTCTATAATAGCTGCATCATTACCGCCATTGTTGTATCCAAGGCTAAGCGCTTTTGAGTAAACGCCAAAACCATGCACAAAAAAGAGTGTGTCTGGTCCAATTTTTTCTGTGGGATACGCTTTGATGGTTGTTTTTCCTACTTTGCTGGCAACTTCCAGCTTATCACCAAACTTAATGCCTAACTTATCGGCTACACGTTTATTGATCCATGCATAGTTTTGTGGCACAAGGTTAAGAAGCATTCGGTTATTCGCTGTTCCTGATTGCGTAAACTGCGCATGACGCCCTGTGATAAATCTAAATTTACCTGCAGGAATTGCCATTTCATACTCTTTTTTCCAAACAGGCATTGCATCGATGCCTTTCTTAGCAAGAGCAGGTACAGCACACTCAATTTTTCCCGATGGTGTAGCAAATTTTAAATTACGTACCGAATAGGCACGTTTCGCTTCGGGATAGTATTCATAGTCATTCACACTCACTTTTTTGAAGTATTCATTCATATTAGGGTAAAAGACACCCTTTTCTTTAAGAATCTCTGCTGCGCCTTCATACTTTTCGACAGCATGGGCATTGAGTTCTTCTTGATCGTGCACAAAAGGTTTGCTCAAGTCAAAGTCAGCATAGACTTTTTCTTCACCATCATCTTCAATAGATGCTTGAACATCTTCATCGTATTTTTTCGTAATCTCAAAAAGAGGTTTTGTTAGTTTCGCACTCAAACCTCTCATGATTTCCATGACAGGTTTGCTTTCAAACATAGGGTCAATGACTTTATTGCGTTGTGCAATGGCTGGCTCAATACCACCAAAAGAGACCACTGGATCAGTTCTCTCCAAATAAGTACACTCTGGTAAAATCACATCGCTGAGCATAACCGTGTCACTTGGCATTGTATCAATGGTTACAACCAAATCTAATTTTTTCAAAAATTCTGCTGTTTTGGCATTATTTGGCATATTTTGCATTGGATTGTGTTTGTAGTTAAAAAGTGCACGAATAGGATACGGACTTCTGTTTTCCAAAACCATATTTCTAAAAGCAACCCATGAGCCAGACCCGCCCACAACGGCGGCTTCATCTTTTTCGATACGAGGTTTTGCTTGTGCATACATAGGAGCAACTGCGTCATGTTCTACCAGTGGTAAGCTCTTACCAAAACAGATACCACCTTTCACATCAATACCACCACCAAGAGCCGAGAAAATAGCTTGAGCACGGCGAAGTTGGAAGTCATTTTTAGACCATGTTGTACGTCGTCCTTGATAATAAATCGCTTGAGGTGCATTTGCCATAAAATCACGCGCAACTTGGTAAATATCTGCTGCTTTAATACCCGTAATTTTTTCAGCCCACTCTGGGGTATAGTTGTTACTTAAAATATGCTCTTTATAGGCATCAAATCCGTTGAAATAATTTTCAACAAATGGCTTATTGTAACGCTCTTCTTTGATAACAACATAAGTCAGTGCTAAAACAAAAGCTAAGTCAGTGCCTACATTGATCGCCAGCCATTTATCACTTTTAGCCGCCGTATTGGTAAAACGAGGATCAACGGTAATCAGTTTGGCACCACGTCCGGTTGTGCGTTTAAAGAAGTCCATCGTATCTGGTGTAACAATCGCTTCAGCACGATTTGCACCTGCCATGATGACATATTTGGCATTATCCAAATCAGCCTGCCCATAACCACCAATAGTAAGAGAATAACCCGAAACAGTGGTTGCAAGACAAAGACTTGCATGGTTTAAAAAGTGTGAAGAACCGAACATTGTGAAGAAACTTTTAAAGGTGTGCTCCGCCATGCCCTCGCCCGCACAAAAAGCCACCGTTGAGCGGTTATCTTTCTCTTCATCCAAAATTTTGGTGAGTTTTTCGTTAATGTAAGCGTATGCTTCGTCCCAACTGACGCGCTTAAACTTTCCACTCCCTTTTTCACCATCACGGATGAGTGGGTATTTCAAACGATCAGGATCATATACTGCTTGTATGCCCGAATTACCACGAGGGCAAAGCATATTACGTGATTTTGGAAAAAGTGGGTTTGGATCAAGTTTTTCAATAACACCATTGTGAACATGCGCAATGGCAGCACATTTATTAACACACATCTCACAGAGTGTTGCTATTTTTTTATCTTCATTGCCAACTTTTTTGGCTGGTGTTGTAGCATTTGCTATAACGGAAGAGGAACTAAGGCTCACTCCGCCTGCTATTGACATCGCTACACTACCTTGAAGAAATCTCCTTCTTGAGATCTCTACTTTCATCGCGTCTCCTTGTTATCTTTTGCCTTTAAGTTTCACACTTTCAGATGAGGCCTAAAAGTGTGTCTTTATATATCCATTGTAAAGCATAAATCTTAGAAAGAACTTACAAAAGGTTAAAAAAAATATACAAATAATCTTTAAAGAGAGTCAAAATCCCTAGATAAGGTGATTTTATAAGATAAAAAAATATGATACTTTGTCATAAATTGTATTACAAAAGGTAAATTTTTATGTACTTTATTGGAAATATTTTTATAATTTAGAGATAAATTGTCTAAAGAAAGCCTGCATTTCTTTTAAGTTTTAGAGGCTATTTTGAGAGATTATATAAATTTAGGTTATATTTAATTAACCTTTTTAGACTTTTTTGACACGCCCCAAATAAAAAGAACTTCAAACTCGAGGTATTCATGCGGATAATTTTGGATCAATGCTTTTGTTTGAGCCACATTCAAATGCCTTTCACCACCACTAACACCACTCTTTTTAATATAACGAAATTTAGAAAGGTTGTCTTCAAAAAAGAGGCGAAATGTTTTGACTTCATGTGTACATGTAAAGTATGTTTCAAATATTTCCATGAGTGTTTTTGCATGAGGTAAAAAAGTGGATTGACCACTCATCGTATGGATTGTTTCAAAGGTTTTATCCGTAAAAATGGCAAATGCTCCTTCATGACATCTTATTGCTAATTTGGAAATCAATGCTTCAATATCACTTGCCCATTGAAGCGCGGATGAAGAAATAAGAAGATCATACGATGGGCTTAATTGTTCTAACAAAGCAGGTGCTTCAAAATTTTCGCAGATAATTTCCACTTCTTTACAGATAGGATGTAACTGGCACATTTTAAGCGCATTATCTACACCTGTAAAATGCTCTATATCCCACGTAATATTTTTGAAAACGGCTCCGCTCCCACACCCTAAATCCAGGATTTTTTTAGGTTGCGAATCAATATGTGAAACTAAATAATGCGCAATTTCACGCTGTAAAGAGGTATAGTCATCATAACTATGTGCATTTTTAGAAAATTCTTTAATATGTTTTGCAATCATATGTCTATTACTATTCACTTTTTTTCTAAAAATTATACTCTGCAGTGCCTAAAAAATGACTGTTTCATCTTTTATTATACTCTTTAGTAAGAAAGGACAATAATAGTTTAAGAATTTTTTTCATAAAATATCTAATAATACTCATAATAAGGGGCCACGATGTCTAAATGGGGGCGTTTAGGGATTTTGATGTGTCTTATTTTAAGCACACAACTATGGGCATCAATCGGTAAAGTTTCTCTTTTAAAGGGCGAAGCATCTGCAACTCGCAATAATCAAACGATGCCACTCTCCAATGGTACAACTCTTGAAGAACATGATCTTATCGCAACACGAGCCAACAGCCAAATTCAGCTTACGTTTGAAGATAAAACTGTCATCACACTTGGAAGTGAAAGTATCCTAGATATTAATCAGTATTTGAATGATGCTCAAGAACCGAAGGCTAAATTTAAATTTAATCAAGGCACATTCAAAAGCATTACGGGCAATATCGGAAAACAAGCACCTGAGAACTTTAATCTCGAAACAAAAACTGCAACCATTGGAATCAGAGGAACAACAGTGCTGGGACAAACCAGTATGCCTCCGAAAGATGGTCTCGAACAGCCCGATATTATTGGATGTTCTTCAGGTAAAATCGTTGTTGTAACACCTATGGGGTCTGTTGAAATAGGTGCTGGTTTTGCAACAACAGTCTCACCAAATCAAGCACCCTCCGCACCAAAACCACTCAGTGCCACCCCTCTAAATTCGACAGCATCAAGTTCGTCACAACCAACACAAAGTGGAAATGTCATCCTTGCCTCTTCTTCAACAACATCGACTACTAATCAAGTCAATGATGTTGCAAATAACACCTTACAACAATCAACGCAAAGCACTGTAGACAATTCTGCTACTACTGCCGTGAACAATCAATCACATTTTACCCCTAGCGTTGGGCTTACAGGTGGTACGTTGGATTATAATCCATTTGAAAGCTCCATCGATTATTATGCAAAAGGGATTAATTCAACATTGACACTTGTTTTGGGGTATCATCCAAGTGAATATACCCATTTACATTCATATACAACATTGATACTTAGTGATATTCCACTTATTGGAACAAACGGTTGGACCAATTTAAATAATCTCAATGCAGAGATAACAGATTTTAGTTACTTAACCAAGCCCCATAACACTTCCAATACCCCCGTAACACTTTCACACAACAGCAACAATATGACATTATCGAATTATGCTTTGATACAAGATGCCAATCAAGAACTCTTTATCGCATCTCTGAGAAATGAGGATGTTTTCTACACTCAAAAATTTATTATTGGACGACAGTCTTCTACGCTTTCTACCTCAACTATTCTCTATTATGCAGATCCGTTTGATTCCATTGCAGCACTGAATTATCCTGAATTAACAGGCTCGTTGAATGCTTTAGCGATCAATACAACCAATCGTAATGCGCTTGGATTTTCATTAGATGGAAGTGACAATAGCCTTATTATCACCCTTGGAACGGTTGATAGTCATAATAGCCTAACCTTAAAAGACTATACGCTCGTCAATTCACCGAATTCAAATTACATTAATCACTGGGCATATGCTAGTTTGTCAGGAGCACTTTACGGTAGTACAAATCAAGCTATTGGTGTCAATGGGATAGAAACAACTTATAATTATGATGGTGGTTATATCCCTAGCTATAGCACAACAACGGGTATTGCAGTGAAAACAACGACTTCAACACCTATTGCCTCTCAAAGGTATAACACGGTACAAACACTAGAAGGACTTATTACTAACAGCTCAGGCAACAGTGACTTGACCATTCAAATCAATAAAAACACAGGTGCGATTAGTGTTGCCTCATCTTCACTTACCATCGATGGAACAGGCTCGTCTAGTAAATCAGCATACATTCACGATGACTATTTTGCGGCTATCACGATAGATACTCATGACAATTCAACACCCTTACTTCAAAACTATCTTATTGCCATCCCACTCACAACGCAAGATGACTATGTTTCATGGGGATACTGGGGAAATAATCAACTCAACAATGTAGACCGAATAGAGAGACAAACATCACCTTTTAGTACTTGGGTTGCGGGAACAAAAACTGATCCAAGTGTGATCCAAAATCTTGTCACAAATACAGCATCTTACAGTTACAGCGGTACAGTGATTGGTGCTGCTAGAGACTGTGGTGTATGGGGATACATCTTAAATGATGCGAGCAATAGTGTCAATCTTGCCATCAATTTTGCAAACGTAAATCCTATCTCAGGCACCATAGCATTTAAGACCAGCAACAATCGATCATGGAGCAGTACGGTCACAACAAGTGCTCTAACAGCCAGTTCATCTAGCTTTACAGCTAATTTGGCGAGTGGAAACTCTAATGGAAGCTTAAAGGGAAATTTTTACGGACCAGCAGCTAATGCTCTTGCAGGTAGTTTCAATTTGTCAAAAACTTCTGATGATATAGCTTCTGGCTCATTCAAAGCAATTAAATAAGGGCTAACACCATGAGAAAAATTTTAATTTTTTGTTTTATCACCATTGCTTCACTCTCAGCGAGTTCTTTAGAGACTTTCAAAAGTGACTATACTCTTGCACTAAAGGCTTATAATGCGCAAGATTTTTTAAATGCCTATCAACAGTTTTACACGCTGAGTGAAATATCACCTGAGAATGTTGAAGTCAATTTTTATCTTGGAAGAGCAGCGTTGGAGCTTAAACATTATGATGATGCGGTAAGCGCGTTTGATCGTGTTCTTATCCTGAATCCTTCACATGTACGAACCAAGCTGGAATTAGCGCGCCTTTATTTTGAAATCCAACAATACGACACCGCTCAATCTCTTTTAGATGGTGTATTGCAAGAGCAATTGCCCCTTACTGTGCAAGAAAATGTGATTGCACTCAAAAGCGCTATTGAGCAACAAAGAGCAAAACACACGTTTGGTGGTGCTTTAATTTTAGCATGGGATTACGATACCAATATTGGTAATGATGTGGGACGAGGTGTAACTCAAAACATACCCAACATTATAGATTTACCTGGAAATAATCGACGTAAAAGTGCTGGTCTTGCACAAACATTGGTTTTAAACCACAGCTACGATATGGGTGAAAAAGGTGGCTTTGCTTGGGAAAGTACCTTTTTAGCTTACAATAAAAATCTTACACAGTACTCGGACAAAGACCTTATGCTTTTTTCGTTAGCAACAGGACCGAGCTATACTTATGATATTTATAAACTTTCACTTCAAGCCATTTATGACAAAGTTCGCTTAGAATCTGATGATTATATGAATATAAGCCGTGTCGCGCTTAACCTTAAAACAATTCTGACTCCCGAGTTAATGTTAGAAACGGACATTACTCAAAAACGCAGCCTCCACACGCAAAGTTCTAACACCACTGATTCTGATGCAACTGTTTATACTATGGGACTACGTTACGCACTCAACCCACAAGATCCATGGATTATTGCGGCCTATGTCACCTACAAAGATGAAAACGAGCGAAACAAAACAGCGGCACAATATGGTGTTTCATCGGATGAGTGGAACTATCGTTTGGAACTTTCAAAAGAGGTTTTCAAAGATTTTCGAGCTGCAATTGGATATGCCTATAAAGATACCACGTACAAAGAATTTGATGCACTTTTTAATCTCAAACGTAAAGATACTGAAGATTACTATACCGCTTCACTTTCATACATGCTCGATAAACAATCTTCAATCATGCTAGGCTACGCTTACAGTGACCATACTTCCAACAATGCTCTGTACACTTACAAAAAAAATGTTACGACTCTTTCGTACATTTACTCGTTTTAGCCTATGCGTAAAAGCCTAACACAGCTTCTCTTCGCTCTCATCATTATGGGAAGCTGTAGTATAGGTTATCTTCATTACAGCTCCTTTTGGCAACCCTTTGAATATAAAATCAAAGATATCATGCTTCAAAGGAGAGGTGAAATCAAAGGTGATGAAAATATTATTATCATTGACATTGATGAAAAAAGCCTCAAATCTCTTGGACAATGGCCATGGAGTAGAGATAAAATAGCAAAGCTCCTGCAAAATCTCTCCGATCTTGGTGTCGCCATCATAGGACTTGATGTTGTTTTTGCAGAAGCAGACAACAGCTCACCTCAAAAAGTCTTAAAACAATTAGGGCTTTCGTATCAAAATGCACCCGATTATGATGCAATTTTTGCACAAACAATTCACGAAACACCTACAATTGTAGGATATGTTTTTGCTTTAACCTCAGATGCCATCGAGCCTGAAGGAAGCCCTAAATCTGCCGCTATTATTGTAGAGCAAAATCGCCCAGTACACTCTTCACTCATCAAACCTTATCGCGCCATTTTAAACACTCCGAACATTCAAAAACAGGCGTACTCAAGTGGCTACTTTAACACCATTCCGGATGGTGATGGTATTGTGCGTAGTATTCCACTTATTATGGAGTATGATGGTATTCTTTACCCTTCGCTAAGCCTTGAAATGGTGCGTATTGCACTGAATGAAAAAAAAATTACGATTGCTTATGACGAAAGTGGTATTCGTCAAATTGAAATTGGCGAACATGTTATTCCTACCGACTTTTTTGGACGTTTGATGGTAAATTATCGAGGTAAGCAACACAGTTATAAGTATATTTCCGCTCTTGATGTCTACACGAACAGTGTCGATCCTTTACGTGTCAAAGATAAAATCGCTCTTGTAGGAACTTCCGCTGCAGGCTTACTTGATCTTAGAAGTACACCATTTGAGAGTGTTTATGCAGGTGTTGAAGTCCACGCCAACGCTATTGATAACATCTTACATCAAGAGTACATTGCAAAACCTATTTGGACACGGGGTGTTGATCTACTCAGTATTATTGCGTGTTGTATCATCACATTTGCCATTTTACTTTTACCAAGTGCCTTATTAAGCTTTACTACCCTTATAATGTTAAATCTTATTCTCATTCTGGCACACTACTACAGTATGATTTACCAAGGAATCTTATTCAATACACTTCTACCATTGGTAGCAATTAATATTCTTTTTATCGTAGGTCAAGCGATTAACTATTTTCTTGAAATAAGACAAAAAGAGCTCATCAAACATAAATTCGCAAGTAAAGTAAGCCCTGCTGTTATGAATAATATTCTCGCGAGCGAAGGCGATGTTCTGCAAGGCATTGAAAAAGAGATCACCATCTTTTTTTCTGATGTACGTGATTTCACAGCCATTTCCGAAGCATCAGGTGATGCAAAGCGCTTGATTCATCTTATGAATGCCTATATGGATCCTATGAGCCAAATTATTATTCGCTCGGGTGGTACGGTAGATAAATTTATTGGTGATGCCATCATGGCGTATTGGAATGCTCCTATTAGCATAAAAGATCATGCCGATAAAGCTGTAACAGCGGCTCTTCAGCAATTGCACCATCTCAAATCTCTTAATGCTGAATTAAAAGCCAATCCAGAATTTGAAAACATTGCTTCGATGGCCGAGCAAAAAGGTAAGCCTATCATTGACATTGGCATTGGAATTAACACAGGTGTCGCGATTGTTGGAGAAATGGGTACAACGAATCGTAGTGACTACACTGTCATTGGTGATCCAATCAACTTAGGTTCTCGATTGGAGTCATTATGCAAATACTATAACTCCCATCTAACCATCTCTAACTTTACCAAAGCCCAACTCAAAGATGCTTACATTTTTCGCTTTTTAGACTTAGTGACCGTCAAAGGTAAAAATGAACCTGTGGAAGTCTGGCAAGTTCATGATTTTGATGCACCTCAACATGAACCACTCTATGCAGTAAGCTATGAAGAGCTCCAAGAAGAGTTAAAGCTTCATCATGAGGCTATCGCACTTTATAAAGAAGCTCGTTTCACTGAAGCACTTGCTTATTTTGAAACACTGCAAAAAAGAGAAACGAAAACCAATCAAGCCATTTACACAATCTATTGTGAGCGTTGTTCACACTATATTACTTTCCCACCAAGTGCATTTAATGGTGTTTTTGTGCACACTACTAAAGGATAATAATGAGTTATATTCGTATTTTAGGTGCTTCTGGAAGCAGATCCAAAGAGTCTTTTAGCACATGTATTCAAGTGAGCAAACACACGTTGATTGATGCGGGTAATATTATGCATTCCCTTGGCGAAGATGCTTTTCATATCAACCATATTTTTTTCTCGCATGCTCATTTGGACCATATCATCGATACGGCATTCATGGTCGATAATTTTTTTGCCAAACGTACAGAAACACTCACACTTTATGGACTCCCAGCAACAATTAAAGCACTGCAAACACATCTTTTTAACAATGTTGTCTGGCCTGATTTTAGTAAACTTCATCTACCAAACAGCAAAATACCTGCTATTACTTATGTGACGATTGAACCACAACAAAGTTATGTCGTTGAAGAAGGTATAACACTCACTCCTTTTTTAGCCAATCATACAGTTCCTTGCTGTGGTTATATTATAGAGCAAAATAAAAGCGCTCTGCTCTTCTCAGGAGATACCTTTAGTAATGAAGCATTGTGGGAGTTACTGAACGAAAGATCTGAAATTAAAGCGCTTATCATCGATGTCTCTTTCCCAAATCATTTTGTGAAAATTGCAACCGAAAGTAAACATCTGACACCACACTTTTTAGCCGAAGGGATGAAACACCTCAAACGTAATGATGTGCATCTTTATATCAACCATCTTAAACCTTTTTATGCTGAACAAATCACACAAGAATTAAGTGCTATTGGCATTGCACAAGAAGCTGTTTTACACGATGGTGGAAGTATAGATCTCGCCACGGGTCATTTACAATACATTATGCCTGTAAGCATCGATGAACGTGTTCAAAAACTCACGGAGATAGGAACAGCGCTTTCTGCCAATGAGAACCTTGATGCACTTTTAGAAATGATCGTCACCGAAGCCAAAAATCTCACAGGAGCAGATGGAGGAACACTCTACTTGCTTGAAAAAGATGAACTACGTTTTCAAGTTATTCAAACAGACTCGTTAAATATCAAAATGGGAGGCAAGAGCGACAAAATAACATGGCCACCACTCCCACTCTATCTCGAAAATGGCACACCCAATAAAGCTATGGTAGCCGCGACATGTGCTTTAGAAGATCGACTTGTCAACATCCCTGATGTCTATGAAGCCGTAGGATTTTCTTTTGAGGGTACCAAAAAATTCGATCAAGGAACAGGGTATCGCTCCAAATCAATGCTCGTTATTCCCATGAAAAACCACGAGCATGAAATTATTGGCGTATTGCAGCTTTTAAATAAAATTGATGCACAAACGCATGAAGTGAGAGCATTTAACGTTGAAGATGAAAAAATCACCCTTTCTCTCGCATCGCAAGCTGCCATTGCTATTACCAACACATCGCTTATCCAAGGACTTGAAAATCTTTTAGAGTCTTTTCTTAAAAGCATCATTTTTGCTATCAGTAAAAAATCACCTTACACGGCTGGGCACATTGAACGTATGGTAAAACTTAGTGTCATGATCGCTGAGGCGATCAATCAAGATGACTCTTTATATGCAAAAAAACACTTCACCGAAGAAGAGATCAAGCAGATCAATTTTGCGGCACTGATGCATGACATTGGAAAATTAGCAACACCTGAACAAGTCGTCGACAAAGCGACAAAATTAGAAGCTATCGTTGATCGTATTTATATCATTGAATGTCGTATTAAAACAGTTGAAAAAGCTTTACGTGTAAAATTTTTAGAAGATAAAATTGCTATCATGGAAGGTAGACAAAAAGGCGATATGCAAGCGTTAGAAGAGACGTATCATCACGATCTTGAAACCTTAAAGAATACCTTTACACTTATCCAGTCGAGCAACAAAGGTGACACATTTCTGCATAATGAGACTGTTGCGAAGGTTCAATCACTGGCAAAAGAGTCATGGCACATAGGAGAAGAAAACTATAGCATTCTCACAGAAGATGAGGCGTATCATCTTAGCACCCAAAAAGGTACACTCACCTATGAAGAGCGCAAAATCATTAACGATCACGCGCAACTAAGCGTTGACATTTTAAACCGTTTGCCATTCCCTAAAAAATACCAACAGATTCCTCAAATTTCAGGAAATCACCATGAAAAAATCAATGGGAAAGGCTACCCACAAGGACTCAAAGGTGCTGAAATCAGCTTTGAAGCGCGTATTTTAGCCATTGCCGATATTTTTGAAGCCCTGACTGCCAGTGATCGCCCGTATAAAGCAGGTATGCCTCTTTCCTTGGCAATGAAAATTCTTCACAGTATGGCAAAAGAAGAAGAGCTGGACAAAGAGCTTGTAAAGTTTTTCTACGATTCTGGGCTCTATTTACACTATGCAAAAGAGGTGCTTCCTGCATCGAGCATTGACACCGTTACCGTGGATTTCAATACATTATAGTGTCTTATTTTTTGTTGGCTATTTCGATTTTTCGTGTCAAATCTAATGCAATATTTTGATACAAAAGCGCAAAAGGATAAGAATAAATTTCATTGCACTTCTCACCATTAATCTCAAAAGAGATAATGGTTGTCCCCTCTTTATACGAAAGGATGGTTGCATTTCTGGGTTTTTTGGTTAAAAATGCCATTTCACCAAACATATTCCCAGAATCAATCGTTGCAACAATTTTTTTGCCATCAACGACAACAACACCCATACCATTTAAAATAAAATAAATATCTTTAGTGGCATCCCCCGCATTCATAATCACGTCACCTTTGGCATAGCGTTTAAACTTGACATTGGTGGTCATACGGATAATATCTTCCTGTTTAATCCCATCAAACAGATAAATTTTATCACTAATCTCTAAGAGTTTTTCTTGGGAAACAGAGAGTTTATGCGCATGTCCCGCTTCTAAAATACGCGCAATCTCTTCTTTGGTGTAATTTGTATGTTTAATGACCATTGTTAATCCATTAGTGTTAGTACATTTTGAAGATAGGTATGCCACTTGATATCTTTAGCGTGTGAAAAATCAACCGTTTGCAAATATTGTTTTACAAATATTTTGGTCGATAACTCTTCTGTCAAATCTCCATCAATTCGCCTTGATTTTTTAAAAAAATCTCTAATAGAAGCACTTTTTTTTGCTTCATTCCACAACAATTTATCGAAATAATATGTTTTCGTGTTGATAATAGAACGTAAATTTTCAGCATACGCATCACGTTCTTTTTTAAACTCGCGTAAAAATTGTTCTTTGATATACGCCCCAAATTCCGTACGCTCTTCATCGTTTTGTAAGTGTTCCATTTTACCAGTTCGTTTAGCCTCCTTTTCACTTAAACGTGTATGGAGCCCATCAAGGTCGCCTACAGACTTTAAAAAATGGTATTTAAACACAATAGAAATATCTTTAGATTTTTCAAGAAAATTTTTATAAAAATTATTGAGGAAAACAATATCTTTGTAAAATTTAGAAAGTAACCCATCAATGGCTTGAACATCATTAGCACCGATAGTATTGTAAGCTGCTGCAATGAAGCGATTGAGTTTCATATAATCAACTTTTTTTTGGTACGCAAATCCATTGCTCTCTAAAAAGTTGATATTAAATTTTAAAACTTCATACTCATCATTAAAATATGTCTGTGTAAAATCTTCAATAATTGCTATGAGATCAAAAACAAGTTCTGAAGCTTCAGCTTCTAATCCATCCAGAGGCTCATTCATTGTATTATCTATCATCATTTACACTCCCTCTCTATCTATTATGATTATAACAAAAAGCGCGGTCTTATTAAACTATTTCTTGCCTCTTTTAAAAGTGATTTCTTAATGTTTAACGATTCTTTAACACGTTTTGGATATAATCCTTAGTTCTACATTATTTTGAAAACAAAGGACATCCCTTATGACCACCGTTTTATTGGTTTTACAATTTGTATTAACCGCTATTTTAACTGTTTCTGTACTTCTACAAAAAAGCTCATCTATCGGTCTTGGTGCTTACAGTGGAAGCAACGAATCCCTCTTTGGTGCAAAAGGACCAGCGGGTTTTATGGCAAAATTTACTTTCATCATTGCAACACTTTTTATTGTAAATACACTTGCTTTGGGTTATTTTTACAATCAAGATAAAAAAGTATCGATTGCAGAAGATATTAAAATCGAAAAAAGCGTTGTACCAAGCGTTCCAGCTCCTGTGACATCTGCTCCAGCAGCTCCTGAAGCGCCTACATCTAAATAACCTCGCATGAAATCTTTTTGGCTTGTGTTGTGTTTGAGTGTGATGGTATGGGCAGATGCCCATATCTTCATCTACCACCGTTTTAACGATTCCAGATATCCCACCACCAACACAACCCTTGAAGAACTTCGCAAAGAGTTCGACTACTTCAAAAAAAATGGTTATGAAGTCATTCCTCTTGAAAAACTTGTACGTGCTCTTCACAACAAGGAAACCATTCCTGACAATTGGATTGTTCTTACAATTGATGATAACTACAAAAGTTTTTATGAGCATGGTTTAGCACTTTTTAAAGAGTACAATTACCCCTTCACAATGTTCGTTTATGTCGGAGCCACCGAGCAAAAATACGGCGATTTTATGAGTTGGGAACAACTTAAAGAAACCAGCAAATACGGTTCTTTAGAATTTCACTCACTAAACCATCCCCACATGACAGAACTCAGTGATGAAGCACTTAAAAAAGACTTCGATGAAGGTTTGAATTTATTTGAAAAACGTCTTGGTATTAAACCTCATTACTTCTCTTACCCTTTTGGCGAATTTAGTCCTCGGGTCAAAGCGATTGCAACAAGCTATGGTTTTGAAGCGATCTTAAACCAGACAATGGGTGCTGTTGCAAGTTTCAGTGACCCGCTGGATTTAGATCGCTCGGCGCTTGTTGGGAGAAGTGATTTAGCAGGATTTCTGAAATACAAAGCTCTTGAAGCCACATGGTTTGAGCCCAACGTGTTACTGAGTGATGGCAAGCTTGCATCTTTGCATGTAAAAGCTGTGACCAATGCAACCAAAGGTGGTATATACATCAGCGAACACGGCTATCAAGAAGTCAGTTTAAGTGATGGCGTATTTGAAGCTCAAATTAATAAAATACTCACCAAAGATCGTACACGGATTATTGTTTCCGTGGGCAACAAAATTTCAACAAAATTGCTTGTCAAAGACAAGTTTAGTAAATAATTTTAACTTACAAAGAGGTACAAAATGGAATTAAACAAAATCTATGCTGAACAAAAAGAGCATATGGAAAAATGTATCGCGGCACTCAAACGTGACTTTATGACCATTCGTAGTGGTAAAGTCTCTACAACAATTTTAGATAATATCCATGTGGATTACTACGGAACACCAACTGGTCTTAGCCAAGTGGCAACTGTTCTAGCAACCGATGCGACAACCATCACAATTTCTCCTTGGGAGAAAAAAATGCTCAGAGAGATCGAAAAAGCGATTATGCAAGCTAACATCGGTGTCAATCCAAACAACGATGGCGAAAGTATTAAACTCTTCTTTCCACCAATGACAACTGAGCAACGAAAAGAAGGTGCAAAACAAGCTAAAGCTATGGGCGATAAAGCTAAAATTGCCATCCGAAATGTGCGTAAAGACTCTAATGACCAAGTTAAAAAATTGGAAAAAGATAAATTGATTACCGAAGATGGCTCTAAAAAAGGTCAAGATGAAGTTCAAAAAATCACTGACGCAACCGTTTCTAAAGTCGATGAACTCGTAAGAGAAAAAGAATCTGAACTCCTAAAAATTTAAGGGTAAATATGCAAGTTGAAAAAATTTATAAAGACGCCAATGCCCTTTTAGAGGGACATTTTTTACTGAGCAGTGGTAAACACTCCCGATATTATCTTCAAAGTGCGAAAGTTTTGGAAGATCCTAAAGTAGCTGAGAAACTAGCGGTTGAATTAGCAAAAATGATTCAAGCGTCTAACCTTGAAATCGATACTATCTGCTCACCAGCACTTGGTGGTGTTTTAGCAGGTTATGAGCTTGCACGTGCTCTTGGAAAACGTTTTATTTTTGCAGAACGTGTCAACGGTGAAATGACGATTCGCAGAGGCTTTGAAGTCAAAAAAGGTGAAAAAATCCTTGTGTGTGAAGACATCATCACAACAGGTGGATCTGCTTTGGAAGCTGCTAAAATTGCTGAAAGTATGGGTGGCGTTATTGTTGGCTTTGCAGCCCTTGCAAACCGCGGTTTTTGTAAACGTGTCGGCAGTAACCTAGAAGGTAAGCCTACTTGTAAACTTCCAAATGATGCTCCATTTTTTGCACTGGCTGATTTTGAATTTGACATTTATGAACCAAGTGAATGCCCTTTATGTAAAGAAGGAAGCACTGCGCACAAGCCAGGCAGTAGAGGAAACTAAATTTTAATGCGATGGAGAGCTACTAAAAAAGGAGGCAGAAAAGAGCAAAAAAGCACTTTGCCTTCTTACGCCATCGCACCTTTTCAAAAACGATTCAAAGCTTTTGTCGTTGATTCTTTTATGCTGTTGATGCCCATTCTCTACATTATTTTTTATATGATTTATGGCTCCCGTGAAGGCTTTGCGGCACATATGTTTCAAGGCTGGCTTCTTATTTTAATTCCTTATGGCATCGTAACTATCATTTTTCTAAAACGAAGTGGTCAAACCCCTGGTTATAAAGCATATGATCTAACCCTCATTGATCTTAGCACAGGACAAAGCACTTCTGTATCACACCTTTTTTTACGCTATATTTTAATGCTTCTCACTGTGTGTACTATCATTGGCATCTTCGTACCGCTCATGCGTAAAGACAAGCTTTCACTTTATGATCTCGGAAGTCGCAGTGCTCCTATTTACAAGTGAGCATTCATGATTTTTTTTAAAATTTCTGGCTTTTTCTTTTTCTATTTTGTCGTAACAGGCGTTTATGTTATTTTTATGCCTAAGATTTTACAGATGTTAGGTTACAGTGCACTGCATATCGGAGCCATCTTTGCGCTTGCGCCTTTGATGCGCTTTTTTGTCCCTTTTTTCTTTCTTAAACATTTTGAACTAACACAAAAAGTATTTTACATAGCCCTTGGTGGGGCACTCTTTGCCATTGTGATGTTTTACCCAACCATTCATCACTTCTATCTCTTTATGCTCCCAAATATGCTTTTAGGTGCTTGTTTAGGCATGATCCTGCCTTATATTGAAACTTACGCGATGGAGCATCTGCAAAAAGAACGTTTTGGTAAGTCTCGCCTGTTCGGCTCCATTGGGTTCATGCTCATAGGTATTATTCTGGCTCGTCATTTAGAGGACTATACCAATGGACTGCATTATTTACTTCTTGCAATCAGTTTAACTGCTTTTTTTGCCTACTGGCTGACACACAACAATACCCATTTTATGACCTCAAGTGTTGTCAAAGAAGAAGCTTTTAACTTCTTACATGTAAAGTATTTATGGATCAGTCTGTTTTTGATGCAAGTAAGTTTTGGAGGGTTTTATAACTTTTTTACCATCTATGAGACAGCGCATGGTATCAGTCTTGAAGTCACAAGTTATTTATGGGCATTTGGCGTTATATGCGAAATTGTTTTGTTCTATTTTCAAGCACCCTTATTACAGCGCTTTAGCCTTTTATCGTTGGTAAAATTTGGTGTTTTTGCAACAGCATCTCGTTGGTTATTACTCTTCCTATTTCCTTCATCTCTTTTTGTTTCTTATGCCGCTCAATCACTTCATGCCTTTAGTTTTGCACTCCATCATACCGCAGCATTGAGTCTTTTGTATACACTCTATGCCCATAAAAAACTAGCCGCTCAATTTTACTATGGCTTTTCATTTGGGTTAGGAGGTTTTGTAGGAGCACTGCTTGCAGGGTATTTTTATGGTGAGTATCTTTACCTGTACACGAGTTTCGTTGCACTACTTTCACTTGGAAGCTTAATGCTTTTCAAGGGGAAAGAATAAAATTCTTAATATAAATCGTCTCAACCTGATACCCAAAGGTATTTTCTATCATATCACTTAGCTCTTCTTTCAATCGCTCTTTTCCATTAACGGTTTCTAAACCATTTGCATCCATGGTATTAAGATACTGCAATACAGCGTTACGAACATTGTCCATATTGCCCTGTATCGCTTTTTTAGCTGCTTTATTTTTTAAAACCAATGCTATGTCTGCTTTTAAGATTTTGTATTTTTGCGATCTAATATTGATGTAAATGGTATCTAAACTTACTTCTTTGGCATCTGTACTGGTATTCGTCGTTTTCTTGACAGGAACAGTTTCATAAGATGATTGAGTGTTATCTTCCTTGAGCATATAATTGATTGTAATAAACCCAATAACAATTAACAGTGCAATAAACCCTAAAGAGATTTTGAGTAGTTTTTCATTAAACATCGAATAGGTACTCCATAGTTTTTCATTAAGTTTTTATAATGGAATAATATCGGCTAAAAGTATAGTTTAGTGTAATGCTTCGTAAAATGAATAAAGAAGTAGAAGAATAGTGAGGTATTGATATTTTTAGTGCAATTGTAAGATTTTGCCAACAGACTGTTGGCAAAATCTTTACAGGTAGAAACTTCTTAGCGACTCATACGCTTACGTTGCGTTGGATCAAGGTATTTTTTACGAATACGAATGTTGATAGGTGTAACTTCAACCAATTCATCATTTTCAATCCACTCAAGCGCCAATTCAAGGTTCATTTTGCGTGGTGGAACAAGTTTAATTGCTTCATCGGCACCACTGCTTCTAACGTTACTTTGTGGCTTACCTTTAATAGGGTTAACATCTAAGTCATTTGGACGTGAATGTTCACCAATAATCATACCAGCGTAAACTTTATATTGCACATCAACAAAAAGTGTACCTCTTTCTTGTAAACTGAAGAGTGAATATCCCATAGCTGTACCCGTTTCCATAGAGATAAGCGCACCATTTTTACGGTGTTCAACTTCTCCACTGAGTGGACGGAAATCTAAGAATGAGTGGTTCATAACACCCTCACCTTTGGTATCTGTCAAAAACTGACCACGAAAACCAATCAAACCACGTGCAGGAATTTCAAACTCAATACGTGTTTGACCATCACCTGTTGGGTTCATCGCTTTCATTTCTGCTTTTTTACGACCCAATTTTTCGATAACAGCACCCGTAAATTCATCTGGCACGTCAATAACTAAGTGCTCAAATGGTTCCATTTTTACGCCGTTTTCTTCTCTGATAATAACTTCAGGACGTCCAAGAGAAAACTCAAAACCTTCACGTCTCATGTTTTCAGCTAAAATTGTAATTTGAAGCTCACCACGACCTGAAACTTTAAATTTACCTTCCCCTGCACTCTCATATTTCATCGCAATGTTTGTTTTCATCTCAGCTTCTAAACGCTCAGCGATTTTATTGGAAGTGACATATTTACCATCAAGTCCCGCGAAAGGAGAATCATTAACACCAAACACAACGGATAATGTTGGCTCTTCAATGTGCAAAGGATCAAGTGGCATAGGATTAGCAGGATCAACCAAACTATCACCAACGTCTAGTGTCTCAAAACCAGCAACAGCAACGATGTCACCACTCTCTGCTTCATTAATATCAATTCTATCCAAACCATGAAATCCGATCAGTTTCGATACACGTCCACGAACTTGTTCGCCATCTGCTTTTGCAAGTAACACAGTCTCATTTTTCTTAATGGTTCCGTTAAAAATACGTGCAATACCAATTTTTCCAACATAGTTATCGTAATCAAGGGTGAAAACTTGAAGTTGAAGTGGATTTTCTGCTTTACCAGAAGGTGCAGGAACATGCTTGATGATTGTTTCAAAAAGAGGTTCAAAATTTTTATTCTCATCACTCATATTGTATTTTGCATAACCATCGCGTGCTGCTGCATAAATGATAGGGAATTCAAGTTGATCATCATTGGCACCAAGCGCCACTAAAAGGTCAAACACTTCATCAACAACGCGCTCAGCATCAGCCGCTGGTTTGTCAATCTTGTTTACAACAACGATTGGGCAAAGACCAAGACTCAATGCTTTTTTAACAACGAATTTTGTTTGGGGCATAACACCTTCTTGTGCATCAACAAGAAGTAAAACACCATCAACCATTTTTAAAACACGCTCAACCTCACCACCAAAGTCGGCGTGGCCTGGAGTGTCGATAATGTTAATTTTAGTCTCTTTATAACGAATCGCTGTATTTTTAGAAAGAATGGTAATACCACGCTCTTTTTCAAGATCGTTACTGTCCATTGCTCTTTCTTCTACTTTTTGGTGTGCTGTATAGGTTCCTGATTGTTTCAACAGCTCATCGACTAAGGTTGTTTTTCCGTGATCAACGTGTGCGATGACGGCAATATTTCTAAACTCTTGCAAAAAATTCTCCTCGAATATAACTTTTACATCTCATATAAAACGTACGGGATTGGTGTAGTTTGATGAAGTAAATATGCTTCATTATACCACGTTCTTACTAAAATTAAAACATCCTTACATGTAAATCAATTTTGAACACATTGGGTTAAAACTGGAATGAGTATTGCTTATCAAAAGTGTGAAGTTATCTCTAAGCACTCAAAATGGCTGGTGATATTTCTCCCTCAAAGAGGCAAGCTTCAGTGCCCCAGTGGCTAACGTAGTTTCTCAAGCTTAGCTTGACAAACATTATGAAAAATAAAAAACAAGGTAACGGCGATGCAAGATATACTCTCCTTTGTTCAGGCTCCAAGCCCTACAACTCTTGCGCCTTCTACGAATGCAGCACCTAAAACTGATAGTCTTGATGGCTCTTTTTCTGAAAGTTTTTTTTCCGTAATTCTTGGTGAATTTACCAAAGAAAGCAAACAAGTTTCACTTACGGATCTTGCAGAAGGGGTTCCAACAACACCAAACCTTGAGCTAAGTACATCAAACGATCAAGAAGCCAAAAGTGTGGATGAACACCTTTTAGATGACTTACTTAGCGTTGTTAATGCACTTCAACAAAACTCTCAAACAACGATTTTTCCTACACTTAAAGCTTCTTCGACGTTAGAGAAAATTCTTGGAAGTGAAACCGCGCGTCAAGATTTTGCTAATGTAAAAAATGTCAGTGATTTGATGGATTTATCAAAAAAATACAACCTTGGTTTAGAAAAACTTTCAATCTCTCAAGAAAGTTTAGACACCCTTCAAACAAAATTTCCAAAACTTGCGCAAAATAATTTTTTTAATGACCTGCAAACAGCACTTGATACAGCGCAAAACTCGCAAAATAATGAAACAACAAAAGCAACTACTACCAATATTATGAGCCTTTTAGACAAGCAGCCTCCCAAAACAGACGTAACTCCGACTTCAATGTTAAGTGAACTTATTTCAAAAACGACACCACCAAAAGTGGTAGAACAAAATAATGTTCCAGATACTATGCCTATTGTCGAAGAGCCAATCATAGTAAATGAAAAGCAACAAAATACTTTAGCACAAGCACTTCAAGCACCGCAAGAAGAGAGCATTCAAGCAACAACAGCGCCGATTGAAACCATAACGCAAAAAGTGGTCAATACCAATGAAACTAAAAAAACAACGGTAACACAAACAGAACCAACAGAGGTTATTACGCCAGAAGAGCCTGTTCAAACAGCCTCCACTCGTGTCAATGAAGTTAAAAAAGAAGCTTTAGGTAAGACCACAGAAGACACCCAAGATACCGTTTTAAAAACGATTAAAAACGATAAAACAGCAACTGATACAACAGGTGAAGAGGCAACACAAATACAAAAAATAGCAAAAACAGAAGAAAAAGACACCACAAAAACCTCATCAGAAGAGACACAAAGCATACAAGACGTAAAAACGGATGTCAAAGCAACTGCAAAACAAGACACTTCAGTAAAAAATACGCCTGTAAAAGAGAGTTTAAATCAATTTGCAAGTGACTTGAAAGAAAAAATAGAAGCCTATAAACCGCCTATTATGAAAGTAGAGCTCTCATTAAGCCCTAAAAATCTAGGTGACGTTGATGTTACCTTGCTCACACGTGGCAATAATTTACATGTCAACATCTCTTCCAACACAACAACCATGTCACTTTTTACCCAAAATCAAAACGATGTTAAAAATGCCCTTGTTGGCATGGGCTTTACCAATTTGGAGATGAATTTTAGCGATCAAAACAATAAAGAACAACCACAACAGAACAACCAAAAACAAAACAATGGGAACTTTGAAGAGTTCAATGAGGATGAAACCGCTCTTTTAGAGATTGTCATTCCTCAATACGTATAAAATATAAGTAAAGGATACATGATGGCTATCAATACAAAAGGTTATGAAAGCATTATCACCCCAGGTGCAACAAGTTCGACAACAACAACAGCTGCAGCTAAAACAGGAAGTGCTGATACTTTAGGAAAAGATGATTTTTTAAAACTTCTTTTGACAGAACTTCAACACCAAGACCCAACCAGTCCTATGGATTCCGATAAAATCTTAAGCCAAACGTCTCAGCTTGCTACGTTAGAATCATCCACTAAAACAAACACCGCTTTAGATAATTTAGCAGCACAACTCAAACAGAGCGTTAACTCTAATGCAACATCCGTCATTGGTAAAATGGGAAGCATCGGCAGTGATGCTATTGCACTCTCCGGTGGTAAATCAACTTATGAAGTCTATTTTCCAACGGAAATTAAAACGGGTACACTTACCATTGCAGATAGTAAAGGCACTACTGTTAAAACCGTTGACCTTAGCACGGTAGCTGCTGGTAAAAGTGGTGTTTTAACGTTTGACTGGGATGGTAAATCTAATGAAGGTTCACAATTAGATGATGGAGCATATCGTGTTACTGCAACGTATCTAGACGCTACGGGTGCTGCAAAAACAACCGCATTTGGTGTTTATCCTGTTGAATCCGTACGTTATGACTCAGGAGCAACCTATATTAAGTTAGGTTCTAAATATTATGCTATGAGCGATGTTGTCGAATTTTATGACAAATAAAGGGATCTCCAATGAATAGCTCTTTCTACAATGGTGTTTCTGGTATCAAGACCCAACAATTTGCCATGGATGTCCAATCTAACAACATTGCAAATGTAAACACTAATGGCTATAAATACAGTAGCCCAGAAATTTCATCCCTTTTTTCAACAGCACTGACGGGTGCTTATGCCTCTTATGCTAACGATAAAGGTCTTGGAGCGCAAAGCCAAACAACAGCCCTCAATATGGGGCAAGGTATTCTTCAAAATACCGACAGCACATTTGACCTTGCTATTCAAGGAGAAGGTTGGTTTGGTGTTAAAGGGCAAGATACGACCAAAACCTATTACACACGGGCAGGCGCTTTTACGCTGGATGGAAAAGGCTCTTTGGTCAATGCTGATGGTTATTACCTTATGGCAACTTCTGGTAATAATATAATACCTACCTCGCTTGATGCAGCGACGCTTGCTAAATTTGGAACGTATTACAAGGCCCAAACATCATCTCCCGTAACACCCTATACCGTTACACCTATGACAGATATTCCTTTGGGAAGCGTTGGCGGACAAACAAAAGTAACATTACCTGATATTCTATACTACCCACCTATTGCAACATCAAAAGTCTCTTACGGTGCAAATCTTGACCCTAAAATTACCACAGATGCTGTTATTGTACCTCTTAACGTGGCTGATTATACCGCAGTAGTAACGCCAACTAGTTTAGGAAAAGCCAGTCTGAATGGAACAGTAAGTAATACAGTAGCTCTCCAAAAGCCTAAAGAAGGGGACTCCGTTAGTATTACATTCACAGATATTGATGGGAAAACACAGAAAGTTTCCACAAAACTTGATTCCTCTCTTACATGGAGTATTTCAAATTTAGATGTGAGTAGCTTAAATATCACTTCAAACTTAACAGCAAGCGTTTCGGTTACGTCAACGCAAGAAGTTGCAAATACTGAGCATTATACTACAGGAATCATTGCCCCCGATGGTACAAAAGACATTATCGATATGACCTTTACAAAACAAGTTCCTCAAGGTTCATCGGGTAGCACATGGGATGCTAGTATTAAGATACTAAGTTATCTTGAAGATTATGTTGTTGAAAATTACGATGCTACAAAAACATACGACCCTTCAGTTTATAATGTAGATACAGCAAAAGGTACAGTTACAAAAATTTATGACCCTACAAAATATTATATCGACACTACAAGCAAAAAAGTCTATGACATTGTCGATACACAAACGGGAACACTTACATTTGGAGGGGCAGGACAGCTCTTATCAAACTCTCTACCAGCGCTTAATAATGGAGGAACACCTTTAGAGCTAAACCTTGGAACAGTTGGTAAGTATGATGGACTCATTTCCAGTACCACCATCAAAAAATCCAATGTTGTAACAGCCAATGGTTCTATGGAAGGCTTTTTAACAGACTATACCATGGATAGTAACGGTAACGTTGTTGCAGAATTTAGCAATGGTAAAAGCTCGGCTATCGCCAAAGTTGCAATCTATCATTTTCAAAATGATCAAGGGCTATTATCAGATTCTGCAACACTTTTTGAAGAATCTGCTAATAGCGGTAAAGCTATTTTTTATACCAATAAAAATGGCGAAAGTTTTCTAGGTTCTACCATTTTTAATAACAAATTAGAAGGTAGTAATGTCAGTATGGCAACAGCATTAACAGAGCTTATCATCGTTCAAAAAGCATTTGATGCTAGCTCTAAAAGTATTACCACCAGCGATGAGCTTATTAAAAATGCTATCAACATGAAAAGCTAAAGTAAATGACATTTTAGTGGAATAAAAATTGCTTTCATTTTGTACGAAATTTATAAAAATAATCAGTAACTTTAAAAAGGATACGCTATGATGAGATCACTTTGGGCCGGCGTTACCGGATTGCAAGCACACCAAATTGCAATGGACGTTGAATCAAATAATATTGCGAACGTTAATACATCAGGTTTTAAGTACAGCAGAGCCAATTTCTCGAATCTCTTAAATCAGACCGTATCAATTGCAACTGCGCCACAAGGTGAATTAGGTGGTAAAAATGCCACACAAATTGGTCTTGGAACACAAGTCAGTTCCGTCACAAAAATTTTTAAACAAGGCTCCATCGAAACAACCGATAAAACAACCGATTTAGCCATCAGTGGTGATGGTTTTTATGTCGTTTCTCCGGATGGTGGAACAACCTACAAATACACCCGCAGTGGCGATTTTGCCTTTGATGCCAATGGTAACTTTGTAGATGCCAATGGGTACATCGTTCAAGGATGGTTAAAAAATGAAACCACTGGACAAATAGACACAACCTCACCTATCTCCAATATTACAATTCCACCAGGACTGACAACACCTGCCAATGCAACATCCGTTGTTACAGTTAAAGCCAATCTTGATTCTGGTATTGATGTTGGAAAAAATAAAACAACCATTTACGCTTTAGACTCTCACAGCGGATGGGTTGACCTTAACAACGATGGTATTGAAAATGCAGGTGAAACCCATGATGAAAATGATACTGCCAATACTTTGTTCAACAGTGACACCCAAATCAATGAAAGAGGCATTGACTTTGGTGTTTTATTTAATTCTGATGGTAAGGCTCTTAATTTAACCGATGGTCAAGGTGCATGGATAAGTTATGCAAAAGCTCAGTCTCAAAAAATGCAAGTTCTAGCAGATACAACAACTAATATCACAAAACTCACCATGACTATCAATGGTACAAAAATTTCCACAGGTGACATTTCAACACCAACCACATCTTATGCCACAACAGCCGAGAAAAACGCTGCTGTAGCACAGGCTATTGAAACTGCGATTAATGCGCAAACTAAACTAACCGGTGTTACAGCAACCGTGTCTGCTGGAAATTACATTACCCTTAGCAACGAAAACGGTACAGGAACAACCGAATCAACAAAAAACATCAAAGCAACCATTGATACAACAGCAACCAGTTCATCTTTAACAAACCGATTAACAAACAATGCACCGCTTGAAGATATCAATGTTATCACAGCCTATAGATACACCTATAGTAAGACAACAGGAAGTACCAACCATACCTACAGCGATGCTCAAGAGCGTACCTTCACAAGCACCGAGGATTTGCGTGAAGCGATGCAATATGATGCTAGACTCAGAGTTGATTATACAGGAGATGGTACCCCTGATGCCAATGATGGTGTTGCCATAACCGTTAACAGTGCAGGTCAATATGTCATCTCCAATCCAAAAGGTGATGCTTTTAATTCAGACGATGGTGATTATACTACGTTAACATCTACTCCACGAAGTTCAGCTTCACTAACGGCTGCTTTAGCAAAAGGCGATGTACTCTTTACCACAGGGACAAGCTTTGGAGAACCAATTTATCCTTCCTCCAATGTTATTATTGGTGGTACAACATATAACGCGACCACTCCCATTCCTATAGCTTTAAGTCCATTAGCAGCAGATGTTACTATACCTAAAGGCTCTATTATAGGAACAGCTACTACAGGAGCTGCTGCTGCAACGCTTAATACAGCTTTAACCACGGGTGATGTTGTTATTCTTGCGGGTACAACCATAGGTGCTAATATTACCCTAGCATCAAGCTTTAATGGAAGCATCACTACAAGTACAGGAACCTACTATGCTGGTCAAACCATCCCAGGTGGTGGTACCATGACTTCAACATCGATTATTCCACAAGGATCATCGGCAACTGTATCGGGTGCTTTAACATCAGATTATATTATACCATCGACAACAACAACGTCAACACTTGCCAAAGGAACAAACTTTTTATCCGAAGATGACCATGATTTATACTTGACCATAACAAGTATGACAGATGGAACGAATATCTCTGCAAATGATAAATTTGTCTCAACACTAAGCTCTATAGGAGGAACCCTGCAAAGTGGCACTGCAACACGTACCTCACAAGGTATTTATACAGCAAGCCTTGCATCCAGTACTGATATCTATGATTCACTGGGTTCAAAACATACCATTCGTTTCCAATATACTAAAACAGGCTTCACAGCAACAGGTGGTACAGAGTGGTCAGTAGCCATTTCTGTTGCAGAACCTGGCGACATCAACCTCGGTCAAAGCCCTAAAAACGTCGTCACAGGTTCTATCCAGTTTAACTCGGATGGTTCATTGTCAACCTACACACCTAGAAACCTAACATTTACAGCCAACAATGGCTCTACGGCAAACCAAAATGTCCAACTCAATTTTGGTACGGTAGGACAATTGGATGGTGTAACAAGCTTTGATAAAACATCCAGTGTTAGCGGCATCAGCCAAGATGGTTATGCTGGTGGTGACCTCAATGGTATCAGCGTTGATGAAACAGGTACTATCATCGGTAGCTTTACCAATGGACGTAGTTTCGGTTTAGCACAAGTTTCCATGGCAACATTTACCAACAACGGTGGTTTGGAAAGTGATGGTGGTAACTGCTTTACTCAAACATCAAACTCAGGTGACCCTATTATCGGTCAAGCTAGTACAGGTGGTAAAGGCTCCATCAAATCAAGCTCGCTTGAGATGAGTAACGTGGATCTTTCACGCTCTTTAACACAGTTGATCGTCATCCAAAGAGGTTACCAAGCCAACTCAAAAACGATTACAACTTCAGATGAAATGCTGAACACCCTTCTCCAACTCAAATAACAGTTTTAGCTTACATGTAATACAATGAGTCCCAAAATATTCTTGGGACTCAACACATGAAAATCACACTTAACCACTACACTCCCCTACTCATTTGTGCCGATGCTATTCGTACTTGCTGGCAAAGTTTTGACAAAAGCGACGAAGGTGGCGAAAAAGACAAAGAACTCATTGATCGTGTTGGTAATAAATTTAAACACGCCTCAACCCTAGAGCATTTGGTGTATAACTTCTACATCGAAGGCGTTTCCCGTGCCCTGCTTCAAGAGCTGGCACGTCACCGTATGGCTTCACTCTCCGTCAAATCTACACGCTACACACTCAAAGAGTTAAAGAACGAAGAGACTTTTACATGTAAAGATGTGGAACGTGCCTCAAAGTACCTCGTTTTAACAGGTGTGGAGATGGTAGATGAGATGAGCATCAAAGCCCTCGAAAACCTTCGCTTGGTACTCGTAGAAGGCATTAGCAACGATAAGGCAAAATACTGCCTTCCAGAGAGCTATAAGACCGAACTTACATGGACAGTTAATGCCAGAAGCCTTCAAAACTTTTTAACCCTTAGAAGTGACAAAAGCGCACTCTGGGAAATTCAAAATCTAGCCCATGCACTTTACGATGCATTACCAGAAGATCACAAATACCTCTTTAACATTAAAATTAATGATTAGAGTTTTATAAAAAAGCACCAAAGGTGCGTGGGCTTTCTGCCGAAGAAAACCCAGTGTTAACGTAGTGTTTAAAGCTTCGCTTTAAGCACGTATCAATAGTTTTAAACAACTTTAACCCTTTGGGCATGCGTGATGGCTATGGCAATAGCGTCTGTAATGTCCAAAGGTTTTATCTCTTGTTTGATTCCTAAAATCTTCTTCACCATAAACGCCACTTGCTCTTTGGCTGCTTTTCCATTACCAGTAACTGCTTTTTTCACTTGAAGCGCAGTATATTCACTAAAATTTCCAATGGTTTGTAAAATTTTCAAACTTAGAGCCCCTCTAAATTGGGCTAGTTTTATGACCGTTTGAGGATTGTAAGCATAAAAAATATCTTCAATAGCAACTTCATCAATGGTATGTTGTTTAAAGATGGTATCAAGTCCCTCAACCAATTCCATAATCTGATGCTGAAGCATCTTTTCTTTGATTTTTATAAGCCCTGCTTCAATCAAAATGAGACTGTTTTTTTCTTTTTTAAGTATGGAGTAGCCACAATTACGAGTACCTGGATCAATTCCTAAAATAACCAATTTTTTGTCCTTTATTCACATGTTTGTTCACAGGGTGAATAACTTTCTTCACATTATACCCATACCCGCTTTAACATATAACTAATAATAGTTTAGATAAAATAAAACAAACTTATTCACATGTTATTCACAGGGTGAAGACTTTTTTAAGGAGTGTGTTTGCTAGCAGATAATGTCATAGAACTTTTAAAAGAAGAGATCTCTTCTTTAGAATATGATCGCTATATTAAACAACTAAAATTCCATGAAAAAGCCTCTAACTCCGACCAAATGGTCTTTCTTGCTCCCAATATTCTCATTGCAAATTGGGTAAGAACAAAATATGCTGACAAAATTGCCCATCTGTTTGAACTCAAAACCGGTAAAAAACCTGAAGTCAAAATTGTTCTTAAAGAACATCTAAAATCAACCAAAGCTAAATCAACACCTGTTGAAATAATTGATTCCATTAAAAGCACTAAAAACACTATTTTAAATCCATCTTATACGTTTAATAGCTTTGTTGTGGGAAGCTCCAACCAATACGCTTACACCGCCGCTAAATCCATTGCTGAAAAACCAGGTGTAATGTATAACCCCGTCTTCATTTATGGACCTACGGGACTCGGTAAAACTCACCTTATTCATGCGATTGGAAATTATGCTCAAGCAAAAGGCAAAATTGTTATTTATGCGACGATTGAACAGTTTATGAATGACTTTACCTACAATCTACGAAACCAATCTATGGATCGTTTTCGTGAAAAATACCGCAACTGCGATGTTTTACTCATTGACGATACACAATTTTTATCCAATAAAATTCAAACACAAGAAGAGTTTTTTCATACGTTCAATGAACTCCACTCTGCGGGCAAACAGATTGTTTTAACGTCTGATAAACCGCCAAAGATGATTAATGGACTGGAAGATCGTCTTAAAAGTCGTTTTGAATGGGGCTTGATTGCTGATATTGGATTACCAGAATTAGAAACTAAAATTGCCATCATCAAAAAGAAGTGTGAACTCGATGGTATTAATCTTAACAGTGATATTGTCAATTATATCGCAGCTAATATGGGCGACAATATTCGCGAAATTGAAAGTGCTATCATTAACCTCAATGCCTATGCATCGCTTATGCGTCAAGAAATTACCCTTGATTTTGCAAAAAATGTTATGCGCGAACAGATTAAAGAACGTCGTGAAAATATTAGTCTTGAAGATATTATTCAAATTATTGCCAAAGATCTCAATATTAAACCAAGTGAAATAAAATCAACAAAACGTAGCAAAAACATCGTAGAAGCTAGACGTATTGGTATTTATTTAGCGCGAACACTTACACCAAATTCTATGCCATCGTTAGCAGCATATTTTGGAATGAAAGATCATACAGCTGTTTCACATAACATTAAAAAAATTAATGAACTAATTGATACCAATGAATCTTTCAAACTCAAAGTTGAAGATCTAAAAAATAAAATCTTAACGAAGCAAATGTAAAAAGTTTTAATAACAAGTGTGACGAGATGTGAAAAACTCACAACAAATCTTTCACGCCAATAATCCCTATTTTGAGGTATAATATTGATGTTTTCACAAATTCATCCCAATCTACTACTTCATCTATCTTTAAATTAAATAATAAAAGGAGACTCTATGAAAGTTTCGATTAAAAAAAGCATTCTCGAAAACATGTTGTTAAACATTCAACCTTATTTAGAAAAAAAAGATTTGAGTCAAATTACATCTCATGTTTTATTAATCACTGAAGAGAGTCAATTTGAAATTAAAGCAACTGATTATGAAATCGGTTTAAGTTACCACACACCTGAAATAAAAATCGTTACTTCTGGTAGTGCAACAGCTAATGGTAAAAAGCTTCTGGATATTATTAAAGGTTTAAAAGATGACGAAGTCGTTTTAGAAACAATCAATGATTACCTCTATATCAAACAGAATAGCTCTAAATTTAAACTCCCGATGCTAAGCCCTACTGATTTCCCACTTTTCCCACAAATTGACGCTAAGCCTAAATTTGACATCAATAGCAACACACTCGTTCGTTCTATTAAAAAAATAGCTCCAGCAATTGATAACAACAATCCAAAATTTGAACTTAATGGTTCTTTAATTGATATTAAAGATAACAGTATCAATTTAGTAGCTACTGACACTAAACGCTTAGCTATTGTACAAATTGAACAACCAACTGAACATAACTTTACACTTATTATTCCTAAAAAAGCAATCAGCGAAATTCAAAAACTCTTTTTTGATAATATTGAAATTTTTTACGATGAAAATACACTTATTGCTTCATCAGCTCATTTTACATTTTATACTAAACTTATCAATGGAAAATTTCCTGATTACCAACGCATCATCCCTAAGAATAAAAACTACAGAATTTTACTCAATCGTGAATCTATGGTGGATGCTATTAAACAAATTTCAATTATTTCTCCTGAAATTAAAATCACTTTCAAACCTGAAAAAATTGTCTTTGAAAGTTTAAATGATGATAATATTGAAGCAAAGACAGAAATTGATTTTAAAACAGGGTTAGATAGTGATATTTACCTTGCAGTTAACAGTCGTTATATTTTAGATTTTTTATCTAATATCGAAAATAGTAACTTTACCTTAGGTTTTAATGATAGTGGTTTGCCATTCACTTTAGAGAGTGATAACTTTACAACCATCGTTATGCCAATTATGATTTAAAAAATTAAGCACATAGTGCGTGAGTTCACTGATCAAGTGAACTTAGCGTTAGCGTAGCTTTTAGAGCTTTGCTTTAAAAGCGTATTAAAGAATTACAAATAAGAAGTGGAGAAAATATGAGTACTTACGGTGCAGACAATATTAAAGTTCTAAAAGGTCTTGAAGCAGTTCGAAAACGTCCGGGTATGTATATTGGTGATACCAATATCAACGGTCTTCATCACCTTATTTATGAAGTGGTTGATAACTCTATTGATGAGGCAATGGCGGGCTATTGTGATTTAATTAAAGTAGAACTCACTCGTGAAGGTTCATGTATTGTAACCGATAACGGTCGTGGTATTCCTGTTGGTTGGCATGAGGGCGAAAACATGTCAGCAGCTACGGTTGTTTTAACCGTACTTCACGCAGGTGGAAAGTTTGATAAAGATACCTATAAAGTAAGTGGTGGTTTGCACGGTGTTGGTGTTTCAGTTGTAAATGCCCTTTCATCAAAACTCGTTGCGACGATTAAACGTGAAGGAAATGAGCATCGTCAAGAATTTGCTGCGGGTATTCCTCAAACACCTCTTGATGTCGTTAAAACAACCAATCGTACAGGTACAATGATTGAATTTTGGCCAGATGGTACAATTTTTGAGACAACCGAGTTCCAATTTGAAATTTTGCAAACACGTTTTAAAGAACTTGCCTATCTTAATCCAAAAATAACCATAGAACTTAAAGATCAAAGAGATGGACGCTCTGAAGTTTATCATTTTGAAGGTGGTATTAAGCAGTTTGTTTTAGATCTTAACAAAAAAGAAAAAGTAGCTGAAGCTGTTCACTACACTGCAAGTGTTGAAGATGTTGAAGTTGACGTTGCTATGATGTACAACTCAACTTATAGCGAAATTCTTTATTCATTTGTAAATAATATTAAAACCATTGATGGTGGAACGCATGAAAGTGGTTTTAGAGCGGGTTTAACACGTGCCATTACTAACTATATCTCTTTAAATGCAGGTATTCGTGAAAAAGATGTCAAAATCACAGGCGATGATGTTCGTGAAGGTTTGATCGCTATTGTAAGTGTTAAAGTTCCTGAGCCTCAATTTGAGGGTCAAACAAAGGGTAAATTGGGTAGCTCTTACGTTAAACCAATCGTTCAAAAATTGGTTTATGAGCAACTCGTTAAATATTTTGAAGAAAACCCTATCGAAGCAAAAGCCATTATGAACAAAGCACTTGCGGCAGCACGTGGTAGAGAAGCGGCTAAAAATGCAAGAGATTTGACACGCCGTAAAGATGCCATGAGTATCGGTACGCTTCCTGGAAAGTTAGCAGATTGTCAAAGTAAAGATCCGTCTATTTGTGAACTTTATCTTGTAGAGGGCGATAGTGCGGGCGGTTCTGCAAAACAAGGACGTGATCGTGTTTTCCAAGCGATTTTACCTCTTAAAGGTAAAATTCTTAACGTTGAAAAAAGTCGTTTAGATAAAATTTTGAAATCGGATGAGATTAAAAATATGATTACGGCTCTTGGTTGTGGTATTGGTGAAGAGTTTAATGAAGAAAAACTTCGTTATCACAAGCTTATCATTATGACCGATGCGGATGTCGATGGTAGCCACATTCAAACACTTCTTTTAACATTTTTATTCCGTTTTCTACGTCCTGTTGTGGATAATGGCTATGTTTATTTGGCTCAACCACCATTGTATCGTTATAAAAAAGGTAAAAAAGAGATTTATCTGAAAGATGATAGTGAAATGAATGCCTTTTTAATTGAATCAGGTATGGATAGTATCTCTATTGAAGGTGTTGGTACACCTGATTTAGTGGATTTCTTTAAAATTATCTCTGCCTATCGTGGTATCTTAAAAGAGCTTGAAAAACGTTTTTCAATGATTGAAGTGATTCGTTATTTGATTGAAAATCCAGATTTAATTACCCTTCCAACTGATAAACTGTTTGTAGAAATTGAAAACTTTATCAAAGCACTTGGTTACAATATTTTGAACCATTATATCAACGATGAGGGTATCCATCTCTTTATTCAAACCAAAGATGGTTTGGAAGAACTCCTTTTAGATGAGACGTTTTATACTAATCCACTGTATGAAGAGGCACGTTATATTTATACTAAAATTCAAGAGCGTGATTTTGATGTCTTTGATGGCAAAGATCCTGTTGAAGTTTTAGATGAAATTGAAAAAAGTGCTAAAAAAGGTGCTTATGTTCAACGTTACAAAGGTCTTGGTGAAATGAATCCTGAACAGCTTTGGGAAACAACCATGAATCCTGAAAATAGACGATTATTGCAGGTTAAAGTTGAAGATGCAGAAGCAGCAAGTGAAACCTTTACCCTTTTTATGGGCGATGAAGTTGAACCTCGCCGTCAGTATATTCAAGATCATGCTAAAGATGTAAAACACTTGGACGTTTAATGCTCTATTCTGAGATAAAGGAGAGAGAAAATCGATTTATAATTGCTCTTAAAATCGCTTTTCCTTTTCTTCTTCTCATAGGCATTTTTTTACAGTCATTTAAACTTTTTTCACATACTACAATTGATTTTATTCTCTTTATTTTATTGATACCCATTTATGTTTATTACACGGTATATCTGATTTATCATGGTTTTCAAACAACATTGATTGATCCTATAACAAAGACATTTAACAGAAGTGAAATAATTGCTAAAATTGCTAAAATAGGGGATTGTAAAAATACTACAATTAGTTATTTACATATCAATAATTTAAGTGATATTAACGAACGTTATGGAACGAATAACGGTGATATGGTTCTTAGTCAATTTATTCAAAAGTTGGAACTATTTTTACGAGAGCATCATTTTAAAAATGTGGCTATTGGAAGATATAGCAACGATAGTTTTTTGTTTTATGTTAAACATCCTAGCCGTGAACTACGTCATCTTTTAACTATTTTTATTAAAAGTATTCAAAATGTGGGTATTGCTAATATTGAAGTGAAAGTAACTTTTTCGCTTTTAAATGCAGCATACGATAAAAATCCCAATAACGTGATAGAACAACTTTTAATGTTGATAGAAACGCAAAAAAAGAGTGAAGAAACCATACCCGATATTAAAGTTAATCAGTTTAAAGCGATGATGGATGAAGCGATTAACCATCATAAATTCTTTTTTAAATATCAACCTTCTTTATCACTTCAAACAGATCAAATTATTTTATTAGAAGTTTTAACGCGTATAGAATCGCAAACATACGGATCACTCTCAAAACAGCAAATTCAACGCATTGTCAATCATATAGGGTATGAGAGAGAATTTGATGAAAAAGTCTTTGAATTTTTACTGGAAGAAATTTCTCCTTTAATGGAAAAAAAAGTACTTTTTAGTGTTGAAGTGACACCCGTTACACTGCGAAATATAAACTTCAAACGCTACCTCATAAATCTTTTTAAACAAAAAGGAATTGATCCTCATCGTTTTATACTGGAGATAACAGAGCAAAAAAGCTATGAGAATATACACCGTTTTAAAGAGATTATTGAAAGTTATCAAGAAGTGGGCTTTAAAATAGCACTTGGCAGTTTTGGTGGGAATAATTGTGGTTTTGAATACCTTAAACAATTACCCATTGATTTAGTAAAATTTGATATTGAATTTACTAAAAAAATCGATGATGCAAAGTATCAACAGCTTCTTTTACACTATGTTTCACTTATACAAACACTTCGCATTCAAAGTATGGTAAAATTTGTTGATAAAGAGGTACATTTCGAAAAAATGAAAGAGTTTAAACCTGACTTTATACAAGGGTTTTTTATTTCAAAACCAAAAAATTTAGAACATATACTAGGAGATATTTTATGAAATACGGTGAACAAATTATTAAAGAATTTGATGTTGAAAAAGATTTAGAAATCTGGCCAAATCAACACAAAAAAAATTATGTGATTAAACTTACATTGCCTGAGTTTTGTTGTTTATGCCCTAGAAGTGGGTACCCTGATTTTGCAACAATTTATATTGATTATATTCCCAATGAGCTTGTAGTTGAACTTAAAGCAATCAAGCTTTACATCAATAGCTTTATGAATCGTAACATTAGCCATGAGAATAGTGCCAATGAAATTTATGATCTATTGGATTCAAAGCTTAAGCCAAAATGGCTTAAAGTTGTTGCAGATTTTAATCCTAGAGGCAATGTACATACGGTGATTGAAATTGACTCAAAACAAGTACGAAACGAGAGTTCGTGTTAAGTCCTAAACTTATAGAGCAGTTCTTTGGGGCTGCTTCGATTCAGCGTTGGAATGATTATCCGCGCATGGTCGAGTTGGTGGAGCTTGATAAACAAGCGCATAAGTTCATCATCGCCTATTTTATTGCGAAAATGGAACCCAAAGAGAGCATTGATATGCGCTCTTTAATTGAAGCGGGTATTTTTGAATTTTTACGTCGTGTGGTTGTTACCGACATTCGCCCTGATGTTTTTCGTAAAGCACTTCAAAAAAAAGAAAAAGAGATTAACACTTGGGTGTTAGAACAACTGTATGATTCACTAAATGATATTGAAGAAGGTGCTTTTTACGAGCGTTTTAAAATGTATCTGAGTGATAGCTCTATGTACAAAAAAGAGCGTTTTGTTCTTAAAGCAGCTTCGTATATGGCAACACGTTGGGAATTTTCGATTGTCTATCAAACCAGCCAATTTCTTAACAATATTGATCGTGTAAAAGATGCTGTTGAAGAGGAAATAGAGGATTATTACGAACTTATCAGTGTTCGTAAAATGGCAATGAATAAAAAAATCTCCAAAATTGTTGATTTAAGCGGACGACTTCGTTTTCAAAAGCGTTGGGCACAAACACCACGTATTCCGGAAACTTCTGTATTAGGGCATATGCTCATTGTTGCCATTTTGGGTTATTTCTATTCACTTTCCACTAAAGCATGCGATGGACGTCTTGCAAATAACTTTTTTTGCGCACTTTTTCACGATTTTCCTGAAGCGCTTACCCGTGACATCATCTCTCCAGTGAAGTATTCGGTGAGTGGGTTAGATGATATTATCAGTGAGTTTGAGATTAAGATGATTGAAGAAGAAATCCTCCCTTATCTTCCCGAGGGATTGGTAAAAGAGTTTAAATATCTTTTGGGTCTGTACGGTGATAATCAAAAAGATGAATTTATGAACCGGATCAATGAACATGAAATCAAAATGGTTGAAGATGTTTCTCTTTACAATGAAGATAAATACAATGCTATTGATGGAAAAGCACTCAAAAATTGTGATAATTTAGCTGCATTTATCGAAGCAACGCTCTCTATTTCACATGGCGTTAGGTCTAAAGAGCTGATACAGGGCAAAGAGCATATTCGCAATAAGTTGAAAGAAAAAGGCAAAATTGGTACGGTTGATTTTTATGAATTGGCGCTGGAGATTGAGAAGTATTTGGGAGTTTAGGGTTTAATGTAAAAAACCCTCTTCCAGATGACTGCGGCACACACCTAAAAAAAGCGCTCTGCTGTGTTCCCACCCTGAAGCGTTACTCTTAAAAGACATTGCACAGGTCTAGAAGAAGGCGAAGCGTATTTTACCCAAAAATTCTTAAACAAAAGAATTATTCTGTCTCTTTGGTGGCAAGCTTTTTATAGAAACGTCGAGCTTTTAGCTCTTATTTTGTGCCCTAGTGGTTAGCACACTCTTTTAAGCTTTACTTGAAAGACAAGAATATAGATAATGAGGATATTCATGGTTGATCCAAAAATTGAAGAGAGTTGGAAAAATGTTTTATTGGATGAGTTTCAAAAGCCCTATTTTGAGAGCTTAAAAAGTTTTTTAATCGAAGAAAAAAAATCACATACAGTTTACCCAAGTAGTACCAATATCTTTGCAGCATTTGATAATACCCCCTTTGATAACGTTAAAGTGGTCATTTTGGGGCAAGACCCATACCATGGAGCCAATCAAGCACATGGACTCTCTTTTTCTGTTCAAGATGGCATACAGCATCCCCCTTCCCTACAAAATATTTTCAAAGAGTTACGCGATGATTTGGGTTATACTATTCCTCAAAGTGGTAATCTAACGGCATGGGCAAAACAGGGCATTTTTTTGCTTAACACGGTTTTAACGGTGCGTGCTAGCGAAGCCAATTCTCATCGTGGTCAAGGGTGGGAAAATTTTACAGACGCGGTGATTAAAACATTAAGTACTCAAAAAGAGCATTTAGTATTCATTCTTTGGGGTGCTCCAGCAGGGGCAAAAGCATCACTTATTGATAGTAAAAAACATCTCATTTTACGAGCTCCTCACCCTTCTCCTCTCTCTTCATACCGTGGATTTTTTGGTTCTAAACCATTTTCAAAGAGCAACGAATACCTTATATCTCATGGCAAAAAGCCTATTAATTGGTGTTTGATTTGAATGTAAAAGAGGCGATTTACACGTGGTATCAAAAGAATGGAAGGCATGATCTTCCATGGAGACAGAGTGATGATGCGTATAAAATATACCTCAGCGAGATCATGCTCCAACAAACACAAGTAAAAACCGTACAAGAACGTTTTTATTTCCCTTTTTTAGAACGATTTCCTACACTTCAAAGTGTGGCGGAGGCTCCACTTGATGATATTTTAAAGATGTGGGAAGGTTTAGGCTACTACACAAGGGCTAAAAATCTTCACCACACTGCCATTACATGTGAGGGTGTTTTGCCTAAAACTCCTGAAGCGCTGAGTGGGCTTAAAGGTATTGGCAAAAGTACAGCAAATGCTATTTGTGCTTTTGCCCATCATCAAGCACTTCCCATTTTAGATGCCAATGTTAAGCGCATTTTGTGCCGTTATTTTGCATTACATGTAAAGATAGAGAATGTTTTGTGGGAAAAAGCGTGGGAACTTTTAAATGAAAAACATCCGTATGAACACAATCAAGCGATGATGGATATTGGTGCTACTTTATGTACGCCTAAAAATCCAAACTGTTTGGCGTGTCCGCTTGCGTTTTCCTGTAAAGGCAAAAGTGCACCACAAAACTATCCTATGCCACTTAAAAAAGCGAAAATTCCTACTAAAAAACGCTTTGCTCTTATCATTGAGAAAGAGGGAAAATTAGGGCTTATCCAGCGCACAGAGCGACTGCTTCATGGTCTTTGGGGATTTATACAAAGTGAAGAGTGTCCTAAGCATGCGAAGAGTTTAGGAAAAGTAAGTCATACCTATAGTCATTTTAAACTTGAATTGGAAGCTATAATCATAACGTGTGAAGATTTACATGCAAAGGTAGATGGCTATTTTACAAATGAACAGATTGCAAAACTAGCACTCTCCACCGTTGATAAAAAAATCTTAGCTCTACCTACCATGATGAGGAATGTAGCCCTTACTTCCTAAGAGTAAAAGTACTGCACCACATAGACTGACTGTCATCATAACACCCGTTATAGGGAAAAGTGTGCCATCGTGTAAAAAACTGGCAACAAATCCCATAAGCGCACCTACGCTGTACTGCAAAACACCAATGATAGCATTGGCAGAAGCACTAATGGTTGGAAAAAATTCCAGTGTCAATGAAATAGAATTGGAAAAAATAAATCCAAGCATTCCTATATAAAGTCCGATTAAAGGGAAAAGTACATAAACATTGCTGTTTTGAAATACAAAGAGCAAAATACCAAAAATAGCTTGTGCACTCACACCAATTCGAAGTAGTGTTAGAGGCTCTTTCCCTTTGACAATCCATGCATTAAGTCGTCCAAAAAACATCATCATCAAGACACTAGCACCAAAAAAGAGTGCAAATTTACTTGGACTTACATTAAAGTGCTCCATATAGATGAATGATGAAGAGGTAATAAACGTGTACATACCAGAGGTGCAGAGAATTTGAGAAATGATAAAAAGCATTGCAAGTTTGTGGCTTAAAACGGTTTTATAGTTTTGTATGGGCGTTATTTTGGAGCGTTCTTGTTTAACGGAAGGAAAACGAAAAAGATAAAAAGCTAATGCAAAAAGAGTGTAAAACCCTAAAAATAAAAAGATCATTTCCCATTCAAAGAATTTGAGAACAAACGATCCAAGTGTTGGTGCAAGAAGCGGTGCCATAAGCATAACCATAGCGATAAGCGAAAAGATACGCGCACTCTCTTTGCCACTGAACATGTCTTTAACCGTGGCTGAAACATTGACAGTAGCGATGCCTCCTCCAAAAGATTGAAGTGCACGAAGAATCCAAAAAGTTTCTATTTGATGTGTAATTGAGATGAAAAAACTGCTCAATCCAAAAAGTATCAATCCAATAATAACCATCGGACGTCTACCGTATGCATCTGAAATTGGCCCTCCAAAAAGTTGCCCTAATGCCATACCAAAGAAGTAAAGGCTTAAGCTAAATTCGACATTGGGTATAGAGGTTTGAAGATCCGTAGCAATTGCTGGGAATGAAGGTAAATACATATCAATCGCCAGAGGCGTTATCGCCGATAAGGATGCGAGCGTTAAAACAATTTGGCGCTCTGTGAGGGATTTAGACATCAATTGAGATTCTTTCATGGAGAATTTTAATGTCATTATAGATTAATAGTTTAAATCCTCTGTTAATAGATATGGAATTATGGGTAGATCATCTAAGCAAATTCTTTTCAAGTTTGTACATTAATATATTTTTAAGTGATTTTGACCTAGAATTTATCAATCTGTAATATGTGATAAAATATCACATATTAAGAAGCCTTTTGCAAAATGTCCATCTTGCTAATCTAAAATTAAAAATAGAGGTGGTTTTTAATGATAGATTTCATTTTTCTATCTTTATAGCATTGAAATATAGTTGTAAATTTATCACAAGGGAGGTTTCATGATGTCGAAAAAATCAGTTTTAATGCTGATCCCAGTTTTGGTTTTATGTATGGCCTGGTTTTCCCCTGTTCCTTCGGGTTTAACTCTTGGGGCATGGCACTATATGGCTATTTTCTTGGCGGTCATCGTTGGGCTTGTCATTGAGCCTGTTCCTACAGCGTTAGTGGGGTTAATAGGTGTTTCGCTGATAGCTTTAGCTGGGCTTGCTGGCAAAACGCCTTCTGCCAATGTTCAATGGGCACTTTCAGGTTTTTCAAACTCGACGATTTGGTTGATTTTTGCAGCCTTTATGTTTGCAATGGGTTACCAAAAAACAGGGCTAGGAAAGAGAATATCGCTTATTATGATTCGTTATATGGGTAAAAGTTCGCTCGGGCTTGGTTATGCAGTAGCCTTTGCAGATCTTGTGCTTGCCCCTTTTATGCCTTCCAACACAGCAAGAGGTGGAGGAACGATTTTCCCTATTGCGATTAACATCCCCATTATTTTCAATTCGACACCTGAGAATGAACCTCGTAAAATGGGTGCATATATTACATGGATAGCCATGACTGCCACCTGTGTAACCAGTTCGATGTTTCTAACAGCACTTGCACCCAACCTTCTTGCTATTGATCTCATTGCAAAAGGAGCAAACATCTCTATAACTTGGGGTGCATGGGCAAAAGTTATGGTACCACTCATGTTACCACTTTTTCTTGTAACGCCACTTTTGGTTTATTGGATTTATCCACCCACTCAAAAACAATCCCCTGAAGCACCTGCATGGGCAAGAGATGAGCTAAAAAAGATGGGTCGCATTTCTTTTAAAGAAATTTTAATGGGATCGTTTGCTTTTCTTGCACTCATCCTTTGGGTTTTTGGTAAAGAACTCAATGTGGATGCAACAATGGCTGCGATTTCTATTACGGTGCTTATGGTCTTAACCAATGTTGTCTCTTGGGATGATGTCATTGGTAATAAGCCAGCGTGGAATATTTTGGTATGGTTTGCAACACTTGTGGCGCTTGCTTCAGGGCTTAAAGACGTCGGTATTTTGGGATGGATGGGTAAAAGTACAGAAGCTTACCTCTCTGGACTAAGCCCAACAATGCTCATGCTGGCAATGATAGTGCTTTTCTTCTTATTGCACTACTTTTTTGCTAGCTTAACGGCACATACGACAGCTTTGTTGCCTATTTTTATTGTGATTGCGGCAAAACTTATTGCGCCTGAGCAGTTGATGACCTTTATGATTTTATTGACCAGCACCATTGGCTTAATGGGAATTATTACCCCTTATGGAACAGGACCTTCTCCTATTTGGTATGGTGCTGGGTATATTTCTCAGGGTAGATGGTGGGCACTAGGGGCTGTTTTTGCAGCTATTTTTATAGCCGTACTTTTAATAGGCGTTTTGATTTTTCTCTAAATACTATTTAAATATAAAGGATAGAACAATGTTTGTACTCGATAAAAAAGAGATGATGATTCAAACTTTGGGAAAATTTGGGGATATGGTCTCCAAAGAACTTCCCGATGATGTGATGGCAAAGCTTACAGAGCTTCGAGCTAAAGAAGAGCAACCTTTGGCAAAAGCCATTTACGATGTTATGTTTGAAAATATGGATAAAGCTAAAAAGCTAAGTCGCCCAACGTGCCAAGATACGGGAGTCATCCAATATTTTGTGCGCACAGGTGCTAAATTTCCCTATTTGGGACAATTGCGAGAGATTTTAAAAGAGGCTACGATTCTTACCACCAAAAGTGCTCCACTGCGTTTGAATGCCGTTGAAGTTTTTGATGAAGTCAATACTGGAACCAATGTTGGAACCGATGTACCTTACATCACGTGGGACATCGTTGATGATAGTACCAATGTTGAGATAGAGGTCTATCAAGCAGGTGGTGGTTGTTCACTTCCAGGTCGCTCCATTGTTTTACCTCCACTTGCGGGTTATGAGGGTGCAATGCAATTTGTTTTTGATACGGTCGTAAACTGGGGTATCAATGCATGCCCTCCTCTTATTGTAGGCATCGGTATTGGAACGTGTTCTAATTCATCTGCTCTACTGTCTAAAAAAGCGATGCTTCGACCGGTTGGCTCGTCCAATCCTCATCCAAAAGCAGCAGAAATGGAAAGAACCATTGAAAAAGGTCTCAATGACATCGGTCTTGGACCACAAGGTATTTCGGGTAAAAACAGTGTTATGGCAGTTCATGTCGAGGGCATGGCACATCACCCTTCAGTTTTAGGTGTGGGGGTGACCATTGGTTGCTGGGCAAATCGCCATGGCATTATTCGTTTTGATGAACATATGAATTATGAAATTGTTTCGCACAAAGGAGTTACTCTATGAAAAAGATTTTGACAACCCCAATTTCGGATGAAGATATCAAGTCGCTGAAAGTTGGCGATATCGTTTATTTAAGTGGAACATTGGTTACGTGTAGAGATGAAGGGCACAGACGTATTATTGCTGAGGGAATTATGCCAAAATTACCGATGGATCGCATTGCTATTTTTCATGCAGGACCTATTGTTAAAGACGTTGATGGTGGGTGGGAGATGGTTTCCATTGGACCGACTACGAGTATGCGTATGGAGCGTTATGAAAAAGAATTTTTAGCAAAAACCGGTGTTAAGCTGGTAATTGGCAAAGGTGGTATGGGGGCTAAAACAGCAGAAGGATGCAAAGAAAGTACTGCCGTTCACGCGGTCTTCCCTGGTGGTTGTGGCGTGGTAGCTGCTGAAGAGGTAGAAAAAATTGAAGGTAAAGAGTGGCCAGAGTTTGGTATGCCAGAAGCCTTTTGGATACTTAAAGTCAAAGAGTTTGGACCCTTAATTATTTCTATCGATACCGAGGGAAATAACCTGTTTGAAACCAACAAAATAACGTTTAATGAACGTAAAGAAAAAGCGCTAAATGAGACAGCAAAACATATTGTTTCAATGATCGCAAAGAGTTAACTCTTATAAAAGGACACTTTTGTGGGTGTCCTTTTATTTAGTTTTTGCAGTTTTTTAGTGTGCTGTTCATACTACGTATAATATGTTGACGCATAGCCTCGCAGGCTCCCTCATAATCTTTTTTCTCTAATTTCTCAACAATTTTGTCATGTTCTGTTAATGAGGTAGCTGCATATTCTTGTGCCGTTACAAGGTGATTCATAGATAGACCATTCCATAATAAAGCAAGAAAAGATTTTAGTTTTTCACTATCGGCTGCTTCCCAAATGGTCATATGAAATGCTTGGTTTGCAAGGTTATAGGCTTCGGTATCGCTACTTTCTTTCGCACGTCTTCCTTGTTCATTCACTTTTTGAATTGCTTTAAGTGTCTCATCATTCATGTGGAGACACGCACGTCTTAATGCTTCGGTTTCAAGTAAAATGCGCATTTCATAGTGGTCTTTGATGGCTTCTTCGGAGATGCCTTTAACGATGGCACAACGATTTTGACGAAGTTCTATCAGCCCTTCATTGGCAAGAATTTGAAATGCTTCACGTACGGGTGTACGAGACATACCCACTTGTTCGCCGATGCTATCAAGTGTGATCGATTGACCTTTGCTGATGCCACCTGAGAGAATTGAAGAGCGTAAAATAGACGCTACTTGTTCACGAGCTGGTAACATTTGTATTTTTCTAAGATTGATCATAAGATACTCTTTAATAGACTGTTTTATTTAGTATAGCATGACAAGGCTATCTTTTCAAGAAAGTGATTGATTCTATGGGTATTAGAGTGCTGGAAGACGTTACAAGTTTTCTTTACATATGAATTTTTTGTATTTATCTAAACATCTAAGTTTTTAATGGTTTAAGTCTTACCGTTATACAATGAGTATATCAATGAAGTTATACCTAAAAAAGGAGCAGTGTTATGCTACGAAATATGATGATGTTTGCGATGGCGTTACTCATTCTCACGGGTTGTACAAGCAAAGAAGAAGAAAAAAAAATAACTCAGGAACAGGGGACTCAAACTATTGATACTGAAGTTAAAAACGTCATTAAGAAAGAAGTTTTAAAAAGTATCAATGATTCTAAAATGTACCAAGAACTTTCATGGAAAAAAATGCAAAGTGGTGATGTTGTCTCTGCACGAATTAATAAAAAAGTTGTTTTTATAGCGCATACATTCAAAGATAAAAATGTATATGGCGGGACAATAGCAAAAGAAAATATCTATTTTATTGGAGAAGAAAAGCCAAGCCTTATCATTGATTTTGATGTCAAAGTGGCTTTTAAAGAGTTTCTTGCCAATAAAAGTATTGGGACGTTGTTTTCAACAACCGTATGGAATTTTGAAAAACTACAGGATGATTATAAAGCGAGTGCCACGGATTCGAGTTCAAAAGAAAATGTGAAAGATTTTATCTATTCCATTAAGCGTTTTAGTAAAGCAGATCAAGAATTTTTAGCAGAGTCTATTTCAAATGCCAACAATCCACTTTCGATTGCTAAAAATGTAGCACTTTTTTTAACCATTCGGTTATTTCCTGAACTGATTGAAGAGTTGCTATTTAATGAAGTTGCCTACAATGGCAAGTATAAATAAGGAGTTTTGAATGAAATTATTTTTACAACTCTTATGTGTTATGGCACTTGTTGGTACACACGTATCGTATGCAGACGATCTTATGGACGGACTATCGGCCTATGAGAAAAATGACTATGGTAGTGCTGTACAATTTTTTCAAAGTTCATGCGAGAGTGGAAATGCTGAGGCATGCTATAACCTTGCCAATATGTATGATGAAGGACTTGGTGTTTATAAAGACGATCAAAAAGCAGTGGAACTTTTTACAAAAGCATGTGATGGTGGCTTTATGGGAAGTTGTTACAACCTTGGCATGATGTATGACAAAGGTGAAGGTGTTGCTAAAGATAGTATGAAGGCTTTTATACTTTTCAATCAAACCTGTGAAAAAGGGCATATAAGAGGGTGTTATAACCTTGGTATTATGTACTATAAAGCGCAAGGTGTGCAAAAAGACTACATTAAAGCAGCAAAACTTTTTAAACAAGCGTGTGATGAAGAGTACGAAAAAGGGTGTTTCAACTTAGGTGTTATGTACCGCGATGGCCAAGGTGTTATTCAAAGCCAAGAACAAGCACTTGAACTTTTTAAGAAAGCTTGTGAGCAAAATCTCTCGGTTGCATGTAAAAACTATGGAAAACTTAGAAGCGAGATGCAATAAAGAGTTGGAATAGAGGTTAAAAAAATGGCGGGCAGAGGGGGATTCGAACCCCCGGTGAGTTGCCCCACGGCCGCGTTCCAGGCGACTGGATTAAACCACTCTCCCATCTGCCCATTTTGGATAGGATTGGAAGTATAACGATTTTGTGCTTATTTGAGGATTAATGGCATTTTATCGATGAAATGCCATTAATCGTGTAATTATGATTTACGAATACTTTTGAAGGCTTCAATGAGTTTTTCAAAGCCAATTTTACTTGACTTCTCAACGGTACGAAATATTTCGATGCCTTCCCTTGAGTCCGCATGTGTGGCAAATGCTTCAATTGCTTTTTTCAAGCCATCATGAACACTGATATGATGGTTGTTGACCTCTTGTATGGTTGCATTATTGAGTTTAGAGCTAATGCTTCCAAACCATTTACCAAAGCGGCACGCAGTGTGACCCAAAATATCAACTTTTTTCTGTGAAAGTGCGGCATTGTAGCCTTGGAGTTTGAGTAAGATGTGATCTATTTTACCATTACTGACAGAAATTTCATTGGTGACATTGTCACATTTGTTGGTGATATTTTGGGAATTTTGAAGCATGGTTGTAATTTCAATGCTAAATTCTTCGAGTACTTTCATAGAGGTGTGTGATTCGTTTTGGAATGTTTCACTGGTATCTGCCATAGAATTGGTGTTTTGTTTTAATATACTGATATTTGACTCAACTTCTAAAGTCGCTTTTTGAGTTCGTTCCGCCAGTTTTCGTACTTCATCGGCCACAACAGCAAAACCTCGTCCATGCTCTCCTGCACGTGCAGCTTCGATAGCCGCATTGAGCGCTAGAAGGTTGGTTTGGTCTGAGATATCTTTGATAAGGTTGATGATGTCACTGATAGCTGAAACGCTATTTGAGAGGTTTTCAACATCGTGTGTAAATTTTTGTGTGAGTTCCTGCACTTTTTCGAGAGATTTGGAGATGTCTTTTGTTTGCACTTCAATATTTTCGCCACCTTTTAGTGAAGCATCGTTGAGTGTGTTGATTTCATTGAGCATTGTCAAACTCTCTTCAATCGTATTTTGGAGAAAGTTCATACCATCTTCATAGCTTCCCAGCAGGATCGTTAAAAGTTCTTCTTTTGTTTGATTGATAGGTGTCACATTATTTTGTTCTTCTAAAGTTTTTTGATGGGATTGTTCACATTGTATAACTTCGTTTTTTAGGGTTTGAAGTTCGTTCTTAAGTGCCTGATTTTCATTTTCTAATTCTGCTATACGTCGTCCGCCAAACATTTTTACTCCTTTGGTTAAGTTGAAATAATTATAACCAATAAGTGTGACTTTTACGTTACATTTTAGGAACGAGTATCAAAAATTAATAGTAACCTACACAAATACCATTAGACAGGCTAATTTTTTTCTCAAAAGGTGAAGGACCAAAATACTTACATTTTTCGATGTAGATATGGTAGTTATAGTCCAGCTTTAAATCATCGTAGAATTTTTTGAGATTGACTAGCTTGACATCGCACACATCGATGATTTCTAAGGCCTTGTAGATACAGGAGTTATTGTGTTCGATAAGGTGTGAAGGTGCTAGCCCTGTGTATTTGCAAAAGGCTTGAGACTGTACCATTCCCGTAAGATCAGTACATTGTTTGAGAATTTCTTTGTACTTGGGGATGATTGTATCTTTACGCAAAAAAACAACGCGTGCATCATCAAACTTTGCGGCTTCGACACTTTTCCAATAACGGTATGCATTGGATGAAATCCCCGCAAGTAGGCTAAACTCTTTGTTTAAAACATAATTGTTCAGCCAATGATTGTGCGTCAGAATGTCCATCTGCATGTTACATGATCTTCATACCCAGTTGTGCCAGAACAATGACGAGTACTAATCCAAGAGGATATACAGCCGCATAAGCGATGGACGGGTAGTCTGTTTTGGTCATATTATTTGCCATCGTAAGAGAAGGTGTTGATGTCATAGCACCTGAGAGCAGACCTAAGATATCGAGGAAATTCATCTTTAAAATTTTTCGACATGTAAAAGTGATAATACCTAAAGAGACGATAAGCGCACCAAGGGCAAGGACAATAGGTAAAACACCGTTATTTTCCAATGACTCAACAAGGTATTTTCCTGCATTGGTTCCGAGGGTTGCAATAAAGATAAGCTGACCAAGTGTTTTTAAAAGTGTGGTAGAATGCGGTGAAAGGTTCCATACGATAGGTCCAACACGCCCTAACCTTCCAAGTACCAACGCGGTAATCAAAATGCCACCAACGAAGCTTAATTTAATGTCGCCAACGCCAGGAATATAGAGCGGAATACTACCCAGTAAAATACCAAAAACAACACCCAGAGAAATAGGCAAGAAGTCTGCGGCTGGGTATTTTAAAAGGTCATTACCGATGAGTTTTGTCACTTTTTCAGTGTAAGTTTCAGGTGCAACGACATAAAGTTTATCGCCAAGGCGCAATGTCAAATCAGGATATGCAGGAATGTCGATACCCGCACGTCGTACTTTGGTGATGACGGCGCGAAGAGATTTTAGCTCTTTGATCATACCAATTTTTTTACCGACAATCTCTTTATTGGTTGTAAGAAGTCTTAAAACCGCCATATTGTCTTGAAATTCGTGTTCTTCACCGATCTCTTGACCCAAAACAATGCTCAGATTTGCCAGTTGTTCATCCGTTCCTGCAACTCTGATGACATCACCATAGCTCAGAGAAACATCTTCCGTAGTATGGTCAACTTGACCATCTGATGTCATACGCTCGATGACAGTCGATGTCATGCTCTCAATTTTGGATTTTTTGATCTCGGTATTTCTAAAGTTTTCATTGGTAATGCGAAAATTTCGGGTGTGAATGTCTGGAAAACGCGCTTTTTGGCTTGATTCGTAATCTTCAACCTCTTTTTGCAAATCGACATTAAAAAGTACTGGAAGTATGCGAATAAAAAGTACTGTTGCTACGATGCCAAACGGATAGACAAGACCAAAAATAACCGAAGTGGTTGCGGTATGTTTGATCTCAAGTGCTGCTGCAAGGGCTGGAACGCTTGTAAGTGCTCCTGTAAAAATACCATCGATGATCGTTTTAGGAAGGTCAAAAAAGTAACCAAATCCAAAAATAATGACAAAAAGCAGTACTAAAAGTGCGGTTGCTATAAGGTTAAGTTTGAGACCTTCATGTTTGATGGTGTCAAAAAAACCAGGACCTGACTGAAGTCCAACAGCATAGATAAAAATTGCCAGTCCAAAGTACTGAAATGCGTCAGAGATAACCATGCCAAAATGCCCTGCAATAAGCGCTACGATGAGCATAGCCGTTACATCAAGAGAGAAGCCTCTGACTTTGATATTGCCTAAGATGTAGCCAACTGAAATGATGGCAAAGAGGTAAAAAATTTCGTTATTTATCATAAAAAATAGTGCCTTAAAAGAATTAGACGAATTATACCTTAATTTGGTCGTTACTTTTAAGGCACAAATGCCTAAAAATCTTTCTCGATTTTAAATGCATCAAAGATAATGTCGATAGCAGACATACGTGCACCATGATTGGTTGCATCCAGTATTTCACCATCGGTATAGCCAAGATCACGAAGTGTTTGAACATCTTTTGCTTCAACATCATGGGGTGTGCGTACCGCTTTGAGAACAAACAGAAGCATCGCTTTCTCTTTTGCATCAAGTTTCGCGTCGTTCGGATTGGCACGCATAGCTTCAACATCTTTAGGTGTCCAGCCAAGCATATTGATAAGTATAGAAGCATTCATATCGACACAATAACTACAGCTATTTTTATCAGAAACAAGCATACGAATGCTTGCTAATAAAGGCATGGAGAGGCTTTTTTGTTTTACCATGTAGTATTCGATGAAACTCATTTGTTGTTTGATAAGCTCAGGACTTGCACTGAAAATTTGCGCGGAGTTACTCACCCGCCCTCGCATTGCTTCTATTTTTCCATAGAGTTCAGCGAGCTCGCCTGTAGCGTTTTCGGGTTTGACTGTATTGATTAATGGCATGAGTTTTCCTTTGAAAGTAATGGTATCCATTCATTAAGCGTTAAAACGCGACTAAATCCAAACGCTTGTGCGACTAAAAAAGCTCTATGTAACTCTTTCGCACTTACTTCTCCTGCTTCATTTTTAAATGCCAATGTTCCATTCGCGTCGCTCAAAAACTCGACGTTATAACCAAGCTGTGAAGCATCTCTCGCGGTAGCATCAGAGCAATTTTGAGTCATGTAGCCTATGATGGCAACCGTATCGACACCAAGATTTCGTAGTCTGTAGTTCAAATCGGTTCCTACAAAAGAGCTTGCATGGTTTTTCTCGATATAAAGATCAGGGTTAATTGCTTTGATTTCATCGTGAAATTCCCATGATGCGCTTCCTTTTGCAAAGGACTTTGCATCTTCTTTCAGGGATGTGTGTTGTACGAAAACGATCATTACACCCTCTTTTTGCGCTTCAGCAATAGCAGTTTTGATATGCTCAAAACTGTTCGGCGGATACGTAATGGGTAGCGCACCACCTTCAAAGTATTCATTTTGGACATCGATGACGATGAGAGCTCGTTTCATAAAACCTCCTTACAACTTGACTGTTTAGTCAAGTGCCATTTTAACTAAAATTGACCGTTTAGTCAAGTGATACAAAAGTATGGTATAATCAGCTTAGATTACACATAAAAGCACCAAGGGTGCGCGGGCACTCTGCTAGAGAAAACCCAGTGTTAACGTAGTTTGAGAAGCTTTGCTTTGAAAACGTGTTATAAAGTGTATAAAAGGAAAATAAACTAAATGGAAACCACACGTGACAAGCTTATCCGTGCAACCTTTGACGAGGTCTTTTCACACGGCTACCAAGGTGCAGCACTCACAGACATCTTAGCCAAAGCGGGTGTGCATAAAGGCTCTATGTACCACTTCTTTGCCAATAAAAAAGAGATGGCACTTGCTGCCATACAAGAGACAATCATTCAAAAAAATATGGACAAATACAGTTATGTAAAGACCTATACCAGCGGTTTCCTTGAAGAGTTTTACACACGTTTGCGCGACACATCGGTACGGGACTTCAAGCGAGGCTGTCCTATCGCCAACATTGTCCAAGAGATGTCCAACATCGATGAAGATTTCAATACCCTCATGAAGTCCATTTATGGGGCTTTCCGTGCTAATATCAAATCCATTTTGGATAAAGCCATCGAAGTAAAAGAGATGAAACCCTGCGATACCCAAAAACTAGCTCTTTTTATTACTTCAACCATAGAAGGTGCCATACTCGCAGCCAAAGCGAGTGGAAATGAACAAGATTATGTCGATGTGATCGAAGAGTTGATTGAGCATATTGAGGGGAAGCGGTAAGATTTAATAATATTATATATGTCAATCTGATTTTTTTTCAATATTTATGGTAATATTTTTTGAAGTTTTAAATGGTATCAGGTGTATTAAAATTAATTTAGATTATCAGGAGAAGGAATATGTATAAAATTGAAATTGCACGTAGACTCAATAAATCTGATTATACAAGATTACCAAAATTACTCGGTATTAATCTTGCATTTGAAAATGTAATATCGGAATCTGATTTTAAAAAAATATTGCGCATTGCTGATGTTAATGGTTCAAAATATATCGAATTATACAAAGTAAAAGATAATATTGATATTTCATCTCTAATATCTAACCTCAAGAATAAATCTTATGCACCTAATATCCCTTCTAAACTTGGACAGAATAGTCTTGAAATTGCAGAAATTTCAATTACTACTTCAGGCTTTGATATTCTGTCAAATTTTTATGTTGCAGAAGAAGTGTGGGAATTAAGTAGTGATGGAAAAACAAAAACATTAAACACAGCTTTATTTAGAAAAGTTTTGCATCTTAAATTTTTAATAGATAAAAATCTTCTTATTTTAACAATTGATCCTATAGGTGATGGTGCAAAAATAGCTGAGGATATAAAAATATATTTGAGAACAGTTTTTTCAAATATAGGTATAAATTTTAATGATTATTTTATAATTTTAGATATAGATAATGCTATATATTCGATGGTTGAGAAAGGAATAATTAGACCAACACGAACAAAAGCAATTGATCAAATTTCAAAGAGAACTTATGATACAATTGCTCAAAATCCAAAAGATAGCCTTGCAGATGAAGATCTATATACTCAAGTTAAAGAGAAGAAAATCAATCTTGAGAGAATGCGATTAGATCATGATAAATCAAAAATTAGATTAGAGTTGTTTTCTACAGATTTGATTAAAATATGGAATAAAGCAAATTGGGAACAAACAGATGAGTTTAAAGCAGATATTATCCGATTTTTGTAAAGAAAATGGATTAGAAGATTTACAATGTATTTTACATCTTGCATTGCTTAATTATGTCGCTAACCTTTCTAAAAAACAAAAAAATATTGCACTATCTGCAAAAGCAATTGATATCTTTTCTGGAATAGGCGAAGATAAAGCTATTCAATTATTAACGGCTTTTTCAGAGCAAAGTGAATTTGTAAATAAATATTATGTTTTTAAATGTCAGCATAGTTTGCTAGAAGATGCAGGTTCTGTTGATGAAAGTGAAATAGAAGACAATATCGCTACTTGTTATGGATGTTATCATTGTCATGAAACACATAGCTATAATTTAAATGATTGTGAAAAAGATATTTATGAAATTGGTTTTAATGCAGATCGAGAAGAAATCATTAATGAATTAAAAATTAATGGACAAGAATGGATGAGTAGTTTTTTTGTATTAAATTTAAATGAAAATAATATAGATAAACTTGCGAATATTTTAGTTTCAAAATTACAAATACACCCAGAAAAAAAAGATAGTGCAAAAAATGGAATTATGAAATACCTTCATTCTGTCAAAAGTTTTACAGGTATTGTTGCTGATATAACTGGTGATGGAGCAACGATTACAAAAAATATAAAAAATATGGCAGAAGATCTTAGTGGTTTTTCTTCTATAAGAGATTCTATATTGGAAATAGTAAAATAATAAAATTTATTAATTCTTTGTAATCTTAATTTTGTATTGCATTCCAGAAAGTTAGCAATTATAGAGTATTTTGATTTCTCTATTAATCTCTTATCAGATTAATATTTACGCGCTGTTAGCAAGAAAATAGGATACTCCCCATAAGGCTTTTTTGCCACACTAACGATTTCAATGTTCACATCCTCAAAGCCTGCTTTTTGAGCGAGTGCGGCAAATGCTTCTTGGTCAAAACCAAAGTGAAAAACGCCCATATCTTCGGTGTGGAATGTGCCATCTTCTTTATCTAAATCTGCCAAAGCGATAGTGCCACCGTTGTTGAGCATACGGTGAAATTTTTTAAAAAGTGCGAGTGTGTCTTCGACGTGATGAATGGTCATCGAGGAGATGATGCTATCAAATGTCTCATCGAGTTCTGTTGTTGAAAGGTCAAGTTCTAACATAGCAAGTTCACACGGAAATGTATCTTGTTTAGCGCGGAGTTGGTCATTCATGGAGGGTGAAACATCGACGGTGGTAACTTTTTTCACATGGGGTGCAATCTTTGCGGTCAAAAGCCCTGTACCTGAGCCAAAATCCATAATATGTGTGTTTGTTTTATCGTATGTAAGTTTGTCCAAAATAGCATCGGCGATGTTCGTGACATTGTCAACCCGTGCAGGTTCTGTTTCATAGATTTTTGATTTTTCGTGAAAATAGTCTTTGGGTGGTTGCATGAATGACCTTTTTGAGTGGATGAGAGAGTATAACACAGCCATTTAAGCAAAAAAATTAACCCCAAAAACTAAATACAATCTTTTTGCTCGTGTTTAACCTACTACAAATGAGGCATATCCCACAACGCGACTGGCATCTTTGGTACGTGCAAAACTGGTGCGGTAGTCTAAAAAATACGCTTTGAAATTGTGTGAAAGGGCACTGTGTACCATGGCTTTAACTCCCGTAAGTCCACAAGCTTCACAGCCATGAGAGAGCGCATGAAGGTCTAAGTTTTTGATAGCTTCGATGCAGAGATTGTCCAGTCTGTTGGCTTCTTCTTCGGTGTAAAAATGGCTGAGATCGGTACTAATAACCACCAGCGTTTTTTCATCGTGAAGCACTTCGTCGATAAGTAAAGAGAGTTCGCTGTGTGAAATGTCACCATAGACGATCTCAACGACTTTTGCCTGTTTAAAATACTGACGAATAAAAGGCATCTGTACTTCTGTGGAGTGTTCTTCATGGGCTAAGGGTTGAAAGTCTAAAAAGGCAAACTTCTTTTGAAGTACATGGCTATAGTTTAGGTCTATCTCTATCTCACCGCATGGCGTATGATAGGCTTCAAAAAGGGCTACTGAAGCACCTGAAACATAGATACGATGGCTAGGACCCATGACGACCACACGTTCGATGTCAGAGCGCATTGATGCGGTGAAGTGGTAAGCAAGATTGGCGGTATAGCCACTGTAAACGTAGCCCGCATGAGGTACGATGAGCGCACGGGGTAAAACATCCAGTTTCACTTCGGGCATTGCTTTATCAAAATGAGCAATGTAATGTTTAATCTCACTGCACATATCGGGGTAAAACATACCTGCAACGGCACTTTTTCGGTATTTATTCATCAAAAACTCCTGCGAGTTTGGTTTTGCAGTGTGGACAGCATCCATCTTCCAGATAGTTTTCCATCACTTCAAATCGTTTGCGTTCTATTAAAACAGCGTTACAGGTAACGCACTTCGTTGGATTTTCAAGCCCGACATTGCCAATATATATGTGTTTCAGCCCTGCTCTTTGACCAATGGCTTCGGCACGTTTGAGTGTTTCCACAGAGGTTGCTGGAAGCCCTTGCTCATGATAATCAGGATGAAACGCGCTGATATGCCATGGCGTCTCTTTGCCCAGTTCTTTGGCGATAAACGAAGCAATGGCGTTTAGCTCCGTGTCTGAGTCATTTTTTGTAGGTACGATGAGCGTGGTTACTTCCACCCAAATGCCGTTTCGTTTAAAATGTTTAAGGTTCTCCAAGATGACTTCTAGTCCACCACCTAGTTCTTTTTTGTAGTAGTCGTGGTTGAACGATTTGAGATCAATATTTGCCGCATCGATGATACCCACCATATCATCTATCACTTCACTGGATTCAAAACCATTGGTGACGAAGATATTTTTGATGCCCTTTTCATGGGCTAAAAGGGCTATGTCTTTGGCATAGGGGTAAAAGATGGTCGGTTCATTGTAGGTGTAAGCGATGGAGGCACATTCGTATTTGAGTGCCATCTCCACAATGTTACAAGGCTCAAAATACTCTTTAGAATGTACGGTTTTTTCTTGCGAAATACTCCAGTTTTGACAGAAAGGACACTTGAAATTGCAGCCAATCGTACCGAGTGAAAAAGCTCTGGTATCTGGCAAAAAGTGGTAGAGTGGTTTTTTTTCCACGGGGTCAACGTGCATTGCGACAGGATAGCCATAGACAAGATTTTTGATGGCGCCATCAACACTTTGGTTTACACCGCAAATGCCTTTTTGCCCCTCTTTGAGATGACAATAATGCGCACAGAGTAAACACACCAGACGCGCACCTTCGGGCTTAAAATAGACCATTATTTCACCTTTTCAACTTTATAATGCCATATGTCAGGATGACTCTCTAAGCAATCAGGCTCCAACCCTGCTTTTTGACACAGGTGCGAAAAGAAAAGCTCAAAGGTAGGCAGTTGTTCCCACACTTGGGGTAAAAAAGTCGCCTTTTTACTTCCTTTTTGAAGGATGATGCCATCTGTTCCCACGGTGACTTTAGTTTTGAGATCGTCGCTATTTTCATACGTGATAAGTTCAGGTTCACTTAGCAGGGAGACTTCGATGATTATGCGCGAAAACTCTTCGGGATTGAGCGGATAAAATCTGGGGTCTTCAAATGCCGCAGATTGGGCATTATGAATGAGATCATCTAAAAGTGTGCGATGTGCGATGAGTGAACCGATGCATCCGCGAAGCTGTCGGTCTAGTGTGAGGGTCACAAAGGTTGCTTTGAGTTTAGAGAGTTCGGGATAGAGCTCCAATAAAGCTTTTTTATCAATCGTGGAAGTGTGACTAAAACCATCTTTGATGGCATTTTTAGCAATATCTAGGATCACGTTTAGCATAGCGCCTCCTTTGGAGAGCTTTATTATATGATAAAATGGCTAATAGGTTATAGGAAAAGGAGTTTTCATGTTCATGGCAATTTTACAGCACACACCTTTGTGGGTTTATGTACTTTTTTTTGTATTATTAATTTTAGGATGGATGCAGAGCCGTGATCGTCTTGTGCCCTATTTTAGGGCATTTATACTGCCATGTATTATGATGCTTTTTTCGATTTATGGGGTGGTTTCTGCCTTTGGTATGAGCATCGGCATTGTTGCATGGAGTATAGGCATGATGATAGTGCTGGCACTGGGCATTCGTATAAGAGTTTTTTACAATGCTGTTTTTATGGAAGAACATAAAGCTTTCGCCATCAAAGGGAGTTGGCTTTGGTTAGCGCTTATGATGATTATCTTTTGGCTAAAATTTGCTGTAGGTGTGGCACTTGCCCGTCAATTAGACATCGTTTATGAGCCTTGGTTTATTTTGAGTATAAGTCTTTGCTATGGGTTACTGAGTGGTGTTTTTTTGGTGCGAATGGTCATTTTATGGAAGATCAAGAGCATACAGGTCAAACATTAATACAGTTTTGCTAGACTATCGTATGATTTTTAAGGAGTGATGGATGAAACAGTGGATGACAATAGCGATGTGTATCGGTCTTTTCTCAGGATGTAGCATGAGTTTTAACTATAACTTTTGGAGCCAAAAAGCACCTGAAGCGCCAGCCCCTACTGTTAAAGAAGTCAAAATTGCTCTGCCTAGTACTGTTTTGATGTATGATTTAGACATTACCGATCGCCCTTATACCAGTCTTGGTGAAGTAAGTGTCAGTGTCACAAAACTTAACCCATGGGGTGAAGATCCAAAACAATCGGATGCTGAAGCTAAACTCAAAGAAGAAGCTTTGAAAAAAGGTGCAGACGCACTTATTTATGTTCGCTACACCAAAGTTGGCGTTTCGTACAATCGCTGGAGTGGCATCGAAGGCAAAGCTCAAGCGGTTAAGTTTACACGCTATTAATTCTAGAGTATTAAAACTTTTAATAAGGAGTAGAGATGTCTTTCAAGTTTTTAATGGGGAGTCTTGCAGTTAGCCTTTTATTATCAGGGTGTGCTACATGGTCTCAAAGTGAAGTTTTAAACCCCAATACGGCAGTACGAGAAATAAAGCAGGTTACTCCTGAGCAGGTTAAGCTAACAGAAGGTGATATTACAAATCGTCCGTATATTTCACTTGGAGATCTCTCTGTGACGGTCAATAAAACCACTATTTTTCATCCAGAACCGACTAGAGAAATGGTGGATAGTAAGCTAAAAGAAGAAGCAGCAAAACTCGGAGCAGACGCTGTTATTTATGTGCGTTATGGAACAGTGGGTATTTCAGCACTTAGTTGGGGGAGTTTGGATGGTAAGGGTCGAGCAATTCAATTTACAGATAATTAGTTTAGTATGTATTGGTTTATTGTGTAGTGGTTGTGCTCATTCTGCAAGAGATTTACCGCCTGATATGAGTCATTTGCCACCATCCATGAGATTGTTACCAGGAGATATGGAATCTTCTGAGTATAAGCTTGATTGTAAAGAGCTAACGCTTGTTTTAGCTAATACGAGGGAGCATCTTAAGCAGCTTGAAAAAGATGTATTAAGTATGCAATCGGATAATCAATCAAAGGCATTTACAGGCATTACTGTTTTTTCACCAGCCATGCTTCTTATTAGCGATAATCCAGCTTTAAGTAAAGACTACCAAGAAAGTGACCAGATGCGAGAGCCTTTATTGCGTATAGCGCAAGCTCGCCAGTGTGAAATACAGCAATAACTAAAACTATAAACGCAATTTTGTTCTATTGTTACGTTCAAAATTGCGTTATACTAAAACCATGAAACCCTCACTTCTAAACGATACTATTTTTGAGAATATCACCAATTCCAATGGTCAATTCACCAACCATTTTCATAACACCTACACCATTGGACTCACGCATGATGGTATGTTCAAGTCCATCCACGAACATAAAGCAACCCTCGCTTACCAATACTCCACACGTGTGATTAATCCTGGTGAAGTGCATTGTGGAGATTCGCACGCATGGCAATACACTAACTTTTACCCTAGCGTTGAACTCTTAAGCAGTCTTTATGAGCAGATGTATGGTGAGAAGAAGATGCCGATTTTTGAAAAACACATCATCCAAGACGAGGTCTTATATAAGCTTTTGGTCTCTTTTTTTCGCAGTGTTTATGCGCATGAAGCAACAATGCTTTGCGAGTCTAAACTCATCGATGCTCTTTCGTACTTGATCACGCACTACACGCGTTTAGCGACACCCTACCCTTTGACATGTAAAGCAAAAAATACCATGTCGATGGTGGTTGAGTATATCCATGAACATCTAGAGAGTGAGATTTCACTGGACGATCTCTCCGAAGCAGCGATGGTGAGCAAGTACCATTTTTTAAGGCTTTTTAAGGATTACATGGGTTTGACACCTCATCAATACATTATTGCAGAGCGTATTCATAAAGCCAAAGAGCTTGTTTTAGAGGGTGCGCCTTTAAGTCTTGCAGGACTTCATGCAGGCTTTAGCGATCAGTCGCATTTTATCCGCTCTTTTCGAAAAATTTACGGCTATTCTCCCAAAACACTGCTTCAAAAAAGCAATTTTATTCTATATAAATAATCGTAAAAAGAGTAAAATTCGCGCCAAGGAGTTACCATGGTCAATAAAAATCTTTTTTTCTTCCTACTCTTCCTCGCGATGGTCGCATGGGGTGGTTCGTGGGTCAATGTGAAAGTTATAGGGCATTACATTAGTGCATTTGAGATGATCTTTTTACGTTTTGGCATTACGGCGATTACGATGGTTCCCATCATCATATGGCTTAAACACTCGTTCAAGATAGACCTAAAAAGTTTTGGCTTGGTAGTACTTGTTGCTGTCGCATTGATTTTTTACAATAAATATTATTATCTTGGTACGAAGTTTGGCACTGCTTCGCTCGGTGGGGCGATGGTAACGACGATGATTCCTATATTGACCTTTATTTTACTCGCACTGATGGGGGCAAAAAAAGTGAGCTCCAAAGATATGTTTGCACTTGGTCTGGGCGCCGTGGGTGTTTTGACGATGCTTCATATTTGGACGTTTGATCTAGCCCATATCTTAGTCATTCAGAATCTTTACTTTTTATTGGCAGCTGTTTTTTGGGCAGTTTTGACGATTATTAGCTCCAAATCAACGAAGATTTCACCGATTGTTTTTACGTTTTATATGTATATTGTCACGGTTGTGTTGGATTGGGCTTTATTTGTGGATGTGAAGGCTATACCTTTTGAGTCGTTTGATAGTATCTTTTGGATTAATACATTTTTGATTTCCTTGGCTGCCTCCACCTTTTCCAATACAATCTATTTTTTAGGAATTGAAAAATTAGGTGCAGCCGAAGTGAGTTCGTTCGTTTTTCTAGTGCCATTTTCGGCGATCATACTCAGTGCCATATTTTTGGATGAAAAAGTAGATCTTTTCATCATCATAGGCACACTTTTAACGCTTTATGCGGTGAAAATACTCAATAATATTACAATTTTAAAGCGACGCCGAAAAAGCGTTGAATAGTCTCAAAGTGGCGGTCAAGCCCTTCAAAGCTGTGATTGCCACCCTCTTCTACGACCATCTTTGCACCCTCTAAAAAATCAAGCGCCTCTTCGTAGTCAAGGACTTCATCGCCTTTTTGTAAAAGCAGCAAAATATTTTCAAGGTTGGGTTCTTCAATCTCATAGCTTTCAAGCATTTCCAGATGTGATGCATTCCATTCGTATGCAGAGTTGTCATAGTAATTCACCCCATGTCCGAGTGCTCTTTGGAGTGTTTCAGACGCATTGACTGCTGGGTTTATTAGCACGGCTTTGAGGTTGTATTTATCACTAAGATAAAGTGAATAATAGCCACCAAGTGATGAACCCATGAGGTATACAGGCTCATTGTCCTGATAAGATTCGATAAGCTCACTAAGTGTTTTAATCGCAAGATCGGGAATTGTAGGCAAAGATGGTGCAATAAAGCGAATTTTATTTTCTTGGCAATAAGCACGAAGCATTTTTGCTTTGCTTGCCTCTCCACTAGAGCCAAATCCGTGAATGTAGATAATCATGGTTAACCTTTATGTAACAAATAAAGGTGAGTATAGCAAAAGTTTCGTTAGGCTATAATACGCGCAATAACTAAAAGGGTCTACATGAAATTACAAGAATTGGAAGCTAGAAAAATTATCCAGATGGTGATGGGTGATAAGCGGGTATTAACCAAAAGCGATGAAGAATTGGCACTGCTTTTAAAGAAAAGATTGACTAAAAAAGAGTGTGAAGTTCTCAATACTGAGGCATGTGGAAACAATAAAGAAACAGCGATGATCGAACTCAAAATTGATGCGGTACGTTATGAAGCGCTCAAAGCAAGTGCGACTAAAAAGATCAAAAACGAGTCTGTGCATGGAGACTTTTTCTATACCAAAGGTGAATAACGATGGAACACGTTGACGTTATAGACAGTGTTTGTACCTATTGTGGTGTGGGTTGTGACATCGCTGCCAATGTTAAGGACAACAAAATTCAAAGCATCTTTGCCCACCCTGAAGGCGTGGTATCAGAGGGCAATTTGTGCGTTAAGGGCAAATACGGTTTTGAGTTTGTCGATGCACCTGATCGCCTTAGAATTCCACGTATTCGCAAAAGTTTTTTGGCTCAAAACTCAGCTATCAAAGAAGCAATTTCTGAAACATTGGTTACGTGTGATGAGACATGGTATGAAACGACTTTGGATGCTGCCACCACGGCGGCGGCGATGAAACTACAAGAGATTCAAACTCGGTATGGCAGAAAGAGTATCTGCTCCATTGGTGGGGCACGAACATCGTGTGAGAGTTCTTATTTGCTTCAAAAATTCACTCGTCATACACTAAACTCTCCGCATGTTGATAACTGTGCGCGCATCTGCCACTCTCCAAGCCTTAAAGGTATGCGTACGACCATTGGTGAGGGTGCCGCGACCAATCCTTACAATGACATCTACAATGCCGAATTTATGATCGTTTTTGGCTCAAATACTACCGAAGCACACCCGATTATCTCTAACCGCATTGTCGATGTGGCAGGGAAGCATGACAATTTAGCTGTTTTTGATGTGCGAGAAATCACCCTACACCGCTTTGCCAAATACAAAGGCATTATTCCGCATGAAGCCAATTTACTTGTCTTAAACATGATGGCGTATGTCATCATCACTGAAGAGCTTTACAATGAGCATTTCCTAGCGGATCGTACTAAAGGGTTTGAAGCTTTCAAAGAGAAAATCTTGAATGACCCTTATGCCAATCCAAAGTATTTTGAGCAAATTGAAGGCTATGAAAGCTTAAGTAAACTCATCCCTAAAGTGGCACGCGAATATGCCCTCAAAAAATCGATGATTTTCTGGGGACTTGGCATAACAGAGCATATTGATGGCTCATACGCAGTTATGGCGATTACCCATTTGGCACTGATGACAGGTAATATCGGAAAACCTGGAGCTGGGCTTATGCCACTTCGTGGGCAAAATAACGTTCAAGGTGCTTGTGATATGGGTATGCTACCTTACTACGACCCCGATTATCAAACACCTAAAGAGATAGGATTGATGACACCTGATCTGGTCAATGAGATGCTAGAGGGTCGCATCAAAGCGGTGATCAATATGGGTGAAGACCTCACCCATGTTCACCCTAACAGTAACAAAGTCAACCGCGCACTGGATAATGTTGAATTTATCATGGTGCAAGAGCTTTTTATGACTGAAATCGCCAATCGAGCAGACATTGTCATCGGTGTAAAATCTGCCTATGAAAAAACAGGTGTTTATGTCAATGCTATGCGTCGCCTTCATCTCTCGCAACCCCTTGTCAAGTCTGACCTTCCTGATGACTGGGAAGTCATCAAACTACTCGATAATAAAATGGGTGGAAGTTATACTTATGAAGACTCAAAACAGATATGGGATGAAGTCAGAGAAGTAGCGTACAGACGTTTTTCAGGTGCAAGTTACAACAGATTGGAGCGCCACCGCGTTCGTGGACTGCAATGGCCCGTACACACCGAAGATACACCGATCTTGCACCAACTAGACTTTAGAACCGAAGACGGCTATGGTGAGTTTCATTACCACCAGTATGAGCTTCGTGGCATGGTGCAAGAGATACGTGAAAAAAGACTCACAGGCTATCATCTCACCACTGGGCGAACACTGGCGCAGTATAACAATGCTTCGCAAACCAGTCGCAGCGAGAGACTCAATAAGCGTTATGATGAAACGATTTTATTGGTACATGAAGATGATGCGGGGGATTTTACCAGTGATAAAGTGATATTAAAAACCGAATTTGGGCAAAGTGCACCACTTACAGTAAAATTTACCGACAAAGTGCAACCGAAAACGCTTTTCGCTACGTTCCATCATGCAAAATCAAAAATCAATAATCTTTTTGGCGATAGATGTGATGAACTTATTTTAACAGCAGCATTTAAATCGATAAAAGTAGAAGTAGTCAATTTATAAAGCCTTTTTTAAAGCAAATAGAATGGTCATTTAATGCCGACTTTTTACCTATTGTTTAATGAGTAGTGTTAAAATGATGACATTTTAATAAAGGTGGCATAAATGGTAAAAAAGATATTTGTAGGCTTGGTGGGCATTTTAGTAGTTATTCAATTTATAAAACCACATTTCAATAATCCAAAAATTGATGAAAGAATTGCATTGCAGGCAGATGAAAAAGTGATAAGTCTTTTGAAAAATGCCTGTTATGATTGTCATTCTGATGAAACAAAGTATCCTTGGTACCACAATGTTGCACCTATTTCTTGGGCAATGGCGGGTCATATTGACCAAGGTCGAAAAGCACTCAACTTTTCCCAATGGGCAAACATGGATGCTGATATAAGAACAATAAGAGTTAAACGCGCAAAACAACTTATTGACAATGGATTGATGCCTAAAGGAAGCTATTTATGGATGCATGAAAACGCACATTTAAAGCAAGAGGACAAAAAAATACTCGATCAATTTTTTGATCAACAATTACAACAACTCAAAAAGTCATAATTTCAAAAGTGATTGTTTTTATTTTTATACTGAAAATAAGTTGAGGATCTGTTTTCTTTGAAGTTTTTAAAGGAGTGGCCGGGAGAGAGGGATTTGAACCCCCGGAGGTATTACCCTCAACGGTTTTCAAGACCGCCGCATTAAGCCGCTCTGCCATCTCCCGACAGAAATTTTATAGATGATACATAATACAAAAGGTGGAGGCGACACCCGGATTTGAACCGGGGATCAAGGCTTTGCAGGCCCATGCCTTACCGCTTGGCTATATCGCCACCGTATTCTCTATATCGAGGTGGTGCCCGGAGCCGGATTTGAACCGGCACAGGAAAAACTCCCGAGGGATTTTAAGTCCCTTGCGTCTACCAATTTCGCCATCCGGGCAACGCATTTCTTTTTTAAAAAACTAAATGGAGCGGGAAACGAGGTTCGAACTCGCGACCCCGACCTTGGCAAGGTCGTGCTCTACCACTGAGCTATTCCCGCATCTAAAAAAGAGATGAGAGTATATCACTTTTTTTTTGTAATGTAAAGTAGTTTGTGAAAAAAGTTTACATGTACAACTTTTTTATAGCGGTTTTGCTATAATCTAAGAAAATTTTTAAGGAAGAATTGATGCGTAGTGATCAAGTCAAAAAAGGGTATAACAGAGCGCCACATAGGAGTTTGTTTCGGGCAACAGGTCTAAAAGATGAAGATTTTAACAAACCGTTCATTGGCGTAGCCAACTCTTACATTGATATTATTCCAGGGCACTTCTTCTTACATGAATATGCAGTTATCATTAAAGATGAAATTCGTAAGAACGGTTGTGTGCCATTCGAATTCAACACGATTGGTGTAGATGACGGCATCGCAATGGGGCATGATGGTATGCTTTACTCTCTGCCAAGCCGCGAACTCATTGCAAATTCGATTGAAACGATGATGAATGCACATATGTTAGATGCAATGATCTGTATTCCAAACTGCGATAAAATCGTTCCAGGTATGATTATGGGAGCGCTTCGAGTCAATGTTCCAACTGTTTTTGTCAGTGGCGGACCAATGAAGAAAGGTTACACTAAAGAGGGAGCACCGATTGATTTAACCACTGCATTTGAAGCCGTAGGTAAATTTGAAAAAGGCGATATTAACGAAGCAGAGCTTAAAGACATTGAGTGTAATGCATGTCCAAGTGGTGGTTCATGTTCGGGTATGTTTACAGCCAATAGTATGAATACACTTATGGAAGCGATGGGAATTGCACTTCCTGGAAATGGAACGATTCCTGCCTTAACCCCTGAGCGTGAAGTTCTTTTACGTGCTGCAGCGAAACGAATCTGTGAGATTGCCATTGATGATCGCTTTAAAATTCGCAATATTCTTAATGAAAAAGCAGTCCGTAATGCTTTTGCGGTAGATATGGCGATGGGTGGAAGTTCTAATACGGTTCTTCACATGTTAGCAATCGCTAAAGAAGCGGGCGTTAACTTTGCGATCAAAGATATTAATGAAATTAGTAAAAATGTTTCACATATTGCAAAAATTGCTCCTTCGCTTTCAACGGTTCATATGGAAGACATCAACAGAGCTGGGGGTGTAAGTGCGGTTATGAAAGAGGTTAGTAGACGCGACAATGGCATTTTATTTTTAGATAATTTGACAGTGACAGGTGAGAGCGTTGGTGAACGTATCGCAAATGCTGAGATTAAAGATACAACCATTATTCATACACTTGAAAATCCTTACTCAAAAGTCGGTGGTCTTGCAATTTTATTTGGTAACTTGGCACTTGAGGGCTGTGTTATTAAAACTGCAGGTATTGTCGGTGGGCGTCAGTTTGTTGGCAAGGCAGTCTGTTTTGATTCACAACAAGAAGCATTAGCTGGTATCGTAGGTGGAAAAGTGAAAAAAGGCGATGTTGTTGTTATTCGTTATGAAGGACCTCGTGGAGGACCAGGAATGCAAGAGATGCTCTCCCCTACTAGTTTAATTATGGGTATGGGACTTGGTGCTGATGTTGCACTCATTACTGATGGACGCTTTTCAGGAGCTACCAGAGGTCTTAGCATCGGTCATGTGAGTCCTGAGGCAGCCGAGGGAGGTCTGATAGGTCTTGTAAGCGATGGCGATACCATACAAATCGATGTAGATGCTTATACAATTGAAGCATTGATTGATGAAGAAGAATTAGCGCGTCGTAAAGCAGCATTTAAACCAAAAGTGAAAACAATTCAAGGTAGTTGGTTGAAACAATACCGACAGCTCGTTACAAATGCAAGCAGCGGGGCTGTGTTAAAGACTGATGCGTAATGGTTGAATTTTTTAATTTATTATTACAACATACTATTACGATGATGGCGATTGTTGATCCTTTAGGAGTGAGTGCGATTATGCTCTCCCTCCTCCCCCAAAGCACGACTAAAGAGCATATCAATAAAATTGCAGCCAAAGCGACGATGACAATCATCGTTGCTTTCTTTGTTGTTTTGCTAACAGGTAATTTTTTACTGAATCTTTTTGGTATTGAGATTGACTCGTTAAAAGTTATGGGTGGTATTATTTTACTTCTTACCGCTATTAAGATGGTACAAGGTTCTATGGAATCGAAAAGTCAGACAGAAGAAGAAAGAGAAGAAGCCATTAAAAACGATGAATTTTCGGTTATTCCCTTGGGTATACCTATTACCTTTGGCCCAGGAATTTTTGCGACGATCATTATTTTGCGTGGACATAGTGAAGGTATTAGTTCACTTGCAGCGCTTATTATTGCGTATTTGATTGTAGCTTTGAGTGTTTATCTCTCTTTTAAGAACAGTATTTACATTAGGCATTATCTAGGAATTACAGGGCAAAAAATTGTTAGTCGTTTGATGGGCCTTATTGTTGGAGCTATTGCTGTACAGTTTGTTGTGGGTGGTATTAGTACGCTTGTCAAACACTACATGTAAGAAGGACTGAGTATGAACAAAGGTGGTTGGACTTGTCCTCATGATGTTGAAGGGGTTTGCGATATTATCAAAAAAGAGTGTGATCCTGGAGATCGTGGGTGTGTTTTATATGGTAAAGCTAAATTTGCATGTGAAGATTCACCTTCTAACGAGGCCTTTGAAAAGAGAATGGAGCGCAAAATGCGCGAGATGTTAGGTGATAAACAAGAATAAATGTGAAAAGTGTGGCTTTGATAAGTACATCATAGCCACACTATGTGTTTATAATATAGATATTTAGTGTCGTATTAAAGTGTTTGTGACTGCATAAGATATACAAAGCCAACCGCACATAACACAGCATTGATAAGAGTCATAGCTATTCCAGCTTTAACAACATTTAATTTTTTCATCTTAACAGCTCCTTTTTGCATTTTCGGAATTATATGCACTTAAAACTTAAAATACAATAAATTAAATAATAATTTTTTTTCTATTGCTGTTTCGGTAACTTTTTTACACTGTATTTATGATTAAAATAATAATATTAAATATATAAATTAAGCTATTTATAATATATAAAGCAGGGCTTTTATTAGGATTTTGGCCTATATCCTATTCTAAATCCACCCCAATGACGCCCTTTAACGTAAATTGGAATAGAAATATCATGCATAATATCGCCATTTTCTCTTCGATATGTTTGAAGTAAAACGCGCTTTTCATGATTTGCACCTCTCACACCACTGTCCGTAAAAATACGTTTTGAACGATTACCAAAAAGATCTTTTTCGTAATTGCCTGTAAGTGGCGCACGCGCATTATGTGTTGAGATGTAGCCAGACTTGTGCATAGCTACAGCATAAAAAAGGTTTTGTGAATTTTCTTTCATCAAAGTATCGATGATATCGGGAAATGTTTGGTCTGAAAAAGCATCGTATGCTGTAGTAAATTTTTGAGGATTAGTATTGGCGATGGGTTTAAAATTCGTATCAAAGATAGCTTCTGTAGACAGTTTTCCATGGCTAATGGCATTTTCAAATAATGTTTCAATACGTTTTTTTGCACTTAAGCAGTGTTGGTACATGTTTTCGTGGTATTCATCCATTGCAAAAGCACTGAGATTTTCATGAGCCTCTTCTGCGCCAGAAATAATCGCTTGTGTTTGCCCTGAAATAGACTTCATCTCTTTGGTTCCTGCTTCAAGTTGTTCACTGATTTTTGAAATGGCTTCTTTAATGGTAAGAAGTTGATCACTGTTATAGTCAGAACTTTTTGCAATGGTGTCAATTTGATGCTCTATTTTTTCAGCATTACCAATAAAAAGTTTTATTTCATCACCAACGTGCTGTACGGTATGGGTTGCTCGTTCTATTTCATGCCGTAATGCTTCAATGCTGGTATATACATCGTTAGTATCTTGTTGAATTTGCTTAACAATTATAGTGACCTCGCTGGTTGATTTAGAGGTACGTTCTGCTAAGTTTCGCACTTCATCGGCAACGACAGCAAAACCACGTCCATGCTCTCCTGCTCGCGCTGCTTCTATAGCAGCATTTAATGCCAAAAGGTTGGTTTGATCGGCAATATCATCAATCACGGTTGTTACATTTTGGATAGTAATGGATTTTTCTTTAAGATCATTGACTTTGGAAGAGGCATCCGCTGATTGTATATTGATGCTATTCATGCGTGTAATTATTTCATTGAGTTCAGCAATGCTTTGTTGACTCTCTTTCATAGACAGCTTGGCAAACGATGAAGCTTCTTGCGCATTAGAGCTTACCAAATTTACGTGTTCAAAAATATTTTGAGTTGAATTTGAAATCTCTGAGATAGAGTGTGCTTTTTCTTCCAGCTTTTTAGACATAGAATCAATTGAATACATTAATTGTGCAGTTGCTATAGAGTTTTTACCAGCACTTTGTGAGTAATTTTCACTCAGATAAGTTAAAAGTGTTACTAGCTTATAGATTCTTGGAAAAATAGTATGAAGAAAAGTGTGTTTTTCTGTTACATGTAAAAATTCTTTTTGATGGGTCTCACGTAAAGTTTTATCTCTGGCATCAAATTCAGCAATGAGCTCTAATGAATGAGATAAGGGCTGAATAATAAGCTTATAGAATGTCATAATAGCTATGGTTAAAAAGATAAATAAGCCAATAATGACAATAAATGGCTCTAGTATAAACCATGTAGCTAATAATAAACCTATGGCTGAGAAAATAAAAATAGCACTGATTTTAAAAAAGTAGTGTTGAAGCATCCTGTCCCTCGACTCACATTTAAGATTAATTTATAAGGGTAACACACCAACATGATAAAAATATGAAAAAATAAAACTGTAACAAAGAAATGACTTATGAGTGTTTACTTTTGATACTTATAAAAAAAAGAGCAAAATTAAGATAAAATTTCGCATTTAAATTTTCAGGAGCGATACAGTGTCAAGTATCTCAAAATATAGCAAAATCAATAGTCTAAAATCCGTTAAAAAGTGTCTTTTCCCAGCCGCAGGCTACGGTACGCGTTTTCTTCCTGCAACCAAAGCAATGCCTAAAGAGATGTTGCCTGTTCTTACAAAACCATTGATTCAATACGGTGTCGAAGAGGCAGTGAGTGCTGGTATTGATACAATGGCTATCGTAACAGGACGTGGTAAACGTGCCATTGAAGATCACTTTGATGTCAGTTATGAATTAGAGCATCAAATCAAAGGAACCTCAAAAGAGAGTTACCTTACCGAAATTAGAAACCTTATTGACAATTGTACTTTCAGTTATACCAGACAAGTTGAGATGAAAGGTTTGGGTCATGCCATTCTTACTGGAAAAACATTGATTGGAGATGAGCCATTTGCGGTTATTTTGGCGGATGACTTATGTGACAATAACGATGACGATCCTGTCTTGAAACAAATGGTCGAAGTGTATGAAAAATACCGTTGTTGTGTTGTTGCTATTGAAGAAGTCCCTAAAGAAGAGACGAATAAATACGGCGTTATTGACGGTAAAATTGTTGATGGTAATGAATCAGTACTTCGTGTCTCTAACATGGTAGAAAAACCAGACCCTAAAGATGCGCCAACCAATTTAGCGATCATTGGACGTTACATCTTGACTCCTGATATTTTTGATGTTATTGAAAATACAAAACCTGGCAAAGGTGGGGAAATTCAAATTACTGATGCGCTTTTAGAACTAGCACGTCAAGGAAAAGTTATTGCGTATAAATTTCAAGGAAGACGTTTTGATTGTGGCTCTATTGAGGGCTTTGTTGAAGCAACAAACTACTTCCACGATAAAGCAAAATAGTTTTATTTGCAAAACCTCATAAGGTTTTTTATGAGGTTTTGCACCCTTCTCTACTTCTCTTCAAACAATGAAGATAAACCCTTTATTAGCTTAGCTTAGCTATAATCTTGCCATTAAATAATAATGAGGCGGAAGATTATGTCCAATCAGGAAACAAAGTATATTTTTATAACCGGAGGCGTTTTAAGCTCTCTTGGTAAAGGCATAGCAGCGGCGAGTATCTCTACACTTTTAAAAAATGTTGGCTTTAAAGTCAGCATTCTCAAAGCAGATCCTTACATCAACGTTGATCCTGGAACAATGAGTCCATTAGAACACGGAGAAGTGTTTGTAACCGATGATGGTGCTGAGACCGACCTTGATCTTGGTCATTACGAGCGCTTTTTAGATGAAAATCTAACCCAAGCCAACAACTTTACCACAGGTCGTGTTTACTCTTCTGTTATTGAAAAAGAAAGACGTGGAGATTACCTTGGTAAAACCATTCAAGTCATTCCTCACATTGTCGATGAGATTGCCAATCGCATTAAAGAAGCAGGTCGTGGTCAAGACATTTTGATTGTAGAGATTGGTGGAACCGTAGGTGATATCGAAGGCTTGCCTTTTTTAGAGGCGATTCGATCTCTCAAAAGTGAGCTTGGCAAACGAAGGGCTATGAATATTCATTTAACACTTGTTCCTTTTATCAAAGCAGCAGGTGAGCTTAAAACTAAACCAACGCAACACTCAGTACAAGAGCTTCGTCGTATTGGTATCACTCCAGATATGTTGATCTGTCGTTCCGAATACCCTCTTCCTAAAGAGCTTAAAAACAAATTGGCTTTTTCGTGTGGCGTTGAGCGTAATTCTGTCATCGAGTGTTTAGACGCGACAACGATTTACCAAGTGCCACTCAGTTTTCTCAAAGAGAACATTTTAGTACCGATCTCAGAGGCATTAAACTTAGGCGAGCTTACACCACATATGGATGAATGGGATCTTTTAGTCAAGCGTGTGATTGCACCTCGTGATGAGTTAATGATCGCTTTTGTCGGTAAATACCTTGATCTTAAAGAGTCGTATAAATCACTTACCGAATCGTTAATTCACGCTGGAGCAAATCTGAATGCCAAAGTGAAAATTCGTTGGGTTGATTCAGAAATGATCGAAGAAAAAGGGTGCGAAGAGATTTTATCTGATGTTGATGGCATCTTGGTTGCAGGTGGTTTTGGAGAGCGCGGTGTTGTGGGTAAAATGGCAGCTATTCGTTACGCAAGAGAGCATAAAATACCATATCTTGGTATCTGTCTTGGTATGCAACTTGCGATGATTGAATTCGCACGTAATGTTTTGAATATTGAAGATGCTAATTCGGCTGAATTTAATCCTACATGTAAAAATCCAATTATCTATTTAATCGACTCTTTTATGGATGCAAGTGGTCAAAAACAGTTACGTACCTTTCAAAGTCCATTGGGAGGTACAATGCGTTTAGGTGGCTATGAGTGTGAGACAAAACCAGACTCATTGCTACGATCTGTTTACGATGGTGCTAAAGTCATTCGTGAGCGTCACCGACACAGGTACGAAGCAAACCCTGCGTACCGCGAAGCTTTTGAAAAAGAGGGGCTTATTGTGAGTGGTGAAAGTCATGGTTTGATCGAAGCAGTGGAGCTTCAAGGTCATCCATGGTTTTTAGGCGTTCAGTTTCACCCAGAGTTTACATCACGTTTAACAAACCCTAATAAAACTATTTTAGGATTTGCGAAAGCGGCTTTAACTCAACGCCAAAATGGTTAGTTTACTAACCAAAGAGGAGATAAAACGGATTCTTCAATGTAGATTCGAGAGTGACGAATGCACTTGTTTAAACGAGATTCCTAAGCCTTCCTCTTTCAAAGATATTGCACGAGCATCAAAACGTATTGCTGATGCGATGCGAAATGGTGAACGTATTGCTATTGTGGGCGATTATGATGTTGACGGTGTGATTTCTTCGGTTATTTTAAGCCAATTCTTTGATGATCTTGGAGTGGATTACTCCTTGATTATCCCAAACCGTTTTACCGATGGGTATGGTTTAAATCCAGATATTGTGGCGAAGCTTGATGTGCATGTTATTATCACCGTCGACAATGGCATATCTGCCATTGAGGCGGCTCAAATTTGCAAAGAGCAAGGCATTGATCTGATTATTACCGATCATCATAGTATTCCTGCTGTTTTGCCTGAAGCATATGCTATTGTCAATCCTAAGCAAGAAGATTGTGCTTTTCCACACTGTGAGATTTGCGGTGCCCAAGTGGCGTGGTATTTGGTTGCTGCACTCAAAGAAGAGCTGGGTATTGAATATAATCTATCCAGTTTCTTAGATCTGCTTTGCATTGCCATTATGGCAGATATGATGGAACTTGTTGGAATGAACCGTGTTATGGTTAAAAAGGGCATTGTCGAGCTTAACCGCTCTCCTCGAGTAGCTTTTGAAGCTATAAAACAGTATTTTGGTAAAGCGACTTTAGAGGGCGATGATATTTCATTTTTAATAGCGCCTTTGATTAACAGTTCAGGGCGTATGGAAGATGCTATTTTTTCCTATGAATTTTTGAAATCAAAAAATGTGAATGATGCTTTAGCAAAGCTTGATTACATTGTCTCTCTCAATGAAGCACGCAAAGAAGAAGAGCGTCTTTTATTTGAAGCAGCGCTTCCTTACGTCAAAGAGGATTCAAATATCATCGTGGCATGGGGAGAAGAGTGGCATGAGGGTATTGTTGGGATCGTCGCTTCACGGCTCTCCAAACGCTTTAAAAAGCCTGCTATTGTTTTCTCAATTCGAGATGAGAGAGCAAAAGGAAGTGCCAGAGGCATTGGAGATGTGGATATTTTAGAATTGATTCGTTCCCAAGAATCTATTTTACTTGGATTTGGTGGACACAAAGGTGCCGCAGGTGTTTCGATTGAAATCAAGCATTTGGAACAATTTCGTACAAATTTAGAAAAAGCTTCAAGCCAGTTTACGCAAGAAGTATTGGAAGCTGACAATGACCTTTTAGGCGAAATCACTGCCGATCAGATTGATTTTGAATTGTTGGAAATTTTGGAAAATCAAGAACCATACGGCCAGAAGAATCCAAAACCAAGCTTTTTGTTACGTAATATTGCCGTAAAAGTTGATCGATTGATTGGTAAAGATGGGCAACATCTCAAGCTCATTTTACAAGAGGGAAGCAGTGCTCTTGAAGCGCTCTTTTTTAATTATGATGTGAAAGCCAAACAAGGGGATCGTCTTGATATTCTCTTTACCGTTTCACGCAATGACTATCGTGGGCTTGTGACACCTCAGTTATTAATCAAGCAAATCGTTAAAAAGTATTAGATTAATGCACCAGAGGTGCATGGGCTTTCTGCCGAAGAAACTCAGCGTAGCGTAGCTTTTTAAGTTTTACTTGAAAAGCGTGTAAGGAGTTCTGCATAGAACTCCATTAAAACTCACGACCATCTTTAACAGGTACAAAGAGACAATCACCGATTGTCTCTTTTCGTATACCCTCTTCTGTTTTAATAAAACGGGTAATAATCTGTTTATCGCCTTTTTCAATGGGTGCTACTAAAATCCCTCCAATTTTTAACTGTTCAAAAAGTTTTTGAGGCACCTCTGGCGTCGAAGCAGAAAATAAAATACGATCATAAGGAGCAAATTCTCTCCATCCATTTTGACCATCGTCAAAGCGCGTGTGTATGTTGGAAATACCCAATGTTTTAAAACGTTCACGCGCCTCTTTAAGCAATCGTTCAATACGTTCAATGGTAAAGACTCTACGAATGATTTTACTTAAAATAAGCGCTTGATAGCCACTTCCACACCCAATTTCTAAAACACTATCTGCCCCTTTGGGACTAAGAGCTTCGGTCATTTTGGCCACGGTTAAAGGTGAGCTGATCCATTGGTTGGCGACAAGAGGTAGTGCATCGAGTTTATAAGCGTGCATACTCATACCTTGAGGTACAAAAAGCTCACGTTCACTTTGGCAGAAAGCATCGTAGACATTAGGGCTAATGGGGCAGATTTTGGCAATTTCATCTGCCATTTTTTTGTGTTTTTGAAAACGTATTTTAGTGTTAAAGTGAGCCGTTTGCGGCATTATAATTAAGTCCTATGTCAAGATATCGTCGCATTTTTTTGATCTCATTCAAATCAAAAGGATGCATTATAAGGTTACAGTTGTCATCGCTGATTACATCACCAAAAGGAGAGATAATCGCACTACTTTTACCCATACTCTCATCAGCACTATTGCTGCAAAGCACATACGCTTGATTGGCAATCGCCAGTGCTGTCGTGAGTGCTTCAAAATGCTTTTTACGAAGGTTTCCCCAGTAAGCAGGTACTAAAATGAGATCGGCTCCTTTGATTTGCTCCCAAAGTTTTGGAAAGCGAAGTTCAAAGCATATCAACACAGCAATTTTTATTCCATTAACCTCGATAATACGGAGATCTTCGTCTTTTCCTGAGCTAAAATAGTGTTCTTCATCACCCAATGTGAAAAGTTTTGCTTTAGCGCGTGTATAGATAAGCTCTCCTTGGTGGAAGAGCTTAAAGTTATTCACATACCCGGTAGTTGCCTTTTCGATTAGGGTAAGCCCAAATGTTTTAGATATGGAAAGTTTTGCGAGGTTTGGAAGTATGGCAGCAGAAAATTCTGATGCTTCTTGCATTTGAGTGTAGCTGTAAGCACTTAAACAAAGTTCTGGTGCTAAAGAAATGCTCTGCGCAGGAGTTTGCTCTAAAAGAGTTTGCAAGGTTGCAAAATTCTCTTCAAAGCTTCGTCCTTCATAGGCAAATTGTAAAGCACAGAGCATTTTGTTAGAAGTCATCGAAGGAGAGACTTCCTTTACTGTAATTCGAGACATTGCCTTCAAAGAAGTTTGTTTTTTGATCATTAAATTTTGAGAAGTCATCTACCCATTTGATCGGATGATTTGCATTGTAAAGTTTCTCAAAACCAACTGCTGTTAAACGATCATCAATAAGATAGTGAATGTAGGTTTCGATGATATCGTCAGTAAAGCCCATAATTTGATTCTGGGTGATGTATTTACCCCATTCAATTTCAAGGTCGCCCGCTTTTTGGAACATATCATAGACTTTGGCTTTAAGTTCAGCTGTAAAAAGTTCAGGGCGTTCTTTTTGAACAGAGTTAATCATGTTTTGAAAGATGAGAAGATGTGTGATTTCATCGCGTTGAATAAAACGGATCATCTGAGCACTACCAAGCATTCTTCCAGCCCTTGCAAGAGCGTAAATCGCGGTGAAGCCAGAGTAGAAATAGATACCTTCTAAAATTTGGTTTGCAAACATAGCAAGAACGAGTTTTTCATCGGTGACATCACCGGCTAACTCTTCGTAAACGCTTGAAATATAGTCATTTTTACGACGCAAAACCTCATCGTGTTTTTCCATTTCATAAATGAGGTCTGTGTTGTCACAAATCGCTTCGACCATAACAGCATAAGATTTGGAGTGGTTTGCCTCTTCGTACGATTGACGTGAAAGGCACGCGTTAATCTCTGGAGCCGTGATGTAAGGGTTAATGTTATCGGTCAAGTTGTTAGTCTGGAAACTGTCCATACTGATAAGTTGTGACCAAACAAGATCATACATACGTTTTTCAGCATCGGTCAAGTTGCGGTTATAGTCGATGACATCTTTGGTGGTATCGACCTCTTTAGGAAACCATGTATTGCCTTCCATCATATCCCAAAGTTTGAGTGCCCACGTATATTTTGCTTTGGTAAAATTTAAAATTCCATGAGGATTTCCGCCAAAGACTCTGCGATCATTTAAGCTCTCATCTGAGTTTGGGTTGTAGATTTTTTTGCGCTCCACTGCTATTCCTTGTATACTTTTTTATTTTAAAATTGACTCTACCAACTGAGTGTGCAAGCTTGGAAACCACAGCGGCAAGCATAGCCAAATTAGCTTTGCTAGTTTGACGAGTAGGACTTTTAATTGAAGACTATTTTATCGAAAATTTCTTAATTCTATGGGCACAAGAGGGGTTAGTTTGCTCAAATCAAACTGATTTTGTTGCTCTTTTGTTGCTCCAAGGGTCTGTTCTACATGTAAATAATTTTGTAGAAAGTAGGTACCTTGATAACCTTTTTTATGGAGACTTTCAATGATCGCATTGATGTCGTGTATGTTCAGTAAATCACTGTGGAGTGTTGTGCGTACTTCAAAAGGAAAATGGTTTTGAATCAGTAGCTCAAGGCTTTGTTCAAAACGCTCAAAATGCCGATATCGCGTTAGTGTTTCATATTTGTCTTGGGGAGCTTTGTAGTCGAGTGCTATGTAGTCAACAAGGTTTTTCTCTATTAATGTTGTCAGTAGCTGTGGATTTGATCCATTGGTATCAATTTTGATTTTATAGTCTAAGGTTTTAATAGCTTCACAGAATGCTTCAAGATGCGGGTATAGGGTACATTCGCCACCACTTAACACAACACTATCAAGTCGCCCTTTACGGCTTTGAAGAAATTGAAGAGCTTCATCGAGGCTTATTGTTCCAGTATCTCGTACTATTTGAGGATTGTAGCAATAGGGGCATGCCATATTGCACTTTGCAAACCAAAAAATAGACGCTAGATGATGAGGATAGTCTAGCGTCGTAAATTTGGTAATACTATGGATGGGTTTATTTATGGCAGCATCTCTCAACAAATTGTGTTCGCTCTTTGTGTTCACCTGTTTTTCCAACATTGAAACTCTCTACGGGTCTGTGATAACCCATAACACGAGTGTAAACGATACATTTCGTACGTTTTTCTCTCAATTTCTCTAAAATTTCTGTTTTGCTCATGATGCATCTCCTTCTTTGTATTGTTCAATTAACTCTTCGTCACATTTAGGACAAAACTCATGCTCACCACTGATGTAACCATGTTTTTCACACACTGAAAAGACAGGTGTGATGGTTAGGTATGGCATACGGTAGTTAGTAATGACATTTTTGACCAACTTTTTACACGCTTCACTGGAACTAATGCGCTCTTTCATGTAAAGATGCAGAACGGTTCCACCTGTATAGGAGCATTGAAGGTCATCTTGTAGATCCAATGCTTCAAAAGGATCATCGGTATAATTCGCAGGAAGTTGAGAGGAGTTTGTGTAATAAACATTTTTTCCTGATCCTGCTTGGATGATCTCAGGGTAACGCTTTTTATCTTCTTTCGCAAAACGATACGTTGTACCCTCTGCTGGTGTTGCTTCAAGATTGTAGAGATTTCCCGTTTCTTCTTGGTAAGCAACCATTTTATTGCGCACAAATTCTAATATTTCATGAGCAAATTCCATTCCATATTCATCTGCGATCGTATGCTTGTCATCCGTAAAGTTACGGATCATTTCATTAATACCATTAACGCCAATCGTTGAGAAATGGCTGTTAAATCCTGGTAAATAACGTGCTGTATAAGGGTAAAGCCCACGGTTGTACATCTCTTGAACAAAAACACGCTTTTTCTCTAGCGTTGATTTTGCAAGGTCCATTAAGTACTCAAAACGCTCCATCAATTCTTTTTTATTGCCTTTATAAAGATAACCAAGACGTGCCATATTGAGTGTGACAACACCAATACTTCCTGTCATCTCAGCACTTCCGAAAAGTCCACCACCACGTTTTAAAAGCTCTCTAAGATCGAGTTGCAAACGACAACACATAGAGCGCACGTGACCTGGTTTGTAAGCTTTTGGATTTTCAACAAGTTTTCCTTCAGCATCTCTGACGTATTGACTTCCAATGAAGTTTTGGAAATACGATGAACCAATTTTTGCGGTATTTTCAAAGAGTAATTCTGTATTCTCGCCTTCCCAATCGAAATCTTCTGTGATGTTAACGGTAGGAATTGGGAATGTAAACGGTTGACCTGTTTTATCACCTTCTGTCATGACTTCATAGTAAGCTCTATTGATAAGATTCATCTCTTTTTGGAAATGTTTATAGGTCATTGCTTCAAGTGAGTTAACCCCTCTTCTTTTAGCCTCTTCTACAAGATCAGCATCGTTAATCTCTTTAAAGAGGTGACGTTGACTTGACGTTGGGATTTGATCTGCTAAGTCTTTAGGCACAGTCCAATCAATAGTAATGTTCGTAAAAGGGCTTTGTCCCCAACGCGCAGGAACATTGAGGTTGTAAATGAAGCTACGAATTGCCTTTTTAATCTCTTTGTATGAGATTTTGTCTTTGAATGCGTATGGCGCTAAGTAGGTATCAAACGAACTAAATGCTTGTGCGCCTGCCCACTCACTTTGAAGGATTCCTAAGAAGTTTGCCATTTGCCCGAGTGCTTCACGAAAATGCATTGGAGGGCGACTTTCAACACGACCTCTGACCCCGTTAAAACCTTCATCCAAAAGGACTCTAAGGCTCCAACCAGCACAATAAGCGGTTAAACAATCTAAATCATGGATATGATAGTCGCCATTGCGGTGCGCTAAACCCTCTTCTTTGGAGTAAATTTTATCGAGCCAGTAATTGGCTATAACTTTTCCTGCTGTATTATTAACAAGGCCTGCGTTAGAGTAACCAGTGTTAGAGTTTGCTTTAATTCTCCAGTCACTTTTCCCAATGTACTCTTCAATCGTTTGACTCGAATTGACATAGGTTGTGTCTTCATTAAGTCCGTAGATGTGTTCACGTTGCATTTTGTGTGTATGTCGGTAAAGAATGAATGAGCGCATAACGTCAAAATAACGAGATTTATAAAGCTCTTGTTCGATCATATCTTGGAAGTCTTCGACCGCTGCTACACGTTTTTTCTCAATGCGCTTTAGGATCTCTTTAAAGATACTTTCATCGTACGTTACACCTTCGCTTTTAAAGGCCTTTTTGATGGCATCTTCGATCTTAAAAGGTTCGAATTCTTCTGTTGTTCCGTCACGTTTGAGTACTTTGGTTAGCATGGTTATCCTAGATTTAAAAGTAGTGAAGATTATAGTAAGAGTAAAATTTAAAGAAACTTAATGATTAAGCTGCAACAACTATGTCACAGCCTCAAAATAGAGCTTTTTTGTCATGTTTATTTAAAGCTATCAAGGCTCTAAATAAAGGGATTATAGTCTATTTATGTCCAAAATATATTAAAATAAAAAATTAATTTAAATATTAATATACTAGCTTAGTATTGCATGATTAAGTGCTTCATTTACGTGCAATAGAGTGGTGTCAAACAACGGAATTTTCGAGCTTTGCTGATCCAGCAAAAGCCCAATTTCAGTGCACCCTAAAATAACAGCATCAATGCTTGGATTATAATGTTTAAGATCACCAATAATCTTCACAAATATCTCTTTTGAAGCTTTTTCAATTTTACCAACGCAGAGTTCTTGAAAGATAATTTGATTAATTGTTTCTATTGATTTTTCATCAGGAACAACAACGTCAATTAGGTGTGTATTTAAAATATCTTTGTAAAAAGACTCTTGCATCGTAAATTTGGTTCCTAGCAGAATTGCTTTATGTGCACCGTGAACATTAAGTGCACTTGCGGTTGCTTCTGCAATATGTAAAAAAGGTACGTTAATATGAGGCGTGACTAAAGGAAGAACTTTGTGCATGGTATTGGTGCATAGAAGAATAAAATCTACTCCAGCACGTTCTAGGGAAAGAGCTGCTTCTTTGATGATGAAAGCAGACTCTTCCCATTTTCCTTCTGTTTGCAGTTGAGCAATAGGTGCAAAGTCAACGGAATGAAGAATGACTTTTGCACTATGAAGTCCACCCAACCTTGCTTTTACTCCCTCATTTAAAAGTTTGTAATAACTTAGTGTGGACTCCCAGCTCATACCACCGATCAGTCCTATTGTTTTCATTTGCAACCTTTGCGTGTAACGCTTATTGACAACCTTCGCACTCAATGCTACGATCCGCTACTTCAAGTTTGTTTTCAGGCGATTGTGAACGTAGATAATACGTTGATTTAATACCCAATTTCCATCCTAGCATATAGATATCATTGAGGTACTTTCCACTGGCTTTATCAAGGGTAATAAAGATATTAAGGCTTTGTCCTTGATCGATCCATTTTTGACGAATTGCTCCCGCTTTAATGAGTACTCTTTGATCGAGTTCATACGCTGGAGTATAAAATCCCCAGGTATCGGGGTTAAGATTTGGAGCAACCACAGGTATCATACCGGAGAGGTTCTCTTCAAACCATTTACGTTTATAAACTGGTTCAATGGTTTGGGTAGTTCCAACGAGAATAGAGATAGAGCTTGTTGGTGCAATAGCCATTAAATAGCCATTACGCATACCATTGTGTTTTACTTTTTCTTTTAAGCTATCCCAGTCATACATATAACCAAAAAGTCCACCACGATCAACTAACTTTTTAGCTTCTTCATTGGCTGTATCGATTGGGAAAATGCCTCTGCTCCATTTTGAGCCTGCAAATTCTGGATAAGCGCCTTTTTCAATCGCTAAGTTAGAAGAGGCAAGGATAACGTTGTAGCTGATTGCTTCCATTACTTCATCGATTTTACTAAAGTGCTCATAACTTCCCCATGCAATGTGCTTTTCTGCGAGCATTTGCGCTTCACCCATAACACCTAAACCAATTGCACGTGATTTGAGGTTAGTATGTTTGACTTTTGCGTGTGGGTAGAAGTTAAGGTCGATAACGTTGTCTAACATTCGTATGGCAATTGGTATCGTTCGCTCAATATCTTCTTTGGTATTGATAATGGAAAGGTTCACACTCGCTAGGTTACACACAGCGGTTTTACCCTCTACCATCTCTTTTTCAACAATAAAAATATCTTTACCATCAATGCTATCGAGTGCTGTTACTTTCTTAGCCTCTTTGGTAATGCCACTGTCTACTTTAACCAAATCACTCTCTTCGTATGTAATGAACGTTTGATCATTAAAAACAATTTTGATTTTATAATGGTTTGGTTGTGTGTTTTGAAAAATCTCTGTACACAAGTTAGAACTTCGAATAATGCCTGAATGGTCATTTGGATTGGCTTTATTGGCATTGTCTTTAAAGCATAAAAAGGGGCTTCCGCTTTCAAAGTAACTTGTAAGAATTTTCTTCCACAACTCTTTTGCCGGGACATACTCTTTTGCAACATTTTCATTTTGCTCATAGGCGAGGTATCGTCTTTCAAACTCTTCACCAAAGACTTCACAAAGATCATGTGTTTCAGCAGGATCAAAAAGTGTCCAAATAGCATTTGCTTCAACTCTTTTCATGAAAAGATCGTTGATCCAAAGTGCTGGGAAAAGCTCATGTGCGCGACGCCTCTCTTCACCTGAATTTTTCTTCAAGTCTAAGAAGTCAGAGATGTCCATGTGCCATGGCTCTAAATAAACCGCAATAGCGCCTTTCCTTGTACCCAGTTGATCAACCGCTACAGCAATATCATTGGTGATTTTTAAAAACGGTATAACACCACCCGCAGCATTTTTATGACCATCGATCATACCACCCATTGAGCGTACAAGATTCCAGTCCCAGCCAATGCCTCCACCAAATTTACTGAGCAGTGACATCTCTTTGTATGAGTCAAAAATACCTTCGATATTATCCGGTGTACTCCCGATGTAGCAGGAACTGAGTTGATGACGTGTTGTTCGTGCATTTGAAAGCGTTGGTGTGGCTAGCATCACTTCAAATTTACTGATAACATCGTAAAATTTCTTTGCCCAGTCTTGGGAGTTTAATTCGTTTTGTGCTAAAAACATTGAAATTGCCATAAACATATGCTGCGGCAATTCAATTGGCCTTCCTTGTCTATTTTTGATCAAATAGCGATCGTGAAGTGTTTTAATACCAAGATAATTGAACTGAAGGTCGCGCTCTGGTTTGAGGTGAGATTCTAAGTCTTTTAAGTCGTATTTTTCTTTAAGGCCCAAAGCAATACGTCCTTCTTTTTCTCCACGCTCCAAATATTCCGCAAAACTTCCATAACCTGTAAAGCCATTGACTTTATGGTAAAGGTCATAAAGGAAAAGACGTGCAGCAACATACGTCCAATTTGGGCGATCTATATCAATTTTATCGACTGCTGTTTTAATCAATGTTTTTTGAATCTCTTCAGTGGTGATTTGATCACGAAATTGAATCTTTGCATCAACTTCTAGTTCACTTTGAGAGACGTTGTCCAAACCTTTGATAGCAGAGCTGGTATATTTTTGGATTTTTGAGATGTCTAGTGGCTCAATGCGACCATTACGCTTTTGGACGGTTAACATTATTTGAACACCCTTTGGAAGATTTTATCAACATTTTTTGTATAGTAAGAATAGTCAAAACACTCTCTGATTTCTGTTTCACTTAGTTTTGCTCGAAGGTCTTCGTCTGCGAGTAAGTTTTGAAGGTATAAACTTTCACCATCGCTATTAAGTGCTGGTTTTCCATGTTGAAGATCTTCCCAGACTTTCATTGCATTACGTTGAACGATTTTGTAGGCATCTTCACGTGATACATTTTTAAGTGGAAGCTCAAGAAGAATGCGTTGAGAGAAAACAAGGCCACCTGTGAGGTTAAGGTTACGCATCATATTGTCTGGGTAAACAACCAGTTTTGAGATAACACTGTTGAGGCGGTTTAGCATAAAGTCTGTGGTAATAAACCCATCGGGTAGAATAAAACGCTCAACCGAGCTGTGACTAATGTCTCTCTCATGCCATAATGCAACGTTTTCCATAGCTGGGATCGCGTAGGATCGAATCATGCGGCAAAGTCCAGTAATGTTCTCACTGAGGACTGGATTGCGCTTGTGAGGCATTGCAGAGCTTCCTTTTTGTCCTTTTTCAAAGAACTCTTCACATTCATACACTTCGGTGCGTTGATAGTGACGAACTGCTACAGCAATTTTTTCACAACTGGAAGCTAAAAGAGCAAGTGCATTCATCAAAGCAGCATAACGATCTCTTTGAATAACTTGGTTTGAAACAGGAGCTGGAGTTAGACCAAGGTCAGCACACACATACTCTTCAAGTTCAATCGGTGAGTGAGCCATGTTTCCCATTGCACCACTGATTTGTCCTACAGAAATAACTTCCATAACGTTTTCAAGATTTTTAAGACTTCGTTTGATCTCTTCGTACCAAATAGCAAGAACCAAACCAAAAGTGATAGGCTCACCATGAATACCGTGACTTCTTCCAACCATTAAAGTCATCTTGTGTTCCATTGCTCTCGTTTTTAATGATTCCATTAAAACTTTAACATCGTCAATGATAACGTGTAAAGAGTCGCGCATTTGAAGTGCGACAGCTGTATCGATACAATCTGAACTTGTCATGCCATAATGTACCCATCTACTCTCCTCACCAAGACTGTCAGCCACACTGGTTAAAAAAGCAATAACATCATGTCGTGTTACCTTTTCGATTTCATCAATTCTCTCAATATTGAACTTGGCATTCTTAACAATCTTTTCACAATCACTATCAGGAATAAGACCTAGTTTGTTCCACGCTTTGGTAGCGGCCTTTTCGACTTTGAGCCATGCGTCGTATTTTGCCTCAATTGTCCAATGCTTTTTCATCTCTTCTCTTGCGTAGCGCTCTACCATTTTTATTCCTTGTCTGTTTTGTGATTTTTCTGTGATAAAATACGTTGAATTTATCTATAGAATCGTGTTTTTTTTGATTCTTTATTTTAACAATTTCGGACTAAAAAAGGGTTGAATTTTGGCGTATACTTTGAAAAAGTTTGTTCTTGAAGAACCAACACTTGCCTTTCGTTTTTTAATGGATACGTTTGACATTAGCATGGGCGAAGCACAAAAAATTGTTGATAAAAGGCGAGTGTTTGTTGAGGACGAACAACTTCTGAAAAAATCAGCTCTCATTGTTGGGAATATTGGTGTTATAGTTTTTGAGGGAAATTCAAAAGGTTTACTCCCTATTTTCGAGACAGAAGATTTTGCTGTGTTTGAAAAGCCAAGTGGTGTGATGATGCATCCACGTAAAAGAAGTGATGGATATACTCTTAATGATGAGATTAAATCACTTTATGGAAAAGATGCTAATGCAGCGCATCGTATTGATAAAAGTACAAGTGGGTTGGTTTTAGTTGGTAAACACAAACAAGCCGAAATTGATCTTAAGCGCATCTTTGCAACAAGACAAGTTCAAAAGAGTTATTTGGCTTTAGTGCATGGTAAAATGGATGATGTGATCATGATAGATGAAAAACTAAAGCGTGATGTTGAAAGAAGCCAAATTCGTCTTAAAGTGCATGTAGATGAAAGAGGGAAAGCTTCTCAAACCAAAATTACTCCCCTGCACTATTTTGCAGACAAAGATGCTACGTTGGTTGAGGCCGTTCCTTATACTGGAAGACAACATCAGATACGAGTACATTTGTTCCACGTGAAACATCACATTGTTGGTGATCCAATTTATGGTATTGATGAAGATTATGCTGAAAAGTTTTTAGATGGGTTAATGAGTGCAGAAGAGCAATTGGAAATAACTCAAAGTTCACGTCTTCTTTTGCATGCTCAAACACTAGCATTTGAGTATAAAGGAATTGCGTATAAGATAGAATCAAAGTTTGATGCTAAAAAAATATTTTACAACTTAATGAAAGGATAGAAATGAAAACAGTTATAGTTGATGGCGTAAGAGTAGCCCCGAGTAAAGTAGTGTGTATTGGTCGTAATTATGTTGAACATATTAAAGAGTTAAACAATGAGGTCCCTACTTCTATGGTCTTGTTCATGAAGCCTAACTCGGCACTCAGTAGTGAGCTCATAACAGGTGCAATAACACCCCTTCATTATGAAGGTGAAATCTCTTTTTTAATCAAAAAAAGAAAGATAAGTGCTGTTGCTTTTGGACTTGATTTGACTAACCGTGAACTTCAAAGTGAGCTTAAAGGAAAAGGCTTACCATGGGAGCGTGCAAAGGCATTTGATGGTGCAGCTGTTATGAGTCAGTTTGTAAGTATTGAAGAATCTGAGACTGATAAACTCTCTATGCAATTATGGATTAACGATATGTTAGTTCAAGAAGGAAATATTGATCTAATGATTCACAAACCGCTATCTGTTATCAAAGAGATTAACTCTTTTTCAACATTGATTGATAACGATATTATGATGAGTGGTACACCCAAAGGCGTTGGAAGTTATATAAAAGGTGATAAATTTGTAGGTAAGATTTTTATTGCAGATAGAGAAATTATTTCTAAAGAATGGATAGCTAAATAAAATTAGAAGAGCTTTACATGTAAAGCTCTTACTTCTCTTTTTTAAAGAGGACTCTCACCAATCCACCTACTCCTACGATCACGACAATAATTAAAAAACCAAGTTGAAAAAGATCAAGCATTGTCATTTTTTTGTTCCTTATCTTTTAATTGACCACAGGCCGCACTGATATCCAAACCTTTTGATTGACGAATCGTGCAGAGAACTCCATGATCAACAAGATACTGTTGAAATGCAACCATGTCTTTCTCAAGAGGACGTCCAAATTCACTTCCATGATGTGGATTAAAATAGATTAGATTAACTTTCGATTTTATGCCGTGTAGGAGCTTCACCAGCTTCTTTGCACTCTTCTGGTCATCGTTTACCCCTTTCATCACTAAGTATTCAAACATGACGCGTTTACGTGCATCTATGGGGAATGCTTTGACAGCGTTAATAATCGACTCTATGTTATAGGCTTTATTGATAGGCATAAGCTTTTGTCTAAGCTCATCATCAACAGCATGAAGAGAGATAGCTAACAAAACACCTAAGTCCATTAGCCCCAGTTTCTCTATTTGAGCACTAAGCCCACTGGTTGAAATTGTTTGTCTACGAGGAGAGATAGAAAGGCCATCAAGATCATTAAAAATTCGCACCGCTTTGCTCACGTTAGCAAGATTATCCAGTGGTTCACCCATACCCATATAAACAATATTAACTCGTCTATTTTCTGCAATTGCATTATCTCTTTTTATCATTAGAATTTGAGATGTTATTTCGCCCGCTGTTAGGTTACGTTTAAAACCACTTTTCCCTGTAAGACAAAAAGCACAGCCGATTTTACAGCCAACTTGTGATGATATACAAATGGTGTAGCGCGTGTGATGAAGAAGCTTCCCCTCTTCGTCTGTTTGCTCTTGTTTCATTGGAAGCAGAACAGATTCTACAGTATTGCCATCTTTGAGTTCAAAGAGATACTTTTTACTGCCATCCCTACTCTCTTCAACTTTAGCAATTGTCAGTGGATCAAGATAGTATGTTGAATTGAGTTGATCTTTTAACTCTTTTGGGAGATTTTTCATTTCATCAAAAGAATTAACATATTTTTGATAAAGCCATTGATAAATTTGTTTGGCTCTAAATGAGGGTTTTATAACCTCAGATAACTCTTCTTTAGAAAGATCGAATATATTTTGTTTTTTCATGATACCTCAAATTTTCATATTTTTTTCTACGTGTAAAGTAATTAACTCTTTAGCTTTAGTATGGTTTTTGACAAAATCATTGTGTGCATTTTCATCGCAATAATTCGTAACAACAAAAAGACCTGAACAAGGTAATTTAAATTGATTTGCAACACTTACAATAGAAAAGAACTCCATATTCTCTAACTCCATATTTTTTTCAAGTATTTTCTTAGACAATGTGGAGTCAGTAGTAATGTAATTACTTGAATTAACAATAGGAGATAGATGATTTGTTCCACGTGAAACATGAATAATGTTTGCATCAATTTGGTTTTGTAAAGGCGTATAGCATTGATTTTGTAAGTAGCCAAGTTCAATATTCGCAGCACTATAACTATGAATGAGTTCTAAAGGTTTATAGTTCCCATAACTGCCTGCTGTGCCAATAAAAAATAAAAAGGCAGGTTTTTCTTCAAGCACAAGCTTAGTGAGGTTCATAGCACTTTCTATCAATCCTACGCCAATGGGCTTTGCAAAATCAAATGTTTCATTTCGCCCTGCGCAAAGAATCATAATCGTACTGCAATCCCCTCATTTCTGAGGTAACGTTTAAGATCCATGATATCAATCTCTTTAAAGTGAAAGATGGAAGCAGCAAGTGCAGCATCAGCACCATTTACAAATGCATCTTTAATGTGCTCCATTGTTCCTGCACCACCACTAGCAATGACAGGAATATCAAGCATATTACTCATTTGGGAAGTGAGTGGGATGTCGTAGCCATTTTTCGCACCATCACAATCCATTGAGGTTAAGAGTATCTCACCCGCACCTCGTTCTTGCGCCTCTTTCGCCCAAGCGAGTGCATCAAGGCCTGTGTCAATTCTTCCACCATTGATAAAAACATGCCATGAATCACCTGTACGTTTAGCATCAATAGCTACAACAATACATTGCGAGCCAAAGCGTTTGGAGGATTCATCTATAAAATGAGGATTAGCGATGGCTGGAGAATTGATGCTTACTTTGTCACATCCTACATGTAAAAGGCGGTAAATATCTTCCAGTGTTCGTATGCCACCACCAACCGTTAGTGGTATAAAAACTTCACGTGCTACTTTTTCAACAATATCTACAATTGTTCCACGACCTTCATGACTTGCTGTAATGTCTAAAAAAGTAAGTTCATCTGCACCTTCTTCATTGTATCGTTTTGCTATTTCAACAGGATCGCCTGCATCTTTGAGTCCAACAAAATTAACACCCTTAACAACACGTCCATTTTTGACATCCAGACAAGGGATAATACGCTTAGCAAAATGCTCCATAAGGTTCTCTTTTTTAGATAAATATAGGCATAAATGATAGCGAAAGAATTAAAAAAAACTTCTGAAAAAAGAGATTAATTGGGAGCATAACTCTTTTATAAGTAAAGATTAGCTACAATCGGTTAAATTTTAGAAAATAGGCGTGCAAATTGATAGAGGCAAAAAAGAAATTTGGCCAAAATTTTTTAAAAGATAGCAGTGTTTTAAGTAAAATCATCCAAGCGATGCCCCGAAATGATCGAAAACTCATTGAGATAGGGCCTGGCTTAGGTGATTTGACGCAAGAACTACTGAAGGTTAAGCCTTTAGTAGCATACGAGGTCGATGAAGACTTGTGCGTTTATTTGAGAAAAAAGTTCTCAAAAGAGATAGATGAGGGGAGCCTAACATTGGTCCACACCGATGTTTTAAGCCAGTTTGAAAAAGGTTCATTGCTCAACGAACCTTATGATCTGGTGGCGAATTTACCCTATTACATTGCGACAACCATTATTTTGGATGCTTTAGAAGATCCTTATTGTAAATCAATGGAGGTGATGGTTCAAAAAGAAGTTGCAGAGAAATTTGCAGCATCTCCAAAGACCAAAGAATTTACTTCTTTAGCCATTTTAGCCCAAAGCGTTGGCGTTGCAAAACTACTTTTTGATGTCGATCCAACATCGTTTGATCCACAACCTAAAGTTGTCTCTTCTATTCTCAAAATTGACAAACAAAAAGAGTTTGTTGAAGGGTCATTTTCGGGTATTTTTGAAACCAAAGAGCAATTGCAAAAATTTAAAAAATATTTGCGTTGTTCTTTTCAAAGTCCGCGAAAAACTTGGTTGAAAAATATTTCTTCCGAGTTTGATAAGCAATCTGTGCAAGATTTGATGCAGATGCAAAATCTCCCAGCAACCATTCGTCCTCATGAAATAAGCGTCTTGTCTCATCATCTACTATTTAAACATTTAAGGTTGAATGATGCAAGAAAACGAAGTAACGCAACAACAGAATAACAGTAACGAAAAGCCTAAGGAAAATACTCCAAAGCCTCAAGGGCAACCTAACAAACGCCCTTCTCATCCAAACAATGCAAAACAGGTGAGTCAAGACACACAAAATAGTACTTCAAAAGAGACTTCTGGTGAACCAAGTGAAAAAAAACCACGTAATAACAGAAGACGTAAGGGTAATAAATCACCGACAGCTTCTCTAGAGGGAAATGAGCTTTGGCAACGTGATATGAAAAAAGCCATTGAAGCCAATCAAAAAATGCATAAAGACAGACTCAATCGCTCTAATCTTATTGATCAAGTTTCCAAAGGAAAGATTAAAATTACACCATTAGGTGGGCTCGGTGAAATTGGTGGTAATATTTGTGTTTTTGAAACAGAAACATCAGCGATAGTTTTAGATGTTGGCATGAGTTTCCCAAGTGAAGATATGCATGGTGTGGATATCTTGGTTCCTGATTTTAGTTATTTGCGACAAATTAAGAAAAAAATAGCTGGAATTATTATTTCTCATGCTCACGAAGATCATATTGGTGCTATTTCGTACCTTTTTAAAGAGATGCAGTTTCCACTTTATGCAACCCCTCTTCCTCTTGGAATGATCTCTAATAAATTTGACGAACATGGATTGAAAGCGCATAAAAAGTATTTTAGACCTGTTGAAAAACGTAAAATTTATAAGATTGGTGATTTTGAAGTTGAGTGGATTCATATTACCCACTCTATTATTGATGCCTCTTCTCTTGCTATTACCACAGAAGCTGGAACCATCATTCATACGGGCGATTTTAAAATCGACCACACGCCTATCGATGGCTTCGTAACAGATTTGAACCGTTTCGCTGCTTATGGTGAAAAAGGTGTATTGTGTTTAATGAGCGATAGTACAAACTCTTATAAAGAGGGGATTACCCGTAGTGAAAGTACCGTTGGAAAAACATTTGACTCAATTTTTGCCAAAGCAAAAGGTCGTGTCATTATGTCAACATTCTCTTCAAATATCCATAGGGTTTATCAAGCAATTGATTATGGTTTGAAATATGGTAGAAAAGTCTCTGTTATCGGTCGTTCAATGGAGAGAAATCTTTTTACAGCTATTGATCTAGGCTATATACAACTGGATAAAAGTATCTTTATTGATCCGCATGAGGTCAACAAATATCCTGACAAAGATGTACTAATTGTCACAACAGGTAGCCAAGGTGAGACGATGAGCGCACTTTACCGAATGGCAACGGATGAGCATCGTCATGTTAAGATTAAACCAACAGACCAGATTATTATTTCAGCTAAAGCAATTCCTGGAAATGAAGGAAGTGTTTCTAAAGTATTGAACTTCTTACTTAAAAGTGGCGCTAACGTTGCTTACCAAGATTTTAGTGAAATCCATGTTAGTGGGCATGCTGCACAAGAAGAACAAAAACTCATATTACGTCTTGTGAAACCTCGCTTTTTCTTACCTGTACATGGTGAGTACAATCATATTTCAAAACACAAAGAGACTGCAATACAGTGCGGTATTCCAGATCGAAATATCGTATTAATGAGCGATGGCGATCAGATCGAAGTCTGTGCTAAATATATGAAAAAAATTAAAACGATTAAGACAGGCAAAGTGTTTATTGATAACCAAATCAACGAACAGATTGCGGATGATGTTGTTATCGATCGTCAAAAATTAGCAGATTCTGGTTTGGTGATGTTAGTGATTCAGATTGATAAAAGTGAGCACAAGCTTATTTCTAAACCAAAAATTATTAGTTATGGATTAGTTCCTGATCGTGACGATAAAGCATTCTCTATTGAAATGGAAGGTGTCATTGATCAATTTATTGTAAATGCTAAAACAGAGCTGCTTGAAAATGCAAGAGCCTTGGAAAATGAAGTAAGACAAGTAGTTCGTAAGCATATTTATAGACAAATGAAAAAATATCCAACGATCGTTCCAACGATCTTTATGATGTAGGGAATGGCATGCAAGATTTCAAAGCTATCGCTAAAGAAGTATTAGAGCTTGAAGCAAAAGAGTTGCTTAATGCCGCCCAAATGATCGGTGATGAGATAAGTGAAGCAACCAACTTAATCGCTAACATCAAAGGCAAATTGATCGTTACAGGGGTGGGTAAAAGTGGACTCATTGGTGCAAAAATTGCGGCAACACTCGCAAGTACAGGCACCAGTAGTTTTTTCCTTCATCCAACAGAAGCCATGCATGGTGATCTTGGAATGGTTGGTAAAGAAGATGCCGTGTTAGCGATTAGTTATAGCGGAGAGAGCGAAGAGCTCATCAAAATATTACCACACATTAAACGTTTTGAAATTCCACTTATTGGAATGGCTCGGACCAAAGAGTCTTCTTTAGGACATTACAGTGATATCTTTTTACCATTACATGTAGAAAAAGAGGCGTGCCCGCTAGATGCTGCCCCAACCTGTTCAACGACACTCACGTTAGCCCTTGGTGATGCATTAGCCGTTTGTTTAATGAAGAAGAAAAACTTTCAAAAAGAAGACTTTGCCTCATTCCATCCAGGTGGAAGTTTAGGTAAACGCCTTTTTGTTAAAGTGAAAGATTTGATGCTAACGCAAGAGCTTCCGATTGTGAACGAAACAACGAGGCTTAAAGATGCGATTATCACCATGAGTGAGGGCAGACTGGGCAATGTGCTTATAACAGATAAGAACAATAAATTGTTAGCAATTTTAAGTGATGGTGATTTACGTAGGGCACTCATGAGAGATGATTTTACGATGGATGCAACTGCGTATGAATATGCTACAAAAAATCCAAAAAAACTAGACGATGAAACGCTTTTAGCAAGTGATGCATTAGCGTTCATTGAAACATACAAAATACAGCTTTTAGCGATTACTGATAAAATGGGTATGCTTAAAGGTGTTTTACATATCCACCATTTAGTGGAAGCAGGAATAAAATAAAATGGAATTAATGAGATTAAATAAAATGATTTCGCACAACACGCATTATTCAAGGCGTGAAGCGGACGAACTCATCAAAGCAGGACATGTGAAGGTCGACGGTCAAGTCGTACAAGACCTCTCCACACAGGTGAGTTTTAAAAATAAAATCGAACTGGGTGGCAAAGCTCTTTTTGAAAAGCATGGTTACTCTGTAATTGTCTATCACAAACAAAAAGGTGAGTTAGTGAGTAAGAAGGATGATCGTGGTCGTAAGACGATTTACGAAACATTGCCTGCACAATTTGGACATTACCTGAGTGTTGGAAGATTGGACTTTGCAAGTGAAGGATTATTGCTTCTGTGTGATTCACCCTCTGTTGTTTCTGCATTAATGCACGGTGATTTAGAGCGTGTGTATTATGTCAAAATCAACGGAATGATAACGCCTGCTATGGAAAAAGCAATGCAAGAAGGACTATTTTTAGAGGATGCACGTAAAGGTGGTCATTCACACAGTGAAATACATTCAATGGATTTTGCACCGTTTCTCTCTTACCGTATCATCAAAAATAGCCCTAATTTTTCAACAATTAAAGTGATGATCAATGAGGGTAAAAACAGAGAGCTTAGACGATTTTTTGGTTATTTTGATGTTGATGTTGTTGATCTCAAACGTGTGAGTTATGGCAAAATTGATTTAGGAATGCTTAAACCAGGTAAACATCGTTATTTCACAGGTAGCGAATACTCAGCGCTGAGAGACTATCTTGAGTACATAAAAAAAGGCAAAGAATAAGGTTAATAAAGTCATGATTAATAACTTTGCCCTCTTCTTTCGCCCAAAAGCGATTGAAGAGTTATCTGGACAAAAGCATCTTAGTGGGGAAAGTAGTCCTTTTCGCAAATTATTAAAATCAGGTTCTATGAGTCATTCACTTTTCTTTGGACCTGCAGGAGTAGGAAAAACAACGTTGGCACGGATTGTCGCCAGTGAGTTACAATTGCCATTTTATGAGCTAGATGCTACCAGTGTGAAAGTTGAAGAGATACGTAAAATTCTTTCTCAACATCGAGGAGCATTGCAAAAACCACTTATCTTTATCGATGAAATTCATCGTCTTTCCAAAACGCAACAAGAAGTGCTTTTACTACCTATGGAAAATCATGAAGCAACCATTATTGGTGCCTCAACAGAAAATCCTTATTTTGTACTTAGTTCTGGTATACGATCACGTATGATGCTCTTTGAATTCTATCCACTTCAAGATGATGATCTTAAAGCAATTGTTGAACGCGTACGAGAGAAAGTTGATTTTTTGGTCGATGAAGATGCGTTGAACTATTTAATTAGTTCCAGTGCTGGTGATAGTCGAGCACTATTAAATCTATTGGAGTTTGCACTTAAAGTAGATTTACATGTAAAGCTTGAAATACTCAAAATATTACGTCCCAGTGCTCTTAAAGATGGCGTGAGTTCTGATAACACGCACTATAACTTAATTAGTGCTATGATTAAGAGTGTTAGAGGCTCAGATGTTGATGCGGCACTCTATTATTTAGCACGTCTTATTGATGGAGGAGAAAGCCCAGACTTCATCGCTAGACGCCTTGTGATCCTTGCAAGTGAAGATATCGGCAATGCTAACCCCAATGCGCTTAATTTGGCTTCTAGCACCCTAACAAGTGTGAGTAAGATTGGTTATCCTGAAGCACGTATCATCTTGTCGCAATGTTTGATCTATTTGGCGTGTAGCCCAAAGTCAAACAGTGCATATAGGGCAATCAATAATGCCTTAGAATACGTGAAAAATGAAAAAGCACTCAAAGTGCCCGCCCATCTCAAAAGTCCTTCTCCTAAAGGGTATCTCTATCCCCATGATTTTGGTGGCTGGGTTGAGCAGAAGTATTTAGAAAAACCACTTCATTTTTATGATAATTTGCCGATAGGGTATGAGAAAACACTCTCTGAGTGGCTCGTTAAAATCAAAACAAAAGATAAACAGTCTTAAAAAGGCAATATGAAATGATCATCTTTGTTATGGAAGTGTTGTAATGGACATTTCAACGACTTCTCTTCTTTCCAATCAGCTTCAAACTCTTGATTCAAAAGCTACTGCCAAAGAAAATGCTACAAAGATAATCCAAAATAGTGCTGATATACCGCTTTCGATAACTGCTCAAAAAAGCACTGCAATGCCAAGTAATGCCCAAGAAGTCCTTGGTCAGTTACTTGGAAGTGCCATCAGCGAAGCAAAATCTAAAAGCGCCATTTTTGAGACTTTGCAGAACAATCCACTTTTTAAAAATATGGGTAATTTTGCAGAAGATATCAAAAATCTTACTTCTTTAGTTAAACTTGACTCTTCCATTGAAAAACCGCTAGCACTTTTACAACTGTTTTCTAAAAATATTGAACAAATTGATGTCAAAATCTTACAAGATCAAGTTAAAAATTCAGGTGTTTTTTTTGAATCAAAGTTAGCTAACATCGTTACTCAAAAAGGTGTAGCCGAGAGTATTCAAACACTCTCGGCTGAGTTAGAAGAACATTTTAGTGGAACAAACAAAGTGGTTTCCCCTCTTGCTAAAGAGATTAATATCATTATGGATCGCTTGAATGTATCACAAGATATTACATCTAAAGAAGCACAAGCAAACTTGAAAAATTTATTGGATCTCTTTCGGCAAAGTGTGAAACAAGAGCTTGCATCAGAGGGTGCATCTGTATTTAAAGAGGTTTATCAAAATGTTCAAAAGCTTGATTACGCGGTAAAACAGATGGATTTGATTAACTCTAAAGTAGAGAATTATCCTGCAAGTATGAATGTTGAAAAAAACTTTACAACACAAGTGAAAGTTCTTTTAGAGCTGATCAAAGAAAACCTAAGTACGTTACAACTTGATGAGCTTCAACCCCAGATTGATGCGTTACTAATAAAAGAAAGCCTTTTAAAAGAGACTAGCAGTGTCCCCCTTACCTCAAAGTTGTTAGCCTCTTCTTCGCCTCTTACATCAAGTGCGGAAGAGGTTTTAAAAACTGTCAAACAACCTCTGGATGCATCTACAACGGATGGGTTAGAAGAAACTACTCTTGTCAAGGAATTACTAGCGTCAACACCCTCCTCTACCTCCTTATCAGCTGCATTGGGTGGGAACGCGCTAAAACCTCCTGAAACTATTGAAGAAGCATTAAAAATAGTTGTCAATCGTATAAAACAACAAATAGATATTCTCAATCCCAAAAGTGCTCAGCAAGCTGATTTTAGTGATAAAAGCAGTGTGTTAGAGCAAAAAATTCATGGACTTATTAAACCAGAATTGTTTGTTGGTAAAGCAATTGCACAAAAATTATCGTTAGATCCTACGGATGTCGAGTTACTCACGGACATGAAAGGGGTTTTAACCAAATTAAGCGATAACCTCTCCGTTTCAGGCCAAAACAAGGAGGCTTTAGAGATTACGAATCGTCTTTTAACGCAGATTGAGTATCACCAGTTAGTTTCATATGTGAGTAGTTCCACGCATTTATACGTTCCTTTTAATTGGGATGGACTTAAGGGTGGTTCCATGATGATGAAACAATCAAGCGATGATAGCTTCCATTGTCAACTTGATCTTGATCTTGAAGCGTATGGTAAGCTTAATATGATGCTTTTACTCTCTGGAGAAAAATACATTGATATTTCTATTGCTGCCCAGAAAAGAGAGCTGAGTGAGAAGATTACAGGGCAATTAAATTATCTAAAACAAGCGTTTAATGAAGTAGGCCTCATAACGGGCAATGTAAAAATGTTAGAGTATAAAGATGTCAGTGTTGTCAAAAATGACTATTTTAGTGGCGAAAAACTTCAATTTGGGATTAATATTACCATATGAATACACCTACACAAAAACCTCAAAAAGCGGTTGCCCTTAAATACGATCGCGAAAAAAGTGGCGCGCCAAAAGTTATTGCATCGGGCAAAGGTGAAGTGGCAAATAATATCATTAAATTAGCGCAAGAGCACGATATTTTTATTAAAAAAGATGCTGACTTGGTGGAGCTTCTCTCTAAAATAGAGCTTAATAAAGAGATACCTCCCATGCTCTACAAAGCTGTGGCAGAGGTCTTTAGTTTTATTTATAAAATAACCGGTGACAAACGAAAATAATCTTTACATGCGTGGGAAAATTATTGTGATTAAATACGCATTAAATTTTTCGAAGCTTGAGACTCAATAAACCAGCATATTCGTGTAATGCCACATAACTGTTATATAAAGCATGACTGTTAGGTAGATAATCCCATTCATCTTTTGTTTTAGCGCTAATTTTAAAGTTAGTTGCAGCAGGAATAACTTTAAATCCAAAATACTCATAAAGTCGAATAGAGCGCATCATATGGTAAGCGGAAGTTACAAGGTAAATCGTTGGCTCATTAAGCCCTACTTTTTCAAAAGCAAGCTTACTAAGTTTGGCATTCTCGTATGTATCCATACTTTTATCTTCTACGTGCAACGAAAATTCCTTAATATTGAGGCTTTTAGAAGTTGGCGTTGGAATTTCTAGGTAGAGTTTGAGTTCTTTGAGACTATCTAAAAAAGCATCACTTTCCAAATATTCTTTGCTTGTTCCTCCTCCACTAAATAAAAGTGGAAGATTATTTGATTTTGCTACCATTAATCCCCACATGACACGCTTATAAGCATCCGTGCTTAGAGGTAAATTAGCCACGCCCAGTGTATTGCCGCCACCAAGAACGATAACCGCATCTACAGGCTGTTTCTCAAGGGTCTTATTAAAAGGAGACTCTAGTGGTGCTAAAAGCCAATCCGACACATATGTTGTGCTCAAAAGATAAAAGATGACAGCATTAGCGAAGAAAAAGATACGAAAGCGTTTGGCATAAAAAGAAGCAAGAACAAAAAGGACAATAAAAATACCTGGTGGTAAAACCAGGTATGCAAAGAGTTTTGAAAGAATGTAAATAGTACTCATGATTAGAGCATAATGGCACTTTTAGGACCAGCTTTAAGCTCGCCGATCACATATCCATCGCTATTTGCGAGAATATCATCTACATTTTCAGGGCTAACCACAAGGATCATACCGACACCCATATTAAATGTACGGTGCATTTCGCTCTCTTCAACGTATTGACTCATAAAATCAAAAATAGGGAGTGTTTTGATTTTAGATTTATAAACTTGCGCTTGTAGACCTTCAGGAAGAACGCGTGGAAGGTTTTCAACAATGCCACCACCTGTGATGTGTGCCAAAGCGTTGATTTTAGATTTAAGTGCTTTAAAGAGTTTAACGTAGATACGTGTTGGTGTTAAAAGAGTTTCAATGAGTGGTTTGCCATCAAATTCTGTCTCAAAAGTGTACCCTAGTTTATCAAAGAAAAGTTTACGCACAAGTGAAAAGCCATTGGAGTGAACGCCAGAGCTTGGAAGTGCAATGAGTATATCCCCTGCTTTCACATGGGGTAAACGATTCATTTCATCTTTCTCAGCAATACCCACGGCAAAACCCGCAAGATCAAAATCTTTACTTTGGTACATACCAGGCATTTCAGCTGTTTCGCCACCGATAAGTGAACATTCAGCTTGAATACACCCCTCAGCAATACCTTTGACAACACTCACCGCAGCATCGATTTCAAGTTTGCTCATTGCGTAGTAGTCAAGAAAAAAAAGTGGAGTTCCAAAGTTACATATAAGATCATTTGCACACATAGCAACCAAGTCAATACCTACAGTATCGTAAATACCTGAATCAATGGCAAGTTTAAGTTTTGTTCCAACACCATCGGTTGCCCCTAAAATAACAGGTTTTTGGTAACCAGATGGCAGTTCGTAAGCGCCTGCAAAAGAGCCGATGCCTCCGATGACATTTTTGTCAAATGTAGATTTGACCAGTGGTTTAATATTTTCGACAAATTGGTTTCCCGCGTCTATATCGACACCAGCGTCTTTGTAGCTGACTGTGCTCATTGATATGCCTTTAGTGAGGTTATTGTTTAATAGATTTTAACAAAACTATGTTAAAATCGTTATAAAAATAGCAAAAGGTACTAGGATTAAATGGCGTATGAACATGCAATTGTTTTAACAGGTGGAATAGCCACGGGCAAAAGTACTGTCTCTACGATGCTAAGGTCTCATGGATTTGAAGTAATCGACGCTGATGTGATCGCAAAAGAGGTTTTGCCTTTGCATGTAAAAGAGGTTGAGGCTATTTTTGGAGATCGTGTGATTAAAGATGGCGTAATTGACCGCAAGGCTCTTGGAACGCTTATTTTTAATGATAAAGCAGAGCGCGAAAAACTCAATGCTTTTTTGCATCCTTTAATTCGACAAGAGATATTTAGACGTTGTGATCTTTTAGAAGAGAAACAGAAGCCTTATATTATCGATATTCCACTCTATTTTGAGAGTGATGGCTACTCGTGTAAGCTGGTTGCTGTTGTGTATGCCCCTGTTGAGGTGCAACGCAAACGGTTAATGGTGCGAGAGAATTTCACCAAAGAAGAGGCACAAAAACGTATTGATGCGCAGATTAGTATTGAAGATAAGAGGATCTTAGCCGATTTTCTCATCAATAACTCCTTTGATATGAAATTCTTAGAGAGTGAAATCGAAAAATTTATTAAATTTGTACGAGGTAAATATGCAAATTGCAAAATATAACGCAAATGGCAATGATTTTATTATTTTTCATACCTTTATTGAAGTTGACCGAAGTGTTTTAGCACAACAATTATGCGATAGACAAAAAGGTATTGGGGCAGATGGTTTGATTATTTTACTGCCGCACAATGAGTATGACTTTAAATGGCAATTTTACAACAATGATGGTAGTGTTGCATCTATGTGTGGAAATGGTACGAGAGCCTGTGCTCACTATGCGGTTACAAACCACTTAGCAGGGACATCTATGTGCTTTTTAACAGGAGCAGGCGTTATAACCTCTGTGGTTGAAAATGATGTTGTTGAGACAGAGTTAACAACACCAAAAGTGTTGAGTGAGTCATTTGAAGAAAATGGGTTAACATGGCATTTTTGTGATACAGGTGTACCTCATTTGGTTACTTTTGTAGCGGATATTGACGGCTTTGACAAAGTGATTGCACGCCAAATGCGCTATAAATACAATGCCAATGTGAATTATGCAATGCTCAAAGAGAATGCTTTACATGTAAGAACATATGAGCGCGGCGTTGAAGACGAAACATTGGCGTGTGGCACGGGAATGGCTGCATGTTTTTACAGTGCATATCGTCAGAAATTGATAGGCGCAAGTGCCAAGGTTTATCCAATCAGTGGGGATGAACTCATTTTACGTATTCACAATGAGAGACTCTTTTTCAAAGGTAGAGTTCAAAAAGTCTTTGAAACGACGTTGGAACTCTAATTTCGTGAAATTTATTTCTACTTTTTTTATCGCTTCTTGCATACTCATCCAGAGTATCCTTTATGCAGGAGGATTATCTTCTGATTATTATCAGATTGAAGATAGTGCAAAGCAGAAAGAAGAATTTATTCGTGAGCTTAAAGTATTAGTTGATAAAGGTAATGATGAAATCAAGAAAGATCGAGAATTCATTACTAATTTTTTTGCAAAAGCAATGCCAGATGCTTTTAGAGGGCTTAATCAGCAAAATGTTGGCTATTTGATATCTCTACGGAATAAATATGGTATAGAATCTCTTTTTGATAGGGATGAATATTTTAAACGGATTGATGTCATTCCTACCTCTTTAGCATTGGCTCAAGCATCGTTAGAAAGTGGCTGGGGGAAAAGTCGCTTTGCAAGGGAAGCCAATAACCTATTTGGTCACTGGACCTATTCAGGTGTTGGTTTAATGCCACAGAATCGAACCATTGGTAAAACGCATATGATTCGTATCTTTGGATCACTTCAAAAGTCCGTGAATTCATATATGCTTAATCTTAACACCAATGATGCTTATATTGCATTTCGAGAGAAAAGATTGCAAGCGCGTAGCAGTGGAAAAAGTTTTGGAGGAATGGAAGCTTCGAAAACAATGGTGAATTACTCTGAATTAAAAGAAGAGTATATTAAGATGATCAAAGAGATGATCGAGCAAAATAACCTACTTATCTACGATAAATAAGTTATTTTAGAGGTTAGCCTCTTTCATAAGTTCTGCTTGATAGTGGGTAATAATAGGATCAATGATTTCATCATACAAACCACCTTCCATAATAGCATCCAAGCGATATAATGTAAGCCCTACTCTGTGGTCGGTAATGCGGTTTTGTGGATAGTTATAGGTGCGAATACGTGCACTCCTATCACCCGATCCTACTTGAATTTTTCGTGCTTCACTCTCTTTGGCATTGCGTTCTTGCATCTGCATATCATAGAGTTTTGCTTTAAGAATTTTCATGGCAGCATCTTTGTTTTTATGCTGTGACTTACCATCTTGATTGACAACAACAAGACCTGTTGGTAGGTGGGTAATCCTTACAGCACTATCGGTTGTATTAACCGATTGTCCACCATTACCACTTGATCTCATAACATCAATTTTTAGATCTTTCTCGAGTATTTCAATTTCAACATCATCGACTTCGGGCATAACTGCAACAGTAACGGCAGAAGTATGAACTCTACCTTGTGATTCAGTTAGAGGAACACGCTGAACTCGATGTACACCACCTTCATATTTCAAGCGTGAAAAAGCACCCTGCCCTTTAATAAGCGCGATGACTTCTTTATAACCATTGAGAACACCTTCGCTCAAAGAGACGACTTCGACTTTCCAGCCACGATTCTCAGCATAACGAAGATACGATTTAAAAAGATCAGATGCAAAAATGGCGGCTTCATCACCACCCGTACCTGCACGAATTTCTAAAAATATATTACGTTCATCATTAGGGTCGGTTGGCAAGAGAAGGAGTTTTATCTCTTCTTCAATCTCTTCTTTACGAGGTTCAAGAACCCTGAGTTCGTCTTTTGCTAATTCACCTAACTCTTCATCGTCAAAAAGAAGTTTATTTTCTTCGATTTGCTCCAATGTTGAAAAATATTCAAGTGTTTTATCTTTGATTTTTTCTAAGCCAGACTGTTCTTTGGAAAGTGCAGTCATATTTTTAATATCAGTTGCGATACTAGGATCACTTAGAAGTGTAGAGAGCTCATTATAGCGTTCAATAAAAGGGAGTAATTTATCTTTCAACATGGGAGGGAACTAAAATAAAGAGGGAGTTGCCGCAAGTTATGCAGCAACACTACCTAGTGTATTAACAAGTTGTGACAATCTACTTACACGACGAGCAGCTGTATTTTTTGTTAAAATACCTTTACCTGCATAAGAATGAAAGTTTTTATTCACATTTTTCAACGCAACTTCAGCTGCTGCTTGATCGCCGGCTTCAACAGCTTCTCTTACAGCACGTGTTAGATTTTTGATTCTAGTTTTATAAAATCTATTTCTCTCAGTGCGTTTTTTTGTTTGTCTAATACGCTTTTCTGCTGACTTGTGGTTTGCCATAGATAAGCCTTTCGTTTTTAAATTTAGGCGTAGATTATATAAAAATAAATATTAAATATAACTTATTTTAAGGGCACTTTAAAATTAAAAGAGCAATTCTTTGGCATGTTTTGGAGATTTTTGTTTAAATATGCTTTTTCACACCAAATTTACATAAATATTTGAGCGAACGACTCTATATTTATACATCATAATAGTTTTATATTTTATCCATATATATGGTGACATGTAAAGATTAAAAAAGTTTTGTTACAATTTGCTAATCATTTTACATGTAAAGAGAAAATAGGAAAAATAATGAAACTTTTTGGAACAGATGGAGTAAGAGGTAAAGCCGGTAAAAAACTGAGTGCTTTTATGGCTATGCGATTAGCTATGGCAGCAGGAATCTATTTTCGTAAAAATTCAATTACCAATAAAATTTTAGTAGGAAAAGACACCAGACGAAGTGGCTATATGATTGAAAATGCAATTGTTTCAGGCTTAACGGCAGTTGGTTATGATGTAAGACAAATTGGACCTATGCCGACACCGGCCATTGCATTTTTAACGGAAGATATGCGTTGTGATGCTGGTATTATGATTAGTGCATCTCATAACCCCTATTTTGATAATGGCATTAAGTTTTTTGATTCGTTTGGCAATAAACTAGGTGAAGCGGAAGAATCAGCAATTGAGAAGATCTATTATGATGATGCTCTTATTGAGGCAAATCAAAAAATCGAGTTTGATATTGGTCGTTCCAAAAGAGTCGATGATGTGATTGGTCGTTATATTGTGCAAATCAAAAATTCATTTCCAAAGAATTTAACACTTAAAGGGTTACGTATTGTTCTTGATACTGCCAATGGTGCGGCTTATAAAGTAGCACCTACTATTTTTAATGAACTTGGGGCTGATGTCATTATTATTAATGATGAGCCAAATGGCAGTAATATTAATCTTAATTGTGGTGCCTTGCATCCTGAAGAATTGGGTGAAGAGGTAAGGCGCTTGAGGGCAGACATAGGTTTTGCATTTGATGGGGACGCAGATAGGTTAGTTGTTGTTGATGAGAATGGCAATCCCATTCATGGTGATAAACTTTTAGGAAAGATAGCAACCTTTTTACAAAGTCAAAACAGACTTGCTAACAAAGGTGTATGTGTTACTGTTATGAGTAATCAAGCGTTAGAAGATTATTTAAGCAAATCAAACATTAAAACTCATCGTTGTGACGTAGGGGATAAGAATGTTTTAGAAGCGTTATATCGGGAAAAAATTAACTTTGGTGGCGAGCAAAGTGGGCATATTATTTTATCGGATTTTGCTAAAACAGGTGATGCGTTAGTTGCGGCTCTTGCTGTTATGCATTGTATGCTCACAGAAAAACAAAAAGTGAGTCAATTGTTCAATCCTTTCGATCTTTATCCTCAACTTCAACAGAATATAAAAGTAGACAATAAAATTCCTCTTATCGAGCTCAAAGGGTATGATATATTAGTATCAGAATTGGAAAGTAAAAAAATTAGAGTGCTTATTCGTTACTCTGGGACAGAAAATTTATTGCGCATTTTACTTGAAGGACAAGACGAAAAGCTTCTTGAAGATCGTATGGACAAAACAGTCAAGTTTTTCAAAAGTGCATTAAATGAATAAAACATGGATTACCATTCTTGCTTCTGTATGTTTCATTTTTATATCTGATCAGATAATCAAAAATGTTTTTTTAGATGGCTTTAGGTGGAATAGTAATTTCTTTTCATTGATCTTAACATACAATAAAGGTGTTGCATTTTCAATGTTTTCGTTTTTGGATGAGTATCTTAAATATTTACAATTATTTTTGGTATCCGCTCTAGGGATTTATCTTCTTTTTCACAAAGAAGTACTTCATTATCATAGTCTTGCTATTGGTATCATTACAGGTGCTGCACTTAGCAATATCTATGACCGATTTATTCATGGGGGTGTAGTTGATTACTTTTTTTGGCATTATGGATTTGAATTTGCCGTTTTTAATTTTGCTGATGTTATGATTGATTTTGGAGTATTTTTAGTTTTGTATCGTTCTTGGAAAATGCCAAAAGAGGCTTAAAAGTACTTTATTGATAAAACATAGTTGCATTTTCATTTTTTTTTGGTATAATCTCAGCTCTTAAAATTGTGTGGCCGCGTAGCTCAGTTGGTAGAGCACTACCTCGACAAGGTAGTGGTCGGAGGTTCGAATCCTCTCGCGACCACCATTTTTTGTTCTCCCGTATGTTTGGGAGTTCATACAAGTAAAAGGATCTTATTATGATGAATGATGTTATAGCCTACAAAGATGGCGCTCTCGTCATCGACACGCAAACTGCTGTTGCCTCCTCAAAGACTTATGAAGACAAAATCTTATTTGACAATTCTAAAGATTCCCTTGAAGTGATTCGTCACTCGTGTGCCCATTTAATGGCTCAAGCGATTAAAGCGTTGTATAAAGATGCACAATTTTTTGTTGGACCTGTTATCGAAGACGGTTTTTACTACGATTTTCGTGTCAATGAAAAGATTGGTGATGCTGATCTTAAAGAGATAGAAAAAAAGATGGCAGAGCTCGCGAATGCCAAGTTGCCAATTGAGAAGAGTTATACTACTAAAGCGGCCGTTACTCAACATTTTGCACACGATGATCTTAAGCAAGAAGTCTTGCTTAGAATTCCTGATGGTGAAGTTTCCATCTATAAGCAAGGGGATTTTGAAGATTTATGTCGTGGACCTCATGTCCCCAATACCAAATATCTAAGATTTTTTAAACTAATTAAAGTAGCTGGTGCATATCTTGGTGGCGATGAAAAACGTGAGATGCTTACACGTATCTATGGTATAGCTTTTGCAGATAAAGAGAGTCTCAAAGATTATGTAACTATGATTGAAGAGGCTAAAAAACGAGATCATCGTAAACTTGGTAATGAACTTAAACTTTTTACGTTTGATGATGAAGTAGGAGCAGGACTTCCTATTTGGCTTCCAAATGGTGGAAAACTTAGAAGTAAGTTAGAACAACTTCTTTTCAAAGCACATCGTAAACGAGGTTATTTACCTGTTCGCGGTCCTGAACTTTTGAAATCAGATGCATGGAAAATTAGTGGGCACTACCAAAATTATGGTGAAAATATGTATTTTACTGTGATTGATGAATCAGAGTATGGTATTAAACCAATGAACTGTTTAGGTCATATTAAAGTATTCCAAAGCGAAGTTCGAAGTTATCGTGACTTACCACTGAAGTTTTTTGAATATGGCGTTGTCCATCGTCATGAAAAAAGTGGAGTATTGCATGGACTTTTTAGGGTTCGTGAATTTACTCAAGATGATGCACATATTTTCTGTACACCAGATCAAATTAAAGAGAATGTTTTAGAAATTTTAAGTTTTGTCGATTCTATTATGAAAGCTTTTGGGTTTAAGTATGAGATGGAAATTTCAACTCGTCCTGAAAAATCAATCGGCGATGAAAAATACTGGGAAGCAGCAACTGAAGGGCTTAAACACGCACTCGATGAAAATGGCATTAAATATGGCATTGATGAAGGTGGTGGAGCATTTTATGGTCCTAAAATTGATATTAAAATTACCGATGCACTCAAACGTAAATGGCAGTGCGGCACTATTCAAGTTGATTTTAATTTGCCTGAGCGCTTTGATATTTCTTATGTGGACGCTAACAATGAACATGCTCGCCCTGTTATGTTACATCGTGCTATTTTAGGCTCATTTGAGCGTTTTATTGGTATTTTGATTGAGCACACATCGGGTGAGTTTCCTTTCTTTATTGCTCCAATTCAAGCAGTAATTGTCCCTATCTCAGATGCACATTTAGATTATGCAAAAAAATTAGCAAATGAGTTGATGTACGAGGGTATTGATGTTGAAGTTTCATCAAAAAATGAGAGTTTAAATAAACGTATCCGAAACGCTGAAACAATGCGTGTACCGATGATCTTAGTTATTGGTGATGCTGAAGTAGAAAGCCAAAGCGTTGCTGTACGTGACAGAAGAGAAAGAACACAGTATAATTTAACAAAAGAAGAATTAATATCAAATATGAAGGAAAAACTGAATGAGGTACACTTTTGAGTAAAGACAAAGACGTAATGCTTAATGAGGATATCAGAGCAAACGAAGTCAGATGTATCGGCGATGATGGAACCCAATATGGGATCATATCTAGAAAAGAAGCTCTTGCAAAAGCGGATGAGCTTGGACTTGATTTAGTATTGATTGCCCCTGATGCAAACCCTCCTGTTTGTAAGATAATGAACTATGGTAAGTTCAAGTACCAACAAGAAAAAAAATTAAAAGAAGCACGTAAAAATCAGAAAATTATTGAGATCAAAGAGATCAAGCTTTCTGTTAAAATTGCGGCTAATGATGTTCATTATAAAGTGAAACACGCCAGAGAATTTTTGGAAGAGGGCAAACATGTACGTTTTAGAGTTTTTCTAAAAGGCCGTGAAATGTCTAATCCTGAGATTGGTGAGCAAGTTTTAGAAAGTCTTTGGCCGATGATAGAAGATATCGCTGAGCGCGAGAAAGCTCCAAAACTTGAAGGACGTTATATTAATATGCTTGTAACTCCTAAAAAGTAATCTTAACTCGTCGTAAACTTTCGCTCTTTTAATCCCCTCTAAGGAATATTAAGCTATTATAGCTGTTTTCTAATGCTAGAGGGGGATATTTCCCCATTAGATTTTAGAATAAATACAAGGAGTAAGCATGCCGAAAATGAAAACGGTACGCGGCGCAGCAAAGCGTTTTAGAGCTGGTAAGAACAGGATCAAAAGAGGGGCAGCCTTTAGAAGTCATATTCTTACTAAAAAACCAACGAAAAGAATGCGTGGTTTGAAAGTTGCTAAATCTGTTGATGCACGTGATGAGAAGTCCGTTAAATTAATGCTTTGTAAAGCGTAATTTAAAAAGAGTTTTTGACAAGAGTCATTCACCCTACATGTAATGTTCCCCTCATTATGAGGGCAAGTTCCCTAGTGGGACACCGACATTGATTTATTTGGTCAAGGAGACACCATGGCAAGAGTAAAAACAGGTATCGTCAGAAGAAGACGTCACAAGAAAATTTTAAAGATGGCAAGAGGCTTCTTTAGTGGAAGAAGAAAACACTTTAGAAAAGCGAAAGAGCAAATTGAGAGAAGTTTAGTTTATGCATTCCGTGATAGAAGACAAAAGAAAAGAGATTTTAGAAGACTTTGGATCACACGTATTAACGCAGCATGCAGACTTAACGACATCAGCTACTCACGTTTCATCAATGCTCTAAATAAAGCAAATATTAATTTAGACAGAAAGATTCTTGCAGATATGGCGATGAATGACCCTGAAGCCTTTGCAACTGTTGTAAAACAAGCAAAAGCAGCGCTTTAATAACTAAGACTAGATGATAGGTATTTCTATCATCTAGTCTCTCTCCTTTTAATTTCCCCTATACTATCAATCATTTTATAATTAAAAAATCTATATTTCAGCACGTATATTCAAATTAAACATAAACAATTAAAAAGTTAGTAGCAAAGAAGTGCGTAAGGATATTATCCTTACGCGAAAGAGATGCCTATTTAGAGGGCTGAATATCACTTTTCTTCGGATAAATGAAGATGGTGTGGCGTTCAACAACAATTTTTTCTTTTGCATCAGTGGCAAATGCTTTAATATAAATAGGTAGATCTTCACCTTCAACCTTAAGTTCTTTTGGTACTGAAACAAGAATAACCACTTTTTTTACTTTTTCACCGGCACTGAGCAAGAAAGGTTCACTTGGTTTATCAATTTTGATATCACTATTGGAGACATCAAAATAATACAAATGATCTTTTGAATCTGTATTTTGGAACAAGAATGTATAAACATTTTCAACAGTTTTCCCATCGTCACCCATTTTATAGAGTTGGCTAGTGCGATTAATATTTAAGAGCATATATTCTTTTTGTGTACCCATAGCAAAAAGTCCAACGAGTGCAAGGCTAAGTGCAACTATATACGCAATCGTTCTAAAACGGAAGTATTCTGTTTTAGTCCCTTTTTCGACAGCATTAGAGCTTGTCCATGTAATTAATGAAGGTTTACCTAGCTTTTCCATAACAGGAGTACAGGCATCGGCGCATTCTAGGCAGTTAATACATTCAAGTTGCATTCCTTTACGAATATCAATGTGTGTTGGACATACGCGTACGCATGCTTCACATCCCGTACAATCGTCCGTTGCCAAAGGAGGTTTATTGCTTAATTTAATACCTTTAGCATCAAAAATTTGACCTCCACGTTTTTCATCATAAATGGTTTGTATTGTGTTTTCATCAAAGAGTGCTGATTGTATACGAGCATAAGGACAGATATAGACACAAAAATTCTCTTTGAGTGCAACAATGTCATAAACTAAAAAAACTGTGATGCAAATCAGAAAGCCATACATTACACTGTTGTCAAGAGGGCTTTTGAGGTATACAAAAAAATCTTCAGGGGGTATAAAATACCATAAAAAATTTGACGCTGCAAGAAGTGCTAAACAACCCCAAATAAGAATGGCAAAAAAGCGTTTAAAGAATTGATTTTCAGGCTCTTTTTGTTTGTTGTGGATGTTTTTCCTAATACCTAATAGTTTTGTCTGAATAAGATCACGGAAGAGAACTCTAAAAATAGTTTGAGGGCAAGACCAACCGCACCAAACGCGACCACCAAGTGTTGTTATAAAAAAGATGCCTAAGAAAAATAACATGATAACAAAAGGCATTAAGTAAAGCTCTTGCATATCAAAAGTGGTAAAAAGAAGATGCAGCTGTTTTTTATCAAAACTAAGTAAAAAAAAGTGTTTACCTTCTATTGTAATAAATGGCAAAATAAGAGAAATTAACGTAATAATGCCAAAACTAATATAGCGTTTCAATCTATAATAAATAGGTTGAACTGAACAATCGCTATTGCAATTCATAGTGTATTCCTTCTGTTTGATCTGTTGGTTGTTTTATGAGTGAGCACTCTTTATCAACATTAGATTTTGTAAGTGATAGTGGTTGTTTTTGAGATGATTGGAGCAGGGTTATTTTTGCTTTTACAAGCTCTTTCAAGCCCCGTGAATTAACATAATCTTTTAATGATGTACGGCTTACTTGTAAAATCTTTGCAATTTCACTAATTGATGTACGATTTTCAAGAAGCTCTATGACTTGAGGACGATATGTGTCAAATTTTGATTTGGACATTCGACCTTTTGGTCTTCCTTGGGTTTTTTCCTTATCGAGCTTTTTATTGAGTTCTCGCTGTTTGACAAGTAAATCAAGTAAAACTAAGGGTTTTGAGTCAACATGAATACAGACATTAACATCAGCAATGTGGACAGAAATGGAACGTGTGAGTAAACATTCAAAAATTTTGACCAATTCTTCAACATTTCTTGAAAAAGTAAAAAGATCAAAAATAATAATATGATCATATTTTGAGAGGGAGCGTAAGAAACCTTTAAACTCTTTACGCTCTTCGAGTTCAAGCGCAGGATCAGAGTTTTCAATCTCTGTTGTGTCAATTATGACATCATGGTGATGCGCATATTTTAAAATCTGTTTTTGTTGAATGATGATGGGGAAATCATCACTCCTATTTTTTAAAAGGACAATATTCATAAAAATGTCACCTTTTTATCATTTATATGAGCGAAAGTATACAGCTAATGACGTAAAAAGTCAATGATAAAATGATTTTTTACGTCATTAATCTTTTGCAAAATAGTATTCATAAAAAATAATTACATAGTTTAAGCTTATATGTAAACGTAGTTGGGTACAATGCATCCCTAAATTCATCAGAAAGGTGGTGGATAGAGTATGCCAGGAATTAAAGTACATCCTAACGACTCGTTTGACGAAGCGTATAGAAAGTTTAAAAAACAAGTTGATCGTAACCTAGTTGTAACTGAAGTGCGTGCAAGACGTTTCTATGAAACAGCAACAGAAAAACGCAAAAAAGATAAAATTAGTGCTCGCAAAAAACAGTTGAAAAGACTTTATATGCTTCGCCGTTACGAGTCGAGACTCTAACACACACAGCCAAGAAGTTAGCTTCTTGGCTTCTCTTCTTCATTCTTCAAAAAATTTCTCAAAATAAACTAAACAAACCTATGATAACATGAATGCAAATATATTTCTCTTTGTTAGCAAAAAGGTTACGAGATGGATAAAAAACTAACCGTTATTGAGGCGGCAAAGCTATTGGGCGTGAGTAAAGAGGCTATCTATAATCGGTTGCGAAGAGGGTCGTTACAAAGTGTTGTTGAAAATGGAGTAAAGTACATCTTACTAACAAAAAATAGCATTAAAGAAGGCTCAAGTACCCGTAAATTGGAAAGTAGTACTGATAGTGCATATGTAGAACTGCTAAAAATACAACTTGAAGAGATGAAGCTTAAGAACGAAAAGCTTGAATCCGATAAAGAGCGTCTTATTTCGGATAAAGAACGTTTATTGATAGAATCAAAAGAAAAAATTGAAATGATTTACAAAGAAAGAGATGAACAACTCAAAGCTATTCTTTCGTTAGCAAATCGACAAATTACACACACTGGAAATGAAACAGGAACAGCTACTACGCCTGCGGTGAATATGCCTACACCAAAAAATACCATCGTTACACCTTTTTCTTTTGAAGAAGCGGATGTTCTTGATGAAGATGAAGAGAATGGTGTCGTGGAAGATACGTTTGAGTCGTATAGTGATTGGAGAGATTTGCGCAGTTATCTCAAAGAAAAGGGATTTTCAAAAAAAGAGAAGCAACACATCAGTGATAGGATAGGGAAAAAAGTAGGTCAGTTGAATGACGTCATGGATAAAAATGGCAAGCTTTTTATTAAAAAAGGGAAAAAACTTAAAGAGATTCTAGGAGAATAAAAGATAATGCGTTACATTCGTACAATTTCAGATTATATGATCGCGGGTGGTATTGGTGTTATGGTTATTGCAAGCATGCAAGGCTGTGATCAAAAAGATGGGAATAAAAATGCACTTTCTGATGCGGCTAAAACACAAGGCGCATTGGTGATCGTTGATGAAATTTCTCCTGGACAGTATAAAATTGCAGAGGAGTACCCTAGTTCCACGACACGTGTAATTGTACGAAAACCTGATGGAAGTGAGCGTATTTTAACACAAACGGAAATTGATGCTTTGGTACAAGAAGAGGCTAAAAAGATTGACAATAACACATCTGCACTTACCAACTCCAGCATTGGCTCTGGTCAAATGGGATTGGGAGGAATTCTTCTCTCCAGCATCGCAGGTGCAATGATTGGTAGTTGGATAGGTGGAAAACTTTTCAATAACCCAACATATCAAAACCAAAGAGCTACTAGTTATTCAAGTCCACAGGCATACTCGCGAAGCTCAACAAGCTTTAACAAACCGATGTCTACCTCAACTACCAGTAGTGGCGTAACTAAAAGCAGTGGTTATTTTGGTTCAGGCTCTGGAAGTAGCAGTAGTTCATCGAGTGGCACATCAAGTTCAAGTACCCCACCAAGTTCAGGAAGTTAATTATGTTACATATAGAAAAAATTAAACCGTTAAGTAAAGAATTTTTAGAATCTATTGGATTTTATTGGCATACAGATGCAGATCAAACATCGTATATTGCTGATGAGTTGGTGCTTGTAACAAATAATGAGGTTGAAGCTTATTATAAAGCTGCAAATGACCTTTACGATATGTTTGCAGAAGCAGGGCAGTATGTGATTGATAACAATCTTTTTCATGAACTCAATATTCCTTTTAATTTAGTGGAGCTTATTAAAAATTCTTGGGATAATGATGTACATTGGCATTTGTATGGTCGTTTTGATTTTGCAGGAGGAATTGATGGAAAGCCTATCAAACTCATAGAATTTAACGCAGACACCCCAACATCATTGTATGAAACAGCCATCATTCAATGGGCGATGCTCAAGGCTAATGGTATGGATGAAGCAAAGCAATTTAATACAGTTTTTGAAGCACTCAAAGAAAACTTCAAACGCCTTGTAGTTCTTGGAGGAAATACCGAAGATTTTTCTAAATATTATGATGGTTGGAAAATTCTTTTTTCTTCTATTCGAGGGAATATTGAAGATGAAAATACAACAAGGTTGCTTCAATCAGCCGCCAATGAAGCTGGCTTTCATACAGACTTTGCCTATGTAGATGAGGTTGGATTTAATGGGCAGGAAGGTATTTTTAAAGGGGATGATAATTTTGAATTTTGGTTCAAACTAATTCCTTGGGAAAATATCGCGATAGAAGAGGGCGATTTAGCACTTTTGTTGAATGAAATAGTCCAAGAACAACGTGCCATTATTTTGAATCCTGCGTATACGCTTTTGTTTCAAAGTAAAGCGTTTATGAAAGTGTTGTGGGATCTTTTCCCAAATCATCCACTCTTGTTAGAGACATCGTATGTGCCACTTAAGGGCAAAAAGCAGGTTGAAAAAAGAGCTTTTGGTCGAGAAGGGGCTAACACGGTTATTTATGATGATGCTATGGCTGTTATTGCTAAAACAGATGGTGAATATGGCAATTATAAACCTATATACCAAGAATATGTAGAACTTCCTACCGATAGTGCAGGTAAATCATACCAAGCAGGTGTTTTCTTTGCTTATGAAGGGTGTGGACTTGGCTTTAGAAGAGGAGGGCTCATTATGGAGAACTTTTCAAAATTTGTGGGACACCGTATAAAGGACTAAAGAATGAAAATTGTTTTTTTAGATGCCAAAACATTGGGTGATGATGCGGATTTGAGCATTTTTCAGCAGTTTGGAGTATTTGAAGCCTTTGATACAACCGTTATGTCCCAAAGAATCGAGCATATTGGCGATGCAAAGATCGTATTGACTAATAAAGTCATTATTGATAAAGAAGTTATGGATGCATGCCCTAATTTAGGGCTTATTTGCATTACTGCTACAGGTATGAATAATGTGGATTTAGTGTATGCGAAGCAAAAAGGTATCGTCGTTAAAAATGTTGCTGGTTATTCGACAGCATCTGTAGCACAAACTACGTTTATGCTTGTGTTGGAGCTTTTAGGGCATTGTGCTTATTATGCTCAGTATGTCGCATCGGGTGAATGGACGAAAAGCTCAATTTATACACATATAGATCGCCCATTTGGGGAGATTAAAGGGAAGCGTTGGGGTATCATTGGACTAGGAACGATTGGCAGAGAAGTTGCTAAAATCGCTACTGCTTTTGGGGCTCATGTGGTTTACTATTCAACCAGTGGTGTAAATAGTGACAGCTTGTATGAACGTGTTCGTTTAGAGGAAATGATGCAAACATGTGATGTTATCTCTATTCACGCACCGCTCAATGAAAATACTCAAAATTTAATTACTAAAGAGCAGTTGAATTTGATGAAAAAAGGTGCGATACTTGTCAATGTAGGGCGTGGTGGTATTGTGAATGAGGTAGATCTTTTAGAGGTCATTGATGTTAAAGAGATTTTTGTAGGGCTGGATGTATTGAGTGTTGAGCCAATGATAGAAAATCATCCACTTTTGCATGTAAAGTATCCTGAACGACTCATTATCACGCCACATGTTGCATGGGCAAGTATTGAAGCTAGAACGGAACTTATCCGTTTAGTGGGTGAAAATATTAAAGAATTTTTAAGACAATAAGGAGAATAAATGGCAAAAGAACATAGTTTCGATATTACAGCTGAGATCGATAAGCAAAAGTTTAAAGACGCTTACGAACAAGCTAAAAAAGTGATTACCAATCGATGGGATTTTAAGGGCATTACATGTGAGTTTGATCACAATGAAAAAGCAAAAACGGTTACATTGCTTACGACCAGTGATGCTAAAGCAGATGCTATGGTTGAGGCATTAATTTCTGAATCCATTAAGCGTGAGATTTCTTCTAAGGCACTTAAAGAGACAAAACGTGAGGTCGCAGGTGGCAATAAAACGAAAGTAACGGTCAGTATTGTGGATGCCATTTCCAGTGATGATGCTAAAAAAATTGTTAAAGAGATTAAAGAGCTCAAACTCAAAGTGCAAGCTTCAATTCGTGGGGATGTTGTACGTGTTGAGGGTAAGGCAATTGATGATCTGCAAGAGGCGATTAAAGCCATTCGCGGATGCGATTTTGATTTTCCTGTAAATTTTACGAATCTCAAGTAACACATGGATCAAATCCCACCCATTATTGAAATAATCCCCAAAATAAGGGGGTTTTGGTGTCGTATTGTTATGTTTTGCCTGTATGGGGCACTTGCGTATGCACCTTCTTTGGTAGGGATTTGGATAGGCTATGTATACAATATTTTGATAGGTATCGCTTTCTTTCTTTTTTTAACACTGGTCAGTGGTGTAATAAGCTCTAAAATGCGTATAGCATCTATTCCTTTCGAACAGAGAGAAATGAGCTATTCAACGATGGCAATTGTCAAATGGTATCTGGCTAAAAACATTTGTTTAAAAAACTAAACTATACTTTAGATGTATAAAGAAATATCAAGTGAGAATGAATGCAATTTAAAATAACCAGCGTTAGATTGAGTGTTATCGTAGCGATTTTTTTAGTCCTTTTTGATAATGTCTCTTTTTTCAAACATGTGACAGATGTGTACGAAGTTTCTATGTCAAATTTAGGCTTTTTATTTTCATTGGGGGTTATTTTAACAACTGTTATTGCATTGTTAGTAACGTTACTTAGTTCGCGTTATACCCTAAAACCATTACTTATAATGTTTTTATTACTGGCTTCGGTGACTAATTATTTTATGAATACGTACAACGTTATTCTTGATGATACGATGATTCAAAATGCTATGGAAACCAATGCTAATGAGTCTATGGACCTTATCAATTTGAAGCTTTTAGGTTATTTTTTCTTTTTAGGAGTTATACCTTCTCTTCTTATTTACCGGGTACCTGTTGTTTATGGAAGTTTCAAAGAAGAAGTTTGGGGCAAAATAAAAAGCATTGCAATCGCGCTTGTTATTATTATGGTCATGTTGTTTGCCTTTAATCGTTTTTACACGTCATTTTTTAGAGAAAATAAGCCTTTACGTTATTACACCAATCCAACCTTTTGTCTCTACTCTTCAGGGAAGTATGCTTTAAATACGTTTTATAAAAAAGAGACAACGCTCAAACAAATTGGCTTAGATGCCAAAAAAATTGAGGATGGAATGCGTAAGCTCACGATTGTGGTTGTTGGTGAAGCTGCACGAGCCAATCGCTTTTCTCTCAATGGCTATGAACGAGAAACCAATCCTTTATTGAAACAAGAGGAGATCATCAATTTCTCTAATCTCTACTCTTGTGGGACATCTACTGCAATTTCAGTACCTTGTATGTTTTCTGGGTTGGAGCGTAAAAATTATACGGACAAAGAAGCGAAAGCAAGCGAAAATGTAATCGATGTCTTAAATCGTAGTGGTGCAAGTATTTTATGGAGAGATAATAACTCTGACTCCAAAGGTGTTGCATTACGCGTAACGTATCAGGACTACCGCTCAGCGGGGAACAATACTGTATGCGAAGATGAATGTCGTGATGAGGGGATGCTCGTTGGTTTGCAAGAGTATGTGAATGCGCAAAAAGGTGACGTGGTGATTGTTCTGCATCAAATGGGAAATCATGGACCTGCCTATTATAAGCGTTATCCGAAAGCTTTTGAAAAATTTACACCCACATGCCAGACAAATCAAGTAGAAAAATGTAGCGCAGAAGAGATTGGTAATGCCTATGATAATGCGATTTTATACACTGACTATTTTCTTTCCAAAACGATTGATTTTTTAAAACAGAATGATAAAAATTTTGAAACAGCGATGATTTATATGGCAGATCATGGTGAATCATTGGGGGAAAAAGGGCTTTATTTGCATGGTGTTCCTTATTTTATGGCACCTGATGAACAGACACATGTAGGTGCACTGATGTGGTTTGGCACTAAGAGTAAAGAGCGCATTGATAGTAAAGCTCTTGCGCAAAGAGCAAATCAAGCGTATTCACATGACAACCTTTTTCATACAATTCTAGGTGTTATGGGTGTGCAAACAGCACTTTATGATAAGACAAAAGATATACTAATATACCAAAAAAAATAAAGGCTTAGTGTGAGAAACCAACCCAAATATCACTTTTTTAAAAATACAACCTATGCGCTTAATGGGCTAAAAGATATGATTGCGAATGAGACTTCTTTTAAAATAGAGTTAATTTTGGTGCTCATTTTACTTCCTGTTTTGTGTGTACTCCCTCTGGATCTTTTATATAAACTTGTTATGTTTATTGCGCTTATGGGAATTCCTATGGCAGAGGCAATTAACAGTGCAATTGAGCGTGTGACCGACTTAGTAACACTGGAGTATCATGAGATGGCAGGGCGAGCTAAAGATGCAGGCAGTGCGGTTGTTTTTTTAAGTATTGCCATTTTTGTGGTTGTTTGGGGCTTTAGTTTGATTCATGCTTACATGTAAAGAGTCACAAGGCTAAAATAGCCTTGTGATAGAGCGTGTTAAAGAAAATTTTTAAAGACTGCGATAATGCCCCAGCCAAGAAAAATTACTACCCAAATAATCGTAATCGCAACCGTAGAATCTGCTAGTTTAGTAACCGTAGAATCTGCACTATAAACTCCTTTGGTTCGTCCTGCTCTCCATGCAAGGGTGAGCAAAAATCCAACTGCTGTAAATCCAACACCTACAAATGTTGACAAGAACATAACGACCGTTGGCCAGTCTATATTCATCGGATAGTCATAGATGGTATAGCCGTATTTGCTCATGATGTTCATACGAATAACTTCGCGAAGCGTTGAAATCAAGAGTGCTGTAACGACTAACACAAGGGTGATAACATAGCTGTTAATGCCTTTTGCTACCATCGCCAATAAGAGAAGTACAAAAAGAACAATGGCAATCACCAATGGATGGAAAGTCATGCCCAGTGTAAATGTCCACACTACAAAAAGTACGGCACTTAGAAGCAAGCCACCAAGCGCAACTTTTTGACCAAGGCTACGTGTAAATGCAATGTATTTTGCGCTGTAATCATCTCTTTTGGAAAAATAATCGGCATAATTTAACAAAAAGATACCCACAACTGGAGCGGAGAGGCTAACCATAAAGGCAAGTCGTATCACATCTATATGAAGGTTTGTGCCTGAATTATCCACAACGCCATTAGGAGCATACCAATTCATCCATTGATCCACTTGAATGGATTCATGCGCAAATGCATGCATTAAAACGCCCGCAACAATCAATGCAATAAGTGAGAGAATACCTGCAATGCCAGCAAAGGATGAATTACTCTTGTTGGCGTAGTAAAACCAATATAAAAGCGCATAACCCGCTAATAAAATATAGATAAATGCGACAACCCACAAACCAGAGAGCGTGTTTGTGACATACCAGTTTGGATCGTAAATAACTTGTGTAAACAAAAGTGGTGCAACGCCTAGTACAATAAGCATTGAGACGCTTATTTTCGAAACTTGAATCATATGGGATTCAAGAAGTTTCCAGTTATCATCGATATTTTTTTTCATATGTCCCACAATTGAAACAACCATGCCACCTAATGTCAGTAGAACAAAGGCGATATGCAATGCCCATGTGAGGATGTACAATGCTTGAAAGACAATGGGATAAAATGGTACTCCCGCTGGATCGCGTAGAGAATTTAACACTAAAGACATATCCATAGTTTTCTCCTATTAATTTTGAGTAGCAAGCCAAGCTGCTAGTGCTTTTGTTTCGTGCTCTGGTAATTTAATCGGAGGCATATAGCTAAATGTACCTGTAGCAATGACTTCATTGAGGACTACTTCTATGGTTGCTGCATCTTGCCCAGGGAATCGATCTGGCAATGGTCTATACGCAGCACCTTTCTCAAGTGCATGGCAATTTGAACACGCGAGTTTTGCGATTAATTTACCCGCTTCGAGTTGATTTTCAGGCGTAATTGTACGAAGCCTATCGGGAATAAATGGACTTACAGTGAGCAAACCTTTCTCCGCAATAATAGCCATCTCTGATTTGATATTTTTACCTGTAACATCTCGTCCAATGATTTGGTTACTGTAAACGTATCTGCCTGCAACATAAGGCTTACGCATACTCTCACGCATTTTTTCTCCTGGCCAAATACCCAAGACTAAAACAACTGCAAGCATTATCGTTGCAACAGGAACATTAATAATTCTTGGAAGAGCAAACGCTAAGAATAGATAAGCTGCAATAATCGAAACGGTGATGATTCTACTCATGCCATTGAGTGGCCATAATACAGTATGAAAAAGATCTAATGCACTTTGTGGCAAGGTTTGAACATACCAAAGAAAACTCATAAGAATGAGAAAACCACCACTCAATCCAATAAAAGCCAGTTTTCGGATGATTTCATTTTTTAAGGTAAGTTCTTTCAAGTTACCTGCAATCACAAAACCAACAACGGCAGACATAACGATCATAAAACCGATACGAATAAACATATGTGGGAATGTGTTGATACCAAAGAATGCATCACTGGCCGATCCTGTCTGATACCATACATCAGACCCAGGCCACATCATAAAGCTGATGATACCTATGATCAAAAAGAGCGTAGAAACGGAAGCGAGGGCAAACATATAGGTGATTTTGAGATGGGTTTTTCGATCGATTTTACCGATGGTATAAACCAACACAAAAACACCAATCACTTCAACAATAAAGAAGACCCATTCGGTTGCCCAGACCCAAACAAAGTTATGGATAAGAGCGCTAATACCACGAGGACTCGCAACCGTAGCAGTGTTCCAAATACCAGGACCCGTAATAGAGCCAACAACGTAAGAGAAGATCAATAAAAACATGCCATATTTTCGCATATATTCATACAACTCAGGTCTATCTTCCTTATAGGCTTTATGTGCTAAAAAAGCAAACAATAAAGCCGCACCCACAGACGTATGTGACGCCATAATGTGGATAGCACCCGTAATACCCATCAGCCAAGCTGAACCAATTTGCGGAAAATAGAATAGAGGATATAATCCAATGTATTCCACCTAACACCTCCTTTAAGATTATAATGGTGACATGAAAAAAGGTGCTTGAATGTAACGCAGAAAAAAGCTTAGTCTTTAAGCCTTGTTTGAGTAAAATTTTTCCGCGTTGCAACAAGCGCGTTGTGCTTACCCGATGTAGGTTTGGCGATCAACTCGGGTAAGCTGCACTTTAAAACTAAAAGTTTCCTTCTGTAAAACAATGACATAGCAGTGTTAATTTAATGTTAAATTTAGAAGTATAAAAAAGGTAGGTTACGTAAAGAGATACAAGTAGTTTAAAATGATAAGAGAGAAAAAGAGAAGCGAAGGGAAAAATTCCCTTCACAAAGATTATTTGATCGTAGAGATATAGCCAGCGAGAGCTTTAATATCATCAGGACTTAAGTTTTTAACTTGGGGTACCATCGTACCTTTTAAAGTACCGCCGTAAGTACCTTCTTTATAACCGTTAAGTGCAGCAATAATTTTATCACTGCTCCAGCCTGCAATAACTTGCGATTTGTTCAGTGCCGATTTTTCAGCTTTAGCCCCATGACAGGTTGCACAAGTTTTAAAAAGTGTCTCCGCATCTGCTGAAAAAATAGAGGTGGCACATACAAGACTTGCCAGAAATAATACCTTTTTCATTGTAACTCCTTATATAAATAATAGAAGAATTATATAGATTAAAAGTGAATGTATTGTGAAATAAAAAAGTAGTTATTTTAATTTATCGAAAACTTTGTATTTGTCCCAGTAGCTATCAAGAGCTTCTTGGAGTTCAGCGTCACTGAGGGTTGTTTTTTTCTTGATGCCAAAGCGATTAATGAGCCCATCAACCAAAATAGAATTTTCAACTTTTGGATTTTTAAGATAGTGGCTCATGGCACGTTTGACTTCGACCTCACTGCTGTATTTCAGCAAATATCGGTAAAAAAATTTGTCAATTTTAACCGCCATGTCTTCATGGCAAGGGATGCAATTTTTCTCATACACACCTGTTTTTGCACCAAGGCAAGAAGCGAAAAGTAGACAAATAAGAGCTTTTTTTACCATGTAATTCTCACTGTTGTTCCTTCTCCAAGGATTGAGTCTATATTTACCTGTAAAGTATATTCTTTAGCAATGGCGGCTACAATGCTAAGCCCTATCCCAAAACCTCCCACACTTCGATCAAAGCGTGAATAACGCTCAAAGACTTGATTGATTTTATTTTTTTCTATGCCTCTTCCACTATCTTTAATTTCAATGCTATTTTGGGTAAGGCATAGATGAATCATTCCGCCTATTTTATTGTATTTGATGGCATTAGAGAGAATGTTATCGAGCAGTTTTGCAACTTTTTTACGGTCAATTGTGAGTATGACACCCTCTTTAAGCTCAACACTTAGCTCAATTTTTTTAGATTCAAAGAGCAGTGAAAAGTACTCTAAACGCTCTTCAATGAGTAATTTTAGATCGACCTCAACATCTTGGGAGAGAATCTGATGTGATAGTACTAAATATGTGAGATCATCATAAAGATTGGCAATAGTTTTTGAGGCAATGGTAATACGTTTGATTTTTTTTGCCAAGCTTTCATCCAGTGTTTGTGTATCAATCATTTCGATATTAGAAAGAATGGCATTAACAGGAGTGTTAAGTTCGTGTGTAGTATCTTTAATGAAGCGATCCAAGAGTGAAATAGTGTCTTTCATGGGACGGAGTAAAAGACCCAGTAAAAAGTAACCTATAACCACTAAAATACTAAAAATAATAGCGCCATAAATTAAAAGTTTTCGAAAAACTTTCTTATCCCATGAATGTGGCGCATCAACTTCTATTGCAATGTAACGCGCACCCAGATAGTAAGATTCTAATTCTTTGATAAAGTAGATGTGATCGTTTTTAAGGTAAATATCTTCATACAGATTGACTTTAGGTGTACTGAGAGTTGAGAAAATTTGTTTGAGACTGCTATCATAAATGGCAGAGTTAAAACGCTCATCTCTAGGATACGTTTGTTCTTTGTCAAGGTTTACATGTAAAGATTTAAGTCGTACAATTTGCTCATTTGTAAGGTTTGAAAGGGCTTCTCTTTGGTTTTGAAGCATCAAGTCACGCTCCAAACCATAGTACAAAAAAGCTACGAACGCTAAAATGAGCAGTGCTAAAAAAGCGTAGAGAAACAAAAACGATCTTAGCGTTTTTTTCTCACGCGAGCGTAAATTGATATCCCAGTTTTTTAATGCTAACAATGCGATCCTTCCCCATAATTTTACGAAGGTTCTTAATGTACGTGCGAAGTGTATCGTCACTGCCTTGTTCGTCGTATTCCCATAAATGTGCCATAATCATCTCATGGCTAATGATTTCATTTTTCTTTTGTAAAAAGAGTTTGAGTAGTTTTGCCTCTTTATTTTGAAGTTTAATAACAGAATTATTAACTAACAGTTGGTTACTGAGTGAGTCATACTCTATGCCCTCATCAATGCCTATTTTAGGGTTAGGTGCGTGAAAAAACTCACGTTTCAAAATGGTTTCAATGCGAAAAAGAAGCTCTTTAAGTGCAAAAGGTTTACGCAAGTAGTCATCGCAACCACTCGCATAGCCGTGCTCTAAATCTTCGATGGCATTCAGTGATGTGAGAAAAATGGCAGGAGTTGTATTTCCTTCTTTACGCACTTTTGTGAGCAGATCAAAACCACTGATGGAAGGAACGTTGACATCCAGTAAGAAAAGATCAAAATGATGTTCATAGAGCATTTCTTCAGCTTCTTCTCCATCATAGGCAGGCGTGACATGATAGCCTTTAGACTCCAAAAATTCGCATACAGTTTCACTTAGATTTGTGTCGTCTTCTAAAAGAAGGAGTTTAGTTTTGGGCATTGGTTCTTCTTGTTTTATCTTCCTCATAGAGTGCTTTTTGCTCTTCACTCATAGTCTCTAAACGCTTATCCAGTTCTTGATACAAAAAAGTCTCTTTGTCTTGATCAATATAGCCAATCAATGCGATTAACTCTTCCGTACTCATTTCGCTAAAATCAGCTTTAGCGTACAGTGTAGTCAGTATGATCAAACAGGCAAAAAGAATTTTTAGCATTGTTATTTACGAACCTCGTTGATCCAAATGGAAAGACTTTTAATGACTTCTGCGGTTGCGGTATTAAAAGCTTCGGCAACTCCTTCGGCACCATTCGTGTTCGTAACATCTTTTTTGGAAGCGATCTTTATACTTCCTATCACTTCACCACTTTTAATCTCAACGACTCTAAAACGAAGGCTAACATGAACATAAGATGTGCCATTTTCTCTGAAAACCTCTTCAAAGTTCTGAAGTATGGGTTCTAGCACTAGATTATTGGATGCCATGGAAGTGCCTGACACAACAGAGTCAAAATGGTGTTGATCTTGCAGTGCTTCGGTAATAAGGTGTTGCAGTTTTAAAGGAGGTGTTTCACTCCATGTCCCGTATTTGTAAGGTTGCATAGCACCATCTTTTTTATATAAAATAGATCTCGTATTGAGTCCACTGGGTGAATCAATATAGGCTACTTTGATAACATCTTGGTTGTGGACACTAAAATGCTCTAAGTTAAGCATGGGCTCTAAGGTGTAATTGTAAGGCTTGAGGGTTGTTTCTTTAACGCTACAACCACTTAAAAATAAGAGTGCGGTAAGGGCTAAAAGTAGGTTTTTCATTGTCTTTCCTTTATCGTTCATTTGGAGCAGGTTTGATGGTCTCTTCTTTGAAGAGGATATCACTCGGGCTATCTTTGAGGTTCGTAACCAAATCTTTGGTTTCATTGACAAGTACGTGTAATTCTTGAAGTGTTTGTTGAAGAGGCATTAAATTTTCTTTCACTAAAATATCGACATCAAATGAGCCTTTGTCAATCTTTCGATTAAGACCTCCCATAACAGTCGTGACATTTAAAGCTGCTTCTCGTACTTTATTCATAGTATCAACACCTGTATTATCAACTGCTGAGGTAAAAGAATATGACATTTCTTTGATACCACTAGCGGCAGCAGTTGCTTCTTTGAGCAATTGATTAATTTCTTTATTATGGGCTTCGATATTTGCTAATGTTCGTTGTGTAGATTCTGCAATTTTTGCGCTATTTTCAATAATAATTTCAAGATTTTTAACATTTTTATCGCTCATAATACTTTCAGCTCGCTCAAAAATCATCTCAGCTTTAGTACTTAATGATGTTATCGTTTTATCGAGTCTTGAAAAAGTAGATGGACGCGAATAAATAATGCCGTATTCTTCCATTTTACCGCTAGTTTTGAGATCTTTTGCATCATTCGTACCGCCTTGGAGTTGAATAAAACTAAGCCCTGTAATACCTTGTGCTTCAATAACGGCATAAGTGTCTTCTTTGATGGGGGAATTATCTTGAACGCGAATGGTCACTAAGACCTCTTCTGCATTTTTTGGATTGATGGTAATGGTTCGTACTTCTCCAATTTGAACACCACGAAGCTTGACAGGGGCTTTTTCGTTTAGTCCTGAGACAGACTCTTTGGTAGCAACTCTATAAAATTTAAACGTTCCTTCGTCGGAATAATTTCCAAGCCAAAGAATTGAAAAAACACCTCCGATGAGCAATACAAAAATAAATGCACCTACTAAAATATAACTCAGTCTATTTTCCATTTTGGCCTCAACTTAAAAATTTTTTCAACTCATCGTTGGTTGTTTGTTTTAAAAGCTCCATAGTGCCTTCAAACAGTACAATTTTGTTCCCTAAAATCACAAAACGATCTAATACATTTGCAATCGTATCTTTATCGTGTGTCACCATAACCACGGTAATACCCAATGTATCGCGAAGGGTGAGAATAAGCTCGTCAAAAGCCCTCGCACTTTGTGGATCAAGCCCCGAGGTGGGTTCATCCAAAAAAAGTAGCTTAGGATCGAGGGCAAGGGCGCGTGCCAAGCCTGCTCTTTTTTTCATACCACCGCTAAGCTCAGAAGGGTACATATTCGCAACTTTAGGAGGAAGCCCTACCATTGAGAGTTTCATCAAAGCTGATTCTTCTATCAGCCAATCCGGTAGATCTGTGTACTCACGCATTGCAATGGTGACATTTTCTAAAATGGTTAAAGAGGTAAACAGAGCGCCAAATTGAAATAACACTCCCCATTTTTGTCTGAGCTTTTGTGCCATTTTCGATGAAGCAGTCTGTACGTCAGTTCCTAAAATAAGCATTTGTCCCGCACGGGTTTTTTGGAGCATAATCATTTCACGAAGCAGGGTTGTTTTCCCACTACCACTGCCGCCTAAAAGACCAAAAATTTCACCTTTTTGGATTTTAAAATTAATACCATCATGGATAACATTTCTGCCAAAAGTAGTAACGATATTTTTTGCTTCAATAATGACGTGATTTTTCATAAGCCCATCTCCGTAAGAAGTACAGAGATAATGGCATCTACGGCGATGACCCAAAAAATAGCATTGACAACACTGATTGTTGTGTATTTCCCAACACTCTCGGTACTACTATCAATCTGAAAACCACGAAAACAGCCGATGGTAGCAATGATACAGCCAAAAATAGGTGCTTTAATCAACCCTATGATGAGATGTTTAAGCGCTACTGTTTGTTTAATCCTGTCAATAAACTCAACAAAACTTACATCCAGTTTTGTTGTAGCGATAACCATGCCACCAAAAACAGAGATAATATCTGCAAAAAAGACCAAAAGAGGTAAAGAGATAATAAGTGCAAACAAACGAGGCAGGACTAAAAAATTCCATGGAGAAAAGCCCATAGAACTCATAGCATCGACTTCATCAGTTATTTTCATAACACCAATTTGTGCAGCATAGGCAGAAGCACTTCGTCCCGCGATAACGATAGCTGTCAAAAGAGGAGCCAGTTCGCGCACAGCCGAGATTGTAACCATCTCAACAATAAAAATATTAGCACCAAATTTTTCAAGTTGTGTTGCCCCTTGATACGCAATAACGATACCAATCAAAAAAGAGGTGAGTAAAATAATGGGAAGTGCCCCAGCACCACTTTGTTCGATATGATAAAGCGTTGCTTTAAGGCGAATGGTAAAAGGTTTAAAAAAAGCAGCTATAACAAAATGCGTTAGCTCTCCTGTAAACGCAAAGAAAGAAGAGAGAGTTTTATAGCCTTCAAATAGATCTTTCCCAACATTTTCAAGAAATGAGAGGATAAAAAGTTCTTTTTTTTCTTCAACTTTTTCTTTGGGATAATGCAGTTCGCAAATACTGAGAAGTTTTTCTAAAGATTCACTTGCTCCTATTTTAAAGATGGAGCAGCCTTGTGCTTCAAGTTTTTTAGTATGATGCAAAATTAGCATAATTCCATGTGTGTCAAAATCTGTGATTCCTGAAAGATCAAATGTGTAGCTTGCTTTGGGTTTGCACGTAAGAGTGCTGAATGCAAGGTCTAGTTTTTGAATCGATTCTTTAACCCAAACACCCTGCAATGAAACACTAAAACCTTCGTACGTTTGTGTTACATCCAGTGAGGGGAGTTTTTTCATGAAAGGACACCCTAATTTTTTGTTTATTATAACATAATTAGATTACTCAAAATGGCATAGAGTGGGTTTTGTCTTGGCATGTTATAATCTTACAAAAGAAGGAGTCGTCTATGCAAAAAATGCTCTTTTTAATTCTCATTTTATTGAGTGTTATGACTCACGCTAGTTCAAAGGAGGTATCTATGAAGTATGAAGTTGCAACAGTGGGTGGAGGTTGTTTTTGGTGCTTAGAAGCGGTTTTTGAAGAAACGCGAGGCGTTTTAGATGTTATCAATGGCTATGCCGGAGGGACTGTTTCCAATCCAACGTATGAGCAAGTGTGTAGTGGTGTAACCGGTCATGCTGAGGTAGTACAAATTACGTTTGATCCTACAATAATCTCTTACGATGAAATTTTGAAAATCTTTTGGCTCATCCATGATCCCACAACACTGAATCGCCAAGGAAATGATGTTGGAACACAGTATCGCTCTATTGTTTTTTACCACGATGAACATCAAAAAGAACAAGCAAAAGCTTCCATTAAAGCATTTTCTAACAAGTTTACAAAACCGATTGTGACAGAAGTAACACCTTTGGAAGAATTTTATAAAGCGGAAGCATACCATCAAGACTATTTTAAAAATAACCCCAATCAGGGCTATTGTGTTTTTGTTGTTTCGCCTAAAGTAAGTCATTTTAAACAAGAATATAAGGATTTGGTCAAGTAGCCAAATCCTTTAGATGAAAAGCTTAAAAAGTATGGATAAGTCCTCGTATGCCATCGATAAACATTTGAACGGACATCATTAAAAGAAGCATTCCCATCAGACGTTCAAGGGCGGAAAGTCCTTTTTCACGAAGAAGTTTATACAGCATAGGGGAAAGGTACATAATGAGTGCTGAGATAAACCACGCTAAAAGCAAAGCTATAAAAAGTTTTCCTATAGAATCTGAGTTAGATTTGCTGAGTACTAAAAGCGTTGCGAGTGTTGAGGGGCCTGCAATAAGTGGCATTGCGATAGGAACCATAAAAGGCTCTTTAGAGGTACCATAAAGTCCACTACTGCCTTCTTCTCCCGGGAAAATCATCTTGATGCCAATCACAAAAAAAATCACAGCACCAGCAATACGAACAGATTCTGTCTCCAGATGGAAAATGTTTAAAAAAAGCTCTCCTCCAAAGAGGAAGAGCATTAAAATACCAAGACCAAAAAGCATTTCACGGATAATAACAATTTTTTTTCGTTGCATCTCCACATCTTTGAGAATAGTGAGAATGACGGGAACTGCTCCAAAAGGATCAATCACAAAAAATAAAAGAATTGCCGTTGAAACAATAGAAAAATCAGCATTCATCCCTAAAACCTATCAAGTTCTAAACTCAGAAAGTTTAAGGTTGAGCGTTTCAGTCATACGACTAAGGTGTTCTGCCGCACTTGCGATCTCCTCAACGCTTCTGGCATTTTGAGAAGAGATGTCATTGATTTGAGAAACATCATTCATCATAGACTCGATATCAGAACCTGTTTTGAGATAATTCTCAGCGGTTTTATCAGAAACTTTGGTTGCATTGCCCATAACATGGAACATATTGTTAATTTTTATTTCGACCTCACTCGCTGTTGTTGCGAGAGATTCTACTTTTTTAGAATTGGATGTCATTTGATCACTGCTGTCCGCAATCGCTTGAACGATGACGTTAATGGTGGCATTGATTTCTTGGAGACTTTTTTGAGTGCGTTCCGCAAGTTTTCGCACTTCATCAGCAACAACGGCAAAACCTCGTCCATGCTCACCCGCTCGTGCTGCTTCAATGGCAGCATTAAGTGCCAAAAGATTGGTTTGGTCAGCAATATCACCGATGACTACCAAGATATCTTTGACTTGATTGGCGTCAGAACTGAGTTGTTGTACACGGTGTGCAAGTTCAATTTCGGTTGATGCACTGCTTTGAATGTCTTTGGTAAGTTCAAGTATGGCGCTGTTGGCGTCTTTAAGAAAATCATTTGCTTTAAGGAGCTCTTCTTTACCTGATTTTGCCTCTCCCATACCTGTTGTCATTTCGTTTTTAAGTGTTGTTGCTTTAGCAGTAGTATTGCCCACAATTTGCATCGATGTTTCAACGGCGCGTCCAACTTCCAAAGAAGTGGAAGAGAGTTCATGTGAAATAGAGGAATTTTCATTGGAGAGATTTTTTGCCTCACTGATAAGAATACGAACTTTTTCAATAAAACGGTTGATACTATTACTTGCTTGAGCAATTTCATCCGTTCCAACTACTTCAAGTTTACGTGTTAAGTCACCATCTCCACTGGAGAGATTATCGGCTTTGTTGATAAGATCATTTAAGGGATTGGAAATGGTTTTTTTAATTATAATCATTGTTGCACCAATGCTCAGAATAACGAGTATAAACGAGATAATTAAGAAAGAACGAATTTGAGAAGCAACATTGTCTGAAATCTGCGTTTTAAGCTTCCCAACTTCCGCTTCTACATTGTCAACATAAATACCTGTTCCCAATGTCCATTTATAGGGTTCAAATGGGGCTGAATACGCAAATTTTAAGAAGGGTTGTCCGTCTTTAACTTTTGGGAAAAAGTATTTCACAAGTCCTCCTCCTTTTTGGGAAATCTCTATGAGTTCTTTGACAAAAAAGACTCCGTTAGCATCTTTGAGGGTACTCAAGTTTTTACCTTGGAGTGATTTATTGGTTGGAAGCATAACATTGGTTCCATCTGACTCATAGATAAAAAGGTAACCACTTTTGTCATCAAAAAAACGTAGCCCATCAAGCTGTGCCACAATAATTTCTTTGATTTTGTCGTCCGTTGTACCTTTGGCTTTTTCTGTTTTATAGATTGTATTCGCACTTTGTTGCATTATTTCTATGATGGTTTTAAGTTCATTTTCGTAAAAACCATAGGCACTTTTTTCATAGTCTCTCACAAACATTCCTGCATTGTTTTTGGTATTTGTGTATGAAATACCAATTAAACAACCGCCCAAAACAACGAGGGATAGAATGAGAGAGATTAAAATTCGCGTTGAAATTTTCATTTTTTCTCCTTTAAAGCTATAGGCATTGATTGTAACACAAAATATAATTTATATTTATTAAAATCATGAGGAATAAAAAAGACTAAAATGAGGAGTGATCAAAAAAGAAACATTGTTTTCGAGAAGTGGTTATGACGTCATTGTGTAAAGATTTGGCGTTTATACCAAATCTTTACATGCAAAGCCAGTTAAGTTCTAAATTCAGCGAGTTTAAGGTTGAGTGTTTCTGTCATACGACTGAGATGTTCAGCTGCACTTGCTATCTCTTCTACACTGCGCGCATTTTGACTTGAAATGTCATTGATCTGAGTAATATTTGTTATCATAGATTCAATGTCCGTACCTGTTTTAAGGTAATTTTCAGTTGTTTTATCAGATAGGTTCGTTGCATTGTTCATTACTTGGAACATATTATTGATTTTAGTTTCCACATCACTGGCGGTGGTTGCAAGGGATTCTACTTTCTTGGAATTGGATGTCATTTGATCACTACTATCAGCAATGGCTTGAACAATAACATTAATCGTCGCATTGATCTCTTGCAAGCTTTTTTGCGTGCGTTCAGCAAGTTTTCGTACTTCATCTGCAACAACGGCAAAGCCGCGCCCATGTTCACCTGCACGTGCCGCTTCAATGGCTGCATTAAGTGCCAAAAGATTGGTTTGATCGGCAATATCACCAATAACAACCAAGATGTCTTTAACTTGGCTCGCATCTGAGCTTAACTGTTGGATGCGGTGTGCAAGTTCGATTTCCGTAGTGGCACTTTTTTGAATATCTTTCGTAAGTTCCAGTATGGCACTGTTGGCATCTTTGAGAAAATCATTTGCTTTAATAAGTTCTGTTTTACCTTCTTTTGCCTCACCAATGCCATCTGCAAGTTCATTTTTGAGTAGTTGTGCTTTTGAAGTTGTATTACCAACAATTTGCATGGATGTTTCGACTGCTCGCCCAACTTCCAAAGAAGTAGAAGAGAGTTCATGTGAAATTGAAGAGTTTTCATGGGAAAGATTTTTGGCCTCACTGATTAAGATGCGTACTTTTTCAATGAAACGGTTAATGCTACTGCTTGCAATGGCTATTTCATCGTTACCAACGACTTCAAGTTTTCGTGTCAAGTCACCATCTCCGCTGGAGAGATTATCAGCTCTTTGAATCAAATCATTAAGGGGTTTTGAAATAGTTCGCGTAATAATAAAAAGTGTCATACCAAGGCTTAAAATCAGCAACAATACTGAAATAACGAGAAAGGATTGAATTTGTGAAGCAGTGTTTTCATTAATTTCTTTTTGTAGTTTAGCAACTACTTCTTCAACATTGTCGACATAAATGCCCGTTCCTATCATCCAGTTATACGGTTCAAATGGAAGTGCATATGAAAACTTTGGTAGCGGTTTTCCGTCTTTTACTTTTGGAAAGTTGTATTTTACCAGTCCACCACCTTTTTGGGCGGCTTCAATCAGCTCTTTAATAAGAAGTACGCCATTAGCATCTTTAAGCCCTAGAAGGTTAGTACCTTGCAAAGATTTATTTGTAGGATAAAGAACATTAACTCCATCGTATTGATAAGCAAATATATAGCCACTTTTATCGTCAAAAAAGCGTAATTCATCAAATTTACCTAAGATTTCTTCTTTGATTTTTTCATCCGCAGTCCCTTTAGCTTTTTCTGCTTTATAAATTGCATTGGCCATTTGTTTCATGATGATCATGATGTTTTTCAGTTCATCTTCGTGGGATGCATAGGCGTCTTTTTCATATTCAGCGATGAACATTTGAGCATTTTTCTTGGTGTTGCTATATGCCACGCCAATAATACAAGCTCCTAAAACGATCAACGATAGTATGAGTGAAATTAAAATCCTGGTTGAAATCTTCATATCAATGGCTCCTCATTTTTATTAGGTTTATGCGTTAGTGAAGGCATTGTAACACAAAAATAAATTTATAAATGTTAATGAAAAGCGCTACAATGGCGCTGAAAGAATTTAGGAGAAGAAATGAATCATTATATAGAATTGTTGCGTACAAATGTAACACTTCTAAGGTTGAGTATTATTCAATTGATATGTTATTTTGGTGCCTGGTTTAGTCATATGGCAATTTATACACTTTTGATTCAATTACACGCACCTGTATGGGCACTGAGCGCTGCTGCTGCTTTTACTTTTTTACCTTCGATGCTTTTAGCCCCTTTTAGTGGAGCAATTATTGATAAAGTCGATACCAAGAAGTTTATGCTGATTCTCACTGCTATAGAGATTGTAACGGTTTTTTGGCTTATGTTTATCACATCATTAGATGCTCTTTGGATGCTTTTAGGACTTATTTTTATTCGTATGGGTACGGGAAGTATTTATTTTCAAACTGAAATGTCTCTTTTGCCAAAACTTTTGAATGATAAAGATCTTAAAATTGCCAATGAAATACACTCGATTATTTGGTCTGTTTCATATGCACTAGGAATGGCAATAGCTGGGTTTTACATACACTATTTTGGTACGACGAGTGCTTTTATCGCTGATATGCTTTTGTATACCATTGGTTTTTATCTACTTATGGGGATAGATATTCCTTCTATTGCACATAAGCACGCTTTAGCTGTAAAAACAATGATTTGGAGTGGTTTTGTCTATATTCGGGAAAATCCAAAGATTATGCATCTTATTTTTCTTCATGCGAGTGTTGGTTTTACGGCCTACGATGCTTTAATTGCCTTGTTGGCAGATACTGAGTACAAACATCTTTTATCGATTGCTTTAGTGATGGGATTTATTAATGCTTCACGTGCCATTTCTCAAGTGCTAGGTCAATTGGTACTGAGCCGATACATCAATCCTCAGACACTTTTTTATCTCTTTATTGCGCAAGGTATAAGTATTATCGTATGGGGTGTGTTGCAGTATGACTTTTACCTTAGCTTTGTGGGTATTTTTTTGTGCGGTCTTTTTACAACAACATTGTGGTCATACACGTACACGCTTTTACAGTACGAAACAGATGCTGAATTTTACGGCAGAGTGATAGCGTATAACGATATGGTTTTTATGGGTGTTTGTACGTTAGTTTCATTTGTTATTGGATCATTGTTTGAGTGGGGCATGCCATTATGGATGATAACGTGTATGTTAGGCATGGCTTTTATACTTATTGGTTTTTATTGGAAGAGGGTACAAAAACTTCACAAATGATTCACGATTTTGCGTTAAGATTTCTTCATAAAAGTAAAGGAGTCCCAAATGAAAATCGTAAAAACACTATTAATCTCGATTGTGTTAGTCTTTAGTGGCATCACAAGCGCTCATGCAATGGGCGATAGAGAAAAGGGTGCTCTTCTTGGTGCAGGTGCAGTTGTATTGTTAGGTGGTTTGATTAATGCATCACAACAACCAACACGTTATGTCGAAAGCTCTACGTATTATGAACCAAGACCAACGGTGGTGTATAGAGAGCCAGTTTATGTTCAAGAGAGGGTCATCTATGTTGAGCCGTCTCCAAGATATTATTATCCACCACGTCATCATCACCGTGATTATGATGATGGATATTACCGTTCTTATAGATAATCATTAAAAGTTCAGAAGGTAGTGGTGGTACCCATCGCTACCTTTTTTGCAATACTGCTATACGCTTTCCATCTGTTTTAATGACCGTAAATCCACATTTTTCTGCTAATACTTCCAATGTTTTAGGTGTATAAAATACGATATGTGTAGGATCTCTTCGATACCACCATGTTAAAAAATGGGCTTGATCATTTTGATGAAAAAGCGTCATAATGGCAAGTAAGCCTTTAGGTCGTAGGTGTTGTGCTAAAAGGGTCAAGGTCGATATTGGGTCATCCAGATGTTCAAAGACCTCCGTTGACGTCATAAAATCATACTCTTTATTTTCAAAGCATTTAAGGGGTTGATAGAATTTATCATAACAATCCACATTGACATTTCTTCGACTTAAAAGTTCTGCTAATACGGGTGTTGGTCCCGAGCCAAAATCAAGTGAATTTTGATTAAAGGGAAGATCATTCCAGAAATAATCCAAAAAATCCTCAAACATCTGCACATAACCTTGATTTTCAAGTGAATTTTGATGATGACTATATTGACCCTGTTCTTTTTCTAAAGAGAGATAATGTGAAGGATTAAGCCCTATACAGAGGCATTTTGAACAGACAAAATAACTTTTTTTGAGTTGAGGGTCATCAAAGATATCTGTCTCATTATCACAAATTTTGCATTTCATTTTTGAATTCTCTTTCATTTAGCCTTGAAAACATTATTTAAGTAAATATTTTTTTACTAATTAAGTGTTTTTATAAAAAATACTTGATATTATAGCCGCAAAATATAATAGACTTCTTTGATAACCTATAAACATCGTAGTGTTTTAAAGTCTAAGGAAAGCAAAAAAGATGCGTAAACTCATGGGAGGGGTTCTTCTTGTGTTTGTTCTGCTGCTGTTGCCGTATTTCATTTCTAACGCAAAGTTTGAAGGAGATGTAATTCGTTTAGGCATGAGTGGACCTTTTAGTGGGGGACTTAATAGTGTAGGTAATCAGTTTCTCCGTGGAGCTGAAATTTATTTACGAAACCTTAACGATCATGGTGGCGTGAATGGTAGAAAAATAGAGATTATTGCAAAAGATGATCGTTATGAGCCAAAAATTGCCATTGAAAATATCCATGAGTTAATTGAAAAAGAGAATATTTTTGCACTTTTTGGTGTCATTGGAACCCCTGTTACCGAAGCTGTTTTCCCTATAGCGATTGATAAACGTATTCCTTTTGTGGGCGCTTATTCTGGTGCAGAGTTTTTACGCAATCCTCCTAACCCTATTGTACTCAATGCAAGAGCTGGCGATCTGGATGAGATTGAAAAGTTAGTACAGTACTATGCGGAAGATCTAAAATACAAACGTTTTGCTCTTTTTTATCAAAATGATAGCTATGGGCGTACTGGACTTAATGGTATAAAAAAGGCACTTGCTAAACGCAATCTTGTACTGGTAGGGGAAGGAAGTTATAAACGCAATACCCTTTCTGTCGGCAATGCGCTGTATGAGATAGAATTATGTAATCCGGAAGTCATTTTGATGATAGGCTCGACTAACTCCGTTGCGGAGTTCATAAAGAGGGCACGTAAAAGCGATAAAATACGCAAAGAGGTACAATTTGGACTCTTTTCCTTTATTGAGCCAAAACCTTTGATTGATCTTTTACAAAACAATGGAAAAGGTATTACATTTGCACAAGTGGTACCTTCTCCTTGGACATCAGAAGTTGAGGAAGTCGAAAATTATCGTATTTTGATGCGAACCTATTACCCTAAAGAAGAGCTAAGCCATGTATCATTAGAAGGATATTTTGCAGCACGTATGATCACAGAAGTGTTTAAAAGTGTTGGAAAAGATTTCACAAAAGAACAATTTATCAAAGCATTAGAGGCTTCTTCCAAAACACTTGATGAGTTTGCCGTTTCTAAAAATAGAGATGAGCGTTGTAAATGTTTACATCGTGTACATTTAAGTGAATATGTGGATGATGACTTTTACTCCGTAGGAAAAAACGATGAGCAATAGTCATCATCCTTTAAATGATTTTATGGGCAGCATTGATGAGATGACGATTGCGAAGAAGACAACGCTTCTTTTTCTCATTATGGTCGTCGGCATGCTCTTTATCGGTAGTTTTGCGCATATGAGCATTAACCGTATTAAAGACAATTTTGATATTTTGTATACCAAACGTATGCTTCCAACAATTCGTCTTGAAAATCTTAAAGACATCTATACAGTCAATATCTTAGATACGATTCGTGACATCGAAAAGGGATCCATTAGCGCTCAAGAAGGAAAAACGGTTATAGTTCTTGCTCAAGAATTAATAAAAATTGAATTACAAGAGTATAAAAATAGTTTGGGTATTGATGAGAGTGATTGGCTGATTAAACTAGCTCGCTCATGGGGTTTTATGCATGAAAGCCGCCAATCATTTTTTAAAACGAAAGAAGATGATATTTTGACGTCTAAGATTGAACAGAAAATTCATACGATTGATGGTATTTTGCTAAAAATGTTCAGTTATTTTGAAACCAAACAAGGTTTCAAAGCGATTGATACACTTCAAAATGAACTCTATCCTAGTGTTTACTCGATCAATATTGATCTTACAGGTCTTATTAATCTCAATCTCGATGGTGCCAAAGAGGGGTATGCAAGGACGGCAAAGGTATACGACAATACCTTTGAGTGGATTGTCGTAGCTACGATTGGTACGATTGCTTTTGCAGCACTTTTAGCGATTGTTTTATTGCAAAATATTCGACTTTTGCATGCTCGACTTGCCAAAATGGTTGATGCTAAAACACAAGAGTTGCAACAGCTTAACCGAAATCTTGAACTGAAAGTGCAGTATGAAGTTGAGCAGAGTCGTCAAAAAGATCAAATTATGTTTCGTCAATCAAGACTTGCTTCGATGGGTGAGATGATTGGCAATATTGCCCATCAATGGCGTCAACCACTCAATGCTATTGTTTTGATTATTCAAAGTTTTCAAATGAAGCGTATGGCTGGTCTTGAACTGAGTGATGACTTTATTGATAAACAGGTTAATGAAGGTATTCAGTTGGCTTCGTTGATGTCTCATACCATTGATGATTTTCGTAATTTCTTCAAGCCAAATCATAGCGAAGAGGACTTTAGTGTTAAAGAGACGGTGCTGCACAGTGTTCATTTGATACAAGAGTATTATGTAAAATCGGGCATTGAAATCTTTTTAAATTGCCCCAACGATATGCAGATTAGTGGTTATCCTAATGAATTTTCGCAAGTCGTGATGAACCTTTTTTCTAATGCCAAAGATGTACTTGAAGAGCGAGAAATAGAAGAAAAATTGATTGAAGTTGTTATTACGAAAGAGGCAAGCAATGCAGTAATAAGTGTAATAGACAATGGCGGTGGGATCAGCGATGAGGTACAAGATAGGATGTTTGAGCCTTATTTTACCACCAAACATAAATCCTCTGGCACAGGCATAGGTCTGTATATGTCGAAGCAAATTATTGAAAAACAGATGAACGGTACCATTATTGGTACAAATATCGCATACAGTTTCCAAAATGGCAAACGTTATGAAAAATGCGCGATTATGACAATTTTAGTACCACTTACAAAGAAGGAGTAAAAATAATATGGATTTTAATGGCTTAAAAGATTGTGTAGTATTATATGTAGAAGATGAACAATCAGTGCAAATGCAAACGCAATTGATTTTAAAAGATTTTGTCAAAGAAGTCTATCTTGCATCGAATGGTGAAGAGGGGCTTAAAATAGCACTTGAAAAAGACATTGATATTATCGTAACTGATATTATGATGCCTGTGATGAATGGCATTGAAATGCTTAAAAAGCTCAAAAAAGAGCATAATCGTGATATTCCTGCGATTATTACCACAGCGTATACAGAGACTGAGTATCTTATGGAAGCGATTAGCCTCAAAGTCGATGGTTTTATTATGAAACCGATTAATGTTAAAGATTTGATCAGCAATATTTACAGTGCAATGCTTCCCAAGTTGCACAACAAAGAGATTCAAGGGTGTTCATTTATTATCGAAGGTCTTGCCGCGCTTATTGGTGGTAAAAAGATTGAAATTTTAAAATATATTATTAACCATTTAGACGAAAATAAAATATTTAATGGTTCATACCAAGATATTATTGACAATATTGGTGTCAGTAAGCCAACCGTTGTACATATGTTTCAACAACTGATTAAAGTAGGCATTTTAGAAAAAGTGAAGAACAAAATGTATCGATTTAGAAATACAAAACTCGTGGGAGATCAATAAATGAAAAAAATAATTTTAGTATTACTCTTAGGTATCTGGAGCGCTCTTGTCGCAAGTGAGGTTGTTTTTGAAACAACACAAGGAACTATTGTTTTCGCTCTTAAGCCTGAAGTTGCACCAAAAGCGTGTGAAAATTTTGAAGGGTTGGTAAAAAAAGGGTATTACAATGGTATCTCTTTTCATCGAATTATTAAAGGTTTTATGATTCAAGGTGGTGATCCAACAGGAACAGGACGGGGTGGGCAGTCTATTTATGGACAACCTTTTGAAGATGAGTTTAAACCTAATGTTATGTTTAATAAACCAGGTATCTTAGCAATGGCAAATGCTGGGCGTAACACCAATGGAAGTCAGTTTTTTATTACAACCATACCAACCCCACATCTTAATGGTAGACATACTATTTTTGGGGAAGTTGTCGAGGGAATGGACGTTGTAAAAAAGCTTGAAAATGTTGTAACTGATGGCAGAGACATGCCGATGCAACCACAAAAAATTCTCAAAGCATATTTAAAATAATTTAAGGTAAAATAGCCACAATTTAGAAATAATAGAGGAGAGAAGCCATGAAAAAGATCGAAGCGATTATTAAACCTTTTAAACTTGAAGAGGTTAAAGATGCTCTTGCTAGTATTGAAGTCACAGGTATGACGGTGCATGAAGTAAAAGGCTACGGCAGACAACAAGGACATTCTGAACTCTATAGAGGTGCAGAGTATGTGGTTGACTTTTTGCCAAAAATTAAACTTGACATCGTTGTTGCTGATGAAAATGTAGACAAAGTAATTTCAACGATTGCTGAAGCTGCAAAGACTGGTAAAATAGGTGATGGAAAGATTTTTGTGAGCGATATTCAAAGAGTTATTCGTATTAGAACAGGTGAACAAAACGAAGATGCTATCTAAAATTAAAGCTTTGTGATTAAATTTTAATCACAAAGCTTTTCCTCTTTTTTGTACAATTATCCGTTACACTTTATTTCACTCAAAGGGCATATGTGATGGATTTCTCTCATATTCAATATATCATTGACACCTTCTTTCTCCTTTTTGCTTCAGTTTTAATTATTTTAATGGTTCCAGGTTTTGCGATGCTTGAAGCGGGTCTTGTTCGCAGTAAAAATGTCTCGGCAGTACTTACGGGCAATGTCATGCTCTATGCTATTACGTCATTTGTTTTTTTACTGTGGGGCTACAATCTGATGTTTGGAGGCACTGGCTTCTTTTTACAAGGCGTTGCAGTTGAAGGCTACAGTGCGTATGCTTATTTTTTCTTCCAAATGGCATTTGTGAGTAAAACCGTCTCTATTATGAGTGGCGGTGTGAGTGAGCGTATTCGTATTGTTCCTTTTATGATTTTTGCAGTTTTAATGAGTGGATTTATCTACCCAATGGTTGGCAATGCTATCTGGGGTGGAGGATTTTTAAAAGAAGTACATGATCTTGCAGGCTGTACTGTTATTCACTCTGTGGGAGGTTGGGCACTACTTGCTGGTATTTTAGTTTTAGGGGCAAGACGAGGTAAATATAGCAAAGAAGGGCATATTCGAGCAATTCCTGCTTCTAATATTCCTTTAGTGACGCTTGGTGGGATGCTGTTATGGATTGGTTGGTTTGGTTTTAATGGTGGTAGTGCTTTTCATATTTCTACTGTCGAAAATGCTGATTTAGTAGGCTTAATTATTGTCAACACCAATACTGCAGGGCTTGCTGGGGCAATTATTGCAGCGTTTATCGTCTATTTTCAGTATAAAAAACTGGACATCACAATGATCTTGAATGGTGCGTTAGGTGGATTGGTTGCCATTACGGCGAGTGCTGATGTTGTAGGTCTTTGGGAACCAATTGTCATTGGTGCCATTGGTGGCGCTTTAGTTGTCTTTGCTGTTCCATTGTTTGATAAATTTAAAATTGATGATCCCGTGGGTGCTTTGTCTGTTCATTTGGTTAATGGTATTTGGGGAACGATTGCTGTAGCACTTTTCGCTGATTTTTCATTGATGACTCAGCTTAAAGGTATTGTACTGACAGGTCTTTTCACATTCCCTGTTGCGTATATTGCTTTTATTATTATTAAGAAGCTTCTTGGTCTTAGAAGTGATGAAGAGCATGAGTATGTTGGACTTGATCTTGAAGAGTGTGGTTTGGAAGCTTATCCTGAATTTGTAAAATCAAAAGTATAAAAACTAAGAGTCTTGCAAGAGGGACATTCTTTCCCTCTTGCGCTTTCTCCTCAAAACATTTAAGAGCTTTGCTATAATGGGTAAAACTTTTTGGGAGAGCTTCGTATGACATATACTACACGCAGTGAATCCTCTTTTTTTGTACGTTTTTTTAATGAAATAGCGCTTTATTCTGGGCAATATGCACTCTTTTTTATTTTTATGAAATTTACGTCTCCTCAAAGTTTTTGGTTAAGTTCAGGCAATGTTGTTTTATTGTGCACGTTGATTATTCAAACAACGGCTCTTGTTTATTATGGGCATAAAATAGTTCTACGACTTTTTCTTTCTTTTCTAACTCCTCTTACCTATACTGTGTTTGAAATGATGCAAGAAGGTGTTGTATCACTGCTTAATACAGGGCATCTGTTCTTTTGGATTTCCACAATGCTTTTAGGGATTTTTCAATATATTGGGTATGTTACCAAAAGACAAAATGTGCGTTTTGCGGTTGAATTTTTAGTTTCAAATATCAATATTCTCATTTTTATTTTTATCTATTTCTTTTTTGATCTTAAACTCAAGCTTCAAGAAAACCTTGATGCTGACAAAATTAGTGAAGCCTATGCGCAGGAAGAGCTTTTTATTTGGCGTTTACATGATGGCTTTATTGAGTTTTTAGATGACCCTGCACATATTTATATTATTATGGGTGGTATTTTTCTCTCTTTAACCATTGCTTATAGTCGAATTAAAATCTTACAACTCAGTGAAAAGATAGATACACTTTTAGTGCGCTATATTGGTTCCGAGACACGTAATAAACTTGTTCAAAAGAATTTAGAGCCTTTTTCTTCAAAAATCAAAACCGTTTTAGTGTATGCAGATATTCGTAATTTTACAACGCTCAGTGAAAAGGCCGATGCTTCAGATGTTGTGTCAATGCTCAACTATTATTATGGCATTTGGTTTGAATGTATTAAGAAATATCAAGGCACGATCAATAAATTTATAGGAGATGCGCTGCTCGCTTTCTTTGATCGTGATCACGATTTGACACGTAATGCAAATAATGCCGTTAAATCAGCACTTGAAATGCTCTCATCTCTTGATCTCATTAATAAAGAACTGCAAAATAGAATGTTACCACCTCTTGATGGAATTGGAATCGGGATTCATTATGGAGAGGTAATATTGGGTGATATTGGAGGCGAACGTAAGGATTATACCCTTATTGGAGACGCGGTGAATACAACTGCACGCCTTGAAGAGCTGTGTAAGATGTATGGATGCCCATTGATTATTAGCGAAGCGTGTTATGGGCTTTTAGAGCCCATACTGCAACAACGCTTTGCATATCTCTCTTCCATTGCACCAAAGGGCAAAGAAGAAAAAGTAACTTTCTACGGATTAACTTAGCCCATCGGGTATAAAATCTCTTTTTGTACTTTCTCGCATTCGCTTAAAATCTCAGGCGTTAGTTTGATTTCGAAGGCTTTAAAACTCTCTTCCAGTTGTGTTGCATAACGTGCACCAATAATAGTAGAAGCGACAAAATCGAAATGCATACTCCAAGCAACAGCAAGCGTAACAGGACTCATGCTATATTTTTTTGCAATTTCGAGGTACTTAGCGGTAGCAGTGAGCGATTTTTCATTGACAAAACGCTTGTACATTGCTTTTTGTCTTGGCTCACCTGCTTGTAAATACTCTCCAAAGCGGCTTTTGGGGTCGATAAAGGCTTGATTGTATTTACCACTCAAGACACCGCCACCAATGGGTGAATAAGGGAGTAGGGAAACTTTTTCTTTGCGACATACCGTAGCGAGTTCGTCCAAAAAGCGAGGATTGAGCAGTGAAAAGTTATTTTGAATAGACTCAAAACGGGAGAGTTTTTCATAGTGAGAAATCGTATTGGATTTGGTTAGACCATAGGCTGTATCATTCGATGTACCAATGTAACGAACTTTTCCGGATGTAACAAGTTCATCAAGGGCGCGCATAGACTCCTCTTTTGGCACAATTTCATCGGGCCAGTGTACTTGATAAAGGTCGATATAGTCTGTTTTAAGACGTCTTAAACTTCCTTCCACCGCTTTTTGAATATGAAAGCGATCAATCGCCGTGTAGCCATGGCGAATAGGTGGCACAAACCAGCCATTCGCTGCACCTGCAATTTTAGTCGCGAGTATAATGCTCTCTCGTGGTTTTGTGGCAAGCCATTCACTGATGATCTCTTCAGTGACACCGGCGTAACTTTCTTTGGGAGGAACAGGATAAAGCTCGGCCGTATCAAAAAAATTAATACCTCTATCGTAAGCAGTATCCAGTATTTTAAATGATTCTGCTTTGGTACTCCAACTGCCAAAGCTCATTGTACCCATACAAATAGGGGTAACTCTTAATCCACTTTTACCGATGTAACGATATTCCATCTCTCTTACCTTCTTTGTTTTTGGAAGTATAACATTTTGGTGATGCTTTGATATAATTAAAATAAAAAGGTTTTAGATGACCCACACTCTGATTTCTCCTTTAGATATGCATTTACATTTACGTGACGAGGCAATGCTTAAAGTAGTTGCACCTTTGAGTGCATATAGTTTTGCGGGTGGTATCATCATGCCCAATGTCGTTCCTCCTCTTACGACCATAGAAGCAGTTATTGCCTATAAAGAGCGTATTATAAGTGCTCTTGGAAATAATGTTTTTGATCCGTTGATGACACTCTTTTTCCGCAGTGATTATACGCGAGAGTTTCTAGAAAAAGCAGCTTTGCATGTCAAAGCTCTTAAACTTTATCCATCAGGCATTACAACCAATTCAGAGGGCGGTGTTGCGAGTATGGATATTGAAACATTACGTCCTGTTTTGGAAACAATGAGTGATTTAGGGCTTGTTTTATGCGTGCATGGTGAAACCAATGGTTTTGTTATGGATCGCGAAAAAGAGTTTGGCTCTATCTATGAAAATTTGGCTTCAGCTTTTCCTCGCCTCAAAATTGTTATGGAACATATCACTACTAAAGAGAGTGTAGCTCTTTTAGAGAAGCATGAAAACCTTTATGCAACCGTTACATTACACCATTTACTTATAACATTAGACGATGTTGCAGGCGGCATGCTTCAACCTCATCTTTTTTGCAAACCAATTGCCAAGCGTTATGAAGATAAAGAAGCACTTTTACAAGTAAGCCTCAAAGCTCATCCTAAAGTAATGTTTGGAAGTGATTCTGCTCCACATCCTATTCATAAAAAAGAGTGTTGTGGGTGTGCTGCGGGTGTTTTTACTGCTCCTATTGCTTTACAAGCTTTGGTTGAGTTATTTGAAAAGCATAACGCATTAGCTTCGTTACAAGCATTTGTGAGTAACAATGCACAAACAATTTATAACTACAAAGCCCCTTATAAAGAGGTTATTTTAGAAAAAGAGCCCATGATGGTAACACACTGTTATGGTGATGTTGTCCCTATGTTTGCAAACGAAACATTGGCTTGGAGTATTAAACATGTCGTATAAAGTTCTTATCTTAGAAGACAATACTCTGTTACTTCAAACGCTAGAAGATTTTTTAAGTGGACATGGCTATGAATGTACTTTAGTCAAAAGTGGGAAGGATGCATTAAAGCAGTGTTATGAACATAAATTTGATCTCTACCTTTTAGATGTGAAAGTTCCTGATCTCAGTGGATTTGACTTTTTAAAAGAGCTTCGCGCTGCGGGAGATCATACCCCTGCTATTTTTGTGACATCGTTGAGCGATCAAGAGAGTCTTGCCAAAGGCTTCATGTTAGGTGGGGATGACTACATTAAAAAACCGTTTGATTTGGATGAAATGCTGTTGCGTATTAAAGCGATTTTAGCACGTTCTAAAGGTATTGTCGATGATTGGCTTGTCATCGATACGTCATATAAACTAAACCTTGCACGTAAACGATTGTTCTACAACCAACAAGAGCTTGACATCAATCTTAAAGATTTTGAATTACTTTATTTATTGGTAAAAGAGCGGGGACATGTGGTTACAAAAGAGATGATACACGAACGACTTTGGAGCAGTAGCGAAGAGATTAACGAAGGTTCTATTAGGGTTTATATCAACAATCTCAAAAAGATTTTTGGTAAAGAAGTCATTGTAAATATTCGAGGAATTGGATATCGCTTTGAGAAGTAGTGATAAAATCTTTTTTATTCGCTCTATTATTGCTTTTAGCCTAGCTGTTTGTTTGCTTGTAGTCTTTGGCATTTGGATGTGGGAGTGGGTAGAAGAGAAAATATGGGTTTTTGCCTCCTTGATAGCGCTTTCTTCTATTGTTGGGTATGTGATTGTCTCTTATACCCTTGCTTCATTGTTTAAAACCAATCACTTTTTAGATATTTTGCTCAAAGACACATTGCATGAACTTAATATTCCTCTCTCCGTCATTAATGCAAATCTTCAAATGCTTCAAGCAGATGAGAACGATGAGAAAAAATTTAAACGCTTAGGACGTATAGAGTTAGCCAGTAAAGATCTTTATGCACTTTACAAAGAGGTTGACTATTACATTAAAAAAGAGATTCAAGAAGATGTTCGTGAAAAATTTTACCTTGATGAGCTAATAGCCGGTGTTATTGAAAAACAAAAAGAGATGGCTGAGGGGATACCAATAACCTATGACGTTTTACATGAAGAGCTTTTTACTGATAAGCATGGTTTTGCAAAAGTCGTTTCTAATTTAGTGCATAATGCCCTTAAATACAACCAAAATCATAATGAAATTCGCATTTTTCAAGAAGCAGAGAATCTTGTCATCAAAGATCAAGGGGTTGGCATGAGCGAAGCGGAGCTTTTCCTTGTATTCAATCGTTACTATCAAGCGGATGCGACCAAGGAAGGGTATGGTATAGGGCTAAGCTTGGTAAAAGCCCATTGTGATGAATTTAAAATTTCTATGCGTATCAATTCTCAAAAAAATGTAGGTACCGAAGTTATCTTAGATATTTCACACCTCCTAAACAAAAAATGATATAATCAATGCAAAATCACCACTTGGACATAATGATGGAAAAAGAAGTTATTTCTCAAAGTGAGAAAGAAAATTTTTTAGTCACTTCTGCACTTTTTTTAAAAGAGTTTGAAACTGTATTTATAGACTATTTTACATATTTATGTGCAAACTATGATAAATCAATGAGCCAAGAAGAGTCAAGAGAGATTGCTTTTACAATTTACCATGGACTTTTTAAGCCTGATCTGAAGATCGTGGAGCTTAAAGAGGATATTTTTATACGTATACACCAAAATAGTGCAATGTTGGGTTTTCTCATTACTCGCAGTATGTTTTATCTTATTGATAACTATCTCTCTTTTGTACGTAACCATCATATTCCTTCTAACATTGAGTTTTTAATCAACTGCGTAAGTCAATTTATTACACTTATGGAAAATGAGACACCTAAAATATACAACGACGTTACAGTCGCTTTTGATGTCAGGTTTAGTGATGATGTTATGTTTTCTCCAATCAACAATATTCTCGAAGTGTTTCACCAGATGAAAGAAGCAAATCAATCCATTGTCTTTCTCAATCTCTACAAAGGTGTGCCTATCAGTTCTGAAGCAAGTATTGCAAAAATTGAGGGTGAAAACGTGACATTTTACATTGATAAATTACAAGAAATTGCTATGAAACTAGACGGTAAAGCCTTTATTGTGAAAAACAATTACTTCAATAAACACCTTAAAGCAGATATTGTTGATTGTAATTTCCAAACCAATACCGTTGTTCTTACCAATTTCATTTATTTGCTCAATATGCCAGCACTTCAAAGAGAGTTTATTCGGGTTCATCCCGATATTGTGGCAAAGGTATTTTTGCATCAATCTGGCAATATTCAGACAAGTGGAAGATTATTTGATATATCTTTGCATGGTTTAGGTGTGGTGAGTAGTGAAAATAATGGAATTTTTGTCGGAGCAAGAATTCTAGTAGAATTTGAGCTTAACAGTGCTTCAATAGCCACGCAAGGTGATCGAAAAATTGAGGTACAGGCTGAAGTTATGAATGTGATTGAGTATAAAGATTCTTATCGCTATTGTATGCGTATGTTCCCTGATCAAGAGATGAGTGGAAAAATATTTCAGTATATTGTGAAGCGAGAAGATGAAATTTTAGAAGAGCTGAATAACGAATTGAGTGAATATGTACTGTAATGGTATGTAAGCTTTGGCTTACATACCACCTTGTTTTTTCATTTTCATTTCGATTTTATGTCCGAGTAATGAGAGTAAAAAAGTAATGCAAAAATAGACAGCTGCAATAATAAGCCATGTTTCAAAAGGTGAAAAGGTATTGGCAACGATCTCACGACCTACTTTAGTTAGATCGGTAATAGAAATAACAGATACCAACGAAGAGTCTTTCACCAGTGCAATCATCTCTCCCACAAGCGTTGGAAGCGCACGTTTAAGTGCTTGAGGCATAATGATATAGATCATTGTTTGGGAGTAATTCATACCCAGTGACTTTGCTGCTTCGTACTGCCCTTTGTCAATGGATTGAATTGCCCCACGTAAGACTTCTGCAATATAAGCTCCAAAGAAAAGTCCTAATGAAATAGCACCTGCGAGAAATCGTTCAAGCTCAAATATCGTAGCAATAATAAAATAGAAAATAAAAATTTGAACCAGTAAAGGCGTTCCTCTAATAATTGCAATATAAACGGTTGCGATATCTTTTAAGAACTGATAATTAGAAATTCGCATAAACGCGAGCAATGAGCCGATAGAAAAGGCTAAGATCGCTGCAAGTCCAGAAACTTCAAGTGTAACGATTAAGCCCTCTAGTAAGGGACCAATTTGCATCGATGCTTTTTTAGCAACGGTATCATTTTCATAGACACTATCACCATTGTTAACTACAAGAGAATAACTTTTATCAATTTCGATTTCTTTACTATCTTCTTGTCCTTGGATAACAAGTGCAGATCCTCGTACTTGAATAGTACCATCAATCGGAGCAGTTATAGACTCAATTTTTTCATACGCGAAGTATTTTGGTACACTGGTCCACTTCCAAATGTAGTTCATATTGGATGCAGCCATGAAGAGTAAATACCCTAGTGCAACATAAAAAGCAACGGCCACTAAGTGACCGAATGCTTTATTGTGTAAAAGATGTTGTTTTCCTTTTGCCACTGCTTACATTACCTTTTTTTGCCAAGAAGCATCAGTGAACCATCTGTCATAGATTTTTTTGTACGTACCATCATTTTTAGATTGGTTCAAGAAGTTGTTAAGCCAGTTAAGAAAATCTGGGTCACCTTTACGAACGGCAAAACCAAGAGGCTCATAAGTCAATTCATCACTTAAGTGAGTAAGCTTATCTGCGCCTTTTTCAGCAAAGAAGATTGCATTAAATGGTTTATCATAAACCATTGCATCTGCATTACCATTAAGAACTTCTTGTGCAGCATCAGCTTCTGTTTCAAAGGTTCTGATTTTAGCTTTTTTAAACATTTTACGTGTTGCGATTTCACCAGTTACACCAATTTTAGTAACGATAGTGTACTCTGGTTTATCTAAGTCACTCCATTTTTTACCTGCATGTTTTTTGTTAGCAAGAAGAGTTTGTCCAACACTGATGTAAGGATTGGCAAAATTAATTTTGAGGTTTCTCTCTTGGGTAATGGTCATACCAGAGATAATAATGTCGTATTTACCGGTAATAAGTCCTGCAATAATGCCATCCCAAGCAGTTGGAACCAGTTGAAGTTTAACACCCATAGCTTTTGCCATTTCGTTAGCAATATCAACATCAAAGCCGATGATGTTACCTTGTTTATCTTTCATTTCAAAAGGCATATAACCTGGCTCTAGTCCAACGGTTAGAACACCTTTTTGAACGATACTGTTGAGGGTTGATTTTTGCCATAGGTTGATATCATCAGCCATAGCGTTAATGCCAAGCATTAAAAGTAATGCTACTAAAAGTTTCTTCATTGCTACTCTCCTTAAGGGTTTAGTTTTTAGTGTGTTAATATCTCTTGTAAAAATTTCTGAGCACGTTCTGTTTTTGGGTTAGCAAAGAAAGCTTCGGGTGTGGCTTCTTCAATAATGACGCCCTCATCCATAAAAACAATACGATCACAAACTTCTTTGGCAAAGCCCATTTCATGGGTTACGCAAACAATGGTAAAATTCTCATGTGCCAGTTCACGCATAACATCCAAAACACCGCCAATCATCTCAGGATCAAGGGCAGACGTTGGTTCATCAAATAAAATAATTTTTGGTTTCATAGCGAGTGTTCTTGCTATGGCAACACGTTGTTTTTGACCGCCACTAAGCTCATTAGGGTAGCCTTCAGCTTTATGCACGAGTCCTACACGCTCTAATAGTTTTAAGGCTGCTTCATTGGCATCATGTTTACTAATGCCTTTAACTTTGCGTTGAGCGATTGTGATATTTTCCAAAATAGTCAAATGGGGGAAAAGATTGAAGTGTTGAAAAACCATTCCTGTCTCAGCGCGGAGTTGGTTAATATTGGTTTTTTTAGTGTATAGATCAAACCCATCAATAACAATTTCGCCAGTGTCGATCTCTTCGAGTTTGTTGATACAGCGAATAAGCGTTGATTTGCCACTACCACTAGGTCCACAAATAACAACAATTTCGCCTTCCGTAACGGAAAAATTTATATTTTTAAGAACATGAAAATCGCCATAATATTTATTAACATTTTCCATGTGAACGATAGCTTGACTCATTCAAACCTTTCTTTGCTTTATATCGCGTAAACCATAATTGTAGCAGTAGAATATAAAAGTAAGATAAAGGGGTTGGTACAAATATCACAGGTAAAAAGCTCTCCTTATTTGGACATTTTTTTAGCTAGGTGCTCTGTATTTTACTATTTCATTGTGATACAATGCCCTTTCTATCAAAGTAATGAGGTATGGAGTGATGCGTAATAAACTAAGAGAATTAGGTGCAGATTTTTTACTGCTAATGGTTGCTGTTGCATGGGGAAGTACATTTTTTATGGTACAAGCTGCTGTAAATGAAACCCCCGTTTATACCTTCTTATTCTGGCGATTTTTTCTCGCAGGTGTTTTGATGGTATTAATTTCCTTAAAACAGCTTCGTTATCTTAATCTTGCGGTTTTAAAAGCAGGTGCTCTTTTGGGGCTTTTTATGTTTCTAGGGTATGCGTTTCAAACATTCGCTCTTACGTATACGTATTCTTCCACCGTAGGCTTCATTACAGGACTTAGTGTTATCGTCGTTCCCTTTGTGACCTATCTTATTTTCAAACAAAAAGCTTCGATGTTTTCAACACTCGGCGCTATTGTTGCTTCTGTAGGACTCTATTTTTTAACGCTCAATACTGAATTAGGCTTCTCTTTAGGTGAGTTTTATGCTTTTATCTGTGCGATGATGTTTGCATTACACATTGTATTTACAGGATACCTCTCTCGTAAACACAATGTTTATCTTTTGGTAAGTATTCAATTTTTAATGGTCGGTATTTGTTCTTTGATGGGTGGATTTGTAATGGAAGGCTCCATAATCCCTCCTCGAACGGACATGCTTTTTATAAATGCCATTGCCATTACGGTTATTTTTGCCACTATTTTTGCTTTTTGGGTCCAAACAGCAATGCAGCGCTTTACGACTGCTGCTAAAACCGCGATCATCTTTACGATGGAGCCAGTCAGTGCAGGTATTTTTGGTTACTTTTTTGCGAATGAACTCTTAACATTTTCACAAATATGTGGAGCAGTGATGATCTTAGGTGGTATGCTTATCGCAGAACTAGGTTCATACTTTATGGAGCAATACCGCAGAAGAAAAAATGCTGTTTAGTGTTTAACGTAATGATTCAAAAAATCTACTATGCTAGCTGAAGAAAAAAGGTTGTCGTGACCACTAAATAATGGAAGAATACTTACCGTTGCAACTTAGTCGTGACTTAATAATTTTTTAGATACCATTCAGCATCAATGAACGAGGAAAACGATGAGTGAGCAGATCAAAACACTATTTGAAGAACATGGCATCAAGTTTACAACGGCACGCTCCTCTATTTTAGGGGTGCTCAAAAAGGCACATCATCCCATGAATTATGAACAGATCAAAGAGCAGATGAATATAGGGATGGATAAAGCAACCTTTTACCGCAACATTGCTAAGTTCGAAGAATCAGGAATGGTGCATAAATTTGAAGCTGATGATCGTAAGTGGTATTTTGAACTTTCGAGTACGACACATGCTCATTTTATCTGTGAGCAGTGCCATCAAATTACGTGTATGGATGTTGATTTGGGCAAAGTGGAAGGTGAAGTCAAAAGCATTGTTCTTAAAGGAACATGCAAGGAGTGTCATTCATGAAAACACTTTTACAAATAAGCTTTTTGCTAGCCTTTCTTTTGAGCGGATGTGCGGTCAAAAAAGATGTCACCAGTTCTGAAACGTATGTGATTACGATTAAAAACAAGCAGATAGCACTCTCTGATACAGGGTTTATCAACCAAGGGAATGACTATACCAATGTGCAAATTTTTTCCGCGGGTAGTGTTTTATTTAATCTCGAAATTATGGGAAGCAACATTTGTTTGGATGGAAGATGTTTGGATAAACTCAGCTTCAATCAGCAGTTTCTACAAGACGAACATTATGCGGAGTTGATGCAAGAAATTATTGCGAAACAGCCTATTTATGGTGGGAAAAATCTTCAAAAAAATAGTAATGGCTTTGAACAAGAGTTAGAGCTTTCAAATAGCCATCTTATCTATAAAGTTGAAGGTGCGAATCTTACATTTAGAGATACGAAAAATAGTATCTTAATGCGACTAAAACCATTACAATAAAGGAAAATTAATGAAATTTGTTGGAGCACATGTTAGTGCGAGTGGTGGCGTTTTTAATGCTCCGATTAATGCCACAAAAATTGGTGCAAAAGCCTTTGCTCTTTTTACGAAAAATCAACGTCAATGGGAAGGCAAGTCACTTACACAAGAAGAGATTGAGCGTTTTAAAGCTGAATTGGAAAAAGCAGAAATTTTACCCAAACATGTCTTACCTCATGATAGCTATCTCATCAACCTTGGTCATCCTGAGCTTGAAGCACGTGAAAAATCGTTGAATGCCTTTTTAGATGAAGTTAAGCGTTGTGAAGCATTAGGATTAGATAAGCTCAATTTTCATCCCGGAAGCCATCTTAAACAGATTAGCGAGGAAGCCTGTTTGGAGTTTATTAGTGCTTCTATGAATGAAGTATTGCGTCAAACAAGCAGTGTTACTCTTGTGGTAGAAAATACAGCAGGGCAAGGAAGCAATCTTGGTTACAAAATGGAACATTTAGGATACCTGATGGAGCACTCCATTGATAAAGAGCGTGTCGGTGTTTGCATAGACACCTGCCACTTGTTTACCTCAGGTTACGATATTAGAAGTGAAGAAGCCTATAGGCAAACGATGGAAAAATTTGCTACAATCGTCGGATTTAAGTATCTCAAAGGTATGCATCTTAATGATTCTAAGCCTGATTTGGGCAAACGCGTCGATAGACATGACTCTATTGGCAAGGGAAAAATTGGAATAGAATCATTCAAATTTATTATGAATGATGAACGTATGAATGACATCCCTTTAGTGCTTGAAACAATCGATGATTCTATATGGGCAGAAGAAATTGCACTGCTTTATAGTCTTGTCAAATAAATCCATGTAAGGAATATGAATGAAACAAATTGTAAAAGTAGCCACGTTACTCAGTCTGAGTGCGGCAACACTTTTAGCTTCAGGATACCGTATCCCTGAGCAATCTTTAAACTCCGTAGCACTGAGTGCCGCTTATGTTGCAGGGGCCAATGGCGCAGATGCCAGTTATTACAATCCTGCAAATATGTCTTTTATGGAAAATGGCGCTTTTACTGAAGTGGCAATGACATATATTAATTTGCCTAAAGTGAATTATACTGCTAATGGGACTCCTCCTACTGGAAATGCTAATGGAGATTCTAAAGAAGAACAATTTCTAATGCCAAACTTGCATTATGTTTCCCCTAAAATGGGTGATTGGCGTTATGGTCTCTCCATCACAGCACCTGCTGGCCTTTCAAAACGTTGGGATGAGTCTTATCCTAAGAGAACTTCAGAAGAATTTACATTAAAGGTTATCGAAGTTAATCCAACAGTGAGTTATTTAGTCTCTGATCAATTGTCTATCGGCTTTGGCTTAAGAGGTGTGTATACTGATGGAGTAGTCAAAAGTAATTATCCTGCTGTAACAACCTCTAGAGATTTAACTGGTGATTCTATTGACTTTGGATATAACTTGGCACTCAGCTATAAGCCTATTAAAGATTGGACGTTAGCTGCAACCTATCGCTCTAAAGTTGATTTAACCGTTGAAGGTGAAGCAACGCTTACTGGCTTTGGTGGTTCTTCTTATCCTGGAAGGGGAGCTAGTGTAACTATTCCACTGCCTGCTTCATTGGTATTAGCTACTGCATATACTATGGATAAAACAACAGTTGAATTTGTGTATGAGCGTACATATTGGTCTTCGTATAAGAATTTAGATTTTAATTACGATTATACGTTAACAGGATCATTAGCAACATTTGATAATCCCGTTCCTAAAAATTGGAAAGATGTTAATGCCTACCGTATTGGTATAAGTCATCAGTGGAGTGATACTTTAAAATTAATGGCAGGTTTTGCGATTGATAAATCACCAGTGCCTTCTAGCACACTTGGTTTTGAACTTCCAGATTCCGATGCAAAACTTTACTCGGTAGGGTTTGAGTATAAACTCTCACAAAATCTTAAAATAGGTCTGGCTTATTTGTATGATGTAAAAGAAGATAGAACGGTAAGTAATGGAACAGCAAACGGTACATTCACAGATTCTGCAGCCCATCTTTTGACGGCATCATTTAAATACAAGTTCTAAAAATGTTAAGTTATCCGTATCAGAATTTTTACGAGGTCATGGAAGCAAATGCTAAAAATGCCCCTAAAAAGACAGCTATTTTTATCGACGATCGTAAAGTTACGTATTTAAAGCTCAAGCAAAACATCGATACCTTTGCACGTTTTTTAGAATTTAGCGGTATTAGAAGCGGAGATCGAGTTGCCATGATTGTTGGCAACTCGGAAGAGTTTGTTGTCTCTTTATTTGCCATTACGAAAATTGGGGCGATTGCAGTTCCTCTTAATACTTTTTTGAAAAAAGAAGAATTTGAGTATATTTTAAATGATTGTGATGCGCGTATGCTGATTTCATCGGCTTCGTTTGCCAATGAGACCAAAAATTTACTCGATACTACTAAGATTGAGAAAATTGTTTGGACAGACAAGTACCAACATCTTGATGAGCGTAACTACAGTTTTACGGAAATTGATGCCAATCTTGAAATACAGGAACGTCTAGCCAAGCGTCCATTGTTAGACGATCTTGCGTGTATTGTTTATACTTCTGGTACAACAGGTAAGCCAAAAGGTGCGATGCTTAGTTACCGTAACTTTTTTTCCAATGCAATTGCAGGGTCTATTTCATTTCAAATCACTGAAAAAGATCGTTTTATTGTCTTTTTACCAATGTTTCACTCTTTTACACTTTCCATTATGGTACTTCTTCCGATGTTTACGTGTTCGAGTATTGTTATTGTCCGTTCAGTTTTTCCTTTTGCGAATGTTCTTAAACAGACACTGCTGAAACAAGTCACTATCTTTTTAGGCGTACCAACGCTTTACAATGCCCTATTAAAGGCAAAAATTCCATGGTATTTTATGTGGTTTAATAAAGTGCGTATTTTTATCTCTGGTAGTGCGCCACTTAGTGAACAAGCATTGCATGATTTTAATGCCAAATTTACAAAAGCGACACTTTTAGAAGGTTATGGTTTGAGCGAATGCTCACCTGCTGTTTCAGTCAATCGTCTTGATCGTCAAAAAGCACTTTCGGTTGGCTTACCACTTCCTAGTTATGAAGTAAAAATTGTTAATGAAGAGATGATGGAAGTCAAAGTGGGTGAAGTGGGCGAAATTATGGTTAAAGGAGATTGCGTTATGCAAGGCTATCTTAACCAATCAGATTCAACCGATGAGACGATTATTAATGGTTGGCTTTTAACGGGTGATTTGGGTAAAAAAGATGAAGATGGATTTATTTACATTGTTGATCGTAAAAAAGATTTGATTATTTCTAAAGGAATCAATATCTATCCAAGGGAAATTGAAGAGGTCATTTATAAATATGATGGAGTGGATTCTGTGGCTGTTATTGGGCTTAGAGATGAAACAAAAGATGAAGATGTACTGGCATTTATACAACCCAAAGAAGGTATAGAGCTTCAAGAAATGGAATTACGTCATTATCTTAAAAAACATTTAGCAAATTTCAAATTACCAAAGCATATTTATTTTGTGGAAGAGCTTCCAAAAAATGCGACGGGCAAAGTTTTAAAGCGTGTATTAAAGGAAAAAGTGCAAGCAGGTGGATTTTTACGTAAAAGATAGAGATTAACTTTTTAACCAAAGGGTTCTTTTATCATCAACTTGTCATTATAAGATACACTATATTTTTTTCACTTGGATTAAAAGGTTTCGTATTGCAGTATTTGGTAGATTTTTTAGAGAGTAAAACGGTTCAAACATCACAGATTTATGAGCATCTTAAATGTTCTATTGATGAAGCAAAATTTTTGCAAATGATGACCAAAGAGTATGTTCTTGGTAGTGTTGACATGGGTGTTGCGGATGGCTTGATCAAGCTTTTTGGCGATAAAAAATACGCTCATTTACAACAACTTCCTTTAGTGAAAGATTTGATTGAACAAGGGTGGATTGTTCAGAACAGTTTTCTCAGTTCCAAAGTGATGGATGTCTCAAATTTAGAACTTTTAAACAGTACAGTAACACTAAGTTCTGCTTTTTTAAAACTACTAGAGGAAGGAACCCTTGAAGTAGTGTTACCAGATGTTACGCCTTACGAGGATCATCTTGAATATTTGAAAGATCAATTTTTTCGCATTGAACTTTACCAAAAACTAAGCCAAACAAAACACAATGCTACCGAAAATTCACCTAGTATTGGGCGTCTTAAAAATAAACTCGAACTTTTAGAAAGCCGTATTGTTGAGCGTATAAAAGTAACACAAAATGAGATTGTTGTTGAGAATATTTTCAAAGAGAATGAGTTAAATCCAAAAGAACAACTGATTTTCTTAGCACTTCTCAAAGAGGAGTATGCAGGAGAGTTTGAAAGTCTTCGTGATATGAATACATTGATTAGTCTTATTAGTGTTGATGATTATGAAAAGATCAAAAACCGTTCTTTACTCGAAGAGGGCTCAAAGCTCATTGAAAATCTCATTATCGATTACGATGAGATGCTGAGCACCTTTGGAGGTGTTACTCGAAGCTTTTTTATCTCAGAAGAGATTTTACAAAAGATTATGCATCCCAATAAAGAGAAAAAAACGAAAAAGATTAAGCTTGATATGCTGATTGGTGAACAAGAGCTTTTTGAACTCATTGATCCTAAAACGAATTTGGATGATGTCATTTTACATCCAAAAACCAAAGAAGTACTTGATAATTTACTCAAACAGATCGATAAAAATGTGGTGAAATTATTACGGGAGTGGGGGATAAAAGAGCGCCGAAGTGGTATTGACGCGAAGATTATTCTCTATGGTCCTCCAGGCACGGGAAAAACAATGACAGCTCTTTCATTGGCAAAGTCGATGAAAAAGCGCGTGCTCAGTTTTGATTGTTCTAAAATTCTCTCCAAGTATGTGGGGGAGAGTGAAAAAAATGTGCGTAATATTTTTGATACCTATAAAGAGCTTTGCAAAAAGACCAAAAGTGAGCCTTTATTGCTTCTCAATGAAGCCGATCAGTTCTTAAGCGCACGTTCAACCGATAGCGGTGCAAGTGCCGATAAAATGCACAATCAGATGCAAAATATTTTTTTAGAACAGATTGAGCGTTTTGATGGACTACTTATTGCAACAACAAACCTTTTGGAGACGATAGATCCTGCTTTCTCCCGTCGTTTTGATTATAAAATTGCATTTGAAAAGCCTGATTTGAAACAACGCATAGAACTTTGGAAAAAGTTATTACCTGAAAATGCTCAGTATGAGGAAGGCTTGGATGTAGAAAGATTAGCTTCCTACCCTCTTACGGGTGGGCAGATAAAAGTGGTACTTAAAAATACAGCTTTAAAAGTGGCTACCAAATCAAAACCACTTTTTACGTTTGAAGATTTCAAGCTTTCAATTGATCGTGAAACCAAAGGAGCTTTTGGCGATGCCAAATCTGTTGGCTTTATGAATTAAAGACTTTGACAAGTCTTTCTGAGCGTTTAGTTTGAAACGCTCAGATGGATTTGTTGTTGTATAAAAAATGAAGGAATAATGATGACCTCTTTGTCGCATATGGATTTCGCCCATCCTTATTTTGGAGCTTTTTTCCTCCTCGTATTTGGGGCAGTTGTCTTTTATGGTATTACTGTATTGGCGCGTGTTGTTAGCCGAAGTATGTCACGTTTGGATACCGAAAAACTTAAGCTTACCATTTATGAGTGCGGGCCTGAAGTGACCAAACAGCCTAATAAAATTTCGGCACACTTTTACCTTTTTGCAGTTTTATTTATTTTATTTGATGTGGAGATTATCTTCATGTTTCCATGGGCAGTGGATTTTAAAGTTTTAGGCATGTTTGGTTTTGTTGAGATGATTTTATTTGTCATCATTTTAACCATTGGTTTTGTATATGCATGGAAAAAAGGAGCGCTCGAATGGCACAGCATAAGATAAATTATCTTCAAGAAGCGGGTCTTCCTGTGGCACTTACCACAGTCGATAAATTGGTTCAATGGGGTAGAAGTAACTCGCTTTGGCCACTCACCTATGGACTTGCCTGTTGTGCGATTGAGATGATGGCAACGGGGGCTAGTCGTTATGACTTTGACCGTTTTGGAACCATTTTTAGAGCGAGTCCTAGACAAGCCGATGTCATCGTCATTGCAGGAACACTCACTAAAAAACATGCTCCGTTTATGCGTCGTTTGTACGATCAAATGCCTGATCCAAAATGGGTGATTAGCATGGGAAGTTGTGCCAATACGGGTGGTATGTTTAACACCTATGCCACCGTTCAAGGCGCTGATCGCATCGTGCCTGTGGATATTTATTTACCAGGGTGCGCGCCTCGTCCTGAAACACTTCAATACGCACTTATGCTTCTTCAAAAGAAAATCCGCACAGAGAAAGCATCACGCAGACTTGCACCTAAAAGGTTGGTATGATGAGAAGTTACAGCGATAAACAAAACGTTCAAAAAAAGCCTTATTACAGTGATCGTTATTTTGTAGTGCCTCAAATTCCTAAAGAAGCAGTAGAAAGCGATGAAGTTTTTACAAGTGATTTGAGCGTTTTAAAAGCAAAGTTTGAGATTAAAGAGGCGTATATTCAAAAAGGGCAATTGGTTGTTTACATTGACCCAAAAGACAATGTGAGTGTCTTACAAACCCTTAGAGATGAACTCTCTTATAACTTTTTAAGCGAGCACAGCGCGATTGATTGGCTAGCTAAAAGCGGTGAATTTGAAATTTTTTACCAAATGCTTTCAACCTCTAAACGTAAACGTCTTCGTGTGAAATGTTTTATTAAAGAAAAAGAGGTGCTTAAAAGCGTCATTAACGTTTATAAAAGTGCTGATTGGGCAGAGCGTGAGATGTACGATATGTTTGGTGTCATCATCAGTGGACATCCGTATATGAAACGTCTTTTAATGCCTGATGATTGGTATGATCATCCGCTTCGTAAAACCTATCCGTTGCACGGTGATGAAGTGGCGCAATGGTATGAGATTGATAAAATTTTTGGCAAAGAGTACCGCGACATCATAGGACCTGAAGAGCGAGATAGTGCGCGCGTAGATGTAAACGATACGTATCGTTTTGCACATATTAACCATGAAGTTCCTTTTGGTGCCGAGCCAAGCAGTGAAAAAACGATCACCGACTACCAAGAAGAAGGTGGGGTGTTCATCGTGAAAAAGCTCAAAAAAGAAGATGCTAAAATAGTGAAAGAGAGATATTAATCATGCAAAAAGTCAACCGATTAAAACCTTTTTTTGAGAATATTGCTTTTGAGCGTGAAGATAACCACATGATCGTTAACTTTGGACCTCAACACCCTAGCGCGCATGGTCAGCTTCGTTTGATTTTAGAACTTGATGGTGAGAAAGTTTCTAAAGCAACCCCTGATATTGGCTATTTGCATCGTGGTATGGAGAAAATGGCGGAGAATATGATCTACAATGAGTTCTTGCCAACCACCGATAGAATGGATTACATCGCTGCGAGTTCAAACAATTACGGTTTTGCTTTAGCGGTAGAAACACTCATCGGTCTTGAAGTTCCACGTCGTGCGAAAGTCATTCGTATGATGCTTTTAGAACTTAGCCGCATCTCTTCACATCTTTTCTGGCTTGCAACGCATGCGCTGGATGTGGGCGCGATGACTATTTTTCTATACGCATTTAGAGAAAGAGAATACACGCTTGATTTGATTGAAGATTATTGTGGAGCACGTTTGACGCACTCTTCGGTGAGAATCGGTGGTGTTCCACTTGATTTGCCAAAAGGCTGGACAGAAGGACTCAATAAATTTATCAATCATCTACCGATTGACATTGCAGATTACGAGGGTTTGTTGGATCAAAACCGTATCTGGAAAATGCGTTTGGAAGACGTGGGCGTGGTAAGTCCTGAGCAAGCACAAAGTTGGGGCTGTAGTGGTCCGATGCTACGAGGTAGTGGCATCGCATGGGATATTCGTAAAGAAGAGCCGTATGAACTCTACGACGAAGTGGAATTTGATGTGCCTGTGAGTACGACGTGCGATAGTTATGGAAGGTACAAACTGCATATGGAAGAGATGCGTCAAAGTGTTCGCATTCTTAAGCAACTCATTCCGATGTATGAGCAAACATCACCTGAAATTATGGCACACGCACCTCAGTACATCTCCGCGCCCAAAGAGCAGATCATGACGCAAAACTACTCGTTGATGCAACATTTTGTACTGGTAACACAAGGCATGAGACCACCTGTGGGTGAAGTGTATGTGGCGACTGAATCGCCTAAGGGTGAACTTGGTTTTTATATCAATTCACAAGGTGATCCGTATCCGTACCGCTTGAAGCTTCGCGCGCCAAGTTTCTTTCACACCGCTTTCTTGCAAGAGCTGTTAGTGGGTGAATATCTCGCTGACGTTGTTGCGATCATTGGTAACGCAAACATCGTATTCGGTGAAATTGACAGATAGGAGAGGCAATGCAACGTTATGACTTACGCCATTTAGGTGATGATTTTTACGGACGTATGCTAGAGATTATTGATGAGACAACTTTGGGTGAAGTTTCCATCTTTATGTTTGAGATTGGTGATTTTTCTCCTGTTCAAAAAAGTGCCGATGTGATTAAAGAAGCGGGTTGGACACTGATGAATTCGTTGAAATTCAATGAAGCAGACTGGACGATTGTCGTAAAAAAAGTGAAAAGTGAAGTACAGTAATGGTAAAAAAGCAATTTATAGAAGCCTTAAATCAATCTACTAAAGAGCAATTTGCTTTTACCTGTAAAGGATTTGATCTTATTATTTGTGTAGGAACACTTCCTTCACGCCATGACACAACCCTTTTAAAGAGATTGAGTGAGAGCGAAGCTCAATTAGTTTATCTTTTTACAATGGAAGATCAAGCATTGATTCCAAAAAGTTCTTTTTTTAGCCGTTATGAAGTAGGTTCAGAAGAGGGTATTTTCGCGCTTCTTTCAAAAAGTTTTCTGAAAGGTGTGAAGCTTCCAGAGTCTATCCAAAGCTATTTTGAAGAGCTTGATGAAGGGTATATCAGTGCAGAGAGCAATCTTGGTGAAGAAGAGATTGAAGAGATTGAATCGCTGTATCAAGAGGCAAAAAATGTATTGCTAGTTTTAGGTGATGATGTAATACGTCATCCAAAAGCGTCCAATATAGCGCATCTTGCAGGACTTATAGCGCGTTATGGCAAAGCTAAATTGTTTGTTGTTGGTGCAATATCTGAAGAGATTATAGAAGCAAACACTAAAAGTGTTTTAGAAGAGATTGCAGATCTTAAAAGTTTTGATGGTGTTGTGGTTTATCAATGTCCTGTAATAAACAAAGAGGAAGAGAATTCCTTAATAGGCTCAGCTCAATTTCAAATGGCAGCCAAAGTTCAAAGTGGTGACAAAATCAATGTCACTATCAACCAAGAGGTCTATCCTCGTACCTTTGTACGCGATGATAGTTTAAAAGGTGTGATCGCTTTAATGCCCTGTGCAAAAGCGGATTCTAGCTATCCCTACCATGTAGTAAAAATAGTGAAGGCAGAAGTGCAATGAGCGATGTTTTAATAACCATAGATGGAAAACAGTGTAAAGCGACAGAGGGCGAATACGTTTTAGGCGTTGCGCGCAGAAACGATATTTTTATCCCAGCACTCTGTTATGTGACGAATTGCTCGCCCACGTTAGCGTGTCGTTTGTGTTTGGTGGATATTGATGGCAAACGTGCTTACAGCTGTAACGCGCGTGCTAAAGAAGGTATGAGTGTTATCACTAAAACGGAAGAGATCGAAAAAGAGCGTAGAGCGATTATGGAGATCTATGACATTAACCATCCGTTAGAGTGTGGTGTATGTGATCAGAGTGGCGAGTGTGAATTGCAAAACTACACCCTACACATGGGCGTAGATAGCCAACATCACTGCATTGCAGATACGCATCGTCCGACCAAAAATTGGGGCAAAATCCATTACGACTCTTCTTTATGTATCGTTTGTGAGCGCTGTGTCACTGTTTGTAAAGATATGATCGGCGAATCAGCACTCAAAACCGTTCCTCGTGGTGGTGCTGAACTGGATAAATCGTGGAAAGATAAAACCGAAAAAGACGCGTATGCCATGTGGAATAAGCTTCAAAAGTCTATAATTGGTATTGCCAGCGGTGCTGAAACACTTGACTGTACTCAGTGTGGAGAATGTACTGCAGTTTGCCCTGTTGGAGCACTTGTTGGAACAGACTTTCAATACACCTCTAATGCATGGGAGCTTAAAAAAATCCCAGCATCTAACCCACATAGTTCAGACTGCTCACTTCTTTTTTATGATGTTAAACATACGAGTATGAACAATACTGAACCTAAAATTTACCGTGTGAGTAGCGAACATAATTATGCTCCTTTGCATACTGCTGCACGTTATGGGTTTGACTTCCAAAATGAAGTTGCAGGTAAAGATGAAATTGCTTTTAATAAAGCTGTTGAACTTTTGAAATCTAAAGTCGATACCATCGTATTTGATAGTTATATTACGAATGAGGAAGCACTCATTCTTCAAAAACTCAAAGAGAAGTTGGGTTATAAACTTGTAAATGTTGATGCTAAAGCGTATCAAGATTTCCTCAAAAATTTTGCAAGTATAGCAGGAAAAAGCCTATACAGTGGCGATTTAGAGAGCATTCGCTCTTCCAATTTTGTGGTCAGTTTTGGTACAGCGATTAAAACCGATAGCCCAAATGCAGGCTACGCGATGAACAATGCAATTGGTATGAACAAGGGTGCGGGACTTTATTTTCATCCTGTGGCTGATCCTATTGTTTCAGCTTACTCTAAAAATTTACTCAGTGTTACCCATAAAATTGGTGCAGAAGAAGCCATCGCTTATCTTCTTCTCGATCTTTTTGGTGACAAAGAGGCAATGCCTAAAAGCGTTGTAGAATACTTAGCATCTTTTCACACCATAGAGAAGAAAACCATCCAAGAGAGTGTTAAAGAAGAAGTCAAAGAGATGGTAAAAGACGAAGAGAGCGGTGAAGAAAAAGAGGTTGTTAAGACTATCGAGAAGATGATGGTTAAAGAGATCGAAATCGATACCAATGCTCTTCTTGAACTTATCGGTGCAGAGGCAGATTTGGTTGAGAAAATCACCAAACTTTTAGATAAAAAAGATAGCTTTAGTCTCATTGTGGGTGAAGATCTCTATACGCATCCAAGAGCAGAGAATATCGCGAAACTTTTAGGCTTCATTGAGCGTTTTACAGCATTTAGTTTGGTCATCAATCCATCTCGTACCAATACACTGGGTGTTTCACTCATTTGTGATTTGGATGAGAAAAAAGGAAGCTTTAGTTTAGGCTATAACGTCAAAGGTGACTTTACGTTAAGTGCTCTTGGTAAAGGTGATTTGGCGATGCCAGCCCTTAACCAACAAGAGGGAACATTTACTTCCATGAACAAGCGTGTTGTGCCTACCAATGCAGCACTTCATTTTAAAGGTTATTGCCTTAATGACCTTGCTAATGCCCTTGGACTTGAAGCGGAGTGGACGATTGATTATACGCCGTATCTGCCGAGTGAAAAAGGTTTTAAAGCAGAGAAATTTGATAATTTGCCAAACCGTTATGAAAACGATGGTACTGAAAATAGAGGCTATGCTCTTGCGTCTGCAAACATTCCATGCCATAATGAGGTTGAACCTATTGCGAGTTTCGCAGCAAAAGAGGGCGATGTAGTTTATAGAGCCAATCCTGTACATCAATTTAGTGCCTTTACCAACAAAGCGCATCAGCTTAATGAAGCAGGGGCACTTTATGTTTCATCTGCTTTCTTAGAGGCTAAAAATCTTCAAGATGGCGCCGTGGTTACGGTAGAAAATGAAGCAGGTGAAAAACTTGTGATTGCACTCAAAGAAGAGAAAATGATTGATGGACTGATCGCTTATCTTCCAACGTTTGATACTAAAATCGACACTACGCCATTCTTTAAAGAGGGATATCGATTTGCTCACGTAGTGATTAAAGGAGTTTCGCATGTTTGAAACCGCTGTCATTATTGAAACCGTTGTTAAAGCGGTAGTGGTTGTAGCTGTTATCGCAGGTATGGCAGGGTTTGCAACATTTATAGAACGCAAAGTATTGGCTTTTATGCAACGCCGTCTTGGACCTATGAATGTAGGTCCTTATGGTTTGTTACAACTTGCAGCTGATGGTATTAAACTTTTCACAAAAGAGGATATCGTCCCTCAAAATGCTGTTAAGCCGATCTTTATGATCGCACCTGTGATTGCTGCGGTAACCGCGTTTGTGGCAATGGCTGCGGTGCCTTATTTCCCAGAGTTTACGTTGTTTGGTTATGTGATTCATCCGATTATTTCAGACATCAATGTAGCGCTTTTGTATGTTATGGGTGTAGCATCGGTTGGCATTTATGGACCATTGCTCGCTGGTATGAGCAGTTCCAACAAATGGTCACTTTTAGGCGCAGCACGTGCGGTTGTGCAGATGCTCTCATTTGAAGTGGTCAGTGGGTTGTCAGTCCTTGCCCCTATTATGATGATAGGTTCACTTTCACTGATTGATATTAACGACTATCAAAATGGTGGGGTATTTAACTGGCTTGTTTGGAAACAACCTTTAGCCTTTATTTTATTTGCCATGGCAGGTTTTATGGAAACGAATCGTGCCCCATTTGATACCATCGAGTTTGAAGCTGAAGTTGTTGCGGGTTATGCCACGGAGTATTCAGGTATGCGTTGGGGTCTCTTTTTCATCGGTGAGTATGCCAATATGATTACTATTTCTGTTCTTGTGAGCATCATCTTTATGGGTGGCTATAATCCTATTTGGTTTATACCTGGAGCTATTGCAATGCTGTTAAAAGTTTCACTGTGGGTTTTCCTTTTCTTGTGGGTTAGAGCAGCGTGGCCACATATTAGACCTGATCAACTCATGTGGGTTTGTTGGAAAGTATTAATGCCTTTAGCCGTAGTCAATATTTTGATTACGGGCTTTGTGCTGATTTAGGAGGCAGAAATGGAACTAAAAGATTTTAAACAACGCAACATTGCCCCTGGTTACATCTTTTTTGAGGGTGAACAAAAGCCAGAAAATGGATGGCAAGCTTTTAAACGAGTTGTGAAGCGGACGATTAAAGGCGAGCTTTTTGTTGGTCTTTGGATTGTTTTACGTGAGATGATTCGTTTTGATATACATACGCTTCAATATCCTGCGCAAAAAATGGAGATGAGCCCTAGATACAGGGCAATTCATCGCTTGCTTCGTCTGTTTGAAAGCGGTAGTGAGAGATGCATCGGGTGTGGATTGTGCGAAAAAATTTGTATCGCCAATTGTATTCGCATGGACACTCACATTGATGAGAAGAGTCGTAAAGTTGTGAGTGAGTATAGCATTAACTTTGGTCGTTGTATTTTCTGTGGGTATTGCGCTGAAGTATGTCCTGAACTTGCTATTGTTCATGGCGTAGAGTATGAAAATGCGAGTGAACAGCGTGCTCATTTTGGTCTTAAAGACGATATGCTGACTCCTCTTGATACGTTTAGAGCTAAACAACAAAAAGAGTTCCCAGGTTTTGGTGCATTAAGTGATAATGCTGATGAAAACGTAAAACAAACACCATTAGCGTATTGAGGTAACCATGTTTGAAATTATTGCATTTTATATTTTTGCCGCACTTACCATTGGTATGTTTGGGATTGTGGTTATGAGTCGTAATGCACTCTATTCGATGAGCGCATTAGCAGGCGGAATGATCTTTATCTCGGGTTTCTTTTTTATTTTAGATGCTGAGTTCTTGGGCGTTGTTCAAATCGTTGTGTATTCGGGTGCGATTATGGCACTTTATGCATTTGGTATGATGTTTTTTGATACGACACGTGATATCAGTGAAAAAATGCGCTCGAAGAAAATAGCCTATACACTTTCTGTGATGAGTGCTATTTTGGTGGTTACTATTTTATGTGCTCCATTGGTTTCTGAAAACATTCAAGCCTCTTATCCAAGTATCGATAATGTGGGCAATGTACAGATGATTGGAATTGTTTTGTTTACAAAATATTTGGTTCCTTTTGAATTAGCAGCTATTATGCTTTTGGTTGCGATGATTGCAGGTATTGTGCTTGCAAGTAAAAAGATGGATGAATATTTAGCCATCGAAGACGAAGAAGTAGAAGATGCAAAGGAGGTCAAATGATTACCTTAACACATTACCTTGTATTAACAGGTATTTTATTTTCTATAGGGCTTGTAGGTGTTATGCGAAGAACCAATCTTTTGATGCTTTTTTTCTCAACTGAAATTTTACTCAACGCTATTAATATTGGTTTTGTTGCGGTTTCAAAGTATTATGGAGATCTTACAGGGCAAATGTTTGCATTTTTTATCATTGCAGTTGCCGCAAGTGAAGTCGCTGTAGGTCTTGGACTTCTTATTTTATGGTACAAACGCAATGGTTCTGTTGATCTTAACAGTCTTCAGATGATGAAAGGGTAAGCATGGAAAAATATCTTTATACAGCACTTTTTGCACCTTTGATCAGCTCTTTGTTTGTCGCCTTCTTTGCGGCACGTCCAAAGATGCTTTTTACGGGTATTGTTGCTTCTTTACTTATCGCTATTTCTATGATTGCATCGTTTATTTTGCTCATTGATGTCAATACCTATGGACCGTTACATGTCACGATGATGGATTGGATCGCAGCGGGTAACTTGGAGATTCCATTTGGCTTTGTTGTTGATGAAGTCTCTGTCATTATGATGGTCACGGTAACACTCGTTTCAACGATTGTTCATATTTATTCTATTGGTTATATGGACCATGATAAGAGCTTTAACCGCTTTTTCTCTTACCTCTCAGCATTTGTTTTCTCAATGATGATTTTGGTGATGAGCGATAACTTTGTCGGTCTTTTCATTGGATGGGAAGGTGTGGGGCTTTGTTCATGGTTACTCATTGGTTTTTGGTATCATAAACATTCTGCTTCATGGGCAGCCAATGAAGCATTTATTATGAACCGAATTGCCGATCTTGGAATGCTGATGGGACTTTTTCTTATCTATTGGAATGTAGGTTCATTCCAATATGATGATGTGTTTGCAAGCGTTAAAGGTATGGATCCTGTGCTGCTTGCAACGATCGGTATATTTTTATTTATTGGTGCAATGGGTAAATCAGCACAGTTCCCACTGCATACATGGCTTGCAGATGCGATGGAAGGTCCAACACCTGTTTCAGCACTCATCCATGCCGCAACGATGGTAACAGCGGGTGTTTATCTCGTCATTCGTTGTGGAGAGCTTTACAGCCTTATTCCAGAAGTGGGCTTTGCTATCGCTTCTTTGGGAGCTTTTGTAGCTGTCTTTGCTGCATCTATGGCACTGGTTAATAATGATCTTAAACGTATTATTGCTTACTCAACACTATCACAATTAGGCTATATGTTTGTTGCAGCAGGATTAGGTGCTTATTGGATAGCCCTGTTTCACTTGATGACACATGCTTTCTTTAAATCACTTCTGTTCTTAGGTGCTGGTAACGTTATGCATGCGATGCACGATGAACTCAACATCAAAAAGATGGGTGGGCTTTATGGTTCAATGAAAGCAACGGCTATTTTGATGAGTGTCGCTTCGGTGGCATTGGCTGGAATCTATCCGTTTGCAGGTTTCTTTTCTAAAGATAAAATCTTGGAAGTTGCCTTTAGTGAAGGTGCATATTTCCTTTGGTTTGCACTTTTCATAGGTGCTGGACTTACAGCATTTTACAGCTTCCGTTTGGTAATGCTCGTTTTCTTTGGTGAAAAAGAGTACGTTAAATACGGTGTACATCCTCACGAAGCGCAACCGTTTGTGATTTATGCATTGCTTCCATTGGGACTTTTAGCCGTTATCGCTGGATTTTTTGAGCATACTTTTGAAGGATTTGTTACACGTCTTTTAGCCCAATACGAAATTCACATTGAGCATGGAACAGAAGCGCTACTTATTGCAGGGACATTGGGTATTGCAATCAGCGGTATATCATTTGCAGTTTTTATGTACCGACGTGGAGGTTTTTCAAAATCATGGGAAGAGAGTATGGGGTATAAATTATTGAGTAATCAATACTATATTCCGAAACTTTATGAGCTTTATATTATGCGACCATTTACCTCTCTTGCAAGGTTTGCATGGTTAAAAATAGATACAAAAATTGTAGACTTTACGGTAGATTTGATCGCTAGGATAGTTTATTCAACAGGGCAAAATGCCAGAAAGATGCAAAGTGGAAATCTCTCTGATATGCTTAGATGGATGATTGTAGGTATGATTGTTTTACTTGCACTCGCAATTTTTTATAGACCAATGGTGTAGGGGCAGGGCATGGAACATATTTTATCACTTCTTGTATTTTTCCCAGCGATGGCTGGACTCTTAGGCTTTTTGGTCACAAAAGAGAGTATTAGAGCATATGGCATTAGTGTAACGGCTATTGAATTTTTTCTCTCCATTGTTTTATGGATTGGATTTGATGGCTCAAATGCAGGCTATCAGTTTGTCGAGTATTATCCTTTTATCCCAAGTTATGGGATGAGTTATTACCTTGGAGTGGACGGTATTTCACTTTTCTTGGTTATTTTATCAACATTTATAACGATGATTGCATTTATTGCTCTGAGCATTAAAAATGAGATTAAAAATTTGATTATCTCGGTTCTTTTCTTAGAAATGACAATGGTAGGCGTTTTCGTGATCTTAGATGTTGTTTGGTTTTATGCGTTCTGGGAGCTTTCTCTTGTCCCTATGCTTTATATTATTGGTGCATGGGGAAGTGCAAACCGTATGTATGCGTCTATCAAGTTTTTTCTTTATACGTTTGCAGGCTCTGTTCTAATGTTAGTAGGCATCTTGTATATGAGCTTTTTATACCATGAAGCAACAGGTATTTGGAGCTTTTCATTGCCGGATTGGTATCTATTACAAATTCCATTTCCAACACAGTTATGGCTTTTTGGAGCGTTCTTTTTAGCATTTGCCATTAAAGTTCCTATGTTTCCTTTTCATACATGGCTACCTTATGCCCATGGTCAAGCACCAACGATTGGTTCGATAATTCTAGCAGCCGTTCTTCTTAAAATGGGGAGCTATGGTTTTGTTCGTTTTTCATTGCCACTTTTTCCTGACGCTTCAGTTTATTTCCTTATTCCTGTGGCAACCATTTGTATTATCATGGTCATTTACGCAGCGATGATAGCGTATGCACAAGAAGATATGAAACAGGTCATTGCTTACAGTTCGATTTCTCATATGGGGATTGTTATCCTTGGAACTTTTGCTATGAATGCAGAAGGCATTACAGGCTCAATTTTCCTTATGCTGAGCCACGGTATTGTGAGCGGAGCACTGTTTATGTTAGTGGGTGTTATTTACGATAGGCGCCATACAAAACTGATGAGCGACTTTGGGGGACTGGCCTCTGTGATGCCAAATTTTGCAACGATTTATGGCATTATGCTTATGGCTTCCGTAGGACTTCCTTTAACCATAGGGTTTGTGGGTGAGTTTTTGTCACTTGCAGGCTTTTACCGCATCAGTTGGGTGATGACATTGTTTGCAGGAACCGGCATTATCTTAGGTGCTGTTTATATGCTTGTTTTATATAAAAAATCATTCTTTGGTCAAGTGGTTCATGAAGAAAACAAAACGCTTCAAGATCTCAATGCAAAAGAGCTTACAGCACTTATTCCACTTGTAGCGCTTGTAGCTATTTTGGGTGTTTATCCGAAACCAGTGCTTAGTGTCATTGATATGAGTGTCCAAAAAATGCTGGTTCTTATGGATCAAAAAGCTATTGAGCAGAGCACAAAAGACCTTATTATGAAAGCCAACACCATAGGAGGAACACACTAATGTTAGAGCCTATCTCAATTGATGTTTTAAGCCTCAATTTACCAGCCCTTCTTCCTATGGCAATATTAACGGTTGGTGCATTGGCAGTTATATGTGCTGACTTAGCAGTAAAAGGGTTAAATCGTAGTTTTTTAACAATGATTACTGTACTGTTTATTATTTTAGATTTTGGAGCGGTTCTTGGATACAATGGACCGACACGTGGATTTTTTGATGTGCTATTGGTTGATGGTATTTCAATTATTGCACAAGTCATTATATTGGTAGCATCTGCTTTCTTCTTGCCTTTATCACTGAGCCATCGTCATTTTAGAGAGTTCAGAATGGCAGAGTTCTATGCGCTCTTTATGTTTATGATCGTAGGTTTTCAGTTTATGGTCGTAAGCGATAATCTTATTTTGATCTTTATAGGGTTGGAAACATCAAGCCTCGCACTTTATACACTCATTGCTATGCATAATCGTGCTAAAGCGTTTGAAGCAGCCATTAAATACTTTACGATGGGTGCATTGGCCGCAGGTTTTTACGGGATGTCAGCGCTAATTTTTTATGCATTAACGGGTAGTGTAGAGATTCATCAAATTGAAAAAGTTTTGATGCAAAACCACTTTGAACCACTCATTGGTGTGCTTTCTGCAACAGTCTTTATGCTAGGAGCGCTTGGTTTCAAACTCTCCTTAGTACCATCGCATACATGGACACCGGATGTGTATGAAGGCAGTTCAGCTCCACTTGCAGGTTATATGTCTGTTGTTCCAAAAATCGCAGGTTTTGTGGTTGCAATGCGTCTGTTTGAGATGCTCGTTTTCTCAGGTGTTGTTTGGTTAGAACATATTTTATATATTGCAGTCGTTCTTACAATGACACTTGCTAACCTTACCGCATTGGTACAAGAAGATGTGAAGAGGATGTTAGCATTCAGTTCCATTTCGCATGCTGGATTTATGATGGCAGCAATTTTAATTGGTTCAACCCAAGCCAATACAGCACTCTTTTTATATTGGACGCTTTTTATGTTTACCAATTTAGGTGCTTTTACCATGCTCTGGATTGTAAGACATCGTGAAAATCTTTGGGATGAACGTTACCAACATCCGTATACAAAGTTTTCAGGACTTGTAAAAATTATGCCAACGACAGCTACGATTATGGGTATTTTTATGTTCGCGCTTGCAGGAATGCCTCCATTTTCTGTCTTTTGGGGTAAGCTTTATCTCATTAGTGCGGCAATTAACAGTGAGTTTATTTTCTTAGCAGTGATTATTGCGTTGAACAGTGCGATTGCCGTTTATTACTACATGAAATTGGTCATTTATATGTTTTTAAAAGAACCAGTTACCGCAGATGCTAGACTCTATGCAACCAACGCATCAACACCGCTCAAAGTTATTGTAGGTGTTGCCGCGATTATCACGATGTTTGCTATCGTATTTGTCGAACCTTTATTAACGATTATCACGAAGTACGTTACTGCCAGTGGTTTTTAAATAAGGGGTGAAAAACCCCTTATTTTGCTATAATGTAGGTATGAAATATTTTTTAATCTTCCTTTTAGCATCGGTACAACTTTCTGCGCTGGAGATTATTTTAAACAGCGGTAAAGAGAGCAAAGTAAACTATGCAATCTTACATGTCATTGACGCGAAGCCTTTTGGGTGTCAAACTATCCCTGATGCACTTGATAAAAAACATTATATTTGCAAAATCAGCCGCCCCATGAATAAACCAATAGAATCTAAAAAAATGAAGCTTGCGGAGCTTGATTTTTACGAAAAAGATGGTGAATTTTACGTTACGGTAGAACCTAAAGTCGATTCAAAGTTGATCCCTGTGGAAGAGAGTTTGTATTTAAACAGCGAAATTTTAACGAAACCACAAGAAAAACGTTACACACATTGGACAATTTTACTTCAAGAAAAACCTCTTTATGAAGAAAAAGATGTTCGTGATGGACTTGATTTTTCTGTGGAGTTTCCCAAATATCAAAAACCTTATATAGGGGCATTGGATCTTAATGGTGCACCTATTTCTTATGCACAGAGCAAAGATATTCCACTTTATTTAGACATCAAGCAAGAGTATGAAAGTGGCTATTATGACAGTGTTGTCAAAGATGTCAAACGTGTCTTAACGCTTTTCCCTAACTCTATTTTTCGCAGCGAATTAGATCTTTATCATATGCGTGCAATGGATAAAATCCTCACCACTAAAGGAGAAGATGGCGCAGAGAACATGGGATTTAATGATAGTGATATTATCAATGTTGGGAAAAGATGGACGAAAGAGTTTGCAAGCGATGAAAATATTCCTGAAGTTTTAATGATGATGACAAAAGCCTACATTAAAACAGGTTCTAAGTCTGATGCAAATTATTTCATTGATATTTTGGTAAATGAACATCCTGATAGCCTTTTTACTAAAAGAGCCATTTTATTGTATGCAGATAACCTCTTCCTAAAAAAAGAGAAAGATAAAGCCATGAAGCTTTACTTAGATGTTCTCTACAGCGCTCAAGATCTTGACATAGCCTCAGAAGCAGCAATTCGTTTGAGTGATCATCAAATGGATGCAGGTAAAATGAAAGAAGCCAAAGAGTATTTACTCAAAGTTCTCAATGTTAATGCGCAATTTCTTTTAAAAGACAAAGATGCAAGTTATAAATTAGCACGTCGGCTTTTTGAGCATAAACTCTATGATTTAGCGGCTAAAATTACTGATTTACTCCTCGAAAAGACACCTAAAAAAGGTGAAAATCGAGAGTTACTGCTCAAAGAGAGTGGTGATTGGCATGCAAAGGCCAATGAGGTAGAAGCAGCGCATGCACGTTATCAAGAGTATTTAGCTGATTATAAAAACAGTGGCGATTATGTGCAAGAAGTTACAGAGAGTTTGGATGAACTCTTTTTTAAATTGAACGAGAATAATGAGACAAAGCTTGCTAACTATTATGATAAATTGATAGAAAATTATAATAATGAAATTGGGCAAAAAGCATTGCTTGAGAAAGCAAAATTATTGCTTAAGCAACAACGTTTTGAAGAGGTTCTAGCCCTCCAAAATGAGCTTGGGAAAGTTCCTGATCGGTATGAAATTAAACCAGAAGAGCTTATTTATGGTGCAGCAAAATCACTAGCATTGCAAAAACTACAAAAAGACGAATGCCAAACAGTCGTAGGACTGATTGAAGAGTATAAGCTTCAAATCAATGAGTCAGAATACGAAGAAAAGCTTTATAAATGTTTTGTAAGGGTGTCACGTTTTGATCGAGCACAAGAGATTTCAAGTCCCCATCTTAAAGATATTTCTTTGCAGAGTCGTTATGCGTGGGCACAAAAAGAGGTACAAGTTCTCTATATGATGGGAAAATATAAAGAGGTCATTGGCTTTAAAGAAGATTTAAAAACGCTTTCATTTTCATTGAGAGAGAAGATTGGATTAGAGACAATTCGTGATCTTTTCTTTTCATTTATTAAACTCAAAAATAGTGAAGGAGCAACGTCACTTGCGGAGAGTATTAAAATTTTGTATCCTGATGAAGCAAGTAATTTAGACATTTATTATGAAATTGTTAAAATGGCTGGGGATACAAAAAATGATCTTTTACTTGTTACGTACGCCCAAGCATCAATCGAGATGCAAAAGAAGTTTAAATCCAGTGCATTGACACCTGTGGTTGAGTTTAGTTACATAGATGCACTAAAGCGTTTGGAAAGAGATGCGGAAGCATTAAAAATTGCAGAATCTTTGATGCCGATAAACTTAGGAAACAAAGATAAAATACGACTTTTCTATCAAGCTGGAGAACTTAGCTTGAAACTGAAAGAGAATGCAAAAGCCAAAGAGTATTTTACGCAATGCGTCGCTATCCAAGACAACAGTTCATGGAAAAATATTTGCCAACAAAATCTTGATTTATTGCTTTAAAAAAGTATCGATTTTATCTCGCAAAATGCATCCATAGAGTATCTTCCACCCATTCTTCCCAGTCCTGATTGTTTCATGCCTCCAAAGGGCGGATGTTTAGCTTTGGATGAGCTTGTATTAATTAAAACCCTTCCACTTCTTATCTGTTTTGCAAATTCAAGTGCTTTGGTCTCATTGTTTGAAAAAACATATGCTGACAGTCCAAAAATAGTATTGTTTGCCATGACAAGGGCTTCTTGTTCACTCTCATACGGTAAGACACATAGTACGGGTCCAAATATCTCTTCTTGAACAATTTTTAAAGTTTGATTATGACATATAAAAACGGTTGGCTTTACAAAATATCCTTTGTCAAATCCCTCAACCTTTCCGAGACCTCCGCACAAAAGTTTTGCACCATCGTCAATACCACTTTTGATGTAGGATTGCACGGTATTAAACTGTGTTAAATTGATCATTGGCCCAATCTGCGTTTCTTTATCTTTTGGATCACCTATTTTGAGTCTGTTGATATGTTCAATGAGTAAACGTTCTACTTCCGCAAGCTTTGATTGTGGAACTAAAAGTCTACTGCCCGCGTGACAAGCTTGACCACTATTGCTATAAGCACTGCTTAAAACATGAGGAATAACTTCTTGCAAATTGGCATCTTCTAACAGGATGGTTGGCGATTTGCCACCAAGTTCTAGTGTCATACGCTTGATTGTTTTTGCAGAGTTTTCAAAAATTATTTTTCCTGTTTTTGTACTTCCTATAAACGAGATTGCATTGACCAAAGGGTGTTTTGTTAAGACATTACCCACAACGTCACCTGTTCCATGCACGACATTGACAACTCCTTTTGGGACATTTGCTCTATGCAGGCACTCTAGAAAAGCTTCTGTTTCAAGAGCATTAAATTCGCTTGGTTTAATAACAAGTGTACAACCAAGTGCAATAGCAGGAGCAATATTGCTACACAGGTGAGCTAAGTTTGCATTCCAAGGAATGATAACGCCGATAACACCAACACCTTCTTTGATGGTTATAGAATCAGCGTCTTTTTTTACAAAATCATAATGTTTAAGTTCTTCTTTGATTGTTAAAAAGAGATTGATAGCGTTTTTAGTTCTTCTTTTTGTTGTCATAATCGTTGCACCAAATTCTAAAACAGCAAGATCAATTAAGATATCCTCTTGTTGTAGGAGCTCATCATGGATACGCTGTAAAATGTTCATTCTCTCATCGATTGATGTTTTTGAAAACGATTCAAACGCATGTGCAGCACATTCTATTGCTTCATTCATTTCAGGAGGGGTACTCAAATATATTTGAGCAATATTTTCTTCTGTTGTAGGATTTTTAAGCGTTAAACTCTCGGTAGAATTAATTTTTTTAAATTCTCCATTGATGTAATTTTGATTAATTGTTTTCATTTATACTACCTGTATGATTATGATTTAAAGTAAGTTTCAATGGCACAAAAAAGATGTGCAGTGTCATCTTTGATGTGCTGTGGAAATTGTGAAGCGTTAAAAGTGCGTTGACGCTTTGCAAGATGAAGTGTGTTGAAGGTAATACGTTCTTCAAGCCCTAGAATTTTGAATTTTCCATCAAAATAATCCAATACCTCTTTGATCCCAATAGCTTTCATACATTGCGGTGCTCTGCTATAGTGCTTTTCCAAATAAAATATTTCATCAATAAGTCCAGATTCTATCATTATTTTTGAGCGCAGAGCAATTTTCTGAGCTAATGTCTCTTTGGGTATATCGATTTCAAACAAAACAACATCTTTAATAATAGGTTCTTGCTTGGCGTGTATGAGGTAGGTTGAAGGTACCTCATTTGTCGTTAAAAAAATCTCCAGCCATTTTTCAATTCTGTAACGATCGGTAGAAGCAATTTTGCGTGCAAAGGTATTATCATGCTCTTTAACTAAAGCATACGAAGCTTCCAAATCAAGCAGTTGCTGGTCAATTTGTTCTTTTATCGGTGAGGATATTTCAGGTTTGAAACTAAGACCTTCCATCATTGCTTTAAGATAAAAACCTGTCCCACCCACAATAATAAGGTTTTTTTCATCACGTAAAGATGCCTCATTGGCTTCTTTATAAAGATCAAAAAACATGGTGACATCAAAGTGCTCACTTGGAAGAAGGACATCCATTCCAAAATGGTGTACGCTTTGTCGTTCTATTGGGGTTGGTTTGGCAGAAGCAATATCAATCTCTTTGTAGATACTCAGTGAATCAAGTGATAAAATATGGGCGTTATACTTTAGAGCAAGTTCTATGGAAAGAGCTGTTTTGCCTGAAGCGGTTGGTCCTAAAATAGCGATTGTTTTCAATGAGTTTCTCTTACATGAAGTCTGTGCACAACGTGTACTTTTAAGTTTTTTAGCGGTGCTGTACGTGCAATTATAACACTTTTAAAGGGTTTTGTTGTAAAATCAAGCTATCTTAAACGTAAAGGTTAGTATTGCAACAACTCTGGCTAAAACTCAAAGATATTAGCGATTTAATCGTCTTTAAACACTCTGTTTTCGCACTTCCATTTATTTTTGTAGCAATGATCGTCTCTTCCAAAGCAATCAATGGCACAATGTGGTTTGGATTTAAACTTTTAATTTTAGGACTCTTAGCAGCAGTGAGTGCTCGCAACTTTGCGATGGCATTCAATCGTTACGCAGATCGTGACATTGATAAATACAATCCAAGAACGGCTAATCGCCCAAGTGTGGATGGCAGAATTGGCACAACCAATATGCAACTCTTTATTGTCCTTAATGCACTTGTTTTCATAGGTGTAGCCTATATGATTAATGATCTTGCATTTTATCTCAGTGTGCCTATTTTAGTTATATTAGGTGGGTATTCGCTCTTTAAACGTTTCTCTCCGTATGCACACTTAGTGCTGGGTGTTTCTTTAGGGCTTGCACCTATTGCAGGTGTTGTAGCGATACAAGAGTTTATACCTTTGTGGTCGATATTACTCTCGGTTGGTGTTATGTATTGGGTTGCAGGGTTTGATTTGCTCTATTCATTGCAAGATATGGAGTATGATAAAGCCAATGGGCTTTTCTCGATACCTTCACGTTTTGGTCAAGATGCAACGTTTTTCATTTCACGTCTTTTTCATGCTCAAACCGTACTTTTTTGGTTACTCTTTGTCATCAGTGCTGAACTGGGTTTCTTTGCCTATGTTGGCGTTGTTATATCTGCAGTAGTACTCTTTTTTGAACACCGAATCGTCCTTAAAGATTTTTCCAAAATTGATCGTGCTTTCTTTACGCTCAATGGCTACTTGGGTGTTATTTTTTTCGCACTTATTTTCTTAGATAGGATTTGAGAATGGAAGATATTCGCTTTGTAGCGGCATTTTTAAAGATGGTGTATGAACCCAGTAGCTTAGAAAATACACGTTTTATTCAAGAATATTATGCACTTATGCAACTTAATGATGATCCTTTGGGCTTATGGCTTAAGTCTTCTAAAGTGCGTAAAGAAACTCAAGAAAGCGACCAAGTCCTTTTAACACTTTTGATTGAACTTCACCGAAAAATAGATAAACTAACACATCTCGTAACCAGTGATGAGCCTTTATATATTCCTCTTGCATTGAATACGAATATCAAAGCGATTGGACATGGGTACATAGAATGTGAGGGTGATGTGTTGAGTGTAAAAGAGAGTTATTATGCACGCATAGATATGCCAACATTTCCTAAGCGCCAAATGCCAATTTTCTTTGAAGCTCTGAGCCCAAGTGTTGGAAAAATCGTGATGATGCATGAGGATGATGAAAAAGATTGGAGTACTTACATGGTTGCATGTGAACGTGCAATGATACGTCAAATGAAAGGGAGTCAAAGTGAGTATTGAAACACTGGCGTTTATTGCGTTAGCTGCTCTTGTGATTATCATCTTTTTGATGGTTTATATTCGTGATGGTGAAGTAAATAAAAAATTACTCATTTATGAAAAAAGTATTGAAGAACTCAACTACCAAAATCATGTTCTTAATAAAACATTGAATGAGTTATCTTCTGCTACCAAAGAGCCTGCATTGGATACTAACGCACTGGAAAAGAAAATACTCGGAAGTGTAAAAGAAGAGATTCATCAAAGTGTGTTACCCCTTCTTGGATCGCTTAAAGATGTTGAAAAAATCATGCAAAACTTTAGGGATGAACAAAGTGCACGTATTGACCGTATTGAGAGTCGTGCCAAAGAGATGAGTTTTTCTTCCTCTTCGCCTTCAACGTCCAACGAAAAGGTAATCATTTCTCACTATGCTAAAGGTAAAAGTGAGGCAGAAATTGCGAAAGATTTACGCATAGGTATTGGTGAAGTTGATCTTGTGTTAAAACTGGCTAATTTAAAATAGACTTCTTTAAGACGATGGGTTTACATGTAAACCCATCCTATTCTTACTTTCTTTTAGCGCGACATTCTGAAGCAGACTCTTGGATCATTGCATCCATTAAACTAAAGAGTGTTGTACTAGCATTTTCCATCTTTTTAAAATTATTAATAAAGTATGAAATGGTCTCGGTTGTGTAACCATGTTGTAGCTCTTGCATATTTTCACTCACACATTGATGGACCACTTTATGCGGTTCACCAAGTAATATATATGATTTTGTTTTACCAAATCGTTCTTGTGTTGTTGGATCTTGATACCATTTACCAAGTCTGCAATTCTCATGATCTGTAAATTTTGTATCTCTTTTTTCGTTCAGAACAGCAGAATAAGCATTTGTTTTATGGACAATATGATCTATTTTAGCGAGAATAGTGAAAATTTTATTTTCAAGTTTGTAAGAGATGTCTGCTGTATCGTTAGCATCTTTGTTAAAGGCACGAAGCGCATCTTCAAAGTGAATAACATTTTTACCACTTGTGTTGGCAATAACACTAATGCGATCAGAATTGGAGTGAATTCCATTGGTCTCTTGTTGTAATGTTTGAATCGTCATAGCAATTTCTTGAGTTGCTTTTTGAGTACGCTCAGCCAATTTTCGTACTTCATCCGCAACAACCGCAAATCCACGACCATGCTCACCTGCCCGTGCCGCTTCAATAGCCGCATTAAGGGCTAAAAGATTGGTTTGATCTGCGATATCCTTGATAAGATTGACCACGGAAGAGATTTCAGAAGTTCGTTCACTTAGAGATGTAATAGCTTCATTGGTGCTAGTTAAAAGTTCTAATAGCTCTTGAATACCTGAAGAGAGTGCAATAACTGTATCCAAACTTTCATTGGATTTTTCAGCTGTTAAGTTCGAAACATCGGTAATTTGTAGCATCTCTGTTATGCTGTTAGAGAGGTCTTGCTGAATGCTCAGTACACCATTGTTTCCATTGCCAAGATCTGAAAATGCGGATGAAAGCAAACCTCTTGCTTTGCCTTTTTGTCCTTCAGAAATACCTTGAACACCTTCTGAAAGGTAGCGTGCATTAATAGCAAATAGACCACGGAACCCTTCATTGAAAATATTGCGGTAAGTTTTTCCTTGGCTCGCTGATTCGATAGATGTTTTCGTTTCTCTCATCAAAGCTTCCATCTGATCCAAAAGATCATTGATGGCATATGCCACTTCACCCATAGGTTGTTTTACATCGACATTGACAATTCGCGGTTCTAAGTTACCTTTAGCAGCTTCTTTGACAACATTGAGTACTTTTTCATATGTTATTGTATCGCACTGCATGGTTTTACGGCTTCCAAAAAAAGAGCCAACGGCAACACCAAAGAGTATGCCTGAAGTTGCAAAGCTTTTTGTGTAACCTGTAAAATATGACCCTAAAGCCAAGAATAGAAAAAGGGTAAAAAGAGCTATTTTATAATCGTTGCAATGTGTTAGAAAGTTCTTCATAACTCACTCCTTTTTCATTGAGTAGATTGGTAAGATAGGCTTGTGAGGCTTCCATCCCACCATTTTTTTCGAGTTCTAACAATTTGGCATAAAGTGGTTGGATAATCTCTAACGCTTTAGGATTAGCTTTGCGTCTTACGGAATAATAGCCAATGATTTTTCCAGATTGATCTGTTGAAGCAGTTACATTTGCATAAACCCAGTAATAGCCACCGTCAAAGCTCATATTCTTAACATACGCAAAAATTTCTTCTTTATTTTTAACATGATCCCATAAGAGTTTGAAAACAATACGTGGCATATCAGGATGTCTAATAATGTTATGTGGTTTACCAAGAATTTCTTGTTCACTGGCCCCTACGATCTTGATGAAAGGTTCATTGCAGTATGTTATTTTACCTTGCGTATCAGTTTTAGAAACTAAAAATGCATCGGCATTTACACTGTGTTCCTTGTTATTAGGGATAGGCTGTTGCATTCCTAATACTCCTTATAAAGAAAAATGTCACATATTTTAGCTCAATCCTTTTTAGAGAAAGCTTGAAAGTTCTGATAACCGCTTTCAATCAATCTATATTGTTTATATTTATGTATAATGGTCTTCGCATTAAAGCAACAAGGAACAATAATGTTAGTGGATGGATTTGGAAGAAACGTCACTTATCTAAGGGTTTCAGTGACCGAACGATGTAATTTTAGGTGTCAGTATTGTATGCCTGAAAAGCCTTTTTCATGGGTACCAAAAGAGAATTTACTCAATTTTGAAGAACTTTTTTTATTTGTCAAAGTTGCCATTGATGAAGGAATCACAAAGATTCGTATTACTGGTGGAGAACCTCTTTTAAGAACCGATTTAGATAAATTTATTTCTATGATAAATAATCATAAAAGTGGTTTGGACTTAGCGCTGACGACCAATGGATTTTTACTGAAAGATGCGGCACAAAAACTTAAAAATGCAGGACTCCAACGCGTTAATATCTCTCTTGATAGTTTAAAGCCTGATGTTGCAGGTAAAATGGCGCAAAAAGATGTTTTAGCCAAAGTACAAGCGGGTATTGAAGAAGCACTCAAAGTAGGGCTTAAAGTTAAAATAAATATGGTTCCGATCAAAGGGATCAATGCGGATGAAGTGCTGGATGTTCTTGAATATGCTAAAGCGCGTGGTATGTCTATCCGCTTTATTGAATACATGGAAAATACCCATGCCAAAGAGCAACTCAAAGGGCTGAGTGGTCAAGAAGTCCAAAAGATAATCGCTGAAAAATACCATTTTAAAGCTATAGGTCGTGTAGGTCCAAGTCCTGCACAATTGTTTGAATTTGATGATGGCTATATCTTTGGTATTATTGATCCACATAAACACGATTTTTGTGAAGATTGTAACCGCATTCGTCTTACGGCAGAGGGTATGCTCATTCCTTGCCTCTATTTTGATGAGGCGATGAGCATTAAAGATGCTGTTAATAAAGGCGATGTCAAAGCAGCAGCCGATATTTTAAAAGAGGTATTGCGCAATAAACCTGAAAAAAATAAGTGGAGCGATGATGATCAAAATGAAACTTCTTCACGCGCTTTTTATGAAACAGGTGGGTGAGTAAAGTAGAAGAAGGGAATAAGTTCCCCTTCTTCAATCATTTCTTTGTCTTCAACCAGCGTGTAGCCATTGCATTGACTCAAAATATTGAGCCTTCCCGCCTCATAATATGGGGCATTCACAAAATTTCTCCCATCACTGTATCCTGGTATTGCACTCATACAATTATCTTTACAGGTAATTTGTTTTTGATTAACACATGTAATAAAATCAGGAATAATACAGAGCTGATGTTGTAATTGTCTCAACAGTGGAACACCTAGCATCTCAAATCCTAACATACACCCAAGTGGCAGTCCTGGAAGATGTAAAATAGGCTTATTCTCAACTAAAGTGAGTGAACTCGGTTTTGCGGGTGCAATACGGACTTGATGAAAAAGTGGCATTAACATTTTAGTTTCTAATAAATGGCGCATAGTATCATGACGACTGAGTGCACCTGTTGTTATGACACAATCTGCTTTTTGGATTAAAAGCTTCAATGTTGTTAAAATCTTCGTCTCATCTTCTTCGCAAATGACAATTTCACCTACTTTCCCACCAAGTTCAATAACTCTCGCGGCTAAGCTCATAGCATTGGAGTTGTGAATTTCGCCGGAGGCAAGCTGTGTGCCAATACTTAAGATACTAATGGTTGGTTTTTGAAATGCTTTAACGCGTATGATACCTTGAGAAGAGAGAGCGGTAATTTTTTGTGCACTAATACGTTCACATTTTTTGAGCAATAGCTCATCTTTTGCGATGTCCTCCCCCTCTTTTTTAATGTGCTGTGCTTGTGTTACCTGTAAAGGAATTTTGATACGGTCTTCTTTGTCAATAAGAATATCTTCTTCGGCGATGATTGTATCGGCACCTTGTGGAATACTCTCACCTGTTGATAGTCTAACGCCGTAACCTAAGGGAATAGTTTCGGGATAGGGTTGATTAAGGAGAGTATAAACAGTTGTCGTGGCATCAAAGGCAATTCCATAACCCTCTTTAAGGCTCATGGGATGTTTAGGGAGTGCAAATTTGGCATAAACATTACTACTTGCGATGCGATTGACCGCTTTTAAAAGAGGTAATGACTGTTTTACATGTAAAGGTTGAATCTCCGTCCGAATAATATGAAGAGCTTCTTGATATGAAATAGGCATGGTTTAACCTTATGATTTATGGGTACTATTATACTAAAATGGATACAATCTGAGATTATTTTTGTGAAGGATTTTTTACCATGGAAGAGCTAATACGCTTAGCGAGTCAATTGCACTTAGTCTTTATTATTCTTTTGGTCGTACTCATCGGACTTAATCTTTATCTGCTCAAAAGTGACAAAACATTTCTCAAACTCTCAAAAAGACTTGAACTTATCGCTCCACAGTACTATATTGTACTTTCCGCTATCTTTTTTACGGGTATTATTGTTATGGCGGTACGTCAATTTACTTTCTCTTTTTCGGTTTGGCTGATGATTATTGTTTGGGTGTTAATCGTTGCTTTTGGTATTAGAGGGCATAAAATGTATAAAAAAATAGAGCGAACCGAAGAGTCTCAAAGTGCTTATAAACGCTACGCAATTAAAAAATATAGCTTAGACTTTTTAGCACTTATTGCCACAAGTGCACTTTTTTATACGGTACATTAGAATGCAGTTTGTTTATCATTCCTGTGCAGGTAATCCAACACTCAATGTTGACACCAGAGAGTATGAGCATATTTTTAAAGTACGTCGCATCAGTGTTGGAGAGAGGCTTCATTGGCGAAATCTCGACGATGTGTTTATGTATGAGTATGAAATTATGCAGATTGGTAAAAAAGAGGCAGAATTAGCGTTGATTTCCAAAAAAGAACTACCATTTCTCCCTTCAAATATTTTACATGTAGGCTGGAGTATTATCGATTCTAAGATCATTGAAAAAACTCTTCCATTGCTTAATGAACTTGGTGTTTCAAAAATTAGTTTTTTTTATGCCGAATTTTCACAAAAAAGTCATAAGCTTGATCTTGAACGTATGAAACGAATTTTGATTAACTCATCCCAACAATGTGGGCGAAGTTCGCTCATGCAAATTGAAATTCTACCAAGTCTTCAACATTATTTAGAATGTTATTCCAATAGTTATGTTTTGGATTTTTCAGAAGTAAAATTGCGTGAGTGTGATGAGGTAGCATCTATTTTAATTGGACCAGAGGGTGGATTTAGTCAGAAAGAGAGAGTGTTGCTTCAAAAGCAGTCCATTGTGGGGCTAAAATGTAACACCATTCTACGAAGTGAAACGGCTGTTGTTGCTGTAGCTTCTAAAATATTGGCATGACTTGAAATAATGAATCTTTTGTGCTATAATTTGCACCCTTTGGCAAGACGTGCCAAATAATAGATTTTATTTTTATGAATAATTAAGGAAAAACATTATGAAAAAAGATATTCATCCTGAATATGTACCGTGCGTTGTAACTTGTGCATGTGGAAATAGTTTTGAGACTATGTCTAACAAAGCAGAGTTAAGAATCGATATTTGCAGTTCATGCCATCCATTCTTCACGGGCAGTGAGAAGATTGTTGATGCTGCTGGTCGTGTTGAGAAATTTAAGAAAAAATATAGCTTAAATTAGTTCTTAAAACCATTGATCTATTTTATTCCTACCCCTATAGGAAACTTAGATGACATCTCAGTTAGAAGCCTAAAACTTCTAGCTGAGTGTAAAACACTTTTCTGCGAAGACACACGAATCACCAAAAGACTTCTTTCCCTTCTTTCTCAACGACACAATTTAGAATTTCAAATTAAAAACTTTATCTCCATGCATTCGCATAATGAAAATGCGGTTCTTTCTTCTATTGATAAAAAAGTTTTTGAGGAAACCGTGGGCTATTTAAGTGATGCAGGTATGCCAGGGATTAGTGATCCAGGAAGTGCATTGGTGCGTTTTTGCCAAGAAAATACATTACCTTATGAAATTCTTCCAGGAGCAAATGCAGCATTGCTTGCGTATGTCACCAGTGGTATAGAAACCCATCAGTTTTTATTCTATGGCTTTTTATCGCATAAAGGAATGGAACGTCAAAATGAACTTTTTGAAGCATTAAATTCTCCGTATGCGGTTATTCTTTATGAATCTCCTCATCGCATTGAAAAACTTCTTGAAGAGTTGACTCAGTTTGCTCCAGAACGTAAAATATTTGCAATCAAAGAGGCAACCAAGCTGTATGAAAAACGCTTTTTAGGAACTTCTTTAGAGATTTTACAAGCTTCTAAAACTGCTAATCTCAAAGGTGAATGGGTTGTCGTTATTACTCCTGAGATACAACACGGTGGTGAAGCAATTACTAAAGAAGATTTGATAGCACTTGATCTTCCTCCTAAACAAAAAGCAAAACTTCTCTCTAAACTTACAGGTGAAAGCATTAAAGAGTGGTACATTAAACTTCAAAATTAATACCTCTATTTGGTTACACAATTCTCATAGTTTAGCTAATAATGTACTAAAAAAAACATTCTTGATAAAAACTCGTATTATTTTAAGCCAGTTTGGATAAAATATTTTTTATGATAATCTATGGAAAACAACTCTTTTTACATTTGTTAAATCACTATCCTTCAAGGATTGAGACGGTATTCTTACCCAAAAAATGTGAGCCTAAACTCTTCTCGCAAATTGCGCGTGTAACGCAAAAAATTTGTACGATTGATGAGCGAAAAGCACAGGCCATGAGTCATGGAGGAAACCATCAAGGTTTTCTTGCCGAGATTAAGGATCTTGAACTGACTCCGTTTAATGAAATCAAACATGGCTCTTTTTTGGTAATATTGGATGAAGTAACCGATGTAGGAAATATTGGGGCTATTGTACGAAGTGCCTATGCTTTTGGAGCAGATGGTTTAATATTAAGTGGCATGAAAACATGTAATCTTGAAGCGATTTTACGCACGAGTAGTGCTGCAGCATTTGAATTGCCAATTGCATTATGTCCCTCAACCCGTGATATGCTCAATGAACTTAAACAAATCGGATTTACACTCTATGGGGCCGATATGGGTGGCGTTGATGTTAAAGACATTACTTTTGCTCCCAAACGTGCTTTGATTATGGGAAGTGAAGGGAAGGGATTGTCTCCTAAGGTAAAAGAGCGATTGGATGCAATTGTATCCATTAAAATGGCAAGAGCATTTGACTCTTTAAACGTGAGTGCTGCAGCTGCAGTTCTTTGTGATAGGATTGCCAATGGATAATGATATTAAGGTATTGGAAAAGATTGGTTTGCAAGAGGTTTGTAAAAGAACCCATATCGAAGTAAAACAACTAGAGTACATGATCAATAATCAGTATGATAAGCTCAACAAAATCAACACATTAGGTTTTGTTAAAATTTTATCCAGAGAGTATAAGCTTGATCTTACGAATTGGCTTGAGGGCTTTTATGACTATTGGGCTGAGATTCAAGCTGAAGAGCATCCAACAAAAGAGAAAATATTTATCCGGGCTAAAAGTGATCGTCCTTATAAAAAGGGTGCGTGGATTTTCTTGCTCATTGTTTTAATAGCAGGAGTTTTTGGTGTTTTTTCTATTTTTAAAATCGAGATTAATTTTGATATTATGAGTTTTTTAGATAAAGCTAAAAGTGAAACAACTCAGATCAGTGCTTTTCAAAGTGCTCCCGTTGTACAAGAAACTGCAACTTCTTTGGGTGTTAAAGTAGAAGAACGCGTGATTGAAACCAATAGCAGTAACAGTACTGTGCAGGCTGTTGTTGTAAGTATCGATGAAAACTTGACACGTAAAACAGAAACAAATGACAGTAATGCGACAAGCATACCTCTTCCTATGCTTCCAGAATCAAATACAGTACTTGTAAATACTGTCCCTAAAAATAATGCAATTATTGCACCAACCAGACGTATTTGGATAGGATTTATTAACCTAGAAACCTATAACCGTAAAGAGAGTTCCAGCGATCAAAATATCACGATTGACTTAAGTAAACGTCAAATTATCAAAACAGGTAATGGCTTCTTTAAACTCTCTTACGATGGTAGTATTGAGGATTTTACAGAGCAAGGCTCAACACGTTTTTTGGTGGAAAATGGTACGATCAAGAAAATTTCCGAAGAAAAATTTATAGAGCTTAATCGAGGCAAAAATTGGTGAAAAAGTTACTTCTTATACTAACCCTTTCGCTCTCTTTGTTTGGAGCACAAACACTTCAAGAGAAGATCCGAAGTTTTGTAGGACCAAGTAAATACGAAACACAAAAAAATCTGATTCAAGTTCTTTTTGCACAAAGTAACACGTTTATGAAGCCAAGTGGAGAAGTAGATAGCGTTAAAGTAATCTCTGTACTCAAAAAGAATGGATTATTGCAATTACTTTATACTCAGCCAGTACAGTTAAGATTAGCATTTCGTACGCAGCATGACCCACTTATTTTTTTAAAAATTGTTAATGAATCTTTAGAAGCAATGGGATATAACTATTTCTTAACCAATAACGCATTACGTGATAGTGCAGGCTTTGTTTGGGAGATTTATCTTCAGACAGAGCATATTGTTGATCCTGAAGCCTTTTCCAATGCCCTTGAGGCTAGAGGATGCACGATAACAAACATTGTAAAAAATGATGACCATTACTGGTTTTATGATATTAACTCTGATAACGCGTATTTAGGTGCAAAAAAAGTAGAAAGTGGTGTCACGACACCATTGGGGAAACCTTTAAAACCTTATTGGATTGATGTGAAAAATTTGAAAGAAATTACTGTAACGGTTCATTCTGGTGATAGATGGTTCCCGGATGTTGTCTTCTTTGATGCAAATTTACATCTGCTAAGCGATGTTAAATCGGAAGAGTCGACAAGAACGCTGAAGCTAAAGGTTCCTAATAATGCCGCTTATCTCAAAATTGGCGATGCTTTTATGCTTGAGAATATAAAGCATGGATTATCTTTACATGCAAAAGAATAAATGAGGAAAAGATTATGTTTGATGAAATTAGATTTAATACAATTGATAGATTGCCAGGGTATGTTTTTGCAGAAATTAATGAAATAAAGTTAGCAGCACGCCATGCAGGCGATGATATTATTGATTTTTCAATGGGTAACCCTGATGGCAGAACGCCTCAACATATTATTGATAAACTCGTAGAGTCTGCACAAAAAGACGGTACCCATGGCTATTCGGTTAGTAAAGGTATTTATAAACTTCGTCTTGCTATTTGTAATTGGTATGCACGTAAATACGGTGTTACACTTGACCCAAACACAGAAGCTGTTGCAACGCTTGGTAGTAAAGAGGGTTTTGTACATTTAGCACAAGCTATTATGAATCCAGGTGATGTGGCAGTTGTTCCAGATCCTGCATATCCAATTCATGCGTATGCATTTATGATTGCAGGGGGAAATGTTCATAAATTTGGTTTAGATTACAATGAGAAATATGAGCTCGATAAAGAGAAATTTTTTATTAAACTCAAAAAAGTATTTAAAGAATCAGCTCCAAAACCAAAATTTGTGGTCGTTAACTTCCCACACAATCCAACCTGTGTTACAACCGATATTGCTTTTTACGAAGAGTTGGTTGCTTATGCTAAAGAAGAGCGCTTTTATATTATCAGTGATATTGCATATGCTGATCTTTCTTTTGATGGCTATGAGACACCTTCCATTTTTCAAGTAGAAGGCGCTAAAGATGTTGCTGTTGAGTGTTATACACTCTCTAAGAGTTACAATATGGCTGGATGGCGCGTAGGTTTTGTTGTGGGTAATAAAAAGCTTGTTGGTGCATTACAAAAAATTAAATCTTGGTTTGATTATGGTATGTTTACTCCTATTCAAGTTGCTTCTACCATTGCACTAGATGGTCCACAAGAGTGTGTGGATGAAATCAGAGAAAAATACCGTAAACGTCGTGATGTATTGGTTGAGAGCTTTAATAATGCTGGTTGGCCAATGGAAAAACCTCAATCAACAATGTTTGTTTGGGCAAAAATTCCAAAAGTTGCAGAACATTTAGGAAGTATGGAGTTTGCAAAGCAGCTCTTAAAAGAAGCAAAAATTGCAGTAAGCCCTGGTATAGGTTTTGGTGAAAGTGGCGAAGGATATGTCAGAATTGCTCTCATCGAAAACGAAAACAGAATTCGTCAAGCTGCACGTAATATCAAGAAGTATTTGAAGAGTTTAGAAGGTTAAAGAATGATCAAAGTTGGAATTATTGGTGTAGGAACTGTCGGTAGCCATGTTGTTAAAATTTTACAAGAGAACGAAGATATTATTACAGCACGTAGTGGCAAAAAAATTATTCCTATTATCGGAGTGGTCAAAGATACTACAAAAAAAAGAGATGTTAACATCCCTTTAAGCAGTGATATCAATGATATTTTAGAAAATCCGGAAATTGATGTTGTTGTGGAATTAATGGGTGGCGTGGATGAAGCATATAAAATTGTCACTCGAGCTCTTAAAAATAAAAAAGCCGTTGTGACAGCCAATAAAGCACTTTTAGCATACCATCGTTATGAATTACGTGATCTTGCAGGTTCTACGCCTATTGGTTATGAAGCCAGTGTAGCGGGAGGAATCCCTATCATTAAAGCACTTCGGGAAGGACTTAGTGCCAATCATATTGATGCGATTAAAGGGATTATGAATGGCACATGTAATTTTATTTTAACCAAAATGATGAATGAAAAAGCAGAGTTTGCTGATGTGCTTAAAGAGGCTCAAGCGTTGGGGTATGCGGAAGCTGATCCTACCTTTGATGTCGGTGGGTTTGATGCAGCACACAAATTACTCATTTTAGCGAGTATTGCTTATGGTATTGATGTAAAGCCTGAAGAGATTCTCATTGAAGGCATTGAGCATATCAATAGTGAAGATATTTACTTTGCAAAAGAGTTTGGTTATAACATTAAACTTCTTACGATTGCTAAAAAAAGCGGTGATGAAGTTGAACTTCGTGTGCATCCAGCTCTTGTGCCAATCAAGCAAATGATTGCTAAGGTCGATGGTGTGATGAATGGTATTAGCGTTATAGGAGATCGTGTGGGTGAGACCATGTATTATGGACCAGGAGCAGGTGGGAGTGCAACAGCAAGTGCTGTTGTTTCAGACCTTATCGACATTGCTCGTCATACGCAAAATTCACCAATGCTTGGCTTTATCAAACCTCTTGAAAAAAGTGGTTTGACATTGATGAATAGAGATAATATTTGTACACAATATTATATACGTGTTACGGTTGCCGATAAAATTGGTGTTTTATCCAAAATCTCAGAAATTTTGGGCAAACATTCTATTTCTATCAGTAGCTTTTTACAAAAACAAGATGCAAAACGTGAAGAGAGTGCGGTACTTCTTTTTTCAACCCATACATGTAAAGAGAGTAATATTCAAAAAGCACTACACGAGCTTAGTGAATTAGAATTCGTTGAACTTAAACCTGCAATGATACGTATCGAAGCCTAAATGAGTTTAAAAATAGGAATAGAGGCTGAAGAAAAAGCCTCTTCCTATCTTGTAAAAGAGGGCTATCGACTTCTTGCTCGTAATTTTCATTCTAAATTTGGTGAGATAGACATTATTGCTCTAAAAGACAATGTTCTCCATTTTTACGAAGTCAAATTTTCAAAAAATTATGACCCCATTACACGAATTACTCCTTCAAAAATGATCAAAATTATTAAAACGGTTAACTATTACTTAATGATCCATCCTAGCACATATGATTATCAAATTGATGCTATTTTAGTGACGCCAGAAAATATAGAAATAATAAAAAATATTAGTTACTAAAAAAATAACTTTATGTGCTATGGTAATTTTAAAGTTAGAGTGAGTATAATTGACTATCTATAAAATAACGTTTTAGGGGAAAAAAATGGGAAAATATTTAGAGTTGAACGCATCAAATTTTGATAGTACAGTAGCTGAAGGCGTTGCATTAGTAGACTTTTGGGCACCATGGTGTGGACCTTGTCGTATGATCGCTCCTGTAATTGAAGAATTAGCAGGTGATTTCGATGGTAAAGCAAAAATTTGCAAAGTTAATACCGATGAAGAGCAAGATGTTGCAATCAAGTATGGCATTAGATCAATTCCAACAATCCTTTTCTTCAAAAATGGTGAGTTAGTGGACCAAATGATTGGTGCATCATCAAAACAAGTTTTAGCTGACAAAGTTAATTCACTTCTTTAATCAAAATTTCGTAAGGAAGTCGTTAGACTTCCTCGACTACAGTAACCTCTTTCGAGCTATGAACATGACTTGTGTAGCAGAGCATGTCATTTACTCAGTCTAAAAAAGATAAGGAAAAATCATGTTAGATCTAGCAATTATTGGTGGTGGTCCAGCAGGTTTAAGTGCAGGATTGTATGCAACACGAGGTGGGTTAAAAAACGTTGTTATGTTTGAGAAGGGACTTCCCGGTGGACAGATCACCAGCAGTAGTGAAATAGAAAATTATCCAGGAACTGCGGAGATATTGAGTGGGTTAGATTTTATGGCACCTTGGTCAGAACAATGTATGCGCTTTGGTCTAAAACATGCTATGGAAGAGGTAACACGTATCTCTAAAAATACAGATGGTACATTTCAAATTGCTTTAGCTGGGGGTAAAAGTGAACAAGCAAAAAGCGTTGTTGTTTGTACAGGGAGTACTCCTAAAAAAGCTAATTTTGAAGGTGAAGCTGAATTTTTTGGAAAAGGCGTTAGTACATGTGCCACATGTGATGGCTTTTTCTATAAAAACAAAGAAGTTGTAGCTTTAGGTGGTGGCGATACTGCCTTAGAAGAAGCACTTTACCTTTCACATATCTGTTCAAAAGTTTATCTTGTACACAGACGTGATACTTTTAGAGCAAGTCCAAGTACTATTGAAAAAGTAAAAAATAATCCAAAAATTGAGCTTATTTTGAATGCGACAGTCAAAAAAGCATACGGTGACAAAATGGGTTTAAATGGCATTGTTGTTGTCGATTCATCCGGTAACGAAAGAGACATTGCTGTTCCTGGCGTTTTTGTATTTGTTGGAATGAATGTTAATAATGCAATTTTAAAACAAGAAGACGGAAGCTTTTTATGTGAGACTGATGAGAGTGGAAATGTTGTTGTTGATCTCAATATGAAAACATCTGTCAAAGGTCTCTTTGCAGCAGGTGATTTGAGAATTAAAGCTTCGAAACAAGTTGTTTGTGCAGCAGGTGATGGCGCAACTGCTGGGATTCAAGCGTTAGAATATGTGAACCATTAAGAAGAAGGAAAATTTAGAATGATACACGTTGGAATTCACGGCTCTACTGGTAGAGTAGGTAGACTACTTATTGATAATCTTGCGAAAGATAAAGAGGCAAAGCCTTACGTATTGCATGCAATTGAAGATTTTGGATTTACTCCTCCTAAAGATGCTGTGGTTACCGATGATGTATGTACTCTTTTACAAAAAAGTGATGTTGTGATTGATTTCACAATTTCTATGGGAACTGAAGCGTTATTAGAAAATGCACTCAAACATCCAACACCTTTAGTTATTGGCACCACTGGTTTGAATGAGCATCAACAAAATCTTTTAAAAGAAGCTGCAAATAATATGCCAATTTTATACTCTACGAATATGTCCTTAGGCGTAGCAGTATTGAACCGTTTGGTTGAGCTTGCTTCTAAGAGTTTGAGTGATTTTGACATTGAAATCGTTGAACAACATCATCGTTTTAAAAAAGATGCTCCAAGTGGTACAGCGTTAACACTTGGTGAGCACGCAGCACGTGGTCGTGGTCTTAATTTAGATGATGTACGCATAAGTGGACGTAATGGACTCATTGGAGAGCGAACGAAAGATGAAATTGCTATTATGGCACTTCGCGGTGGTGATATCGTAGGACGTCATACCGTAGGATTTTATAATGATGGCGAATTTATTGAGATGAACCATACTGCAACCAGTCGTGATACCTTTGCAAAAGGCGCTATTAAAGCCGCAAAGTGGATCATTAATCAACCTAATGGTCTTTATACGATTAGTGACTGTTTAGGTCTTTAAAAAAAGGTGATATGAACTTATGTGTGCAATTGTTGGTGTATTTGATGTAAAACATGCTTCTAAAATAGCCTATTATGCTCTGTTTGCGATGCAACATCGTGGTCAAGAAGCTACAGGTATTAGTGCCAGTGATGGCAAAAAAATTCGAACACTTAAAGATAATGGTTTAGTAACCGAAGTTTTTAATGAAGAAAAACTCGCTTTTTTACATGGCGATATGGCAATTGGTCATAACCGCTATTCCACGGCAGGTAGTGATTCTGTAAGAGATGCTCAACCTGTTGCCGCAAGTTATAAATTGGGTGATATTTCAGTTGTACATAATGGAAATTTGATTAATAAACATGAAGTTAGAAGTAAATTGGTTGAGCAAGGTGCGATATTTCAGTCTTCAATGGACACTGAAAATATTATTCATTTAATCGCACGTTCCCAACAAGGAAAACTCAAAGATCGTATCATTGAAGCACTTAATGTCATCAAAGGCGCTTATTGTCTTTTAATTCAAAGCAGGTCTAAAATGTTCGCAGTGCGTGATCGCTATGGTGTACGTCCTTTATCGATTGGTAAAATGAAAGAGGGTGGTTATATCGTTGCAAGTGAAACCTGTGCACTTGATCTTGTCGATGCTGAATTTGTAAGAGACGTAAGACCTGGAGAGATGGTTATATTTCAACATGGTAAAGAAGAATTTGAAAGTATTCAACTTTTTGAGCCTGATCCACACATCTGTGCCTTTGAATTTATCTATTTTGCACGTCCTGATAGTGTCATTGAAGGAAAAAATGTTTATTCAGTGCGCAAAAAAATGGGTATGAAACTCGCAGAGTTGGCTCCTGTAGAAGCAGATTTTGTTATACCAGTACCTGATAGTGGTGTAAGTGCAGCTCTTGGTTATGCCCAAGCGAGCGGGATTCCCTTTGAAATGGCTATTGTGAGAAATCATTACGTTGGAAGAACGTTTATTGAGCCTACACAAGCGGTACGTGACCTTAAAGTAAAACTCAAACTTTCACCTATTCATAAGATACTCGATGGCAAAAAAATCGTTGTGATTGATGATAGTATTGTAAGAGGAACTACTTCACGTCAGATCGTCAAATTACTTAAACGTGCAGGTGCTGCTGAAGTACATATGCGTATAGCAGCTCCTACGATTGAGCACCCTTGTTTGTATGGTATTGATACACCAAGCTATAAAGAGCTTATCAGTGCCAATAAAAACGTTGAAGAAGTCAGAGAGTATATTGAAGCAGATTCACTTGCCTTTTTAAGTATTGAAGCACTAAAAGAGAGTATTGGCAATGATATGAAGTATTCACTGGTCAGTTTTGATGGAAACTATTTTATTAAATAATGCGCGAGATTTTAACCGCGGGGCGGTACTTTAAGAGGAAATTTGGGGAAAAAGTCTATAAAATCCCCATTTCTATTTCTGGATTTACATGCCCAAACATTGATGGAACCGTAGCTCGTGGTGGTTGTGTTTTTTGTGAAAATGAGTCTTTTAGTCCCAATTTAGAGCACAATCAACCAAAGCGATTTTTTTTAAATCCCACTTCTGAAAATCCTTATTTAGAATTTCAACTTATTCAATTGGAAGCACAGTATAAAAAAACAAAAAAAGTACTTTCAAAAAAATTTGGTGCACAAAAATTTATTGTCTATTTTCAATCATTTACCAATACTTATGCACCTCTTGATACATTGAAAGCGCTCTATACAAAAGCTTTGAGTTTTGAAGGCGTTGTAGGACTTAGCATAGGAACACGTACGGATAGTATTACAGAAGAAGTACTTGCTTATTTGGCAGAACTCTCCAAAGAACATGAAATATGGGTGGAGTATGGTGTTCAATCATCTTCAGATGAAACACTAAAACGCATAAACCGTGGACATGATAGTGCCAATATTGAAAAATATATTGCTTTAACGCATCAATATGGGCTTAAAATGTGTGCGCATGTTATATTTGGATTACCAGGAGAAACGCCTGAAATGGCACTGGAAAGTGTTAAATTTGCACTAAGACTGGGTGTGCACTCTTTCAAATTCCATCCACTCTATGTTGTAAAGCGAACAGCACTAGCCAATGATTTTAATAAAGGAACTTTTACACCAATAACAGAAGAGTGCTATATTCAAACATTAATCAAAGCAATTAAACTTTTGCCAGATAATGTAATGTTACAGCGTGTCAGTGCCGGGATCGAAGATGATTCATTACTTTCACCTTTATGGTGCTATACGAAGCATCAACAGATATATAATATTCGTGGGGCGCTTAAAAAAGAAGGAATAATTTATTAAAAATTCTGCTAGTGGCAGAAAAGCTCATAACGTGTATAAGGTTTTGCATAGGATGGGGGGTAACGCATAAATACAGTAAAGTTGCGCATCTCTCCAGTATGTAAATTCTCTGCAATGACAAATTCCTTTGTTGTATCAATGGTATGGGTCACTTCTCCCCAATTAAAAAGATTATCGAATGCAGATTTTGGAACAAAACTTATTCCATCTGAACCTGAACTCCCTAAAGCTTCATTAGAAATTTTAACTTCTAGAACACATTGTCCTATTTTAAATTTACCGATATTACGAATTTGACCTGAAATTGAAAATGACTCGTTGATTAACACTTTTTTTTGTACAACATTCTCAAGTCGTGCAACTTTAGTGTATTTATCAAGACCATAAATGGCAAAGATTGCAAAGACACACGAAATAAAAAATGCAGCAAGAATAGAGGGTGTGACTGAAGATTTACCATCATTATTACGAAGAGTAAGTGTTACAATCAAAGTAAAAAGAAGGATGATAACAATCACAGCAAACCAATGGAGTACCGTAAAATAGGTCAATATTGATCCTTTAGTAGCATTCTGCTTTTAGCGTTGCATTAACATCACCGCTGTATTTGAAATCATCAAAGACACTTTGGAATTCCATAGTACCTTCTTTGGGAAAATCTTGTTTAATAAATATCGACTGATTGACAATTGGCTTTAGTTTATTGATAAAAGTTTTAATACCTTGTTGTTCATCAAGTTGTTTAAAAACGAAGGTTTGCACTAAACAGAGTGTAAAATCTTTCTTGGAGTTATTATAAAGAGTGCCTTCAACGATCAATGAATCGGAGAATGTTAATTTTTTGACCATAGTTACTTCTGTTGAAGTCGCACGCAAAGTTTCACCTATTTTTATTTTGATAAAAAAAGGTGAAACGATTAATACAACAAGCGCTAAAATAATTAAAAGAAGTGAAGTAACAGAAGATTTTTTAGCGATCAAACTTGCCAAAATAATTAATGCTAAAAACGTAAAAAGTAGCCAGACAAATGCTAAATAATCATACAGACCAAAGTGTTTAACATAGGTCAATAGCGATAATTTAAGTGCATCAGTGCTCATTTCGGCTATTTTTCTCCTCTATTCCACTCAAACCAAAGCGTCTCTCTAATTCTTTAGAAATCAATGATGGATGAATATTTTTAGCCCCTAAAGCAACTAAAGCATGAAACATAAGATCAGCTGCTTCGTAGATGATCTCTTTGCTATCATTATCTTTACATGCAAAGCAAAATTCACCTGCTTCTTCTACTACTTTTTTTAAGATGCTGTTGTCGCCTTTTTGAAGCAATGATGCAACATAAGAGCTTTTAGGATCAGCTTGTTTACGTTCTTGAATAATATGATAAATTTTATCACTAATCGAATAAGCTTCAACCTCTTTGGCAGCTTCTTTAGGTGCTTCTTCAACATCTATACGGTTAAAAAAGCATGAAGAGCGTCCTGTATGACAGGCAACGCCTTCTTGCTCTACTTTAAGAAGCAATGTATCGCTATCGCAATCCAAATAGGCTTCTTTTACATGTTGAAGGTGTCCGCTGGTTTCACCTTTCTTCCAAAGGCTTTGGCGACTTCTAGAATAGTAGTGTGCCAGTCCAGTTTGTAATGTTAAAGAGAGTGCTTCTTGATTCATATAGGCTAACATCAACACTTCACCACTTTGGCTATCTTGTGCGATGACCGGTAGCAGTGGTGAAATATTCCAGTTGATGGAATTTAAAAGTGTTGAACTCATTTGCTGATACTAGCTGCTTTTTGGCTATCTTTGGTATCAACCCAAATGTTTGGTACAGCTCCCCCTGGTGTTAAGAAAATCTTAGCGTCTTTGTTCTCTTTAAGCGCTTCGTTGAACTTTCCTTGAACTTCGATTTGACGAAGTGTCAAAAGTGGTGTCGAGATACTTTCACTAATCTTTTTATTGGCGTAAGCATCAGCATCGGCTTCAATTTTGATAGCGTTAGCCTGACCTTGCGCATTAATCTCTCTTGCTTTGGCTTGACCTTCAGCCTCAGCAGCACGCTTGAGAGCTTGTTGGTTAGCAATTTCAACTTCGTAACGTGTTCGCTCTACTTCTTGTTTAGCTACTTGAACTTTTTCAATTTGCTCTTTAATCTTTGAAGGTAAAACAATTTCACGAAGTTGCATGGTGAGAAGTTCTACAGGTTGACCCGGTTGTGCATCAATCGCTTTACGAATGCCTTCTTCAATATTGACAGCAATTTCATTACGTTTTTGAGGAAGTTCTTCAGCGTTAAATTTACCAATAACGGCACGTGTTACGTCACGTACAACAGGGTTAATAATTTTATCTTCCCATGACATACCCCATGTTGCAATGGTTTGAGGTGCTGTGGTTGGCTCTAGTTTATACTGAACGGTAAGTTCAATGGAAACAGGAAGACCTCTCGCATCAAGGACTGAAATAGCGGCATTTCGTTTAATGCCTGAGCCTCTTTGCATTACTTCACCCAAATCTTCAGTTGAAGAGTAGTTCATAATGCGTACTTTAGTATCGACAATAAATACTTGTTGAATAATAGGAATAAAGAGGTGAAAACCAGGATCCATTGGGGTAGATTCAAATTTACCTGTAGTTGCTTTAATACCCATTTCACCTGAGTTAATAATGACAAAAGGCTTCGCTACAATTGCGATGACAACGACTGCGATAAGTACATAGAGCAATCCTGCTTTTTTACCAAGGTTTTTCATAAAATCGGGAGGTTCGATATTAAAAGGTGTGCGATTGTCATTGTCGCCTCCACCACTGTTTCCTCCACTATTTTTCTTTTTAAAATAATCGTTCAAATCTGCTGGCATAATGTTCCTTTACGTTGTTTAAATAAATGTTAAGAGGTGTTTGTATTTTGGGTTACGTCCGTAAACGACATCAAAATAAGCGTCTTGAAGTTGCTTGGTCACAGGACCTCGTTTACCATCACCTATGACATAATTGTCAATGTCTTTAATAGGCGTAACTTCCGCAGCTGTTCCTGTAAAGAAAGACTCATCGGCGATATACGCTTCATCACGTGTAATGCGTCTACGCTCAATCGGAATACCGGCTTCTTTTGCAAGGTCTAAAACCGTTGCTTGGGTGATACTTTCAAGTGAAGTATCATTTGGAGGTGTAATTAAAACACCGTTTCTTACGATAAAGAAACACTCACCACTTCCTTCTGCGATAAAGCCTTCATCATCGAGCAATAACGCTTCTTCGTAACCTGCCTCAAGTGCTTCGTATTTTGCCATTTGTGAGTTTAGGTAATTTGCAGCCGCTTTGGCTTTGCCCATGGTTGAGCTAACAGGGTTTCTTGTAAATGAAGAGATTTTAACACGAATGCCATTTTCGAGTCCCTCATCCCCAAGATAACTGCCCCATTGCCAAGCCGCAATGGCAGTATTGACTGGTGCTAATGCATGGTTAAGTCCCATGATGCCATATCCTAAATAGATAAGAGGTCTAATATAAACATTGGATGTAAAGTCGTTTGAGCGTAATACTTCAATGTGTGCTGCTTCAAGTTCTTCCAGTGAATAGGTTGTTTTAATACGGGTGATTTTTGCAGAATTCAATAAGCGCTTGGTGTGCTCTCTAAGCTTGAAAATTGCCAAACCCTCTTTGGTCATGTACGCACGTGTGCCTTCAAAAACACCGTTACCATAATGAAGCGTATGCGTCAAAATATGTACTTTTGCATCATCCCATGCAACGAGTTTGCCGTCCATCCAAATGTATTTTGCTTTATCCATTGTTCTACCTTCTTAAAAGTCGTTTTCTAAAGAGATACTATGTTAGCCAAAAATTAATTAAAGAGAGTTTTAGTATGAAAAGTTGCGTTATAATTTGGTGACAAAAAGAGAGGTACATTCATGAAAGCAAAGCTCTATATTGGTTCTACATGTAAAGATAAAAATGAGTACAAAGAGGTGCGTTCACCATACGATGGACGTGTAGTTTCAAGCTTTTGCCTTTGTGATGTGGTAGATGCTAAAGCCGTTTTAGAAACAGCTAAAAAAGCAGCGTTACGTGTAAAACAAACACCATTGCATCAGCGTATCAATTGGCTCTTGGATGTGGCACAAAAATTAGAATCTGAGCGTGAAAAAATAGCTAAAATAATTACCGATGAAGTAGGCAAGCCGATTGCTTTTTCACGTGTTGAGGTTGATCGGTGTATTGAGACGATTAAACTCTCTGCTAATGCTATGTTACATGTAAACGGTGAAACGTTTGATACGAGTGCCATGTCCAGTGGGAAAAAAAGCTTAGCTTTTTACAAACGAGAGCCTGTAGGTGTTGTACTTGCGATTACGCCGTTTAATTTTCCGCTCAATTTGGTAGCGCACAAAATTGCGCCTGCTCTGGTGGCAGGTAATGCGGTCATTCTCAAACCTACGTCGCAAGCGCCACGCACCGCATTTGAGCTTGTGAAGCTTTTCATTGAAAGCTCAAATGCGCCCAACGATGCGCTCAGCATTCTTTACAGTGGCGAAGGAGTGAATGAAACACTGATTGGTAGTGATATTCCTCGCGTCATCAGCTTTACAGGCAGTGTGGGTGTGGGGCGTGAGATTATGCAAAAAGCAGGCATTAAAAAGGTCGCACTGGAATTGGGTGGAAATGCGGCAACTTACATCGATGTTTCGGCTAACATTGCCATTGCCGCTAAACGATGTGCTGTGGGGGCGTTTATTAACTCAGGGCAAGTGTGCATTTCGTTGCAGCGTATTTATGTGAACGAAAATATTTATGAAAGCTTTTCAAAAGCGTTGGTTGAGGAGACAAAAATGTTACAGGTAGGCTCTCCGTATGACGAGCAAACCTTTATTGGTCCGATGGTGAATGAAGCCGCCGTAGAAAAAGCCAAACGATGGATTGCTCGTGCTATAGATGAGGGTGCAAAGTCACTGTGCGGTTCTATATGCAACGATCTTATGTTTGAGCCAACTATCATGGCGGATGTCACAGAGCAGATGCAAATTGTGTGTGAAGAGGTGTTTGCTCCGATTGTTTCACTTATGAAAGTCAGTGGTTATGAAGAAGCCAAAGAAAAGATGAACGCTTCATCGTATGGGCTTCAATACTCCATTTTTTGCAACGATCTTGCCATGGCACAAAAAGCCATTGATGAGCTTGATGCAGGCGGAATTGTCATCAATGATATTCCTACACTCAGGTTCGATCTTCAGCCTTACGGTGGTATTAAACAAAGTGGCATTGGTAAAGAAGGGCCTTATTTTGCTCTCATGGATGACTATACCCAGATAAAATCTGTGGTAATATGCTGAAAATATAAACTAAAGGACATACGATGTTAACAATAGGCGATAAAGCTCCTTCTTTGAGTCTTCCCAATCAAGATAATGTAGAAATTTCTCTAAGAGACTTAGAAGGCAAGTGGATCGTGCTTTATTTTTATCCTAAAGATAGCACTCCTGGGTGTACCACAGAAGCATGTGATTTTACAGCAGCGCTTCCTTCATTTGAAGATCTTAATGCCGTTGTTTTAGGCGTTAGCCCTGATAGCACAACATCGCATCAGAAGTTTATTGCAAAACAAAATTTGGAGATTACGCTTCTTTCGGATGTGAACACCGAAGTGGCGCAAAGCTACGGGGTTTGGCAGTTGAAAAAGTTTTGTGGTAAAGAGTATATGGGCATTGTTCGCTCAACGTTTTTAATCGATCCAAGTGGAAAAATTGCAAAGCTCTGGTCCAATGTCAAAGTCAAAGAACATGCCAATGAAGTTAAAAAAGCATTAGAAGCACTTCAATAAGAAGATATGACAAAAGAAGACTTTATGCCTTCTTTTGTTGCAAAAAGGTTGCGCTTAATTACTTACTGAAATAGCACATCCAATCCATTCTTCACGTATAGCATCACTGGCTTGAGGCTCATTTTTAAGAACGCGAGCAGGTGATATTTTATATTTGGTTGTAAGGTTTTGAATGATAATTTCTGCACGTTTAGATGCTAAAGCTTGAAGCGCTTCAGGTGGTATGATAACGCTCTCTGTAATTTTAGAGAGTAAAGCATCATTGATTGCACCAGCATCTAAACTTGCTTCTTTGTATGTTTTTATGAGTTTGCTGTAAGCATCATCAGAGTATTTTTGAATGTAGAGTTTTTTGATGGCTTTACCGTAACTGTCATCTTCTCTACTCTTTTTAGGAATGATTGCGTCAATTTGTGCTGTTACATTTTGTTCTTGAAGTATTTTGGTATCGAGTGTTTCATTAAAACTTGGTGTAATGATGAGTTTGAGCTCACTTCTTTTTTCCAAAATCTGACGATACTGCTCCATTTTTTCCTCTTCTGAACCAATCAGCGTATATTCTCCTGCTGCAAAATCAATACTTTTTAGATTTTCAGTTTCAATGCCAAGCATGGAGCCTAAAAGCTTAAATGGTGAGGTTACAATGCTACCAATAAGATTACCAATAGCTTTCCAGACAATGCTTCCGTAACGAAATTGGGGGTCATTTAAATCTCCACTAATAGGAAGATCAAGATCGATTTGCCCTTTAGAATCTTTTAAAATAGCAATTGCAAGACCTAGCGGAAGATTAGTAGCATCTTCACTTTCGATCTTATCACCAAGGGTTAAAGAGTCAAGATTGATCTTATTGCTTCCTTCCATCAACCCTTTTTTGATCTTGTAATTAAGATCCATTGAGAGTTTCCCTTGTTTAATGGCATATCCGACAAATTTACTAGAATAAGGTGTGAGGGAGGGCATATCAATATTTTTAAAGAGTATTTTGAGATTAGCATGATTTTTTGGATCAAAGGGTAAAACGGATCCTTCAATTTTAGTGTAACCGTATTTATCGACTTTTCCTTCTAATTTGAGCAAAGAAGGTTTGGTACTTTTGGTATCAAGGGTAGAAATAGATCCTATGAGACGATCGGCAAAGGTAGCAAAAGGGAGGAGTAACGAAGCATCTTGAAAATGGGCTGTTCCTTTATTGAACGTGATATTACCAAGATAAATTGCCATAGAATCATTGCTAGCCGATGTTTTTAGTGCACCTTTTTTTGTTTGAGCAGGAGTGGTAGTTGTTTTTAAAAGCCCTGTAAAATTAGTACTTCCATCTTTTTTAACATCTAGGTTGATGTAAGGTTTATCAAGCATAATGTTTTGGATACTCAGTGTTGCGGGTGAGAGATTATATGCGAGTTTATCAATGCCGAGATTTTCCCATGCAATCAGGGATTTATGGTCTTTATCTCCGAGTGAAAATTTTGCAACTGTTGCGTTGCCCTTAATTTCAAAAGTCATATTTTGATCAAAAGAAGCCTTCATCATGGCGTTAAGAGACAGTGTCCCATCTTGGATTAAAGCTGTTGTAAAAGGCACAATGTAAGGTTGTGCTTTTTCGAGTGAAAGTGCTTTGGCATCAATATTCATCTCCAAAGAGGAGTTAGCCAGAAGAAAAGCACCTTTTAAATTCAAAGAAGCAGTCGCATCTATAGTGCTATTAAGATCAAAATCAATTTTTTGATTGCTGTTGTTCGTAATGTGGAAAAGGTTTAATGAAAGTGGAGAAAGAAGTATCGGTGGAGCCTTAACATTTTGATCATTAATCTGAATGTGTGATGTGTCAACGAGCAAGTGCTTGAGTAAAAATTTCCATTCAGAAGAAGGTGTGGAAGAGACTTTTTTTTGTGCGTCAACAGTGGGTTTTGGCAAGGTAAAAAGTCGTTCAAGATTAGAGGAATACTCTTTTTCTAAAATAAGATTGAGTGTTGGTTTTTGAAGTATTGTTTTAGCAATACTAATGTGTGATGCTTGAAGATCAAAATCGATCTCTTCTGCTTTAATGAAAGGAATATCAATCACTGTTTTTTTCTGTTCATCTTCAAAACGAATATTTTCCAAAGAAGCCGTTGCTTTTTCTAAAGTAACGAGTGGTTTATCTTTGCTAAGATCGATGAAAAAAGGAACTTTTAATGAAAGGTTGCCATTTGAAAGTTTTGCGGGCATTGTAGGTAAGGCATATTTCCAAAAAGAAACCATTGGAAGACTCTGTATAGTGAGTTCACCGTAAAATTTGAGTGGTTCAAAAGAAGCACTGCTAGCGAGTGTTATTTTTTCTTCATTTTGGAGCATGACTTTAAGGGCATGAATGCTGAGATCATCTTTGTAAAAGCTAAGATTATTGACAGAATAATTCATAGGTCCAATTTCAATTTTAAAAGGCTCACTTGGTCTCTCATCGGTAAAATTTGTTTTAGCATTTTGAATATCAACATGTTCGATGACAAAAGGCATTGCGATGTTGTCATCATGTGTTGTATTGTTTTCTGATGAAGCGTTTGATGGAAAAAGAGTTAGAAGTTTGAGGCTTCCATTGGAATCAATTTTAAGATCAACAAAGGGTTTTTCTACAAGCAAAGATTTAACAAAAAACTCTTTTTTAAAAAGATACGAGGGTTCATAATTGATATAAAGATGTTCCAGTGTTGCTACGTTGTTACCCGTAATGTCTTGGAGTGCAAAATTATTGATATGTAATTCAAAGGTAAAAGGATTAAAAAGTACTTTTTCAATTGAAATGGTGAGGTGAAGTTTTTCTTTCAGTAGATCAGGTAACTTTGTTTGTGCCCACCATGGAAGAATGATAAAACCACTCAATGTATACAGTAAGGGAAGAAAGATTAACCAAAATAGAACATTTTTAAGACACTTTTTTAGCATCGAACCATCCTTTTATAGGGCTAATTTATTATACTACAAAATGTAAAATTCTATTTAAAAGTGCTATTAGTTTTATGAGGATAGATTGGTTATATGTTACCTATGTTATAATTTTTAAAATACATACTTTTAAAGAATATAGCATGCTCGTTCATATTTGTTGCTCCGTTGACAGTCACTTTTTTTTACAAAAACTTCAAAAAAATTATCCAGGAGAGAAGCTTGTAGGTTTCTTTTATGACCCCAATATTCATCCGTTTAGTGAACATGAACTCAGACTTCTTGATGTAAAACGCAGTTGCGCTAAGTTGGGTATTCCATTACATGTAGGTGCGTATAACTATGAAGGATGGATCGAGGCAGTTCGAGGTTTAGAAGGTGAGCCTGAAAAAGGCAAACGCTGTCAAGTATGCTTCGATAACAGGTTAGAAATGAGTGCTCAAAAAGCACTAGAACTAGGCGAAAAAGTGATAACAACCACATTGCTAACAAGCCCTAAAAAATCATTGGATCAATTGGAAAAAGCTTTACGCTCCATTGCTGATCAGTACCATTTAGACATTGTGGCACCTGATTTTAGAAAAAATGGTGGTACCCAAGAACAGTTTGTACTCGCCAAAGAGGCGATGTTGTATCATCAAGATTATTGTGGGTGCATTTTTGCGTTAAGTGTACAAAGAGAACAGCAAAAAAGATGGGCAGATGAACTAAGTTCTCCTGTACGACCTCAAATTTTACCCTCTTCTATTGAAGATCGCATAGACCTATATGAAAAAGTGATGGAGCTTGAAACAAAAGAGACTCCTTTTAAACTTGTGCGTGAAAAATTTTTAAATTATAGATTACTCCGTGCATGGATTAAGAACAGCCAAAAAGAGGTTATTCCTAGCTATATCTTATTTTACTCTGTATGTAAAAAAGAGCATGTCAAAGCAAAAATCGAGACGATTATTCAAGATATAGGTTTCTTAAATAAAGAAGAAGCACGGTTTATTTCGCTTAAAATGTTCAATACCTTTGCCAATACGCATTACAGAAACGTCCAAGAAATGCTACAAAATCCTCCAACGATTGCAGTAGAAATGGCTTTTAGAAACAGTATTATAATGTCACCATTTACCTCTTTAACCCCTCTTATTGTACTCGATGAGGTTAAAATAGAGTCATATGAACTCTTCATTCAAAGTTTTACCTACCCTGACATTAGAGAAAATTTAGTATTAATTAGCTAAAATATTAGAATTTTGTTAGAAGGTTTCAAAGATGTTAATTGATGTTGTAGAGATTCAAAAAATACTTCCCCATCGCTTCCCTTTTTTACTGGTCGATAGAATAACGGGGCTTGTTCCAGGTGAGTCTATCGAAGGTTTTAAAAATATTACGATTGGTGAGCAGATTTTCCAAGGACACTTTCCCGATCATCCTATTTACCCAGGCGTTATGATTATTGAGGGTATGGCACAAGCCGGTGGGGTACTTGCATTTAAAAGTATGGATGAAGAAAAGCAAGAAGATACAAAAGAAAAAGTAGTTTATTTTATGAGTATCGATAATGCTAAATTTAGAAGTCCTGTTAAACCAGGAGATCAACTGGTTTACAAACTCACTGTTCTAAAACACAGAGGTAATATTTGGGTTTTAGATGCAAAAGCTTATGTTGATGACAAGCTTGTTGCTGAAGCAGAATTAAAAGCTATGATTGTGGACAAATAACATGCCAAATATTCACCCAACTGCCATTGTTGAAGAGGGAGCGAGTTTAGCTGACGATGTAAAAATCGGAGCTTATGCGTTTGTATCTAAAGATACCACACTCAAAAGTGGTGTTGAGGTGATGCAAGGAGCGCAAATCTATGGTGAGACTAAGGTTGGAGAAGATACCAAGATCTGTCCTTACGCTGTCATTGGTATGCCCCCACAAGATACAGGCTATACACCAGAAGATGATGTACGCGTTGAAATAGGTCGCAATGTTATGATCCGCGAATTTGTAACGATCAACGCAGGTACCAAAAAAGGTGGCGGTGTTACACGTATTGGTAATAACTGTTTTATTATGATTTATTGCCATATTGCGCATGATTGCCAAGTAGGCAATAATGTCATTATGGCAAATAACGCTACATTGGCAGGACATGTGCATATAGGCTCTTTCACGGTTATTGGTGGTATGACACCAATTCATCAGTTTGTCCATATTGGAGAAGGTGTTATGATCGGTGGAGCGAGTGCGGTGAGTCAAGACATTCCTCATTTCTGCCTTGCTGAGGGTAATCGAGCCGTTGTTCGAGGCCTTAATAGCGTTGGTTTAAAACGTCGTTTTGAACGAGAAGATATTACGGCTATTCAAAGTGCCTATAAACAACTTTTTAGAAGTGAAAACCCTATAAAAGAAACTGCTGCGAAATTGTTAGCAAGTGAAACGAACGAAAAAGTATTGCAAATGTGCAATTTTATTATGGAGTCCACACGAGGCATTCCATTTGAGAGGAAAAATAATGGTCAATAGAGAGTGTAGTTTTTGTGGCACGAAAGAGAGTAGTGACACAAGGTTGATCGCAGGTGATGATGTTTTTATCTGTGAGCATTGTGTCATTTCAGCCCATAAAATCTTTTTTGGAGAAATCCCAGAGCCTTCGCTAAGTAGTAGTGAAGAGCCATTTAACCAAGAGCTTTTAGCTCCAAAAGAGTTGAAGAAAGTACTCGATGATTTTGTCATTGGACAAGACCAAGCAAAAAAGATTTTTTCTGTGGGTGTTTATAACCACTATAAAAGAATTTTTAAACAAAGTACCATTGCAGATGATACTGAAATCTCTAAATCTAATATTTTACTCATTGGACCAACAGGTAGTGGTAAAACATTGATGGCACAAACTTTAGCGCGTTTCTTAGATGTACCAATTGCTATCTCAGATGCGACAAGTTTAACGGAAGCTGGTTATGTGGGTGAAGATGTTGAAAACATTCTTACAAAGTTGCTTCAATGTGCCAATGGTGATATTAAAAAAGCAGAACAAGGTATTGTTTTTATTGATGAGATCGATAAGATTGCCCGTATGAGTGAAAACCGCTCAATCACCAGAGATGTTTCAGGTGAAGGTGTTCAACAAGCACTGCTTAAAATCATTGAAGGAAGTGTTGTAAACATTCCACCAAAAGGTGGACGTAAACACCCTAACCAAGATTTTATTCAGATCGATACCACTAACATTTTATTTGTGTGTGCAGGAGCTTTTGATGGTTTAGAAGAGATCATCAAACGTCGTATCGGTAAAAATGTGCTTGGTTTTGAGCAAGAAAAACGTACAAAGAGCCAGGATGAAGGGCTTTTTGATTTGGTAGAACCTGATGATTTAGTGCATTATGGATTGATTCCAGAACTTATTGGCCGTTTACATGTAACAGCAAAACTTTCACCAATTACGCAAGAAGATATGGTGCGTATTTTGACAGAGCCTAAAAATGCGATTTACAAACAGTATAAAAAATTGTTTGCAATTGATAATGTTGAACTTTCATTTGAAAAAGAAGCGCTGGATTCTGTGGCTGAGCTTGCAATTAAGCGTAAAACAGGTGCACGTGGACTTCGCAGTATTATGGAAGACATTATGGTAGATGTTATGTATGAGCTTCCAGAATTAAATGGCTATGAAGTGATGATTACCAAAGATGTGGTTACAAAAGGTGAAAAACCGCTTTATATCAAAAAAGATAAAAAAAGTGCGTAAAAAAGGATTGATGAAATGATTTTGGACAAGATAATAGGATTTTTCTCAAGTGATATGAGTATTGACCTTGGAACGGCAAATACATTGGTATTGGTCAAAGGTAAAGGTATTATTATCAATGAGCCTTCCGTTGTTGCCGTACAACGTAACCGCTATGGTAAACAAAATATCTTAGCAGTCGGTCAAGAGGCAAAAAACATGGTGGGTAAAACACCAGGTGATATTGAAGCGATCCGCCCAATGCGTGATGGTGTTATTGCTGATTTTGATATGACTGAAAAGATGATTCGTTACTTCATTGAAAAAGCACACAGAAGAAAAAGCTTTTTACGTCCTCGTATTATCATTTGTGTTCCATACGGTCTTACGCAAGTTGAGCGTAAAGCGGTACGTGAGTCTGCGATGAGTGCAGGTGCGCGTGAAGTTTTCTTGATTGAAGAGCCTATGGCAGCTGCGATTGGTGCGGGTCTTCCTGTACGTGAGCCACAAGGTAGCTTAGTGGTTGACATCGGTGGTGGTACTACTGAGATTGGTGTTGTATCTTTAGGTGGTTTGGTTATCAGTAAATCGATCCGTGTTGCGGGTGACAAAATTGATATGGCCATTGTGGATTATGTTAAGAAAAAATACAACCTTCTCATTGGTGAGCGAACCGGCGAAGAGATTAAAATTGCTATTGGTTCAGCTGTTCCTATGGATGAACCACTCTCTATGATGGTTAAAGGTCGCGATCAGGTCAGTGGACTTTTAAGTCGTATTGAACTCTCTAGTGAAGACGTCAGAGATGCGATTAAAGAGCCTTTAAAAGAGATTGCCGATGCTCTCAAAGATGTACTCGAAGTTATGCCGCCTGATCTTGCTGGAGATATCGTTGAAAACGGCGTTGTCCTTACAGGTGGCGGTGCATTGATTCGTGGATTTGACAAATACCTTTCAGACATTGTTAAGTTGCCTGTTTTTGTTGCAGATGAGCCACTTTTAGCGGTTGCAAAAGGTACAGGAAAAGCGCTCGAAGAGATTGAACTTTTACAACAATTGTCGAATGAGTAAAATTAAAATTATCATTTTGTTGAGTATCTTTGTGTTTGTATCGTTTAGGTACAGCACAGAGGCTCGACATATCATAGGTGGCGTTAACACAAAGATTCTCGCTTCCTATGTTGATATGAAAATGCGTATTCAGGAAAAAATCGATGAGCATCTTTCTCAACAAGAAGAGATTCAGCGGTTACGTTCTGAAAATCAAACATTACAAAAATCAGCTGTTCTTTCCATCGCTTTTGCAAGTAAACTCAGTGACATGCTTAAAGAGCACAATGTCTCTGGATATCATCCTAGCGTGACAATGGTTGAGTCCATTGGCTATACCAATCTTAATGACTATGGAAAAGTATGGTTAAAGTTTGATGCGTTTGATCAAAATAAGATTTATGGGCTACTGCAACAAGGCTATGCGGCAGGGATTGTTGTAGCAAATGATGGACATCCTCAAGGTTTATTGTTGAGTGATCCTAAAGCTATTTTTGCAGTCTATGTTGGAAATCAAAAAATGCAAGGAATTGCCCAAGGTAATCGTAAAGAAGTTCTTGTTAAATACATCTCGCAGTGGTTACAGCCTCAAGTCGGAGACGAAGTCATTACAAGTGGACTGGATCAGATCTTTTTTGAGGGAATTAAAGTCGGTGTTGTAACCGAAGTAATCGATGAAGAATCATCAAAAACCGTTGTTGTAAAACCTTATGTAACAACACATGTACCATCTTATATGCATGTGATTGTACAAAACTAGTCTTGAACCCAGAACCTAAGAGGTGTTGGGTTGAATACTACATGTAGATTAAAGGAAAAAGATGCCAAAACGTCAAGATATTAAAACCATATTATTAATCGGATCAGGTCCTATTGTCATCGGGCAGGCATGTGAGTTTGACTATTCAGGAACCCAAGCGGCAAAAACTTTAAAAGAACTTGGATACAGAGTTGTTCTTGTTAACTCCAATCCAGCAACCATTATGACAGATCCTGAATTTGCAGACCGAACGTATATTGAACCAATTACACCTGAAGTGATTGCACGCATTATTGAGAAAGAGAGCGTTGATGCTGTGCTTCCAACGATGGGCGGGCAAACAGCACTCAATGTTGCTATGAGTATGCATGAACAAGGTATGTTAGAAGGCATTAAATTTTTAGGAGCAAATCCAGCTGCCATCAAAAAAGGTGAAGATAGACAAGCATTTAAAGAAGCGATGATTAAAATAGGTATGGATTTACCTATTAGCGCGTATGCATATAATTTAGAAGAGGCGTATGCAGCAGCTGAAAAAATCGGCTTTCCTCTTATTATTCGTGCTTCTTACACTCTAGCAGGTGGTGGTAGTGGTGTTGCATATAACATTGATGAATTTAAAGAGCTTGCAATGGCAGGTATTGATGCCAGTCCTATTAATGAGATTTTGATCGAAGAGTCACTCCTAGGTTGGAAAGAGTATGAGATGGAAGTTATTCGTGATCATGCCGATAACTGTATTATCGTCTGCTCCATCGAAAACTTTGACCCAATGGGTGTGCATACGGGAGATAGTATTACCATCGCTCCGGCATTGACTTTAACCGATAAAGAGTACCAACGTATGCGAAATGCATCCTTTGCAATTCTTCGTGAAATTGGTGTCGATACAGGCGGTAGTAACGTACAATTCTCAATCTGTCCTAGTACAGGTCGTATGACAGTTATTGAGATGAACCCGCGTGTAAGTCGTAGTTCTGCACTTGCTTCAAAAGCGACAGGCTATCCTATTGCCAAAGTAGCGACACTTTTAGCAGTTGGCTTTACACTCGATGAAATCAAAAATGACATTACAGGAACAGCAGCAAGCTTTGAGCCAGTTATTGACTACATCGTTACTAAAATTCCTCGTTTCACATTTGAAAAATTTCCACTAGCAGATTCAACGCTCACAACTTCGATGAAGAGTGTGGGGGAGGTTATGGCGATTGGTCGAACTTTTAAAGAGTCTTTCCAAAAAGCACTTTGCTCACTTGAGACAAATCTCAGTGGATTTGAAAGCCTTAAAGTGGATGAAGACAAACTCAAAAATGAAATTCGTCGTCCTAATTCAGATAGAGCACTCTATGTGGGTGAAGCATTCCGTAGAGGTTATAGTGTTGAAGATGTCTTTAACTTAAGTAAAATCGATCCATGGTTTTTAAATCAAATTAAAGAAATTATTGATTTTGAGAAAAAAATTGATATGTTTATTTTGAATGATGAAACATTGTTACGTCAAGCCAAAACAATGGGCTTCTCTGACAAGATGATCGCAAAACTTATCAACAAAGAAGACAATTTAGAGCTAACAACCAATGACATCTACTTTGCACGTAATAAACTGGGCATTGACTTTGAATATAATGAAGTCGATACATGTGGAGCAGAGTTTAAAGCATTAACACCATACCTTTACTCTACAACCAATGTGACAAAACTTCCTGCACAAGTAAAAGAGAATGACACACAGAAAAAAGTTATGATTATCGGTGGAGGACCTAACAGAATTGGTCAAGGTATTGAGTTTGACTACTGTTGTGTTCATGCTGCGTACGCGTTAAATGACTTGGGTGTTAAAACAATTATGTATAACTGTAACCCAGAAACCGTTTCAACAGATTACGACACCAGCGATATTCTCTACTTTGAGCCGATTGATTTAGAGCACGTCAGAAGCGTAGTTGAAAAAGAAAATCCAGATGGTATCATTGTTCATTTTGGTGGACAAACACCACTTAAACTTGCGAAGCGATTAACAGTTATGGGCGCAAAAATTATCGGTACAACCGCTCGTGTGATTGATATGGCAGAAGATAGAGAGAAATTCTCAAAGTTTATTACCGAAAATAATATTAAACAGCCAAACAATGCAACTGCAACGAGTGAAGAAGAGGCAATCGAAAAAGCAAAAGAGATCGGTTATCCTGTTCTTGTTCGCCCAAGTTATGTTTTGGGTGGACGTGCAATGCGTATTGTTTATAACGAGAGTGAACTTCGTACTTATATGCACGAAGCAGTGAGCGTAAGCCATAATTCACCTGTCCTTATCGACCAATTCTTAGATCGTGCTATTGAAGTTGATGTTGACGCGATCTGCGATGGTAAAGAGGTGTATATCGGTGGCATTATGCAACACATTGAAGAAGCGGGTATTCACAGTGGTGATAGCGCATGTTCACTGCCTTCGATCAGCCTTAGCGATGAGATTCTTACCAAAATTGAGTCACAAACCAAACAAATTGCCCTTAACCTTGGCGTTGTAGGTTTGATGAACATTCAATATGCCATTTATCAAGACGATGTTTACATGATCGAAGTAAACCCTCGTGCGAGTCGTACAGTGCCATTTGTCAGTAAAGCGACAGGTATGCCAATGGCAAAAATCGCAACACGTGTTATGTACCAAGGAAATCTAAGAGAAGCACTTGCTTTCTATGACAAATTTGATGTTGTACGCGAAGGCAATGGCATATTGAAACCTAAGAAATTTGACCACGTTGCTGTTAAAGAAGCGGTCTTCCCATTTAATAAACTACAAGGTGCAGACCTCATTCTAGGACCTGAGATGAAATCAACAGGCGAAGTTATGGGCATTAGCCGAAACTTCCCAGCATCATTTGCAAAAAGCCAAATTGCTTCGGCTAACGTGCTTCCAAAAAGTGGTTCAGTCTTTATCTCTTTAGTGGACATCGACAAATCATTTGCAAAAGAGATTGGTACAAAATTTGAAGCGCTTGGCTTTAAAGTCGTTGCAACGGGCGGCACACATAAAGCACTTCGTGATGCAGGTGTAGATGCTGAGTTTGTCTATAAAATTTCTGAAGGTCGCCCAAACATCGAAGATAAACTTAAAAATGGCGACATTGCGCTCGTGATTAACACGAGTGATAATAAATCAAGCAAAGACGATGCAAAGAAAATTCGCCAAGCGGTTCTTCGCTTTAAAATCCCATACTTTACCACTGTTTCTGCAGCAGCGGCTGCAACAACGGCGATTGAGTACATTCAAGACAAAAGCGCACTTGAGCCAAGAGCGTTGCAAGACTATCTAAACTAAAAACCATGAATCCCGACCTTGTTTATCTAGCACAAACAGAGACAACGGCGGGGTTCCTCTCCCAAAATGCGGATGCGCTAGCAACCATCAAAAATCGCCCAAGCGGCAAATCGTTTCTCATTAGTGTTGATTCACTCGCCATGCTTCGCTCTTTTACAAGAGTTGCAAAAGCACATAAAAATCGCGTGAGAAGAGCCCGAAAAACAACCTTTGCCTACCCATGCGGTCTAGCCATTCGCGTGGTTAAAGATAAAGCACATTTACAGTTTTTGAAAAAGCTTAAATGGAGCTACTCAACTTCGTCCAACCCTAGTGGCATGGGCTTTGATGAAGTATTTGCCGAAGAAAAAGCTGATGTCATTGTTTATACTCAAAAAGGTTTTTTTGAAAATAAACCTTCATCCATTTATAAACTTGGAAAAGTAAAAATGAGGAAACTACGCTAATGAATTTCAAGAAACTTACAAATGCGGAAAATTATTTTTTAGAGCTCTATCCTGAGGGGTTTAAAGATGTAGGGCTTTTGCCTATCATCAAACGACACAATACTTCCAAAATAGGCGAGCAAGTCCGCGAGCTATTTGTAAAAGAGAACTTTACACAGTCTGAGATCATCTGTGAAAACTTTGCCAAAATCGTCTCAAAGTCAACACTTATATCACTCTTTGAAAAACCAAAAGTGCGAGATATGGTCAAGTCCATGCGCATGGAGCGAAGAGATATGCTCAGTATCGGTTTGTACGAAATGCTGTATGGTGATGTCAAAGAGGGTTTTGAGACTGTTGTTGAAGTCTTGTCTTTTTACGGTTTGGCAAAATGGTCGATCGTAACGCTTATCCCTTACTATTTCGACCGAGGCAAAGCATTTTTCATTAAACCAACGACTACTAAAAATATCATCACTTTTTTTGAAATAGAAAATTTGGTGTATAAGCCAAAACCGAGTTATGAATTTTACGTTGCATATAGTAACATGTTAGAAACAATGAAAGCAAATGTTGGTGAAAAGATAAGCCATGATGATAACGCCTCATTTACAGGCTTTTTGATGATAGCGATGGAAGAGTCATTGCATTTCAAATAAAGTTTTACATATAAAGAGATAAAATTGAGTAAAAGATTAAACGTGAAAAAGTATGTTACTGGTTTTTTATTTTCAAAAGACTCTACACACGTAGTCTTAATCAAAAAACTAAACCCAACATGGCAAGAGGGTTTATTAAATGGCGTTGGTGGAAAAATTGAAAAAAATGAATTATCATGTGATGCAATGGCTAGAGAGTTTGAAGAAGAAACTGGAGTTACAATTACACGTGATCAATGGACTTGTTATGCAAAAATTTATCGACCAAACTATTACGAACTAGATGTCTATTATGCTCATTCTGATCTCGCCTATGAGGTTAAGACAGTTGAGAAAGAAGAGGTTTGTCTAGTAGAAACTAGTAAGATACCTGATAGGATTGTTCCAAATTTAAAGTGGTTAATTCCACTTGCATTAGATAATCAAATAGACTTCTCAACCCCTATTGTTATAAATGAAATATCTCAAGAACGAATTCAGGCATAACAAAACTAAACAATGGAAGTTAAATTTTTAACTTTTCTTTTGCTAATTCCATAAAAGAGTTAATACTTATTTTCAAGTTTTTTCAAAATGTATGACTACATCTTCCCCGTAATCTTCCGAATCGCCAATGAAGCTAGTGTCAAGCCAAACGAAGCGGTCACACACATCAAACTTCCCATCTCTTTACAAATAGGCTTTTCATCCGAAAATACCGTTAAAAATGTGCCTTGAAAGCCTGTTTTCTTAAGCCCATCTCTAAAGCCTTTTGCCAGCATATCGCCATATGTGTCCCAAATAGGAGCATAGTGAATTTTGGTTGGGTCGATTTTTTTCGCACCACCAGCGGAACTTAGAAGTTTGGTATGAGCTTTGTGCGCTACGGCGATTTTGGCTTCCATGTCATCAATGGCGTCAATTACAATGTCATAAGGCTCGAAGTCAAAGTTCTCAACCCATTCAGGGGTTACTTTTGCAACGATGGGTGTAACCCCTTTATAAAGACTTGCCATGTGTAAGACTTTTACTTCGCCTACAGCTTCACTGCCTAGTTGTCTGTTTTGATTGGTTACATCGTAGGTATCAAAATCAACGATGGTGATGTCACTAATCCCTGTGCGATACAGTGCATCCAAACAAGGGCTTCCGACACCACCAATGCCTAAAAGAAGGACTTTTGCACGTTGCAGTTTTTCAAAGTCTTCACCAAAAACTCTTCTAACACGTGAATAACGATCTTCCATTATTTTATCCATTGCTTTAAATTTTCCAGTTCATCGTGTGCGGTCATGTCGAGTTTGATAGGCGTGATGGAGATGTAGCCTTCATCGATAGCACTGAGGTCACAGTCTGCTTTTTCACTTTTTTTCCATTCAAGCGTGTGCACACCCAGCCAATAATACTCTTCGCCTCGTGGGTTTCGGTGCAGATGCGCGTCATTGCCATACATGCGATGTCCTGCACGGGTAATTTTGTAGCCCTTGCACTCTTCGGGTTTCAAAGCTGGAATGTTGACATTTAAAAAACGACGTTCACCGAGCGGAAACGTGCCTTCTAAAATGCGTTTAGCCAGATCATATACCGTTTGCTCTGCAAGATCATAGCCGTGTGTTAGCTCAATATTTTGAGGTCCACCGGTATAGACTTGAGAGATGGCGATGGCTGGAACACCATGCAATGCCGCTTCCATCGCCGCACTTGCTGTACCACTGTAGGTAATGTCTTCACCTAAATTTGAGCCTTTGTTGATGCCACTGACGATCAAATCAGGCTTACTTTCACCCTCAAAAAGGGCATTGAGCGAGAGGTAGATACAGTCTGTTGGTGTGCCATCATCGAGTTTAAAAAAATCATCTTCAATCGCAACAAAGCGAAGAGGGCGTGTAAGAGTGAGTGAATGTCCACATGCGGATTTTTCAGAGGTTGGTGCTACGATAGTAACATGTCCTAAAGGACGAAGGGCACGGGCAAGAGCGTGAAGTCCTGGACTTTCAAAGCCGTCATCATTGGTAATTAAAATACGTTTCATTGAAATACCTATTTTTTATTTACATTATAACGAAAGAGGCTTACAATTTTAAGAGATTTTTGTATAGACTTCGTTTTGAAGAAAGTTTAAAAGGTACAATTTTGAAATTACTTGTTTCCGCCCTAGAACCATCGGCAAATTTACACTTAGAACCTATTTTGAATGCTTTAGAAAAGTGTGAACTGTATGGTATCTTTGATGAGCGCTTTGGAAAACCCTTACTTCCGAGTCGAGCATTTTCGATTATGGGATTTTTAGATGCATTGCCGAAAATTCGTAAAGCTAAAAAAGCGATCAAGACGATGGCACGTATGAGTTTTTTTGTGGACAAAGTCTTGCTCATCGATTCGCCTGCGTTCAATATTCCCTTGGCAAAAGCGATTAAGACGATCAATCCTAATGTTGAAATTATTTATTACATTTTGCCTCAAGTGTGGGCATGGAAACCTAAGCGGGTAGCTGTTGTTGAAAAATATTGCGATGTTTTAGCTTCGATCTTACCATTTGAGCAAAATTTTTACACTAAAGCGACCTATGTGGGACATCCGCTTTTAGATGAGATCCCACTGTTTAAACTAAGAGCCGATGAGACGGGTGTGATAGCTTTTTTACCCGGAAGTCGTAAAAGTGAAATTAGAAGTTTATTGCCAATTTACAAAGAACTGGCTTCCAAGATAGAAGGCAAAGAAAAACTCTTGGTGATCCCTTCACATTATGATTATCGAGAAATTGCAGAGATTTATGGCGATATACATGACTTTAAAATCTGTCGAGATACCTATGAGGCATTTGAAAAAAGTGAGTTTGCCTTTGTTTGTTCAGGAACGGCCACACTTGAAGCAGCTCTGGTTGGTGTTCCTTTTGTACTGGCGTATAAAGCTAAGGCGATTGATTATTGGATCGCTAAGCAGTTTGTGAAACTCAAACATGTAGGTCTTGCCAATCTTATTTTTGATTTTGAGAAAATGGAGCCTTTACACCAAGAATTTTTACAAGAAGAAGTGAATGTTGATAATTTACTTCAAGCGTATGAAAGTATGGATAAAGAGACATTTTTCAACCATGCGAAAAAGCTTCGTGCTCTACTAGGGCACGGTAGCCAAGAGGCAATGATAAGCATAATGAAGGTATAATTGAAATTCTTACCAAAATTGTAAGAATTTTCTGCCTCAAAAAAAACAAGTTTTTCAAAGAAATCTTGGGCATTGCCCTTGTTTTATGCCATAGCCGCTAGTGTGGGCTTTGCCTAAAATCGCTATATAACAATTTAAAATAGAAGTAAGGAGATAACCATGAGCAATGTAAAAGAACCAATGACCGAATATGGTTATAAAAAATTAACACATGAATTAAGTGATTTGAAAAAAAGACAACGACCAGAAACGGTCATCGAGCTTGATATTGCACGAAGTCATGGGGATTTAAAAGAAAATGCAGAATACCATGCGGCAAAAGAGCGTTTAGCGTTTATTGATGGGCGTATAGGGGAGCTTAGTGATCTTGTTTCGCGCACGCATGTGATTGACCCAAGCTCTTATGAGCACGACAAAGTGCGTTTTGGCTCAACCATTATGCTGGAAAATATGGATACAAATGAAGAGGTAACTTATACCATTGTGGGAAGTACTGAGAGCAATCCTGATCGTGGACTTATCTCCTACTATTCGCCATTAGCGATACAGTTAATGGGACGAGGTGAGGGTGAAGAGGTTACTATAAAGTTACCATCGGGTAAGCAAGAGTACGAAATTTTAGAGATTGCATACCATGAGATCAATTTCGAGGGATAAATCATGTCAAAAATAGATATAGCGATCATTGGAGCAAGCGGTTATACGGGCTTGGAGCTAATGAAAATTTTGATCAATCATCCGCATTTTAATATAACCTATATTGCTACCACAGAAGGTGGAGTTAAAGCCTCTGAGTTGCACCCAAGTTTAGCGAGTGTTTTTGAACAAGAGGTTTTAAAGGCCGATGCAACTGATGTGGCAAAACATGCCAAGCTTGCTTTTTTAGCGCTTCCTCATAAAGCAGCCATGGGTTTTGCAAAAGAGCTTTTAGCTTTAGATGTTAAAGTGGTTGATCTTTCAGCAGATTATCGTTTAGAACTTGAAGCGTATGAGAAACATTACTGTGAGCATGAAGATAAAGAGAATTTAAAAGAGGCTATTTATGGGCTTCCTGAGATCAATCGTGAAAAAATTAAACAAGCGAATTTAATTGCAAATCCAGGGTGTTATCCAACGGCTTCGATTTTGGGGATTGTGCCATTTTTAAGTTATTTAAATAAAGAAGCGCCTATTTTTATTGATGCCAAAAGTGGTGTGTCTGGTGCGGGTAAAAAACCAACAGAAACAGTACATTTTGTGACTATCAATGAAAATATTTTTGCCTACAATCCACTCAAACATCGTCATGAGCCAGAGATTGCTGAAAAACTCAGACTCGTGAGTGGGCATCCTTTTGAGGTCAACTTTGTACCACACTTACTTCCGGTGAGTCGCGGAATGTTGGTGAGCTCTTACTTGCAAACCAATGAAGTCATTGATGCTAAAGCGGTTCTTCAAGCCTTTTATAAAAACGAGCGTTTTGTACGTATTCGCGAAGTTCCTGTGGATATTAAATCAACGGCTGGAACAAATTTTTGTGATATTTTTGTAAGCCAAAAAGGTAAGTCCATTTTTGTCTCTTCAAGCATCGACAATCTTTTACGCGGAGCTTCAGCTCAAGCGGTAGTGAATGCTAACCTCATGTGTGGTTTTGAAGAGACTGCTGGAATCCCTATTATTGCCTATGTCCCCTAAACTGATTATCAAAGAAGGAGCCTTCTTTATCGCTGACGCGCATGACTCAGCCGAGCGGACTTTCTTCTTTGATTTCTTGGTTCACGTAAACCAAAATCCTCCACCTCAACTTTTCCTTATGGGTGATATGTTCGATCTGCTTGTGGGTAATGTTACTTATGGAGTGAACCAATACCAGCGTTATATTAATCTTATTGAAGAGATTGGGTACAAATGTGAAGTTTATTACTTCGAGGGTAACCATGACTTTAATCTTTCAAAGCTGTTTAAACATGTTGTGATTATTCCTATTGAAGAACAACCTCTTGTATGTGAGCTTCCTAATGGTAAAAGCTGTCTTTTGTTACATGGTGACAAATATGGAAGTTTTATTCATCGCTGCTACACAAAAATAATCCGCAATAAGATCGTTCTTTCTGTATTAAACAAATTGGACGTATTACTGCAAGGTGCTATTTCTAAAAAGATCCAAAATGATCAATCCAAAAAAAGATTGTGCAAACAAATTGAGAATTTTGCAACGCTAATGCAACAGAAGCTCCATTACTATCCAAAAGTAGACGTAATTGCAGAAGGTCATTACCATCAAAATGTCCATTTTATGGACTCTGGTGTGCATTATATAAATTTTTCATCTTTTGCGTGCAACCAAAGCTATTTTAGTGTACAATCTTTTTCAGAGACAGAATTTGCGCAAAAGCAACTAAGGGGCTGCAATGGCTAAAGAAAGTATTTTGAAAGTAGGCTCCAATGAGATGGAGTTGGTGGACTTCCGTATTTTTAAAAAGGAAGAAAACGGTGTATATGAGGGAATCTATGGCGTGAACGTCGCAAAAGTGCGCGAAATCATCAAAATTCCTAATCTCACAGAACTTCCAGGGGTGCCTGAATATATCGAGGGAATTTTCGATCTTCGTGGTATCGTTATTCCTGTCGTTAATCTTGCCAAATGGATGAATATTAAAGAACCTGATGATGGATCGATTAAACCTCGAATCATTATTACAGAGTTTAGCGATATTTTAATTGGTTTTGTGGTTCATGAAGCGAAACGAATTCGTCGTATTAGCTGGAAAGATATTGAACCAGCGTCATTTGTTGCAGGTATGGGATCACTGGATAAAAGTCAGATTACAGGTGTAACACGTATTGAAAATGACGAAGTACTTTTGATCTTAGATCTTGAGAGTGTTGTTCAAGCACTTGGCATTTATCAGCCAAAGATGGACATCAATGATGATCAAATTCTCAAAGTAGAGGGCACGGCACTCATTCTTGATGACAGTATGACAGCGAGAAAACTTGTCAGTGAAGCACTTAAAAAGATGGGTATGCGTGTAATTGAGGCAAAAGACGGGATGGAAGGCTTGCAAAGACTGAACGAGCTTTATGCGACTTACAGCGATCGTTTAACCGATGAAGTTAAAATTATTATTAGCGATGTCGAGATGCCTCAGATGGATGGATTTCACTTTGCAGCTAATGTGAAAGAAGATGTAAGGTTTAAAAATATCCCAATTGTCTTTAACTCATCCATTAGTGACCATTTTAGCGAGATCAGAGGCAAAGAGGCGGGCGGTGAAGCCTATTTAACGAAATTTGATGCGTCGATTTTTTACAAGGAAGTTTCTAAAGTAATTAAATCGCACGTGAAAACAGCACAATAGGGGTAGAACGATGGAAGATATTCAAGAAATTTTAGAAGATTTTTTGGTTGAAGCGTTCGAACTTATTGAACAACTTGATCAAAACTTAGTGGAACTCGAAAATAATCCTGATGATTTGGAATTACTCAATAGTATCTTTAGGGTAGCACATACGATCAAAGGGTCATCATCATTTTTAAATTTTGATATCCTAACAGGCTTAACACATCATATGGAAGATGTTCTTAATAAAGCGCGTCATGGTGATTTAAAACTTACACCTGAAGTTATGGATGTTGTTTTGGAGTCAATTGATCTTATGAAAAGTTTACTTCATGCCATTCGCGATAATGGCAACGATACTTCTGTTGGTATTGATATTACTGACATTTGCCGTCGTTTGGACATTATTTCTAATGGTGAAACAATGCCAGCAAGCGTTGTCGTTGCAGAAGAAGTGGATGAATCAGCCGTACCTTCATCTGAAGAGGAAGATAATACAGATTATTCTAAACTCAGTGATAAAGAGGTTGAAGACGAAATTGAGCGACTTCTAAAAGTACGAAAAGAAGAAGATCGCAAGCGTAGAGAAAACACTGGGGCAACAAAAGCCGCAGCTGTACCAACTCCATCGTTTGAGAGCTTAAAAGATAATAGTGACAATGATAGTGATGATGAAGCGCCTAAAGTGGCAGAGCCAGTAGCAAGACGTAGTGTTGGAAGCGAATCTTCTAATACTGCACCTGCAAAAAAAGAGTCTGCGAGTGCAATGGAGCAAACCATTCGTGTTGAGGTTAAACGACTTGACCACTTAATGAACCTTATTGGTGAGCTTGTTTTGGGCAAAAATAGATTGCTTAAAATTTACGATGATGTTGAAGAACGTTATGAGGGTGAAAAATTCTTGGAAGAACTTAATCAAGTTGTTTCATCGATTTCACTGGTTACGACAGATCTTCAAATTGCTGTTATGAAAACCAGAATGCTTCCAATTGCAAAAGTCTTTAATAAATTCCCAAGAATGGTTAGAGATCTTTCTCGTGAGCTTGGTAAGCAGATTGAGCTTGAAATTTCAGGTGAAGACACAGAACTTGATAAATCAATTGTTGAAGAGATCGGTGATCCACTGGTTCACATTATTCGAAACTCATGCGATCATGGTATTGAAGACGGTGCAACAAGACGAGCAAATGGTAAACCTGAGTCAGGACTGATCCAACTTAAAGCTTACAATGAAGGTAATCATATCGTTATTGAGATTACCGATGATGGAAAAGGACTTGATCCTGATCTGCTTCGCACTAAAGCAATTGAAAAAGGCATGATTACGGAGAGAGAAGCTGATTCTATGAGTGACAAAGAGGCCTTTGCACTTATCTTTAGACCATCATTGTCAACAGCAAAAGTTGTCACAAACGTTTCAGGGCGTGGCGTGGGAATGGATGTCGTTAAAACAAATATTGAAAAACTAAACGGTATTATTGATGTAGATAGCGAAGTGGGACAAGGTACGGTTATTAAACTCAAAATTCCTTTAACATTAGCCATTATTCAAGCGTTGCTTGTTGGTGCACAAGAAGAGTACTATGCAATTCCTCTTGCATCTGTTTTAGAAACAGTTCGTATTCCTCTTGATGAGATCTATACAATTGAAGGTAAAAACGTTTTAAGACTTCGTGATGAAGTTCTCTCTTTGGTACGCCTTTCAGACATCTTTGGTGTCAAGCAAGTTTATGAAGGTGGCGAGCATACGTATGTTGTTGTCATCGGTCTTGCTGAGTCAAAGTTAGGTGTTGTTGTCGATACCTTAGTAGGGCAAGAAGAGATCGTTATTAAATCACTCGGTGATTATCTCCAAGGAATTGAAGGAATAGCGGGTGCAACCATTCGAGGGGACGGACGTGTAACATTGATCGTCGATGTTGCGGCACTGATGAATCTTGCAAAAGGCATTACTGTAGATATTCGTGCGAGTGCAGAAACGGTTGTTAAAACTAAAACTGTACCAAGTGATTACATTGTTTTAGCGGTCGATGATAGTGCGATGGATCGTAATATTATGAAAAAATCAATGGAACCTATTGGTGTAAAAGTACTTGAAGCAAGCAATGGTCAAGAAGCACTCAATATGCTTAAATCGGCTGAATACAGTATCGATGCGGTTTTAATTGATATTGAGATGCCAAGAATGGATGGTTATACATTAGCAGGAGAGATTCGTAAATACTCTAAATATAAAAACCTTCCATTGATCGCTGTTACATCACGTACTTCAAAGTCAGATAGACTTAGAGGTGTTGAATCAGGCATGAGTGAATACATCACTAAACCATACTCTCCAGAATATCTTGAGAGCGTGGTTAGAAAAAATATAAAACTATAAGTGGGGCAGAACGATGAATGATAAACTCAATCAAATTCTTAAAAAACAGCAAGAGCAAGTTGACGAGCCACACAAAAAAGAGGATGATGTTATTCAGCTTGTTGGATTTATTATAGGACAAGAAGAGTACGCAGTGCCAATTTTGAGTATTCAAGAGATTATTAAACCAATTGAATACACCAGAGTTCCAAGTGTACCTACTTATATCTTAGGTGTTTTTAACCTCAGAGGAAGTGTTATTCCTTTGATTGATCTTAGAAGTAAGTTTAAAATGGATCCTGTTAAAGTGACAGAAGATACGCGCTACATTGTTATGAAAGGTCATGACAATACGGCTGGCTTTGTTATTGATCGTTTGACCGAAGCCATTCGTATTAAAAGCAGTCGTATTGGACCACCACCTGAGACAATACATGCAGAAAAAGGGTTGGTTTATGGTATTGGTATGCGTGACGATAATATCTTGACAATTCTTAAAGTAGAGCAGCTTTTAAAAAGAGATTTTTAAAAGTTCTAAAGAGCCAAACTTAAATGTTTGGCTCTTTACCAGGTATCTTAATATTTCAATAAATCTGCTACAAGTTCAAAGTTGTTTGCACTCATCATATGAATTTTCGGATGTACTTTTTTGAGTTCTAAAAAGGCATTTAATGAGAGTTCAAATCCTACTTTTTTCTCTTCTTCTTCACTGATTTTCTTAGCTTTTATTAGTTTATCCATCCACAATGTCGGGACATGAATCCCAGGCACATGTGCTGCCAAAAATTGTGCTGTACGCAATTTTACGATAGGGAAGAAACCTAAAATAAGCTGTGCTTGACTCTGTTCTTTATGGACCGCTGTTTTAGCATCTTTTAAAAGATCTAAAAGCATTTTTGCATTTTCAACACTGTAAACAGGTTGCGTAATAATTCCCGCAGCACCATGTTCTATCTTCGTTGCCATTTTTTTCATTAAATTTTTAGGGGTATTGGCATGTGCGTTGCAAACAGCGAAAGGATAGATAGGTTTAGGCTGTGTTTTAAATGGTTTTCCTGAGTAATCAATGCCAGCATTAAAGCACTGAATAATTTCTAATAAAAGAGTACTATTTCCTTCAAAAACACCTTTAACTGCAGGCTGATCACTTGCGCTCGCAGGATCTCCCGTAAGGCATAAAATGGTTCGTAGATCAAACTCATTGGCTCCAAGAAGGTCAGACTGAAGAGCCACTTTATTACGATCTCTCATACTCATGGTTGCAATAACAGGTTTTCCAAAACGCGTTTGAAGTTTAAGTGCTCCAAAAAGGGCATTAAATTTGAGACGGGCCAGCGGGTTGTCCGTGGTACTAAAACCATCTACTTTTGTATTGAGCCCTAGTTGTGCTATTTTTTCAATAATAGGCTCAAAGGTTGGTTCATGCATCGGTGTCGTTTCTAAGCTTATGAAACTGCCATGCTTTAGTTTTTCAATAAACGGTTCAATCATTTTTTTTCCATATCGTGAACTTTTGCATATTATAACTTAAACGTAGAAAAAGAGGGTAGTTCCTTTGATCAATATGAAAGTTATAGAGTGTTTTTTACCTAAGCAAGATACTGCTATAATAAGGGTTTTAATAGCAATGAAGGAGCGGTTTGCATGAAGTTGTGTGTATTTGATTTTGATTCAACACTCATGGATGGTGAAACAATTGATTTTTTGGCAAAAGAGCATGGGGTTGAAAAAGAAGTTTCAATGATTACAGAAGCTGCTATGCGTGGCGAGCTTGATTTTTTTGAGAGTTTAACGACTCGTGTAGGACTTTTAAAAGGTATGAATGCACGAAAAGCAGAAGAAATTTGCCATGCACTTCCTTTGATGAAAGGTGCTTATGAAGCTATTGCTGGATTAAAAGCTAAAGGCTATACCGTAGTTGTTTTTAGTGGTGGTTTTCGCATTGCAACGACACCAGCGAAAGAAATTTTAGGATTTGATGCTGATTTTGCCAATGTGCTACATTCTCGTGATGGTCATTTAAGTGGTCTTGTAGGTGGCGACATGATGTTTGGTTTTTCCAAAGGTGATATGTTAAGACGCGTACAAAATCTTTTACATATAAGTTATGAAAATACGATTGCTGTGGGTGATGGTGCCAATGATATCTCGATGTTTGAGTGCGCTGCAAAAAAAGTAGCATTTTGTGCAAAACCGATTTTGAAAAATGCGGCCAATATCGTCATTGATGAGAAAGATATGCGTAATCTTCTCCAATTTATTTAAAAGAGCAAACTTATGTATAACAATGATTTAAAATTTTCATTATGGTGTGATTTTGTTGAAAGAAGCTTTTTAGAGGGTGAATTTAGTGCGTTAATTGAAAAAAATATTGTCAATGCCGCAACCAGTAATCCTTCTATTTTTAAATCTGCTTTTTTGGGTTCACCTGCTTATGCCGAGGACAAAGTCAAGCTTCAGGGTAAGTCTGCCAAAGAGATTTATGAAGCATTAGCTATTACCGATATTCAATTAGCAGCTAAAAAGCTTTTGCCTTCGTATGAAAAAGGAGATGATGGTTTTATTAGCATCGAAGTTGACCCCTTTTTATGTGATGATGCTGAAGCAACCGTTGAAGAAGGCAAACGTCTTTTTAAAGCGATTGGTTATCCCAATGTGATGATTAAAGTTCCTGCAACTGAAGAGGGCTTTATCGCTATGGAAGCACTTTTAAGCGAAGGTATTAATGTCAATGCTACACTGATTTTTTCTGATATTCAGACGAAGGGATGTTTGGAAGCTTTTTCTCGTGCAAATGAAACATTGGTACAAAAAGGGACTAAAAAACTTCCTAAAGCGGTTATAAGCATTTTTGTAAGCCGTTTTGATCGCAAGCTAGATGAACAGCTTAAAAAAATTGATTTTGTGACCTCGCGCGTAGGTATTATGAATGCAATGCGATGTTATGAACTTATTCAAAAAGCGCATTTATCCAATGTAAGGGCATTGTTCGCAAGTACAGGTGTTAAAGGCGATGCTTTGAGCCCTGATTATTATATTAAAGAACTTTTGCTTGAAAATTCAATCAATACAGCACCTCTTGGAACTATCAAGGCTTTTATCGCGTCTTCTAAAGAGTCTGCACCCATCGAATTAAGATCTGACTGGATTGAAAACTTTTTTAACTCACTTTCTGCTAATGGAATTGATATGCAACTGGTCTGTGACGAATTAATGGATGAAGGGCTTAGTGCCTTTAAAGAAGCTTTTGTGGAGATTTTAAACGAACTCAAATAGTAAGGAAGTCTGATGTCAAAAGAGTCTGTCAATGTTAGTGAACTCACATTTGAAATGATGGAAAAGCTGAGATTTTATCTCAGTAAACTTATCGAGCAAAATGGAAGTGACTTACATGTCAAAACAGGAACGACGATTAGAGGGCGTATTAACGGTGAAATTGTCTCCTTTTCTGAAGAGATACTCTCTTATCCTGATGGTCTTACTTTGGCAAAAGAGTTGCTTAGAAGTCGTTTCCCTGAATTGGTTGAGAAGAAAAATATTGACTTTACCTTTAAGCTCAACGATGAGTATCGTTTTCGTGTCAATATGTTTTTTCAAGTGGAAGGTGTGTCGGCAGTATTTAGAACGATTCCTATGGTACTCCCAACAGTAGAATCACTTCATCTGCCTGAAATTATTAATTCACTGTGCGATCTTTCACGTGGACTGATATTGGTTACAGGACCAACTGGTTGTGGTAAAACGACTACATTGGCTTCGATGATTAACCGAATTAACAAAACACAAAAAAAGCATATTATCACTATTGAAGATCCAGTTGAATTTATTTATAAAGATGAGTTATGCGTGGTAAACCAACGTGCCATTGGGCAAGATGCTATTTCTTTTTCTGATGCGCTTCGAGCAGCACTTCGTGAAGATCCCGATGTTATTTTAGTGGGTGAGATGAGGGATCTTGAAACAATAGAAACAGCAATGCATGCGGCTGAAACAGGTCACTTGGTTCTCTCTACATTGCATACGATGGATGCTAAAGAGACCATTGGTCGCATTATTGGGATGTTTCCTGGCAGTGAGCAAAATAGAATTAAGATGTCTTTATCTTCTGTTTTACAAGGTGTTATTGCGCAGCGTTTGGTTAGAACAGTTGATCATGGACGAACGGCTGCGGTTGAAATTTTGGTCAAAAATGCAAGAATCGAAGCACTGATATTAGAAGGAAGGGAAGGTGAAATTCCCGATGCCATTAAAGAGGGGAAAGACGTTTATAAAACGCAAACATTTGATCAAGCTCTTTTAGCACTCTATGCAGAAAGTCGAATTTCGCGCGAAGCTGCCATTCAAACCTCTTCCAGTCGTAATGACATTACAATGGCACTTGATTTTTACGATGCCGACAAAAGTCTTAAGGAAGCTCGTAAAGAAGAGTTGCCTGAAGGTATGAAAGAATACGATAAAGACATCATTGGTTTAAAGCAATAATGTCTTTATGCAGCTTTTAGGTTTGTTTTTGTACAATCATAGCCTTATTTTTTATAAAGGAAAACTATGTTAGAAGGCATCATTAGAGATAGTATCGAAAAAAAGGCTACTAAAGCGCTTCGTAGAGATGGATATCTAATTGCAAACATTTACGGTAAGGGTGAAGAAAACATCAATGCTGCATTTAAAGCAAATGAATTTATCAAAGCAGCAAAGAGCAAAGAGACTCTTATTTTCCCAGTTAAAGTAGCGGGTAAAGAGTACAATGTTGTAATTCAAGATTACCAAAGAGATCCTGTAAATAGCAACCTTTTACATGTAGATTTACGTTTAGCACTTCCAGGTGTTTTATCTAAATACTTAGTTCCAGTTGTTCTTGAAGGCCTTCCAGTAGGTACAAAAAACAAAGGTGTTCTAATCCAATCTAAAAAACGTTTAACAGTTAAATGTACAGCAGAGAACTTACCAAATAGCTTTGTTGTTGATGTAAGTGGATTAGACGTTGGTGCAACTGTTTTGGTACGTGATATTCCTGTTCCAGCTAATGTTACAATCATGGATGAAACACGCGTTTCCGTTGCCGGAGTTATTAAAGCGAAGTAACGCTTAATATGACACTGATCGTAGGGCTTGGAAATCCAGACTTACAGTACAAAAATAATCGACATAATGTCGGCTTTATGGTCATCGATGCATTAATCGATGACCACCCTTCATGCGAAAAAATCACAAAATCAAATTTTAAAGGTGAGCTTTTTAAAGCCCCTTCTATGTTACTTCTAAAACCAATGACTTACATGAATCTTTCTGGAGAGAGTGTCCGTTCGGTTGATGACTACTTTAAACCCGATCAGATTATTGTGATTCATGATGATTTAGACCTACCTTTTGGAACCTTACGTTTTAAAATTGGCGGGGGTCACGGTGGACACAATGGACTTCGCTCCATTGATGCACATATTGGCGCTGAGTATATTAGAGTGCGTATCGGCATTGGCAAACCCGAGCATAAAAGTGATGTAGCCAAATATGTACTTTCTGATTTTTCGGGATGTCAACGAGAATTTTTACCAGAAATTATTTTACATGTAAAGAAAAGCATTAAAGCTTTACTCACGGGGGATTTAAAAGAAGTTTCGGTACAATACTCACTTAAACAAACATTGTGTGATGGGGATAACGTATGAAACTTTTTGAGAAATATATTGTTAAAAATTATCTCAAAAATTTCTTTGTTATTTTTCTAGCACTTGATCTTTTTTATGTTGGTGTAGATCTTCTTACAAATTACAATAATATCCCTGATTCAGCAAATTTACAAATTCTTTATGCTCTTTTTCAAGGCATGAATGCTGTCAATTATGTCTTGCCCCTCTCTGTTGTCTTTGGTATGATCGTAACGTATTTTAGCATGATAAAATCGAATGAACTTATTTGTATGTATGCTTCCAGTATTAGCAAAAAAGCACTTGTTCGTCCTTTTTTTATCACTTCTTTAGTGCTAACACTTTTTTATATAGGACTTAATTGTACAGAATTTGCCTATGCCTATGAGTACAGTGCAAATCTCAAAAAGTATAATCGTATTTCAACCAGTTCAGAAGATCTTTTCTTAAAGCATGACAATCAATATATCTACTTCAAAAAACTTGATCCATTGAAGCAAATCGCTTATGATGTAACTATTTTTGAAGTTGATAATGTGGATTTAACCAAAATCATTAGAGCTTCCGTTGCTTCATTTATTCAAAATCATTGGATGTTGGAAAACGTAAGCATCATTCATAAACCACGAATTACTTCATTGAATGATAATGGATATCGCACTGAACATGTCGATAAACTCCAAACGATGCAAGATTTTAAGCCAAAAATTATGGACAATGTATATCAGAGTGAATATACGCTTTCTATCACCGATGGTATAGATGCATTACGCTTTTTTGATACGCAAGGGGTTAATACCAGTAAGATCAAAGCGACACTTTTTTATCAACTTTTTTTCCCTTTATTTGCACCATTTTTGATCGTTGTTTTGTATTATAAAGCACCTGTTATGGGTCGTTATTTTAATATGGCCGTTATCGCTTCTTCTTTTGCTTTTAGCACACTTGTAGTTTGGAGCGGACTCTTTTTATTAAGCCGCTTGGCATCCAATGGCGTTATCTTTGCAGAGATTGCAATTATACTACCAATTATAATTCTTTTTTTAATAGCCTTGTATTTTTACTCTAAACGCTAAGTTAGGTTGTATTTAATCATTTTTTGTTGAACTTTTTGATAGAATAGAGAATTATTGTTATCTCTAATAAGGTTCAAAATGACGAAATTCCAAGCTTTAGCACAAAAATATGATACTCCTTTATATGTTTATGATTTTGATACGATAACTAACAAATTTTCTGCTCTCAAAGAAGTCTTTAAAGCACGAAAATCCTTGATTTGTTTTGCCGTAAAATCAAATTCCAATCTCTCGGTTTTGAAGTATATGGCAGAATTAGGCGCTGGTTGTGATTGTGTTTCTATTGGTGAAGTAAAACGCGCACTGTTTGCTGGAATTCCAAAATATAAAATTATTTTCAGTGGTGTAGGGAAAAGAGATGATGAAATCGAAGAGGCGTTGAAAAATGATATTTTGATGCTTAATCTCGAAAGTGAAGAAGAGATGAAGCGCGTTGAAGCCATTGCTCAAAAATTAGGCGTAGTAGCGCGCATCAGTATTCGTGTTAATCCAAACATTGACCCTAAAACACACCCGTATATTTCAACAGGACTTCATGAAAATAAATTTGGTGTTGATTTAGAAAGTGCGAAGCGCATGTATATTCATGCTAAAAACAGTGTTTCGCTTGATCCTGTGGGCATTCACTTTCATATTGGAAGTCAGATTACAGAAGTTGAACCCTTTAGGGAAGCTGCATTGGTGTTGGCAAATTTATTGCGAAACTTAAAAGCCTTGGGTATTGAGATTAAATTTTTTGATGTGGGTGGCGGTATAGGCATTCAATACAAAGATGAAACTACAGTAGCGCTTTATGAATATGCTCAATCTATTTTTGCAGCACTCACGGGTCTTGATGTAACATTAGTCTGTGAGCCAGGTCGTTACTTGGTTGGAGATTGTGGATACTTTTTGACAAAAGTACTTTATGAAAAACACAATGGCTTTAAACGCTTTGTAATCGTTGATGGTGCTATGAACGATCTTATTCGCCCAAGCCTTTATCAAGCGTATCACGCCATTGAGGTTGAAGGTAAAGAGCATGAAGAGACAAGCGTGTGCGATGTAGTTGGTCCTATTTGCGAAAGTGGTGATTTTTTTGCGAAAAATATTGAATTACCAGCATGTGAGCATGATGATCTTTTGGTTGTTAAAAGTGCTGGAGCCTATGGATTTACCATGAGTAGCAACTACAATACACGCAGTAGGGTGGCAGAAGTGGCTTTACAAAATGGTGAAGATCGTCTGATTCGTAGACGTGAGAGCTTTGAAGATGTGATTGCTTTGGAGAAAGAGTACGTATGAGTTATGCAATTTTGCCAACCCTTGGGCATATTAAAGGCGAATAATGCAAGATAATATAGAACACTATCGAAAAAAGATTGATCAGATTGACGATCAAATCTTAAAACTTCTGAATGAACGTATGGAGTTGGTTAAAGAGATTGGTCGTGCTAAACAAACCAGTGGAACAGCAATTTATAGACCTGAGCGCGAAAAAGAAATTTTGGATCGCCTTAAGGGGCTTAATAAAGGGGCTCTTAACAACCAAGCCATTGATGCTATCTTTTTGGAAGTGTTTGCTGTAAGCCGTAACCTTGAATTTCCTGAGAAAATTGCCTTTATGGGACCAGAAGGGAGCTATACACATCAAGCAGCAGAGAGTCGTTTTGGTGCGATGGGAAGTTATATTGAAGTGAGTTCCATTGAAGCTGTTTTTCATGTGCTTGAAAATGGTGAAGCTAAGTATGGCGTTGTACCTGTCGAAAACAATACCGCAGGAGCTGTTGGGACGACACTGGACTGTTTAGGTAAGTTTAGCGCCAAGATTGTGGCTGAGCTTTACATGGATATCCATCACTCCTTTGCAACGGTATGCGAAGATATCAAAAAAATTAAACGTATCTATTCGCATCCTCAAGGGTATAATCAGTGTCGAAGATTTTTAGAAGAGCATATGCTTTTAGGTGTGGAGTTTATCCCCACCAAATCAACCGCAGAAGCTGCAAAAAAAGCAAGTGAAGATCCTGATGCTGCGGCGATTTGTTCTCATATTGCTGCTAAATTGTCAAACTTGCCAATTTTATTTGGAAAAATTGAAGACAATATGGCAAATCAAACGCGCTTTTTGATTTTAAGTGATTTTAAAAACAAAAAAGGGGTGCATAATAAAACTTCTATTTTGGCAAAAACAGATGATAAACCAGGTGGCCTTGTGGAGTTTTTACAGACGTTTCAAGATCAAAAAGTGAATCTAACCAAGATTGAATCACGCCCGACAAAAGAGAAAGGGTTTCAGTCAATTTTTTATATGGATTTTGAAGGACATATTGATGATGAAAATGTCCAAAAAGTAATCGAAGAAAACAGAGACAGATACGATATTAAATGGCTTGGAAGCTATATTTGTGGAGGATGAAGAATGCAATTTAACAGTGTTTTAGACAATTTAAAAACGTATGAAGCGGGAAAGCCCATTGAACTTGTGGTACGAGAATATGGCATTGAACCCAAAGATGTGATTAAGCTTGCGAGCAATGAAAATCCACGTGGTTGTAGTCCAAAAGTCATAGAAGCTGTACGTGCAGAAGCTATCCATATGAACCGCTATCCTGATGACAGTATGTATGAACTTAAAGAGGCTTTGGCAAAAAAATACCATGTTGAAGATAAAAATATTATCGTAGGTTCAGGTAGTGATCAAGTCATTGAGATTGCAATTCACGCTAAAGCTAATGCTAATACAAAAGTTTTGATGGCAGGTATTACCTTTGCGATGTATGAGATCTACGCACTGCAAACGGGTGCAAAAGTTTTAAGGACACCTTCTTCCCAGCACAATCTCAAAGAGATGCTTGAAATCTATAAAGCAAATAAAGATATTTCAATCATTATGCTCTGCATCCCTAATAATCCATTAGGTGAGTGCCTCGATGCAAAAGATGTGTATGCTTTTTTAGATGAAATTAATAAAGAAACACTGGTTGTTGTTGATGCTGCTTATTTAGAGTATGCACGCTATAAAGATCCCGCTAAAAATATTAGTGCACACGAGTTGATCGCTAGATACCCTAATGCAATTTATACAGGTACGTTCTCGAAAGCATATGGACTCGGTGGAATGCGTTGTGGTTATGGTATTGCACAGCTTGAAATGATTCAAACATTTTTAAAACTACGTGCTCCCTTCAATATTACGAATTTAACGCTTAAAGCGGCGATTGTAGCGCTTAGTGATGAAGCGTTTGTGGATGCATCTGTGAAAGAAAACTTTGAAGAGATGAAGTCTTACGAAGCTTTTGCGAAAGAGCTTGGATTTAAAGTAATTGAGAGTTATACCAATTTTATTGTTTTAGAATTTGATGCGAGCAAAAACTCAGGAGCAATTGCCCAAAAGTTAATGGAAAAGGGTATAATCGTTAGAAATTTAGGATCGTATGGGATGAATGCTATTCGCGTCACAATAGGTACACCTGAGCAAAACAAACGCTTTTTTGAACTCTTTAAAACAATTTACATTTAAGAGAAAGATAAATGGAGCTTAGAACACTTTTAAATCAAATAGCAACACTTATACAAAATTTGACATTACGTCAAAGGATAGTGGCAGCAATATCTATTGTTGTCCTTATCGGTTTTTTAGTGTTTCTAACGCTCTACAAAAATGCAAACTCAAAAGGCAATGGTTACAGTGTTTTATTTGAAAACACAACAGCTGGTGATTCTGCACTGATTATTCAGCAGCTTGAAAAAGATAAAATTCCTTATAAAGTCGTCAATGAAGGAACTATCGCTGTTCCAAGCGATGTTGTTCATAAACAACGTATTGCTATTGCAGCACTCGGCATTCCTAAAAACAGTAAAGTCGGTTTTGAAATTTTTGATAAAACAGAGTTTGGTGCTACTGACTTTGAACAAAAGATTAAATACATTAGAGCTTTAGAAGGTGAGCTAGCGCGTACAGTGGAGAGCTTAGGACCTATAGCAAATGCTAGTGTGCATATTGCTATTCCGAAAGAGACAGTGTTTGCGCAAAAGCAAGTAGCTCCAACAGCATCCATTGTTTTAAATATTCGCCCAAGCATGAATCTCTCCGTCAAACAAATTATAGGAATTAAAAATCTTGTGGCAGCTTCTGTATCGAATCTGACAGTTGAAAATGTTTCTGTGGTTAATCAAGATGGCGAACCTTTAGGTGATGAGCAGAGCAACATCTTTCAGGGCGAACTTGTTAAAAGCCAGATGCGTTATAAAAAAGAGTTTGAACATAATGTTGAACAAAAGATTATTAATGTACTAGCACCCGTTATTGGTGGTGTCGATAAAGTAAATGCAAAAGTAACGATTGATTTTGATTTTTCACAGCAAGATTATGTCAGTGAAACGTACGATCCAAATTCTGTGCCTAGAAGTGAACAGAGTGTTGAAGAAAAGCGTGAAGGTAAAGAACCACAAGATGTTGGTGGAGTTCCTGGAGCTATTAGTAATATAGGACCCGTACAAGGTTTAGAGAGCAACAAAAAAGGTGAAACATACCAAAAAAGCTCAACCACTACTAATTATGAAATTTCTAAAAAAGTAGTTAACTCAAAAGATGAATTTGCAAAGATCAAACGTTTGACTGCAGCTGTTGTTGTTGATGGTGTCTATAAATACGGTGTAGATAGCGATGGAAAGAAAAAGAGTGAATTAGAGTATTTTTCTTTAAGTAAAGAACAAATGGATGCCATTCGTGATGTTGTAAGACAAACAGTAGGGTATAATCAATCAAGGGGTGATGAAGTTACTGTCAGTAACTTTGAGTTCAAACCACTCTCCAGTGATGGCACACGTGCACCAACTAAAGACTTGATGGAAAAAGCTTCCAACTATCTAGGACCATTGGTTCCACTTTTAAAATATGTGGTTGTGGGTATTTTACTTTTCATCTTCTATAAAAAAGTTATTATTCCATTCAGTCAAAAAATGGTGGAGACAAAGTTGGATGATTTTGAAGATGAAATCGAGCCTGTGAATGCAAATGAAGAAGATGGTGCAGAAGATACATTAGAAAAATTTAGACAAGCACGTAAAAAAGTAGAAGATCAGTTGGGTATTGGTCAAGACTTTAATGAAGAAGCTCTCAAATATGACGTACTTCTTGAGAAACTCAAACATATTGCTGATGAAAAAAGTGAAGAATTTGCAGGACTTTTACAATCTATGATTCGTAATGAAGGTGATTACGATAAAAATAGTACTAAGGACCTTGGATAATGAAATTAACAGAAGAGCAAAAAACCCTTTACAATGAACTAACTATGGCTGAAAAAGCTGCAATTTTACTTATTCAACTTGGCGAAGATTCAACTGCAAATCTCTTTTCTCATATGGAAATAGATGTTGTCACAGATGTATCTAAATTTATTGCGACTGCTAAAAATATTGATAAATCTGTGGCTAATGCCGTTCTAGAAGAGTTTTATGTTATTTTGCAATCCAATCAGTATATTCGAAGTGGTGGTATGGAATATGCTAAAGAAATTTTATACAGGACTTTTGGTGCTGAAGGTGCACAAAAAATTCTTGATAAACTTTCTAAATCGATGGAAAATTCACAAAGTTTTGGATATCTTTCTCAGATTAAGCCTCAACAATTGGGTGATTTTATTATGAATGAACACCCGCAAACCGTTGCTCTGATTTTAGCGCATATGGATCCAACGAGTGCGGCTGAAACTCTCTCCTTTTTCCCAGATCAACTTAGAAGTGAAGTAACCATTAGAATGGCAAATCTCGGTGAAATTTCACCTTCCGTTGTTAAAAGAGTCTCTGCTGTTTTAGAAAATAAACTTGAATCTCTTACATCGTATAAAGTTGAAGTGGGTGGACCTCGTGCAGTTGCTGAAATCCTCAACCGTTTAGGTCAAAAAGCGTCTAAAACAACGATTGCTTATATTGAGCAAGCCGATGAAAAACTTGCTTCCGTGATTAAAGATATGATGTTTACATTTGAAGACATCATGAAACTCGATGGTAATGCGGTTCGTGAAATTCTTAAAGTTGCAGACAAAAGAGATCTTATGGTCGCACTTAAAGGCTCAGCAGAAGACTTACGACGAAAGTTCTTTGATAACATGTCACAACGTGCCCAAGAAGCTTTTGTTGAAGAGATGAATTTCCTAGGTGCAGTACGTGTTAAGGATGTCGAAGAGTCTCAACGAAAAATTGTTGAAGAGGTGCAAAAACTTTCAGAACAAGGCATTCTCCAAATTGGTGAAGCGGAAGAGATGATAGGTTAAGCAATGGTAACAGATAATATTATTGATAAAGAAAAAGTAGATGACCATTCTGTTAAGCCTTATCGGTTTAAGGTTCTTGGTTCTAATCTTGTAGATACGCCTCCTCCTATACATATCAGTGAAGAAGATGAACAGTTTGATACATCAGGAACAAAACCAGTACTTGATGAGATTGTGACTATTGCACGTATTGAAGAAGGAACACAAAATCAGTTTATCGAGGAGCTTCTTAAAAAAACAGATGAGCTTACCTCGAATGTGATAAAGCTTCAAATTCAGATTGAAAAGCAAGAACAAGATTTTAATAATAGACTGAATGAAGAACTCACACGTGAGCGAGAAAATGCTTATGCTCAAGGTTATCAAAAAGCTAAAGAAGAAGCTGAAGTATCTGTGACGGAAATGAAGTCACGTTATCTGAAATCAATAGGGCATATTGATACACTTTATAAAAGCATTGAAGAACGTTTAGCAAAACTTGAAACGGATATGAGTGTAACTGCATTTGAAATTGCTAAGGAAGTGATTAAAAAAGAAGTAAGTGTTTCAAGCTCAAAAATTGCAGCATCTCTTTCAAAAGCATTATTGCAAGAAGTGAAAGATGCAATTAAAATTGAACTTAAGGTAAATCCAAAAGACTTAGAGGCACTCAAAGAGCTTTATGCTGAGGATGAAAAGATTAAAGTAACATCAGATGATGCTATTACACTAGGTGGTGTAGTCGTTCTAAGCGATGTTGGGAATTTAGATGGCAATTTGGCAATGCGATTAGAAAAAGTAAAATATCTATTACAAGAAAACTAAGAAGTACTGGAAGACATGAAACAATTACGAGAATGCTCAATTGAGGAATTAAACGAATATTGTGAAGAGATTAGGCAAAAAATTATTCAAACGGTCAGCCACAATGGTGGACATCTGAGTAGTAATGTAGGTGCTGTAGAATTAATTGTTGCCATGCATTATGTTTTTGATGTAAAAAATGATCCTTTTATCTTTGATGTCAGTCATCAAGCCTATACACATAAACTTATCACAGATCGCTGGGAAAAATTTGATACGTTACGTGAACTTGATGGCATTAGTGGCTATACAAGACCTGATGAATCACCGTATGATTATTTTGTGGCAGGTCATAGTTCAACATCTATCTCTTTAGCTGTAGGTGCTGCCAAAGCGATAGCCCTTAAGAATGAGCAGGCTCGGCGTATTCCTGTTGCTCTTATTGGTGATGGCTCTTTAAGCGCGGGTATGGTTTATGAAGCTTTAAATGAACTAGGAGATCGAAGATACCCTGTTGTGATTATTTTGAATGATAATAAGATGAGTATTTCAAAACCTATTGGTGCTATTAGTAAATTTTTGTCCAGCGCTATGGCAGGTACGTTTTACCAAAAAATCAAAAAGATAACCGAGCAAGTTTTACAGTATTTGCCAGAGAGTGCTACGTATATGGCAAAAAAATTTGAAGAAAGTATTAAACTTATAACACCAGGCATGTTATTTGAAGAGTTAGGAATTGATTATATTGGACCTATTGATGGGCATGATTTAGAGAGCCTTATCAGGGCACTACAATCGGCACGAAGCCTTAAAAAACCTGTTATTATTCATGCTCAAACCCTTAAGGGAAAAGGGTATGAAATGGCAGAGGGGTATTATGAAAAGTGGCATGGTGTAGGACCTTTTGATGTCGCAAGTGGCGAGGCACTCAAAAAAGGTGTGAGTAAAAATGCTACTACAATGTACTCAGAAGCTTTGATGACATTAGCTAAAACACATGACAATGTGGTAGGTGTAACAGCAGCAATGCCAAGTGGTACAGGATTAACACCTCTCATTCAAACTTATCCTAATCGTTTTTGGGATGTTGCTATTGCTGAACAACATGCTGTAACATCAATGTGTGCTATGGCAAAAGAAGGGTTTAAGCCATACATAACTATCTATTCTACTTTTTTACAACGAGCCTATGACCAAGTGATCCATGATGCGTGTATTATGAATTTAAATGTTGTATTTGCAATTGATCGTGCTGGTATTGTCGGTGAAGATGGAGAGACACATCAAGGAGTTTTTGATATTTCATATCTTAGTGCCATTCCTCATATGACACTGATGGCACCTCGTGATGAAAGAGGAATGCATGAAGCGATGCACTACTCTTATACACACAATGGTCCTTTAGCAATTCGCTATCCAAGGGGCGCTTTTTTAGATTGTGATCGTTTTGAATCCATACCTTTTGAATATGGTAAAGCTCAAGTCCTTCAAGAGGGACAAAGCAATGTGTTGCTCTTAGGTTACGGTAGTGGGGTTGGTAAAGCAGCTGAAACAGCGAAATTATTGGCAGAACAAGGTATTGATGCTGCAATTGTAGATCTTCGATTTGTGAAGCCTTTGGATGAGCCTTTACTGATTGCATTAGCGCAAGAGTATGAACAATGGTATGTATTTAGTGAAAGTGCAAAAATTGGTGGTGTTGGCTCGTTATTAATGTCAGTGAAAGAAAAATATGCTTTACATGTAAAGATTAAAACATTTGAATACGATGATGCTTTTATAACGCATGGGGCAACACATCTCATTGAAAAAAGACTCGGTAATTGCACTGATCAGTTAGCCGAAGTTATTTTAAAAGAAGTCTATTAATTAATAATAAATATTAGTTAATTTATTTTCATACAAATTGATCTAAAATATGGAATCATTCAGAAAATATTATAAAAAGGGGTCTATGATGAATGATTTTATCACTCTTCTTAAAACCAAAGAGCTTAAAGCTACGCCCCAAAGAATATCTGTTCTTAAAGAATTAGGTAAGAAGATGCATCCAACAATTGATGATCTTTATGAGGCGCTTAGAAAAGAAAATCCGTCCATGTCTTTGGCTACGGTTTATAAAAATTTAGCAACACTTAAAGAAAAAGGTGTTGTGATTGAAGTTAATACCGCTGAGGGGAAAATGCGTTATGACATTTACTCAAAGCCACATATTCATCTTATTTGCCGCCAATGTGGTGCTATTGAAGATGTTGATTATGATCAAAGTTTATTTGCATATCAAACAACATTAGAAGATGAAAAAAGAGTTAAGATTGAGCGTATGGATGTTATAGCAAGTATTGAAGCATGTTCTGTATGTCAAAAAAGTAAATAGAGTTATAAAAAGCTAAGAGAGTTTTATCTCTCTTAGCTTAATGTATTAAAGTTTATCTGAATTGTGTGCTAAATAATCTGCAACACCTGCTGTGCTTGCAGTCATACCTTTATCGCCTTTTTGCCAACCTGCTGGGCATACTTCACCGTATTCATTTGTAAAGAGCATGGTATCAATCATACGAAGCATCTCGTCAATATTTCTTCCAAGTGGTAAATCATTGATTACAGCATGTCTTACTGTTCCATCTTTATCAATCAAGAATGAACCACGAAGAGCAACACTTTCATTCAAAAGAACATCGTAATCACGAGCAATTTGTTTACTAAGATCTGCTACAAGTGGGAATCTTACTTGACCAATACCACCTTGATTTACGGGTGTATTTTTCCATGCAAAGTGTGAGAATTGTGAGTCAATAGAAACACCTATAACATTAATACCACGGCTTTTAAACTCTTCTAATCTTTTATCAAAGGCAATGATTTCAGATGGACATACAAATGTAAAATCCAAAGGATAAAAGAAAAGAACGGTGCCTTTTGCACCAAAGTTTTCATAGAGATTAAAATTATCAACAATTTGATTGTCACCTAAAACAGCAGTTGCTGTAAAATTTGGAGCTTTGTTTGTTACTAACATTATTATCCTTTAATCGAGAATTTTTATTGATACAGAAATTATACAATTAAATATAAAAAAATGTTTTAAGGAATAAGACTAATTAACTCCAGTAAGGTTTATCCAAATTACGTTCTAAATTCTCCAAGCTTATGGTTGAGATTTTCTGTCATACGACTGAGATGCTCTGCTGCACTTGCAATTTCTTCAACGCTTCGGCTATTTTCAGTTGATATTTTGTTGATTTCACTTATTTTGGTAATAATAATTTCAATCTCATCTCCTGTTTGAAGATAACTATCTACGGTACTTTCTGAGACTTTAGTTGCTTCAGTGATGATTTTAAAGCTTTCTTGGAGGCTATTCTCAACGGTTTGAGCAGTATGTGCCAACTCTTCTACTTTTTGAGAATTATGGCTCATTTGCTCGCTTGAATTGACAATAGATTGCACAATAACATTAATCGTTGCATTAATCTCAATAAGACTTTTTTGAGTACGTTCAGCAAGTTTTCTCACCTCGTCTGCAACAACAGCAAATCCACGACCATGTTCACCTGCACGTGCAGCTTCAATAGCAGCATTGAGTGCAAGCAGATTGGTTTGATCGGCAATATCACTGATAACAGTCAGAACACTTCTCACTTGTTCAGCATCTTGGCTTAATTGATTGAGTCTTTGTGAAAGTTCTATTTCTGTAGCAGAGCTTTTTTGGATATCTTCTGTTAATGCTATGACAGCATTACTTGCTGATTTGAGCGCAGTATTGGCTTTAATCATGTCCTCTTTACTGTTTTTTGCTTGATCAATAGATATGCCCATATCTTCGCGTACACGATTTGCATGGTTAGTTGTATCAAGAACTATAGCAGATGATTTTTCAACAAGTTTTCCAACTTGTAACGAAGTTGTAGAAAGCTCATGGGAAATGGAAGAGTTTTCATTGGAGAGCGATTTAGCATTGTAAATGAGTATACGAACTTTTTCAATGAAGTTATTGATTTGCTCACTGGCTTGTGCAATTTCATCATTTCCTTTGATTTCCAAATGACGGGTAAGATCACCATCGCCGCTGGAGAGATTTTTTGCTTTTTCAATAAGATTCTGAAGAGGTTTTGTAATGATTTGGTTAATAATAACCCATATAATAAGCACAATAATAAAAGTCATAATTAAAGAGGTAATGATCAAATTAGTTCTCAATTTATCATTAGCAACCTGAAAATCTTTTTCATTTGCTTGTGCAACTAAGACCCAATTCCATTTATCAAAAGCTTGAAAATTGACAATTTTAGCCTCGCCATCTTCAATAATGTGCAACATACCATTTTTTTGTGCAAGCATTTTCTTATCGAGCTCAGAAGAAACTTTAGCTCCATCAAATTTAGGATGAATATCATAGGATTCACTTTTAGTATTCATGGCATAAAAGTAACCATTATCTCCAATTTTCATTCCATTGATTTGATTTTCTAATGCTTGAAGTCCTTGGGTAAAGTTATAGCCAATAAATAAAATACCTAGGACTTTATTGTTCTCTATAATTGGCGAATAGACCGTAATATAGTCCTCGCCGAAAAGTCTTGCATTTCCAATATATTTTTGTTTTTTCATGATTGACTCATAAGCAGGACTATTTTTGCCTAAAAAAGTTCCCATAGCACGTGATTTATCTTCTTTTTTGAGTGAAGTAGAAATACGAATAAAATCGTCACCGCTTAAAGCAAAGATGGTAGCAACTGCTCCTGTAAGATTTGTAAACGCATCTACTTTTGTAAAATTGTTGTTGAGCATATGACCATCTGCCGTCATTAATGGAGTATCAACGCCATTAACTTTGATTTTTTCATCAGGATTGATATAAAAATTATGAAATTCTGATTCAAAAACAACAAATAGTTTGCGGGCAGTGTCTTCAAGTGCACTATTGTAAACTTTAACGGTTTGTTCTAATCCTATAAGATTAGCAGTAATTTTTTGTTCAGTTTCTTGTTTTATATAACCCGTAAGATAAAAATTGATATAGAAAATAAAAGAAAAAATTGAAATTGAAACAATTAAAACTTGTAAAATTGTTACTTTTTTAGCCAAAGAATTCATAATAAACCCCAATTAAATAAAAATATGTTTAATTATAACATATTAGTCATTTACTTTAAGATTATGAGCTTCTATCTTAACCATGAAAATTTAAGAATGATTTATTGTGTGGAGTTTTGACAAAGTGAGTGTTATAAATTTATTTAATACAAGAAATAATTATAATATTATTTAAAATAAAAGGATGATTAAAAAAGTATTTGTAATAAACATTATTGAGATAAGATCTAGCAATCGATTGGTTTATATCTATATTAAGTGTTCCATGAAGTGAAAGAATATAATACACCTTATTTCTGTTTTTGCCTATTGTATTTAGAACAGATTTTAATGCCAATTTTAATTTAGTTTCGATATAGTTTTTCGTTAGTACAAAATACCGAAGTAAGGAGAAATTATGGCAGTAAAAATTACTGATATTTGTATCGCATGTGGCGCCTGTATTGATGAGTGCCCAGTAGAAGCAATTGTAGATGATAGTGATAACCCAACAGGTGCAGATATTTATTATGTCTACGCTGACAAATGTGTCGAATGTGTTGGTCATCATGATGCACCTGCGTGTGCAGAAGCTTGCCCAACTGAAGGCTGTATTGTATGGGATGCTCCATATCCTGGACAACCAAGCCGTGATGAAATCGGTGCAGATCTAAGAAAAGGCACAACTCCTTGTGCTGAATAATCAATAACTAAAGAGGGGTGACCCTCTTTAGTTATTTTATAAAGTAAAAATCGTTTAATTGATATTAAAAAAAAATTCTGCTATACTCCCACGTTCTAATTCCCTACAAAGTTATGAAATTCAATTATATATAGGAGAAGATTGTGGAGAGCACATTATCCATTATTAAACCAGACGCAGTAGCAAAAAATGTTATTGGTAAAATTGTTGATAGATTTGAATCAAATGGGTTAAAAATTGCAGCGATGAAAAAAGTACAACTTAGCCAAGCTGATGCAGAGGCTTTTTATGCAGTTCATGCAAGCAGACCATTTTTCGGTGATCTTGTAAAATTTATGATTAGCGGACCAGTAGTCATTATGGTTTTAGAAGGCGAAAACGCTGTTCTTAAAAACCGTGATCTTATGGGTGCAACTAATCCTAAAGAAGCAACAAAAGGTACTATTAGAGCAGATTTTGCTGATAGTATTGATGCTAATGCTGTACACGGAAGTGATAGCTTAGAGAATGCAAAAATCGAAATTGATTTCTTTTTTGCAAGAAGAGAAATTCTCTAATACCAATGAATATAGAATTCAAAAAAATTCCCGCTAGTGGGATTCCTTTTGAAACATCTTTAGGTGAGATTAGATTTTTCGGAGAAGCTTTAAAGACAAATAAGACAATGGTGAAATGCACAGGTATTATGGAAGGAAATCTTCTTCATGTGTGTGATAGATGTGCTGAAAGTTTTAAGCTAATGGTCAATGAACGTGTTGAAGTCTTTGCAAGTGACGGTCTTTATGAAGACCATGAAGGTGAAGAACTTTTAAATGTAATAGAGTTTTTTGATAGTTCGATTAATGTTGATATGATACTTCAAAGTGAAATCGAAGCTTTCAAAAGCGATTACCACTATTGTGGACAATGTGAACAACTAAAAGGAGAATAAAATGGCTGTACCTAAGAGACGCGTGAGCAAAACTAGAGGCGCAAAAAGAAGAACACATTATACCGTGACACTTCCTATGCCTGTTAAAGACACTGATGGAACATGGAAAATGCCTCATAGAGTGAACAAAACAACAGGCGAATATAAAAACTAAATGCTAACCATAGCAATTGACGCGATGGGTGGGGACTTTGGTCCTGCTCCCATTGTTGAAGGAACCCTTCAAGCGCTAAGAGAACGTAATTTTAAAGCGCTTCTTGTTGGAGACGTAAGCATTCTCAAATCCCTTACTCCTCATGAATACCTAGATAAAATCTCATTTATTGAAGCAACAGATGTTCTTGATATGCATGAAGCGGCAACAAATGCCCTTAAACGTAAAGAGACATCTATTTACAAAGCAGTTGATCTTGTTAAAGATAAAACGGCTGATGCTGTTGTATCCATGGGACATAGCGGCGCTACGATGAGTTTGGCTACACTACGGATTGGGCGATTAAAGGGCATTTTACGTCCTGCTATTGCTACAATTATGCCGACAGCAATTGCTGGTAAATTAAGCCTTGTTTTAGACGTAGGTGCCAATGTGGATTGTAAAGCAGAACATTTAGCACAATTTGCCGTTATGGGTGAAGCGTACGCAAAAGATGTTTTAAAAATTACAAAGCCAAAAGTTGGTTTACTCTCTAATGGTGAAGAAGAGAGTAAAGGTAATGAAATTACAAAAGAGGCATTCCTAGCCCTTAAAAAGCTTGAAAGTTTTGTAGGTAATGTAGAAGGCAATAATGTTTTCGATGGTTCTGTTGATGTTGTTGTTTGTGATGGTTTTGTAGGAAATATTTTACTCAAAGCAAGCGAAGGCGTTGCCGATTCGATTACCAAGATTATCAAGCAAAATGTAAGGCGGTCTCCTCTAGCAATTGCTGGAGCAGTACTAATGCGCAAGGTCTTTAAAGTACTTAAGAAGCAAGTTGATTATGCTGAATACGGTGGAGCTCCACTGATTGGTATTAATGGCTGTGCGATTATTGGACATGGCAAAAGCAATGCGAAAGCAGTAAAAAATGCTATTTTTCAAGCGATTAGTTTCTCAAGTTCTAATATTAATGCTGATATTGAACAGAAATTAACACTACTAGAGCAATAAAGGACCAATGTGTACGCATCTTTAAAATCCATTGGAGCATATGCTCCTTCACGCATACTGAGTAATGCTGATCTTGAAAAAATGGTTGAAACCAGTGACGAGTGGATTGAAAAGCGTACTGGTATTAAAGAGCGACGTATAGCTGCAGACGATGAAGTAACCAGTGACTTAGGTGTGAAAGCAGCAGAAGTTGCTATTGCACGTGCTGGTATTTCTAAAGATGAGATCGACCTTATCATTTGTGCGACACTCTCCCCTGATCATCTTTGTATGCCTTCAACAGCATGTGTCATTGCCGGGAAATTAGGCATCAATGATGTAATGGCATTTGATGTTAGTGCTGCATGCAGTGGGTTTGTTTACTTACTGTCTATTGCAAAAGCTTTTATTGAATCTGGTGCTAAGAAAAATATTCTTCTTATTGGTGCAGAAAAAATTAGTAGCGTTGTGGATTATACCGATCGCAGTACATGTATCCTTTTTGGTGATGGTGCTGGTGCTGCAATCATTGGAGCCACAGAAGATAAAAATGTAGCTATTTTGGATATTCATGCTTCAGCTGATGGGCGTTATGGAGATCTTTTGATTACTCCAGGATGTGGATCAAAATATCCATGTTCTCAAGAAACACTTGATAATAAACTTAATTACATTAAAATGCAAGGTAATGATGTTTATAAAGTTGCGGTTAGAACGTTAACCAAAGATGTGATTGATATTTTAGAAAATAATAATATTACTGCTACACAAATTGATCACTTTATACCGCATCAAGCAAATTTTAGAATTATTGAGGCGGTACGTGCAAAACTAGATTTTCCTATTGAAAAGACAGTTTTAACCGTAGCCAAATACGGTAATACTTCAGCTGCTTCTATTCCTATGGCTATGAATGATGCTTATGAAGAAGGTCGTATCAAAAAAGGTGATCTAATGTTATTAGATACTTTTGGTGGTGGTTTTACCTGGGCAAGTGCGCTCGTGTATTTTGGTGGGAATTAATTTTGCTATAGCTGTAGCTGTATACATGTAAACCTTTATAAGGCTTACATGTAAAGATATTTAAAGAATTTTATGCAAAGTCGTAGCTTTACTCATCCACGCTTCAAGACCTTTCCAATCCTCATTTTCAATCATCTTTTTTGATTTTTCTAGTTCTTGTTCAAAAACATGTACAGAATTTAAAAGATTAGCTTTATTCTGTCTAAAAATATCTGACCACATTTGAGGGGAACTCTTAGCAACCCTGCTCATATCACGAAAACCACCAGCAGCAAGGGCCAAAATACTTTTAGGATCTTCTTGTCCCATAACGCTATTTGCCAACGCATAACTTATGACGTGAGGAAGATGAGAGATAAAAGAAGCATGTGCGTCATGTGAGATTGGATCCATAAAAACGATTTTCATACCTATATGTGAAAATATTTGTATAGCTCTATTTTTATGAAGATCGCCACTATGATCAGTATCACAAAGAACGACTACTTTGTCATGATATAGATTTTGAATGGCAGCACTTGGACCAAATTTTTCAGTACCTGTCATTGGGTGCGCTGCAATAAAATTAGTACGAATTGATTCAGGTACTGAGTCAACAATTTCAGCTTTTGTACTTCCCATATCAATAATTGTAGTATTAGGGGAAACATCTTGAAGTTCTTGAAGTGCTTTTATAATACCTCCAACAGGAATCGCTAAAAAAATAACATCACATGTTTTAATCTCAGTAAAAGAGACAATATCATGCACAAGATTTAGTTTTAATGCTTCTTCACAGTGACTAAGATTGTGGTCAAACCCAACAATTTTAGAGACCAATTTTGTATTTTGAAGTGCTAATCCTAACGAACCTCCCATTAAACCAAGGCCAACAATACCAACAACCATAGAATCTCCTTCTTTCACGTAGCTTTTAGCGCTAAAAAACAGCCATTCTATGGGTTTAATAGGCACTTAATTCTAGAGATGGTATTATATTCAAAATATCTAAAAATTATATTCTAGGGCTAATCAGTATGAAAAAAATAACTGCGTTGTCTTTCATTGTCGCAACATCGTTGTATGCGGCTCCGTTAAAAAGCCTTCAATTTGATGGTTTGATCCATCTTTCCCCAGAGATGGCTTCAGAAATGATCGATATGAAAGCAGGTGATTCTGTCGACATGGAAAAAATTGATAAAGCGGTTAAAACGCTTTACAAACAGAACTATTTTGAAGATGTTTGGATAGAAGAAGCTGGTGAAGGCTCTCTTATCGTACATGTTAAAGAAAAACCTGTTATTGCAAAAGTTGATTTTGTAGGTATTAGTGATAGTGATAAAGATGAGATGACTAAACTTGCAGGTATTAAAAAAGGCGAAGTATATGATGCAGAAAGAGCTGAACTCTCTAAGCTTAAAATCATTAAGTTTTATGAAGACAAAGGCTACTTTGATACAGTTGTAGAGATTAAAACAACTCCACTTAGTGAAAAGCTATCTATGTCGCTTGATTTTGTGATTAATCGAGGTGAAAATGTCGTTATCAAGAAAGTGACATTATGTGGCTCAAAAGCACTTAAATACGACGATGTAGAACCAAATATAGCCAACAAATCAGAAGAGTGGTTGCCGTGGATGTTTGGCTTTAATGACGGAAAGCTTAGAACAGGCGATCTTGAACATGACTCTGCGCGTATTAAAGACACGTATATGCAAAAAGGTTATCTTGATTGTGAAGTAAGTCAACCATTCTTGAAAACGTATTTAGACAGCTATACAGCTGATTTAGTTTATAGTGTTAATGAAGGTGATCAATATAAAGTAGGTTCTATTGCAATTGAAATTCCAGAAGGATTTATTGATACTAAAGAAGTAATTGATGAGATGAACCTTCAAAATGGCAAGGTATTTAACGTTGCAAAATTACGTAAAGATATGACATTGATTGAGACAAAAGTAGCTGACCTTGGTTATGCATTTGTTAAAGTTATTCCTGATGTCAAAAATGACAAAGCAAATCATATTGCCAACATTACATATCGTGTTGTACCAGGTGAAAAAGTTTATATCAATAATGTAAGGATTGCAGGCAATAGCCGAACAATCGATAGAGTTGTAAGACGTGAAATTTACCTCGCAAATGGAGATATGTACAGTAGAACCGATGTAACTGATACCAAAAGCGCATTAAAAAGAACAGGTTATTTTGAAGATGTAGAAATTAAAGAAGAACGTATCAGTAAAGATCGAATGGACATCGTTGTTAATGTTAAAGAAGCATCAACAGGTTCAATCGGTGGTGGTATTGGTTATGGTTCTTCCGATGGATTGCTCTTAAGTGCAAGTGTCTCTGATGGTAATATTTTTGGATCTGGACTTAGAGCAGGAATTGATGTTGAAAGATCTGATAGCGAGCTTAATGGCGCTATTTCTTTAAGCAACCCTCGCTTGTTCGACTCTGTTTACAGTTTAAGCGGTAAAATTTATGGTGCAGACAATAGTTATTATTACTATGATGAGAAAAAATATGGTGTGAATGTTGTATTAGGGCGTAAAATTGCTAGAAACTGGGGAGTCTCTTTAGGTTATATTATCCAACAATCTAAATTGTCAAATCTTACAAGTGAACTTGCTCCATATAAGGGTATATTGTGGACTGATGAGACAACCATTAAAAGCTCTATTGTTCCTGGTCTTTCGTTTAACAATACGGATGATTTTTATCTTCCTAGACGAGGTATTGCTGCAAGTACAAATTTAGAAATTGCAGGGCTTGGTGGTGATGAAAAGTTTATAAGCAGTGTCAATAAATTTGCAACTTATTATGGTATGCAAGACCTTATTGATTATGATCTTATTTTGCGCTATAAATCACAGTTTAAATATCTTTCTATGAATTCAGCAGATGAAAAATACTCATATGGAGAGAAGTATTATATGGGTGGTGTTAGAACTGTTCGTGGATATGAGTCAAATTCACTTTCGCCAAAACTTCCTAACAGCAATATTTTAATTGGTGGTAACACCATGTTTGTTAACACCGTTGAGGCGAGTTTCCCATTAGTTGAAAGACTTAAAATGCGTGGGGCAGTCTTCTTTGATTATGGTATGATTGGTGAAGATAGCCTTGACATCAAACGTGGTGGTACGGGTGTGGCACTTGAGTGGATTTCACCACTTGGCCCTATTGGTTTGATTTTCTCTCAGCCCGTTATGGATGAAGCAGGTGATAAAAAAGCTTCGTTTGAATTCACTATTGGTCAAAAATTCTAGTCACTATATCTCGCAAGGAAGTTTAAACTTCCTTGCCTTTTCTCTAAAATTTTTGCTTTTTACTTATTTGATAATAATAGCAAAAGATGCTGGTTTTATCAGCTGTTTAATCTGTTCCCGTGCCAAGAAGAGCTTTTTTTCCGCTTGAATGGTTAGAGTATGATTTTGATAGCTAAACGATATTGGACTTCGGCTCATATCACTATTAATAGCTTTAGCTAACGAGAGGATAAAGCTAAGCCATTGAAGGGTTTGTGAATCTGGTAGAAGGGCTTTATAGATAGTCATATCTTCTTCACTAGGAAGCTTATTGACATGACATTTAATCAACATGGCAATGAGGATTTTTTGCTCATGTGAAAAACCATAATTGAGGTTATTGAGTATAAAATAAAAACTATGCAAATGATTTTGATAAAAGCCTAATTTAGTGCCAATATTGTAAAGTTCAGCAGCAACACCAAGCTCACATTTGTACTTTTCTGGTATATTATGCAGAGAAGAAAGTGTATCAAAGAGGAGATGAGAAACTCTTTTGATGTAGAGATTGTCCTCTTCCATTATTGAAAAACGATCTTTAAAGCTTCTAAGACTTAGTTTAAAATTAGGGTTAAATTTGTGGTTATTTGAGCGTAAAAGATCACATAAATAAGCACCTTCTCTTACTCCTGCACCGCTTGTGATCATCTTTTTTGTTGAGAGCTTTTGAAAAATAGATTGAAAAATAATACATCCCTCTCGCATAGTATCATAGCGATCTTTTCGTACTCCTAGATTTTTAAGCCCTAGTACATCAGAACTTACAATAGCCTCAACAAACGAAGCATGTGTTGCTATTTCATATTCAAAGCCATGAACTGTTTTAATAGGATAGTTTGTGCGTTCCATAATGATTTTAGAAAGTGATCGAAGTGTACCTCCTATACCAATCATATCATTACAGGTAAAACGAGCAGGAATTTTATCTATTTCATCATTGATAAAAGTACGAATCATTTCTAAGGGAGTTTTTTTATCAAAAAAAAGCTCTTTTAATCTTACTGTACCAATATTAAGTGAAATAGTTTCCACAATCATGCCATTCTCAATTTTTGCAAGCTCTGTTGAGCCTCCACCAATATCAATTGTTACAGCATCTTGAATCTCTTTGAGGTAATTGAGAGCACCTACAGCACCGTAATAAGCCTCTTTTGTTCCTTCAATAACTTTAATGTTGATATTAAGTTCATTATGAATTTTGTTAATGAAAGAATTTGCATTAGGAGCGTCTCTTAGTGCCGATGTAGCAATACAGAGTACTTTGTTGCACTTAAGACTTTTGATAATATGACCAAATTCTTCAAGAGTAGTAAAAGCACGTTTCAGTGCAGCTTCTTGTAGCACGCCTCCAAAGTTATAGGCACCTTCTCCAATGCGAACACGGCTTTTTGTTTCATTGATAAGATGAAATGCAAAACGGCTACTTTTCTCAAAGATTGCCATTCTTGCAGAGTTAGATCCTATGTCAATAATGGCTGTTCGTTTCGACATTAATTGTCGCTGTTAAGTTGTTCGTATTTTAGCTTTAATTCTTCAACACTTTCAATATTGTCAGGATCTGGAACAATACATTCAACAGGGCAAACAGAGATACAAGCGGGCTCATCATAGTGACCAACACACTCCGTACAGACATCTGGATCAATGATATAAATAGGATCGGACTCTTCAATAGCACCATTTGGACATTCATCTCGACACGCGTCACATGCAATACATTCTTCCGTAATCATTAAAGACATACTTTTTTTCCTTATTTAAAGTCAAATTTATTGACGAGTTTATACACTAAAAATACTTTAACGAAATTTAAATAGAGCGTTTGCGAAGAGGAAGCAGTAAAGTTGCTATTGTTCCTTTTGCATCTTCTCTGTTTCTGAGAGTGATTTTGGCTCCTAAGGCATCGGCGGCATTTTTAGCAAGAAAGAGTCCTAATCCTGCGCCTGTTTGATTACCGTAACGTTTAAAAGGAGCAAAAAGATCTTTGCTTTCATCAATACCAATTCCTTCATCAATAATATGCACAAAAAAACCTTCATTGGTAAGAGATGCTTGAATGGTAATATTTCCTTCTTTGGGTGTAAATTTGATCGCATTTTGAACAAAATTTTGCAAAATATGCATTAAAAGTGTTGGTTGAATCATAACCTTATAGCTTAAAGGTGTAATATCTTCGATAATATTTTTTTCTTCCATTTTGGCTAGAATTGTATAGTTATTGACTTGTTCTTTTAAAAAAGAAACCAGATTAATCTCAACAGGTTTTTCAAATTGTGCACCTTCTTGTCGTCCAATTTCTAATATATTACTAATCATTTTATTCATATCGTTTATCGTTTGATTGTTACTTTTTATGGTATCAATGTATTTTTCATTTTCTCTCGGTTTTAGAAGGGTTACTTCATTCTTCGTTTTCATGACTGCAAGCGGTGTTTTAAGTTCATGTGCAGCCCCAATGAATAGCTCTTTCTGTGAATTAACGAAGATTTGAATACGCTCAACCAATTTATTGATACTTGCACCTAAAGGTTGAAATTCATTTGGAAGTTTTTGTGTTTCAATGATTTGTAAAAAATTTTCATTCATGTTGGCGAGTTTATTAGTAAGTGATCGAATCGGTAAAACAAGCATTCGAGAGAGAAAAAGTGCGTAAAAAAGAATTAAAAAAATTGCAGTCAGGTTAATACTCAAAATATTTCTAAGAATCTTTGTCAGTAATATATCTGTATTGGAAATATCTTTGGTAATAGAGACAAAATGATGCTGTCGTTTTTCTAATGGGTAGTAGATGGTGAGAAATTTTTGTCCCTCTTTTTCACTGTGTTCAAATGAAGGAATATTTCCTTGGTTGACACGAATAGCGATTGTTACTTGGACATCTGAAGGGTTATTGATAGAACTGAGGGACGGATCAAAGATATTAATACCCATACTTTCAACGGAACTTGTGCGTGAGGTAGCAATGATTTGAGCCTGCCTGGTAAGTTCTTGGGTGATGTCTTCAAAGATAGAAATCTTAATGTAGTTATAAAGAATGACGGAAAAGATTACAATCAGTGTCGCCGAAGCGGACACCAATTGTAATATAAAACTCTCTCTTATACTTTTTTGGGAAAGCAAAATCTGTAACCTCTTCGTCTTACTGTCTCAATGGTTGAGATTTCTAATGGTTTGTCCATTTTTTGACGAATTTGGTTAATAGCAACTTCAATAACGTTTGGAGTAACAAGTTCTGGCTCTTCCCAAATAGCATCAAGTAATTGCTCTTTTGAGACAATTTGATCGCTGTGGCGAGCAAGGTGAGTAAGAACTTCAAATGGTTTACCTTTAAGTTCAATTTCTTGACCTTTGTAGGTAATTTTTTCTTCATCTGGATCGATAGTAAGGTCATCAATTTTGATAACATTTGTACCACCAAAACGAAGTCTTGCTTCGATACGAGCGACTAAAATATCAAAATCAAATGGTTTTCTAATATAGTCGTCAGCACCCGCTTTAAGGGCTTTAATTTCACTCTCTTTATCATCTTTTGCAGAGATAATAACTGCAGCGGTACGAGGAGATTTTTGTTTAATGAGGTTGATAAGATCAACGCCATCACCATCAGGGAGCATCCAGTCTGTTAAAACGAGGTCATAATTACGAATACCAATGTAGTATTCTGCATCTTTATAGTTTTCAGAGCTATCGGTTTGGTAACCAAACTCTTGTAAGCCTTCAGCAATGGTCTTATTGAGGGTTACTTCATCTTCAACGATTAAAATTCGCATTATAAATTCCTTAGTTGCTAAAATTTAAACGGGATTATAGCATAATTTTAGCTAGATTTAAAGTTTTTTTAATTAAATTTTAATTTTTGGAGTAGTTAATACAGCGCGAAACCCCAACCATCGCATTTAGTAAAATATCAGGTTTAAAGATTTTTAATTTCATTTTATGAATTTGAGGGTAGGCAATTTTAAGTTTTTGACTTAAATCATTCAGTGCATCTTCCAGTAAAAAATAGCTCATTTGTTGCATTTCTGCTTCAAGAAAAGCAGATACTTTTGCATAATCAATAAAATTTTCTGCTTCATAAACATAATCAAGTTTGACATATAAAATAACTTTTTGAGGTGAGAGGCGTTCTTCTTCAAGAATGCCAACAATCGTCTCAAACGTTAGATTTTTAATGATAATTTGCATCATCAGATTACTTTACATTCTTTACCTTGAAAGAGCCTAATAATATTGGGAATGTGTTTATACACAATCATAAAAGCAATAATAAAGATTGGAGCATGAGTCTTGATACCATCAAGGTCAGGATGAATGATAAATGAGGAGATGATTAAAGCACTTAATGCCAAAAGCGATGATAAAGAAGATATTTTAAGCACTTTGCCGACCACAAACCATGTAATAAACGCAATAAGCGTTTCAATCGGAAGCATAACTAAAAGTACGCCCGCACCCGTAGCAACACCTTTGCCTCCCTCAAATTGAAGATAAGGGCTATAACAATGACCTATAACTGCAAAAATTGCAATGGCCCAAAGTGTTTCGACACCTAGCCCAACTACATGAGCAATTCCTAAAAGAACGATACCTTTCAGTGCATCCAGTACAACCGTTGTTATAGCAAGTTTTTTCGCCAATTTTGGATTACTTTCTTTAAGCACTCTTAGGACATTGGTTGCCCCAATGCTACCGCTACCACCTTCTCGGATGTCTTTGCCTGTAAAGAGTTTTGCAAGAAGAAGTCCAAAAGGAATACCCCCAACAAGATAACCTAATATATAAAATTGAACGTTAATATTAAAGAGAAAATCCACACATAATCCTTCGATAAAGTTGCCACAGTATAGCAATAATTTTGTTATTATTTCTTTAACGCTATAATGGCTTTTTCGATAGAATGCAAGGAATTTACAGTGGATAATAAAGAACTCAAAAAAGAAATTTTAAAGCTCAAAGAAGAATTACATGTAAGTATTGTTGCCCACTTTTATCAGAAGGATGAAGTGTTTGAACTCGCGGATTATGCAGGGGACTCGCTTCAACTTGCCCAATGGGCAGCAAAAGATGAAAATCCGTATTTGCTCTTTTGTGGCGTAGGCTTTATGGGACAAAGTGTTAAAATTTTAGCCCCCCAAAAACGCGTTTTGATGCCTAAAATTGCTTGTTGCGCTATGGCAAGAATGATTGATGTGGACTATTTTGATCAAAATGTAGCGCTGTTAGAAAAAGTAGGAATTGCCAAAGATGATATTCTTCCAGTCACTTATATCAACTCTTCGGCAGATGTTAAAGCGGCTGTTGGCAAAATGGGTGGCTATGTGTGTACAAGTTCTAATGCCAAAAAAATTATCACAAAAGCGTTGAAAAGCAATAAAAAAATCCTTTTTGTACCCGATCGTTGTTTAGGGCAAAATATTGCTAAAGAAATGGGGCTTAAGTCTTGTGTTGTAGGCGATGGAAGCGATCCAAAAGAGGCAGATATTTTATGTTATAACGGCTTTTGCTCTGTTCATCAGCTTTTTGATGTGGATGATATTGCTTTTTACCGTGCCAAATATCCAGGTATTTTAATCGTCACACATCCCGAGTGTAAACCTGAAGTCTGCGATCTTTCGGATTTTGTAGGATCAACCAGTCAGATTATTGAGTATGTGAATAAACTTCCGTTAGAGCAAAAAGTAGCAATTGGCACCGAATATAACATGATTAAACGATTACGCCAAGAAAATACGTATGTGCTCTCTTCTTCAAAACCAGAATGCCCAACCATGAATGAAACAACACTTCAAGACGTTTACAACGTTCTTTTAAGTATTAAAGAAGGGCGATTTGACAATGAAATAACAGTATCTGAAGAGACCAGAAAATGGGCATATACTGCATTGAATCGGATGTTTGAGTTATGATTAAAAAGTTTGTTAAAAAAGCACTTGAAGAAGATGTTGGCAGAGGTGATCTTTTTTCATTGGTAGGAAAAGATAGCTTTGCCAGTGCGAATATCCTCTGCAAAGATGTAGGTGTTTTCGCTGGAAAGCCCTATGTTAAGGCACTTTGTAAGATGAATAAGCTCGATGTAAAATTTTACTTTGATGATGGAGATACACTTCATAAAGGGGATTTAGTTGCTCTTATTGAAGGTAAGTCTAAAAATATTTTACGTTGTGAGCGTACCATTTTAAATTTGATGCAACATGCCAGTGGTATTGCAACCAATGTGGCACGTTATAAAAAAGTCTTGGAAGGGTATGCACTCAAACTTTTAGATACTCGAAAAACGAGACCACATTTGCGTATTTTTGAGAAGTATGCGATTCGTTGCGGTGGAGGGAGTAATCACCGTATGGGATTGGATGATTGTTTGATGATTAAAGATACCCATCTTAAAACAATCGATGATTTGAAGGTTTTTATTGCGGAAGCCAGAGAGAAACTCCCCTTTACATGTAAGATTGAAATTGAGTCTGAAGATGTAGAATTTGCAAAGTTTGCGATGCAGTGCGGTGCCGATATTGTCATGTGTGATAACATGTCGCATGCTGATATTAAAGCCGTTGTTGATTATAAGAACAGCCATTTCCCTCACGTACTCTTAGAAGCGAGTGGAAATATCACCAAAGAGAATATTATAGAATATGCTAAAACAGGCGTAGATGCAATTAGCAGTGGGAGTTTGATTCATCAAGCAGTTTGGCTCGATTTTTCTATGAAAATTACCCATAAAACAGTGATCTAAGCTAGGAATGTTGCACTATGGCGGATGATCAAGAAAAGACGGAAGAGCCCAGTTCCAAGAAGATTGATGATGCCAGAGCAGATGGCAACGTCCCCAAAAGTCAAGATACCAGTGCTTTTATTACGCTGGTCGTGGCATTGGTTGCTTTTTTAGCACTTTTATCCTGGATTGAATCGCGTGTTGTCTATCTCTATTTTTATTATCAATCTCTTATTGGAACTGAAATAACCAAAGAAGCGACATTTCAAATCTCCATGATTACATTTCGAGAAATTATTTTTATGGTGATTCCTCTCTCTTTAGCCGTTGCTATTGCTGGTATTTTGGCCAATGTCATGCAGACAGGATTTATTTTTACCACCAAACCACTCATGCCAGACTTTTCAAAACTAGATCCGATGAAAGGGCTTGGAAATCTTTTTTCCATGAAAAAAGCAGTTGAAGCGATTAAGATTATTTTGAAAGTAGGCGTAATCTTATGGGTTTGCTACTATTTTTTACTCTCTTTTACACAAGAACTTCCAACGGTTATCTATTTTCCACTTTTTTCTCAGCTTGCATGGTTAAAACAGAAAATGCTTATTTTAGTAGCTGTTATTTTGATTTTGTTTTTGGTTCTAGCCTTAGCAGACTTATTATTTGTACGTTTTTCATACTTTAAAAGTTTACGTATGAGTAAGCAAGAGTTAAAAGATGAATACAAACAGATGGAGGGTGATCCTAAGATTAAGGCTAAAATTAGACAAATCCAGATGCAAATGACTAAAAAACGCATGATGCAAGAAATTCCTCAAGCAGATGTTGTTATTACCAATCCAACCCACTATGCTATTGCTATTCGTTACAATCAAGAAAAAGAAGCTGCTCCCAAAGTCATTGCAAAAGGGACAGATTTTGTAGCGCTTCGTATTAAAGAAATTGCAATGAACTATAATATTCAGATTGTTGAAAATCCACCATTAGCACGAGAACTTTACAAAAAATGTAATTTAGGGGATATTATCCCCGAAAATCTCTATAAAGCAGTAGCTGAAGTACTTGCCTTTGTTTACAAAAGCTCAAAGAAACCTCATTAAAAGACATCAATAACTTTTCAGTCAAAATTAAGTATAATTTTCCTTTTATCATCTGGTGGAGTTATAATGTATCAACAAGCGTGGAAGCGTATGCTTGAAGCCAATCACATTGTTATTGTCTCGCATGTACATCCCGATGGCGATACATTAGGTAGTGCTTTAGCCTTGTACGATGTACTTCTTCGTGTTGGCAAAAAAGTGACACATTTTAATAAAAATAATGAACTTCCATTGGTTTATGATTTCCTACCAGGCTATTCAAAGATTAGAAACAGCTTGCCTAAGAGTTTTGATTTGGTAGTAAGTTGTGATTGTTCAACGCGTGATAGGCTTAAAATTCCCGAAGGTGATTATGAGATTATCAATATTGATCATCACCTTACCAATCACTATTTTGGGAATATGAATCTTGTGGTTGATCGTTTTTCAAGTACAGGTATGGTGGTATATGAGCTTTTAAAAGCCAACGCTATTGAAATGAGTAAAGAGTGTGCTATCTGTCTTTATACAGCAATGGCGGATGATACAGGTTTTTTTCAATACGGCGATATGGATGAATTAACGTTTAGCATTGCTGCGCGATTGGTGAAATGTGGTGCAAATCCAAAAGAAATCGCATCAAAGGTAAAGCGAAGAGAACCGCTTTCAAAAATAAGACTCTATGGCTATATGTTAAATCATTTTGATCTTTATGAAAATGGACGTATTGCTACGATTATTTTCGATAAAACAGTACTTGAAGCAACGGGTGCAAGAAGACATGACACTAAAAATATTGTTAATATGCTTAGGAGTATCGTTAATGTAACCATTGCGATAATGATTTTAGAGGAAAAAGAGGGAGGCTATAAAGTCTCATTGCGGAGTAAAGATATTAATGTCTCAAAGATTGCTTTAGCGTATCAAGGAGGCGGTCATAAGACTGCCGCAGGTTTTGAAGTACCTGTTTGTGATCCTAAAGTACTTCGAGATGAAATTGTGGAAAAAATCAAAAGGATAGACAAAGAATGAAACAACAAAGAAAATCATCCATAGCAGGTTTGGTGCTAGGATTTATTTTGTTAGTCTTGGTAGGTGGGGTTGCGTATGTTTTTAACTCAAGTTCGTTTGAAAGAGAAGCTCCTCAAGTCGTTCTTCCTAAAGAGATAGATTGGAATTTAAAAGATCCTATTAAAGTTCAAGTAACTGATGCAAGTGGTGTCCGTTTTGTACGTGCATCTCTTTTTGATGGCGAGAAAAGTGTTGTTTTAGAGACCAAAGAGTTTAGAACAGCTGAAAAAGTGGTTGATTTGAACCTTACGTTTCCCAAAACAGGCTTTGGTGCCAATAAAAAAGCATTTGAGTTGACTATTGACGCTGTTGATGGTAGTAAGTGGAATTTTTTTGCAGGTAATAGTGTTAGTGCTAAATCAGTCATTAAAGTTGATACGAAAAGACCTGAAGTCAATATTATTGGAAGCTCATACAAAATTATGAGAGGCGGTGTTGCTACAGTGATTTTTAAAGCGCAAGATGAAGCGATGAAATCACTTTATGTTGAGACTAATTTTGGAAAAAAATTCTATCCAACACCTTTTTACAAAGAAGGTTATTATATTACGTTAGTCGCTTGGCCTACACATATTGAAAGTTTTACAGCTTCTGTTGTTGCTATTGATAGGGCAGGAAACTTGACCAAAGCTCACGTACCTTATTTTTTACAAGACAAAAAATATAAGACATCTACCATTGGGCTTGAAGATCGCTTTTTGGATGGAAAGATTTCTGATTTGATTGCAGAAATGGCTCCGGAGCGTTCATCACTTACGAAGCTAGAAAAATTTAAATTTGTTAACGAAGATATGCGCAAAGGTAATGAAATTAATATTTTAAAAGCAACTTCTAATGTTCCAACAGAACAGATAAATGGTTTTTATTTGAAACCATTTTATCCATTGCGCAATGGTAAAGTTGTTGCAAGCTTTGGAGATCATCGTTATTATGAATACGACAAACAGCCTACCAGTGAGTCATATCATTTAGGGCTTGATCTTGCGAGTAACGCACAAGCTACGATGCAATCTTCAAATGACGGTGTAGTCGTTTTTGCTCGTGAGAACGGTATATACGGCAATAACATCATTATTTCTCATGGATTAGGAGTCTATTCTCTTTATGGACACTGTTCTAGTTTCATGGTTAAAGAAGGAGATGTTGTCAAAGCTGGAGAGCCTATCGCCAAAACAGGCTTAACAGGCTTGGCATTAGGCGATCACTTGCACTTTGGTATGTTTGTTCAAGGTGTTGATGTTAGACCTGAAGAGTGGATGGATGAAGTATGGCTCAAAGAGAGTGTATTTAATGTAATTGAATCAGCAAAGAAGATTATGGATCGATGAAAGTAACGCAAAAAAATGTCAGAGTGTTTCATATTGAGATTGATGATGAAGCCTCTTTTTTAGATTATTTCAGAAAAAACAGCCTTCTTTTAAAGGAATTCTTTTTGCTTGTAGAAGGCAATATTACGAAAAATATTGCCTTCGTTTTAGAGCAAAGTGGCGTGTGTTACAAAGAGATTAATCATTGTAATATTCGTTTTGGTGGCATTAAAAAAGAAGCACCTGAACTTGAAGAAGAGCCAAAAAAAGAAGCGGTTTCACAAGCAAGTTCTGAACAGCCATGTCAATTACCGAAACTTAAGCTTTTTGATCGTCCAATTCGATCAGGTGAAGAGATTATTGAGAGTATACCAATTGTTATTTTTGGGCGTGTGAACAGTGGAGCAAAAGTTTTTTGTGAAGAGAGTATGAGTATTTATGGTATTATTGACGGATTAGTGCAGTGCGATGGTGAATATATCGTGCTTAGTGGCATGAGCCCTCGCGGATACCTCATTTTTAATGGGGAAATTATTGATAGAGAGATGCTCAAACTTAACGTGCTTCAAAAAATTATCATGCGCGATAATGTCATAGAAATAAAGGAAGTTGTGTGAAACAGACCACATTAGCAAAAGCGGTAAGCGGTATAGGAATTGGTCTTCATAAAGGTGAACCAATTGCAATACGTTTAGAACCCCTTGAAGCAAATAGCGGTATTCTTTTTTACCGAAGTGATGTAGGCTTATTGGTTCAAGCATTGCCTCAAAATGTTGTTAATACCCAAATGGCAACCGTTATTGGAAATTCAAGCGCTTATATCTCAACAATTGAACACCTTCTTTCTGCTGTATATTCTTACGGTATTGATAATATCAGAGTGGTTCTTGATGGTGCTGAAGTGCCCGTTATGGATGGAAGTAGTGCCAGTTTTTGTATGATGCTTGATGAAGCTGGCATTCGTAAATTGGATGCAACAAAGCAAGTGCTGATTATCAAAAAAGAGGTAGAAGTACAAGATGGTAAAAAATTTGCACGCGTAACACCGAGCTTAAAACCAACCTATAGTTTTATGATAGAGTTTAACCACCCTTCCATTGGTACGCAAGAGTTTAGTTTTGAGTTTAGTAAAAAGAATTTTATTGAAGAGATAGCACGCGCACGTACTTTTGGATTTATGAAAGATGTACAGATGTTGCGTTCTCGTGGGCTTGCTCTTGGTGGATCACTTGATAATGCCGTTGTAATGGATGATACGAAAATTCTAAATCCTGAAGGACTACGCTTTTCAAATGAATTTGTAAGGCATAAAATTTTAGATGCGATTGGTGATCTTTCGCTCTTAGGGGCACCTTTTGTCGGGGATTATACTTCCTTTGCAGGAAGCCATAATTTAAACCATGAATTAACCAAAGCAATTTTAAGAGATCCAAGCAATTATGAGATAAGAACACTCAGTGCGGAAAAAGCACAAGAGTTTGAAAAGGTTTACGCATAAAAACCGCCGTTGACATTGTTGTTATCACGCTTACTTCTCCATTACACGTGGGCATTTACGAAAATAACCAACTGATTCATGCTTATGAGACAACGGATCAAACCAGTGAAGCTTTGCCGTTATTATTTGAAGGTATTTTAAAAGAGTATCAACCTATTCGACTCTTTTTTGCAAGAGGTCCTGGAAGCTTTATGGCAATTAAAATTACTTATATTTTTTTAAAAACATTGAGTATTGCATTGGGAATTCCTCTATTAGCATCTGATGGGTTTGCTTTTAATGAAGGACGAGCCATTCGTGCCATGCGAAACCTTTATTTTATAAAAGAAGAACAAGCAATTACAACAGTTCGGTTGGAAGAGCCAGTAGAACAGCATTTTACATTGCCTAAGAGGTTAAAGGAAGACCTTTTTAGTGATGAAATTGAACCACTTTATATGTTACCAGCAGTTTAGGAGCGATGCGTGAAGATAAAAATACCAGCGACCAGTGCTAATTTAGGACCAGGATTTGATTCTTTAGGTCTTGCTATTGCACTCTATAATGAAGTTTGCATTAAACCTTCAAGCTATCACAGTATCTCAGTCAAAGGCGAAGGTGAAGAGAATGCAAAACTCAAAAAAAACAATATTTTTGTCTCTATTTTTTACGATATTTATCAAGAACTGGTAGGTAAAAAAGATCCTTTCAGGTTTGAGTTTTATAACAATATCCCTTTCTCTAGGGGACTTGGGAGCAGTTCAGCGGTTATCGTTGGGGCTATTGCCAGTGCCTATGAAATGGCAGGTGTGAAAGCGAGTAGAGAGATTATTTTAAATAAAGCTATTGTGTATGAAACCCATCCTGACAATATTGCTCCTGCTGTTTATGGAGGATTTACAAGTTCTATGGTTGAGAATGGTAAAGTAAAGACATTGAAAAAAGTACTGAGTGAAAAACTGAAAGTGGTCATGGTTATTCCCGATCGTCCTATGTCTACAGCACATTCACGAACACTACTCCCCAAGACATATTTGATGAAAAACGTGGTTTACAACCTCTCGCGGGCATCGTTGCTTACGGCTGCATTTTTCAGTGAAAACTGGGAATTTTTAAGAGGTGCATCGAGAGATTGTATGCATGAACATCGTCGTATGAAACAGATGAAGGAGCTTTTTGAAGTGCGCGAGATTGCTTTAAAAAGCGGCGCACTCATGAGTACACTCTCAGGTAGCGGTTCATCATTTTTCAATCTCGTAAAGGCAGAGGATGCTCCAAAAGTTGCAACAGCACTTAAAAATGCGTTTGGAATGTTTAGAGTAGAAATCTTTGAATTAGATAATAACGGTTTTGAAATCGTAAAAAGCTGAAAAACAGCTAAAATTTGATATAATCAGGCGCAAAAATGAGTCAACCCATACGAATGTGCATTGTTTGTAGAGAAAGATCTTTACAAGACAGTTTACAAAGATTGCAGATTGTAGATGGAGCGCTCGTGCTCTTTTCCAAAGTAGGAAGAAGCTTTTATATCTGCAAGGCATGTATGACAAACAATGAAAAGAAAGTTGTAAAAATACTCAACAATAAATGCAAAACAAATCACAAAGCAATGATGGAATTTGGTAAAATATTTAAGGAGACAGGGTCGAATGGATAAAGTTCGTATAACCGAAATAGCAAAAGAATTAGGCATGAAGAACAAAGAAATCGTTGATAAAGCGGTGGATCTTGGACTTGATGTCAAAGGGCATTCAAGTTCAATCAGCACAGAAGATGCCGAAAAACTAATGAACTATGTATTGAGTGGGGAAAATGCACAAGCGAGTAAACCATCTCCTCAGCCAAAAGCTCCTGAAATACAAAAAGTTGAAGTTGTAGAAGTAGTACCTGTCGTTGAAAAACCAAAAGAACCTGAAGTTGTTGCTCCTAGAACCAAAACCTTAAAAGAAAAAGAGCTCGAATCTGGTCATATCGTGCAAGCTGCTCCTAAAAAAGAGATAGTCGATAACGGTGTCTCTGAAATAGTGGGTGATGATAAAGAGAATACGGAAGATAAAATAGATCCAACCAATGTGCAGAAGCGTAGAGGTTTGGTGATTGTTAAAAAGAAAAGACCTGATGTTAAAGAAGTAGAAGTTGAAGAGCGAGAAAGTCCATCATCTTTTTATGGTTCACGTGAAAACACTCCTTCTCGTAGCATGGAGTCCATGTTTGCCTCTTCAAATAATGCAAGTGAACTTCAAAAAAAGAAAAAGAAACTTAAAAAAGTTCCCGCTGAGAAAAAAACTACAACTGAGAAATTGGATATTGCTTTAAATATTGAGATGGCAGATACGAATATTGATACAGAAGAAGATGGAATGATCGTTCTTCCGGATCTTAACGTTGGTATCACCGTTAATGAAGAAGCAAAAAAGAAAAAACAGATTGATCCAAGTCAGATTAGAACAACCAAAAAAACCAATTTTGTAATGCAAGGAATTCAAAGAGTAGGGCGTAAACGTAGACGTCGTCCAGCTCAAGCTCAAGAAGTAGAAGCCATCAGTGCGATTGAAATTCCTGAAGAAATTAGGGTTTATGAATTTGCTGAAAAGATCAATAAAACTGTTAGCGAAGTTATTAAAGAGCTTTTTTCATTGGGAGTTATGTTTACAAAAAATGACTTTTTAGATAAAGATTCGATTGAAATTTTAGCTGATACTTTTGGTATCAATGTTACAACAGTCAATGATCAAGAATCTTTTGACTATGTTAAAGCATACGATGAAGAAGGTGAAGCGGGTGAGCAAAATCTTGTAGAGCGTGCGCCTGTTATTACCATTATGGGACACGTTGATCATGGTAAGACATCTCTTCTTGATTATATTAGAAGTGCCAAAGTTGCTGCGGGTGAAGCAGGTGGTATTACCCAACACGTGGGTGCTTATATGGTTGAAAAAAATGGTAGAAATATCACTTTTATCGACACTCCAGGTCACGAAGCTTTTACCGAGATGCGTTCTCGTGGTGCAAAAGTAACTGATATTGTTATTGTCGTTGTTGCAGCAGATGATGGTGTTAAACCTCAAACCAAAGAGGCAGTTGAGCATGCAAAAGCTGCGGGTGTGCCTATTATTATTGCTGTGAATAAAATGGATAAAGAATCTGCCAATCCAGATTTAGTGAAAGCACAATTAGCAGAACTTGGCATCACACCAATTGATTGGGGTGGTGATCATGAATTTGTACCTGTATCTGCAAAGACTGGTATGGGTATTGAAGATTTGCTTGAGACAATTTTATTACAAGCCGATCTTTTAGAACTTCAAGCTGATCCAAGTAGAGAGGTTAAAGCAACTGTTATTGAGAGCTCTTTGGAAAAAGGAAGAGGTCCTGTTGCGACCGTTGTGATTGAAGATGGTACGATGAGAGTCGGTGATATTGTTGTTGCCGGTATTGCTTTTGGAAAAGTAAAAGCATTGTTAAATGATTTAGGGCAGTCTGTCAAAGAAGCACTACCAGGTGAGCCAGTCGTTGTTCTTGGACTTAGTGAAGTTCCTGGGGCTGGAGAGACACTCATTAGTGTTAAAACCGATAAAATTGCGCGTGAATATGCGAAGAAAAAAGCAGAATACTTACGTCAAAAAGAGCTTTCTAAAACAACAAAAGTTAGTTTAGATGACCTTAGTGCGATGATTGCTGAGGGTGCTTTAAAAACACTTCCAGTCATCATTAAAGCAGACGTTCAAGGTAGTCTTGAAGCGATCAAAGGTAGTCTTGAGAAGATCAGAAACTCAGAAACTAAAGTTAATATTGTCAGTGCTGGTATCGGCGGAATTACTGAGAGCGATGTAGCCCTTGCAAGTGCGAGTTCAGACTGTATTATCTTAGGTTTCCATGTGCGTCCAACGGGTGTGGTTAAAGAAAAAGCAAGAAGTGCTGGTGTTGAGATTAAAACATACAATATTATTTATGATTTAATTGATGATGTTACGAATATCGTTACAGGACTTATGGCTCCGGTTATTCGTGAAGAGAATATCGGTCAAGCGATGGTTAGAGAAGTCTTCGCTGTGCCAAAACTTGGACACATTGCTGGTTGTATTGTAACGGACGGAACGATTAATAGAGGTGTTAAAATCAGGGTTATTCGTGAAGGTGTCATTATTTATGAAGGCAGTGTTTCATCTCTTAAACGTTTCAAAGATGACGTTAAAGAAGTGGGTAAAGGTTATGAGTGTGGTGTTGGTATCGAAGGCTACACCGATATTAAAGTAGGCGATTATATCGAGAGCTTTAAAGAGGTTGAAGAAAAAGCGAAGCTATGATAGATAAAAGTATTAAAATTCAGAGAACCCAGAGCGTTTTAAAAGAACTTATTCCTGAAGCACTTTCAACCTTAGATGATGAGATGCTTCGTGGGGTTTGTGTCATTGATGTTGAATGTAGTCGTGGAAAATATGATGCCATCGTCTATTTAGATGGTTCAGTCTATGATGAAAAAGAAAAGAGTTATATTCTTTCTCATTTACACCGCGTTCAACGACATATCCAAACGCACTGTATGCAAGCAGAAGGATGGTTTCGCTGTCCAAGTTTCAGATTTTATTTTGATGATACTCTTGAGCGTCAAAATAAAATGGATGTTTTGTTTGCAAAGGTTGAAGAAGAGCTAAAAAAAGGTAAAAAAAGCGATGATTGAAAGAGAGCAAATTGTTAAAATCGTGGAGAGTTGTGGCGTCTCATTATACGATACAGAAGTAGCAAACGAATTTGATAAAAAGATTTTCCGTATTTATATTACATCAAAAGAGGGCATTAGCCTTGATAAATGCGCTGAAGTAAGCCGTATTTTATCGCCTATTTTTGATTTAGAGCCACCACTTGATGGTGAGTACCTTTTTGAAGTAAGTTCTCCTGGAATAGAGCGAAAACTCACAAAGCCAGAACAGTATGTTGCTTCTGTTGGTGAGAAAGTCAAAGTAAAACTGAATACCAAAGAAAAATTTATTGGTGTTTTAGAAGCGTTTAGTGGTAACGTTGCCTCTGTGCGCGTTGAAAATGAACTCAAACAGATTTCTCTGGATGAGATTGAAAGTGCTCGAACTTATTTTGAATGGTAAGCGCATTTGACGCTGTTTTAATGCAAAAAGCACTTGATGCCGCTTGGGTGCATCAGGTGTTAACATTTCCAAATCCTTCTGTTGGCGCAGTGGTAAGCAATGACCAAGGCGATATTTTGGGGATTGGTGCACACAAAAAAGCAGGAACTCCCCACGCAGAAGTTCTCGCACTTAAAGCTGCTTATGAGAGTTTAACCAACGATACACGCATCACTGCCATAGACGATGCGACCGCATTACATACCTTTTTAAAAGAACATCACAACCAACTATTTCACAATCTTACGATACATGTAACACTAGAGCCTTGCAATCATTTTGGAAAGACGCCCCCTTGTGCATCACTTATTGAAGCACTTGGCCTGAAGCGCGTTGTTATTGGCTCCTTTGATGAAAGCGTATCTGCTAAAGGCGGTGGAGCATTTTTAGAAAAAAAAGGGGTAAACGTTCTTTTTGGGTGTCTCAAAGAGGCATGTGATTTGCTCTTAACACCTTTTACTTGTAAAGAAAAAAATAAACCCTTTGTTTTTTTTAAATTGGCTGTGAGCAGTAATGGTGTAACGACAGGTGGGATTATTACTTCCGAAGATTCGAGGAAAATGGTGCATTGCTTACGTGATCGTTGTGATCTTTTGGTGATTGGTGGCAATACAGTAAGGACAGATCGTCCCATTTTAGATGCAAGATTGTGTGAGGGGAAAGCGCCTGATATATTGATTCTTTCTAAGCAAAATACTTTTGACCGTACAATTCCTCTTTTTGGTGTTCCACATCGTTTGGTGAGTATTTCAGACAGTATAGACAAAATCAATGATTATAGTATGGTGATGGTTGAAGGTGGGCAAGGCTTTCTTAATGCACTCTCAAGCAAAATAAAGTGGTATTTGATTTTTGAATCGCCTCATGAAAAAGAGGGGAATCCGATTGTTCTACCAGTTGGATTAGAAAAGATATTTTCTCAAAAAATCGGAGAAGATACCATGAGTTGGTATTATAAACATGTTTGATGAATTTTTTATTTTTGAAATTTTCATTGTATTTTTTGCAAGTTTTTTTCATGGTATTGTAGGGTTTGGGTTCCCCATGGTGGCGACACCACTTTTTGTCCTTTTTTTAGACCTTAAACTCGCTGTTTTATATACCCTTTTCCCAACACTTGTTACCAATATTATCAGTCTAAAAAAAGAAAATTCTTTTGGCGATATCTGGAAAGAATTTTCGCCACTTATTCTCTCAGTCATGGTAGGAAGCATTATTGGAACACATCTTCTTGTCGTCTATTATAACCATTATTACAAATTGATAGTAGCAGCTGTGATGCTTTTGTATCTTAATAAAGAGAGATTACGTTTTTCCTTGACCCAAGTTGTAGCAAAACAGAAAAAAAGTATTACCGTTTTCATTGGGCTTTTGAGTGGCTTGGTTGGAGGTATGGCGAATATTATGTCACCTGTACTGATTATGTTAATTTTAGAGTTGAAACTTGATAAAAAACATGTCATTGGGGTTTTGAGTTTTTGTTTTATTGTCAATAAGACATTGCAAGTTCTCATTTTTGGGTACCACGGAAGTTTTACTATGGAAAATAGTACGCTTATTGCGGTATTTGTAGGGATAGCACTGATAGGTTTTGGGTTTGGAAATAAAATCCATGAGCGCATTGATGAAAAGCTTTATACGACAATTTTAAATCGTTTATTGTGGGTAATTTCTTTCTTCCTGATTTTCTCTACATTTTACATGTAGAGTTCATATTTGCGTAGCAAAAGGGTTTGTGCTTCTTTGTAAAGTGCGGTGTAGTCCGATGGAGTAGAATCAATGAGTGGCGCATATTTTTCATACGTTTTCCATACTTGAATGGCACCATCTTTTTTCCCTTTACATGCCAAGGCTAATGCTGTAGATGCATTGATGAGCCCTTTAAGAATTTTTGCTTCATCCTCCGATTCAGGAAGTTTTTTCAGACGATGCCACTCTTCTTCCAAAACTTCATGACCTTCAATAAACTCATCGTTTTCGACGACATTTAAAAACTGGGTAATTGCTAGCATTACAGGCTCTTTATTTTAGGGTTAAAGGAATGCATAGAAGCTCTTTATGTATCGTTGATACAAAGTTCTTAGTTATCAATGCATTCGCTATCAATAAGAATACCAAATTTTTTGCAAAATGGATAATAGTTTGATAGAGAGAAGAGATATCCAATGTAATATATTTGAGTCAAAAGCAAAATGCATGAGCGTAAATAAATTGGATAAATTTTTTATTTTAAAAGCAAAAAACTCTTTGAAAATAGAAAATGAGGTTAAATACAGATAAATCAAGATTTACAGGAGCCATTTTTGTCATTTTAGAGCGATATAATTGCTTTTTAGAAAAAGAAATTAAAGAAATGAAATAAGGTAGTTAAGGGATCAAAATTATCGTTATTTCTCATAAAGTTTTATTCATTAACATACGCTACCATTTCATTAAAAAGCGAGTATGCATGTGTGTTTGTCTTCTAAAGGTACTTTCAAGATTTAAGACCGCTTTAGAGCATTCAAATAGACTACTTTGTTCTTGCAAGATTTAGTGCTGTACTTACGTTTTTTACTAAAGCATATACTTACCATTAGAATAAGAGTAAAAGAGAAGCGTAATGTGCGCTAGAGTACGTATATTTTGTGACTTTTATGTAATGAGCATAGATAAAAGCAATTTAAATTTGCTTTATTTTAAAAAATTGGATAAACTAATTTCCTAGAAAGATGAGGTTCGAGTTCATCTTTGGTAGTTTTTTGATACGTGACCTTTAGTTAGCATCCTAAAATACTCCAAAAATACTCAATTTTCTACTTTTCGATTTTATAACAGGAGCATACGATGGCTTTATTAGAGGGAACCGTTAAATGGTTTAACAATGAAAAAGGTTTTGGTTTTATCCAACCAAATGATGGCGGAAAAGATGTATTCGTACACTTTCGTCAAGTTAATAGATCAGGTTATGGTCGTGTATCTTTGGCAGAAGGCCAAAAAGTTACTTATGAACTAGGCGAAGGTCCAAAAGGCCCACAAGCTGAGAACGTAACAGCACTATAATTCTTCGGAGGAGATTTTCTCCTCCACCTCTTTTTTAAACCAATATCTAAATTCACTTCCTTTTTTCTCTTCCGATCTTACTTCAATCACAATGCTATATTTGTCGCAAATACTTTTAACAATACTAAGTCCTATTCCAAATCCACCTTTGTAGATGTCACCACGATAATGACGCTCAAAGATTTTGTCAATTTCTTTAATCCCAACACCTTGATCTTTCACTCCAAAGCACAGATCATTCTCTTTTGTTTCTAAATATACTTCGATTGTCGTTTTAGGAGGTGAATATTTAATCGCATTGGTGAGATTATTGTCAATAATGCGTTGAAGCTCAATACGATTGATCTTACAATAGTGTTCAGGCTCAATATATGAGATAATCGTAATCTCTTTAGATGAACTCAGCGCTTCAAAATAAGCAATACGGTCTTCTAAAAACATAGAAAAATTGAGAAATTCTGTTGTGTAGGTGATGGTTTTATTTTTGATGAGGTATTCAAGATCATCGTAAAGCGTTGAAAGTGTTGAAAGTGCTGCAAGGGTTCGGCTGAGACGTTTATCTTTGTACTTTTTCACTAACCCTTCAATATTGAGTTGCATAATACCCAAAGGTGTTTTAAGCTCATGCATGACATCCGTAAAAAAGAGATTCATACGTGTTGAGGTTTCGATGTAGGGTTTGAGTAACAGCTTTAAAAGAAGATAAGAAAAAAGAAGCATTCCCACCAAAACAACACCAATAATAATTAAAATATCGAAAATAACCTGTGAATGTGAAATCTCTTTTTGCACCACTAAAAACTTTACATGTAAAGCATTGGAAGCCAGTGGGTATTTGTAAAACAGTGAAGTATTATTTTTGACAAATTCATCGCTAAATGATGGGATAGGTTCTTCAATCAGAGAAAAAACAATGTGGTTGTTCGCATCCAAAAGGGCACTTTTAAAAATGATGGAGCGAGGAAATAAAAAGGTTTTTTGCAAAGGCATAATACCCTGAATGGTTGCCTCAATCTCTTTGGCATAGCTTCGCAGCTGAACTTCTTGATTTACTTGATTAAGTCTAAGTGAAACGGAGAGATAATTTAAAATCGGAAAAGAAACAAGCAACAGAGTCAAAAAAGTGAGAATGATCGCAAAAATAAACGCATTTTTTGTCTCATTTTTCAATTTTATATCCTATGCCTTTAGCGGTAATAATAAAATCTTTCTCTGTTTTATCCCGTAGTTTTTTAATGAGCATTCGTATGTCGTTATTACCGATCTCTTTTCCTTCCCAAACGTATTCATGTATGAGCTCTGTGGAGATATAATTACCACGATTTTTGACTAAAACAAACAGAAGTTTTCGCTCAAAATTACTTAGGGTTATTTGCATGTCTTCACACCAGAGGCTTTGATCATTGCTGTGGTACGCAAAGCCATGGGTGAGAGGTATAACATCCAACGTAGAGTGCAAATGATAACTTTTGAGTGTTTGAGAAACACGGTATTGAAGCTCTTTAAGTGAAAAAGGCTTGCGCAAATAGTCATTACACCCAAGATCATAACCCAATGAGAGGTTGTTAATATCCGTGAGTGAAGTAATGAAAATAATGGGCAGATCAAGTTTAGCTTTGCGAACTTCTTTGAGTATGGCATACCCGTCCATATGCGGTACGCGAATATCTAAAAGTGCTAAATGGTAGTGGTGTTCAAAAAGCGCATCTAGTGCAAGAAGCCCATCATCAAAGGCATCGACTTTGTAGCCCATCTCTTCTAAAGAGTCTTTGATGCTCTCATTGTATGTATAGTCATCTTCAAGGAGTAGAATCTTCATCGAATCAGTACCTCATGTTGCAGGGAGTCTTGAATGGCGGGCTCCAACATTTTCACAGGTAAAGGTATTGCACGAGGCGCAAGGGAGGCTCTTAGCAACAGTGACTCTTTAAGTAAGGATTCTCCAAACCAAATACCAATGTAACCTACTTGTTTTGCTTCGATGTCAAAAAGAGGTGTAAAACCAAAAAGTGCGCCATTGGATCGCGCAAAACCTTGTTGCATAATCGGTGTTGAGACATTGGATATAAACGAGTTAATGCATCCTGAAGAGCAGTTGTTGCTGACGATAACATAGCCATCAATTTGTTGGAGCTCTTTCATCCATTCGCCAATTTCTAACAACTCTTTATCCATTAAAATAACAAAATTGATCTTTTTTGCACTGAGATTTTGAGCCACTTCATCAAAACTTATAATGATTTCCAGTGAACCTATAAACTCGTTTTTGTCAAAAATAGGACAGAGTGCTTTAATGTTAAGACGTTTACCAAGCTCTATGGCAACTAAAGGCACTTTGATTTGCTGCAGGAGTGAAATACCTTTGCGAAACGTGGAAAGATCATCGCCATAATCTTCAAAATCCCAACTTCGCACATACGCTTTAGCATCTTTGGTATGGAGTTGTACTTCGAGATTTTCGATTTGCAAGTAGTGTTTGATTTTGGGAATTTCTTTTTGCAAGGTTTCAAAAAGTAGTTTTCGATCATTTTTAAGATAGCCTTCTTTAAGGGCTTCATTTTGAGAGAGTATGAGAGAAACGCTCAGTGCGAGTTGCTTCTCATGCGAAATAAGCTCTTGTGTAAGTCCAAGTACGCTCTCCACACTATTTTTTGCATCTTCTATGTAAAGATTATGGTTGGCACGATAAATCAAAAAGCCAAATATAAGTATCGCGATACAAAAAAATCCGATAAGAAGCGTAAATAAGCGAAAATTTTTGATAGGGAGTCCTTTTTCGTAGAAACCATTGCAAAATTATACCTTAAAAGCGAAGCAGAGAAATTGACGTTAAATTGACACAAAAGGAGTAAGATAATCGTATAAATGAGAATCTAAAGGAGGCTTTTATGAAGATTGATTTAATGCTGCGTTTAGCGCTCGTTGTATCGTGTGCAAGCGGGCTTTTTGCACTTGATACTGCTGAGCTTAACAAACGCTCCGACAAAGGGTTTAAACCTGTGGTGGTGAAGGATTGGAAAGCACCCGATGAGAGTACGATTCCCAATAATATGTTCGGTGATACAGTGCGTTATGGTAAAGCGTTGGTTTCTGAAACCTATAAATACATAGGACCAGAAGTTGCTGATAAAAATATGCGTTATGCTGGCAATAATCTTGCCTGTGCCTCGTGTCATCAAGAAGCAGGAACTAAAAAATGGTCAGGACCTTTCATGGCATCTTTTACTTCATTTCCACAGTATCGCAACCGTGATGAGACAATTGGAAGCATCGAAGGGCGTGTTAATGGGTGTATGAATCGCAGTATGAATGGTAAATCTTTACCAGAAGATGGCAAAGAGATGCGCGCGATTGTGACGTATATGTATTGGCTAGGACAGGGCATTCCTTTAGGTGCTAAAGTCGAAGGTGCTGAATTCCCTCAGGTTAATCGCAAGATGATTATGAGCCAAGCGGCTGATCCTATCAAAGGTGAGAAAGTCTATCAAGAGTTTTGCGTTTCGTGCCATGGTGAGAATGGTCAAGGTGTCAAACGTGAAGGCAAGGCAAATGGTTATGAATTTCCACCGCTGTGGGGAAAAGACAGTTACAACACGGGAGCGGGTATGTACCGTGTGATTCGTGCCGCGGATTGGATTGGGGCAAATATGCCTTTGGGAGCGGACAATCACAACCGCATTTTAACGGATGAACAAGCGTATAATGTCGCTGCGTATATCAATAATTACGACAAACCACGCGATGTCAAAGCCAATCGTGAAAAAGACTTCCCTGATCTTAGTATGAAAGTACCTGATAGTGATATTGGACCTTACGATGATAACAAAACGCGTCACCAACACAAATTTGGCCCTTACCAAGGGATTATTATTCCTGCAAAAAAAGCGGAATAATCTTAAAACCGTGGCAGATTTTATTCTGCCACGTATCTCATCTACTTTAAAAATCCATATTTCTTACATGTCATGACTTTATGTTTAGACTATTTCTTTATAATATACTCTTATAAAATCAAATGGTGGGCTTTCTGCGCAATATCTGGAGCTTCGCTTGAAACGCATGTTGAGAGTTTTGTAAAAATTCTCGTAAAAATCAGAAAAGAGTATGCATGAACAAAGAAAAATTGGTCTTAGACACCCAAACCCTGCATCGTTTTATTCAACTCCATTGTGACAAAAAGCATCACGATGTGCCTAAAAAAAAGGATGTTTTGCAAGTCAATTTTAAAGAAGAGTCTTTGTGCGACCTACCTTTTAATCTATGTGAAGAGTGCGAAACCCTGTTTCTTTATGGGTATGGTAAGCTTAAAAATTGTCCGCATGAGCATAAACCAAGCTGTCGTAAATGCCCAGATCCGTGTTATGAAAAGCCTATGTGGAAAAAAATGGCGAATGTTATGATGTTCAGCGGTATGCACTTAGGACTCACTAAAATCCGAAAATTCTTTTCAAAATAATGTTGCCTTATCTAAGCCATAAAGCCTTTATGCAACGCATGTATGGCGAGGCGCTTTTTAGCATTCCTGTTAATCTTGAATTTGGTTGCCCCAACCGTGAGCGTGATGGTAGTGGAGGGTGCTCTTTTTGCCCCGAACACGGTGCACGTGCTGCTCAAATTGCCGATGCAAAGAGTGTGGAAGAGCAGATCCAAAAAGCACTCTCATTTGCCAAAAGGCGTTATAAAGCCTCTTCGTTTGCTCTGTACATTCAAGCCTACACTGGAACTTTTGCTTCGCTTGTCACGCAAAAAGAGGCGTATGAAAAACTTTTAAATCTTTACCCTTTTCGCGCTTTGCATATTGGCACCAGACCTGATTGTTTAAGCGAAGCAACCCTCACGTATTTGAGTGAACTCGCTCAGAAAATCGATGTCGTAGTGGAATTGGGCGTGCAAAGTTTGCATGATGTAAGTTTAAAGCGAATGAACCGTGGGCATAATGCAGCGTGCTCGCTTGACGCCATCAAACGTTTACATGCAAAAGGTCTGAAAGTTTACGCGCACCTGATTGTTGGTTTACCTGATGAAACGCCACAAATGTGGCAACAGAGCGTGCAAGGTTTAGTGGGTGCTGGCATCGATGGGATTAAATTTCACAACCTTCACATTATCGAAAAGACGGATTTGGCGCGCGAATATGCTCAAACACCTTTTGTGCTTTTAAATGAGTATGAATATGCCGAAGCGTTGATGGAATTGTTACGCTATATTCCTTCGCATATTCCCATTTTACGTCTTGCTACCGACACACCCAATCTGGAACTTATTGCCCCAAAATGGCAGATGGCAAAAGGGCAATTTGGAGAATATATAGTGCAAAGCATGCACTATCGTGGTATAAGACAGGGCGATTACATAGAAAAACTGCCTGTGCTTTTCTCTCCTTTAAAAACGGTTTTACTTGAAGATGGCAGTGTGAGTGCGTGGAGTGAAACATATCGTGATTATTACCACCCTAAAGCAGGTGCTTACCGCCAAGCTAAAGAACAATTTATTGAAAAATCAGATCTTAGAGCACGTCTTGAAAAAAGCGATGTTTCTCTTTTAGAGATTGGTTTTGGGATGGGATACAATGTACTTGAAGCATTGAAATTGGCTCAAAATGGAGCTAAAAATTCTTTGACTGTAAAGGCAATCGATCAGGATAGAATGCTCTTACAAAAAAGCATAGAGGTTGTCTCCGATCCTTTACATGTAAAACTTTTAAAGGCACTTTTTACATGTAACCACTATGAAAGTGATTATACGAAGGTTGAGTTTCTGAACACTGAAGCGCGCTATGCCATCACGCATTTGAGTGAATCGTTTGATGTCATCTTTTTAGACCCCTTTTTAGAGAGCAATAACGCTTCTTTGGTTACATTAGAGTTTTTTCAAGCACTACGAAACCTCCTCAACCCAAACGGTGTTTTGGTTGCATCTACTTCTTTGTATGTAAGCCAAGTGGGACTTAATCTTGCAGGGTTTGACGTGCGCGTAAGCAACGATAAAAAGAGCGACATTAAGGGTCTTGTAGCTACGCTTTCTTCGTCAAGCATTTTGCATACAAAAGAGCCGTATCGTGATTCATACTTAACACTCAGCGATAAAGAGATTGAAACATTGCATCAAAAATCGTCTTTATAAAAACTACTTTAGTTCAATAATTTACATAAAATTTACATACCTATTCTAAGATACCTCCATAGAAATCTTAGAAAAAGGATGAAAGATGACTCAAATGCTTAGCCGAAGAAGTTTTCTAAAGCTCTCTTCTACCGCTGCAGCAGTTGCAGGACTCTCAAGTATTCCCGGAACGCTGGGCGCACTGGAAGAGAGTCAAAAGCAACTTAAAGGCAATGCCAAATTTACACCGAGTATTTGTGAGATGTGCACAAGTTCGTGTACCATTGAAGCACGTGTGGAAGATGGAAAAGGAATGTTTATTCGTGGTAATCCAGCGGATAAAGGACGAGGTGGTAAAGTCTGTGCTAGGGGAAGTGCTGGGTTTAATCAACTCTACGATCCACAACGCTTGGTGAAACCAATCATGCGTGTAGGTGAGAGAGGCGAAGGAAAGTGGAAAGAGGTCAGTTGGGACGAAGCATACACTTTCATTGCCAAAAAACTCGATGATATCAAACAAAAATATGGTGCACACACCGTTGCATTTACCGCACGTAGTGGCTGGAATAAAACATGGTTCCATAATTTAGCGCAAGCGTACGGTTCACACAACCTTTTTGGACACGAAGCAACCTGTCCATTGGCGTATGACTTGGCGATGGATGATATTTTTGAAAACGGAATCAGTCGTGATTTTGCAAAATCAAAATATATTATTAACCTAAGCCATAACGTATTTGAGGGAATTGTTATCTCTTACGCACGTCAGTACATGGATGCGATGGAACATGGTGGGAAAGTTATCTGTTTAGATCCTCGTTTTTCAACAATGGCAGCCAAAGCGAATGAATGGCATCCTATCAAACCAGGGCATGACCTTCCGTTTGTTTTAGCATTTATTCACACACTCATTAACGAAAACCTTTACAATAAAAAATTTGTTGAAAAATATTGCGAAGGCTTTGAAGAACTTAAAGCTTCTGTTGCTGAGTTTACCCCTGAAAAAATGGCAGTAGAGTGTGATATTTCAGCTGACATTATTAAACGAATGGCACGTGAATTTGCCAAGGCTGCGCCTAAAGCGATTTTCGATTTCTGTCACAGGGTTACCTTAACGCCTCAAGAGTTAGAGCTTCGCCGTGCGATTATGATGTGTAACGTTTTAGTTGGTGCGGTTGAGCAAGAAGGCGGTTACTATCTTAACAAAGGTGCGGGCTTTTACAATAAATTCTTAGGTGAAGGTGATGCAAAAGCACCAACACTTAAAAAGCCAAAAATTCCTGCATATCCAAAAGTTGAGGTTCCTCGAATAGACCGCATTGGCGAAAAAGACAGTGAATTTTTCTTGGCAAAAAAAGGCAACGGTATCGTTACCCTTGTTCCCCATGCCGCACTCAATGAATTACCAGGGGTAGGTTATAAAATTCATGGTTGGTTTATAGCACGTAATAATCCCGTTATGACACAGTCCAATACTGAAAATGTCATCAAAGCACTTAAAGCCATGGATTTGGTCGTTGTTTATGATATACAAGTCTCCGATACCGCATGGTTTGCTGACATCGTTCTTCCTGATACAACGTACTTAGAGCGAGATGAAGAGTTTACAGCAAGTGGCGGTAAAAACCCAGGCTATTCAGTAGGTCGTCAAAAAGTGGTTGAGCCTATTGGCGAGTGTCGTCCAGGGTGGAGAGTGGCAAAAGAGTTAGCCGAAAAAATGGGCTTAGGAGCATATTTCCCTTACAAAGACATTGAAGATTATCGTCTGCAACAAGTGGGTGATAATATCGATCTTTTAGCCAAACTCAAAGCAACGGGCATGTCAAGTTTTGGTGTACCACTTCTTTTACAAGATAAAAAAAGTGTAGCAGAATTTGTGAAAAAATTCCCAAGTGCTGCAAGCAAAGTGAATCAAGAAGGTACCATTGATTTTCCACATAAAATCAAACTTTTCAGCCCAGAGCTCGAAGCAGTTTCCAAAAAAGGTGCTTTAAGTTATGAGCCTTTTAAATACAAAGAAGCGGATGAGCTTTATTTTATCAACGGAAAATCAGCAGTTCGTACAAACGGTCATAACGGTAACAATGCATGGCTTAACAATCTTTTAGATGATGCGGCAGTATGGATTCATCCAAAAACGGCAGAACGTCTTGGCATTAAAAATGGCGATAAAATTGAACTTTCCAATAAATATGCAACACAAAAAGGTAAAGCGCTCGTCACCAAGGGTGTGCGAGAAGACACCGTATTTGCGTACTTTGGATTTGGTCACATCAGCAAAGAGCTTAAACGAGCTTACGGCAAAGGTGTTAACAGCAATTCGCTCTATTCGCCTTTGGTATCGCCAAACTCAGGTATGAACCTGCATGTCGTTGGCGTCAAAGTCAAAAAAGCGTAAGGGGAGGAAAAAACAATGGCAAAAAAATATGGAATGATCCACGACAATAACCTGTGCATTGGCTGTCAAGCGTGCAACGTTGCGTGTAGATCTGAAAATAAAATACCAGAATCAGTATATCGTTTGCAAGTATGGGTGAAACAAGAAGAGTACCCAAATGGAAGTTTGGGTTATGAATATCACCGCCAATCGTGTGTTCAATGTGAAAATACTCCATGTGTGAGTGTCTGCCCAACAAAAGCTTCACATGTCAATGAAGAGGGCATTGTTTTAGTGGACGTTGATTTGTGTGTAGGCTGTTTGTACTGTGTTGCGGCCTGTCCTTACCAAGCACGTTATGTTCACCCTGTAACCAAAGCGCCTGATAAATGTACCTTTTGTCATGAATCACGTTTAAGTCGTGGCGAAGAACCAGCGTGTGTAACCGTATGCCCAACAGATGCACTTACATTTGGTGATCTCAATGATCCAAAAAGTAAGATCAACAAAATGCTTTCTGAAAAAGTTACTTACCGTCAAAAAGAAAAATTGGGAACAAGCCCAAAAATGTTTATCGTACCGAACCATAAAGGAGGGATCAACTCATGAATCAGATTTGGGGCTCAATGGAGCAATACTCAACTGTTGTATGGCATTGGCCGATTGCGGTCTATCTTTTCCTAGCAGGACTTTCTGCGGGAGCGATTATTTCGGCGATTGTGGTTAAATGGATGAAAGGCAATGATGTCTCTTCAAGCGATGGAATCATCAAAGCGGGCGCTATTTTGGCACCTGTTACGATTGGTGCGGGTTTATGTCTTTTGATTTTCGATCTTACCCGTCCATTGATGTTTTGGAAATTACTCATTCATTATAATTTTGGCTCGGTAATGACACTGGGTGTTTTAGCCCTGTTTGCTTACTTCCCTGTGGTGATCCTCTTTTTACTGGGTGTCTTTAAAAAAGAGCTTATTGATAATGGACCGTTTAAATTTTTAGCGCCTGTTGCAGATTTTGCATTGGCTCAATCTAAAATGATAGAGAGTATAACACTTGTTTTAGCGGTCGGTGTAGGTGCATATACCGGTTTCTTACTTTCAGCGATGAACAGTTATCCACTGTTAAATACACCAATTTTGCCAGCACTTTTCTTGGCTTCAGGTGTATCTGCAGGTATTTCAGCCAACCTTGTTGTAGGACTTTTATTCTTTAAAAGCTCAACAGGCGAGAGCAATGTGGGCTACTTGCACGGACTGGATGTCAAAGTTATCTTTGCAGAACTCTTCTTCCTCTTCATTCTCTTTGTGGGTATGATGTATCAAGGAGGTGCTACGGCACATGTTGCTGGTGCAGCTTTGAGTACAGGTGGACTTGCAAGCCTTCTTTGGATTGGTGTTATTGGTCTTGGGTTGATTTTACCTATTGGTCTTAATTTTGCACTGCCTCACGGTGTCAAACACTCACATGGTTTTGTGATCTTTAATGCATTAATTGTTTTAGTGGGCGTTTTAGCACTTCGTTATTATATTCTCTATGCAGGTCAAACCTTCGTAGGATAAGCCTTTCATTGTAAAAACTCCCTCTATTGAGGGGGTTCCTTCATTTTTAGTTACAATATGTAAATATGAAATCGTGTCATAGAACAATCTTTCTTTAAAACAAGTACTATTAGGCAAATATTAGGTAAATTGGTAGATAATATTTTGTATAAGTAAGGCAAGACAGTGAAGCTGATTAACTATAGCTACGAAACGCCGGAAGCATTAGAACACTTTACACGAACTTATTTTAGACCTCATGATCATCTTTTTATTCAGCTCTTTTGTGGCAATGTCGATAAAACAAAAATTACAGAAATTCTTCACTTTTTCAAACAAAATTTTTCCAAAACAGTTATTATAGGTGCAAGTACAGCCGGTGAAATTAAATCGGGTCGCATTCAAAGTGGTACGATACAAATTAGCTTTTGCCATCTTGAAAAGAGCGTTGCCAAAGCTTATTATTTTGCAGATGTAAACTTTGAAAGTGGACAAAAAGCAGCTTTAAGTCTTTTAGAAAAAGAGACCAAAGTATGCATTGCATTAGCACACCCTTTTGCCAAGGATGATAGTGAAGATTTTATAGAAGGATTTAATAGCCTAAGAGCAGATATGCCAATAGCAGGCGGTAATGCAGCCGATGAATTTTTGTTTGAGAGTGCTTTTATTATCTGGGAAAATCAGATTGTAGATCAAGGCATTGTGATAGTAACCCTGAGTGGTAAAACATTACATGTCAATAATAACTACTCACTGGGTTGGACCCAAATGGGTAAAGAACTTAGCGTGACCAAGGTGGAAAAAGGAACGATCTATGAGATCGACCACCAACCAATTCAAGAGGTTTATCAGCACTATTTAGGGAACGATGTTCTTCAAAATCTTCCCAATAGTGCTATGGAGTTTCCTTTTGTTTCAACACGTGATGACATTGAAGTGTGTCGTTCGCTTATTGGTGTCAATGCTGATGGCTCTCTTATTTTTTCAGGGCATTTGAGTGAGGGAGAGAAAGTACGTTTTTCGATTGGAAATGTTGAAGAAATTATGGATAAAGCTGTTGCCATACAGGAGCAGATTAATGAAAAACCTGTTGAAGCAATCTTCGTTTATTCGTGTGCAGTACGTAAACGTTTTTTACAAAAACAACTCAATTATGAATTGGGACTTTTGCAGCAAATCGCACCCAGTGCAGGTTTTTTTACCTACGGAGAGTTTTTTCACTCAAAGCACAAAAATCAACTTCTCAATGTCACGACCACCGTGTTAGCGCTGAGTGAATCAGACTATATCATCTCGCATCCGTTGGGCGAAAAACCCGAAGTGAACTGCTCAACGCTTAAGTCTTTAACCCACCTTGTTAACACGACGCAACATGAACTTGATGTCAATCTAAACTTTTTAAATCAGTATAAGATGATCTTGGATCAAAGCGCTATTGTGTCTAAAATGGATACCAAGGGAAATATAGTCTATGTTAATGATGCTTTTTGCAGGGTGACAGAATTAAGTAAACAAGAGATTATAGGAACACAACACAGCAGATTTAGACATCCAAATGCGGATATATTTCTTTACCGTGACCTTTGGAATAGCTTGCAACGAAAAGAGATTTGGAGTGGTGTCCTTCACTGCATTAATTCCAAAGGGAAAACGTATTATATTAAATGTACTGTCATGCCTTTTTTAGATGAGAAAGGTACTATCGTTGAGTATATTACCAGTAGCATTGATATTACGGATCTTATTTTAAAAGAGCAGCTCATAGAGCAGCATTTTAAAGATGAACTCACAGGTTTTGGGAATCGCGAAGCACTCTTTCATAGGCTTCGTCTCGATACTGAGCAAAAACTTTTAATATTGCTCAATCTCGTAGGATTTTCGGAGATCAATGATTATTTGGGATACGATGTCGGTGATGATCTTTTAAAACAAATCGCTAATTTTTTAGTAAGAACCTTTGATAACCATGCCGAGGTTGTTTTTCGTATCAATGGCGATGAATTCGCCGTTTTGTTGGTGGAAGATGATCAAAAAATACTCCATACATTGCATGAGAAAATCAAGCGAATGATACACAGTCTTGAAAAAAAGGTCTTTACGATTAAAGGCTATGAAGTTGTGGTAAGACTCAATGTAGGGGTTGCAAGAGGCTCATCCGATGAGATTTATATGCAGTCGCATATCGCACTCAAAGAAGCAAAACTACACAATCAAGCGGTTATGTTTTATGACAGCAATGAAACACTCAAAGTCAAAACTAAACAAAATATTCAAGTGATTCAAAAGATCAGGGCTGCGATTGAAAATGATCGCATCGTGCCATTTTTTCAAGGTATTTATGACAATAAATTGCATAAAATTACCAAATACGAAGTGCTTATGCGCCTGCAAGAAGAAGATGGTACTTACCTGAGTCCTTACTACTTTTTAGATCAAGCGAAGAAGACACGACTTTATGAAAAGCTTACCAAGATAATCATTCAAAAGTCTTTTGCTTACCTTCAAAACTTTGATGTTGATTTTTCGATTAATCTTACCAAAGGCGATATTCTCTCCTCATCTGTTAAAGAGTATTTGTATGAAAACATTAAAAAATATCAGTGCGCTCATCGGGTCGTTTTAGAGATTGTTGAGTCTGAGGGTATTGAAAATTTTAGTGAGATTACAGCATTTATCCACGAGGTTAAATCTTTGGGATGTCGTATAGCAATTGATGACTTTGGAACAGGGTACTCTAACTTTGCCTACTTGGACAAATTAGAGGTTGATATTATTAAAATCGATGGCTCACTCATTAAAGACATTGACACCAATGAAACCAGTGCAATGACGGTTGAAACTATCATCTCTTTTGCCCATAAAATGGGCTATTCTATTGTTGCGGAATATGTGGATCGCATGAGCGTTCAAGAAAAATTACAAAGTTTAAAGGTAGATTTTTCACAAGGTTACCTCTTTAGTAAACCAAGCCCCATCATTTCACTTTAAAGCCAAATTATCATACAATAGTATTAAACTAGACAAGGCTAAAGTATGGCATATTTCCAAGCGCGACGAGACTTCTTAAAGGTAGTAACAACCGGTGTATCCGCCACGGCTTTGATACCTGGAAGTTTGGGCGCATTAGGCGATATGGCTCTTAAGGGTGAAGATAAATTTATCCGCTCCATTTGTGAGATGTGTAGCAGTCGTTGCCCGATGGAAGCACGTGTTGTTAATGGCAAAACGGTTCTTATTCAAGGCAATGCATTTAGTAAAGAGATGGGAACGAGCTTATGTGCCAAAGGCGTTGCAGGTGCTTCTCAGCTGTACGATACTCAAAGGCTTGTTACACCACTTATTCGTGCGGGTAAACGTGGTGAAAACATGTGGCGGGAAGCCAGTTGGGATGAGGCGTTAAGTTTGATTTCCACAAAACTTTCTGCACTTAAAGAGCGCTATGGTGCTCGCAGTGTCCTTTTTTCCGCTAAAACAGGTGAACAGTACGACTTGTTACGCTCTTTTGCCTCGGCATTTGGCTCACCCAATGTTTTTTCGCACTGGAGTACGTGTCCTATTGCCATAGAAAGTGCCTTTAGCCATACGTTTGGCGAGAAGTTGTACCGTGATTTTGAAAACAGTACCTACATCCTGAACTTTGGGCATAACCTTTTTGAGGGTTTAGATATTCCTCTCACCAAAGCAATGGCACATTTTAGCGCTAATCCTTCCAAAAAATTGGTTGTGTTTGATCCTCGTTTTTCCGTTATGGCTTCTAAAGCGAATGAGTGGCATCCCATTAAAGCTGGCAGTGACTTAGCGTTTGTGCTTTCTCTTTTGCATGTATGGATTAGGGATGGTAAATTTGATAAGAAATTTGTCGAAGACTATACCATCGGTTTTGACAAACTAGTAGCGTCAGTAAAAGAGGCAACACCACAATGGCAGCAAACGATTACAGGCATTGATGCTAAAGTGGTTGAACGTATTGCAGCGGAGGTTTATGCAGCTGCTCCGAAATGCATTATAGATTGGGGGCATAAAGCCACGACCACTCAAGCAGAGTACCAACGTACACGTGCCATTTTGGTGGCAAATATTTTAATGGGAAATGTGGAAAAAGAGGGTGGTATTTATTTTGCTAAGACAGCTGAGCGCATCAATGCCCTTGCGGGGGAAAAAGTCGTTCCTGAACTGAATGATCCTTACCCAAGACCACGTATCAATGAGCCTCGCCTTGATGGCGCGGGTGAAGAGGGACCGTATCGTTTCGTTTCCCGCTCACATGGTGTTCTTCAAGCTATACCTGATGCGATTCTTTCGCAAACGCCTTATGAAATTAAAGGGTGGTTTTTAACAAGGCACAACCCTTTGGTAACGGTGGCTCATCCGCAAAAGATGAAAGAGGCGATGGATCAGTTGGAATTTATTGTGGTGAATGACATTTATCTCAGCGAGACTGCGATGATGGCAGATGTTGTTTTGCCCGAATCGACCTATTTGGAGCGTGATGAGGGCATTAGTAAAAGTGGTTTTAAAACACCTATGTACGCGATGCGTAACCGTATTGTCGAGCCTTTGCATCACAACAAGAGTGCCATTGAAATCATTCGTGATCTTGCGGAACGTATGGGCTTTGGAAAGCATTATGCGTGGAAAAATATTCCGGAGTTGAGGGCTTACCAAGCTAAAGGCAATGCAGAGCTTTTACAAACGCTTCTCATGCGTGGTATTGCTTCATTTGATGTGCCACCTCTTTTGGCACTCACACCTTCTTCCGTGGAGCGTTTTTGTGAGCGTTTTCCTCATAGCATGCAGAGCAGAGATAACCAAGGACTCTTTAGTCATCTTTTGAGGCAGCTTAAAACACCTTCCCAAAAAATTGAGATTTATTGTGCTGAGGTTGAAAAATATTTTAAAGGCTATGGTCTACCAAAGGCTGTAGATATGGATGTGACACAAGGGTATGATTATGTGCTGACCAGTGGAAAAAGTGCTGTGCATACCAATGGACACACGCAGAATATTCCTTATTTGCATATGTTGCTCTCCTCAAATCCTATTTGGATGCACCCCGATACGGCTAAAGCACATGGTTTAAAACAAGGAGACACATTCTTTCTTCAAAATAGTATCTCGAAAGAGAAGGGATGTGTATTCATCACAGAGGGCATTCGCCCCGATACACTTTTTGCGTATATGGGATTTGGGAGGGATGCACCCGCTTTAAAACGCGCACATGGTAAAGGGACAAACCCTTCAAAGCTTTTATCACTCAAGAGTGCAACACTCTGTGGGGCAATGATCACCAATGTTGGTGTCAAAATTACAAAGGTATAGGGCAGCATAATGGAAAAGCAGTACCGACTTTTGTATGATGAAAACCTTTGCATTGGGTGTCAAGCGTGTAGCGTAGCGTGTCGGGTGGAGAACAGTGTGCCTGATGATTTGTACAGGGTTCAAGTGCATATGCAAACTCTTGGGACTTTCCCCAATCTTGGGATGAACTACGAGCGCCTCTCCTGTGTGATGTGTGAGAATCCTCCTTGTGTAAGTGTTTGCCCAACCAATGCTTCATTTCAGAGTAAAGATGGGTTGGTGCATATTGATGAAAGGGCGTGTATTAGTTGTAAATACTGCATACTCGCCTGTCCTTACCATGCCCGTTTCATCAATCCTTTAAAAAACGTGGTAGAAAAATGTACTTTTTGTTATGAGACACGTGTCTCAAAAGAGCTTTTACCCTCCTGTGTGAGTACATGTCCGACCGATGCTCTTACGTTTGGTGATATGCGTCAAAAAAATTCTTTGGTACATCAAAAATCGCAAAAAGAGGTGTTGATATTTCCAAAAGCACACCTTGGAACCAAGCCTAAAGTAGCGTTTATTCCTAACCGTAAAGGAGTCAAGTCATGAGTCCAATGTGGGGAAGTGTGGAACAATACAGTACGATTCATTGGTCATGGGCGATTGCGATTTATCTTTTCTTAGCGGGGCTTAGCTCAGGTTCTATCCTTGTGGCATTGCTCGTAAAATGGAACCGACATGAGCGCAGTAACTCCTCTATTTGGGATGCCATTATCAAAGCGGGTGCTGTGGTAGCTCCTATGGCAATTTTTTTAGGGTTACTTCTTTTGGTAATCGATTTGGGACGACCGCTCTCTTTTTACTGGTTATTGATTCGCTATAACATCACCTCTGTCATGAGTTTGGGTGTGCTTTTTTTGCTGATTTATACACCTATTGTCATGGTGTTTATGCTATTGGTTTTTGAGCGTAGTGTCATCAAACACCCTTTTTTAGCCCCTTTAGAAGGGCTGATTACCCTTGTGAAAAGTTTTCACTCGTATGCTAAAATTATTGAGTATTTTCTTTTTGGTGCAGCGCTGTGTGTAGGTTCTTACACGGGGTTTTTACTTTCGGCTTTGTATGCGATTCCTTTGTGGAACAGTCCTCTTTTGCCTATATTATTTTTAACCTCAAGCCTCTCTTCTGGCGTTGCGGTTAACATTCTTATTGGACTACTTTTTTTCAAAAGCACGATTAATACGGAGAGCATTAAGTATCTTTTGGTTTTGGATACCAGAGTTATTTTAACAGAGTTGCCTCTTTTAGGGCTTTTTTTTATAGGGATGTTTTACGCAGGAGGCGATGCACCAAGTGCCGCAAAAGCAGCTCTCACACAGGGGTTTTGGGCAGGAATTTTTTGGCTTGGCGTTATTGGCGTTGGGCTTGGACTTCCGCTGTTAACGGTTATTGTGGCACTTCGCAGTCATGTGTACCGTGTCGGTTACATCGTGATTAACTCGATGGTCGTTATTTTAGGCGTATTGATGCTGCGTTACTACATCATTTATGCGGGACAAATTTATCTTGGTTAAGGAAAAAGGTATGAAAATCTTACTGTTGGAAGATGACTACAATTACAATGAGAGCATTAAGGAGTACTTAGAGCTTTTGGGGTATGAAGTCGATGCCTTTTTTGATGGGGAGAGTGCGCTAGATGCCATAATGCAAAAGTGCTACTACCTCTTTTTGTTAGATGTTAAAGTGCCTAAAATAAGTGGTCATCAGCTTATTACACATATTAAAGAGGCAAATATTACAACGCCGATTATCATTATGACGTCACTCGTGGATATTGATAACATCGAAATTGGCTATGAGCTTGGCTGTAACGATTACCTCAAAAAACCTTTTGAGCTAAAAGAGTTGGAGCTTCGCGTGAAAGAGCTGATTAAAAAACATTATCAAACCAATACAGCAGGTGAGTTTCACCTCAGTTGCGGGTTTGTTTTTAATTTTGAAACAGGAGAGCTCAAAAAAGAGGATAAGAGCGTTTCTCTGACCTCCAAAGAGCTTGACTTGGTACGTTTTTTGATTCGTCGTAAAAATACTTTTTGTGACATAGAGTTGATCCGTGAAAATGTATGGGAAGGCAAAGAGATTAGTTACGCTGATATTCGTATGTATATCAGGAAGATTCGGCTTAAAGTTGATGAAGAGCTTATCAAATCTTCCCGTGGTTTAGGATACCGCATTGATGTTATCGCTTAATCCTTTTCGCTCGGTCTTAGTTTATACCCTCATCGTGATGGCACTTTTTTGTGTGCCCAGTTATTTTGCGATTCAAAGCACAATCATGGAAGAGAAGTACAAAGCGACTCAAGAAATTTTAGAGTGGGTCGATGCCCATGAAAAGAGTATTTTTGAAAAAGAGCACTTTGAAATACCAAAGAGTGTACGTTTTCACATCAATATTTACGATGCGACCCATACACTCTATTATCAAGGCATTCAAGAATCTCTGAGTGATTTTAATTTTAAAGTGCGTGTGATTTATCCATTTTTGTACTACCAAAAAGAGATTAAAAAAGATACAGAGCTTTTTTACCTTGTGGTTGAATTACAACTTAACTATGCAAAAATCATTTTTATTACCACAATGCTTTTTTTTATTGTACTTTTTTTGATTTACTTAATGAGCAATGTCTTTATCAATTCAAGTATTTACCCTTATAAGAAAATGCAACGCTACATGAATGACTTTTTTAATGACTCTATGCATGAACTTAAAACGCCTTTGGGTGTCATCAACATTAATGTTGAATTGCTTTCAAGTTATGTAAATTCTTCGAAGCATCTTCAGCGTATTAACGCGGCTACCAAACAGATGCAAATGACGTATGAAGACGTAGAATACTACATCAAACACAAAAAAGTGACGTATAACAAAGAACCCATTAATCTTTCAGAGTATCTGGATTCGCGTATTGCTTTTTTTGAAGATATTGCTGTTTCGAAGTCCATGGTATTGGAACATCACGTAGAACCTGATATGTTGATTTACATCAGTAAAGTGGAACTACAACGCATTATTGATAACACACTTTCCAATGCTATCAAATACTCGTTTTTCCAAGGTAAAGTGGAGATCAAACTCTATGCAAAAGATGAAGAGCATTGTGTCATGAGTTTTCAAGATTATGGGCAGGGCATCAAAGATCTTTACAAAGTATTTCAACGCTTTGAGCGTGAAGATTCGGTGCAGGGTGGTTTTGGTTTAGGGCTCAATATCGTTCAAAATATTTGCAATAAAAATGACATCGATATAGACATTGAATCGTATGAAAACAGAGGTTCATGTTTTACGTATGTTTTTAAACTTGATAAAAAGAAACTCTTAGACAGTGTGGATGATGACGAAACAAGGGGTGAACGATGAAAGAAAAAAGGTTTTTTCTAAGTGCGGCGATGATGCTTTTCTTTGGGCTTATCATGCTCTTTTTATATGATAAATCCATTGCTTATGAAGAGGAAGAGACACTTAAAAAACAGATGGATGCACTTTTGCTAACCCTGCATAATAAAATTGAAGAGACAACTAAAATCTCACTTGCCAGCTCTGTGATTTTAGCCAAAAGTCCACATGTGGTTGCCTGTTTGAGCCAACAAGAGAGAGACCACTGTTTGCAGTATTTACTTGAAATAAAAAATAGTATGGCACAAGCCAATATTTTTGATAATACAAGGTTGCACTTGCATACCAAAGATTTTAAAAGTTTTATGCGCCTATGGGATTACAGCAATCAAAATAATGATGATCTCAGTACCTTCCGACATGCACTTGAAAAAATAAAACAGACAAAGCACCCTATTCACGGTGTGGAGATTGGACGGTATGGAATGTTCATGCGTGCCATTGCGCCTGTTTTCCAAAAAGAAGACTATGTTGGAACCATAGAAACGGTGGTAGATTTTAAAGATCTTAATGACTACTTTAAAAAAGATGGTGTTGAACTGTATGTTCTCATGAAAAATGAGTATTTACCTATTGCCAATGCATCGAGTTACAGTAAAAAACTGATGCTTGATAATTACACGATTGTAAACCAAGAAATTAATGGGCTTAATTTTATTAAAGAGATCAACCTGCAAGGTACAGGCTATCTTAAACGGGGTGATTATTACGTGCTTTACACCCCTATTGTCGATATTAATGGAGAGCATGTTGGCTTTTTTGTGCTCACATGGAGTGAAAGCCTTTCCTTAGCCTCTTTTAAAGGGTAAGGTTTTTACGCGCCTCATTGCGGATGCAATCCATCCCCATGTAAAACTCTTTCATCATCACTAAAAAGAGGTAGTCACCAAACTCAGTGGTGGTGATACTCTCTTTATGCTCTTTGATAGCTTTGGCAAATTTTAGAAGCATAAGCTCTTTCCCAAGCACATCATTGATATTTTTTTCAAACATAGTGTGAAATTTTTTCTTAGAAAGATGCCCGTTAAAAAGATCAACCATTAAACGATAATACATGCGAGAATTGGTGGGAAATGTGCGTTCTTTTGTGACCGCACAGCGTTTTTCTTGTATACGTGTTGCATACTGATCCAGAGCAAATTCATTGAGATAAAGCGTATCTTTTAGAAAACTAAAAGAGCCTGAACCTACACCGACATACTCTTCATTGTCGATGATATATTCATCGATAATCAAATCGCTCTCTTTGGAAAAAGACCAGCCATGACGTGAAGGATAACTCTCTTTGAGGGATTCTTTAATAATTCCAAAAAAGTTGTATTCATTTTCAAGGCTAAATTCTCCTAGTGTTTTTTTAACACTATTTTTAACCAAAGAAGAGGTCATAAGCGGATAAACACTTGTTTGTTCAGGAGAGAGTTTTTTAAGTATATCAAGATCGCGACGTAAGCCTTCTTGGTTTTGGGTTGGAAAATTGAAGATGAGATCCACGCTGGTGATAGGTAATATCCCTAACATCGAATTAATTTTTTCGTATACCTCTTCACCTGTGCCAAATTTTTCATAACGCCCCAGTTTTTTCAAAAGATCATCATCAAAGGTTTGAACACCCACAGAGAGACGATCGACTAAACCATGTAGGCGTGTTACGGTCTCTTTTTGAATATGGTTTGGATCGGTTTCACATGAGACATGCTCGATAGAAAAGAGTTTTTTGACAAACTCAATGGTTTCAATGAGCTCTTCTTCATCAATCAAAGGTGTACCGCCTCCAATCACCAAATAGTTAAAATCATACCCCAACTCTTTGACATGTAAAATCTCATCACGTAAGTGGCGGTAGTATTTTACAGCCGCTTCTTTGGTGTAAGTAAATTTGTTAAAAGAACAGTAGGGACAAAACATCGTACAAAAAGGAATATGAATATACAGGAGATACTTTTTTGCTTCCGGAGGTGGCGGTAATCCTAATGAGGGTTTTTCCACATGTAAATAGTGTTTTGTGTATTGGCTCATAAAATAACTGGTTGCATTAGTAATGATTTTCGATTGACGGGACTGCATTCTAATCCTTAATACTTATTTATATTTTTAAATTAATAAAAAATTATAGTGATTCTTTGTGATATTAAGAATGCGTTTTGTTATAAACCGCTCCTTAATAAATTTTCAAGTCCATTATAAGCTAGGAGTGTAATTTTTATGTAAACAAATAGCTCTATAACTCAAAATGTTAAAAAATCAAGCAGGTATAGTACCTCTAAAGAAGGAGAAAATAAGGGGGCAATTTTCACGATAAGTTCACTTTTTTAACTATAATATGTTTTTATTCTAAAGTGGAGCATTTCAATGAAATTACAAAAACTTATTTTAACCTTGCTAGGTAGTGTGATACTAAGTTCATCAGCACTGCTTGCCGCTGACTTTGATTGGATCGTAAGCCTAAACGTCCGATCACATGAAGATCCTTATAGCTACAGATATGGGTTAGCAGATCGTTTTGGGTATAGAGAACCTGATGTTATGGTTATTTTATCAAGCGTGTATGCACCAGCAGATGCCTACATGATTTTTCGTCTTGCCGAGCTCTCAGGACGAACGCCTGAGTATATTTTAAGAGTTTACCGTGAAAGAAGAAATCGTGGTTGGGGTGATATAGCCTATAATTTAGGTGTTAGGCTTGATTCAAATGAGTATATAGAACTTCGTGAAAGGCATGATTTACACTATGCGCCAAGATACAATGGGCATTATGAAGATCGTCGTGAAATGCCTGTTCGCAAAGTGTATGTTGAAAAACGTTATTATGAGGTAAGCGAACCTGAACGCCATGATCGAAGAGATCATGATCGTCGTGATGATAGAGATGACGATCGCAGAGACGATGGTCATTATAGACGTTAAATACGCTATTTTAAAATTCTATGCAAATCGGTTATAATTACATAAAAAACACTAAAGGAAATTTAATGCAAACGTATGCATGCGGACATATTAATCCCGATTCTGATTCTATTTGTTCAGCAATCTCTCTTTCATATCTAAAAACACAATTAGGAGAGCCTTGTACTCCTGCTCGTCAAGGTGAACTTAGTCCCGAGACAGAGTTCATCTTAAAGACATTTGGTTTGGAAAAACCACTGCTTAAAAATGATTTTTCGGGGGATAATCTTTACATTACAGATTATTCTGACCTTGCGCAAGCTCCACATAATCTTAAAGATACGAACATATTAGGTATTGTTGATCACCACAAACTAGGCGATATCACAACAACAACACCTTTAGAATGTTGGATCAGACCTGTAGGTTGTACCAATACGATTGTGAAAGAGATGTTTGATCATTATAAAATTGAGATCCCTAAAAACATTGCGGGTGCGATGATGATGGCAATTTTAAGTGATACCGTACTTTTCAAATCACCAACGTGTACGAAAGCTGACACCAAAGCGGTTAAAGAATTAGCCATTATTGCGGGTGTTGAAGATTTTAAAGCCCTTGGTATGGAGATGTTTTTAGTCAAGTCAGCCGTGAAAGGCGCATCGCCTAGAGCGCTTTTACTTCGTGATTACAAAGACTTTGAAATGGGTGGCAAAAAAATAGGTATTGGTCAACTTGAAGTCGTTGATCTCAAAGTTTTCGATGGTATGAAAGAGGCTTTATTTGCCGATATGAAAGCTTATAAAGAAGAGGGTGGTCGTCATACAGTGATGCTTCTTCTAACCGACATTATGATTGAAGGTTCACAATTCTTAGTGGTCAGTGATGATGAAAGCAGTGTTGAAAAAGCGTTCAATACAAAGCTTGTTAACCATGAAATGTGGATTGATGGTGTGCTGAGTCGTAAAAAACAGGTAATCCCTGTCATGGAAAAGCAGTTCTAAAAGCGTAGATGTGAAAAAGTGTACCATCAAACGACGTTATCTGATTCAAAATCCTAAGGAAGTGGTGAAGTCTATACTCACCACTTTCCCTTCGTATAAAAAAAATCTCCAACAACTCTTTGTCGAAAATCATCCAAATGCTTCTGATCGTCTAGCAGTATTGGGAGTACGTTTTCAAACCATTAAGGAATTTAGCGCGTTTGAAAATGACTTGGACTCTTTTTTATGTGAAGATGTAAGTGGCGATAAACGCTACAAAAATCGCTATCTTTCGTTATTTGGGTTACCCCAAAATTATGATTTTTCACTGTACGATGTGTATAAAAAATGCGATAAAATTGGTGTACGTACGTTTGATTTTTCGTTGTCATCTGGCATGAGTACACAAAAAGTACTTAAAGTGCTTTTGTACCGTGAGATACAGTTTTTAGAATATGAAGTGAGCTTACTTTTGGACGACCATGCGAAAGCGCCTAAAAATCTCTTCAAGATAGCCGAAAATATACGCTATATTTTGAGTATTGCGAGCCCTGTTTATGATGAGATGATGCGAGAAAGAATGTTAAAAGCATTTGAACCACTTTTGAGTGAAGACAGAGAAGTTTTACTCAAATTTGTTCAACAACAAGCCTATGCAACCTTACTTTTAGATATGCGTTTTTTTCTGCGCGAACAGAGTGGTTTTTATCTTTTAAAAAAGAGTGAGATGCCCCTGTTGTTTTTTGTCAAAAAGTATCTTAAAAAAGAAGAATTTCGTATTGCTAAACGGCTTAAGAAGGCGCTTTATTAACATTTCATTAGGATGGTGACGGTACTATTTTAACAATAATGTGGGATAATGCGGTACAATATCGCACCTATTTTGAGATAAGGATAAACAATGAAAAAAACATTACATGTAGGTCTTGCAGTAAGCGCCGCACTTGTTTTAATGACAGGCTGTGCTACAAGTGAGCTTCAAACCAATGCCCGTATGACACAGAGCGTTTTTATTAATCCTGTGGCAAAAGAAAAAAGAACCATTTTTGTTTCAACAAAAAACACCAGTGGTGCGCAAATCAATTTAGAAAACAGAATGGTACAGGCTCTTTATGCTAAAGGTTATACCATCGTGGATGATCCTGAGATGGCAACTTATGTGTTAATGACAAATATCTTATTCTGCAATAAGAAAAGTGAAAACAATGTTGCAACAGGTGCTTTGATGGGTGGTGCGGCAGGTGCTATTGCCAACTCTGGTAGTAACGGCAAAAGTATGGCACTTGCAGGACTCGGTGGCGCTGTTGTAGGCGGTTTGATTGGTAAAGCAACCGAAGATACCATTTTCCAAATGCAAGTTGACATTGTTATTCGTGAAAAAGCCAAAGGTAAAGTTATGGCTAACACAGGTACTGTTGGCGGACAAGCAGGCATTAGAGACGGTCAAAAATCAGGTACTATGAACAGCTTTGGTGGCCCAATTCGTGATGCAGATGCCAGTGGGAAAATGTACAGCAATACCTACTCTTCAAGCTCACAATCGTATGAGAGTGATTTTATAGAGCATAAAACAATGATGTTTGCAGAAGCAACTAAAATGAACCTTACTCTTTCTGAAGCAACACCAATTTTAGAAGATAAAATTGCACAACAAGTAGCTGGTCTATTTTAACGTTAACATTTTACACGCCCCAAAAGCAAAGCTCTTGGGGCTACGTTGCACTGGGTACTAAAGCTTGCCTCTTGCGAGGCAGAAATAGAATCTTTTGACGCTACGATACTATCGATATTTAAGTTCGCCAATTTCTTGGCAAAATATTTTAAATGTAGGAATTGTTTTGGAGAATAACGACAACAAGCAGCAAAAAATTGTTCAAATGTTCAATGAGATTGCAGGAACATATGACACAGCAAACCGTGTTTTAAGTATGGGAATTGACATTCAGTGGCGTAAAACAGCATGTGATGAGACTTTCGCACGTTACACTAAACCTATTGAGTTGATTGTCGATGTGGCATGTGGTACAGGTGATATGATGGGATATTGGGCAAAACAAGCTGCAAAAGCAGGACGAAGCATCGGTAAAATTTTAGGTGTTGATCCTTCTGTTGGTATGACGGATGTGGGCAAACAAAAGTTCCCTGAGTTTGATTTTATTATCTCGGAAGCTACGGAGATCCCACTTCCAAATGAGCGTGTTGACATCTTAAGCATTAGCTATGGTATTCGCAATGTAGTACGTCGTCAAGAAGCATTTGTCGAATTTGCACGCGTTCTGAAAACGGGTGGCTATGTTGTCATTTTAGAATTTACCAAAGATGAGAAAAAAGGTTTTTTCTTTGCATTAAAAGATTTTTATCTCAACAAAGTTTTACCCATTTTAGGTGGAATTATCTCTAAAAATAAAGCAGCGTATGAATACCTTCCAAACTCCATAGAAGGTTTTTTAACCCCTTCTATGCTTCAAAAAGAGCTTGATATGGCTGGGTTTGAAACCGAATTTGTCAAAAGTTTTTCGATGGATATTTCTACCTTGGTCATTGCTAAAAAACGTTAATGAGCCAAACCCTTAGTGTTTCAAGTCTTAACAATCAAGTCAAGTCTCTGCTTGAGAGCACCTTTTTACATGTAAGCGTTGAGGGCGAAGTTTCTCGCCCTACCTACCACAGCTCCGGTCACCTCTATTTTACCCTCAAAGATACCGACTCTTCTATCTCGTGTGTGATGTTCAAAGGCAATACAAAAGCTTTAAAATTTCAAGTTGAAGAGGGCATGGCAGTAGTCGTTCACGGTTCTATCTCTGTTTTTTCTCCACGTGGAACGTATCAGATTAACTGCACAATGATGGAACCATCAGGCAGTGGCGCCCTTGCAAAAGCCTATGAACAGCTCAAAGCCAAGCTCGGGGCTAAAGGCTATTTTGAGGCGGAACGTAAAAAGCCATTACCTCGTTTTGTTCGCCATGTAGCTCTTGTCACTTCAGGAACGGGTGCTGCCCTTCAAGATATGCTCCGTGTCGCGATGAAACGCTGGCCATTGGTGAAACTCACACTGCTCGATACTTTGGTTCAAGGTGAAAACGCCAAACATTCCATTGCTTCCAATATTGCACGAGCAGATACATTGGGTGCTGATGTCATTATTGTGGGACGCGGTGGCGGAAGTGTAGAAGATTTGTGGGCGTTTAATGAAGAAATTGTTGCAGATGCACTCTTTAGATGTAAAACACCTGTGGTCTCAGCTGTCGGACATGAGATCGACTATGTCATTAGCGATTTTGTAGCTGATTTGCGAGCACCAACACCTTCTGCGGCGATGGAAATGATACTTCCCGATAGTGCAGAAATGTTGCAACATCTGGATGGTTTGATGGAGCGTTATACACTTGTTTTTGGGCGTATTTTACATTCAAAAGAGGAGAGTTTAGACCATCTAAAACGCCTTTTTGCGAAACGTTCTATTGATGAAAAACTTGCTTTGTGGAAAAATGAGATTGGTATACTTCAAAGTCAATACAACGATAAAATTACGCTTTTATACCGTGAAAAATCACGTCACATCAACCTACTTCAAGACCAAATTCATTTTCAGACCAGACAAAATCTTGCTAAAAAAGAGCAAATGCTCTCTTCTTATACCATTGCCCTAAATTCAAAAGAGCCAACACGTGAACAAAAAGAGTGTTATGCACAGGTTGTGAAAGCGGGCAAAAAAATGGCATTGGAAAAGATAGATGAGGGCGAAGTCTTTGAGTTACAAACACCTCATGTCATCTTAAAAGCGAAGGCACTTGAAAAAAGAACTCTCATATAGGAGTAAAATATGCGTTTTTTCACGGTTTTGATTTTATTAGCATTTGCTTTATTTGCGGATGTTAGCCCTCGTGTTATAGATATTCCAACACGCAGTGGTGTCAGTGAACGTCTCTTAATTCTCTCCCCTGAAAATCCCAAAGCGGTTGTTGTTTTATTTGCTGGTGGGCACGGTGGCATTCAACTCTCAAGCGAGGGGAAATTTGGCTGGGGTGAGGGCAACTTTTTAATGCGTACGCGTGAGCTTTTTGTAAAACAAGGGTTGATGGTGGTGATTGTAGATGCTCCATCGGATCGTCAACATGAACCTTACCTGAATGGCTTTCGTCAGACACAAGAGCATGCACAAGACATAGCGGCTGTTATTTCATGGTTAAAAACACAAACGACTGCGCCTCTTTGGTTGGTTGGAACAAGTCGTGGCACACAATCGGTTGCCTATGTGGCAATCGAAAATCCAACTGACATTCATGGAATTGTGCTGACCTCTTCCATTCTTTACGATGCAAAAAGCAATGCTGTGAGCGAGATGAAATTAGAAAAGCTCCGTATGCCTGTTTTGGTGGTGCATCATAAAAATGATGGCTGTTCGCACTGTTCGTTTGATCTTATTCCTTCAGTGATGCATAAATTAACTACCACTGCTTCCAAAGAGATGGTTGCAATAGAAGGTGGGCAAACCAAAGGTGATCCTTGCAATGCCTTTGGTTATCACGGTTATAATGGCGTTGAAGAAGAGGTGGTCTCCAAAATATCAGAGTGGGTTGTAACACATTAAAGGTTGTGTGTTTTTTTAAACGCTTCAGCCTCTTTCACTGCCTCAACGATTTTTGCTGAGAGTATGGGAAGATCGTTGTATTTGACCCACAATGTATCTTCCACAATATCGTGAATTTCGCCCGCAATTTCAACGGCTAAACGTTTGAGTCTTGCTAACTCTTTTTTGAGTTCTTTTTCATCCATGATGCTTCTCCGAATGTGACATTTTCGTTACCATTGCAAAGAGTATTCCTTGTGCAAAAATATTTTGATCTTTTATTTATTATATATCACAGTTTTTAAAGCTTTTGTCCGATATAGTGCTTGTGCCTTTATTATGAGGATTATTTGGAGTAGTCTTAATGTCAAATTTTTTTTATCGTATTTTTGTTTCCAATCGGATATCTGCCAACTCGTATGCAAGTAGGCAGTATACACTTGTCATGGCTTTTGCGGCTTTAGGCGCGGCGACATTTGGCTTTTTCTTTTTTTATAATGCTTTTGTACTTCAGTATTATAGTATTGCTTTTATTGATGCAATAGGTGTTAGTGTCTCAATCGCATCTATGCTTTTTTTAAACCGAACGTATCGCATTGAACTTAGCACATTTATCGTAACAGGTTATTTTTTTATTTTTTTTATCGTTTTTACCTATTTGAATAAAAATGAGAGTTTTGGACTGATTTGGAATATATTCTTTTGTATTGTCGCAATCAACCTCAATGGTCATAAGAAAGGGCTTATGTACACACTTGTCCTTTATGGGGCTATTTTTTTGATGGCGCATCAAGGTATTGGTGTATGGCAACAGGGGCTTTGGGATAAAGTCGCTTTTTTTCGTTATGCTTTTTCATTACTTCTCCTTACCTTCGTTGTCTATATTATGGAATTGGCACTTTATCAATCGTATAGTAAACTTCAAAAATTGGCCGATGAAGATGAGTTGACGCAAACGTACAACCGCCACAAGTTACGTGAAGTGTTGCAAACAGAGATAGAGCGCACACATCGCCATAAAACGTCGTTATGTGTAGGGCTTTTTGATATAGATAATTTTAAGCATATCAATGATACCTACGGACATAATGTGGGCGATGAAGTACTAAAGCATCTTGCCAAAGTGGTAAAAAGCTCTATTCGCGTCAATGATACTTTTGGACGTTGGGGTGGTGAGGAGTTTTTAGTGATTTTACCACATGCTACGCAAGAAGAGGCGCGTGTTGTATGTGAAAAAATACGGTTACTTATTTCTCAAAGTGCATTTGAACATGTCCAGACCGTGACATGCAGTTTTGGTTTGTGTGCCTATACCCCTGATATGAGTTTTGATATGCTGATTAATCGTTGCGATAAAGCGATGTACCAAGCAAAAAATCAAGGCAAAAATTGTGTCAGTGTTTTTGCATCGCACTAAAGCGAAGTAGCGTGCGTATTATTATGGTAATTATTCAGACTTCTACGGTTGTGGAAGACTTCGTTAAGCATACTTTCAAGTAAGACGATTTATTCTAATCAAAGAGCCTTATATAAGGAGATAGTAAAATAATGAAATTGTTTCTTTTTGTATTTCTCACTTTTTTCTTAAACACTATCTCTATTTGTGCCCAAACCTCACAAGTACCCCCTACAATCCTTCTCGATCTTTCAGAGAGTGAAAAAGCATGGCTTGTAAAACATTCAACGATTTATGTAGGGATGGATTCTGAATATGCGCCTTATGAATGGATGGATAAAAATGGAATTTATATTGGTATGGCTGTGGATTATCTACGTTTGATCGAAAAAAAGCTCGGTATTCATTTTGAGATAATCAAGGGAAAATCTTGGAATGAACTTTTAGATATGGGGAAAAAAAGCGAATTGGACATTTTAACCAGTATAGTGCAAACCCCTGAACGTTTAAAATATTTCATCTTTTCTGAACCTTATCGCGATACGCAAACAATGATTGCAGATAATGGTAAAGGTGAATTTATAGGTAGCCTAGAGCATTTAGCGGGAAAACGTGTTGCTGTTGAAGAAGGGTATTTTATTCAAGAAATGCTTTCAAAAAAGTATCCTGCGATTAAACTGGTATTGGCTAAGAATATCGTAGAGGCATTGACATTTGTGCAGAATGGAAAAGCCGATGCTTATGTAGGCGATATGAGCGCGATTAATTATGCTATGAATAACAATGGTTTTATGAGTCTTCGTTTTTCGGGGCAAACAGAGTTTTCAAGTCAGCATCGTCTGGCATTTCCAAAGGAGAAAACCGAGTTAGCAGCTATTATGACAAAAGCGATGGCTTCTATTTCTGCGGATGAATCCAATGTCATACTGAGTCGTTGGCTTGGTATGCGTATAGAACATGGCATGCACGTAGAGACAATTCTCAAATACAGCGCAGGAGTACTTCTTTTATTTTTACTTTTTTGTTATTGGTATTATAGACTGCATCGTGAAATCAAATTTCGCAAAGCAGCAGAAATGCGTGAACATTATCGTAACAATATTCTTGAAATGATCGCCAAAATGGTGCCATTACATAACGTTCTTGAATCTACTGTCAAAGGTGTTGAAGAAGAAAACCCAAGCATGCTTTGCAGTATTTTATTGCTCGATAAAGAGGGTAAATTTTTTTCAAACGTGATTGCACCAAGTTTGCCTGATTTTTACAATGAAGCTATTCGTGGGGTTCATATTGGTTGTAATGTTGGTTCCTGTGGAACGGCTGCTTACCTCAAAGAGTGTGTTATTGTTGAAGACATTGCAACACATTCTTATTGGAAAGATTATAAAGAAGTGGCACTTCGAGCAGACCTTCGCTCCTGTTGGTCTGAGCCGATTTTTTCTTCGCAAGGGATTGTTTTAGGGACATTTGCCATCTACCACAAGAAACCTCAAGCTCCACGAAAATCAGATATATTATTGATTGAACAGTCTGCAAATCTCGCGTGTATTGCGATAGAAAAGAGTATGGTAGCGATGAAGCTCAAGGAGAGTGAAGAGCTTTACAGGCGTCTTACAGAAGAGGTGAGCGATGTTATTTGGAAAACAGATCGAGATTTTATTATTACGTACATTAGTCCAGCAGATGAGCGGCTTAGAGGCTATAAAGCTGAGGAAATTTTGGGACGACATGTGTTTGAGATGTTTACACCTGAAGGCATCGACACGATGATGGAAAAAATAATGCAGAGGAAAGAAGCAGAAAAGAAAGGAATTTGTACAGATTTTGTCACATATGAAATCGAACATATCTGTAAAGATGGCAGAACGCTTTGGGGTGAAATTGTCTCAAAACCTGAACGCGATGATAACGGAGAGATCATTGGCTATCATGGCATTACACGAGAGATAACGGAGCGAAAAATAATGCAAGACAAAGTGCAAGAGTTAGCATATTATGACGCATTAACGAAGCTACCCAATCGTCTTTTACTGAGTGAGCGTTTGAATTATGTTATAGCTGAAATGAAGCGTAGTAAAAAGCATGCTGCATTGCTCTTTCTTGATTTGGATAATTTTAAGTCACTCAATGACTTTCATGGGCATAGCATTGGTGATGTGTTGCTATGCCAAGTGGCAGATAGGATCAAACAGTGTATCCGTGAAATAGATACCGTTGCACGTTTTGGGGGAGACGAGTTTGTTGTCATTCTCAATGCACTCCATGAAGATAAAAGTAAAGCTCTCACAGAAGCGCATACCATAGCCGAAAAAATTCGTCTGAGTTTGTCAGCTTTATATGTTTTAAATATCTCACATAACACGAACGAAGAGCAATTGGTGGAACATAGTTGCACAGCGAGCATTGGTGTTTTGGTGTTTGATAGCGCAGAGGGGAGTCAAGATGACCTCTTAAAACGGGCAGATGCTGCGATGTACAGAGCTAAAGAATCAGGAAGAAATTCAATCTCTTTTTATGAAAAAAGCCTAAAAAAGGGCAATCCGCCCTTCTAATAGACTGAGATGCTGTCTATAAAATGCTGTTTTTTGGTGTCACTTAAAAAGGAAGCTTTGAAACCGTTTTGGGCTAAACTTTTGAGCTCTTCTTTACTCATTGCTAAATTTTCAGCAATCGCTTCATAATTTTCATTCATATACCCACCAAAATAAGCTGGATCGTCCGAATTGACCGTGACTATAACACCTCTGCGTAAGAGTTTTAAAATATTGTGTTCTTGCATTTTTTGAACGGCTCTTAACTTAACATTGGAAAGTGGGCAAACGGTGAGAGGTATCTGCTTTTGTATCAGTAGTTCAACCAATTTTTCATCTTCATCACAGCGAATACCATGGTCGATACGGTTGACATGTAAAAGGTTAATGGCTTCCCAAATGTACGAGCTATCGCCCTCTTCGCCGGCATGTGCGACGATCTTGTAGCCTACATTTTTTGCTTCAGTAAAGACACGCTCAAATTTGGACGGTGGATGTCCTACTTCACTTGAATCTAACCCAACACCTAATATTTTCTCTTTAAATGATAAGGATTCATGAAGCGTTTCAAAAGCCTCTGATTCACTCAGATGGCGTAGAAAACACATAATGAGAAAAGAGCTAATGCCCAGTTCTTTTTCGCCTTTATCAAGTGCTTTGGTAATGCCATCTATGACAGTTTTAAAAGCGATACCTCGTTTGGTATGCGTTTGTGGATCGAAGAAAATCTCTACGTGAACGACATTTTGAGCTTTACATTTACAAAGATACGCCCATGTCAAATCAAAAAAATCAGACTCCGTGATGAGGACATTTGCCCCTGCATAATAGATGTCTAAGAATGATTGTAATGAGGTAAAGTTATAAGCGTTTTTGACTTCTTCAATGCTTTTGTAAGGAATAGTGATGGTGTTTTTCTGAGCCAGTTGAAACATAAGTTCAGGCTCTAATGTGCCCTCAATGTGCAGATGAAGTTCTGTTTTGGGAAGTTTTGCAATAAGTTCTTTCATAGCGTCTCTTTTTGCCAATTATAGCAAACTTCCAAACGACATTCAAAAAAGGTGTGTGACATTTTTAAAGAATAGTGGAGTATACTGCTAACGAAACTTATTTCTCAGGGCAGGGTGCAACTCCCTACTGGCGGTAATCTTATAACAAAGAGAGTCCGCGAGCGCTTTTAGTGGTAGCATTAAAAGGTCAAGCAGATTTGGTGTGATTCCAAAACCAACGGTTAAAGTCCGGATGAGAGAGAATGTAGTCCATTATTGCCATTGTTACATTAACAAGGTCGTGTGCCTATATTTAAACATGCCCTGATTCTGGTAAGTTTACTCACCTTTTAGGAGTATACCATGAATCAAGTCTGTAGGGAGTTCTCCCTTCACCACAATGTTAAGCAAGCTATTGCTTCGCTTCAAAACCAAAATGGCGTTATTGTCATGGATCGTCATGATCGTGAGAATGAGGCCGATATTATCTTCCATGCTGAGTCTCTTACTACAGAGCAAACCGCTCTTCTTATTCGTGAATGCAGTGGCATTGTTTGCCTTTGTTTACCACAGGAAAAAGTCAATGAGCTTTCCCTTCCTATGATGGTGACGCATAACGAATCCAAATTCCAAACAGGTTTTACTGTTTCTATCGAAGCTAAAGAGGGTGTCACAACAGGCGTGAGCGCAAAAGACAGGCTTACAACCATTCAAGCGGCGATTCATCCTGATGGTAAAGAAAAAATCGTCTCTCCTGGACATGTATTTCCTTTACGTGCCAAAACCAATGGTGTGCTAGAGCGAGAGGGGCATACGGAAGCATCCGTTGATTTGATGCGAATTTCCAACCTTTCTCCTTATGCTGTGTTATGTGAACTAACCAACCCAGATGGAACGATGGCAGTGGGCGATGCCATTTTTGATATAGCTTCCAAATATGGTTTTCCTATTGTGAGCATTGATGAGATTATTGCATATCGTAAAGAGCATAAACTCTAAAGCGTAAGCCCACAATTTATGTGGGCTTTGTTTTTGTATGGACAAATGCCTTAAAGACGCTAAAAAGTTTCGTATGGTATTTACTCTTGTGATAAATGAGGTAAAAAGTACGGTCAATTTTTAAATTGACCAAGTTAACTTCAAAGAGCTCGCCACGTTTGAGTTCATTTGCAACAGCAACCCTTGAGAGACAGGTGATGGTCTGAGGATTGCTCAATAAAATGGTTTTTGCCTCTTCAAATTCTGAAAACTCCATGAAAATGTTGAGTTCTTTTGCGATGTCGCCCAGTGCTTCTAAAAAGATCTCTCTCGTTCCTGAGCCTTTTTCCCTTAAAATCCATTTTTTATGAAACAGTTCATCAATGAAAAAATCTCCTTCTCCAAGACAGGGATCACTGCTGACAACAATGAGCTCATCATTACCTATAGGTTCTTTAATGAGGTCTAGCTCATCACACGAAGATTCGATAAATCCGATGTCAATAAGCCCATTTTTAAGCATATAAATAATCTGCGCAGAGTTTTGAATGTCTTTGTGAATACTGACATGTTCGTGTTGTGTTAGAAAATCGAAAACAATATGTGGCGTGATGAAATCGCCAATGGTTTTGCTAGAAGCTACATTTAAAATACCCGATATCTTCTCTTTTTTGAAAAAGTTTTCAGCATCATTGAGGGCTAAAAAATGGTGATGGGTTTTTTCTTTAAAAAGTCTTCCTGTTTCATTGAGTACCAACTTTTTGCCAATACGATCAAACAGAGGCTCTCCAATATGTGACTCAAGGGATTTTATAGCTAACGAGATGGCAGATTGTGTGATTTCAAGCTTTTGCGCTAAGTTTGAGATGTGTGAATCTTCACAGAGATAATAAAAAAATCGTAGCTCTTGAAAGGTCATACGAGCTCCATTATTAAAAATATTTATGATTATAACGAATATAATTTATTTTACTTGTGAAAAAAAACATTTTATAATCCTTGAAACATTTTAAGGACACACATGTTTCAAAAAGAAAATCGCAATAACACCCTCAGTGGCATTTTATTTGTTGCTCTTTTTGCGATGTCCGCAACCTATCTTGGAGAGTTTTCGTTTTTTCAGCATTTAGGAATCAGCCCTTTGATTATTGGCATTGTACTAGGCATGATTTATGCCAATACGTTGCGTTCGAAACTTCCTAAAGAGTGGTGCAGTGGTATTTTATTTTCAACGAAAACGCTTTTAAGGCTAGGCATTATTTTATACGGTTTTCGCATTACGTTTTATAACATAGAAGCTGTAGGGCTTGCGGGTATTGCGACCAGTGCGATGGTGGTCATTTCTACGTTTGTTATCGGCTATTTTGTAGGGACACAATGGTTGAAACTTGACAAAGAGACAACCATACTTACCAGTGCGGGAAGCTCTATTTGTGGGGCTGCTGCAGTTTTGGCGACAGAGCCTGTTCTGAATTCAGAACCTCATAAAAGTGCCATCGCTGTCTCTACCGTTGTAGTCTTTGGAACGATTGCTATGTTTTTGTATCCATTTCTTTACAAAATGGGACTGATACCTTTAACACCTGAACAGATGGGCATTTACATTGGCGGAACGCTGCATGAAGTGGCGCACGTCGTAGCGGCTGGTAATGCCCTAGGCACAGAAGCTTCTCAAACAGCGGTGATCGTTAAAATGATCCGCGTGATGATGCTTGCCCCTTTTCTTGTATTTTTGGGTCTTTGGTTACTCCAAAGTTCACAAAGTATTGTAAAAAAACAGAAAAATAAGATCATGATTCCTTGGTTCGCCGTATGGTTTATTGTCGTAGCGGGATTTAATTCACTTGATCTTTTACCTCAAACACTGATAGCAAACATCAATGCCATCGACACTTTTTTGTTGACGATGGCGATGAGTGCTTTGGGGATGGAAACGAGCATAGAAAAGTTCAAAAATGTGGGAATGAAACCCATCTATTTGGCAAGTATTTTATTTTTATGGTTGATCTTTGGTGGGTTTTATATCGTCAAAGTTTCTTTGAGTTTATAAGTAGAGCAAAATATCCACTTCCAAAGATTCGGGCTTTGTTGCTGGTGCGTAACGGTTGATCACAGTGCCATTTTTATCGACTAAAAATTTAGTGAAATTCCACTTAATTGCTTCACTGCCTAAGAGCCCTTTTTTGGTTTCTTTGAGGTATTTATAGAGGGGGTGCGTATTTTCACCATTGACATCGATTTTGGAAAACATGGGAAACGTAACGCCATACGTGAGTGAGCAAAAACTTTTGATTTCCGCTTCATTTAAAGGTTCTTGGTTCATAAATTGGTTGCATGGAAAACCCAAGATGACAAGCCCTTTGTCTTTATATTTTTGGTATAAAGTTTCTAGCCCTGCATATTGTTCGGTAAAACCACATTTACTTGCTACATTGACGATGAGTAGAAGCTTATTTTTAAAAGCATCCATAGTGATGATTTCACCACTGATCGTTGTGACTTCAAAATCGTATATGCTCATAAGTACTCCTCAAATAAATCATTTTATTATTATAAGGCAATATTTGTTTTAATTTCTTGGATATTCCAATTTACAACATCTAGTGAACTATATTGAGATAAGTCTTTTTTATCTAATAGAGTATTATTAAAGATATCTGTTATTTGTTGTTGTTTTGTTTTTTCTAATGCATCCCACCATGCAGGTGCAAAATATATATTTTCATTAACAGCAAAAAGCCAATATATGCATGCCTTAATTTTTTCACTATCTGATAATTTATGTAAACTTTGAATGAAACTGTGACATTCTGGACTACTAATTTCATCATCCCAACTAAATAATACGACTCCTTGTTTGTCTGAAAATATCAGTGTTGAAACGGATATTGAATTATAAAATTTAGAAAAATCTGATAAATCAGCAAGTTGATTATTTTCAAAATCGCATGATACTACCCATACACAGGTACTTATAATATCAGGTATTGTATCAATAAGAATGCCATAATATTTCATAGAAGTAAATTTTTTTGATACTAGTTTTTTGTCCATTTGTAATTTAATTCTTTGTAGATCGCGATGTCCAATGTCTGTTCCCGTTGTCGCATCAGATAGAAAGGCTTGATATTTTTTTTGTTGTCTTGGAGAAAATCCTTTGTCATAGCTTTTCATTATAGTTGTTTGATAATGTACGTTTTTTTCTTTTATATAGAATTCTCGTACTAAGGTTCTATAATAGTTTAAGAAAATTTGTTCGGAAGTAAAATCAAATCCAGAATCGAGTGATTTAAATATTTCACTATCATGCTTATCGCAAAAACCACCAAATGTTGAAGCTTTTTTAATGCTGATTTTTTCGGCAATGAATCTTCCATTGTTTTTTATTAATTGACCAAAACTTGATCCTATAAAGCTATATACATGCTCATTTTGCGCAATTGGATTCAAATTTATACTTTTGGATATTGTATGTGCACGTATAATTTTGTTACTACACTCATTACGATACTCATCTGGCACATAGCATCTGTCCTGTGGATATTGATCTTTTTGATCTTGAATGATTTGTGAAGTAGGAGTTGGAATTAAATATGATGGGTGTCCATGACATTTTTTATATTTTTTCCCACTACTACACCAGCACAGAGCATTTCGTTGTTGTTTCATTTCTTTTATTTACCTTCAAAATAATAATAATAAAAGTATGCGAGTATTAGTCTCTTCCTAAAAACTCAGAAGCTTCGGAAATGATCAAAAATGCTTCAGGATCGTATTCTCGGATAATGTCTTTGAGAAGCTGAATTTTAGAAGTTTCTACGGAGAGTAAGATGACTGTTTTGATCTGTTTTTGGTGGTGCAATCCAACTCCTGTGAAGATAGTACCATGTTCTTCGATGCGTTCTCTAATCTGTTCGGTTAAACTTTCTACATTGTTTGAGACAATTTTAACCACTTTTTTAGAAGGGCGACCGGTAAGGATAACATCGAGAACTTTTGCCGTTACATAGACGCCTATCATGCTGTAAAGCGCTTTTTTGATGTCACCGTGTGCAATGATAAACGCAAGCATAATGGTTACATCGATGGTTAAAAGAACTTCAGAGGCTTTGAATTTACTTTTCATTGCCACAATTTCACCCACAACCGATGTGCTTCCTGTGGAAGAACGTCCTTTGATGACCAATCCAACACCAAGACCAATAAAAATACCACCAAAGATAGCGGCTAAAAGAATGTCATCTGTCAGAGGTTTGAGGTGCAAAAATTCTCTAAAAAGATCGGTAAAAAAAGAGGTTGCAAGCATGGCAAGCAATGTTTTAAAAGTATATTGTTTCCCAAAATAGACAAAGCCTAAGACAATAAAAGGAACACTCACCATAATGATGAGTGTTCCGAGTGTTAATGACGTAAAAATATAGTGTAAAATCAGCGCAATACCGATGCCTCCACCTGTGACCATATTGTTAGGCGACAAAAAGCAAACAACGGCAAATGCCATCGACATGGTTCCAAGGAGTACGTAAACATAGTGCAAGACTTGCAGTGATTTTGAAGGCTGTTTCATTATTTAAGATACCCCATCAAGTTAAAAATAGGCAATTTTGAACTACTTTCAAATTTTTTCAACCATTTGTCCATTTTGTCAGGTTTCTCCCAAACAGCTGTTTTAACTTGGGCGAGTTCTTCAACTTTTGTCTTAGCTTCTTGAATGGATCCAACTTCATCAATAAGGTGAAGTCCCAGTGCTTTACGCGCTATAAAAACTTGTGCGTTTGCAAATTCATTGGGTTTTGCAAGATTAAGACCTCGAGCTGTTGCTACATCGGTGATAAAAAGTGTGTATGCATCATCAATCAACTCTTTGAGAGCCCCTTTTTCTTTCGGTGTCCATTCACGAGTAAATGTCCCCATTTGTTTGTAGTCACCTGCTGTAATAATTTGCTCAGAGATGCCTAGTTTTTTAGCCAATTCCGCCACATTAGGTGCTTGAAAAAGCACTCCGATAGAGCCTATAAATGCACCTGGATTAGCGATGATATAATTAGACCAAATAGAGGCATAGTAACTTCCACTGGTCATACTTCCTGCTGCATACGCAACGACAGGTTTGTGCTCAGCCAAACGTTTGACTGCCATAGAAAGCTCAATGGAAGGAGCAAGTGCGCCACCAGGAGAATCTACATGTAAAAGCACCCCTTTGATTTTGTCATCTTTGTCTGCTTTATCAATGCTTTCAAGAACTTCTTGAACATTAAGGATTTCACCTTCTATTTTAACAATCGCAAGATTGGGGTTTTTAAGCTCTTCTTGTGAGCCAAAAATAAGGACAACAAGCAGTACAAAAAGCATTGCTTTAAAGTGATTTTGGATGTAGCTAAGAACAGCTCCTACCCAAATAAAAGGTTTTTTAATAAGGTCTAACATTGTTTTTCTCCGTCAATAAAGGTTAAATGGGTTTGTTGGGTGTGTAAGATCAGTTGTAAAACAACATCTTGAATCTCACACATTTGAGGTAAAGTTACCACAATAATATCAGCGTAATGCTCTTTTTCAAGGACACCGCACGGAAGTCGTAACGCTTTGGAAGCATTGCATGTAACGCTTTGCAAAAGTGTTTTAGCAAGATGTAAAAGTTCACATTCAGGATGAAGCATCAGTGCTGAGCGCATCTCATCCCAAAGGCTCAGGGAAATGTTGGAACTTAGTCCATCGGTTCCCAAGGTAAGGTTGATGTTCTCTTTACTTATTGCTGTAAGATCGAGCTTTCCAACGCCCAAAAGTCGGTTGGAAACGGGACAATGTGTCACAGTTGCTTTTTGCTTAGACAGGAGATGTAACTCTTTTTGAGTTGCCTGTACGGCATGGGTAAACAACGTAGGATTGTGCGAAAAAAGCTCAAGAAATTCTTCTGCGCTACACATCGGTTTAGCATGAGGATTAAACGCACTGAAGAAGGTTTGGAAATCACCATTCCCTTCATCGACCCAAGCGCGTTCTGCAGGGCTTTCCATAAAATGTGTGGAAACCACACAGCCTTCTTCTTGTGCAATTCCAAGCGCTTTTTTGGCTAAAATAGGGTGCGTTGAGTAGGGTGAATGCACTGATACCGCAGGGATAAAACGCTCGCTTTTAAACTCTTTGCTACTCTCTAATCTTCCCCTGAAATCCCCATACATCGCATCCACTGCACTGGGAACTGAGCCTAAGACTTCATTAAAGTATACCACACGTTGAGGTGTCTTAGCGCACGCTTCCAAGTCGGCTCCAAAACTGCTGATAGCCCCTAGCGAGGTTGTCCCACTTTTGAGCATTTCTTGAAGCTTTGCGCTGATAAGCTCTGTTGTGGCAAGAGCACTGAGTTCTTCTCGGTGTTTAATAACAGACTGAAGCCATGGGATAAAATCGCCATAACGGAGCATACTTTGGTTTGCACTAAATTCTAAATGCACATGACTGTTAATCAACCCTGGTAAAATGACACTGTTTTGAGGGGTTTCAATCAACTCAGCATGAGGGTATTTGTTTTTTAAATCTTCACGCAGTCCTACTTCAATGATCTTTTCATCAAAAGCAACAGCTCCTTTTTCTATAATTTCAAAAGAAGCGTTACAGGGTAGTACAAAGTCTGCAACTAACAGTTTCACATCGATCCTTTTTTGGCGTAATTGTATCCTAAACTAAGCCTTGATATAATAAGACTAAATTTTAAACAAAAGGTAACCAATGAAAGTTGTCGTGATTCAAGGTCCAAATCTTAATATGCTCGGTCACAGAGAGCAAAGCATTTATGGCGGTATGAAACTGGAAGAGATTCACTCTCAAATGGAAGCAGTTGCAAAACAAAATGGTTTTGAAATTGAGTTTTTTCAATCCAATTTAGAGGGTGAGATCGTTGATCGTATTCAAGAGTGTTTGGGTGATGCTGATGGTATCATCATCAATCCAGCAGCTTATACACATACGTCTATCGCGATTCGTGATGCGATTAGTGCCGTTTCTTTGCCAGCGATTGAAGTGCATATCAGCAATATCTACAGACGTGAAGAGTTCCGTCAAAAAAGTATGACAGCTGCGGTTTGTACAGGTCAAATCAGTGGTTTTGGACCGTTTGGTTACCACCTTGCGATGATCTCAATGATGCAAATGTTAGGTGAGCTTGATGCCCTTCGTAAAGCACAAGCTGCACAACAACAAGTAGCACAAGCGTAACGTGAATTATATACTCCAAGATGAAAATGCACAGTACTTTGAGTGCGGCTTTTCATGCGACCATGCGGTTTTTCTGAGACTTGGAAGTGAGGCATTTTTTATTACCGATGCACGTTATACAACAGAAGCATCAGGGATTATCAAAAATGCGACTGTTTTAGAGGGAGATAGGCGCGATTTGCTTAAAACAGCGCGCCTATTAATCCGAAAAAGTGGCATTAAATCCTTGATGTACAATCCTTCTGAGTGGAATGTCGATGCGTACGCAACATTGAGTGATAAACTGAGCCTTAATTTTCAGAAAAAACCTAATTTTTCGCAACGAAAACGCATTATCAAAACAGAAGCTGAACTTGATCTTCTCAAGAAAGCTGCACTTTTTGGTAAAGATGCATTTCATCGTTTTGGAGAATTTTTAAAACGCGATGGTTTGGGCATAGATGAGATGATAGCACATTTTGAAGCCGAGTCTATTTTTAAACATCGCGGTGCGTTGGAACTCAGTTTTGCTCCTATTGTAGCATTGGGTGAAAATGCGGCAAAACCACATGCTCTTCCTACGCATAAAACACTTCAAAAAGGTGAACTTGTGCTTTTGGATGCAGGTGTGAAATACCAGCGTTACTGCTCTGATAGAACACGAACAAGCTTTTTTGACGAGCATTTTAATTTTGAAAAAGAACAGCATTTCAAAGAGACCCTTAAACAGAAAGTTTATGATACAGTGTTGTTTGCTCAAGAGGCTGCTTTGAAAGCAGTCAAAGTGGGAGTAAAAGCGAAAGAAATCGATAAAGCTGCACGCGATGTGATTGACAAAGCGGGTTTTGGTCAGTTCTTTATTCATTCAACAGGTCATGGCGTGGGACTCGACATTCATGAATTACCAGTCATTGGTTCACGTTCTGAGACGATCATTGAAGAAAATATGGTTTTTACCATAGAGCCAGGGATTTACCTACCAGAGCAGTTTGGCGTGAGGATTGAAGATACTATCATTGCTCGCAAAGACGGCGCTGAGGTTCTGGGGTGAAGTTAGAACGTATTCGTTTTTTCCCTACCTGTAAAAAGGCTAAAAAGCATTTTGCACACCGTGTTGTTATAGGATTGGGTGGCAATGAAGGTGATGTTAAGAAACGCTTTGTCAAGCTTTACCGTACATTTTTAAACGATCCACGGTTTTTTATTCAAGAGAGTTCAGCCGTCCTTAAAAACCCACCCTTTGGCTACCTTGATCAGCCTGATTTTTACAATGCTGTCATGGTGTTACAAACATCCTTAAGTGCAAAAGCTTTGCTAAAAGTACTTTTACAGGTAGAGCATTTTTTTGGGCGTGTAAGGCTTTTTAAAAATGGACCAAGAACGCTGGATTTAGATATAATATTTTTCGATAATCAAAAGATTCAACAACCTAACTTAATCGTTCCACATCCTAGATGGCAGGAGCGAGCATCGGTTATCGTTCCACTCTTTACGCTAAAAAGTTTTAAAGGATAGAGGTGAAATTTCATACGTTTAGTGGTGAAACACCAGCAGAAGCACTCAAGCAGGCTCAACACGAGTGTGGCGAAAATGCTTTAGTCATAAGCACCAAGCAGATTCGCAAAAAAACCATCAGCACTTCAGCACTTTATGAAGTTGTGGTGGCAGTCGAAGAAGATCAGCCTATGCCCCCAACTCCTCAAAAACAACCAGAACCAAGGCCTGAGCACAAATACAAAAGTGGCGAAGATGTTCTCTTTAGCCTCTCTGAAGCGGCAAAGCAGATCTCTCAGATTGCACAAGCAACAGGCGATATTGGAAGCTCAAACGCTTCTAGACAAGCGGAGAGGGCACAAAACAATGAAGGCATTGGCGAGATTAAATGTGAGATAACAAAACTTGCGGATAAAATTAAACTCATCCAAGAGATGTTCTGGGAAGAGCGAGCCCCGCACCGCAATAATTTAGCGATTCCTTCAGAATTTTCAGAAATTTACAAACTCGCTAAAACGAGTGGAATGGGTGAAGATCATTTAGAAAATATCATGAACTTAACCTTAGAACATATGCCCGTACGCATGAAAAACAGCAGTGAGACGATTAAGCGCTATTTTCAAGTCTTACTTCGCAAACTCATCCCTGTGCGTATGGAAACGGAATTGCCCAAAAGTAATAAACGTATCATGATGTTTGTAGGCCCTACGGGTGTGGGTAAAACAACAACGATTGCTAAGCTTGCTGCACGTTACTCGTACATTCAAGAAAAGCGTGCCAAAGTAGGTATTATTACGCTTGACACGTATAGAATTGGAGCAGTAGAGCAACTCTTTCAGTATGCCAAAATGATGCGGTTACCGATAGAAGATGTGGTCGATCCTAATGATTTTAACAGCGCACTCTCCTCTCTTAGCCATTGCGATGTTATTCTCATCGATACCGTAGGAAGTTCACAGTACGATAAAGATAAACTGATTAAACTCAATAAATTTATTCAAAGTTCTCAACTGCAAATTGATGTCAATTTGGTTCTTTCAGCGGGCAGTAAACTAGAAGATCTTAAAGAGATCTATAAAAACTTCTCCTTTCTTGATATTGACACGCTCATTTTTACAAAATTTGATGAAACCAAAGTTTTTGGAACGATATTTTCTTTGATTTACGATACGGATAAACCTGTGAGTTACTTTTCAATTGGTCAAGAGGTTCCTGATGACATTATCCCAGCATCCAGCGACTTTTTGGTTGAATGTATTTTAGATGGTTTTGAGAAAAAAAGAGGTGAACATGGAAACGCAGGCGAATAAACTACAAGAATTAGTCGGTGCGGCCTCAGCAAAAGAGCATAGCAATACCAAATTTATTGCCATTACCAGTGGTAAAGGCGGTGTAGGTAAAAGTACCGTGAGTGCTAATATGGCAAATGTACTCTCCAACAATGGTTATAAAGTAGGTCTTTTTGATGCGGACATTGGTCTGGCGAATCTTGATGTCATTCTCAATGTTCGCATTGATAAAAATATTTTACATGTGCTCAAAGGTGAGTGCTCTTTACAAGATGTCATTGTACCAATTAAGAAAAATTTACTGCTTATTCCTGGAGAAAGTGGTGATGAGATTTTAAAATACTCTGAGCAATTTTTGTTTGAACGCTTTTTGGAAGAGACAAAAGTGCTCAATGATCTTGATTTTATGATTATTGATACGGGTGCAGGTATTGGCGAGCATATACAGCTTTTTTTAGAAGCTGCCGATGAGGTCATTGTTGTCACGGTACCTGATCCTGCAGCAATTACGGATGCGTATGCAACGATTAAAATTACCAGTAAGACACAGTCCAATATTCATGTGATTTTAAATATGACCAAAAGCGAAAAAGAGGCGCAACTTATTTTTGATAAGATCAATAAAGTAGCTATGGCAAATATCGGCAATGGTTTAAAACTGAACTTAATTGGTAAATTGCCTGAGGATAAACTCATTTCTAAGAGTATTAAACAACGCACACTTTTTACAAATGATGCTCCCAATTCACTTGCATCACTGGATATGAAACGTATCGTCAACAATTTAGTTTATAAATTGGAACGAAAAGTGCTTAAAACGGATACGAATAAGAGTTTTGGAAGCTTCTTTAAGCGTATTATTGAGCAATTTTAGATACATTTTGTAAAGGCATTATATGGTCAAATCAGAAAATTTCATCTACTTTTTCACGATATGTGGATTTTTTATAGGATTGATGTTTTCGATATTGAATTTCTCAGAGCCAGAAGAGATACTTTTTTACACGTTAGAGATAACGCTGTTTTTTTATCTCATTATTCACGTTGCTGTGATGAATTTCTTTGATTTCGACCGTATGGCGACATTTATTTTCGATAAGAAAGATCACGAAAATATTGGTGATTATTTTATTCAAGAGCTTGAAAACAGAGAAAAAGTGATGGACAGTCTCTTAGCAAGCATTGATAATATGAACCAGCACTATGATAAGATCATGAAAGGCTCAATGGAGAGTAATGAATCCTACACTAAAAAAGCAGCAGCCTAATCCTTACAGCCAAAATCTTAAAAAAGAGCAAGACGAACTCGTTTTGCAATACCTTCCCGCAGTGCGTGCTATGGCGTATCGCCTGCGTGAAAGGCTTCCCGCTTCGGTAGATGTCAATGATTTGATTTCTATTGGTACTGAAGAGATGATTAAACTTTCCCGTCGTTATGATAAAGACCAAAATGACTCCTTCTGGGGCTATGGTAAAAAGCGCGTTTATGGTTCTATGCTTGATTTTTTACGATCACTGGATACGATGAGTAGAGCCAATAGACGTTTAATTAAAATGGTTGACCATGAGATTACTGCTTATTTGGGTGAGCATGGAGACGAGCCTGATGATGCGTACTTGGCAAAAGTTTTAAATGAAGATATTGAAAAAATAGCGGAAGCTCGCAACAGTGCTATGATAGTCTCCGTGATGTCACTTAATGAGCAAGTGACCATTCTTTCAGGCGAAGATACAGCCCAAAAAGTAGAAAAAGATGAACTTCTGGAAATGGTACAAAGTATACTTTCGACGTTTAATGAGCGTGAACAGATGATTATTCAACTTTACTATTTTGAGGAGCTGAATCTTAAAGAAATCAGTGAGATTTTAGAGATTAGTGAGTCGAGAATTTCTCAAATTCATAAAAAACTTTTAGCAAAGATCAAAGAACAGTTGGGAATCAACCATGGCTGATATACTAAGTCAAGAAGAGATCGATGCGCTCTTAGAGGTAGTAGAAGAAGAGGGCGATACACTCTCCTCCGAAACAGAGCCAACGGATACACGACAGGTTATTCTGTATGACTTTAAACGACCCAATCGTGTTTCTAAAGAGCAATTACGTGCTGTAAAAGGCATTCACGATAAGATGGCGAGAAATCTTGCATCGCAGATTTCTTCCATTATGCGTAGTATCGTTGAAATTCAATTGCATTCTGTTGATCAGATGACTTATGGTGAGTTTTTGATGTCACTTCCTAGTCCTACCAGCTTTAACGTTTTCTCGATAAAGCCGTTGGATGGTAACTGCATTATCGAAATTAACCCCTCCATCGCTTTTCCAATGATCGATCGATTGCTTGGCGGGTTGGGAGAGTCGTATGAAGCAACACGCGAGCTTACAGACATAGAATTAAATCTCTTAGATGCCATTTTACGTATTATCATGCAGCGTCTTAAAGAGGGATGGTCACCGATTACAGATATGTATCCGACCGTTGAGACCAAAGAGTCCAGTCCTAACGTTGTTCAGATCGTTTCTCAAAATGAGATTGTCATTATGGTGGTTATGGAGATTATCATTGGAAATTCCAGTGGCATGATTAACCTTTGTTACCCTGTTATTTACCTTGAACCCATCCTCTCACGTCTTGCGAATCGTGATATTATGCTGGGTGAAACAAGTGCTAAAAAAAGCCGTAATAAAGAGCTCAATACACTTATTTCTCGTGCAGAAGTTTTTAATGAAGCAATTATTGGTCAAGCTGAGCTTAATGTTGGAGAGTTGTTGGAGCTTAAAAAAGGCGATATTATTAGACTGGATCGACCTGCTGATGATAAGGCCATTGTAATGATTGATAAAAAAGAGCTATTTTTGGCAGAAATTGGGCTACACCGTTTTAGAAAATCGATTAAAATCGAGAGTTTAGTCAAAACAGATAAAGATGAAGTTAAAAGTGCTTTAGAAGAGTTAGAGCAGATTCGAAAATCTAAGATTTCATCATTTGATACAACGCAACAGGGGTAAGGTGTGAATACATTTGTACAATTACTACAACAAGAAGTAGTCTCGACAATAGAGGGGTTAACTGGTATTGCACCTACGGTTGAATTGAACTCAGAAGAGAATGGGGAGAGCAAGCTCAAGTTAAGTCCTCCACTTGCAAAACTTGATGTCACCGTTGGTGGCGAGTTGCATGGTAAAATGCGCGTGACAATGGCAACATCCATCGCAACGGCTATTGGCGATATGATGCTTGGTGGTGAAGGTGATGAAAAAGAGGAGATGGACGCAGAAGATCTTGATGCGACCAAAGAGATTATCTCAAATATCTTAAGTTCTTTTTCGCGCTCTCTTGGCAGCCAAAAAAATATGCCTAAACTTGAATTCGAGATTGAAAATATAGAGTATATAGATGCGAATAGTACGATTGATTTTAAAGGGTTTGAAAAACTTTTTATCTATAATTTGGCTGTTCATAATTCACACGATACGATTGCATTCTCAATTTCACATGAATTATTACCACTCATTGGAGAAGATGGTCCTGCCCCTATTGAGTCATCAGCACCAACACAAGAGTTTATTTTTGAAGAACCAAAGAAAGTTATGCCAAGTATGAGTCCAGAAGAGTTAAGTAATATCGAGCTTATTAAAGATGTTAGGCTGCCAATTCGTGTACGCATTGGTTCTAAAAAAATGCTTTTAAAAGATGTTTTAAGTATGGATATCGGCTCCGTTATTGAGCTTGATCAGTTGGCGAATGATCCTTTAGAAATTTTAGTAGGTGATAAAGTGATTGCCATGGGTGAAGTTGTTATTGTTGATGGTAACTTTGGTGTGCAAATAGGCGAGATCGGTACTAAACGTGAACGACTTGAAAAATTAAGATAGAAGCATCAATGGAACAACGAAAGCATATTAAAGATACGGAACGTAGTAATGAATGGAGTGTTCTTCGCATTATGTCCGATTTTGTCAAAGGTTTTGATGAGCTTCAAGATTTAGGACCTTCGGTTACTTTTTTTGGCAGTGCAAGATTTAATGCCAATAACCGTTACTATAAAGATGCGCATGCCCTTGCGTATCAGCTAGGTAAAAAAGGTTATTCTATTGTTACCGGTGGTTCAAAAGGTATTATGGAAGCTGCTAACAAAGGTGGTTTCGATGCAGGAAAATGCCAATCCATTGGATTAAATATCAATTTACCACATGAACAGTCTGGCAATCAATATACGACAAAGCATCTTACATTTGATTATTTCTTTGTTCGTAAAGTAATGCTTATCAAATACTCTTTAGCCTATGTCATTTTCCCCGGTGGTTTTGGTACACTGGATGAATTGTTTGAGGCGTTGACTCTCACACAAACAGGTAAAATTACCAAAATTAGTATTTTTTTATACGGTAAAGAGTATTGGGAAAAACTTTATGACTTTATTGCTACAACATTGGTTGAGCATCATACGATTCGTGCAGAAGATGTGGAGTTGATTATTTTAACGGATGATTTAAATGAAATCGCTACTAAAATTGATGAGCGTTTAGTACTCTATACGAATGAACTCAAAAATGAAGGCTTAGAGAACAGTCGTTACTACCAACAAGCTGTAGAATTTTTATCAAATCAAGAGTAAGAATGACAAAAAGATTGTATTACAAACATTTATTGAAAAAGCATCTGCCTCTTTTGGGCGCACTTTTATTGCTCAGCTTTGTACTTTATGAGATCAGTTTCTATATTTTTAAAACCTATCGTGCTTTTTTTAATTCGGATGCCGCCATCGCTAATATCTTAGCGGAAGAGATAGTACTAGCAGGAAGTTTTTTCCCAAGTCATTGGTGGTATGTTAATAATGATATATGGATTTTTTATAAGCAACTTTTAGTTATTCCTTGGGTTCTTGCTGGAAAAAATGGATACTTTGCACATGCTTTCACCGTGTTCGAAGTTAGTATTTTTATGATCATTTTTATCTACCTCTTCTTGCGCTCTTTAATGCTCTCTCGGGCATCTGCTATTATGGGAAGTGTTGTCGTTTGTATAGGATATTCACCGATGTATTTACGTGAACTGTATGGTGAGGCTGCGTATACATGGTATTTTTTATTTATGATTGCATTTATGTTTATTTTTCGCAAACTCAGCCCTCATGTTATTAGTAAAAGTACGCAGATTAAGGCTTTTATCTTTTTTATGATGTTGCTGTATTTACTTGTACTTGCAAATCCTGTACGCTTTTTTGTCTATTATGTAGCGCCATTTTTGGGAGCTTTAGCGCTTTCCATCTATTTTGCAAGAGACAGTCTTAAGACGTTTCAACATGTTGTGTATCGCCTTTTATCTGTAAAGCGTATTGTTATATTTGCTTTTGCTTGTTTAATTATGGGCTTGGCGGCTATGGCACATTTTAATCTCTTGGAAAGTTTGCATTTAGCAGGAGGTGCAAATAACGCGAACCTTGTTTCCCTTGAAATTCTTCCCGTTCATGCCGCACATGCACTTTTAGGGTTACTTAATTTTATAGGGGCTGAGTGGAATGAGGGTGTCCGAGCATCTTCTTTAGAGGGCGCTATTTCACTTTTAAAATTTGCACTCTATCCTTTGGTTTTAATTATTCCTGCCTTACACGTTAAAAAATCTTTTTATCAAATGAGTTCTACGGAACGCTTTTTTGTTCTTTTCTCCTATGTAGGATTTACAATTATTTATATACTTTATTCGACCACAGGATTGCATGAACACGCATGGGCAGCACGTAATAATATTCGTTATATTTCACCTTTTGTTATGATGATTTTAGTGTGCAATGTCATTATGTGGCGCTTTTTTAATCCTATATCAAAAGTGATTTTATCATTGTGTTTAGCGATGGCAATGGGACTATCATGGAATTATGTTTCTCCTAAAGAGTGGAGGGGTATTGTTGATGAGCGTATCGGTTTAGTTGAAGAGCTTAAAAGTAGAGGATTACATTTTGGGTATGCTTCGTATTGGGATTCCCATATTTATACTGTTTTCAGTGATGGTGAGGTTGATATTCGCCCTATTGATATCGATGAAAAAGGTGTAACACTGGTTAAATGGTTATCGAGTGATAGATGGTATCAAAGAGATTCAACCGATGGGAAAGTTTTTTTCCTCGTAGAGCATGAAGATATACCCGATCTTGAAGTAGGAATTAAAAATCTCAATATGCCTGATCCCATTGAAGAATTTAAATTTGGAAAATATACGATTGTCGTTTTTGAAAAAAATCCGCTTTATGTGAAAAAAAGTAAAGCAGAAGCTAGGAAGAAAAAGCGTATAATGACAGCTCCATAATTTCTATATAAAGGCGTAGCTTGGAGTCTGTCAAGATTAGTGTTGTTTCCCCCATTTATGGCTGCAAAGAGTGTTTATTTGAACTTTATGATCGTTTAGTAAAAACACTGAGTCAAATCACTGAAGATTACGAGATTATCTTCGTCAATGATGCCTGTCCACAGGCTTCGTGGGCGCGCATTGTGATGTTGTGTGCTAAAGACCCTAAGGTTAAAGGTATTAATCTCTCACGCAATTTTGGTCAACATTATGCGATTACAGCAGGACTTGATCATGCAAAAGGTGATTGGGTTGTCGTGATGGATTGTGATTTGCAAGATAGACCTGAAGAGATTATCAAGCTTTACAATAAAGCATTAGATGGTTATGACATTGTTTTTGGTAAGCGTGTCGATAGGCAAGATAGCTTCTTCAAACGTCTTGGATCATCAGCATTTAACAAAGTTTTGGAATATTTTACAGAGACGAAACATGACAATAGTATAGCCAATTTTGGTATTTATGCTCAAAAAGTGGTAGAAACGATTAATCGTTACCGTGAACATACACGCGATTTTTTACTCTTTGCACAAATGGTTGGGTTTAAAAAAGCTGAGATTGACATCGCACATGCTCCTCGTGCGTATGGGCAATCTTCCTACAATCTCTCCAAACTTATTCGTCTTGCCATTGACTCTATTGTTTCACATTCTAACAAACCTTTGCGGCTCTCGATACAATTAGGTTTTGTCATTGCATTAGCAAGCCTTATTTATGCATGCTGGCTTGTTGTTCGTTACTTCTTTTACCATACACCGGCTGAAGGTTGGACAAGTTTGATGGTATCCATGTTTTTCATGTTTGGACTGTTGTTTGCTATTATTGGCATTACAGGGCTTTACATTGGAAAGATTTTTGATGAGGTTAAAAGACGACCTCTTTATATTATTCAAGAGACAATCAATTTATGAAAAAAATAGCTATTTTACAATCAAATTATATCCCTTGGAAGGGGTATTTTGACATTATTGGCAGTGTAGATGAGTTTGTTCTGTATGATGATATGCAGTACACGAAAAATGATTGGCGTAACCGCAATAAAATCAAAACGCAAAATGGACTTCAGTGGCTCAGTATTCCTGTACGCCAAGAGAGTTTACACCAAAAGATCAACGAGACAAAAATTACGGATCCAAAATGGAACGTGAATCATTGGAAAAGCGTTGCACAAAGTTATGCAAAAGCTCCGTGTTTTAAAGAGTATAAAGAACAATTTGAAGCGCTGTATGGAAGTGCAACACAAGAAGGTATCAGTGAAATAAATCGTCATTTTATTGATGCAATATGCGCAATGCTTGACATTAAGACTATTATTCGAGACTCACGTGAATTTGTATTAGCCGATGGCAAAAGCGAGAGGCTTTTAGCGTTGTGTCAAGATTTGGGGGCAACGCATTATTTAAGCGGTCCTGCAGCTAAAGATTATCTGGATGAATCCATTTTTAAAGAAGCAGGTATTGTGGTTGAGTGGATGGATTACAGTGGGTATGTTGAGTCTCATCAACTGTTTCCTCCGTTTGAACATGGTGTGAGTGTGATCGATCTGATCTTAAATGAAGGCAAAAATGCCAAAAATTATCTTAAAAGTACAGGCAAATAAATGATACATTTCAATAAACCTCCTAAAACAGGCAATGAAGAAAAATACGTGCTCGAAGCAATGAATAGCCTTAAAATTTCAGGCGATGGCGCATTTGGAAAGCGTTGTCAGAAATGGTTTGAAGAGCGTTACCACTGTTTGAAAACATTAATAACCCCTTCATGCACACATGCCCTTGAAATGGCAGCATTACTCATAGACATTAAAGAGGGCGATGAAGTCATTATGCCAAGCTATACGTTTGTAAGTACGGCTGATGCGTTTGCTTTGCGTGGAGCAAAAATTGTTTTTATCGATGTCAGACCTGAGACGATGAATATTGACGAAAGATTGATTGAAGCGGCGATTACACCAAAGACAAAAGCAATTGTTCCTGTGCATTACGCAGGTGTTGGATGCAATATGGATGTCATTATGGACATTGCAACACGCTATGACCTATTTGTAGTTGAAGATGCTGCCCAAGGCTTTGAAAGTACCTATAAGGGTAAACCCCTTGGAACCATCGGTCATTTAGGAGCGTTTAGTTTCCATGAGACTAAGAATGTCACCAGTGGTGGCGAAGGTGGACTGCTACTCATTAACGATGAGCGTTTTTTACATAGAGCAGAGATTATTCGTGAAAAAGGAACGAATCGTAGTCAGTTTTTCAGAGGTATGGTCGATAAATACAGCTGGGTAGACATCGGTAGCAGTTATTTGCCAAGTGAGCTTCAAGCTGCCTATTTATGGGGACAACTCGAGATGGTGGATACTATCCAACTGCACCGAATGAACAGTTGGAAGACGTACTATGAAAGACTTGAACCATTAGTAAAAAAAGGGCTGATTGAACTTCCTTTTATTCCTGAAGGATGTGTTCATAATGCGCATATGTTTTACTTTAAAGTGAAAGACTTGGAAGAGCGAACAGCACTTCTCGAAAAATTCAAAGAGGCAAATATTGGCGCTGTTTTTCATTATATTCCACTGCATAGCGCCCCAGCAGGCTTGAAATTTGGACACATGTTTGGTGAAGATCTTTATACAACTAAAGAGAGTGAGCGATTGGTTCGCTTGCCGATGTATTATGGCTTAACGCTTGAAGAAATTGATACTGTTTGTGAGATTTTGATGAAATGGAGCGTACGTTAATGGCGCATTTGTACATTTTTGGAACAATCTTTTTTACGGTTTATGGGCAATTGGTTATTAAATGGCGTATCCCTTTTCATGGGCATTTACCCGACCTTGGTACTGAAAAAATCATTTTTTTGCTCAAGCTCTTTTTAGACCCATTTATTTTAAGCGGATTTGTTTCTGCTTTTGTAGCCTCGTTGTGTTGGATGGCGGCAATGACAAAGTTTGAATTAAGTTATGCGTACCCTTTTATGGGGCTCACATTTGTTGTTGTATTTGTTTCATCGGTTTTCTTATTTAACGAAAGTGTTACACTTTATAAAGTTCTAGGTTTAGCACTTATTGTGTTAGGTATTTTCATATCAAGTCGAGCATAAGAGGTGAAGGTTCACCTCTTATTTTGCTGGTTTTATTGTAATTCATTCTTCTGAGATTTTCTATCTTTTTTAGTATCAAAACTACACCTTTCATGGGCATTAAACGTTAACGCTATCTTAAGTCCCCTTTGGGTAAAATAGAGAACTTTTTGATGTAAAGGATATTCAATATGAGAGGCTATAAAGTCTTTGCAGGAACGGCAAATCCAGAGTTTGCAAAACGAGTGGCAAAACATCTTTCTCTCCCTCTTTCGGCAGCTGAGATTAAGACCTTTAGCGATGGTGAGATCAGTGTTCAAATCAGTGAGAGTGTACGTGGAAAAGATGTTTTTATCATCCAGTCAACGTGTGCACCTGCTAATGTTAACTTGATGGAGCTCTTAATTTTAACAGATGCACTAAGACGCAGTTCAGCTAATAGCATCACGGCTATTATGCCTTATTTTGGTTATGCGCGACAAGACAGAAAAGCGGCACCTCGTGTTCCGATTACGGCAAAACTCGTAGCCAATATGATCCAAACAGCGGGAATTGACCGTGTTGTTACGATCGATCTTCATGCAGGACAAATTCAAGGTTTCTTTGACATCCCTGTTGATAACTTGTATGGTTCTATCATCTTCAATGATTACGTAAAAGCTAAAAACCTTAAAAACCCAATTATTGCAAGTCCCGATATCGGTGGTGTTGCACGCGCTCGTAGTTTTGCAAAATTACTTGGCGTTGACATGGTTATCGTCGATAAGCGTCGCGAAAAAGCGAACGAGTCTGAAGTGATGAATATCATTGGTGATGTTACAGGCAAAGATGTTATCTTAGTCGATGATATGATTGATACAGCAGGAACGATTGTCAAAGCGGCTGAAGTACTCAAAAAAAGAGGTGCAACCAGCGTTATGGCATGTTGTACGCACGCAGTTCTCAGTGGTCCAGCGTATGAGCGCATTGCTAAAGGTGAGTTGGATGAGCTTGTTGTGACTGACACTATCCCTCTTAAAGAGACCAATGAAAAGATTAAAGTTTTAAGCGTTGCTCCTGTTTTTGCAGAAGTCATTCGTCGTGTGTATCACAATGAAAGTGTAAATGGACTTTTTGTTTAATGCAGAAAAATATTCGTAACTTCTCAATTATTGCTCATATTGACCATGGTAAAAGTACCTTAGCGGATCGTCTTATTCAAGAGTGTGGGGCGGTAAGTGCGCGCGAGATGACCACTCAAATGATGGACACCATGGACATCGAAAAAGAGCGTGGCATTACCATTAAAGCTCAAAGTGTACGTTTGACGTATGTTAAAGATGGGCAACCTTATATTCTTAACCTGATTGATACTCCTGGTCACGTTGATTTCTCGTATGAAGTGAGCCGTTCTTTGGCTTCGAGTGATGGAGCACTTTTAGTTGTTGATGCCTCACAAGGTGTTGAAGCACAAACCATTGCAAATGTTTATATTGCTTTGGAAAATAACTTAGAAATTATTCCTGTTCTCAACAAAATTGACCTCCCTGCGGCTGATCCTGAGCGTGTAAAAGATGAAATCGAACATACCATTGGACTTGATTGTTCTGAAGCTTTGAGCGTGAGTGCAAAAAGTGGTATTGGTATCAGAGAACTTCTTGATACGCTCGTTGACAAAATCCCTGCTCCTACAGGCGATGAAGATGCCCCGACAAAAGCACTTATTTACGATAGCTGGTTTGACAACTATCTAGGCGCTCTTGCGTTGGTTCGTGTTTACGATGGCTCGATCAAAAAAGGGCAAGAAGTTTACGTTATGGGTACAGGAAAAAAACATGAAGTCTTGAACCTTATGTATCCGCATCCACTTGTTCTTGAAAAAACACCGATGATTAAGACAGGTGAAGTGGGCATTGTCGTACTTGGTCTTAAAAACGTAGGCGATGTTAAAGTGGGCGATACCATTACGGATTTTCGTAATAAAACGAAAGAGCCTATTCCTGGTTTTAAAGAGGTTAAACAGTTTGTTTTTGCGGGACTTTACCCGATTGAAACCGATAAATTTGAAGAACTTAGAGACGCGCTTGATAAGCTTAAACTCAATGACTCAAGCATTTCGTATGAGCCTGAAACTTCCGCCGCACTTGGCTTTGGCTTTAGGGTTGGTTTCTTAGGTTTACTTCACATGGAAGTTATCAAAGAGCGTTTAGAGAGAGAATTTGACCTTGATCTCATCGCCACAGCACCAACAGTAACCTATAAAGTTAAAACGACTAAAGGAACGGTGCTTGATATTCAAAACCCAAGTCAACTTCCTCCAGTGAATGAATTTGAAGAGATTCAAGAGCCTTATGTCAAAGCAACTGTTTTAACACCAACCGAATTTTTAGGCAATATCATCATTTTGATGAATAACAAACGTGGTATGCAAAAGAAAATGGACTACCTTAGTCCTGAGCGTGTACTTTTGGAGTATGAAATTCCACTTAATGAAATCGTGATGGATTTTTACGACAAACTTAAATCGGTCAGCAAAGGGTATGCAAGCTTTGATTACGAGCCGATTGGGTATCAAGTGGGTGATTTGGTCAAGCTTGATCTTTTGGTTGCAGGTGAGCCTGTGGATGCACTATCCATCATCGTTCCAAGAGTCAGTGCGCAAACTAGAGGGCGTGACTTTGTTAAAGCGATGAAAGAGATCGTTCCTCGTCAGCTTTTTGAAGTGGCGATTCAAGCAAGCATCGGCACGAAAGTTATCGCACGTGAAACGGTCAAATCTATGGGTAAAAACGTGACAGCAAAATGTTACGGTGGTGACATTACCCGTAAACGAAAACTCCTCGACAAACAAAAAGAGGGTAAGAAACGTATGAAATCCATCGGTAAAGTTCAATTACCGCAAGAGGCGTTTCTCACCATTCTCAAAATCGACTAAAACCTTGCGTTGCCATCTCTGCCTTAGGCTTAGTTGGCAACCCCTTTGTAAGAATTGCTTACAAACGATTTTAGCTCCAACACCTGCTTTTAGAGTGTTGGAGAGTGGGCTTAAAGTCTACTCGTTTTACAACTACACAGACATTGCTCCTTTGCTTCACACTAAACATACTTACATAGGTGCTAAAATATTTGCACAACTAGGAAAGCACACCTTCTTTGAATTTTTAAAAACGTTTGAGTTTCCTGCGGGTATTTTTGCGATTCCCATCGACGACCATGTTAGACATGGGTATTCACACAGCGCGATTTTAGCTAAAGCAACCAAACCTTTTTTAATGCCACTCTACGGAAGTTTAAGAGCAAAAAATCATGAGAGTTATTCTGGAAAAAGTAAAACCTTTAGGCAAGCCAATAAACGTGATTTCATCTTTACATGTAAAGATGAAATAGATGTTATTTTGATTGATGATATTGTGACTACAGGAAGCACTTTGGAAGAGGCATATGAGACACTAAAAAAGCATGGAGTCAACGTACTTTTTGCGCTTGTATTAGCGGATGCAAAAGAAAATTAAACGTTTATGCTCTATCGCACGAAGGTGTATAGATAGGCGAGGTACTATTTTTTTCAACATGCAATTTAATCATAAGTAAAAAGACTTGGTATATATCTTTATCGTTATGTTTCGCAATTGTTTTTAATGTATCATCAATATTTTCAACCCTAATATGGTTTTCCAAAAGATTTTGTTGGAGAAGAGAAACATCGCAGTTAAACAACAAGCAAAGTTCTCTAAACGTTTGATTTTTTGTGTTCTGCATCAGAAAGTCGATGTTGTCTTCATGGCGGATATGTTTGTTAGAAATGATAGCAATACATTCTTGTAGAAGTTTTCTAATAGAACATCTTCTCAGCCAAGTATGCACACCTAAAAGCACAAGAATCAAAAGTGCCGCTAGCTTATGTACGATGAGATTAGATGGTGTGAAATCTTTAAGTACAAAAATTATACCCGTGACATACAGCATTATAAGCATCAAAATGATGGCTAGAATAATTGCTACTTTAAGAATGGTTTTATTAGATCGTGCAAACACAAAAGTTCCTTCAAAAGAAGTCAAATGACATAGAACGTTGTTTTGAACTTAAAAAAGTCAACGTCAATTAGGTTCTTTGTCATTTTATAGTAGCTAAAAAATCTTAAATATCTTCCGCCAACTCTTTTTCTTTACGAATTAAGTACCAGCCTAAAATGGCACCAAAGAAGAAAACTGCTATAACATAAAATCCTGCAGCATATTTACTGAAAAAGTTTGCAAGAATCGGGATAAGAAAAGCGGTTAAAGCCCCCGTGATGGCATAAGAAATATTAAACGAAAAAGCGACTCCACTGTATCTTACTTTGGCAGGAAATGCTCGTACCATGTAATACGGGAACGCCCCTACAATGCCAACACTAAACCCAGCGATAGGATAAGTAATGTATAAGATATTTCCACCAAGCGATAGCGAGAAGAAAAATGTTGTAATTGCAAAAGTTGCAAATAAACAGCCGATTGCGATCACTTTACCAACAGAAAATTTATCTGCAAGATAGCCGTAAATAACTGCTCCAATTGCTAAACAAGCGGTTGCAAGAAGTCTTGATACGGAAACATCTATCTCTGAGAAGCCAAACTGTCCTTGTAAATAAACATGTGAAGTGACAATGACAACCATAATGCCTGCGGATAAGATCCACGTCAGCAATATAGAGATAATTATTTGAGGTAAATGGTTAGATAAAACATCCCAAACGGGTAATTTTTTTGAACTCTCCACTTTGGCTCGTTTTTGCATTTCCAAAAAAATAGGGGTCTCTTTGAGCCAACGTCTAAGGTACATCGCAATAAATCCAAAAATTCCGCCTACGATAAACGGGACTCTCCATGCCCAACTGTGCATCTCTTCTGCGTTGAAGTTACTTTGCATAATGATAGAGATGAGCGAACCAAGCAAGATACCAAGGGTAAGTCCTGATGTGAGTGTCCCACATGCAAGACCTACTTTGTCTTTGGGAACGTGTTCGGCTACAAATGTCCAAGCTCCAGGAATTTCTCCACCAACGGCAAGACCTTGACAGACGCGAAGAAGTAAAAGTAAAACAGGTGCAAAATAACCAGCACTTACATAGGTTGGTAAACAACCAATCAGGAGTGTGGGTACTGCCATAAGAAGAATGCTAAGCGTAAACATACGTTTTCTACCAAACAAGTCACCAAAATGTGCCATGACAATCCCACCAAATGGACGTGCAAGATAGCCAGCGGCAAAGATGCCAAAGGTTTGAAGTTGACTAAGCCATATAGGCATATCGGCAGGGAAAAATAAGCCTCCAAGCACTTTTGAAAAAAAGACAAAAATTATGAAGTCATAAAATTCTAGCGCACCACCAAAAGCGGAGAGTGAAAGTGTTTTGTAGTCCTGAGAATTGAGCATTTGTGTCGTGCGTTGATGTGACATCTACCATTCCTTATTTATAAAGCTTGAAGTATAACAAAAATTTGTGTGACCCCGTAGCTTTTTCATGTCAAAATTGTTTATAAAATAATCAGAAGTTTAAAAAGGGTCAGGGCTAAACTTTTAACTTTTTGCTATAATTTTCATTAAATTTCTTTCAAAAGTCAAGTTTGCAAAAGAGAAAGCAAAGGACAAAGGTTGCTCTGGCAGGTTGCCGAAGAGCAGCAAACGTACTAAGAGTTATGCAAGAATATTATAAAAAGAGGTATGCATGCCAAGAAGATTGCGTATTGAGAGTTGTGGTTACCATCATATTTACAACCTAGGTGTCAACAAAAGCAATGTATTTACAGATGAAAGAGACAAAGCAAAGTTTATAGAGCTAGTGGCAACAATTTCCAAAGAGTTCAAGTTCAATATTCATGCCTTTTGCTTGATGGATAACCACTATCACATTTTAGTACAAAATACGTATGAAAATCTCTCTTCAGGTATGCGACAACTTAATGCGCAATATGCAAGTTATTTTAATAGACGTCACGCAAGAGTAGGGCATTTATGGCAAGGTCGCTACAAGTCGTGGTATGTATTAGATGACAAATATCTTTTTACACTCTTTAAATACATTGAGTCCAATCCAATAAAAGCAAAAATAACTCATACAATAGGTGAGTATAGGTACAGCGCTACCTATAGTATCTTTATAGATGCTGTACCGCCTTTTTTGCAAAATTCATTTGTGCTTCGGGAGTATAATACCAAAGAGTTATTTGATCTTTTGAGTATCCCAATGAGTCAAAAAGAAGCCAAAAGTATAGAAGCATTGCATAAAACAAGATATAAAGAACTTGATGGAAAAATAGAAGCTATACAAAAAAGTGATATAGCAAATTATTTTTTACATGTTAAGACAAAACAGGAGCGCAATGAGGCAATACAAGTTGCGTATAAGAATGGGCACAGTAAAAGTGATATTGCACGATACCTTTCTTTGAGTGTGGCAGGTGTGAGTAAAATCCTAAAAGTTAAAAGTTTAGCCCTGACCCCTTTTGTAGGGAGACTAAGCTGATGCAAAAGAAAACTCAAGTATAATAAAATAATTTACATTGCAAGGTTAATGAATGGATAATATTTTTGATTCAAACCAAGATATCAAAACGATCAGCATTGAAGAGTCGATAAAGACCAGTTATCTTGACTATTCGATGAGCGTTATCATCGGGCGTGCGCTTCCCGATGCGAGAGATGGACTAAAGCCCGTACACAGAAGAATCTTATATGCGATGAACGATCTTGCGATCTCTTCACGCAGTCCGTATAAAAAATCGGCACGTATCGTTGGTGATGTTATCGGTAAGTACCACCCACACGGTGACACTGCTGTTTACGATGCGCTTGTTCGTATGGCACAACCTTTTTCTATGCGTATTCCGATTGTTGATGGACAAGGAAACTTTGGTTCCATCGATGGCGATAGTGCAGCTGCGATGCGTTATACGGAAGCGCGTATGACACCGCTTGCTGAAGAGCTTCTTCGTGATCTTGATAAAGACACCGTTGATTTTGTTCCAAACTATGATGACAGTATGATTGAGCCAGATGTATTGCCAAGTCGTGTTCCCAATCTTCTCCTTAACGGATCAAGCGGTATTGCGGTTGGTATGGCAACGAATATTCCTCCTCACTGTTTAGATGAATTACTTGATGCGCTTTTGTTGTTGATAGAAAATGCTGATGCAACGCTGGACGAAATTATGGAGTTTATCAAAGGACCAGATTTCCCAACAAGAGGTATTATTTTTGGTAAAAAAGGTATTTTAGAGGCATATCGTACAGGTAGAGGTCGTGTTAGAATACGTGCAAAAGTACATATAGAGAAAAAAGGTAATAAAGATATTATCGTTATCGATGAGCTCCCATACCAAGTCAATAAAGTACGTTTGATTGAGCAAATCGTGGCACTTGTCAAAGATAAAATGATCGAAGGTATCAGCGAAATTAGAGACGAGAGTGACAGAGATGGTATTCGTTTGGTTATTGAACTCAAACGTGAAGCGATGAGCGACATTGTTTTGAACAATCTCTATAAATCAACCAACCTTGAAGTGACCTTCGGTGTTATTTTGTTGGCTATTTACAACAAAGAGCCGAAAATCTTTACATTGATTGAACTTCTCAAATTGTTTTTACGCCATCGTAAAACGGTTATTATTCGCCGTACAATTTTTGAACTTGAAAAAGCAAAAGCAAAAGCACATATTTTAGAGGGCTTAAAAATTGCACTCGATAATATAGATGAGATTATCGCTCTTATTAAAGGAAGTGCTGATACAAAAAATGCTAAAGATGGCTTGATAGAGCGATTCAATCTGAGTGAAGTCCAAGCAGGTGCTATCCTTGATATGAGACTTCAACGTCTTACAGGACTTGAGAGAGACAAAATCGAAAATGAGCTTGCAGAGCTTCTTTTAGAGATTCAACGTCTCAGTGATATTTTACGTAGTGAAGCATTGTTAAATGCGCTTATCAAAGAAGAGTTGATCGAAATTAAAGATAAATTCAAATCAAAACGTATTACTGAAATTGTTGATGATTATGATGATATTGATGTAGAAGATTTAATTGCTAATGAGCCAATGGTCGTTACGATTACACATCGTGGGTACATCAAACGCGTACCAGCTAAACAGTATGAAAAACAAAAGCGTGGTGGTAAGGGTAAAATCGCTGTAACGACGTATGATGATGACTTTATCGAGAATTTCTTTGTCTCTGATACCCATGATACGCTTATGTTCGTGACCGATCGCGGACAGCTCTACTGGCTCAAAGTTTACAAAATCCCTGAGGGAAGTAGAACAGCCAAAGGTAAAGCAGTCGTCAACCTCATTCAGCTACAAGCGGATGAAAAAATTATGGCTATTATTCCAACAACAGACTTTGATGAGACCAAATCATTGGCGTTCTTTACTAAAAATGGTGTTATCAAACGTACGAATCTTAGTGAATTTAAAAATATTCGCTCTGTTGGCGTTAGAGCGATTACCCTTGATGACGATGACGAACTTGTAACCGCAAAAGTGGTCACACACGATACTAAGAACCTTTTCATCGTGACTAAAAAAGGTATGTGTATTCGCTTTGAAGTAGGTGATGCTAGAGAAATCGGTAGAACGGCACGTGGTGTTACGGGTATTCGCTTTAAAGAAGAGAACGATAGAGTTGTCGGTGCTGCGGTTATTTATAACGATCAAGAAGAGTTATTAACTGTAACAGAAAAAGGTATTGGTAAACGAACAACAGCTGAAGAGTACAGATTACAAGGACGTGGTGGTAAAGGTGTTATCGCTATGAAACTTACTCCAAAAACTGCCGATCTAGTGGGTGTTGTCATTGTTGATGAAGATAAAGACCTTATGGCACTCACCAGCAGTGGTAAAATGATTCGTGTTGATATGGAGACAATCCGTAAAGCGGGACGTAATACCAGCGGTGTTAAAGTAGTTTCTGTTGAAGGTAAAGATGTCGTCCAAAGTCTTGCACGTTGCCCTAAAGAAGAGGTTGATGAGCTTGATGATGAAGGTTTGGAAGGCGAAGAGATTTCAGGAGAAGGTAGTTTGATTCTTCCTGATGATGTTCAAAGCGAAGAGTAATTGGAATGGTAGTTGCTTAAGATAAAAAAATATTTAAAGGTGTAGCTATGAATAGATGGTTTATGACACTTTTGGCAAGTTTAGGTTTGCTGCTTATTGTTTCGGGTTGTTCAGCAAAAAAAGATGAGCCACCGAAAAATCCAAAAGACGCTATGTATGATTTTAGTAATGAGAAATCATTTGTCGTCTATGGAGAAGGTATCGCACCAGTACATACTGTTTCACCAGCACAAGCAGTTGCCCTTGCAAAACGTGCGGCAATTACCGATGGGTATCGTCAACTTGGTGAGAAACTTTATGGTGTGAAAATTAATTCAACTGACACCGTGAAGGATGCTATGTTGAAAGATTCTCGTGTAACAGCACAAGTTAACGCTTTGATTAAAGATGCGGCTGTGACAGATGCAACCTTTAAAGATGGTCTATACAGCGTAAGAATGGAAATTACAATGAGTGCACGTAGGTGGCAAGAACTTTTTGCCTACTAGTAGGTTTAGCACAATTACTCTATTGCGGTGATGTTTTTTGGTTTTCATACAAAATCGTCACTGTCAATAGCGTTGTTATTCATGAAGAAAAAAACATTGCGCTTGCAATGATTCCTTATGAAGGTAAAAAGCAAATTTTGTGTGAGTTGCCTCTACAAAACAGTGCTAATCTTCCTAAGGAAGTCTTCTTACGAAAGCATTATGATACGATACTTCCTTGTTTCTATCCACTCTCAACACGCCTTTTATCTCACAATGAACAGCATATTAGACATGGCAATGACAGAATAGAGTTGGTCATCGAGCCAGTACGCTTCACAGTAGACTTTAAAGATGAATTTGCTACCATAAATGCCATTAGGTAAAACTCTTTTGGCAGGATTAATTAAAAATGCATGTTGCTATTGTAGAAGATGATATAAATATGAGAAAATCCCTTGAGATAGCACTCGGGGAGTACGAAGAATTTAAAATTTCTACCTATAAAAGCGCACTGGATGCACTCAAAAAAATTGATCAAAGTGTCGATTTGATTGTAACGGACATCAATATGCCAGGCATGGATGGTATTGAGTTTATTAAAAAACTTGATGGTGCTTATGACATAATTGTCATTACTGGCAACGCAACGCTAAGCCGCGCTATAGAGTCTGTACGATTAGGTGTTAAAGATTTTTTAACCAAGCCTTTTGAGATTGAAACATTGGTTGAAGCGATCAAACGACATGATAAAATTCGAACCAAAGTTAAAGAGAGTTTTGAAAAGATTGATAGTTCTAAAGAAGACAACGGCGATTTTATAGCGACATCTCCAGAGCTTGAAAAAGCACTTACAATTGCGCGAAAAGCTGCAAAGACTGATGTCAGTGTCCTTCTTTTAGGTGAAAGTGGTGTGGGTAAAGAGCTTTTTGCTAACTACGTGCATAAAAATTCTCCACGTGCCAAAAACGCCTTTGTAGCGATCAATATGGCAGCCATCCCCGAAAATCTTTTGGAAAGTGAACTTTTTGGTTATGAAAAAGGTGCGTTTACCGATGCTATAGCGGAGAAAAAAGGTTATTTTGAAGTTGCCAATGGCGGAACACTTTTTTTAGATGAAATTGGTGAGATGCCTATGATGCTTCAAGCAAAGCTTTTAAGAGTGATTCAAGAGCGTGTGATGGTACGCGTGGGTGGAACAAAAGAGTTACCTATCGATGTGCGTATAGTATCTGCAACCAATGCCGATATTAAAAAAAGCATCAAAGAGGGACAATTTCGCGAAGATCTCTATTATAGGCTTAATACAATTCCTATTGAAATTGCACCTTTACGACAACGTAAAGAGGAAATTTTGCCTATATGCGAGGTAATTTTAGAGCGAGTTACTAAAAAATATGGTTTGCAAAAACGTTATTTTTCAGAAGAGGCAATCGAATCGTTAATGACCTATCGATGGCCTGGAAATATTCGAGAGTTGATCTCTGTCGTTGAGCGTGCCGTGATCTTGAGTGATACCGAAGCGATTAGCAAAGAAGATCTTTTCTTAGAGAGTCGTAACTGGTTTAGTTCGTAGCAATCAAAATAAATAGACTTTTTTGATAACTTAATACGTTTTCTATTGGGTTATTAAAAAAGTCTCACATTAAAAAATAAGGTAAGAGAAATGAAAAAGTACAATGTAGCAATCGTTGGAGCTACTGGTGCGGTTGGCGAAGAGCTTTTTAGAGTATTAGAAGAGGTTGACTTCCCTGTCAATAATCTTGTTCCATTGGCAAGTAGTAAAAGTGCTGGTCTTGATGTTGAGTTCAAAGGTAAAACCTATAAAGTCATAGAGCTTACTGAAAAAGCTTTTGAAGAAAATAATGTAGAGATCGCATTTTTTAGTGCAGGTGGCGACATTTCTGCACATTATGCTCCATATGCTGCCGAAGCTGGAGCTGTTGTCATTGACAATACAAGCCATTTTAGAATGGATTCGGATGTTCCTTTGGTTGTACCTGAGTGTAATCCACAAGATATTGAACAATGGCAAACCAGAGGGATTATTGCTAATCCAAACTGTTCTACAATTCAAATGGTGCAAGTTCTAAAACCACTCGATGATCTCTTTAACATTACTCGTGTTGATGTAGCAACCTACCAAGCGGTCAGTGGTGCTGGTAAAGGCGGTATGGAAGAGCTTGTGAACCAAATGCAAGACTTTTTTGCATTCAAATTGGATCAATGTGAGCCTAAAACATTCGCGCATCAAATTGCACTCAATGTCATTCCTCATATTGATGTCTTTATGGACAATGACTATACCAAAGAAGAGATGAAAATGGTCAATGAGACTCAAAAAATCTTGGGTAAAAAAATGGAAATCAGCGCAACATGCGTGCGTGTTCCTGTTATGAGAAGTCACTCTGAAGCAATTACGATTCACTTTGAAAAAGATGTCAATTTAGAAAAAGCCGTTGAAGCACTTAAAAATGCTGAGAATGTTGTGGTTTTGGATAATCCAGCGAAAAAAGAATACCCAATGCCAATCATTTCAACCGACACCAATGAGACTTACGTGGGAAGAATTCGTAAAGACATCAACCGCGATAACATCCTTCATTTATGGTGTGTAGCGGATCAGATTCGTGTGGGTGCTGCAACTAATGCCGTTAGGATTGCACAAAAATGGATTAAGCAGGAAGAGGCTTAATGTTCGAAAAAATATTCGAATCAGCATTATGGTCGAGTAGATTTATTACACTGACAGCCGTTATTTTTAGTATATTAGCAGCATTTGCACTTTTCTTTGTTGCAAGTGCTGATTTGTATTATGTTTTAGTAACGACCTATCAGTACTTTTTTGCAGCTATTCATCCTGAAAATTTTCATGAAGATATTGTTGCTGAAATTATTGGTGCAATTGATCTTTATTTGATTGCTGTAGTTTTACTGATTTTTGGATTTGGTATTTATGAGCTTTTTATTTCCGACATTGATGTTGCAAAAGATTCTGGTGGCGAGAAAATTTTATATGTCAGTTCTTTAGATGAACTTAAAGATAAAATCGGAAAAGTCATCGTTATGGTACTTGTTGTAAGCTTTTTTCAGCGCGTATTGCATGCTGAGTACAAAGGTGCTTTAGAGATGTTGTATCTTTCATTATCAATTTTGGCACTTTCTTTAGGGCTTTATTTTTTACATAAGGGTGGAAAACACTGATGATTTTTGTAGATGCGTGTTTTGGTAAGAAAACTCCGTATACTCCAGTTTGGATGATGCGTCAAGCAGGACGTTATTTACCTGAATATATGGAAGTTAGAGCAAAAGCAGGAGATTTTCTCAAGTTATGTAAAGACCCTGAAAAAGCATGTGAAGTAACCCTTCAACCTGTCGATATTTTGGGTGTTGATGCGGCTATTTTATTTAGCGATATTTTAGTAGTTCCTTTAGAGATGGGAATGGAACTTCAGTTTTTAAAAGGTGAAGGTCCTGTTTTTTCTCATCCAATTAAAAACCAAGCTGACCTTGATAAGCTTGATGTTCAAAAAGCGATTGATGGACTAGAATACGTTTATGAGACGATCAAACTAATTCGTGGCAAACTGGCTGCCGATAAAGCATTGATTGGTTTTTGTGGTGCGCCTTGGACACTTGCGACCTATATGATCGAAGGTCAAGGAACTAAGACGTATGCACTTGTGAAAAAAATGATCTATTCTAATCCTCAATTTATGCATGCACTCCTCAAAAAAGTAACCGAAGTGCTTAAAGGTTATATGGAGCGCCAGATTCAAAGTGGTGCAAATGTCGTGATGATTTTTGACTCATGGGCAGCCGCACTTGAAGAGAGCGCTTACTTTGAATTTAGCTGGTCGTATATGAAAGAGATCAGTGCGTATCTTAAAGCAAAATATCCGCATGTTCCTGTGATTTTATTTCCTAAAGGCATTAGCGGATACTTGGATAAAATTGATGGTGAATTTGATGTCTTTGGTGTGGATTGGTCAACACCGATTGAACTTGCCAAAGAAAAATTGGGTCATAAATATGTCCTTCAAGGCAATATGGAACCAACCCGTCTTTACAGCAAAGAGGCGATTGATGAGGGTATTTCTCATATTGTAAAGATAATGAAAAATGAGAGACATGTCTTTAACTTGGGACATGGCATCTTGCCAGACATCCCAGTAGAGCACGCAAAATACTTCATCAAGCAAGTCCAAACACGTACTAAACTATAACAGTATGCCCTATAATAGGGCATATTCTCTTCACCTGAAAAGGACTTTTGAGTGAGCAATATCATTTTCGGACCCATTACCTCCAGACGTTTTGGGCAATCCCTCGGCATAGACCTGAGCCCTTCCTCCAAACAATGCAACTTTGACTGCCTTTATTGCGAACTTAAAGGTGCCAAAACAGTCGATAAAGCGAGTGATGTACCTTCTGTTACAGCAGTATTAAACGCCCTAAATGAGGCACTTCTGAAACATCACAATTTAGATGTGATTACTTTGACCGCAAATGGTGAACCTACTCTCTATCCTGAGCTTGATACTTTGGTCGATGGAATCATAAAAATCAAAAAAGAGACAAAACTTCTCATTCTCTCCAATGGATCGACGATCGTTGATACTTCTATTCAAAATATTCTCTCAAAACTGGATATTGTTAAACTCTCTTTGGATTGCGTGAGCCCTAAATGTTTTAAAAAGCTTGATCGTGCGCATAAGGGCATTGAAATTAACCAGATTATTGAAGGGATGAAAGCCTTTAGAAAGCGTTACTTGGGTGAATTGGTCGTAGAAATTTTAGTGGTTGATGGCTTGAATGATACCCTAGATGAGTTTAAGGCTTTAAATGCAGTATTACATGAAATTAAGCCTGATCGTATTGATGTGGGAACGATAGATCGTCCACCTGCATATGAGGTGAAAGGTGTGAGTATTGAACGTTTGCTGGAGCTTGCAAGCCTTCTAGAAGGTTTACATGTAAACATTGCATACAAGAAAAATTACATACCGCAAAAACGCCATTTTAATGAAGAAGAAATACTTGAACTTCTCAAACGCAGACCTCAAAGTTTTGAAGATATCGCTCTGTGTTTTGATGAACAAAGCCTTGAAAATCTCAACAGTTTGGTCGAAGAAAAATGTTTATATGTGAAAAATATTGCAGGGGTTGATTTTTATAAAGTAGTGTTGTAGTGGGCGAAATCGCCCACTATGAATTATGCCATTGCTAATTGCTGTTTTTTGTATTTAATTCTTTGTCCAAAATAGATTAATCCATAAATTCCTAGCCCTATCACATAAGCGATATAGTGACTTGGTAATCCAAGTTTTGCAGCTATAAGTTTTGGAAGCATCAAAAATGGAATAACAACAATTAAGCCGATGCGCTCAATAGTATTGATCTTTGTAAGAACAAAACTTTGTGTTGCCGAAGTAAAGGCAAACATACCCAGTACTGCTCCCCCAAAAATAAGTGCTATTTCAAACGGATTGGTGATCCATAACCATTTAGACGCGTTATTTGGGTCCCTTGGATCAACACCACCAATTAAAAGAAGTTCATTGTTGAAAAAGAACATAAAAGGTAGGAGTGCTGTACGCATATCGTAAATGAATGATTGCCAGCCAGTTACAATAGGATCACTTTTCGCAATCGCGGCGGCGGCATACGCTGCCATACCTACAGGTGGCGTGTCATCGGCCAAGATACCAAAATAAAAGACAAACATGTGTGCTGCAATGACAGGGATGAGATAGCCGTTATTGGCTGCTAATTCCATAATAATCGGAGCCGTTAACGATGCCATAACAATGTAGTTTGCGGTGGTTGGAAGTCCCATGCCAAGCACTAAAGAGACAAACATTGTTAAAAATAAGACACCTAAAATGTAACCACCTGAGAGATTGTCGATGACTTCTGCAAGGACTAGACCAATACCTGTTAGTGTGACAGAACCCACGATGATACCTGCAACTGCCGTAGCAGCGGCAATGGAAACCATATTTTTACCACCCATAACCATACCGTTTCCAATATCGGCAAAGCCTTCAAGGATCAGGGGAAGTGTTATTTTTTCTTTATTGAGCAATGCTTTAAAAGGTTTTTGAACAACCATGATAATCATCAAAAACATAATGGCACTAAAAGCAGCACTTTGTGCGGACTGCTTAAGAATAATAAGCGTGTAAATCAAGAAAAAGATCGGAATAAGATAGTGAATTCCTCTGATAAAAATAGGCCATGTACGCCCTAGAACACTGGGATCTTCACCTTTAAGCCCATGCTTTTTGGCTTCGATGTGAACGATGTAAAAAAGTGCAGCATAACAGGTAAACGCAGGAATAAAAGCTGCAAAAACGATGTCGGTATAATCAAGCCCTAAAAATTCAGCCATAATAAACGCAGCAGCTCCCATAATCGGTGGCATGAGTTGACCATTAACCGAAGCGGCTGTTTCAACAGCTGCTGCTTTGTGTGCACTAAAACCAAGACGTTTCATTAAAGGAATGGTAAACGTACCAACGGTGACGGTATTGGCGATGGATGAGCCTGAGATCATACCAAACATACCAGAAGCCGCAACGGCTGCTTTGGCAGGACCTCCGTCGTATCGTCCCAAAATGGTGTAAGCGACTTTGATGAAGTATTCACCCGCTCCTGCACGATCTAGGAGTGAGCCAAAAAGAACAAATAAGAAGACAAAACTAGCACTTACACCCAGTGGTACACCAAAAATACCCTCTGTTGTGAGTACCATCTGCCCCATAATTTTATTGATACTTGCACCTTTGTGGGCAATCATATCGGGAAGGTAAGGACCAAAATAATCATACATTAAAAATACCACTGCCGCAAGCATTAAAGGTAATCCCATAACCCTGCGTGATGCTTCAAGAACAACCAAAATGGTTGCAATACCGACAATGATGTCTGTCTGTGTCCATGCACCTGAACGCATTGCAAGGTCTTTGTAGGCATACCATTGGTATAAAATGGCAGCAACACCTACAATCATAATAACAAAATCGTACCATGTAATCGTCGATTTTAATTTTGGGCTTTTACTGATAGCGTGCATTGCAAATGCAAGCGTAATACCAAATGCCAAGTGAATCGCTCTGATATGAGCGCTATTACCTGGATCGATGACGATGTAAAGTTGGTATAAAGACCAACAAAAAGCAACAGCGGCAACAAACCAGTATTGCCACGTATTGTTTTCAAAATCTCTATGTCCTTCAAATTCGCTGATGAGTTTCGCATCATCTAGTCGTTCTTCAAGTGTTTTCACGCGTTAAACCTTTATGTGAATCTATAAGGCTTTTTTTTCAAAAAGCCTTACATGTAAGAATAGTTTGTAGAATTATTTAAGAAGTCCTGCTTCTTTAAATGCTTTAATGGCACCTGGATGTTGTGGTACACTTAAGCCTTCAAGTAAGCTCTCTTTGGTAATTGTTTTGTAAGAAGGGTGAAGTTCTTTAAATTTGTCAAAGTTGTCAAGAATGGTTTTGACAACTTGGTAAACCACTTCATCTTTCACTTTACTGCTGGTGATAAGAACCGCTTTGACACCAATGCTTGGAATATCGTTTGGCACACCTTTATAGTATGAGCCTGAGATGATACCTTTTGCATAATAAGGGTATTTCTTAACCAATGCATCAATCGCAGCTCCTTCGATAGGAACGATGTTGATGTCTACAGAGTTTGAGGCATCTTTAATGTTAGCCGTTGGATGACCTGCTACGAAAAAGTAACCATCGATGTGGTTATCTTGAAGCATTGTAGGACCTTCCGTTGATTTAAGCTCATTTGCTAAAGCTAAGTCTGAACGTTTAATGCCCAATGCTTCAAAAACAACATCAACGGTCATATTCGTTCCAGAACCCGGTGAGTCTAAGTTGAGCTTTTTGCCTTTAAGATCCGCCATTGTTTTGATGCCTGATTTTTGGCTCACAACAAGCGCTAGAAGCTCTGGGTAAATGGCAATTGCACTACGAAGCTCTGGCACGGCAGCAGCTCCTGTAAATTTACCTTCACCTTTGAATGCTTGATACGCAGTGTCACTTTGTGAAATACCAAAGTCAAGTTCGCCCGCTTTAATGGTGTTGACATTGTAAACTGAACCACCCGTTGATTCTACCGAACACCTGATGTTGGTCTCTTTTTTATTTTTATTGACCATTTGACAGATAGCGCCACCTGTTGGATAGTACGTTCCTGTAACGCCACCCGTACCAATCGTGATGAACTCTGCGGCAAACATTGGAACACTCAGTGCTCCAGCAAGAGCTAACGTAACAAGTTTCTTTTGCATATAGACTCCTTTATAGTTGAATATTTTATGCTACTATCTTTCTTCTTACTTTATATTTAATAATTTTATATATAAAGATATAACTTATGTTTTTTTTAAGAGTTGTGTGACAAAAAACTTTTTAATCAAATATATGCAAATACATCTTGACAATTAAATATTTTTTGACTATAATTTCGACCTCATTCAAAGTGTTCCGGATTAGCTCAGCGGTAGAGTAGGTGACTGTTAATCACTTGGTCGCTGGTTCGAACCCAGCATCCGGAGCCACTCTTTTTTTAATCCTCAAAATTTACTATTTCAACCAAATTTATTTCCAAACTCTCTCCAAGTGTGTATCATACATGTATCAGGAATGTTGTACGTTGCTTTTTAATACATTTTATATTATGATCGTAGCAAACATGTGTCGTATTTGTTAAATATGATCATACAAACGCAAAAGGACAAACACTACAATGGTCAGCGCACTTTCTGCATTAATGCAAGAAAAATTAAATACCCTCAAAGAGTATCACATCATTGAATTTAAAAAATATCCTTGGTATGATCCTACTGCTAAAAAAATTAGTAGCATGGGGCGATGGTCTTATCCAAACGTTAAAACCAAATCAACGCCTGATGGAACGGTTAAACTCGAATGGGAGATTGACAGTCAAACTGTTAAAGCACTGGAAAGACGCGGACTGATCAATGCAGTTGAATTTGGTGTAGGCGCTAGAGGAAAATTTCCTATCAAATATGAAATTGTAGAATAAATCCCCTTTTCCTCTTTTTTTGAGAGTATTTAACCATTATTTCTGCCTAACATTTAAAAGCTAGACCTCTCAAAATACTCAAAAATATCTTTAATTAAAGCAAAATAACTAGATTTATTAGATAAAGTTAGAGTTACTAAAATTAGGATGATAATATATGTTTGTACTTTGGGATGCCTTAAATGATGTCGGTGCACTGACAATCGCTTTATTACTTTTATCGTTAGGTATTGCTTTATTTTATGAAATGATTAATGGGTTTCACGACACTGCAAACGCAGTTGCTATGATTATTTACACGCATTCTATGAAGGCAAAGTATTCTGTTGTTATGTCTGGTATTATGAACTTTTTAGGTGTTATCATGGGTGGTATCGGTGTTGCCTATGCCATTGTTCACTTATTGCCTCTTGACATTATGGTGGAAACAAATCAAAATGCTGCATTGGCAATGGTGTATGCTTTGTTAATTTCCGCTGTTATTTGGAACTTTGGTACGTGGTATTTTGCTTTACCCGTTTCAAGTTCACATTCACTCATTGGTTCTATCATTGGTGTGAGTGCTACTTTTGGTATTTTAAATGGGTTTGATCTTTCTCACAGTGTGAATTGGAAAGTTGTTTATACGGTTTTAACAGGACTCGCTTTATCGCCAATTATTGGTTTTGGTTTTGCATACGTCTTGATGAAATTATCTCGAAAATATATTGATAATCCAAAATTATTTAAATCGCCTAATGATGAAGATAATAAAAGAAGACATCCTAGCTTTTTAGCACGTATGGGAATTGTCGCAACAGGTGCAGGTGTGAGCTTTGCACATGGTTCAAATGATGGTCAAAAAGGTATCGGTTTGATTATGATCATATTAATTGGCATTTTGCCCAATTATTATGCGCTCGATATGGACTCTCATCACTATAAAATCATTCAAACGAAAGATGCGGCAAACAACTTAGCAAGATTTTATGCGGATAACAACGAGAAAATAGTGCAACTTGTCAATGAAAAACGTCTTATTAGTGCTTTAAAAACAAAGAATTCCATTGCAGAGTGTAACGTGGATCAAGTTGCCACTACAACATCGCAAGTTGCTGCTAAATTGGATGGCTTGAGTTCTTATTCTCAACTTTCGCCAAAAGACAGATGGAGTATTCGTACAAGTATTCTTTGTTCGGATAACTTTTTTGCACAAGCGGAGAAGATTTATTTACTAACAGACAAAGATAAGTCTGACTACATTGCCAATCAGCGAAAGTATCTGGTAGCATCGATTGAATATGCACCTTATTGGGTTATTATGGCAGTTGCTTTTGCTATAGGCCTTGGTACGATGATAGGCTACCAAAGAATTGTACATACTATTGGTGAAAAAATTGGTGCTAAACCGATTAATTACATGCAAGGAACAGTCGCACAAGCAACTGCGATGGTGACAATTTTGTTGGCAAACTTTGCTCATGCTCCCGTAAGTACAACGCATATTTTATCCAGTGCCGTGACCGGTTCCATGGTAGCAGAACCAGATGGTGGCGTACAAAAGGGCACTATCAAAGTTATCATTCTTTCATGGCTGTTTACGTTACCCGTGACTGCTTGTTTGGGGTCGGCAATTTATATGGGACTTAACTTTTTTCTAAAATAAGATGATTATTTTTTAACATAGCCCACTCATAAAAGGATGTTATAATTTTGCATTATTTCAAAGGAAGTGTATGCGCGTAGGAATCATCGGAGCGGGTGGTGTTGGTGTTGAGTTGTTGAATTATCTTTTGACCCTTGGCAATATGAGTGAAATTATCTTGGTCAATCGTACCAAAGAGAAAGCTTGGGCAGAAATCGAAGATTTCTCCTATGTTGCTTCGTTTACGTATGCTCGAAACACACACTTACATTATGGCGACTATGCTGATTGTAAAGAGTGTGATGTGATTGTTATTACCGCGGGGGCTCAGCTTAAGGGCAACCAAACCAGAGATGAACTTTTAGGTGAAAATGCCTCTTTGATAAAAAATATGGTACACGAACTTTACCAGCATGCCCCCAAAGCCATTCTTATCATGGTGACCAACCCCGTTGATGTTTTAACGCATATCGCTTTTAAAGAAGGGCTTTACCCAAGAGAACGACTCATCAGTGCGGGGACATTGGTTGACACTGCGCGCTTTATGAAAATTGTCAGTAAAAAAGTGGGGATTGACCCTAAAAATATCTACGGTTTCGTTTTAGGTGAACATGGAAAAGGCAGTACGATTCCTTGGAGTATTTGCAATATTTGCGGTCTTGATGTCGATACTTTTTGTGAACTCAACGGCTTGCCTCATCTGGATAAAGAACAAATTTACCACGATGTCATCAATGCGGGCTTTGAGATCTTCCATAAAAAAGGCAATACGAACCATAGTATAGCCGCAAGTGTTTTTCGCATTGTTCGAGCCATTGCTAACAACGAACACTCGGTTCTTCCATTAGGCGTTTACCTTGATGGTGAGTATGAACTTCACGATGTTGTCCTCAATGTTCCAGTGGTTGTAACCAAAGAAGGTGCCAGCAAAATTCTCAATTATAAACTTTTACCCGAAGAGCTTGACGCATTACATACGAGTGCAAGCGTCATGCAGAAAATGGCAAAAGAGGTGCTGTAAAGCTACCTCGTCCACTTCCAGTTCAGAATCTCAGGCATATCTTGACCGTATGTTTCGATGTATGTTTTATGCTCACACAGTTTTGCGCGCATTTTTTGTCTAATTGACTCTGCATGAGCATGCATTTTAGGAACGCGGTCCATCACATCTATAACCAAGTGAAACCGATCCATGTCATTGAGAACAACCATATCAAAAGGCGTGGTGGTCGTTCCTTCTTCTTTGTATCCTCGCACATGCAAATGGTCATGGTTAGCCCTTCGGTACGCTAAACGGTGAATCAACCACGGATAACCATGATAGGCAAAAATAGTAGGAGTATCTTTAGGAAAGAGGGCATTGAAGGCTTCATGGGTTAGACCATGAGGATGTTCTTCACTAGGCTCTAAGCTCATCAAATCGACCACATTGATCAAACGTACTTTGAGTTCAGGTGCAAGGTCATGTAAAATACTGACAGCAGCCAAACTCTCTAATGTCGGTACATCACCACAACATGCCATCACAACATCGGGAACACCTCCTTCATCATTACTCGCCCACTCCCAAATACCAATACCTTTTTCACAGTGCGCTATCGCTTCTTCCATTCCAAGCCACTGAGCTTCTGGCTGTTTGCCTGCGACAATGACATTGATGGCGTTACGGCTTTTAAGACAGCGCTCACCTACCCATAAAAGGGTGTTAGCATCAGGTGGAAAATAGACATTGACGATGTGCGCTTTTTTATTGACTACCACATCAATAAATCCTGGGTCTTGGTGTGAAAAGCCGTTGTGGTCTTGCCTCCAAACGTGTGAAGTTAAAAGATAGTTGAGAGATGCGATAGGCTTACGCCATGGTATTTCACGACTTGTGACTTTGAGCCATTTGGCATGTTGGTTAAACATCGAGTCAATGATGTGGATAAACGCTTCATAACAGGAGAAAAATCCGTGTCTTCCTGTCAGCAAATACCCCTCTAGCCAACCTTGACAGGTATGCTCAGAGAGAATTTCCATCACGCGCCCATCTTGCGCTAAGTGGTCATCTCCTTCTATGTGTTCTGCCATCCAAACACGATTCGTTACTTCAAAAAGCGCACCAAGGCGATTGGACGCTGTTTCATCGGGACCAAACACACGAAAGTTTTGCATATTGGAGAGCATGACATCACGCAGATAGTTACCTAAGATGCGCGTGGATTCGGCAATACTCTGTCCATGCTCTTTGACTTCAACTGCATAGTTTTTAAAATCAGGTAAGTGGAGGGATTTTAGTAAAATGCCACCATTCGCGTGTGGGTTGGCTCCCATGCGTTTTTCACCTTTAGGGGCAAGGGAGGCTAGTTCTGGGAGAAGTTTTCCATTGGCATCAAAAAGCTCTTCAGGTTTATAACTTTTCATCCAATTTTCAAGAATGGTGATGTGCTCAGGCTTTTTATCGAGTTCAGAAAGTGGCACTTGATGTGATCGCCAGTGCCCTTCAGTTTTGAGTCCATCAACCTCTTTGGGACCTGTCCATCCTTTGGGGCTACGTAAAATGATGAGAGGCCAACGAGGGCGAGTGGTATCATTGTTAACACGTGCTTCATGCCAAATTGTTTTAATCTTGGCAATGATGACATCCATCGTCTCTGCCATCTTTTGGTGCATATATTCAGGCTCATCACCCTCAACAAAGTAAGGCTCATAGCCATAACCGATGAAGAGTTTTTCGAGTTCATTGTGGCTAATGCGAGAGAGTATCGTTGGATTAGCGATTTTATAGCCGTTGAGGTGAAGGATGGGAAGTACGGCTCCATCGCGTTTTGGGTCTAGGAATTTATTGGAGTGCCATGCGGTAGCAAGAGGACCCGTTTCGGCCTCTCCATCGCCTACGACACAACAGGCAATTAACTCAGGATTGTCAAAGACAGCACCATACGCATGGGATACTACATAGCCAAGTTCACCACCTTCATGGATAGAGCCAGGCGTTTCAGGTGCAGCGTGGCTAGGAATGCCACCAGGGAAAGAAAACTGTTTGAAGAGTTTCTGAAGCCCCTTTTCATCTTGAGATATGTCAGGGTAAACTTCGCTGTACGTGCCTTCTAAGTAGGTGTTCGCAACCACGGCAGGACCTCCGTGACCTGGGCCTGCCATAAAAAGCATTGTTAGGTTATCTTTATGGATGACACGGTTCATGTGCGCATAGATAAAATTGAGCCCCGGAGTAGTGCCCCAATGCCCTAAAAGACGAGGTTTGATATGTTCTAAAGAGAGTTTCTTTTGAAGCAGAGGATTATCAAGCAGGTAAATTTGTCCTACTGAGAGGTAATTTGCCGCACGCCAGTAAGCGTTAATGCGTTGAAGTTCTAACGAAGAAAGTGGTTCATGTGCCATGTCATCTCCTCAAAATGAGTCATAAGGTTATGCTACTTCAATTTTACTTAAAGCACATTGGGGTTGTGTTATGATGATCTTTTTATTTTATGTGTGAGGATTTTTGATGCTTTGTGCCATAACCCATGTGCCATCTCCCCAGTTGCAACATTGTGAACTTACCTTTGTCGAAAGTGAGCCTATTTCGATTGAAAAGGCAAAAGAACAGCATAAAAATTATTGTGCTATGTTAGAGCGTTGTGGTGTAAAAGTGATTGTTTTAGACGAAAATAGTGTTTTACCCGATAGTGTTTTTGTGGAAGACCCCATTGTCGTCTTTGATGAAGTTGCAGTGCTTACTTCTATGGGTGTAGTATCTCGTAGGGCAGAGAGCGAGTATATGAAAAAAGTTTTTTCACAGTATCGGACAATTGAACGCATCAGTTTGCCAGCAAAAATTGAAGGTGGCGATGTGCTGAAAATCGGTAAAAAGATTTTTGTAGGCGAATCTGCTCGCACGAATCAAGAGGGCATTCAAGCTTTAAAAACGATCATTAAACCGTTTGGTTATGAAGTTTTTTCTGTGAAAGTAACAGGATGTTTGCACCTTAAAACAGGGGCTACAGCACTCGATGAAAAAACGATCTTCATCAATTCAGCTTGGGTTGATGCGAGTGATTTTGAGGGCTTTGAACTGATTGAAGTGCCAAGCGATGAGCCTTTTGGTGCAAACGTACTCAAAATCGGTGATACGCTTTGTATGAACGAAGCATTCCCCAAAAGCATTGCAGTGGTAAAAACGCTTGGCTATAAAGTTGATTCGGTGAATATTAGTGAATTTGTTAAAGCCGAAGCGGGGTTAACGTGTATGAGTGTGCCGTTTATCTGTGAAGATATAAGCCTAAAATAAGTGGTATCATGGATTAAAGCACTATGAGTTCATTCGCGACTTCAATGAGGTTATCATCAGGGTCACGAAAATAAACCGATAAAAGCTCACTCCTAGCACCTGTGCGTTTTACTGGACCTTCCGTGCAGACAACACCACAATGGTGTAGATGCTCTAAAAACTGCTCGATGGGCATGAGTGTGATGAAGCATAGGTCTGCTGAACCTGCGGTTGGTCGCGCAGCTTTAGGTTCAAACTCATGTCCTACTTCATGTAAATTGATTTTGCTATGACCAAATTTGAGTGCTTTGCGCCCTTTAAAGGTTATCTCCTTCATTTGTAAAACCGTGGTATAAAAAGCACAACTTTGTTCAATGTTAGCAACCGTTAACACAAGATGGTCTAAGTGCGTAATGAATGACATGCTAATTCCTTAGGAAATGAGGAGTGAATGTACTCCTCATGAGAGATAACGTTTAAAGCGTGATTTTTGTGCCTAAAACGGTTAAAAACTTTGCGATCCATTGTGGATGTGCTGGCCATGCAGGGGCAGTGACAAGGTTTCCATCGACCGTAGCTTCGGTGACTTCGATGGATTTGTATGTTCCTCCAGCTTTGGTGACTTCAGGTGCGCACGCAGGGTAAGCGGAGCAACTTTTTCCTCCTAAAACATCAGCGGCTGCAAGCAGTTGTGCTCCATGACAAATCGCAGCTATTGGTTTGTTGGCTTTGGCAAAATGACGTACTATCTCGAGTACTTTTTCATTCAGTCTAAGATACTCGGGAGCGCGACCTCCAGGGACAACAAGGGCATCAAAATCTTCGGCTTTGATGGCATCAAATGTGCCATTGAGTGTAAAATTGTGACCAGGTTTTTCGCTGTACGTTTGATCACCCTCAAAATCATGAATGGCGGTTCGTATAAATTCACCCGCTTTTTTGTTCGGACAAGCGGCGACGACTTCGTGTCCAACTGCGCCTAAGGCTTGAAAAGGCACCATCACTTCATAATCTTCTACATAATCTCCGACGATAAAGAGAATTTTTTTTGCCATCATGACTCCTTTTAAAATGGTTTTATACTGGATTATAACCTTTAAATATTAGAAAAATCAAGTTATTTGGAAGCCTTCTCGTAAACCAAAGGATAGTTTAAAAGTGGTACATATTCACCCTCATACATAGCATCATTTTCGTCAATTAAGGTCTGGACAATGCCTGCCCCTTGGGTTAAAGTTGCCTCTTTTTCAATAGGACGATCGGTGATGACTTCTCCCATAACATAAGGCGTACCATCAAGGTGTGTGTATGCCTCTTTTTCTTCTCTAAAATAACGAAAGGTAAAAGGCGTTTGAGCAAACACATCTTTGCCTAAAGTAAAGCGTTGGGTTGCCACCACTTTTCGATACCCCACAGCGGCATTTAACGCCTCTTTTTCTGTAGGATAGAGTAAGCGTGGGTGAATAAACCCTTCATCCGTGAGGTACGCTTTTTTTGCCACAAACTCACCCATGAGTTTTACATGTAAACGTTGTTGTGTTACGAGAATATGGGGTGTTTTCAAGTCCAATGCACGCCAGTTATCGTTATAACCGTTCTCTTTTGTGATACGCTCTTTAAAAAAAGCTTCCATACTTTCAGGCATAACACCGTACAAATTAGCCCCCACAACGTGTTTTAAAAAAGTGCCAAATTCGCCTTGGAGTGTTTTGCGGTTGAGTGGATCACCTCTACCTGAAGTTGCTTTGCCTTCTTTGATAGTGTAAGCGAGATAATCCATCTCCGTCCAACCCAATTTCCCTGCAAATTTACGTGGAAACGCCCACGTCGAATCAATCGTATTGCTGCTTCCAGAGGTAAACGAGGAGGGTTCAAAACCGTAGTTATCGCTATGGCATCCTACGCATTGCATGAGCTCTTCACCTTTTTGTGCGCGTAAATGCCCTTTGGCATCTTCGATAAATCCTGCCAAAATCCAACCAGCACCATTGTTAATCCACCCTTGTTTTTCATTGAGGTAGAGGGGCGCGTCTTCTTCTTTTTCCGCCGCTTCCCCTGGGTAATACATACGCGTTTTGACCATATAGCGTATCTCTTTTACCCTCGTAGCGCGCGTGCCATTTTTACGAAGATCGACATAATGCAAAGGATGAGCAAACTCGGTGTACAGTGGGTAAAGCCCACGATGAACTTCGATCTCTTTTGCTTTTCCAAAGTAAGTTTTAGGATCGTTGGATTCAAGTCTGTCGGTAATAGCGCGCTCTAAAAGGTCAAGATTTTGAGCATAAATGGCTTCACTCCACGCCCCTTTTTCATCTTGCATAAAAGCTTTAGGCAGACGAATGTAAATGCCAGAGACACTCCCACTCATCGGTGTAAAAATGCCATAAGGCATAAAGTTGATGGCACGCCAACCCGTCATATCTGCAAATAAGGCGCGTGTTTTAGCTTTGGTTCGCACAAACCCATCCTCTTTGGCAGGAAGATCAGAAGGACTTAGATCAGGAAAAAGCCGCCAAGCTGAGTCATCGTCTCCATTTTCCCATCCCGCTTTTCCACCGCGTTTGGCATAGGCTTCGCTCCAATTATCTTCTTCTAAATAGCCAAGCATTTTGGTTTCATCAAAGCGGTTAGGACTTTGTTGATAGGCTGTTTCTAATTTTTCAGGAAAAAGAGTGTTTTCCCAAGGGTTGATACTCGGAGATTTGGTTTGCTGGGTGGCAGGGGCAAAGCTGTAGGTGGTTTGCAGATTGCCCGTAATGCTTGAAAGTCCTGCTTGGGGGTTATTGTTGCCAAGACGTGCGCGAGCAGGGGCATTGGTATGGCAGAACATACAGGCGTTTTGCGTTCCCTCACTGGTTTCGATATAGCACTGCGCAGGAATGTTCGCATAGGGGTTTTCAAACGTCGTTCGACTCACAAACTCCCCTTGCAATGAGCCGCCAAAGCCCATGATAGGGCTTTGGCAGAGCAAAAAGATGAGGCGCTTAAAGCCCAGGGATGCCATAGATGTATCCAATCGGTGCTTGAAATTTATCAATCAATGGCGTTAGTTTTTGCTGAAGCTCTTTGCTGGTTGTTTTGGTGAAATCCGCTTGATGTTGCGCGTTGCTCATGATGTATGCGTGTCCATTAAGATTTTCGACTACTTGAAGCCCCGTAGATTCAGCACCTGCAGGAGTTGAAAGAATTCGAGAGAGTTTTTTCGTGTCTATGTTGTACGCCCAAAGGTAGTTATTGACGTGTGCGCCACTGTCTTCACCGATGAAAAGCGTGCGTGCACGGGAGGAGTAAAAGAGATTGTCGGTATTGGCGATTTTATCCACAACGCAGGTATTACCATCTTTATCCGTTGCCATCTCTTCGCCGAGGAGCATACTTGGTACGTGCATAGAAATGGGAACAAATTCGCTTAAAATTGGCTCATGATTGGTATCGTTGACATTGCTAGAAAGGGTGAGTTCGTAGGTTCCGCCGCAACGATTTTTAGCCACTTTAATGTCATCGTTGGCAAAGGTGCTGTCTTTTGCCATTCCTTTTTCAATGTACGACATCGCGATATAGACTTTTTTGTCTTCAGGATTGAATGCAACCCCTTCCATTTTGTTAAATTCCGTTGTTGCTCCAAGGTATGCCGCGTAACGACGGGTTTCTAAAAATGCCGCAACTTTTTCCATTCCCGGTTTGAGTTTGAGGTATTCTATCTCAGAGTGTCCTGCTTTGATTGCTTTAAACCCTTCATGTTTTGTGGCATCAAAGCTTGCAGGTGCATAGGCTTCAAATATATCGTTGAAGGTGTATTTGTCTTTCCATTCGCGCACTTCTTTAGAGGAGGCATGTCCTAATTTGATCCATGAAAGGGTTGCTTGACCGCCATCTTTAGCACCATCTTCATTGGTTTGATGCCATTTAGTCGCGTACATCGTTCCATTGTCCAAATCGCCTTTGGAATCACCAACATACATGAAAAGACCAACATTTGTTCCATCATCGCCAAAAAATGCGGTTTTGCCATCGGACATGATTTTTGCCATTTCCCACGTTCCTCTACCCATCGCAAAGTGTTTGGTGACATCTGTTTTGCCATTTTTATCCACTGCAATTTCTGTGATATGACCATAATCGTAAGGATTTGCCTCTTTTTTACCTTCAAAGTAAAGCTCATTCATCGCTTTTAAGCCTTTTTGAGCTTTTTTATACTCCACACCACTTGCTGCTGTAAAGAAAAGATCATAGTCCTCTTCTGTTCCTAAGTGCGTATTCCAAGGTGTTTGTGACCCAGCACAGGGAATCCAAATGCCCCCGACTTTGGAGAAATCTATAGGGTATTGATCGACGGCTTTAAGTTTTCCACTCTTCATATCTTGTTTAATGGTTGTAAGGGTCATGCTCATGGGTGCGCGTTCATGCCAAACATCGGTTTTTTCAGCCGAAGAGCCATCGCTTAAAATCCAGTCGTATTCATAATGCGTGACAAGATAGAGTGAACCATCTACATTTAAAAGTGAGTTGCTATCGGGTGTTTCAGCAATGAGAGGTTTGCCAAAAGGATCCATCAGTGGTTTCATGGAAGCTGAGTAAAGTTGCCCTGCAGGGTTTTTATTGGTTCCTACTTTGTCTTTGACGCCAAAGAGTGTTTCATAGGAGAGATTACGTTCGATTTTTCCACCGTTTGGTGTGTGTATAATGACTTTCGCTTCAGAGTACGTTTTTGCCATTTTTCCAGGTGTAGAGGGTGCTTCCATACCGATAAATTCAACTGTATTTCCTGCACACAAGCTTGAAGCAACTAAAGAGAGGGAAACCAATACGGGCTTGACGATTTTCACAGTAACCTCCAAAAATATGATTTAGTAAAATGGTAAGGAAGAAGAGTTACAATTGTGTTACAAACTTAAAAAGTAGCGTTAAAACGATAACCTATAGTGAGCTTGAAGTAAGCTATTTTACAATGATATAAAATTATGCCCCAAGGAGAAAAAGATGAAAAATTTTTTAGCTACGATGATGTTTTTTTGTATGACAATATTAGGTTTTGCCAAGGAGGGTTTTGTGACGTATAGTGTAGATGGTAAAACATACGAAGGTTACTACAGTACCCCTTCAAATGAGGCGCCGTTGGTTTTTATTATTCACGATTGGGATGGACTTAATGAGTATGAGATGCAACGTGTAAAAATGCTTAATGCTCTTGGGTATGGTGCTTTTGCTATAGACCTTTTTGGGCAAGGTGTCAAACCTGTTACCATTGAAGAAAAAAAGGCATTGACGAATGCACTTTACAATGATCGAGCAAAGATGCAAAAACTTCTTGATGCCAGTTATCAAACGGCTAAAAAAGAGGGTGCGAATGTGGGTAATGCCATAGGAATTGGTTATTGCTTTGGCGGTGCGGCACTTTTAGAAATGGCACGTATGGGAACACCGCTAAAAGGCTTTGCTGTCTTTCATGGAGGCTTAGCAACGCCGGCGGGAGAAGACTATAAAAAGACAAAAGGGTTTGTGCTTGTTTTACACGGATCAGCCGATGCAAGCGTGAGTATGGATGAATTTGCAGGACTTGGAAAAGAGCTTGAAGCAACAGGCATTAAACATGAAATGATCGCGTATAGTGGTGCGCCTCATGCCTTTACCGTTTTTGGAACAGACAGATATCGTGAAGATGCCGATAAAAAATCATGGAGAAGGCTGGTTGAATTTTTAGATGAGACACTTTCTAAATAGAGTTCTTCAGAACTCTTGATACGTGGTTAAAGCTTTGCTTTAACCACTACGTTAATACTATGTTTTCCTCGGCGAAAAGCCAACGCACCTCTTTGGTGCTTTAACTTTTTGCAAAAAGTTCATAAGGTATGTTTTTTGCTTGTACATTGGCATGTAAAAAAGGAGTGGCTATGGACAACAGACTATTTCAAATTGACCCTTATGCAGGCATTAGTTACGGGCTTTACAACTCAGTTAAGGGTGGTAAAGGAAGTTTTGAGGACTTTTTGTTGCACTATGACTCAACAGGAGCCAACAAAGAGGATAGTTCATGGCTAACCAAGCTTGTTAAAGAAGATACTTCCAATGCGCTTAACTCACCCGAAGTGTGGCAAGCTATGAACACATTGGGAATTAATGGATCTGACATTATGGGATCAGTGAGCTCATCTGACTTTTTTGACACCCAAGTGAGTGCCTTAAAAATGCAACTGATGGAAGCATTTAGCAAACGGTCTGATTATAAAGAGATGAAACCACTGTTAGATCAATTAATGAGCTAACGACACACATAGGTGATAATATCTAACTCGACGGTACCAATGGTAGGTTGGTACCATTGTGTTGGATTGTTTTGAATCTCTCTAGCCGAGCGTGTACTGCTACCAATTTGCCTTATATAGCGTGAAGGACAATTTATTTCTGCCTTAATATAGACAATCGTATCAAAACTTTGGCGTCTTAATGTGATCGTACTGTTTGTTGCTTGTTTACCTTCTTCTAAAACGTAGTATTTATAAATATCTTTATACGCAGTTCTGGGTATTTCAATTTCTTGCGATTTGCTTATACCATAAGTACTGATGGAAAGAACAGCGCCACAAATAAATACCAATTTTTTTCCGCTAAACATACATTTCTCCCTCGTCAATCTTCTCTCAATTGTAGCAAAAGATGGCTCAATATTGATTGTAAGCAACTAAAATGTCACAATTTCATAATTTATTCATCTTTAGGATACAATAAGCTTCTTCACATTGTCGCACGTTTATAAAAAGGCTTTGCATGGAAAATAGTGTGGAAAAAGAGCAAGAACAAAAGATTAAACTTTTATCGCGTGAATTACGTGTGGTGCAAAAAAATCTTGTAGAACAGTTTTACACTGACCCGCTTACACGGTTACCCAACCTTTATAAATTGCGTCATGATTTGGAAGAGACCAATGACTTTACACTCATTCTTGCCAACATCGATAACTTTAAACTTCTTAATGATTTCTATGGTTTTGTCGTTGGGGATTTCATCTTAGAGTCATTTGCGAAAACCCTTAAAATAGAACTAACAGAGATTGCTGTTTACCGCATCGCAGGTGATGAATTTGCCATTATGTTGCGTGAAAAGCTGAGCTTTTATTTACTCAAAAACTATCTTAACCACCTTTCCAAACAACTGACCCATCTCAAATACGCATACGCCCAGACAGAGATTTATGTAGACTGTACATTTTCATCAAGTGCGAGTTTTTCAAACGACGACATTTTTTCCAAAGTGAGCATGGCGCTCAAATACGCCAAAAAAGAACAATTGAAGTTTTGGATATACGAAGATACCATGAACTTTGCCCAAGAGTATGAAAGCAACCTCAAGTATGCCACCAAAGTGCGCAAAGCGATTGTTGATTTTTCGGGGATTGTGCCTTATTTTCAGCCGATTATTGACAATAAAACCAATGAAATCATTAAGTTTGAGGCACTCGCTCGCTTGATCGATGAAGAGGGTATTATTCATTCACCGCACAATTTTATTCCTGTTGCGAAAATGATCAAGGTGTATGACAAAATCACCATAGCCATCATAGAAAAAAGCTTTAAAACATTTGAGACGCATCCGTTTGACTTTAGCATTAATCTCTCTTTTGAGGACATCATCAACCAAGAAATTTATGACTTTATCATCCATAAATTACGAGACTCTAACATGGGGCATCGTGTTACATTTGAGCTTTTAGAGTCCGAAAAGGTCAATGATTTTGAAAAAGTAGTGCATTTTTTCAATGAAATCAAGCGCTATGGTGCAAAAGTGGCGATAGACGATTTTGGGAGCGGTTTTTCCAACTTTTCCTACATTATAAAGTTAAATCCTGATTTTATCAAGATTGATGGTAGCCTCATAAAAGACATCGATAAAGATAAAAACGCACAGATCGTTGTTGAAACTATTGTCGCTTTTTCCAAGAAACTGGGCATCAAAACGGTTGCAGAGTTTGTGCATTCCAGCACAGTTCTCTCAACGGTTAAACGCTTAGGCATTGACTATTCACAGGGTTATTTTATCGACATGCCTTCACCGCAAATTGTTATTTAGGCAGATCAAGCGACTTCTGTATCCCATAGTATTGAGACGCCATATTCTGGGTCTGGGATGATGTATTTGAAGTATTCGCTCGTTCCTTTTCTGCCATGCAAACGCACTGTTATTTGCCCTTCTTTAAGCAGTTGTTTCATTTCGTATTCACTCAAACTTCGTTTGTTCCAGCGTAAAAAAGTGTTGGAGTAAACCCGAAAACGACACGAGGCATCGCTACTAAAAACATAGTCATCGTTGATGTCACGCTCTTTTTTCGCATGTTCGCAACTGTAAAGATTGACCTTTTGACCTTGAATGGTAAGCTTTTGTGATACTACCGCTCCACCGCAGTATGGGCATTTACCAAGAACCATCACACACCTCTGTTTTGATTTATGCGGTTATGGTAGCAAAGTGGGAAAAGGGAGGTTAAAAATATTTCAGAATGAAAGAAAAAGAAGAGGTAATGGTGAAGAAATTACTTTACATGTAAAGAATTACTTACACCATTTATTCTAAAAAATTGGGACATTATATTTTTTCATACATGTTGTTAATTTTTCCAAGTACTCAGGATTGCTTTCATCCGTCGTTGGTTGGATAAGTAAATTGCAACATAAGACAGAGAGTGTTACGTTATTTTCTGTTGTAGCACTTAAAGATTCGGGTACATAAGCTACTAGTCCTGAACCTTTGTACAACTTATCAATTTCATGATGTGTCAATGAATAGATAATGCCACTTGCTTGACTTTTTTCATCTCTTAATAAAGTTGCCAATTTCCCAATTCTAAGTTTATACCCTTTTACAGTAGCAATTCTGGGATTTCGAGGAGTTACACCTTTATTAGTAAGGATTTCTGGATCCATGTATAAACCATAAAAAAAGACTTCTTGTAGTCTATGCTCCGAATTATCCATGATTCAATTCCTTTATAAATTGACTTCTTTCAAAACTAATAATAGGCATTCTACCCAAGCAAACATAGTATTAATGTAGCTTTTAAAGTTTTAAAAGAACTCTAATAATTTTTTCAGGTTTTAAATTATGTAGTTACTTACAAAAACCTCTCAATAAATCTATCCAAACCTTCATCATTCATAGCACCCGTTACACGCTCAACCTCGACACCATCTTTAAAAACAATGAGTGTAGGAATAGAGCGAATTTTAAAGCGCGAAGCGAGAAATTGCTCGGCTTCGGTATCGACTTTAGCGAATAAAACGCGAAGAGGGTAAGCGCGTGCGGCTTGCTCGTAAATGGGGGCGAACATTTTACATGGACCACACCAAGGTGCCCAGAAGTCAACAATGACGGGAACATCGGTACTCTCTAACACGGCTTCGAGGGTGTCGCTTGTAAGCGCAAGAGGGTGTGGGTCAAGCAAGGAAACTTTGCATTTTCCGCAATTTGCTTTTTTATAGACGTCCTGTTTTGGGACATTATTGGTTGCAAGACAAGAGGGACAAATAACTTTCATAGGTTATCCTTTTGTAGCGTATTCTTTTAAGGCATTTAATATTTCAGGCTCTAATGACCATTCTTTGCCATCAACAGACATGACAGACTCACGTTTAATGCCATCCACTGAGCCTTTGGAGACGATAAATTCAAGGTATTTCTCAACTTCTTCAAAGGTAGGCAACACATTTACCTGTAAAATTTTTTCGAGTTCAGCAATGAAACCATAACCTCCCCAGTTAGAAACCGAAGCGATCATCGGGTAGTCGCAGGGAATGACACAGTAGTCGTAAAAAAACTCTTTATCTTTAAGTATGGCTGCGAAGCTTCCCATGCCTACTTCATTGCCACCATCACCGATGCCAAAACTTGGGGCTGTTTGACTTCCTTTTTTAAAGAGTTCATCCACAGGTGCGGTGAATTCCTTGACCGAAACACCCCTTGCGTTAAGATAATCGCCTTGTGCATTTTGTCCGCAACGCTCAATGGAAAGATGGCATATCGGTTTGTATGTGTTTAAAATCATATCGATCTCTTGAGCACTTAAACCCTCAAGTGGAATGTAAAGCGTTTTGATGTCAGGAAAATAGTCCTCGCAAAATGAATCGGTGATAATGACTGGCGTATAGCCCAGTTTCAAAAATGCTTTGGCTAAAAAGTATGCTCCCAAAGGACCATCGGTTTCAGCAAACCCTGCAACGTAAAAACCTGTATAGATGAAAACAACACCCTTATCGAGTTTGATGAAAGCATTAACAGCATTTTTGGTATGTTCATTGGGAAAGTGGGCCTGAATTTTGTCCATATTGCGGGTAGAGTGCTGGAGAACGATCTCTTCAATGGTATGAAAATTGCGCATGAAAGCCTTTGCATCTAAAAAGTTTACTGGAAAAATTGTACCTAAAATTTGATACAATTTAACCAAAAAAAGGGATTAAAATGTCACCACATGAGTTGCGCGCTAAAATTGCCAAAGGCGAATTTACAAGACCCACCGCGGGCGAATGCCCCGGATACATTCAGATGAATATGGTAGCACTTCCAAGAGAATATGCGAAGCGGTTTGAAGCATTTGCAAAAGAAAACTCTAAAGCAATTCCTGTTTTAGAAGTTATTCACGAGGGACATCTCTCCAAAGTCTTAGCACCAGGTGCGGACATCTTAAAAGAGATACCAAAATACAACATTCTCAAAGATGGTGTTGTTGTTGAAACGGTTACAGACATTACGCCGTATTACAATCCTGATCTTGTTTTCTTTCTCATTGGTTGTAGTTTTTCATTTGAAACCGCACTGATTGAAAATGGTATGCCACTTCGCCATGTCGACCAACAAAAGAACGTTGCGATGTACCGTACCAACATCAAGCTAAAACCCATTGAAGGTTTTGAAGGTGAAATGGTGGTCAGTATGCGCCCGATCAAAAAAGAAAAAGTAGCCGATGCGTGTGTGGTCACCAGCCATTACCCACGCATGCACGGTTCTCCAATTCAAGTGGGTTACCCAGAAATGATCGGCATTAACGATGTTTCAAAACCTGATTATGGCGATGCCATTGAGATCAAAGCCGATGAAATCCCCCTTTTCTGGCCATGTGGTGTCACACCTCAAAACGTCATTTCAAGCATGAAACTCCCTTTTGCAATCACGCATTCTCCAGGGCACATGTTTGTGACTGATAAAAAAGACAGTGAATACTACGAGTAAGATTACTTTACAAATGCTTCTTGAATGGTGTGGAACTTATAGTTTTTCACGACATCAGGAAGCTTCTTCTCCATCATCGTAATTCCCTGAGGTTCATTTTTATTGCCATGAATGAGAATGATACTGCCTGTTTTAACAGGCTCATTTTTGGCTATCCATGCATTCGACCCTAAAGGAATTAAAAAGTAGGTTTCTCTAAGCTCACGCATTAATTTTTCATCTGCAATTAAGCCTGGAAAACGAAAGAAAACAGAGGGTGTAATGCCTTCTTCCAAAAGCGTTTTTTCAACTCCCAGTATTTCGGCTTTTACATTTGTATTTGCATGCAACATAAAATTTTGACGTTCAGGAAGTTTTGGGTCGTAAAAATGGGTATGCGTGTGGTTTATCCACGTGATCTCTAAAAGTGGATTTTTCACAAGTGCTTCAAACTCTTTTTCATGGTGATCTTTCCATCCAGAACTCAGTGCAATGGCGATAGGTGTTTTGCCATTTTGTTTGGTTAACTTTTCTATAAATTCACTTTCATATCCTTTTTTGGTGGAAGGGCATAAATCCATCGTAAGATAAATCGCTTTATCATTTTGTGTGACACCATGCGTTGCGCCACCTTTCACATAGGATGTAGTTGCCTCACTCAGCTGTTTTGCAAAAAGTGTTTTTGAAAAGTTTTCATCTAAGGGCATCAATTTTGAAGCATCCAACGAAAGTACTTTTGTTTGCAGTGTTTGCGTGTTGGTCGTAAGGTAAAAGGTTATACTTGAAAGCTCAAAACGACGTGAGATAAGAAAGAGAGTATCGTTTTCTTGGTACTGTTTTACATATATTTCATAGTGTTCGATGTACTCAAGAGCGGACAATGGAAGCCAGCATAGCACTAAAGAAAAAAATAGTCGTAGCATGTAAACTCCTTTTAAAAGAATTTTAGCTCTTTTTTGAAAAAATATGATTATAATTTTGTTCAATAGACTTCTTTCCTGACCCTTGAAAAGAGTAAGAGTTTGCTAAGAGTGCGTTAATTTTAAAAACTCAAAATTGAGTCATAGCCGTAGCTATGGCGATATTTTTAGTTTTTAAAAGTGATGGGCTATGAGCGATACTCTTTTTACAATGGGTCAGGAAAGAAGTCTAATAGTGCAGGCGGTGTTTGAGTTTTCAAACGGATTTGAAGGTCTTAAAGCCTAATAGAAATAATGAGAATAAGAGAATGACGGTCAACGAAGCAGTTTTAGAGATGCGTTATAGTGGAATCCCTGAGGAAGACATTGAGGAGATTCTTGAGATTTGCAAGAAAAAGGGGCTAACCCCTCAGACAATAGACAAAGAGCTTGAAGCCAAAGGATTGGATAAAGTTTTTGAGTTTGAGTACGATGCAAGCGAGAGTTGGTTTGAAGGTGGCGCAAGTGCAGCCCCTGCACACAAGGCACCTGTAAAACAGGGATTAGAAAAGGAAAAAAAGTAGATGGCAAAACAGATAAGACAACTGATTGAAGAGTATTATGAAGTGCTTTGGAATGATAAAAAACTCGACCAAGCACACCGTTTTTTAGATCCTTCCCTTAATTTTAGAGGCTCTTTAGGTATGCGCGTTGACAGCATTAATGGTTTTTGTGACTACGCAAAGATGCTTTTTAGTGCTTTCCCTAATCTTTACCATGTCATTGAAGACATTGTCATTGATGGCGATAAAGCCGCTGTAAGACTTGTTTATACAGCGACACATACAGGAAAACTCTTTGGATTTGAGCCTACCGGAAACCGTATCCGTTACTCAGGTGCGTGCTTTTTCAAATTTGAAAATGAAAAAATTGTTGATGCATGGGTTTTAGGTGACCTTAACGCATTGTACGGACAACTTAACGTCGCTGAAAATCATTAAGCGTTCCAAGAACTCTTAGTGCTTTGCCTCTTTATACGCCATCATGGAGTGGACGATCAAGGTCGTCACGATGATGGCACCTCCCATAAGTGTATTGATCTGCGGTTTCTCATCCATTAAAATCCACACCCAAAGAGGCGCAAGAACAGGTTCAATAATCGTTAGAAGTGCCACTTCAACCGAAGGTAAGGTTTTCGTACCCATGCCGATAAATGCGCGCGAAAGCGGTGTAAGCACTCCCCCCATAAACACAATAATCCACAATGAATAACTATCTGGTACGATCATTGGCGCTGTCAGTGCTGCTAAAAGGGAAGCCATAAGTGCGCCCGTTCCAAAACAGGCAAGGCGGTTGGCTTCTTTGTCTCGCTCCAAAACAGACAACATCGACACAAAGGCAAAGACACACCCAAAAGCATAGAGGTTGCCTTCCATATTTCCAAGTTCTAAGTCATTGAATAAAATAATAGCAAGTCCTATAAACACAAAAAATATCGCTCCAAAAGTACGGCGTGGTGTTTTTTGTCTGAAAAAAATAAAGGCGATCATCGCACTTACAAGCGGTCCTGTACTTAAAATAAACACGGCACTGGCAACACTGGTATGTTTGATAGCAAGAATAAATAAAAGATTGCTCAGTCCTATGCAAAGCCCGCTCCATAAAATCGTGGAAAGATGATTTTTATAAAGGGAAGCTACACTGTTTTTATGCTTTGAGTATAAAGTGATGTTCATTGTTAAAAACATACACAAACCAAAGTAAAATGTAAAATTTTGAGCAGGGACATGCGTCATTTTAATCAGCGGTGATTCAAAACTCATCAGTATCATGCCTAGGGTTGTAATCCCAAAGGCTTTGGTGTAGTTCATGGGATTACTTTGTTTGGTTGTTGCGAAAGTGGATATAAAGTTTTTCGATTTTTTCGCGTGCCCAAGGGGTTTTACGAAAAAATTTTAGACATGAGTTGATGCTTGGGTTGACATGGAAGCAGTTCATACGCATCATCTCATCCAGTTTTTCCCAGCCATAATGTGCTTGAAGTTCGGTGACAAGCTTTTCGAGCGTGACGCCGTGAAGTGGGTTTTTGGTTGGTTCGTTATTATTCATTGATTCCTCAAAAATGGATTTACATGTAAAAAGATTTAATAGAGTTCTTGCAAAGTCAAATTTGTAAGAACTCTAAGCGCTAATGGCGCGTGGGCATTCTGCGCAAGTGTACCCAGTGTGAACGTAGTCTTTTCAAGGAAACTTCGTTTTGAGCTTTACTTAAAAGACGTGTCAAAAGTTCTGAAAGAACTTTAATTGTTTCGTTCTACGCTAAGTCCCGCATAGCTTTGTACCGTTGGCATAATTTCAATGCGATTGACATTAACATGCTCAGGAAGTTCCGCTAAAGAGAAAATGGCATTAGCTATATCTTCTTTAGAAAGAGGCGTTGTGTTTTTATACACAGAATCTGCTTTTGTCTTATCGCCTTTAAAGCGTACATCAGAAAATTCTGTCAGTGAAAATCCTGGTTCAACATTGGTTACACGGACATGTGTACCTTTAAGGTCGGTTCTAAGATTTAGAGAGAATTGTTTTACAAAGGCTTTAGTTGCACCATAAACATTGCCACCTTCGTATGGCCAACTACCAGCCGTTGAGCCGATGTTAAAGATGTACCCAGATTTACGTTCTACCATAACAGGAAGAACCGCTTTTGTAACATAGAGTAACCCTTTGATGTTGGTGTCAATCATGCGCTCCCAATCATCCAAACTTGCTTCATTAGCGTGTTCTAAGCCCAAAGCAAGCCCTGCATTGTTGACTAAAATATCGATATTTTTATACTCTTTTGGCAAAGAAGCAATGGCGTTAAACACCTCTTCTTTTTTGGTAACATCAAAACAAAGGGGTAAAATATCGCATGTGGATAAACGCTCTTTAAGAGCATCTAAACGCTCTTTGCGACGACCAGTGACGATGACTTTATAGCCAGCTTTAGCAAATTTTTCAGCCGTTGCTTCTCCAAAACCTGAAGTAGCACCAGTAATCAAGACGGTTTTTGACATGTCGATCCTTTTCATGTACATAAACTTCTTGCATAACCCATGAAAAAAGAGTATTACTGATAGCACATCACTTTTTAAAACTAAAAACATCACCATAGCTTTAGCTATGCCTCCATTTTGAGTTTTAAAAATTAATGCACTCTGAGCAAACTCTTTATTTTTTCAAGGGTTGTGTAAGAAGTCTAATTTGCGAAATTATAGCCAACTAAGCTATAATGATACCTTTGGTAACGTCACTCAAAATGGCTTTAAGCGGATAAAAATCCTAAAATTAGCCTTAAAATAGAAGTTCCAAAGCACTAATTTCAACTTTACACACTTTTTGATTAAAAATTCACCACATTTTTTTGATAACTTTTCCCAAAAATATACTACTATTTCCTTATGAAATAAAAAGTACTACTTTTAGTATTCTTAAATTTTACTAAGGTGAACGACGTGGCAAAACAGAAATTTGGCAGAGAAATCATTCAAAGCGTGATTGAAAAAAATAAGACCAAAAAACGTGAAATTGCACAACTGACAATTAAAATTGATGCCAAGCTTGACATCGCCCTTGGTAAACTTGCAACATCTCTTAATATCTCTAAAAACCGACTCATCGAAGATATATTAAAAGAGAGTGGTATCATACAAGAAGTTGAGGAAAACTATTATGAGTAACTTTCCTACGCAAAACAGTGTGATAGAAGCGATGCTTGATGGAATGCGTCAAGCGCAAAAAAACTTTTTATTTTGGACAAATAACCGACTTTCACTCTCCAATGGTCCTCAAAAAATTCTCTCCATTCATGTTGCACAAGCCTTAAGCCTCATTGAAAATGCTCCTGAGGTGTTCATCGATGCTACGGTATCGGATATTTTACGTTGTTCTCTGCCCAATCGTAAAGCCTTTAAAACTTATATGGAGAAAAATGCGCTTTCGCAAGATGTTTTTAGCATAACACTGGATGAGCGCTTGTTACATCAAAGCCATAATGATTCCATTTCAAGAGTCATTATTACGCTTAAAAATGGTGTGTGCAATGCCAAAGCAGAGTACAGTTATGAGATTGAGAGGTTATGCAAGATGTTACACCGAAAATTTGAAGAGTCCTCGACATTGGATTACGGTGTTTTTGCTTTTTATGCAGACCTTTCTACTTCTGCACGTAAGAAATTAACCAAACGTATTCCCGATGTTATTGCGAGTTTTGATGAAGTCGTGAGCCATTTTCCCACACTGAAAGCTTCTTTTGTTCAAACGCCAGTGCATGAAGTGGTTGACGTAGGTGAGTGGATGGCAGGATGTTATGTGATTACGCCCAAAGCGTGAAATTTCACCTAAATACTTTATGCATGTAAAGAAGTATTTGGCTGAGATTTCAAAATTTATAAAGGAGTGAGAATGAAGAAAATGTTTCCAAAATTGACTGCTTCTTTAGCAGTATGTTCTGTACTTGTAAGTACAAGTATTGCAGCTGACGTAATTAAAATTGGTGTGCAAGCACCCATTACTGGACAATATGCCAATGAAGGGCAAAGCATTGATAATGGTGTTAAACTCATCGTTGATCAGTACAATGCCAAAGGTGGCGTTTTAGGTAAAAAAATCGAAGTTGTAACATGCGATGACCAAGGTACCGCGCAACAAGCAGCAATTTGTGCAAAAAAACTAGTGAATGAAGGCGTAAAAGCGGTTATTGGGTCGTACACTTCAGGTGCAACAGAAGCAGCACAAACCACCTATAACAGAGCAGGTGTTCTTCAAACCAGCGATGGCACGAGTGATTCGTTGATCGCACACAAATACTGGACATTTTTTAGAAATTCATTCCCGAACAGTGCTGAGGCAGACTACACAGCCAAATACTTTGTGGATGGAAAACAGTACAAAAAAATCGTTATTCTCTCCGACTACTCAAGTTACTCTACGGACTTAGCAGACGCTACAGTGAAAGCTTTGAAAGCTAAAAATGCCAACATCATCTATGAAGGCAAAATCAAGTCTGGTACCCAAAACTTTACAGCAACGCTCACAAAAATTAAGTCTATGGACCCTGATGTTATCTACTTCAGCGGGTACTATACCGATGGTGGATTATTGCGTGCGCAACAACTTCAACTTGGCATCAAAGCAGACTTTGTGGGAGGTGATTCTAACGACAATCCTGATTACATGAAACTTGCAGGCGATAGCGCAAAAGGAACTTTACTTATTAATGTTCCTACACCTGACATTTTGCCTTACGACATTGCTAAAACGTTCTTGATAGATTATAAAACAAAATTCAATGCGATGCCAGCATCTATCTGGTCACTTATGAATGTCGATGGTCTTCGTGCTATTCTTCATATGATGGAGCAAACCAAGTCTGAAGATACGAAAGTCATCGCTGAGGGTTTACATAAGCTCAAAGATTTTCCAGGGATTACCGGTCCTGTAACCTTTAGAGAAGACGGTGAACGCATCGGTGGTGGTTATATGACGTATGAAGTTCAAGCGGATAAAAGCTATAAGATTGTTTACCAATAAGCATTTTGCTGATACACTTTCAGCCCGCATTGCCAAGGATGAGTTTCATCTTTGGCATGCAATTACATTAGGATAAGGTTATCTTATGGATATTTTCTTACAACAAATGGTCAATGGCCTGACCATCGGGAGTCTGTATGCACTGGTTGCATTAGGCTATACGATGGTGTATGGTGTTATGCGACTGATTAACTTTGCACACGGCGATTTAGTCGCTTTTTCAGCGTTTATTGGCTTAAGCGTTTATGCCCAAATTTTTGGAGAGAGTGTTACTTCATTGATCGCGGTCATTACGGTTTTTGTTTTTACTGCTGCCATCGTTGCTTTTGTGGGTGTACTTCTTGAGCGCCTAGCGTATAGACCTTTACGAACTGCACCACGTCTTAGTGCCGTTGTTTCGGCACTCGGAGCTGGGTTGGTCATTCAAAACTCGGTGATGCTGATTTGGGGTCCTAATATGAAAATATTCCCTTCCAACCTTTTCCCTGCCACCATTTGGGAAATAGGCGGTATTGTGATTACCTTTACACAAGTGATGATTTTAGGGCTTTCATCCATTTTAATGGTAGGACTTTACTTTTTCATTCATCAAACGAAAATTGGAACGGCTATTCGTGCTGTTGCCATTGATCAAGACGCGGCAAAGCTGATGGGCATTAATGTCAATCGTATCATTATGATTATCTTCATCATTGGCTCATCTTTAGGGGCTGTGGCAGGGCTTTTCATTGGAACCTATTATCGTGGTGTTACGTTTGATATGGGATGGATGTACGGGCTTAATGCCTTTGTTGCGGCAATTATGGGTGGTATCGGTAATATTCCAGGTGCAATGTTAGGAGGCCTTCTTTTAGGGCTTTTCAATGCAATGATTACAGGGTATATCTCCACGCAATGGGCAGAAACCTTTACATTTGTACTTTTAATCGGCATTTTAGTCTTTAGACCAACGGGTATCCTTGGTGAAACTGTGGCGGAGAAAGTATGATGAACAAAACCAGTATGATAGCCATAGCGCTACTTGTTTTTATGGGCTTTTATCCGCTTTTTGTTGACTCTGCATGGTTGGCGGTCGGTACAACGTTTTTGGTTTTTTCAGTCGTGGCGTTCTCTCAAGATATCATTCTAGGACGGGCAGGCGTTTTTCACATGGGACATGCGATGTTCTTTGGACTAGGTGCGTATACAACTGCCATTTTGAATGTTCACTTTGGACTTCCCATTTTAGCCACATGGTTGCCAGCGGTATTGGTTCCAATGCTGGTTGCGTTTATCTTGGTATTTCCCATCATTCATCTTCGCGGTGACTATTTATTGGTGGCAACCATCGGCTTTAACATCATTTTCATTCAAGTGTTACAAAACGATGTCTTTGGCTTAACGGGAGGTCCAAACGGTCTTTTTGGTATTGATGTTGCACGAGTCCTTGGTTTTGATTTTTCTTCTCAAACGCATATGTATTATATGGCGTTTATCCTTTTGGGAATAACGCTGTTTATCATGCGAAATTTAGATCGTAGTAAATTTGGACGAGCGATGTTTTACATTCATAAAGATGAAATTGCAGCGCAAAGTATGGGTATCAATGTGCGTTACTTTAAACTCTATGCGTTTATTTTGGGCGCAGGCATCGCGGGTGCTGCTGGCAGTATGTTCTCTGTTCAGTACTCAGCGGTAAGTCCAGAAGCGTTTAATGTCACACAGTCCATTATGTTTTTTACCATCGTTTTAGTGGGTGGTTCTGCTTCACTTCCAGGCGTTTTAATAGGAACCTTTGTCATGTTTGTCTTGCCTGAAATGTTTAGAGAGTTTGAAACCGCACGTTACTTGGTCTTTGGTATTGCGATGATTTTAACGATGATTTTAAGACCTCGTGGTATTTGGCCTGTTCGTTTTGGCAATATCCCTGATTTTCTTAAAAAGGGGGTCAAATGAGCGAGTATATCTTAGAAATTAGCCATGTAAGCAAGTATTTTCAAGGGCTTGTTGCCATTAATGATCTCTCTATGAAGGTTAAAAAAGGGCAGATATACGGCATTATCGGACCTAATGGCGCTGGGAAAACGACTTTGTTTAACTGTATTACGGGTATTTATCGACCTGAAATTGGGCAAATTTTATGGAAAGGTAAAGACATCAAAGGCATTAGTCCGTATAAAATTGCGGAACTTGGCATTTTAAGAACCTTTCAAACCATTCGCCTTTTTGCGGAGATGAGTGTGGCGGAAAACATTATGTCGGGTCGTCACATCAAGTCTAAACAACATTGGTATAACGGAGTGATTCCAACGCCTGCATATGTCAAAGATGAAAAAGCCAACTGGGAAAAAGTGGGCGAGTTAATGGAGTTTTTCAATCTCACAGAGTATGCGACCATTCCAGCGGGAGATCTCTCTTATGGCGTTCAAAGACGCATAGAAATGGCGCGTGCACTTGCCGCTGAGCCTGAACTGCTCATTTTGGATGAACCAGCTGCTGGACTCAATGAAAACGAGACATTGGAGCTAACCCAAACCATTCGCAAAATCCAATCGATGGGTGTGACCATTATGATGATTGAACATGATATGGAAATGGTCATGAGTTTGACCGAATACATCACGGTTATTAACTTTGGTGCCAAAATCAGTGAGGGTATTCCTTCGTATGTGCAAGACGATCCAGTGGTAATTGAGGCGTATATTGGCAGTGATGAGGATGACGAAGATGAATGAAAAACTACTGGAAATTAAAGGCTTACACGTAAACTATGGCGCTATTGAAGCGATCAAAGGCATTGATCTTTTCGTCAATAAGGGCGAAGTGGTTACGATTTTAGGAGCCAATGGGGCAGGAAAAACGACCACACTTCGTACCATCAGTGGACTTTTGAAGGCTAGTTTGGGAAGTATCGTTTTTGATGGTAAAGAGATTACACACGTACCTGCCCATGATATTGTCAGTTTAGGCATGAGCCACTCACCTGAAGGTCGTCGTGTTTTTGGAACACTCAGTGTTGAAGAAAATCTCATGATGGGCGCGTACAGTTTGAAAAAGTATGACGCTTCAACGTTGAAGTGGATTTATGAAATTTTACCGCGTTTGCATGAACGTAAAAAACAGCTTGCAGGTACACTCAGTGGTGGAGAACAGCAGATGTTAGCCATTGGTCGAGCCATCATGAGTAAGCCAAAGTTGTTGATTTTGGATGAGCCAAGTCTTGGGCTTGCTCCTGTTTTAGTTAAAGTGATTTTTAAAGCGATTAAAGAGATTAGTAAAAGCGGTGTAACAGTTCTTCTAGTAGAGCAAAATGCCAAAGCAGCTCTGAAACTTGCCAATCGAGGTTATGTGTTGGAGCTTGGAAAAATAACACACAGTGGTAGTAGCGAAGAATTGTTAAATTCAGAAATGATTCAAGAGGCGTATTTGGGTAAGAAGAAGTAAGGTTAAATTTAAAAGCGTCTGTCTTTTGGCAGGCGTTTTTTTTGGCACAATTTTTATATGACAAAATAAGTACTACTTTTAGTACTACAAAAGGAGAAGTAATGCAAGCAAATATGGAAGTGGTTCAAAGAGCAATAGTCCTCGCAGAAACGTGGCAAAATAGGGCAAGTGAGTTGGTCAGTGATTTTGATAGAAAATTCCACATAAAAATGAACAAGATGCTCAGCAATCCAAAAGATAAAGTCTTTTTGATTGAGTTAATGGACCAAAGTTTTAGAAGTAAAAATCCCACGCGTGTTGCAAACCAAATTGAGTATCTTTTTGCAAAATACGAAATGGCATCATTTTTCACAACTTCGGAGCGTTTTTTAGTCTTTTTATTTTTAAATGCAGGTATTTATTTACCTCAAATTTCGATTCCACTCTTTGTAAGTAACATACGAGAAGATACAAAAACGGTTGTACTTAAAGGCGAAGATGAGCCATTTAATGCACATCTTGTAAAACGAAAAAGTGAAGGAACGAGGGTCAACATTAACCTCATTGGTGAAGTGGTTCTAGGAGAAGAAGAGGCGGAAGAACGCACCCAGAAGTATCTTAAAGTACTTGAAAACCCCAATGTGGATTATATTTCTATTAAAATCTCGACACTCTTTTCTCAAATCAATGCTTTAGCGTATGATGAGACAGTTGCAGAATTAATCAAACGTTTGAGTCGCATTTATGCGCAAGCTAAAAAGTACAGTTTTACCAATGCAAAAGGTGAACAAGAGAACAAGTTTATCAATCTTGATATGGAAGAGTACCGCGATTTAGCGCTTACTTTTAGCGCCTTTACCCAAACACTGGATCTTCCAGAGTTTCAAGATTTTCGTGCGGGCATTGTACTTCAAGCGTATCTGCCAGACTCGCACCTATGGCAACAAAAGCTTGTCGCATGGGCTAAAAAGCGTGTTGAGAATGGCGGTGTACCCGTTAAGATGCGCCTTGTTAAAGGTGCCAATATGGAGATGGAAGAGACGGAAGCAGGACTTCGCCATTGGGAAATGGTCACCTATACGCAAAAAATTGACACCGATAGCAATTACAAAGTCATGGGTGAATTTGCATTAAGGGCTGAAAATGCAAAGTATGTGAACATCGGTATGGCGTCACATAATCTTTTTGAATTGGCGTATGGCTATGAGCTTTCTAAAGAGTATGGAACAACGCAGTACTTTAGTATGGAGATGCTAGAAGGTATGAGCGAATCCGCACGACTTGCCATTAAACAGATCAGTGGCGAAGTCATTTTATACGCACCCATCGCTAAAAAAGAGCAGTTTACCAATGCCATTGCTTATCTGGTGAGACGTCTTGATGAAAACACGGGTGTGGAGAATTTTATTCGCTACTCATTTGGGCTAAAAGTTGGAACACCTGCATGGGAAACTCAAAAGCAAAAATTCATTGACTCTTTTGAAAATGCTCAACATATTTTTATAGGTTCAAAACGCAAACAAAACAGACTTACAGAGCAATGGGAACATTACGAAGGAGGGAGTTTCTTTAGCGGAAAGTATCATGGTGAAGCTGACACTGACTTTATCTTACCAGCAAATAAAGAATGGGCGAACAACATTTGCACCAAATGGAAGAAAAAAGCAGGCGAAACACTTGAAATTGTACCTGTCGTTGTGGGTGGTGAAGCGATTGTCGAGCGTGAAGTCAAAGAAGTCATCGATAAATCACAACTTAAAGAGGGTGTGATATGCGGTAAATATGCATCAGCAACCAAAGAAGATTTAGAACGTGCCGTCGAGATAGCCGCAGAAGATAGAGATGGCTGGAGAACGCTGAGTGTCAGTGAGCGCCAAAAGATTCTTTGTCAGGTTGCCAATCAGGTACGTTCAAAAAGAGCCGATCTTATCGGTGTTGCCGCAGCAGAAGTAGGCAAGGTATTTAGTGAAACTGACGTAGAAGTCAGTGAAGCTATCGACTTTTTGGAATTTTATGGTCATAGTGCACGTTATTTTGAGGACTATAAAAACCTGAGCGCTAAAGGCAAAGGTGTGGGTGTGGTAACACCTCCTTGGAACTTTCCAATAGCCATTCCTGTAGGAGGCATCAGTGCGGCTTTAGCAGCAGGTAACTGTGTTATTATCAAACCAGCCAGTGTTGCCGCTTTATGTGCGTATGAGTTATGTAAATGCTTTTGGGATGCAGGAGTAAGTAAAAATACCCTTCAATTTGTGCCATGTTCTGGAAGTTTGGCAGGTGAGTATTTGGTGAAAAATGAAAAAGTTGACTTTGTCATTTTAACAGGCGGTGAAGAAACGGCTTATAAAATGTTAGAAACTCGCCCCAATCTTTTCTTAAGCGCCGAAACAGGCGGTAAAGATGCGACCATCGTGACTGCGATGAGCGATCGTGATCAAGCCATTAAAAATGTAATTCATTCTGCTTTTTCCAATAGCGGTCAAAAATGCTCGGCCACTTCGCTTTTAGTTCTAGAAGAGGAGGTTTACAACGATCCTCACTTTAAAAAAGGACTGATTGATACAGCAAAAAGCCTTAATGTAGGCTCTGTATGGGATTTTACGAATCGTCTTGGAACCCTTGCAAATCCTGTTAACGGTGCACTTAAACATGCCCTTGAAAATCTTGAATCAGGCGAGAGCTGGGCATTAGCTCCTTCGTTTGTGGATGGCAATGAGTACATGCTAAGGCCGTGCATCAAATGGGGTGTAAAAGAGGGAAGTTTCTGCCATATGAACGAGCTTTTTGGTCCAGTACTCTCCGTGATGTGCGCAAAAGATTTGAAACACGCTATAGAGATAGTCAATGCCACAGGTTATGGTTTGACTTCAGGTATAGAGTCGTTGGATGAGCGTGAAGTAGCGTACTGGAAAAAACACCTTAAAGCGGGAAATCTCTACATCAATCGTGGCACAACAGGCGCGATTGTCCTTCGTCAACCTTTTGGTGGACTTGGCAAATCAGCGGTGGGAACAGGTCGAAAAGCGGGTATTCACAACTACATCACACAGTTTATGGACTTTGCGGATGTGGCAGAGCCTACTATTAATCACTCTGTACAGCATTCATTTGTTCATCTCATTCATGGTTGGGTTGATAGTTGCCATAAGGGTGCACATTCAGGCTTTAAAACTGACTTTGACAAACTTTCCTTAGCAGTGGGAAGTTATCTTGAAAATTATGCCCAAACCTTTAGTCAAGAGAAAGACTTTGTCAAAGTACGAGGCGAGGATAATCTGTTCAAATATCTTCCTTTGTCTAAAATAGCACTTCGTATCACTAAAGACGATGGACTTTTTGAGGTGATGAGTCGTGTTATGGCAGCGCGCATTGCGCAAACCTCTTTACATGTGAGTATTGAGCTTAGCGCTGAAAGCAGTGTTATTTCATTCTTTTATGAAAATCAAGGGGTGTTGTTAGGCAAAAATGACACGATCGAGCGTGAAGATGAAGCCAAATTTGTGCAGTGTTTTGAAAGTGTTGATAAAATCTTCTATGCCAATGAGGCGTGCATATCACCATTTGTGTATGAAGAAGTGTCTAAAAAAGCAAAGTGTATCGTAAGAAGTAAGTCACTGATGGAAGGACGTGTAGAGTTGTTGCATTTCTTTAATGAGCAGAGTATTTCACACAGTTATCATCGTTACGGCAATCTTGGAGCACGTGGAATTAAAAAATAGAAGAGTAGGAAGGGGCAGAAATGCCCCTTGTGGTTATTTAAGTTTTTCGATAATCGTTTGATTGAGTTCAATAGTCTCTTTATTTTTAGCGATATTTTCTTGATTCTTAGCAATATTTTGCTTATTTTTATCAATTTCTTCACGGTTAAGCTCGATAAGCCTTGTGAGTTCATCTACTCTTCGTTCATACTTATTGATAAGATAATAGATGACGTAAACTAATATACCAATTACTATCCATTGTAAAACATCCATGAGCTTTTCCTTTATTCAATTTGGTGATATTGTACACTTTTAATTCAAATCAATCAATAATATCAAAGACATATTCGCGCTTGAGTTTTTGCTCTAAAATTTCGCTAATACGAAGCCCTTTAAAACAAATTTTCCCAAGATCATTTTCATTAGAAGGTTGTTGAATAGCAATTTCACGCAAAACTTCTCCACGGTAAGCTTTTGCAAAATGGCTGACCACTTTGCCTTTCTTGAGAAACTTCATAGTAAGGTAAGGACGTTTAAGCGTATAGAACTTTTCATAAAAACCTGCACGTAAGTCTAAAATGGTTTCATTTTCTAAAAATGAAGTGATCGCATCACTAAAGTGTTCTTTATAAAAAAGCTCTGTTTTAAATCCAGATAAACTTTCACCTTGTTGGAGTTTATAATCAGGAATGAAATCACGAGCCAAAAGAGGACCAAAGAGGTTTGAAAAGATCATAACATTATTTTCAATGTATATTCGTGCACTCTCATCGAGAGTTTCAAAACTAAGATGATCGTATGCTATGCCGCTATATCGCTGAATTGATTTACATGTTAAAGAAGAAAAAATATTTTTCTCTGCTTGTAGCGTTACTTTTTGTTCATCTTTAAGACCAAAAAGTTGTTGCAATTGAGATAAATCCCCTTTATCTAAAAGCGTTTGGTATTGATTTAAGACAGAAATACGTTTTTCATATAAATATGGAAACACAAAGCTGTTTTCATGGATGACTTGGTCTGTGTTTAGAGCCCTCTTTGTTTCGCTAGGAGAGAATAAAATTTTCATAATAACCCTTTGTTTGCAAACGTAAGAAAACATTTTAGCCAAGATCCAATTGAAATCTCCAAAAAAGTATTGACTTTGTAAATCTTTTGAGATATAATTTCACCTCACAATCAAGGATGCTGGTGTAGCTCAGTTGGTAGAGCAACTGCCTTGTAAGCAGTAGGTCGGCGGTTCGATTCCGTTCACCAGCTCCATTTTGTTTGTGAAAGACAGTGTTTGACCAGCAATGAAATATGGTAAAAATACGGTGAGATACTCAAGTGGCCAACGAGGGCAGACTGTAAATCTGCTGACTATGTCTTCGAAGGTTCGAATCCTTCTCTCACCACCATTGCGGGAGTAGCTCAGTTGGCTAGAGCATTAGCCTTCCAAGCTGGGGGTCGCGGGTTCGAGTCCCGTCTCCCGCTCCAAGATTTTATAAGCAAACTGGGAGCTGTTGAATTTCTTCTGCTTTAGGGCGCTACAGATCAAGTTCAGTAGTCTTACCTTTCTTCCTTAATAAAATCAAATTATTATTATTGTTACGGTACAATTTGGTCCACCCTTTTGTAGTCGGCTCATATGGCTCAGGGGTAGAGCACTTCCTTGGTAAGGAAGAGGTCGAGGGTTCAAGTCCCTCTATGAGCTCCATCACTCAAAAAGTTTTTAATAACTTTGACAAATTGAAATGTATTAAAAAAACAAACTCATTACGGAGGAAAAAATGGCAAAAGAAAAGTTCTCTAGAACCAAGCCACACGTTAACATTGGAACCATCGGTCACGTTGATCATGGTAAAACTACGCTTACAGCTGCTATCTCAGCAGTTTTAGCAACTAAAGGTCTTTGTGAATTTAAAGATTACGATGGTATTGATAACGCTCCTGAAGAAAGAGAACGTGGTATTACTATTGCAACTTCACACATTGAGTATGAAACAGAAAATCGTCACTACGCTCACGTAGACTGTCCAGGTCACGCGGATTACGTTAAAAATATGATTACTGGTGCTGCTCAAATGGATGGCGCTATTCTTGTTGTTTCTGCAGCAGATGGTCCTATGCCACAAACTCGTGAGCACATCCTTCTTTCTCGCCAAGTAGGCGTTCCATACATCGTTGTTTTCATGAACAAAGCTGATATGGTTGATGATGAAGAACTTCTTGAGCTTGTTGAAATGGAAATTCGTGAACTTCTTAGTTCATATGACTTCCCAGGTGATGATACTCCAATCGTTTCTGGTTCAGCACTTAAAGCACTTGAAGAAGCGAAAGCTGGTACGGTTGGCGCATGGGGTGAGAAAGTTCTTGCTCTTATGGCAGCAGTCGATGCTTATATCCCAGATCCAGTTCGTGAAACCGATAAAGACTTCTTGATGCCAATCGAAGACGTATTTTCAATCTCAGGTCGTGGTACCGTTGTTACTGGTAAAATCGACAGAGGTGCTGTTAAAATCGGTGAGACTATTGAAATCGTAGGTATCAAAGATACAAAAACTACAACTGTAACTGGTGTTGAAATGTTCCGTAAAGAAATGGAACGTGGTGAAGCTGGTGATAACTGTGGTATCTTGTTACGTGGTATCAAAAAAGAAGAAGTTGAGCGCGGTATGGTTCTTTGTAAACCAAAATCAATCACTCCACATACTCAATTTGAAGCAGAAATTTATGTTCTTTCAAAAGAAGAGGGTGGTAGACATACTCCATTCTTTAATAACTATAGACCACAATTCTACGTTCGTACAACAGACGTAACAGGTTCTATTTCATTGCCAGAAGGTACTGAGATGGTTATGCCTGGTGATAACGTAAAAATCAATGTAACACTTATTGCGCCTATCGCTCTTGAAGAGGGTACTCGTTTTGCAATCCGTGAGGGTGGTAGAACTGTTGGTGCGGGTGTTGTTGCAACAATCATCAAGTAATTTTAACATGTAAAAGGGATTTCCCTTTTACATGTAATCAAGTTAAGGAAATATTATGACCGTTAAAATCGGACTAAAGTGTTCAGAATGTGGTGACATTAATTACACTACAACTAAAAACAGCAAGACAGTTACTGAAAAAGTTGAACTTAGCAAGTATTGTCCAAGACTGAAAAAACACACTATTCACAAAGAAGTGAAATTAAAAAGTTAAGTCTCTAAACAGACTTAACTTTATCATGTAGGGCAGTAGCTCCAACGGTAGAGCGTCGGTCTCCAAAACCGCAGGTTGTGGGTTCGAGTCCCTCCTGCCCTGCCACTAGTCGAGGTAATACAATGGAAAAATTAAGAGCTTATTATCATCATTCTAAAGCTGAATTGTCAAAGGTTATTTTCCCGATTAAAGAACAGATTCGAAATGCTTTCATCTCTGTTTTTGTCGTAGTAACCGTGATTTCACTCTTTTTGGCGCTGATTGATGCTATTATGTCTTTTTCTTTATCTTCTTTAATTTAAGGAGAGGGAATGGCACATAGATGGTATGCAATTCAAACCTATGCAGGTAGCGAGCAAGCAGTCAAAAAAGGAATCATTACTCTTGTCAATGATCATGGTATTGCTGACAAGTTAGAACAAATCGTTGTTCCAACAGAAGATGTAATTGAAGTTAAGAATGGTAAGAAAAAGATTAGTGAGCGAAGTCTTTATCCTGGTTATGCATTTGCAAAACTGGATTTAGATACAGCACTCTGGCATCTTATTCAATCGTTGCCAAAAGTCGGAAGATTCATCGGTGAAGCAAAAAAGCCTACACCTTTGAGTGAAAAAGATATTGCATTGATTTTAGAGAAAGCGGAGAAAAAAGGTGCGCCTAAGCCAAAAATCTTCTTCGAAAATGGTGAAAGTGTTAGGATTACAGAAGGTCCTTTCGCAAACTTCACAGGTTCAGTTGAAGAATATGATATGGTTCATGGCAAACTCACACTCAATGTTTCAATCTTCGGTAGAAGTACCCCTGTTGAGATTCTTTATTCTCAAGTTGAAAAAATAGTTTAAGCGTAAAGGAAAAGAAATGGCAAAAAAAGTCATTGGCGAAATTAAATTGCAAATTGAAGCTGCTAAAGCTAACCCATCACCTCCAGTTGGACCAGCACTTGGTCAACGTGGTGTTAACATTATGGAGTTTTGTAAAGCATTTAACGAAAGAACAAAAGAGATGGCAGGTTTTAGAATTCCTGTTGTTATCACTGTTTATGCTGACAAAAGTTTTACATTTGTTACAAAACAACCACCTGCTACTGATCTTATTAAAAAAGCAGTCGGTCTTAAAAGTGGTTCAAGTAACCCTTTGAAAAATAAAGTTGGTACACTTAACAAAGCTCAAATTCTTGAGATTGTTGAGAAAAAAATTGCTGATCTTAATACATCAGATAAAGAAGCAGCTGCAAAAATTATTGCAGGAAGTGCTAGAAGTATTGGTATTAACGTCGTCGATTAATAATAACCCTTTACCGCTAGGGTCTATAAAGGCGGAAGCAAAATTATGCGGAGATAAAGAATGGCAAAGAAAGTAAATAAAAGATTTCAAGAACTTTTGAAAAAAGTTGATAAAGAAAAAAAATATTCTGTAGCTGAAGCACTTAGTAACATCAAAAATTTAGCGTCTGCAAAATTTGATGAAACAATTGAGGTAGCACTTAAACTTAACGTTGATCCAAGACATGCTGATCAAATGGTAAGAGGTTCTGTTGTTCTTCCAGCGGGTACTGGTAAAACAGTTCGTGTTGCGGTTATTGCTAAAGATGAAAAAGCAGATGAAGCAAGAGCTGCTGGTGCAGATATTGTTGGTAGTGATGATTTGATTGAAGAGATTCAAGCGGGTCGTATTAACTTTGATGTTTTGATTGCAACTCCAAACATGATGGGTTTAGTGGGTAAAGTTGGTCGTATTCTTGGACCAAAAGGTATTATGCCAAATCCAAAAACAGGTACTGTAACTATGGATGTTGCTAAAGCTGTTGAAAACAACAAGGGTGGTCAAGTAAACTTCCGTGTTGACAAACAAGGAAATATTCACGCGGGTGTTGGTAAAATTAGCTTCACATCTGAGCAAATCAGAGAGAACTTTGAAGCATTTATCAAAGCGGTGAATAAACACAAACCTGCTGCTTCAAAAGGTAAATATATTAAAAGTGCTGCATTGTCACTTACAATGAGCCCATCTATGAACCTTGAAAATCAAGAATTAATCGATCTTAGATAATAAAAATATTTATACACTCTCATTAAATTATGAGAGTGTGTGCCTGAGAATTTTAGTCATAAAGCAATGCTTTTTGACATAGTCGTGTAAGTACTTAATCTTTGATTGGAGAGAGTAGAGGCGTAAGCTTAATTTTGAGATAACTCAATCTCTACTTGAAATCACCAGTTGGAAAGGAGAAAAATTGACAAGAAAAGAGAAATCTGAATTTATTAGTTCTCTAACTGAAGAGTTCAAATCTTCCGACGGTTTAATCGTTTGTGACTATAAAGGTCTTAATGTTAAAGCGATCGAAGCACTTAGAAACAGTGCTAGACCAGAAGCTGTTAGTGTTAAAGTTATCAAGAATACTTTAGCATCAATCGCTATGAAAAACGCTGGTATCGAAGGACTTGAACTTAAAGACACCAACATTTTTGTTTGGGGCGCTGATCAGTTAGCTGTTACTAAGATTGCAGCTACATTCGCTAAAACAAATCCAAATTTTGTAATTAAATCTGGTTTTGCTGGTGGTATTGTGGTTGATGCTGCTAAAGTTGAAGCACTTTCTAAAATGCCATCACGTAATGAGCTTATTGGAATGCTTCTATCAACTTGGATGGCACCAATTACAAACTTTACCATTGGTCTTGATGCACTTCGTGCTAAAAAACAAGAGTCTGAATAGAACATATCTGTAAGGCTCTAGCTTTACATGTTAAGGTGCAAGAGTAAGACTCTTGTAAAATTATTATAACTATAAAATAATCAGGAGATTTGAAATGGCAATTTCAAAACAAGACGTATTAGAGTATATTTCAGGTCTTAGTGTACTTGAATTGAGTGAATTAGTAAAAGATTTCGAAGAAAAATTTGGTGTATCTGCTGCACCTGTAATGATGGCTGGCGCTGGCGCTGCTGTTGCTGCAGAGGCTGTTGAAGAGAAAACTGAGTTTGATGTTATTCTTAAAGATGGTGGCGAGAAAAAAATCAACGCTATTAAAGTTGTTAGAGAAATTACAGGTCTTGGTCTTAAAGAGGCAAAAGACGCTGTTGAAGGCGCTCCTACAACTGTTAAAGAGGGTGTATCTAAGCAACTTGCTGAAGAGATCAAAAAGAAACTTGAAGAAGCTGGCGCTGTCGCTGAAATCAAGTAATTTTATTACTTTAAGAGAAGCCTTTGGCTTCTCTTTTAAAACTTTTTCCCTGGAAATTAATTATTAGTCGTTACAACGTCTATCAATCGATAGATGAACCCACTGCCCTTTTCAAACAACTACACGAGGTAGACTCATGTTAAATAGCCTAAAATCTGGAAATCGCTTACGAGTTGATTTTTCCAAAGTCCCAAAAAAAATTGATGTACCAAATCTACTCCAACTTCAACAAAAGAGTTACGAACAGTTTTTAAATGTTGAAAATCTCAAAGAAGAGAGCGGTGTAGAGAAGGTTTTTAAATCTATTTTTCCCATTCATGATCCCCAAAATAGACTTACTTTAGAATATATTGGATCAGAAGTAGGTAAACCTAGATATACTGTCCGCGAATGTATGGAACGTGGACTTACATATTCTGTCAGCTTAAAAATGAACATTCGTCTTATCCTTTGGGATAAAGATGAAAAATCCGGTGAAAAAACGGGTGTAAAAGATATTAAAGAACAAGCAATTTTTATCCGTGAAATTCCATTGATGACTGAACGAACTTCTTTTATCATTAATGGTGTTGAAAGAGTTGTTGTTAATCAGCTTCACAGAAGTCCTGGTGTTATCTTCAAAGAAGAAGAAAGCCCTACGGTTGCGAACAAACTGATTTACAATGCTCAAATTATTCCTGATCGTGGTTCGTGGTTATACTTTGAGTATGATGCTAAAGACACACTTTTTGTTAGAATTAATAAACGCAGAAAAGTTCCTATTACGATTCTTTTTAGAGCACTTGGATACAGCAAACAAGATATCTTAAAACTTTTTTACCCTGTGCTTAACATTATGATTCGTGAGAATAAGTTCCTAATTGAATTCTCAGCAGATAATTTCTTGGGTCGTGTTGATTTTGACCTTAAAGATGAGCATGGTAACCTTCTTTTAGCAGCAGGCAAACGTCTTGCTCGTAAAAAAGCAGAAAAATTTATTGAAGATGGTATTAAGTTTATCGAATATCCTGTTGAAATTTTGGTTAATCGTTTCCTTTCTTCTCCAATTATTGACAGAGAGAGTGGCGAAGTACTTTACGATACCCTTGCACAACTTGATGAAGGTAAATTGGCTAAAATTATTGAGCAAAAATGCGAAACAATTGAGATTGCTAATGATCTTGCAAGTGGCGTAGATGATGCAATTATTAACTCATTTATTGCTGATAATGAAACACTCAAGTTACTTCGTCAAACTGAAAGTATTGAAGATGAGAATGACTTAGCAGCTATTCGTATCTATAAAGTCATGAGACCAGGTGAACCAGTAACTAAAGAAGCAGCAAAAACATTTGTTAAAGACCTTTTCTTCAATTCAGAAAGATATGATTTAACCAAAGTTGGTCGTATGAAAATGAACCATAAACTGGGACTAACCGTACCAGAATATGTGACTATTATGACCAGCGAAGATATTATCAAAACAGCAAAATATCTCATCAAAGTTAAAAATGGTCAAGGTCATATTGACGATCGTGATCACTTGGGTAACAGAAGAATTAGAGCGATTGGTGAGCTTTTGGCAAATGAGCTTCATTCTGGTTTGATTAAAATGCAAAAAGCAATTCGTGATAAATTTACAGCCCTTAGTGGAAGCGTAGAAGAGTTAATGCCACATGATTTAATTAACTCTAAAATGATTACTTCTGCCATTGCAGAGTTTTTCTCTAGTGGACAATTATCACAATTTATGGATCAAACCAATCCACTCAGTGAAATTACGCATAAAAGAAGACTTTCCGCACTTGGTGAAGGTGGTCTTGTAAAAGAACGCGCTGGCTTTGAAGTACGTGACGTTCACCCAACGCACTACGGAAGAATTTGTCCAGTTGAAACGCCAGAGGGACAAAATATTGGTCTAATCAATACCCTTTCTATGTATGCAAAGGTTAATGATCTAGGTTTTGTTGAAGCACCATATCGTAAAGTTGAGAATGCAACCATTACAGATGAAATCATTTATATTACTGCTACGCAAGAAGAGGGATTAGTTATTGCGCCTGCAAGTACAAAAATCAATGAAAACAATGAAATTGTTGAAGATTTGATTGAAGTTAGAATTGATGGTGAGACCGTATTGATTGAAAAGGAGAAAGTTGATTTAATTGACCTTTCTTCTATGATGATTGCTGGTGTTGCAGCTTCCTTAATTCCATTCTTGGAGCATGACGATGCGAACCGTGCATTGATGGGTTCAAACATGCAACGTCAAGCAGTGCCTCTTGTTAAATCAGATGCACCAATTGTAGGAACCGGTGTTGAGAAAATTGCCGCTCGTGACTCATGGGAAGCTATTAAAGCAAAACGTGCGGGTGTAGTTGAAAAAGTAGATAACAAAAATGTTTACATTCTAGGCGAAGATGAAGGTGGTGCATTTATTGACCATTACGCACTTCAAAAAAATCTTAGAACGAACCAAAATACAACCTTTACACAAAAAGTAATCGTCAGACGTGGTGATATGGTTGAGGCAGGTGGTGTGATTGCCGATGGTCCAAGTATGGATCAAGGCGAACTTGCTATTGGTAAGAATGCTATGGTTGCATTTATGCCATGGAATGGTTATAACTACGAAGATGCGATTGTAATTTCAGAGCGTATGATTCGTGAAGATGCCTTTACCAGTGTTCATATCTATGAAAAAGAGATTGAAGCACGTGAACTTAAAGACGGTGTGGAAGAGATTACTAAAGATATTCCAAACGTCAAAGAAGAAGAGTTAGCACATCTCGATGATAGCGGTATTGTTAAAGTAGGTACTTACGTCTCACCAGGTATGATCTTGGTTGGTAAAGTTTCTCCAAAAGGTGAAGTAAAACCAACACCTGAAGAGAGATTGTTGCGTGCAATTTTCGGCGAAAAAGCAGGACATGTTGTCAATAAATCACTTTATGCGACACCTTCATTAGAAGGTATTGTTGTGGATGTTAAAATCTTTACGAAAAAAGGTTATGACAAAGATCCACGTGCAGTTCAAGCCTATGAGCAAGAAAAAGAGATTTTGGACCGCGAACATCATGATAAACTCTTGATGTTGGATCGTGAAGAGATGTTACGTATTAATGCGTTGCTTCTTAAAAATCCATTGCAAGAAGATCAAGAAATTAGCAAAACTAGCTACAAAAAAGGTACTTTTATCAAAGCGGAAGATCTTCACAATGTGAATCGTTTTTCAATCAATTCGATTGTAAAAGCCTTCTCAAATGAGATTCAAGATGACTATAAAGATCTTAAAGTGTACTTCCAAAATGAGAAGAAAAAACTCAAAGAAGAGCATGATGAGAAACTGAACATCATTGAGAAAGATGATATTTTACCAAGCGGTGTTGTTAAGCTCGTTAAAGTTTATGTTGCAACAAAACGTAAGCTAAAAGTGGGTGATAAAATGGCAGGACGTCACGGAAATAAAGGTATCGTTTCGAATATCGTTCGTGAAGTTGATATGCCTTACCTTAAAAACGGCGAGATTGTCGATATCGTTCTTAATCCACTGGGCGTTCCAAGTCGTATGAACATTGGGCAAATTCTTGAGGTTCACTTAGGACTTGTTGGTAAACGCTTAGGTAATCAAATTGAAGAAATTTTCAAAGAGAAGCAAGGTGATTGGATTAAGGCACTTCGTGAAAAAATGATCAGTATTTCTGATGTTGCAAAACTAATGGATGCAAAGAATTTTATTGACAAAATAGATGATGAACAACTATTGATTTTTGCAAGAGATTGGAGCAAAGGTGTTAAATTTGCAAGTCCAATTTTTGAAGGTGTCAATGTTGAAGAGTTTGAAAGACTCTTTGAAATGGCAAAAATAGATATGGACGGTAAAACTGACTTATACGATGGTATGACCGGTCAAAAAATGCACGAACGCGTTAACGTGGGTTACATGTACATGTTAAAACTTCACCACTTAGTTGATGAAAAAGTGCATGCACGTAGTACAGGACCATACTCACTTGTCACACAACAGCCGGTAGGTGGTAAAGCACTCTTTGGTGGTCAAAGATTTGGTGAGATGGAGGTTTGGGCACTTGAGGCATACGGTGCTGCTCATACCCTAAGAGAAATGTTAACAGTCAAATCAGACGACGTTGAAGGCAGAATCCTAGCGTACAAAGCACTCACTAGAGGCGAAAATGTACCACAAACGGGAATCCCTGAAACATTCTATGTATTAACAAACGAGTTGAAGTCTTTGGCTTTAGATGTTGAGATTTATGACGAGGTGGAAGAAGATGAAACGACTAGAACCAATTGAGATTCACGAAGAGAGTAGACCAAGGGATTTTAAAGCATTTCAATTAAGACTTGCAAGTCCTGAGAAGATCCGCTCATGGAGTTATGGTGAGGTCAAAAAGCCAGAAACCATTAACTATCGTACGCTCAAACCTGAGCGTGATGGCCTTTTTTGTGCAAAAATCTTTGGACCCGTTAGAGATTATGAATGTCTATGCGGAAAATACAAAAAGATGCGTTATAAAGGCATCAAATGCGAGAAATGTGGTGTTGAAGTAACCAGCACAAAAGTGAGACGTTCACGTATGGGACACATCGAGTTAGTAACTCCTGTGGCACATATCTGGTATGTTAACTCACTCCCAAGCCGTGTGGGAACACTGCTTGGTGTTAAAATGAAAGACCTTGAGCGTGTATTGTATTATGAAGCATACATTGTTGAATATGCAGGGGATGCTTTCTATGATGCTGAAAACAAAAATAAAGTTGTAGCGTACGATGTTCTTAATGAAGAGCAATATCAATCATTACAACAACGTTTTGGTGATACAGGTTTTGTGGCTAAAATGGGTGGTGAGGTTATTCGTGATTTATTAGCGAGTATTGACCTTGTTGAAGTTCTTAGTCAGTTAAAAGAAGATATTAATCAAACCAGTTCAGAAGCAAAGAAAAAAACGATTATTAAACGTCTTAAAGTTGTTGAAGCATTTTTACACAGTGGCAATCGCCCTGAGTGGATGATGATCACAATGCTTCCTGTTCTTCCACCAGATCTAAGACCACTTGTGGCACTTGATGGCGGAAAATTTGCAGTTAGCGACGTGAACGATTTATATCGTCGTGTTATCAACAGAAATGCTCGTTTGAAACGTTTGATGGAGCTTGACGCGCCTGAGATTATTATTCGCAACGAAAAAAGAATGCTTCAAGAAGCTGTTGATGCGTTATTTGATAATGGTCGTAGAGCCAATGCGGTTAAAGGTGCTAACAAGCGTCCTTTAAAATCGCTTTCAGAGATCATTAAAGGTAAACAAGGACGTTTCCGTCAAAACCTTCTTGGTAAAAGGGTTGACTTCTCTGGTCGTTCAGTAATCGTTGTTGGACCAAACTTGAGAATGGATCAATGTGGTCTTCCAAAACAGATGGCATTAGAGCTTTTCAAACCGCATTTGTTAGCGCGTCTTGAAGAAAAAGGTTACGCTACAACGGTCAAACAAGCGAAGAAAATGATTGATAGTAAAACCAATGAAGTATGGGAATGTCTCGCTGAAGTGGTTAAAGGTCATCCGGTTATGTTAAACCGTGCGCCTACACTTCACAAACTCTCTATTCAGGCGTTTCACCCTGTTTTGATTGATGGAAAAGCGATTCGTTTGCATCCTCTTGTTTGTTCTGCATTCAACGCGGACTTCGACGGCGATCAAATGGCGGTTCACGTTCCTCTTTCACAAGAAGCAATTGCTGAGTGTAAGATTTTGATGCTTAGTTCTATGAACATCTTGCTTCCAGCTTCTGGTAAAGCGGTAACGGTTCCAACACAAGATATGGTCTTGGGTCTTTACTACTTAACCTTAGAGAAGCCAAATGCCAAAGGAAGTAATAAAATTTTTGCAAATATCAATGAAGTGCATATTGCGATTGATGCAGGATTTTTAGATATTCATGCAAAAATTAAGACACGTATTAACGATAGAGTTCTCTTTACCACAGCAGGTCGTTTGATTTTAAAATCAATCTTGCCAGATTTTGTTCCAGAAGAGCAATGGAATAAAATTTTGAAAAAGAAAAATATCGGTGCTTTGGTTGATTACATTTTTAAAGAGGGTGGTATTGGTATCACTGCAGGATTTTTGGATAATCTTAAAAATCTTGGTTTTAAATATGCAACACAAGCTGGAATTTCAGTCTCTATTGATGATATTCGCGTCCCTGATACCAAAGTTAAAAAGATTAAAGAAGCAAAGAAAAAAGTACGTGAGATTCAAAAACAGTTCAGTTCTGGTTTATTAACAGAGCAAGAGCGTTATAACAAAATTATTGATATTTGGACCGACACAAACAATGATGTAGCTTCTGAGATGATGAAGCTTACAGAGAGCCATAAAGGTGGATTTAACTCTATTTATATGATGGCAGATTCTGGAGCGCGTGGTTCTGCTGCTCAGATCCGACAGCTAGCCGGTATGAGGGGTCTTATGGCGAAACCTGATGGAAGTATTATTGAAACACCAATTATTTCAAACTTCCGTGAAGGTCTAAACGTCCTTGAGTACTTTATTTCAACGCACGGTGCGCGTAAAGGTCTTGCGGATACCGCTCTTAAAACAGCGAATGCGGGTTACTTGACACGTAAACTTATCGACGTTGCACAAAACGTAAAAGTTACCATGGATGATTGTGGTACACACGAAGGTGTTGAAATCACAGAAATCAGCGAGAGTGGTGAGCTTGTAGAGTCATTATATGAGCGTGCAACAGGACGTGTCTTGGCTGAGGATGTTATTGATACGATTACCAATGAAGTACTCTTTACTGAGGGAACACTCATTGATGAGAAGAGCGCACAAGCCCTTAAAGAGGCAAGTATTAAGTCGGTTGTTATTCGTACACCGATTACATGTAAAGCTAAAAAAGGTGTCTGTGCTAAATGTTATGGTACTAACTTGGCAGAGGGCACATTGGTTCGTCCAGGTGAAGCGGTTGGTATTATTTCAGCGCAATCCATTGGTGAGCCAGGAACTCAGTTGACACTTCGTACATTCCACATCGGTGGTACGGCATCAACAGAATCTCAAGATCGTCAAGTTATTGCTCAAAAAGAGGGTTTTATCCGTTACTACAATGTCAAAACATATGTAACTAAAGAGGGTAAAAACATCGTTGCTAACCGTAGAAATGCGGCAGTCTTACTTGTTGAACCAAAGATCAAAGCACCGTTTAAAGGTACAATAGAGATCGATACAGCTCACGAAGAGACGGCAATTACACTGACAGGTGCAGGCGAAAATATTCGTTATACACTTCGTAAAAGTGACTTTGCAAAGCCAAATGAGCTTGCAGGTGTTAGTGGTAAAATTGAGGGTAAATTCTATATTCCTTACGTAAGTGGTGACGTGGTTGAAATGAATGAGAGCATCGTAGAGGTTATTAAAGAGGGTTGGAACGTTCCAAGCCGTATTCCGTATGCGAGTGAGCTCAAAGTTAAAAATGGTGATCCAATCATTCAAAAAATTCATGCAGATGCTAAAGGTATTGTCAAATACTATAAACTTCGTGGGGATTATTTAGAGAGAATTCATGAAATTGTAAAAGGTCATATCGTTAAAGAAAAAGGTATTTTTGCCGTTATCGCTGATGATGATGATCGAGAAGCAATTCGTCACTATATTCCACGTGATTCAATTATTGATGTGAATGATAATAGCGTGGCAGAGTCAAAAACGCTTCTTGCTTATCCATCAACCAGTGAGCAAATTACGATTGCTGAGTGGGATCCGTATTCAACTCCAATTATTGCCGAAGATGCGGGTACCATTACATTTGAAGACATTGAACCAGGTATCAGTGCGACGGAACAATTTGATGATATGACAGGACAAAGTAGACTTGTTATCAACGAATATCTTCCAAGTGGCATGAAACCAACGATTATTATTGCGAATAAAAATGGTGAGATCGTTAAATACCAATTAGAGCCAAAAACAGCGATCTTCGTTCAAAATGGCGTGACCGTTGGTTTGGCAGATCTTATCGGTAGAACACCTAAAGCGATTGCAAAATCGAAAGATATTACCGGGGGTCTTCCACGTATTAGTGAACTTTTTGAAGCACGTCGTCCTAAAAATGCTACTGTCATTGCAGAGATTGATGGAACGATTCGTTTTGGTAAGCCACTACGTTCAAAAGAGCGTATTATCATTGAAGCAAATGATGGTACAAGCGTCGAGTATTTGGTTGATCGTAATACACAAATTCACGTTCAATCAGGTGAGTTTGTACATGCGGGTGAGAGACTTACTGATGGTGTTATTTCAAGTCATGATATTTTACGTATTATGGGTGAGAAAGCACTTCACTATTATCTTATCAGTGAGATTCAGCAAGTTTACCGTGGTCAAGGCGTTGCGATTAACGATAAACACATTGAGGTCATCGTGTCTCAAATGTTACGTCAAATTCGTATCGTTGATAGTGGTGATACGAAATTTATCATGGGTGATTTGATTAGCCGTCGACGTTTTAGAGAAGAAAATGAAGCGGTTATGAAAATGGGTGGAGAACCAGCTATTGCTGAGCCAACACTTCTGGGTGTTACGCGTGCAGCGATCGGTAGTGATAGTGTTATCTCCGCAGCTTCGTTCCAAGAGACAACCAAAGTTCTTACTGAAGCGAGTATTGCAGGTAAGATGGATATGCTTGAAGATCTTAAAGAAAATGTTATTTTAGGACGCATGATTCCAGTTGGAACCGGTCTTTATCAAAACAAAAGTTTTAATCTAGAGTTAAACCCAAGTAGAGGTTAAGTTAAGGTTCCCTTAACTTAACCTTTTTTTAAGCTATTTTTAAATAAAATTAGCACCTATTTTTTACAAAATAAAGGAAATAATGTGCCAACCATTAACCAACTCGTCAGAAATGAGAGAAAAAAGGTGATTAAAAAATCAAAATCACCTGCACTTGATAAGTGCCCTCAAAGAAGAGGCGTTTGTACAAGAGTTTATACTACAACTCCTAAGAAACCAAACTCTGCTTTGAGAAAAGTTGCCAAAGTCAAATTGACCAGCGGTTTTGAAGTCATTAGCTACATCGGTGGCGAGGGACACAACCTACAAGAACACTCCATTGTATTGGTACGTGGCGGTAGGGTAAAAGATTTACCAGGTGTTAAGTACCATATCGTACGTGGTGCGCTTGATACTTCAGGTGTTGCAAAAAGAACGGTGTCTAGAAGTAAATACGGTACAAAAAGACCAAAAGCTAAATAAATTTAACAGCAGGTGATGTCCATTGATTTGACATCATTTGAGTAAAATTTTTAAAAAATTTGAAGGAATATAGATATGAGAAGAAGAAAAGCTCCTGTAAGAGAAGTATTACCAGATCCAATCTACAATAGCAAGATTATCACAAAGTTTATCAATGCATTGATGCTCGATGGAAAAAAGAGTGTTGCTACTAAAGTATTTTATGGTGCGTTAGAGTTAGCTGAAAAAAGAAGTGGAACCTTAAAAGGTATTGAAATTTTTAACGGTGCTATCGATAACGTTAAACCAGTTATGGAAGTAAAAAGTAGACGTGTAGGTGGAGCAACATACCAAGTTCCGGTAGAAGTTAGAACAACTCGTCAACAAGCATTGGCTCTTCGATGGTTGGTTTCTTATTCACGTAAAAGAAGTGAGAGAACCATGATCGAGAGGTTGGCAAATGAACTTTTAGATGCGGCTAATAGTAGAGGCGCAACCTTTAAGAAAAAAGAAGATACTTATAAAATGGCAGAAGCAAACAAAGCGTTTGCTCACTATCGCTGGTAAAATGGTGATGGGAATGTTCGCTGATATGGTGTACATTCCCTCTCTTCAAGAACTACACTCCTAATATAACAAGGAAATTATAATGGCAAGAAATACCCCTATTGAAATGGTTAGAAACATCGGTATTGCTGCGCACATTGATGCAGGTAAAACCACAACAACAGAAAGAATCCTTTTTTACACCGGCATCTCTCATAAAATTGGTGAGGTACATGATGGTGCTGCAACAATGGACTGGATGGAGCAAGAAAAAGAAAGAGGTATTACCATTACTTCTGCTGCGACAACATGTTCATGGAAAGATCACCAAATTAATATCATCGACACCCCAGGCCACGTTGACTTCACCATTGAAGTTGAGCGTTCTATGCGTGTTCTTGATGGCGCTGTAGCTGTATTTTGTGCAGTTGGTGGCGTTCAACCACAGTCTGAGACTGTTTGGAGACAAGCAAATCGTTACCAAGTTCCAAGAATGGTATTTGTTAACAAAATGGACCGTGTTGGTGCAGATTTCTATAATGTTGAATCACAAATTAAAAATCGTTTAAAAGCGAATCCAGTGCCAATTCAAATTCCTATTGGCGCAGAAGAGAATTTCAAAGGTGTTGTTGATCTCGTAGAGATGAAAGCACTCGTTTGGGATGATGACGCTGCAATGGGTTCAAACTACCAAGTCGTTGAAATTCCAGCTGACCTTGCTGATAAAGCAAAAGAATACCGTGAAAGAATGGTTGAAGCAGTTTCTGAGACCAGTGATGAATTGATGGAAAAATACCTTGGTGGTGAAGAACTAACCAAAGCTGAAATTAAAGCAGGTATTAAAGCTGGATGTCTTGCAATGACATTTATCCCTATGATCTGTGGTACAGCATTTAAAAACAAAGGTATTCAACCAATGTTGGATGCTGTTATTGATTATATGCCAGCTCCAACTGAAGTACATGCTATTAAAGGTGAGTACGAAGACGGACATGAGTGTGTTGTTGATTCAACAGACGAAGGCGAATTCGCAGCTCTTGCATTTAAAATTATGACAGATCCATTTGTTGGTCAATTAACATTCGTTCGTGTTTATCGTGGTTCATTGGAAAGCGGAAGTTATGCTTACAATACAACAAAAGATAAAAAAGAGAGAATTGGTCGTTTGCTAAAAATGCATGCGAACAAAAGAGAAGAGATCAAAGTACTTCACTCTGGTGAAATCGGCGCGGTTGTAGGTCTTAAAGACACACTAACAGGTGATACACTTGCGAGCGAAAAAGATCCTGTGATCCTAGAGAGAATGGTATTCCCAGATCCTGTTATCTCTGTTGCGGTTGAGCCTAAAACAAAAGCGGATCAAGAGAAAATGGGTATTGCACTTCAAAAACTTGCTCAAGAAGATCCAAGCTTTAGAGTTGAGACAGATGAAGAGAGTGGTCAAACCATCATCTCTGGTATGGGCGAGCTTCACTTAGAGATTCTTGTTGATCGTATGTTACGTGAGTTTAAAGTTAGTGCAGAAGTAGGTCAACCACAAGTTGCTTACCGTGAGACAATCCGCGCATCAGTTAACCAAGAATACAAATACGCAAAACAATCTGGTGGTCGTGGTCAATACGGTCACGTTTACCTCAAAATTGAACCTCAAGATGCAGGTCTTGGTTATGAGTTTGTTAACGATATCAAAGGTGGAGCAATTCCAAAAGAATTTATCCCTGCTGTTGATAAAGGTATTAAAGAAGCACTTGGTGCTGGTGTTCTTGCAGGTTATAAAGTGGAAGACGTTAAAGTTACACTTTATGATGGAAGTTACCATGATGTTGACTCCTCTGAGATGGCATTTAAATTGGCTGCTTCTATGGGCTTCAAAGAGGGTTGTAGAAAAGCGAAACCAGTTATTCTTGAGCCAATCATGAAAGTTGAAGTAGAGACTCCAGAAGACTTTATGGGTGACGTTATCGGCGATCTTAACAGACGTCGTGGACAAATCAACTCTATGGATGATAGAAGCGGTAACAAAATTGTTAACGCATTCTGCCCATTGGCTGAGATGTTCGGTTACTCTACAGATCTTCGTTCTCAAACACAAGGTCGTGCTTCTTACTCTATGGAATTCGATCATTATGATGAAGTTCCTAGAAACGTTGCAGAAGAGATTATCAAAAAACGTAACGGTTAATTAGTTTATATGTAAAGAGTCTTTGGGCTCTTTACATCCTTCCTTTTCTTCTTATAATTCAATTTTTATTTTCCCCATCAACTTATTTTTGTAGTACATTAAACAATAAATGGTTATAATCCTGCGCTTTCTTAAACATGTCTCTATTTGTGTGTTAAATGCGCTAAAAAGGTTAAAATTTGATAGATATAAAACATTTAAGTAAATATTTTGACAATCAAAAAGTTTTAGATGATATAAGTTTACATGTCAATGCAGGTGAGATATTTGCTATTGTTGGGCATAGTGGCGCTGGTAAATCAACGTTACTTCGTTGTATCAATGGTCTTGAAGGCTTTAGTGAAGGTGATATGAGTGTTCTTGGAAAAGAAGTCAAGCATTTAAGTGAAAGTGGCTTAGGTGAGTTACGAAAAAATATTGGGATGATTTTTCAAAACTTCTCTTTACTCAATCAAAAAAATGTGTACGATAATATTGCCCTTCCGATGAAAGTTTGGGGATACAGCAACGATGAGATTAAAATACGCGTTGATGAACTTTTAAATCTTGTAGGTCTAGAAAGTAAAAAATTTGTTTACCCTAAAGAGCTTAGTGGTGGGCAAAAACAGCGTGTTGCCATTGCTAGAGCACTAACTCTGAATCCAAAAATACTTCTCAGTGACGAATCCACCAGCGCCCTTGATCCTAATACCACAAAATCTATCTTAGAACTTTTACAAGAGATCAATACTAAACTTGGCGTGACTATCATCATTGTAACCCACGAAATGGAAGTGGTGAAAAAGGTGGCTTCTCGCGCACTACTTTTAGAAGATGGAAAAGTGATAGGTCTTGGAAGAATTGACGAACTTTTCTTACGACCTGATGAAAAAATGATGAAGTTTTTGGGCGAAGATGAAGAGTTGCCAAAAGAGGGTGTCAATATAAGGCTTTATTTCCCGAGTAATGTTTCGTATAACCCAATTGTCACAACTATGGCTAGAGAGTTGAATATAAATTTTAATATTGTCTGGGGAAAGCTCGAAAAATTAAATGACAATGTCGTTGGCACGCTTGTCATTAATATTGACGAACAAACTTCAATCGTGATAAAGAACTATTTGCAAGAAAAAGCTGAAGTTATTTGGGAGGTTATCTAAGATGAATCAATACCTCATAGAGTTTTATGAAAAATCTTTTGGGATGAAACAGGTCTTGCTGGAGGCTGTTATTGAAACACTTACCATGAGTTTGATTTCAACGCTAGTAGCCACAGTCATTGGGTTTATACTTGCGATTATTTTGGTTATTGCCGATAAAGAGGGTCTTTCTCCCAATGCCTATATCTATAAAAGTTTAGACATTATAATCAATACGTTGCGTTCATTTCCCTTTATTATTCTCATCATTGTTCTTTTCCCTTTGACAAAGTTTTTGGTTGGAAAACAGACAGGAACGTTTGCTATGATTGTACCACTTATCATTGGTACCGCCCCATTTATCGCAAGAATGATTGAGAATGCTTTTAAAGAAGTTGACTCAAGTGTTATCGAAGCTGCAAAATCTTTTGGGGCAACCAAATTTCAGATTATTTTGAGAGTTTTGCTTCCTGAGGCATTTCCAAGTATTATCTCCGCTATTACATTAGCGTTGATTATAATTATTGGTTTTTCAGCAATGGCAGGAACTGTTGGTGGTGGTGGTCTTGGTGCGGTGGCTATGAATTATGGTTATTATAGATTTGATGGAATCTACATCTTTTGGACAGTATTTATTTTAATTGTACTTGTCCAAATTTTCCAAAGCATAGGCGACTTTCTCTACAAAATCATTAAACATTAAATCGCTATTTTTTGGCGTATCAAATTCATATTCAGTCTTTCTTAATACGAATGACGTTAACATTTCAATATGTATACTAAATTAATAGATTTACTATACATTATTTTGAGCAATTCAAAGGGGTACACATGTATAAACGTTTAGGGGCTATTTTAGTTGGAGCACTACTTGCATTTAGTGGTTGCAGTGGCGATAAAAAAGTTGAAGAAAAAGCGGTTGCAAAAGAAGATAAAAGTGCAAAAACAATTATTGTTGGTGCTACACCCGTACCTCATGCTGAAATATTGGAAGTTGTAAAACCTCTTTTAGCTAAAGAAGGGTACACACTTGAAATTAAAGTTTTTAATGATTATGTGATTCCAAATAAAGTAACAGACAGTGGTGAAATTGATGCAAACTTTTTCCAACATTCACCGTATCTTGCCGAATTTAATAAAAACCAAGGTACTAAACTTGTCAGTGTTGGCAATGTTCATATCGAGCCAATGGGAATTTATTCTAAAAAAGTTAAATCTCTTAGTGAGTTAAAAGATGGCGATACCGTTGCAATTCCAAATGATGCAACAAATGGTGGAAGAGCTTTAGATGTTTTAGCAACAGCAGGACTCATCAAGTTAAATGATGTTGCACTTAAAACAAAACTGGATATTGTTGAAAATCCAAAAAATCTTAAATTTACAGAGCTAGAAGCAGCACAACTTCCTCGTGTTATTGAAGATTTTACATTGGCAGTTATCAACACAAATTATGCGCTTTCAGCAGGGCTGAATCCAACGACAGATGCTCTTGGATTAGAGTCTGCAAATTCTCCATACGCGAATATTATCGTGGTTAAAGCAGGTAATGAGGCGAGTGCTAAAACACAAGCGCTCATCAAAGCGGTTAAATCTGAGGAAGTTAAAAAGTTTATCACTGAAAAATACAAAGGTGCTATCGTTCCAGCTTTCTAAAATCTATGCGAAGCGTATTGCAAAGTACGCTTCGTTTCTTCTTTTCTAAACCCCGCCAAGAGCTAAGTAAGTTTTGGTATAATACCCACCTCAAAAGAATAGACTCATTGTTGTCCTCATAGCTCAGCAGGATAGAGCATCAAATTCCTAATTTGAAGGCCGTGCGTTCGAATCGCACTGAGGACACCACCCCTTTAATTGAATAATAGATCAATCTTCTCAAGACTAACATCATCCAATGTAAATTCAAAAATAGATAAGTCTTCTTCCATATGCTTAAGCGATGTTGTACCATTAAGAGGGATGATATCCCGTTGTGTTACATAACGGTAAAAAATCTGCTCAACACTTTTAGTATACTGATGAGCGATTGTTTGAAGTGTAGGAGAATGTACAATATGCGGATTTGCACTCAGTGTCCAAAAACTCTGATAGATAATACCTTGCTCTTTGCACCAAATACGTAAAGATGCATCGTAATGTGAATCTGCATAAAAGCGGTTTTGTACCACTGAAGGCTTAATACGAGCATCTTTATAAAGTTGCTCCACTAAAGAGAGATCATAACAATTGCTAATGCCAATTTGATGGGTATCTCCATTTTCACAGAGTGTTTCTAAGGTTCTCCATGCCCTCAGTAAATGAGTATAAGGAAAGAGTGGAGAATGCAACAATAAGGAATCCAGATACTCGGTACGTAGGTTTTGCTTGGAGACGTTACATGACGTCATAATCTGCTCTTCTAAAGAAGCCTGAGCTTTATAGGGAAGGCGTTGTGGATCTTGTCCCGATAGTGGTGTGAATTTGGTTTGAATAAAAAGTGCTTCTCTTTTTCCACCTTTGTTGTAAAAACGCTCTAGACCTTCACCTACCAATGCCTCTTCATAATGCTTTGGTTGGCATGCTGTATCGATTCCTTTAAACCCTTTTTCAAGCGCTAATGCAACTAAATCCGCAGTACGCTCTTTTTTCCATGCCGTACCATAAAGCATACACGGAATGTGAACGTTTTGGTTACTTATAACATAGTCCATGTGAACTCCTTTCATACATTAATTATCTTGCAACATTAGGTTGCAAGTAGTAAAAGCACCAAAGGTGCGTGGGCTTTGTGCCGAGCAAAACACAGTGTTAACGTAGTGTTTAAAGCTTTGCTTTAAATACGTGTTAAGAGTTCTATTATAGAAAAAGAAATTTTCAATGGTGCTTTCTTTGTATGATTAAACGTATCATGTAAAGAGATCCATATATGCCAAAGTGTAGGATATGCTAAAGGAGATACGATGTTAACATACCATGCGCAAACGATGCACAGTTACAGCTCTGTGCGCACGAAATCCCATTTTATGGATTGGGAGCATCAACCCACACAATTTAAAATTTATCCTGAAACCTTTAAACGTATTGCTCTTACTAAACACAATCCAGACCATCAATTTTTTTACCTTATTGGAGGCCTAACGGCACAGAAAAGCTACCCTGGAGTTACCTATGCTTTGCGAACAAACCCCAGTGCTGGGGCACTTTATCCTACCGAAGTCTATGTGCAGATACGAGGTGTCAAAGGTTTTGAAGATGGCATTTACCATCTGAGTCCTTATGAGTCAGCTCTTGTGTTATTGCATAGCTTAGCGAAGGAAGAAGGGGTTGAAAATTTTTTACATATGAAGTGTGTTGAGGGGTTTGTATTTCTCTTTTCTGCTATCTATTACCGATCATCATGGAAATACCATGACCGTGCATATCGCTACTGTTTACATGATACGGGGCATATGCTTGGCACGTTAGAGGCTTCGTGCCTGCTTGCAAAGAAGGCGTATCGTATTGTGTATGATGCCGATAAACAAGCGTTAAATACTCTTTTTGGTTTTGGAAATGAAGAGTTCTTTCTCTCAACTGCCGTGGTTGGAGAGGAAAAAAGCTTTATCTGTCAAACGCCTTTGATGCAGTTGTCTTATGTAGATGGCACAGGAACTTTTGAAGCCAATGCGCTCATTGAGCAAACATATGCTAAAACCTGTGCGCTTCACTCAAAACCACAATTCACAATGCCGACCGTTGCCTTAGATCAAGAACGTTTCAAACAAGCGATATGGAAACGCCGCTCAATTCGAGAATTTACGCAAAAAGCTCTTTGTAAAGAAGAATTTTTAGAGGTCATGGCATTTATCAACGCGCCAATTCCAAGTGATTGTGATACGGATATTGAAATTTATGCAATTATCAACCGTGTGGAAGGTATGTGGAAAGGGGTTTACAAAGAGGGTGATTATGTGCAATCAGGTGATTTTGCACGTAAAGCGGGGTATCTTTGCTTGGAACAAGCCTTGGGCGAAGAAAGTGGCGTCACCTTTTTTCTCGTAGGGCATGATGAGCAAAATTATCAAGCAATGGTACAAAAAGCAGGCATTATCGGGCATAGGCTGTATCTTATCAGTAGCTACCTTGGGTTTGGTTGCAGTGGCATTGGAGCGTATTATGATGAAGAAGTTGCTGAATTTTTAAAGAGCAAAGGTATGATACTTTATGCTTTAGCCATTGGTCGCTAAAAAAACAAAATGCTACTTCAGTGGTGCATATGAAGCTCATGCGTAAATTCGCAGGAAACGTTCTACTTTCTTCATAAAATCCTATGTTATAATGAGTGAAACTCTGCTAATCTAATATGCTAAAGGAGCATTTATCATGGCAAGCATCGCATCCATAAGGTGGACAGCCTTTTTCCCGATTATCGTTACGCTTCTTATCGCTCTTTATCCAACTCCTTCAGGTCTTGAACAACACGCTTGGTATTTTTTCGCCATATTTGCAGGTACGATTGCTGCATTGGTTATGGAATCATTCACTTTTGCAGCGGTAGGGCTTATGGGAGCTACCCTTGTTACGGTTCTTGCTCCTTGGGTACTTTTTGGCGCTAAAGAGTTGGCTAACCCAAAATTTAAGGCTCCAGAAGAAGCCATTAAATGGATGCTAACAGGCTGGAGTAGTACAACCGTATGGCTTGTTTTTTCTGCTTTTACCTTTGCTTTGGGGTATGAAAAATCAGGATTAGGGCGTCGTATTGCTTTGATTTTGGTCAAACTGATGGGGCGCAGAACACTATTACTTGGCTATGCCGTCATGCTCTCTGATGCGCTGATCGCACCGTTTACATCTTCCAATACCGCACGCAGTGGCGGTATTATTTTCCCTATTGTACGCAACCTTCCACCTCTGTACGATTCAAAACCGAACGATCCATCATCACGTAAAATTGGTGGTTATGTCATGTGGGTTGCTTTTGCGACTACGGGTGTTACCAGTTCAATGTTTTTAACGGCATTAGCTCCCAATCTTTTGTGTGTTGAGATTATCCGAAAAATCACCAAGATTGATATCTCATGGACAGATTGGTTTTTTGCGGCAGCTCCTTTTGGTATAGCCATGTTGTTGTTACTCCCGCTCTTGATTTATTGGGTTTATCCACCTGAAATTAAAGAAGGTGATGCTGTACCACAATGGGCGGCGAGTGAACTCGTAAAAATGGGTAAAGTCACGCTCAATGAGATTGTGCTTGGGTTGATTGTTTTTACGGCTATTTTGTTTTGGATATTTGGTGCAAAAATCATCAATGCCACAACCGTAGCCCTTGTTGCTGTTTCACTGATGATGATCTTTAAAATTGTAAAGTGGGATGATATTGCAGGCAATAAGACAGCATGGAATACCATCGTACTCTTGGCGTTTTTGGTTTCATTAGCGGAAGGTCTTTCACGAACAGGCTTTATTCATTGGTTTGACAATGGTATAGCAGGTTATATGCAAGGCTTCTCTCCTATTGTTGCGATGTATGTGCTTGTCGCGATCTACTTCTTTTCGCACTATATGTTTGCTAGTACGACACCCCATGCTACGGCTATGATGCCTGTGATGCTTGCTGTTGGTATGAGTGTTCCCGATATGCCCATCAAAGAGTTTGCCCTGCTCTTAGCTATGACACACGGTATTATGGGCGTTATTACACCTTTTGCTACAGGGCCTGCCCCTTTGTATTATGGTGCTGGGTATATTACAGGTAAAGATTTTTGGAAGCTTGGTTTTATCTTTGGCGTGATATTTATTGTAGCGCTCTTAGGTCTAAGTGCGCCTGTTATGTTGGCTATGCGTTGATGCAAAGCGTGAGTGTATCTTTACACTCACGCTTTTTTTACATGTATGTGTTAGAGTGATTTTAATTTTAAATAGGTGTAGTATAAAAGCGCAAGTGCAGAGCTGTACACGATGCAACCAAGTCCAATCCACATCCACATAAATGAGAGTTCAAAATAGCTTACAATGAGTGTGTATACAACACTCGGTGCTAGGATTTGTCGGAAGAATCCGACGTAGAAAATCATAGCGGGTTTTTTGATACCTTGAAGGGTTGCTACACACGAAAAATGCGTTACATAACCGCAAAAAAGAAAGAGCATCACATAAATATACGTTGTTCCATAAGAGATCACTTCGCTACTCGGATCAAACTGAGAAACCAGCCACTTTCCACTCAACAGTAAAATCCCCATGCCTATAAGACCTAGCGTATACCCATAACTAAGGGCATAAAAAAGCGTTTGACGGACACGCTCTAGTTTGCCTGCGCCCATGTTATTTGAAACTAAACTGAGTGTTGCGCTGCTGATACCAAGGGATGGAAGTAACATTAACTGTTCAACTCTGTACCCTATGCCATACCCTGCGACAGCCTGATAGCCGTAAAGTGTGACAAAATGAAGTGCAATGATGGAGCAAAATGACATCATTAACATATTAAGCCCTGGAGGGGTTGCTTGGGTTATAAATTCTTTGTAAATACGTCTATCAGGATAAAAATGTTCTTTACAGGTAAAGTTAATCAGTCCTGTTTGTAGGCTTTTATAAAGTAAGTATGCGGCATTAATGGCTTGAACCAAGACTGTGGCAAAAGCAATGCCTGCTATGCCCATTGCAGGAATAAATCCCCAGCCATAGATAAACAGAGGATTGAACACAATATTGGCAAAAAAACCAAAAATAAGCGTGTTACGATAACTCTTAGTATCGCCTGTGGCAACAAGCACACTGTTGAGTGCAAAGTTAGCAAAAAAGAGGGCTGAGCCTAGCAAAATGACTTCGATGAAGCTCAGTGCCAAAGCATGATAACGCTCTTCCGTTCCGATGGTATAAAGAAGTGGTGAAGCGAAGAAAAAGCCTAACAACCCCAAAATCATTCCAACACCAATAATAAGGGCAACCCCTTTTTTGGCAATCAAGCTGGCAAGAAAAATGTGTTGTTTCCCATACGCATGTCCGATGAGCGCTGTTAAAGCGCTGGTTCCACCATAAGCAAGCCCGATAACAAGAAAGAAGAGAAACGAAGAAGCAGACAAAGCCGCAAGCGCTTCAGTAGAGATAAGACCTGCATAGTAGGTATCGACGATGTTGTAGAGTGTATTAAAAAGCATACCAAGGCTTGAAGGAATCGATAGCTGGCGTAAAAGTGTTGGTATGGGTTGGTGTGTCAGTGATGTCGAATCCATGTAGGCTCTTTTTGATTTTATGATAACGCGTTAATGCTTCAAAAAAGCACTCATTAATTCCTCATTTTATTTCGTTAAGCTTCATAGTATAAAAATAAAAATTACACCACATATGTAATTTTTATTTAAGTTTTGTCGTTTGCTATGAAAAAATTGTTTATCCTAAGGAGTATAGAATGACAAAGAAAATGGACAGAAGATCGTTTCTCAAAGTAGGAACAGCAGCAACAGGGGCTGCAATCGCAACGGTAAATGCTGAGGCGATTCCTTTGGTGGGGGATTCTATTTTGCAAGATGGTGTTGATGGAATGAGTGCTTCACACTTTGGCGCAGTTAAGACTAAAGTGCGCAACGGTCGGTTTGAAAGTGTGGAAGCATTTGAGGAAGATCGTTATCCTTCTAGCATGATTCAAGGGCTTCCAGCGCGTACCTATGCGCAAGATCGTATCTTATACCCATGCGTTCGTGAGGGGTATTTGAAACATGGGTACAAAAGCGATAAAAGTAAACGTGGCTCAGACAAATATGTTCGCGTCTCATGGGAAAAAGCCTTTGATTTGATCGCAGATGAGCTTAAACGTGTCTATAAAAGTTACGGGCCTGATGCTGTTTTTGGAGGAAGTTACGGTTGGTTTTGTGTCGGAAGTCTCAACAACCCACAAGCGTTGGTCGGCAGAATGTTAGGCGTTGCAGGTGGCTATACGTCACGTACCTTGACCTACTCAACCCATGCGATTCGTGCGATCACCCCTTATGTAACAGGTGGTGATGAGTCGAGTAACCAACAAACCGCGTATCCAAACCTGATTGCCAACTCTGAATGCATCGTTTTTTGGAGCAGTGATCCTATCAACACCAACCAAATTGCGTGGGGCGTGCCAGATCATCAATCGTATGAGTATATGAAACAACTCAAGGCTGAGGCTAAAAAACGCAACATCAAGTTCTACTGCATCGATCCAGTTTATAACAACACCGCGATGTATTTTGGAGCAGAACACATCAAAGTGCGCCCAACGACCGACGTTGCGATGATGCTCGGTATGGCACACTATCTGTACAGTGAAAACCTCTATAGCAAAGAGTTTGTGGAAAAATACACCAGCGGTTTTGCAGAGTTCAAAGCCTATCTTTTAGGTGAAGGTGACGATAAAGTTATCAAAACACCCGAGTGGGCGGCTAAAATTTGTGGCGTGGAGGCAAGTGTGATTAAACTGCTTGCTAAAGAGTTTGCCTCAAAACGTACAATGCTCATGGGTGGTTGGGGATTCCAAAGAGCGCATCATGGGGAACAACCTCACTGGATGCTGATTACCTTAGCGAGTATGCTTGGTCAGATCGGACTTCCTGGTGGAGGATTTGGTTGTGCGTATCACTACTCAGATGGTGGTGTTCCAGCCCCTGCAGCAGCGACTGGTAATGCACTGAGTAACAATGGTAGTCAAGGAGCAGTTGCTGGTGCGGATGCCCCTGCTGCCTCTCCTGGTCTTACAGGTATGAGTGTTAACAGTAAAGTGGATGGCCCTTGGAAACAACGTAAAGTTCCTGTGATTCCTGTTTCACGTATCGTTGAATGTTTGGAAAATCCAGGTCTTGAGATCTTATTTGATGGCAAAAAACTCACCTATCCTGATTTGAAAATGGCGTACTGGGCGGGTGGAAATCCTTTCCATCATCACCAAGATCGTAACCGTATGATCAAAGCGTGGCAAAAATTTGAGACCTTTGTCGTCAATGAGTGCTTCTGGACAGCAACGGCGCGTATGGCAGACATTGTCCTTCCTGCAACAACGGAGCAAGAGCGCAATGACATCACCAAATCGCACACCAACAGCTACATCTTTGCAATGAAAAAAGCGGTTGAACCCGTCGGTGAAGCGATGGATGATTTTGATATTTTTGTGAACATCCTAAGACGCTTTAGTGCTGCTGAGGTGTTGGCGTTTACCGAGGGTAAAAGTAAGATGGAGTGGATCAAATCATTCTACGAAGAGTCTTTCAATAAAGCGAAAAAATCGGGTGTTGCGATGCCTTCCTTTGATGAATTTTGGGAAAAAGGGTTTGTGAAGTTTGAGACACCAGAATCGGCTAAAAATTTCATCAAGTATAAAACCTTTAGAGACAATCCTGTAACTCATCGTTTGGGAACGCCTTCGGGTAAAATCGAGATTTTCTCGAAAAAAATTGCAGGATTTGGCTACAAAGATTGCAAAGGGCATCCAACATGGTTTGAGCCGATGGAGTGGCTTGGCAGTTCTGTGGCAAAAGAGTTCCCACTCAATCTGGTCTCTCCACATCCAAAATACCGCCTTCACTCACAGCTCAATAACACATGGCTTCGTGATCTCGAAGAGGTTCAAGGCAGAGAGCCTATCTGGATGCACCCTAAAGATGCTGCCAAACGAGGTATTCAAAATGGCGATGTCGTGCGTATCTTTAACAAACGTGGACAAGTGCTCGGCGGTACTGTTGTCACTGAAGCGGTGATGGAAGGTGTTGTGCGTATGCAAGAGGGTGCTTGGTATGATCCTAAAGAGCCAGGTAAAATCGGTTCATTGTGTGTGCATGGTGATGTCAATGTTCTTATCGCTGATATTCCAACCTCTGAACTTGCCCAAGGCAATCAAGCCACAGCGCTTGTTGAAATTGAAAAATTTAAAGGGGAGTTACCTGCAATTGGTATCTTTAAAGCCCCTGTGATGAAAGGAATGTAATTCATGTTGTTTAAAACGACACTCTTAACGCTCTGCCTCACTTCGCTCCTTTTTGGAGCAGGTGGGTCGTTTATGAGCAAAAATAGCCCTCTGTTTTCTGATGCCAGTGCGAAAGAGGCTTTGGGTGAATTGATCGTTTCGGCTGAAGTGAAAGAGCTCTCAAAAAGTGGAGAATACACTGAAGTCGAATTTACAGGGTATCAGCCTAAAGACAGTGGCGTTGTGTATGAAAAAGCGGGGGTACTGATCGTTGGATTTGAGACCGCAAAAACCAGCGCAGTTAAAATCATCGGCGAAAAAACAGATGAGTATGGTACTGTTTGGTCACATGTGACAGTAAAAGGGTTTGTTGCCACCAGTGCACTTGGCAAAGACAAAGGGAGTATTTTAAAAGCAGGTAAAGATCTCTTTAGTGCCAAATGCGGTACGTGCCATGCCTTACATGCTGAGAGCGAGTTTGATGCCAACGTGTGGCCAAGCATTCTTGAAGCGATGGGTGAGCAAGCTGCACTTTCCAAAGATGAAAAGTATTCTATTATGAAGTATTTGCAAAACTATAAATAGGTTTGGTCTCCTTCGCCTTAAAAAGCGAAGGGACCTCATAACTCCCAAAGATAAAATAGGCTAAAATCTTTACATGTAACATCATTTCAAAGGATGAGAATGGAACTTTGGCTTGAAAAACTCAAATCTTTGCGCCTGCTGTACGCCGAGGATGAAGAGGGAATTCGAAAGCCCATGGCGAACACGCTCTCGTATTATCTTAAAGAGGTGATTGAGGCGAAGGATGGTGAAGAGGGGTTGGATCTTTACTACGAACAACGACCCGACATCATTTTAACCGATCTTCGTATGCCCAAAAAAGATGGGCTTTATATGGTTAAAGAGATCCGAAAGAGTGACAAAAAAACTCCCATTTTGATGATAACTGCGCATACCGACAAAGAATATCTGCTTAGTGCCATTGAACTTAAAATCGAAAAATACCTCATAAAGCCTGTATCGCTGGATGAACTTCTAGCTTCTTTAAAACTCTGTGTTCATGAGATCGAATTGGATCGTAGTGTTACCGTTGAATGGGCTGGTTGTAGATTTGATTTTAAAAATAAACGTATTTTCAATGAGGGCAAAGAGATTGAGATGACGCATAAGGAGTCTGATTTTTTAGAGCTTTTAGTACGAAAAAAAGGGCTGGTGGTTAGCTATGAAGAGATTGAGCTTAGTGTATGGAAAGAGGAGTTTATGAGTATAGCTGCCCTTCGAACACTGGTAAAATCCTTACGTAAAAAACTTCCAAATCATCCTATTAAAAACCATTCCCAAGCAGGATACAGTTTTGAGAATTAGCTTTTTTCTCTGCTTACTTTTGAGCCTCTTTTGGGGCGTTGAAGTGGCTGAAGAAAAAGGTATTTACAACAAAGACACCAGTGGAGAGCGTGTTGTCCAAGGGCGAGATCCAAGGTCGCATATCAAAGTCTTTTTGCCCTCTATGTCGTATAACTATGTTTCCCGCTTGGTCAATGAAGGCTTAGTACGACTGGCTGAAAATGAACAAGGTTGGGAGTACTCTTTAGCAATGAAAAGTACCAAACTTTCTCCTTTGTTGTATGAATTTGAATTACGACAAGGCGTACGCTTTCAAGATGGAACTCCTTTTAATGCCGATTCCGTTATTCATAACTTTAACTATTTTTTAAAGCAGCCGTTTAACTATACGAACATTCATAATTCCCTTAAACGCGTTGAGAAAGTTTCAGATTTTAAAATTCGTTTGCATCTGTCCCAGCCGTATGGAATGCTTTTTCGTGATCTTGCACGCATTTACTTCTACTCTGAGACGTATTTGAATACCTTTGGTTGGGGTGGGGCTGAGACGGGAGCCAATATCAAAGCGTCAGGTCCGTATGGTTTGGGCCCTTATATATTGGTAGATGGAATGATTACGGGGCGTAAGCAGACACCAAAAGCTATTCTCAAAGCAAATCCTTACTACTGGGAGAGTGAATACCCTTCTATTGAAACCATTACCTTTTACACGGAGCTTGAGACACAAGAAGCACTCGACTTGGCACTTTTTAAAGATGGCGGGCTTGATTTTATGCAAATCCCTTTTAATAAAAAAATAGAGACGATGCTTTCGCCATACGCCAAATTAGTGTCCATGCCTTCAACACATAATTTTACGATCTATTTTAATCTTCTTAAACACTATTCACCTGTTGCCCGCAAAGAAGTGCGTCAAGCACTTAACTGCGCACTCAATCAGCAAAATTTACTGGATTTTACCTATAAAAAAGAGGGGAGGCTCAATCCTTCTGCTTTTGGTGAAAATGAGTGTCCGTTAGATAACGCTATGGTGGAGCGTACGTTGAAAGGCTTAGAGCTTAATGTCGCAACACAAGATTCGTTGCTTTTTTTATGGAAAGGGATTGAGTATCAGCTCTCTATGTATGGCGTGAAGCTTAAGTATACAACGACCACGAGTGAAAAAGAGATTTATAATCTCATGCAACAAAACCATAAAAGCATTCAAGACTGGGATATTTTGATCCAAAATACGCAAGATTGGTATGGTAGGCATCCATGGCCTGTTTATATTCGTTATCAAGAGAACAATCCATGGAGTTTTGTGCGCTATGATGCTGAAATGGAGCATTACATTCATCAATTTTTTGGGATCGAACAAGAAGATCCTTTGTTTAAAACGCTGACACATAAAATTCAAGATCGTGCTAAAAAAAAGGCATACATGTTGTTTGTACCTATCCCCAATGCCGTTTTTGCCATGAATAAAGAGCTTGTCTTTGATCCTCTTGGCATTGGCATGCAACCTTTTTGGAAAGCAAAAATCACCAATCAACACTGGTCTGTACGCGGAGATAAGCCTTATCCGACTGAATTCCAAATCCCTATTTTACCAAAGCGATTGCCATGAAAAAAATACCCATTAAATACAAGCTTTTTCTGCTTTTTAGTTTCTCCTTCATTGGTATGCTTCTTCTTGCGGAGCGCACATTCGCACTCTCAAAAGAGAACATCAGCAATGCCACAACTATTTTTGAAAATGCACGTAATACACAGCATTTGCAAGAGAATTATATTGAGCCGACCAATGTTTTACGTGAAATGAGCCTCGCTTTGGTTATGTCGCCCAATGAGGATTATCGCAAAACAATTGAGACCGATATTCTCAAACAACGTGAACGGTTAGAAGAGTATTTTTTAAAGCTTGACAATCAGACTTATACTTATTGGAAAACGTATGCCACCAGTGTTGAAAAAACATGTGCGTATCTTGCAGCACATTTTGAAGAGGGTGCTTTTGTCAATGTCAACAAGGAAGAGAGAACGCACTACTATGCGCTTTTAAATCGTCTAAAAACACTACAACATGACGCTGCAAATCAAGCTGAACAGAACTTTGCAGACATTCAAACAAGTGCACAAGCTCTTAAATATGAGCTTCTTCTAGGGGTGTTTTTACTCTCTACGTTGGTATTCTTAGTAGGGTATCTTCTCTCAAATCATATTGCCTCTTCGATTTTAAAACTCCAAGAGGGGCTCAAAGAATTTTTTGGTTACTTAGAGACTAAAAGCGTTCAGCCTAAGCCTATTGAACTTACAAGTCGTGATGAACTCGAAGATATGGCAAGATTACTGAACCGAAGTATTGCGAAGGCTTCTGCCAATATTGAGCAAGATATTGTTTTTATTGAAGATGCGATTAGTGTCGTGAATGATCTCAAAGTTGGAAAGCTCTCTTCACGTTTACACTCCAGTGCCCAAACACAAGAGCTACAACTGCTCAAAGATGTTGTCAATGCGATGATAGACAATTTGGAATCTAAAATTAACGAAGAGATTCTTAAGCGTACTGAGCAGGAGAAACTTTTGATTCAGCAAAGTAAACTTGCCAGTATGGGTGAAATGATTGGCAATATCGCACATCAATGGAGGCAACCTCTTGGCGAGATCAGTGCCTTATTGATGAATATTCAAGTTAAGCATGAGTTCAATGATTTGGATGAGGCGTATATGCTCGCATCGCTGCAGCAGTGTGTTAAAATTAATGCGTACATGTCAGGTACGATTAGCGATTTTCAAAACTTTTTTAAACCTTCCAAAGAGAAAGAGGTTTTCGAAATTAGTGAAGCGTGTCAGCGTTCCATTGCCATATTGCAAGCATCCTTAAAATACCATGGTATAGAATTTTCGTTTGATATTTCTGAAAAAATGGAAGTATTGGGGTATCCCAATGAGTTTGCACAAGCACTTCTTAATATTCTCTCCAACGCCAAAGATGTTCTCAGCGAGCGTGAGATCAGCAATCCTTTTATTCGGCTTTCTCTGAAAAAAGGGTACAAGTACATTTTGATTTTAATTGAAGATAATGGCGGTGGCATTGCGCCTGAGTATATGGATCGTATATTTGAGCCTTACTTTACAACCAAATATGCAAAGCAAGGCACGGGAATAGGGCTTTATATGACAAAGATGATTATTGAAAATAATATGAGTGGCGTTATACATGTCAAAAATACCGAAGCAGGGGCACTCTTTACGATTAAATTGCCAAGTGTTCCAGATGTAGGTTAGAAAAAGTTGAGCATGTAAGGGACAATTCTTACACGCTCAAGAATTTAGGCAAGTGCGTTTTTCTCTGCGATCATATTATCGAGGGTTCCAAAAAGGACTTTACTCTCTTTTTCCACTTCTTTAAAGTAATCAATAATTTGATCTTTCTCATCCAAGAGGTTTGATGAGGTTAATCGAATCAGTTTGACCACTTCCAGCACATGGCTATGGAAGCTTTCATGCGGTTTATAGAGTTCTTTAAAACTTTGAGTATCGCCAAAGATTTTTTGACCATCTTTTTGATACCACTCGCCAAGGCTACATGTTTCATGATTTTGAAATGCTGTCTCTTTGTCATTAACATAAACAGCGCTGTATGCGTTGGATTTAAAGATAGCATGGTTCATTTTTGCCAGTGTAATGAAGATAGTTTGCTGAATGGTATTAATATTAGTTGATGTTGTATTGGAGTGTTCTATGAGACTGTTAAACGTAGTGCTCAGTTGATCGAGTGTCTTTGTGGAGGCATCGGCATTGCTTTTCATTGCATCGGCATTTGTTTCAAGCCCTGCTGTTTCTTGTTGAAGCATTTTAATTGAGACGGCAATTTCAGCCGTTGCTTTTTGGGTGGTTTCTGCCAGTTTACGCACTTCATCAGCAACAACGGCAAAACCACGTCCATGTTCACCTGCACGTGCAGCTTCAATGGCAGCATTGAGTGCAAGAAGATTGGTCTTATCGGCAATATCATTGATCATATCAACCACATTGCTGATGTCTCGGGTACGTTGTGCTAAAACACCAATACTTTGTTCATTTTGGTTAACAAATTCAACCAAAGAGGTTATTTTGTCGATGGTGTCACGTAAATTTTGGTAACTTCCTTTGGTCTCTTCGGCATAAATTTCACCATCATTGGCAATCTCTTTAAGGCGTTCAACAATGGTTGTTAAATTAGACTGAACGGTAGAAAAATCGTTTGAGCCGCTACTGATTTGGGCAAGCTCTGCATTAAGTGTGTTGCGTGCGATAAACTCATGCGTTTGTTGCATTGCATGAACTGATTGATTGACCATATTGGTCTGTTCTTTAAACTCGCCGTGCATGCCTTTTTGAAGGATCTTACGACTAAAATCCTCTTGGGATGCCGCTAAAATGGTGGATTTAATCTCTTTGGTCACGAGCTCAAAATTATCTAAAAGAGAGTTCATATTGGAACAAAGTGTTTTCAGTTCGCCTCCGTCATTGACATTGACAATTCTTCCGTGCAGTTGTCCTCTTGAACTATCGTGTACGATGTCAGCCAATGCATGAATGGTTTTTTGAACTTTACGGATATTGACAAACATAAACCATCCGAGCGCAAAATTGGTTAAGTTGATGATTTGGATCCAGTGAAAGCCATTAAATGAGACTTCAAGAATAAACGCAAAGGTAAAAGCGACCAGCGAAATGAGGTTTGCATCTTGCACTTTGGCAAGGGATGATCTATTCATGAGAGAGAATGAAGGCATCATAACTGACCTTTAATTGAGATAGAGTATTTTCCAAAAGAGCGCTAGAAGCTTGTACACCTCCGCGCGCTTCGGCATCAATCATTTTTTTATACAAAGGGGTTATAGCTTCAATGCCTTTGGCACTAGGCGAGCGGCGAACCGAATGATACCCAATGAGTTGATTGGTCTTTGTGTCAATAATAGGTGTCACGTAAGCATGAACCCAGTAGTAATAGTTGTTCTTCGTACGGTTTTTGACATATGCGAACACTTCTTTTCCCGCTTGCACACGATCCCAAAGAAGCTTGAAAATTGCTTTAGGCATGTCGGTATGTCTTAAGAGATTATGTGGAGCTCCAATAAGCTCTTTCTCTTGGAAGCCAGAGATTTCAATAAAAAGGTCATTGGCGTAGGTGATTCTGCCTTTAAGGTCTGTTTTAGAGACAATAAAAAGATTTTCATCAAAGTGAAGTTCTTCACCTTTTTGGGTAATGGACACGGTGGGTACTCCTGTTTTGCTCATTAGAATAAAGAAACAAGTATAACTAAAAAAGGGATAACGCATCACGGTGTGAATGATGAATTATTATTCACTTTTCAAAAGATTACCTTTAGTAACGTAAGCAGTTTTGAAAGCTTTGGTTATCTTTATTTTTGGAAAATATGTGCATGTTATTTATCGGTTTTAAAAGTGAAGATTGCCCCTTGGCTACGGGTTGTTTGGTTCAAAATAACATTGGCTTGCCAAATCATATTTCCCATGATACACGTAGGAAGCATACCTTCACCTTCATAAGTGTTTTGAGAAGTGTGTGTCAGTTTGATGGTGTGTAGTCCCATGTTCATATTGGTCGCAAAAAGCTTGATTTCAAGAGACGGAAGATCAATGGACGAAGTGACCTTAAAATGAAGGGGTTTCATCAAAGGAATCTCTTTGGGCTCGATATCCAACGTGAGCAATGTGCCATCTTTGAGTGTAACTTCACAAGCGCTCATGTGTAAATCACAATCGTTTGTGACTTGTGCAAAATGGGTATCGCCTATCCACCAGCGGTAAACATCATCCGAATCAATTAAAATATACGCACCAATCAGTAAGACAGCAATAATTTCAAGTGCAAGCCATTTAAAAAAACGAAGTGAGGGCATAAAAAATCCTTAAAAAATCTAAGAAAGAGTTTAGCATCTCTTGATTGAATTTTGAGTAAACCGTTTATCGTTTCAAAAAGGTGTTCTAAAACGAGTTCGGTATGTATACTAGTAAACAAGAAGCGACAGCTACTTTAAAGTTTATGCTCGCTAGAATTGACTTATTACGTCAAAAAGAGGATAGCAATTTAATGGCGCATATTACGGTAGATGGCACGGTATTAGAGGTTAAAGAGGGTGCTTTGTTGATTGAGGAGCTTCTTTCAAACAACATCAATATTCCCCATTTTTGTTATCATCCTTCCCTTGGAAAAGATGGCAATTGCCGTATGTGCATGGTTGAAATTGAGGGGCAAAAACGTCCTCAAATCGCCTGTGATACCCCCATTAAAGAAGGCATGATTATTCGTACGAAAGGTACGAATATTGACCGAGTTAAACGCTCCATGCTTGAACTTGAACTCATTAACCATCCTATTGATTGTCCTATCTGTGACCAAGCAGGGGAATGCTCGTTGCAAAACTACTACATGGATGTGGGGCTTTATGAGAGCCGTTTAAGCACACCCAAAACCAGAGGACAAAAGCATGTTGATCTCGGAGCCAATGTGGTGCTTGACCAAGAGCGTTGCGTGCTCTGTACCCGTTGTGTGCGTTTTACAAAAAATATTACGAAAACGAGTGAATTAGGCGTTCTTTCACGTGCAGACCATTCGGTGATTAGCACGTTCCCCGGTGTTAAACTTTCAAATCCGTATGCTATGAATGTCGTCGATCTCTGTCCTGTTGGAGCGCTTACAAGTCAAGACTTCCGCTTTCAAAAACGGGTTTGGTTTTTACGTCCCGAAAAGGCAATTTGTGATCATTGCGCTAGAGGTTGTTCCATTTTTGTGGATCACCACAAAGAAAAATACAAAGATGAGTTCATCTACCGTTATCGCCCGCGCTTGAACGATAAAATTAATGGTTATTTTATCTGTGATGCTGGAAGGCTTAGTTATCACAAAGAAAATGATACCCAAGAGTTTCATGCCTTAATCCGTGGAAAAATAAGTGAATACGAATATGCTGAGGGGAAACTGTTACGTCTTTTAAAACGTCACCTCGGTAAAACGGTTTTTGTTATCTCCTCAAATCTAAGTTTGGAAGAGATGGTGCGTGTACAAAAACTGGCAAAATTGTACGAAATCGCTTTAAGTGCCTATGAAACGAAACGTTTTGATGTCGATTTTGGTGATGATTTTTTAAAATGCAATGATAGATCTGCCAATGCAAGAGCGCTTCCTCTTCTTGGCATTGATGACTCAAAAGAGGGCTTGGAAGAGGCTTTAAGTAAATCGGAGTTGGTTGTTTTTATAGGACGCAGTGATGTAGATCTCCTTAAAGAAATGGGCTTTAGCGATAAAAATAGTGCGATTCTCTGCTCTACATGTGAAATTACCTGCAAAGAGGTGGAACTCGTACTGCCCATTGCTTCGCATACAAGGCGAGAAGGCAGTTTTGTCAATATTGATGGGTATGTTCAACACAGTGCTTGCGCTATTCAAAGTGAGCATGGGCATAAAACACTTCTGTCGATTTTAGCCCCCATCTTAGGTGACACACTCATAAGCTGTAAAGCAGTTTGGGAAGCAGAACTTTTCTTTTACGAAGTTTTAACGGGCATCAGCTTTGATGCGCTATCCCAGACACCAAAGATAACGCTATGAGTATCCTAAGTATCAGCATTGTCCTTATCAATGTGCTCTTAGCGCTTCTTTTTTCCCTTGGTGCTGCACCTATTTTGGTATGGATTGAGCGTCGTGTGGCAGGGCTCATTCAAGATCGTTTAGGACCGAATCGTTGTCATATTAACGGGATTCGTCTGGGTGGGCTCATTCAGTCGTTTGCCGACATGCTCAAACTCGTTTTTAAAGAGGATTTTCAAGCTAAAGCTATCAAAGAGAGTTTTTTCTTTTCACTAGCCCCTGTCATTGTTTTTGTTTCTGCCTTTCTTAGCTTTATGGTTATGCCATTTGCGGATGATCTCATCATCAACGGTGAGCGTTTCATCATGCAGGGTTTGCCGATGGATTTGGGCGTCCTTTGGTTTTTAGCTTTTGCGGGCTTAAGTGTCTATGGCATTATGCTTGGCGGTTGGTCAAGTCGTAACAAATACTCCCTTTTGGGCGCTATGCGCGCAGGTGCTCAAGTCATCAGCTACGAAGCGGCGATGGGTCTTTCGTTAGTTTCCGTACTTATTACGTATGGTTCGATTCATTTGGGTGATATTGTGGCATATCAGGGGCAATTATTGCTTGGATTTATCCCTGCATGGGGTATTGTTGTTCAGCCTATTGCAGCACTTATTTTTATCATTACCGCATTTGCGGAAGCCAATCGTACGCCGTTTGATCTTGCCGAAGGCGAGAGTGAAATAGTAGGCGGTTTTCACACCGAGTACAGTGCAATGCGTTTTGGACTCTTCTTTGTCGGTGAGTATGTTGCCATGAGCGCATCCAGTGCCCTCATTGTGACACTCTTTTTGGGCGGTTATCATCTGCCTTATCTTAATACGCAAACACTTCAGACGTATATGCCCTACATTTTGAGTTTTGTCATCATTACTCTTCCTGTGGCTAGTTTTTATGCACTGCGTTGGATCAAAAAACACAACCGTTGGCACAAAGTGGGTGATATACGAAATCATGAAACCGCTTTTTTGCAAAAAGGGTTGATTGGTATTAATGTACTTGTTATTGCAGGCGTTGGTGCGTTGCTTTTGGTAGGGCTCGGTGAGACTTCGACCAATGTCGCAACGGTGATCATTCAGGTGACAACATTTGCATTAAAACTGCTCTTTATGAACTTTGTTTTTGTCTGGGTGCGCTGGACATTACCTCGTTTTCGCTACGATCAGTTACAAACATTGGGATGGAAAGTGCTGATGCCTTTAGCCATTGCCAATATTGTTGTCAGTGCCATCATTGTTGTGGTAAAGGGGCTGTAAATGGGCATTAAAATCGTTCAACGCCATGGCAATACGCTCAAAGAAAAACTCTATTTGCCTGCCATTTTTGGTGGTATGAAAACAACACTTTCGCATCTGATTACCAATCTGAGTGATACTCCAGAGATTAAGACAATTAACTATCCTGAAGAGATGCCGCATGACATCAGTGAACGCTACCGAGGGGTTCATCGTCTTACAAAACGTGACGATGGAAGTGTGCGCTGTGTTGCCTGTTTTATGTGTGCAACTGCCTGTCCTGCTGAGTGCATTTTTATTGAAGCTAAAGAGCGAGAAGATGGTGTCGATGAAAAGATGCCAGAAATTTTTAACATCGATCTTTTAGAGTGTGTCTTCTGTGGTGCGTGTGTCGAGGCTTGCCCGTGCGATGCCATTCGCATGGACAGTGGTATTTTTAGTTTTATCGGTAAAAAAAGAGAAGATTTCTTGCTTACAAAAGAGCAGCTTTTAGCGCATGAGGAGAAAAAAGCATGATGGATATACTTTTTTTACTGCTGAGTTTTTTCGCGATTTTGGGTGCTGTGGGTATGGTGAGTTTTCATCAGCCTGTTCACAGTGCGCTGAGTCTTATATTAACCATCATCGCTCTTGCGGGCTTTTTTGCTCTTTTAAGTGCCTCATTTTTATTTATGGTTCAGATTATTATTTATGCGGGCGCAATTTTGACACTCTTTATTTTTATCATTATGTTTTTAAATGTTAAAGAAGCCAACCTTCCCAAAGAACCAAATAAAAACATGACACTCTTTTTAGGTGCTATCGCTCTTCTACCGTTTAATTTTTTAATTTTACAGGCATTTTACAAAATGCCACTTCTAAGCGCACCTCTTGAAAAAGATTTTGGTAAGATCAAACCTTTAGGTATGGAGCTTTTCACGCAGTGGCTGTTGCCTTTTGAGCTTATTTCTATTTTACTTCTTGTCGCTCTTATTGGGGCAGTCGTATTTGGACGAAAGGAAGAAGCATGATCGCCAACTCTCTTTTTATGTACATTGCAGTAGCAATGATACTCTTCTCCATTGGTCTATTAGGTGTGATTAGCCGTAAAAATATTTTTGTGATTTACATGTCCATAGAGCTTATGCTCAATGCGATCAATTTGATTTTCGTCTGCCTTAGTAACTATCACCATGATATGGGTGCTCAAGTAATGGCGATGATGGTGATTGCCATTGCAGCAGCTGAGGCGGGTGTATTTTTGTCGCTCATTGTAGTGTTGTATCGTCGTAAAAAATCACTTGATTCAGATCTTTTTAGAACTTTGTCGCAAAAGGAGGCCGTATGAGTGCTATTTTAGCGGCCATTGTTTTAGCTCCACTGCTATCTTCTGTGCTTATAGGACTTTTGTATATGGTTTCCATTACCAAAATGCCTCTATCAAAACGCTGGTTTACAATTCCTGCGTTGCTTTCGCCTCTTATAAGTTTTATTTTGGGCGTCAGTGCTTTCCTTTATGTTGCAAAGTATGATGTGCCCCTGCATTTTCAGCCTTACCTATGGTTAGGGGTAGGGGAATATAAAATCTACATGGGCTTTTTAGGCGATAAACTCTCTTTATTTATGGTACTTTTTATCACTTTTGTCGGTTGGCTCATTCACCTTTATGCTACAGCGTATATGAGTGATGATAAGGGCTATGGTAAGTTTTTCTTTTATTTCAATCTATTTTTAAGCTCGATGCTTCTTTTGGTACTTGCTGATGGACCGCTTATTATGTTTATCGGTTGGGAAGGCGTAGGCCTTTGTTCGTATTTATTGATTAGTTTTTATTTTCAAGATAACTCCAATGTCGTTGCTGGCAATAAAGCCTTCATTGTCAATCGTGTCGGTGATCTTGGCTTTCTGATCGGTCTTGCGATTTTATTTTTTTATTGTTCGGGTGTTGGCTTTAGCTATGAAAATATTGCGCTTACCATTGCTTCGATGCCACCTTATCTTCTGCAAATTGTGGGCATTGCGCTCTTTATTGGAGCGATGGGCAAATCGGCTCAAATACCTCTTTATGTTTGGTTGCCTGACGCTATGGCAGGTCCAACGCCTGTTTCAGCTCTCATTCATGCGGCAACGATGGTAACTGCGGGCGTTTATATGGTGGCACGTTTTGCTTTCTTGTATGAACTTATCCCTAATATTGGGCTTTTTATCGCTTATATTGGCGCGTTGAGTGCGCTTTTTGCCGCAGTGATTGCCACCAAGCAGAGCGACATTAAAAAGATTTTAGCCTACTCAACGATGTCTCAATTGGGTTATATGTTTATCGCCGTAGGTTTGGGTGCTTACAGCAGTGCGCTCTTTCATGTTTTTACCCATGCTTTTTTCAAAGCACTATTATTTATGGGTGCAGGTGCCGTTATCATCGCGCTACACCATGAGCAAAATATTTTTAAAATGGGCAAAATGCGTCAGGTCACACCGGTTGTTTACGCAACCATGCTGATTGCTACGTTGGCGATCAGCGGTATTCCTCCTTTTGCAGGATTTTTCAGTAAAGATGAGATTTTACTTGTAGCGTTTAGCAGTGGAGAGTACCTTATTTGGGGCATTGCTTTGTGCAGTGCGGTATTGACCGCGTACTATATGTTCCGATTCTTCTTTGTGGTTTTTGAGGGAAAAAATACTTCGCATGTCCATCATCCGCATGATGTCTCATGGGTCATGAAAGCGCCTTTAGTTGTGCTTGCTTTTGGTTCATTGTTTGCAGGTCTTTTAGGGTTGCCTTCACTCTTGGGAGGCAGTCATCTTATAGGTTCATGGCTTGGAGAGTGGGGTATGCGAGCGTTGCATGTCAACCACGAAACAGAGTGGATGTTACTCAGCCTTAATATTGCTGTTTCACTATTAGGTATAGGTATCGCCTATAAAAAATTCCGCTTTTACGACCTCTCTTCGCATAAAGAGGTAAAAGGCATCGTTTACAATAAATTTTATGTGGATGAGGTTTATGACTTTTTGTTTGTACGCTCTATCCGAAAGTTGAGTGAATTTATCGCTGTAAGTTTAGATGTAAATCTTGTTGATCGTATCGTTATGGGACTTAGTCATAACTTTATTCGACTAGGGCATATTTTGGCGCTGGTTCAAAATGCAAACGTGCGCTTTTACGCGCTTATTATGATGCTTGGCATTAGTGCAGCGTCTTGTTATTTAATTTTGGTCATAGGGTAAAAGATGAGTATAGGCATTCTTTCAATCATTATATTTTTACCGATGGTGGTAGCTTTCATACTGATGGTTACACCTCTAAACTCTCGTTTTACACGTAATATTGCATTTGGGGTATCGCTGAGTATTTTTGCACTAGCCCTGTATATCTATACTCATTTTGAGCTGACTGGATCAATTCAATTTAAAGAATTTTATCCTTGGATTAAGAGCTATGGTATCTCTTACAGCCTTGGTATTGATGGTTTTTCATTGATTATTTTGATGCTGATCGCGACATTAATTCCCAGTGCTTATTTACTTCTTTGGAAAAATGAGCGCTCTAAAAGCTACTGGATCAGTATGCTTTTCATTCAATCAGGCATCAGTGGAACACTCTTCTCGCTGGATCTTTTCTTGTTCTACTTTTTCTGGGAAGCTATGTTGTTGCCTGTTTTTATGATTATCGGTCTTTTTGGTTCTGGCAACCGCGTTTTTTCAACGCTTAAAATCACCATTTACACCATTATGGGCTCACTCTTTATGTTTGTGAGTATCCTTTATTTGGGCGTTGCACATTATTATGAGTTTGGTATGTGGAGTTTTGCGTTATCCGATTTGACAAATATTACAACCATAGCACGGGAACAAAAGATACTGCTCTTTTTTGGTTTTATGCTTGCCTTCGCAATCAAAATTCCTCTTTTTCCGTTTCATTCATGGCTTCTTCAAACCTATTCCAATTCACCCACAGGTGGCGTTTTCTTGCTCTCTTCCATCATGGCAAAATTGGGTGTTTATGCATTAGTGCGTTTTATGATTCCACTTTTTCCCGATCTGTTTGTTGAGTTTTCAGTCTATTTTGTAGCACTTGGTATTTTTGGATTGGTCTATTTTGGTATTGCTGCGATTTCTCAGATGAACATTAAAAAGATGTTTGCCTATTCATCGGCTTCGCATTTAGGATTTATCACCGCAGGTATTTTTGCGCTCAATGTTCAAGGTATGATGGGAAGTGCTTTTTTAATTGTTGCTCACGCCATAGCTACAGGAGGACTTTTCTTGTTGGTAGGTGTTATGGAACGACATCTTGGTATTCGCTCACTCAGTGCACTTGGAGGCATAGCAACCAAAGCACCGTGGTTTACACTTTTCTTTGCCATTATGCTCTTTTGTACCGTGGGAATTCCTGGAACCAATGGTTTCGTCGCAGAACTTCTGATTGTTTTAGGTATTTTTCATTACAACCCTTACCTTGGTGTCTTATCCGCCCTTACCGTCTTGGTTGCGGCAAGTTATATGTTTTGGGTGTTTCAAAAAGCTGTATTGGTTAAGAGTGACAACAATGTTTCTGCCATGAACGATCTCAGTCTTTACGAGATCATAGGGCTTCTTCCTTTGGCAGCATTGATTCTTGCGATGGGTGTTTATCCTGATTTTTTCTTGTACAAGATTGAGCCTACATTGCAACACTATCTGATTGACATTTTACATGTAGGAGTCCAGTGATGCAATGGATACAACTGGGTTATCTTTTACCACTAATCATCGTAGGCGCTGGAGCGATTATTCTTATGCTTCTTTCTCCTGTTGAACGCCTTTCGATGGAGCGTTTTTCACTGTTGACATTTTTAATTTTATTGTTGGCACTCAGTGCCAATTTTTACCATTTTGGAGAACTTTTTACTGCCTTTCCACTGCAAGAAATTTTTTCAAAAATGATTATTGTCGATAGCTATTCTGTCTATTTTGATGCACTCATCCTCAGTGGCGCACTCGTGACATCGCTCATTGGCACACACTATTTTCAAGATAAACGTCATTTCAAAAAAGAGTTTTTTTCGCTCTTTCTTTTCTCTGTCTTTGGCATGATGTTACTGGTACATGCGAATGAGCTTTTAAGCGCATTTATTGCCCTTGAAATCGCCTCATTGGCACTGTACGTGATGATAGGTTTTCAGAAAATTCACGACAAACGGGTTGAAGCCAGTTATCAGTATTTAGTACTTGGCTCTATCTCTGGGGCATTTTTCCTTTTGGGAACAGCTTTTATTTACGCTGGACTTGGCACGACTATTTTAGGGGATATCGGAAAAGCATTGGACCTTTTGATGGGTAAAGATGTATCGCTTATTATCATTGGTAGTACGTTTGTTTTGGTCACATTTTTATTTAAAATTTCTGCTTTTCCTTTTCAAAACTGGACGATTGACGTTTACGATGGCTCACCTTTGCCTGTTACGGCATTTATGGCGGCAACTTTTAAAGTAGCGATTTTTGGCTTTGTTCTTCGTCTGATGTTGATTGATCTTGACCCGATTCGCGACATTTGGGATACACTCTTCGTTGTCATCATTATCGCAACACTAGCGTATGGTACATTTTTGGCGATCATCCAAGAGAGTCTTAAACGGATGCTTGCCGCTTCGAGTATTGTGCATACGGGCTATCTGCTCATCGCTTTTGTCTCTATTGGCTATGCGGGTGAAAGTGCTTCTTCTTCCATTATTTACTATTTGATAGCCTACTTCCTCTCTGCTATGGGAGCATTTGGGCTTATCTCTTACATCGCAGCTGATGAGCATATTCGTGTGACTTATGAAGATTTTCGTGGCTTTGCACATGTGCATCCGTACATGGCGGCGATGCTGAGCATTTTTATGCTCTCACTTGCGGGCATACCAAGTACCATTGGTTTTGTCGGTAAGTTTTACATCTTCACAGGTGCTATTGAAGCTGGTTATACGTTTCTTGCCGTCTGCGGCATCATTGCAACGTTTATCTCTATCTATTATTACTTCAAGCTTATTGCACTCATGTATTTTTACCCTGCATGCGAGAAAGAAGGGGCATACATCCCAACCCTTCGAGGTATTACACCTATTACGATTGGCGTTATCGCTATAGCCGTTATTTGGGGAGGTATTGGTAATACCTTCATTGCCTATTTCCCTGGGGTTGACTTTTTGATCGATACGGCAAGACTTTCGTATATGTCGTTGTTTATCAAGTAAAATGCTTTTAGATATATAATCTTCATTATAAATTTATTTAAACATAATAAAGGAATATGATGAATAAGTATTATCCACCAGAATTTGGATCGCAACAATTTCATTGTCCACATTGTAATGTTTTTGCAAAACAATTATGGTTTTACTTGAGTTATGATGGAGGTGGTTATAGTTCAACGAGATTTACAACACACCAACTTTGTATTTGTACGCATTGTAATAAAAATTCAATATGGAATACAGTTAAAAAATTAATGGTTGATCCAACTATGACAACCAATATTCCTCCGCATGAAGATATGCCAGAAGAAATAAAAACACTTTACTTAGAAGCATTAAGTGTTATTGATTTATCACCAAAAGCTTCATCCGCACTTTTAAGACTTGCACTTCAAAATTTAATGCCACTGCTAGGTGCAAATACAGGAAAATTGGATAAAGATATTGCTAAACTTGTTGCAGAGGGCTTACCTACAGAAATTCAACAAGCACTCGATTATTGTCGTGTTATTGGAAATAATGCAGTTCACCCTAATGAACTAAATCTTGACGATACTCCTGAAATGGCGCATGCTATGTTTGAAATGATCAATTTTATTGTAGAAGAAAAAATTGCCAAGCCAAAACGGATTAAAGAGCTTTTTTCAAAGCTTCCAACAGGAGCAAAAGAGGCGATTGATAAAAGAGATAAAAAGCCAACTTAAAACATATCAACATGATATATTTTAAGTTTTTACAAGTAAAGGCTATTTGAGCAACGCTTCGAACTCTTCTTTAAATTTCTTCAAATAACTTTGCGCGATAAATGCCACCGATGGAGCAAAAACACAGATGGTTTTACCATTGAGCATATCGCAGGCATCAAGGATGGTTTCGAAGTCTTCTTTAGTTCCTTTTCCCGCCAAGATTTTGGCTAAGATGCGATCAACCCATCCTGTGCCTTCACGACATGGTGTGCATTGCCCGCAGGATTCGTGGTGGTAAAACTCAAAGAGGTTTTTCATTACTTCAGGGATGCTAACGTCTTCATCCATGACGATCATACCGCCAGTGCCTAGCGATGAGCCATGCGCTTTGAGGCTTTCGTAGTCCAGCGTTATATTTTCGATTTCATCGGCTCTGAGGATTTGCACTGATGATCCACCGGGGATGATGGCTTTGAGTTTTTTCCCACCTTTAATGCCACCGCACAGATCGTAAATGACCTCTTTCATGCTCGTTCCAAAAGGGAGTTCATACACACCTGGGCGCTCTACGTGACCGCTGATGCCAAAGAGCATTGTGCCGGGGGATTCTTTGGTGCCATACATTTGGTACGCGCCATAGCCTTCATTAATGATGTAGGGGACACTCGCGATGGTCTCGACATTGTTCACGACGGTTGGGTTACCAAAAAACCACTCAGGCTCTTTGCCTTTGGGCTTCAGTCTAGGATGTCCGCGCTTGCCTTCTAAAGATTCTAAAAGAGCTGTTTTTTCACCGCAGATGTACGCCCCCGCACCTTTGTGTACAGTAATGTCTAGTGCGTAGCTATGCCCTAAAATACGCTCTCCCAAAATGCCTGCCTCATAGGCTTCATCGATGGCATGTTGCAAACGATTCATCCAAAAGACATACTCACCACGAATGTAAACATACGCATGATGCGCCCCAATAGCGTAACTGGAGCAGATAATTCCTTCGATGAGCAGATGCGGGTCAAACTCTAAAATCTGACGGTCTTTGAAAGTTCCTGGTTCGCCTTCATCGGCATTGATGACCAAGTAAACAGGTTTGGTATTTTTAGGAGAGATGAGTCGCCATTTCTCACCCGTTGCAGCTCCACCACCACCTTTACCACGTAGTCCACTTTTTTCGACTTCAGTAGTGACTTCGTCTGGGCTCATTTTAAAGAGTTTTTCTAAAGAGGTGTATCTGCCATTTTTTCTCGCTACAGGGAGCGTATAGGCCTCTGGGATGTCAAAATTTTTGCTGACGAGTTTAACGATCATGTGAAAGCTCCTCTAAAAGGGCATCGAGCTTTTCAACGGTCAAATTTTCGATGTAGTCATCGTTAAGACGCATACAAGGCGATGTGCCACAAGAGCCTAAACACTCAACCAAAGAGAGGGTAAATTTACCATCTTTACTTGTTTCTCCAGCTTTGATACCAAGGCGGTTTTGCAAATGTTCTTGCAGTGTTTTGGAACCAGCAAGCATACAAGAAAGTGTTTTGCAGAGTTGCAGGTGGTATGTGCCGATAGGTTGAAGGTTAAACATTGTATAAAAAGAGGCAACAGAATAAACTTCCATAGCTGAACACTCTAATTTTTTAGCGATAAATTGCATCGCTTCAAGGCTGATCCACCCCTCTTGGTACTGAACTATCCATAAAGAAGGCAACATCAGTGAGTTTTTGTTGGGATAGCGCTCTAAAAGGGCATTAAATTTTTCCTCATTTCCGTGATTGAACGAAAAAGTACTCATCTATCTAACTCCCCTGCGATAATATTGAGACTGCCAAGGCTTAAAACAGCGTCCGCAATCATACTGCCTTCAATAAGGTGCGGGTATGCTGCCATCGCGTAAAAACATGGTGGTCTAACTTTAACTTTATACGGTGTTCCACTGCCATCACTGATGATAAAAAAGCCAAGTTCCCCATTCGCTCCCTCAATGGCGCGATAGTATTCACTTGTAGGCACTTTGACACCTTCATAAATGAGTTTAAACTGATTCATCAACCCTTCAATGTTTGTGTAAACATCTTTTTTAGCAGGCAAAGAGATGGCATGATCTTGCACACAAATAGCCCCTTGTGGCAGGCGTTGCATGGCTTGATGAATGATGCGCGTACTCTGCTTAATCTCTTCAAAACGCACCATCATTCTATCGTACACATCTCCCACACTTCCAAGAGCAATGTCAAAGTCGAACGTCTCGTAATGATAATAAGGTGCAGTGACTCTTAGGTCGTAAGGAACGCCACAGGCTCGAAGATTTGGACCCGTTAGCCCACGGTTGATAGCATCTTCTTTCGTAATGATACCGACGTTTTGGGTTCGATCGTGAAAAATACGGTTGTGTTCGATAAGTTTGAGTGCTTCGCCCACACCTTGTTCGATCTCTTTCAGACAGATTTTGATATCAGCCTCAAAACCATCATACAAGTCATGGCTCATACCACCAATTCGCATGTAAGAATTAGTAAGGCGCGCTCCTGTTAGTTTTGAAAGCAGGTCATAGACTTTTTCACGAGGATTGTAAAGATACCAATAGTTCGTGAGTGCGCCCATATCTACTAAAATAGCGGCTAAGCAGACCAAATGGTCGATAATGCGTGAAAGCTCGCCGATGATAACACGAATAAACTTAGCGCGCTCAGGTAAGTCAACGCCTAAAATACCCTCAACTGCATGTGCGTAAGCAATGTTATTGAGAATGGCAGAACAGTAATTAAGTCTGTCGGTATAAGGAATAATCTGATTGTAGGTGTGATTTTCGCACGATTTTTCAAAACCACGGTGTAAGTAGCCAATCTCACTGACAGCACAGGCGATGTTCTCTCCATCCAACGCTACAAAGGTGCGAATTGTTCCATGACTGGCGGGGTGTGCGGGGCCGAGGTTGAGAAACATAAGCTCATCTTGCGACGTTTTGCCTTTAGTCTTAAGACGTGGGGTCATCTCATCCATCAAATCATCACTTTGATGGCATAATTGCCCTTGCGTAATTGGATAATCTTTACGTAAAGGATGTCCAATAAACTCTTTATGATTCAATATGCGCTTTAAGTTTGGATGGTTTTTAAAATGAATGCCGTATTGATCCCAAATCTCCCGCTCCGCCCAGTTAGCACTTTTGTACAGTGACGTAATGCTTTGTGTTGCAAGCGAGCTGTCAATATAGGTTTTAAGCGTAATGAGATTTTGAAAATTTTGGTCGCGTAAAAGATAAACGATGGCAAAACGCTCAGGCTGGTTTTTTGCCTGTAAATAATCAATAGCAGTCATATCGACTAAAAAAGTGTACGTATCTTTTTCTAAAAGAATTTGTAATGCTTGTAAAATAAGATCTTTGGGAAGAATATACGCTCCATAAGCATCCAGAGTGTAGTGTTCTTCAAAGAGTTTTTTAAATGCATTAGGCATCAAGAACTCCTTTGAAAATTCTCTTTGAGCGATCCTCTAAAAGGCTCTGGGTTGCTTGGATTTTTTGAATCTTTAAAAGAGCATCCAAAAAGGCTTCAGGGCGAGGAGGGCATCCTGCGACATAGACATCGACGGGAATGATGCTGTCAATGCCTTGTAGGGTTGTGTAGTTGTCATAAAAGCCACCACTGCATGCACATGCTCCAGCACTGATGACCCATTTTGGTTCACTCATTTGATCGTAAATCTTTTTCAAAATAGGTGCTTGTTTATAACTAATCGTTCCAGCAATAATGAGCAGATCCGCTTGACGTGGAGAGAAGCGCACGACTTCTGCACCAAAACGGGAGATGTCGTATTTGCTGCTTGCAACGCTCATAAATTCGATGGCACAACACGCCGTTCCGAAGATGTAAGGCCACATGGAAGATTCTCGTGCCCAAGAAATGGCACTGTCTAGTGTGGTGGTAATGAGGCTTTCGCCAAAAATTGCTTCTGCGCCTACTGCCATGAGAGTGCCTTGATACGGTAAATGTAAATCAGTCCAAACAGAAGAAGTCCCATAAAGGTAAACATCTCAAAAAGTCCAAAAAAACTGAGTTCGCGAACGTTAACTGCCCATGGAAACATAAAGGCAATTTCCACATCGAACAGGACAAATAAAATAGCAACCAGATAAAACTTGGCACTAAAGCGACTCTCGCTGTTTCCAATAGGTGTGCTAATACCACTTTCGTACACACTGTTTTTAGCTTTATTGCCAATGTTGGAAGGTCCTAGTTTTTGACTGAGTAGAAAAAGCGTAGGAAGGAGTATAACCAGTAGAGCGACGATACATGAAGCCAAAATGAGTTCTAATGACATGGGCGCATCTTTTGTTGAAATTCGTATGGATTGATGATAGCCAAAGAATTTTAAAATCCACGTAAAAAAAGAAAATCAATTTTTATTCCTACAACAGAGGAGGTCTTAAGTCATTTTTTTATAAAATGCCTTCCAAAAATTGTAATTAGTAAGAGGGGTTGTATGCGTTATCTAGTTTTTTTATCTCTATGTGCATTTGCTTTATACGCGGCGACAGCTGAGGATATTTATAAAATTTATAAAACAAAAGGCATTAATGCCGTTGAAGATTTTCTTAAAAAAGAGTTTGAATCTAAAGAGATAAAAGAGATACCCGTAAAAGAGGTTAAAAAAGAGAAAGAAGTTGTTAAAGAACCTGTTGTTAAATTGGGACAAAAACTTTTTGTAAAACCTAAAACGCCAAGTGAAAAAGAGGCAGTATCACGTGATTATTGGTTAAAACATCTTAAAAATATGGATGTAAGCTACGGCTACTACGAAGATGTAGAATCACTTATTGTATGCGAAAAAGAGAGAAAACGCTGTGAAGTATATCACGTAGAAGAAGATGGTTTAAAACTGGTTCGTGGGCATGACGATGTTATTATGGGTAAGGGTGGCGATAAAGTCAAACGAGGCGATCTTAAAACACCTGTAGGCGTTTATGAAATCACCAAACGTTTCAAACCAACCAATCAATTTTACGGACCACTTGCTTTTTCACTATCGTATCCAAATTTGTTTGATGTCTTAAGAAATAAAAGTGGCGATGGTATCTGGATTCACGGAATGCCAATCGATGGAAAAGACAGAGATGATCTAAGTAAAGGCTGCGTAGTTATGGAAAACAATGCCATTTTAACGCTTGATACGGAAATGAATGCACAAAGTGCCGTTGTCATTATCGGCGAATCTAAAGTTCCAAAAATGACACGTGAACAAATTGCAACGATTTTAAGTGAAGTGTATAAATGGCAACGTGCTTGGAAAGTGAATGATATTAATGCTTATTTGAATTTTTATTCCAATGATTTTAAAAAATCAGATGGATCAGGAAAAGTACAATTTTCAAACATGAAAAAACAGATTTTCTCACGTAAAGAGAGTAAAATGATTTTGTTTGAGAACATGAGTGTTGCACCTTATCCAACCATTGATGATCGTAAACTCTTTAAGGTATCATTTATGCAAACGTATAAAAGCCCTTCTTTCTCCTCAAAAGGTGACAAAGAGCTTTATATAGAGTTAGTAGGCGATAAAATGCAGGTATTGGCTGAAAAGTAAGGATACGTTATGAATCCAAATGAGATAGAAATCGACAAAGAACTAGAGAAACTTATTGATGCGAGAGATGCTTTTATGGCTTATCTTGATGCCAATGTTCCAAAAGATAGCAAAAATATAGCCTTTGATTTTTCCAATCATCCAACATTGGATGCAAAAGCAGTGTATGAACATTTTTATAAACTTGATTATCAAGCCCGTAAAATCCGTGGTTTTGTAATCCGAAATTTAGGAAGTAAAGCGTAACACAATGGCATTTATTACAATTAATAAAGCGCACTTTTTTCACAACTTAGACGTGTTGTGCGCAAAGGCTGGGGGCAAAACAAAGCTCATGGCGGTGTTAAAAGACAATGCGTATGGGCATGATCTTAGACTTATGGCTGAACTTGCTTCGGAGTATGGCTTAAAGAAGGCTGCGGTGAAAAATATCGAAGAAGCCGAGATGATTGCCGATCTTTTTGAAGAAGTTTTAGTCTTGGTTGATCATCCTACTTCTCAAGCACTTTCTGCTTCTATTTCCCTTGCAGCACATTCCTATGAAGCACTTCAAGCTCTTCCAGAAGGTACTTCGATTCATCTTAGTTTTGATTCGGGAATGCACCGCAATGGCATTAACGAGGGACAAATTGAAGAAGCTATGGCGCTTATTCATGCTAAAAAACTATGCTTACGCGGGGTCTTTACCCATTTTAGAAGTTCGGATGAGCTTAACAGTGAATTTTTTTGGCAACGTGCTAATTTTGAACGTGCTAAAAAACGCATTAAAGCACTCATCGAACACTATGGGTTACCAAAGACTTCATTTCATTCGTGTAACTCAGCAGGATTGCTTCGTACGCGTTCATTAGGTGATGATGATTATGCTAGAACGGGTATTGCAATGTACGGTTACACAACGCTAGATCCTCTAATCGCCACGTTTGATCTAAAACCTGTTCTTGCCCTTTGGGCAGAGCGTTTGAGTACACGCGTGCTTAAAAAAGGTGAACGCGTAGGCTATGGTAGTGTTTATGAGGCAATACAAGATGAACTGATTTCAACGTATGACATTGGTTATGGCGATGGTTTTTTCCGTTTTGATGGATACTTACCTGTTGTCATGGCAGATGGAAGTTTGAGCAAGGGACGCATGTCTATGGACAGTTTTTGCCTTGGAGGTGATGCTCCAAACGTGTGTATGTTTGATGATGCAAACCCTTTAGCAAAACAGTTTCATACGATCAGCTATGAGATCGTTACCAAACTCGCTCCTATGTTAAAACGCAAGATTATTTGAGCTTAAAGTTGTACAATACCTGATTCAAAAAGAATACCATCGATGGCATGAGACGCTGCAAATTCGATCTCATTGTCATCGTTGCTTAAAAGCAATACTTTCCCATCAAAGAGATAATCATCAGCAATTTTTTGAGCATGAAGTGCTAAGCCTTTATCCACGATAAAGTATGAAGCACCTAAAGCATTTGCTAAAATGAGTTCCTTAATATGTTTTACATGTAAGGCAAATACAACGCTTTGGGTATTGCAATATGCTGCAAGATTTGGTTCAAAATCAAACAAAACCACTCCTTGTGAAGGGGTTTTAGCAATCTCTTCAATAGAGACAACACGGTAAAAAGGCTTACTAGAGATAAGTTCATGACCGATGAGTAACATTAGGGTAACCTCGCACACTCTTTTGAGCAATAGAAGTGGCCATCTTTGATGATTGCCTCTTTGTGGCTGATAAAAGTTGAACACGCTTGGCACTCGACCATCGTTTCACCCTCTAAGACTTTCTTGGGAGCATTTTTTTTAATCTCTTCTTTACGACTATTTTTGAAAAAAAAGATATAAATAAGAAAGATAACACCCGCAAACAATGCAATTTTAAGCAGCATCAACATCCTTCATAATAAGATAATAACGTTTGTCTCGTTGGTAAACATGACAGTTAGATAGCCCTTTGATCTCTTCTTCTACCAATTCACCTTTATAAAATAGAAGTGTTGTGGAAGGATCAATAAACTGTTTACACAATTTGACCAACATCTTCGTGTTAGTGACAGCACGAGAACTGATGAGATCGACTTTAAAAGGTGTCACTTTTTCAACTCTGTTTGTTGATATATCGACATTTTTAAGCTCTAATGTTGTTTTTGCAAGGTGTAAAAAAGCACTCTTTTTTGCAATAGGCTCAAACAGTGTAAAATGCACGTGAGGTAGGGCAAGTGCAAGGAGTAAGCCTGGAAACCCAGCTCCTGTGCCTATATCGATCGCGTTTTTTATTTCATTGACGTTTAAATATTCTAAAGGATAGATGCTGTCTTCAACATTTTTAAGTACGGCTTCTTTTGTTTTCGCACCTGAAATATTATGTGTTTGATTGTACTGAAGCAAGAGCGTCGCAAAAGTATCGACCTGTTGCCAAAATATATCAGGAAGCAAGGAAGCAGCCATCTTAAAAGCCTTTAGTGTGATTTGATCTTATATCCTATCCAAATGGCGATTAATGAGCGATTAATATTTGAAATTGTGCATGTAAGCTCTGATTGGAGCTTACATGCACAGATTTAGTGAATACGAAAACGCCTGAGTTCTACATTGGCACTTTCGGCTTTTCCTGAGAGGTTTTTAGAAATCTCTTTTACTTGCTCGCCAAGAGTGTTGTTATTTTCTGAGAGGGTTGTGACTTCATCAATATGCTTCATAAATATTTCAACTGTTTGTGCGACAGCTGTATGCTCGGAAGTTTGTTGTTGTGAAATTTTGATAGTACTGCTCAATTTTTCAGAAGTATGTTGCGAATCAGCAATAAGTGTATTGGTCTCTTTTGAGAGATGGTAGAAAGATTGTGAAATGTTCTCTGTTTCAGAGGTAACATCATGAATCGTTTGAACAATGACATTCGTAGTTGTACTGATGTCTGAAAGTGAGGTTTGTGTACGTTCAGCAAGCTTTCGAACTTCATCGGCAACAACGGCAAACCCACGACCATGTTCCCCTGCACGGGCAGCTTCAATGGCAGCATTAAGGGCTAAAAGGTTTGTTTGATCCGCGATATCACCAATAATTCCCAAGACATTTTTAATTTGTGTCGCTTGTTGGGAAAGTGAATTAACTTTTCCTCCAAGTTCGTGTTGTTTTTGAGCACTTTGTGAAATAAGTTCGACCACTGTACCCATGTTGGTAACAAAGGCTTCTAGCACCTCTTTTGTCTGCTCAAGGTCCCCAAAGGTTTTAAAAGACATCTCTTTCATCGCCATTTCTTTCTCTTTAAACGATTGCATTTCCTGTTGAATACTATGAATAAATCGGTTTTGCTCTTCAATGTTAGAGGCAAGATTGGTAGAGACATTGCTCAGTGAACTACTGGCTTCAACACTTTGATTTGAGGTATCGAGTGCTTTGCTAATCGACTCTTTAAAATTAGAGATAAGTTTTTGGACTTGTTTCATTGTGTCCGAAATTTCATTGTCACTTTCAAGGGCTAATGATTGTGTTAGGTCAAGGTTTGAAGCGATGGATTCGAGTTTTTTACCTGAAATTGTAATCGTGCGAATGACATCTTGAAATGTAGCATAGAGTAAAATGATAATAAAAAGTGTAATAACAACAAGTCCACCACCTTCAATGAACATTTGCGTACGGGCATTACTTTTAAGCGTTGTAAGCGATGTTGAAATCTCTTGTGCCAGCGCATCGTCTACTTCTTTGAGAAGATTGATTTTACTGGTAATGGTATCAAACCAATGAGGCGCATCAACACCAAAATTACCTACATTTGATTTCTCGATGGCGGTATTACGCATTTTCTCAACTTCTGCGACCAGAGGATTGCGCATGGTTTTTTCATAAAAGGCAATCGAAGTAGGTGAAGCTGTCCCTGCGAAAGAGTCTATATAAGAAATTTGTTCTGAAACCAATGTGATAAGTTTAACAAACATATTGGGCGCAAAAGCTCCAGCAGCAAAGGTGTTAGATAAAACGGCTCTTTCAATGCCAGTGCGCTCTTTTGCTTTAAGAAAATTTGCATAAGCACTCAACTCTTTTACAATCACCGGATCGGAAGAGAGTACAGCCGTAGATGCAACAATATCCAAAAGGTATTTGTTTAGAAGTGTATAATAATCCACTTGTTCTGCTGCGCTAATACTGAGGCTATCAATACGACTGCGAATAGAAGGAAGCTTTTGAAGCATTGCTTCAATGGTTTTTATCTGATCACTCAACGATTGTGGATAACGCGCAAGATCAATTGCCCCTAGTGCTTCTCTGTAGCGCTTTTGCTCTTTGTCTGTTAGTAGGCGTTGTGGGGCTAATTTGTCTGCAAATTTTTTACCCGATGATCCAATAAATCCAGCACTCGTGCCTCTCTCTTTTTGACTCTCATGTACAAAGAGACTAATGCTGGTTGAAAGAGTAACAATATTTTGTAAATCATGGATGTTTTGCAATTTACTTTGCCCATCCACTACGGTTTTGATACCCAGTAGCAGTGCTACAAAGACAACAACAATCGAAACTAAGCCTAATTGTCGTTTGATAGTCCTCCGCATTTAATTCTCCTATGTAAAGTAAATATAAGGTTATATTATTCATTGGTTTTTCAAAAAATTCAATGACCTAAGTCAAGAGGGCAAGTTCTTATAAAGACATATATTTTTTAAATATTTTACAGAATAGAAGACGAAAAAGAGAGCCTAAGTAAGGCTCTCTTTTTTAAAGTTGTATCGAAGCGGTATATTCTCCATGAAGATTACAGCGTGATATGGCTGAAAGTATTTTAACCTCTTTTGTATTGATTCTTGTTGCAAGATAGCCTCTTGATGTCGTTGGCTCTAAGGAGACATTTGCCACTTTTTTACCATCTGCTAAAAGTTCTATCTCATAAATCCAGTGGTTATCGATACTTGGGTGAATGACCCCTTTTTGTCCGATGTTGACTTCAACTAACGCAAAGCCTTGTGCATCAACAGCACCTACTTTAATTTCAGGAGAGTGTTTAAGCTCAAGCTCTGTCATGTTCGCTGGGTCTTTAATGTCCATCTTCTTTTTGTTGACAATCAATTTCTCGTCATAAGCATTTGCAACAGTGGTAGCTAAGACTGCAAGTGCAGCAACTTTAAAAGCATCTCTTCGTTTCATAATAAGCTCCTTGTGTAAAAAGAATGTACGAAAAGTATACATCAAAAATGAGTTATATCAATCTTCAAATTAAAATTAAATAACAATATTTATCATTCATTTATTAAGAAGCTGTAGAATGAACTTACGAACAAATTTTCAATAAAGGAGTTATTATGGCAATTACGTTACCAGCACTTCCTTACGAAGCTAACGCATTAGAACCTTACATTATGGCCAATACACTTGGTTTTCATTATGGTAAGCATCATCAAACCTATGTTACTAATCTTAACAATCTTCTTCAAGGAAGTGAGCTTGCAGATGAGAGTCTTGAAAAAATTATTTTAGCCGTTGCTAATCAGCCTGAAAAAGCAGGTATTTTTAACAATGCTGCTCAAGTTTGGAATCATACGTTTTATTGGAACTCCATGAAAAAGGGTGGCGGTGGCTTACCGAGTGGGGCTATTGCTTCAAAAATAAATGAAGATTTTGGCAGTTTTGGCGCATTTGTCGATGCCTTTAAAAATGCAGGACTGACACAATTTGGCAGTGGTTGGGCATGGCTTGTTTTAGAAGGTGGAAAGCTCAAAATCACTAAAACAGCGAATGCGGATACACCGCTTGCCCATGGGCAAAAAGCGATTTTAACCGTTGATGTTTGGGAACATGCGTACTATCTTGACTATCAAAACAGACGTGCAGATTATTTGGATATTTTCTTGAAAAATCTTGTCAATTGGGATTTTGCGAACGCAAATTTAAAAGCATAAGTGTGAGGCGAGTTTAGGCTCGCCTTTTTGACCTGTGAAGTTGTTTGATAAAATATTTCGGCGATTCTTTATATCCATTCTTTTCATAAAAACGGTGCGCACCTTTACGTCTTTCATGACAATGTACTTCAATGCGATCGCACGCTCTTTCTGTAGCAATTTTAATTGCCAAAGCTTCAAGCTCTGCTCCAATCTCACGTGACCTTACTGTTTCATCCACGATAAAATAACTGATGCGTAAAAATGAGCCGAAAAGTGCAATTTGTGGGATTATATGTAAAGAGAGAAGGGCAACAACTTTGCCCTCATATTCGTAGAGAAAAAGCATCGCATCAGGGTTTTCTAACAGTTCTTGGATACGCTCTTTAATGAAGGATTGTGTATCTGCATAACCAAGCTCCGAGAGAAGTTGAACAATGATGTTAGCATCTCCAACTGTGGCATTGCGTATCACAATCGCTCCTAAAGAAGGTGTCCCATCTGCTCTTTTTTGGTCTTCAAATAGCCTGCATTGAACTTATTAGAAGGGATAATGACAGGAACTCGTTCAACAATTTCAATGTTTTTCAAACTCTCTATTTTTTTAGGATTGTTGGTGAGAAGTTTGATTTTTTTAAGATTAAAATAGTCCAGCACAAATTCGACCATTTCATACGTGCGTTCATCGTCCAAAAAGCCTAACTGATGGTTGGCTTCAATGGTGTTAAACCCTTTATCTTGCAAAGCATATGCATTGACTTTGTTCAGTAGCCCAATGTTTCTTCCCTCTTGACGTAAATAAATGACCATTCCTCCATTTTTTTCAATGGTTGTAAGCGCAAACTCAAGCTGGTCACGGCAGTCACATTTAAGGCTTCCCATACTATCACCTGTTAAACATTCACTGTGAACACGTACCAATGGAATCTCACCTAAAGGCTCTTTAAATACTACAAGATGCTCTTTAATACCTTGTTTAAACGACTGAATTTTAAACGTTCCAAAACGTGATGGAAGGTTCGCAATCTCGGAAATTTCTATTTTCATTTTCTTTTATATCCAGTTATGCTAAAATCACTACTTTTTATAACGAGGTCTAATTTTAACCAAGATAAGGCAAAAGAATGTTTAAAAGATTTAGAAGACTTAGAATGAACGCAACTCTTCGCTCATTGGTACGTGAAACAACACTCAGTATGGACGATTTTATTTACCCTTTATTTGCAAAAAATGGTGAAGGATTTAAAAAAGAGATTGGCTCAATGCCAGGTGTGTATCAGATGAGCATTGATGAAATACTCAAAGAGTGCGCAATCTTACAAGAGCTTGGTATCAACTCGATTATTTTATTTGGTATCCCTGAAGTGAAAGACAGCGTGGGAAGCGACGCTTTATGCGAACATGGCATTATCGCTAGTACTATTAAAGCCGTTAAAAAGGCGTATCCGAACATGTTCGTTGTGACCGATCTTTGTTTTTGTGAATTTACCGACCATGGACACTGTGGTATTTTAGACATTGAACATGAGAGTGTCAACAACGATGCAACACTCGAAATTTTAGCCAAACAAGCGCTTGTTCATGCACACGCTGGAGCAGACATGATCGCCCCTTCAGGCATGATGGACGGCATGATCGAAGCACTACGTGAAGCGTTAGATAGCGAAGGATTTGTCAACTTACCGATTATGAGTTATTCGACTAAATTTGCAAGTGCCTATTATGGGCCTTTCCGTGATGTGGCAGAATCTGCTCCAAGTTTTGGTGATCGTAAAACTTACCAAATGGATCCTGCAAATAGAAGAGAAGCCATAGCGGAATCTGTGGAAGATGAGATGCAAGGTGCGGACATTTTGATGGTCAAACCAGCCCTTGCGTACCTTGACATCATTCGTGATGTACGCAATGCTACATCGACACCTTTATGTATTTATAACGTCAGTGGCGAATATGCGATGCTTAAAGCCGCTGGTAAGGCAGGTGTGATTGATTATGAGCGTGTGATGATGGAGACCATGATCGCGTTTAAACGTGCTGGAGCTGACATTATCATCAGTTACCATGCAAAAGAAGTAGCAGAAGTTTTAAGGAGAAAGTAATATGCGACATTTTTTAACACTTAAAGATTTTAGTAAGCAAGAGATTTTAGAGATTATCGACCTTGCAATTAGCATTAAAAAAGAGGCAAAAGCCAAAAATTATGTGCCATATCTCAAAGAGCAAACTTTAGGTATGATTTTTGAAAAAAGCAGTACTCGAACACGTGTGAGTTTTGAAGTGGGTATTCACCAGCTTGGAGGCGTGGGTTTGTTTCTCTCTTCCAATGACTTGCAACTCGGACGTGGTGAGCCTATGAAAGACACGGCGCGTGTGATTAGTCGTATGGTGGATATGGTGATGATAAGAACCTTTGCACAAAGCACATTGGAAGAGTTTGCAAAATTCTCTAAAGTACCTGTTATTAGTGGTTTGAGTGATTCGTATCATCCTGTACAGCTTATGGCAGACTATCTCACGATGGTTGAGTATAATAAAGCGACCAATCCGATCGTAGCGTATGTAGGCGATGGTAATAACATGACCCATTCATGGCTGATGCTGGCTTCAAAGCTAGGTTTTGAACTTCGTATTGCTACACCAAAAGGCTATGAAGTAGATGCAAAAATCTTAGCAGAAGCCCTTAATTTTGCTAAAGAGAGTGGTGCGGTCATTAAAATTGGCAATGACCCAAAAGAGGCAATTACGGGTGCTACAGTTGTCACAACAGACACATGGGTCTCCATGGGACAAGAAGCGGAAAAAGCTGCACGCGTGGCAGCATTCCAAGGCTACATGGTGGATGATGCCATGATGAGCTTGGCTGTAAAAGATGCGATGTTCTTACATTGTTTACCAGCGTACCGTGACTATGAAGTGAGCGAGAGTGTCTTTGAAGCACATGCGGATGAGATTTTTGATGAGGCAGAGAATAGACTTCATGCCCAAAAAGCCGTTATGGTATGGCTTGATAGGCACAGAAACAGCTAATGGAATTTAAACGAAAAAAAGAGTTCAAGATGATAGAAAAAATTTCTAAGGGTTTGAGCGTCAGTAAACAAAAAGAACAGACGGTTTTAGAAATAGTGCCAAATGAGGAAGAAAGTACAAAGCTTTTACGCCTTAAAAATGGTTCATGGGACAATGCAAAAGAGCCATGGTTGGTGTACGATGAAAAACAAAAACTCCATGCACTTCTTTCCATCGACACGCTCAGTAAAATGATAGAGCACTTTAAAAAAGCGGAGCAAGAGGCACTTTTCCTCAAATTGGAGAAGAGTATTTTGCAGCAATTGCCACTTGATTTTCAAGATGTTTGGACGGTAGCAACAGAAGAGATTAAAAAAAGTAAAAAGAGTGAGATTGATTTTGATAAATTGGTCAAAAAGATCAAAAAAGATCATCCAAACCTCTTTTTAGACCTGAAAGATCTCTATTTGCCTGAAGGGGCGAGTATTATCAGCGCGGTAGAGCGTTAGGATGAAGCATGATTGATTTTGACAAGTTCGCGAAGTATTCTAAAGCGGGGCCTCGGTACACGAGTTACCCCACGGCTCCAGAGTTTAATGAAGGCTTTACCTGTAAAAGTTACGAAGAGGTCTTAGCACACCAAGATAAAAATCGTAAACTTTCGCTCTATTTCCACCTTCCTTTTTGCCGAAGTGCCTGTTACTTCTGTGGTTGTAATGTTGTTTATACCAGTAAAGAAGACAAAAAAGAGCGCTACATTGACTATCTTGTGCGAGAGTTAGAGCTTCTTTCTCATCACCTCGATACGTCACGTGAAGTCATTCAAATGCACTTTGGTGGCGGTACGCCAACCTTTTTTAGTGCCCCACAGTTAGAACGCATTATTGGTGCTATTAAAACTCACTTCAAAAACTTTGCTAAAGACGCTGAAATCAGCTGTGAGATTGACCCTCGTTACCTCACAAAAGAGCAATTAGATATTTTGACAGGGCACGGTTTTAATCGTGTGAGTTATGGTGTGCAAGATTTTAACGATGAGGTACAAAAAGCGATCCATCGCATTCAGCCTTACGATGTGACTGCCAATGTTGTAAAAATGGCAAAAGAAGCAGGGATTAAGTCGATCAATATGGATCTTATTTACGGACTTCCATACCAAACATTTGAGACATTCCAAGAGACGTTACGCCTTGCCGTATCACTTGATCCATCGCGTTTAGCTGTCTTCAATTATGCACACGTGCCATGGATGAAAAAGTCGATGCGAAAAATCGATGAGACAACGCTTCCTCACCCGAGTGTCAAGCTTGCGATTATGCGTTATACGATTGATTATTTAGAGTCCAATGGCTACAAGATGATCGGTATGGATCACTTTGCGAAGCCTGATGATGAGCTTTTCTTGGCGATTGAAAAAGGCGAATTGCACCGTAATTTCCAAGGCTACACTACTAAAGGTGGCGCGGACTTAATTGGTATTGGTTTGACGAGTATCGGCGAAGGTTTGAAACACTATGTTCAAAACTTTAAAGAGATGGATGAGTACGAAAAAGCCATTGATGCGGGTGTATTGCCTGTGCATCGTGGGCTTGTTTTAAATGACGATGATGTGCTTCGAAAAGCGGTCATTATGGAAATGATGAGTAACTTCAAACTTAACATTGCGGGCATTGAGCAAGCTTTTGGCATTGACTTCTTTGAGTACTTTTCTGACGCAGTTGCAGCACTCGCTCCTTTTGTTGAAGAAGAATTAGTGGTGGTTGACAGAGTTGCTAAAAAGATTTTAGTCAATACCACAGGCACACTGCTCATTCGCAATATCGTGATGCCTTTTGATGCGTACCTCCAAAAAATCCCTGAAGATAAACGACGCTTCAGTAAAACGGTGTAAATGATGTTTAAATTTAATGTAACGAGCGATGCGTGTGTTAAGTGCGGTAAGTGTATTCCTGTTTGTACCATTCACGAAGTTAACCGTGATGAAGTTACTTCTCCTAGAGGTTTTCTTGATCTTTTAGGCGCGTACCAACGAGGTGAACTCGAACTCGATAAAAATGCTAAAAACATTTTTGAGAGTTGTTTTTTATGTACCAACTGTGTCGATGTCTGTCCGAACGATTTACCTGTGGATATGCTCATAGAGCAAGCGCGTAACGATATTCGCAAGAAATTTGGCTTAGCGTGGTATAAAAAACTTGCGTTCTTCTTGCTTCGCAACCGCAACATCATGGATGTTTTGGCTCGTTTTGGTTACATGTTTCAAACTTGTGGCTTTAAAATCGTGGAGAAAAAAAGTTCCATGTACATGCGCAATTTCCCGATCATTAAGATGGACAGACTTTTCCCAAGTCTTGCCAAAAAGACCTTTTTAAATTCCCATCCCGATGTGATTAAAAACGGTGGCAAAGGCAAAGTGGGCATTTTCATCGGCTGTTTGGCGAACTACATGTACACCGACATTGGCAAGTCACTTTTAGAGATTTTAAAAGAGTTACAAATAGATGCTTACCTCATAAAACAACAAAAATGCTGTGGCGCACCTCAGTATTTTACGGGCGATTTTGACAGTGTGGATTTTCTGGCGAAATTTAACATCGAGTACATCGAAGGCTTTGTAAACGAACTTGATGCGATCATCATTCCTGAAGCGACCTGTAGTGCGATGATCAAAGCAGACTATGTTCACTTTTTCCACGACCAACCTGAGTGGCAACAAAGAGCAAAAGCGATTGCTCCACACATTTTCATGGCTACGGAATACCTAGAGAAAAAGACCAATTTAGCTGAAATTTTGGCTACTAAAGCTCGCAAAAGTGAAGTAGTCACTTACCATGACCCATGCCACGCACGTAAAATGCAAGGTGTTTGGAAAGAGCCACGCAATCTTATTTCCCAAAACTACGTCATTAAAGAGATGAGCGACCCGAACCGCTGTTGTGGTTTTGGCGGTGTGACGATGCAAACAGGAAACTACCGTTTTGCAAAAGCTGCTGGACTTCCAAAAGCCGCGATGATCAAAGAGACGGGTGCTGAATACGTGAGTGCAGAGTGTAGTGCCTGTCGTATGCAACTAGGCGATGCGATGCACGGTCAAAAAGTCGATGCTATCTTTAAAAACCCAATTGAATTGATTGCTAAGGCGCTTCGAGAAGGCTAAGTCAAACGTTTACATGTAAGGCTGAAAAGCTTTACATGTAAAGTTATTTATTTTTATATCTTTGTTTAAATTTACAAGGGAAACTATGCTGAAAAAAATATTTTTAACTCCATTAGACCCTGAATACATTATTATGTTTCTACGAAGTGTAGCCTTGTTATTAGTCATTATTTTAAGTTACTTAATATTTATAAATTGGGAAAAAAACTTATCTCTTATAGGTGCATTAGGAGTTTTAATATCTGCTTTATTAGCTTCTTATTCGGTAATACTGAATATAAATTCAACAGTTAAAATAAAAAATAGAGAAATATCAAATCAAGTTAGATATGTTTTTTTTCATTTATGTTTAATCAAAATGAGATTGGTTGCACTTAAAAATGAGCAAGTCAAAGAAAAAATAACTTATATGGATATAGAGAGAATCTTTGATAGTTTTGAAGATATATTCAAACTATTAAATGATATCAAAAGCTTAGATATTATTTCTATTGCCCACAATGATATGCTGACAAGCATACACATGGTATATCTACATTTAAGTACATATCAAACACATGTAAAATCTATAAGAAGTAGTTTAATTAAACCAGAACCATCGGAATATAATATTGCTAAATATCAAAATATTTTAAAAAAAGTTGATTTTAAACTCGATGATGTAATAAATGATTTGACATCAATTCTTACTTACTTACGGGATAGTTATTCAAAAGTCTTTCAAAAAGAGAGTAAAGGAATAGAATCTTGTGCAGACTATTTTTATAATATGACAAAAGAAATAAAATGACAATTTGACCAATATATCTAAACCCCTCATTTGACAAAAATCCCTCACTCAAGTATAATAAACACCAAATAAAGTACCAAAAAAGGTGTCTATTATGCAACCTATTTTATCCAACTACACAGCAAGCATCACTGAGCTTAAAAAATCACCCACGCAAATTCTTGAAAATGCGGGGGAAGAGGTTGTTGCCATACTCAATCACAATGTGGCGAGTGCTTACCTTGTTCCTTCTAAAACCTATGAAAAATTGATGGCAATGCTGGATGATTATATGCTCTCCAAAGAAGTCACAAGCAGGCAAAGCGAAACTTATACGCCTATCAAAGTAACGCTTGATGAGCTATGAATTAGAATTTCACCCACAAGCACTTAAAGAGTGGAAAAATTTGGGTGAGACCATCAAAGAGCAGTTTAAAAAGAAGCTGAAAGAGAGACTGGAAAACCCAAAAGTTCCTAAAGACAAACTCGTTGGATTTGATGCAGTCTATAAAATCAAACTCAAAACAGCAGGATACAGACTGGCATATGAAGTGATGGATGACAGGGTTGTTATCATTGTTTTGGTTGTGGGAAAACGTGAAAACAATAAAGTTTATAATGCGCTTCATGCACGGTTTAGTAAATAGCTTAGTTTTTAATCAAAAGATACCTCTTCCAAATCCAAACTGCTAACACAAGAGCGGCACTTCCAAAAAGCGCTCCGACAAAACCCACGTTTTCCATGGAACTCTGCGATATAACCAAACTTCCTACAAAAGCACCTCCGCCAATACCAATGTTATAAATGCCCGAATAAAGCGACATCGCAACATCGGTCGCATCAGGAGTGAGTTCTAAAACAGTGACTTGAAGAATGAGGCTGATAAGACAAATAGCAATGCCCCAAAGAAGGCATAAGAAGCTCAATGAAATTGTATAAGGTGCAAGAGGGAGCATCAAAACTAACGACGCAATGAGTGCGCAAAGAGAGCTGACGATAATCGTAAAAGGGTATTTGTGCTTGAAATGCGAAAAGATCATACTACCTAGCATTCCCGCAATGCCGAAAATAAAGAGTGTTAGGGTAGCGAAGTCACCGCTTAGAAGAGCGATTTGTTGCACAAAAGGCTCAATGTATGTATATGCTGTAAAATGTGCGGTAATGGCTAAAGCGGTTAACAGATAAACACCCATAAGGGCGGGTCTTTTCATCAAAAGAGGTAAACTTTTCAGCGAGCCTGCGTTGACACTAGGAAGTTGTGGTAAGAGTTTCATGAGAAAAAACATCATGGCAAAGGCTACTAAAGCAATACAAGCAAAAGTTGTGCGCCAGCCAAGACTTTGACCGATGAGGCGACCCAGAGGCAAGCCCAAAACGATGGCAAGCGATGTACCTGTTGCTAGGATGCCCAGTGCTTTGGTCTTTTTACCTTGTGGGGCTAAACGATAAGCTAATGAGGCGGTTATAGACCAAAAGATGGCATGAGAAAAGGCAATGCCAATACGAGAGAGCATTAAAATCCAAAAATTCCACGCGAGAATAGAGAGTATATGGCTCGCAATAAAAAAGGAAAATAAGAGTAGCAATAATTTTTTGCGTTCCATATCTTTGGTAAGAAGCATCAACGGTAGCGATGTGGTCGCTACAATCCATGCATAAACCGTCATCATCAGCCCAGCATGCGCTTCGCTAATGTGAAAATCTACCGCAATGTCTGTAAGGAGGCTAATGGGAGCAAATTCGGTGGTGTTAAAAATAAACGCTGAAATCGTAAGACAAACAACAGGAAGCCATGGTTTCCATGACAGAAAAAGCGAAGCAAACATAATCTAAAAGCCTTGTACTAAATGAGAGAGTATTGTAGCCAAACACGCAATAGAAACAGTTGAAAGAGCGTGCTTAGAAGAGGTGTTTTAATGAAATATTTGTATAATTATTCCCTTAAAGCGATCAAAAGAGGAAGAATGAAAGAAACAAATCTCTGTCCGTGTGGCAGTGGTAAAACCTACGAAACATGTTGTGAGTCGTACCATAAAAATCACAACGCGCCAACGGCTGAAGCACTCATGCGTTCACGTTATGCTGCGTTTGTGTTTGGACTGGCGGACTATCTGTTTGAAACAACACATCCAAGCAACCGCACCAAAAATCTCAAAGAAGAAATTGCCTTTACGTGTAAAGGTGTGGCGTGGACAGGGTTGGAAGTCATGGAAAAATGGCAAGGAGGAGAGAGCGATAAAGTGGGTAAAGTCTCTTTTCGTGCTTCATTTATACAAGAGGGGAAAAATGGCTTGCATGTTGAACATTCTCGTTTTAAACGTTTTGGCAAAGCGTGGATGTATGTTGATGGCGAAGTGAAGGGCTAGTCATGTATGCGCTTGACGTTATAGAGCAAGAACTCAAAGACGACATAGAACATTTTGGGCGTGTGGTACATGTCAGCAAAGGCGAAATCCTGATGCGTCCTGATGAGTGTATGGAGCATTTTTTTGTTATTTTGGAGGGGCGTGTAAAAATTTCGCAGATCAATTTTGAAAATGGTAAAGAGCAAATTCTCTATTTGCTAACAAAAGGCGATATGTACGACATCATCACCCTGTTAGATGCCAAAGTGCATGAAAATGTGGCGATGGCATTGGATGATGTTACCTTGTTGGTTTTTCCTATCGAATTGTTTCGCGAATGGATCGAGACAAAGCCTTCGTTTAATAAACTCTTTTTACCCTACGTTGCCAAACAGCTTCGTGAAGTTGAAACATTAGCGGCAGATCTCTCTTTATATGACACGACAACACGTTTGGTAAAATTGATTGCTAAAAATATAGAAAAGCAAGGTGATCGACAAACGCTTAAACTCATCAATAATCTCTCCCATGAAGAGCTAGCCAATCTTGTGGGAACCGTGCGAAAAGTGCTTAACCGCAATCTTCAATCGTTAAAAAAACAAGGGTTGATTGATGTGAAACGTAAAGAGATTTTCATCAAAGACTCTCAAAACCTGCTTGAACACCTTCCTGAAGAATAAACGTCATACAAACCACATTCTGCCTCGAAAGAAGCAAGCTTTAGCGCCGCAGCGGCTTAGCGTAGGCTTTTTGGCTCTGCCTAAAAATTGTGATTAAAAATGCTTTTTTATGCCACTTAAGTGGCAGACACACACAACACTCTTGGGTTAAACTTCTCTCAAAAAACAGAGGAGTTTAAGATGTTAGTGACACGATTTAATCCGTACAAAGAGCTTAAAGAGTTGGAAAGTCGGTTGTTTAACTACTATCCTAGCGAAAGTGATGAGAGTGGCATCTCTGCATTTAAACCAAGTGTGAGTACACGTGAGGGCGAGTTCGCTTATCATGTCGAGATCGATCTTCCTGGTGTTAAAAAAGAGGAGATCAGCATCGATCTCAAAGAGAATCAAATCGTCATTTCTGGCGAGCGAAGTTTCAAAGAAGAGCGCCAAGAAAAAGATTACTACAAAATTGAAAGCAGTTATGGCAAATTTCAACGCAGTTTTGCTTTGCCTGAAAATGTAGATGTTGAAAACATAGAAGCGAGTAGCACGGATGGTGTACTCGAAATAGTCCTTCCAAAACTCAAAGTTGAAAAAATGGAAGTCAAAAAAATTCAAGTCCAATAATGATGTCGAGGCAAGAAATTTTCTTGCCTTTCATACAATTACATGAGCCTTACTCCCTAAATTACGCTACAATCTCCTTTATCATTGGTATAAAGGAGAAGTTTCTTGAAACGCTTTTGGGAATCTGCACTCTTACCATGGTTTTTTTTATTTTTAGGTTTATTATTCTCCTTCTTGATTGCGTGGAAGAGTGCTCTTTGGATTAAAGAGACAGAACAGATTCGCTTTCAAGCAGCCTCAAATCATATAGCAAGTTTAATTCATAAAGAACTCGATGCTCATATTCAACTCATTCGAAGTGTGGCAGCCTTTATGAATGCTTCGGATGATGTCACAAGAGAAGAGTGGAAACAATATGCCCTTGCAAACCATATTAATGAGCAGTTTTTAGGTTTTCGCGCATTAGGCTATGCTCCTTTAATTCAACCTTATGATCGGCTCAAACATGAACAAGCTGTACGAGAAGAAGGGTTTGCACACTATACTGTTTTTCAAATCAACGCATCATTACATTCTCCATTATTCCCCGTAACCTATTTGGAGCCTTTATCTGAAATAAATGAAAAAGCTTTTGGCCTTGACTTGGCTTCGGAGAGTGTACGTAAAGATGCATTGTATCAATCATTAATGCGAGCAGATGCGACACTCTCTTCTAAAATCAATTTGGTGCAAAAGTATACGACAGACCATCAATCGGGCTTTTTACTTTTTTTCCCGTTATACCAATCACGAGAGGCTCCATCTTCTCCCCAAGAGCGTTTAAAAGATGCCAAAGGGATTGTTTATTTAGCCATTGATTCTAAAAAAATGTTTGAACAACTTTTGCAGAGTAATTATATTTTAGTGGATTTTGAAATTTACGTCGGTATGGCACCGCTAGAGCAGAACCTTCTTTACAATTCCAATCCTGAGTTGATTGAGCCACGATTAAGTGACTATGCTTCTTTGGAAATTTATGGAAAAACATGGACGATTCATTTTAAAGCCAAAAACGTGTTAGATATGAACAATAGTCACTATTTCCCATGGATTCAAATGCTCTTTAGCCTACTTTTGTTTGGCTTACTAAGTGGGTTGATTTACGTGCTTCAACGGACACGTAAAAAAGCATATGCGATAGCCGAGGAAAAGACAAAACTTTTAGCAAAGTCAGAATCCGAAATACGCTCTATTTTTCAGACAATGCAAGAGGGTGTGATGGTTTTGGACGATCACAGCATCGTTGTTGAGTGCAATTTAGCAGCGCAAGAGATGTTGCAAGTTGTTAAAAGTGACATTGTTGGTAATGCCAGTAATGACACTAAATGGAGCACTGTTCATGAAGATGGTTCCGTATTTGCACTGGAGGATCATCCTTCTTTTAAAGCCTTAAATACGGGATTACCGCAAAATAATGTCATTATGGGAATTAGACGAGAAGATGGGACTCTATTATGGGTTCAAACCAATGCCCAGCCTATTTTTTCAGATGATTTTGACAAGATCACTTCAGTGTTAGTTACTTTTAGTGATATTACTGCGTATCGTAAATCAAAATATGAACTTGAAAAATACCTGCAAATTATTGACACACATGTGATTACTTCAAGTACAAATTTACATGGGATCATCCTAGAAGTAAGTGAGGCTTTTTGTAAGATTTCGGGTTATACCAAAGAAGAGCTTATTGGGAAAAGTCATAATATCGTTAGGCATCCTGATATTCCTTCATCACTTTATAAGGAGATGTGGGCTACTTTGAAAAAAGGTATTTCATGGTATGGGGAGATTAAAAATAGACGTAAAGATGGTTCTGCGTATTGGATGGAAACGATTATTGAACCTCGGTATAATGAAGAGTACTCTTTGGTAGGATATACTGCTATTCGACATGATATTACCGATAAAAAAAGAGTTGAAGAGCTCTCTATTACCGATCGTCTGACGGGATTATATAATCGTCTTAAACTCGATGAGCTTTTTGCGCAGTACATCAGTATTGCAAAACGTCACCAGACACCTCTTTCGATTATTCTTCTTGATATTGATAAATTTAAATCCGTGAATGACACCTATGGTCATCAAGTAGGCGATAGTTTATTGCAAGCGATAGCAAAGCTCTTAAAAGTCAATGTTCGTTTGGAAGATGCCGTAGGAAGATGGGGTGGCGAAGAATTTTTAATTCTTCTTCCGAGTAGTAACATGGAAGCGGCACATGTGTTGGCAGAAAAGCTTCGTGGTGTCATCGAAGCGGAGGACTTTGCGTATGTGGGGAGTTGTACAGCCAGTTTTGGTGTGGCAACGTATCATTTAAATGATGATGAAACGAGTATGGTTGCACGAGCTGATAAATGCTTGTACCTAGCTAAAGAGAATGGTCGTAACCGTGTTGAAGTAGAGACACATAACGGTATAGTTTGACTTCTTTCTCAACTCTCTCTTAATCTAAATTCAGTAAAATATTTTTTTATCATGTAAGGATTTTGATGCAATTTTGGAATAATATTTACAGTCACTTTGACCCTGTCGCTTTTAAATTAGGACCTGTCGCTGTACATTGGTATGGGCTTATGTATATGCTTGCTCTTCTTGGAGCGCTTTATGCTGCAAAATGGTTTGTTAAACGAGATAATCTTGGTTTTACCAATCAAATTTTAGAGAGCTATTTTATTTGGATTGAAATCGGTATTGTTTTAGGTGCACGCATTGGATACATTCTCTTTTACGATCCGCATGTAGATTATTACCTCTCCAATCCGTGGCAGATGTTTAATCCCTTTATAGACGGCACATTTGTAGGCATTCGTGGTATGAGTTATCATGGTGCGATTGTGGGATTTTTCTTAGGAACATGGTTCTTTTACCTCAAACATAAAATCAATGTCTGGAGACTTCTAGATGTTGTCGCCATAAGTGTTCCTGTGGGTTACATTTTCGGTCGCATTGGTAACTTTCTCAATCAAGAACTCTTCGGTCGCCCAACGGATGTGATCTGGGGTATTTATGTCGATGGTGTTCTTCGCCATCCTTCGCAACTCTATGAAGCACTCTTAGAGGGATTGATGGTTTTTGTGGTACTTTATTTTTACCGAAACTTTAAAAAATACGATGGCGAACTTATCGCACTTTATGGGTTTTTCTACTCTTTAGGACGCTTTATTGCAGAGTTTTGGAGAGAACCAGACTTTCAAATCGGATTTGTTTATGGAGAGTGGATGAGCAAAGGACAAGCGCTTTCTATTCTGATGATCATTGCTTCTTTACTTCTTTACAGCTTCATTATTAGACGAGGGAAAAGGGGATAAAAAAATCCCTTTTAAATCCCCTTTCGTATATTATAATTTCAGGTAATATGTACAAACTAGCATAGTTATGATGTGTTTAAACTTTTTAAAAACAGCCTTTTTAAGGGGTTTTTGTTAGAGATTGACATTCATAAGTGTGTTATTTGCACATTTATGAGTGTTTATAAAACTTCACAAAAAGGATAAAATGTGAGTGACCTACTTGAAGGTTTTCTAGGTACGAGCGTTGAGGGAAAAAAGAGTAGAGTTCCTGCGAAATTGGACTATGTTCAAAGTGCGACAGGACTATTCTTAGGTTTGTTTATGTGGGGACATATGTTCTTTGTATCAACTATTTTGATCAGCAAAGACTTTATGTACACAATAACAAAAATGTTTGAAGGTAGTTTGTTCTTAAGTGAACCACAACCTTGGATCGTTTCAGGAATCGTATTGTTTGTATTCGCGGTCTTTATTGTACATGCAATGCTCGGAATGAGAAAATTGCCTATTACATTTAGACAGTATCAAGCATACAAAACACACATGGGCATGATGAAACACGATGATACAACAATGTGGTTTACACAAGCGTTCACCGGTTTTGCAATGTTCTTCCTTGGTTCTGCTCACCTCTTTACTATGGCGGTTCAAGCAGACAAAATCGGACCATTTGGTTCAGCAGATAGAATGTACAGCGAATTTATGTGGCCATTTTATCTTCTTCTTCTTCTAGCAGTAGAGTTCCACGGTGGTATTGGTCTTTATCGTCTCTGTGTAAAATGGGGTTGGTTTGAAGGCGAACACGCTAAAGATTCTCGTAAAAATCTTAAAAAAGTTAAATGGGCTGTAACTGTATTTTTCTTAGCACTTGGTCTTTTAACACTTGCTGCATATGTTAAAATCGGATACGAGCACAGAAACAATGTCGGTGAAGCGTATAAACCAACGGCACAATTAGAAGCAAGATATGATGTGAAGGTTAGGGCGTAAAAATGAACGTAAAATATTGTGATGCACTGGTAATCGGTGGTGGTTTAGCGGGTCTTAGAGCGGCGATTGCTACGCAATCTCGTGGTCTTAGTACAACAGTTTTAAGTCTTTGTCCAGTTAAGAGATCTCACTCTGCTGCGGCACAAGGTGGTATGCAAGCAAGTCTTGGTAACTCAAAAATGAGTCGTGGTGACAACGAAGATGTTCACTTTGCCGATACTGTAAAAGGTAGTGACTGGGGCTGTGACCAAGAAGTTGCACGTATGTTCGTTACCGTTGCACCTAAAGCTATCCGTGAGTTAGCAGGTTGGGGCGTGCCTTGGACGAGAATTGCTCAAGGTAGCAGAGAAGCGATCATCAATGCTGAGAGAACAACGATCGTTGAAGATGCAGAAGTACACGGTTATATCCACTCTCGTGACTTTGGTGGTACTAAAAAATGGAGAACCTGTTATACAGCGGATGCTACAGGTCATACTATGCTTTTTGGTGTTGCTAACGAAGCGTTAAAACACAATGTCAATATTGAAGATAGAAAAGAAGCGATTGCGCTTATTCATGAAAACAACCGTTGTTACGGTGCGATTGTAAGAGATCTTGTAACTGGTGAGCTTTGGGCTTACGTTGCTAAAGGTACTTTGATCGCAACGGGAGGTTACGGTAGACTTTATAAACAAACTACCAATGCAGTTATCTGTGATGGTATCGGTGCTGCTATTGCTCTTGAGACTGGTGTTGCGACACTTGGTAACATGGAAGCAGTACAATTCCACCCAACTCCAATCGTTCCATCAGGTATTCTTTTAACTGAGGGTTGTAGAGGTGATGGTGGTCTATTACGTGACGTTGATGGTCATAGATTTATGCCAGATTACGAACCAGAGAAAAAAGAACTTGCAAGTCGTGACGTTGTAAGTCGTCGTATGATGGAACACATCCGTAAAGGTAAAGGTGTTAAATCTCCATATGGTGAGCACTTGTGGTTAGATATCTCTATTCTTGGTCGTGCACACATTGAGAGAAACTTAAGAGATGTACAAGAAATTTGTCAAATCTTTAACGGTATCGATCCTGCGGATGAAGGTCCAAAAGGTTGGGCACCAGTTCTTCCAATGCAACACTACTCAATGGGTGGTATTAGAACAAAACCAACCGGTGAGTCTCCAACTCTTGCAGGTCTTTTCTCTGCGGGTGAAGCTGCTTGTTGGGATATGCACGGATTTAACCGTCTTGGCGGTAACTCTGTAAGTGAGACTGTTGTTGCGGGTATGATCGTTGGTGATTATTTTGCTGATTTCTGTTTAGCAAATGAAGTCAATGTTAATACAGCAACAATTGAAAAATCACTTAAAAAACAAAAAGATTTTATTGACCACTTGTTAACCAATAAAGGTAAACACAACATCTTTGAAATCAAAAATAGAATGAGAGAAATTATGTGGGAAAAAGTTGCGATTTTCCGTGATGGCAAAGGTCTTGCTGAAGCGGTTAATGAACTTGAAGAACTTCTCAAAAAATCTCACGATGTTAATGTTAAATCTAAAACAGCATCTGCTAACCCAGAACTTGAAGAAGCATACCGTGTTCCTATGATGCTTAAACTTGCTCTTTGTGTAGCTATGGGTGCACGTGAGAGAACAGAGAGTCGTGGTGCACACTACCGTGAAGACTTCTTGAAACGTGACGATGCTAACTGGTTGAAACGTACTCTTACTTCATGGAAAGAGGGTTCTACCCTTCCAACGGTAAGTTATGAAGATCTAGACATTATGAAAATGGAAATTCCACCAGCATTCCGTGGATATGGCGCAAAAGGTATGATTATTGAAAATGATCTCAGCCTTAAACGTCAAGAAGAGGTGGATAAACTTCGTGAAGAGATGGAAGCAGCAGGCAAAGACAGACATGTAATTCAAGATGCGCTTATGCCATTTGAGCTTCAACCTTACTATAAAGCTAAAAATGAGAGATTTGGAGATGCAAAATGAGTAGAACTATTACCATAAGGGCTATGAAATATAACCCACAATCAAAACTTTCCAAAGCGCACTTTGCAGAGTACAAACTTGAAGAAACTGATGGTATGACACTCTTTATCGCGCTTACGAAAATTCGCGAAACAATGGATGCTGACCTTTCTTTCGACTTTGTATGCCGTGCAGGTATCTGTGGAAGTTGTGGTATGATGGTTAATGGTAAACCTGCGCTTGCATGTAGAACATTGACAAAAAATTTCCCAGGCGGTGTTATTCAGTTAATGCCAATGCCTGCATTTAAGTTACTAAAAGACCTTTCTGTTGATACAGGTAACTGGATGAATGGTATGAGTAAACGTGTTGAGAGTTGGATTCACACCAATCACACTGTTGACATTTCTAAACTTGAAGCACCAATGGAGCCAAAACTCGCTGATGAGACTTTTGAGCTTGATCGTTGTATTGAGTGTGGTATCTGTGTTGCAGCATGTGGTACAAAATTGATGAGACCAAACTTTATTGGTGCTGTTGGTTTGAACCGTGTTGCTCGTTTTGCAATGGATCCACATGATAACAGAACTGACGAGGACTTCTATGAACTCGTTGGTGATGATGATGGAATTTTTGGATGTATGAGTCTCGTTGCGTGCGAAGACAACTGTCCAAAACACTTACCACTTCAATCAAAAATTGCTTATATGAGAAGAAAGCTAGTCGCTCTCAAATAAGTTTGCCTTCAAAAAAAGGGATAAGATACTTGTCTTATCCCTTGCCTTAATCTTGATATTTAGTCTTACATTTTTGTTTCTCTTATAAGAAATACTGATATAATCAAAAAAACTTTAAAGATAGTATCTCATGCATATCATCAATGATTTTTTCTTACTCATCTGGAGTGAGAGGTTAAACAAGCACGCTGTTTTCGACGAAAAACATAAAACCTTGCTCGATCAAACCCTATCAACTGCTTTTGATAATTTTTGCGATGGTTCAGCCATCTTACTTATCATAAGTCCTCAAAATTTTGCCAATATGGCAAGCCTTGAAGAACCTAAAACTGTTTTAAAAACACTTTTTCAGCAATCAACCTTTAGTAAAGAAACTATACAATATGCTCAAAGCCAACTGCTTGGTTATATCGTAACACTCGGCAATTTACAGATAAATCATGCGATTCTTAAACGACTAGAACTCTTAAAAAGAGAGGGGATTCTCACCTACGATGCCCTGCGTTCATTGAGTAGCATTATTACCCTTATTGAAGAGAAAAAAATAGAAGTTGCCTCATTGCAGGTAAAAAGTGCAACTACACAAGAGAACTATTATAAAACCGCACTTCATTTACTTTTAACGGCCATTGATAACCTCAAACAAGCTGTTGAATCTCCACGTTTGAGCGAACGTTTAAGTATTATTCCCGAACGTTTAGAAAATCAACGTTTTTCCATTGGTATTACGGGTGTTATGAATGCGGGTAAATCTACCATGCTCAATGCTCTTTTAGGGCAAGAGGTTTTAGGCACGTCCGTCGTACCAGAAACGGCTAACCTAACGCTCATCAAATACGCCAAAAATCCATATGCTATTGTGAATTTTTGGAATACCAAAGAGTGGAGCAAAATCGAAGAAGGTGCTCAGAGCCTTAAGAGTTTAGAAACATTTGTAAAAGAGAGTAAAGACCATTTTGGTGAGCAGTTTAATACATTGGTAACACCTAAGGGTGAGAGCCAATCGATTGATGTGAATGATTTAGCCCTGTACACTTCTGCTAAGCATTCGGATAAAAAATGCAATCTTATCAAAAGTGTTGAACTCTATACCGACCTTAAATTTGTTCAAGATGGTGTCCAGATCGTTGATACCCCAGGTCTTGATGATCCTGTTGTGCAACGTGAAGAGATCACATTAGAATACCTTAGCGAATGCGATTTGATGATTCACCTGATGAATGCGGCACAAGCGGCAACCCAAAAAGACATTGATTTTATTATTGATGCCCTTTTATACCGCAATGTAGCACGTTTGTTGATTGTCATTACCCGCATTGATGCAATTAAAGAAAAAGAGCTCCAAGAGGTTATCGCCTATACTAAACGAAGTATTGAAGCGCGATTGAAAGAGCAAAACAAGAGTGCAAAACTGGATGAAATCATCGCTAAAATTGTTTTTATCCCCATTGCTGGAAAACTGGCGTTGATGCATAAATTGGGTCAAGAAAAAGAAGCATTAGCACTTGGTTACGACATGCAACGCACAGGTTTACCATTGGTTGAAGCGTACCTTGAAGATGTCCTTTTTGGAAGTAATAGCCAAAAAGCCAATCTTATTATCTCTGCAAACGCTAAAGAGATTGAATCCGTCATTAACGAATCGATGGCATCGTTTGAGCAAGAGCTACATTTTTTAACTATCTCGAACGAAGAGATTGAACAAGCGTATGTCAAACACCAAGACGATAAAAAAGTAATGGTAAATTTCTTAGAGCAAATTAAAAACAGTGTTGCGCAAAGCAAAGAAGAGATGGAACACTATTTTATAACGCTTCAGAAATTTGCAAACAATCAGCTGGATAAACTCCAAAATGTTGTTAAACGACGTATTACGGACGATGTCAGTTATGAATTCAGTAAAAATAAAAAAGCGCCGAAGGAAGAGCGTATTGGCTCGATGATAGAGACAGCAATTAAAGATGGTATGGTTGATCTTATTCGCGATTACCGCTATGAATTTCAAAAAAAGATGCAAAACTCTTTAGAATATATGGATACAAAATACGGTGAATTTAAAAGCGATGTATCGGCAAACCATTTCGATGCAAAAGCGTTTTGTGAAGAGCATCTAGGTTCCTTGCTTGTTTTTAAAAACAGTACCATTGTTATTGCAGGTGCTAATGAAGCTATTAAAAAGTATGGAAAAAATGATTTGAGTGCACTTTCAACAGCACTCGATGCACTGTTTAGTGCTGAATTTTCGGGTATTAAAGAGATGTTAAATGACAAACTACTGAAAGTCAATCAAGAGCTTCTAGGTTCCTTTGTAACATTGTGTGAAACGCCTGCACGTCTTATTGAAGAGCGCTTTGCTGCAGAAGAAGAGTTGATTGAACGTGCAATGCGTCAAATGAAAGATCAAACCCTTAACCGAGAAGCGCGTATTTTGGAAATCAAAGAGAAAGAGCGCGTGATGGGCATAGTACTCAATGATTTAAGTGCGGCAAAGGAGTCAAAATGAGTCTTTTAGAGAATTTCGTAACTTCCTATAAAGAGTATTTTTTAAAGGTCGTACCTGAGTTTGACGCAACACTTTTAGGTGCTCTTAAAAAAGTACAATATGTGCTTCTTTGTGAAGAGCAACTTCCTTCCATTCAGCTCAAAAAAGCATTAGATCGTCTGCAAATTCGCTCAGAAGAACCGATGAAAGTAGCCATCACAGGACAATTTTCCAGTGGAAAATCTACATTTCTCAATGCACTTTTAGCCAAAAGTATTTTACCGACAGGTATTACTCCTGTAACATCTAAGGTAAACTATATTCGTTATGGTGAAGAGTTTAAAATCCGTGTGCGTTATAAAGATGGTAGGGATGAATACCATGATATTAGCAATATTGCCCATTTTACAGATCAGCGAGAACATGTCGAAGACATTGCCTACCTTGTGCTTTATGCACCGCTGAACATTCTTAAAGATGTAGTCTTTGTCGACACTCCTGGTCTTAATTCACAAGCTGCAACCGATACCCAAACAACTGAAAAAGTGCTCAAAGAAGTTGATGGTATTATTTGGCTGACACTTATCGACAATGCAGGCAAGATGAGTGAGCTTCAAGTTTTGGAAGAGTACCTTGGTAAGTATCAAAATAAATCGCTTTGTGTTTTAAATCAAAAAGATAAATTCACACCTGCTCAGGTTGAAGAGACAACCAACTATGTTAAGACAGCTTTTAAAGAGTTTTTTAGCGATGTCATTCCTATTTCGGCACGTCAAGCGTTAGAGTCTCGCAGTCACGACAAAAAAGTAATGATGGAAGAAAAGCTTGAAGAGTTTATGCATGATTTACATGTAAAGCTACAAAGTAGTGGTGAGAAGCTTGATTTTGCTGGGGTTGAGCATGATTTTAAAGCATACCAAAGCACACTGGATTTTATTTTGCAAAGTGACTTGGGTGCAAATCTCAAGCTTTTAGAAGAGTCAAACATCGACAAAGTTTTGGATTTCATTCGCCGAGAAATTCAGCCCAAATCAACACAATCCAAAGAGTTTGCCATCACCAAAGAGATTAACGAGATTGCTTCAAAATTAATCGCACAGCATCAGCTTTTTCTCTCCATTTACGATGAGCTTTTAGAAGAGATTATTCGTTTTGAAGCCGAAGCCAAAGGTCTTTTTACAGAGCTTAAAGGCAAGTTTTCCCATGATCTTAAAAGTGCCTTTATGCGAATAGAGCAAATTATTGAAACGATTGCTGATGCTATCTATAATCAAATAACAACAGTCAAACAGATACGTTTTGAAGTACAAAAAGCAGGTCTTTTTAGTAAGCAAGCTTCGTATGCACCCTTTGAATACCAAGCGCCTAAAATCAACTCGGATCTCATTTATAAAAGTCTTTTTTACGAAGAAAATTTGATTGGTAAAATGTTTAAGCAATACGTTCGTAATCTTGGTTCAATTCAAAATGAGGTGAATGAGAAAAACCGTTTGGTTTATCGCTCCTTAGAGCAAGGAATTTTAAAATGGCAAGCGCCGTACGAAGTCATTCGCAAAAGTGAAGAGCTTCACTCTGACATCGAGTTTGCTAACATGCGTCGTTTTGCTTCTAAGGCGTATGAGAGCATCTTAAAACCTTTTAACGACGAGATTGCAGATTCTTATGCCAAAATTAGCTCCGAATTTAACCATCTTTCCAGTGCGGTGAGTTTTAACTACCAAAATGCTACCGAAGTGTGCGTGGCTTTTTTAGAAAATAAAATCGAAAAATCGGTAAAACTTTATGAAGAAAATCCAACGAAATTCTCACTCTATGTACCGAAACTCGATGAGATCAAAGAGCGTCTTAGGACTTCGTTTCATCTCTATGAGCTTGAAAATATGATGAATACCCGAAACACATTTCTCAATAAGGATTATGACCGTCTGATTAGTCAATTTACAGCCATTAAAGAAGAAAAAGTTATATTTTTAGAAGAGCGTAAAGAGCGCCATAAGCGTATGATTGAAACAATAGAAGTACTTTTAAAAGAGGTTGGCTAAAAACGCCAACCTTTTACATATAATGTTTTGCTTTGAGCAGTTTATAGAGTTTTAAAATCGATAAAAAGAATGTTGTAATAGCAGGTCCAAGTATCATTCCCCAAAAGCCAAACGTTGTAAGTCCCGCAAAAATAGCAAAGAAAATCAAAAGTTCATTGACTTCAGTAGGTGTTTTGACCATTTTGTCATTGATATATTTAATGATAAGAGGTTTAATAAATGTATCGGCGATAATAGAGATCACCACAATCGAATAGGTCGCAATAATAATCGCTGTTGTCGTATTGCCGTGTGCTACTTCAATTGCACACAGTGGAATCCACATGAGTGCCCCTCCAACGATCGGAATGAGCGATGCAAAGCCATAAAAAATACCTAATAAAAGACCATCATAACCAAAATACATACCGATAATCGAAAAAAGTGCTCCTTGGAAAATGGCACTTAGTAATATAGAGTAGAAAACCACACTCATCACATTGGTCACTTCTGAAAAGACAAAGTTAACTTCTGTTGAATCAATAGGCATGACACTTTTGATATAGTCAATCATATCTTTACCGTTTAGTAATGCAAAAAAGAAGAACACAACGATAAGGAGCATATCTTTTAAAAATCCTGCACTGTTCTTACCTATAGAGCCAAGATAAGAAAGCGCGCTACTTGAAAGCTGAGCAATGTTAAGCGTGCTGATAAAGTCATTGAGAGGCGTTTGCATAAAAGCAAATGGTGTTGAAAGTTGGTAGTCAAGTGTGCGTAGGTAGGCTTGAACCCGTTCAATGATTGAAAAATCAAAATTATTGACAATACTCCCAACCGACGTAATGGTATAGACAATAGGCCCAAAGAGAAGGATCGATAAAAATACGGTAGATAAGACAGCCGCAAGGTGTCTATTCCTTGTTAAACTATAGAGCTTAAGATTGAGATTATACGTAGCCATTGCCAGCAATGATGCGATAGCAATAATCATTAAAAAAGGTTCATAAAGCTTAATAATGGAAAATAAAACTACCAAAAAAATAGCCGTTAAAAAGAAGCGATGTTCATTCATACATTGTCCTCAAAAAGTACATTTTGCAATGTTGGTGGGGTAAGCCTGAAAAGCTCGTAAGTCTTTGTTGTTGCAATGCGACCACGTGCAGTACGCTCAATGTAACTGTTCGCCAATAAATAGGGTTCAATCACATCTTCAATTGTCCCTTCATCTTCACTCAGTGCTGCACCAATAGTGCTAAGCCCCAAAGGTTTACCTTTACTTTGAAGTAAAAGCTCAAGGTATTTTATATCAAGCTCATCAAAACCAAGATCATTCACCCCGAGTTCATTAAGTCCATATTGCGCGCGTTCTTTATTGATCTGATCTTCATCTTCCACATCGGCATAATCACGAATACGTTTTAAAAGTCGTAAGGCGATACGAGGTGTTCCACGTGAACGTCTCGCCATTTCAGTGGCGGCATCTTGAAGACAAATTTTCTCAAGTTTATGGGATGCCTTTGTGATAATAAGGGCAAGTTCTTCTTTGGTGTAAAATTGTAAACGAAAGTGCATACCAAAACGATCACGCAGAGGGGAACTTATCATACCGGCACGCGTGGTTGCTCCAATGAGTGTAAAATGAGGTAGGTCAATCTTAATCGTTTGCGCCGCAGGACCAGAACCTATAATGATGTCAAGACGAAAATCTTCCATAGCAGGATAAAGAATTTCTTCTATCGCAGGTGAAAGCCTGTGAATCTCATCAATAAATAAAATATCGCCCTCTTGAAGATTGGTTAAAATGGCCGCCAAATCACCACTCTTTTCGATCATGGGTGCAGCAGTAATTTTCATATTAGCGCGCATTTCATTGGAAATAATATGCGCTAAAGTGGTTTTACCAAGACCTGGAGGTCCAAAAAAGAGAATATGATCTAAACATTCTGAACGTTTTTGCGCTGCTTGAATAAAGACTTGCAAGTTTTTTTTAATTTTTTCTTGCCCAATATAATCCTCAAAAGAGGACGGTCTTAAGCTTTTTTCATAGTCATTTTCAAACGTGATTTTTTCAATTTCAACGATGCGTTCCATTTCACTCACTTTGTGTAGGTATAAGGAGTTTCAGGAAAACTGCGTTCTTGCACCTCTTTAACATACATATCTACAGCATTTTGAACCAGTGTTGCACCTTCTAAATAACGCTTGACAAATTTAGGTTGAAAGGCTTGGAAAAAGCCTAGCATATCACTCCATACAAGAACTTGTCCATCGGTATATTTCCCAGCACCAATACCAATCGTAGGAATAGAAATCGACTCAGAGATGCGTTTTGCCGCTTCTTCAACAACGCCTTCAATGACTAAACTAAATGCACCCGCTTCTTCAACGGCTTTGGCATCTTCAATAAGTGTTAATATATCTTCCTCACTACGTCCACGTACTTTATAACCGCCTTCTGAGCGTACATATTGAGGCATTAATCCGATATGGCCCATGACAGCAATGGAATTTTGTGTAAGGGCTCTAATAATAGGAGCACGACTCACCCCACCTTCGATTTTTACCGCATGAGCATTGGTTTGGCTGTAAACAAGTGAAGCATTATGTAAAGCCATCTTTTCATCTGTATAGGTACCAAAAGGCATATCACAAACAATAAAAGTCTCTTTTGCCCCAGCGCACACTGCTTTCGTATGGTACAACATCACTTCCATAGAGGCAGAGAGTGTGTCAGGTTTGGCATTGAAACTCATATTGAGGCTATCGCCAACTAAGATAATGTCCACTCTTTGATCAAATAAAGAAGCAAAAAGTGCATCATAGGCTGTAATGACGGTAAGGGGCGTTTGTCCCTTGTGCTGTTTAATAGATGTAATTGTTTTCATGGAGGAATTATACCCTCTTTTTTTTACATCTAAGACAAGGATAATTTATAAAAAAAATGGTACAATGAGCAACTTCGGAGGTAAGCGACATGGGTGTTTTTGCGCAATTGGAAGTTGATTTTGACATCGAAATTGTAGGGGATTTTATCTCTCACTATGCCATTATGTGTGAAAATATGGAGCCTCTGATTATTGGGCTCAGTAAAAAAGAGCGTTATTCTGAAAACATCGGAGATCTTTTTCGTATTTTCCATAATATGAAATCAGCCGCAGGATTTTTAAAACTTGATCCTATCATTAAATTAGCGGTATTGTGTGAAGATATTGTTGAAGAAGCGCGTATGTTGCAAGGACCAGCAAGTGAAGATTTCATTGATTGGTTATTATTGGTCAGTGATCAGTTTGAAAAGTACCGCAAAGATGTTGAAAATGATGCGCCATTCTTTACGGTTTTAAATCCCTTAATTATTAAAGTACCTCATATGCTGGAGAAAGAGTGAAGCAATTAGTTGCCTATATTACGGCGGGTTTTCCCGATAAAATTTTTTCATTAGATTTAGTTTCTGCTTTAAAAGAAGCAGGTGTTGATAAGTTAGAACTTGGTATCCCATTTTCTGATCCTGTTGCAGATGGCCCTATTATTGAAGTTGCTAATTTACATGCACTACAGAACGGTTTTAAAATGGAGACCCTTTTTGAGATATCGTCTATCGTTGCTCCTAAAATTGAAACCTATTGGATGGGATATTTTAATCCTTTCTACCATAAAGGTGTAGAGACATTTGCACAAAAAGCAGTTGAGTATGGTGTTAAAGGTTTTATTATCCCTGATCTCCCTCATGAAGAGGCAGCACCCTATCTGCCTTTGATGGATCAGCATCATCTTTCTTTGATCAGTTTTGTTGCACCAACAGACAGTAAAGAGCGTATTGCAAAAGTTGTGAAAGATGCAAAAGGATTTATCTATCTTGTAGCCTATGCAGGTATTACCGGAGCTCATGCGAGTGAAGATCTCACAAAAACGATTCAAGCTATTAAAGAGCAAAGTACTACGCCATTGTTTGTAGGTTTTGGTGTCAATGAAAAGACTGCCAAAGAACGAGTAAAAGGTGTCGATGGTGTTATTGTCGGAAGTGCTTTTGTTGAAGTATTGCTCAATGAAAGTTTAAGTGGAACCGAGAAAATTGCTACGATTGCTCAAAAAGCAAAAACGATTAAAGAAAAAATTAACGTATAAATCCAAATAAAGAAACAGTAATCTACTGTTTCTTTGGTGTTGCCTCATCTGGCTGCTTGAGCTTTTCAAGCAATTTTTCAAAAGAATCTTTTGCCAAAATATCTGCAAACTGTGTACGATAGGTTTGAATAATACTTACACCTAAAATATCAACATCATAAATCATCCAACTGTTGTTCTTATCTTTGTAAAATTTATAAATAATCTCATATACTTCACTGTTTTTCATTAAATGAGTTGTTAAATGGATACGTGTATCTTTGATTTTTTCTAAATTTTTAATAACGATCTTCTCATCAGTGTAAAGATCAAGTTTTTCCATATACGATACTTTGAGCTTTTGCTCAAAGAGTTTTGTAAATTCTATTTGTTTAGAAGGAGGAAGTGCAGCCCATTGTTTTCCTCCAATAGCAAGTTGTGCCATTAGTGTATAATCAAAAATTGAATCAAAAATAACAAAAAGCTTCTCTGATTTTTCAATCTTTTGAATCTTTTTATCGCGTAAAATGGTTGTTGCAAGGTCTATATTGCTTTGCATAAACGTTGAGATATTTTCTTCTTCCACTGCAAGAAGAGGGTTAGAATATAAAAGTGCCAACATCGCTAAGGCAAGAATTCGTTTCATGGTTTTATTCACTTATGAGTTTATTTCTTCTTGACTCATAAAAATTACGCAAGAAGGGATAGAGTTCGATGGCATCTTTTTTAAAGTTGTCATATTCTTTTACATGTAAAGACGTCTTATTAACAGTATACAATGCTGTAACAGCAAGTGCTTCTTCTGAACTATCTAATAAATTTGCATCACGTGCTTTAATGTAGTTGATTGGATTAAGCCACATATCGCCTGCAAGTCCAGCAATATCGCGTACATTTGATGGACCAAATAAAGGTAGAACAACGTGAAAACCACTGCCAACACCATAATGTCCAAGTGTTTGACCCAAATCTTCATCGTGTGCTTTAATGCCTAATTCTTCGCCTGCTACATCTCTAAAGCCTAAAATACCCATCGTTGAGTTAAGTACAAAACGCTCTGTTTCTTCCCAACTATTGTGAAATTTTAATTGCAAGAGGTTATTCACTAAGCGAATAGGATAAAAAATATTCTCAAAAAAATTAGCAACTCCATTACGTGCCATTTGTGGCACAACATAGGCATAACCCTGTGCTGTTGGTCTTAAAAGATATTCGTAAAATTTATCGTTAAAACTGGTCATAATTTCGTTGTAGCCACTGAGTGGATCGAAAAGATTTTCATCTGTTTTTGAACTAAACTCAGCTTCAAAATCATCACTGCTATATGAAGTAGCTCCCATGTATTCTGCCGACGACAGTAAAGAAAGGCTTAATAAACAGGCTAGGATTAAACGCAAAATATCACCTCTATCTTTTAGATTTGCGCAATTATAGGATTTTTTTGATTTAAAGTAAATTAAAGCATTGTATCAGAACTTATTTTTAGATTAAAACAAGCTAAATTTAATCTTGTTTTGACTATAATCATCGTCCAAATCTCACACACACCAATCCTTTACGGTTGCAGTTTTACTGTTGATGGGTGTGGAGGCTAAACCAAAAAATACACAAGGAGCGCTTCATGGTAACCATGAAAGACCTATTAGAATGTGGTGTACACTTCGGACACCAAACAAGACGTTGGAATCCAAAGATGAAAAAATTCATCTTCGGTGAACGAAAAAATATCTACATTGTAGATTTACAAAAAACATTACGTTATTTTAGATACACGTACAATGTTGTTAAAGATGCAGCGGCAGAAGGCAAAACAATGCTTTTTGTTGGTACAAAAAAACAAGCAAGCCAAGCAGTTAAAGAATACGCAGAAAAATGCGGTATGCCATACGTTAACCACAGATGGTTAGGCGGAATGCTTACAAACTACCAAACAATCAGACAATCAATTCGTAAACTTGACATCATCGAGAAAATGGAAGAAGATGGACAAATTGACCTTCTTACAAAAAAAGAAGCGTTAATGCTTAGAAGAAAAAAAGAGAAACTTCTTGATTACCTTGGTGGTATCAGAAACATGAAAAACTTACCAGACATGATTTTTGTTATTGATACAGTAAAAGAGAAAATTGCTGTTCAAGAAGCAAGAAGACTTGGAATCACTGTTGTAGCTCCACTTGATACAAACTGTGATCCAGACGTTGTAGATCTTCCAATCCCAGGAAATGATGATGCAATCCGTTCAATTCAACTTTTCTGTAAAGAGATGTGTGAAGCGATGACAGAGGGTTATGAAATTCGTTCAAAAGATGCTCCTGTATCTGAAGAAGCAGCTGAGATTAGCGAAGACGAGAAGAAAGCATTGATTAGTGAAGTAGTAAGTGAAGAAGAATTTGCAACAGAGGCAGGCGAATAATGGCTGAGATTACCGCTGCTTTAGTAAAAGAATTACGTGAGTCCACTGGGGCTGGTATGATGGACTGCAAAAAAGCACTTGTCGATACCGATGGTGATTTTGAAGCGGCAAAAGACCTTTTAAGAGAAAAAGGCCTTGGTAAAGCAGCTAAGAAAGCTGACAGACTCGCAAGTGAAGGTTTGGTCAATGTTCATGTTGATGCTAACTTGAAAACGGCAACTGTAAGTGAGATTAATGCTGAAACTGACTTTGTTGCAAAAAATGAAGGCTTTATTAATTTAACAAAAGATACAACATCACACATTCAGTCAACCAGTGTTGAGACAGTTGAAGATTTGATGAAAACAACAATTAACGGAACTGTTTTTGAAGAATTTTTTGCTACAAAAGTTGCAACAATCGGAGAGAACTTAGTTGTAAGACGTTTTGCAACACTTAAAGCAGGCGCAAATGGTCTTGTTAATGGTTATGTTCACTCTAATGGTCGTGTCGGTGTTCTTATCGCTGCAAGTTGTGATAGTGAGCAAACTGCAGAAAAAGCAGGTGAGTTTATTAGAAATCTTTGTATGCATGCAGCAGCGATGAAACCTAGTTTTTTAAGCTATACTGAGCTTGATCCTGAGTTTGTTGAAAAAGAGACTATTGGTATTAAAGCAGACATTGAAAAAGAGAATGAGGAGTTAAAAAGACTTCAAAAACCTCTTAAGCGTATGCCATTGTTTGTTTCTCGCGTACAATTAACTGACGCTGTTTTAGAAAATGCTAAAAAAGAGATGGAAGCTGAACTTAAAGCACAGGGTAAACCTGAGCAAATCTGGGATAAAATCATTCCTGGACAGATTGATCGCTTCATCGCTGACAATACACAGCTTGATCAACAGTACACACTCTTAAGTCAATTCTATGTTATGGATGATAAAAAAACCATTGCACAAGTTATTGAAGAAAAAGCAAAAGAGCTTGGTGGTAAAATTGAGCTTGTAGGCTATGTTCGTTTTGAACTTGGCGAAGGCTTAGAGAAAAAAGCATGTGACTTCGCTAGCGAAGTTGCTGAGCAACTTAAATAAGTATTAAATTATCAGTGGTGAAGATAGCTCTTCACCACTTCTCCTGAAGGACATTGATGTCTTTACTACACGCACATAATATCTCGCACGCTTTTGACTATCCTTTGTTTGAAAATGTCAATTTTAAATTAGCACCCAAAGAATCGATGGCAATTTTAGGCGTTAGTGGAAGTGGAAAATCAACACTTTTACACATCTGCTCTACACTGCTTCAACCCAATCAGGGAGAAGTGATTTTGTGTGATCATAACATTTATAACGATAATGATGATGCAAGATTAAAACTCAGACGTTATGATGTTGGTATTATTTTTCAGTCACACTACTTGTTTAAGGGCTTTTTTGCCAATGAAAATATTGAATTGGCTTCTTTTATCAGCGATAAAAAAATTGATAATGGCATTTTAGAGCGTTTAGGAATTGCAGATTTTATGAATTACCGTGTGGGTGATCTTTCCGGTGGGCAGCAACAGCGTGTTTCTATAGCACGGGTTTTAGCAAAGAAGCCTAAGATTATTTTTGCAGATGAACCAACGGGTAACCTTGATGATAAAACAGCGCAAGAGGTCATGAATGTTTTGTTTGAGTACATTGAAAAAGAGAATGCTGCGCTTCTTTTGGTTACCCATAATCATCAGTTAGCCAAACAGTGTACTTACGTACGCCATCTCCATGTGGATGGGCTAAAAGAGGAAGCATAACGTGGAATCACTGGTAAAACTTTTTGGTGAACATCAAGTGATACTTTTTTTTCTACTCTTTGCAAGAATTAGTGGACTTTTCGCTTTTTTTCCTTTTTTTTCACATGCGACTATTCCCCTAACCATTAAAACGTCTATGACTTTTTTTATGGTTATCTTTTTATTTCCACTTTTACCAGCTTTACAGGTAATGCCAAATATGCTCAATCTCTCGCTGGCTATCGTTGGAGAGTTACTCATTGGTTTTGTTGCGGGACTTTTTTTAACCATTACTATTTCCATTTTGCAAATGGCGGGTATGCAAATCTCCTTTATTATGGGCTTTACGATGGCAAGTGTCATTGATCCTCAAACAAGTACTTCTATTCCTATTTTATCGCAATTACTCGCTTTGATAGGATTGATGGTTATTTTAGCGTTTAATGGGCATCACCAAATGCTTTTGTTTATTGCTGATTCACTCAGTCTTTTACCTCTGGGAAGCTTTTATCCGCAAACAAATATGCTTACGTATTTGCTCAAGGCAATGACAGGAATGTTTGTTTATGGCTTTATTCTCTCTTTCCCTGTAGTTGCTTTTTCTTTACTCTTAGATGTTGTCTTTGGCATGCTCATGAAAACGATGCCCCAATTCAACCTTTTGGTTATTGGATTTCCTATTAAAATTACAGTTTCTTTTGTAGTATTGGTTGCAACACTGAGCTCTATTATGCTCTTATTTAAGAAAGAGTTCATCGAAGCGATGAATCATTTGACTATTCTTTTTGTGCGTTAAAGCAATCATAAATTTTTTTATACTACAATGAGTGTTAATAATTCTCATTCAGGAGTGAGCATGCGCCTGTTACTACTCAATAATAATCCCGCTGTTTCAAGATTGATCAAACTTAGTGCCGAAAAAGCAGGGTATGAGTTAGATGAGTTTGAAGACTATGGCTTAGTGCCACTTACAACATATGATGTCATTTTGGTCGACAATGAACTTTATGATGAAATAGCTTTATCAGAACTATGTGGTCATATAGGATGTGACTATATCGTTTATATCTGCCAAAGAGGTGCAAAAAAACCTGATACGGTGAATGTTGCGCTTGAAAAGCCATTCTTACCAACAGATTTTTTGGTGCTTTTAGATAAAGTGAAAAATGTAATTGAAAGCCAACAAGCAGATATAACAGAAGAAAATGAAGACGATACATCATTGTCTACTTCACAAGCGACAGAGCTTGCGGATGCTTTTGATATTGACCAAATTGATACACTGGAAACAGAAGATGATATGCTCCCTATTAATCTTTTAGAAGAGGCTGATGATGACTTCAAAGATGAAGAGGACGAAGATATTAGTGAAAAGCTTTCACTGGATGATCTTGCCTTAGACGATCTAAGCTTAGATGACTCTTCAGACGAAGAGAGTTTGGACAATAAACTTGTGGCTAATGACGAATTTTCATTTGATGAAATAGCACCCTTAGAAAAAGAGGATGCAGCACCTTTGGAAGATTTTGATTTTGAAGAAGAGGAGCATGTTTCTTCTACTGCAGATGAAATTGAATCAAAAGAAGTGCTAGAAGAGTCTGTAAATCCATCTGTTTTGGACAAAGATGACATTAATGAAGTAAAACAACTTTTAGATGAAAGTGAAGAGCAAGAAGAAGAGGAAGAAATCTCTGAGTTGTCTTTGGATGCGTTAGAGTTGAATAAAGAAGATGATGCTGGTAAGTTTTTCTTTGAAGATGATGCTTTAAAAGAAGAAGAGTTGCTAGAAGAGGATACATTAGATCTTGAGCTTGATGATAATGATGATTTGAAATTTGAAGATCTCTCCCTTTCTCTGGATACCCCAGAAGCGCTTGAAGAAGAGGCTAATGTTGAGGCTGAAATTCCAGAAAACCAAGAAGAAATTATTGATGATTTTGCAGAAGAGATTGATGAAAAAATCGAAGAAGAAAAAGAGCAAGCTTTAGAAGAAGAACAGTTACTTCCTAAAGCAAATATCAGTTTTGATGATATGGAAAGCGACGATATAGACTCGCTAGATGATCTTAATGAAAATATGCTCAAACACGCTTTTGGCGAGGAACTGGATGAAGAAGATACGCCTACGTTAACCGTTCCAACGCAAAAAGAAAAAAATCAAGAAATTGAAGTAATCCGTGATGAGATTGAGAGCAGTATTGCTAAAAGTATCTCTAGCTTAGCACAGAGTGATATTTTACGTGAAGCACTCAAAGGGATGCGCCTGAATATTACTATTACATTTGATGAAAAAGAGCAAGTGTGAAAGGAAATCTTTTAGTTGTTTCAGGACCTAGTGGATCGGGAAAAAGCTCTTTAATGAAAGAGGTTTTGCAAGAAATTCCTGATTCTTATTTCTCAATTTCCAGTACAACACGACCTATTCGTGAAGGTGAAGTTGATGGCATAAACTACCATTTTATTTCTAAAGAAGAGTTTGAAAACGATATCGATGCAGGATTTTTTTTAGAATGGGCAAAAGTACATGATAACTATTATGGCACCTCTCTAAAACCAATTTTAAAAGAACTTCATGAGGGAAAACTGGTTATCTGCGATATTGATGTACAGGGTCATAAAATTGCACGGGAAAAATTTAGTAGTTTAATTACGTCTGTTTTTGTTACAACTCCAGATCAAAAAAGCCTTAAAGAAAGGTTGCTTAATCGTGGAACTGATAGCGAAGAAGTGATCAAAAAACGTTTAGCTAATGCTGTTTCAGAGATGACATGCATCAGCGAGTATGACTATGTTTTAGTCAACGATGATTTTAAAATTGCACTACATGATTTACTTTCTATTGCTTATGCGTCGCGTAAAAAAATGGAACTGATGGATTTAGGTGAATTTATCAGTGTATGGGCAAATATCGAATAAAAAGTTTGCTTCATTTTTTGTTTACAAAAAAATGATACAATAACATTAATATACAGTTATAAAGACAAAGGAGAGAGTATGGGTTCGTTTAGTATATCGCATTGGTTAGTCATCTTAGCAGTTGTTGTTTTATTGTTTGGTGCTAAAAAAATACCAGAACTTGCTAAAGGTGTAGGTCAAGGCATTAAAGATTTTAAAAAAGCTATCAAAGAAGATGAACAAGCAAAAACTACGGTAGATCAAGTAGAAGCAAAACCTGAGTCAAGCGTTGCACCTACTGCTACAACATCTACACCAGCAGATGAAAAAAAGTCTGTATAAGGTTACGTATTGAAAAAATCGGTTATTCGTGCTATTAAAGAAAAATTACAAAGAGAGTTTGTCTTAGAAAAACCTAGCAATCTCTCTTTTGGTCATTATGCAACTCCTATCGCTTTTTCTCTTGCTAAAGAGTTAAAAAAATCACCTATTGCAATCGCAGAAGAGATTTGTACTCAGTTTGAGGCAGAGGAGATCTTTCAAGAAGTGACTCCTATTAAAGGGTACATCAACTTTAAACTCAGTGAGAGTTTTCTGGATCAGTATGCTACATGGGCAATTCAAAATGAAGCACTTTTTGGAAAAGACGATCAGGATGAGTCAATCCTTCTTGAGTACGTGAGTGCTAATCCTACAGGACCGCTTCATATTGGACATGCTAGAGGCGCGGTTATGGGTGATGCATTGTATCGTATTGGTTCTCATCTTGGTTATAAAATCACAACGGAATATTACGTCAATGATGCGGGTAATCAAGTTGATCTTTTAGGACTTTCTCTGTATCTTGCAGGACGCGAACATGTCCTTAGTTTACCTGTTGAGTGGCCAGAGGAGTTTTACCGAGGCGAATATATTATTGATCTCGCTCATGTTGCAAAAGCTGAACTTGGTCATGCTGTGTTTGAAGATGAAGCTAATATAAAAACGCTCTCTGTTTGGGGCAAGGATAAGATGTTAGAGCTCATCAAATCCAATCTCGCGGATGTCGGCATTGAGTTTGAACAATTTGTGAGTGAAAAGTCGCTTTATGATAAATGGGACGACAGTTTTGCCAAACTTCAAAAGAGTGACAAAACTTACACAGAAGGTGGAAAAGTCTGGATTCGCTCTACAGAACTAGGTGATGAAAAAGATCGTGTCGTTGTAAGAGAAGATGGTAGACCTACTTATCTTGCAGGCGATATTATTTACCATGATAACAAATTTCAAAGAAAATACGATAGATATATCAATATTTGGGGTGCAGATCACCATGGATATATAACTCGTGTTAAAGCAGCAATTAACTTTTTAGGTTACGATGAGCAAAAACTTGAAGTTCTTTTAGCACAAATGGTCTCTCTTCTGAAAGGTGGAGAACCGTATAAAATGAGTAAACGCGCTGGAAATTTCATTTTAATGAGTGATGTTGTCAGTGAGGTAGGAAGTGATGCTTTGCGTTTTGTATTTCTCAGTAAAAAATCAGATACGCATCTTGAATTTGATGTGGATGTCTTTAAACAAGAAGACAGTAATAATCCAATTTTTTATATCAACTATGCGCATGCACGGATTAATCAAATTTTTGCTAAAGCCGAAAAAAGTCTTAGTGATGTGCAAAATGTGAAGTTGGAAAATCTTAGCGAAGAGGCTCAAAATCTTCTCTTTAGTGCGTTATTATTACCAGAAGTTTTAGAAGATGCTTTTCACTCGAGACAAGTGCAAAAAGTGACAGAGTATCTTAAAAACCTTGCAGCGAGTTTGCATAAATTTTACAACGAGAATCGTGTTGTGGGAAGCAGTGATGAAGAAAAACTTCTTAAACTTTTTGCCGTTGTGGCACTTTCTCTTCGCGTAGGACTTAAACTTATCGGCATTAATGCAAAAGACAAAATGTAACGTGTGATTGTGAATAGATCACACATTCTTGCCTCTCTTTTAGCATTTTTCATTAAAAATCCCAAAGTATTTTTTGTAGCCCTTCTTTTAGGAGGGCTTACCTATTCCTATGAAATTTTTATTGCACGTGACACTATGGTGTTTCAGGGTGTCCCTAAAGCTTTAGAGCATTCAATGGCTACATACACGCGTATATTGCGCAATCAAGCCTACATGGTTGGGTATAGCGATTTTAAAGGTAATCCTTTGTGGATTGTTTATAAGCTGACACCTCCACCCCAAAATGCACAGCACCTCAAACGCCCAGATGGCTTTGGTGTAGATTGGCGTAATTTAGGGCTAATCACACCAAGCGATTATACGAATAGTGGATATGATAGGGGGCATATGGCACCTAACCATGCGATAGCTCTTCTGTATGGCAAAGAAGCTCAGCAAGAGACTTTTTTGATGACAAATATTACTCCCCAAAAACCTTCTTTAAATCAAAAATTATGGCAACACTTGGAAGCGATTGAGCTAGAAACTTTCGCACCAAAATTTAAAGAGCTTTGGGTTTACACAGGACCACTATTTGATGCCAAAACAGTTCGACTAAAAAGTTCGCATTGGGTTGAAATCCCAGATGCTTTTTATAAAATATACATTGGAATTACACATAATGGAGAGATCAGAACACTTGCTTTTATCATTCCTCAAAATGCTAAATCCCATGAGCGCCTTGAAAAGTATGTGGTAAGTATTGATGACGTGGAGTATAGTAGTGGATTTGATTTTTTACATCAACTAGATGATGACCTTGAAGAGAGGCTTGAATCAACCATAGAGTTGCAAAACTGGTTTTAAAATGCTTTACATGTAAGAGATGTTATTGATTACTCTGACACGCTTTGCAGGTTCCATTTATGACAATGAAACTGTTATTAATGTGAAAACCACTTTGAGAAGAGATCGTCTCTAAAAGGGGTTTTGTCTCTACGAACATATCTTCAACACTACCACACTCTGAGCATAAAAGATGAATGTGGGGCACTTTCTTGATTTCATATTGTTGTTTTTGGTGTGGAAGCTTAACCTCTTCTAGAATATGAAAAGAGATAAGGTCGTTGATGTTACGGTAAAGTGTTGCTTTGGACATCGTAGAATATTTTTGAAAAATGGCGTCATAAAGTGTGTCGATATCGACATGTCCAAACTGATCGATGGAATCTAAAATAACAAGCCTTTGGTGTGTTGATTTGAGGTTGCTTGCTTTTAAAACATCTTTAAATCGATCCATTGAATATATATCCTTAATATATGATACAAAATTTTATAGGAGCTGAACTTAATAAGATATTAACTATCCTATTTATTCCTATTTTGTAATAGTATTTAATTCTAAATAAGATTAATTACTATTTAAGATAAATATTCATATAATTTTTCTACATCTTAAAAAGGAGTGGAAATGCAAATTTCTAAGGCATTAAGTCTTTGTGCGTTAAGTGCAACCATGTTATTTGGGGCAAATGGTTTGGTTGACAAGGTCAAGCAAAATGGTATTGAATCAATTCCTGTAAGTCAACTGGAAATTTTGAAATTAATAGATGATCCTAAGGATCCAATCACTGTTGCCAAAGTAGAGCTGGGTAAAAAACTCTATTTTGATCCTCGTATGTCTAAAAGCTCAATTATTAGTTGCAATACCTGTCACAATTTAGCGATAGGGGGAACGGATGGCATTAGTGCAGCAATCGGACATGGCTGGACTGCAAACCCTCATCATCTGAACTCTCCAACGGTGTATAACTCTGCCTTTTTTAAAGCACAATTTTGGGATGGAAGAAGCCCACACTTAGCAGACCAAGCACAAGGTCCAGTTCAAGCAGGACCTGAGATGGCAGCGCCCCCAAAATTGGTGGAAGAGCGCATTAACTCTATTCCTGAGTATGTTGAATTTTTCAAAGGTGCGTATGGCGATACTGTAAAAATCAATTTTGAGAAGATTACCTCTACGATTGCAATTTTTGAAAAAACATTGGTGACACCATCTCGTTTTGATGATTTTATCAATGGTAATGACAATGCACTTTCTAAAGCTGAAAAAGAAGGGCTTGAAGTCTTTATTGATAAAGGGTGTGCGAGTTGCCATAACGGTATTGCTTTAGGTGGTACCATGCAGCCATTCCAAGTAGCGGGTAAATACAAATTTGCTCAAGTGGGTGATTTTGTGGGTGATAAAAATGGGATGGTTAAAACACCAACACTTCGAAATATCAGTGAGACGGCTCCATATTTTCACAATGGTGCGATTTGGACACTTAAAGATGCGATCAAAGAGATGGGAAGTACACAGTTAGGAATTAGTATCAGTGATGCTGAGAGTACAAAGATTGAAACATTCTTGAAAGCATTGAAAGGCAGAAAGCCTGTGGTTATTTATCCTGAGCTTCCCGAAAGCAGTGAAAAAACACCTAAACCAGACGCTAAACTTTAATGAAGTTACGCCTTCCTAGCAAAACTAGGAAGGCGCATCAATACATTTACTCTACGCCACGTACTCTTTTCATCTCATCTTCTCTCTCTTTGAGGAAAAGTTCCAAGTTGTATTTTACACGATAAGCAGGTGTCATCAGGTGAATTAAAACATCTCCCATATCAATAACAGTCCAGTTATCATCGGCATCAACATTGAGAAAATTCTCTCCTGCACCTTTGAGTTCGGTTTTAAGATGATCTAAAAGTGAAAGCCCATGTCTCTCACCCATTGTTGTTGCAATAACAACTGTGTTGACAAAATAATCTTTACCTGTCATATCAAATACTTGTATATCTTCTGCTTTTTTGTCGCTTAACGCAGTGACGATTCTCTCTATTCTATTATCCATTGGATTCCTTGTATAAAACGCTATCACTTCATTTTCGATGGCTTTTGGGATAAATCTTCTATCCAAAAATGAGCGGAGCTTTGAAGAACTGATATTAACATTAATTGGTAAAATTTTCAAGTCTTTGGGCGGTGTAAATTCTCCACGAGGCGCTACAACAAATTCTACCAGTGAGCAAAGTTCCTCGTGACGGTTCCATTTGGGGAGTGCCTTAAAACTGTCGCTTCCAACGATCAAAAAAAGTTTTGCTTCAGGATAGAGACTCTTTACATGTAAAACGGTTTCAATCGTTGGAACTTGTCTTTTTTGATCGCATTCATACGAAAAAATTTCGACTTTTTCCATGCCTTCAAACATCTTTGAAAGCCACGCTTGGCGCATGGGTGCAGGGGCACAGAAGCTCTCTTTAAAAGGGCTGAGGTATGTTGTTACGACTAAAAGCTTGTCAATATCAAGAATTTCAAGGGCTTTTTTGACAATGAGTTCGTGCCCAGTATGGGGAGGATCAAAGGAACCTCCAAAAATAGCTATATTCAACTTTAGGACTCCATGGACTTTTTAAACTTTTTTATACATCATTTTTGCTAAAATAATTCGCTTTTCTCTAAAAGCAAATGGACTAAAACGACTATTATATCAAAAGGAATACCTATGGCACTCAAAATTGCTATAAATGGATTTGGTCGCATTGGAAGATGCGTCGCAAGAATTATTGATTCAAGGGACGATGTTGAGTTGGTGTGTGTTAATGATACGGCTGAACGTTCTATGACAAAACAATTACTCAAATACGATAGTGTACATGGTATTTTTCAAGGAACAGTTGAACTGTTAGAAAATGATTATATGCAAATAGGAAAAGCAAAAGTTAAAATGTTTTCAACCCGCGATCCTAAGGCTTTAAATTTCGCTGATTATGGCGTCGATGTTGTGCTTGAATGTACCGGTGCCCTTTTAACCCAAAAAGATACACAAGTTTTTATTGACAATGGCATCAAAAGAGTTGTTATGTCAGCTCCTGCAAAAGATGATACTCCGACCTTTGTTATGGGTGTAAATGACCATACCTATGCAGGTCAAGCGATTGTCTCTAATGCTAGTTGTACCACAAACTGTTTAGGACCCGTAGCTAAAATTTTGGATGATGCGTTTGGCATTGACAAAGGTTTAATGACAACGGTTCACTCTTATACCAACGATCAAAATATTTTAGATGTCAAACACAGTAAAGATTTACGCCGTGCACGTGCTGCTGCGATCAACATGATCCCAACCAGTACAGGTGCTGCAAAAGCAATCGGCTTAGTGCTTCCACACCTCAAAGGAAGACTCCATGGACAAAGCGTCCGTGTTCCAACACCTAACGTCTCTATCGTTGATTTGAACGTTGTTGTTAAAAAAGATACAACCAAAGAAGAAGTCAATGCACTTTTCACACAACATGCCAATGGAAGTTTGAAAGGTATTTTGGAAGTGGATGTTGAACAAAGAGTTTCTCAAGATTTCGTTACTACGACATGGAGTTCTATTGTTGCAACAGATTTGACACAAGTTATTGGTGGCAATATGGTTAAAGTAATGGCATGGTATGACAACGAATGGGGTTACTCATCTCGTCTGGTTGACATGGCTGTACACGTAAGCAAATAAAAAGGATAGGGAATGATTCGCTCCATTAGAGATTTAGATATTGCAGGTAAAAAAGTTTTTATTCGTTGTGATTTCAACGTACCACTAGATGAGTTTGCAAATATCACAGACGATAGACGTGTACGTTCAGCAATTCCTACCATTCGTTACTGTTTAGACCATGGCTGCTCCATTATTTTGGCAAGCCATTTAGGACGTCCAAAAGGTGTTGTGGATGAAAAGTATTCACTCGCACCTGTTCAAATGAGACTTAAACGTCTTTTAGACAAAGAGGTGATTTTATCCAGTGATGTGATTGGCAAAGATGCAACTGAAAAAGCAGCCGCACTTCAACCAGGAGAGATCTTACTTTTAGAGAATCTACGTTTTAGCAAAGGTGAAACAGCAAACGATGAAGAGTTTGCAAAAGCATTAGCAGATATGGCAGAAGTCTATATCAACGATGCGTTTGGTGTTTGCCATCGTGCACACGCTTCGGTTGAAGCCATTACACATTATTTTAATGAAAAAAGTTCTGCTGCTGGATTTTTACTTCAAAAAGAAGTTGAATTTTCTAAAAATCTTCTTCGCCGTCCAACACGTCCGTTTGTCGCCGTTGTCGGTGGTAGTAAAGTGAGTGGAAAACTTCAAGCACTTGTCAATCTTCTTCCACGTGTCGATAAACTGGTGATTGGTGGCGGTATGGCATTTACTTTCCTCAAAGCGCAAGGTCTTGATATTGGAAATTCGTTGGTTGAAGATGAACTCCTTGATGAAGCAAGCCGTGTCATGGAAGAGGCAAAACGCTTAGGTGTTAAGCTCTACTTACCTGTGGATGTTGTGGCGGCACAGACATGTTCGCAAGATGCAACAATTAACTTTGTAACGGTTCAAGAAATTCCAAAAGGTTGGATGGGGCTTGATATTGGGCCTGCAACTTCACGTTTGTTTAGAGAAGCACTTGCAGATGCTCAAACCATTCTTTGGAATGGTCCGATGGGTGTATTTGAGCTTGAAAAATTCTCAAAAGGTAGCTTTAAAATGTCACATGATATTGCTCAAGCACATGCAACAACGGTTGTAGGTGGTGGTGATACAGCAGATGTTGTCGCCAGAGCAGGGGATGCAGATGAAATGACATTTATCTCTACAGGTGGTGGAGCGAGCTTAGAGCTTATCGAAGGCAAAGTACTGCCTGGTGTCAAAGTACTGAGTACAAGTGAGACTGAATAAGCATGATTATTGCCTCAAACTTTAAAACAAATTACACAAGAGGTTCGGCAAAGGCTTTTATCAATGAGATTCAAGCATTTGTTTCCAATACAAAAAGTACGCAACAAGTGCGTATTTTTGCGCCCTTTACAGCGCTTGATTCTTTTGATGATGTCCCAAGTCTTAAAGTGGGTGCGCAAAACTTTTACCCTGTTCAAAGTGGTTCATACACAGGCGAAATTGGTTTTGAACAGCTTGAAGAGTTTGGCATTGAAACGGTACTTATTGGACACAGTGAAAGACGCCATATTCTCAAAGAGGCACAAAGCTTTATAGCCCAGAAATACGATTTTGCAAAAGCAAGAGAAGCTGAAATTATCTATTGTATTGGTGAACCACAAGAGATCAGGGTTCAGGGTATTGATGCAGTTATGAGTTATCTTTGGGAGCAATTTGAGGGTGTTGATATTAATTATGACAAACTCATTATTGCCTATGAGCCTGTTTGGGCGATTGGTACGGGATTGACTGCAAGCTTGGAAGATATTGAAGAGGTACTAACAAGGCTTTGTGAAAAGCTCTCTGCTCCACTTTTGTATGGTGGAAGTGTTAAAGTGGACAACATTGAATCCATTTTACATGTAAAAGCTTGTGAGGGTGTTCTGGTAGGAACTGCTAGTTGGAATGAGAAAGCATTTTGCGAGATGATTCGCATCGCTGATAACGTAAAAAAATAAGAGGAGTTTGAGTTATGATCATGAAAGGCAAAAAAGGTCTTATCGTAGGTATCGCCAATAATAAATCAATTGCATATGGAATCGCTAAAGCATGTAAAGAGCAAGGTGCCGAATTAGCATTTACGTATCTTAACGAGCAGTTAGAAAAAAGAGTCCGTCCTATCGCTGAAGAATTTGGTTGCGACAAAGTGTATGAGCTTGACATTAACAATCCTGCTCACTTGGAAGCGTTAACTGCGTCATTAGAAAAAGATTTTGGAAAGATTGATTTTGTGGTTCATTCTGTTGCTTATGCCCCAAAAGAGGCATTAAGCGGTAAGTTTGTTGATACCACTAAAGAGGCTTTTGATATTGCTCTTGGTACATCTGCATATTCATTGGTTTCACTCTCACGTGCATGTTTGCCTGTTATGAATGACAATGGTTCTATCTTGACATTGACCTATTTAGGAGGACCACGTTATGTCCCTCACTACAATGTTATGGGTGTTGCAAAAGCTGCATTAGAAGCAAGCGTTCGCTACCTTGCCGTTGATCTTGGAAGTCGTGGTATTCGTGTCAATGCCATCAGTGCTGGTCCTATCAAAACATTGGCTGCTAGTGGTATTGGTGATTTTAGAATGATTCTTAATTGGAATGAAGTGAACTCTCCACTTCGCAAAAATGTTACTACGGATGAAGTAGGCAACAGTGGTATGTATCTTTTAAGTGACCTCTCAAGCGGTGTTACAGGCGAAATTCATTACGTCGATGCAGGTTATAGCATCATGGGTATGGGTATGGATGAGACTGATGCTGAGGGTCATACAGTACTTGCGTGGGATATGCAAAAATAAGGAAGAAGTATGAAATTAGTACTGCAGAAATTTGGATATGTAGTACTGATGCTCTGCATTATTTCTCTCATCTCTTTTGGAGCGATTCATCTCGCTCCTAACTCTTTTTTTGCCAGCGGCGAACTCAACCCCAATATTACTCCTGAAGCCTTAGACCAACTCAAGCGTATTTACGGACTCGATCAATCTTTATCGGTACAGTTTTTTGCATGGTTTAAAGCAATCTTCCAACTTGATTTTGGCATCTCCTTTGCCAGCGGTAAGTCTGTACGCGATGAGATACTTGAACGGTTACCCATTACACTTTTGATGAATGTTATTAGTATGATTTTGGTCTTTATTTTAGCGCTTTATTGGGGCATAAAATCAGCCATGAAGCAAACAAGTCTGTATGATAAAAGTATCAAACAGTTTGCCTTAATTAGTTATGCAATGCCTTCGTTTTACCTCTCTTTGCTGTTGGTGATTCTTTTTTCGGTTCAATGGAAAATTTTCCCTATATCGGGATTACATTCACAAGGTATCAGTGGAACGGGAATTCGCTATATGGCAGATATGGCGTGGCATCTTACTTTGCCTATTTTCGTTATGGTTTTTGGTGGATTAGGGAGTTTGATTTTATATGTGCGAAGTTTGACGCTTAATATTTTAAAGAGTGACTACATATTTTTTGCTAAAAGTAGAGGTGTTGAAGGGAAAGCTCTTTTAATGCGTTTTATTCTTCCAAATCTCTCTCCTCCAATAGTCACAATTCTGGGGCTTTCGCTTCCAGGGCTTATTGGTGGCAGTGTGATTTTAGAGTCTATTTTTGCGATTAATGGTATGGGACTTCTTTTTTATCAAAGCGCTTTAAGTCGTGACTATCCCGTAATTATGGGTATCCTTATTATCTCTTCATTTTTAACTTTACTGGGTAATATGATTGCCGATTTGGTGTTAAATAAACTCAATCCTCACTTTAAACGACGAGGATAAAATAACTTTGAAAAGGACAAAACAATGAAAAATATTCTTTTAGCTTTAGTAGCAGTTGCTTTGATGAGTGGCTGTGCAACGTGGGGTGGCATTAAAAAAGATGCGAAGGATGGTGCCGAATGGACAAAAGAAAAGATCAACAATGGTGCAAGTTACGTTAAAGAAAAAACAGAATAGATGCAAAATAAAAAGGGTAACATGTAAAGCAGCTCGCTTTACATGTTAGAAGATAATATTATAGTCCGCCGAAAAGGTTTTTAAGTGCGTTTGGATCGCGTTCTGGTTGATCATCGTTTGCAGATTCACTTGAGGAGGTCGTACCTGATCCTGATTCAACCAATTCAATTTCAAATCCAGTGAGCATTGAAGTCAAACGGATATTAATACCATTTTTACCAATCGCTTTTGATTTTTGATCACTTGGAAGGGTAACAATAGCTTTACCGTTTTGAATTTTAACATTAGAGATGATTGCTGGGCTAAGAGCACGCGCTATAAAAATCTCAGGAATGTTTGAGTACTCAATACAGTCGATATTTTCATTGTGAAGCTCTTTACTCACCGCATTAATTCGCACACCTTTTGTTCCAACAGTAGCCCCAACAGCATCAATGTTTGGATGAAGTGACATCAGTGCAATCTTAGCACGCTCACCTGGAATTCTAGCACTACCAATAATTTTGATCAATTCGTCTTTAATCTCAGGGACTTCAAGTTCCAACAGTGACTCTAAGAATTTTGGACTGGTGCGAGAAAGCTCGACATACATGCCTTGAGTTTTGTCAATGAGTACTTTACGAATAACACTTTTTACAACATTTCCAACTTTAAATTTCTCACCTTTGATACGGTTTTTACGTGGTAATACTGCACGAATTTCGTCAATTTCAATATAGGTATTTTCATCGTTATCTACACGTGCAACGGTTCCAAAAACAGTTTTACCCACTAATTTTTGGTATTTTTCAAAAATATTATTTTCTAAAAGTCGTTGAATATGGTACTCAAGCTCTTTTTGAAGTGTGGCAGCGGCAGTTCTACCTAAATTATCAAGTGGAAGTTCATAGGTAAGTTCATCACCAATTTCAATGTCAGGATCAACTTCTTTTGCATCTTTGATTGCAATAAAATTTTCATTACCTTGCAAAAGTCTTTCATCATCGGGGGTAACAACAATAACTTTTTGATAGAGTTTAAGTGTTTTAGTTGCAGGATCAATTTCTGCACCGTATTCGTATTCTGCACCGTAAATTCTTTTAGCAGTTTTAACGAGTGCTACGGTAACAGTGTTCTTAACTTCGTTAATGTCAAGCCCTTTTTCATGGGCAATAGATTCTATAATGTCTACAATTTTTTCCATAAGTTTCCTTAAAAAGATGCATATTTTTTATGTCATGTGTGTTATTCGCAATGATGAAAAATCAAAAATGGAAATTTAAACGATTGCGGTGAAGAGTAAGGATTATAACTAAAATCTTCTTTTATTTTTCTTTATGGAAGAGCAGTTGTTTGCTTTTAATGAGGAATTTATCGAAAACAAAGTATACTTCGCGATATATCTTTGTGCGTATTGGACACACACGATAATTTTCTCGATAGAAAAGAGGTTTACAATGGAAATTAAATTAGCAAGAAATGAAATTAATGGAAAACCAAAGACAATTACATTGGACAAAGTGACTGAGATTATTGAAAAAGAAGGGCAAAAGATTTTTTATTTTGATAAAGAAAACTCTCACAAAGACCTTGTATCACTCGTTGAGCATTTTGAAGCACAAGGATTTAGCGTTTATTTAAGAGATATTCGTTACGGTTTGGGAGAGAGCGATTATATGTACGAAGTACATATTCTTTAAGGCTAGATTTTGGGTATTACAGAGGCAAAAAAACTTTACATAGAAACCCTTGGCTGTGCGATGAATGTGCGAGACTCCGAGCACATTATCGCCGAGCTTGGGGATAAAGAAAATTATGTTTTAACCAGTAATCTACAAGATGCTGATCTTATTTTAGTTAATACATGCAGTGTTCGTGAAAAACCTGTAAGCAAACTTTTTTCAGAGATTGGTAAATACAATCTTCAAAAAAAAGAGGGTGCGAAGATAGGTGTATGCGGATGCACCGCAAGTCATTTGGGTAAGGAGATTTTTAGACGTGCTCCTTATGTCAGTTTTGTCATTGGTGCACGCAATGTCTCCAAAATTTCTACAGCAGTTAATACCGAAAAATTCCTCAGTGTTGACACTGACTATGATGAAAGTACTTACGCATTTGGTGAGTACCGCAACAGTCTTTATAAGGCGTATGTCAATATTTCCATCGGTTGTGATAAAAAATGTACCTATTGCATTGTGCCTCAAACCAGAGGCGATGAAATTTCTATCCCTGCTGAACTCATAGTCAATGAAGCGAGAAAAGCTGCTCAAAGTGGGGCAAAAGAGATCTTCTTACTCGGGCAAAATGTGAACAATTACGGTAGACGTTTTAGCGGGAATGTTGAGCGTAGCATGGACTTTTCAGATTTACTCAATCAAATAAGTGAAATTCCTGAAATTGAGCGCATTCGTTTTACTTCTCCTCATCCACTGCATATGGACGATAAATTTTTAGAAACTTTTGCTAATAACCCAAAAGTATGCAAATCAATGCATATGCCATTGCAAAGTGGTTCAACCCATATTTTAGAGCAGATGAAACGTGGTTATAGCAAAGAATGGTTTTTAAATCGAGCTTTGAAACTTCGTGAAATGATCCCAGATGTTTCTATAAGTACTGACATTATCGTTGCATTTCCCGGTGAAAGTGATGCTGATTTTGAAGATACGCTTGATGTGATACGACGCGTTAAGTTCGAGCAAATTTTTGCGTTCAAATACTCTCCACGACCTCTTACAAAAGCAGCTGAATTTACGAATCAAATTGATTCTGAAATAGGATCAGCTAGACTTGAGCGATTACAGCTTCTGCAAGATGAAATTTTAGATGAAATTGCAGAGAGTAAACGAGATAAAGTCTACCCTGTTTATATTGACGAGCTTCGAAATAGTGGCTTTTTGGCAGGACGAAGTGATAATAATGCACTTGTCCAGATTAAAGGTGATGAAAGTTTATTAGGGCAAACCATAAACATTAAAATCACCAATCCTAAACGACTTTCCCTTTATGGCGAAATTGTTCTCTAAAGAGCTTAAACGTAAACTGTTGGTGTGGATTGTTCCACCCCTTGTTTACGCATTAATCAAGCTTTTATTCTTTACGTGTAAAAAGAAATTTTATCTTCCACACAATGGCTCAGAAACCCCTAGTATCTATGTACTTTGGCATGGAGAAATTCTTATGGCAGCCGCTGCCTATAAACACTATACAAAACGCACAGAAGCTGATACGATTGTCAGTAACCATTTTGATGGTGAATTAGTGGCTCGGTTAATGCAACTTTTTGGAGGAGGAACTATTCGTGGAAGTTCGTCCAAAGGTGGCGCTTCTGTTTTACGGCAAGCATTAAAGTCGCTTCAAAAAGGTCGTGATGTTGCTATGACACCTGATGGTCCAAGAGGCCCAAGGCATACTGTCGCGGATGGTGCTGCTGCACTTGCAATGATGAAAAAAGTACCTATTGTTGCTATGAATTGCAATCCAACATCATATTGGAAGATGAAGAGTTGGGATCAGTTTTGCATTCCAAAACCTTTTTGCACGATAGAATTTTATTTTGCAGATCCCTTTTACGTCCATGAATTAACACTCGAAGATGCCAAAGCGTTAATTCAAAAGCGCCTGTTAGAGCACTCGGTTTGATGCACTTAATCCAAATGGTATTGCTTTTGCTTGATATTTTACAAAACTTAAGCAAGATTAGTCTAATATATAGTACAAATTCAAATAAACACAAGAGTAGTGATGTGAACAAAGAGTCAGCAATATGGGCATAAGAACTGTTCTTCAAAAAAAATTTCAGAACCTTTTTGTCGCTATTGTATTAAGTGAAGCAGAATGTATTCTGCGCTGCAAAGTACTTAAAAATGGTGCAATTGCGAAAACTTTTACCAAAACATTTCCTCTTTCATCACCACTTGAAACACTTGATGGTGCCGTTGAAAATTATTTGATGAATTTACAAGATGAGTATCAATTTGTCTATATTGCTTTTTTACTTAATTCTTTAGGGCAAGGTGCTATTGAAGGTAGTGGAAATTCAAGCTTTACAAAACACAATGTTGATATTCAAAATGTTCATAATGTAACACTTTATAATCAATGGTCTACCTATGCCTCTTACATCGAAATCAAATGGGCAAAAAATCTTTTTGCTAACGTAGGACTGGATTTTATCTACTCTCCTTTTATTATTTTAAGCGATTTTATTGTTTCTCAAAAGCTGAAAAATAAACCAACATGTTATCTACTTAACTGCCAAGATTTCTTTGTATTGGCTATTTTTGAAGAGAAAAAATTACATTTCGGCGCTTTTTTTAAAACCCAAAGCGACACATCTTTTACACGTAGCGATGATATCAATGATTGGGAAAATGAGCATGAAGAAGAAGGTGTTCTCGATTCTGAAGAGATGCCTACGATGCCTGTGGAAGAAGATGAGCACGAAGAGCACGATGAAGGTATTGAGGAGCTCAGTGAATTAGGCGAGCTTAGTGAGCTTGAAGATATTGATGATTTGCGCTCCACGGACTCTTTTTCTGACATTGATGAAAAGACAATTGGCTCATTTAGAGGTCTGGAAGGGATCAAAGAAGAAGATATTAGCTTAGAGTTGTATGGACGAGATCTTTTGGTGTATAAATACCTGAAAACAGCTTTAGAAGAGTATTATCATAATCCTTTGTATACGAGTGAATTTATTGATGAGATCATTATTTTCGATGGGTATGAAATTAGCTCTGATTTAATCCATCAGCTTGAAGATGAGCTTATGATGGATGTTGAAGTTCATAAAGTTGATGTCAGTGATCGTATGTGTGACATAGCCATTAAAGAGGTTTTTAAATGAGACTAAGTTTCATAGCTCCTCGCCCTAAACCATTTTTATCACTCTTCAGTAAAATGTGGGTGGTTTTTATTGTTTTAATGTCACTTTTCATGATTATCTTTAATTTTTACATTGTGATTGAGATGAGCTCTTTTAAAAGTGGTGTGGTTGATCTTACAAAAGAGCGTGAAAGACTTGAACTAAAAATCGATGAAGATGATGAATTGATTAGTCTTATTTTACGCCAAAAAGCACTTTCTGAAGAGATTTTTTCTAACAATACTTTGTTAAAAGAGAGTATGAAAAATCTTTTTGATTTAGTTCCCGATCAAATTACGTTACAAAAAGTACAAATGGAACGCAATTCTTTGGTCATATACGGTGTCACGCCAACACAAGATACTTTTAATTTCTTGTTAGCAGCACCTTTAAAATCAATCTTTCATACCAGCAATACAACATTTTACCTCACAAAAGAGGGTTGGTATAATTTTGTAAGTATTAACAAAATTATTGGCGAGGATGGCATACGTGAATAATTTTGATCGTAGTTTAGACAAAATTGATATGATGAAACTGCTTATTTTCTTAACAGTTTTTATGGTTATCACTTTTACGTTTGTTTTTCTAATGATTATTCCCAATATCAAAGATCATCGTGTTTTACAAGCAGAATATAAACGTGTTTTAGTGCATAAAACCAGAGTCGAAAATCTCTTTTTTGAACGTGAAGCAGAGCTTTCAAAATTAAAAGCGGAAAATGTACATATTATTTCTGCGTTCAAACACCCTTTTACACAACAAGAGTTTGTCCGTTATGCAGGAAAGTTTTTTGCGCAAGTTTCTCTTGCGGAAGTGACAAAATCTGAGTATAAAAAAGAGTTTATAGAGTATGAACTTAATGTGACATCTATGCTCAAAACACCGACAAATTTTTACAATTTTTTAGAAGGGCTGAATCGTTACGATAGCATTGTACAAGCAGATTTTCCTATTCATTTAGAATCGAGCAAAGAGAGCATTACTTCTACATTTAAAATCAAGGTTTATGATCTTAACGCAACGCGCTAGGGTCAATGCTTGAAACATACAAATAAGGACGTATTTTTGAAGGAATACGCTCATTTCTGCACAACTCTTTAAACTTTTTATCCATAGTCACAGTAGAGTATGGAGCGATAAAAATCTTCTCTTCTGTAAAACAAACCACAATCTTTCCCCCTATAACACACGTTTTTGTTCGTAAAATTTCATCTCTTTGTGCTTTAGAAGGAAGTAGCCCCAACATTTTTAGAATTTTATCAATTTGCCTAATATTGATCAGATCATCAAGCTCTTTTGGAATGATAAAAAGATCATGAATACGCTTTGGCTGATGCGGTAAAAAGCGTTTTTTATCTTCTTGTAGATACGCAAAACTTTTAGCAATACCTGCTTCATATGCCTCGATGAGAGGGGTTGCATAAGTGTGTCTAAATTGGTTACGAAGGTGGTGTAAAGCATCATTGCTTGCATCGTTAAAGTAGGTAATTTTATGCTCTTCAAGATAGCTTTGAAGAGTTTTTTTGCTGATATGTAAAAGTGGGCGGATAAGCTTATAACTTTCACGCTCTTCAATCTCTTGCATTCCTAGCATTTCCACAATACCCGCACCTCGTGTGAATTGCATTAAAAACCATTCGAGGCTATCGTTTAAATGGTGTGCCGTTAACAGTGTTTCATAACTATACTCTTGGATAATTTTTCCAAAAAAAGCGTAACGTTCTTTGCGTGCTTGATGCTCAAAGTTACTTTGATCAAGTTGACATTTTAATGTAAAAAGTTGTTTATGGTGCTCTCGTGCTAGTTTGCTTGCATACGCCTCTTCGGCATCGCTTTGGTCTCTGGTTTGGTAGTTGACATGGGCAATATCAAAAGGAATGTTATGCTCAATCAGTAAAAAGAAGAGGGCAGTGGAATCTCCACCGCCTGAAAATGCGACTAAATTGTGTCTGTTTCTAAGGTGTGAAAGTGTTGCTTCATGCAACAGTGGTAATGGTTGCAATGAGTTGATCTCCAGCACATTCGGTGATGGTGGCACGGTAACATTTTCCTACTTCAATGTTTTCGATGTCAGAATCATTCACCAAGACTTCACCATCAATGCTAGGTGCCCAAAGAAGTTCACGTGCTCCCATAAAATATTCATGTTCGCTGCTTTCACCTTCAACCAAGATGATGACCTCTTTGCCAACTTCTTTTTCAAAACTTTTTTTGGTTTTGGCTTGTACGCTAATATCTAGTTGTTTAATGCGTTTATTGATCGTTTTGGTCTCTATTTTTTCATCCATTTCAAAAGCACTGGTATCTTCTTCATCGGAATATGCAAAGATATTAACACGGTCAAAATCAAAGGATTTCGTAAACTCAAGAAGCTCATTAAATTCGACGTCGCTCTCTCCTGGATGCCCTACGATAAAACTGGTGCGAATAAAGCTATTGGGTGCTTTACGCATAAGCTCCAATTGCTCGATAATGCGTTCACGCCCAGCTCCTCGTTTCATGCGTTTAAGCATTGAGTCACTGATGTGTTGAATAGGCATGTCAAAGTAGTTATGAAAAAGAGGTGATGCGATAACGCGCTCGATAAGTGCGTTGGATGTTGTTGTTGGGTAAAGGTATAAAATGCGGGCACTCTTAACACCTTCGATTTGTTCTACCGACTCAATAAGTCTGATAAGCCCTTCTTTCTCACCTACATCGCGTAGATAGGAACTGCTGTCTTGCGAGATAAAACTAAAGTCATAAAAACCTTTTGCGACCAGTGCTTTGACCTCTTTAACGAGTGATTCGAGTGTTCGTGAGTGGAGTTTACCTTTGAACCCAGGGATGGCGCAAAAACTACACGTTTGATTGCATCCTTCGGAGAGTTTGACATACGCGTGCGCGTTTGAGCCTGTAATGATGCGCTCTTCTTCACTCTGTAAGTACGTTGCTGGACTAAAGCGATTTTGACGAAGCGCAATGATTTCATCGATTTTATCATAATCACCCACGCCTGTAAAAAGGTCAACTTCTTTCAGCTCTTTGGTCAAATCTTCCTTGTATCGTTCTGTAAGGCAGCCTGCCATAACAAGAACAGATCCCTTTTTACGGGCTTCGTGAAGTGAAAAGATGGTGTTGAGACTCTCTTCTTTTGCAGGCCCGATGAAGCCACAGGTATTGACGATCAGCACGTCTGCCTGAGAGGGATCATCGCACATCTCATAGGCTTGAAGTTTTCCTAACATTACTTCGCTATCAACGAGATTTTTATTACAGCCCAGTGAGACTAAATGTAGTTTTTTCAATGTATTCCTTAAATCCATAAATTATCAATGAGGCGAGTAGTACCGACTTTTGCGCAGACTAAAATGATAGAGTTGCCTATTTCAATAGTGCGTATTGTATCAAAATCACGATTTAAAATCTCCACGTATTCTACATGTAACGTTGAGAGGGTACGTAGCATTTCAGCTTTAATCGTTGCAATATCACGTTCACCTGCAATAATGGCATGTGTTGCCACTTTGAGTGATTCACATAGAAGGAGTGCATCTTTGCGTTCGTCTGCATTGAGGTAAACATTACGACTGGAGAGCGCTAAGCCATCATCTTCACGTACAATTTCACACGGGACAATTTCAAGGTCCAAAAAGAGCGACGCAACCATATTTTGAAGAAGATACAGTTGTTGGGCATCTTTTTTTCCAAAATAGGCACGCGTTGGTTTGGTAAGATTGAAGAGTTTTAAAACCACACGCAAAACGCCATCGAAATGACCTGGACGCGCTAAACCTTCTAACACATAGGCTTTGGAACTTGGTGCTAAGATGGTCGGTTCCATTTTTGAATACATGGCATCAGGATGAGGCATAAACAAAATCGCCACACCCGCAAGTTCACAAATTTTAATATCGGCTTGGGTTCGCTGCGGATAGGTGTTAAAATCTTCTCCTTCTAAAAATTGTGTTGGATTGACAAAAACAGAGACGATGGTATGCTCATTTTCTAAGATCGATTTTTGTATTAAAGAGAGGTGTCCGTTGTGCAAGGCTCCCATTGTTGGGACGAAGCCAATGGATCCTTGAAGCTCTCTTCTTGCTTGGGATAATTCTTCAATGGTTTTTACTATTTTCATTTTAGGCACTTTTGAGTAAAATATAATACTAGACTTCTAAGAAACAGTTCTTATGAGAGGTCTCTTAAATTGAAGCGAGTATTATAGCAAAAGGAAACCATTTGGATAGTTACGAATACACCGAACTTCTCAAAAAATTAACCACGAAAGTGGACAACATCGCGCAGATTATTAAGCCAGAGGATCTTACCTTAAGGCTTAAAGAGATTGAAACGATTGAGCAAAACCCTGAATTTTGGAATGATGCAAAAAAAGCGGCTGAATTACAAAAAGAAAAAACAGCGCTAAACTCTTTACTAAATCGTTACACCAAAGCTAAAAATGTTGTTGTCGATGCCGTAGATTTATACGAAATGGCAAACAGTGAAAACGATGAAGCAACAGTGGAAGAGCTTTACAAAGATGCAGATCATTTGGAAGATCATATTACAAACTTAGAGATTGCCATGATGCTCAGTGGCGAAAATGATAATAAAAACGCCATTATCTCTATTCATCCAGGCGCAGGTGGTACTGAGAGTCAAGATTGGGCAAGTATTTTGTACCGTATGTACCTTCGATGGGCAGAACGCTTAGGCTTTAAGATTGAAGTACTTGACTACCAAGAAGGCGAAGAAGCTGGTCTTAAAGATGTCAGTTTTATCATCAGTGGTGAGAATGCGTATGGCTACCTAAAAGTCGAAAATGGTATTCACCGTTTGGTGCGTATCAGTCCGTTTGATGCCAATGCCAAACGTCATACGTCGTTTAGCTCTGTGATGGTTTCTCCAGAAGTCGATGATGACATCGATATCGTCATTGAAGATCGTGACCTTAAAGTGGATACCTATCGTTCAGGTGGTTCAGGTGGACAGCATGTCAATAAAACAGACAGTGCGATTCGTATCACGCACGTACCAACGGGTATTGTCGTACAGTGTCAAAATGACAGATCTCAGCATAAAAACAGAGCAACTGCTATGAAAATGTTGAAGTCACGTTTGTATGAGCATGAGCTTGAAAAACAACAAGCTATTAAAGACGGTGTTGAAAAGAGCGAAATTGGCTGGGGTCATCAGATTCGCAGTTATGTTTTAGCGCCATACCAACAAGTCAAAGACAATCGTAGCAACATTGCGTACTCTCAAGTCAATAATATTCTAGATGGTGATATTTCAAAAATGATCGAAGACGTGCTTATCGCACAAAAACGCTAATAAAGGATTACAATGCAAAAACAAGCAATCTTAACACAACTAGGTTACAGTGTCACTCCAAACGCAGAAGCGCAACTTGAGCGCGTTATAAACAATACCATAGGCTTTGAGCATATTGAAAAACATCTCATCGCACTCCATGACGCACTTAAAGTGCATCACTCTTTTGTGGCACTGTCTAGTAACAAAGATTACTTCAAAATCAAAAACGAAGCTACGGGTGCTGAGTTGATTGATGAGGTCAATGAAATGATCAGCAAATGGGCAGCAAAATACAAAATTACTTTGGAAAAAGTTCCTAACAAAAACACCTATTATGTCATAGGTTATAAATAACAAAGGCTCTTTATGTTTAAGACAAAATATCTGATTATTTCTTCTGTCGTTGTAGCGGCCTTAGCTGTTACGCCACTTATCGTTTCTCAAAAAGTCGATAGTGTCATTGCAACAAACAGTGCTTTGCTGGAAAAAAATGGTTTAAAGCAGGACATTTTGAGTAAAAGCGGCTATTTGACAGGCAAAAGAGCGTTTAGCCTTGAAGTCGTTGATGCAAAAAAAGCACGTGACTTTTTACTCGCCCAACTCGTTGAAAAAAATGCACAATACAAGCTTTTTGCCCAAAGCCTCAAAGAGGAGAGTGATGCTGGAATTAATAGCGTGTTAGATGGATTGAAATTTAAAGGAGAGATGACAAACTCTAACTTCTTACCAAGTGATGTGGACGTTTCATTATCTCTAGATCAACTCCCAAAATCGCTTCAAGAAGAGCTTGCGAATGATAAAGAGGCAAGCGATATTATTTTACCACTCTTAGCACGTGGTGTCATTGCGGTAGATATGACGTTTAGTAGCGATCAAAAGCTCAAAGAGCTTAAACTCAAAGACATTAAAGAAGAGATCAAATCAGAAGGTGCAACGCTCAACGTTGATACGCAAAAGCAGATGATTTCGCTTAACCAACGAGGCGATGTTGTACAAGGTGTTTTAGGTGTTGCTCAACAAAACCTTGGCGTAAGTGGCGAAATGTTTATGCTCAAAAGTGAGCTCAAAGATTTTATCTATAACTTTAGTTACAAAGATGACCTTAACAACAAAGGCGATATTAGCATTGGCAAATACGTACTTGAAATTAACGATGAATACACCAATGTCAAATTTGATCTTGGAAGTCTCAAAGCGAATAGTAGCGTCGAAGATGTGAAAAAAGACCTTCAAATCAAAGCTGACTATACACTTGATAACATTGCATTGCTTAATAGCACGGAAGATGTGAAGCTTGAAAAACTCTTTTTCAAACTCTTTTTAAGAGGAATTAACGCAGACACAATCAAAAAAGTGCAAGCGGATTACAACACGCTTCTTTTGGGTGCAACGCCTGTTGAAGATAAAGTGCTCATTGATGATTTTGTAGCGCTTATCAATCATGGGGTAAAAGTTGATCTTGGTATCACGTTTAAAGGCTTAACCACAGAGATAGTTAACCTTAAAGATGTGAGTGTTGATACTACCCTAGAGATAGCTCAAAACAGCTACAGCGATAAAGAGAGTCCACTAGCACTTCTTGGGCTTTTGGATGTTACCTCAAAAGTAAAAGTTCACAAAGATGACCGCGAAACACTCGAAGCTATGGGCTTAACTTCAGCTGATGACTTCGCACTTGGCAAGTCTGAGGGTGATTTTTTCATTTATGAAATTGCAATGAAAAAAGGGATCATCAGTGTTAACGGTAAAGTGATCCAATAATTTCAATGAACACAACCTCAAAAACAAATATTTTTGCGCTTGCTCTTGGAGATACACTTTCTCCAAGAGTTTTGCTTGTCTCTTTACTCTCTTTTGTCTTAACCATTATTGTTTTCATTGGAGCTATTTGGCTTTTATTTGGAGGCATGGGTGCTTTATCTGCATGGATAGCGCAAAGTTTGCAAAGTTTTGAGGGAAGCATCGAGCAGAGTTGGTTTTTGAGTATGGTTTCACTTATTTTCATCACCAAAACCATTGTAGCCATTCTCTTCTTTTTTACGTCTGCAATGGTAACATACTATCTTTTTCTAATGGTTTATTCGGTTATTGTAGGACTTTTTGCAGGCTATTTTATTAAAGAGATAAGCTCCATTTATTACCCAAGCGTCAAGTTTTTGGGTATGGGGGTTATGAGCTATCTTTGGATGGTGTTTAAAACGCTTTTATGGACAACCCTGATGTTTGTCTTGCTCTCACCTTTGGTCTTTGTTCCACTGTTCAATTTTGCACTTTTGTTGCCGGTGTTTTATCTGTTTCATAAACTTTTAGTTTTGGATGTGGCTTCGATGGTGAATTCGCGTGAAGAGTACAAAGAGTTAAAACGATTGTATGCAGGGCAAATGAGAGGAATTTCTTTGGTCTGTTTTGCGCTGACCATCATTCCATTTTTAGGTGTCGTGATTTATCCGTATTATGTGATTGTTATGAGTCACTTTGTGTTTCGTAAAACGGAGGCATTACGGGCTTCTTAACAAAGCTCGAAAATGCCTTTTGATCGGTTTTTATAAATGCTTCCATGACATGCGATTGCTCCATGCATGGCAAGATTGACTCCATTTTTCTCTCTGCACATCAAATCACCCAATGCCATCATAAAGTTAGCGGTTGCCTCTACGGTATCGATGCTATAAGGAACCATTGCACCTGTGAGCGTGATGATTTTATCTTTTACATGTAGCGCTAAAAAGGTTGCGGTAACATCCATGGTATCTGTGCCATGCACAATCAAAATTTTACGACATGGTGAGGTTTTAATGGTCTTTACGATTAACTCTCGATCCATTTCGCTCATTTCAAGACTATCTTTATGAATGATATTTAAAAGCTCATACGACGTATTGTGACAATACTGCAAAATAGCTTCCAAGGCTATTCCATCTTGTGGAACTTCAAGTTCACCTTTAAGTGGATTGTAGCGTTTGTTGAACGTACCGCCAGTATTGATGATAAGAATTTTTTCCATGTTTAAACTTTTTGTCGAATTTGAATTTTTTGAGGATCAAAAAGCTCTGTTGCTCTTTGAACAAAAGGGGTGTTAAGAACTTCTTTGGCGTCAATTTCAACTTTCCCTGCCATCATTGCACCCGTTGCACAACTTTCACTTTGTGGTTCGTTGTCAAACTCAAGGCTTTCCATCATAGAAGAACTTTGATCATTTGCACTGAGTTCTGCTTCACTCATTTGTGCTTCATAGTTAGGGTCAAACGAAGGCTCAGGTTGTGGCTCTGATGGAAGTGCTTGGATTTTATTGATTTTTATTTTTGTTTCTAAGCCGAAAACTTCTTGTACAAAATGTTTGATGATGCTGTAGTACGTATTGAGTGTTTTACTCGCTTCGCCTTCCGCACTTGAGGTGAGGGTGAGTTGCTCATCTTCAAAGCTTACAAAACGAATGCAATTTTTGAAACATTCACCCAGTTCTGCGTTACGGTCAAGTAGTTTGTCGCAAAGGCGTTCAAACAGCATTCCTGACGTGACACCTTGATCTTTTACCTGTAAAACTTCTTCGACTACCTCAGGCTCTGTAAGAGGTGTTTCCGCGCTTTGCGCTACTTCGGCTTTAACATGTGATGCAGGGAGTCTAAATTTCTCATTTTCAAGTGAATCTATCATCTCTTCGATGGTTTTGATGTTGGTTGCTTCGATCATTTTAAAGAAAATCAATGAAAGCACAAACCCATTGTTGGCATTGATGTAAAGAAGGCTTTTGGATTCACTTAATATTTTGAAAAAACGCTCATATAAAAGGGTTGAAAAACGGCGATCTTGTGCAAAAAAAGCATTTTTAAGATAGGCGATTAATTCATCAATGACAATTTCACACTCATAACTTTCAAGCTCTTTAATGATATGGAGCATTTCATTTTTATTGCCACTTAAAATAGCGGTAAAGATAGTCTCTAATTGGTTTGGATCAAGAAGTCCCAGCATCGTTGCCACATTCTCTGGGGTAATGTAGCCTTTGGAAAAAATAATGGCTTGATCTAAAAGTGTCAAAGTGTCACGAAGTGAGCCATTTCCAGCACGAGAGAGCATTTCAAGTGCTTCTTTTTCGTACTCGATGTTTTCAAGATTGAGTATATGGCAGAGGTGATTAACAACATCGCTTTGTTTGATCTGTTTAAATCTAAAATGTTGAGCACGCGATAAAATCGTTGCAGGCAGTTTTAAAGGATCAGTCGTTGCAAGGATAAATTTAACATAACTTGGAGGCTCTTCCAATGTTTTCAAAAGCGCATTAAACGCTTGAGTGGTCAGCATATGGACTTCATCGATGATGAAGATTTTGAAACGAGCACTGGTGGGTTTGTATTTGGTACTCTCGATCAATTCACGAATATCGTCAATTCCTCGGTTAGATGCGGCATCCATTTCGATGATGTCGATGTGACGGTTTTCGTTGGCACTGAGACAGTGTTCACACACTTCGCATGGCGTAGACGTTGGACCTTGGTCGCATACGAGCGCTTTAGCAAAGATACGCGCTGTTGAAGTCTTTCCGCTACCTCTAAGTCCTGAAAAGAGATAGGCGTGTGAGAGCCTATCTTGGTTAAGTGCTAATGAAAGTGTTTGGGTGATAGACTCTTGGCCGATCAACTTTTCAAACGAGGAAGGACGATATTTTAGAGCAAGTACTTGATGTGACACGTAAAGACCTTTGTCTGATTTATAACCAATTTTACACTATTTTGAGATTTTTTCCAAAACCTCATTCTGCCAACATTGTTGGCAAGCTATAGTGCCATAGTGGCTAACGTAGTCAAAAAAGCTTTGCTTTTTTGACATTCTGAACTAGGCTTTAAAAAAAAGTCTAGTCATTCATAATCGAAAGTAGTTCTTCATTGTCCTTGGTTTTAAGCATCTTAGCATACAAGAATTTAAGTGCTTCAATGTCATCCATTTGGCTAATAGCACTTCTAAGTGCCCAGATTTTTTGAAGACGATCAGGGGTGAGAAGAAGTTCTTCTTTACGTGTTCCTGATTTCATGATGTTAATCGCAGGGTAAATACGACGATCGGAGATATTTCTATCGAGAACGATTTCGCTGTTACCCGTACCTTTGAACTCTTCAAAGATAACTTCGTCCATTCGACTTCCAGTCTCAATCAATGCGGTTGAAATGATGGTCAAACTACCGCCATCTTCGATATTTCTCGCCGCACCAAAGAAACGTTTTGGTTTATGTAGAGCGTTCGCATCCACACCACCACTGAGTACTTTACCACTTGAAGGCGTTACCGTATTGTAAGCACGCGCAAGACGGGTAATAGAATCTAAAAGGATAATGACATCTTTGCCCATCTCAACGCGACGTTTTGCTTTTTCGATAACAAGGTTTGCTACGCGAACATGGTTCGATGCTGGCATATCAAAGGTAGAGCTATACACTTCACCTTGAACACAGCGTTGCATATCGGTTACCTCTTCTGGGCGCTCATCGACAAGTAAAACGATGAGTTCTGACTCAGGGTGATTACGAGCAATTCCGTGTGCAAGTTCTTTCATAAGTTCCGTTTTACCACTTCGTGGAGGTGCAACGATTAGACCACGTTGTCCTTTACCAATTGGGGTAAAGAGGTCAAGTACACGACCAGTGATTTTCATCGGATCGTATTCAAGTTTGATTTTTTCGGTTGGATAAAGGGGTGTTAGGTTTTCAAAAAGAGGGCGTTTTTTGCTCTCTGCAAGAGGTAAGTAGTTGATCGCTTCGATTTTAAGAAGGGCGTAGTAACGCTCTTGATCTTTGGGAGGTCTAACTTGTCCTGTGACGATGTCACCGGTACGAAGTGCAAATTTTTTGACTTGAGTACTGCTTACATAGGCGTCATTGGCACTGTCTGAAAAGTTGGCGTCCGTAGCACGTAAGAAGCCATAACCTTCACCAGCAATCTCTAAGATGCCCGTAAATAGGATAAATCCGCCTTGGTTGACTTGTGATTTTAAGATTTCAAACATCAAATCTTGGCGTTTTAATTCATTTGGATTTTCGATGCCAAGTTCAGTTGCGATCTCTAAAAGTTTTTCAAGAGGAGTGGTTCTAAGACCCTCAATTTTGTAGCCATCAACAGGAACGTGGGTTCGTGATTTGTTATAGTGAGTTGGTTTTGCTTGGACGTTTCCGTTAGTGTTACCGTTTGGTTGGGCTGAATTTGCGCAGGTTTGATTGTTTGAGGTAGGAGTGTTTCCGCTCATTGTGCCTTCTTTGTTGTTAGTTTGATCGTTCATGAAGCTAGAGTCTCTTGTATGGTGAAAGGATTCCCAAAGTATAGAGTTGCTTGAGTCGATTGTTATGAGACTACTTTGTGAGAATTCTAAAAAGTAGTGATGGCGTAATTTTAGTCAAAGCGAAAGGATTTGTCAAGGTGGGCTAAAGAGAAAAAAGATAAAATGGCGCTCATAAATTGTGAACAGCAAAGAAGTGAAAAATGAATGATTTAGCGCATTTGGCGATTATTATGGATGGTAATGGAAGATGGGCACAGCGTCAAGGCAAAGAGCGCTCATATGGGCATAAAGAAGGGGCTAAAAAGGTACGGGAGATTACCAAATATGCTGCAAAAATTGGCATTCGCTATTTGACACTTTATGCCTTTAGTACCGAAAATTGGGATCGTCCTAAAGCGGAAGTTACCGTTTTGATGAAACTTCTCTCCAAATACCTTCGCAGTGAAATTCCAACGCTCTTAGAAAATAATATTCGTTTTGATGTCATTGGCGATATGAGCAAATTTTCTGCTTCGCTTCAAAAAGAGATCGCTTATGCTAAAGAGATGACGGCACACTGTACAGGGCTTCGCCAAATCCTTGCTATCAATTACGGGGCACACGATGAAATCCTTCGCGCTATCAACAAATCTATACAGACAAACGGTGAAATCACCAAAGAAATTTTAGAGTCCAACCTTGACACAGCAGGTATTCCTGATGTCGATGTCCTCATTCGTACAGGGGGTGACTGCCGCCTTTCCAACTTCTTACTCTGGCAAGCAGCTTACGCAGAACTTTTCTTTAGTAAAACCCTTTGGCCAGACTTTTCCGTGGGAGAACTTGAAACAATTATTTCGGAATACAAATCAACCGAAAGAAGGTATGGCAAGATTTAACTATAGAACAAAATCGTGACACTTTAAAATTTGCTATAATTAGAAAGAATTACAAATATTACTAAACAAAATAGTGTTATACTTACATGTTGGTCGTTTGATGATTCGTTAAATTATAGTGAGTTGTCATGAAAAAAGTTGTTGTAATTGTTCTATTTTGTTTATGTCAATATCTTTATGCAGAAGAGGCACTCCGCCTTGGGATTTTAGCGTTTCGCCCAAAAGAGCAGGCTTTGATTCAGTGGCAACCTTTTGCAACGTATCTTCAAGATGCTATTGGGAAACCTATTGCTCTTCAAATCTACAATTACCCTGAATTTACACAAGCCGTTGCTGAGGCTAAAGTTGACATCATTTTAACCAATCCTGGGCATTACATCGTTTTGAAAAACAAGTATAAACTCTCCGCACCTCTTGTTACGCAGATTACCCAAAAAAACGATACAACACTCACTCAATTTGCAGGCGTTATTTTCACACGCAACGATGCTCCCATTGCATCACTTCATGATTTAGAAAATAAAAAGATTGCTTTGACCGATACCGATTCTTTAGGTGGCTATCAGATGCAAGCCTATGAGCTGGCAATCAACGGTATTGTGTTGAAAAAAGAGCAGATACTCGCAACAGGTATGCCCCATGATAAGGTCATAGATGCGGTTCTCTCACATCAAGCCGACGTAGGCTTTGTCCGTACCAATGTGCTTGAAGATATGGCACAAGAAGGCAAATTTGTTTTATCGGACATTAAAATTATCAATGAACAACATGATGCCCATTTCCCTTATATTTACTCTACCAGACTTTACCCCGAATGGCCTTTAGTTGTTGTCCCTGAATTAGACGAGCACATAGCACGTGCGCTAACCATTGCATTACTCTCTCTGCCTTCACAAAGTGAAGCTGCAAGAAGTGCTCAGATTTATGGTTTTACAGTTCCTGCGGATTATAAAGGGGTTGAAGATGCCTTAAGAACGCTTCGTGTAGCACCTTTTGAAGGTGTTCCAAAATTTACACTCGCTGATTTTTGGGCACGTTATTCCCAGTATATTTCACTGGGACTTTTTGTTGTTCTTCTCGCTATTATGATCGTTGGAACACAATTGTACAGGCAAAACAGACGCATTCGTCACAATGAAAAGCATTTACTTTTGGTTCAAGACAATCTCCAAAGTACCCTTGATGCCATCCCTGATGCACTGTTTGAAATGAACCTTGATGGTGTTTATTATCGTGTAGGACGCTCATACGCACATCGCGAGTTTCCTCTGTCTGAAAATATTGGCAAAAGTGTCGATGCGATTTACCCACCGCACGTTGCGTCTGTTTTTAAGCAAGCATTGCAAGATGCTAACAGGGAAGGTCATGTTTTTGGCTACCAATATGCACAAGAAGAAAGTGGTCAAACACGCTGGTTTGAACTCTCTGTCGCAAAGAAAAAAGAGTCTCATGCGGTAGCACATTTTATTGTTTTGTCGCATGAAATTACACGCCGTAAAGAGGCAGAAGCAAAACTAAAACTCGCAGCCAGTGTGTTTACCTATGCACGTGAGGGTATTATGATTACCAATGCTTCCGGTGAGATTGTTGAGGTCAATGAAACATTTAGCTTGATTACGGGTTATGCATACCAAGCCGTCGTAGGGCAAAATCCACGCATTTTGAAGTCAGGCAGACAAGGGGAGTTTTTTTACAAACAGATGTGGCATTCATTGCTTGAAAAAGGGCATTGGTATGGGGAAATTTCCAACCGCCGTAAATCAGGTGAAGTCTATATACAGATGACGAGCATCAGCGCTATTTATGATGAAAAGGGTGTTGTTCAGTCTTATGTTGCCCTTTTCACAGACATAACGACAATGAAAGAGCATGAAAAACAGTTAGAGTATATCGCGCATTATGACGCACTTACCTCACTTCCCAATCGTGTTTTATTTGCAGACCGCTTAAGACAAGCAATGGTACAAACGGAGCGAAGAAAAAAAGAGCTTGCCGTTGTGTATCTTGACCTTGATGGTTTTAAAGTCATCAACGACCAATACGGTCATCATATAGGCGATGAGCTTTTAGTGACACTGGCTGGGCGCATGGAAGCGGCTCTTCGCCAGAGCGATACCATCTCGAGGCTTGGTGGTGATGAATTTGTAGCTGTTTTAGCAGATCTCAACAATCAAGATGAGTGTAGGCCTATTTTAGAGCGTTTGCTTCAAGCAACGTCTGATCCTGTTGTCATCAATAACCACATTATTCAAGTTTCAAGTAGTATTGGTGTCACACTTTACCCCAAAGATGGGGTGGATGCAGACCAACTGCTTCGACATGCAGACCTTGCTATGTACCAGTCAAAACAATCAGGAAAAAACCGTTACCACTTTTTTGATATAGAGTATGACAAAGCGATGAAACAGCACAATGCACATCTTGAAGATGTATTGTCTGCCATTACAAATGATGAATTTGTGCTTTACTATCAACCTAAAGTCAATCTCAAAACGCACAAACTTGTCAGCCTTGAAGCCTTGATCCGCTGGCAACACCCTCAAAAAGGCTTTTTGCTTCCACACGCTTTTTTACCTATTGTGGAAGATCATATTTTGAGTATTAAGCTGGGTGAATGGGTGATTGAGCGAGCGTTTAAGCAGATGAGCGCTTGGATAAAAGAAGGGTTTATGATATCGGTAAGTATTAATGTCGGTGCACGTCAACTGCAAGATCCAAGTTTTACAGAGTACTTGAAAACGATGTTGCGTCGCTACCCCGATGTGCCTGCGCATCTTGTTGAACTTGAGATATTAGAAACAAGTGCGCTTGAGGACATGGTACATGTTTCACAAATCATGCACGAGTGCAAAGCACTAGGTGTTCGTTTTGCATTGGATGATTTCGGTACAGGGTATTCATCGCTCAGTTATTTGCGAAAATTACCCATTGATATTTTGAAAATCGACCAAAGTTTTATTCGTAATCTTTTACATGATAACGATGATCTGGCTATTGTTGAGGCGATTATTGAGCTTAGTAAAGTGTTTGGCCTGAGTGTCATAGCCGAAGGGGTTGAGACGCCAGAACATGCGGAATTGCTCTTAAGCCATGGCTGTGAGTTAGCACAAGGGTATGGTATTGCTTATCCGATGCATCCTGATGCTATTATTATTTGGAAAGATTCAAGTCCTTATATCAAAAACTCTTGATTGAGATCAATCAATGACATAAATACCTCCTCTTGCTAAGATGCTGAAAATTTTAAAAAGAGGATAGAAAATGTCTTTAAACATGTTATGTGATCAATGCTCTATGAGTGCCATCAATGGCTGTGGTTCTAAAGGTCAAGATGTAGGAACGTGTGGCAAAGATGCCAACTTGGCAAAACTTCAAGACATCATGATTTACGGTCTTAAAGGTTTGAGTGCGTACAGAACACACGCCAATGAATTTGGTGCAAACACTAAAGAAGTCGATGACGTCATCGCTCAAACACTTTACTTCACTCTTACCAACGTTAACTTCAACTTTAACGACCACATCGCTCAACTGATGAAAATCGGCTCTGCTGGTGTTAAAATGATGGACATCCTAAGTGATGCACACACCTCTCACCTTGGCGTTCCAACCCCTGTTCAAATCAGTCAAAACAAAGCTGAAGGTAAAGCGATCTTAGTAAGCGGTCACAATCTTGACATGTTCCTAGAGCTTTTGAAACAAACAGAAGGTAAAGGCATCAATGTTTATACGCACTCAGAAATGCTTCCAGCACATGCGTACCCTGAACTTAAAAAATACCCTCACCTTAAAGGTAACATCGGTAAATCATGGTTTGATCAAACTAAACTCTTTGAGCAATGGGGTGGAACTATCATCGTAAACACAAACTGTATCGTTCCTCCAAAATCAAACTCAACCTATGTTGATAGACTCTACACTTACGACATCGTAGGCATCAAAGAGGGCAAAAAAATCCAAAACAATGACTTCAGCGAAGTTATCGCTCAAACATTAGCACTTCCCGATGTTAAAGGTTTTGACAGCGAAGAGACTCTCGTAACAGGTCACCACTATAAAACCATTCTTGGTCTTGCACCTCAAATTCTTGAAGCCGTTCAAGCAGGTAAAATCAGCCAGTTCTTCGTCATCGCAGGTTGTGACGCTCCAGGAAGTGGCGGCGAATACTACAGAAAAATGGCAGAGAGCCTTCCAAATGACTGTGTCATCTTGACGTCTAGTTGTGGTAAATTTAGATTTAACGACATCGACTTTGGAACCGTTGCAGACACAGGCATCCCTCGTTACCTAGACCTTGGTCAATGTAATGACAGTAACGGTGCTGTTCACATCGCTCTAGCCCTTGCTGGCGCACTTGGCGTTACAGTACACGATCTTCCAGTTTCTATCGTTCTTAGCTGGATGGAGCAAAAAGCCGTTCTTATTCTTCTAGGACTCTTTAGCCTTGGTATCAAAAATATCTACCTCGGACCAAAACCACCACAATTTGTCAACGATGACATCTTCGCTTTCTTGCAAGAGAACTTTAACTTGCATTTGACCGATGAAGCGGCAAGTGACGTTGAAAAATTACTTCTTAAAAAACCTGCTTAAGGTTTATATGTAAAGATGGGGAAGCCTTGAGAGAGGCTTTCTTGATTTTATTTTTTATCGGGTGCGTTTAATGTCAACAACATCTATCTTTGTCCCAAACAATGTTTTCGCCTTTTATTTTATTGAATTCTCTTAAAACTTTTTTATTAATAGTAAGTGTCTTATGTGTCGTTTCAAAAACAAATTCGTTACCAAATTTTTCTTTGATAATCTCGATAAGTCCATCTTGAGGTAAAGAGCCATTTTTCTTTATTTCATTTAACATAAAACTAGCAACATCTTTTACGGTCATCATAATTTCTTTTTTTACGTATCTTATAAGTCTGTTACATCATACAAAAAATATCATTTAATGAAGAAAAGATAGTCAGTTAGTGCCTTAAAGCTTTTTGCTATTTTGTTTACATGTAAAGATTTTATCTTTTAAATTTCTATTATTTATTGCATTGGTATAGCGAAAGTTAAAAGTTTAGCTCTAACCTATAAAATTATGAGATTAAAACTAAGCAAAAGGTTAAAAATGAGGTTACGACCCCTTTTTAACTTTATTTGCAAAATCTACCTCTATCTTTGAAGTTTGCTTTTTTTTCCATCTTTTGTGATTTTTCTATCTCTTTTATCGCTCTTTTTATTTCTAATAAGGTGTCTTGACCATAATCAGTTTGACTATATACATTCAAAGCTTTATTAAAAAACTCAAGTGCTTTTGTGCAAAACTTTTGCTCTTTATATACCCAAGCTATATTATTGTAAGTTGTAGCGGTGCTAGGATGATTTGACCCTAGTATTTTTTCGTATATCTCTAAAGCTTTTTCATACCACTCCAAGGCTTTATCATAGATGCCTTTTGATTTATATACCAAAGCTATATTATTGTAAGTTGTAGCGGTATCAGGATGATTTGACCCTAGTACTTTTTCATTTATCTCTAAAGCTTTTTCATACCACTCCAAGGCTTTTTCATAGATGCCTTTTGAATAATATACCCCAGCTATATTATTGTAAGTTGTGGCGGTATCAGGATGATTTGACCCTAGTACTTTTTCGTATATCTCTAAAGCTTTATCATACCACTCCAAGGCTTTATCATACCCCTCCAAGGCTTTATCATACCCCTCCAAGGCTTTATCATACCCCTCCAAGGCTTTATCATACCCCTCCAAGGCTTTATCATAGATGCCTTTTGAATGATATACCAAAGCTATATTATTGTAAGTTGTGGCGGTATCAGGATGATTTGACCCTAGTACTTTTTCATTTATCTCTAAAGCTTTTTCATACCACTCCAAGGCTTTATCATAGATGCCTTTTGAATGATATACCCTAGCTATCTCATTGTAAGTTGTGGCGGTGCTAGGATGATTTAACCCTAGTACTTTTTCCCTTATCTCTAAAGCTTTTTCATACCACTTCAAGGCTTTATCATAGATGCCTTTTGAATGATATACCCCAGCTATATTATTGTAAGTTGTGGCGCTATCAGGATGATTTGACCCTAGTACTTTTTCCCTTATCTTTAAGGCTTTTTCATACCACTCTAAGGCTTTATCGTAATTGCCTTTTGAATCATATATGACACCTAAGATAGCATAGCTTTTAGCAAGATATGCTTCATCATTAGGTTCTTTCATATTTTCTTTTCTTTTTTTTGACTCATTTTGTATAGTTAAAGCTTTGGCATACTTAGCCAAAGAATAGTACAAATATGTCAAAGAATCTAAAAGTCCAGCGATATATCTATCTTGTTTTTTTTCATATAGATTTACAAAAGACTCTATCACAGGTATATAATTATGTAACAAGTTTGCAATCAATGCTGAATCATCAGGGTCAATATAGGTAGCAACTGTTTGAAATATTGGGCATATTTGCTCATACTTCAATGGATATTCGCTGAGTATAAAAGTCTTTATAATTTGATGCAATTTGTATTGGTTCTCTTTTTGAGTCAACCAACCTCTATCTACCAACTTTTGTAATTCAACTTTTTTAATATTTAAGAGTTTGGAAAATATTTCAAAATCTATTTCAATAGATGGGAAAATAGCTAATTTTTGTAAAAGTATTTTTAACTCTTGATTGGTCTCTTTTTCAAATTGAGTATTAAATCTTTTATGTAAATGTTCTTGAAAAGTTTTATTATCTTTAGAATCAATCTTGACCAAAGTATTGTTTTTTATCTCTTCTCTTAACTCATCAAGAGTTAGATACTCTCTTTGCAAAGATTTTGCGGTTAGATTGATAAATAAAGGATGATAATCCAAATAATTTAATATATCTTCAATATTTTCATCTGTTCCATAGATGCTTACAAAAAGTTTTTGTGCATCTTCGTGGGTCAATGTTTCAAGATTTAGTTGATGTTTTGTATCAATATCTTTCAATCGTGTTGTAAAGAGTAAATCAAAATTGGTATTTAACACCTTGATTTTCTCAAAATCTTCTCTATTCTCTAGATTATCTATTAAAAATAAATTTTTAGAAGGAAACTCTTGAAGTCTTCTCAGAATAGCTTCAAAACTATCTAGTTGAAATTTTTCTTTAAATTTGATGATAAATGCCTCTTCTATAGATATTTCAGACGATAGTTCTATAAAAGCAATTTTTTTATACTTATCTTTTTGCTGATGAAAATATTCATAAGATAACTCACTTTTACCTACTCCACCTATACCATTGACTATATAAATAAGATTATTAGCCGTAAGATTTTTTTCAATCTCTCCTAGCTCTTGTTTCCTACCTATAAAATCAGGATTGATAGGTGGTAAAATAGTAAGATTTCTTTCTTCTTGCTGTTTTTGTTCAGTTTTATCAGTTGTCTTTTTTTTGATTTTTTTATATTCAAATAAGGGATTCCAAGGATATGCTTTCCCATCCACTTCGTTGTTCTCACCATTTGCCCAAACGATAGGTAATGTGTTATTCGGGCATTGATGAGAGTATGCAATTAGGAGTGCAGTATCTTTATATCCTAAAGGATGGCTTGAATATACATTTTTCCCCAACTCTTTTAAAAGTTTTATATCTGAAGATGTAAGACTATTTTCATCTTGATGTTTATAAATATTTTTTGTTGATTGGAAGTTAGGTTGGATTAAGGCAATCTTTGGAAACTCTTTTTTAAATCTTTCTATGGCAGTATTTGTCATAGTGATACTTATAATTGCACAATTTTCTTCTTTGATTGTATTTATAATCTCTTTAAACTCCGTGACAAATTGATTTCCAGTTCCATGTGTATCATTGAAAAATATAAAAAAATTATTTTTATCAGTTATTACATTATCTTTAAGCTCTGATTTTCTAGATATATTTAATTCTAATAACCCCCAATTTTTCGCTATATCATAAATAAAACGATTGGAACTATCATCAGGTCTATTTGAGCTAACTAAAACTATATTATCACGAGAGAGTCTATGCATTGCTTGTTCTATTTGTTTTTTATAGATTTTTATAGCATCAATTGATTTTTTGTTCGTACGGTAGTCTATTAAAAAAAATATTTTTAGTGCGAGTTCATATTGAATTTCATTAGAAAAATTTGAGAACCAATCTACAACCGTCTGTTCAGTAAGTTCATATTCATTAATCTTATCAACAATTTTTTTTAATGTTTCTTTAGACTGTTGAGACAACCAAGGATGCGAAGATAAAATGCCATTCATTAAGAATCCCTAAATAATATTTTCATTAATTATATCACACTTCAAGCACGTGCTCTTAGCCAATAATTTTAATTTCTATATCTAGTCACTTACAGTTCCAAACAAGTGACTAAGCAACGTAATTTTAATTTATACCCATTCATTAGACATATCATTTACAACATTTCTACACTTTGGATACCCGCTACATCCGTAAAACGCTTCTGCTGTTTGTCTATTGTGTCTTAAAACCATCTCTTTGCCACATCGTGAGCATGTTTTAGTTGATGATGTTGGCGTTGGTTTTGCATTGTATCGCTCATACAAGTTGGCAACATGTTCTCTATCGGTTTAAAAGCTTTGTTTGAGGCGCTTTTGGTTTAGGGTTCCTATCGTCATGTTAAATTGATAGGCGGAGAGTTTTTTTTCTTGGAAAGATTCAATGTAAGACGTGTATTTTGCATTGATAAAAACATTTTTTGGCATAGTTGTTTTAAACTCGCAATCACCAATGAAAACAACGATTGGAATAATGCTTTCTGTGGGTAACGCTAATATCTCTTCTAAGGCTTTGGTATGGCGATAGTTTTGACGTAAAGGGTTTTGAAAGCGGTGTTTTTCTTTAAAGATTTGCTGTGTCCACTTTTCTTGGTGCTCATCTCCAAAAATCCACCCTTTCATGTTTTTTGTCTCAATCACAAAAACGCTGAAGCGTGAGACAATGACATGATCTATTTGGGTGGTTGAGCCATCATTTAATTGCAAAGTGATGTTTTTAATATTGACATATTTTTCTTTGTCAAGGCGCAAAGAAGTCGCAACATTGACCATAAATTCTCCAACTTTGCCTTCCATCCACGGTGTTTTAAATAAAATGCCTAGTACAAAAACAGAACCAAGAAACCAGAAAATCACTTTATTTTCCTTTACATGTAAAAAATAAAATCACCATTATTGTGTCTACTTTTAAACACCCACAACCTCAATCACATCCTCACCCACTTCAACTCTCTCACCCGAAACGATTTTAGCCCGTTTCCTCGTTTCCACTTCGCCATTTCGTGTAACTTGTCCTTCTTCGATAAGCGTTTTAGCGTGTGCACCACTCTCGGCAATTCCCATCACTTTGAGCAGTTTAAATAACTCTATGTACTCTTCATCCAATTCAAATTTCATTTTAATCCTTTTGTTTTGATAATAATATCCGAATCTCACTTTACATGTAGACCGCTCAAACCTCCTCTAAAGTGAAAACATTCTACAATGGCACAAAGACTAAAAGGATGCTAAACGATGCCATTTTCAACGCTCAAACTCTGCCCCGAAATCCAACAAGCGCTTGTGGAGGTGGGTTTTTCAGCACCAACACCGATTCAAGAAAAAGTGATTCCCCTTGTTTTGGCGCGTCAAGATGTCATGGCACGTGCGCAGACAGGAAGTGGGAAGAGTGCTTCGTTTGTATTGCCTATTTTGGAGCTTTGGAGTCAGAATAAGGGCGAGGGGAAAGCGAAGATAAAAGCGCTGATTTTAACGCCGACACGTGAGCTTACCACACAAGTGGCAGAAGCGTTTACGAGTTTTGGAAAGTTTTTACCAACGAAGCCAAAAGTGGTGAGCATCATTGGTGGGGAGAAGATCGGTGAGCAACTGTACGACATCCAGCAAGGGTGCGACATTGTAGTGGCAACATCGGGGCGATTGCTTGACATCATGAGTAAAAAGCAGATTAATTTAGCGCATGTGGAGTTTTTTGTCCTCGATGAGGCAGACAAGATGCTCGACCTTGGATTTGAGCAAGAGCTTAGCTCCATCCTTGAAGCCTTACCTGCCAAACGACAAAATCTTCTTTTTTCAGCGACTTATCCTGCGAAAATGCAAGCCATTGCCTCTAAGATAACCAAAAGCGCTGTGGACGTGAGCATCGAAGCAGAAGCCCCAACGGTGGCGTTGATACAACAGCGTGTCATTGAAGTCAGTCATGAAAACAGAGCGCCTCTGTTACGCCAACTTTTGCGCGAAAACAAATGGGAACTCGTTTTAGTATTTATGGCAAATAAACGCGCGTGTGACAATATCGCTGTCAAGTTTCGAAAGCATGGTTTTCGAGCCGAATCTTTTCATGGTGATCTCATCCAAGAAGACAGAGCGTGGACACTTAAGTCATTTAAAGAGCGAAAGATTCGCATTTTATTTGCCACCGACATCGCTGCGCGAGGACTTGACATCGACGATGTGCACTGTGTCATCAACTTTGATTTGCCGCGTGCTACGGAAGATTACATTCACCGGATTGGGCGAACGGGGCGTGCGGGTAAAAAGGGCTTGGCTATCTCATTTATCGACCATGTTGATAAGGCACATTTTGCGTTGATTGAAAAACGATGTGGGATAAAATTTGAAAAAGAGCAGATCAAAGGTTTTGAGTTAGAAGGCGAAGCACCTCAAAAAGAGAAGGGAAGTGCGCCCATCAAAGGCAAGCGCAAAAGTAAAAAAGACAAGTTAAGAGAGCAGGCTGGAGAAGCCTGACTCACAACTTTTAAGCAACGATAGCCGCTTTTTTAACTTCGAGTCTATCGTACATATCGAGAATATTGACATAGTGTTGGTGTAGGCTTACATCGATGAGGTAGGCTTTACCATCTAAAATGTTTACGGCATGTTCGACTTTTTCTTTACCAAAAATGTCCCAAAGAGCACTCTCATATTCCGCCCAAACAAGTTCTTGCTCCCTTAAAGAGAGTATTTCGCACAGAAGCTTACTCATAGGGTTTTGACTAAAAGAGAGAAGCATTTGTGCCTCTTCATAATTTTCCAAAAGCAGGTGAACTTGTGCTTTGAGGTCAATCATCTGAAAGTTTTGCTCGAAAATGACACCGATGTATTTTTCCATATTGAGGGAATCTTCAAGTGGGTCGATGGTTTCCAAAAGCACCTCATGGTTTTCCTCTTTAAAGTTGAGCACAGAAGAGCGAATGAATTTGCCGCAGTTACGGTTTTGGTAAACCATGTCTTCAATGGGGTAAACCTCGGAGATGCTAGGTACGATCATCTGGCAAGAGTAAAAATTCAAGTAAGTGTATTCTCTTAAGTAAATCTCTTTGTCCATCGACTTAACGATGTCGCACAAAAAGGCGTATTCATCAGCACTTCCTGCACCTTCATAAGTCCAAGATGCGTACTCAAAACTTTTGGTTGCACTTAAAAAACCAAAGCCCATTTTACCGTTAGAGTCGATGAAGTGTGCTTCGAGGTTGAAGCTATCTTCCACGATGCTCATGTCAAATGTTGGCATCTCAAACGCGTCAAGATTTTCAACACCTCGTCCTTGCATCAGCTCACTCATGGTGCGCTCCAAAGAAACCTCTAAAATGGGGTGTGCGCCAAACGAGACAAACAGTGTACCATTGCGTGGGTTAATGAGCGAGATGGCGGTTACGGGGAATTTCCCACTCAAAGAGGCATCTAAAATTTCGACGATAAAGCCCGCATTTCTAAGCTCTACCAAATCAGACTGGAGTTTTGGAAAAGAAGTGATGATGGCTTCTGGGTACTTTGGAAGTGCATAACCATTTTTAATGATTTCCATTTTGGCATGACGCTCAAAGATCTCGCTAAGTGCCTGTACTTTGGCTTCATCGGGGGTGTTGCCACTGGCGAGTCCATTGCTCACATAAAGATTGCTGAGGATATTGATGGGAATATAAACTTTTTCTTGACCAAAAAAGCTTTGAAACGGAAGTGCTACAACTTTGTCGTGGTAGTCACTGTTAAAGTCGACCAAGTCTTCGTTGCTCATATCATTCGACGGATTGTAGATACCATATAAAGAAGGACTAAGATACTCTCCGCCAAACTCAAATACTTTTTGGTCAGGATAGTACGCACGGTTTGGAAGATGAAAGTCGATGAAACAGTTATTGGTTTGAAGGCGCTCGATATATTCGCCCAGTGCACTTGCTTTGGAAGAAAGAGAAAGCGTACCTTTCCCGTTAGAATAAATATGATTAGGTGCTTCAACAGAGGCAAGATTGACGGAGTAGCAGTTTTTAAGAGGGTGTTTTTCACTTGCAAAGGTCATGCCACAGCCAAGATCGCTTAAAACAGTTTCCATTTTTAAAATAGAGGCTTCGAGTGACGCATTTTTTGAGAGTATGTTCATAATGTAAAAATTCCTTTTGGTTGCAACGCGATATGATAAAAATAGGTAAAAATTGAGTAGAGTTTGGAGTAACAGGGAGGGAATAGAAGTTTAAAACTTCCATTTTAACCGCGTTAAAATCAATTCGAATGGTGGAGATGTGGGGGATTGAACCCCAGTCCAAAAATAGCCACCTATGACGTCTACATGCTTAGATATTGTTGATAGTGTTTAATTTTGCTTCGTACAACAATCAGAAAACTACGCAAAACGAGCCTTTAACTTCGCTGCATGTAAAGGCGTTCATGCAGTATATCTATCATAGCTATGATACTTCCCAATCCTCCTTAGATAGCATTAAAGGGAGAAGCAGTCCTTATTTATTAAACTTAAGCAGCTAGTGCGTAAGCAGGACGATAGTTACTGTTGTTAGCAGTTATTGATTGAAGGTTGTGTAACGGAAGACCCTCACTTCCGACATGCAGCCATAAGCTAAAACTACTCCTGTCGAAGCCATGTCATCCCCATTCGAGAAACGAATTTTACCATAATAAATAGGAATTTTGCTATAATCCGCAAAAATATATAAGGAATTTGTTTTGAAAAGAATCGTATCGTCTCTTTGTGTAGTGTTTTTGCTTTTATTTGCCCAAGGCTGTGTCAATAAAAAACCTGCACCAGCGGCTTCTACACAAAATCGTGGAGAGAAACAAGATAATGTTAACCCAAAACTTTCTAAGCTTGTTGGTAAAAATTATGTTAAGGGAATTGTTCGTACATTAACCCAAGATCCAGCTGCACAAGCATGGAACTATGAAGTTGATGGAATTGATACGACCAATGGTAAATTGTCTTATGTGAATTTCAATCACAAATCAGTACTTGCAAATGAAAGTGATCTTGTCTATGTTGCGTTTGATGGTATGCGCGTAACCGAGATGTTTGTTATTAAAGAGGGATTTAAAAGCACCAAACGTGCTTCAACAACGCCACCAGTGAAGAAAAAAAGTTCAGGTAAAAATAGTGACGATGGTGGTGCAGGTAAACGCGACAAAGCACACCAAGTTGTAGGTGTTCCACAAGAAGAGACTGTTAAATTAAATTAGATTTACTATTGTTAACCGATCGTTTACTTTGAGTTCCTATACTTCTCTTAGCGAATTTCATATTTTCTTCTGAATTATGGAGACTCAAAGAGGCAATCCGCCAAGCGCCTCTTTGAAACCTTTTTCTAACTCTATCGTAAAAATAGCTCCTCCATTTTCATTTCTCGCCTCAAGTTTTCCTCTCATACTTTTCTCGATAATCAATTTTGCCATATAAAGCCCAATACCAGTACCTTCATTTTGCTCTTTAGTACTCATGTAAGGTTCAAAGATTTTTTCAATAGGTTCTATCTTAATACCACCACCATTGTCTTGAATGATGAGTCGAACAGTCGTTTCATCACTTTCTAGGCTAATCGTGATTTTTCCATCCCGTTTTCCTGAAGCGATAATGGCATCTTTAGCATTGGAAAGAAGGTTAAGCACAACTTGCTCATACTCACTTTTATAGCCCACAATGTACTCATCGTGTAAGATATTAACCTCGATGGCTATCTCTTGGTTGGTGATAGACATACCAATAATACGCAAGACTTCATCGATAGACGTGTGGATGCTAAAGTTTTTTTTGTCTTTGTTCGGCATAAAAAAGTTACGAAAGTCATCGATGGTATGTGACATGTACTCGACAATGTTTTCCGCCTCGACACATTTGATCTCCATTGCAGATTTATCGAGTTTATCCATGTTGTATTTAAGCTTCAGTGTCATCAAAAGCGCTGAAAGCTGTGAAAGTGGTTGTCGCCATTGATGTGCAATGTTGCTGATCATCTCTCCAAGAGCGATAAATTTAGACTTTTGGATCAACAGCTGTTCTTGTTCTCTATTTTTTTGAATTTCTTCAGAAACACGGCTTTCCAGTGTTCTGTTGAGATTTTCAAGTTCAAGTGTTTTTTGTTGCACTTGTTTGTGATAGTTATGTAAAAAGCGTTCAATCCGTTTACCGAGCATAACCGCAAAAGTGTTGGCGATGAGGGCAAAGAGTAAAAAAATGATAATGGCTGAGGTTACTTCTATCTTCATTTTCTTTTTAAAATCAGCCTTTGCGATATCTATTTCTTTGTCTATATCATCTGTATAGGCGCCCGCAGCAATGATGAGATTCCACTCTTTGTAGAGTTTAAAGTAAGAGACTTTGGGACGAATGATGTCACTCTCGGGCTTTTTATAGATGTAATCTACAAAAGAGTAGCCTTTTTCGTGAATATCTTGCAGGAAAATTTTGCGAAAAGCCTTACCATTTTCATCGGTATAAGCGTCGGAAATGTACTCACCTTCTAAATCAGGACGATTGGGATTGATAAGCATTTTGGCGAATTTATCGCCACCGCTTATCTGTTCAACCTGATAGACAAAAATATAGTTGTGTTCTTGCCCACCGTATCGGATATGACGAATCCAGTCATAGACTTCAAGTTTTAAACTCTCCAATGCTTGTTGGTTGTTGAGGTTGGTTCGACTCTTTTTAAACTCTATAAATTCGATGATGGCATCAACTTCACGCTTAAGAACATTGCGCTTATTTTCAACAAAAGTTTTCTTGCTGTCTTCAATTTGTGCCTGTACGATTTCATACTGCTTGGTGATAAAAAAATAGCCATTAAAAAGCATTAAAGAGCTGATAATAAAGATGGTACTAAAGATGATGATATTAGAGATATTGCTCTCTTTAATAATTTTCACAAAAAATTCCTGCCTTGACTGCTATAATAAGGAAAAAGAATGATAGTGCTTCTTTTGAGAAATGTAAAGGGTTTGAATATGGATGAAAAGATGCTGAAAAAGCTTGCACCTTACAGAGTTTTATATGCAGAAGATGAGGTCGGTGTTCGAAAAAATGTCTCTGAACTTCTAAGCCTTCTTTTCAAAGAGGTTTATCTGGCAAATGATGGTGAAGAGGCGTACCAACTCTTCTTGCAGCATAAACCAGATCTTATTATTACAGACATCAAAATGCCTCATTTAAGTGGTATTGAGTTATCTAAAAAGATACGAGAGAGTGATAGTAAGGCACATATCATTATTATTACCGCCTATACCGAAGTTGATTTCATGCTTGAAGCGATTGAACTCTCTTTGCTTCGTTACATCGTTAAACCTATTACTGAGCCTAAGCTTTTTGATGCGCTTGAAAAGTTTTTACAGGCTAAAGAGAAAGCACATCTTCAAGAATTAGCCCCCGATTGGTTCTACGATAGCCTTCAAAAGGTCGTCATCCACAATACACACGTTTACGAACTGACCAAAAAAGAAGCAAAGCTGATAGAGCTTTTGTTGCAAAAAGATTCAATTATTAGCTACGAAGAGATCGAACAAAAATTGTGGGAAAGCGAATATATGAGCCTTAACGCACTTCGCTTGATGATTAAAAATTTGCGTAAGAAATTACCTGAGGGTACATTGAAAAACATTCAAGGAATTGGTTACAAACTTTAAAATAAAATTTCCTACCATATAATAAGCGTTACCAAAAGAAGCTTTCTAGCGCATATTTAGGATGCACATCTCTTTTCCATCTCAAGATTGTTTATTTTCACCTATAATCAAAAAAAACATAGGAGTAAACATGATGAAATGGTGTTTAGCATTATGTCTAACAACGCTTTGTATCTCGCCTCTTTTGGCAGCAGAATATACCATTAAACTAACCCATGTCGTCAGTCCAGATACCCCAAAGGGCAAAGGAGCAGACTTCTTAGCCAAGAGAGTTTCTGAGTTGACCAAAGGCAGAGTTGAAGTCATTGTCTATCCAAACTCGGAACTTTACGGTGATGGCGAAGAGATTAAAGCACTTAAACTCGGTAATGTCCACATTGCTATGCCAAGTTTTTCAAAGTTTACAAGCATGGTTCCCCAAATGCAGTTGTTTGATTTACCTTTTTTATTTAGAGACGAAAATCATGTTCATGCAGTTTTAGATGGTGAAGTAGGGCAAATCATCAAAGATAAAGTCACTGCAAAAGGATTTGTGGCACTGGATTATTGGGATGCAGGGTTTAAACATTTTTCTTCCAATAAAAAAGCAATTTTAACCCCAAGCGACGCTGTAGGCCAAAAAGTAAGAACAATGAAATCCAATGTCCTTGAATCACAAATTAAAGCAATTGGAGCAACGCCACACGCCTTACCATTTGCCTCAGTTTATGCTGCGCTTCAAAAGGGTATTGTTGATGGTGCTGAAAATCCACTTTCTAATTTTTATACAAAGAAGTTTTATGAAGTCCAATCAGACTTAACCCTCTCAGCACATGGCTACCTTGGCTATCTTGTGATTATGAGCGAGAGTTTCTGGCGAAAATTTCCAAGCGACCTTAAACCATTGATCCTCCAAGCGGTCAAAGAAGCGACAGCGTATGAGCGTACACTAGCATCAGAAGACGATAAAGCGACACTCTTAAAGCTTGAAGCCTATGCCAAAACTTCAAATAGCTTTCATATCCATACATTAAGTGCTGAACAAAAAGAGGTATGGCAAAAAATAATGGAAGCGATTTATCCACAGTTCTATGGTGTTATTGGTGAAGACTTGATCAAAAAAGTTCAAGCAACAAAATAGGTAAACGATATTTTACGTCTAGTTATTTTAATAACGATTTGATTACAAATTCGCATAAGAGTGGCATTTTTCTATAAAGATTTATTGTAATTTATTATTTTTTGTGATAGACTTGTCTCGCCTTCAAAAAAATTCAAGGAGATAATATGAAATTAGCTAAACTTAGCTTGGCGGCTATCGTAGTTGCAGGTCTTGCATCTAGCTCTTTTGCGGAAAGCACTACTCTTGCTGACGCATTTAAAAACGGAAAAGTAAACGGCGAATTAAGAGCATGGTACTTTGATAGAGATACAGGTACTTCTACTGGATCTGAAAATATTTTCAATACAGGTGTAAGCCTTGGTTTTGTAACAGACTCACTTTATGGTTTAAGCTTAGGTACTACATTCCAGTCAAACTATTCACCGTTTGCAAGTGATGCTGCACAAAAAATGTATACTTCTGATATGGCTGGTTCAGGAGCAGTTCTTTCTGAAGCATATATCCAATACCAAATTGGCAAAACAACTGCTAAAGTTGGTCGTCAATATATCGCTACACCTCTTGTCAATGGTTCTGGTTCACGTATGATTAAAGAAGCATTCGAAGGTGCAGTTGTTGTTAACACAGACATTCCTTCAACAACTGTATTTGGTGGTTATGCTGATAAATTCCAAGGTAGAACAACAAATATTGATAAATCTTTGGCAAAAACTGCTGACAGTGAGATCGGTACATTCAAAAAAACAGCAGTATTCTATGGTGCAGGTAATAATGTTGCTGCATCAAATGTTTTTGGATTTGATGGAGCCTATACTATTGGTGCGATCAATAACTCTATTTCAAACTTAACATTAACAGGTCAATATTTGTTTGTTAATGACGTAAGTACAGGTACTCTTACAAATACTGTACTTGGTGATGCAAATGTTTTCTATGCTGAGGGTAACTATGTAGTGCCTTTAAGCAATATGAAAGTAATCTTGGATGCTGGTTACCGTGGTTCAAGAACAACGAGTGTTCTTGATACTGCACATCTTGAAGGTGATATGTATCAAGGACGTATTGGCTTTAAAGAGCTAGCAGGTTTTGGTGCATCTTTTGCATATAGTACTGTATCAAGTGACCAAAGTGTCCTTTTAGGTGCAGGTAACGGACCAACAACATATACTGCTCCACTAATCAAAGCGGCTGAAGTAACTTCAGGTGCAAATACAGATGCATATAAAGTTGAAGCAACTTACGATTTCAGCAAAGTAGGTGTTGTAGGTCTTAAAGTATTAGGACAATATGTATATGTTGATCAAGATGCTGTAACAGGTGTTGTATACAATGGTGCATCTGCTAAGACAAAAAACAAATTCTGGGAAGGACAAGTTTCATATGACATCCCTGCGCTTAAAGGTTTAACACTATCTCTTGAGTATGAAAATGCTACAAAAGAAGTTGCTAATAAATCTGATGTAGATTCAAATGAAATGAGATTTAGAGCTAACTACAAATTCTAATTTGTACCTCTGCTAAATCTTCAGAACAGTGGCGAAAATCGCCACTGTTTCTTCTAAAATTCCTCACAATTCCTAAAAAACTTATTTTTTAATCACATATTTTATTTCCTTTTAGTATTTTTTTTAGTATAATTCCCCTTGTAACCAAATGGTAATAAACATTTTCAAGGAGAAAATATGAAATTAGCTAAACTTAGCTTGGCGGCTATCGTTGTTGCTGGACTCGCATCTAGCTCATTCGCAGCAGACACACTTGCTGACGCGTTTAAAAATGGATCAGTAAATGGAGAGTTAAAAGCTTACTATTTTAGTAAAGATGATGGCTCAAAAACAGAAGACCTTTTTACAACAGGTGTAACACTTGGTTATAAAACGGCATCTTTCTATGGTTTAAGCCTAGGCTTAACATTCCAAGGTAACTCATCACCATTTGCTGATGGTGCTGTAAATGATACACCAGCACTTCGTACTGGTGGCAAAGGTATGTTCCAAGGCTCTGAATATGGTACAGGTGCACAACTTTCTGAAGCATACTTAGCGTACAATATTGGTAAAACAACAGCGATGGTTGGTCGTATGTTCTTAGACACTCCACTTGTTGCAAGCTCAGGTTCTCGTATGACTAAAGATTCATTTGAGGGTGCTGCTATCATCAATACAGATCTACCAAATACAACATTAATCGCTGGCTATGTTCAAAAAGGACAAGATAGAACAGATGGTAAAGGTAGTATTGGTAAATTTACAAAAACATTTGCAACAGGTTCTGCAGATCCTGTACCTGCTGATGATGGTGCATTTACTCTTGCCGCTATTAACAAATCAATTACAGGTTTAACTTTAACAGCAGCGTATGCATATGCCAATGATTTAATCCAAATTAGTTATGCAGAAGTTCTATATGAAGGTAAAGTCGGTGCAGTAGGATATAACCTTGCGGGACAATATTATTATAATAAATTTGATAATGCTATTGTTTCTCCAGGCGAAGATGATTCAATTAATGCTTATGGTCTTAAAGCGGGTGCAAGCTTTAAAGGTATCAATGGTTATGTAGCGTATTCAAAAGTAAGTAACGACAATGTTGCAACTGGTGCAGTTATCTCTGGCTTAGGAAATGGTGCAGACTTACTTTACACAAATCCAGTAATCAATGGTGCTAACTATGGCGCTGATGTTGAAGCGTATGCAGCAGATTTAAACTATGACATTACATCTGCAGCAAATGTGGGTGCTCGTTATGTAGAAACAAAAGATAAAAGTGCAGCAATTACTGAAAAAGTTTCTTTCACTTCAGTCTATGGATACTACAAATTTGATGGCGCGCTTAAAGGCCTGAAACTTGGCGTAGAATATGAAGATTTAGGTAAAGATAAAGACGGTAATGACCTTTGGGTTAAAGCTGGATACAAATTCTAATTTCTATCTTTTTATTCCACCTCTTTTTGGGGTGGAATTCTACGTTATAGTTCTTCTAAAATTCTTAATCTGCATATTTTTTATACAACCCCTTTAAAATTTTACATTCATTCTTAAGTAACTTTTTTGTACTATATTTTATATATTATCACAAGGAGTCTACGTGAGAAAATTAGCTGTACTTGCTACATCTGTTGCGCTTTTGGCATCTTCTTCTTTTGCCAAAGAGATTAATGTCGGTGTTACAATGTCTATGAGTGGACCACTCGCGGCATATGGACAAACGGCGTATGAAGGTATTGAGTTTGCAAATTCTTTGCAACCAAAACTCAAAAATGGAGACACTGTTAAATTGGTACTTATTGATACTAAAGGTGACAAAGTTGAATCAGCTAATGCAACAACAAGATTGATTAGTTCAGACAAAGTTGTTGGAATTATTGGTGAATTAACCAGTACCAATACAGCGCAAGTTATGGCTATTGCTGAGAAAAAACAGATCCCTGTTATTGCTCCTGTTGCAACAAACGATAAACTCACAGAACAAAAAGAGTTTGCAAACCGTGTTTGTTTTACTGACTCTTTCCAAGGTGCTGTTGTTGCAAACTATGCTACAAAAGACCTTAAACTCAAAACTGCTGTTGTTGTGGTTGATCAAGCACAAGTTTACTCTCTTGGGCTTGCAAAAGCATTTACCGATGCATTTACAAAAGCAGGCGGTAAAATTGTAAAAGAGATAAAAGTAAGTTCAGGCGATAAAGACTTTAAAGCGGTTGTCTCTCAAATTAAAGCAGCAAATCCTGACTTTATGTTCCTTCCAATGTACCATCCTGAAGTTTCTATGATTGCACGTCAAGCAAAACAAATTGGACTTTCAAAACCAATGTTTTCAGGGGACGGTGTTGCTAACCAAACGTTTATTGACTTAGGTGGCGATGCGGTCGAAGGTTACATGTTTACAGACTTTTTTGACTATGGCGCTCCTCCAACACAACGTTCAAAAGACTTTATTGCTGCGTATGCTCAAAAAACTGGTAAACAAGAGATGAACTCTTTTGTAGCGCTTGGTGCAGATGCTTATAATGTTATGGTAGATGCTATGAACCGTTGTGCAAATCCAGAAGACAGCGTATGTATTAACAATGCAATTAAATCAACAGTCAATTTTGAAGGCGTTTCTGGCGTTCTCAATATTGACAAATCAGGTAACTCAACGCGTTCAGCAGTTATCAAAGTTGTACAAAATGCAAAAGCAGTTTATAAAGCAACTGTAAATCCATAAATTCTTATCTCTGCCTTTATTCCTAAAGGCAGAGATTTTAGAACAATTCTCATTTGAGTAAGTGAGAATTGTTCTAAAATATTTTAGGAGAATCTATTTGGATTTAACAATGTTTATGCAACAAATGGTCAATGGTTTTAGCCTTGGCAGTATGTATGCGCTCATTGCCATTGGATATACAATGGTTTATGGAGTATTAAGACTCATCAATTTTGCGCACGGTGACATCATGATGGTGGGTGGATTTTTAGGTTATTTTGGTATCGCTGTCTTAGATCTTCCTTTTGGTGCGGCAGTGCTTTTGGCTATTGTTGGATCAGCACTTCTTGGAATGGCAAGTGATCGCATCGCATATCGACCATTGCGTAGTGCCCCTAAAATCTCACTTTTAATTACAGCTATTGGTGTAAGCTTTTTTCTTGAAAATGCTTTCAATGTCTTTTTTGGAGGCGTACCTAGAGCATTTCCTGTTCCAGCTTATTTAGAAAATGTTGTAGATATAGTGGGATTAACAATGCCTGTTTCGGCTCTTCTTGTTCCCATTATCACAGCAATTTTATTGGTAATCATTTTATGGGTACTCTATAAAACAAAATATGGAATGGCAATTCGAGCTCTTGCATTTGATGTAGGTACTGTCAATCTTATGGGTATTGATGCAAATCGTATTATTACAATGGTGTTTGGTATGGGCTCAGCTCTTGCTGCTGTTGGTGGTATTTTTTGGGCAGTCAATTATCCTTCTGTTGAGCCAATGATGGGTGTTCTTGTTGGACTTAAAGCTTTTGCTGCTGCCGTTGTTGGTGGTATTGGAAGTGTTGGTGGTGCTGTTCTTGGAGGACTAATCATCGGTTTTACTGAAGTCGTTGTTATTGCTTTTTTCCCAGAATTGGGCGGTTATAAAGATGCGTTTGCGTTTATCTTTCTGATCTTAATTCTTCTTTTTAAACCCACAGGTATTTTGGGTATTGATTTTGAAAAAAGTAGGTTTTAAGATGAACAGTCTCATGATAAAAAAAGAACAATGGCTTAAAATTTCATTTGTTGTGATTACCCTATGGTTCATTTGGTTCGCTAACACGCACTTTGATGAATACACGGTAAGAATTTTAAATAATATTGCTATTTTCATTATTTTAGCGGTCAGTTATAACCTGATCAATGGTGTTACGGGTCAGTTTTCACTTGAGCCTAATGGTTTTGTTGCTATTGGTGCTTATGTAGCAGCCCTTTTACTTGTAAGCCCAGATGCTAAGCAGTATCAATATGCGATTGTCGATCCTTATCCATTTGTTTTAACGCTTCATGCTAACTTTGTGGTTGCTCTTCTTGTGGGTGGTGCATTTGCAGCAACATTAGCAGCAATTCTCTCTTTCCCTGTCTTTAGAGTACGTGGGGATTATCTTGCTATCGTAACCCTTGGATTTGGATTTATTATCAAAATTTTAGCAATCAATACACCTGAAGTAACGAATGGCTCTTTAGGATTGAATGATATTCCTGAGTTTTCCAATCTCTACTGGACAGGTGGCATTGCAATAATCGCTGTTATCGTGGTCTTGAATATTATTAATTCTAAATATGGTCGAGCGATGAAAGCCGTCAGAGATGATGAAGATGCTGCCATAGCTATGGGTGTTAATACGTTTAAGGCTAAAACATTGGCTTTTTGTACCAGTGCCTTTTTTGAAGGTGTCGGTGGTGGACTTTTAGCGGCACTCCTTACGAGTATATCACCTGATCTTTTCGACTTTTTCTTTACGTTCCAGTTGCTTATTATCATCGTTCTTGGTGGTCTTGGCAGTACAACAGGTGCGATTATTGGTACCGTACTTGTTATGGGAGGAAGCGAATGGATGCGTTTCCTAGATGAACCAATTCATATTTTGGGATATACAACAACGGCGATGCCAGGTATGCGTATGGTTGTTTTCTCACTTATTCTTATTTTTATTATGCTTTTTGCACGTGAGGGTGTTATGGGTAAAAGAGAGTTAACGGATATCTTGAAATGGCGTAAAAAGGGTGACAAATGATTTTAAAAATTGATAATGTCACTAAAAACTTTGGTGGCGTCACTGCCATCAAAGAAACCAGTTTTAGCGTTGCTCCTAAAGAAATTTTTGGACTGATTGGCCCTAATGGTGCAGGTAAAACAACAATGTTTAACATCATTACAGGTAATTACATTCCAACTTCGGGTGAGGTACTTTTTAGAAATGAGACGATCAGTGGACTTAAGCCACACCATATTGTTCGTAAAGGCATTGCACGTACGTTTCAAAATATCAGACTTTTTTCAAGTATGAGTGTTTTAGACAATGTTCTCATTGGCTTTGACTTCCAAGCACGTTATGGATTTGCTGAGGCTATTTTGCGTTTTCCCCGTTTTATTGGAGAAGAAAAACGTATTAAAGCCCGATCTATGGAGATCCTAGACTATTTTGGAATAAGTTCATTTGCACAGGATAAAGCAGTGGATCTTAGTTACGGACAACAACGTAAAGTAGAAATTGCAAGGGCATTAGCAACCAATCCATCTCTTTTACTACTGGATGAACCTGCCGCTGGTATGAACCCTTCAGAGACAGAAGAGTTGGGTGAGATCATCAAAAAGGCGCGTGTTGATTTTGACTTGACGGTTCTTTTAATTGAACACGATATGAAATTTGTCAATCAACTGTGTGATAAAGTTTTAGTCCTTGACTATGGCAAGACAATTTTTGAGGGTAAACCAAGTGATGCCATTCAAGACCCTGAAGTAATAGCAGCGTATTTAGGAGATTTTCATAATGATTAGTGTTAAAAATTTGCATGTCTATTATGGACTCATTGAAGCTGTTAAAGGGATTGATTTTGAAGTGAAAGAGGGAGAAATTATCTCGCTTATCGGCTCTAATGGTGCGGGTAAAAGCTCAACACTCAAAGCACTGCTTAACAGTGTGAAAAAAACAGGTGATATCAACTTTTTAGGTTATGACACCCGTAACCATAAAACGCACACGCTTGTACAACATGGACTTTCTTTAGTCCCCGAAGGTAGAAAGATTTTCATCAATCTTACGGTTGAGGAGAACCTTCGTATGGGGGCATTTAACAATGATGAAAATTATGAACATCTTAAAGATACTATGTATGAACTGTTTCCTCGTATTAAAGACAAACGCCATCAACTTGCAGGAACCATGAGTGGAGGCGAACAACAGATGCTTGCAATTTCAAGAGCATTGATGGGTGAGCCTAAGCTTTTGATGCTTGATGAGCCTAGTTTGGGTCTTGCTCCCAAAATAGTCGGCGAAGTTTTTGAGATCATTATGCGTTTACGCAATGAAGGAATTACGATTCTTTTAGTGGAACAAAATGCCTTTGCTGCCCTTAAAATTTCTGATAAAGCGTATGTCCTCGAAAATGGAAAGATTGTTATGAGCGGTGTCGCTAAAGATATGATAGGCGATGACACTATACGTAAAAAATACCTCGGCGGTTAAAGCCAAAATCTCTTTACTTGTAAACCTCCAAGCAGGAGGTTTGCTCTTCTTTAATGATTTATAAATTATTTACTCTAAAAAGGTAACATAACTCAATAGACTTCTTTGATAATTCTTTAGGTATTTATGCACTAAGGGGTATGAAAGAAGGCTCATTCTTTACAGGCAAGGACGTTTTATGGATTTTGTATTGAAGCAGGTTTTTTCGATGAAGTCAGCCATCATCCTTTTAGTTTTTTTTGGAATTTTTAGCGGGGTAGCAACTTTTATTGAAAATGATTTTGGTGTCGAGACGAGTTGGGCACTGATTTATACCTCTTGGTGGTTTGAGTTACTTCAAGTTGCATTAGGACTCATTTTAATTAATAACATCATCCGATATAAAATATATGCCTCTCTTGATAAATTACCTTCATTTATATTTCATCTTAGCTTTATTTTCATTCTTATTGGTTCAGGTATGACACGCTATTTTGGTTTTGAGGGATCGTTACACGTCAGAAATGGTATGTCTGAAAACAAGGTCACATCAGGTGATGCGTTTATCCAAGTGAGTGCTCTTAAAGATGGTAAAACGTATGGTTATAGCCATCCTAAACTCATTTCACATGTTGGTAGCAATGACTTTTCTTTCAAGGTGGATGTGGATGGCGATAAAGCCGTTGTAAAATTTAAAGAGTATTTGCCTAATGCTACGGCAAAAGTTGTTGATGATCCATCGGGTGTTCCGATGATTTCGATGATGCTTAGCGGTTATGGCGAAAGTCTGAGCGTTGTTTTAAAAGAGGGCGAAACATACGAATCAAGCGAATATATTTTTAGCTTTAATGGCAAAGCATCGACTTCGCCAAAAGAAGAAGTCCGTTTTACACTTGAAGATGGAAAATTTTATTTCACTTCAAAAGCAAAAATTTCTTGGTTTAAAATGGTAGAGAACAAACGTGGAGAGTATGAAGCCGATAAAAAAGAAGATTTTGTTACGGGTCAGCTTTATACTATTGGCAATGTCAACTTTGCACCACGTTATATTGGTTTAAAAGGTAAAGAGAAAGTAGTTGCAGATAAAAATCCTATGGCTAAAAATGGTGCTATTTCTGCCATTGTTGCAGATGTCACCTTTAAAGGTGAAACCAAAGAAGTGGCAATGTTTGGACAAGGAAAAGGAAGTCAAGGCGAGCAAACAAAAGAGCTGATTGCGGGTATCCCGTTTATCTTTGAGTGGGGTTCTCAAACTTTTACACTTCCTTTTGCGATCAAACTCAATGAATTTCAGCTCGATCGTTATGCGGGTTCAATGTCACCAATGTCCTATGCAAGTGAAGTTGAAGTGGTAGATAGTGAAAAAGGTGTTCATATGCCTTATCGTATTTACATGAATCATGTGCTTGATTATCGAGGATTCCGCTTCTTTCAAAGTTCGTATGACAAAGACGAAAAAGGAACAATCTTGTCTGTAAATAATGACCCTGGAAAACTCCCAACTTACTTTGGCTATCTTCTCCTAGGAATAGGCCTTTTTTTTAATTTACTCAATCCAAAAAGCCGTTTTCGTAAACTTGCAGGAATGGTACAAAAAGATATGACAAAAATAAAATCTATTCTTTTAGCTCTTTTTATGGGTCTCGCATTGCTTCAAGGCAGTAATGTGCATGCTGCTACAACGTATACTACTGAAGAGTATCTCTCTTTTTTAAAGCAATACGATGTAAAACATGCAGATAAATTTGGGAATTTACTGGTTCAAAGTGTTGATGGAAGAATTAAACCGATTGATACAGTCTCTACAGAACTTCTCAATAAAATCTATGGTAGTTCGACCTTTGAAGGTATGAGTGCTAATCAAGTAGCACTGAGTATGATGAGCTCTCCTGGTGAGTGGCAATCTTTACCTGTTATTAAAGTGTTTCATCCTGATCTTAAAAAGATTATTGGAATTGCTGAAAATCAAAAGTATGCCTCTTTTAATGATTTTTTTGACAAAGAAGGTGACCATGCTTATAAACTAACAAAATACTCAGAAGAGGCAAATCGTAAAAAACCAGCGCTTCGTAATCAATTTGATAAAGATATTCTCAAAGTTGATGAACGTGTTAACATTTGCTACATGGTTTATACGGGCGAAGTCTTTAAAATGATTCCGAAGCAAAATGATATTAATAAACGATGGTTTGCACCACAAGAATCTGTTATGAGCTTTTCCAAACAAGAAGGCGATGAAGTACGCGCTCTTTTAGGTGGCTACTTTGAATCCATTAGTGAAGGGTTGGAGAAAGGAAAGTGGGAAAATGCAGATAAAGCTCTAGACAAACTTCAATCTTACCAAGAGCAATATGGTTCTGAGATCATTCCAAGTGGAAGCCGCATTAAAGCTGAGACATTTTTTAATCATGCCAAAATTTTTGATCGCCTGACACCGGTTTATCTTCTTAGTGGACTTGTACTTCTCTGTTTCATTTTTGCAAAAATGGTCAAATCATCTATTCGCCTTGGAATGATCACAAAAATAGTTTTAGGTATCAATTTTATAGCGTTTTTGATCCATACATTTGGACTAGGACTAAGATGGTATATCTCGACACATGCTCCATGGAGTGATGGTTATGAATCGATGATTTATATTGCATGGGCGATAGCACTAGCTGGTATTTTCTTTTCGCGACAATCTGTTGTCTCTCTTGCCTTAACCTCCATCTTAACAGGTGTCACACTTTTTGTAGCGCATCTTAGTTGGATGGATCCTCAAATTACCAATTTAGTTCCCGTATTGAAGTCCTATTGGCTTAATATCCATGTTTCAGTGATTACTGCAAGTTATGGTTTCTTAGGGCTTTGTTCACTTTTGGGCTTTTTCACGCTGATTCTTTTCATTTTACGTAACAAAACACAAGTCAAAAAAAATCAAGAAATTGAACGCAATATTATTGAAGCAACACGTATCAATGAAATGGCGATGATATTAGGACTAAGTCTTTTAACGATTGGTAACTTTTTGGGCGGTGTTTGGGCGAATGAATCATGGGGTAGATATTGGGGCTGGGATCCTAAAGAGACATGGGCATTGGTTTCTATTCTATTTTATGCCGCTGTTGTACATTTTAGGTTTATTCCTAAACTCAATACACCTTTTGTTTTTGCCGTTGCTTCAACGGTTGCCTTTGCATCAATCATTATGACCTATTTTGGGGTTAACTTTTACCTATCAGGTATGCATTCGTATGCAGCAGGCGATCCAATTCCTGTGCCTACATTTGTCTACTACACCGTTGCGATTGTCGCACTTGTCATAGCCTTTGCTTATCCTAAACGTGAGATTTCTAAAACGTTATAAAGTAAAGTAAAGATATTTGTCCCTCTTTTAAGTTGTGCTATAATAGGTAAAAACTTAAGAGGGGGAGTCTCCTTCATGCAAGAGAATTATCTCATTATAACGGTTGTTTTGGTTATCTCAATCGTTATAATCTCGCTTTTTATTGTCGTAGCCAATATGCAAAAAACAGTTATTGTCGAAGTCAAACATACTGAGGCACAAGAAGAAAAAGCACGTAAAATCGCTATTGAGGCTTTAATTGATATTGCGGCTAAACGTACTTCTTCTCGTAATGATCTTACCAATGCTATTTTAAAAGCAGCCAAAGAGTGTCCTTTCCCTGCAAAAGAAAAAGGTATTGCTCCTAAAGTCTCAAAAATATATCTTAATTTTGTTTTATTGATAGCAAGTCATCCTAATGCAGATGCTAAATTAATCGCTTTTATGGATGAAGAGCTTAAAAAAGCCAATCCAGATTATAAACGTGAAATTGATATGTATGAAAATGAAGGAATAAATCAAAGAGGAAATAGAGTTTGAAAACTGGGAAGAAGAAATGGCGACCCCAGGGGGACTTGAACCCCCGTTCCCGCCTTGAGAGGGCGGTGTCCTAACCACTAGACGATGGGGTCGCACAAGTGTGTTTGTTTAGGACAATGGTGACCCGTGATGGATTCGAACCATCGACCACCTCCTTAAAAGGGAGATGCTCTACCGACTGAGCTAACGAGTCATGCTCAGACAGTTTCAAATACAATAAGAAAATGCTGAGGGAAAATAAAATCGTGGCGCGGCGGACGGGGCTCGAACCCGCGACCCCCGGCGTGACAGGCCGATATTCTAACCAACTGAACTACCGCCGCGCATAAATGGTGGTCGCTATAAGACTCGAACTTATGACATCCACCTTGTAAGGGTGGCGCTCTACCAACTGAGCTAAGCGACCATTAGGGACATTAAAGAAGAATTATTTGGCGACCCCAAGGGGATTTGAACCCCTGTAACCGCCGTGAAAGGGCGGGATCCTGGACCACTAGACGATGGGGTCGCACAAAATATAAAAATGGTGACCCGTGATGGATTCGAACCATCGACCACCTCCTTAAAAGGGAGATGCTCTACCGACTGAGCTAACGAGTCATTCACCGTTCTTCTCGTAATGAGGCTGAAATTATAGAGAAAAAAAAATCATTTGTCAAGACATTTTTTCACTTTTTAAAAAAATATTTTCACCTACATGTAAAAGTAACTTTAAAGCATGGTATGCACTTTGGGTTTGAATGTATTCTCTATCGCCCTCTAAAAGGAGTCTTTCAATCATAATAACCCCTTCCTTGTTGCGTGCACCAACATACACAGTCCCTACTGGTTTTTCCATACTTCCCCCATCAGGACCTGCTACACCACTGGTTGCAATGGCATAATCTGAGAGGCTAGCATTGAGCACACCTTCCAACATTTCACGTACACAGAGTTCACTCACTGCCCCATGTCGTTCAATGGTTTCAGGATTTACGCCTAACCATGACTCTTTAATGTCATTGGAGTAAGAAACAATGCCACCTTTAAAAACTGCCGAAATACCTGCACGTTTAGTAAGCATGGAGGCAATAAGACCTCCTGTACAACTCTCTGCAATACTCAGTGTTTTTTCTTCTCTTTGTAGGCATTGTGAAATATGTGTAATGACATCAGGATGGTTAATAACTTTTGTAGGTAGGAGTGACTTAATAGCTTTAAAGAAACTCTCCAAGTTACCATATTTGTTAGAGATAGCCTCAACCATAATCCATCCATCGACAATTGTTGTGGGTGTAATTCTTATTTCATAGTTTTGGGCAAGTGGTTCAACAAGAATTTTAAGAGAGTCCTCATCAATGTTGATAATTGAAAAAAGTGCTGAACTGTTGCTATTTTCGATGAGTATGGTTGGAAGTTTTTTATTTTCACATGCTTTAATGACATTGATGTGTTTTCCATCTCTTGCTAAAAGATAACTGTTATCTTCATAGCGTACGGTTTTCGAAGGAATGAGCATACCTGATTTGAGTTCTAGTGCTTCTTCACCCAGCGTTGCAATGACTTTATTGACCAAATTGAAGCTATCGTTGGATGTGACAATAACGATTTCATCAGCATGGGCAATGGACTCTTCCAAAACAAAAAAGAGATCTTTATCGTTTTTATCGATATAAACGGTTTGATCAGGTAGATCAAGATGTTTCGTAATGGTGGCATGGATATAGTTTAAAAATGGCAGATTGTATCGTAGAGCTTTACCGACTACGATCAAAGAGCTTTTCATGTGAACAACCTTTTTATTTTTTTAATAGAGTTCTGCAAGAACTCTTAACACGTTTTGAAGCAAAGCTTTAAAAACTACGTTAACACTGGGTTTTCCTCGAAAGAAAGCCTACGCCTCATTTGGTGCTTTAATTAACGCTTGTCATCAGTGTTACTTTGAGTTATAACGTACCTCGCATTATACCGTAAGTGCTTCTTAAATCGTTTTTAGATAAACTTGCCTCATTTTAAGAGACGCTTACATGTAAAGAGTTGTAGCTTCTAAGGAGAAATAATAGATGGACTATAAAGAGACCTTGCTTCTTCCTCAAACCGATTTTCCAATGCGTGGCAATCTTCCTCAAAACGAGCCTGCACGCTATGCTAAGTGGTTTTCCAAAGAGGAGAGCGCTTATGCTAAAATGATACAAAACAGAGAAAATGCCCCAACGACATTTATTCTTCACGATGGACCTCCGTATGCCAATGGACACATTCACATCGGTCACGCACTCAATAAAATTCTCAAAGATGTTATTATCAAAACCCATTATTTTTTTGGCGAGAAAGTGCGTTATGTTCCAGGTTGGGATTGTCATGGTTTGCCGATTGAGCAACAAGTGGAAAAAAACCTTGGCAAAGAGAAAAAAGATGCACTGCCTAAAAGTAAAATTAGAGAGTTATGTCGTGAACATGCTCGTAAATTTATAGACATTCAACGTGAAGAGTTTAAGTCTTTAGGTGTTATTGCGGATTGGGATAATCCGTATATGACGATGAAGTTTAAATTTGAAGCGGATATTTACCGAGCACTGTGTGGTGTTGCAGACCGTGGGCTGTTGGTTGAGCGTAGTAAACCTGTTTATTGGTCATGGGCAGCTCGTAGTGCACTTGCAGAAGCAGAAGTTGAGTATGAAGACAAAGAAGACTACTCTATTTTTGTAGCGTTTGCGCTAAGTCCTGAAGCAAAAGACAAACTTGAGATTAACACCGATGCTTCGGTTATTATCTGGACGACTACACCTTGGACGTTACCTGCAAACGTGGGTATTTCATTTAGTCCGGATGAAAATTATGTGCTCACAAGTGACGGTTACATTGTGGCGGAACCTTTACATGGCAAACTTTTAGAGCAAGGCGTAGTTACGGGTGAAATAATTAAAACGTTTAAAGCGAGTGTGCTTGAAAACAGTTTTGCGATTAACCCACTCAATGGCAGAAAATCACAACTTATTTTAGGTGATCATGTTACGATGGATGGTGGTAGCGGTTGTGTTCATACAGCACCAGGGCATGGCGATGACGACTATAAAGTAGGGCTTCGTTATGGGCTTGAAGTGGTAATGCCAGTCGATGAGCGAGGTTGTTACGATGAAACGGTAGTTCGTTTAGGACTGCTTCCAGATGCGCAGAGTTTTGTAGGTGAGCATATTTTTAAATGCAACGAACGTATTTTAGAGCTTTTAGGCGACAGATTGCTTAAATGCTCAAAATTCACACACTCGTACCCATTTTGCTGGAGAACGCATCAACCCGTCATTTACCGTGCGACCAAACAGTGGTTTGTTGCGATGGACGAAGCCATGGGTGGACGTGAGAGTCTTCGTAAAATGGCAATGGATGAGCTTGAGAAAGTACGCTTTTACCCAAAATCAGGCATTAATCGTTTAGGTTCGATGATTGAAAATAGACCAGATTGGTGTATCTCTCGTCAGCGTGATTGGGGTGTTCCTATTGCATTTTTTAGAGATAAAACAACGGGTAAACCGATTTTTGATGCTAAAGTTGTTACGCATATTGCTGCTATTTTTGAAGAAAAAGGTGCTGATGCGTGGTGGGATTTAGAGATTGAAGATCTTTTGGTTGAAAACAGTGGCTATAAACCTGAAAACCTTGAAAAAGTGATGGATATTTTGGATGTGTGGTTTGACAGTGGTAGCACATGGAAAGCGGTTTTGCAGTCTTCTGATTATGATGCTGGAACTTACCCTGCAACAATGTACCTTGAAGGAAGTGACCAACACCGTGGTTGGTTTCAAAGCTCCCTTTTGGTCAGTACTGCTAACAATGGCATTGCTCCATACAGCAAAATCTTGACACATGGTTTCACCGTTGATGAGAAGGGTGAGAAGATGAGCAAGTCTAAAGGTAATGTCGTCGCTCCTGCAGATGTCGCAAAGCAATACGGTGTTGAAATTCTTCGCCTTTGGGTTGGAACAAGTGAATACACAACCGATCTTAAAATCAGTGATAACATCTTAAAACAAATTAGCGAGCAGTACCGTAAAATCCGTAATACGTTTAGATTTTTACTGGCAAATGTGAATGATCTTGAAACCATTATGCCAAGTTCTGAGATGGGTGTTTTAGATCAATGGATCTTAGCCCATGCCAAAGCGGTGTTTGATGAGGCTCAAGGTTACTTTAGAGAGTATGAATTTTCCAAAGGATTTGCGCTTCTCAATCATTTTATTGCTGTAGAACTCAGCGGAATTTATTTGGATATTTCAAAAGATAGACTTTATTGTAACGCTAAAAACGATTCCATTCGTCTCTCCGCACAAAGTGCTATGGCGCTCATTGCTGAGAAGTTGATGGTGTTGATGGCACCAACGTTGACCTATACGATTGATGAGATGATGGAATACGCTCCTGCTATTTTGAAACAAAACGGTGAGAGTGTTTTTGACCTTGTATATCAACCACTTCCTGAGGTCTCAAGCGCTTTTGATGAAGCCTATATGATGGAAGCGAGAGAGAAATTCTTTGAAATCGTAGATAGTTTGAAAAAAGAGAAGATCATTAAATCAACGCTAGAGTTGATTATTCAGACAGCTTCACCCAAAATTGTAGCCCTTGAAAAAGTAGATGCAGAAGATTGGTTTACGGTCAGTAAAGTGATAGAACATGATGAAGCCGGTGAAATGGGTGTATTTGAAGTAGATGGTGATCGTTTTAAAATTCTTAAAGCGACCAAATGCAAATGCCCACGTTGCTGGAAATACCGTGCAAAAAGTGAAGAAGAGCTTTGTCACCGATGTAACGAGGCAATCAATGGTTGATTTAAGTGTACCTATTGAGCTTAGCTTTGTCTTTTCAACCGTTGGCGCAATTTTCGTCGTCATTGGTGTGTGTATTTATCTGATCAATCAAAGAACGAAAAAGTTAAAGGATCACAGTTGATTACCTTAAAAGAAGCGTTGAAACTTCCTAAAGAAGAAATTGAAGCATTTAGAAGTGATTTGAAAAAAGAGATTGAAGCGAAAAAAGAGTTGGGTGCTTATGTTGAGCAATTGATCGGCACAAGTGTAAGTGAATACGGCGCAGGCATTCCTATTGCGATTAAAGATAATATTCAAGTCAATGGATGGGAAGTCACGAGCGGCTCTAATATTCTTCAAGGTTATGTTGCGCCTTACAATGCCACCGTTATTGACAATATGCTTCGCCATGGCTTGTCGCCATTTGGTCGAACAAACATGGACGAATTTGCCATGGGAAGTTCTACTGAGTCTTCATTTTACGGTAAAACACTCAACCCTCACAATCCAAAATGTGTTCCTGGTGGCAGTAGTGGTGGAAGTGCTGCTGCGGTTGCTGGTGGCATAGCCATTGCGGCACTTGGCAGTGACACAGGAGGAAGTATTCGCCAACCAGCGGCTTTTTGCGGTTGTGTTGGGCTTAAACCAACATATGGAAAAGTGAGTCGTTACGGTTTGGGTGCATATTCGAGTTCACTGGATCAAATTGGACCGATTACGCAAAATGTTGAAGATGCGGCCATTTTGTATGACATTATCGCAGGACATGAGCCTAAAGACTCTACCAGTGCGAATATGGCACATCAAAGTGTGGCTGATAAACTCGATGCAAGCCGTAAAATGACGATTGCTGTGATTGAAAACTATTTGAATGAAGCCAGCCCTGAAGTGCGTGAACGTATGATGGATGGTATTAAGGCGCTTGAAAAAGCGGGGCATACAATTATTTATCGCAATTTTATCAACTCAAAATATGATATTGCAACCTACTATGTTATCGCAACCGCAGAAGCAAGTGCAAACTTAAGCCGTTATGATGGCGTTCGTTATGGCAATCGTGGAAGTAATGAAAACCTTAAAGAGATGTTTATTCAAAGCAGAAGCCTTGGTTTTGGTGAAGAAGTTAAACGAAGAATTCTCCTGGGAACCTTTGTTTTAAGCAGTGGCTATTACGATGCGTATTACATCAAAGCGCAACGTGCTCGTCATTTTATCAAAGCACAGTATGAAGCAATTTTTAAAGAGGCTGATCTGATCTTTATGCCAGTAACTCCAACCAGTGCGTTTGAGTTTGGCTCAAAAGCAGATCCATTAGAGATGTATTTGAGTGATATTTATACTATCTCTCTCAATTTAGCAGGGCTTCCAGGCATTTCTGTTCCTCTTGGAATGGATAGCAAAGGTCTTCCTGTCGGTGGACAATTGATTGGTCAAGCATACGGTGAGCAAGCACTGTTAGATGGTGCATTAAGCTTAGAGCGCGAATTAGGATTATAGGAGAACATAGATGAAGATTAGAAAAAGAGCATTAACATTTGAAGACGTATTATTAGTACCAAAATATTCAGAGATTTTACCTAAAGAGGTAGATATCAAAACAAAACTGACTAAAAATATTACATTGAATATTCCTTTGGTATCGGCTGCGATGGATACAGTAACCGAACACAGATCAGCGATTATGATGGCACGACTTGGTGGTTTGGGCATTATTCATAAAAATATGGACATAGAATCTCAAGTACGTGAAATCAGACGTGTTAAAAAAAGCGAAAGTGGCATTATTATTGATCCTGTCTCTATTAAAGCAAAAGCAACGCTTCGAGAGGCTTTGGATATTATGTCTGAATACCGTATTTCAGGTGTGCCTGTTATTGATGATAACGATACACTTATTGGTATTTTAACCAACCGTGACCTTCGTTTTGAAAATGACTATAGTAAAAATGTCGAAGAATTAATGACGAAAATGCCTTTGATTACAGTGAAAAAAGGCACAACATTGGATGATGCTGAAGCTATTTTTAGAACCAATAAAGTAGAAAAACTCCCTGTTGTAGATGAAAATAATAAACTTGCAGGTCTTATTACGATCAAAGATCTTAAAAAACGCCAAGAGTATCCTCATGCTAATAAAGATGCCTTTGGTAGACTTCGTGTTGGTGCGGCAATTGGTGTTGGTCAATTGGATCGTGCTCGTGCACTTGAAGCTGCGGGTGCGGATGTGCTTGTTTTAGATTCTGCACATGGGCATTCAAAAGGTATTATTGATACGGTTAAATTGATTAAAAAAGAGCTTAAGATCGATATTATCGCTGGAAATATTGCAACTAGTGAAGCTGCTGAAGCACTGGTTGCTGCGGGAGTGGATGGTATTAAAGTAGGTATAGGACCTGGAAGTATTTGTACGACGCGTATTGTTTCGGGTGTCGGTGTGCCTCAAATGTCAGCGATTGAAGAGTGTTCAGATGTAGGCCGTAAACACGGTGTTCCTGTTATTGCTGATGGTGGTATTAAGTATTCAGGTGATTTTGCAAAAGCCTTAGCTGCAGGTGCTCAAAGTGTTATGGTGGGAAGTTTACTCGCTGGAACCGATGAGAGCCCGGGTGAGCTTATTACGTATCAAGGACGTCAGTACAAAACATACCGTGGTATGGGAAGTATTGGTGCGATGACCAAAGGAAGTAGCGATCGTTATTTCCAAGAGGGAACTGCTGCTGATAAACTCGTTCCAGAAGGTATTGAAGGACGTGTTCCTCATGCAGGCTCTATTCGCGATGTCATTTTCCAACTCGTTGGAGGACTTCGATCTTCCATGGGGTATGTGGGTGCACGTGATATTATTGATTACCAAGAAAAAGCAGAATTTGTTGAAATTACGAGTGCGGGCTTAAAAGAGAGCCATGTGCATGATGTTATTATTACACACGAAGCGCCAAATTATCGCGTTAACTAATAGAATTCTTGCAAATTTAGTTTTGCAAGAATTTAAAGCACCAAAGGTGCATGGGCGCTCTTACGAAGAAAACCTAGTGTTAGCGTAGTTTTTAGAGCTTTGCTTTGAAAACGTGTTAGTTATAGAGTCATGGGGTCATGTGACCCCAATTTTAAATAAGGTCAATTGTGAATATTCAAACCTTTGTAGAACATTTTGACGAACCACTTTATCTTGAGAGTGGGCGTATCTTAGAGACATACGATCTCAAATACGAGACGTATGGTGAAATGAATGAGACCAAAAGCAATGTGATCGTAGTGTTCCATGCACTTACAGGTAGTCATCATGCGGCAGGTCGCTATGAAGGTGAGACGAAAGCAGGCTGGTGGGATCCTCTTATCGGAGACAATAAGATTGTAGATACAACAAAGTATTGTGTTATTTGTGTCAACATCCTCGGAAGTTGCTTTGGCTCAACGGGACCGATGAGTGTGAATTCAAAAACTAAAGAACCCTTGCGTTTAAAATTCCCTGTTCTGACAATCAGCGATATGGTGAGGGCTCAGATGAACCTTTTTACACGTTTGGGTATCAAAGAAGCGTATGCAATTATTGGTGGCTCACTGGGCGGTATGCAAGGACTTTGTATGTCGATTGAGTATCCCCATTTTGCCAAACGTGTCATACTCCTTGCCACAACGTATGCGACAGGTCCTTGGGCGATTGCTTTTAATAAATTGGCGATGGAAGGGATCGTGAAAGACCCCCGTTTCAAAAATGGCAATTATGAGATGGAAGATTTTGAAGAAGAGGGACTGCTAAGTTTTGCCATTGGTCGTATGGCAGGACACATTAGCTTTTTAAGCCCCCACTCTATGGATAAAAAGTTTGGGCGTAATTACGTTGAAACCGATGGTTTGTATGAACTTTTTGGGCGTTTTCAAGTTGAAAAATACATGGAATACAATGGTTACAGTTTTGCCAAACGTTTCGATCCTCTCAGTTACCTTTACATCATCAAAGCGATGAATATTTTTGATGCAACGCGTAATTATGATTCGTTAGAAGACTCACTTAAACATATTAAAGCCAAACTCACACTGATTTCGTTTCAGGGGGATTATCTTTTTATGCATGAAGAGATGGAGTTTATAAAAACGACGATGGAAAATATGGGTAAAGGTGAAAAGGTGGATTATGTCTGTATTGACAGCCACTATGGACACGATGCCTTTTTGATTGAGTACGATAAATTTGATTTTTATATCACAAAAGCGCTAGAAGCAAAGGTTTAAATATGGCAGATGAAAAAGAGAGCTTTGAAGCTAAATTAGAAAGCGCAAAAACAATTTTGGAAAATCTTTCCAACCCTGAGCTTTCATTGGAAGAGGGAATGAAAAAATACCAAGAGGGTATTGCGATTCTCAAAGATGCAACGAAGATGCTTGAAGAAGCAAAATTGACTTATACTAAATTGCAAGCAAAGGAAGAATTGGCATGAAAATAGCGGCATTGCAACTCAGCACGCTTCCGATGAGTGAGGCAAAACTCGATTATTATTTTCGTATCTGCAAACAAAAAGAGGTCGAAGTTGTGTTACTGAGCGAGTATGCGCTGAATAGCTTTTTTAAAGAGCTAGAGAGTATGCCGATCTCCATGATTAAAGAGCAATCAAACCATAAAATAGAAGTTTTAAAGAAGCTTTGCGCTGATTATGATTTACATGTCATTGCTCCTATTGTCAATGTAAAGGGTGAATTTTGCTACAAATGCAATGCCCATTTTTCGCCAAAATCTGTTCATTTTTTTGACCAACAATTTTTGATCAATTATAAACACTGGAATGAAGAGAAGTTTTTTGCCAATGCGGTTTCTAAATACACGTTGCCTATCTTTTTACATGATGGTATTCGCTTTGGAATCGTAAGTGGATATGAGCTTCATTTTGATGCTGTTTGGATGGAAGTGATGAAGAAAAATGTGGATGTGGTACTCACAGCGACCTCTTCGACGTTTGATTCAGTACATCGCTGGGAAGAGCTTTTGAAAATGAGAGCCATGCTAAACAATGTTTATATTTTGCGTGCGAACCGTGTTGGCAGTTATAAAGAAGAAGAGACATGGCAGTTTTACGGCAAAAGTAGCCTCATTTCTCCTTTTGGAGATGTTGAACTCACGTTGGGAGACAAAGAAGAGATGCTTGTTGCGACTATCGAAAAAGAGAGCCTAAGCGATGCACGAAAACTGTGGGGATGGAAGAAACAGGTGAGCAAAAGGGAATCGTTATGATGCATTATTTCCACAGGCAAGTACAGCTGTGGGGAGAAGCAACACAACAAAGTTTGCAAACTAAAAAGATCGTCATTATAGGCTGTGGTGGGCTTGGAAGTTCTTTGGCGTATGCTCTAGGAAGTTCAGGTATTGGTGAAATTCACCTCGTAGATTTTGATGAGGTGAGTGTACATAACATTCACCGCCAAATCGCTTTTAAAGTGGGGGATGAGGGAAAACTCAAAGCCGATGTCGTGAAAGAGAGCATTGAAAACCGTTGTCCGTTTGTGAAGGTTTATGCGCATATTGGTCGATTAGAAGACTTTACAGGTAAAGATATTAAAGTCGATCTCATCATCGATGCAACCGATAATTTACCCACACGTGCGCTCATTGATATCTATGCTAAAAAGGTGAAGACACCATGGCTTTATGGCTCGGTTGAGGCATTTAATGGGCAGGTCTGTTTTTTTGAGAAGAGTAGTTTTAAAGCTTTTCAAATCAGCAACAAAACGCCCTCTGGTATTGCCGCGCCCATTGTGATGCACATCGCCTCGTTGCAAGCCAATTTAGCGCTTCGTTATTTGGCAGGGCTCAGTGTTAAAAAAGATTTGCTTTATTATCTGTTTATAAATGATGAGGGTGAGTTAATTACCCAAAAATTTGGAATGCCACACTAAAAAATTGTTTTACATCTAAAAGGAAAACCATTGCATTTTGAACCGTATCCGTTTGAAAAATTGACCGAGTTACTCAAAGATATTACACCAAGTAGTGCGTATCCAGCTGTCTCTCTTACCATTGGTGAGCCACAGTTTGAAACGCCTGATTTCATTCAGCAAGCACTTCAAAACAGCAGTGCATTGTTGAACAAATACCCAAAATCTTCAGGCGAAGCATATGTGAATGAAGCGCAACGCAGTTTTGTAAAAAAGCGCTTTGGCGTTGAACTAAAATCAACTGAACTTCTCTCTACTTTTGGAACCAGAGAGGTACTGTTTAATTTTCCACAATACCTCTTACATGACAAGTCAAATCCTGTCATGGCATATACCAACCCTTTTTATCAGATTTACGAGGGTGCCGCTATTGCCAGTCGTGCACGTGCTGTGCATCTGAATCTTACCAAAGAGAACGCATTTAAGCCTGATATTAATTTGCCAGCTTTAAAAGAGGCTGATCTTATTATCTTGAATTTTCCAAACAATCCAACAACTTCTGTTTTAAGTCTTGATGAACTGGGCGAGTGGGTAAAATTTGCTCTGAAATACGACATTGTTCTCTTAAACGATGAGTGTTACAGTGAAATTTATGCGGGCGAAAAGCCACCTTCACTCTTAGAAGCAAGTTTACATGTTGGAAACGATACGTTTAAAAATGTGTTGGTGATTAATTCTATCTCTAAACGAAGCTCCGCTCCAGGTCTTCGCTCAGGCTTTATTGCAGGAGATGAGAAAATATTGAGTGGTTACATGAAGTACCGAACGTATATAGGGGCTGGTATTCCATTACCCCTTCAAATGGCTTCTACTGTGGCATGGAACGATATGGAACATGTGGAGCTTACCTGTGCACAATACGCGAAAAACCTCTCCTTAGCACATGAAATTTTAGGCGTCTCCGCGGTAAATGCAACATTTTATGTTTGGCTAGAAGTAGGGGATGATTTGGAGTTTACGTGTAAACTTTATGCACAGAAAAATATTAAAGTTTTACCAGGCCGTTTCTTAGGACGTGCTGGTATGGGTGATGGATATGTACGCATCGCACTTGTTGAAAACAGTGTGAAAACAGAAGCTATTTTAAAAGAGATAAAAGATTTTATCGCTACCTCAAAGTAAAGCGTAAAACATGATGGCAGCAAATGTCAAAAATGGTATATTTCTGCCTCAAAGAGGCAAGCTTTAGTGCACAGCGCAGCGTAGCTTTTCAAGCTTTGCTTGTAAAGCGTGTAAAAATAGATTTAGTGACGAAGGAAAAGAGTTGAAAAAAGTTCATTTTGTAGGTATTGGTGGAATTGGGCTTTCTGCCTTAGCAAAGTATTTGAAGCAAGAGGGTTATGAAATTACGGGTTCGGATGTTAAGGCAACAAAAATTACAGCGGGTTTGGAAGAAATGGGTATTCTTGTGCGTATTCCGCACGATCCTGATTGTATTACAGACCAAGACTTGGTGGTTTTCTCTGCTGTTATTAAGCCCGATAATATAGAGCTCGTACGCGCACGTGAAAAAGGTATGAGCATTATGCCACGTCGTGAAGCATTGCTTTTTATTTTGAAAAATCGACGTGTTTTTTCTGTGTGTGGAGCCCATGGTAAAAGTACCACAAGTGCGATGCTCGCTTCTATGGTTGAGGGCTCTTTGGTCATTGGGGCTGAAAGTAAGCAGTACGGTTCAAATATGTACTACAAAGAGGGCAATAATGTCATTTTTGAAGCCGATGAGAGTGATGAGAGTTTCTTAAATTCCAATCCGTATATTGCGATTGTGACCAATGCTGAGCCTGAGCATATGGAGTATTATAACTACGATTTAAACCGTTTTTACGGAGCTTACAGACACTTTTTAGAAAGTGCAAAGATACGCGTCATTAATGCCGAAGATCCTTTTTTAAGTACACTTAGTGAACTTGAAGCGGACCGTCTTTATCCGAGTCGTGACATCACAGACATTCAAATGATCATGCGTGATGGTGAGCCTTTTACTTCCTTTGTTCTTAAAGATTTGGGACGTTTTGAAGTTTGGGGTATTGGTGCGCATATAGCGTTGGATGCTTCTTTGGCGATCTTAGCAAGCTTGCATGAGATGGATGTCGAAACAGCACGTGCAAAACTCAAAAACTATAAAGGGATTAAAAAACGTTTTGATCTTTTAACGAAACATGAGAATTTCGCCTTGATTGATGATTATGGGCACCACCCAACAGAAATTAAAGCGACATTGGGGTCTGCTAAAACCTATGCCAAACTTATGGGACTTAAAAAAATTACAGCTATTTGGCAACCACATAAATATTCCCGTACCATTGATAATTTAGAGAGCTTTGTTCACTGTTTTGAAGGGGTCGATCAATTGGTGATTTTGCCTGTATGGAAAGCAGGGGAAAAAGAGGTTTTTATTGATTTTGCACAAGAATTTGCGCGTTATTCTCCTCTTTTCCCACCGCGTGTTTACCGAAAAGATGATAGTATTGAGATATTTTCCAATGAAGCAAATCAACATCTCTTTAATGAAGGCTTGGTGATTAGTTTTGGAGCAGGCGATATAACTTATCAACTCAGGGGTGTGATGTAATGCAACTTTTACTTTTTTTGGCAGTGGCTTTTCTGATTGTATTTGGACTTTATGCCAAGAAGAGTGCGCTTTCCAAAAAAGCAAAAGTAGGGCTTGGAGTTGCCTTTGCGCTTCTTGCTCTATTTTCATGGTGGTATGAAGGACATACACGTGAAAATACAGAACACAACCGATTGCTCATTAGTGCTTTTAAGCAGGGTAAAACACTCTATTGTGATGGGCGTGAAATCTCTTCAGCGACATTTGTATTTGTCAGTGGAACGCTGAGCTTCATTGCAAATGATAAAAATAAAAATGATAAAGGCGTAGTCATCGATATGGTTACATGTAAACTAGAGCACTAATGGAAAAGCTCTTTTCGAAACTCGATCTGGTTGATTATGCGACTGGATTTAAACACTTTTTAGCACGTGAAAAACCCCTTTTCATGGAGGGCGATGCAAATCTGCATTATAAATTGATTCATGAACTCCTTACGCGTGATCGCCTCAAGCCTTTGCCTGAAGTTCCAACATTAGATGTAAGCCTGATGCACCTTAGCAAAATGGGTACATTGCGTTTGAATGAGATATTTGCATTTGTTCAGATTATTAACTATATTCAGTATCTTAAAAATATGTTGAGTGACCAAAATCTTGGTGAATGGATGGAGCGTATTTTAATTCCGATTGAAATTACGCAAATTTGTAACTATTTTGATGAAAAGGGCGAGCTTAAACCCAGTGTCGATGAGCAATTTGCAAACATAGCACAAAGTCTTAAAATGGTCAAAGATGAGATGAACAGCACGCTTCGCCGTTTTATTTCTACTGAAAAAGTCGCACTTTACCTTGCGGATAAACAGATTCACTATATCAACAATCAAGAAGCACTTTTGATGCGCGGTGGTTTTAACCATGTTTTAAAAGGCAATGTCATTGGACGCAGTAGCAGTGGTTTCTTCTACGTCGTACCTGAAGCGTTAGCCAAACTGGTGAGTCGTGAGAGTGAGCTTATTGACCGTAAAGAAGAGCTTGTGTACAAGTATGCGAAGCAAATTTCGTCGGTATATACCAAACAACTTAAATTTTTGGCTTTTGTGAACAAAGAGTTTGATCGTTTTGATGCGTACTATGCCAGAGTCGCATATGCGAGAGAAAAAGATATGGAATTTGTACTACCGTCTAAAACCAATGTCATCAAACTTGAAAACTTTGCTCACCCTGCACTTGCCAATCCTAAGCCTATTACTATTGATTTTTCAAAACAGGTTTTGATGATTACAGGTGTGAATGCAGGTGGTAAGACGATGCTTTTAAAGTCCATACTCTCTGCTGCCATTTTGAGTAAATACCTCCTTCCGATGCGCATTGATGCCAAACACTCAAGCATTGGCTCGTTTAAAGAGGTTTTTGCTATTTTAGATGATCCTCAAAATGTCAAAAATGACATCTCAACTTTTGCGGGACGTATGAGTGAGTTTAGTAAACTTTTTGGTAAAAAAGTAGCACTCATTGGTGTGGATGAGATAGAGCTTGGAACGGACGCAGATGAAGCGGCGAATCTTTTTAAGGTGATGATCGAAAAGCTCATCGACAAAGAGATGAAAATCGTCATTACCACACACCACAAACGCCTTGCTTCTTTGCTTGCAACCCACCCTGAAGTGGAACTTTTAGCGGCAATTTACGATGAAAAGAGTGAACGCCCAACCTATGGCTTTTTAAAAGGAACCATTGGTAAAAGTTATGCATTTGAAACTGCCCTTCGTTACGGCATTCCGCAGACATTGGTTGCTGAAGCACGTGTTTTGTATGGTGAGGACAAAGAAAAACTCAATGAACTCATTCAAAAAAACATTGACCTTGAACTTGAAATGCGCAAAACATCTCAAATCTTAGATGAAAAATTGCACGAAGTGGAAAAGCTCAAAATGTCTTTGCGTGATGAAAAAGAGCGTGTGAGAGATGAGTTTGATAGCGCTTATACCAAGATGTCCAAAGAGTTCAATGAAGCAATTGGTGAAGCCAAAAAAGCGATAAAATCTCAAGACAGCAAAGAGTCTCACCGCTTGTTAAATAAAGCAAACCAACTGCATCAAGAGACCAAGCGCGTCGTTCCTGAGCATAAGGCTGAAGCTTTGAGTGTTGGTGATAAGATCAAATACGGAAGCTCAAAAGGTGTGATTAAGAGTATTAAAAAAGAAGAAGCAATGATCGAGTGTGATGGCATTAGCCTTCGCGTACCACTCTCTAAGCTCAAACGCAGTGGCAATCAGCCAAAAATGCACAAAGCAGGCGTTGTTATTTCTAAAGAGACTCCCAATGGTTCGATGATTTTAGACTTGCATGGGTTAAGAGCCGATGAAGCAGTGGAGCGACTTGATAAGTTTTTAAGCGATGCCCTGATTAACGGCTTTGATGAAGTTTTGGTCTATCATGGCATAGGAACAGGAAAATTAGCCTATGCGGTACGTACTTTTTTAAGTACTTATCCTGCTTTGGTCTCCTATGGGGATGCGCCTATTAATATGGGCGGTTTCGGAGCTACGTTGATCAAGCTTTAATAAAGCTTGATAGAAGATCATAAACTTAAAAATAACAAAAATCTAAACAAGACTCTTTTATAATGAAGGTATTATGGTGAAAACAGAAGAACTTTTTTTAAAACTTTTACAATTTGTTTCCGTCACTCCAAACGATGGAGGCGCATTTACATTTATAAAAGAGTATCTGAATGACTTTGAAGTCATTGAAATAAATGTTGAAGAGACGAAAAACATTTTTTTATATAAACGCTTTAGCGAAGGTCCACACCTTTGTTTTGCTGGTCATATTGACGTTGTCCCTCCTGGTCATGGTTGGGAAAGTGAACCTTTTGAGCCTCTTATAAAAAATGGCATTGTTTATGCCAGAGGGGCACAAGATATGAAGAGCGGTGTGTGTGCATTCTTACAAGCGCTCAAAGAGACACAAACTTTCCATGGTACACTCTCTGCACTTTTGACCAGTGATGAAGAGGGTGATGCAAAACACGGCACCATTGAAGTACTCAATGCATTAAAAATCCGCTCTTTTTTACCCGATTATGCGATTGTTGCTGAACCGACCAGCGAAGTTGTGTTTGGTGATGCCATTAAAGTAGGCAGAAGAGGCTCCATTAACGGCGTGATCGAAATAATAGGCAAACAAGGTCATGCAGCATACCCTGAAAAATCAATCAATCCCGTACACCAAATCGCACCCATCTTACACAAACTAGCAGGACATTTATTAGACGCAGGGGATGAATTCTTTACCCCTTCACAGATTGTTATTACGGACATCAGAGGTGGTATGGAAGTTTCGAATGTAACACCTGGAAATCTTAAAATCATGTTCAATGTTCGTAACTCCACAAAAACTAATCTCGAAAAAATTCGCACCTACGTGGAAGACGTTTTAACAGGTATAAATTTTAGCCTTCATTTGAGTGAAAGTGCACAACCTTTTGTTACACGTAAAGATTCTTTGATTGTTAGCGCAATGAGCAAGGCCCTTTTAGATGTAAAAGGCACAATACCAAAACTCTCGACTGCTGGAGGAACCAGCGATGCACGTTTTTTTGGAAGTTTTGGCATTGCAACCGTCGAGTGTGGCGTGGTGAATGACACCATTCATGCTCCCAATGAGTGTTGTCCATTGCATGAAGTAGATTCTTTAGTAGCTGTATTTAAAAATGTGATTGAAAACTTTGAAAAGGAAGATGTATGAAGATAGTCTCAACAACCAATGCACCTGCTGCAATTGGTCCCTATTCACAAGCTATAGTTGTGAATGACATGGTGTTTACTTCTGGGCAAATTGCACTAAAGCCTGATGGTAGCTTTTTGGATGGTGATGTGGAAGCGCAAACGACCCAAGTGTTAGAAAATCTCCAAGCAGTGTTAAACGAAGCGGGCAGTAGTTTACAAAAAGTGGTTAAAACGACCATTTTTCTAGCAAACATGGATGATTTTGTAAAAGTTAATGGTGTGTATGGCTCTTTCTTTGGAGAGCATAAACCCTCTCGGAGTACGGTTGGTGTAAAAACCTTGCCTAGAAATGCGCTGGTTGAAATCGAAGCAATCGCAGTAAAGTAAAAATTTTATTTTAAAAACCTAAAATAAACTTCATTTAAAGTTTTTATAGGATTTTTATAATAGAATATCGCCCCCCCTAAAAATCTTAGAGTAGGAAGTTGTTAAATATGACAAAAAATCACTATGACGTCTTGGTCGTCGGTGGCGGAATCTCAGGTGCAGCTCTGTTTTATGAGCTTGCAAAATATACAGATGTCAAGCGTATTGCGCTTGTCGAAAAATATGATCGTCTAGCAAAACTAAATTCTGCTGGAACATCGAATTCGCAAACCATTCACTGTGGTGACATAGAGACCAACTATACTCTAGAAAAAGCCAAAAAAGTTAAAGAGACTGCCAGTATGATTTCAAAATACTGCGTGAATCATGGGCTTGAAGGCAAAATTTTATTTGCACATCAGAAAATGGCAATTGGTGTTGGCGATACTGAAGTTGCATACATGCAAAAACGATACGAAGAGTTCAAAGAGCTGTATCCGTATTTGGAAGTATTTGACAAAGAAAAACTCTCACAAATTGAGCCAAAGCTTATTTACGATATTGATGGTAAAGAACGCCCTGATAACATTATTGGTGTAGGTGTTGAAGGTGGAGAGTTTAGTACCGTAGATTTTGGTGCTATGACGGAGAGTTTGGTTAGTGAAGCACAAAAAGTTGAAGGTAAAGTTGCTGATGTCTTTTTGAATTCTCAAGTAACCAACATTACAAAACTGGGTGATATGCACGTTGTTATGACCAAAGATCAAACGTTTACCGCTGATTTTGTGGTTGTTAATGCCGGCGCACATTCACTATACCTTGCTCATGAAATGGGTTTTGGTCTTGACTTTGCGTGTTTACCAGTTGCGGGTAGTTTTTATATGACCAAGAAAAAAATGCTCAATGGTAAAGTTTACATGGTACAACACCCAAAACTTCCGTTTGCAGCATTGCATGGTGATCCTGATATTTTAGCCGATGGCTGTACTCGTTTTGGACCAACCGCATTGGTACTTCCAAAATTGGAACGCTATACGGGTGGTACGTATCTTGATTTCTGGCAAACATTACAGTTTGATGGAAAAGTCGCAAAAGTCTTTTATGATTTGATGAAAGATAGTGATATTAGAAATTATATCTTTAGAAACTTTTTCTTTGAAATTCCTAAATTTGGTAAAGAGCTTTTCATCAAAGATGCACGTAAAATTGTTCCATCATTACAACTTGATGAGCTTGAGTATGCGCATAACTTTGGTGGTGTAAGACCTCAAGTTATCAACAAAACAGAGAAAAAATTGATGCTTGGCGAAGCAAGTATCAACCCAGGTACGGGTATCATCTTTAATATGACACCAAGTCCAGGTGCAACAAGCTGTCTTGGTAATGCTAGACGTGACATTCGAATCGTTTGTGACTACTTAGGCAAAACATTTGATGAAACACTCTTCAAAAAAGAATTGGTTGACTAAATCTTACTGGGGCTTTGAATTCAAAGCCCCAAATAAAGCTAACATATGATAAATCCTCTTGATCTTTACGCAAAAATCGAATCTCTCATTGGCTTCGATGAACAGTATGAAACACTCTATCAAACGTATTTGGCACTGCTAAAATCTTTACATGTAAAAACTATTTTAGATGTTGGATGCGGTAATGGTAAGTTTTTAAAGCACTTGCACCGCGAACAGTTTGAAGCGTGTGGAATTGATCGAAGTGCTGCTATGGTTGAACGTGCCATTGCTATAGGTGTGCGTGCAAGTACTAAAGAGTTGGATGAATTTGAGTCAGAAAGTTTTGAATGTGTTGTGGCTATTGCAGATGTATTGAATTATATTTCGCTTAGCGAATTAGAATCTTTTTTGGAAGCAGTTGCAAGAGTATTGCCAAAAGAGGGCTATTTTGTGTGCGATATCAATACCTTATATGGTTTTGAAGGGGTAGCGGAAGGCGTTATGTGCCAAGACAAAGGCGATCAGTTTTTATGCGTTGATGCCACATTCTCCAATAAAGAGCTTTTAACGAAAATTGTTTTGTTTGAAAAAGAGGGTGAGTTTTACCGTAAAGAAGAGGGTATCATTACCCAATATTTTCATGCACTTTCATTTTTTAAGAAATTAAAAGCGTTCAAACTCTGCTCTACCAAGTCCGTCACGCTTTTTGGTGACGAGCCTGATAAAACTATTTTAGTGTTGCAAAAACGTTAACTCATTTTTTGTAAGAAAGTACTCAGCATAGTGTTTTGTTGTGAAAGCTTATCGTCTGCATTCAATTTTTCCATAAGCTGTTTTTGAAAGTCACTCATCATTTGATCTAATGTAGAAAGTGCTTCACTTCTTGCATCGCCTGTGAGTGATGGCTGGGCTGAATCACTAAGCCCTAACTTATCCATAAGTTCCGCTTTCTTTTCATCCAGTATCTTTTGAATTTTATCAGCATTATAATCTTGCAAGAATGTCAGCGCACCTTTTTTACCCAATGTATTTTTGAACTCTTCTACCATGGCATCGGATTCACTTAGTTCTGTTGCAGCTGGTTTATTTGGATTTGAGTTTGTACTGCTGTTACTTGCAAGTTGTTTTTGAAACTCTTCCTCAAAAGTTGAAAGTGCGGCGGAGTTTTCAGTTTTCGTTGTTGAAGGTGTTGCACCAAACAATGTATTGATTTTGTTTTGAGTATCGTTGATAGTCATCAAAGACTCCTTATAGCTTTATGATTATAACAAGCAAAAAAGGTTCCTATGTTACAATTATAGTACGAGAAAGGAGTCCTATGCTGGTTGTTGAAGAGGCAAAGCTCACAGATATTGAGCGTTTGATTGATTTATTGACCGTGTTGTTTTCCAAAGAAGCTGAGTTTATCCCCAACCGTGATGTTCAAAAAGATGGACTGAGGCAGATTTTAGAAGATGTAACCATTGGTACTATTTTTGTCCTTAAATCTGAGCAAAATATCATTGGGATGGCTAGTTTATTATGGACGATCAGTACGGCTTTAGGTGGAAAAGTTGCTATGTTAGAAGATATGATTGTTGATCCTTTATGGCAAAGCAAAGGCGGTGGTACGTTGTTACTTGAACATAGCCTTGTATATGCAAAAAAGTTTGGCTGCAAACGTATTACACTTTTAACAGACAAAGACAATTATGAAGCACATCGCTTTTATGAGCGCTTAGGTTTTGAAAATTCTTTGATGCAACCAATGCGTATTATGCTAGAGGAGAAGGTTGTTTTTTAAGTTTTACTTTTGGAAAAATAAAATAAAAGTAGTACTATATAGCTATTCAAAAGATAAAGGATGTATATTTGAGATTGTTTTTTTGTTTTTTAGTCGTAATGGAAATAGTTTTAAGTGCTGGAAGTACTCCCAATGATCCTTACCTTTTTTATCAAGAAGTTGTACAAAAAATTAAAGAAGAATCCATTCATTCTTTTGATGAAAAACAGCTCATGGATAGCTGTTTGGAAGGAATGGTAACAAGCATTGATAAAAACGGACGCTATTTAAATGAAGAAGAGTACGAAACACTCTATTTAAGCTCTAAGCCAGTTGCTGGTATTGGTCTGTTTATTACACAAAAACGTAACCGTATTCTTGTAAAATCTGTTGTTGATGACTCGCCTGCCCAAAATGCAAATCTTAAAAAGGGAGACGAAATTGTCCAAATTGACGGTGTTCTTGTTCGGGATCTTGGTTTTGATAAAGTTGTTGCGGAGCTTCGAGGTTCACCAAACACTAAAATCAAACTCGTTGTTCTAAAAGCCAAGAGTTCTAAGCCCATTGAGCTTCAATTAACACGCAAAGTTGTTAACATTGACCTCATTAGTTCATTTATGTTTGAACACGATGTCGCATATGTTAAAATTAGCTCCTTTGCACAAGATGCATTACCTGAAATGTTAGAAGATATCGGAGTTCTTTACGAAGCGCAACACCGCAAAATCAATAGTATGATATTGGATCTTCGTGATAATCCTGGTGGCATTTTGAACAGTGGTATTGCCATAACTTCTCTATTTTTAGAAAATGAAAAGCTGATTTTAACCGTAAAAGGTCGCAGTAAAGAGGGAAAGAAGCAGTATAAAAACACGCCACAAGATTATGAAGGGAGCGAGTATGCTGACAAAATTGAAGCACTCGGTTTTTTAAAAACGATCCCTTTAGTCATCTTGGTGAATGGTGATTCTGCAGGTAGTTCCGAAATTGTTGCTGCTGTGTTACAAGAGTATAATCGTGCGACTATCATAGGAACACCCACTTTTGGTAAAGACACCTTTGCAACACTTTTCCCTCTGAGCACCAACACTTCTGCGGTTAAATTTGCAACAGCGCGTTGGAGTACACCTAAAGGGAAAAGTGTTTGGCCTAGTGGAGTAATTCCTAATATTGAAGTCAGTCATGGAAAAGAAGAGGAAGATCTTCCTCTTGCAGAGGCATTGCGGTTTTTACAAAAAAAATAACTACTTTGTGATAAACATGTAAAAAGGTTTTTCATCCAATTGCATATCGATCCAAACACCATTGGATCCTAGTGTATCGCTTAGGGCTACTTGCAAAGAGAGATAGGTTTTAGGCAGTTCAAAAAGAACTTTGAGTTTTTTGTTAGAGAAGATGACTTTTGCTCCACCTGTAATGATATTGCATAGCTCTGCGACACCATCTACAATCGCTGCTGTATCATCGTATTCAACAGCCTCTCCAAGCATTGCTTCAAGTGAAATTAAAGCAAGTTCTCGTGGAAAAACAAGAAAGAAAACACCACTAATATCGCCTTTAAATTTCATCGCAGCGATAATGACTTGCGATGGAATTTTTTCATTAAAAGGTCTTATTTCGTGTTTAATTTTTTGTGCTTCAAGTCCTGTAATCGTAACAAGAGAATTAACCGCAGTGTCAATAAAGACAGGTAGATTAATAATAAGTTCTTTGGAAAGCCCTAAACTCTGGGAAGTTGAAGGTTTGCTTTTAAGTTGATTGATAGCCGTATGTGTAATAGTCATATCGTATTTCTTTGCAGATGCTTTGAGTTTAAAATCTTCAGCATCATGTGCATGGACAATAGAATAGCCAAGCTTAACAAGTTCACTTGAGATTTTATCGGCATTTACTTTATCGTCATCATAAATGAGTACGGCAAGCTCTTTTTTAAGTGCTTTTGGGTTAAAGAAGAGGAGGGCTACATTAATATTTTGAAAAAGTTTTACCGATGTATCGGAACTAAGTTTTCTAAGATAGGTAAAAGTATCTCGTTTGTAGTCACCAATCGATAGTGGAATATCAATCGTGAGACTGAGTTTTTCAAGTTGTTTAACGAGGTTTGCTAGATTGGGATCTTCTTTAACAAGCGGTGAATAAGGTGCATCTTTTAAGGAAATAAAAATACCTTTAATGCCTTTTTCTTTCAAAGTAGCTTTTTGTCCTAGAATGGTATTACATAAAACAGTATTGCGATTTTCAAGAATAGATTCGTTGTAGTTAAAAATGAGAATAGAATTTTGGATAGTATTTGTCATTGCCTTAGTTCAACCATTTATATTAATTAGGATTATGAGTAGAGATGATACCACAGAAAGCTTTTAATTTTATTGAATGGATCTAACGCTATAATGAGGAATTAAGAAAAATATGAGGTGTGAATACCGATGAAATCTCGTTTTGCAGATATCGATAATGCCATCAGTGCGTATGTCGCAAATGAAATTTCTTTAGAAAAAAATAAAGAACTTGAAGATTTAATTTTCTTTTCCAGTTACACTATTAAATTTGATGTTTTTAAAAAAGCAACTCAAAAACTTAAAAAAATATTACGAAAAAAGCTTCCTTATGAGTGGCATGTATGGGAAGTAGATGCTGCAAAAGTGATCGATACCTATCATTTAGAGGTAACGTATGGCAGTGAGCGATACACCTATCTTCTTCAGGCCCTACTAAAAGCACAAATTAAAATTAATGAAGCAGTTATGAGTCATTTTATAGGATTATGTAAAAAGGCGCATTCCTTTGAGTATATTGAAAGTAGAGCAGAGCAGATTTATAAGCTTTTATTTGATGATATGGGAAAAGACACAATGTACAAAACTTCATCATAACTTTAGGCGTTACCTGTAACGCTTATGATATAATTTTGTAACAAAAAAGTGATAGAATAGAACTCATTTTGAAAAAGGAAACAGATATGGATAAAAAGACAAAAATCCTAGCAACCGTCGGACCAGCAAGTGATAGCGTAGAGATTTTAGAGGGATTAATTAGAGCTGGTGTTAACGTATTTCGACTCAATTTCAGTCATGGAACCCATGAATACCATGCAAGCACATTAGCAAAGATTAGAGAAGCCGAAAAAAATGTACAAAAAAAAGTAGGTGTTTTGCAAGATATTTGTGGCCCTAAAATTCGTGTTGGTAAGTTAGAAGAAGACTTTCATTTAGAAGTAGGCGACAAGTTATATTTTACCAAAGACCAAATTGTCGGTAAAAAAATTGAAGAGGGCAAGTATGAGCTTTGCATCAATCAACCTCAAATCTTAGACATGCTTAAAGAGGGTGAGTACATTTATCTTTATGACGGCAATATTAGAGCAAAAGTTATTGAAGCAGACACAAAAATTGTAACTGAGGTTGAGAACAGTGGTAAACTTTCGTCCAATAAAGGTGTCAATTTCCCGAATACTGTAATTAACATCGAAGTCATTACACCAAAAGATGAGGCTGACCTTTTATGGGGTGCGCAACATGGTGTTGACTTTGTCGCCGTTTCATTTGTTCAAAGCGCTAAAGATGTTTTACATGCACGTAAAATTCTTAAAGAGCATAAATCACGTGCGCATATTTTTGCAAAAATTGAAAAATTTGATGCGGTTGAAAAAATTGATGAAATTTTAGAAGTCAGTGATGGCATTATGGTTGCAAGGGGTGATCTTGGTATTGAAGTACCTTACTATAAGGTTCCTAGTATTCAAAAAAGATTGATTGCCAAAGCAAATGCTGCTTCTAAACCGGTTATTACAGCAACACAAATGCTTCTCTCCATGGCTGAAAAAGAGATGGCGACCAGAGCAGAAATTAGTGACGTTGCCAATGCTGTTCTTGATGGAACAGATGCTGTTATGCTCTCCGAAGAGAGTGCTATTGGCGTAAATCCTATTCATGTTGTTGAGGTTATGTCTAATACTATTAAAGAGATTGAAGCAATTTACCCATATGGAAAATTTGAAGTCTATCCTTTCTTGGATGAAACCGATATCATTTCCTCTTCAACAGCACGTCTCGCAGATCGTTTAGGTGTTGAGGCTATGATTTCACTGACCAGCTCAGGAAAATCAGCACGTAAATTAGCACGTTACCGCATTAAAGCAGACATTTATGCGGTTACACACGATGAGCGAACAGCACGCTCTTTAACCATTGCTTGGGGTATTAAACCGATTATGAATATTGAAGCAAGTAATCTCAATATGATGCTTGGTAAAACACTTCAAAAAGGTATTGAACGTGGATTGATCGATAAAGAAAAATCTTATATTGTCACAGCTGGCTATCCTGCAGGTGTTGAGGGAAGTACAAACTTTATTCGTATCTTGAAAAAAGCACAGATTGAATACTATACCGATATGGTACTTTAGTTTGATCCTGTAGGTAGGATTTATTTTAATATTACCTTAAAGAAGGTTTAGGTACAATCCAACCTCAAAATAAATCTCTCCCAAGAAGGACATACGCATGTATGCAATTATAAAAAATGGCGGGAAGCAGTACAAAGTTCAAGAAGGCGACTATTTAAATGTCGATAGACTTGACGCTCAGCCAAAAGAGAAAATCGTAGTGACGGAAGTTTTAGCTGTGAACAATGGCGAACTTAAAGTGGGTGCCCCATTCGTCAGTGGTGCTACAGTAGAACTAGAAGTTGTTACTGAAGGCAAAGACAAAAAAGTTATCACTTTCAAAAAACGTAGACGTAAAGACTCAAAAGTTAAACGTGGTTTTAGAAGACAATATACTAGAGTAAAAGTTGTAAGCATTAAAGCTTAACAAAAAACAATAGAAAATTCTGCCAATTTAGGTTGGCAAGCTTTAGTGCCATAGTGGCTAATATCGCTTGAAAAGCTTTGCTTTAAGAGCATGAAGAGGAGTTTAAAAACTCCAATTAAGATACATAAAGATTAGGAGTAACCGATGGCTCACAAGAAAGGTCAGGGAAGTACCCAGAATAATAGAGACTCAGCTGGACGTAGACTGGGTGTTAAAAAATTTGGTGGCGAATTTGTACGTGCAGGCAATATTATTATTCGCCAACGTGGAACAAAAGTACATGTTGGAAATAATGTAGGTATTGGTGTTGATCACACTATCTATGCATTGATTGATGGTTTTGTACAATTTCAACGTAAAGATAAAATAAGAAACAAAGTTTCTGTTATCCCCGCAAGTTTGTAATTTACAGGTGGAGTTCGCTCCACCTACTTTTTTCTCCTCAAAAACAAAAAAATACCTCTAATGATTATACGATTACATGTAATGATTAAAGGTATTACTCTACATATTAAAAGGTTTTTACGATGTTTATAGACAATGTAGCACTCACACTTAGCTCTGGTAAAGGCGGACCTGGTAGTGTCTCTTTCCGTAGGGAAAAACATGTTATTCAAGGTGGTCCTGATGGTGGTGATGGCGGTCGTGGTGGCAATGTCTATTTCCAAATTGATAAAAATACTCACACACTTTCGCATTTCCGAAACAATCAACACCTCAAAGCCAAAAATGGTGAAGCAGGTATGGGGCGAAAAATGTACGGTAAAATGGGAGAGCACCTTGTGGTCACTGTCCCCCCTGGTACTCAAGTCTTAGATGCTGAAACAGGTGAAATTCTTTTAGATCTTTTAGAAGATACTGACAAAAAGCTTTTCTTAGAAGGCGGTATGGGTGGTCTTGGAAATACACACTTTAAGAGCTCAACTAATCAAAGACCTGAATTTGCTCAACCTGGACGTCCAGGCATGACCAAAGCGATCAAACTAGAGTTGAAGCTTATTGCAGATGTTGGACTGGTTGGTTTCCCAAATGTAGGAAAATCAACACTAATTTCAGTTCTTTCTAATGCACAACCAGAGATCGCTAACTATGAATTTACAACACTCACCCCGAAATTAGGTGTTGTTGTGACAGACGATTTTCGTTCTTACGTCATGGCAGATATTCCTGGAATTATCGAAGGTGCGAGTGAAGGTAAAGGGCTAGGTATTGAATTTTTACGTCATATTGAACGTACAAAATTTTTACTTTTCATGGTCGATCTTGCAAATTACCGTGATCTTAAAGAACAGTACTATACGCTTAAACAAGAGTTACGAAAATTTTCAGAAAAACTAGCGCTTCGTGATTATGCGATTGCCCTTACACGTTGTGATACATTAAGCCCTGAAGAAACCAATGAAAAAGTAGATCAGTTTTTGAAGTTACTAGATCTTGAAGCTAATGGGTTTGCTTCTAAGTATAAAGTACGAGAAGATTTGCATTCTTATTGTCAAGATGTGCATGAGAGAGAACGTGCATTACCATTTTTTGTTATGCCAATTTCTTCTGTTTCAAAGATCAATATTGATCCTATCAAATATGCCCTATCAGATGTTATAACAAAGGTTCGTGATGAAAAGAGTAGTAGTTAAGGTTGGTACGCATGTACTCAGCGAGCAAAACCGTTTATGCAAAGAGCGTATTCTTAATTTAGTAGAATTTATTGTCGCACTTATGGAAAAGTATGAGGTTATTTTGGTCTCTTCCGGTGCTGTAGCTGCGGGTTATTCTATTTTAAAGCTTGATAAGAAATTATTACATAATCGTCAAGCAATTGCGGCGGTAGGGCAACCACAACTTATGGCAACGTACAATAAAAAATTGGAGAAATTTGGCAAAAGTGGTGCGCAACTTCTTTTAACTGCGGATGATTTTGACTCACGAAAACGTTGCTATCACGCAAAGTGTACGATTGATACGCTTCTCGAAAATGGCATACTTCCAATTATCAATGAAAACGATGCTACGGCAACCGAAGAGCTTGTTTTTGGCGACAATGACCAACTCTCTTCACGTGTAGCATACTATTTTGAGGCAGATCTTCTTATTTTGCTCTCTGACATTGATGGTTATTACGATAAAGATCCCCATAAACATGCCGATGCTATTATGCGTAAGATTGTCCATGAGATTGAACCAACAGAGCTTGAAGTTGAAAAGTCAGCCAATTTTGCTTTTGCAACAGGTGGTATTGTAACAAAACTTAAAGCCGCGGACTTTTTACTAGAGCGTGGCAAGTCAATGTTTATTGCCAGTGGATTTGATCTCAGTGATGTAAAAAGTTATATGTTGGAGGGCGTTCATAACGGCGGAACACTCTTTACCTGTAAGGATTAAGATGCGCATTGTTTTTATGGGCACACCTTCTTATGCAACAACTATCTTAGAAGCACTACTTAAGGACGCTGGGATTGAAGTAGTACTTTTAATCACCCAAGAAGATAAGCCTGTAGGTCGAAAACAACTTTTAACACCTCCTCATACCAAAGCATGGCTTCTTGAACAGAATACTTCGATTGAAATTTATCAGCCCAAAACATTACGTTTGGAAGAAGCGCAAGTAAAAATAGCTTCATATCAGCCTGATTTTATTGTGGTTGCGGCCTATGGACAAATATTGCCTAAAGCAGTGCTAGATATTGCCCCTTGTATCAATCTTCACGCATCACTGCTACCCAAATATCGTGGAGCAAGTCCTATCCAATCCACCCTTCTTGCCAATGATGCGTACGCAGGTGTTACGTCAATGTTGATGGAAGAAGGCCTTGATACTGGAGCTATGTTGGGATTTTCTTATTTGAAAATTACGCCAGAGCATAATGCTTCTGCCTTATTTGACAAACTAGCAGATTTGGCAGCATTACTTATCATCACAACACTGAAAAATTTCAGCTTACTCTCTCCTCTTACACAAGTCAGTGCCAATGCAACGCATTGTAAAAAAATAAAAAAAGAAGATGGATTAGTCTCTTTTAATCAAGATGTTCAAGATATTATTACCCGTTACAAAGCACTCACCCCTTGGCCAGGGCTTTTTATAGACTCTGGTTTAAAACTCATGGATCTCAGTCTTTTTAGTCACGAAAATGAGGTAATCTCAGGAGTTGTTAAAGCAATAACGTCTGATGGTGTTGTGATAACATGTAAACAAGGCTCGTTGCTTCTTAAAACGCTTCAACCGGTCTCTAAAAATGCGATGAGTGCACTTGATTATATTCGTGGGAAAAGGCTTAACATTGGTGATCCACTGGTTTGATTCTCTTGAATCGACACATCAATATCTTATTGGAAAACTACGAGATGGTACACTTCTTGCACCATGTGGTGTTGGAGCTACGATGCAGACCAAAGGTGTGGGAAGTCGTGGTAACAGTTGGGTTGGCGAAACAGGAAATCTCTTTTTTTCTTTTTGTGTAGAAGAGAAACAGTTGCCATTTGATTTACCACTTGCCTCAGTCTCTATCTATTTTTCTGTTTTAATGAAAGAAATTTTAGAAGAGAAAGGCTCGAAAGTATGGTTGAAATGGCCCAATGATTTTTACTGTGATGAAAAAAAAGTTGGGGGAATGATCACTTCAAAAATAGGTGCGATTATTGTAGGTTCTATTGGACTTAATATTCGTATTGCACCTGAAAATTTTGGGACTTTAGATATCATCGTTACACCAAATACTTTAGCCGAAGGTTTGATTGAAAAGGTTGAGGAAAAAATATCGTGGAAGAAAGTTTTTAGTAAATATAAGATAGAATTTGATCAAAATAGAAACTTCTCTTTCCATTTAGATGGCAAATTGGTCTCGTTGCGTGACGCGATATTGTGTGATGATGGCTCTATAGAGCTAGAAAATAAAAAGGTGTACAGTTTACGATGAGTGAGATTATAGCGATAGCAAATCAAAAGGGCGGTGTTGGTAAAACAACCACTGCTATCAATTTGGCTGCCTCCTTAGCAGTTGCTGAAAAGCGCGTATTATTGATCGATATCGATCCTCAAGCCAATGCTACAACAGGTCTTGGTTTTCACAGAAGTGACTATGAGTACAACATCTATCACGTTCTTATTGGCAGAAAACGTCTCTCGCAAGTCATTCTTGAGACATCACTTTCAACGTTACATGTCGCACCTTCCAATATTGGTCTTGTGGGTGTTGAAAAAGAATTTTACGACAACAACACTAAAGGGCGCGAGCTTATTTTGAAAACAAAAATTGAAGAGATTAAAGATCAATACGATTATATTATTATCGATTCGCCTCCTGCACTTGGAAGTATTACTATCAATGCACTTAGTGCAGCAAATTCAGTGATTATTCCTATCCAATGCGAGTTTTTTGCATTAGAAGGTTTAGCGCAGTTACTCAATACTGTGAAATTGATTAAAAAAACGATCAATCCAACACTAGAGATTAAGGGCTTTTTACCAACAATGTACAGTACCCAAAATAATCTCTCAAAACAAGTTTTCGCAGACCTTAAAGAGCATTTTAAGAGCAAGCTATTTGTTGATAAAGAGAGTGCATCTTATGTGGTTATCCCACGTAATATCAAACTTGCAGAATCTCCAAGTTTCGGCAAACCTATAATCTTATATGATGTCGAATCTCCAGGTTCTAAAGCGTACCAAAATCTTGCTAATTCAATTTTAGTGAGTTAAGGTGATGAGCGCAAAGAAAGTCTTAGGACGAGGACTGAGTGCCATTATTGAGGATGTAGAAGAGGCTTACAAACAAGATATTGAGCAAGCGAAAGATTTAGTACGTGAAATTGATGTTGAACGTATTGTCCCAAACCCTTATCAGCCACGTACTCATTTTAACGAAATAGCATTAAAAGAACTCAGTGAATCAATTAAGCGTCATGGATTGTTGCAACCAATTATTGTTGTTGCTAAAGATGATAGTTATATGCTTCTCGCAGGTGAACGTCGTTTACGTGCTACGAAACTTGCGGGTTTTACAAAGATTAAAGCGATTGTCGCAGACATTGAATCGAAAAATCTGCGCGAATTAGCGCTTATTGAAAATATTCAAAGAGAAGATCTTAATCCTGTAGAGTTAGCAATTGCTTACAAAGAGTTGATTGAAGAGTATAAAATAACTCAAGATGGACTCTCAGAGATTATTCACAAGAGCCGAACACAAATCACCAATACAATAAGGTTACTAAGCCTAAGTGATCAAACTAAAAAATATCTCGCAGAAGGCGTTCTCTCTCAAGGCCATGCAAAAGTGCTTGTTGGACTTGATCCTAAAGATGAAGAGACGATTGTTAATACGATTTTAGGTCAAAAACTGAGTGTTCGTGAGACCGAAGCATTAGTTAAAAAGCTCAAAAGCGCTGATGAAACAACTGGTAAACAAGAAAAGACCAGCCCTGCTATTCCCGAAGAACTCCAAACACTTAAAAGTAGGCTAAAAGAGCTTGGTTTTGAGGCTACACCAAAAGCTAATACAATTACAATCCATTTTAAAAACGGTGAAGCAATTTATACTTTTTTGGAGCAATTAAAGTAAGATAATTAGTTGTTTGCGTTAATTTAATAAACTATTTTCCTTTGCTGTGTTACAATTCGCGCAAAATTTTGATACAGCAATCTTGTTTGTGCTAAAAAAATCTTAAAAATTGAGTCTGATCTCGAGCTAAAGGAGCAAGAAATATGTTGGATATTATCCCAGCACTGTTACTGGTGACTGGAACTGTATTTTTAGTTTTGTTAATACTTCTTAACAAAACGCTTTATAAACCCCTTTTGGAGTTTATCGACAATAGAAATAACTCTATTAATCGTGATTTAGAAAATGCAGGAAAAAATGCCAGTGACGTTGTAGCCTACTATAAAGAAGTAGAAACGATTTTGTCTGAGGGCAAAGTGGAGGCAGCAAAAATTAGAGAAGCTGCATTGACTGAGGCTAAAGAAAAAGCTGCAAAAAAAGTTGAGCAAAAAAAGAGTGATCTTGAAGCTCAAAGTGTAGCATTTTTTAAAGCGTTAGAGTCAGAAAAAGATGAGTTTAAAAATGGTCTGTTGGCACAAATGCCTCTTTTCAAAGAGAGTGTTGCTGCTAAACTGAGCCATATTTAAGGAGTAACTGTATGAAAATGAATTATTTTTTACTCTTGTTAGCTCCAATAGCGCTTTTAGCCAATAGTGGTGAAAGTGGTGGATCAACGGATATTTTGCCTAGAACCATTAACTTTTTAATTTTCGCTGCAATTATGTACTATTATGTAGCAGATGCTGCTAAACAATGGTATGTTGGACGAAAAACTGAAATTGCAACGAAATTAGATTCGATTCAAGTAAAACTGAAAGAATCTAATAGCAAAAAAGAAATTGCACTTCAAAAAGTTGAAGAGGCAAAAGCAAATGCAAGAGTGCTTGTTGAAACTGCTAAAAAAGAAGCAGTTTTATTAGCTGATAAAGTTGCCCTTGAAGCAGAAGCTGAGATTGAAGGCTTAGAAAAAGTATTTGAAGATCGTGTTACTATTGAGCGTCGTAAAATGCAAAGAGTAATCGTGAGTGAAGTTTTAGATGAGATGTTTAGAGAGGGATCTATTGCTCTTGATAACGACGAAATCGTTAAAATTGTCAATAAGAAGGTTGCATAATGAGTGGAGCGATAGCAAAAAAATATGTTAATGCTCTGATGAGTGGATGTGATGATGGCGAATTAGCAGAAGTATATGGGCTATTACTTCAAGTGGTTGAAGCATTTAAGTTAGAGAAATTTAATAACATTGTTCTCTCTCCTGATGTTTCTTCAAAAGCTAAAGAAGAGTTAGTTTTATCTTTAGTTGAAAACAAAAATATGAAATTCCAAAATTTCATTAGATTGCTCAGTAATAATGATCGATTAAAATTGATCCCTATTGTGATCAAAGAGTTAAAATATCAACTCTCTTTGAAAAATAATACTTTCGAAGGCAGTGTGTCAACAAACTTTAAAATGAGTCAAGCACAAATTTCAATGCTAGAAGAGAATTTTAGTAAAAAATTCAATGCTAAAATAAAATTGAATGTTAATGAAAATAGTTATCCAGGGATTAAAGTTGAGCTGGATGATTTGGGTGTAGAAGTGAGTTTCTCAGTTGAGCGACTTAAAGCTCAAATGACAGAGCATATCTTAAAAGCAATTTAATAACAATAATAGATAAAAAGAAAGTTAAGGAGTAGTTTGTGGGAGCAAAAATGAAAGCTGACGAAATCAGTTCAATCATTAAAGAACGTATTGAAAACTTTGAGCTCAATGTTGACATCGAAGAGACAGGAAAAGTTATTTCTGTAGCAGATGGTGTTGCTAACGTTTATGGTTTAAAAAACGTGATGGCTGGTGAAATGGTCGAGTTTGAAAATGGCGAGAGAGGAATGGCACTTAACCTTGAAGAATCAAGCGTTGGTATCGTTGTTCTTGGTAGTTGTAATGAAATTAAAGAAGGCTCTTCTGTTAAAAGATTGGCAAAACTTCTTCGTGTTCCAGTAGGTGAAGCACTTGTGGGTCGTGTTGTAAACTCATTAGGTGATCCTATTGATGCAAAAGGTCCAATCAATGCAACTGAAACACGTTTCGTTGAAGAAAAAGCACATGGTATTATGGCGCGTAAATCAGTTCATGAACCACTTCAAACAGGTATTAAAGCAATCGATGCACTTGTTCCAATTGGTAGAGGACAAAGAGAGCTTATCATTGGTGATAGACAAACAGGTAAAACAACCATTGCAATCGACACCATCATCAATCAAAAAGGTCAAAATGTAACATGTATTTATGTTGCAATTGGTCAAAAACAATCTACTGTTGCTCAAGTTGTTAAAAAACTTGAAGAGCACGGTGCAATGGAATATACTATTATTGTTAATGCAGGTGCAAGTGATTCTGCTGCAATGCAATTCTTGGCGCCATATGCAGGTGTTTCTATGGGTGAATATTTCAGAGATAGTGGTAAACATGCATTAATCGTTTATGATGATCTTTCTAAACATGCGGTTGCTTACCGTGAAATGTCATTGATTTTAAGACGTCCTCCGGGTCGTGAAGCATATCCTGGTGATGTTTTCTATCTACACTCCAGACTTCTTGAGCGTGCTGCAAAAGTTAATGATGAGTTAGGTGCTGGTTCACTAACAGCTCTTCCAATCATTGAAACACAAGCGGGTGATGTATCTGCATATATCCCAACAAACGTTATTTCAATTACAGATGGTCAAATCTTCTTAGAGTCAGACCTCTTTAACTCAGGTATTCGTCCAGCGATTAACGTAGGACTTTCTGTTTCTCGTGTTGGTGGTGCCGCACAAATTAAAGCAACCAAACAAGTAGCAGGTACAATGAGACTTGATCTTGCACAATACCGTGAACTTCAAGCATTTGCTCAATTTGCAAGTGATCTTGATGAATCTAGTCGTAAACAGTTAGAGCGAGGCCAACGTATGGTTGAACTCTTGAAACAACCTCCTTATGCTCCAATTGCAATTGAAAAGCAAGTACTTGTTATCTTTGCAGGTGCAAAAGGTTATTTAGACAGTATTGATGTTAAATCAGTAGGGCGTTTTGAAGCAGAACTTAACTCTTATGTTGAAGCAAAATATCCAGATATTTTTGAACAACTAAAGGCTAAAAAAGCGATTGATAAAGAGCTTGAAGAGCAATTACATAAGGCATTGAGCGAGTTTAAAGCGACATTTGCAGTTAAGTAAGGATAAGCTATGGCAAACCTTAAAGAGATAAAAAGAAAAATTAAGAGTGTTCAAAATACTCAAAAAACAACACGTGCTATGAAGCTCGTTTCAACTGCAAAGTTGAAACGAGCCGAAATGGCCGCTAAACAATCTCGTGTGTATGCCGTTAAAATTAACGAGGTACTCTCTGAGATTGCTTATAAAATCAACCAGTATAAAAATGGTGCGGTTGAGAGTCGTTTTTTTGATAAAAATGAAACTCCAGGTACAGTAGATGTTATTTTCGTGACAGCCGACAAAGGTCTATGTGGTGGCTTTAATATTCAAACCATTAAAGCTGTTCGTAACCTCTTAGCGGACTACGCAGAGAAAAAAGTAACGGTCAGACTACGTGCTGTTGGAAGAAAAGGCATGGCATTTTTTAATTTCCAAGGTGTAGAACTTTTAACCTCTTATGCAGGGGTAAGTTCATCTCCAAGTTATGAAAAAGCGCAAGAAATTATCAAAAGTGCTATTGATGATTTTGTCGAAGGTAAAACAGACAAAGTTATTCTAATCCATAATGGTTATAAAAATATGATTTCACAAGAGTTGAAAATTGTGGATGTTGTCCCAGTACAAACTCCTATTAACACCCTTGAAACAAGCTCTTTAATGGAATTAGAGCCTGATGAAAGTGGTGAAGAAATTTTAGACTCATTGTTACAAAAATATTTTGAATACAATATGTATTATGCACTTATTGATTCATTGGCGGCTGAACACAGCGCACGTATGCAAGCAATGGAAAATGCGACAAATAACGCAAAAGAGCGTGTTGGTATTTTAACATTAGCGTATAATAAAGCTCGACAAGAGTCTATTACTACTGAACTCATTGAGATTATCAGTGGTGTAGAATCTATGAAATAAACTGTTTGTAAAAAATAAAAGGAGAATATTCAATGAATGGATTAATCAGCCAGATTATGGGTCCAGTTGTTGACGTCGATTTTAATGGCTACCTTCCTAAAATCAATGAAGCGATTGAAGTGAATTATGAAGTAGAAGGCAAGAAACAAAAGTTAATTCTTGAAGTAGCAGCACATTTAGGCGACAACCGTGTAAGAACAATTGCGATGGATATGAGTGAAGGTTTAACAAGAGGAATCAGTGTTAAAGCTTTAGGAAATCCAATTCAAGTTCCAGTAGGTGAAGAAGTTTTGGGTCGTATCTTTAACGTTGTTGGAGATGTAATCGATCAAGGTGAACCTGTTGCTGGTAAAACAAAATGGTCAATTCATAGAGAACCACCAAAATTTGAAGAGCAAAGTACTAAATCAGAAATTTTTGAAACAGGTATTAAAGTTGTTGACCTTCTTGCTCCTTATGCAAAAGGTGGTAAAGTTGGACTATTCGGTGGTGCTGGTGTTGGTAAAACCGTTATTATTATGGAACTTATTCACAACGTTGCATTCAAACACAGTGGTTACTCTGTATTTGCAGGTGTTGGAGAGAGAACTCGTGAAGGAAATGACCTTTACCACGAGATGAAAGACTCTAACGTTTTGGATAAAGTTGCACTGTGCTACGGACAAATGAGTGAACCACCAGGAGCACGTAACCGTATTGCTCTTACTGGTCTTACAATGGCTGAGTACTTCCGTGATGAAATGGGACTTGATGTATTGATGTTTATCGATAACATTTTCCGTTTCTCTCAATCAGGTGCTGAGATGTCTGCACTTCTTGGACGTATTCCTTCAGCGGTAGGTTACCAACCAACGCTTGCAAGTGAAATGGGTAAATTCCAAGAGAGAATTACATCAACCAAAAAAGGTTCAATTACCTCTGTTCAAGCAGTTTACGTACCGGCGGATGACTTAACAGATCCAGCTCCTGCAACTGTATTTGCTCACTTAGATGCAACTACTGTACTTAATCGTTCAATTGCAGAAAAAGGTATTTATCCAGCGGTTGATCCATTGGATTCAAGTTCACGTATGCTCAATCCAGATATTTTAGGACAAGAACACTACAGCGTTTCTCGTGGTGTACAAGCGGTTCTTCAAAAATACAAAGATCTTCAAGATATCATTGCAATTCTTGGTATGGATGAACTCAGTGAAGAAGATAAAGTTACGGTTGATCGTGCTCGTAAAATTGAGCGTTTCTTATCTCAACCATTCTTCGTTGCGGAAGTATTTACAGGAAGCCCAGGAAAATACGTTACACTTGAAGAATCAATTGCAGGCTTTAAAGGTATTTTGGAAGGTAAATACGATGATTTACCAGAAGCTGCTTTTTATATGGTAGGAAGTATTGAAGAAGTTATTGAGAAAGCTGCAAAACTAAAAAGCTAAGAAGCGATAAGGTTAAAAAATGAATACATTAAAATTGGAAATTGTGACTCCTGAGGGTCAGATTTTTGCCAACAATGTAAAAAGTGTTACGCTTCCAGGCAAAGAGGGTGAGTTTGGAGTTCTTCCAAACCACGCCTCATTAGTAACGCTTTTACAAGCGGGCGTGATTGATATTGAGCTAAAAGATGGGAACCACGATGTTGTCGCTATTAATTGGGGACATGTGAAAGTAGATGAAAATTCTGTAACCGTTTTAGCCGATGGCGCAGTTTCAATTGGTGGTGCTAACGAAAGTGAAGTTGCAAGATCATTAGAAGCCGCTAAAGCTCTCTTAGAGAGTATTAGTGATTCAGATATTGCTATCGCTATGGCTACTGCAAAAATTGAATCTATTGCAAAAACAAGGAAATTTTAAATCTTATGTCATCTTTTGAATTATTCTTGAACTATTTTGCAAGAAGTGGTTTTTTTACATGGGTCATCTTGATCTGGCTATCAGCTTATTTTGTTATTACATTTGGTATTTTTTTCAGTCGATATTTGTACTTAGGACATTGGCTTTCTATTGAAAAGAGTTCACTAGAGTCAATGTTAATGGGTGCAAAAAATGTTCGTGATGATTCGATTTTGCGAAAATGTTCAAGTGCAGCAGGGGCTTCTGAAAAACTTCTAAATGTATGTAAAAATGTAGCCGAAAAAAATGCAACCAGCGGTTTATGGATGCTTTCTATTATTGCTTCAACAGCTCCTTTTATTGGATTGTTTGGAACCGTTGTTTCTATTTTGGAAACTTTTAGCGGACTTGGTCAGTCTGGTAGTGCCTCGTTAGGCGTTATTGCACCAGCTATCAGTGAAGCTCTAGTTGCAACTGCTACAGGTATTTTTGTAGCTATTCCTGCATACAGTGCAAATTTATTTCTTCGAAGAAAAGCATATGAAGTTATTGTATATGTACAAAGAGAAGTAGATATTTTGCTTTCTGCCAATGAGACAAGAAGAGATAGCTAATGATGAGTCAATTGGATGAAGTACCTGATCTAAATATTACCCCTTTAGTTGATATTATGCTAGTACTTCTAGCTATCTTAATGGTAACAACTCCAGCGTTGGTGTATGAAGAGGTCATTAAACTTCCTGATGGCAGTAAATCATCAGTTGTTAGTAAACTTCCTGAACTTGAGATACGGGTAACGAAAGACCGCAAAGTTTATATCAAGAATGATAGCTTTATGCTTGCAGAATTTCCTGATAGTTTTATGATGCAAAAAAGTAAGTATCCACTTAAGAGTATTGTTTATATTAAAGCGGATGAAGGTCTTTCTTACAAAGATGTAATGTTTGTACTCAAAACTATTAAACAGGCTGGTTTTACTAACGTATCTTTAGAAACGAATGGATAGATACTGTGTCAAGTGTTAATAAATATGCCTCTCTTGGATGGATTCTGTCCATCCTCCTCTATATTTTTCTTTTAATTTGTCTTGTTTATGTTTTAAGCTCTCATAAAGATACCATCAAAAATTATACTTCACAAAAAGATCCAATGAATGTTGCTTTGGTTGAGCGTAAAAAAAATGATTCTGAAAAGCTTAAAGAGGAACGTAAAAAAGAAGAGGTTGAAAAACCCGTTGTAAAGCCAGTAGAAAAACCTGCTGAAGAGAAAAAAGTTGCTTCATCTCCTAAAGAAGCTGTAAAAAGCCAATCGCTTAGAGGACTTTTTGAGGACATTAATACCTCAAAGTTACCTCCAGAAGCAAAAGAACAGAAAAAAACTCAAACAGCTCCGACACGTATCAAACCTAATAAAGATGAAACAAAAGAAAAAAGCGAAAGTGCAGCATCTAAAATTGCGAATTCTTTAAATTTCTCAGAGCAAAAACATTTGGTAGATACGAAGAAAGGTGGCGAGTATGATCCATTTATTGGAAAGGTACAAGAGATATTGGAAGAAAATTGGCAAAAAACTATAGATACTGAAAATGGCAATGTAGCTAAGGTTGTGATTCAAATTAGTGATAAAGGTGTTTTTAGTTACAAAATAGCTTCTTTGGCATATAATAACGAATTTAACACTAAGCTCAAAGAGTTCCTTAAAACTATGGAATCAGTGGAATTTCCAAAGTATGAAAAAGGTCCACTTTTTGAAATGCCAGTGGCATTTAAAGATATTAAGGAGTAAAACATGATTAAAAAACTAGTTGTTTTCTTATCTTTGGCAATTTTTTCTTTTGCTGCTGATGCAACAGTAGAAATTGTAAAGAAGATAGATGTACTTCCAAAAATTGCAGTTCAGGATGCAAGTCCAAAAAATGTTGATTTAGAGTTTAGAAAAAGTTTTTTTAAACTTATTGCTGGCGATTTACGTGTTAGTAGTCACTTTAATGTACTGGATGAATATTTACAAAGTAGCTATGAAGGCGGACCACTAGAAAATTTTCTATCGGATAAAAAAGTGGACATGATTTTACGTTTTAGTTTAGGTCAAGATTTTAATACAGCTTCGGCTAATGTTAAATTAATCAACGCTAAAACGGGCGTAACAACATTTGAAAAGTCTTATAGCATTGCTGATAAAAAAAGAAATCCTTTCTTGGCGCATAAAATTGTTGTAGATGCAAATGATCAAACAGGAGCTCCTTCTATTAAATGGATGGAACAGTCTGTTATATTTGCACGCTATACTGAAGCAAAGAAAAGTGAAATTGTTATTTCTGATTATACGCTCAGTTACCAAAGAGTCATTGTAACTGGTGGTTTGAATGTTTTTCCAAAATGGGCAAATGCAGATCAGAGCGGATTTTTCTACACTTCTTACAGTGGAGCAGAACCAACTATCTATAAGTACGACTTAAAAGATGGTAGCAGAAAAAGTATTGTTTCGAGTCAGGGTATGATTGTTTGTTCAGATGTTTCCAAAGATGGTAATAAATTACTCTTAACAATGGCACCAAAAGATCAACCAGATATTTATCTCTATGATTTGCAAACTAGAAAAATTACTAAGATTACTGATTATCCTGGTATTGATGTCAATGGTAATTTTATTGATGATGACAAACGCATTGCTTTTGTCTCTGATCGATTAGGCACACCTGATATTTTCGCACAAGGAATTTATGATAAAAGTTTTGAAAAACTTGTCTATCATGGAAAAAATAAAAACTCAATCTCAACGTATGATAACTATATTGTTTATTCCAGTAGAGAAAGTGATAGTGAATTTGGAAGAAATACGTTTAATCTCTATCTCATTTCAACGAAAACTGACTACCTTAGACAATTAACAGCATCAGGAGAGAATCTTTATCCGCGTTTTGCTAAAGATCCGGATACTATTATGTTTATAAAACAACTTGGAAATCAGAGTGCTTTGGGCATAATTCGTCTAAATGCGAATAAAACCTATCATTTTCCATTAAAAACAGGCAAACTTCAGTCAATTGATTGGTGAATTTTAAAAAAAATGTGGTATAATTCCGAAGTTTTTAAATTTGAACTTTTAAAAAGGATCTAATAATGGGTAAATTAGCTTTAACAAGCTTAGCGGTAGCGGTTTTGGTTTTAACAGGTTGTAGCCAAAAAAGTCCAGAAGTCGATATGACTAAAGGAACTGGTGATACAAAAGGTGCTTCTAACGATGGTATGAGTGCTCTTCAAAAATTGATTGCTTCTTTAGAGGCTAACTCTAAAACAATCTATTTTGATTTTGATAAATATAATGTCAAAAAAGATCAACAACCAAACATTGATGCAAACGCTGCATTATTCAACTCTGCAGAAGCAAAAAGCTTTTCAATCAAAGTTGAAGGTAACTGTGATGAATTCGGTACAGACGAATACAACTATGCACTTGGTCTTAAAAGAGCAAAAAGTGTTAAAGATGGTTTAGTTGCTAAAGGTATGGTTGCAGATAGAATTACAGTTGTAAGCTATGGTGAGAGTAATCCTGCTAGCACAGAGCACAATAAAGAAGCTTGGGCTAAAAACAGAAGAGCAGAATTTAAAGTTCTTCCATAATCTTTGCTTTGATGAAAAAACAGATTTTTTTATTTTCGATAGCGTTGCTGCCTATGGCAGCGCTATCGAGTGAACCCTCAGCATTCGGATCCAGCGATTTTAGTAGCGGAACTTCTTCCTCTTCATACAGTAATACAGTTAGTGTTAGTGAAAAAAAACCTCAGAATAGTCAAAAGTCAGCAATTTTTAATGACAATACTAGCAGTAGTAAAGCTGATAGTAGCAATGTTTCTGAGCAATATGAAGGAATGCGTTCTGTAATGGAAAGTTACGCGACTAAAATTGCTAAGCAAGATGAAAAAATGCGTCAACTCGAAGAGGAAAATAAAAAACTCAGAGAGTATGTCGAAGAGAGTCGTAAGATTCAAAACGATAATCAGGATAAAATCAAGGTTGTCGTAGGTGAACTTGGAACTCTTATTGATTCAATCAATAAAAATTATGTACCCAAAGATAAATTTGACCAACTTGCTAATGAAGTTAGAGGTGGGAAAAAAGGTGCAGCTATACCAGCAGCTGAGCCAGTAAAAAAAGATGCGACTAAGGAAACTCCTACAGCAGCTCCTACAAAAACAATCTCTGCGAAAGAATTAAGCACAAAAGACAGTGCTACGCTTGTTAAAGAAGCAGATGATCATTTTGAAAAAAAATCGTATCCAGAAGCCCAAGCCCTTTATACTGAACTTTTGAACCGTAATTATAAACCTGCTAAAGTTAATTTTAACCTTGGTGAAATCGCATATAGTCAAAAATCTTATAGCTCAGCTATTGAATATTATAAATCAAGTATGTCTTTATTTGATAAAGCCGCATATACTCCAACACTTTTATATCATACAGGTGCATCGTTTGAAAAGCTAGGTAAAGCCAAGGAAGCTCAAGGTTTTTATAAAGCTCTCAAAGACACTTATCCTGATTCTCCTGAAGCAAAAAAAGTTAAATAACTTTTTTTATACACTTCTTTGCACAAAAAATAGACTTAAAACTTTCACCTAAGGGCATATACAACAAATATATGCTAAAATCCTTTGTTTATAAATTAAGGGAGAAAATTATGAGTATTAGTGATAATCAAGTAGTTTCAATCCATTATGAGCTTAGAAATGTTGATAATGGTGAAATTTTAGATAGTAATATTAATGCAGCACCACTTTCTTTTATTGTTGGAAAAGGTCAAATTATTCCAGGATTAGAAGAAAAAATTAAAGAGCTTAAAGCTGGTGAGAATGCTGACATTAAAGTGGCGGCAGCTGATGCATATGGTGTTTACGATGAAAATGCTGTTCAAACATTACCAAAAGAGCAATTTGCTGGACTTGAACTTCAAGTTGGCATGACACTTTATGGTCAAGGTGAGCACGGTGAGACGGTTCAAGTTATGGTTAAAAACTTTAATGATGAAACTGTTGAAATCGATTTCAATCATCCTTTAGCGGGTAAAGATCTTTTATTTGCAATTAGTATTCTTGAAGTACGTGAAGCTACTGCTGATGAACTCTTAAATGGTTATGTTGGTGGTGGACACGGTGGTTGTGGTTGTGGATCAGGCGGTTGTGGTTCTCATGAGCATGATGAAGAACATGAATGCTGCGGTGGACACGATCACGATCATGAACACGGTGAAGGTGGATGCTGTGGTGGTGAAAGTCACTCCCATGGTGGCGGATGTTGTGGATCACACTAATTATATAGCAAAGTCTAGAGCCTCTATGGAGGCTCTTAAATCAGCCAATCTTCTTAAAAGTGTTACAATTAATGCGTTAATTTTGGGAGAGAGTGGTGTGGGCAAACAGACGCTTGCAAAACATATCCTTTCAGCACCTATTGTCGATGCGAGTGCTTTCAATGAACTTTTAGCGCTTATTGAAACAAACAGCAGTCTCATCGTCAAAAACTTTCATAAAATTACCAATTATAAAAAACTCAAAATTGCTTTAGATGTTCATAAAACACGTATTGTTGCAACATCCAGTTTGCCAATCAGTGAACCATTAATGGATGAATTTTTTAGTCTTAAAATTGTTATTCCACCTTTGCGGGAACGTGAAGAAGATGTAACACCTTTGATGGAAAAATTTGCACTAGAGGCATGTATGATGTTTGATGGTGAGTTTGGTGAAGCACCTTCATTGGATGAAATTTCACCAGATCTTAGCAAAAACTGCTATTCTCTAAGACGTTCTGTCTACAATGCCTATTTGATGAACTCCTTTGGTGAAGATGAAATTTTAGCTATGATGGAGCGATTTTTGTCCCAGCATATTGGAGGAAGAAACGATTACCGCGATCTTTTGTATCTTTTTGATGTTCCAATGATCAAAAGTGGTTATGCTAAATTTGGTTCTCAACTTGCGATTAGTGAAAAATTTGGACTCAATCGAAATACCCTTCGTAAAAAAATCAACGATTACAAAGACAGATTAAAAATAGACTAGATGTTAGCATTGTACACAGTGCAAAATGCTTACATGTAAACGATAAAAGGTTAACCAATGAACAATAGTATCTTTATATTTCCAGGACAAGGTAGCCAAAAAATTGGCATGGGAAAAGATTTTTATGATAACTCTTCTTTAGCGAAAGAGATGATTGAAAAAGCAAGTCAAAGAGTAGGATTTGACTTTACATCACTTCTTTTTGAAGAGAATGACCGATTGGAACAAACGGAATATACGCAACCTGCTATCTTATTGGTTAGTTTAATTGCACATCGTCTTTTTAATGAAGTGTGCAAAGTAACTCCAAAAGCAGCTTTAGGTCACTCTTTAGGTGAATTTTCAGCTTTAAGTGCAGCAGGCGCTCTAAATTATCTTGATGCTGTTGAGTTAGTCCATCAACGAGGTCTTTTGATGAAGCACGCTTGTGAAAGTATTAATGCAGGGATGATGGCACTTTTAGGACTTGATGATGCTACTGTCGAAGCGATTGCAGCTAAAGAGCAAGAACTTGGTAAAAAGGTATGGGCTGCTAATTATAATGGCGACGGTCAGATTGTGCTTGCAGGCAATAAAGATGATTTAGCTTCACTCGAACCGCTTTTTAAAGAAGCAGGTGCGAAAAAGGCTGTTCTTCTTCCCATGTCAGTAGCAAGTCACTGCCCACTTTTAAGTGCAGCGCAGCCTTCGTTAGAGGGTTATTTGGAACAATGGCTAACAGAGAGTTTTACCACTCCTGTCATTTCAAATGTTACGTCAAATGCTTATCAGACTAAAACAGAGGCAAAAGCACTTTTGTCTCAACAGTTAATTTCACCGGTTAAATACAAACAGTCTATTTTAGCGGTAGAGTCTTCTGTGGACTGTTTTATTGAATTTGGCGGTTCTGTATTAAAAGGTCTTAATAAACGTATAACACAAAAGCCAACATACAGTATTACAGATATGAAAAGTTTAGAAGAAGTGCTTGCACTTTTTTAAAAGGAAAAGAATGAAAATAGCAATTATGGGTGCAATGGTTGAAGAAATCACACCTCTTTTAGAATTTTTTGGAAAATATGAAACAATCGAATTTGCAAAGAATCGTTACTACACAACATCGTACAAGGGAATGGATTTGGTCATTGCTTACAGCAAAATTGGCAAAGTTAATGCCAGTTTGACGGCTTCAACACTCATTGAAAAATTTGGAGCGCAAAAGCTCCTTTTTTCGGGTGTTGCCGGAGCTCTCAATCCATCTTTAAAAGTAGGTGATTTACTTGTAGCTACCAAACTTGCACAACACGATCTAGATATCACTGCTTTTGGACATCCTCATGGATACGTGCCAGAGGGCTCTGTTTATGTTGAAACAGATAAAGCCTTGATGGCATTAGCAAAAAAAGTAGCATCCGCTCAAAATATTAACTTGCTTGAGGGAATTATTGCCACGGGCGATCAGTTTATTTGTGATGGTGTTAAAAAAGAGTGGATTCATACGACGTTTAATGCAGATGCAACCGAAATGGAAGGTGCTTCTGTTGCAGTTGTATGCGATGCACTTAAAGTTCCTTTTTGTGTACTTCGTGCCATTAGTGATGCAGCCGATATGGATGCTGGATTTAGCTTTGATGAATTTTTAGTAAGTTCAGCCAAAGAGAGTGCTCAGTTTATTATTGCGATGCTAGACGAACTTAGTAGCCATGATTGAAATTAGTAAACGTCTTTTAAGAATTGCTGGACGCACGAATGCACACTATAAGCTTATAAGCGAAGGTGACAAAATTTTGCTAGGTCTTAGTGGTGGGAAAGACTCACTAAGCCTTGCCCATGTTTTAAAACATATGCAACGTGTGGCTCCTTTTGATTTTGAATTTAAAGCGGTTACCATTGCTTATGGTATGGGTGAAGATCTTCAAACACTGCATAATCACTGTTTAGAACATGAAATTGACCATGAAATCGTTGATACGAAGATTTTTGATCTTGCGCAAGATAAGATTCGTGAAAATTCCTCTTTTTGTAGCTTTTTTTCGCGTATGAGACGAGGAGCCCTTTATACCTATGCGCTTGATCATGGTTATGCGAAGCTTGCACTTGCTCATCACCTTGATGACGCGGTAGAGAGCTTTTTTATGAACTTCTCACACAATGGTGCGCTCCGCTCTATGCCACCAATTTACAAAGCTCAAAATGGCTTACAGGTAATTCGCCCACTCATTCACGTACGAGAGCGTCAATTGCGTGATTGTGCCAATGATGCAAATATGCCTATTATTGGGGATGAAGCATGCCCTGCAATGCGCTTTGATGTTAAAATGCCTGTTATGCGCGCTCGTACAAAAGAGATGCTTGTCAATATGGAAAAAGAGAATCCAGACCTTTTTGTTTCTCTCAAAAAAGCATTTGAAAATATTCAAACTTCAAGCTTTAGCGATGAGCGTTTCTTAGAGTAATTTTTTTGCAAAGCCAAATTTGAAAGAAGATGAAGCATCAAGTATACGTGGGCTTTCTGCCGAAGAAAACTTAGTGTTAACGTAGTTTTTGAAGCTTTGCTTTAAAAACGTATCAAGGTTAAAACCCTTCCAATAAAATCTTCCATAGCACATCGATTTGTTCATCATTGAGTGCTATGGTGCTTTGTTCTTCAAAAAGTTGTTTTACATCTAAAAGCTCAAACGTTTGGTTCCATGCACAGGTTTTATGAGCGGGTAAAAAACCTCGAATCAGGGTTAAATCACTTGAAATTTCTTCGTCGCAGTTAAAACAGATAAAATCATCATGCAATCTTCCCTCATACGCTAAAAGTTTGATATAGGCTTCAATTGCGATACGTTTTGGGTTTTGTTTATGCCAGATGGCAGAGCATTCTTCTAATAAATCAAAATAGAAGTTATCAATGGTAGCAATATCTTTGAGGTGTGTGTAAAAAAGCCTGATAAACGGTTGCCAGATAAGCATACGTTCTCTATATGTGTTCCAAGACGTTCCAAGGTGCATAATAGACCGAAGCTGGGGTATAGATGACTTAAGAGATGGAATCACTTCAAAATCGATTTTATAGCCTAAGTGGATCGTAGAGTGACGTGCTCCGTAAAATCTATAAACAGTTTTAATGCTAGAGTGCGTTAAAATGGTGACAATTAAATCTTCGTCTTTAACACGATTCAAATTGATGATGTATCCTTGCATAGGGAATTTTAGCATCTCTATATGTGTTTATTCTTAAATTTAAAAATTAAAAAAACTATTTTATATTATAAAATTTATTGACAATTAATTTTATTTAAGATATGTAAACTCTTCAAACATCGAAAAATACTCTTTTATTGAAATGTAAGAATTATTGTTATATTATCCGCTCGCTTTTAGCTTAAAAATTTGTCAGATTTCGTCAGAATTTTGATGAAAATTCCACAAAAGGCTTGTGAAATGGATCTTATAACAGGATTTAAAGACAACTGCGGTTTTGGATTAATCGCAAACATAAAAAACATTCCAACCCATGAAAATGTTGAAGACGCCATTACGGCATTAGAGAGAATGATGCACAGGGGTGCAATTGCCGCAGATGGTAAGAGTGGTGATGGTAGTGGACTTCTTTTCTCAATGCCCGTTGACTTCATGAAAAAAGAGGCACACAGACTAGGCGTGGATCTTCCAGCTCAGTTTGCGGTTGCTATGATTTTTTTACATACAGATGAGCAAAAAAGAATTTTTGAAGAGACCTGTGAACAAAATGATCTTAAAGTCATTTTGTACCGAGATGTTCCCGTCAAAACAAAAGCCCTTGGAAAATTAGCACTTGACTCATTGCCTCAAATTGTCCAAGCATTTGTTACTTCTTCTTCTTTGGTTGCAACCAAGCGTTTTGAAGCACTTTTATACCTTACTCGAAAAATGGTCGAAAAACGACTTAAAAACGAATCAGACTTTTACATTGCATCTTTTTCAAGTAAAGTGATTTCGTATAAAGGTTTGGTAATGCCAACCTATATCAAAACATTTTTCCCAGATTTGAGTGATAACGATTTTAAAGCAACATTTGCACTCTTTCACCAACGCTTTTCAACCAATACACTTCCTAAATGGAAATTGGCACAACCGTTTCGCACTTTAGCGCACAATGGTGAGATTAATTCTATTTCAGCCAATCGTTTCTATACTCAAGTAAAAAGTGAATGTATCAAGAGTGGTATTTTTTCTGAAGAAGAACTCCAAAAACTTTATCCATTAACTACGAATGACGTGAGTGATAGCGCAAGTTTGGATAATATGTTTGAATTTATGCTCATTAATGGATTTGACTTTTTCAAAGCGGTTCGTTCACTTATCCCAGCTCCTTGGCAAAATGCACCACACATGGACTCAGAACTGAGAGCATTTTATGAATTTTCAAGTATCAATTTTGAGCCTTGGGATGGTCCAGCAGCGATCTCTTTAACCGATGGTCGCCACATTGCCTGTGTGTTAGATAGAAATGGTCTTCGTCCTGCTAAATATATCATTACCAAAGATGATCGCATCATTATCTCTTCAGAATATGGTGTTTTAGACATTGAAGAAGATAACATCATTGAGCGAGGTCGTTTACAAAGTGGTCAAATGATCGGGCTTGATCTGAAATTTGGCAAGATCATGAAAAATGATGACATTAACGATTACCTCAAAAGTTCCAATACCTATACTGAATGGCTCAATAAAGGGCTTGTTTACTTACAAGAGTTTGTAGATATTCCTTTTTCTAAAACAACAGACTATGTGCGTGAAAACTTAGAACTTGAGCAACGCTATTTCAACATCACTCAAGAAGTGAAAAACATGGTCATTGAGCCGATGATGAAAGACGGCAAAGAGGGTGTTGGCTCTATGGGTGATGACACCCCAATGGCGGCATTTAGTAAAGTACAGCGCAATTTCAGTGACTATTTTAAACAAAAATTTGCGCAAGTCACCAACCCACCGATTGATCCGATTCGTGAAAAAGTGGTTATGAGTTTAAATACGAGCTTTGGTGAAATCCGCAATATTTTGGAAGAGAATCCAGGTCACGCGGTACGTATTAAATCTATTTCACCGATTATGATGCAAGAAAAGTATGAAGTTCTTGACTCTTTTGGCGATCCAAGCAAACCTCGTTATAAAGATGAGTATAAAAACCGCTATTTCTCAACACTGTTTGAAGACAATCTTAAAGGAAGCCTTGAAGATTTGGCATACGACATTGCACAAGCGGTTAAAAACGATGGTATTCGCATTATCTTCCTTGATGATCGTGGTATGACTGCAAAACTGAAACCAATGCCGATGATTATGGTGATTGGTCGTGTCAATCAAGTGCTCCTTGATGAGGGCGTTCGCTCACTCACTTCCATTGTTGCTATCTCAGGTGAAGCGATTGATACGCACTCATGTGCGTGTATGGTCGGGTTTGGTGCGAGTGCTATTTATCCATACCTACTTTATGCGACTGTCTTAGATGAGTGCAAAAAGAGTGAAATGGGCTCTTACGAGATCAAAACAAAGCTTAAAAATGTCAATCATGCCCTAGGACAAGGCCTTTTAAAAGTTATGTCTAAAATGGGTATCGCAACGATTGCATCGTACCGTAACTCAGCACTTTTTGATGTACTTGGTCTTGGTAAAGATGTTGTTCATGAGTGTTTTGATGGTGCTATTTCACTTATCCCTGGCCTTTCATACGAAGATGTAGAAGAGCGTTTGGGACGTAATCATCATCTTGCCTATGAGCTGAATCTTACCAAAAAACTCTTTCCTCTTGAGATTGGTGGTTTCTACAAATACATCGATGGGCAAGAGTACCATGATTATGCTCCGCAAGCTATTCATGCGATTCATAAAGCAACCGTTACGGGTGATAAAAAAGATTTCCATGAATTTACAAAGCTGATTAACAATCGTGGTTTTAAAATGGTACGTGACTTTTTTGAACTCAAATCGGATCGTGAGCCGATTGCGTTAGAAAAAGTAGAATCTAAAGAGGATATTTTTAAACGCTTTGCAACTGCGGCAATGAGTCTAGGTTCTATCTCTCCTGAAGCACATGAAGCTTTGGGTGAAGCGATGAACAAAATTGGTGGTATGAGTAACTCAGGAGAGGGTGGTGAAGCGCCTGAGCGTTTAAAAACCAATAAAAACTCACGCATTAAACAGATAGCATCAGGTCGTTTTGGTGTGACACCTGAATATTTACGTTCTGCTACCGAAATTCAGATCAAAGTAGCACAAGGTGCAAAACCGGGTGAGGGTGGTCAACTTCCAGGACATAAAGTAACGCCTTTAATTGCAAGCTTACGTTATACGATCCCTGGTGTTACATTGATTTCGCCACCACCTCACCATGATATTTATTCGATTGAGGATTTGGCACAACTTATATTTGATATGAAACAGATCAATCCTGATGCGATCATTACGGTTAAGCTCGTATCCACAGCAGGTGTTGGAACGATTGCTGCGGGTGTGGCTAAAGCGTATGCCGATAAAATCATCATCTCTGGAGGGGATGGTGGTACGGGTGCCGCACCTCTTACTTCTATCAAGTTTGCAGGAAATCCATGGGAAATTGGTTTGAGTGAAGCACACAATGCCCTTAAAGCAAACCATTTAAGAGACAGTGTTCACCTTCAAACCGATGGTGGTTTAAAAACAGGACTTGATGTTATTAAAGCAGCCCTCTTGGGTGCTGAGAGTTATGCGTTTGGAACACTCTCTTTAACTATTATTGGATGTAAAGTGCTTCGTGTTTGTCACTTAAACCGCTGTTCAGTGGGGGTGGCAACACAAGATGAGAAGCTTAGAGAGCATTTTGTAGGAACCGTGGATAAACTGGTCAACTTCTTCACACTTTTAGCTGAAGATGTGAGAGAGATTCTTGCACATTTAGGTTACACGCATTTAGAAGAGATTATTGGACGTAGTGATCTTTTAAGCGTCATTGATGATGCTTTTGCGAAAAAATTTGACTTTTCATCCGTGCTTATGAGACTGGAAGGTCCTGATACGCATAATGGCAAATCCAATGATCCGTTTGATAAAAATGAGTTTGAAAAAGAGATATTAAAAGATATCTATAAAGTCATTGAAAACCCAGATGAAAAAATTGTATTGCACAAAAGTATTTGCAATACCAACCGTAGTTTTGGAACACTCATTAGTGGCGAAATTGCAAAATTCTATGGCAATAAAGGCCTAAAAGACGATAGCATCATCTTTAGACTTAACGGTGTTGCCGGTCAATCATTGGGTGCATTTTTGGCAAGTGGTATTACTATTAACCTCAAAGGCACAGCGAATGATTACGTCGGAAAAGGTATGAATGGCGGTAAAATTGTCATCGCTCCAAAATTCCAAGGACGGGATTATTCATGCGGTGGAAATACATGCTTGTACGGTGCAACAGGTGGTAAACTTTACATTGCGGGAAATGTGGGCGAGCGTTTCTGTGTTAGAAACTCTGGTGCTACTGCTGTGGTTGAAGGAACTGGTGACCATGCATGTGAGTACATGACCGGTGGTGTTGTTGCCATTCTTGGCAATACGGGTGTGAATTTTGGCGCTGGTATGACCGGTGGTGTTGCATTTGTGTATGATGAAACACGTGATTTTATTGATAAACTCAACCAAGAACTCGTTATTGCAGAGCGTATTGATACCGACGATATGGATGAAGCACGCCACTTCTTGAAGCGACTTCTAAGAACCCATATCAATGAGACAGCAAGTTATAAAGCGACACATATTTTAGAGAATTTCCGCCATGCGGTAAGAGATTTTTGGATTGTGAGACCTAAAGATATGACAAAGGTACCACTCAATCCGGAGCAAGGAGACTAAGATGCAAAATTTTGTGAATGAAGAGAGATATGAGCCAAGAAAGCGCTCAACTGGCGATAGAGTAAAAGATTTTAAAGAAATTTACGAAATTTTTAGCAAAGAAGATGCCTCTTCTCAAGCCGATCGTTGTATTCAGTGTGGTGATCCATTTTGCCATAGTAAATGTCCTTTACACAACTATATTCCATTTTGGTTAAAGGCTACGAGTGGCATGAAGAGAGATTTGGCATTTAATCTCTCTAATGAAACGAACCCATACCCTGAGATTACGGGACGTATTTGTCCACAAGATCGCCTTTGTGAAGGGGATTGTACACTCAATGATGGACATGGTGCGATTACCATTGGTGCTATTGAAACATTCATTTCTGAAGAAGGTTTCAAAAAAGGGTTAAAACCTAGTTTTCCTGGTATTACCACTAAGAAAAAAGTAGCGATTATTGGTGCTGGTCCTGCGGGGCTTGCCTGTGCGACCTATCTTTTACGAGCAGGCATTGCTGTGAGTATGTACGATAAGCAAAATAAAGCAGGTGGACTTTTAACCTATGGAATTCCTGGCTTTAAGCTTGATAAAGATGTTGTTGCACGCCGTGTTCGTTGGTTGGAAGAAGCGGGTATGAGTTTACATATCAACACACATGTCGGTAAAGATATTAGCTTTGATGAGATCGCACACAGCCATGATGCCCTATTCTTGGGCATTGGTGCTGAAAGCCCACGTAAAGCAAATATTGCTAACGAAAATGCAAATGGCGTTTTTATGGCAATTGACTTTTTACGTTCTATCCAGAAAAAGCTTTTCAATGAGAGTTATGACAAAAAATTTGAAGTTAAAAATAAAAATGTTGTGGTTATCGGTGGTGGTGATACGGCGATGGATTGTCTCAGAACGTCTATTCGTGAAGGTGCGAAAAGTGTAACATGCCTTTACAGACGCGACAAATACAATATGCCAGGTTCCAAAAAAGAGTTTAAAAACGCTATTGAAGAGGGTGCAGAGTTTGTTTACAATGTAACCCCTAAAGAGATTTTAGTCAATTCTGATGGACAAACCATCGGTATTGATATGCATAAGACGATTTTGGGTGCCAAAGATGCAAACTGTCGTCAATGCGTAGAGATCGTTAAAGGTGGCGATTTTAGAGTGGATGCAGATGTCATTATCTTTGCACTCGGCTTTACTCCAGCCGTGCCTACATTCTTAGCAGAAAATGGGATTGAAGTGAATAAATCAGGTTGTATTGTTGTCAGTTATGAATATCAAACAACCAAATCAGGTGTCTATGCGGGAGGCGATTGTAAGCGAGGCTCAGACCTTGTTGTAACAGCGGCTAAAGAGGGCAAAGAAGCAGCTCATAGCATTATCAAAAAATTACTTGGCTAAGAGTCCTAAGTGAGTTTTATAGAAGCTGCCCTATGTGCCAATAAAGAACTTATGGATCTTTTGCATGTTAAAGGATTGAGTGCATCACAGCATCAATCCTTCGACATTGGTGCGGGTGGCGATCGTAGCTCTGGCATTGATCTTGAAGCAGAGCAAATTTTTATCAAATATCTTCTTTCTTTTGGGGAGATTATCTCTGAAGAGAGTGGCGTGATCCCTAGCGATAATTGTTCTGCTCGCATTGTTCTTGACCCCATTGATGGTAGTGACAATTTGCTTTCACATCTTCCTTTCTTTGGAACCTCAATTGCCTATTTTGAAGATGATAAATGTACTAAAGCGATGATTACAAATTTAGCTAACGGAGACGTTTTTATTAAAGATGAAGACGGGTTACGCCAAGGAAAAATTGGACAAAATAAATTTGCTTTGGTGACACATAACGCCTTTTCAAAAGTAGGAATTTTTGAGCGTTCTTACTGTTCAGTTCACGCACATGAAAAGCTTCAAAGTGCAAAAATAAAGTACCGTTCTCCTGGTGCCTTTGCGCTTTCTTTAGCCTACGCACACGACGTTTCGTTTGTTCTTTATGAAGGTATTATGCGCTCTTATGATGTTGAAGCGGGACTGTTTATGTGTGAGGATTTGCACACTTTTTTGGAGGGCGATATTTTCCTCGTAAGCAAAGATAAGGAAATTTTTGATAAAATAAAAAGTTTATTTATAAGCAATTAGCTTTAAAAGAGGATAAAAACCTATGCGATTTGCAGAAATTTTCTCAAAAATTCGAAAAACACAATCTACCCCTAATGAAGCTCCAAGCCACTGGGTTAAGTGCAGTGCGTGTCAATCCTTAATGTATTACAAAGAGATCGAGCAACGTTTTAATGTGTGTCCAAAATGTAATTTTCACATGCGAATTTCCGCGAAACAGCGCATCGAACAGCTTTGTGATGAAGGAAGTTTTGTTGAGTTTGATGCCAATTTAATACCGATTGATCCGCTTAAATTTGTGGATAAAAAATCGTACAAAAAACGTATTGAAGAAGCGCAAGAAAAAACAGGCAAAAACTCATCTGTAGTTTGCGGATCATGCAGTATTGATGGGATAAATGCACAAATTGTTGTTTTTGATTTTGCGTTTATGGGCGGCAGTTTAGGCTCCGTTGAAGGTGAAAAAATTGTACGCGCTATCAATCGCGCTATGGCCAATAAAGAAGGATTGATTATTGTCAGTGCCAGTGGTGGGGCTCGTATGCAAGAGAGTACATTCTCTTTGCTTCAAATGTCTAAAACTTCCGCTGCACTTGCCAAATTGGCTGAGGTAAAATTACCTTACATTTCGATTCTTACTGACCCAACGATGGGAGGGGTAAGTGCATCCTTTGCCTTTTTAGGCGACATCATCATGGCAGAACCAGGTGCTCTTGTTGGATTTGCAGGTCAGAGAGTTATCAAACAAACGATTGGTGCCGATTTACCTGAAGGATTCCAAAAAGCGGAATTCTTATTGGATCATGGTTTGATCGATATGATCGTCACACGTACTGACATGAAAAAAGTTGTGGCAGATTTGTTAAAACTTTTGGGCGAGAATTGTAAAAATGATGCATTTGAGTTAAGACTCAAAGCATGAATGTAAAGGTCTTTACGATCGAAAAAAGTAGCGATAAATCATTGGATGCCATCGCTTCTGAATATACCAAAATGATCTCTCGGTTTGCAAAAGTCGAAGAGATCAAGATCTTTAATAAACAGATAGCCTCAGCACAAATGATTGGTGAAAAAGAAGCTCGTTCTTCCTATACCAAAGCATACGAACCCCATTTAAAAGGGTATAATGTAGCGTTGGACGTGGAGGGTACACAACTAAGCAGTGAGCAATTTAGCGCACTTTTTGACCAAGATGTCAACATCAATTTTTTCATCGGTGGTGCTTTTGGGTTTGAAGAGGCTTTTTTAGGTCAAACTCAAAAGATTATAAGTTTAAGTAGATTAACATATGCTCACAAAATCGCGAAAGTGGTTTTATTTGAGCAGATTTATAGGGGATTGTGCATAAAAAACAACCATCCCTATCATAAATAGTTGATTATAATGTAGGTTTATTTCAGGTCAATTTTTCTAAAGGAAACAAAGGATGAGAGAGCACGAGCTAAAGCATTTTGAGGACATTCTTAAAGAGAGAAGAGTCCAGATCAAAAAAAATATCGAAGACTCTATGAGAGAAATCGAAGATCTTAAAGATACCGATGTAGGTGATGAAGCAGACCATGCTTCTATAAGCACGGACCGTATGATTGAGCAAGCTATTAGTGCACAACAGATGAAAGAACTCAATGAAATTGAGTTTGCAATTAACAAAATCAGAAATGGCAGTTATGGCATTTGTGAAATGTGCGAAGAAGACATAGGCTTTCAACGCCTTAAAGTTAAGCCACATGCACGTTACTGCATTGTGTGCCGTGAAATTATTGAAAAATCAGCAAAAAATAAGTAGGTAGGAAGCCATGGGAATCAAACGCTATTTTCTTGTATCACTCATTTATATGTTAGCTATTGGACTGTTTGTTTATAGTTTTAATGGTGAAAGTTATACGCTTGAGCAGTTTGGTCTCTCATTGAGCCTTCCAATAGCTTTTTGGGTCGTTGTTCCTATCGTATTATTAGTTATTGCATCTATTGGGCATTTGGTATTTTATAACTTTAAAGATTTTTTATACAAAAGAGCCTTGAAAAAAGACATTGAACTTTTTCAAGAAGCTGCTAAAAATCGTATTTTAGGTGAAGATGTTAACAACGCTTATAAAACAGATGGTTTTAAATTTGTGGGTAAAGTGTTGCAATGTATGCGTTTTGATGCAACACTTCCAACATCATTTATTGAAGAAGATGTCTCTAAAGTATGTGCTGTTGCTGTTAGTATTGCAAATGGCAATTATGAAGATATTAAAAAATACAAATTGGCTAAAACCAATCCTCTTGTGATTCAAAATAATATCAATCGTCTTAAAATTGAGCCTCGCTTTGCGCTTGAGGTACTCAAAAATTGTAAAGAACTCAACAGTGAGCTATGTTTAAAAGCATATGATGCACTCATTGATTTTGCAAGTTTCAATGAAATTAAACGTTATGACTTCCCCCAAGATAAACGTACTTTCCGTCGCATGATGGAACGTTATTTGGATGCAGATGATAGTTTTGACATGGATATAAAATCGATCGAAGATATGTTAGAGCAGTTTAATGCAGATCGTGCAGATTATCTTGAACTTGCTCATGAAATTAAAATTAAACTCTCACCCGATGCGTTGATCGCATTGTTTGAAAAACTGTATAACTCTAAAGGTTCTATTGCCGCTGATGCGTATTTATATGTGCTGTATGATCTTCAAATGATTGATAAAATCCGTGAACTTTTACTCAACTCAGATCCTGAAGAGTTTGTAAAGTTTAAAACCGTTCTTTTCTTAAGAGATCATGGTAAGAGTATCGACATCGACAAATTTTTACGCGTATGAATCACGAGATAGACTTTGAGCGGGGCATTTTAGCCCTTGCTCCCCTTGCCGGCTTTACAGACCTTCCTTTCCGTAGTGTTGTTAAGAAATTTGGTGCGGATGTCACCTTCTCTGAAATGATCAGTGCAAACGCTTTGCGTTACCGTTCTGAGAAAACATTTAAGATGTTGACAAAATCTCCACTTGAAACGCCTTACATCGTTCAAATTGCAGGATCAGACCTAGACTCTATCAAAGAGGCTGTGTTGGTGCTTAATGACATTGAGGGCATTGATGGGATTGACCTTAATTGTGGTTGTCCTGTGCCAAAAATCATCTCTCAAGAAGCAGGCTCATCTCTTCTGCTTAACCTACCTCACATGCAAAAAATTATTGAGACTATTAAAAAATATTCCAATAAACGCTATACCAGTGCAAAAGTTCGTTTAGGCTTTACGACAAAAATTCCTGAAGAGATCGCTAAAGCATGTGAGAGTGCAGGGGTTGATTTTATGAGTATGCACGGGCGAACGCGGGCAGGGGCTTATAAAGCGGAAGTAGACTACCATGCCATAGCAAGAGCACGTGCGGCTGTAAGTATCCCTTTAATTGCAAATGGTGACATTACAAGCTATGAAAAAGCGTTACATGTCAAAGAGGTAACAGGCTGTAATAGCTTGATGATAGGACGAGGTGCCGTGGGAAATCCGTGGATTTTTTATCAGATTCAAAATGCGTTAGTTCATGTTGAGAAAACAAAAATTTTGGAGATAGTGTTAGAGCATTTTGATGCAATGGTTGATTTTTACGGCGAGAAAGGGCACTCCATTTTTCGTAAGCATTTACATACATACTCAAAAGGATTTCGTGAAGCGTCTGAATTTAGAGATAAAATAAACCGCATTGAAGACGATGCACTGATGCGTGAAACGATAGCGACTTTTTTCGCTCAATAACCGTCATTAAAGCCTTGTGCTTTATGCTTATCTTTTTTATAACTCCCCCGATACTTCTCTTTTTCTAACAAATTCGCCTCTTTTAAGAGGCGTTTGTGCGTTTCTTCAATGTCTATTCCTTCTAGGTTTGCAATGCTATTTGAAACGAGAGTGGCATAATTTTGCAGTCCATTGGTATAGGTCGAATCGAGTCTTATAGGATCAACTTTTTGTAAAGTCTTAAGCCCTTTTTCTGCACGTTTGACAAATAAATTAAAATCAAAATTTTCATTCTTAAGCGCACTAACGCAACTACCCAAAAAACGCTCAAGCGCTCTGATGTATTTGACTCTTGCATCTTTGTCGTTAATGTTCATGAAGGGAAACTCACGATATTAAAGTGTTGCAGAAAATAGCTCACGGCAATTAAAAAAGGGATAAATAAAAGTGAAGTGAAAAAAACCAATACCGTGACATCAAGGGGTTTGCATTCGTACAAGGCAGCAAGATTAATGTTCGTTACGGCTAAGGGAACGATGATTTGTAAAAATATCAATCCAGAGGCAATAGGAGAAATAGGGAAGAGTATAAAGAGCATAAAACCTGCAATAAGTGGCGTGATAAGAAACTTTAAAAGGCTTACATGTAAAAGAAGTTTATAGTTGATACTTTTGAGTTTCATGTTATAAATGTACATACCAAATGTCAGAAGTTGCATACCCATAGAGCAGTACGCACCAATTTCCAGTGAGCGTAGAATGGCAGAATTTACTTTTATATCTAAAAAATTGAATGCAAGGGCTAAAAAAGCAAACCAAATCACGGGGAGTTTGATGATATTGACCAACGACTCTTTGATGCTTGAATTGCCCCGAGAGTAGATGAAAACACCTAAAGAATAGACAACAAAGACATTGGCAACGGTGAGAAGGCTGGTATAGATGATAGACGCATCGCCAAAGAGCGCAATGCCTAAAGGGATGCCTAGATTGCTTGTATTTCCGATGATAGCACTGATGGTGACGATAGACTTGTCTTTTGCGTCATTAAAAAAGAAATACGCGATACCCCCGCTTGCCATAACACAGACTAAACAGACAGCGACATACAGCAGAGGAACTTGCATAAGATTAAGATCAATAGGACGGCTAGATAGTCCCCAAAACGAAAGGATAGGCTGTAGAAAATAGATCGTGAGAAGAACCATCCCTTTTTCATTCAGCTCATCTTTAAGCATCCTTTTTGCCATAAATCCAAGCAAAATGAAAGCGTAAATAGACAAAATGGAGATGGCAATATTCATCTTCTCTTAACGCATCTCGTCTATGGGAGTGTAGTCAGCAGAAGCCTTGTTTTTGTAGGTACTGAGTTTATTATCTTGCAGTTTGAGATACTCATCCAAACGTCTACGATTTTCTTCAAAAACTTTTTCAAAATCGTTGTCATTTTTGACTTCACCATTTTGGAATTTTTCTAAAAGTACGTTGGAATTTCCTGTCATGACAAGGTATTTGATGGTGCCGTATTCAAAAAGAACAACACTGTTTTGGTTATCAATCTGTTTTTTATGCAGAACATTGACCTCTTGTTGCGAGCCTGTTTTTGGGTTAAAAAGCCATGATTTACCGCTACTATTAGATGCACCCGATGCAGGTCTAATGGTTTGAATACCTAAGCGTTTTTTGATCCATAGCATCAATGCAATGAGGAAAAGTAAAACAACGATAACAATGATGTAACGGGTATCAATGAAATCGGTGGAAGAAGAAGACGATGCTGGAAGTGATGTTGCAGAAGGCTCAGAACTTTGTGTGGGTGCTTGCATAATGCTACTTCGAATACGAAGACCGAAGCCATCCACCGTTTTGGAGGCAACAACGCTTACTTTTTTATCGCTTTTGAGTACCACTTTAAGGGTATTGTTTTTTTCTGGAATGATGGTGAGTTCTTGAATAATATTAGAGTTAATACTCTTTTCGATCATTTTATCATACCCAAGATCATTGATGGTTAGTGTGATAGATGTAGCATCATTTTTCTGTGAAATACCACCTTCATGAGGTGCATCAAAGGAGAGCATAACATCGACACGATCGCTTCGTTCATAGACGTTGTAGGTTAATAAATTAGAAGCATTTACCCATGACCATAACACGAAGAGTGCGAAGAAAATTCTCATACGTTCTCTTTTTTAAAGTATTGGATGACGGTTTTTGAGTCTAAAATTTCGTTGATACGGATAGCAAGGTTTTTTTCATAGACCATAACCTCTCCTTTACCAAAAATTTTATTGTTAATGTAGAGTTCAACACTTTCCCCTGCAGGCTTTTCAAGGTCAATGACCGAGCCTTTTTCAAGCTTTAAAAGTTTTTGAATCGTAATATTGGTCGTACCAAGTTCTGCAACAAAATCTACACTAATATCTAAAAGATTTTCAAACCCAGAGAGAAGTTTGCGTGCGACATATTCTTGATCGACTGCGTCCAATGCTATTCCTTTAAAGATGAGTTAACCTAGCAAAGCAAAAACTCTTCCAAACCTTGGTATATACGTCTTATTATAGTTTATTTTGTTTAAATTGTTTATTAACTGACTTTACACACTCTTTGCAACTTTGCATGAGCTTTAATTAATGCAGAAGCAAGGCGAAGTGACAAAGGTTTGGCTAAAGCCAAATCGAAGTCATTTTAACGACGCTTATGCGTTGATTAAAGCTCACCCCCCCCATAGGGGCAAAATAAAAAGACATCATCTGCTTCGTTAGATTTTATCGCCATAGCTTTAGCTATGACTCAAAAATCTGCCTAGCATCTAATGCCTTTTTATTTTGTGCAAAGTTGCAAAGAGTGTGTAAGGTCAGTTATAAAGCTAAGTTTTAGTGCTATGATGTTTGGCATAGCTTTTGCATAAGTCTTATGAAAGCAAGGAGAAGCGATGTTTTTGCATACCTTAAAACAGGTGATCTTTTACGAAAAAACAGGTTGTAGTGGCAATGCCCGTCAAAAGGCACTTTTAAAAGAACATGGCATAAGCCTTGATGTGCGTAGTCTTTTGGATACATCGTGGGATAAACCTACCTTAGAAGCTTTTTTTAAAGGACTTAGCCTTGAAGAGATGCTCAATCCTTTTGCCCCAAAGCTTAAGGATGGAACGTTTAAACTTGAGGATTACACGAAAGAGAGCCTCATTGATGCAATGCTAAAAACACCTATCTTGATTCGTCGTCCATTGTTGCAAATAGGCGAAGTCAAGTTATGCGGTTTTGATATTCCAAAGCTTAATGCTCTTTTGCATATAAACATGCCTATACCTCATACTATCAATGCTTGTCTAAGTGGTGATTCATGCAACAATGTTTAGAGTATATTTGCAGGGAGTTTGAAAAAGTCAAAGACTATTTGCATACACCTAGCCCTGCCAAAGAGCTTATCATTAACAATCTTTTTGAAAATTTTATGAAGTGTTTTTTAGAGTACCCATTTGAGAAAAAGCGTTATCCTCACGAATTTTTGGATGTGGCAAATCTTTACAATGCGGGTGATGTAGTTGTTCTGAAACGTTTTTCTGACATTGGTATGCGCTATTTACTGTTGAGTGACTTTTACGATTATGTAAAAATCACTCATTTATACCAAAAAGTCTAATGAATCTTTTTACGCTTCTTTCAAACTTGCTAAGTTTGCACAGAGTTTTTGGGTAACTTTTTTGGTTGTCGCTTCATCACGATTAAGTCCATAAACGCTGAGGGGAAAATTGAGTGGTTTTTGGATGCGCCAGATACATTCATGTTCTTCGGTTGGAAGAATGGAAGCAGGATTGCCAACGGCAACCCAACCGATAGGCACAATACTGTCTGGTTTAAGATGCGATTTGATGTGAACCACAGAACCAATACGAATTTCACTGCGCGCACCAACGTGTGAACCATGCAACACAGAGGCATTGGTCGCTACAAAAACTTCTTCTTCTAGGTGACAACCAACAACATGGGCATGAGGTCCGATGAGGCAGTTGTTTGAGATCGTTAACGGGTGGTTGTCGAGGCTTCGGAGTACGGTATTTTCCATGATAACACACTCTTCACCGATACAAATTGTTCCACCTTCTGCAATAATTTGTGCCCCAAACAAGATGCGAGCGTTCGCACCAATGGTGACATTGCCATACACCATAGCATTAGGAGCGATAAACGCAGTAGGGTCGATACGTGGAGATACACCAAGATGACTAGCAATCATACAGTTTCCTTTGGATAGCACAGATAAAATAAACATGAAATTATACTGCTAAGCGAGGCAAATAAAGCTATAAAAAAAATAAATTTTAGAGTGAAACGATATGAAAATAGTTTAGAAGATAGCTGATAAACATAAGATAAGGGATGAAAACAAACGAGGTGAAAAAGACCAAGGAAGCTACATCGATGGGTTTACAATCATAAATTGCCGCCACATTGATGTTGTTTAGGGCTAAAGGCATAATGAGCTGAACCAACAAAATTGCTGAGACATAAGGCTCAAGTGGGAGCAGGTAAAAAAGTATCCACGCACTCAGCATAGGCGCAATGATGAACTTAACAAGGTTGACATGTAAAAGCAATTTGATGTTGAGTGTTTTGATTTTGACATTGCACAAATACATACCAAAAGCAATGAGTTGAAGCACGATCATGCAGTACGCACCCATCTCTAAAGATTTAAAAATGGAAGGAGGAATGGTGATGTGTGCAAAATTAAGTGCAAGGGCGATAAATGCAGCCCAGATAACGGGAAGTTTGATGATGTTAAGGAGTGATGCTTTGAGGTTTGAGGTACCTCCTGAGTAGAAAAAAACACCCAAGGTGTAGGTCATAAAAGTATTGGCAACACTGATCATACTGGTGTAGATGATGGAATCCTCACCAAAGAGCGCAATGCCCAAAGGAATGCCAAGATTGCCTGTATTGCCAAGGGCTACGGCGATGCTCATGATGGCTTTTTCCTTGTCGTTGCTGAAAAAAATGCGTGCAAAAATAACCCCAAGCGCAATCGCAACACATGAGATAAGTACATAATAAAGGGGAACTTGCAGTAAAGAGAGTGTGATGGGTTTGGTAGAAAGTCCCCAAAACGAGAAAATAGGGTGCAAAAAATAGACGGTGATGATACTCATACCGCGCTCTTGTATCTGATCTTTAAAAACCTTTTTAGCGATAAACCCAAAGAGAATAAAAACATAAATTGACAAGATCGCAATGACGATATTCATAGTAAAGACTCTTTACATGTAACGATTTTTAAAAAGGTATTGTAACGAAAATAAGAGCCAAAAGATTTACTCTTTCGTGCTACAATGAAATCAAAAAAGAGAGCGTATGCAAACATTTATAAAAAACATTCAAACCGCCATCATTGGAACACTCGACAAAAATAACCACCCCTTTAGCTCTTACGCCCCGTATGTGCACGACAATCACCGTTTTTACGTCTATATTTCTGACATCGCCACCCATGCAAAAAATCTTCAAGCCAACCCAAAAGCTTCACTCTTTTTTGCAGAAGATGAGAGCAAAACAAGCAATCTTTTTGCCCGAAAACGTGTCTCACTTCAATGCGAAAGCGTCAAAATAGCGCGAGGTAGTGAGCGTTTCGAGATGGTACTGGGCTTATTTTCAGAGAAATTTGACTCCAAGATGGTCGAGACACTTAAAAAAATGACAGACTTCAACCTTTATGAGTTTAAAACCGTGTATGGAGAAGCGACGTTTGGGTTTGGAAAAGCCTATTTTGTGGGTGGAGAACATATGAATACGTTAATTCCAAGAGGTGAGAGTAATCCGCATCATGGCGTGAAGTGAAAATGTAGCCTTCCTTTGCAAAAGAATTTAAAGGCATGAGGCTTGACAAAAGTATGGTAAATATGCCAAAATGGTGTATATACACGAAAACAGGAGTTGAGCATGAGCGTGCAACGAAAAAAAAGCGCATGTTATTGCATTAATCTTAGGCGTGTTGCCAATGCCATGACTGCCATGTACGATGCTATTTTAGAGCCTACAGGGCTTAGTATCAATCAATATTCGCTACTTTTAAACATAGACCAATTGGAGATGTGCAGTGTGAGTGATCTAGCACTCCGTGTAGGTTTGGAGCGTACCACACTTGTGCGAACGCTCAAACCACTTTTTGATCAAGCCCTTATCGAAGATATTTCGGATGTTAGTACGCGCAACAGAGAAATCCAAGTTACATACAAAGGGAAACAACTCCTTATACAAGGCAAACCTCTTTGGGAAAAAGCGCAAAATGAGATAGAGCAAAAACTAGGGAAACATGATATAGCAGAGTTGTCGGAAATTCTGACAAAGTTAAACGAGTAAAATTTTTTATATTTTATAGTGTATATACACTATAAAAGGAGATATCATGTCTTTTGCTTCCAAACATGTCACGTGGATACTCATCATCACATCGGCACTTATTTTAGCGATCACGATGGGTGTGCGCCAATCATTGGGACTTTTTATAGCACCTATAAACCACTCTTTAGGGCTTGACATCGTCTCCATTAGTTTTGCTCTCGCCATTGGGCAATTTATGTGGGGATTGGCGCAGCCTCTTTTTGGTGCTGTTGCTGACAAGAAAGGCTCTTTAGGTGTCCTTATAGCAGGCGCACTGTTGCTCTTTTTTGGTCTTGCCTTAACCCCTTTTGTTGAGTCTGATTTTGGGCTTATTATAAGCCTTGGTATCCTCAGTGCCGCAGGTGCGGGAGCAGGGAGTTTTTCTATCTTAATTGGTGCGACTTCCAAACAATTACCTGCCAATAAACGAGCTTTCGCGGGTGGATTTATTAATGCGGGTGGCTCTTTTGGGCAGTTTGTCTTTGCGCCACTTTCGCAAGCGATGATTAGCGCATTTGGTTGGGTGTCCGCCATGTTTACGTTGGCAGCGTCAACACTTTTGACCATTCCTTTGGCGTATGTGTTAAAGCCATCCAAAGAGGCAAAGCTCGCTACCAAACAGGCTTCACACGCAGATGAATTAAAACTATCGCATCAAATTTATCAGGCATTCAAAGATAAAAGTTATCTCTGTTTACATGCAGGCTTTTTTACCTGCGGATTTCATATTGCTTTTTTAGTGACACATTTACCCGGTGAAGTGGCGCTGTGCGGTCATGAGGCAAGTGTATCGGCGATTTCACTCTCACTCATTGGGCTTTTTAACATTGCAGGAAGCCTTTTTGCAGGGCATTTGGGTACAAAATACCGTATGAAGTACATCTTAGCCGTCATGTATGCAAGTCGTGTTGCGATGATAGCCATTTATTTGCTTTCGCCTAAAACGGAACTCACGTTTTACATTTTTGCAGCCAGTTTAGGCTTCACATGGCTTGCAACTGTTCCTCCAACGGCAGGTCTTGTTGGCAAACTTTTTGGTACAAGATACCTAGCAACCTTGTTTGGATTAACGCTTTTAACACACCAAATTGGAGGCTTCCTCGGTGCTTGGTTAGGCGGGCTTTTTATGAATCACCATGGCGATTACTCGTGGATGTGGTACTTAGATATGGCTTTGGCTCTCTTAGCAGCCATTGTTAATTTACCGATCAAAGAAGAGAAAGTAACACTAAATACACCCTAAGGAGTTTGAGATGCAAAAATCATTAGAAGGGAAAATGGTTCTTATTATGGGGAAGTTTGGGGGATAGGTTTAGCTACAGCTGAGAAATGTGTTGAAAAAGGTGCTTTTGTTTTTATCACAGGTCGCGATGCCTTACGCTGTTAAACAGATAAGTCACAAGATTGTAGAACTGCACATATCGCAAGGAGATAACGTAGAGTATAGGATTGCTCTACGATAAGCAGCACAAAGGCGTCCAGCATTTTCCAAACAGTCCATAGAACAAAAGAGTATGTTCATTGTGAAAAATAGAAATTGGAGCTAAACTTTCAACTCCTTATCTTTTTTTGTGTATGAATTATGAGCGAGACGTTGACATGGCAACTTTGATAGCCATACCTAACAACACGACGCCTACAGCTCTATCAAACCAAACAAGACGACTTCGTAACCACCCTAGCACATGAGGAGAGGAGAAGATGACAGCAACAAAACTAAACCAAAGCAATGACTCTCCAATTAATAAGCCTGCCACAAGAGCAATGTCCGATGTCTCAAGGTTTGGTTGTAAGACTTGAGATAAAATTGAACCAAAATAGAGCATTGCTTTTGGATTTAAGAGATTGGTAAAAAACCCTGTAATAAAGGCTTTTCCTCCATGTTGGTTTGTGCTTGCTTCGGGGAGTTGTCCTTTGGAGCGGATACATTGGATGCCAAGCCATGCCAAATAAATTGCACCGATAAACGATAAAATACTAGAAAGATTTGGTAATGCATTTATTATGACAGAAAGACCAAAAATACAAATCAGTACATAAACTCCAATAGCACTTGAAACACCACATGCCGCTAAAAAACCTGTTCTTCGACCTGAAACGATTGAAAGACGCGTAACAATGGCAAAATCTGGACCAGGAGAAATCAGCGCTAAAGCATGAACAGAAGCTAAAAAAATAAAAATTTCTAAAGACATAAAAACCTCGTGCAAAGTTAAATCTTACTCATTATAAAAGTATTCACAAAAAAAATCAAGTACGTTGCAAAGCTTGAAAAAATAGTCCCATATTCCCTTTACCACATAATAAAATAGAAAAGAGGTCGGGGATAAATTTTTAACTTTTACATTCTTCTTTTGGTTTCTCTTTTTTACATGTAAAGAAATTAGAGGGATACAATAGAACCTATCGAGAGTAGCTTTTCCTTTTTAGGTTAAAGTAAAATACTTTAACCTAAAATCATTGGATATTGCGTTAACGATTCATCATATTGAGAGCGAGTGTTGAAGAAATTTTATTGATATTTTTAACGAGCGAACTTAACCCTGGTCTAATCTCAAATTTGTCCTGTAGCATTCCATCAACTGCCTTGCTTACAAGTTTAGTTACATCCATCGCATGCAAATTTTTTCGTTCTTCTTCGCAAAATGCATCCAATATAGGAGTGCTTGTTGCAGGTGGTGCCAGTTCAAAAACTTTTATATTGGTATCTTGTAATTGAATACGCAATGACTGTGTAAACGAATGCACTGCCGCTTTTGTTGCACAGTAAACAGGCGATTTTGCTATCGGAGCAATCGATAAAATAGAACTGGTATTCACAATTGCTGCTGTTTTTTGTTGTTTTAAAAGCGGTAGAAATTGCACACACATTCGCATAAGTCCATTGAGATTTGTCTCAACTTCAAGCGTAAGATCTACTAAATCTGTATCGGTTTGTAAATCTATTTTTTTGGAAACCCCAGCATTATTCATTAACATATTCAAATTTGGAAATGCTTTTGAGATATATTCATACAACTTTTTGATCTCTGCTGGGTCTGAGACATTACTTTGATATATCTCAACATTTTTTAACTCTTTTTTTACTTTTTCAAGTTTTTCTTGATTTCGTCCTGTTATGATGACCGTATTGGTAGTGCATAACTGACGCGCAAGCTCATAACCAATACCGCTTGCACCGCCTGTTATAAGAATTGTATTTTGTGTCATTTTCATATTATTTTCCTTTGATTTTAATAACGATTTTACCTTGAACATGCCCTTCTTCCACATACGCCATCGCCTCATTAATCTCATCAAATGCAAAGATTTTATGGACAATTGGGCTTATGACACCTGCTTCAATTAAAGCGGTTATCTCGCTCAATTGCTTTCCATTTGCTCGCATAAAAACAAAATCAAAACCAACATCCAATTGTTTGGCTTTTCTTTTAATGGATCTACTTAACACATAAGTCACTAATTTTACAAACCACGGACTGCCTAACGCTTCAGCAAACTCAGGAGTGGGTGGTCCTGAAATTGAAAAAACATTGCCACCTTGTTTTAAGATGCTTAAAGATTTTTCGAGAGTATTCGCATCTTGGCTATTTAAAACCACATCATAATCGCTCAAAATTGTTTCAAATTTTTCATTTTTATAGTCAATAACAACATCTGCACCCAAGTTTTTAACAAAATCACTATTGGCACTGCTGGTCGTTGTAGCAACCGTTGCTCCCAAATGTTTGGCGAGTTGAATAGCAAATGTTCCAACGCCTCCAGCCCCAGCTTGAATAAAAACTTTCTCTCCCTTTTTTAAACGAGCTTTTTCAACGAGTACCTGCCAAGCAGTCAATCCAACGAGTGGAATCGAAGCAGCCTCTTCCATCGTTATGTTTTTGGGTTTTAGTGCAACATCGTCTTCGTGTATCGCAATGAATTCGGCGAATGATCCTATGCTATGATCTCTTGGTCGTGAATAAATTTCATCACCAACTTTAAAGTGTTGTACGCACGAGCCAACTTTAACAATAACGCCAGCGACATCGTGTCCTAGGAGAAGTGGTGTCTTATAAGGCAAAATAATTTTAAATTCGCCGTTTCTTATTTTAAAATCGAGAGGATTTAAACTTGCCGCATGGACTTCGACCAGTACATCATTTTCCCCTACCACTGGTTCTGGTATATTATTAATGTGTCCTTTGCTATTTTTGCCATATTTATTGATCATAAATGCTTTCATTGTGTCTCCATATTTTTAACCATAGTGTGTTATACTTGCATAATGAAAGTATAACACACTTACTTTCATTATGCAAGCAAATTGGAGTATGCTATGAAAAATAAAAACTATAATGATATGCAATGCCCTATTGCTCGATGTTTAGACCATATAGGAGAGTGGTGGAGTCTTTTAATCATTCGAGATGCTTTTAGAGGGTATAAAAGGTTTGATGAATTTCAAAAAAGTTTAGGAATTGCTACCAATATATTAACAAGAAGACTAAAAGGGCTTGTCGAGTCTGGAATTTTAGAAAAAAAGCAGTATGGAGAGAGTAAAAATCGTTTTGAATATATCTTAACGCCACAAGGACAAGATTTATCGCCTGTTCTCATGATGATGATGCAGTGGAGTAGCAAACATATTGAGTCAAATGAGCCAATGAGTCAAATTGTCAATATTCAAACGAAAGAAGTTGCAGATATTGTGTTAATTGACAAAAAAACAGGCTTGGAAATCACTCCTGATAAGTATGAAGCAGCCATAATGTCTAAAAGTTAAAAGTTTTGCCTCGAAAGAGGCAAGCTTTTGTGATAATACTTAAGTTACATTCATCGTTTTTTCAAATCGAAAAAAATCTTCATCTTCTGGAAGGTTGTGGTCACATGGTGCATGGGTATCGATGTGATGCTTATTGAAGTATTCAACAATATGAAAGCCACATTTATTAACATAAAAATGGATGTTGCGTTTCTCAAAATAAGGCGTATGCGTTTCCCAAACTTTTGTGTTAGGGTGTTTTTCTTCGATGGCTTTCCATGCTTGCGTACCGATGCCTTTGCCGTGTGCATTGACGTAGATAAAGAAAAAAGAGAGTGCATTGTGGTGTGTTAGTCCATTGATCGTCACTACCGCACCGCCTACTTTTTCCCCGTTAGCAAGTATATGATAAATAACCGCACCTGATTCATTGAAAGAGGCTTCAATATCTTCATCTGAGGGAATCGGCCCATCTAAGGTAAAATCAAAAGTTTCAATGACTGCCACTGCAAAGGATGCTTGCAACTCCTTTTTAAATTTAGGTAGTTCTTCTTTTTTTGCAATATCCAATGTAACGCTATTTTCAATAGTCATCTTCATGCCCTTCATAAAACTGTTTTACTTGTAAAGTTTTTTTAGTGGTATTATAACGCAAGAAGTGTAGGGCTAGCTCTTGTTTTCAAGAGGAAAAGTGAAGCTGATTAAGTTTTAATACCAAGCTTCTTGCATACATGCAATAACTCATTTGAATTTGTATCAACAAAAATCATTTTTTTAGGATACATGGAAATTAACTTTTCAAGCAATAAAGTCATATAACCATTATTTCGTGACTCATCTTCTGTATAGCAAACCCAAAGAAGAATTTTTTTATCTTTTATTTCATACATAAGATATGAATGGTTGGGAATGTAAAGTACAACATACGGGCTTTTCCAAAGGCTATCAGAATCATCGTCCGTAAAGACTTCAGAAAATTCATAAGGAAAATTATTTTGATTATTGAGAGGAACAAGTTTAAGTAAATCAATAGCTCCACAGTTTAAAGTAATTTCTGCAAAATTATTTTTAGTATGAACTTCTAAAAATTGGGGTAATCTTTTTTTGAATATTCTTTTGCTCATATTTTATCTTTACATGTAAAATTGTTTTAGCAGTATTGTAACGCAGAAATGAGGAGTTTAGCCCTTGAAAGCCAAGGGCTAAAACGATTTATTGGTAAATCTGTCCACCTGTTTCTTTAAAGTGTTGGGCTTGCTCTTCCATGCCCTTTTCTAGGGCTACTGTAACATCTTCCGCACCAATTTTAGCGGCATAGTCACGTACATCTTGCGAGATTTTCATGGAACAAAATTTTGGTCCACACATGGAGCAAAAATGCGCGACTTTCGCACTTTCAACGGGCAAGGTTTTGTCGTGGTATTCACGGGCTCGGTCTGGGTCAAAGCCGATGTTGAACTGGTCGTACCATCTAAATTCAAAGCGCGCTTTGCTCATGGCGTTGTCACGGATTTGCGCACCCGGAAAGCCTTTGGCGAGGTCGGCGGCGTGGGCGGCGATTTTGTAGGCGATGATGCCTTCTTTGACATCTTCACGATTTGGCAAGCCTAAGTGCTCTTTTGGCGTCACGTAGCAGAGCATCGCTGTGCCGTACCAACCGATTTGCGCCGCGCCGATAGCTGAGGTGATGTGGTCGTACCCCGGAGCGATGTCGGTAACCAAGGGTCCAAGTGTGTAGAAGGGCGCTTCAAAACAGTCCTCTAACTCTTTGGTCATGTTCTCTTTGATCATTTGCATCGGCACGTGTCCTGGACCTTCGATCATCACTTGCACATCGTGTTTCCATGCGATTTTGGTGAGTTCTCCCAAGGTTTCAAGCTCAGCAAATTGTGCTTCATCATTGGCATCATAAAGTGAGCCTGGGCGCAAGCCGTCTCCAAGTGAAAAGGCGACATCATAGGCTTTCATGATGTCACAGATTTCCTCAAAATGAGTGTATAAAAAACTCTCTTTGTGATGGTGCAGACACCATTTTGCCATGATAGACCCACCACGAGAAACAATGCCGGTAAGACGTTTCGCCGTCATAGGCACGTAAGCAAGACGAATGCCTGCATGAATGGTAAAGTAGTCCACCCCTTGTTCGGCTTGCTCGATGAGGGTGTCACGATAGACTTCCCATGTAAGGTCTTCGGCGATGCCATTGACTTTCTCTAACGCTTGATAGATAGGCACGGTACCGATAGGCACAGCAGAGTTGCGGAGTATCCACTCTCTGGTTTCGTGGATGTTTTTACCCGTAGAAAGATCCATCACGGTGTCGCCACCCCAACGGGTTGACCAAAGCATTTTCTCGACCTCTTCTTCGATGGATGAGGTAGTAGCGGAGTTACCTATGTTTGCGTTGATCTTGACCATAAAGTTACGACCTATTATCATCGGTTCGGCTTCGGGGTGATTGACATTGAGGGGAAGGACTGCGCGTCCTGCGGCGATCTCTTGGCGTACAAATTCAGGCGTGTAAACCTCTGGTAAGTTTGCCCCAAAATGCTCGCCTTTGTGCTGCGCGCCTAAGAGTTTGTTTTTGCGTGCCTCTTCAAGATTACAGTTTTCACGAATGGCGACATACTCCATCTCTGGTGTGACGATGCCAGCTCGTGCATAGTGCATTTGAGTGATGTTTTTGCCTTTGAGCGCACGACGTGGTTTTTTAAGGTTAGGGAAGCGAAGGGCGTTTAGTTCAGTGTCATCGTGACGTTTGTGAAAATAGACAGAGTTAAAATCATCCAGTTGCTCGGTATCGGCACGCTCTTCAATCCATGTGGCACGAAGTGGTGCTAGACCTTTGTGTAGGTCGATCTTGACATTAGGGTCGGTATAAACACCTGAAGTGTCGTACACGTGAAGGGGTGGGTTTTCCTCAAAAGTGCCATCGCGAAGCGAAGTAGGGCTGAGTGTAATTTCACGCATTGGGACTTGAATGTCAGAGCGTGAGCCTTGGATGTAAATTTTCTTAGAGCTTGGGAAGTTTTGAATGTAAGATGAATCTATTTTTTCAAGATTGTCGAGTACTTTACTCATGCGTTTATCTCCTTATTTCCTACGCTGGCATTACCCAGATCAGGTTCGTGAAACCGCATTAACGGTTTCTTAGGGTATTATCTCAGCCATACGTTCGGCACCCCCACAGACAATGGTTAAAAGAAGTTGATTATACAAAACTAGACAAAGAGGTGACTTAAGAAAAAGAGTTGGGTATAAAATGCAGAGAATTCGTTTAAGGGTTGTTTCTTTTGTTTACATTGAAGTGTTAACGTGCGATGACAAAGCTACTGTTTTTGATGAGGTAATGGTGTGTATCTTTAAGCTCTATAGGAAAAGGAGCACAGACATTGCCCATAAATTCGGGAACATTGAGATGGTAGGTATTGTTGGGGTATTTTTCTTCTAAAAGCACTTTGGCAGAGCCTATGATTTGATTGGCGATCTCTTTTAAAAGGTCATCGAGGTCATCTTCACAGAGATTTTCTTCAAAGAGTAGGTTGTATGCAATATCTCCTAATACCTCTTTTTCAAAGAAGAGATACCATGTATGTTCCACATCGTTTTCAAGAATGGAGATGGCGGAGCCGTAAAAATAGTTGCCAGAAGTGTTTGCTTTTTGCGGTAGTTCACATAAGATAGTTTCACAAAAATTGTGTGTGGCTTCAATGACGGCTTCTTTCATTCACTCTCCCCTTGATATGCACTGTTGGCACATTATAGATTAAATTATTTAAATTGTATATTAAAGGAAATACTAAGAAGATAAAGCCTTTTTGAGAAGGGAAATTTCTTTACATCTCCTATGAGACTTTTATGTAACCCGCAAAAGGCAGTCTATTTTTTCATCACCTCATTGTGATATTTTTTTTGAAAAACGGTACAATGACGCGTTAATTTTTTTGAAGGAATTTTATGCACACAAAAGGGCTTTCAAGAGGTTTGAAAAATAGACACGTTCAGCTTATTGCGCTGGGTGGGGCTATTGGTACAGGCCTTTTTTTAGGGGTTTCTACAACCGTACAACTTACAGGTCCAGCGGTACTTTTAGGGTATGCACTGGGTGGATTTATTGCATTTATGATTATGCGACAATTGGGCGAAATGGTCGTCGAAGAGCCAGTCGCAGGTTCATTTAGCCATTTTGCAAACAAATACTGGCATCCATTTGCAGGTTTCGCTTCAGGCTGGAACTACTGGATTCTTTACGTTTTAGTGGGTATGGCAGAACTTACCGCCATTGGTACATTTGTGCATTTTTGGCTTCCAAATGTTCCAACATGGGCTTCTGCTGCGTTTTTCTTTGTTTTAGTCAACCTTGTAAATCTTGTGAATGTTCGCATTTACGGTGAGTTTGAGTTTTGGTTTTCCATTATCAAAGTAGCAGCTATTATCGCTATGATCGCTTTTGGTAGCTATTTGCTTGTGAGTGGAAATGGTGGTGAGAGTGCACACTTTAGCAACCTTTGGGCTTTAGAGGGTGGATTATTTCCGCATGGCATTAAAGGCTTTTTGATGGCTATGGTTTTCATCATGTTCTCCTTTGGTGGGCTTGAGCTTATCGGTATTGCTGCAGCTGAGACGGATGATCCAAGTCATACCATCCCAAGAGCGACCAATCAAGTCATTTACCGTATCTTGATTTTTTACATTGGCGCACTGGCTGTTCTTCTTTCACTCATGCCGTGGATGAATATGACCAAAGAAGTAACGCCTTTTGTAATGGTGTTTAGCACTATCAATCAAAATTTCATCGCACATGTACTGAATGCCATCGTTTTAACAGCGGCACTTTCTGTGTACAACAGTGGTGTGTACTCAAACTCTCGTATGCTTTTCGGTTTAGCGGCACAAGGCAATGCACCTAAAATGCTTATGAGCCTTAATAGCAAAGGTGTTCCTGTCAATGCGGTACTTTTCTCTGCCCTCATTACAGGGCTTTGTGTGGTGCTTAACTACTTTATGCCAGAAGATGCGTTTAAATTTTTGATGGCGCTTGTTGTTTCTGCCCTTGTAGTCAACTGGTTTATGATCAGTTTTGCGCATCTTAAATTTCGTTATGCGAAGATCAAAGAGGGTGTTGAACCTAAATTTAAAGCCTTTTGGTTCCCTTTTGGCAATATTCTTTGCTTACTTTTCTTTGTGGCGATTTTAGTCATTATGCTTTTCATTGATGGTATTAACATTTCTGTTTATCTCATTCCTGCATGGATAGCACTTCTTGCCATTGGGTATAAACTCTCTCGTAAATAATTCATTTTGTCTTCACATGTAAAACATTTACATGTGAAGATCTCCTCTATTTCAAAATGCACAAACTTTCCGCCTCGTAAGAGGCAAGCTTTAGTGCCACAGTGGCTAACGTAGGCTCTTGAGCTTTGCTTAAGAGTCGTGATTAAAAGAGTTTATTAGGAACTCTTTTAAATGGTTTATTAAGAGCGCTTCAAGTACAATCTAACATCTTATAATTAAAGTTGGCATATATGTTAGTGGGGCTCGCATTCTTTGGGATTTTAGTTGGATTTTCATCGGGGTTTTTTGGCATTGGTGGCGGAACAATTTTAGTGCCTGCACTCATCTATCTTGGCTATGACATTAAAATGGCAATTGGCATCTCTGTCATGCAGATGATATTTAGCTCTATGTTTGGTTCATACGTCAATTATAAAGGTGGCGTACTTCAACTAAATAGTGGAATTTTCTTAGGCATTGGCGCACTTTTTGGTGCGGCTGTGAGTGGCTTTATTGTTAAAGCTTTACCCCAAATTGCTCTTTTAATTCTTTTTGCTGTTATTTTGTTGATGTCAATTTATAAATTTTTTACAGCACCTATTGAGCCAAAAAGTACGCCAAATGAGTCGAAAGTTTTGCTTTTTGTCGTGGGCGTTGTTATCGGTGCTATTGCGATTAGTACAGGAACGGGTGGGGCTATTTTTTTAACGCCTGTACTTGTGGGCTTTATGAATTGGGATATTAAAAAGGCGGTTGGAACGACACTCTTTTTTATTATTTTTGGTTCTATCTCTGGGTTTATTAGCCTTTCAGCAAATGGTTTAGTCGACTATTCTGCAGGTGTTGCTGTGGGCATTGGCTCACTTATCGGTGTCTATTTTGGGGTTAAATTATCCCAACATGTTGAAAAAAAGGTGCAAAAACGTGCCCTTTTGATCTTGTATGTCATTATGTTTGTGTTAACAGTCAATAAAATTTTGAGCGAGATAAATGTCCTATGATAAAAATTTACGGTGCTAAAGAGAATAATCTTAAAAATATCGATTTAGAAATTCCCAAAAACAAGCTGGTTGTTTTTACTGGGCTGAGTGGCAGTGGTAAGAGTACGTTGGCGTTTGATACGCTTTATGCTGAAGGTCAACGCCGTTACATCGAATCCCTTTCGTCTTATGCGAGGCAGTTTTTAGATCGTGTGGGAAAGCCTGACGTTGAAAAGATCGAAGGGTTAACGCCTGCCATCGCGATAGACCAAAAGACAACGAGCAAAAACCCACGTTCAACGGTGGGAACGATTACCGAAATTTATGATTATTTGCGTTTGCTTTATGCAAGGGTTGGAAAACAGCACTGCCATCTTTGCGGCAAAGAAATTTCTCAAATGTCGGTGGCTGACATCATCGAGCAGGTTTTAAAACTTCCACCAGAGACCAAGCTTTCTATCTTAGCGCCCCTTGTGCGTGAGAAAAAGGGAAGCTTTGCAGATATGATCGAGTCACTTCGCCATAAAGGGTATGTGCGAGCACTTATCAATGGTGTTATGGTGCGTTTGGATGAAGAGATAGAGCTTGCTAAAACTAAAAAACATACGATTAAAGTCATCATTGACCGTGTGGTCGTGCGTGATGAAAACAGGGATCGTATTGCAACCGACATTGAAAAAGCGCTGTTGGAGAGTTATGGTGAAGTCGAACTTGACATTTCCAATGCCGATGAAGTAGGGCTTCCAACGTCACACATTCACTACAGTGAGCATTTAGCCTGTTTTGATTGTAAGATTAGTTTTGAACCGTTGGAGCCTCTTTCTTTTTCATTTAACTCACCCAAAGGAGCATGTCCAACATGCGATGGCTTGGGCATTCGCTACACGCTTGATCTTAAAAAAATCATCAATGAACATGTGAGTATTGATGAGGGTGCAATCAAAATATTTTACGGGTTTAACAAGAGTTTCTATGCGAAGTTCTTAGCGGCGTATTGCGAAGCAGCAGGTATTAATACACGTATTCCCTATGAAGAATTGGAAGAGTACCAACAACGCTCTATTTTGCACGGTGGCGTAGAAGAGGCGACCTTCTTTTGGAAAAAGCACAAACTGACGCGTAAATGGGATGGCGTCATTAAAATCGCATACGATATGCTCAAAGATGAAAAAGAGCTAGGCGATTATATGAGTGAGAAAACCTGCGATACGTGTGCTGGGTATCGTCTCAAAAAAGAGAGTTTGAGCGTACGTTTGGCTAAGAAAAATATTGCTGATATACTTGAATTCCCGATAGATCAATGTTTGGCATTTTTTCAAGATGAGAAAAACTTTGCTTCGATGAAAGCACAACACAAGATGATCGCAGAACCTATTTTAAAAGAGATTAAAGAGCGACTCTTTTTCTTATTTGATGTAGGGCTTGGGTACATTAGTCTTGGGCGTGATGCGAGGACTATTAGCGGTGGTGAAGCACAGCGTATTCGTATTGCATCGCAAATCGGTAGCGGTTTGACAGGTGTTATGTATGTTTTAGATGAGCCTAGCATTGGACTACATGAACGTGATACACTGAAGCTCATCCGCACCCTTCGCAGTTTACAAAAAAAAGGTAACTCTGTCATTGTCGTGGAGCACGATAAAGAGACCATTAAAACGGCGGATTTTATCGTGGACATTGGACCTGGTGCTGGTAAATTTGGTGGCGAAGTGGTCTTTAAAGGTACCAATGAAGAACTTTTAAAAAGCAATACATTAACAGCGCAATACCTCAATGGTACTAAGATTATTAACTACCGTGAAAACCGCAAACAAGAGCGTTGGATAGAGCTTAACAATGTCACCATCAACAACATCCAAAACCTCGATGTGAAAATTCCTCTGGGCAATCTCGTGGCGATTACAGGCGTGAGTGGTAGTGGTAAGAGTTCACTCATCCTTCAAACCCTGCTTCCTGTTGCCAAAGAGTATCTCAACCGTGCCAAAAAGGTTAACAAAGTGGCTGGTGTAGAGTGCATCGGTTTAGACCAACTTGATAAAGTTATTTACCTTGATCAAAGTCCGATTGGTAGAACACCACGCTCTAATCCTGCCACGTATACAGGCGTTATGGATGAAATCAGAGCGCTGTTCGCTAAAACCAAAGAGGCGCAAATAAGGGGTTACAGCGTTGGGCGTTTCTCGTTTAACGTCAAAGGTGGACGTTGTGAGAAGTGTCAAGGCGATGGAGAGATTAAGATAGAGATGCACTTTTTACCCGACATCATGGTCAAGTGCGATAGTTGTAGAGGGCATCGTTACAATGCACAAACCTTGGAGATCAAATACAAAGGTAAGTCCATCTCTGATGTACTCAGTATGAGTGTGGATGAGTCATATGAATTTTTCAAAGCCATTCCTAAAATTCACCAAAAAGTGCAAACCTTGGTTGATGTTGGTTTAGGCTACATCACGTTAGGTCAAAATGCCGTGACGCTAAGTGGTGGTGAAGCGCAACGTATCAAACTTGCTAAAGAGCTTAGCAAAAAAGACACAGGCAATACACTCTATGTTTTAGACGAGCCAACGACGGGTTTACACTTCGCTGATGTGGACAGACTGGTAAAAGTGTTACATCATCTCACAGATATGGGTAACAGTGTCTTGGTCATTGAACACAACATGGATGTCATTAAAAATGCAGATTATATGATTGATATGGGACCTGAAGGCGGAAGTTATGGAGGGCGTATAATAGCGATGGGAACGCCATTTGATGTGGCTAGAGATGCTGAAAAATCTGAAAGTTATACGGGGAAATTTTTGGCTTTAGAATTGGAATCAGAAAAAAAGTAACATAGTTTGTTCCTTTTTGTAACGTTTTTTATATGAATAAATGTCACTAACCTGTTTACATGTAAACCTACATAAGTTAGACATAATTTTTAACTATAATCGACTCATCTAAAATATAAAGGATCTTTCTTGGAACACACAGAGACTGTTGTAAAAAAGAAAAACTGGATGAGCTATACGATTAAAAGTTTAGCTTTTTGGGTTATTGTTGGAATTATTGCAGGTATTGCTCTTGGTATGATCAATCCAAAATTGGCAATCGAAGCAAAGCCAGGGATCGACTGGTTTATTCAAATTCTTAAGTGGTTGGTTGGACCAATTATCTTTTTAACGATTATCTCAGGTATTGTTGGACTTGAGAGTTTGAAAGAAGTAGGTTCTATCGGGCTTAAAGCGTTTATCTATTTTGAGATTGTGAGTACCTTTGCCTTAGCAATTGGTGTACTTTTCGGTAATATACTAGGTGCTGGAAAGGGTATGAACCTCTCTGTTGAGTCATTGGACGCAAAAAGTGTGGCTAAATACACCACCAATACAGGTGATGTAGGTTCTATTTGGTCTATTCTTAAAAATGCAATCCCAAGTGATCCAATTTCACCATTTTTAAATGGTCAAACACTGCAAGTTCTTGTAATGGCTCTTGTACTTGCTGTTTTAATTTCTGCATTTGGTGGAAAACATAAAGCGGCAATTCTTAAACCTCTTGAAACTGCTCAAAACTTTTTCTTCAAAATTTTAACGATTTTAATGTGGTTAAGTCCTATTGCTTCTTTTAGTGCAATGGCATTTTTGATCGGTAAATTCGGTGTTGCTTCATTAATTAACATGGCAAGTTTGTTGGGTGTTATGTTTGTTTCTGTTATTGTATTTGTCTTTGGTGTACTTGGTATCATTATGGCAATCTTTAAGATCAACATCTTTAAATTTATGCGATTTATCTATAAAGAGGTATTGATCGTATTTGCAACTTCTTCAAGTGAATCAGCATTAGCGCCATTGATGCGTCGTCTTGAAGCAGCAGGTGTAAGCAGAGGTACAACAGGTCTTGTTATTCCTACAGGATATTCATTTAACCTTGATTGTACAAACATCTATCTTTCACTTTCAATCATCTTCCTTTCTCAAGCGTTCAATATTCCATTGACGATTGGCGAAGAGTTGAGCATCATTCTTATTTTGATGATTACGTCAAAAGGTGCTGTTGGTGTTACAGGATCAGGCTTTATCGTTCTAGCAGGTACACTCTCTGCTATGGGTGGTGCAATTCCTGTGGTAACGGTTGCTGTTCTTCTTGGTGTTGATAAGTTTATGAGTGAGATGAGAGCGGTTGGTAACTTGTGTGGCAATGCCGTTGCTGCTGTTGTTGTCGGTGCTTGGGATAAACAAATTGATATGGAGAAATTCAAATATTCACTTGATCACCCAGAGAGTGTTGCTGACGCAATTCCAGGTTAATCAAACCTTAAATAAGGCAATGAGGTGTTACAAATACCTCATTGCCATCTTCTTTTTTAACACTTCTTTCCCTCTTTTGTTTAAAAAATCTCATTAAAATCTCTTTTGCTATGGCATAATAAATGAATATATCATAAAAAACTTTGCAAATACATCTAAGTTTATGTAGCAGTAAGTACGCGTTTATAGCGCTTGGAATGGGTTTAAAGTATAAAGGGTCTTCGTTGAGTAGTGTAAGCAAAAAAAAGGGACATAAAAAAGACTGGAAACATTACACCCTTAAAAGTCTAGCGTTTTGGGTTGTAGTGGCAATTATCGCAGGCGTTTCATTCGGTATCCTTGATCCTCAAATGGCAGTTAAAGCAAAACCCGGTATTGATTGGTTTATTCAAGTGCTGAAATGGCTGGTGGGGCCGATTATCTTTTTAACCATTATTACGGGTATCGTTGGACTTGAAAGTCTCAAAGAGGTTGGCTCAATTGGTATTAAAGCGTTCATTTACTTTGAAATAGTCAGTACATTTGCTTTAGCCATTGGTGTTTTATTTGGCAACATTCTTCGTCCAGGGGCGGGAATGAATCTTTCGGTTGACTCCTTGGATGCTTCGAGCGTTGAAAGTTTTACACAAGTGAAGCAAGAAGTGGGGTCGGCATGGACTATTCTTAAAAATGCCATCCCAACAGATCCTATTACACCGTTTCTTCAAGGTGACACCCTTAAAGTGTTGGTCATGGCACTTGTCCTTGCAATCTTGATCTCGGCATTTGGTGGGAAGCATAAATCTGCTATCTTAAAGCCATTAGAAAAAGCTCAAAACTTTTTCTTTAAAATTTTAACATTGATTATGTGGTCAAGCCCTATTGCAAGCTTTAGTGCGATGGCATTTTTAATTGGTAAATTTGGTATCGCTTCACTCATTGGTATGGCAAATTTATTGGGTGTTATGCTTGTTTCGGTTCTTGTCTTTACCTTTGGTGTGTTAGGCATTATTTTATGGTTCTATAAAATCAATGTTTTCAAATTTATGCGTTTTATTTCTAAAGAGGTATTGATCGTTTTTGCAACTTCTTCAAGTGAAGCAGCGCTCGCGCCATTAATGAGAAGATTAGAATCTGCAGGTGTTAGCCGAGGCACAACAGGTCTTGTTATTCCTACTGGCTACTCGTTTAACCTTGGCTGTACCAATATCTATTTGGCACTTTCGATTATTTTCCTTTCTCAAGCGTTTAATGTACCGTTAAGCCTGAGTGAACAGATGAGCATTATTCTTATCTTAATGGTGACCTCAAAAGGTGCTGTTGGTGTAACGGGTTCAGGGATTATCATTCTTGCGGGGACATTGTCTGCTATGGGTGGAGCCATTCCTGTGGCAACAGTTGCAGTTCTTTTGGGTGTCGATAAATTTATGAGTGAAATGAGAGCGGTTGGTAATTTGTGTGGAAATGCTGTTGCAACTGTTTTTGTTGGTGTTTGGGACAAACAAATTGATATGAAAAAATTCAAACGTGCATTGGATCATCCAGAGAGCGTTGAAGATACCATCCCAAGTTAATAAACTTAAGGCTAATGAGAGACCTCTCTCATTAGCTTTTTAACTAATCCGCGTTATAATCTTTAGCATGTTATAAAGAGAAATAAGATGCTAAAAAAGTTAGCCAAGCACTTCTTTCACTTCCTAAAAGCTTTTATCAAAGTTATTTTAAAACTCAAAAAACAGTACAAATCCTTACACGTAAAGGCGATTTTGTGAAAACACTTACCATCATTGATACCTTTGGTTTCTTTTTTAGAAACTATTATGCCCTTCCACAACTGCGTAATTCACAAGGGTTTCCTACAGGGCTTTTAACAGGTTTTGCAAATTTTATTTATGCGATAAAAAATGAACACGATACGGACTATTTGCTCTTTGCACTCGACAGTAAAGGGAAGAATTTTCGTCACACTATAGACCCTAACTACAAAGCAAATCGCCCTGAAGCCCCTGAAGATTTAAAAGCACAATTGCCTGTTGCGATCTCGTGGATCGAGAAGATGGGATTTAAATGTTACAAGGAAGAAGGATACGAAGCTGATGATGTCATAGCGTCTGCCGTTCGTTTTGCGAAGAGCCATGATATTAAAGTGCGCATTGTCACACATGATAAAGACCTCTATCAGCTTATTGATGACGGTCGAGTTGTGATTTATGATCCGATGAAAAAGATGGAAATTGATGCCGAAAAGTGTTTTGAAAAATTTGGTGTTTACCCCAATAAAATCAATGAATACCTCTCTTTAGTAGGGGATGTTGCCGATAATATTCCAGGGGTTAAAGGTATTGGACCCAAGGGTGCAAAAAAACTACTGGATGATTTTGAGAGTGTTGAAGGCGTGTATGAGAACTTGGCGCGTGTTTCAAATCCTCGTGTACAAACCATGCTAGAAGAAGGACGCGATAATGCTTTTTTGAGTAAGCAGTTGGTACGCTTGGATGATTCCCTCAACATTGCCGATAAGTTCGATTCTTTTCACTTCCCGTGTGATAACCCACTTATTAATATTGCAGATGAGTTAGAAAAATATGAACTACGCCACATGCTCTCTCGTGTACGTAATGAAGCGTCACATGTAAAACCAAAAGAGGTTGTAAATACGGGCTTTAAAGCGATTTTACTGGATGATACTAAAATGCTTTTTAACATCATAGACGGGATTGATGAAGACGCCATTGTCGCGTTTGATACTGAGACCAATTCATTGGATGCTTATAATGCAAAAATCGTTGGATTTTCTTTTGCGATCAATGCCCAGGAAGCGTACTATGTGCCTATAGCGCATCACTACTTAGGTGTTGGCGATCAGATCAGTTTAGCGGATGCCAAAAGAGCATTAATCATGCTATTGAACCATAAAGTTGTAGGACAAAATCTAAAATACGATCTTGCTGTCATAGAAAACAATTTTGGTATTAAAGATGTGCACATTTATGCCGACACTATGCTACTTGCATGGCTTCTTAATCCAGAAAATAACGTTGGACTTGATACCTTAGCCCTTCGTTTCTTTAATCACGCTATGGTGAAGTTCAAAGATGTTGTGGCTAAAGGTGAAAACTTTAGCACCGTACCGTTAGAAAAAGCCTGCGAATATGCCAGTGAAGATGCGTGGATGACACTTCGCCTTTACCACAAACTCCATGAAATGCTTGAGCCACATTTGCTTGATCTTGCCAAAGAGGTGGAATTTCCTTTTATTCAAACACTTATGAAGATGGAAAGAGAAGGCATCAAGGTCGATGGTGCTTATTTTGAAACACTTTTAAAACGAACGGATAGTGCTATTGAAGCTTTAAAAGCAGAGATTTTTGCTCTGTGCGAAGCTACTTTTAACCTGAACTCAACACAACAGTTAGGCGCAGTTCTTTTTGAACAGTTGGGACTTCCTACGGTCAAAAAAACCAAAACAGGTTACAGTACCGATGAAAATGTACTTAACGAGCTTTTAGATAAACATCCAAGTATTGCAAAAATATTGGAGTATAGAGAGCTTTACAAGCTTCGCTCAACCTACATTGAGCCATTGTTGAAACTTTCAAAAGAGTCTTCTTTGGGGCGTGTTCATACCTCGTTTATGCAAACAGGAACATCCACAGGAAGACTAAGCTCTAAAGATCCAAATCTTCAAAATATTCCTGTTAAAACAGAATTGGGGCGTGAGGTTCGTGGTGGTTTTGTGGCAAAAGAGGGCTATAAACTCATCGGCATTGACTACTCGCAAATCGAACTTCGGTTGTTGGCACATTTTAGTGGCGATGAAGCAATGGTAGAAGCGTTTAGAACAGGTAAAGATATTCATAAAGAAACAGCATTAAAACTCTTTGGTGAAGCAGAAGCCAGCGCCAAACGTAGTGTGGCAAAAAGCATTAATTTTGGTTTATTGTATGGTATGGGACCAAAACGTCTTTCTGAAACGATTGGCATTTCTACTAAAGAGGCGAAAAGTTATATTGAAAGTTATTTTGCAACATTTCCGACTATTAAAAATTTTCTTACGGGTATTGCTGAGAATGCGAAAAAAGAGGGTTTTGTTCAGACACTGCTTGGTCGAAAACGCTTTTTTGACTTTGAACATGCCAATGGTATGCAATACGCAGGCTACCTTCGTGAAGCGGTCAATACGGTTTTTCAAGGCAGTGCCGCTGATCTTATCAAACTCTCGATGAATAAAATTATGGCGACACTGGTGGATGATGAAGCAAAACTCTTACTTCAAATCCATGATGAGCTTATTTTCGAAGTGAAAGAGGAGAGGGCAGAAGCCTTTGCCACACAAGCGCAAAAAGTGATGGAAGAGATTTACACACTTGAAGTGCCTTTGAAAGTTTCCATTGCTATAGGCAATAATTGGGGAGAATTAAAATGATAGAAGTGTTGTTGTTGGCATTTGCACTTAGTATGGATGCTTTTGCTGTTTCTATTGGCCTTGGGGCTAAACAAAATGGTGAATACAGATCGCTAGCATGGAAGGCAGGAGCTTTCTTTGGTATTTTTCAAGCTATCATGCCTCTTATTGGTTATTTAGGTGGAAAAGGTGTTTTGGGTTTTGTAAGCAGTTATGCTTCGTATATTGCTTTTGGGCTTTTACTTCTTATAGGTGCAAAGATGATCTACGAAGGCGTCAATGAAGGCGTGGAAGAGGAAATTGCTAAGATTACCAATAAAATTATGCTCACATTAGCCATAGCAACAAGTATAGATGCGATGGCTGCTGGTTTTAGCTTAATGCTTTTAGAACTCAACCCCATACTCGCCTGTGGGATTATTGGGCTTACTACTTTCGTTATCAGTTTTATCGGTGTTTATGTAGGAAAACTAAGTGGTACATGGCTTGAAAGTAAAGCGGAGATTTTCGGCGGTGTAGTTTTAGTCGCAATAGGGTTTAGAATATTGTTTTTTTAAGAGAGTGTTTGTCCTTAGCCGTTGGCTAAAGACACACTTTTGTAGTTTTAGAATTTGTAGTTTAGCCCAACATAGTATTGAATGACCTTCTCAGTTTCAATCTTAATGTCCGCTTGATTTGTACCATCATCTATTGAGAATGTATCCTTTGCATCGCTAATCATATAACGGACACCTATTTCTAACTCTGTATTTTTGGTAACGGAGTATAGAAAACCAGCTTCTGGACCATAGTTAAAACCTTTTGGTTTATCAAGTCCAAGGTCTTTTGCAGTTTCATTATCATATTTACCTTTGCTATAAGAAGCATTGAGACCAATAAAAGGTGTAACAGCAGATTTATTTTTAAATAAGTAGTCATATCCTAAACCAAATGTATAAGATGATAAATCATCTTTTTTATTTTGATAAGATAAGTTTCCATAAATTCTACCGAAGTCAAAATATTTACCTACTTTGATACCTTCATAGGTGCTGTTAATAGTCTCTTTAGATTCCCCAGACGTATTAATTCCTAAGCTTGGGATATTTGCTGAACCAGAGGTTTTAGTATGCATACTCATACCACCAAATTCGCCACCTACAAACCATTCATTACCCGTTTCAGCTGCAACTAATGCAGATGAAGTGCCAATCATTAATAATGATGCTACGATCAAACTTTTTTTCATAAGAAAAACTCCTTTTTGTTTCAAACATCTAATTAAAGCATATCGATTAATTAATTTCAAATAGTTATTACTATGTGTAACGTAAGCTAGTATTCTATTTGCTATGTTGAAATGAAAATAAATATATAAAGAAAAATATTTTTTCATTCTGTGACGCGTTCTGTGACGCGAAAGGAATAAAATGTATGTAAAGTAATTCAAGCGATGCGTTAAAAATAAGCTTGAGTTGCTGAAAATATAAAGATGGTTTTGAAAATGACTAAAATTTTAGACACTTATTGTATTGAAAAATTCCATTGTAAAATTGGGAAAAATGTTAAAAGACTTCGTGAGCGTAAAGGTTATTCGCAGTTGGCTCTTTCTCAAGCGTTAGGGTATAAATCGGTTGGGCTTATCTCTCAAGCTGAGGTTTATCATAAGGGGCAACATTTTAATCTAGAGCACCTTTTGAAGATAGCGCATGTTTTAGAGTGTCCCATTGAAGATTTTTTTCAGGAAAGCGTTGGTGAATAGTTTTTAAGAATTTTCTCACACTGTTTATACTCAGGCATAAACTCATATACGCATTGCCAGAAGGCTTTTTGGTGGTGTTTGTGTTCGATGTGAGAGAGTTCATGGATGACGATGTAGGTAATGCACTCCAGAGGCAGTTGCGCAAGGCTGAGGTTGAAGCTTAGCTCATTGGTATGTGAGCAACTTCCCCACCGTTTTTTGGCTTTACGAAAGCTTATTTTAGAAGGCTTAACACCCATTAAAAAGCTCCACTCTTCAACAAGCCTCGTCACTAAAGGAACCGTTTTCTCTTTGTAAAAAGTTTCAGGTGTTTGTTTGGTATGCATTAAAATAGGCTCGCCCAAATAGAGCACTTTCCCTTCTGTTTCAAAGAGTTCTAGTACTGTCGTACGTGATTGTGCGGCTTTGACTTTTGAAAATATCCATTCGGCTTTTTGTACAACAAGAGAGTGAATATACTCTTTTGTATAAGAGGGCGTTTTAACAATGACCCCTTTGATAGGGTCAATTTTGATGTAGAGATGTTTAAGACGACGGTTCGTGATAATAGAGTAGCAAAGCGTTTCGCCTTGATACTCTATAAAAGCTTGCATTGCTTAGTTAAACCAACTTTTGATTTTATCAAATACGCCTTCAAACTTCTCATCTTTGTGCTTAGTCTCGATACCAAATTCTGCTTGGAGTTTTTCGAGTAACTCTTTTTGCTCTTTGGTAATTTTTTTAGGGTAACGAATTGAAATTTGTGCGATCATGCCACCCAGTTGATGGGTATGAACATTTTTAACACCCTCTTTTTTGAAAATAAACTGTTGTTTATCTTTTGCACCAAGAGGAAGCTCAAGCTCTGCTTCACCGCGAATCGTTGGAATTTTAATCGTTTGGCCCAGTGCTACTTGTGTGAAAAACACAGGCACTTCAATGTAAATGTCATCGTTATGGCGAACAAAATGCTCATCTTCTTTCACATGCACAAGGATGTAAAGATCGCCTTTTGCTCCACGCTCATCAATGTTACCACGACCTGCTACCCGAATGCGGTTGTTATTGTCAATACCTTCTGGGATATCAATAGTGACCTTGTCATCAACTTGACTAAAGCCTTTAGCATTACAGCTTGGGCATGGATTTGTTACAACACTACCTTTACCATTACACTCAGGACATGTTTGCGAGAATGTCATAAAGCCTTGGCGGTAGAATACCTGACCTTTGCCTTTACACTCTTTGCAGGTCGCTTTTGATTTGTCTTTGCTTCCAGTACCTTCACAGGTCTCGCAGGGCTTTTTATACGAAAAGCTAACCTCTTTTTTGGTGCCAAAAATGGCTTCATTAAACGCTAAAGTTACTTCAGCTTCAAGGTCTAGGTTATATTTTCTATTTTGTTTTGATCCGCCTCCGCCAAAACCACCACTGCTAAAGCCTCCACCAAAGACTGACTCAAAGATAGAGCCTAGGTCGCCCATAATGTCTTCATAACGCATATCGGAGAAGTGGCTAAAACCTTGTGAGTCGAGTCCTTGCTTACCATAACGGTCATAGGTTGAGCGTTTTTGCTCATCACTTAAAACTTGATAAGCTTCATTGATCGCTTTGAATTTTTCTTCAGCCTCTTTGTCCCCTTGGTTACGATCGGGGTGGTACTGTAGTGCTAATTTTCGGTACGCTTTTTTAATCTCTGCTGCATCTGCTGTTTTGGTAATTTCCAATATTTCATAATATTCTAAATCCACTATTTTCTCTTTATAGGTAAGTTTTTGAAGATCAAGATTTTATCAAAAAGTAGTTTAAATTTTGGTTGTTAAGGTACGTTAACAAACGGTTAAAGGCTGGTTAATAGCAGGGGTGTACTATTTCATCATAAAACTTTTAAGGAGTACACAATGAAAAAGACAATCTTAACACTAGCAACTTTAGTTGCGCTAGGCACTACCAGCGCTTTCGCCTTTGGTGGAGGTAACTGTCAAGGGATGCAATCTGAGATGGGAATGATGCAAGGCGGTGGCATGATGCAAGGTCAACAAGGTATGATGATGCATGGTAACAGAGGTGGCATGGGTATGTTTCAACAACTCAATCTCACGGATGATCAACGCCATAAATTAGAAGTTTTGCACAGTGAAATGAAACTGGAAATGACCAAACTTCGTGATCCTAAAATGGCAACCAAAATGCAAGATATGATGAGCGGTGACAGTTTCAATAAAAAAGAGTTCATCAAAATGCATAATGAGATGCATGAAAAAATGGTTGCTTTACAAGCAGACCATATGGAAAAAGTGTTTAATATTTTAACCAAAGAGCAACGTGCAGAGCTGAAAACTTTAATGGCGCAAAAACCACAAAAACCTGCTTCTGCAGCACCTGCAACGGCGCCTGCTAGTAAATAAAAGTTCAAATCTTCATCCCCTAAGACCTCTTCGGAGGTCTTCTCTTTTTAAAACACCCTCAAATTCTGTATAATTAACCTTATAAAAAATAACCCATAAGGTACCAAAAGTGATTAACGTCTTAATGATCGAAGATGATGCTGAGTTTGCCGAAATTTTAAGTGAATATCTTGCAAAATACAATATTAAAATTACCAATTTTGAAGACCCTTATTTAGGGCTTAGTGCAGGTGTTAAAAAGTACGATCTTTTAATCTTAGACCTTACTTTGCCTGGTATGGATGGTCTTGAAGTGTGTAAAGAAGTGGTAGCAAAGTATGATATTCCTATCATCATTTCTTCTGCAAGAAGCGACATTAGCGACAAAGTCATTGGCCTTCAAATCGGTGCAGATGACTATCTTCCAAAACCTTATGATCCTAAAGAGATGTATGCCCGTATTCAAAGCTTGATTCGTCGCTATAAAAAAAGTTCATCTCCTGAAGAGCAGCAAAGTCAAAGTGTCTTTTTAGTAGATGAAAAACGCCATGAAATTTCTTTTAAAAATGAAGTTTTAAATTTGACACCAGCAGAGTATGAGATACTCTCTTACATGATCAAACAAAATGGGTTTTCGATCTCTCGTGAACAACTGGTTTACAATTGCAAATCCCTCAAAGATAAAGGCTCAAAAAGTTTAGATGTCATTATTGGACGGTTGCGAGCAAAGATTAATGATGACTCAAAAAGCCCTGAATACATCCACTCGGTTCGAGGGATTGGGTATAAGCTGGTTGGATGATTAAAAATTCAATTTTAAACAAGATCAGCGCGATCTTTTTTCTCTCACTTTTTTTGTTAGCAATGTTTTTTGCTCTTTTGTTGGAACATCAGAGTGATAAAAACTTAGAAAATATGAAACAACGCCAAATTCAATCGGTCAATTATCTTTTGGTCATGTATCGAAACAACGTGCAACCAGGCGACATTGAAGAGTACTTCAATAATTTTGGACTCAAAAAAGTTTCGAGTAAACATTTACGCGATTCGGTACTGGCAAGTGGTGTCGTGATTTTTCAAAAGCTCTCTCCCATTAGTCGTTTTTCATCCATCGTTTATAATGATCGCTATTACCTTTTTATCGATAATTTTGAGTCAAGTGTTTTGTTGGAAAGCCAAGAATACAAAAATTTTAATGAGAGTTTATGGGTTGTATTTGTCATTGCATTGTGTATTTTACTCTATATGTATGTTTCTATTTTTAAAAGCATTGCACCACTTAAGACACTAAGCTCTCAAATACGAAAATTTGCTTGTGGGGATTTAAGCATTGAATGTAAAAGTGAATCAAATGATGAAATTGGTGAAGTTGCCAATGAGTTTGATCGTGCTGTTAAAAAAATAAGTGATTTGGTCAATGCAAGACAGCTCTTTTTGCGTACCATTATGCATGAGCTTAAAACGCCCATTGGGAAAGGGCGCATTGTAGCAGAGATGCTTGAAGATGCCACAGCGAAAAAACGTCTTGTGGGTGTTTTTGGAAGACTCGATATGCTCATTTCAGAGTTCTCAAAAATTGAGCAAATCACATCTAAACGTTATGAGCTTACACTTCATGAGTATTCGCTCATGCATGTTATCGATCAAGCGGTTGATCTTTTGATGTTAGATGAGAAAAAATGCGAAGAGCAAGTCCATGTTGAGGGTGATTTTGATTTTAAAGTGAATGTTGATTTTGATCTGATGGCATTAGCACTCAAGAATTTGATGGACAATGCAATGAAACACAGTCTCAATCACAATGTGTTTATCAAAAGTAAAGATCAAACGGTGATTATTGCTAATGAGGGTGAACCTCTTAAAATGTCGGTTGATGAATATTTTCAACCGTTTGTATCTGGCTCAAAAGCGTGTGGTAGCGGGCTTGGACTTGGGCTTTACATTGTTAAAAACATTATTGCACAACATGGGTTAGAAGTGGTTTATAGCTATGAAGAGGGGTACCATCAATTTAGTATCGATTTTTCCAAAGGATGCGCTGTATGATGCGAGGATTAGAGAAGTTCAATAAACTTGTCGAGGCATTTGAAAAACTCCCCACCGTTGGGCGAAAATCCGCTGTAAGGTTTGCATATCATTTGGTATTAAGCGACACATTTTCTGCTATGAAACTTGCCAATGCTATTGAAAGTGCCATTAAAAGCATTCGTAAATGTGAGAGGTGTGGCGCACTTAGTGAGCATGAAATTTGCGACATTTGTCTGGATGAAAGACGTGATGTCCAAAAGCTCTGCATCGTTGAAAGTGCTAAAGATATTTTTGTATTGGAAGAACATAAGCTTTTTGATGGGCGTTATTTTGTTCTTGGTGACTTAGAAGAAGAGACTTTGGAAAGGCTTGAGAGCATTGTTAAAGAGGGTGTTAAAGAGATGATTTTTGCGTTGACTCCTTCAATGGCAAGCGATGGGCTTATCTTATTTATCGAAGATAAGCTCAAAAACCATACCCTTCATTTCACTAAAATTGCCCAAGGTGTTCCTACTGGCGTACATCTTGAAAATGTCGATATGCTCTCTTTATCCAAAGCACTTGAGTCTCGTACTAAAACTTAAGAACGCATCGATTCTTCAAAAAAGACGTAACGATTTTTGCCAAGTTGCTTTGCATGGTACATTGCTTTATCGGCATTTTCGATAAGATTTTCTGTATCTTCGATCTCCTGATGATAAAAACTCACCCCGATGCTAGCGCTTACATTTAAGGTAATATTATCAATGGCTATGGGTGTATTCAGTATGTCAATAAAGCGTTGTAAAATAGGCTCGCACATCTCCATAGATTTTAGATCACTTAAAAGCACGAGAAATTCATCGCCACCTAACCGTGCGACTGTTTCATTTTGGCGGATAATTGACGTGATGTATTGTGATACAATAATGAGAAGTTTATCGCCCATAGCATGACCATATGTATCGTTAATTGCTTTGAAACCGTCCAAATCGATATAGACAACAGCTAGATAGGTCTGATAACGCTTAGACTCAGCAATAGCTTGCAATAGTCGATCTTTAAGTAAAAAGCGGTTAGGTAAAGCGGTGAGTGCATCATGTTGGGCAAGATGTTCGAGTTCTTTTTCATGTTCTTTAATACCGCTAATATCTGTAAAAAGTGCTACAAAATGCTGAATTTCCCCTTGAGTATCTTTTATAGCACTGATAGTGATCATCTCCGCATAGATGCTACCGTTTTTATTGCGATTCCAAATCTCACCTTTCCAATTTCCTTTGGTCAAAATACTCTCCCACATCATTTTGTAAAAAGAAAGATGTTGACGTCCCGATTTAAGAATGCGAGGATTTTGACCAATAATTTCTTGCATACCATAACCACATGAATGACAGAATGCATCATTCACTTCAATAATGGTACCATTGGGATCGGTAATAATAATGCCTTCTTTGGAATGGGTAAAGACATTGGCTGCAAGTTGTAATTTGGCATCATTTTGACTTTTTTCAATTGCAAGAGCTATAAATTCGACATCATCTTCAATAAGCTTGCGCTCTTTGTTACTGAGCGTTTGGCGATCCATAGTGCAAAGTAATAAAACTCCTAGAGAAGTACGAGATGAGGTATATATAGGTACAATCCAATAATAGTAAGAGGGATTAAGTTGAAATTCTTGCGCTTTTTGACTCCACTCTAGCCCTATTTCAAGCAAGTTAAATGACTGAATTGTAGTGGGCAAAGATTGAAGGAGCGAGAATAGTGTCGCATCCAATTTTGTGCGCTTGAGTAAAGCAAAACTTTCTTGATCTAATCCTTGAGAGGTTGCGCCAAGGTAGAAGTTTTGCTTGCTCTCTTCCATTAAAATAATGCTACCTGAAATGCGTTTAAGATCAATGGTTTGCAACTCTTCAATCATGACATGTAAAATGGAGGGGAGAGGTTCTTTGTGTGCAAGCATCTGTAAAAGATGTTTATGATGTGCTTCGCAATGTTGTGCATATTTTTCATCATGAATATTAGCAATAACGGCAACAGCACCAATTTTTTCACCTTGAGTGTTGTAGAAAATACGTCCTGTAAATCGTCCCCAAAAATAGCTTTTATCGCTACGCACGTAAATACGTTCTAGTTCTATTGAAGGAATTTGATTAGAGAGTAAAGCGATAAGCCTATGCTCACTCTCTGTCTTTTCGCTTGAATGCACAAGATCAAGGTAGTTTATATGTTCTATAAGTTCATCAATCGGGTATAAAAACATCTCAGCCATGCACTTATTCGCATGCGTAATTTTTCCGTCCATATTGATGAGAAAAATAGCTACGCTTGACGTATCCAGTATATGTTTAAAGAGATGATCTTGCTCAAGAAATTTTTTCTTAATTTGACTTAAGGAAGTATATTGTGAACGTTTAAAAAATGAAAATAGTGTGTTAAAAACATGAGAAAAAAAAGACATTATCTCTCTTTATATGGAATTGTTATTTGGATAAAATTTGCTAGTGTAGCATAAAAATAAGGTTTTTTTGGTATTGGTTATTAAAAAAAATAATAATAATATAAATTAATATTAAATTTATTTTTATTATTTTTCTCCTATACAAATAATTGATTTAAAGGCTCATATAATAGGGATTATGAGTATAAAATAGAAATATAATTGCTAATAAACCTATTAAAAAAAATATACGAGTGACATTTTAAATTCCTTATAATATACAGTAGATATTCTTGCTTTAAAGAAATTTTTATTTTAATGCTTAAACATAAAATTAGAGTATCAATACGCTTTTTATTTATGATTTCTTAAAAAGAAGCATGTTTTACAAAGTTGTTTATCGAGGTATAAAGTATAATTTTCGGTTTATCCCTTTTTGGCTTCTTTTACCATTCGATCTAAAATGGTAAAAAGCTCTTTGCTCTTGGCTTCCACTATTCTAAAATTTTCCAAGATAGTTTCAGATTCTTCAACACAATTCCCTTTTGCAATGCAGCTTAAAGAGGCTTCAACTTTATCGTGAACAGTGTGATGAGGTGCATCAAGAAGAGTGTAACTTGCAACATTACCAAATGATTTTTTACCATCACCCGTTTCGTACCATTTCCCCAATCGGCATTGGTGATGATTTACAAACGTTGTTTTTTCTTCATTATGAAAGAGTGAACTGTAAGCATTCAGTTTGAAAATAATATGGTCAATCTTAGCCAGCTCGATGAATATATCATAGGAAATAAAAAGATTTTCATGGCGAATAGCATTGGCATTGGTTGTAAGTTCTTGCAAATCTTCCTTGAAACGTTCAACTTGATTAACAGACTCTTTAACATAGGTTTCAGTACTTTCACTGCTCTCTACCATTGTTTCAGCATTTTGTTTCAGTATGTTGATGGTTGCTTCAACCTCAGTGGTTGCTTTTTGGGTGCGTTCGGCTAGCTTTCGTACTTCATCTGCAACAACAGCAAAGCCACGTCCATGTTCTCCGGCACGAGCGGCTTCGATGGCAGCATTAAGGGCAAGAAGGTTGGTTTGGTCTGAAATATCTTTAATAAGTGCAATGACCTGTTCAATTTCATGGGTATTTTGATTAACACCTTCAGCATTGGTACGCGTATCATCAATTTTTTCTACGATCTGAGTCATAGAAGTTATGATTTCATGGGTACCCTGATGAACTCTTCCTACCACAATGGAAGTTTGATCGTTGAGATTTAAAATATTTTGTAAGGTATTAATGGTTGTTTGCATAGACGATTGTATGTCAAGACTTCCATGAATGGCACCTGCACTCATCAAATCGGTGAGTGATATCATTAACTCTGAGCGTTTCATATGTTGATGAATTTGTTCATGTGCTTCTTTAATTTTGGTCTCTTCTTCTTGCGCTAAAGAGACACTTTTTTCAAATTTATCAAAGAGCAGATTGAAGTGTTGAGATGTTTGTGCTATCTCATCATTACTTTCAATTGGTAAGCGTCTGGAAAGATCGCCTTTTTCCGAAGCAAGCGCTGCTGCAATACTTTTAAGTCGATTAATATTTTTAAGAATAATCGTATTGGTCAAACCTAGAGTCGCAAGAAGTATAAGGATACCCAACAAAGCAGATAAACTCATAATAATAAAACCTCTTGTCAATGCCCCATTAGCGCTCTCTTCATCATTTTGAGCTTGCTCATTTGCCATTACAACAAGTTGGTCAATGTATTGTCGGTGTTGATCATATAAGTTTTTAAGTTCACCCAAAAGAAGAGTTTGTGCGGTTTCTTTATCATTTTTTTCAAGTGCTGGAATAAATTTAGTTTCACTCATTTCAAAGTAATTCAGTGCGGAATTTTTGATCTCATTGGTAACCAATTTTTTCATTATAGATTCAGCATCACTGCTATTCCAATACGCTTGACGCTCCATAAAATCTTTTTTCAAAGTGTTCAATTTTGCTTTGAGTTCACTCATATTGCTGGGATTGCTGTTAAGCATTTCGTAGTTGACAAGCCGTGCTTCTATTATATATTCAGGTGGAGGCAGAATGTCAGCTAAAAGGTCTTTGGAAAGGATTATTTTCGTATAGAGGGATCCTTTGATTTGTACGGTTTGAATCGTCATAAATGAGATGCCAATAACCAGCAAAACTACCAATGTGCTTATGATAGCTGCCATGATTAAGCGAAGTCGAATACTCATAGAAGGCCTCCTTATGGACAAAAAAACATATATAAAACCTTGAAAATATGCATAAAGTATTCCGAAGAGAATAAGAGTTAATTTTGAAGTTTAAAATTTATTCATACTTCCTTGTTATAATTAAAATTAATACGTAAAAAAGGAGTTAATGCAATGAAATGCCCAGTATGTGGAACGGTTGACCTTTTAATGAGTGAGAGATCAGGTGTTGAAATAGACTATTGTCCTCAGTGTCGCGGTGTATGGTTGGATCGTGGTGAATTGGATAAAATCATTGAACGTTCTCTCCCTTCGGTTGCGGCTACTCCTGTAAATCAAAACTATGAACGAGCTGAAAAATCACATCATAAAGAGTATTCTCACAATAAGTCATATGAGCAACAAGGTCATTATAAGAAGAAAGAGAGTTTTTTGGGACAACTTTTTGATTTTTAAATGAGAAAAGGAAGTTTACTTGTAAACTTCCTTTGTACTTTAGTGCGCGTATTGTTTTCGAAGTTCTTTTTTGTCGATTTTCCCAACACTTGTTTTATCAATTTTTTCAACAAATTTTATTTTTAAAAGCATACTTTCCCTTGCCATAATTCCCTTTTTAATGAACTCTTTTGCATGAATAAGCAACTCTTTTTCATTTACGCTTTTATTGGCATCAACAACCACAAGTGCAAGAGGTCGCTCTCCCCATCGGTCATCTTCGACACCAATAACGGCAACTTCTCTGATATGAGGATGTTGATTGATAATGTCTTCAAGCTCTAAAGAAGAGACCCATTCGCCACCTACTTTGATAATATCTTTAACTCTATCGGTAATTTTTATATAGCCTTTGGCATCAACATTTGCCATATCTCCCGTATGTAAGTAGCCTCCATGCCAGAGAATTTCAGAGTTTTTTTGATCTTTAAAATAGCCTTGAGTTAGCCAAGGAGAGCGTACGACGATTTCGCCTGTGCTAATGCCATCCCTGGGGAGGGATTTCATCGTCTCATCAACAACGTGCATCTCTACAAGTCCCATAGGACGACCTGTTTTGATGCGAATATCACTTTGTTGCTCATCATCCAGTTCTAACATCTCAGGTGTGAGTTGAGCAAGGCTGAGAATAGGGCAGGTCTCACTCATGCCGTATCCTGTAAACATATCAATGCCCTTTTTTAGGGCTTCTTTACACATTGCCTTCGGAAGAGCTGCCCCACCTATAATGACTTTCCATCCTTTAAGATTCACGTCATTTATTTTGGGAGAATTAAAAAGCATATGCATGATGGTTGGAACACAGTGCGAGAAAGTGACCTTTTCTTTGTCGATAAGTTCTAACAATACGTCTGGCATATAACGCCCTGGATAAACCTGCTTGACACCTAGCATCGTTGCCACATAAGGCAATCCCCACGCATGTACATGGAACATTGGCGTGATCGGCATATAAACATCGTCTTGGTGAAAGCTTCCTTGTTTTGGGGCACTTCCCAGTGTTGAAAGAACACCCAGTGTATGAAGAACGAGTTGACGATGGGTGAAGTAAACGCCTTTGGGAAGTCCTGTCGTTCCTGTGGTATAAAAAGTCGTTGCACGTGTGTTTTCACTAAAATCAGGAAAGTCAAAAAAGTCACTCTCTTTTGCAAGAAGCTCTTCGTATTCACCTTTTACATGTAAAGAGGTTGGAGGAATTTTTTCATCATCCGATAAAACAATGAAGTTCTCCACATCGAGCCTTCCTTTAATCTGCTCAAGTACAGGTAAAAAATCGGTGTGGGTCAAAATAACATCATCCTCGGCATGGTCAATCGTGTAGAGGATTTGTTCTGGAGCAAGACGAATGTTGATGGTATGAAGCACCGCTCCAAGCATAGGGATAGCAAAATAACACTCCAAATAACGGTGCGAGTCATAATCCATCACAGCAACCGTATCGCCTGCTTTAACGCCCATTGATGTTAGCATATGAGCGAGCTTATGAACGCGTTTTTTAAAAGTCGCATAGGTAAAACGCTTTTCACCACGGTATACAATTTCTTGGTTTGGATCACAATAAATGGGAGCGTTGAGAATATGTTTAATCAGTAGTTGATAGTCGTGTGCATAAGGGTTTGTTAGTGTCTTTTCAAGTTGCACTATCTCTCCTTTAGGAAGATTTAGAGTTCAAAAGCAGGACGCATGTGTGCTTCAATAGTTTTAAAGTCGTAATGCTTGGAGAAAAAAAGATTGAAGGCAAGGACTCCTTGGTACAAAAGCATCTCTTTGCCATCTTTACAGGTAAGCTGACAGCTTCGTGCAAGTTCCAAAAAAGGGGTTGGTTTATTGTAAATGACATCAAAAGCATATTTTGCATTTTTAAAAATCGTTTTTAAAAGCTCTTTATCGCATGGGTACTCTTCATCTTTCAAGCCAGCAGAAGTGGTATTGATGATGAGGTCGTAAGGCATGGGTGAGAAGGTTTCCCATGTTTTACATGTAAAGCCTTTCGCCTCAAAAAATGCCAGTCTGGAAGCAGAACGGTTGAGAATAGTAGCTTCAATATCGCGTTCTTTTAAAATCACAGCAATCGCTTTAGCTGTTCCACCTGCTCCTAAAATGAGAGCATTTCGAATGTAGCCAAAACTTTTTATGGCTTCAAAAAAACCTTCTGCATCGGTGTTGTATCCGATGACACGCTCACCTTCTCGCACCAAGGTATTCACCGCACCAATCTCTTTAGCAATGCCACGTACTTCATTGCATTGCACAAAAGCTACTTCTTTATGCGGGACAGTCACATTGGCACCTGCCAGTCCCATAGCATGAAATGTTGAAAGAAGTTTTTCTGGCTCTGTGATGGCTTTGCGAATATAACAACCATCCAGCTTTAAAGCTTTGAACACGGTGTTATGTAAACGTGGAGAGATAGAGTGTGCAACAGGATCGCCAAAAATACTAAAGAGCAACATGTTATATTACGCTTTAAGGTCATCTAAAGAGCTGGTCATCGCTCCTAATTTATTGGTCACTTCTAGGTACTCAAGCTCTGGTTGACTGTCGGCTACAATGCCCGCACCTGCTTGAAAAATGATTTTGTCATCATCTAAATAGGCTGTACGAATCATAATACAACTGTCCATATTACCATCAAATCCAAAATAACCCGCAGCACCACTGTAAAAGCTACGCTTTAAGCCTTCAAAATCGCTGATAAGCTCCATAGCCCTAATTTTAGGTGTTCCAGTCATCGTTCCAGCGGTAAAGGTGGCTGCAAAAAGATCAAACATATCATGCTTTACATCGAGTGTTGCTTCGATGTCGCTGACCATGTGCATCACGTGGGAGTAACGCTCCACACGCATCATCTCTTTGACTTTGACACTGCCCACTTTGGCGACACGTCCAAGATCATTGCGTCCAAGATCGATGAGCATCAAATGCTCAGCTCGTTCTTTCTCATCGCCTAGCATCTCTTTCTCGTAAGCTTGGTCTTTCTCATACGTTGAACCACGTTTGCGTGTTCCTGCAATTGGACGAAGTAAAACATGCCCATCTTTGAGTCCTACCATGACTTCAGGGGAACTGCCGATGATGGCAAACTTAGGATAGGAAAGGTAAAACATATACGGAGATGGATTTTTTTGGCGTAAAATACGGTAAAAACTCAGGCGATCAATTTTCGTGTATTGGGTAAAACGGTTGGACATTAGGATCTGAAAAACATCTCCACTGCGAATCATCTCTTTGGATTTATCGACCATGTCAAAAAAATGTTCTTTAGAAAAAGCAAAAGAGCCTTTGGATTTATCGACATGAGCCGTTTGAATAGGAATATAAATGTGTGGCTCTTTGAGTGTATCTTCGATTTTATCCATTTGCTCGGCAATGTTTGGTACAAAAGTTGTTAAAATAAGTGTATTGGACTTATGCGAAAACGTACAGACGAGTTTTGGTCGCATAAGGTCAATATCAGGGATATTGATTTCATCTTTGAGTGGATCCATATGGGCTTTCAAACGTGGCTCAAAAATCTTCACCGCATCATAACCGATATAGCCGATAAATCCATCGACAAAACCAACACCTAACTCTTTGGCTTGATTTTGATAGAGCGATTTATCCAGTTCAGCATAGCGTTTTTTGAGGTATGTAAAAGGATTTGTACCCAAATCATGTGTAAAGCCTGATTCATCAATATGTACACTTGTATTGTTTTGGTGAATGACGCGTTCGCGTGCACCAATAAAGAGAAAGCTAAAGTTGCCATCATTGTTGTTGATGGCACTTTCAAACAAAAAGCAGAGCTCACCGTCAAAGTAGCTCTGCAATTTTGCAAAGATCGTAATCGGGGTGAGCTGATCGAAAAGAATTTTACGAGAGGCTAGCACCTTATTTCACCCTATAAATAAATGCATTTTTATTAACACTTGAACGAATAAGACTAAGCGCGCTTTCTGCTTCTGCTGAAGTTGCATAAGGTCCAATAAGCAGTTTAACTACGTTGTTGCCATTGACCACCGTTGAGTATTGTTTACACTCAAATCCTTTAGATTTGATGTCATTCAACTGTTTCGCATCAGGAGCCGTTGCTACAGCACCAACTTGAACGTAAATACCAGGCGTTACATTGCCACTTTTGGACGAAGCACTTGCACTTGGACTTGATACTTCCGTACTACGAAGTAACGGTTGTGTTTTAGGTTCTTCTTTTACTTTTGCAGGTGCCGCTTCTTTAACCTTTGCAGGCACTGTCTCTTTTACAGGAGGCGTAACAGGTGCTGTTGTCTCTTTTGGTTTGACATCAGAGCCTTTTGCATCTTCTTGTTTTTGTGCTTCTTTTTCTTTAAGGGTTTTGATCATATCTTCAAAACTCTCTTTTTTAGGGTTCTCTTCAATAATTGGCACTTGTTTAAAGAGTTGATCATCTTTCGGAATTTGTGTCTCTTGCGTTGGTTCTGGTGGTAAAATTAACTTAGAAGTATCCTTTTCACCTTTGTTTGCTACTTTCATGCTTGCAAGTGCGACTAAAAAAACAAGAATCAAAAAAGCAACTAAAATAAGGATACGCTTCATTTTAAGGGTTTTATTGTCCCCTTTTTCTAATACAATATCGCTGAGCTCATTTCTATTTTCCATCGTTTCTCCTTAGACTGATGTTAGACTACATATGCTTCGACCAAGAAGCGCCTCGCTCTTTTTGGTACAAGTCATAAGGCAGTGCTAAAATGTTAAACTCTTTTGGAAGCTCCTGCGTTGGGAACATCCTCCACTCACGTGGAAGCTTTTGCGCAAGCTTTGCTGAGAGCATTTTAGCGATCTGATACCCCTCTTGTAAGGTAGTATGACCTTTATGAACATACAAATGCAGATGACCCTCAGTTTTACTTTTATACGCAGTAAAATTGATGAATCCCTCTTCTCTAAGCAAAAGCTGTGCCCTATGCCAAAATCGCTCGGTATTTCTTCCATTATAGTCGAAAACAATGTTTTCGACTTTGTCAAAGCGGTTAATCAACGAGTGAGCAACGGTGATTTTCCCATCAAGATGATCTTTGATAATACTGTTGCTCAAAGGCTGATCAATACGCTCATACTTATCAAAAAAGACTCTCCCGCCAAAATCAATCTTTTGGACAATATTGTCACGTTTGATCCAATAGTGATCCGTAATCATTTTGATGAGAGAGACGTCAATATTGTACATAATTTCCCTTAGTAGGTTGGTCTGTCATAAATAATAAAATTGCTTGCTAACGCTTTCATTTCGTCTTTAATCTTTGCGTGTAATGCTTCATCGTTGATATTATCAAGGACATCTGCAATTTTGTTTGCAATGATTTCAAACTCTTTCTCTTTCATACCACGTGCTGTAAGTGCAGGTGAGCCAATTCTAACACCGCTGGTGACAAATGGACTTCGTGTTTCACCTGGAACGGTATTTTTATTGACAGTAATACCAGCGCGACCAAGAGCAAGATCCGCCTCTTTACCGCTAAATTCTTTGTTGAGGAAAGAGACAAGAACCATATGATTGTCCGTACCGCCACTGACAAGATCATAACCTCTTTTTGTAAGAACTTCACCTAGAACTCTTGCATTGGCACGCACTTGTTTTGCATAAGCTGTCCATTCAGGTTTCAAGTTTTCAGCAAAACCAACGGCTTTAGCGGCGATGACATGTACCAATGGACCACCTTGAATGCCAGGAAAGATAGCGCTATTTACTTTTTTGGCAATTTCTTCGTCATTGGTAAGAATGATACCACCACGAGGACCTCGAAGTGTTTTGTGTGTTGTCGATGTAACAACATGACAATGTGGGAATGGACTTGGATGCTCACCCGCAGCAACTAAACCAGCGATGTGTGCAATGTCTGCAAAAAGGTATGCACCTACTTCATCTGCGATCTCTCTAAACTTGGCAAAGTCAATTTGTCTAGCATAAGCACTTGCGCCGCAAATAATCATTTTAGGTTTAACAATATGGGCAATCTCTCTTACTTTATCATAGTTAATGCGACCATCAAGCTCAACACCGTAAAAGAAACTTGAATAGGTTTTACCTGAGCTACTCACTTTTGCACCGTGTGTTAAGTGACCGCCGTGGCTTAAATCCATACCTAAAATTTTGTCGAATGGATTAAGAAGCGCTTGATACACACCTTGGTTTGCTTGACTACCTGAATTTGGTTGAACATTGGCATAGGTACAGCCGAAAAGTTTACAGACTCTATCAATCGCAAGTTGTTCAACAGCATCTGCAAATTCACAACCACCGTAGTAGCGTTTTGCAGGATAGCCCTCAGCGTATTTGTTGGTGAAAACACTACCCATTGCTTCCATAACAGCAGGGTATGTGAAGTTTTCACTGGCGATCATCTCAAGATGGTCGCATTGGCGGTGCAACTCTTTTTCAATTATGTCGTAAACAGCGGGGTCAACATTTTTTAAAATACTCATTTTTCTTCCTCATCGTTTTGTGTTTGTTCATCATTATCATTCAGCGGCTTCATAGCTGGGAAAAGAATAACATCTTTGATCGATTGCTCATTGGTTAAAAGCATCGTCAAACGATCAATTCCTAGTCCTTGTCCTGCTGTTGGTGGTAAGCCATATCCTAGTGCTTGAACATAGTCTTCGTCCATTTCATGGGCTTCATCATCACCTGCATTTTTAGCCTGCAACTGTTTTGCAAATCGTTCGTATTGATCCAGAGGATCGTTTAGTTCGTTAAATCCATTGGCGATTTCTCGCCCGGCAATGAAGAGCTCAAAGCGCTCTGCAATGTTAGGATTCACTTCACTTCTACGTGCTAGCGGGCTAATTTCAATAGGGTAATCAATAATAAATGTTGGATTAATCAGTTTTTCTTCAACAAAAAGATCAAAAAGCTCTTCATAAAGTTTACCAAGGCTAAAGTTAGCATCAACGCTAAATCCCTTGTCCGTAATATACTTAACAATTTGAAGACGGTCATCTAAAATTTCATCAGGGACGCCACCGATTTCTGAGAGTGCCGCTCTAAAGGCAATTTTATGGAATGGTTTTGAAAAATCAATTTCGATTTCGCCATAAGGAAGCTTACGTGGAAGTTTGAGTTTTTTAAGCAATACATCAAACATTTCTTCGGTTAAATGCATTAAATCATGGTAGTTGTGGTAAGCCCAGTAAAATTCAATCATCGTAAATTCAGGGTTGTGCGTTTGATCCATACCTTCGTTTCTAAAGTTACGGTTAATTTCAAAAACAGCTTCAAACCCACCCACAACGAGACGTTTAAGGTAAAGTTCAGGTGCAATTCTAAGATAACGATCCACTCCTAAGGCATTGTGATGGGTAACAAATGGCTTAGCATTGGCGCCCCCTGCAATAGGATGCATCATCGGTGTTTCAACTTCTAAAAAGTCGCGCTCTTCAAAGAAATGGCGGATCTCACTTACAATTTTACTTCTGATTTTAAAGGTTTTGCGTACATCTGCGTTCATGATCATGTCAAGGTAGCGTTTTCTATATCGTAATTCTTTATCTTGCAGACCATGGAATTTTTCAGGCAATGGAACAATTGACTTGGTTGCGACTTCTAACGCTTTAACATGTAAAGAGAGTTCGCCTGTTTTGGTGACAAATGGAAAACCTGTTACGCTGATGATATCACCGACTTCAACCAGTTTTTTTGCTTCATCAAACCACTCTTCGCCAATGGATTCACGGCTAAAATAGATTTGTAATATGCCTTGTTCATCTTCAATTTTTGCAAAAGCAGCTTTACCCATGTGGCGCAAAAATTTGATACGTCCTACAACGGTATTGTTCTTGTTTTCATCGCGTTTGAGTTCACTATCAATGACGTACTCATAGCATTCTAAAAACTCTTTGGTGCTGGTGTCTTTTATAATATTGTGTCTGTACGGATTACGGCCAATCGCTTGGAGCGCTTTTCCTTTTTCGATACGTTGTTGTTGGTATTGGTCTTGAAATATCAAATCTTTTCCTCTTCTCTAGGGTTTACTTTTCTTTAGCACATTCTTCGCAAAGACCGCGTAATTGCATCAAATGGCTGGTAATTATGAAACGATTCGCTTGTGCGATTTCGAGTTGCAGTTGTTCAATTTTATCATTTTGAAATTCGATAATAAGACCACAGCTTTTACAGATCATGTGGTCATGGTGCGGTTTGTTTGCAAGCTCAAATTTTTTACCTGCGACACCAAAAGAGATCGAAGTGACCATATGAGACTCTTCTAAAAGGTTAAGCGTACGGTACACGGTAGCAATCCCAATATTGAGTTCGGGGTATGTACTTTTTAGAAAAATATAAAGATCTTCAGGCGTAAAATGGTCATTTTTTTCATACAATGTTTTTAAAACCACTTCACGTTGTTTTGTAAATTTTAGGCTGTTGTTTTTCAATAGCTCTTTAAAGCTTGTGAGTAAAGAGCTGTATTCAAGATTTTCAAATGTACTCATTCTGACCTCATTTAAGGATTTGTTTTCTCTTTAGGTTGAAGGCTCTCAAACATTGTGTTTGTATCAAGTTTAACAATATAGTTACCTGTTTCCAAGAAGAGTGGGAACATCATACTTTTAGCGACATAAGGCTCTATCCGTGATTTAACAAATTCAATATTGCTCAGTGTTACTGCTAAAACAGCAAATACTAAAAATATTTTCATACTACCAACAACAAAACCAGCAAGTTTGTCGATCATACTCAGTCCACTTAGACTCAAAGCTTGTGCAATAAGATAACCTAAAAATATACAAGTAATCCAAACAACAATTAAAACCGCAATGAAACCAAAAAGGTATAGGGATGCTTGGTTGTTAAATGCAAAGAAATGACTGCTGATCATTTTGCCCGCTTCTGCGGCATAACGAGATGCAAAATAGATACCGCCAATAATGCCTAAAAGTCCGAAAACTTCTTTAATAAAGCCATTAATAATACCTTTTATTCCTAAAATAAGCACTAAAGCTAAAGAGATTATATCAAACATGGAAACGTTCGCCATTATTGTGCGCTCCTAAAACAGTTTTTACCACTTCTTTTGGCTTCGTACAATGCTTTGTCAGCCTTATCCAAAAGGTCATCCGCACTCATGGTGTGTTTATGCGAACAAATACCCGCACTAAGCGTTAAATGAATGTCATGGTTTTTATAAAGTAACTTACTATCGCTTGTCTCTTTGATAATGCGTTCTACAATTTTAGTTGCCTCATCAAAAGAGGTACGATTTAAAATAACCACAAATTCTTCACCACCATAACGATAAATACGTGTGCCTCTGCGAAGGGAATTTTGAATGAGTTTGGATAAAAAGATAAGTGTTTTATCGCCTGCAATGTGTCCAAAAGAGTCGTTGATTTGTTTGAAATCATCGGCATCAAACATAACAAGGTGCATATCCATGTCTTTGTCTTTACCAAAACTTAGCACTTCTTCCAAATCTTTGACCAAGACTCTTCGGTTGTGTGCTTTTGTTAAAGGATCAATATTTGATTCCCGCTCTAAACGTTCAACTTCGAGTTTCAATTTTACTATTGTTTCATCTGCTGCTTGCAATTCATGAAAAATTCTGCTTTGAAAATTATCAAAGGCTTGTAAAACTTGGCGTGTGTCAACACTTTCATAATCTTTTTTGATATTGTCGATGTTAATCGCTGTTGCATCGGAAATAGATTTTAGGTTATCATTGGTTTTAACAAACTCTTCTAATCCTTTTTTCATCAAACCAAAGCATGTTTCGCTGACCATCTCTTCTTGCCCAGCGTTAGAAAAAAGATAACTGTGTTTTTTTGAGAGATCAATCATCTCTGCATCGCCGCTTTTTTGCATGGTTTCAACAAAGGTATCGTGATAATATTTTGGATAAGGAGGAATGTTTAAATCTTTAAGTTTTGCAAAGGTTTCTTCTGCAAGTTGAAAAACCATTTCTGCGATATGATTACCATTGTTCATGACCATAGGTGCCTTTTTACCCATTATTTTAGAGCTTTTTGTGCTTTAGTATAGCTTGAATAAGCTGTAATATTAGTAAAATCTTCTTTTTATATTCCCAGATTGTTGAGGAGCTCTTGAGGCTGTGTTGAGTAGCGGATGGCATCTTCTTTTGTAATAAGATTGGCTTTGAGACTTTTCATCATCGCTTGCGTTTGCGTGATCATGCCTGTCTTTTGCTGATTGAGCTGCATTTGGGAGTAAAGTTGATGAATTTTATTTTCACGAATCAAGTTTGAAATAGCTGCATTATTAATCATAATTTCATGAATCGCAACTCGTCCTCCACCAATTTTCGGAAGTAAACTTTGCGAAATGACAGAGTGTAACGAGGTTGCTAGCATGTTACGTACTTGTACTTGTTCTGCGCCTTCAAAGCTATCGACAATTCTGTTGATGGTTTGAACGGCTGAATTGGTATGGAGTGTTCCTAAAACCAAGTGACCTGTTTCAGCAGCAGTGATGGCTGTACTAATGGTTTCTTGATCGCGCATTTCACCCACCAAAATAATATCAGGATCTTGTCGTAGTGAAAATTTAAGTGCTCTTGAAAAGCTTTTGGTATCTTCGCCTACATTGCGGTGTGAGAAAAGGCATTTTTTATTAGTATGAATAAACTCGACGGGGTCTTCAATGGTAATGATGTGTCGATTTTCATATACATTTATTTCATTTAAAAGTGCTGCCAAAGTCGTTGATTTACCACTTCCTGTGGGGCCTGTAACTAAAATAAGCCCTTTTTCTCGATTGATAAGTTCTTTAAAGACAACAGGCGTATTAAGATCATCCAGTGAAGGAATATTAATGGGAATAATTCTAAATGCAGCTGCTAATTCACTGTTGATCGTATAGTAATAATTGGCACGGAAACGACCAATGTCGGGGAACATAATGGCAAAGTCGAGCTCTTTTTCTTCTTCAAGTTTCTTTTTTTGTTTGTCTGAAATGAGCGTATAACAGAGCTCTTCAATCACATTGCCACTCAATTTTTCCATATCAAGAGAAACAAGTTTACCATCGATTCTAATTTGAGGTTCACTGCGACTTACAAGGTGCAGGTCGGACGCTTTATACGCGACCACATTTTTTAATAATGCTTTAATGTTAAGTGAACTCATAATTTTTCTCTCTTTAATTTAGGCTTATTCGATAATTTTGGGAACAACAAAAAAGCCATTTTCGCTTTGTGGTGCATGGTCTAAAATTGTTTTAATAATTTCGCGATTTACACTAGGAATATCTTCACGCAAGGGTGTACCACCACTGAGCGTTGTAAAGGTTGCTTCTTCTTTGTCAAGATTAAGTTCATTGAGATTTTCAACAAAGGAGACAATTTCACTCAGCTGGTTAATGACACCTTCTCTTTTTTCATCGCTTATTTTTAAAGAAGAGAGTTTTTCTAGTTTTTGGAGGAGTTCATTATCTATTTTCACTGTTTAAAATCCTTAAATCTTTTTAAAAGATGATTATAGCAAATTCTCTTTTGCTGATACTGAAATGGTATTAGTCCCTTTTTATATTTCTTGTGATAAACTTTGTTATGTTTTTAAAAAAATTGCTTGTATAAGGATAGTGTTTGGGACTTAAAGAGAATATTAATGCGGTCAAAGAAGAAATTACCACAGAAGAGCAGTTCCTTGAGGGAATGATCAAAAGTGAACGTTTTTTTAAACGCAATAAAAAATATATCATCTCAGCATTAGTGCTCTTAGCTTTTGGTGCGGGTGGATATGCTATCAATGACGTTATGGCAGGGCAGCGTTTAAAAGTTTCCAATGCTGCATATCAAGCACTTCTTAAAGATGCAAACAATTCGTCTGCGCTTGAAACACTCAAAGCAAAAAATCCAAAGCTGTATGGCATGTTTATCTTCGAAACAGCATTGGCGAAAGGTGATGTTGAGGCGCTTAAAAGCGTGTCACTTTCTAAAGAGGATCCTATATTAGCAGACTTAGCAACCTATCAGCTTTCACAACTTGATGCTAACGCAACACCAAAAGGAGAGTTACTTTCAGGTATGGTGCTTCTGCAAGAAGGGTATGAATTGCTTAAAGAGAAGAAAATAGAAGAGGCGAGGTTGAAATTTGCTCAGATTGAGGCAAATTCTCCACTTAAACAGATTGCAAAAAATCTAGAACACTACCAAGGTTTAAAATAATGAGATACGCAAAAATTGTTTTTTCACTTTTGACTTTATTATTGATCGTAAGCGGCTGTGGCACAAAACGTCAATACTTTGAACCAGAGACAGTTGCTGGGAAGTTAAGTTATGATGGTTCTTTACCAGGTACTATTGTTGATGCCGTAAGAGATGGTGCTACATTGTCTAATGGTCAAGTCATTACTAAAAAAGGACTTTCTTCAATTGTCTTACCAGAAGGGTTTATTTACCTTGCTGAAGATAAAGGACGTTATGTTGCTGCTTCTAAATGTGGCGCTGTACAAATTGTTGATGCGAATAAAAAAGTTCTTTTTTCAAAAGAATGTAGCGTTTCAGTTGCATCAGCAGCACTTAAAGGAAATGTTCTTGCCCTTGTTTTAGGCTCAAATGAACTTGTACTTATCGATATCAATAATGATGGCAAAGAGCTAATGCACCTTCAACAAGACAATGTCTATGTTTTAGATTCACGTATAGCTGCGCCCCATTTTTTAGGTGACTTGATTGTTTTCCCAACATTAGATGGTAAATTGGTCATTGTTGATGAACAAACTAAAAAACCTATCCGTGATGTTGTGGTAAGCAATGAAAAATTCTTTGGCAATATCATCTATCTTCAAGTTTTAGGAGATCGTTTGGTTGCGGCAACAAAAAGTAAAGTTGTCTCTATTAGCCCAAAATCAATCCACTTCTTAGATGCGGAAGTCAAAGATGTAATTGTTCTTGAAAATCGTGTTTTTGTCTTTACAAAAGATGGACGTGTGATTTTGACAGATGCTGATCTCAAAAAACTTAAAGAGCGTAAATTTGAGTTTGCAACTTTTGCTGGAACGATTTACGGTGATTTTGTTTATATGATCGAAAAAGGTGGTTACGTAATCGCGACAGATTTAGATCTTATTACAACCAATGTTTATAAACTGCCTGATGGAATTGAGAGTCACGTCTTTACAACAGGCGATTCACTTTACTATAAAAACCATTTTTTCAAGCTCAATCGTAAACAATAGGAATTGGGCTTTGTTGTCATCATGAAGGAGATGTTAGAGCGCATTTGTCGCAAGCAGGTCGTTTTTACATCTCTGGACGTGGTGGATCCAAAAATTCTCCATACTCGCAAAAAACTCGCTATTTTTAGTGGAGTTGACTCAAAATCTTTTTACCACCTTATTTTTCGTATTGAGCAAAAGAGTCGATTTTTACGTAAACACGTAGAGGAGATTTTGGAGCTTTGTAAGGCCTTAGAGTTACATGTAAAGCATAACTATAAGCATAAACATCTGTTGTTAAGTGCCCCGTTATGCTCCAAAGCATCACTGCTTCTTCAAGAAAATGGTTGGAAGGTTTACGATGATCTTATGTGATATTGGCAATTCCAATGCTGATTTTTATCAAGATGGCAAAGTGTGGACTCTTTCACACAAGCAGTTTAAAGAATTTTCGACCAAAGAGAAAGTTTATTATATTTGTGTAAATGATGCCATCAAGAGTTCACTTTCAAGCAAGTATAATTTTATTGATTTAGAACCTTATTTTGAATTTGACACCATTTACCAAGGGATGGGAATTGATCGTGTTGCAGCGTGTTGCACGATTGAAGATGGTATGATTGTCGATGCGGGAAGTGCCATTACCATTGATATTATGTCAGGAGGTATGCACCTTGGAGGTTTTATTTTGCCAGGATTGATCGCATATGAGAAGTGTTATGCTTCTATTTCTCCACGGTTGGATTTGCAGATTAATCCTAGTATTGCTTTGGATGCTTTGCCTCAAAAGACAAATGATGCTATTTCGTATGGTGTGGTTAAGTCGATTATTATGCTTTTAGAAGTTACCTGTAAAGACAAACGAATCTTTTTTACCGGTGGCGATGGAAAGTTTTTTTCTAAGTTTTTCACTAATGCGATTTTTGATCGAACGCTTATTTTTAGAGGAATGCTTAAAACTATTAAACAAGCACACTTGGATCAGTAAGAAGAATAAACTCCTTTTTAAAGGAAGGTTCAATGCCTCAGTGGCTGGAGCATAGGTTTTTTGATTAATATAGAATAAAAGGAAGAGAATGTTAACAGTAGCATTACCAAAAGGTAGAATTGCAGAAGAGACGTTAGAAATTTTTGAAAAAATTTTTGGAACAGCTTTTCGTTTTGATGATCGTAAATTAATTTTGGAAGCCGATGGATTTCGATTTTTATTGGTTCGCAATCAAGATGTTCCAGCCTATGTTTTACATCAATCAGCGGACATTGGGGTCGTTGGTTTAGATGTTTTGGAAGAGAAAGATGAAGATTTACTTCGCTTACTTGATCTTGGTATTGGAAAGTGTAAAGTGTGTGTCGGGATTCAAGAGGGCAAAGAGATTGATTATAGTGCTCCTGAACTCAAAGTCGCTACTAAAATGACCAATATCGCCCAAAAATATTTTTCAAAAAAAGCGATGGCGGTTGATATTATTAAGCTTTATGGTTCTATCGAACTAGCACCGCTTGTAGGGCTTTCAGATGTGATTGTTGATATTGTGGAGACAGGCAGTACGATGAAACAAAATGGTCTTAAAGTCGTTGAGACTATTTTAGATTCATCGGCATATTTGATTGCAAATAAAAACAGTTTTATTGAGAAAAAAGAGGAAATTACCTCTTTATATCATCAAATTCATGCGGTAATTCATCAAGGGAAATAGTCCCTAAACAGCTCGGTTTGTGGCTCCATTTCGTGTTATAAATGTTGCCATGAGCGCTTCAAGTTCATCCTTACTGAGAGTGTTAGAAAGAACCGTATCAAATGCAGGTTGAAAGAGTGGATCGTTTTCGATAGGGTTTACAAACATCATCGTATGAATATGCCCAAGGTGACGTGCTGCTTCAACCTCATGAATAAGCTCTAAAAAAGCTTCCGCTTCTTCTTCCAGTATCTCATAATCAAAGAGAATCATACTGTAGTGGTTCATAATCACTTTACGGCGAAATTCGCAGTATGTTGTGGCTGTATCAACAGATTGACACTGTTTGGAAAGAATACTTGCAAAGATTTTTGTCTCAATCGTACTTTTCTTGTAGACTAAAATTTCCAACACTTCATCAGGCTCTTCAATACTTATGTGGTCATTTTTTATATTGCATTGAACCTCTTTATAAAGCGGTTGCGTGATCGTTGTCTCTTCTTCAAGAACTTCTTCTTGGTCATCATTGTTTTTGCGAGTGCGTTCTTCTGGAAAAGTATTGGAAGGGATAAATCCTGCAAACATTAACAAAATAGCGATAAGGCATGTCGCTGAGGCACTGATGAGTTGCGCAAGTGCTTGGTTATAATGGTTAAGATATGTCTCATTACGTGCATCGTGGATACGTTTTGCATAACGTTCAAGCAGTTCTATTTTTTGATTTAGAAGCATTGTCCATGCTGATGGTTCTATAAAATAATCACCGTTTTGCGAAGCTGTCACAATGTCTGCTTTGGCTTTAGTTATTTTATTTTCCATTTCAAGTGTTTCTGAAGATTGTTGAATTTTTTCAAGCTCTGCACGCACGTTGGTGTCATTGATCATGGCGAGTTCAAAAGGCTCGGCAGATGTAAACATTTTTATCCACAATGTCACCTCTTTAGATTCAAAGGGAAGGTATCTTGTAATTATTTTTGAAATAAAATCACGCTCTTGTGCAAGATACTCTTGATTTTCAAGAAGAATGAATTGGACATGAATAAGGTTTTCCACATCATCAATCATTGGTGCTTTACGTGTCAAAGAGGCAACTTCTTGATACAAAAAGCGGTTAATTTGAACGTAATAATCAAAAAACATACGGTTAAAATCTATCGTGCCATTTTCAACAACATGACGCATTTCTGCAAGTTTTGTCAAGTATGCTACCACGGCTTGAATATTGGGTGATATTGGGTGATATTGATAGAAATCATGAAAAGTTTTCATAGCTTCATTGACAAGGGCATATTGTGCTTGCAAAGCTTCTTTGTCAATACTATCTTGGCTATTTAAAAGAAGTGATGCGCTCAACTCTCGCTCTTTGGAGAGGGTTTGTGCTAAATGCGTAAGCAGTTGCGTGTTCTGAAGTGCGCTCTCAACTTTGCGTGAGGCATCAAGGTTCATATACGAGATATAGAGTAAATAGCTTGAAACAAGAAATAAAATGACCAATGGAAAGTGGCTCAGGAGACGAAGCATTCTGTTGAGAGATGATTTCATCGATTAATTCCTTTACTGTATTTCGCATCGTTGAGTGGAATTTTGAAAACGGCGGCAACTTCTTTACATGTAAAACTCTCTTTAGCCCCTTCTTGAAGCAGTAAGATAGCGTTATCACGTTTCGTACGGCTTTTAAGGTAGGCTTCTGCAAGGAAGCATTGTGCTTTGATATTGCCTTTAATAACAGCTTGTTCCAAGTAAGTAATTGCGGTCGGAAGATGTACATCGACTCCTTCACCACGTAAGTACATCTTACCCAGATAAAAGTTACCGTGAATGCCATGTTCCTCTTGAATAGAGCGTTCAAAAAGAGTTTTTGCTTGTAAAAATTGATTATTTTTATAGGCGGTCATTGCTTCATAAAAAGCATCAGAAAAACCAAATGTGAGAATACAACTGAGCACTAAAAGTAGTTTCATGCAAGTTGCTCCTTAAAGGTCTTAATGGCAGCTCTTAAGTTAAGAAGGGCCTCTACATAAAGCGGTTCGTTGCTATGTCCCATAAGGGCTTCAATAGTTTGCAATGGACGGTAAAGTGAGGCAATACGGAGTTCGCGCGTAGTGTTTTTTAGATTTTTAAGTTCTTTACGTGCCTCTTGCAGGGCTTCTTTTTGTACGAGTGTATCGATGTATGCAACCGTTTCCTCTACTGATGCTAGGTATGTTTCAACTTTTTGTGACATTGTATGTAAATCAATGCCTAGTTTTTGCGCGCATAATGCAAAATTATATAAAGGATCTGTTTTTTTATCGGGGATTTCAAAATCGAAATCTTCTAAGCGAATTTGATCAATAGAATGATATTCAAATGGATCAACAGGTAGTTCTCTTGGTTCATTATCGCTCTCATCTGATTTTTGATGAGGTGGCTTGGTTAACTCTAACGCATAATAGAGTGTTGTAGGTTCTTCTACAGATGATTTGAGATGGATTTCACTAATTTTTATACCTGCTTCGATGCGTTTGCCATCTTCATGCGTTTGAATTAAAATTTTTTTATCAGGTGCACCACTGTAACGTAGAAAATCAAGCCATGAAAAAGCAGTTGAAGCGCAGATATAGCCCTCTTCTTCAACCAACAGTTCTTTAAAATCTTGATGATAACGACAAAATTCTGCCATATCTTCAAAGCCTAAAAGCACCAGCTCATAAGAGCCAAGACCAAGAAACTGACTGTTCTGATCGTACAGTATCAAAGAGCATCCTTGTGTTATGATGAAAGTTAATTGTATCTTAAAGTGACTTAATAACTGACCTTATGCACTATTTAGACAATGCCTTGTATAACGTAGCGCCTAATTTCGAACCAATAACATGGGATAATTCATCTTGTGAGGCGTTATAGATAGCCTCAAATGTTTCAAAATAAAGGAGGAGTTTTTTGATGGTTGCTGCCCCAATTCCTTCTATGGTTTGAAGCTCCAAACTCATGTCTCGTCCTCGTTTTTTCTTTTGGTGATAGGTAATGGCAAAGCGGTGAGCCTCATCGCGAAGTCTTTGCAAAAATTGCAAACGTTTATCGCTTACAGGAAGTGCAAAAGATTGATTTTTGGTGTAGAGAAGATCGTGCGCACTTCCTTTGGCACGGTATGCTTTGGCATCACGCTTCTCTTTAGCAATAGCAAGCAAATCGACATGCAAGCCTTTTGGGGCAAGCAGTGTTTTGGCTAATTTAAGAATCGTCTCTCCACCATCTAAAACCCAAAGATCGGGTGGTGATTCTTTTGAAAAGTCATTGATACGACGCTCAAGCATCTCTTTCATCTGAGCGTATTCATCAGCATGATGAAGCTCATAACGGCGATAACTTGCTTTGTCAAATCCTTCATCCCATACGACCATACCACCCACAGGAGACTTCCCTCCAAGATGTGAGTTGTCAAAAATCTCGATACGCTTTGGAAGGGCAATAAGGTCAAAGAGTGTTTGCATCTGCTCGGCAAGGGTGTTGTTGTTTTTAGTGCTGTGTTGGAGTAGCAAGGATGTGGCATTTTCTTGTGCTATAGAGGTAAGATGTAGTTTTTCACTACGTTGAGGCGTGTTTATCGTGATCTTTTGCGCAAATTTTTCACTGAGAAAGTGGCTCATATACTCTTGTTCACTAAAGGATTCAGCGACGAGAATTTGCTTTGAAAATGTTTGATTCATAGGGTTGTAAAACTCAAAAAGTGCTCTTTGATAGAGTTCATCTTTTTCGAAACCATAGGCATTGTGCATCAGTGTATGTGAGGTTGAAACGATTTTTCCTTCACGGATAAACAGACGCATAATGACGGCTGTCTTTTCCATGATCTCAACGGCAAAGACATCGTAATCTTCCAGTTTTGAAAGTTCAACATGCGTGACATGTAATGCATCTTTGATGGAGTTGATAATGTCGCGAAGTTTGGCTGCTTCTTCGAAATTGAGCTTTATGGACGCTTCTTCCATCTTCACCTGTAAAAGACTTACAAGTTTTTTTTGGTCGTTTAAAGATTCGAGTGCTTCTTGAACAATTTTGGCATAAATCGAGGTTTCCACTTTCCCTTCACATGGCGCCAAACAGCGATGAATTTGATGAAAAAGACACGCTTTTTTCCCTTTCAAACATCCTTTTTTTTGGACAAGAGGAAAGGCTAAATAGAGGGCATCTAAAAGTGCCTTGGCAGAGCCTGAAAGTGGACCAAAATATTTTATATTCTTATCGTTAACAATTTTTCGAGTAATCTCAAAACGAGGGAAGCTTTCAGCAAGATTGATAGCAATATACGGGTATGTTTTATCATCTCTTAGAAGGATGTTGTATTTGGGTTTGAGCTGTTTAATGAGCGAATTTTCTAAGATAAGTGCATCGTGTTCACTTTGAACAACGATGTACTCTACATTTTCAACTTCACTGATCATTTTTGCGATACGAGGCGAGAGATTTGGAGCGGCGGAGAGTTCGCCTGAAAAACGAAAATAGCTCTTAACACGGTTTTTAATGCTTTTGGCTTTGCCCACATAAAGCAGCATTCCCGAAGCATTAAAATATTGGTAGATTCCCGCACTGTGCGGGGCATTTTTAAGTTTTTGGATTAACATGATCTGTTTTTAGCAATCGTATCTTTGATGGCATCAAAAAGAGAACGTAGATTAGGATCATCACAAAGCGTTTCAAATTCTCCCGTAGCTTGTTCTGCATAGAAAATTTCTGAATTCGCAGAGACAATTAAGGAATCTTCTTCACTTTTTTGGTTCGTAACAAAGGATTGAACTTCTTTTACTTGTAAGCACGAACACTCTGGAAAATGGGCAAGAAGTTCCTTTAATAGACTCTTTATTAAATTACGTTTATAATTAAACTCCATTTTGGCGCAAGGATGATTGAGTACAAAAAAGAGTGTTTCATTTTTGGTGTACACAAACCGTATCATGCTTGTGAAGCTTTTGGGTAATAAACTGAGCAACTTGTCATAACAACGCATCTGCTCATATTTCTTCATAGAAGGTTGTTGTACGAGATGAGAAATTATACTTTTGGAATCTTTCATATGCTAATTATAGCATGTTTAGGCTTTTCTCTGTTTGGATGTGGATTCAAAGGTCCTCCTATCTACAAAGAAAACAACGAAACAAAATATCCTAAAAACATACGAACTACAATTAAATAAATGAAAACGTCTTACGATGTTCTAATCATTGGCACTGGCATTGCGGGACTGAGTACCGCTTTGGCATTGCCAAAATCTTTGAGTGTGCTCATTGTTTCCAAAGACTATGCTTGGGAATGCAATACATTTTATGCGCAAGGTGGCGTTGCTGTAGCCAATAATGCCGCTGATGTGCCTTTGCATGTGAAAGATACGCTTGAAGCAGGCGCTGGGCATTGTAATCCTGCCTCAGTGGATGTACTTTGCTCTGAAGGTCCCATCGCCATTCAACGTTTGATCGATATGGGTTTTCAATTCGATAAAGATACTTCAGGGAATTTACTTTACACCAAAGAAGCTGCCCACAGTACTAATCGTATTTTACATGCAGGTGGTGATGCTACAGGGCGGTATATTCATCTCTTTTTAATGCAACAATTACCCTTTCCAATTCTTTATAACACGCAAGTAACCGATTTGCTCATTGATGAGGGTGAGTGCTATGGTGCGCGTGTTTTTCATAACGATAAAATTTTTAATCTTTATGCCAAAAAAGTCATTATCGCTAGTGGGGGTGTTGGCTCGCTTTATGAGTATCACACGAATGCTCGAACCATTAGTGCAGACATGCAAGGCATTTGCCTAAGACACGGCATTGTGCTTACAGATATGGAAATGATGCAGTTTCATCCAACGGCATTTGTACTTGGGAACAGTGTACGGAAACAGCTTTTGAGTGAATCACTGCGAGGCGAGGGTGCACAAGTTGTCGATGAAGATGGCAAACGTTTTGTATTTGAGTATGATCCAAGGGGCGAGCTTGCTCCTCGCGATGTTGTGAGCCGTGCTATTTTTAAACACAAACAAAAAACAGGCAAAGAGGTTTATTTAGATCTAAGTACCTTTGAACCAGAACATTTTAAACAGCGTTTTCCAAGTATCTATTTCAATATGACGACTATTGGCTATGACGTACCAAAACAACGTATTCCGATCTCACCAGCCTTTCACTATTCTATGGGTGGAATAAAGACAGATTTACATGGTAACGTCTTAACGGTAAAAGATCTTTATGCTGTGGGTGAGTGCGCTCATACGGGTGTTCATGGAGCCAATAGACTTGCGAGTAACTCATTGCTCGAAGGGTTGGTCTTTTCAGCTCGTGTAGCGAATGAAATCAAACAGACGATAGTTAATCCTAAAAAACAGCATCTCTTTAGCGAAACAGAAGAAGTGTTGATTATGGAAAATGACAAGATACTGAAAAATGAACTGCGCCACTTGATGTGGTTTTATGCAGGTATTGTTCGTGAAACACATACTTTGGAAAAAGCACAAAAACGTGTGAACGAGATGCTAGACATGTCTATAGGAAAACTGTTAAGATTAAGACTTTTAGTATCGCTCGAAATTATTACCAGTGCGCTTAATCGAAAAGAATCACTTGGCGCACACTATTTACAACAAGGGATGGATATATGCGAATCATAATGGCATTGCTCTTCTTCGTCAATACTATTTGGGCCTCAAGTGGTCAAGATCTAACTTCAACGTGGGTGGGTATTGTCTCCTTGGTAATTTTTATATTGGGATATTATGTTATTGCTGCAGAAGAAAAATTTCATATCAATAAAGCAAAACCTGCACTCTTTGTGGGGACATTTATTTTTATTTTAATTGGTTTATACAATGCTATCAATGGACTTGATTCTAAGCCGTTAAGCCATGAAATTGAGATGCTTATTTTTGAGATCGCGCAAATTTTCTTTTTCCTTTTGGTGGCGATGACCTACATTGAAGTTATGCTAGAGCGACGTGTGTTTGATGCTCTCAAATATCGACTAGTTTCGAAAGGGTACTCTTTTAAAAAGCTTTTTTGGCTCACGGGGACACTGGCTTTTTTTATCAGTCCTGTTGCTGATAACTTAACAACAGCCCTGATATTATCAACAGTTTTATTGACAATTGAGAAAAAAAATGCTGCCTTTTTAGTACCTGGCGCGATTAATATTGTTGTAGGTGCGAATGCAGGGGGTGCGTGGAGTCCTTTTGGAGACATCACAACATTAATGCCTTGGATTGCAGGAAAAGCGGAATTTTTTGATTTTTTTGGATTATTTCCTTCTGCATTTTTAGGTTGGTTGGCAACAGGATGGTTACTCTCTTTTTCAGTACCAGAAGGAAAACCACTTTTTGATGTACATACAGAAGAGCGTGTTAAAATTCTCAAAGGCGGGAAGTCCGTTATTTATTTGGGTGCATTTACGATCTTATGTGCGGTTTTATGTCAGCAGGTATTTAACATCCCTCCTATGTGGGGCATGATGTTTGGTTTTTCCCTTTTAAAGCTTTACAGTTATCAACTCAAACGTACGCACAATGAAGAGTTAAAAACATTTGTTGCTGTAAGCAAAATTGAACATGATACTTTACTCTTTTTCTTTGGTATACTAGCAGCTGTAGGTGGATTGCACTACTTAGGGTATTTAGATTTAGCTGTGAAGCTTTACGAAAGTGCAGGTGCGACTACGGTTAATATTGGCGTGGGCTTTCTATCAGCCTTTATTGACAATGTTCCTGTGATGAGTGCTGTTTTAAAAGCCAACCCAACCATGGGTGTTGATCAATGGTTGTTAGTCACGATGACCGCAGGTATTGGCGGAAGTATGATTAGTTTTGGGTCCGCTGCAGGTGTCGGTGTTATGGGAAAACTTAGAGGTATTTATACGTTTGGTTCTCACATGAAGTACGCATGGACAGTGCTCGTAGGTTATATTTTATCGGTTGTGATTTGGTATGTGCAGTTTGAAATACTTGGTTTATATTAATAGAAGGAAGTAAATGAAAGAAGTCCCAATTTTAGTTTTAGATTTTGGTTCACAATATACTCAGTTGATTGCACGTAAGCTCCGTGAGAGCGGTGTTTATTGTGAAATCGTCCCTTATAACGAGAAGATTGAAGATATCAAAAAGCGTAACCCTAAGGGTATTATTTTAAGTGGTGGTCCAGCATCTGTTTATGCGAAAGATTCATACCATCCTGATCCTGCTGTGTATACGCTAGGATTGCCTCTTCTTGGTATTTGTTATGGTATGCAGCTTTTAACACAACACTTTGGTGGTAGCGTTATTCCTGCAACGCACCAAGAGTACGGCAAGGCTGAGCTAAAATTTGAGAGTGATCATAAGATTTTCAAAGACACCACATGCGGGCAAATTGTGTGGATGAGTCATGGCGACAGGGTTGAAACATTACCTGCAGGATTTGAGAAAATCGGCTACAGTGAGAATTCACCTTATGCTGCGATTGCCGATGAAAAACGCAATATGTACGCGTTTCAGTTTCACCCAGAAGTGTATCACAGTGCTGAAGGCTCAAAACTGCTAAAAAACTTCGCAAAACATATTTGTGGTTGTGAAAGTACATGGAATATGGGCTCATTTGCGAAAGAGCAAATTACTAAAATTAAAGAGAAAGTGGGCTCTAAAAAAGTCTTGTGTGGTGTGAGTGGCGGTGTAGATAGCTCTGTTGTCGCAACCCTTTTAGCTGAAGCGATTGGTGACCAACTCGTTTCTGTTTTTGTGGACAATGGTCTGCTTCGTGCCAATGAGCGTGAACAAGTCGAAGCAATGTTTAGAAGTCGCAATGTACCACTCATTACCGTCGATGCGAGTGAGAAATTTTTAAGCCGCCTGGCAGGCGTGAGTGATCCTGAACAAAAACGTAAAATCATTGGTGCGACATTTATTGAAGTCTTTGATGAAGAGGCGAAAAAACACAATGGTATTGAATTTTTGGCGCAAGGAACACTTTATACCGATGTTATCGAGTCTGTATCGGTAAAAGGCCCTTCAAAAACCATCAAATCACACCATAATGTAGGTGGACTTCCAGATTGGATGACGTTTGAACTCATTGAGCCACTTCGTGAAATTTTTAAAGATGAGGTCAGAATTTTAGGAGCAGAACTTGGACTTCCTAAAGACATGCTCTCTCGCCATCCTTTCCCAGGACCTGGTCTTGCTATTCGTATTATGGGTGAAGTGACCAAAGAGGATTTGGTGCTTCTTAGGGCTGCAGATGTCATTATGCTTCAAGAGCTTCGCTCAACTGGGTATTATGAAAAAACTTGGCAGGCATTTACTGTACTTCTTAATGTTAAAAGTGTTGGTGTTATGGGCGATAATCGAACATACGATAACACCATTTGTGTCAGAATCGTTGATGCAACCGATGGTATGACGGCAACCTTTGCACATATTCCTCATACGATTTTGGAGAATATCAGCAGACGTATTATTAATGAAGTTAATGGCATTAACCGCGTGGTGTACGACATCTCTTCAAAACCACCTGCAACGATTGAATGGGAATAAAAACGATGATCTACCTCTTCAGCGATATAGCCTATGAAGGGGTAGTGCATCTTCCTCTTTTTGAGATCGCATTTGATTCAACATCCATTGATTTGGAAAGATTTGATGCGATTATTTTTACCTCCAAAAACAGTGTTAAGGCATTGCAGCGTTGTGGTGTTGCGTGGCACGATAAAGAATCCTATGCAATAGGAGAAGGTACAGCCTCTTTCATACAAAACTGTGGAGGAAATTTAGTCTTTACCTGTAAACGATCTTATGGCGATGATTTTGCAAAAGCGGTTATTCCTTTAGTCCAGGGTAAAAAGATTTTTTTCCCTCGTGCCAAAGAGGTTTCTTCTTCTCTTTTTGAAATTTTACAGGACAATCACATTAATATAGAACAACGCATTGTCTATGAAACGAAATGTATACATTATCCTCCGACTAAGGCTCCTCCAAAAGACTCTAAGCTGATTTTTACTTCCCCTTCAACCGTTCACTGCTTTTTAGAAAATTTTACGTGGGATGAGAGTTATGTGGCTGTTGTCATTGGTGAAAAAACAGCTTCTGCCTTGCCTCAAAATGTAAAGACTACCGTCTCTCAAACACAAAGTATTGAACACTGCATTGCCTTGGCAAAAGCTCTTTAGAAGCTAAATTTATTTATAATTAAAGAAGTTTAGTAGTTTACTTTGCCTGGGTGAAGCGACAACCGTTTTCATGAGGGTCCAACAATTAGTATAAGGGAATGCGTACATTTTTGGTGTGTCTGTGGTCTTGTTTGAACTTTGCAAAAAGCGAGAGATTGCAGCCTAAAGAAAAGGTCGACTCCCAGAAGTTGGCTTATTAGGGCCGCTTCAATCTCGGAACGCTCACTTGGGTTTTACCTGTAAACGAAACAAGTTTTTTTTGGAGAAATGTTAATGAAAGTAATGGTTGTTGGTAGTGGTGGCAGAGAATATTCTATAGGTTTAGCACTGAAACGTGATCCTAAAGTAACCGAACTTTTTTTCGCACCAGGGAACGGTGCTACTCCACAACTTGGACAAAATGTCACTTTTAAAGATTATGAAGCGCTCGCTGTTTTTGCCAAAGAAAACGGTATTGACTTGACTATAGTAGGGCCTGAAACAGCTTTGGTCGATGGAATTGTTGATATTTTTAAAGCCCAAGGTTTGGTCATTTTTGGAGCTTCTAAATCAGCGGCAAGGCTAGAAGGTTCAAAAATTTTTATGAAAAATTTTCTTTCTCGTTATAACATCCCAACAGCAAAATTTATTGAAACGAGTGATGCAAACAAAGCAAATGACTTTATTGAAACGTTAGAACTTCCCATTGTTGTTAAAGCTGATGGGCTGTGTGCAGGCAAAGGTGTTATCATCGCGCAAAGCAAAGGCGAAGCCAAAGAAGCCGTGGCAGACATGCTCAGCGGTAAAAGCTTCGGTGATGCTGGACTTGGCGTTGTTGTTGAAGAATTTTTAGATGGCTATGAGCTTTCTTTATTTGTAGTGTGCGATGGTGTGGATTATAAAATCCTTCCAGCAGCACAAGATCACAAACGCCTTAAAGATAATGACATTGGTCCAAATACAGGTGGTATGGGTGCGTATGCTCCAACACCACTTATTGATGAAGAGTTGTATAAAAAAGTAGAAGAGAGAGTTGTTAAACCTACTTTGGCAGGTATGCAAAAAGAGAATGCTCCATTTGAGGGCGTTTTGTTTATTGGCCTGATGATTGTCAAAAATGAGCCAATCGTTTTAGAGTATAACGTTCGTTTTGGTGACCCAGAGTGTGAAATTTTAATGCCTCTTTTAAAAACACCTGCAAGCGAGCTTTTTTACAAAGCAGCTACGGGAAATCTTAAAAATTTAAAGATTGAATTTTTTAATAAATATGCGATTGCTGTGGTCATGGCAAGTGAAAATTATCCGTATGGCGATTCAAAGCCTGCAGAGATTATTATCGATAAAAATGTGCATGAAGGTTTAGAGAATACGCATATTTCGTATGCTGGTGTTAGCCTTGAAGACGGTAAGCTTTATGCAACAGGTGGACGTGTTTTACTGTGTGTAGGTATTGGTGACAGCATCAAAGAGGCACGGGAAAGAGCTTATTTGCTGTGTGGACAAGTACATTTTGCAGGTAAACAATTTAGAAGCGATATTGCATATCAGGCACTCAAACATGACAAATGAAGAGTTGATTGAAAAGTTTGAGAGTGAAAACATTACGCTATCTTCGCTTCAAAAGCGAGGATTCGCTTATGTGATTGATGAGATTTTGATTTCTGTTTTATTTGCATTGATCTACCTTGATCAGATTCCTGAAAATATGAGTACGGAAGAGATGATTGGTGCGATCAATAGCCTTTTTGGCTACGTTGTTGTTTTAAAAGTCATTTATCAAACCTATTTTGTATGGATGTATGGTGCAACATTGGGTAAAATTGCAATGAAAATTAGAGTTATTTCAGTTGATGATTTGGAAAAACCTTCATTTTTATTATCGCTCAGTCGAGCAGCCTTTAGAATTATCAGTGAGTCCATATTTTATTTAGGCTTTATATGGGCAGCTTTAAATCCAAAAAGAGAGACATGGCATGATAAAGTCGCCAACACGTTGGTTATCAATGCAAATTAGAATTTTTTTCCTACTGTTGCTTTCATTTGGAAGCTTATGTGCAGCAGAAACACAAAAAACACCTCAAGATGTAGAAGTATTAGCAAATACAGTCAGTAAAGAAGATACCCTAGTGCACGCTGTTGGGAACGTCGTTCTTTATAGTCCAAAGTATCTTATTACAGCGGATGAAGCCTATTATGATCAAGCCAACGGTGATTTAGAACTTTTTGGTAATATTACGATGCTTGAAGGTGTGAGTTACGCAACACGAAGCGGGCATACAAAAATCAATCTCAATACCGATAAAGGTGTATCGGATCCACTTTTCTTTGTCGATGAAAGTACAAATGTGTGGATAAAATGTGAAAATGCTGTTTTGAATCCGGATACGTACGTTACCCAAAAATCCATCGTTTCCAGTTGTAATGCGCAAGATCCTGACTGGAAAATTGCATTTACAAGTGGTGAGTTTGATAAAGAAAATAAATGGATGCATCTTTACAATCCCGTTTTTTATGCTGGGGACATGCCCGTGATGTATCTTCCTTATTTTTCTTTTACGACAGATAAAACACGTAGAACTGGACTCTTAAAACCCGAATTTGGTATGGGGAGTAAAGAAGGCTTTTACTATATGCAGCCTATCTATTTTGCACCTGACATAAATTGGGATTTAGAGTTAAAACCCCAAATTCGTACTAGTCGTGGTGAAGGTATGCATGGAACTTATCGTTTTGTGGATTCAGCTTATTCGAGTGGAGCAATAACGACGGGTTATTTTAGTGAGCATAAGCAATATGCTGAAGATGAAAATCTAAAAAATGATAGTCACTACGGTCTTAAAGTGACCTATGATAGAAGCACTCTTTTAAGTAGCAAATACGATACACTTGAAGATGGATTATGGTTTGATATTAATTACCTTAATGATATCGATTATTATAACACAATGAGTAAAGATACTTCGAGTTATGATAAATTGGCTACTTCACGTTTAAATTATTATATTAAGCACGATGAAGATTATTTTGGTTTGTATGCTAAATATTATATTGATACTTCGAAAATTTCGAATGATAGTACACTTCAAGAGTTACCTACATTTCATTATCACCATTTTGCCAACCCTTTATTGGTTGATAATTTACTTTATTCTGTCGATTATAAAGCCAATAATTATACACGTAAAGAAGGCATTACCGCATTTCAAAATGAGCTAGATGCTCCTTTTACGTTGTATTTTTCGCTTTTGGAAGATTATTTACATCTTAGTATTTCTGAGAATGTTTATATGTCTCGTATTGCTTATGGCAATGATGATACGCAAGAGAGTGAAGGAAAATACTGGCGTAATTATCATAAATTATCGCTTTATACTGAATTATCAAAACCGTATGATAATTTTTATCATACAATGTATTTTGGAATTGATCAGATTCTTCCTAGTAAAGAGGAGGAAAATGGTTATATTGCAGATTTTATTACCTTAAATACATTGGCAAAAAGTACTACTTTTTCACTTAAAGAGTTTTTCTATAATGAAGATGGTGAAAAAAAAGTAAGTCATACATTAAAACAGATTTATTACAGCGACTATGATTATAAATATGGTGATTTAGAAAATGATCTTAAATACTATATGACCGATAGAATTTATTTAGGGCATAATCTTCATTATTCGCATGAATTTAGTAAAGTGTCTCGTAATCAAGTTTCAGTGAATTATGCAGATGATATCTATTCTGCATCGGTGCGTTATACATTTCAAGATAAAGTATATAAAGAAAACACCATTTATAAAGTAAATCAAAGTACAACACAAAAAAAAGATTATAGTTATGTAACTTTCTATGCAGATACCAAATATTTTACACACTATAATGTCTTTACCAGTGTCGATTATGATATGCAAGATGATCAATTTAGATCATGGGGTTTTGGGTTTAAAAAGACCATGAAATGTTGGGACTATTCTGTGCAATATAAAGAGAAAACAACGCCAAAATTAACCAGTGCAAGTATTGATTCAGTCAGTAGAGATGGGATTATGTTCATGTTTAATCTCTACCCTCTAGGAAGTGTCGGTTATGAATTTGCAAAAGAATCTGAGCAAAAACTATAACAATAATAAAATGTTTGCGTTACTAAAATAAGGAGATAAAAAGTGGAATATAAGATTATAGTGAATAATCAAGAAGAGATTTACGATCTTGGTAAAGTTGCTAAACAAGCAGCGGGTGCGGCATTACTTAAGATTAAAAACACCGTTATTTTAGCAACTGTAGCAAGAGATGATTCTCAGGTTGCGGAAAATTTTGTACCTTTAACCGTACAGTACATTGAAAAAACCTATGCAGTTGGAAAAATTCCAGGTGGCTATTTTAAACGCGAAACAAAGCCAGGTGATTTTGAAACACTTACTTCACGTGTTATTGATAGAAGCCTTAGGCCACTTTTTCCAAAAGGTTATGCCTATCCAACTCAAATTACCGTTTTTGTACTGAGTTGTGATCCTGAAGTTGATCTTCAAGTCGCAGCACTTAATGCGGCTAGTGCAGCTCTTTATCTCTCTGATATTCCTGTAAATAAAGCAGTAGCTGGTGTGCGCATTGGCTATATTAATGGTGAGTATGTTGTTAACCCTTCCAACTCGGCTCTTAAAACAAGTACACTAGATCTTTATGTTGCAGGAACGAAGGAAGAGCTTTTAATGATCGAAATGCGTTCTATCGCATCAATGGAAACAATGAATTTGCCTCTTATGGCAATTGATCCAATGTTAGATCCGACATTAGCTGAGAGTGTTATTTCAAAACAATCTGTGAATGAATTTGATGAAGATGCTATTTTAGTTGCAATTGATAAAGCACAAAGTGCTATTACTGAAGCGACATCTGCATATGAAGCTACATTTAAGCCGTTAAAAAAAGAGGATGCTGTACTTGATTATAAGCAAGATTTAGCAAGTGATTCTATTTTTGCTTATGTAGATGAATTTTATAAAGAAGAAGTTCATAATGCTATTAATCAAATGGCAAAAAGTGAACGTGCAAGTGAGCTTGGCAAAATTATCAAAAAAATCTTATGTGATGAAGTTGCCGTTCTTGAGGGATGGAGTAAAGAGCTTGTCGATAGTGTTGTGAATGCTTATAAAAAGAAAATTGTACGCGAAATGATTATTGAAAAACGTGTTCGCGCGGATGGTAGAAAACTTAATGAAATTAGACCTATTAGCATTGAAACCAATCTATTACCACAAGCGCATGGTTCATGTCTTTTCACCAGAGGTCAAACACAAGCTTTGGCAGTCGTAACGTTAGGAAATGATAAAGACGCTCAAATGTATGATCTTTTAACAGAAAAAAATACTATTAACGATACGTTTATGGTGAACTACAATTTCCCTGGATTCTCCGTAGGAGAGGCTACTCCACTACGTGGGCCAGGTCGTAGAGAGTTAGGACATGGTAACCTGGCACGTCGTGCATTAGAACCTGTTTTAGATATGAATCGTTTGCAAACCATTCGTTTGGTCTCTGAAATTTTGGAATCGAATGGTTCTTCTTCTATGGCTACGATTTGTGGTGGGGCATTGGCGCTTAAAGCTGCTGGGATTAATCTTGAAAAACTCGTTGCAGGTATTGCAATGGGTCTTGTATTTGAAGGTGATAAACATGCCGTTTTAAGTGATATTATGGGACTTGAAGACCATGACGGTGATATGGATTTTAAAGTAGCAGGTACCAGAGAAGGTATTACAGCACTTCAAATGGATATAAAACTCGGTGGTATCTCACGTGATGTTCTCAAAGAAGCATTGTACCAGGCTAAAGAGGGTAGAGCTCATATTCTGGGACTCATGGAAGCTGCTAATCAAGAAATAGTTATTAATAATGCAATTTTGCCAAAGCTTGAGCTTTTCAGTGTGGATCCTTCTAAAATCGTTGATATTATTGGACAAGCAGGCAAAACTATTAGAGAGATTATTGAGAGATTCGAAGTTTCGATTGATCTTGATCGTGAAAAAGGTGAAGTTAAAATTGCAGGTGAAAACAAAGAAAAAGTTGAGGCTGCAAAAGAGCATATTATTCAAATCACCAATAAACCTTCTTTTGGAGGTCGTGGCGGTGGTCGAGAAAGAGGTGGTGACAGACACGGCGGACCTAGAGAAGAGAAGCCAGTCCCCACTTTTGTCCAAGATGAAGTGGTCGATGGTGTTGTAAAACGTATTGTTGATTTTGGTGCGTTTATTGAACTTCCAGGTGGAATTGATGGTCTTTTACATGTTTCAAAAATTGCCGATCATCGTGTTGATAAAGTAAGTGATTATCTAGCTCTTGAGCAAAAAGTCCGTGTTAAAGTTTTGAAGCAAACGGGAAATAAGATTGAGCTAGGCCTAGAGCGTTAACTTTAAAGGGTTTTTAACAATTGTGTGGCTATAATCTCGCTCACAAAGTGGAAAGTAGGGATTATAGCCGAACAGACTTTGAAAAACAAATAGGAGCAATCTTTGAAAAAGATTCTTTTTTTAATGGTAGCATTTGCAACGTTTGCGTTTGCAGGTGAGGGTGAAACAGTTAAAGCTTACTCAGCACTCGCTGTAGGTATCGTACTTGGTCTTGCTGCACTTGGTGGCGCAATCGGTATGGGTAACACTGCGTCTTCAGCAATTTCTGGAACAGCAAGAAATCCTGGTCTTGGTGGTAAACTTGTAACAACAATGTTTATTGCACTTGCGATGATCGAAGCACAAGTTATTTACGCACTTGTTATTTCTTTGATTCTTCTTTACAAAAACCCATTTCTTGGTTAATTAACACAACAAACGAATGAGACCTTTAAAGGTCTCGCTCTTCTTTTATGCGGTCGTGGTGAAACGGTAGACACACTACCTTGAGGTGGTAGCGCCCTACGGGTGTGGGGGTTCAAATCCCCCCGACCGCACCATTCCTTTTTTCTTCTTTTATTTTAAACTTCCTTTTTTTAGTAAACTCAGTGTTGAATTATGTTACTATCACTTCTATTTTTTTAATCTCGAAAGGGTATTGATGAGAGAGTTAGAACTCAAAAATGTTATCAAACTTGATGGCAGAGAATTTTTAATTTCAACAATTAGTATGCATGTTAGGCACTCTTTTTTTGAAGGTGACTCAAAAAAAATTGTTTATGAAACAATGGTTTTTGAAATTATTAATGATGAAGTACAATTTCATCATCCTATTTTTAACGAACGCTATAATATGGCAGATGAAGCAATCTCGGAACACGGTGCTATCATCAAGCATCCTGAAAACTTTTTTATTATCTAAGTATTTTTCTTTATGTCCATAACGAAGATTTTTTTCTTTTTATGTTTGAGTTTGGGTTCGCTTTTAGCTCAAAATACCAAAGATATTTTGGTATTACATTCGTACCATAGAGGGTATAAATGGAGTGACGATATTTCAAAAGTTATCGAAAAAAATTTTTCTGATCGAGATAATATTTTTTTAACAACAGTTTACATGGATACTAAACGTGTTGACACTCCTGAATATTTAGAAGAGTTCTACCACTACTACACGAAACGCTTTCACGATCACAAATTTGATATTGTTATGGTTGTCGATAACAGTGCCCTTGAGTTCGTACAAACCCACTATGATGAGCTTTTTTCCAAAACGCCGATTGTGTTTTTAGGTATAAATAATTTTGAGCCTTCTCTTATTAAAGGCATAAAGCACATTAGTGGGGTTGTTGAAAATGTTGATATTGAAAAAAACATTGATTTAATTCTTACCTTGCATCCTAATCTTGATAAAGTTTTGATTATTAATGAAAAATCGATTACGGGAGATGCTATTCGTAAAGAAATTGATGCGGTAGCCCCCAAATATAAAAATACTATAGAACTTGAACATGTTGACAGCATGGATATGGACGAAATTGCTCAAAAGACACAACAGTTAAGTAAGAACAGTGTCATTTTATGGGTCTTACTTTATAAAGATAAAACAGGGCGTTTCTTTACCTTTAAAGAAAATTTAGAACAAATTCGTAAACTTACGAATACGCCTATTTATGGGCTATGGGATTTTTACCTTGAGTATGGCATTGTAGGCGGATTCTTAACAAGCGCTAGTGCGCAAGCCGAATCGGCTTCTAAAATAGTTGACCAAGTCTTAGCAGGTAAAGATCCAAACCATATTCCCATTGTAGAAAAAAGCCCCAATCGTTATTTGTTTGATTATAAGGAATTGGAATTACATCGTATCAATCCATCTACTGTTATCAAAAATTATGAAGTAATCAATAAACCATTTTCTTTTTATGACGAGTATAAGCACTATATTTGGCTTTTTATAGCAATTTTCAGTGCAATCATGATGGTTGTTTTATTCTTGATGCAAAATGTTCGTAGTCGTAAACAGAGTGAATTGGCACTTAAAAATCAACTTGAGTTTATTAAAGTTCTACTTGATACGATTCCAAATCCAATTTATTATACCAATGTCGCAGGTGAATATATTGGTATCAATATGGCATTTGCAAAGCTTTATGATCATACAAAAGAAGAGATGATTGGTAAAACAATTTTTGATTTTTTTCCAAAAGAGTGGGCAGCAGAGCGGCGTAAAAGTGACCTTGAATTGCTCGCAAAAAAAGGTTCTGACACATTAGAGTTAATGCTACATCTTCCTAAAAAGAGGGCCAGGCTTTTTACTCTTAGTAAAGCAGTTTACACAAATATTGATGGTACTATTGGTGGTATTGTATGTGTGATGGACGATATGACTGAACGTATGCAACATCAACAATTCTTAATACAACAGTCTAAACTTACTGAAATGGGCGAAATGATTGCAGGTGTTGCACATCAGTGGAACGAGCCTTTGGTTGAACTTTCGGCTATTATGCAAGATATGGAATTTTGTTTTAACAGTGGCGAAATGGATAGCCCAAAAATGAAAGAGTTTGTACGTGATGCAATCATTCAGATACAATATATGTCGCAAACGCTTAAAGATTTTCGTAATTTTCTCAAACCCTCAACAAAAAAAACGCTTTTCTGTGCTAAAAAAGCGCTTCTGGAAGTGTTGGAAATTATTGGGAGACAGATCTTTTATGCACACATTGATCTTACGGTAAAATATCTGAAAGACGAAGAGACTTTCCCTGTTTATGGCTATGAAAATGAATTTAAACAAGTTTTACTCAATGTCATTAATAATGCTAAAAATAAGATTATAAAGACACGTAAAGGTGAAAAAATCATGATAGAGTTAGATCGTGAAATTATTCATACGAAAATTGTCATCAGCGATGATGGTGGCTTGATCCCTGCAAATATTATAGGACTTATCTTTGACCCTTATTTTACGACGAGCAAAAAAGGAACAGGACTTGGTTTATATATGGCAAAAATGATTATTGAAGATAAAATGGGTGGTAATATTCGTGTTCAAAACAGAGGTGTAAGTACGGTAGAATTTACTATTTTAGTTCCCAATTCAATGAAAGGCGGAGAATGAAAATTTTACTTTTGGAAGACAATGCACGGCTTAATGCGACGATTGTGAAGCGATTGGAAGCTAAAGGCTACACAATGGATTCATTTATTGATGGTAAAGAGGCATATGCTGCTATTGATAATGGTTATGCCTGTTTTATTTTAGACATCAATGTTCCCAGTCTTGACGGTATTGAAATTTTGAAAAAAGTACGTGATTTTTACCATGAAACACCTGTCATTATCATCAGCTCCAGTGTTGAGCTTGAAGTTATCAAAGATGCCTATAATTATGGGTGTAATGACTTTTTAAAAAAGCCATTTTTTATTGATGAATTAGAGATAAAAATAGAAAAATTATGCAATATCCGTTATGATATTGTGGATCTAGGTCATGAATGCCAGTTTGATTTTAAGACCAGTTTATTACGCATAGGATGCAAAGAAGAGCATCTTTCACGTAAAGAGAAGTTATTGCTCAATGTCTTAATCAGTGAAAAAGGTAAAGTTGTTTCTTTTGATAAAATTCAAGCGATGGTGTGGGAGGGTAACTTTGCAAGCTTAGATTCCATTCGATCTTTAATGCGAAGACTCCGTAAGAAAATCCCTTTTGAGTGCATTGAAACGGTTGTTGATGTGGGGTATATTCTTCGTTATTAATGCACTTTCGCTTTTAGATATCACTGTGTCACTTTTTTTCTTTTTTAGTATAGCTGTAAATATTTTTGAGTAAATATCATGTGTTTTTTATACCATATTGCTACACTCAATGAAAACCCATATTAAGGATGTCTTGATGCCATTAAGCGGAAATTACCTTGATTTCTACAATGAAATCGTGAATTTTATTCCCGAGAAGCGAATTTTTACAGACCCACTTCATACAATTGCATATGGGACGGATGCTTCATTTTACAGGCTTATCCCAAAAGTAGTTATTTGGGTCAATGATGCTGATGAAGTGAGCCAAATCCTCAAAATCACTTCGTCACTTTCATTGCCTGTTGTTTTTAGAGCTGCAGGAACCAGTCTTTCAGGTCAAGCCATCACCGACTCCATTTTACTCGTAACGTCACGTGACTGGAAAGGGATCAAGGTCAATAAAGAGGTAAGTTTAATTACGATGCAACCTTCTGTTATTGGATCAGATGCAAATGCGTATTTACTGCCTTATGGTAAAAAAATAGGCCCAGATCCTGCAAGTATTGGATCTGCGATGATTTCAGGGATCGCAGCTAATAATGCGAGTGGTATGTGTTGTGGAACAGCTGATAACTCTTATAAAACACTTGAATCGATGAAGATCATTTTTCATGATGGCTCAGAACTTGATACAAGCTCATCAGAGAGTATTAAAAACTTTAAACAATACCACCATGCTTTGGTTGAGCGCATTAGCACACTCTCTCGTGAGATAAAAGCTACTCCTGATTTGCATGAAAAAATCATACGTAAATTTAAAATCAAAAATACCTGTGGTTATAGCCTTAATGCGCTCGTTGATTATGAAGATCCGATTGATATCATTGCACACTTGATGATTGGTAGTGAAGGAACACTGGGGTTTATTAAAGAGATCACGTTTAAAACAGTTCCTGAGTACAAAGATAAAGCCAGTGCTTTGATGATTTTCAAAAACATTAAAGATGCCTGCGATGCGGTCATTGTACTTAAAACACAATGTAAAGAGAATGTTGCGGCGGCTGAAATGATGGATAGAGCAGGGCTTGCTAGTGTTGAAAACAAAGAAGGAATGCCAAGCTTCCTCAAAACACTGAGTCCAACAGCAACTGCTGTTCTTGTTGAAAGTCGTGCCGAAAACGATGGAATATTAGATAAAAATATTGCCGTTATTTTAGAGAAGCTTGCACACATTGAGCCTGAAATGCCACTGCATTTTACCAAAGATGTGTATGAGTACACCAAATACTGGAAAATTCGTAAAGGGCTTTTCCCTGCGGTTGGTGCGGTACGTGAGAGTGGTACGACCGTTATCATTGAGGATGTGGCATACCCTATCGAATCTTTAGCAGATGCGACGTTGGAACTTCAAGAGCTCTTTAAAAAATACGGCTATAACGAAGCGATTATTTTTGGACATGCGCTAGATGGCAACCTGCACTTTGTCTTTACCCAAGCGTTTGAAGATCCTAAAGAGATTAAGCGTTATGAAGATTTTATGCAAGAAGTAGCAGAACAAGTTGCAACAAAATACCATGGAAGCCTTAAAGCAGAACATGGAACGGGTCGCAATATGGCTCCTTTTGTAGAACTTGAATGGGGCAGTGATGCTTATGTTCTGATGAAAGAGATTAAAGCGATTTTTGACCCTAAAGGGCTTCTAAATCCAGGTGTTATTATCAATTCAGACCCAAAAGCGCACTTGAAAAATTTCAAAGAAATGCCTAAGACCGATGATTATATCGATAAATGTATTGAGTGTGGATTTTGTGAGCCAGCATGTCCATCCAATGCGCTTACCTTGACTCCAAGACAACGTATTGTTGTCAATCGACGTATGACAACATTGAAAAATCAGGATGAGATGGAAGCATTTGAGCAGATGCAAGAACTCTATCAGTATGACGGTGTTGAAACATGCGCAACCTGTTCTTTGTGCTCACTGGTTTGCCCTGTTGGTATTGATACGGGCGCATTAACCAAAAAGATTCGTGCACATCAAATTACGCCAACCCAACACAAGATTGCTGAGATGATTGCCAATAACTATGGAACCATTTTAGGTGTTGGTAGCTTTGTTCTTAGCGCAGTCAAAGGAGTGAATGCTGTTATTCCTGATGGTGTGATGAAGGCAATGAGTGCAGGTGTTACCGCACTTAGTGGCAATAAATTGCCACTATGGACAACAAGCCTTCCTGGGGGACATACGTTTAAAGACAGTCGAACGTTGTTTGGTGTTGAACAAAAAGTTGTCTATTTTTCATCGTGCCTTAATCGTACAATGGGAAATCCAAAACCAAAAGGCGAAGAAAAAGAGTTGGATGAACTCATCATTGGTATTTTGGAAAAAGCGGGTTATGAAGTCATCTTCCCTGAACATTTAAAACCTCTATGTTGTGGTATGCCTTTTTCAAGTAAAGGTTATAAGAAGGAAGGTAAACAAAAATCATTGGAGCTTGAAGCTGCACTCAATAAAGCAAGTGAAAATGGTAAATACCCCATCTTATGTGATATGAGTTCGTGTACGAAAACCATGATGGAGTACTTTGATACAGGCTTAAAAGTACATGACCCCATTGAATTTATTCATGATTGTCTTTTAGATAAGCTAACCATTCAACAAATTGATGAACCTGTTGTCATTCATACGATTTGTAGTACCCGTAAAATGGGCTTAGCTGAGAAGTTTGAAAACATTGCACGATTGTGTAGTTCAAAAGTCACAGTACCTGCAGATGTAACCTGTTGTGGATTTGCAGGAGATCGTGGGTTTAATTATCCTGAACTCAATAAATCGGCACTACGCCATTTAAAAGCATCCATTCCGAGTGATACAAAACTAGCATTTTCAACAGGAAAACCCTGTGAAATTGGTTTGAGTGAAGAGAGTGGTTTAGAATATCGTTCACTCTTTTATCTCCTTGAACGCGCTATTTCTTAATAAGAAATTACCTCTCAAACTCAAAGTCAATCTATCTTGAAATCATAGATAGATTGACTCTTCTTTTTTTACTTTTCAAAGCTCTTTTTCATAGGTTTTATTTAATAAATAAAATGATAAAATACTAAAATTTTGACTATTACTTTTAGTTAAATTTAAACAAAAAGGGTTACATCTATGGAAGTTAATCTGTTTGTGGGAAGTAGTATATCCTTGGTATTTGGACTCTCCACACACTTTGCATTTTTTGCTTTAAATGAGAAATATACCAGTGTATAATTCTACTTTAGAAGTATTGCAAAATGATAACTTCGCAGTTGTAGCAGCAAGCGCTGCTTCTATCAAAGCTTACAACAAAAAATCAAAACAGTAAAAGGGCAAAACGAAGATGGCGAAAAAATACATCGATGTGATGGATACGACGTTTAGAGATGGATTTCAATCGGTTTTTGGTGGACGTGTACTTATGGATGACTTTCTTCCTGCGGTAGCCGCAGCAAGAGATGCTGGTATTAACCATTTTGAATTTGGTGGAGGGGCTCGTTTTCAAAGTCTTTACTTCTATCTCAATGAAGATGCTTTTGAAATGATGGATCGATTCCGATCCATTGCAGGACCTGACGCAAACCTTCAAACGTTGGCACGTGGTGTTAATACGGTTATGCTCGATACTGGCAATCGCGAACTTATTGATTTACATGCAAAAATGTTTAGAAAACATGGTACAACAACGATTCGTAACTTTGATGCGCTCAACGATATTGAAAACCTCAAATACAGTGGCGAGCGAATTGTTCATCATGGGCTTAAACATGAAATCGTAGTTACAATGATGGATTTACCTCCAGGATGTGTGGGTGCTCATGATGTTGCCTTTTACGAAAAAACACTCAGAGATATTTTAAATTCGGGTATTCCTTATCATAGCGTTTGTTTCAAAGATGCTAGTGGAACGTCTAGCCCTCAAAAAGTGTATGAGACAATTAAAATGGCAAAGAAACTTCTTCCTGAGGGAATGCATGTACGTCTTCATACGCATGAAACTGCTGGGGTAAGTGTTGCATGTTATTTAGCAGCGCTTGACGCGGGTGTAGATGGTATCGATCTTGCGGCATCACCTGTAAGTGGTGGTACTTCTCAACCAGATATTTTAACAATGCTTCATGCGGTTAAAGGCAAAGATTATGATCTTGGTGGCCTTGAGCTTGAAAAAATTCTCACATATGAAGATGTTTTGCAAGATTGTCTAAAAGACTATTTTACACCACCTGAAGCAGTCCAAGTTTCTCCTCTGATTCCTTTTTCTCCAATGCCTGGCGGTGCTTTAACAGCTAACACTCAAATGCTTCGTGATAACAATATTTTGCATAAATTCCCTGAAATTATCAAAGCAATGCGTGAAGTAGTTGAAAAAGGTGGATACGGTACGAGTGTTACACCAGTATCGCAATTTTATTTCCAACAAGCATTTAACAACGTTATGTTTGGTCCATGGACAAAAATTGCTGAAGGTTATGGCAAAATGGTACTGGGTTACTTTGGTAAAACACCTGTGACTCCTGATGCTAAGATTGTAGCGCTTGCAAGTGAACAACTTAAACTTGATCCGACCAAGAAAAATGCACTTGACCTGGCAGATGCAGATGATAGTAAATCTCTTGCACATGTCAAAGAACTCTTAGCAAAAGAGGGACTAAAAGAAACCGATGAAAATCTCTTTATTGCTGCTTCATGTAAAGAAAAAGGTATTGCATACTTAAAAGGTGAAGCAAAAGTTAATGTACGAAAAATTGGTAAAGCCGATAAAGAAAACGTACTGTGCAATGCTTCTGAAGACTATACTGTCATCGTGAATGGTCAAAAATATAATGTTAAATCTTCGGATAAGCAAGATGCGTTTGTTATCAATGGACAAGAATATTTTATTGAGATTGAAGAGGGTTGTAGTGAAGATAATAGCAATGCGGCACTCATTCCAAATAGCGCAGGGGAAATCAGAGCGGGTGTTCCAGGTACTATTTTCAAAACCCTTGTAAATGCGGGCGATAAAGTTACAAAAGGACAACCTGTCATTGTTATTGAAGCTATGAAAATGGAAATTGAAGTAGCGGCGCATACCGATGGTGTGGTCAGTAGCGTGAGAGTTAATGTTGGAGATACTATCGTTAATAATCAACTCCTCGTTACTTTAGAATAATTCAGGAATTTTAGAAAGGTCCATCACTAAAAAACTAATGCTTCAACTTTGGGCATTGAGGTGTTAGAGGTGATTGAAATTTGAGGAGGTCTCAAGGTGCAGATTTTGAGACCCAAAGAGTACAGAGATTGTAAGCACTGGAAGTGCCGAAAATAACTGTTATCTAATATATTAAATCAATGTTTTGAGGATATTAATACTATGTCGAAGATGAATGAAATAGAAAAGTTAGGGTTAAGCAATATTGGAAAGGTTCATTATAATCTAAGCTACGATGAATTGTTGAAACACGAAATAGCCAATAATGAAGGTCGTGTAACAAGCAATGGAACATTTAGCGTTGATACAGGAATTTTTACAGGACGTAGCCCAAAAGATAAATATTTTGTAGATCAAGAGCCTTCTAACAAATATATCTCATGGGGCAAAATGAACCAGCGGGTAAGTAAAGAGATCTTTAATGATCTTTTTGCAAAAGTGAAAAAACAACTCTCTGGTAAAGATATTTATGTCCAAGATGCTTACAGTGGTGGTACATTGGCAAGTCGTAAAAGTATCCGAGTGGTCACTGAAATTGCTTGGCAAGCGCATTTTGTTAAAAATATGTTTATTCGTCCAAACGAAGAAGAACTAGTCGATTTTAAACCTGATTTTGTTCTTTACAATGCATGTAAAATGGCTAACGATGACTATAAAAAACATGGTCTTCACTCCGATGTTTTTGTTGTGTTTAACGTAGAAGAAAATATCGCGATTATCGGTGGTACATGGTACGGTGGCGAGATCAAAAAGGGTATTTTCTCTATGATGAACTATTGGTTGCCATTAGAGGGCAAACTCTCCATGCATTGCTCTGCAAACGTGGGCGAAAAAGGCGATACAGCCCTTTTCTTTGGTCTTTCTGGTACAGGAAAAACAACGCTTTCAACAGACCCTAAACGTAAGTTAATTGGTGATGATGAACACGGTTGGGATGATGATGGTGTCTTTAACTTTGAAGGTGGTTGTTACGCAAAATGTATCAATCTTGATCCAAGCAGTGAGCCTGAAATTTATGGTGCGATTCGTCAAGATGCACTTTTAGAAAATGTGGTGATTAATGACAATCACATCGTTGATTATGCCGACGCCTCTAAAACTGAAAATACCCGTGTTTCTTACCCCATCTATCATATCGATAACCATGAAGCAAGCCTACAAGCAGGACATCCTAAAAAGATCATTTTTTTAAGTGCCGATGCATTTGGTGTGTTACCTCCTGTGTCAAAACTTACTAAAGAGCAAGCGATGTATTACTTCTTGAGCGGCTATACGGCTAAAGTTGCTGGAACAGAGCGTGGCGTTACTGAGCCAGTAGCTACATTTAGTGCGTGTTTTGGTGAAGCATTTTTACCTCTTCATCCAACAGTTTACGCAAAGCTATTAGGCGAAAAAATTGCTAAGCATAACGTTGATGTTTATTTAGTGAACACAGGTTGGACAGGTGGCAGTTACGGTGTTGGAAAACGTATGAGTATAAAAGCAACGCGTGCATGTATCAATGCGATCTTAGATGGCAGCATTAATGACTGCGAGTTTGAGAGTATCCCCGTCTTTAACATCCAAGTTCCTAAAGCACTTGCTGGTGTTCCAACAGAAGTGTTGAACCCTAAAAATACATGGGAAAATAAAAGCCTTTATGACGCAACCAGAGATGAACTTGCTGAAATGTTCATCGAGAACTTCAAGAAATATATTACAGCGGATTCTGATTTTTCTAACGCTGGTCCAAAACTCTAATTTAACTTTACATGCAAAGGAGTTTGTTCACTCCTTTGCCTTTTTTACAATCAAGGAGATTTTTCAATGTCAAAGCTATGGTCTGGCAGATTTGCCGCAAGTGGAGCAGCACTACTCGACGAATTTAATGCGTCATTACCTTTCGATAAAAAACTCTATGCAGAGGATATAAAAGGCTCGATTGCTCATGCAACGATGCTTGCTAAACAAGGGATTCTCACACAAGTAGAAGCAGATCAAATTGCAACTGGATTGCTGCAAATTAAACAAGAGATCGAAGAAGGGACTTTTGTTTTTGATATTGCCCATGAAGATATTCATATGTCTGTTGAGACAAGACTCATTGATCTCATTGGCGAAGCGGGTAAACGTCTCCATACTGCACGTAGCAGAAATGATCAAGTTGCGGTTGATTTTAGACTCTACGTTCAAAAACAGAATTTAATTATTGTCAGTGTTTTGGAAGAGGTAATTGATGTCTTGATGGATATTGCTAAAGAACATAAAAATACGTTATTACCAGGTATGACACATTTACAACATGCTCAACCGATCAATCTAGCATTTCATCTTCTAGCATATGTCTCAATGTTTAAACGCGACATTGAACGCTTAGAAAGTTCGTATCAACGTAACAATGTTTTACCTCTAGGCTGTGCAGCGCTTGCGGGGACTCCTCATAACATTGATAGAGAATATGTGGCAAAACTTTTAGGCTTTGACAGTGTCAGTGTGAATTGTCTTGACACTGTGAGTGATCGTGACTTTGCTTTAGAAATTCTTTTTAATATTTCAACCATTATGATGCATGTTTCACGTTTTGCGGAAGAGTTAATTTTGTGGTCAAGTTATGAGTTTAAGTTTGTAACGTTGAGTGATGAGTATTCAACAGGTAGTTCTATTATGCCACAAAAGAAAAATCCTGATGTCCCAGAGCTTCTTCGTGGCAAAACAGGACGTGTTAATGGTAATTTGATCTCTTTATTGACTGTTTTAAAAGGACTTCCTTTGGCATACAATAAAGATATGCAAGAAGATAAAGAAGGTGTGTTTGACAGTGTAGAGACTGTTTATATGTCACTCAATATCCTTAAAGAAGCAGTACGTACGATGACTATTAATGTGAATCGTATGAAACAAGCCTGCGAAGTAGGGCATTTAAGTGCAACAGATTTGGCGGATTATTTGGTTCAAAAGTGCGACATTCCTTTCCGTGAAGCGCATTTTATTACGGGGCGTGCCGTTGCACATGCCGAGAGTTTGGGGATAGATCTTAGTGTGTTAAGTGTTTCTGAGCTTCAAAAAGTCGATGCACGTATTGGTGCAGATGTCAGTGAATACCTTAATTTAGTTCACTCTATGAATGCACGAACATCTCAAGGTGGAACATCAATATCTTCGACATGCCAACAGATTGAAATTTTTGAAACGTGGATAAAAGCGCGTCATTAAAACGTGAGAGAGAAGAGGCAAAACCTCTTCTTCACTGTTAAAGAAATTTGTGCGAATCGCTGTCGCTTAGGTGATTCCACGAAAGTTTAGACCCACCTAAAAGGTGAAAATGCAGATGCATGACCTCTTGTCCACCATCGCTACCGTTATTTGTAATTAGGCGATACCCACTCTCATCTAAGCCTAAAAGTTTTGCAACTTTTTGCGTGAATTCTGTGAGCCCCACCATAATTTTTGGATCAACTTCTTGAAAACATTTATACTCTTTTTTGGGGATAATGAGGATATGCACAGGCGCTTTTGGGTTAATATCGTGAAACGCTAAAAACTCCTCATTTTCAAGTACTTTGTTGCAAGGAATTTCGCCACTTACAATTTTACTAAAGATAGTCATCGCCTTCTCCTCTATTTTTGTGATTTTGTATTGATAGAATTTAGAATAAACGTTGGATTTTAACCTTTTATAATTAAAGTTTGACTAAAATGGGCTTCCTAATAGACTTAAGAGCATCATGAATGCTCATGAATGAAAGGTATACCTTTGAAAGATATGGAAAATGCGATAGCTGCGTGCACATCGCTTGTTGAATTAGAAAAGATGCGGGTCTCTCTTTTTGGTAAAAAAGGATATTTTGCGGCACAGTTTGAAGAGCTTAAAAAGCTTGATGGCGATGCTAAAAAAGAGTTTGCTCAAAATCTTAATGTCAACAAAGAAAATTTTTTAGAACGGCTCAATGAAAAAAAGAGTACGTTAGAAGCTGTGATGATTGAAGAACAGATGCGTAAAAGCAGTGTGGATGTAACACTCTTTAATCAAGAAAGTGGCTCTGGTGCGCTTCATCCTGTTATGGATACGATGGATAAAATTATTGAATATTTTGTAAGTATGAACTTTTCGATTGAAGAAGGCCCTCTTGTCGAAGATGACTTTCATAACTTTGAAGCATTGAACTTACCTAAATATCACCCTGCGCGTGATATGCAAGATACATTTTATTTTAAAGATTCGATGTTGCTTCGCACACACACGTCACCCGTCCAAATCAGGACGATGCTTAAACAAAAAGCACCTATTCGTATGATTTGTCCGGGTGCTGTCTTTAGACGTGATTTTGACATCACGCATACACCGATGTTTCACCAAGTGGAAGGTCTTGTTGTTGATAAAGCTGGGAAAGTCTCATTTGCAAATCTAAAATTTATTCTCGAAGACTTTTTAAAGTACATGTTTGGCGACGTTAAAGTACGTTTTCGTCCAAGCTTCTTTCCATTCACTGAACCGAGTGCAGAAGCTGATATTAGCTGTATTTTCTGTAAAGGTGAGGGTTGTCGCGTTTGTTCACATACAGGTTGGTTAGAAGTGCTTGGGTGTGGCGTTGTTGACCCTAATGTTTTTAAGGCTGTAGGCTACAAAGATGTCAGCGGATACGCATTTGGACTAGGCGTGGAGCGCTTTGCGATGCTTTTACACCAAATTCCTGACTTGCGTTCATTGTTTGAGGGTGATTTGAGATTATTGGAGCAATTTAGATGATAGTAACAAAACAGTGGTTAAATGAATGGATCGATCTTAGTGCGATTGATACGGATAAAATTTCTCTAGCACTGAATGCCATTGGTCTTGAAGTTGATGGACTCACAAAAATTAGAATCCCTCAAAATGTGGTTGTAGGAAAAGTCGTTTCATGCGAGAAACATCCTAATGCCGATAAACTCAATGTGTGCCAAGTTGATGTAGGTGAGAGTGTTCAACAGATTGTTTGTGGGGCTAAAAATGTTGCGGCAGGACAAATGATAGCCGTTGCATTGATCGGTGCAGAGCTTCCTGGTGGACTTAAAATTAAAAAAGCAAAACTTCGTGATGTAGAATCTTGTGGCATGATCTGCTCTTCTACGGAGCTTGGTCTTCCAAAAATCAATGACGGCATTATGATTTTAGATGAGAGTATTGGTGTACTAGTCCTTGGTAAACCTCTTTGTGAATATCCTTTGATAAATGATGATATTATTGAAATTGGATTGACTCCCAATCGTGGGGATTGCCAAAGTATTTACGGCGTAGCCAGAGATTTGAGTGTCTATTTTGATCTGGAAGTTAAAACACTCAACCAAAAAGAAGAAGAAGAAAACCAACCTGGTGTGGGTCGTGTTCTTCACCTGCACGGGAGTGAAGCACTTTCTGGCTCTTACATGTACAAAGTTTTTGATAACAAAGAGATTGATGTGCCTTTAATTATTCAGCTTCGCTTAGGGTTTGCAGAGATTGAAAACAACTGTTTACTGGGTAAATTGCTTGATTATTCAACGTTTGTTACAGGCGTATTACTGCGTGCTTACAATCAAACTTGTTTTGGACTCAAAGATGAAAAAGCAAAGATTACGATTGCAAAAGATGAAAATGGATTAGACGCTATTTTTGGTTTAGGTGGACAAAAAGTGGCTCTGACTGGTATTATGCAGATGGCTGAGTGTAAGGCATCAGGAATGGATGAACGCATTATTGTTGAAGCCAATTATACACATCCTGAAATTATTGCTTCACGCAGTGCCAATAAAAAATTAAACGCTGATAAACACCTCTACCGATCTTCCAGAGGCAGTGAGCCAAAACTTGCCTTTGGTTTGAACTATTTCTTTAAAATGCTTTTAAAACGTTCTAAAATTATGGCTTATGCTGATTCTCAACAAATCACACAAGATTTTGAAGCAAAAATTATCAATATTCACCAAAGTGAACTAACACAAATGATTGGTGAAGAGATCCCTAAAAATAAAATTATCAAGATTTTAAAACATTTAGGATTTGGTGTCAATTTCGCATTTGAGCAAGATGTCATCAATGTCAAAATCCCACAATTTAGATCGGATGTTGTCAATACCCAAGATATTTGTGAAGAGATCGTACGGATTGTTGGTATTGATAATATCACCTCAAAGCCTTTTATATTTGCGGAACAACTCAAAATAAATGAGCCGTATTTAAACTTTAAAAAAAGACAAATGTATCGCCATCGTGCAGTTTCTGTGGGCTTTTTTGAGACATTGCACTTTGTTTTTGATGACAGCGCCAATGCGAAAAAATTCCACTTGCCTCTTTTAGAAGAAGCATTAGACGTTGCAAATCCTATTACCAGTGAGCTCAACACGCTTAGAAGTTCCCTTTTACCAAATATCCTAGGTGCTGTTTCCAGTAACCTCAAATTTGGCAAAAAACGTGTAGCACTTTTTGAAGTTGGCAGTGTTTTTGATACGGGACGCAATGAGAGTAAAAAAATAGCATTTGTTTTTAGTGGCGAAAATGGTATTCCTGAAATTGCAAATCATGGTAAACCGACCGAGATTGACTTTTTTACTTTTGCAGGTAAAGTCCAGAGTATTTTGGGGAACTTTACACTTCTTCCCCTCAGTGATGTCAATGGTCTATGCAGCCCTTATGAGGCAGCCAAAGTGATCATTGATGGTGTAGAGGCTGGGTATATGGCACGTGTGAATGTGCAAGTCGAAAAAGAGCTTGATTTGGCACGTACCTATATTTGCGAGCTTGATTTTGAAGCATTGACATACAAGCGCAAAATTGCAAAAGAGTATTCAAAACTTCCATCATCCTCACGAGACCTGAGCTTACTTGTAGATGCAACGATGCAATACTCCGAATTAGAGAGTTTTATCACGTCTATTGCACCCAAAGCATTAGTGAAATTTGCTGTTATTGATCGCTATGCCCACGAAAGCCTTGGCGATAAAGTAAGCCTTACTCTAAAACTTCAATTTCAGTCTATGGAAAAAACATTTGAAGAAGAAGAGATTGCTTCGATGGTTGAATCACTTCTTTCAAAAATTCAAGAAAAATTTGGAATTACCATCCGATGAAAACTTTACATGTAAACCCCAAAGCCTCTTTTGAGTTTACAACCGATCAAATCGCCAGCGATAAATCAATTTCGCATCGCTGTGCGATTTTTTCACTTCTGAGTGACAAACCCTCTATTGTCAAAAATTACTTACCTGCTGAAGATACGCTCTGTACTTTGAGTATTGTTCAATCCCTTGGTGCTCATGTTGAAACAGCCGAAGATGGGACACTGACCATTACCCCGCCTCTAAGTGTTACAGAGCCTCCCCTTATTTTAGATTGTGGGAATTCTGGCACAGCAATACGCCTTTTGATGGGCTTTCTTTCCTCTTGCAAAGGATTTTTTGTTTTGCACGGAGATAAATATTTATGCTCTCGCCCAATGCGCCGCGTCGCAGACCCTCTGCGTAGTATTGGGGCACAAATTGATGGCAGAAGCAATGGTAACTATGCTCCCCTTGGAATTCGTGGCGAAACACTGAATGCTTTTAATTATGAGAGTAAAATTGCTTCGGCACAAGTCAAAAGTGCTCTTATCTTAGCGGCACTTCAAGCAGATGGCATTTCTACTTTTTCTGAGCCAGAACTCAGCCGTGACCACAGTGAGCGAATGCTTCGTGGCATGGGTGCTAAAGTGATTTCTGAAGGTCTACATGTAACGATTCATCCTCAATCTGCACCATTAAAGCCACTGCATATAACGGTTCCCAATGATCCTTCAAGTGGTTTTTTCTTTGCTGTTGCTGCTGCTATTAATATTGGAAGTAAAGTTACATTGCACAACATGCTCTTAAATCCTACACGTATTGAGGCCTATAAAGTATTAGAACGTATGGGGGCTGAGGTTCAGTTTATAGAAAAAGAAAATCTTTATGAAAGTGTTGGTGATATTGTCATCACTGGCAAAGCATTGCATGGCGTAGAAGTCAGTGAAAATATTTCGTGGTTGATTGATGAACTGCCTGCACTTTCGATTGCATTTGCTTGTGCCAACGGTAAAAGTCTTGTGAAAAATGCACAGGAACTTCGTGTCAAAGAGAGTGATCGCATCTCAAGTGTGGTAAAAAATCTTCATTTATGTGGCATTACTGTTGATGAATTCGATGATGGTTATGAAGTGAGCGGTGGAGTGCTCAAAAGTGCTACAATCAATAGCTTTGGAGATCATCGTATCGCTATGAGTTTTGCTATTGCAGGAACACGAGTGCCTATGAAAATTGAGGATATTGAGTGTATCAATACTTCATTTCCTAATTTCATAACGTTACTCTCTGAGATAGGGACTATTCAGCAATGAAAATTAAACTTGCAACAAGTTATGGTTTTTGCTTTGGCGTGAAGCGCGCCATAAAAATCGCTGAAAATACAAAAAATGCTTCAACAATTGGACCGCTTATTCACAACAATGAAGAGATCAATCGTTTACGAGAGAATTTTAATGTTAAAACACTGCATGACATTAAAGAAGCAGAAGGCGTGGGTAAAGCGATTATCAGGACACATGGTATCCCTAAAAAAGATCTTGAAACACTCATAAAAAGCGATGTTCAAGTCATTAATGCGACCTGCCCTTATGTAACAAAACCTCAAGAAATTTGTGAAAAAATGAGTATGGAAGGGTATGAAATTGTCATCTTTGGCGATGCTGACCATCCTGAAGTGAAGGGTGTTGAAAGCTATGCCATTCATGGTGCTCATGTGGTTCAAAGTGTAGAAGAATTGAGCAAAGTTCAATTTAAAGGCAATAAAATTGCTGTTGTTTCACAAACCACACGAAAAATCAGTGAATTTCTAGAAATTACCAATTATTTAGAGACACGTTACAAAGAAGTGCGTGTTTTTAATACCATTTGCAATGCGACGTTTGAAAACCAAGATGCGGCGCGTGAACTTGCCAAAGAAGCGGATATTGTCATTGTTATTGGAGGTAAAAACTCCTCTAATACCAAGCAATTACATAGCATTTGCAAAGAGTATTGTGAGGACAGTTTTTTAGTTGAGAGCGAGAAAGATTTAGATCCGAGCTGGTTTAGTGAAAAAACGCTTTGTGGCGTGACTGCAGGCGCTTCGACGCCAGATTGGATTATCGAAAAAATAGTTGGAAAAATCAGCGAAATTAAAGTATAATAGGCAACTTTTACATGTTTACATGTAGCTAAATGTGTCAAAAATCAATCAAAAAGGGTATAAAATGGTAAATGAGGCGAACAAAGCTGTTCATACTGACGCCGTAGACGAACATGAGGAGATGGATTTTGCGGCTATGCTGGAAGAGTCTTTCAAAGATTCTGAGAGAGATGCACTCATCAACGGTGTTGTTGTAGCAATCAAAGAAGATGTTATCTTAGTTGATGTGGGCAAGAAGTCTGAGGGACGCTTGAATGCATCTGAGGTTACAGATGAAAATGGCAACATAACATGCAAAGTGGGAGATGTAATCCCTGTGGTTATCACAGGATTCAGAAACGAAAGACCAGCGGTTTCGCACAAAAAGGCCCTTCGTAAAGGTCATATTAAATCATTTATCGCTGAATATAAAGAAGAAGACGATGTGGTTCTTGATGTTAAAATCACTGGAAAAAACAAAGGTGGATTTATCGCTGAAAACAAAGAAGGTATTGAATTTTTCCTTCCACGTTCACAAGCTGCTGTTAAAGATATGAACGCACTTATGGGTAAATCACTTAAAGTTAAAATTATCAAAATTGACAATGACACAGAATCAATCATCATTTCTCGTAAAAAATTCTTGGATGATGAGCGTAAAAAACGCAAAGAAATTGTTCAAGAGTTGATTGATCGTGACGAAGTTGTAGAGGGAACCATCAAAAAAATCACAACGTATGGTATGTTTGTTGATGTTGGCGGAATTGATGGTCTTGTTCACTACAGCGAAATTAGCTACAAAGGACCAGTAAATCCTGGTACTCTTTACAAAGAAGGTGAAGTTATTCCTGTGAAAGCAATCAAATATGACAAAGATAAACGTCATCTTTCACTTTCAGTAAAAGCTGCTATGCCAGATCCATGGGATGAGATCAAAGACGAATTAGAAACAGGTGATTCAATTCAAGTTACAATCAGCAATATTGAGCCATACGGTGCGTTTGTTGATCTTGGTAATGACATCGAAGGTTTCCTTCACATCTCTGAAATTTCATGGGATAAAAACATCAAACACCCACGCGATTACATCGAAGAGGGACAAGTGGTTGATGTTGAAGTTATCGAAATTGATGCTAAAGAGAGACGTTTACGTGTGTCTTTGAAAAATGTTCTTCCAAAACCATTTGATGATTTCATGAAAAAATTCAAAGTGGGTGATGTTGTTAAAGGCGAAATCACTACCATTACAAACTTTGGTGCTTTTGTCAAAATCGGTGGAATTGAAGGTCTTTTACACAATGAGGATGCTTCTTGGGATCGTAACAACAAATGCAAAGAGCTTTTCGCTGTAGGTGACGAGGTTGAAGTTAAAATTGTAAAAATTGATGAAGAGACTGAAAAAGTATCTCTCAGCAAAAAAGAGCTTGAAGATAGCCCAATTCAAAAATACGCGAAATCACATGAAAATGGTGATATCGTTCATGGTAAAATCAGAGATATTAAAGACTTTGGTATCTTTGTTGAACTTGAAGACAATGTTGATGCATTGATTCGTAAAGAAGATTTGGGTCAAGTGAATGAAGAAGATCTTAAAATTGGTGATGAGATCGAAGCGGCAATCACATTTATTGATGACAAAAAAAATCGTATCCGTCTCTCTGTTAGACGTCTTTCAAAACTGAAAGAGAGAGAAGCACTTAAAGAGATCAATAAAGAAGAGAAAATGACGCTCGGAGATATTTTAAAAGATCAATTGAAATAAGCGATGCAAAAAAAAGTACTTGGCGCACTCTTTTTACTCCTCTTTGTAGGTGTAGGATTTTTTCTTTCGAAACTCCTACACCAAGAGGTGGATGTAACTGCAGATGTGTCCAAGTACGACTCCCCTAAAAAGCAAGAAATCAAACAAGAAACATCGGAAAAAGTTTGGATCAAAGAGATGGCTCATCAAGACGCAAGGGAGTTTATATTTCCTGTCAATGAGCTTTTTATGCAGATTGATGCCTATGGACAGAAGAGTGGACAAAAGTTAAAGTCGTTTCGCTTGGTGATTGATCGAGCGGATCGCTACTCACTCTTTTGTATCATACAGACACTCACTTCTTTGCACCTGCCATATATGGTGATTAAGGAAGATAAAATTCCTATTATCTATATAGAAGAGAAAAGTGAAAAGCAACTCGAAAATGTTGTTTTAGAGCTTGAAAAATACGATATTAAATCAAAAATTGTCGAGGTTTGGTTATGAAACAGAAGAAAATCATTGTATGCGATGCTATTCACGAAAAAGGTTTTGAAATCTTACGTGCAGAGAAAGATATTGAAGTTATTGATGCTGTACGTTTACCTAAAGATGAGTTATTGAAAATCATTGGTGATAGTGATGTTGCTATTACACGTAGTTCAACCGATGTTGATGAAAAATTTCTCAATGCTGCAACGAATTTAAAAGCGATTGTAAGAGCGGGTGTGGGTGTTGACAACGTGGATCAAGATGGTTGTAGTAGACGCGGTATCATCGCGATGAATGTTCCAACAGCCAATACGATTGCTGCTGTTGAGCTTACCATGTCACATCTTTTAGGATGTGCAAGAAGTTTTGTGAATGCCAACAATCATCTCAAAATTGAGCGTGTGTGGAATAGAGAGAAGTGGTATGGTATTGAATTGTGCGAGAAGCGTTTAGGCGTTATCGGTTTTGGTAATATTGGTAGTCGTGTAGCGATTCGTGCTAAAGCATTTGGTATGGAAGTCATCGCCTATGATCCTTATATTTCTGCTTCAAAAGTAACTGACCTCGGTATGACCTATACTGAAAATTTTAACGATATTTTGGCATGTGATTTTATTACCATTCATACACCTAAAAATAAAGAAACGATCAATATGATCTCTCATGAAGAGATCGCAAAGATGAAAGATGGTGTTCGTCTTATCAACTGTGCGCGTGGTGGTTTATACAATGAAGAGGCTCTCTTTGAGGGCATCAAAAGTGGGAAGATTGCATTTGCGGGTATTGATGTTTTCTCAAAAGAGCCTGCTACGAGTCATCCACTGTTAGACCTTGAGCATATCTGTGTTACACCTCACCTTGGTGCAAATACTTTAGAATCTCAAGAAAAAATTGCTATTCAAGCTGCTGAAAATGCTATTAGTGCGGCGCGTGGTATCAGTTATCCAAATGCTCTTAATTTGCCAATTAAAGCAGAAGATATTCCTCCATTTGTTGAGCCATATTTGGAACTTGTTCAAAAAATGGGCTTTTTGGCTGCACAACTTAATCGTTCAGCGATTAAGTCTATCAAACTTGAGCTTGAAGGTGAAATTGGCTCTTACGCAAAATCACTTTTAACATTTGGTATTGTAGGGTCACTTAAAGAGGCAAATGAAAATAAAATTAACTATGTTAATGCTGAGTTTGTCGCGAAAGAAAAAGGCATTGACAGTAAATTTGAAGTAGCTGTAAGCACAAGTGGTTATAAAAATCAAGTGACGCTGGTATTAACAACCGAGAAAGATGTTGTGAGTATTAGTGGTACGGTCTTTGGTGAAGATGAGCAACGCATTGTTGGTATCAATGGCTTTAAATTTGACTTTAAACCTAAAGGCAAAATGATTATCTTTAAAAACCATGACGTTCCAGGTGTTATTGCCAATATCGCTTCTATTTTGGCGAAAGAGGGCATTAATATTGCAGACTTTAGATTGGGTCGTGGTGCGCACCAATTTGCAATGGCGGTTATCTTGGTCGATACAGATATTGATAAAAAAATCATTGCAGAACTCAACAAGCTTGAGTCATGTGTATGGGTCGAGTACGCTGTTTTATAATTTTTTATAGTGTACTATTCAGGAGTGGATTTTTAAAGTCCACTCTTTTTTGTTTAAATATAATTAACTTCTTTTTCATAAACTCCCTATTTTATAGCTTTCACTAGTCAATTTAAAAGTAAAATTTAATTACCTTTTTCTAAAGTTATGCACTTAATCTTTTTAGATAAATAAATAAATATTATAAGTTTGATAATATTGTTATAATTTATGAAATTAGGATAGGAGTTTTGCATGAAAATCTTGCTTTTTCTCGTATTATCTCTTGCTCTTTGTGCTACAGAAGGCGCGTTAAGTTTAGACGATGCCATTAAAAAAGTGAAAGAACAGAACAGTGAAATTGCGATTGCAAAATTTGATGAGCAAATCAAATCCTTAGAACATCAAGCCGCGGTTGGTCAAAACTATGGAAGTATTGATCTTTCTCAAACAGCACTTCGTAGCAATGATGCTCAGTCAATTTTTGGCTATAAACTACAATCTCGCGAAGCCACGTTTGCTGATTTTGGCTTTAAACAGTTTAATGGCAGTAATTATATGCTTGCCCCAGAAGATCTCAATAATCCTAAAGATAGAAATCATTTTCAAACCAAAGTTGAGTATACCCTTCCTCTTTATACGGGCGGTAAATTAGAGCAGTATGGCAAAATCACCAAAGCCTTAGAAGCTATGAGTACCTTAGATAGAGAAGCGTTGAGTTTGCAAAAAATTTATGAGCTTAAAAAAAGTTTTTTTGCTATTTCTCTTTTGGATGCGTACCTTTACAATCTGCATATCATTGCTACAAATACTGCAAAACTAGAAGCAACTACCGAAGCGATGATGAAAGAGGGGTATGTCAAAAAGGTTGATCTTTTGGAAGTACAGAGCAAACAATCCGATATAAATCGGCTTATTAATCAGGCTGAAGCGAACAGAGCACTTCTATACCATTTTGTTTCTTTCCTTGTCGATGAGCCAGTATTTGCGATTAAAGGAAGTGATGAAGAAGCACAAATGCTTGTATCATCAGACCAGAGAGTTTTGAGCGATAACCTTGATATTAAAAAAGCGGAGCAAGGTGTAGAAATTTCTAAGATGAATGTTGCTTTAGCGCAAAGTTCCTTTTTGCCACAAGTTGGGGCTTTTGCCAATTACGGAAGCAGTGATGATAAGTTTATGAATGATTTTTCTAAAAATGACGCTTACACTGTAGGAGTTCAAGTCAAATGGAACCTTTTTAACGGAGGAAGTGATAAAAATAATTTAGAAAAAGCACGCGTTGAAAATCTTAAAGCCTCACAGCAGTTAGAACTTGCAAAGAAAAATATTGCGTTGTCTCTCAAACAGATCCAAACGCAGATTCAAAATTATGAGTACGAGATTAAAAATCTTAAAAAAGAGGTTGAGTTAGCCCATCTTATCTATGAAAATTATGCAGGCAGATACGAGCAAAAACTTGTCTCCATCAATGATGTTATGATCAAACAATCTGAAGAACTAACGAAAGTGCTAAAGCTTAGAGAAGCGCAAAATGCACGCAATGAAAAAATCTTTGAATTACAAAAATTGGCCAGTAAGGAAATGCTGTGAAATCATTATATGCAAAACTTTTACTTCTTTGTTTAGGCACTTCTATAACCCTTAATGCAACAAGCTTAACCCTCAGTGGTAGTGTCATTTCCGATAATCAAAAAACGATTTCTAGTCGCTATATGGGGTTTGTTCAAGCGGTGTATGTGAATGAGGGTGATGTGGTCAAAAAGGGTGATCTGCTCTATAGTATTGATTCCAAAGAGGTTGATACGGCAGCCACACAAAGTGATCTTGCCATTTCACAAGCGGAGCTTTCATTTTCGATGTATGAAAATCAGTACCGAAATGCAGCACTGAATTTAGAGCGCTATCAACGTTTACTTGCTAAAGATATGGTTTCTAAATATGAAGTGGAAAATCTAGAACTCTCTACTGCCAATTTGAAGGCTATGGTTGAAATAGCTGGGAAGCAGATTAGGGCTGCGAAGCAAAAGCGCCAAGAGGTTCAAAACCAATACCAATACCTTAAGATAAAAGCGCCTAATGAGAGCGTTGTGATTGAAAAGCATATCAAAGTAGGTGAGTTAGCACTCTCGGGAGTGCCCACACTTGTGCTGGCTGATTTAAGCTCATTGAAAATCAGTACAGAGATTGCTGAGAGTTATCTAAAAAGTGTTAAGGTTGGTGATAATGCACGCATTGAAGTGCCTTCTATTGGTTGTATCAGTGAAGGCAAAGTGGAGGCAATTATTCCTAGTTCCAACCCTATGGCACATACGTTTAAACTAAAACTTGCGTTTACCTGTAAAGATGTCAAAGCGTATCCAGGCATGTACGCTGTTGTGGGGTTAGGTGAGTAAACGATGAAATACAAAGAAAAATATTTAGCAGGTTATTTAGCGCGCCTCTTTTTACGCAATCCGTTAACGATGATTTTAGGTGGAACGCTGATTATGCTGGGTGTCGTAGCCCTTTTGTTGATGCCTCGCGAAGAAGATCCTCAAATCTCTATCAGTGGCGGTGTTGTTATTGTTTCAATGCCAGGGGCAAGTGCAGCAGAAGTTGAGCAAATGATTGTGCGTCCGCTTGAGAGGCGTATTAAAGAAATCAAAGGTGTAGAACACATCTATGGGGTTGCAAGCGATAATGTCGGCATTGTTAATGTCATGTATTATATCGGTGAAAATCGTGAAGCTTCGAATTTAAAGCTCTACGACAAAGTCATGCAAAATATGGATCAACTGCCTGAGGGGGCAACAACCCCATTGGTTCGTCCTTTTGACATTGACATTGATATACCGATTCTCTCAATCGCTTTTTATTCAAAAACACCGCAAAATGTTGATAACGTAACGCTTTATAAACGTGTGGATGCGTTTCGAAATTCTCTTGGAAATGTGCACAATGTTGCAAAGACAGAGATCAAAGGTGAACACAAAGAGCAGTTTAACATTGAAATTGATTTGATGAAACTCTCCGGCTATAACCTTTCGCTGGATCAGATTGTAGGGGCATTAAAATCACTGAGCGCTTCTTCACCTGAGGTTAAAAACAGAACCCAAGAGGGAAAGCTGGTTATCTTTGGTGTCAAAAATGCGCTTGAGCGTATTGAAGATATTCAAAATCTTATTGTGGCAAATTTTGGAGGCTCAGTCGTATATCTAGGGGACATCGCCGCCATTCATCTGGGCGATGACATTCAAAATAAAAAGAGTGCGCAGATTAGCTATAAACAAGGCGAGACCTTTACGGCATTACAAGATCAGGTAACACTGAGTATCTCAAAGCTTAAAGGATCCAATGCGGTTGTCATTGCCAATGATGTGCTCCAAAGGCTTGAAGCATCCAAAGAGGTCTTGGAAAAAGAGGGTATTGGGACTATTGTGACACGAAATTATGGCGAACGTGCGAATGGTGCGGTTAATGAGTTGGTGTTTCACCTGCTTATCTCTATCGTCATTATAGCGCTGTTACTCATTTTTATCCTAGGATGGAGAGAAGGCTTGATTGTGACATTAACCGTACCTGCGATCTTAGCGATTACGATTTTTATCGCTTACATGAGCGATCAGACGATCAATCGCATTACACTTTTTGCTTTTTTACTGAGCCTTGGACTTTTGGTGGATGATGTTATCGTCGTTATTGAAAACATTCACCGTCATTTGCACTCCAAAGAGGCAGAAGATAAAGAGATGGATGAACTGCTTATTGAAGCGACCGACGAGATAGGAGCACCCACCAATTTAGCAACCATTGCCATCATTTTAACGATGGTTCCCATGGCATTTGTAGGGCAGATGATGGGTGAGTTTATGAAGCCCATACCGCTGAATGTTCCTGTGGCAATGATGGCATCTCTTTTAATTGCTTATATTTTTACACCTTTTTTAGCGCGTAAACTTTTAAAAAAGCCAACCCATACAAGAGGAGAGCATGATGCAAAAATTTGAACAGTTTGTTCACGCTCTTTTACTCGAAGAGCGCAAAAAGAAACTGGTACTTCTTCTTACTTTGGTAGCATTTGTACTGGCTGTGTTAATGTTTCCGACTAAAATCGTTTTAGCAAAGATGTTGCCAAGTAAAAGTACCAATACGTTCTCAATCTATGTGGATTTGCCCAATGGAAGCTCCTACCAAGAGACCAACCACGTCAATGCCTGTATTATGGGCATTTTACAAAAAGAGAAAGAAATCCAAAATATCGAAGTGTTTAATGGTATGGGATCACCGCTTGATTATGCAGGTTTGGCGAAAGGCTCAGGGCTGAAGAGTGGCGAGCATGTCAGCGAAATAGTGGTGAATTTAAGTGGCATTCACGAACGAGATGAACGCTCTTTTGCTATGGTGCATCGTTTACGCCCAATGATTGTTCACAATTGTGAGAGACTCATTCCTCAAACGTCTATTAAGATGGTCGAACAGCCCGCAGGTCCTCCGACGATGGCAGCGCTTGTTGTTGAACTGTATGGTGAAAATACGATGCACCTAGGTACTTTGGCAGAACGTATCAAGCAGATTTTGATGAAGACTAAAGACCTCGTGGATGTGGATATTATGAGTGATGAGATTTACGAAAAATATGCGCTCATTTTAGATAAAGAGAAAGTAAGTCGCTCTCATCTTAGCATTGAAAAAATTAATGACCTCTTGTACCTCGGTTTTGAAGGTATGCATGTAGCGCATAAGAACAGTGACAGTTCGCCATCGCAAATTCCTCTTTATGTGGTACTCAGTTCACCTTCTAAGTCTCTTCCTTATGCCTCGAAAGAGGAACTGAGCGCAAAACTAAGTACACTGAAACTTTTCAATGCTCAGGGCATGATGGTACCGCTCTCGGAGGTGGTACGTGTTGAAAAAGTCGCTTCAAGTCCAACCATTACGTCAAAGAACGTACGGAAAATGGTTAGCATTGTTGCTGAAGCAGATTTGGTTTCACAAGTTTATCCTCTTTTGGAAGCACGAAAAAGCATTAAAGAGGCACTTGAAAATGAGTTTGAGATCACAAGAAGTCATCTTTTTGATTTGAAACTCAAAGATAAAAAGAGTGGTGAAGTTTTTGAACTTGTTTGGGATGGTGAGATGAAAGTGACGATGGATACCTTTCGTGACTTAGGCGGTGCTTTTATTGCCGCACTCATTTTAATTTTTTTACTTATGGTGGTTTACTATAAAAGCTTTACACTCTCAGGTATTGTACTCGTGGGGAGCTTCCTCTCAATCATTGGGGTTATCATGGGGCATTGGGTTATGGACATTTTCTCTTCTACGACCTTTTTTCTTACCGCGACTTCGCTTATCGGGTTTATTTCATTGATGGGGATTAGTTCGCGTAATTCTCTGTTATTGATTGATTTTACGCAGACATTGATTAAGCAGGGTGTCGAAAAAAAAGTGGCGATTGCAAGGGCCAGTGCAACACGGGCAAAACCGATTGTCCTTACGGCTGCTGCAATTATCTTAGCGAGTACGCTTTTAGCAACAGATCCAATATTTGGGGGATTAGGGGTAGCACTTATTTTTGGGACAATTGCTGCGGTGATTGCCTCTTTGGTAGTGGTTCCTGTTCTTATGGATAATACAAATGCAATTTAAAGACGTTTACATGTAGAAGATAGGGCAACTTATCGTTTTACATGTAAAAGTTTTCGACGCGTTGAGACCAACAGGCGCATCATACGGTACACAAAAAGACGCTTGTTCATAATGCTTATTTTACGGCAATTTTTATCTTTCAAACACTCAAATACCTCTTCTAACGCTAACTTCTCACTTACGGATAGATTTGTCATACCGTTCCTTTTTGCCCGTCATTTATCTTACGTACCAGTCTTACAATATCTTCATCTCTTAACATTCCAAGCATATTAAAAACCACGGGAATCCCCATAGGTGCGCTACTACCGAGCCTCCACTCCTGATAGGTACGCATCGAAATACCAAAGTTTTCTGCCATTTTTTTTTGAGAAATTTTTTTACCCATATTCTCAGCTTCAATAGCATTGTGCAAAAGATTGATGATATCGCTTGTTTTCATCGTACGATAATACATAAAAACGTATTAAATATAAATTAAATTGTATAAAATATACTAATTAATTTATATTTTAAACTTTATAATAGATATTATATCTTTTTTATTGTTAATTATATTCTTTATATTGATTTAAATATACAATATATTGTATAAAAATATGCCATTTTGTTGTCTTTGTTTTTTTCGCTATAATGGTGAAAACTAATATTTAGGAGAATTTATGGCCTCTATTTCAATGGGCGACTTAAAAAAAGGGTTAAAGATCGAATTTAACGGTATCCCTTATAAAATCACAGAGTATCAACATGTTAAACCTGGTAAAGGTGCGGCATTTGTACGTTGTAAAATTAAATCTTTTATCGATGGAAGAGTGATCGAAAAAACATTCCACGCAGGAGATAAATGTGAAACTCCACATCTTGAAGATAAAGTTATGCAGTTTTTGTATGATGATGGCGAATTTTTGCAATTTATGGACAGCGTAACATACGAGCAAATTGCTTTAACACACGACCAAGTAGGTGAAGCAGCGGATTGGATTATTGATGGTATGAATGTCGATATGTTGTACCACAATGGACAACCTATCAGCGTTGAAGCACCTCAATTTGTTCAACTTAAAATCGTAGAAACACCACCAAACTTCAAAGGCGACACTCAAGGTGGCAAAAAACCTGCAACGCTAGAAAGTGGTGCTGTTGTTCAAGTTCCTTTCCACGTAGTAGAGGGCGATCTTATTAAAGTTGACACCGTTCGTGGTGAATATTTAGAAAAAGTAAAATAATCTTACTTGAAAACACCATAACGCGATAAACTTGCGTTATGGTCTCCTCCTCTTTCCTCCTTTAGTGCTATAATAACCTCATAATTCGATTATTTAGGAGGTTGCAACGATGTTTACCAATCTCACCATTAAAGCACGTAATATTATTTTGGCATGCGTTGTCATTCTAGGACTCACGGCTATTCATACGACTGCAAAAATTTTTAACGACAAAGAAAAAAAACTTTTGAATATTAGGATGGATATTACCTCTTTAAAAGAAGAGATATTGACGTTGCGAAAAAATGAAAAAGATTTTTTGATGCGCAATGATCTTAAATACGAAAAAGCACTTTTAGAATCTGCTACTAAACTCTCAGAACGACTTCAATTAATCTCTAAAACAGCAGAGACTCAAAAAATAAAAACATCGGAGTTAGTCCGTTTAGAAGAAGTTCTTCACGCGTATGTTACTGTTTTTAATGAAGTTGTCGCCCAAAAAAAGAGAATAGGACTTACGCCTGAAGAGGGACTTGAAGGAGCGATGCGTCAAGCAATTCATGAAGCAGAAAATGGATTTAAAGAGCTCAAAGATTATAAAATGCAAACATTCATGCTGACCCTTCGTCGTAATGAAAAAGATTTTATGTTACGTCTTGCTCCAAAGTATGCACAAGAACATCGTGCCAACTATGAAAAAACAGTGGCATATGTTCAAAACCATGAAGAACTGGCTTTTTCAGTGAAACTTTTAGAGAAATACAACCAGAGTTTTGTGGAGTTTGTTAAGGCGTATGAAGTGTTGGGTTTAGATGAAAAAAGTGGACTCAATGGTAAACTGCGTGATACTGTGCATCAAACGGAAGCGTTGGTTTCCAAATCAATTCAATTATTGGATCAAGAAATTACATCAACGATTGAGACAACAAAAGTGATTTATGTTGCGGTTGGAAGCGTGGTTGTGGGCGTAGTATTATCTCTAATCGTGCTCATTATTCGCAGTGTTTTAATCCCTCTACGTGCTTTAACCCAAGCTATTGTCACCAATGAACGAGATCTGACACTCCGTTACAGTACGCCTTATAATGATGAACTTAAAGAGATTGCAGATGCCCTTAATGCCTTTATGGAACGTTTGAGACAGATTGTGTTAGGCGCCATACATGCAAGCGATGAAAATGCTGCTGTCTCACATGAACTCTCTATGACATCCAATAACATTGGTAAGCGAGCCGAAGAAGAGAGCCGAATTGTGGAGCGTACAACGCAAACGGGTAATCAAGCGCGCGATACGATTGATAGTTCCGTCGCAAACTCTCAAAAAGCACAAACAGAAATTACTCAGACAAATGAATCATTGATGCAAACAAATCAAATTTTTGGTCTTTTAATCAATAGGATTGAACAAACAGGTGTTGTTGAAAGTGAGCTGCAGCAAAAAATGGTGACGCTTTCTCAAGATGCCGAAAAAGTCAAAGATATTCTCCGTGTCATTAGTGATATTGCTGATCAGACCAATTTACTTGCACTCAATGCTGCCATTGAAGCAGCGCGGGCAGGGGAACATGGACGAGGGTTCGCGGTTGTCGCAGATGAGGTACGAAAATTGGCTGAACGAACTCAAAAAAGTTTAGTGGAGATACATAGTACGGTAAGCGTTATTGTTCAATCTATTGCAAATTCAGCTGATCAGATGGCAAAAAATACAACGCTTTTTGAAGGACTGATTGTCCAATCGACTGAAGTTTCTCATAAAATTGAGACTTCCGTGGGGCTAATGGGTAATGCCATTGGAGTGGTATCCCTTGCGACACATACGTCTGAAGAAACAGGACGTGAAATTAAAAAAATTGTTGATGAAATTAATGAGATTAATCATATTACCTCCAGCAATGCTCGTGATATCGAAGAGATAGCTGGGGCGGCAGAGCATCTCCACAGTGTCACGCAAAAACTGAACGACCAATTGCACTATTTTAAAGTTTAAAAGAAGGAAAAATAATGGTAAAAAAAGTAATTGTCCCTTTAGCTGAGGGATTTGAAGAGATTGAAGCATTAACGATTGTTGATATTTTAAGACGTGCCAATGTGGATGTTACTATGGCCGCTTTAGCGTCTTTACCTGTAAAAGGAGCGCATGGCATTGTTGTGATGGCCGATGCACTTTTGAAAGATTTAGAGGAGAATGACTTTGATATGATCGCCCTTCCTGGCGGTCTTCCTGGCGCTACCAATTTAGCAGCTGATGAGAATGTTCAAGCACTTTTAAAAGCGTTTGATGTGAAAGGTAAAGCCATTGGGGCGATTTGTGCTGCTCCTTATGCGCTTAAAACAGCAGGTGTGCTCAAAAACAGCTATACCTGTTATCCAGGATTTCAGTCTAAAATTGGTCTTGAAGGGTATAACGTAAAGGATAAAGTAGTTATAGATGGCAATATAACGACCTCTCAAGGTCCAAGTACCGCAATGTTGTTTGCATTATCTTTAGTCGAACAGTTGTGTTCAAAAAGTGTTGCTGACGCATTAGCAAAAGATTTGTTGTTACTATAATAAGGCCATAAAATAGGAGGTTGATGTATGTTGTCAAAAATTAAAGTCAAACTGATTTTTTTATTTGTGATTTTATGTATCGGTTTTGGAATTATTGGGTTTGATACCATTAAAATGGGCTCTGACGCCAAAGGTGTTGCCGTGCGCTTTCAGCTTCTTCAACGTCTTGAAGCGGATGTGCTTTCATGTATGATGGATCTTCGAGGTTTTCAGCTTTTAGGCAATCCTAAAATGCTTGAACATTATGAACAAAGTTACCAAAAATCATCTCAAAATATTGATAAATTGGCAACTATATTTTTAAGTAAAGTCAATCAAGAAAAGATAGCGGAGATTAAAAAGAATTTTGAAGAATGGCATACACTCAATGCTCCTCGTGTAAAGATTTTAGCACAGTATGGCAAAGGGGTTAATGATCCTACCTTTGAGCAACAGCACGGCTCAGAGCATGCAATGCTTACAAAATTAACGCAAGAGAGTGCCGTACGTTTCGATACAGTGGTCGAACAGTTACAATCATTAACCCAAAGTGTTCAAAAAACAAATTTTGCACGTTTAGATACCGATGAGTGGGTCAATAAAATAGCACTAGTCGTTATTTTAATTATTGTCTCTATAGCGTTTATAATGATAGCACGAAGTATTCAACGCTCGGTATCCGAGGCACAAACAAAATGTGAACAAATGCGTCAAAGCAAAGCACTCAATATGTCATTGCAAATTTCTTCTCACGATGAGATCAGCGAGACGATGCACACGGTTAATGCTCTTTTATGCGAGATTACTGCTGCCATCGCACAAGCGAAAGACAATGCCACTGAAAATGCTTCTGTTGCTGAAGAGCTTTCAAGTACGAGCCTTCAAATAGGCAAACGTGCAGAAGAAGAGTCGGCAGTTGTTAAACAAACCACAGAGGAAGCTGAACAAGTGGCTTTAGAGATAGAGCACACCAGTGCCGATGTAATAAGGGTGAAAGAGACCATTCATACCGCACAAAAGAGTCTTTTGTTAGCACAAGATTTGTTGAATCAGACTATTACGCAACTAGACGATACTGTGCATGCTGAATCAAACATCAATGACCGCCTCAATCAACTTTCCAACGATACCGATCAAGTCAAAAATGTTTTAGAAGTGATCAGCGATATTGCAGAACAAACCAATTTACTTGCCCTTAATGCCGCTATCGAAGCAGCGCGTGCGGGTGAACATGGCAGAGGGTTTGCCGTTGTGGCTGATGAGGTCCGAAAACTGGCGGAGCGGACACAAAAAAGCTTGGTAGAAACCAATGCAACGATTAACGTCATTGTTCAATCCATACAAGACATTTGTGGACAGATGAACCATAACGCAAAACGCATCCATGAGCTAGGCGAATTTTCCGTGAAAGTGAGTACACAAACTGGTGACGCGGTCAGTTTATTGGAAGAGACAGTGAGTGCAACGGATGATGTTGTACTTAAGGCATCTCATAATGTTGAGCGCATTAACACCGCCGTCATTCAAAAAATCGAAGAGATCAATAGCTTATCAAGCTCCAACGCCAGAAGTGTAGAAGAGATCGCAAGTGCAGCGGAACATTTGGCACGTTTATCGGAAAGTTTGAGTGCAACATTGGCGCAGTTTAAAACCGCGTAAAGCTTTACATGTAAAGAGCCAATGGGCTCTTTACTTCTCTTCGTAGTGGAGTTTGAGTCCTTCACTGCTCATGACAAAACCACTAATCGTAATTTTGCCCTCATGCACTAGTTTATGGTGTTTCGCACAAAGCGGTATAAGGTTGTAGCGATGATTTTGGTGAAAATGGTCGATGTTACCGTTTTCATCGGCACTCTCTTGTGCTTTAATGTGATGGACTTCATCGACATATTCATCACACAGTGCGCACTTGGAGAGGTAGAGGTTTTTGTTGTATTTGCTGCGTTTTTTCTGCTTTAAAAGCTCGACTTCACCCAGTTCTCCTGCAAGACTTCGACGGATATCATAAGCGGTTTTGATAAACTCTTTATCCATGTGTAACGACTTGGCAAACTCCAAGCCATAAAGTGAACTACCACTGCCAATTTCGAGTTTTCGGTTATAAAGAAGTTTGTCATTTTCCTCATCGTAACTTACGCCTAAATGCAGGTAAATCACCTTTTTAAGTTCGCTAATAAGTGGCAAGTGGCTCAGTTGATGCAGATGGGTGGCAAAGACAAAGAAAGAGCCTAATGAGTGCATCTTGGTAATGGCACTCGCAACAATGGCAAGAGCGGATTCGGTTTCTGTTCCATGACTGATTTCATCGCCCAGTACGAGTGAAAACTCTGTGGTACGGTTAAAGATATTTTTGAGCTCCAACATTTCAACCGTAAAAGTTGAAAGCCCTTTGTAAAGGTTGTCATGGCTGATGATGCGCGTGAAAATTTTATCAAACAGGTTAAAACGAAGGCTTGCACACGGAACAAAAAAGCCTGCTTGTGCCATAATGACAGCAATACCAAGGCTTTTCATGAGTGAAGATTTACCACTCGAGTTGATGCCGTAAAGAAGGACACCTTGCACTTCATTGGCGCTGCAGGCTTCTAAGGTAACATGATCGTGGGTAATGTCAGCTGAGCAATGACCTAAGAAAATGTCATTAGGTATATAGATGCCATTTTCCTCACGAGACTCAATGAGCGGGTGACGAAGCCCAATCGCCTCGATAAAGCGTTTTTCTTCTTGCATTGGTAGAAGATCGGGTCTGGTGTAGTTGTAAAGTACGGCACATTTGGCATTGCTAAGAGCAACATCAAGTGTTCCAACAAAGGAGATAAGATGCTCTAAGGTGAGGGCATAATGGGTTTCGATCTTCTCTAGCATCTCATCATAACGTTGCTTCACTAAAGCAATCATTTGTAGGTTACTAAGTGTGATCTCTTGTGAAATTTCTTCAATCAAAGACGCTGAAATTTTCACGCTGTTTTTAAGATGCCTAAAGGTGAAATCTTTAAAGAAGTAGTGTTTGTCTCCGATGGTAATGAAGCTTTGCATGAGCTTCTCTTCAATGAGTGCAAAACGGTTTTTACTGATGGAGATGTAGTGACCCTCGCTCTCTAACCATTCGATGCTAAGCGTCGTGCGATTGCTCTCTTCAAACAGTGCTTCAATATGTTTTGAAATATGTTCAAGTGCACCAAAGCGTTCTTGTTTACTCTGTTCAATCTTGTCGATTTGTGGATAAACACCTCTTAGAAAAAGGTTCTCACTGATCTGATCTTTACGAAACTTCGCACAGACATCGAGTACAAACGTACTTTGAAGCATCTCTAAAAGTGCTTCGCTTTCATCAAAAAGATTTTTAGGTGTTGGTACTTTTTTAAGCTCAGCTTCTTTGAGAATACCGATGATCGCCTCAAGCGATGTACTGAGATAATCAAGCTCTAAAGGGTGCAATTTTTTAAGCGCAATACGCCTTAAAATGCGCTCTAAGTCATACACTTGTTTGAGTGCGATCTCAAATTTTTTATAGTCTTTGATCAGTTGGTTACTGAGATCAAAACGCTCATTGAGTGTTTTAAGATCGCAAATAGGATTGAGCAAACGCTCTTTTAAAAGACGTTTTCCTATCGCGGTAGAGGTTTGGTCGATGAGGTTTAACAGTGTCATCTCGGAGGGATTTTTAGAGATGATGTCGAGTTGTTCAAGGGCATTGTTACCGATGTAGAGATAACGACTGTTTCCGAGCAAAATAGGGCGACTCATTTTCTCGATGATGTTGGCATCATGCTCGATGATAAAATCGCACAAAATAGCTAAGGATTCGCTCGCATACGGGTATCGCTCAATGTCGAGGTACTCGATAGGAGAGAGCAAGGAGCGAATAGCGTAAATGCGCCCAAAAAGTTCATTTTGATACGCCACTTTGAGACGTTCTTTGTTGATGCTATGCGCCACGCTTGGTGTAATTTCAAGATAGTTCTGCACCCACTCTTTGTCAATGCTTTCAGTGTTAAACGTAAGAACAAGTTCGCTGGTTTTATAGGTTTGCAAAAGATTGAAAATCTCATCTAACGCATAGGTTTTATCTTCTCTTGTGCCATGCACTTCGTTGATGATGGTTTTGCCTGTGGTGACATCAATCGCACTATAACCTACAGAATAAATCTGGTGGTTGCAGTCAACTAACAACGAGACAAGATAATTTTCACTGGACTCGATGAGGTAGTCGAAGTTCGTACCGGGGCTTATAATGTTGGAGATGTAACGCTTCACATGCGGCGGCTCACCTTTTTGGCGCACTAAAACGATGGTGTATTTTTTACTTTGTACTAAGCGTGCAAGGTAGCGATCGAGTGAAACCGATGGGATGCCCGCTAATAGGGGGTTTTGCAAAGAGTTTTCTAAAATGGATTTATTTTTGCGGGTGAGTTGGATGTTAAGAAGTTCGCTGACCTCTTTGGCTTTGCCGATTTGATGGGTTTCATTGTTGACTTCATACGTTTCAAAAAAAGAGCCAATCTCCATAAAAACGATGGTGTTTTTACCATATTTTTCTTCAAAAAAGAGCTGAAGATCGAAATAGATTTCGGTCAGTAATCTCTCTTTAGAACAGAGCATTTGCGCAATATTTTCTAGCATTCGTTTCGTTTCCACCTCTATGATATGACTAGATTATAGCGCAGGAAAGCATAAAGTTTGGTTTGGTAAAAGCCGTTTTAAGGTACAATAAAAACACTTATTGTAAAGGATAAATATGGAGATTGAGATTTCAACACCTGCACTTTTATTTCCCGCAGTTTCATTGCTTTTGCTTGCGTATACGAACCGTTTTTTGGCGGTAGCGCAACTGATAAGAATGCTACACCGTCAGTCGATGGAGCGTGATAATTGTGAAGAGTACAAGCAGATTAGTAATCTTAAATACCGACTAGAACTGACCAAATGGATGCAATTCTTTGGAGTGCTCTCCATCTTACTCTGCACACTCTCGATGTTCGAGCTTTTTTTAGGGCTATTTGGCATTGGAAAACAGATATTTGGGCTTAGCTTGATTGCGATGTGTATTTCACTTTTTATCTCACTATGGGAAGTGATGATTTCCACAAAAGCCCTAAATATGGAGCTTAGCGATATGCACGATAAGTGCCAAATAAAATAAAAAAGCACAAAATGTGCGCGGGCTTTCCGCCTAGGAAAACCCAGTGTTAACGTAGCTTTTAGAGCTTTGCTTTAATTGCGTGTTATAGAATTTTAATAAAAATAAACGATAAAGAAATAAAATGAATCAATACTTACTCGTAGGTGAAGTAAATCGCCTCAAAATCAACCGATATACCGATAATGGCGTTTACCTGATCTGTGATGACCAAGATGAAGTGTTAATGCCCAACCAATACGTGACATTTGCAATGAAAGAGGGCGATGAAATTGACGTTTTTGTCTACTTCGATTCAGAAGATCGCATCGTAGCAAGTACAGTTTTTCCTAAAGCGCTGCTCGATCAATTTGGCTGTTTTGAAGTGGTCGATGTTACCCCCTTTGGTGCCTTTTTAGACTGGGGTTTACCGAAAGACCTTCTCGTGCCTAAAGCACTGCAAAAGTTCCCTTTTTATGTTGGGATGAAAGTCATTGTTCAGGTCAGTTTAGATGATGAAACAGGGCGCATTATAGGCACTCAAAAGTACAATGACTTTTTGAAAAAAGATCTGACAGCGCTCAAACTTAAACAAGAAGTTAAGTGTTTGGTGCGTGAACGAACCCCTCTTGGCTTTAAAGTGATTGTGAACAACCTTTACGATGGGCTTATTTTTCACAATGAGATTTTTGAGAATATCGAAGTGGGTGATGAAAAAATTGGTTTTATTAAAACGTTACGCAAAGATGGCAAAATTGATGTTATTTTGCAACCCATCGGTGATAAAAGTGATGAAGTCGCCGCAAAGAAAATCTTAGAAATTTTAAATGCCACAGGTGGGCGATGCGAGATGAATTATAAGAGCACACCAGAGAGCATTTCACAGCGTTTCGGGTTGAGTCGCAAGGCGTATAAACGGGCGCTTACGAAGTTGATCGATGCTAAGAAAATCAGTGTAACCGATGAAGGTATGATGCTTCTATGAGTCGTGTCGCCATTGTCGGAGCGGGTGCTTCTGGGCTTGTGTGTGCCATCGAAGCGGCACGTAAAGGGCATAGTGTCAGTGTGTTTGAAAAGAACAGCAAAGTGGGGCGAAAAATCCTTGCAACGGGCAATGGCAGATGCAATATTTCCAATGAAACGATTACCCTTTCTCGCTACCACGGTGAATCTCCTCACTTTGTCAAAGAGCCATTACGTCGGTTTGATACACTCACATGTAAAAACTATTTTCGTACGTTAGGGCTTGAAATGCGTGAAGGTGAAGAGGGTAGGCTTTACCCGATGAGCCATCAAGCTTCATCCGTGGTTGATATGTTACTCCACGAAGCCCGAAGTTTGGGCGTGAGTTTTTTGATGGAGAGTGCTGTAACAAGCATCGACAAAAAAGGTGTTGAATTTGTCTTGCAGGTGAAAGAGCAAACGCACACCTTTGATGCATGTGTGATTGCCTCAGGAAGTGTCGCTATGCCAACACTTGGAAGTTCCAACAGTGGTTACGGTTTTGCCAAAGCATTAGGGCACAGTGTGATTGAACCTTACCCTTCGTTGGTGCAGTTGGTGAGCGATGAAGTACATCTTAAAGAGGTCAGTGGTGTAAAGATGGACGCGGGCGTTGAACTGTACATCGACAATCAAAAGCGCCAAAACGTACAGGGCGATCTTCTTTTTACGGTGTATGGACTCTCGGGTTCTGCTATTTTAGATATCAGCCGTATGGCATCTAAAGCTTTTGTAGAGGGCGACTCTGTACATGTGGTGCTTGATCTTCTGCCAAATCTTAGTAAAGATGCTTTAAGTTCACTGCTTCAAAAAAGACTCTCCTTTGCCAAAGACAAATCGCTCTCTTTGTGGTTAGAGGGAATCATTCCTAAAAAACTGGCACTTTTTATCATTCAGCGTGAAAAACTCATTTCCCTCAAAGAGGCATCATCATTGGGTGCCAAAGAGATCAAAAAAATCGTTTTTGCACTCAAAGCCCTACGTATGAATGTTACTGCTACCAAAGGCTTTGAGAGTGCGGAGGTCTGCGCAGGTGGTGTGGATGTCCGAGAACTGGATGCGAAAAATCTTATGTCGCAAAAGGTTGAAAATCTCTATTTTTGTGGGGAAGTTTTGGACATTGATGGCGACTGTGGAGGCTTCAACCTCCACTTCGCATGGGCTTCTGGCTATCTTGTTGGGCAAAGCCTTTAATTTTTCTTTCTAGATTGTTAAAGTGACACAGAATATTTCCTTTGGTATACGCATACAAGTATACTTAATGGCATAAAAGTAGCTTCTTTTTTTCTTTATAAATTAAGGCATAGACAAGTACAATAAAAACTTTAAAATGATAGTTTTATAATCATTAAAGTTAATTATTTTACTTGCTATCTTAAAAGAGGTACTTTGCTTACATTGAAATGCGATAGTTTTAGCAAAATTAAAAATAGTATTCTTACAAGAGTCGTTTTATTTGCATTTGCGATCATCATTATAGGAGGATTTGTACGCTATTACATCTCCTTTCAGACTATCCACTCAAATCTTTTTAAGATTGTTTCTCTTCATCAAGAGGCACTTGCTGATGAACTTGCTCAAGATATAACACGTGATTTAGCCATGCGCAAAAGAGTTTTGACTAAAATAGCTTCTTTACTGCCTCTGCCATTGCTCGAAGATCCAAATGCACTCAAAAAATGGCTTATGGAGCGCCAAGAATTAATCCCAATTTCTGTAGATACTTTGTGCGTAATCAATAAAGAGGGGACGTTGATTGGTGGGAGTGGTATTGAAATGATGGAGGGCGAAAAAGCCTATGCTGTTGATGATTTTTTCAAGCATGCTTTGACTCAAGAGTTTGTCATTGGAACACCTTTTCTAAGTAAAATTTCAAAAGAGCCTATTCTTCCTCTTTCTGTGCCTATCAAAGATAATTTAGGAAATATACGTGCTGTTGTAGTGGAAATGGCAAATTTTTACACCTCAGGTGTTTTTGATCGTATCCTCAATAATCATATTGGTCAAACAGGTGGTTTTTTGCTCATTGATGCTAAAAATCAAATTTTTATTGCAGCCCCTAAAAAAGAACTGATACTAAAGCCAACACCTAAGCATGGAATAAACCTTTTACATGACAAAGCTATAGAAGGTTTTAGAGGCAGTGGGATTACGATAAATACCGAAGGTGTTGAAGAATTATCAGCGATTGCATCCATCCCAAACACAGATTGGTTTGCTGTTTCTCGTATCCTAACGAGTGAAGCTTTTGCTATGGAAGCCAATATTAAAACAACCCTCATGCAAGCACATGGGGTTAGTCTCATCATTGTTCCTAGCATACTCTTTGCTTTTTTATTTTTATTTTTTAGGCCATTACGAACATCTGCTTCGTTGGCCAATAAAATGTCTCTGGGGGAAGTTCCTCTCAACCCGCTACCCATAAAGAGAATGGATGAAGTTGGGCATTTAACAGCTGCATTTAATCGCCTCATGTCGATGCTCCTTACGAGTCAAAAAGAGCTCAAAGAGATAGCACACTATGACTATCTTACAAAGCTTCCCAATCGTTTTTTGATGGTTGATAGATTAGAGCAAGCTTTAGCACGGTGTGCACGAAATAATACACGATTGGCACTGCTTTTTATGGATTTGGATGGGTTTAAAGCTATCAATGACACTATTGGACATAATGCAGGAGATCAAGCACTGATTGAAGTGGCAAAGCGTTTTTCAGCTTTGATACGCGAGAGTGATACATTGGCGAGAGTTGGAGGCGATGAGTTTGTGATTTTACTGAGCGATCTTGATATCGATGTATCGTGTGCCACTAATGCCGCGACTTTGGTTGCAACAAAGTGTGTTGAAGCATTAACAGAACCGCTGATACTTAAGGGAAATGTAAAATATTTGGGAGTTTCTATCGGTATGGCGATGGGCAATAAAGAGAGCTTGCTTGATGACTTGATGGTTGAGGCTGATACCAAGATGTATAAAATTAAAAATAGGGCAAACCGAAATTTCAAAGAAGATACAATATCTTCTTTGGACTCCCGAACATTATAAGTTACAAAGTTCTTTTTCAGTCTAAAAAAATTACTCTTTATGCGCAGATTGTTGCATAATCATGTAAATGACAAAAGCAAAAAATGCGATGGTAATAGTTGTAAAGAGCAATGAAAAGGTTTTTACAACTACATAAGCTACGATTAAAATGGAAAGAAGTGTTGGTACTTCATTGTATGCGCGAAAAAACTTACCACTGCGTACACACTCATCATTTTCCAGCTCTACACGAAAATATTCCAATGAAAACGAATAAACGATCATCAGTGCAACAACAACCAATTTAGCGTAAAGCCATGTACCAGTCTCAAATAAAATTGGGTTCATGATAAGCATGGCAGCACCGCTTAAAAGTGTTGCCCAAAATGCGGGAAGACCAATGTATTTGTAGACTTTGTATTCTTGTATTTTGACGACTTCAACAAATTCACTTTTGTGTGCATGTTCAACATGGTAGACAAAAAGACGTGGCAGATAAAAAAGCATCGCCATCCACGACATAAACGCCATAACGTGAAAAGCTAAAATCCAACTATAATACTGCATCTTTCACTCCAACAAAAATATGCGTGTATTATAACAAGTCCATGTGGTTTTTTATGGGATTTTTAACAGCACTCCATTTCAGCTTTTTCCATGAGTTCAATGCCTTTTTCAAAGTCATACTCCTCAAAAAGAGCGGAGAGATAAAAAACATGGGAGCAGATGTGGTACAAAATATCCTTAGAATCGTGCTTCGAAAAAATAGCTTTGTAATCTTTAGGTATAAGCGTTTCAAACCGAATCCACAAATCATCTTTAGCTTCAGGATGAAGCTCAAAAAGTTCATACATGGCATCAAGCACTTGCGTGGCATTTTCATAGCAATCTATGTTGTGAAAACTGACATAACGATCGCGTATCTCTTCCATAAAGGCAGCCTTTTTAAGAGGCTTATGCATGTTGTGTTCCTTGACATTACATATAACCATTTTCGTGGAGTTTTAGGCTTGAAAAAATATGAAGTTCTTTTATATAATGTTCACTAAATAAATAATTGGTTGGAAAAAAGGGTATATCATTGGAACTTTCAGAAGAAATATTGAATCAACTCAGAGGTAAATTACAAAATTTTCAGAAAACCAATTTTGAAGGAAAAACAGTCGAGGACGTTAAGAATGAGCTTCATGAGTTCTACAATTCTTATTCCATTGTTATTGCAAATCTTGGTAGATGTCCTGTTTTTAGAGTTAGAAAAATTGAGAATAGTCATGAACATAATACTTTAAAAGATGTATGGTGCCCTTCTGCTTCCTTTGTAAAAAAACTTGGGCGAGCAAATAATATAGGTGAATCCATGTTCTATGGTGCTCTTGATTACGAAACAGCGATTAAAGAGGTTGATGTCAAAATTGGTGAGTCTTTTTCTTTGGCTGTGTATAATCTTAAAGAAAAAGAAAATTTTGAACGAAGTAGCGTAGTAATACGACCAAGTATTCCTTCTGGATATTATTGTGATTCTATGAGTTTATTTGGTTTAGAATTGAGCGATTTTATCGTTTACCCTGGGGAAGAAACAAAATACATTAGAAGTTGCGCAATTTCTTCTATTCTATTGAATCTGCCATACAAAGATAGTCTTCTGTACCCATCTGTTAAGAATAATGATTCAGTCAATATTGTAATGAAAGAACTCGATGCAAAAATTAGATTGAGTTTAAATTTGGTTTTGACGTGCCAATGTATATCTTTAAATAATTATGTCGTGTTTGAAGTAAAACAACCAACTACAGATGGGTATCTTCACTTATTGCATAATTTATACAAACAGCCACCTCCGTTGAGAGTGAATGCTCCAAAAATGAGTTTTGAGACAATGTTTAGTGATCAAAAGATTCTAAGTTCTGCGCAAGAGATTGAAGACTTACTAAGTTCAGTTTTGGTTAAAAGATAAAGAATTAAAATGTTTACATGTAAACATTATTACTGAACCACTAAACTCTCAAATGGCATAGGTTCACTCCATAAATACCCCTGAAAATAGTCAATGCCGAGTTCTTTACATGTAAGGTAAATATCTTCCGAAGCGACAAATTCTGCAATGGTTTGCATTCCTACTTTTTGGGCAAAGGTCACGATGGCTTCAACGACGGCTTTATGGGTGGCGTTTTTATTGATGGTTTTAATGAGTGAGCCGTCGATCTTGATGAAGTCAGCTTGGAGTTTGACCAGATACTCAAAGTTAGAGTAGCCTGTTCCAAAATCATCTATGGCGATCTTAACCCCTTGGCTTTTCAGCAGTGTTAAAAAAGAGATGACTTCAGGATGATTTTCGATGCCTTCTCCTTCTGTTACTTCGATGGTGAGGCGTTCGCTTACATTGTATTCGTACATTTTCTCCAGTAAAAAATCAACTCTATTTTGGTCTAAAATATCACTGAGTGAGAGGTTTATGGAAAACTCAGCGTTTTTGTCAGCAAAAAAAGCAAATGATTTTTGGATGACTATTTTGGTAATGTTGCCATAAAGATTGGCTCGCTTTGCATGTTCTAAAAAAAGATAAGGCGAGATGATGCGACCTTCATGGCGAAGGCGTACCAAGCACTCAAACTTTGGAATTTTCCCGCCCTCAATGCTTTGGGCAAATACTTCAAAACGATCTTTTTTCAACGCTTCACGAATGGTGTTTTCCCATGTCAAATCGGCTTTGGCATTGGACTGTGGATTGCATAACGAAGGATTTTTGGCATCGTAGATCATGAGATCTTTTCCGATACGTTTGGCTTGTTTCATTGCAAATTCAGCATTGAGGAAAAGGTTGTCATAATCTATAGCAACACCTATACGAAGGGGTGTGTAGAGTTTTTCTCCTTCTACTTCAATGGGTGAGTAGCCAAAGTACCACAGGCACGATTCGATGTTTTGGATGAAGTGTTCATGCGAGACCTCTTTGCCTGAGAGAATGGCAAACTCGTCGCCTCCTAGATGGAAAACAACGGCATGTGCAAAGCGGCGTTTGAGGCGTTGGGAAATGGTTTTGAGTATTTGGTCGCCTACTTCGTAACCATAAGAGTGGTTGAAGTTCCAAAAACCATTGACGTTTAAAAGGGCAAGTTTGTTGGCAGTAGCGTTGGAAAGGGTATTGATAAAGCGTTGGCGATCAGGCAGTTCGGTAAGCGGATGAATTCTTCCATAACGCAGTTCATATTTAAGCTCTTTTCGCATATGCACTTGCACCTTTGTGTTATTTGAGTGATAGTTTAAATGATGTGCTTATTGTACTATGGCATTATTTAAAAAATCATCTACGGCATTTGTCTGTAAAAGAATAGAGATGTCAAAAAGCTCTTTAGTGAGAGTACCATAATCGGATGTTGGCGATGAGGTGTACTTCTTCCTCCTCACCAACGTCCTAAATGATGTGTCTAGTGTGTTAGAAAGCCCTTAAATACGAAGGTTCGATGAAGGCTTGTTTACCTTCTTCTTTTGCGGTGTAAAAGACAAAGTTAGGATTTCGGAGCAGTTCCCTGCCATACGCTACCAAATCGCAGAAGCCTCCTTGCAAAAGCTTTTCGCCTTCCTCTGCCGTGGTAATAAGTCCTACGGCAATGGTTGGGATGCTTACGCTTTCACGAATCACTTTGGCGTATGCTGCTTGGTAAAGAGGGACGAGGGCTGGCATTTTTTGGTCTTTGTTATTTCCACCTGCTGAGACGTGGATCATTGCAACACCAATGCTTTGAAGCTTTTGAGAGAGGTAAATGCTCTCTTCAACACCCCAGCCATTTTCCATCCATTCATCCGCACTGATACGTACAAAAAGAGGTACATTTTGGGTTGCATCTAAAATGGCCTCTGCTACTTCGAGGACGAAAGCACAACGGTTTTCTAAACTGCCACCGTATTGGTCGCTTCGTTGATTTGAAAGAGGCGATAAAAATTCACACAACAAATAGCCATGTGCCGCATGAAGCTCAAGAAATTCATAGCCTGCGTACGTTGCACGAAGGGCAGCTTGAACAAAGTGCTGTTTCACCGTTTGCATCTCTTGGAGGCTTAGTTCATGGGGAAGTTTATAGCCTTGTGTGTCGCTAAATGCCAGTGGGCTTGGTGCGACAGGTGTTGAAGAAACACACAAACTTTTACGACCCGCATGAGCGAGCTGTACGCCCATCTTTGCCCCATACGTTTGGCACAGATGAATGAGCTGCTGATGTCCTGAGACTTGATCGTCGTCCCACAGACCAAGGTCGTTATCGCTGATTCTGCCACGAGCCTCTACCGCTGTTGCTTCAACGATAATAAGCCCCACGCCACCCAATGCGCGAGCTGTATAATGGACAAAGTGAAACGGGGTTACTTTGCCATCGCTTTGCGCTTTGTACATACACATCGGTGGCATCACCACTCTGTTTTTAAGAAAAATTCCATTTTCTTCATAAGGGCTTAGCAGTAGGCTCATGGTCATTCCTTTATTTTGTAGCTATAAGGTCATTCTCTTTCCAACCGCCACCGAGTGCTTTAAAGAGTTCAGCTTGGGAGGTGAGGAGGTATTGTTTGGTTGCAACGACATTGAGTGAGGCACTTAGAACACTTTTTTGAGCATCTAAGACTTCCAGTTGATTGGCAACGCCTTGGTTAAAACGCTTGGTTGAAAGATCAAAGACTTTTTGGTACGCCTTAAGTTCTTCTTCTTGGAATGCAAGTCTACTTTTGGCTAAATTCTCTTTTGCCAAAGTGTCATGCACCTCTTTATAAGCTTTTTTGACACTTTGCTCATAACTGACTAATGAAGATTGAAGATCGGTTTCGGAGATGGAAACACGCTGTTTGATACGTCCAAAATCAAAAATAGGCACGCTCAAACTTGGTCCAAAACTCCATCTGTTTGCGCTTGATTTTAAGATGTTATTCAAATCATCGCTTTGTTGCCCATAACTTCCTGTCAGACTAATTGTTGGAAAGTAAGCTGCTTTTTCAACGCCAATCAGGGCATTTTTACTTCTAAGGTTTTCCAATGCCTCTTTAATGTCGGGACGATTTTCCATCAACGTTGAAGGTACGCCTTGTGGAATGGTAAGAACATTTGGAAGACTTGCCTCTGTTGTTTGTGTTTCAAAAAGTGCTTGTGGACTTTTGCCTAACAAAATAGCAAGCGTACTTTGTTGGATTTTGTAGCTCTCCATCAAGCTGTCTTTTGAGGCTTGTATATTGTTGTATTGGGCTAATGCTTGGTTGGCTAAAACATCGCTGATGGTTCCCACTTTTTGTTGTTTTGATCGAAACTCATAGCTTGCTTTATAGGAATTTGCACTTTGCTCTAAAATTGCCATACGAGCTTGCAACGACGCTAGGTTAAAGTAGGCACTTACAACATCGTGAATGAGGCTATTGCGTAACGTCTCACGCGCAGCTTCGGTTGACAGATACAATGCCCAGTTGGATTCACTTTGGCTTGAGAGTCTTCCCCAAAAATCAACTTCGTAGGACAAGCTGCCACCCAGTGTATAGTCTGAGTACTCTGAGCGTTTATTTTTAGTGGTTGAAGCTTCATTACTGGTTTGCTGGCGAGTAGCTCCTGCGTTGGCACTCAGTGTTGGAAACTCATTGTCAACACTCAGCCCATACGCTTGGCGTGCTTTGAGTACTTTAAGGGCTGAAAGTTTCAGGTCATCACTTCCAAGAAGAGCTTCATCGACCAAGGCGTTAAGCTTAGCGTCATTAAATTGTTTCCACCACTCTTTGTTGACATGTAATGCTTCTTGGCTACTTTTTGGCGCTTCAATTTTAGGAACATTGAGATCGGGTTTGAGCGAACATCCTCCCAAAAGGAGGATAGTTACAAACGATAAAAGGGTAATGCTACGAGTCATGAACGACTCCTTTTTTAGTCAATTTCTCTTTGGTTTTCATAATAAGGTAGAAAAAGAGTGGCACAAAGAAAGTACCGATAACGGTGAGTGTAATCATACCACCTACAACCGTTGTTCCAATGATATGACGGCTATTTGCTCCTGCTCCTGAACTTAGGGCAAGAGGAAGTGTTCCTGCGATAAACGCAAACGAAGTCATAACAATAGGACGGAAACGAATACGCGCACCCTCAATCGTTGCGTCGATAAGGCTATATCCTTCTTTCAGTTTATGCATCGCAAATTCAACCATCAAAATGGCATTTTTAGATGAAAGTCCTACAAGTGTGACAAGACCTACTTGGAAGTAGATATCATTTTGTAAATCTCTAAAATAAACCGCGACAGCTGCTCCAAAGAGTGCAAAAGGAACGGCTAAAACGATGGCAAAAGGAATTGTCCAGCTCTCATAAAGTGCGGCAAGAATCAAAAATACAAAGATAATGGCATAGATAAATGCGGTGTTACCACTTTTTTCCAGTAGTTTTTCTTGGTAAGAGGTTCCTGCCCAAGCGATGGTATAGCCATTAGGAAGTACGCTTTTTGCGACCTCTTCGATGACACGAAGTGCATCACCTGAACTGTAGCCTGGGCTTGGCTGTCCTGAAATTTGTGCGGCTTGGAACATATTGAATTTTTGAACAATGGAAGGACCTACAATACGTTTAATGCTTGCAAGTGAGCTAATGGGGATAAGACGTCCTTCGCTGGATTTGACAAATACATCACTGTAGTTTTCAACACCTTCTCTAAAATTGCTCTCTGACTGGACGTTAACATGGTAGGTTCGACCAAAGAGGTTAAAGTCATTGGTATAGGTGTTTCCAAAGGTGGCTTGAATGGTTGCAAAAATATCAGCGGTATCAACGCCTAGCGATTTAGCTTTTTCAGTATCAACATTGATGAGCATTTGCGGAACATTGGTATTGATGGTTGAACGCATAGCCGCGAGTTCTTTGCGCTCACTGGCTTTTGCTAAAATTTCTTTAACGTAGGTGTCAAGCAGTTGGATGTTCCCTCCTGTTCTATCTTGAACATACATTTCAAAACCACCTGTTGTACTCATACCCATAATAGGAGGAGGCGTTACTGCTATGAGCATGGCTTCTTTATTTTGAGAAAGCCCTTTCATCATTTGACCTGCAATGGCTTGAGAGGTTTGATCTGCACGAGGCCTCTCATCCCACATTTTGAGACGAATAAAACTAATGCCTGCATCGGTTTTGTAAGCATTGATAATAAAATCAAGCCCCGAAAAAGCACCAACACGTTCAACATTAGGATTGGCAAGCGCAAAATCGCTTACTTCTCGACTGACAGCTTGTGTACGACTCAACGCAGCACCGGGCATAAGGCTATTGATGATAAGAATCATGCCTTTGTCTTCATTCGGTACAAGCCCTGTAGGAATACGTGCCGTAATCATGATAATAGCCGCAATCATAATGCCAAAAATGGCAACGTTCATCATCCCAAAGCGAATGGTTTTACGCACACCAATAGAGAAAAGCTCGGTACCAAAGTCAAAAAATTTATTGAACTTTTGGATAAACCAAAACGGCTCACTCTCATGTTTACGTAAAAGTAGCGCACAAAGGGCAGGTGTCAAGGTGAGTGCCACAATACCTGAAATGGTAACGGAGATAATAACCGTCATCGCAAATTGCTTGTACATCATACCGCTAAAACCACCCATAAAAGCAGCAGGAACAAAGACAGCACACAAAACCATAACAATGGCGATAACAGGACTGGTAATCTCTCTCATCGCTTTAATGGTTGCATCTTTGACGTTTAAATCTTCATCCCTCAAAATCCGCTCAACGTTTTCAATGACAACAATGGCGTCATCGACCACCAGACCGATAGCTAAGGTCAGACCAAAGAGGGTTAAAAGGTTGATCGAAAATCCTGCGGCATAAAAACCTGCAAATGTTCCAACAATAGAAACGGGAATCGCAAGAACAGGAATGAATGTCGCTCTAAGATTTCCTAAAAAGAGGTAGATGATGCCCACAACAAGGGCAATAGAAAGGATGAGTGTGAAAATCACCTCATGGATGGATTCACGTACGAAAATGGTTGGATCATACGCCGTGCCAATTTCGAGGTCACTAGGAAAATTGGGAGAAATCTCGGCAAGTTTTTTCTCTAAAAGGTCTGAAACTTCCAGTGCATTGGCGCCAGAAGCGAGAAAAATACCCACGGGAATCATTGGGTTTTTGTTGAAAATACCACTAAAGTAGTATGACTCAACACCCAGTTCAATATTGGCAACATCTCTTAGTTTTAACGAAGAACCATCTGCGTTAGATTTAAGGACGATGTTTTCAAATTCGCTGGCATTTTTAAGCCTTCCATCGGTTTTTACGGTGTACGTAAATGTTGGTTCTTTACTCATTGGCTCTTGACCGATTTGACCTGCTGCGTATTGCTCATTTTGACTTTTGATCGCATTGATGACTTCTGCTGTCGTCATGTCATAGGTTGCCAATTTATCGGGCTTAATCCAAACACGAATGGCATAGTTTTTGTTACCAAAGATGGTGACATCACCAATGCCGGGGATTCGCTTAAGATCATCCACGATATTAATAAGGGCATAGTTAGAGATAAACGTTGTATCGTGTACATTATTTTTAGACGTGAATGTTAATACTTTGAGGATGTCAGGAGAACGCTCTCTGGTTGAAACACCTTGTCTTTTTACTGCTTCAGGAAGCTTGTTGGTCGCGATCTGCACACGGTTGTTAACATCGACTTTGGCTTGTGCGACATCGGTTCCGATTTGAAAGAAGACATTGATGCTCACGTTACCACTAGGCGAAGCTGTGGTGGTCATGTACAACATGTTGTTTACACCATTGATCTCTTCTTCAAGTGGCGCTGCTACCGTGGTTGCGATAGTTTGTGCATCTGCTCCTGGGTAGGTTGCCGAGACGATGATCTGTGGCGGCGCGATGCTGGGGTACTCTTGAATGGGCAGCGATTTGATCGCAATAATACCCGCCAAAATAATCACAATCGAAACAACGGTTGCGAAAATAGGGCGATTGATAAAAAACTTAGAAAACATTATTTTGCCTCTTCGTTGATTACTTTATCTACTTTGACAGGCGCACCGGCTTTAATTCTGAAGAAGTTATTGACAACAACAGTATCGCCTTCTTTGAGTCCGTTTTCGATAACGTAGTCATTTTCACTTGCTTCGCCGACTTTAACAGGTTTTACAACCGCTTTGCCATCTTCGACAACAAAGACAACGGTTCCAAGAGGATTTTGAAGCACGGCTTTTTGAGGTACTTTAATGACGTTATTGCGTGTAAGACCTACAAGATTGATTTTCACAAATTGGTTTGGAAGCAGTTCTTTGCCTTCATTTTTGAACGTAGCTCTTGCTTTCAGTGAGCCTGTTTTGGCATTGAGTGAACTGTCTAAGAAGTCAACTACGCCGATCTCTTTAAACTTTGCATCGCCGATTTGCAAAGAGGCTTTGAGTTTGCCCTCGGTTGGATTTGACCATTTACCATTTTTGATGTTGTACTTTTGTTTCATGACATCAATATCAGGAATGGAGAACTCGACATGCAAAGGGTTAATTTGTGTAATATCGACCAGTGCAGTTCCATCGGTTACGAGAGCACCCACATCGACCATTTTCAGTCCTGTCATACCGCTCATTGTTGCTTTAATAGTCGTACGATCAAGGTTGATTGTGGCACTTTGTAAAGAAGCTTTCGCACTCGCTAAAGAAGCTTTGGCTCCTTCGAATGCCCAGTATGCGGTATCTCTTTCTTGTTCACTTGAAGCACCTGATTCAAAAAGTGATTTGATACGCTCCCAATCTTTCCCTGCTTTTTGCATTTGAACATCCAACGCATTGACATTGGCTTTTGCAAGGTTTACAGCTGCTTCATACGTGTCTGGCTCAATTTTATAAAGCACATCACCCTCTTTAACAAAATCACCTTCGCTAAAGAATTTTTTCATCAAAATTCCATTGGCTCTGGCTTTGATCGTGACGCTTTGAGCGCTGATGGTTTTACCTGGATATTGTAGGCTTAATGCCTCTTCTTTTGCCGAAGTAATTTTATACACATCAACTGCTGGGGCAGGTGCATTAGTCGTGGCTGGGGCAGGTTGCTTTTTCGCTTCTTCCGCATAGCTTTGTGTTCCAAGCGCAAGGCATGTGACTAAAAGAAAAATCTTCTTGTTGAGTAAAAACATCAGGATTCCTTAGTAATATTTGGTATTGAGTAAATTGTAACATATTGGTGTTAATAATACCTAAATGGTGTTATATGAATGAAAGCTTTAATAACTTTTAAATCTAACAAAACTTATAATCGAGCTAAAGATGAGTTTAAGGATATACAAATGCAAACCTTAGGTGATGAAATTTTACTGGATGACACCTCTTTACTGGTTTCTGAAACGGATGCAAAAGGCATCATCGTTTATGCCGATGAAACCTTTGTTAAATTCTCTGAGTACCCGCTGGAAGAGTTAATTGGTAAACCGCATAATATGATTCGCCATCCAGATATGCCCAAAGCCGCGTTTAAAGAGCTTTGGTCCACTGTGAAGTCAGGAAATGTCTGGCAAGGGTTTGTCAAAAATCGTACGAAAAAAGGAAGATTTTATTGGGTTTATGCAACGGTTTTTCCTTTTGGAAAAGACCATTATCTCTCCGTTCGCAAAATTGCGAGTCGCGATGAGGTTGAAAAATACTCAAAACTTTATAATACGATGCGTGCAAGTGAGGGAAAATAGATGAGAGCATTAACCATTCAATTTAAAGTTACCATGTTGCTTGTTGTCTCTTTAGTATTGACAGCATTAGTCTCAACATTGGTGGTTGTTTTTTTAATGAAAAATGATGCTACTGAGCGTTTAGAAGGTATACGTGCTGTCATGACACGTGAAAAAGTCGAAGCACTCTCCGATAAAGTTAAGATTGCGCATCATGTGGTCAACTCATTTTATGAAGCGTTGCAAAATGATCCCAATATGAGTGATCCTGAAGTAATTAAAATGTACCAAGAAAAAGCAAAAACAGCGATTAAAAAGCTTCGTTTTGGCGAAGATGGTTACTTTTGGATTAATGACTTTACCCCTAAAATGGTTATGCATCCTATCAAGTCATCCCTAGATGGTGCTAATTTGAGTCAGTCTAAAGACCCCAAAGGGAAGTTTTTATTTAATGAAATGGTGGATGTTGCTACTAAAAATGGTAAGGGTGTGGTTCATTATATGTGGGAAAAACCAGGTTTTGACACACCACAAGCAAAAATCTCTTTTGTAGAGGCTTTTAAACCGTGGGGATGGATTATCGGAACAGGTGTGTATGCGGATGATATTGATACGTTGGTTGCTAAAGAGAAGCAAAAATTAGATGATGCCCTTTTAGATTTGATACTTCGCAATAGCATTATTCTTTTGGTTGTTGTAACACTTTTCTCTTTGATTTCACGTTATCTCAGTCAAAAACTCATCGGTCGAAGAATGACAGAGTTAAAGCGTTATGTGGAAGACTTTGGGCTTTATGTCACCAATAAAAAGAACTTAATTGATGAACATTTGGATGACCATGAAAACGATGAAATAGGCTCAACCGTGAGTGTGATTGATAAAACGTTTAAAGACTATGAAAAGCTACGTTTGGATGATATTCGTGTGGTGGGCGAAGTGCTCATCATTTGTTCTAAAATGTCCAACGGATATATGAACAATAAAACATCTTATGTTTCATCAAACTTTCTAACCAATCGTCTTTCATATGAAATCGATGCGATGATTGCAAAAGTCAATGAAGTGATGCAAGCAACACTCTCATCACTGAAAAATTTTCAAAGCGGTGATTTTAGCAAGCCCATTACGATCTCAACCAGTGGAGAGCTTAAAGAGTTGGTTGAAGGTGTCAATGCACTTGGCAGTTCTCTGTCGCAAATGATTGCTGAAAATGCAGAACAGAGTGCGAAGATCAATGAGAGTTCGCAAAAGCTTGCAAATTCTGTTGCGACAATCAAAAATGAGCCACTCAGTGATCTAAACCGTATTGTCAAGAAAACGACCACATCGATGCAAGAGATGGGCTCAATTCAACAGCATTTAGCCGATACACTCAATACACTGACTCAAAATGCCAAAGAGGCACACGATATTTTAAATATGATCGGTGATATTGCAGATCAGACGAATTTACTAGCACTAAACGCAGCCATAGAAGCAGCGCGTGCAGGTGATCATGGACGTGGGTTTGCTGTCGTTGCTGATAATATTCGCGAACTTGCGGATAAAACTAACCATTCTCTAACACAAATTCAAGCGACTATTGGTGTCATTGTTGGCGGCATCGTTGATAGCTCAGCAAAAATGAGTACAAACGCAAAAGAGATGAACACCTTAACCAGCGATGTCGAAGAGATTCAAGAAAAGACAAACGATATACTCTCCATTATGAGCAAACTAGGCTAATACAGACGTTACATGTAAAAATGAATTTTTTTACATGTAACCCTTCATTTTTTGGCGTACTTCCCGATATAACTTTGGGGCAAATGAAATGAAGGAGATGGATATGAGTACCATCAACACATCGTACACCAATCAAGTTCTGGTAGACCAAAATCAAAATACCTCTAGTACGAATACTACGACATTATCGAATCAATCAAAAGATGAGAGTGTCGCAACAACTTCGAGCATACCTGTCGATAGCGTTGAAATTTCAGATGAAGCCAAAGCCTTAGCTGCGACATCATCGACTTCCAGTTCGGGAGAGAGTTCAACAACGAAAAATGGGTCCAGTAGTAGCACAAAAAGCGGGGGCGCAAGTGCAGCTTCAGGAGCCAGTAGTTCCTCATCATCCAGTAGCAGTGCAACGATAGATGCACAGGTCAAAGCACTTGAAAAGAAAATTGCTGCTCTTGAAAAAGAGATCTTGGCTGAGCAAAAAACAGCTAAAAATGATGAAGAAAGTGCAAAAGATATTCAAATGAAAGAAGCAATGCTCGCTACATATGAAGCGCAGCTTGCAGAACTCGAAAAACAAGCTGCGGAATCAGCTTCAGCCTAAAAATCCCTGTTTGGCTTGGGTAAAAGCTTTACATGTAGCCATGACATGTAAAGCTTTTAAGGCACTACTTACACCCTCTTAAGCGCTATTTTGCTACACTCTCAAAAACTAATAATGATGAGAACCTATGAGCGATACAACCTATACCCATTTACATTTACATACCGAATACTCTCTCTTGGATGGTGCCAATAAAATAGGCAAATTAGCCAAAAAACTTAAATCCCAAGGCGTGACATCCGTTGCTATAACCGATCACGGTAATATGTTTGGCGCGATTGATTTTTACAAAACGATGCGTAAAGAGGGCATCAAGCCTATAATCGGTATGGAAGCGTACATTCATAACCAAGATGACATCGGTGATAAAACCACAAAACAACGTTTTCACCTCTGTTTGTATGCTAAAAATGAAATCGGTTATAAAAACTTGATGTACCTCTCTTCGATGAGTTATATTAAAGGTTTTTACTACTATCCGCGTATTAACAAGCAGATTTTAAAAGAGCATTCAGAAGGGCTTATCTGCTCAGGTGCATGTCTGCAAGGTGAAGTCAACTGGCATCTCAATCTTAACAACAAACGCAACGTTCAATTTGGTGCACGTGGTTATGAAAGAGCTAAAGAGATAGCCCTTGAATACAAAGAGATTTTTGGCGAAGATTTTTACCTCGAGATTATGCGTCATGGTATTACCGATCAGCATTTTATTGATGACGATATTTTAAAAGTTGCGAAAGAGACAAACATTAAAATCATTGCAACCAATGACACCCATTACCTAGAACAAGACAATGCCGAAGCGCACGAGGCATTTATGTGTATTGCAATGAATAAAGAGTTTGATGACCCTAACCGTTTGCGTCACTCTGTCCATGAGTTTTATGTAAAATCTCCTGCCGCGATGAGCGACCTTTTTGCGGACATTCCTGAAGCCATTTCCAATACGCAAGAGATCGTTGAGAAGTGTAATTTGGAGATCAAACTGGGTGATCCTACGCCTCCAAAATTTAAGTTTATGAAAGAGTATGCCGCCAAAGAAGGGCTTAGTTTTGAGAGCGATGATGACTTTTTTGCGTATCACTGTCGCAAAGGACTTGAAAAACGTCTTGTGCATGTGGATGAAGCGAAACATGAAGAGTATAAAGCGAGACTTGAACGTGAGATTAAAATTATTTGCGATATGAAATTTCCTGGCTACATGCTGATCGTTTGGGATTTTATTCGTGAAGCAAAAGACAGAGGTGTTCCTGTAGGTCCGGGACGGGGTTCGGCGGCAGGTAGTTTGGTTGCGTATTCACTTTTTATTACCGACATTGACCCAATGCCCTACAACCTGCTCTTTGAGAGGTTTTTGAATCCTGAACGTATTAGTATGCCCGATATCGATATTGACTTTTGTCAAAGCAGACGTGGCGAAATTATCGACTATGTGGTGGAAAAATACGGTCGCTATAATGTGGCTCAGGTTATTACCTTTGGTAAGCTTTTGGCAAAGGGAGTTATTCGCGATGTGGCGCGTGTTTTGGCTATTCCTTACGCAGAGGCCGATGCTATGGCGAAACTCATCCCTGACGAGCTTGGTATTACGCTTAATGGCATTGGGGTTGAGGGCGAAGAGGGGTATAAAGGTGGTGCATACCAAAAAGAGCCAAAACTTCGTGAACTCATCGAAAGTAGCCCTAAAATGCAGCGTGTGTGGAAGTTTGCACTTGCTCTTGAAGGACTGAATCGAAACTCAGGAATGCATGCGGCAGGTGTGGTTATCAGTGATGAAGAGTTGTGGCATAAAACACCACTTTATCAGCCTTCCGGTGAAGACCATTTGGTCACACAGTATTCACTCAATTACCTTGAAGATGTTGATCTCATTAAGTTTGACTTCTTGGGTCTGAAGACCCTTACGGTGATTGACAATGCACTCAAACTCATTAAACTTCGCTATAAAAAAGAGATTGACTTTACGACGATTGATATGAATGACCCTAAAGTGTATGAGTTGATTCAAAGTGGCGATACAGTAGGGCTTTTCCAGATTGAATCCAGCGGTATGCAATCACTCAATGAGCGTCTCAAACCAACCAGCTTTGAAGATCTTATTGCGGTCTTGGCGTTGTACCGTCCAGGTCCGATGGAATCAGGCATGCTCGATGACTTTATCGACCGAAAAAACGGTAGAAAAGAGATCAGCTACTTCTTTGATGAATTTACAGAGCCCCTTCGCCCGATCTTAGAGCCAACCTATGGGGTTATTGTTTATCAAGAACAGGTTATGCAGATCGTTCAGTCCATCGGTGGTTTTAGCCTTGGCGAAGCGGATTTGATTCGTCGTGCGATGGGTAAGAAAAAGATCGACTATATGAAGCAAAAAGCCGAAGAGTTCGCACAAGGTGCCGTCAATCAAGGGCTGGATAGATCACATGCGATTGAGCTTTTTGGTTTAATTGAAAAGTTTGCGGGATACGGTTTTAACAAATCACACTCCGCGGCATATGCCATGGTTACGTTTGAGACGGCGTATCTTAAATGCTATTATCCCCAAGAGTTTATGGCGGCGTTACTTACTTCAGAGCAGGACAATACCGATAAAATTGTAAAGTACATTGATGAGGTGAAACGCTTAGGGCTTAAACTTTTACCACCAAGCATTCAGCACAGTTTGATCGAATTTAGTGCCATTACGGATAGCGATGGCGAAGAAGCAATCCTTTTTGGAATGGGCGCTATCAAAGGTGTGGGTAATGCTGCGATTAGCAAAATATTAGAGGCAAGAGCAGATGCTCCGTTTGCCGATATGAGTGATTTTATTTCACGCATTGACAGCTCTAAAGTGAATAAAAAAGTACTTGAATCCTTCATAAAATCGGGTAGTTTTGATGACTTTGGACATACCAGACGAGCTCTTTTAGAAAATATTGATACGATCATTGATGCGAGTGCTGAATGCAGTCGTGCTAAAAAAATGGCAGAGTATTCGCTCTTTGGCGATATGGCTGAGATGACGACGGTGCAAGTAAGTATCGAAAATATCCCAGAATTTGATAACAAACGAATGCTAGAACTTGAAAAAGAGACCATTGGTTTTTACATTTCAGGTCATCCTCTTGATGCGTTTAGAGCGGAAATTGATGAGATGAATTACACCCTTTCCAGCGAACGTGATCAGATTGAAGATGGAAGTAAAGCCCTATTTATAGGCAAAGTTGAGGGTATTACTGAAAAGATAAGTAAAAAAGGCAACAAGTTTGGCATCATCTCTTTGATGGATTTTCATGGTTCAATGGAATTGACTGTTTTTGAAAAACAACTCGAAGCGCTTTCTCGAATGGATATTGAAAAACCGCTCTGTTTTAAAGTAGAAGTCACCAATGATGGTCAAAATGCGAAGATTCGCGTTATGAAAATCATGGAGCTAAATGAGGCTAAAAAAGAGAAAATTGAGACCAAAGTCATTGAAGTACCCTTGGATCCAAAAGTGCTTTTGATTGATCTGTGTGATGACACTACAAAGCTCGAACTCTTGTATCAGTTAGTGCGCCAAAGCTCAGGTCGCAGACCATTGCATCTTATCATTACCTCAAAATTGCAAGATGTTGTGATTGAAACAGGTTTTGGTGTCGATGATAGTTTTGATGAAAAAATCACACAATTAGAGTATGTAAAGGTTGTCTAGCCTTTACATACTCATGTTTTATTTTGGAATTCTAATTTCAAAGCCTTTGGGGTCTTCCAGTAGATTGATTTTGCCATTGTGAGCTTGAATGATTTGTAAAGAAAGAGCCAAGCCTAAACCATTTCCTTTGGTTTTGGTTGTTTTAAAAGGCTCAAAAAGTATATTTTTATTTTCAATAGGTTTTCCATCATCTTTAACATGTAGGATGACACATTCAGTGTCTTCTACAAAAGAAATGCTGACATTGCCACTCTCTTTTTCGCACTCTTCAATCGCATCAATCGCATTAAAAATAAAGTTTTGAAGTACTAAATTGAGAAGTTCAAAATCAGCTTTGATCTCGACATGTGGTAAGTCAAAATGATAGGCAACATCTTTGGTGTAAGAGTAGTGTGAAATGGCCTGTTCGCACTCTTTAATCAGACGATCAACGTAGAAAAAGCTTGGATTGATTTGCACACTTTTCGTAAAGAGAAGGGTCGCTTTAATAATGCGTTCCACGCGCCAAATCGCTTTTTTGATCTCTGTAACAAGAGGTTTAACACTAGGATCTACTTTTTTGAGAAGCGTTGATGCAAGCAGTGAAACCGAACCTATTGGATTTCGGATTTCGTGCGAGAGATGTGCGGCAACTTGCCCCATAGAAACAAGGCGCTCTTGGCGTTTTCCTTCTGTAATGTCGGTAGCTGTAATGATTTTTTTATCACTTTTAGTGACGCTCTTAATCAGGTAAGATCGCCCTTCAAAATCAATTTCATTTGCTTCATCCAGCGATAAACCTTCCAAAATAGCACCCATTTTTTTGGCTTCGCTGTTTTGTAAAAAGATGGCACCATCCTCATCAAAAACCCATAACGCATTGGGTTGCACTTCGATAATTTGACGAATAAAATCTTGCAAAGAGGAATAAGATTCATTTAGCTTTTTGTACTCATCTTCAATAACATAGGTTTGGTTGATAAGATCTTCCAACCCTTGTTTAAAGAGCTCTTTTTCTTTGGCACTAAGGCTGTTGAGCAAATTTTCATCAATCATTTTTGATTCCTATCATCGCTTTAAAGGTTTATAAAGGGTATAATACCCGAAAATTTTTGGATAAAAGTCGTGCAAGCAATACGTAAAAATATTATTAAAGATAAAAATCTTCTCTATTTTGACTATACGGCATCTGGACAAGGGTATAAACCGATTGAAAAGCAGATGCAAGATATACTTAAAACCTATGCGAACACCCATTCTGAAGTCGCTTCAAATGCCGTTAAAACAAGCAATTATTATGCCAAAGCACGCAGTGATCTAAAGTTTGCCCTTGAAATTGATGAGAGTTTTTATCTGTTTCCTTGTGGAACAGGTGCAACGGGCGCGATTAAAAAATTTCAAGAACTCATGGGAATTTACATTCCTCCAAGGACACTGAAACGCTACGGACATAAACCTGAAAATCTTCCTGTTGTTTTTGTAGGACCTTATGAACATCACTCCAATGAACTCAGTTTTCGTGAAGGGTTATGTGAAGTCATCCGTGTACCTTTAGATCAAGATGAAAAAATCGATATGGCGTTTTTGCAGACACATCTTGAATCGTATAAAGAACGCGAAATTATTGCCTCTTTTTCTGTTGCTTCTAATGTAACAGGTATTGTTAGCGACTATAAAAGCCTTTACACACTTATTAAACGCTATAACGGCATTTTATGCCTTGATGCAGCGGCTGCTTCTGCTTACATTAACATTGATTGTAATTACTATGATGCACTTTTCCTTTCACCTCATAAACTTTTGGGTGGTGTTGGATCATGCGGTATTTTAGTGATGAAAAAAGAGCTGTGTACTGAAAAAACGCCTACATTTGCAGGCGGTGGAACGGTAGGGTATGTTTCTCGCACATCGCATGATTTTTTAAGTGACATTGAGCTCATTGAAGATGCTGGAACACCTGCTATTTTGCAGTTTATTAAAGCGTCACTCGCGTATAAACTCCGCAATGAAATAGGGCTAGAAAAAATCCATGCTCTTGAAGAGGAGTTGAAGTTTTATTTTGGTTCTCGTGTACGTGGCATTGATGGTGTTAAGCTCTATTGCAAATATTCACAAGATAAATTACCTATTTTTTCACTCAATTTTGAAGGAATCAATCCTTATACCATTTCGCAGTATCTCTCCGATCATTTTGGGATTCAAACCAGAGCAGGATGCAGTTGTGCTGGTCCATACGGGCATGACCTGCTTCATCTTGAAGATGGTCAAAGTTTTGATGAAAAACCAGGTTGGCTTCGCATTACTATTCATTACACACATACAAAAAAAGAGATAGATGCTCTTTTAAAAGCAATTGAAAAAGCTGTAAAAGCATTATCTAAATCCTAGCTATCATCTATAGTATGTAAGGTTCAAGTCGTATTTAAACCTTACATACTTCTTTTCCTTTTTTTTCACTTTTGTTACTTTTAGTAAATTTTAATATTGATATCACTAGAATAACAGCTTGCACATTTAAAAAAAAATAAAAAATATAGTTTTTCATATGAAAAAGGACACTAAGCGATGACGTTAAAAGAGCGTATCAAAAATGAGATGATGGTCATAAAAGCGTTAGGTGTAGTTTATGGAGATATTGGAACAAGTCCGATTTATACCTTAGCCGTTATTTTTCTCATTGTTCCACCGACTGTTGTGAGTATTTATGGTATTTTATCTTTCGTATTTTGGGCATTAACAATTCTCGTCACGATTCAATATGCGTGGTTAGCGACGAGTCTAAGCCAAAAAGGAGAGGGTGGCACGGTTGTTTTAATACAGATGCTAACGCCTCATCTTAAGAGTGCCAAAATGGTTACGATGGTCTCTATTTTAGGCTTTTTAGGTCTTTCTTTAATGATTGGTGATGGTGTTATTACGCCTGCTATTAGTATTCTGAGTGCGGTTGAAGGTATATTACTGATACCTGCGTATTCAGAACTGCCACAATTAGCACTTTTGGTTTTTGCAGCCTTAATTGCATTTGCTCTTTTTGTGGTTCAGAAAAAAGGTGTTGAAAAAGTTGCGGCTGCATTTGGTCCCATTATGGTTATTTGGTTCTTGAGCTTAGGTGGGGCTGGTTTGTGGTATGTTAGTCAAGATGCTTCCATTTTGCATGCTATTAATCCAATGTATGCTATTAATTTTGCACTCGCAAACCCTGCAATTACCTTCATTATTTTAGCCGATATTATTCTTGCAACGACAGGTGGTGAGGCGTTGTATGCGGACATGGGACATTTAGGTCGTTTGCCTATTCTCAAAGGTTGGATTTTTGCATTTACAGCATTGATTTTAAGCTACTACGGGCAAGGTGCTTTTTTGTTGACACATCCAGAATCCGTTGGAAGCCCTTTGTTTGAAATGATGCACGAATTTGCCCCTACTTTTTATATTCCTTTTCTTATTTTAACAATTATGGCAACGGTCATTGCTTCTCAGGCAATGATTAGTGGTATTTTTTCTGTACTGTATCAAGCGATGACCACACGTATTTTCCCTCATTTTCGTGTTGAATACACTTCCCATGAATTACGTTCTCAGATCTATGTAGGGTCTATTAACTGGTTCTTATTTGTCTGTGTTATCATCATGCTTTTTGTCTTTAAAGAATCAGCCAAACTTGCTGCGGCATATGGTTTAGCAGTTGCTGGTGCTATGTCCATTACGGGTGCTTTGATGACGATGATCTTTGCGTACCGTAAAGAGTGGTTTAAAATGGTTTTTGCTGCCTTATCAGGATCTGTTAGTTTTATCTTTTTCTCATCATGTCTCTTAAAAATTCCTCATGGCGGTTTTTGGTCGCTTCTAATTGCGGCTGTTCCATTGGCATTTATTGTTCTTTATACCCAAGGGCAAGAGCGTCTTTATTCATCTTTTCATTCGGTTGATAAGGAAAACTTCTTACAAGCCTACAAAGACCATTATTCACACGAATCACACATCGAAGGTACTGCACTCTTTTTTGCACGTAAAGCTGAAAATATCCCTGCATATATTCCAAAAACCATGTTCCAAAATGGTATTCTTTATAAACAAAATGTGATTGTTAAAGTTAAGCCTACCAATGAACCACTCGGTATTCAAACAGAGTTTAAATCTTTGGCCGAAGGGCTTGATCTTTTAGTCATTCATGTTGGCTACATGGAAGTCTTTAACATGGAAGAGATTCTTAAAAAAGAAGAGATTCATGAGCGAACCATTTTCTATGGTGATGAAGAAATTGTCTCAAAACATTTTGCATGGAAACTCTATGCATTAGTAAAAGATATGTCACCAAGTTTCGTTAGCTTCTATAATTTTCCGCAAGAAAAGCTTATCGGCGTTTCACGTCGCATTGAAATCTAAGTACCTGCTTTCTAAGCTTCTAGGAGGAGTATTTCCTAGAAGCATTCTTACTGTGTAAATTTTACGATTAGTTTATTACTACAAGTGTATTAGGTTGATAAAGAGAGTTTAATAAGTATAGTATATGTAATTGGGCGTTAATGCAGAAGAAGTCTTGAATAAAAAATGTCCCAAGCAGGGAGGAGTCGAAAGATTACTTTCGGCTACCTGATTCACTGTATTGTTTTAGACTTTCAAAGTAAGTGTCACGAAGAGCGTTAACGTAAGCAGAAGCTCTTTTCGCATCTGTCATAGTAATGAGTGCTTCATTGCCAAATTTATCGCTTACTTTTGAGAGTTCATATGCTAGTTTTGATTTCTCATTGAGTTTGGTAAGAGCTTTGTAAAATGCTTCATCAATCTCTTTATTTTTGAGTTTGTCATTTTGGTAAAGATAGAGTGCTACACGGTAAACTTCATCTTTATCGGTACTGTAAACTTCAACATATTCGATAGCATTATCTAAGAGTTTAATATTAAAATAATTTTGATCCTTCGTAACACAGGAAAACTCTGTACATTTGAAACCATTGGCTTCTAAATAGACTTTATCTTTGCCAATAAGATCATCTAAAAAACCTGCGAAGAGAGAGAGTTGGGAAACGACTGCTAGAAAAAGTAATCCTTTTTTCATAACATTTACCTTTGTGTATCAAATTAAACGAATTCAAACTTAAGAAGCAAGTGGTGGGTCCTGAGTGGCTCGAACACTCGACCACCCCGTTATGAGCGGGGTGCTCTAACCAACTGAGCTAAGGACCCATTTTAAAGAGTGAAATTCTACCTTTTTTATTGTTAAAAGAAGATAAAAAATAACCTTAAATAGGGCATTAGAGAGAGTATTTAATTGAGCGATAGGTTGGGTCAAATCTAAATGCTAAAAGATTCTCCAAGATGCCAAAAAGAGCGAAAAAGGTGATAAAACTACTTCCCCCGTAACTGTAAAAAGGAAGCGGAACGCCGACTACAGGAGCCAGTCCTATGGTCATTGCAATGTTAATACTCATGTAAAAGAAAATGAGCAGAGAAATCCCACTGGTAATAACTCTAGCAAAGTAGTCGTCTTTGAGAATAAAATTGAGACTTAGCAGATGCATGACCAAAAGAGCATAACAGACAATGAGACCAAGCGCACCCCAAAATCCAAGTCGCTCCACCGTATAGGCAAAGATAAAATCACTGGTCGCGATAGGTAAAAATTTGTAATGCGTTTGCGTTGCTTCGCTACGCTCTTTTCCTGTAAGTCCACCTGATCCAATCGCGATAATAGACTGTTGGACGTGATAGCTTGGTTTCTCAGACATAAAATCAGAGATACGTTTTTTTTGATAATCATGTAAACCATTGTACATAACTGGGCTACAGATACCTACAACAAGGGCTAGGGTTAACCAAATTTTTTTATTGACGCCAATGACAAAAAGCGTACCGTAGCCTAGTAAAATCAAAATCATTGCAGTCCCTAAATCAGGCTCTTTTGCAACGAGTACAAATGGAAGCAAAATATAAAAACTGAGTTTAAAAAAAGATTTCCAGCCATAGCCATTTTCATCCGGTGGATTGTGTTTGATCAGATAGGCAAGCATCAAAATAAAAGCAGGTTTGAAAATTTCTGAGGGTTGAATGGTAAAATGCACAAATGGAATTTCAAGCCATCTTCTCGCCCCAAGTTTGGCAATACCAAAGAAGTCAACACTGACAAGTAAAATGATCGTTACCCAATAAAAAAAAGGGATAACCCACTCGATTTTTTTGATAGGAATAATAAAAAATATAAAAAATGTGAAACAGCCGACGGTATAATATACGAGTTGTTTATTTGCCAAAGCTGTATTGGCTTCCGAGATAAGATAGTAGGAAAGTACGATGACGGGAATGACGAGTATAGGAATTAAAAAATCAAAATGTGTTAATATGCGCCTATCAATTTGAAACACTAGATCCCTTTAGAACGTTTTCACAAGTATATCAAAAAATAGAAGAAAGTAGGGTAGATGGAATTTACATGTAAAGAGTCAAAAAGGCTGGATGCTGCCATGAGTGAAGCTCTGGAATTACCACGCAATCAAGTCGAAAAGCTCATTAAAAATGTAGGTGTGTATGTGGATGGCAAGCTGACGAACAAGTCCAGTTTAAAGCTGGTGGAAGGAAATGTTGTTCGCTATGAATTTGTTGAAGCTGAGCAAAATCCAAGCCAGTATGAAGTCACTTTTGATGTGCCTATTTTATATGAAGATGATGATCTTTTGGTCATCAATAAACCTCCTTTTTTAACGGTACATGGCGCTCCAAGTGTCAAAGAAGCTACGTTGGTTGATTGGCTTCACTTCAAGGGCATCAATCTTTCCACCATAAGCGGAGAAGAGAGACATGGCATTGTGCATCGTATCGATAAAGAGACGAGTGGGGCGCTGGTCATCGCTAAAAACAATGAGGCACATTTAAGCCTTTCGTCGCAATTGGAAGACAAAAGTATGGGAAGATACTATCTTGCGATGATTGATGTGCCACTTAAAGATAATATCGTTGTTGAGTTACCTATTGGAAGAAGCCCCAATAATCGCCTGAAAATGGATGTAGTAAAACGCGATGGACGCATAGCCAAAAGTGCATTTTCCAAACTTTTGATTTCACGTGATGGTAAAAAAGAGTTGATTGCCGCAAAACTTTTTACAGGACGGACACATCAAATTAGAGTCCATTTAAGCGCCCTTTCTCGCCACATCTTGGGGGATGGTTTATACGGCTTTAAGAGCCAAAATGGTACAATACCAAGAGTTATGTTACATGCATATATTTTGTATCTAAAGCATCCAAGAACAGGGCAGTTATTGCAAATACATGCTCCATTGTGGGATGATTTTGATACGTATTTAACACACCATTTCAGTAAGGAAGAGGTACATGAAAAAATTACTTTGGATAGTATCATTGATGGCTTTAAGCTTAATGATCACTGGATGCGAAAAGACGCTTGAAACACCAAAAGAGCCAATTGTTGATGCTTCTTTGCCTCGAATAGAAGGTATTCGCATACTTGCAGGTGCCACAGAAGTTGGTTTTGAGTGGACGCCTATTTACAGTGCTCAAATTGAAGGGTATTATCTGTACCGCCAAAGTGGCAATAGTATGAAAAAAATTGCCACCATTAAAGACAGGTATATCTCGCATTATGTGGATACCGAGTTAAAACCCAATACCACTTACTCGTATCAAATGAGTACGTATTCAGCCGATAAACATGAATCAGGGTTAAGTATGGTGGCAACTGCAACGACAACAGCTCCTGTTGCTAAAACTGCAACACTAGGTTCCGTTGACTCTGTGTCGTTTATCAATGCAATTTCAGATCTTCCTGCTCGCATTAAAATTATTTGGCGACCGCATTCACTTGAAAATGTAGAGTATTATATTATTGAACGTAATGAGTATAAATCAACTTCATGGGATGAAGTTGGTAAAGTCAAAGGCAGATTGAATGCCGAATATATCGATCAAGATATTAAAGATAACTATGCGTATCGTTACCGCATTAAAGTTAAAACTTCTGATGGTGTTGTCTCAAAACCGAGTGACATGGTCGAAGCACATTCAAAGCCGCTTCCTAGAGGCATTACTGGAGTTAAAGCTACTTCAGATTTACCTAAAAAAATTCTTTTGACGTGGAATGCTTCTACAACAAGTGATTTCGCTTATTATAAAGTTTATCGTTCTCCAACATCCAGTCTGTTCTACAGTTTTTACGGTAAAACTGTTAACACAGAGTTTGAAGATTTAATTAATGATAATGGCAAAACGTATTATTATCGCGTTGTCGCCGTTGATGTGGATGGTCTTGAATCTAAACAAGAGGGAACGGTTACGGGAATGACACTCTCAGCACTTGGTTCCCCTATTGTTAGTGCTGTTAAGCACGATGGTAGCTCCATTTCTATTTCATGGGGTGGGGATGAGAATGCAGTTAAGTATACCATTACCAAAGAGTTTGAAATGGCGGGTAAAACACAAAAACAGAGTTTTACAGGTATTTTTGAAAGTAATTTTATCGACCAAGATACGCTCCCTGGTGTCGAATATAAATATCATATTATTGCGATTGATAAATACGGTATTGCTTCTAGTCCTTCTGATAGTGTTGTTATCAAGATTCCAAAGGAATTAAAGTAATTTATGCCAAATTTTCATACGCAGACATTAAAACCTTTATGTTACCCTTGTACGTATAAAGAGACCACTTTTAGTTACGAAGCGCATTCAAAAAGAGGCAATAAACTGGTGATGGCTTCTACGGCAGGGGAGCAACTCCTCATTCGTATTCACCAAAAAGAAGATGGTGGATTTCTCGTCAAGGGTGACAAAGTCACACGCCCAACGCAAGCCTCTTTTTTACAAAAAATCTTAATGGATTTTCGCGATGTAAGCGAAGCCGTAGAGATATTCTCTAATATTGAGCCTAAAAAGTTTTTAGAAGTAAAACATTCACCTTACCTAAAAGAGATAGAATTTTTTGCAACTCATTTTGATGTGGATCGTGAAATCTGGATAGAGATTGGCTTTGGAAGTGGACGACATCTTCTGCATCAAGCAAAGAAAAATCCTCACATACAATTCATTGGACTTGAAATTCACAAGCCTTCGATTGAGCAAGTTTTAAAGCAATGTGAGCTTCAGAACATTGAAAATATTCTCGTAGTTGACTACGATGCACGCCTTTTTATGGAGTTCTTACCGTCCACTGTTGTGGGACGTATTTTTGTGCATTTTCCCGTTCCGTGGGATAAAAAACCACATCGTCGTGTTTTTTCGGCTGCTTTCATTGAAGAAGCATTACGTGTTTTACATGTAAAAGGAACATTAGAACTTCGAACAGATAGCCCGCTTTATTTTGAGTTCTCTTTTGCTCAAATGATGCATCTTGCTCGTGCCGATGTCCATGTGAAAAAAAATGCCGAGCTAGAGATAACCAGTAAGTATGAAGACCGCTGGCGTAAAATGGAAAAAGACATTTATGATGTCATTTTAACCAATGAAATTGCAGCAGATCCTATCCCAAAACTCGGAACATTGCATTTTGATGAATTGGTCGATTTTAAAAAAATTCGCGATACCTTTAAAGATGACCTTTTGCGAGGAGAGGGCTTTTTTGTCCATTTTGAAGAGTTGTTTGAAATTGATGATAATAATGGTCTCATTCGCCTCTCGTTTGGCGCAAATGAACGTAATGAAAAGTGTTATATACAAATTCATGAGGGGAAAGTTTCCTACCTTCCTGAGACAATTTTAGCGACTAAAAACAATAGTGCAGCTCATACCTTAATCAAAGAGTGGTTTCATGGAATATGTGATTAAAGCCACGGGCTTAAATATTAGCTATGGCAGAGACGAGCCAATTATTACCGATGCGAGTATGCAGATTAAAGCGCAAGAATTTGTCTTTATAACAGGAAAAAGTGGTAGTGGCAAATCAACCATTATTAAATCACTCTACGGCGAGCTTTTCCCCAATCGTGGAGATCTTAACGTCTGTGGGATTGATTTTAAAAATATCAGTAGCTCTAAACTGAATCTTTTAAGACGTTATTTAGGGGTGGTTTTTCAAGACTATAAACTGATTGATGAGTGGACAGTAGAGCAAAATGTCATGTTGCCTCTTATTATTGGTGGGTTTTCAAAAAGTGTTTGTATTAAACAAGCGCACAAACTCTTAAAACATGTCAAATTGTTGCACAAAATCAATAAATATCCGTACGAACTCAGTGGTGGTGAACAACAAAGAGTTGCCATGGCAAGGGCATTAGCACATAATCCTGTGCTGATTTTAGCCGATGAGCCTACGGGGAACTTGGACAGCTATTCCAGTGAAGTCATTTGGAATTTACTTAAGGGTGCAAAAGAGCATTTGGGTACAACCGTGTTGGTTGTAACGCACAATATTCCCTCAACATTAGGGATTGATTATAAACACTATTTCCTAGAAGGTGGCATATTGCATGAGGTCAGTTAATAGCCATTTTTCAATTATGATCTCTGTTTTTGTTCTGCTTTTTTCATTTCAATTTACGAATGTGATTAAGAGTATCGTGAACGATTATGCGACAAAAATTGTTAATGATTATGCCATTGTTATTGTCTCTTCTGCAGAACTCAAAGAAGATGAACTCAGAAAACAGATTCCTGAAATTGAAAGCTTATCTGAAATTAGCAGTAAAAAGATTTTAGATCGTCTCAAAAATGATATGTCCTCTAAAAATCTATCTCTTCTACAAGTGGCACTTCCTAAGTTTTACTCTTTAAAACTAGAGTCCATACCCAATAAAAAAAGAATTGAAGCCATTAAACAAAAGCTTATGGGAATTAACACGATAACGCGTATTGAAACGTTCGCCAAAACACATGAGAAGATGTTTAAGATGTTACAGCTTCTTCAAGCAATGGTCTATATTTTTGCCTTTTTTGTAGCCTTTGTTTCGATTCTTCTTATTTTTAAGCAGATTCGTATTTGGACGTATGAGCACAGTCGTAGAATGTCTATTATGACGCTCTTTGGGGCCTCCTTTTTTATGAAAAGTGCCATGTTATATCGTATGACTTTGGTGGATTCATTGGTGAGTTCAATTCTTGTGTGTGCCCTTTATACGGTTGCTCCTAGATTAGCCATTGTCAAAGATTTTGCTGCTGAACTTGATATTATGGTTCCAGAATTTGATCTTCTTTATCAAGGTGGTACACTCATTGGTGCTTCAATTCTTTTTGCATTGGTCTCTGTCACAATTGTTTCTCGTAAAATTGGACGTGTATGAAACCATGGTTTTTAGGTGTGGTCTTATGGATGCCATTGGTGGTAGTCGCTGCACCCAATACAACGCAAAAGATTGATGAAAAAGCAAAAACACTCCAAGAAAAGCTTCAAACTGAAAAACAAATTCATGGAAAATTACAAGATATTGCCAATGACATTGTAAATGAAGAGAAAGACATTGAAAAGATCAAAGATAAGATCGAAGATCTCGGTCGCAATATCAATGAATCACAAGAAACAGTATCGCGTAAAAATGAATACCTCGATAAATTGACCAAAGATACCCAACAGCTCTCTTCTCAAAAGAAAGATTTAGAGCAAAAAATCATTAAAATAATTGCAGAGGATTTTTCATTTTATTTGGTCTCCGATAGCGATTATTTGGATAATGAAGATGGTATTTTAGTGGATGAAGTGCTCCAAAAGATGGACACAATTATGCGTAAAGAGTTTGGAAAACTTTCATCAGATTATAAACAAATCAACGACCAAATTTATTCTCAAAGCCAAGAAATTAAAAATATACATGGTGAAATTCAAAGTGCTAAAAGTAAAAAAGATGAATTACTTGCACTAGAAAAAAAGAGGGAGAGTTCCGTTTTATCGCTCAATGCAAAAAAAGAGGGGTATAAAAAACAGTTAGACGATATACAAAAAGAGCGTGATGAAATTCGTACAACCCTAGAACAGCTCAAAATTATTAAAGTACAAGAAGAGAGTAAAATCTTAGCAGAAAAAAATGCAGCTTCTAAAAGAGAAAAAGGACCTTCCACTGTGGGTGGTGGGGATAATAGCATTCGACAAATTGGCTCTTCTTATCAAAATAGTAATGTTAAAAAATATGTTGGGGAGCGTACGATTGCACCATTGGATGGCTATAGTATCAAACGTAAATTTGGCGACTACGTTGATCCAATTTATAAGATTAAAATTTTCAATGAATCTGTTGTTTTAGCTTCATCAACGCCTGATGCTACCGTTAAAAGTGTTCTTAATGGTAAAGTCATTTTTGCAAAAGACACTGCTTCAATGGAAAAAGTAGTGATTATTGAAAATAGTGATGAAATTCATACTATTTATGCACATCTCTCTAAAATTGCTCCAACCATTCAGGTAGGTCAAAAAATCAAAAAAGGATACGTCATTGGACGTGTCGACAATGATCTTACCTTTGAAGTAACCCAGAAGAATTTCCATATTGATCCACTTGATCTGATTGCAAAGTAACTTTTTAGGTCTTTTAGGGTAGAATAAAGAAGTTTTCTATGCCTAAGATGCAGAAAGGTTTATACAATATGGAGAAGAGAAAAAGGGTTTTAGTTAAGTTCTCTGGTGAGGCGCTTGCCGGTAATAATGGATTTGGTATTGACACTTCTATTTTGAAATTTATAGCCGATGAAATCAAATCATTGGTCATGCATAATATTGAAGTGGGTATCGTAATCGGCGGAGGCAATATCATTCGTGGGGTGAGTGCTGCGAAAGACGGCATTATCAAGCGTACCAGTGGCGATTATATGGGGATGCTTTCAACCGTTATTAATAGTATTGCAATGCAAGAAGCATTGGAACACACAGGAATGGAAGTACGCGTTCAAAGTGCGATTAAAATGGAAGCAATTTGTGAAACATTTATCGTAAGACGTGCTCAACGTCACTTTGAAAAAGGGCGTATTGTTATTTTTGCAGCAGGAACAGGTAACCCATTCTTTACAACCGATACTGCCGCGACACTTCGGGCTATTGAAATTGGCGCAGATATGATTATCAAAGCGACTAAAGTAGATGGTGTATACGATAAAGATCCTAATAAATTCTTAGATGCTCAAAAATTAACGGAGCTCACATATGATAGAGCAATGGATGATAATATCAAAGTAATGGACGATACTTCAATCGCTCTTGCTAAAGATAACAACCTCCCAATTGTTGTATGTAATATGTTTGCAAAAGGAAATTTACTCAAAATTATCGAGGGTGACTTAGAAAGTTGCTCTATTGTTAGAAATAAATAAGGAAAAAAAATGGAAAGAACAGAACAAATTACAGCAAGAGCTTTATCTCTTGTCGGTCAAGATCGTTATAAATTAGTGATGCTTGTTTCAAAAAGAGCAGATCAATTATCAAATGGTGCAGAGCCATTAATTAAAGCAGATAAAAATAAGCAAAAGTTTACAGACATTGCTCTTCTTGAAATTGCAGAAGGCAAAGTCAAATTAGAATCTATTACTGACTTATAAGCAGCGTGACACTTGGAAGAGTTAGTCGAAATTGTTAAAGAGTGTAAGCGCTCTGATAAAGCGGTTGAACTCTTATACAAATACATCAAGCCAACACCGAACGTTGAAAAAGCAGTTGCTTTTACGATAGCCAAACATCAAGGGCAGTATCGTAAAAGCGGTGAAGAGTACGTTATTCATCCTATCTTAGTGTGCGTTTTTGTAGCATACTTAGGTGGTGATGAGTCGATGATTGTCGCGGGCTTATTGCACGACGTCGTCGAAGATACTTCGTGTTCTACGGAAGAAATCAAAGCAATGTTTGGTGAAGAAGTAGGGCATCTTGTTGATGGCTTAACGAAGATTGTCGAAATACGAGATGTTGAGCTTATTCCGTCCTCTTCCAATGACAAACTGGTTGCTTCAGCACTTACATTCCGTAAAATGCTCATTGCTTCCATTCGCGATGTACGTGTTTTAGTAGTCAAGCTGTGTGATCGTCTCCACAATATGCTTACCCTTGCTGCACTTGACCCTGTAAAACAGCGACGTATTGCCGAAGAAACCTTAGTTGTTTATGCCCCTATCGCCCATCGTTTGGGTATTTCTTCCATTAAAAATCTTTTAGAAGATTTTAGTTTTTACTATGTGATGCCAAATGAGTACGCTAAAATTGATGGCTATATCACAGAGCATGGTCAACAACTTCAACTTCGTCTCAACCATTTTATCTCTAAAATCAAAAACCATATGCTGAAAGAAGGGTTTATTGAGAGTGATTTTACGATCCAAAAACGCGTTAAACACTATTACTCAATTTATCTTAAAATGCAACGTAAAGGTGTGACCATTGAAGAGGTATTGGATCTTTTAGCCATTCGTATTATTGTGCGAACACCTATTGATTGTTACCGTGCTTTGGGTATTGTCCACCAACATTTTAAGCCTTTAATTTCACGTTTTAAAGATTATATTGCGATTCCAAAAGAGAATGGTTATCAGACGATTCATACAACTGTTTTTGACGATAAATCCATTGTTGAGTCACAAATCAGAACGTATGATATGAACAAAACAGCTGAATATGGTGTTGCAGCTCACTGGAAATATAAATCAGGGGGGCTCAATCCTAAACTTGATTGGCTCAATGACCTCAATACTCAAAATGAAGAAATTGAAAATATTGAAGATTTCTATGCGATAGCAAAAGATAATCTCTACAGCGAAGATATTGCCGTTTTTTCACCTAAAGGTGATATTTTTACGCTTCCTCGCGGTGCCACAGTCCTTGATTTTGCGTATGAAGTACATACGGAAGTTGGCACATACGCCGATGAAGCTTATGTCAACAAACAAAAAGTGCCACTGTTGAGTGAGCTTAAAAATGGTGACATTGTTCGTATTGTCACATCCAAAGAGCCAAAATACAGATGTAGTTGGGTTAATAGTGTTAAAACAGGTAAAGCAAAAAGCACTATTCAAGCGAATTGTCGTCAGAAAATTAAAGAAGTTAACCACAAAGTTGCTATTAAAATTCTAGCACATGCGTTTGGTGTGGCTGAAAATAAAGTTGAAGCATGGGTTGAACAAGAACATGCGATGAAAAAGATCTTTAGAATCGCCACAGATTCGATCTATTTGCAAGATGTTTCCAATACATTAAAACTCTATGCTATGCAAGACACGTTACTTTTTCCATTGCTTAAAAAAGATCGTTATCACATCAAAAAACAGAAGTTTGAAAATATCGTTATTTATTCAAATCATCATATCTCCAATGTCTATTTTGACTACTGCTGTCATCCTAAACGGGGCGATGATATTGTTGGATTTAAAAAAGGTAATGATGTGTTTGTACATCACAAACTCTGTGAGCGCGCTGCTGTATTAATGGAAGAGAATGAGCCTATGATTTTTGTAAAATGGACGAAAGAAGCTCCAGATCGTTACAAACTCATTGTCAGTATTGAGAATAAAAAAGGCTCTTTAGCCTCATTTTTAGCTTATTTGGCTAAAATGCAGATCAATCTGGTGACCATAGAGCTTGGAAAAGCCGAAGATGAGGGACATGCAGATTATTTTGAGATGATTTTAGAATTGCCTGACAAGAATGTTAGCGCAGTACGTGAAAACCTCAAAGGACGTTATCGTGTGATTGAATTTGTTTCGGCAAATGACGCTTATAAATAATCGAAGAAGGAAATAAGAGATATGGATATGCGGATTCAAAATGCGCTTAAAGAGATCAAAAGAGGCATTAGTGAGATTATTGATGAAGAGCGTATTGTTACATTATTGAAAAATTATTTTGAGAAGGGTGAAACTTTTTTAGTTAAAGCAGGCTTTGATCCAACGGCTCCAGATCTTCACTTGGGACACACTGTTTTACTTCAAAAAATGGCACTACTTCAAAAATTTGGTGCGGTTGTACAGTTCCTTATAGGTGATTTTACAGGCATGATTGGTGATCCAACCGGTAAAAATGAGACACGTAAAAAATTAACACGTGAAGTAGTTTTAGCCAATGCTCAAAGCTATAAAGAGCAAGTTTTTAAAATTTTAGATCCAGCAAAAACAGTTGTAATGTTTAACTCCGAATGGTTAAATGCACTTGGTGCAAGTGGCTTAATTGAACTTACAACGACTTTTAGTGTCGCTCGAATGCTAGAACGTGAAGATTTTGAGAAGCGATACAAGTCTCAAATGCCTATTTCAATCAGTGAATTTTTATATCCATTGCTTCAAGGTTATGACAGTGTAGCAATGAAAAGTGACATCGAAATGGGTGGGACTGATCAAAAGTTTAACCTTTTAATGGGTCGTCATATGCAACGTACGTATAACATCGGCAAAGAGCAAGCGGTCATTATGATGCCTTTGCTTGAAGGCTTAGATGGTGTCAATAAAATGAGTAAATCACTTGGTAATTATATTGGTGTTACGGATATACCTTCAGAAATGTTTGGCAAGATGCTTAGCATTTCAGATGAATTGATGTGGCGTTATTATGAGCTTTTAAGCACAAAATCACTTGAAGAGATTGCTGTACTTAAAAAAGATGTTGAAGTGGGTAGTTTGCATCCAAAACACGCTAAAGAGACGATTGCTTTAGAAATTATTGAACGATACCATAGTAAAGCTGAGGCACTTGAAGCCAAAGCCGAATTTGACCGTGTACATTCGCAAAATGAGATTCCAACAGATATTGAAACCTTTATATCGAATGAATCACCCATCTGGATTGCTAAAGCTTTGGTGGATTGTGGATTAGAATCATCCACTTCTCAAGCAAGACGTGATATTAAGCAAGGTGCTGTAAAACTTGATCAAGAAAAAGTGGACGATGAACAGCTACAACTTGAATGTGGAGAGTATATCCTCCAAGTAGGTAAGCGCAAATTTATCAAGTTAAAGGTGCAATAATGTCATTTAATGCTCTTAAAATTGGCAAATACACAATTGAATATCCTATTGTTCAAGGTGGTATGGGACTTGGAATCAGCTGGGATAAACTTGCAGGAACCGTAAGTTTAGAAGGTGGTTTAGGTGTCATTAGTTCGGTTGGAACAGGCTATTATAACAATGCACACTTCAGTAAGAAAACGATCAATACCCGTCCTTTTGAAACAGAAAATTTTTATTCTAAAGAAGCTTTAACAACTATTGTAGCAAACGCACGTAAGATTTGTGGCACAAAACCGTTAGCAATGAATATTTTGTATGCGATCAATGACTATGAACGTGTTATTAAAGACTCTTGTGAAGCAGGCGTTGATATTATTATTACAGGGGCTGGGCTACCTACCAATATGCCAGAATTTACCGCAGATTATCCCGATGTGGCATTGGTGCCTATTGTTTCGTCAGCCAAAGCATTAAAAATCATTTGTAAACGTTGGACTCAGCGTTACAATCGTCTCCCTGATGCTATTGTGGTTGAAGGCCCACTGAGTGGCGGTCACCAAGGTTTTACCTATGAGCAATGTGCTATGGAAGAGTATCAACTCGAAAATTTGATCGCACCTATTAAAGAAGAGATTAAAGTTTGGGGAGATTTTCCTCTTATTGCCGCAGGCGGTGTTTGGGATCGTTCAGATATCGATAAAATGATGGCACTAGGTGCTGATGGTGTCCAAATGGGAACACGCTTTATTGGAACACATGAGTGTGATGCCGATGAGAATTTTAAAGAAGTTCTTCTCAAAGCACATAAAGAAGACATTCAACTTTTTAAATCACCTGTTGGTTACCCTGCACGTGGTGTTCGTACCAATCTTATTCAGATGGTTGAGAAAAGAGAAGGGCCTGCTATTCGTTGTATCAGTAACTGTGTAAGTCCATGCCATAGAGGTCAAGAGGCAAAAGCAGTAGGATATTGTATTGCGGATAGTTTGAGCGATGCATATATGGGGAAAGTAGAGACAGGGCTCTTTTTTACAGGTGCAAACGGTTATAAACTTAACGAAATTATCAGTGTGAAAGAACTTATTGCAAAGTTGGTACATGGGGAAGCACATTAGAGTATTTTTTGTTTTGTTGCTGACATGTATAGCGCTTTTTGGCGCACCCAATTACATGCAACAGCTTGAGCAGTATGATACACAAATGAAAGGCGCAAATAACGATGAAGTGTTACGTGTCTTTCATGGACTCAAAGCAGTTTATATTCAAGCCATTATCTCTGGGGATGAAAACCTAAAAAAAGAGACGCTTGAGCGCCTGATTAAAACAGCCAAAGTCCTCAAATTGGATGCCTCAAAATATGAGTCAGAATTGGCTACTTTAGGCAAAGATACTAAAAAAACAGCTCCATCTAAACCACTTATTCCACCTCCGGCTGCTGAAGAGAGCTTTGAAGCATCACGTAGTACCACCAGTAGTAATAATAATGCTTATCCTTCAGCACCACAAGCTTCTACTCAAGCCGTTTCTGCTAAAGAGAACAAAGCAGATGCCATGCCTATGAATGCAACAACAACGCAAGCTTCATCATCTTCATTACCTAAAAACTATAATGGTAAAAACGTATTGCAGCACGTGAAAACCAGTGAAGAAGAAATTGTGCTTGATTTTGGCTCCGCTGTAGTAGAGAGTAGTGTCAAAATCTTTGTGTTGAAAACTACCGATGGGTATAAAAAAATTATTGATATACCTGCTATTATTATGAATGCGCCTTTAACAATTACAACACCTAAAAAGCTACAAAGTTTACGCATTAGTCAATACAATGCCAATGCAATTCGCATTATTCTAGATGCACCCAGTGCTTTTGAAACGTATGTCAGTGTTTTAGATACACAAGTCATTTTATCACTCAATAAAAAACCGGTTTTGACTGAAAAAAGAATTATGACACCGGCTGTTGAAGCCCCTAAAAAAGCACCCGTAGTTGCACCTCCACCTGAACAGCCTTCTGCTAAATCTTATACAGCGCCTACCATCGCACCAGAAGCGCCTGTAGTTGCAAGTAAGGCTACACCATCATCTCCTCCTAGTAAAAAAGGGCAAAAACGCGACAAAACGATCGTTATCGATGCTGGACATGGTGGTAAAGATGCGGGTGCTATTGGCTATAAGCAACGTATGGAAAAAAATCTTGTGCTTGATATGGCATTACAACTGGGTAAAGAGCTGAAATCACGAGGATATAAAGTGTTCTATACACGTCAAAGTGATGAGTTTATCAACCTAAGAGACCGCACTAAAGTTGCTAATGATAAAAATGCGGATCTTTTTATCTCGATACATGCAAATGCTGCGCCTAATGAGGCAAAAAAGCTTTCTATGAAAGGACTTGAGACTTTTTTCCTCTCCCCAGATCGTTCCGAACGCTCTAAAAACGTAGCTGCATTAGAAAACCAATCGAATATGGAAGAGATGGATTTTTACTCTAAAGAGACTTTTTTAAATGTCTTTAATCGCGAGAAAATTATTCTCTCCAATAAAGTTGCCATTGATATACAATCGAGTATGCTTAAAAGTGTAAAGAAAAAATATAGCGTTGAAGATGGAGGGGTAAGAGAAGCACCTTTTTGGGTTTTAGTTGGAGCGACTATGCCATCCGTCTTAATCGAAGTAGGCTATATTAGCAATCCGGATGAGTCTGATAATATGTTCAATCCACAGTATCAAAAGCACCTTGTTGATGGTATTAGTGATGGACTTGACCAGTATTTTACAAACAATCCTTGATTGTTTTCCCTTTTTTCATCGTAGCATCTTTAAAATAGCGTGACCACTGCTCTACTAAAGCATGTTCCTCATGTGCAAGGTAAATTTCAACCATACGTTTTTCGCCAACAAAGCGTGGTAATGAGGAAAAGTTGAGCTCTTTTGGCAGAGCTTCCATAATATCAATTAAATCATTTTCTGTTGATTCAACGATAAATGAAACAGTGTAAAGTTTAGGTTGACTAGGGAAGTGTTTATCAAGGGCTTCTTTCGCCATAGGCCATGCCATTGATGGAAATCCTGGGGTGAAAAAGAAACGGTTGAACAGTGAAAATCCTGGGACATTGTTGACCACATTATGTAAGAGTTCAGAAGAAGGTGGAAGCATTGCCATATTAATACGGTGAGGATATGCTTCATTGCCAAATTGCTGTTCTATAAGCTCTTTTGCTTTCTCATGTAAAGTTAAAGACTGTCCTGTAAAGACTTCACTGGCAATAGATCGTGTCAGATCATCGGGTGTTGCACCAATACCTCCAAAACAGAACATCACACTTTTTGGGTCTTGTAAAATCATGTTGAAGCAGTTCTGAATAAGGGCAGGGGAATCTTGTATCACAAAACTTCCTGAATGGAGAAGTCCTCGATCGCGTAGTTCTTGATTGATAAAGGCGAAGTGTTTATCTACCCTGCGACCATTGAGAAGCTCAGTCCCAATGATGACAGAGTAGAAGTGTTGCATTAGATATGACTTTTAACGAAGCTTTCCATCTCGTTTACAATCTCTTCGATGGTACGCTCGCCATTGATTTTGTGAAGGAGGTTTTTAGCACCGTAAAATGCTTGAATACCTGCTAATGGCTCTGTGTAAACTTTCATACGGTTATTAAAAACCTGAACGTTATCGTCCGCTCCACGTGCACGTCCTAAGACGCGGTCACATGCAACTTGTTCACTGACTTCAACTTCAATGACAGAAACCAGTTTAACAGTTGTCTCTTTTGCTAAGAGTGCATCAAGAGCTTTCATCTGCTCATCAGAACGTGGGAAGCCGTCAATGAGGACAACATTTTTAGGGCTATTTTTTATAGCACCGACGATGGTATTGATAACAATATCAAGAGGTACAAGGTTTCCCGCACTGACAAACGAATCAATCGTTTTTCCAAGTTCACTACCGCTTGCAACTTCATCACGAAGCAATTCACCGGTTGAATAGTGTGCGATTGCATCGCTATTTTTTTCTGCGATTAAACTCGCATCGGTTGTTTTACCACTGCCTGGGGCTCCAATAATCAAAAATAGTTTCTTCATCAACAACATTCCTTTTATTTGGTTTTTTCTCTAAGTCTAATTCCAAGGTCACGCAATTGGTCGTTTTCTACTGCACTTGGAGCGCGGGTAAGAAGACATTGTGCTTTTTGGGTTTTAGGGAAGGCAATAACGTCACGAATGCTATCACTTTTCGTGATAAGCATCATCAAACGATCAAGTCCAATTGCCAAACCACCGTGTGGAGGAGCGCCGAATTTAAGCGCATCAAGTAAGAATTCAAATTTCTCATGTGCTTCTTCATCGCTAATGCCAAGAAGGTTAAATACTTTTTGTTGAATCTCTTTTTTATGAATTCTGATACTACCACCACCAAGCTCAACACCGTTAAGAACGACATCGTATGCGATAGATTCCATCTCATCGATAGGTGTGTTGTCAATGTCTTTTGGCATAGTAAATGGATGGTGAAGTGCTTTGACTCTGCCATCTTCAACCTCAAACATTTCAAAGTCAACAACCCACACAAATTCAAATCGATCTTTAGGGATAATATTCATTGCTTCAGCTAAGAAGATACGGAAACGTCCCATATAATCAAGTACAAGTTTTTTCTCACCAGCACCAAAGAAGATCGCATCGCCTACTTGTAGGTTTGCTGCGTCAACGATGGCTTGTAAATCTTCTTCATCAAAGAATTTTGCTAAAGGACCTTTAAGTCCTTCTTCTTTCATCTGAAAATATCCCAGTCCTGATGCTCCAAATTTGCGAACATACTCTTCAAAGCCTTGCATTTGACGTTTAGAAAAGATGTTGTCACCGTTTGGTACTTTAAGTGCTTTAATACGGTTTTTCTTTGTATCTTTAGCAATATTGCTAAAAATTTCATTTTTACATTTAGCAAAAATATCAATAACATCAATCATAGAAAGGTCATAACGAAGATCAGGTTTGTCTGAGCCGTATTTTTCCATTGCATCTTTGAAACGAATACGGTTGAAAGGAATTGTAATTTCATGACCGCATGCTTTGAAGACATCTTTTAAAAGATTTTCGGTGACTTTCATAACGTCTTCTTGGTTGCAGAAGCTCATCTCGATGTCGATTTGTGTAAATTCAGGTTGACGATCAGCTCTCAAATCTTCATCACGGAAACATTTAGCTACTTGGAAATAACGATCAAATCCTGCACACATCAAAAGTTGTTTGAAAAGCTGCGGAGATTGTGGAAGCGCATAAAATTCACCATTGTGAACGCGACTTGGAACGAGATAATCACGCGCACCCTCTGGCGTAGATTTGGTTAAAATAGGTGTTTCAACTTCCAAAAAGCCTTGTGCATCCAATGAGTTACGAACAGCTATGGTTGCTTTACTTCTGAGTTTGAAAATTTCGTATGATTTATGATTGCGAAGATCTAAATAGCGATACTTAAGGCGTACATCTTCCCCAACATTGTTATCGCCGATAACAAATGGAACGGTTTCACTTGCATTTTCAACGATAAGTTCGTCAACAACGATCTCGATTTTACCTGTTTGAAGGCGTGGATTTTCCAACCCCTCACCACGTGCTCGTACGCGACCTTTTGCTTTGAGAACAAACTCATCTCTTACTTGAGCAGCAATATCGTGTGCTGAGACACTGTCTGCAGGATCGCAAACCAGTTGAATAAGACCTGTTTTGTCACGAAGATCAATAAAAATAACACCACCATGATCTCTGTTGCTATTTGCCCAGCCACACACTTCTACAACTTCGCCAATGTTGGCGACATCTAAATCGGTACAATAATGACTTCTCAATGTTTATTCCTATACTGAAGGGTACTTTAATGAACCCTTGAATGTCGTTTTTTAAAAGGTATCAGTATAGCTAAATGTAGCTTTTCTTTAGTTTATTTGAGAAAAGTTTGTTGATGATCTGTTGGTAGTTACGTATTGATACAGTTTTGTTTGATTGAGAGTGTACATGAAGAAGGATACGCATTATGTTTGGATGAGAGGAGAGAGCATCTCTCCTCTGTAGATTACATGCGTGTTAAACGTGTAACGATTTGATCGATGCTGTCCGTAAACAGAGTGTACAAAAATGGTTCTAAATCTTTAGAACTGTATGAAGGGGCAATCCATTTGCTTCCTTTTTGTCTAAAGTTTTGGGTTATGACTTCATCCCCTTTGCGTACAACGACTTCAATTTCAATTTCACCTTTGAGGTTTGCATCAAAGTTTTTGTCATTGTAAATAAGCTCAATATCTTTAATCGAGACTTCTACAACTAAATTGGCTTCGTTGGTAGATGCATTGGTGTTAAAACCTGCAAGGTTAAGGGCATAGCCTAAGCCTTCATTGTATTTCTCAGCAAAGTTTTCGTTGCTAAAGAAATTGATTGTATTACTGCTTTTTTGATCAACATAGCCAATAATATTTTTCTTCACGCGTAGATCTTTGACGGGTCTTAAATAGACAATTTTCTTATCGCGGGAGAGAGGTCCTTGGTACTCTGCTTTGTAAGATTCTAAACTTAGTGCTTCGTTTTTGTAGGTACAACCGCTAAATATTAGCAATGCCATAGCTACGAAAATGAGATGTTTCATCGTATTACTCCTCGTATTTAACCTCTTTGAGAGGTCTGTCGTATCGGCGAATTATAGCATAAACACTGATTAATAAAAGACACGCTAGAATGAGTTATCATGAAAATAACCAATCATACTCAAAAATTAACGACTATTACTACCGTTGGACTTGTGAGCAAACCCAACGATAACACACTTGTAAGCTATGTGCAAGAGATTGAAATGGCACTTCGCAAACATGGTGTGAAACTCCTTATTGAAGAAAAAAGTGCCCAATGTTTAGGCTATGCAGGCGTCAGCTTTGAACAGATGTGTGCGCAAAGTGATTTTCTTATCTCTCTGGGTGGAGATGGTACACTCATTTCACTCTGTCGTAGAAGCTTTATGTTCCACAAACCCGTTTTGGGAATTCATGCAGGGCAACTGGGCTTTTTAACGGATATTCAAACCGATGAGATCAGCCATTTTATTGAAGATCTTTTTGTGGGAAATTACCGTATTGATACACGTATGATGCTTGAAGTCTCTTTACATAGAAATGATAAAATTGAGAAAGTTGTTGCTTTTAACGACATTGTTTTGTCTCGGTCTAAAATATCGCATATGAGCAACATTAAAGCTTATGTTGATGGGCAGCATTTTAATGCTTATTACGGCGATGGACTCATTGTCTCAACACCTACAGGATCAACTGCATACAACCTTTCTGCAGGTGGTCCTGTAGTGTTTCCTTTAACAGAGGCACTTATTTTAACACCTATTTGTCCACACTCATTAACACAGCGTCCGTTGGTATTACCCGTTGATTTTGAAGTTTCATTTGAAAGTGATGGCGATACAATGATTATTGTGGATGGTCAAGATACGTACAGTATGCATGACATTGACCTCGTGAGTGTTCGCATTGCCGCAAAAGGTGCTGCGCTTATTCATAGTTTAGATAGAGACTATTTTGAAATTTTGAAAAAGAAATTGCATTGGGGGAACGTGTGATAGAGCGATTGTTAATGAAAAACCATCTCTCATTTGCAGAGTGTGATATAGAGTTTAAAAAAGGGCTCGTTGTTTTTAGTGGTCCCAGTGGTGCTGGTAAATCCGTTTTGATGCAAGGACTTCTCTCATTATTTGGTTATGGCGATGTTCATGCCGATGTGATTGAGGCGGTTGTTGGCAAAAATTTGGGTCTCGATGCTTTTGGTTTTGAAGAAGAAGATCCTAATATCTTTAAATTTCTCAAAGCTAAAAATGCACGTTATTTCATCAATTCACAAGCTATCTCAAAAAAGGGGATGGTGGAACTCTCTCGTACCTTTGTCAATTACCTTTCCGTGAAAGATAACAGTGAATTTGAAAATAGCCGTCTTTTGGGCTTACTTGATGGTGTTTGCGCGCGTCAAGAGTCTACGCATACTGAAGATGTGAGTAAATTTGAAACACTTTTTGGTGAATATAAAAAACTTAAAGAAGAGCTCGAACGCATCGAAGCAGAAGAGAAAAAAATAGAAGATCTTAAAGAGTTCGCACGTTTTGAAATTGCTAAAATTGATGAGGTTTCTCCTAAAATTGGTGAAGATGAAGAGCTTGTAAGTTTTAAAAAATCACTCTCCAAAAAAGAGAAGATTGAAGCTGCGATGCAAAAAGCAGGTGCGGTGTTTGAACTGGAAGGAAGTGTAACCGAAGTTTTGAATCTTATTGAAGTTGATAGTAGCTTTTTTGATGCTTGCATGAATGAGTTACGCCTTATCTTTGAAAAACAAAATGAAACTTTAGAAGCACTCGAAGAGATCGATGTTGAATCATTGTTAGACCGTATTGAAAAAATTGCGCAACTTAAAAAGCGTTATGGCTCGATTGAAGAAGCAATAGAACATAAACTGCAGCGTCAAGAAGAGTTATCACGCTATGAAAACATTGCTTTTGAGAAAGCTCAGTTGGAAAAAGAGGTTGCGAAATATCAAAGCAATGTTGCTACTGAAAGCCATAAAATCAGTCAAACACGTCAAAAATATTTATTACTTTTAGAAGCACGTCTCAATGATTATCTTTCACAATTGTATATGCCAACATTGCATTTACGTTTAGATGAAGGTACATTATGTGAATTAGGGTTTGATGTTTTACATGTAAACTTGGGCAAAGTCGATCTTAAAAAGATCAGTTCAGGTGAATACAACCGTGTACGCTTAGCTTTTCTTGCAACCCATAATGAGTTTTTACTCTCTAGCGGAGGTGTTTTGATTTTAGATGAGATCGATGCAAACCTCAGTGGAAAAGAGTCTATGAGTGTTGCAAATGTGCTCAAAACGCTCTCATCCAAGTACCAAATCTTTGCCATTTCGCATCAACCACAGCTCTCTTCCCGTGCTGATCAGCACTTCTTGGTTATCAAAGATGCTTTACATGTCAGTCGTGTTTTGCCTCTTGGAGAAGAGGAGCGCATTGTCGAATTAGCACGAATGGTCAGTGGCGAAAATGTGAGCGAAGAGGCGATTGTTTTCGCGAAATCCCTTTTGGAGAGTGCAAATTTGTAACATTTTTTTTAAACTTCATTTCTGCTTGTTGTAAAAATCATACGAATATCATACCTTTGCTTTACTCTGCGTGTAGAGTTTACATTTATGAGGAGGTTTGTATGCAAACTTGGCAACAAGTTTATGCGCCTATTGGTGGTAGTTTAGGATTATCGGCATTGGTTGCGCTTATTCCAATTATTTTTTTCTTCTTGGCACTTGCAGTGTTCAGAATGAAAGGTCATTTTGCGGCAACGATTACATTGGCGCTTTCCATAATAGTCGCTGTAGTAGCGTTTGGTATGCCTACAAATATGGCATTTGCTTCAGCAGGGTATGGCTTTTTGTACGGTCTTTGGCCTATAGCTTGGATTATCGTAGCATCGGTTTTCCTCTACAAGCTAACGGTTAAAAGTGGGCAATTTGGAATTATTCGTAACTCCATTCTTACCATTACAGACGATCAACGTATTCAAGTAATCCTCATTGGTTTTGCTTTTGGTGCGTTTTTAGAGGGTGCTGCGGGCTTTGGTGCACCTGTTGCGATTACAGCAGCAATTCTTGTTGGACTTGGTTTTCAACCACTCTATGCAGCAGGACTTTGTTTGATCGCAAACACCGCTCCAGTCGCTTTTGGTGCTTTGGGCATACCTATCTTAGTCGCTGGTAAAATTACAGGTATTGATCCTTTCTTGGTAGGCGCAATGGCTGGACGACAACTTCCGTTTCTTTCTATTCTTATTCCTCTTTGGATTGTAGCTATGATGGACGGTTGGAGAGGTGTGAAAGAAGTATGGCCAGCAGCACTTGTGGCAGGTGGCAGTTTTGCATTGTCTCAATATGCAACATCTAACTTCATAGGACCAGAGTTACCAGACGTAACTTCTGCAATCCTTTCTATTATCTCTTTAACTGTTTTCTTGAAATTCTGGAAACCAAAAAATGTCATGAAAGGGCATGTTTCTGCTGAACTTGAGCGAGAAACACAAAAAGCGCATACGGGCGGCGAAGTGCTTAAAGCCTGGTCACCGTTTATTATTCTCTCCATCATGGTTACTATTTGGACTACCAATGCCTTTAAAGCGTATTTTGCTAAAGGTGCCATTATGGCGGGAACAATTTTTAACTTTGAGTTTACAAGTATTAGTAATACTATTTATAAAATGGCACCGATCGTGGCTCAGCCTACAAACTTTAAAGTTATCTATACATTTAACCCTATTTCAGCAACGGGAACTGCGATCTTCTTTGCTGCGATTATCTCTATGTTTGTGTTGCGCGTCAATGTTTCTACTGCAGTTAAAACGATGGGTGAAACACTTTTTGAACTTAAATGGGCAATTTTATCGATCGGTATGGTTTTAGGCTTTGCTTTTGTCATGAACTACTCAGGTATGTCAACAACCATGGCACTTGTGCTTGCAAACACTGGGTTCTTGTTCCCATTCTTCTCTCCAATTTTAGGTTGGTTGGGCGTATTCTTGACAGGCTCAGATACATCATCCAATGCACTTTTCTGCGGATTGCAACAAAATACAGCGCAACAGCTGGGGCTCAATGAAACCTTGATGGTTACTGCTAATACAACAGGTGGTGTATGTGGTAAGATGATTTCTCCACAATCTATCTCAATTGCATGTGCATCAGCAGGTATTGTTGGAAAAGAGTCTGATCTCTTTAGATTTACGGTTAAACACAGTTTGATTCTTGTCGCCATAATGGGTTTAATGACAATGGCACAAGCATACATCTTAACATGGATGATTCCTTAATTGATGTAGTAGTGTAAAATATTTCTTAGGCGGTGGTTTGATCCTCCACCGCCTCCTCTTTAGAAAACTCCCAAAATTTTTATGTTACAATTAAAATCAACTTACATGTAATAGTTAGGATAACTTATGGCGCGAGAAAAGATTTTAATTGTAGAAGATAATAAAGCACTGTCAAAATTAATTGTCAAAAAAATGGAATCCAATCTTGATTTTGATATAGAAACAGCATATAGTTTTGAAGAGGCGCAAAATCTTGTTGAAAAAAGCAGCGATTACTTTGTTGCTCTTTTGGATCTCAATCTTCCTGATGCCCCTGATGGTGAAGTGGTCGATATGATTTTATCGCACAAAATTCCCTCAATTATTCTTACCGGTTCCATGGATAAAGATGTCCGTGAAAAGATTTTGAAAAAAGATGTTATTGATTATGTCTATAAAGGCAATATTGATGATGTTAATTACATTTTTACGCTTATCGAGCGACTTCATAAGAACCGTGATATTAAAGTTATGGTAGTGGATGACTCGATTGCAACACGTGCACAAATAAAATCTCTTTTACAACACCAAATGTTCAAAGTTATCGTTGCGGCTCATGGCGAAGAAGCCTTGGTCTTTTTGCAAGACAATCCTGATATTAAACTCATTTTAACCGATTATCAAATGCCCGTGATTGACGGTGTTGAACTCACCAAAGAGGTACGTAAGCTTTACAGTAAAAATGAGATTTCCATTATTGCTATGACAGGAACCAACACGGATCTTATTTCCGCTAAGTTTCTCAAAATTGGTGCGAATGATTTTATCAATAAGCCATTTACGCGAGAAGAGATTGCTTGCCGTATCAATAATTCACTTGATGCATTAGAATACATAGCCAAAATTGAAGATATGGCACAAAATGATTTTTTAAGCGGACTTGCAAATAGGCGTTATTTCTTTGATGCGATGCAAGAGTATTTTAAAGTGGCCAAGAAAAAGAACGAATCGTTTGCTTTAGGCTTAATTGATGTAGATAGTTTCAAAGAAATCAATGACACATTAGGGCATCACGTAGGTGATTCTGTGATTGTTGATCTGGCTAAGACACTTAAAAAGCACTTGACCCATGATCATTTTATTGCACGTTTAGGCGGCGATGAATTTTGTGTTGTTCTTAAAAATATTGATCAAAAAAAGGCACTAGAATTTTTTATAAAGCTCAAAAGTACCATTTCTAGCTTGCATGTAAAAACCAAAGATAAAAAAGATCTTACGATTTCTATCTCTATTGGCGTTACATTTGGCGATTTAGAAAGTGTGGAAGAGATGATTAATCAAGCCGATAGAGCTCTCCATATTGCAAAGAAAAATGGCAAAAATAGAGTGGAAGTCGCTTAAATGATCATTGATACCCACTGCCACTTAGATGATGCTCGTTTTCGTGAGGATGTAGATGCTGTCATAGAAAAAGCATATAAGCAAGGCGTGCAGGGAATTATTATACCAGGGGCTGATATTGATGATTTAGGGTATGCTCAAGAGCTCTCTCATCGTTATGAACACATCTATTTTGCAGCAGGAATTCATCCGTATCATCACACACAGTATGACGAAAAAATTCTAAGAGTTTTTTTACAAGACGAAAAATGTATTGCAGTCGGTGAATGTGGTTTGGATTATTTTAGATTGCCTGAAGATGCAGCAGAGAAAGCGGTTGAGAAAAAGACTCAACACGATATTTTTTCCAAACAAATTGCGCTTGCTAGAGAGTTTAAAAAGCCTTTAATCGTTCATATTCGTGATGCTAATGAAGACAGTAAACGTCTTTTAGTTCAAGGAGGAGCAGATGAAGTTGGAGGTGTTTTACATTGTTATAATGCGTCAGAACATCTTTTAGATTTGGCGCAGAGTGGCTTTTACTTCGGTATTGGTGGCGTATTAACTTTCAAAAATGCGAAGCATTTGGTAGAAATTTTACCTCGCATTCCTCGTGATAAATTACTCATTGAAACCGATGCGCCCTACCTTACGCCTATGCCATACAGAGGTGAACGTAATGAGCCAGTGTACACACTTTTAGTTGCAGAAAAGATGGCTGAACTTTTAAATATGAGTGTCACTGAACTTCACAATTTGACCTCAAAAAATGCTTTTACACTCTTTAAAGCTTTAGAAAAGATAAAGTTGGCTACAATCTAAAGTAAATTAAGAGATAAAGGAGAGGCATGTATAAGGTTTTTTTAACCCTTTTTCTTCTGTTTCAGAGTCTCCATGCGTTTTTAAACACCGATAATAACTACGACAAACAACTTACCGCCCTTAAAAATTTCGATCTTCCAAACACTTTTTTGAAAGATTCCATCTTTATTTCAATGAAAGAAGATGTTGAAGTTTATAAGACCAAACACTTTTTGCGTACGTTAGAAAGTGGCGATCGTTTTGTGCCTATTTTGCAAAAAAAGATGCAAGAAGCAGGCGTTCCCACAGAGTTCTTATACCTAGCCATGACTGAATCCAGTTTTGATCCGTATTCATCTTCTCCTGCACGTGCTTCTGGCATTTGGCAGTTTATTCCTGAAACCGCGCGCCGCTATGGTTTAGTTGAGAATGCATATGTTGACGAACGACGTGATCCTGTCAAATCAACAGAAGCTGCGATTGCTTATCTTATGCGATTACATGACATGTTTGGTAAGTGGTATTTAGCAGCACTTGCATATAATTGTGGAGAAGGTGCTGTTACCAAAGCTATCGCAAAAGCTGGAACAGATGACATCAATGTTTTATTAGATGAAAATCAAAAATTCCTTCCAAAAGAGAGCAGACTTTATATTCGTAAAATTTTGATGATGAGTTTTGTCTCTGGTAGTACTGATATTATGCTTGACAATGGCTCTGAGTATTTGCTCAATCGTGCCAATAATGCTACTTTTGTAAAAGTTTCTGTTCAAAATGGTACGCATCTGAGAGATGTGGCTGAGAGTATTGGTATTTCCCAAAATGAGCTAAAATCATATAATCCGCATCTTAAACATGCTTTTACTTCACCCATAGGGGATAAGAGCTATATTTACATCCCTCAAGACCGTCAAGTTGCCTTTAGTCAGAATTTTGATCAAACCAAACAACCTCAAAAATATGCTATTTACAGCACTCAAAAAGGTGATTCTCTTCAAAGTGTCGCTAAAAAATACGGCATGAGTTCACAATCTTTGATGGATCTTAATAATCTTAAAAGTGCAGCACTTAAACCTAAAATGGATATTGTTGTTCCTTTTGGTGTCAATGTTCCTGTCTCCGCACCTGTCGCAACTGTTGGCGTTGAAAAAATGTATGTTATTAAAGCAGGGGATACCATCGAAACAGTGTCTAAAAAATATGACATTCCTGTCGCACAATTGATTAAAGCAAATAAGAAAAAGAATGCACTTGTGAAAGTGGGAGAGAGTATTGTCATTCCAAAAAATTAGTGGATTAAGCCTTTGTGTTATGATGCTTTTCTCCTTTTACGGATGTGCTTCAAAAAACGATAGTCATGCTTATCGTGGTCCAAGACCGACTCCAACAATGGCGCCACCTGAAGGCAGTGGTAGTATTAATGATTCTGCTGCGATGCACAGGGCTACGATGCGACCTTATACCATTGACGGTAAATCGTATACTCCAACGATGGTGAGTGTGGGGGATTATTTTAGTGGAATTTCCAGTTGGTATGGTAAAGATTTTCATGGTAAAAAAACTTCAAATGGTGAAGTTTATAATATGTATGACATGACTGCTGCACATAAGACACTTCCTATGAACACGATGCTGAAAGTCACCAATCTTAAAAACAATAAGAGCATTGTTGTTCGTGTTAATGACCGTGGACCTTTTGTAGGTACACGTATGATTGATCTTTCGTATACTGCAGCAACCCGTATCGATCTTGTTGCAAATGGAACAGGACCTGTCGGGATCGAAGTTATTGGTTTTGCAGGTGTTGTCGCCCCTGCAGGCGCACCTAAACAGAGTGTCGTAGAGACAGATTATCTCATTCAAATTGGCGCGTTTAGAAACAAAGAGGGTGCCACAAGGTTTGCTCAAAGCAATATGAATGTCAATAATCGCTACAATGCAATTATTAAAGAAGGCTCTTTTGAAAATGAGCCGATATACCGTGTATGGCTCAAAGGATTTGGCAGTGAAGCTGAAGCCTCTGACTTTATTGCAAAAGGGTCTTTTAAAGGCTCATTTATTGTAAGGGAATAGTATGCAGACATTACAAAGAAATACGAAAGAGACACAAATCAGTGTTGCATTAGACATCAATGGTACAGGTCAAGCAAAAATTGAAACGGGGATTGGTTTTTTTGACCATATGCTCGAAGCATTTGCAAAGCACTCACTCATTGATTTAACGCTTACCTGTAAAGGTGATACACACATTGATTTTCACCACAGTGTTGAAGATGTTGGCATTGTTTTGGGTCAAGCGCTTCGTGCTTCTTTGTACCCCATTTCTGGCGTTGAGCGCTATGGCAATGCAGTTGTCGTCATGGATGAAGCTGCTGTTGAGTGTGCTTTAGATCTTAGCAACCGCCCTTACTTGGTGTATGAGATTGAGATGGAAGGTAAAGTAGGGGAGTTCGATGTAGAACTTGCTGAAGAGTTTTTTAGAGCTGTTATGAGTAATGCGGGCATTAGCGCTCATATTGTATCACGCCGTGGTAAAAACAAACACCATCTTTTAGAGGCTGCTTTTAAAGCATTTGCTGTGGCATTGCGTCGAAGTTTGGTCAAAAATGAGCGTATGGGAATCCCCAGTACAAAGGGTGTATTGTAATGATTGAATTATTGGTATTTGATGTCGACGGCTGTCTAACGGATGGTGGCATTATGTATGGCAACAGTGATGCAGAAGAGTTTAAAACTTTTCATGTCAAAGATGGTTTTGGTATCGTTTCATGGATGAAATTAGGCAAAAAAACAGCTATTATTACAGGTCGAAGTTCTCGTGTGGTGGATAAACGTGCCAAAGAGCTCGGCATTAATTATTTATATCAAGATGTTAAAAATAAAAAAGCAGTTCTTCAAGAGATATTAGAGAAAGAGGGATTGAATTTTAACCAAGTTGCTGCTATTGGGGATGATCTCAATGATTTAACGCTTTTACGAGCAGTTGGACTCTCTTTTGCTCCTGCTGATGCAATGTCTATGGTTGCAAAAGAGGTTGATGTTGTACTGACAAAAGAGGGTGGAAAAGCAGCGGTTAGAGAGATGATCGATATTGTAGTCGAAAAAGAAAATTTGAGTGAGGCATTTGTAAACCTTTGGCTGTAAAACTTCTTTCTTATGCAACGCTTCTCTTTTTTGGTATGATGGTTTTTTTAATGATTAAAGAACCCTATACGATTAACATAGTTGATAGTAATGGCAATTTAATCCCTGCCATTGAACTGTTTAATGCCCAAAATTATCAGATCAAAGAAAATAGTATTGAGAGTGTTGTTCATGCAGAGCGTGTAGAACGCTATAATGATTTTGATAAATTGTATGTCATTAATGCTGATCATAAAACCAAAGAAGGGTTAATTGGAAAATTGACTTCTGATGAAGGTATGTTGCAAAATAAGATTATGCATTTTAAAACCAATTCACACTATTATAGAAATGATGGCGTCTCTTTAGACGGAGAAGATATTTTTTATGATATGCAAAAAGAGATTTTAAGCAGTGAAAAACCCTTTATTTTTGCACAACAGCAAAGCCGTAGCCATGGGCTTTCATTTGTTTATCAGATGAAAGAAGGCACAATAAGCGCCATTAATATACATTCATTTATACAAGAACCAGAAAGAAAGAAGAAAAATAGATGAGAAAAATTATAGCACTCTGTTTATGTGCTTCATGTATGCTTGTAGCTGCGGAAGTAGAAGTGACTGCCGATAAATTCTTTGCCGATGAGAGCAAAAAAATCAGCATTTTTGAAGGGCATGTTGTTGTCATCAAAGAGGGAGATAAACTCACCGCTAAAAAAATCGTAATCGAATTTGATGATAAAAAGCAACCTCTTCGTTATATTGCGACTGGCGAGGCTAAAGGCAATATTACGATGAATCAAAAGAAGTATTATGGCGAAGCTGAGAAGATGATTTATGAGCCTAATAAAAGCCTTTATACCTTTGAAAAAAAAGCATTTTTGCACGAGATTGAAACCGATAAAAAAGTTTATGGTGATTTTATTCGTGTTGATCAAATCAGCGGTCAATACGATGTCGATGGCAAAGGCGCAGGCCCTGTGAAATTTATCTTTAAAATTGAGGATAAAAAACAGTGATAAGAGTTAAAAACGCCTTTTTTGTGAAGTCTGCTTCCAAGATGGAAGAGACAACACCTGAGGGAATGAGTGAAGTCGCTTTTATTGGACGTAGTAATGTGGGCAAAAGCTCTATCATTAATGCACTGACCAATAAAAAAGGGCTTGCTAAAAGCTCTTCAACTCCGGGTAAAACACGGTTGATTAACTTCTTTCAAGTTGTGATCGAGAAAGATGAAAAAACATACCATACACAACTCGTGGACCTCCCTGGTTTTGGGTATGCAAGAGTATCTCATAGTCTAAAAGAAGAGTGGCAAAAAAACCTAACAGATTACATTAAAAAACGTGTTTCTATTCGTGTGTTTGTCCATCTTGTGGATTCACGCCATCCTTTTTTAGAGATTGATGAAGCAGTGCATAATTATTTATCTGAGATTGTAAGACCAGATCAGACAATTTTGCGTATTTTTACAAAGCTTGATAAATTAAAACAGAGTGAGATTAGTGTTATCAAGAAAAATTATCCTAATGCTATTTTGGTTTCAAGCAGTAGTAAAAAAGGAATTGATAAAGCTTTGAGCGCTATTTTTGATACACTTTTTGGAGATCAAGCATGATTACCTACACCAAAGCAAAGTTGAGTGATATTGTTCATATGCAAGATGTTGTCAAGCCAGAAGTAGAGAAAGGTATTATTCTTTTTAGAAGCTCAGATGAGATGGCAACCAATATTCGCTCTTACATTCTTGCAAAAGAAAATGAGCAGATTATTGGATTTGGAGCTTTGCATTTTCATGCGGATGATTTGGCAGAGATTCGAAGTTTGGTCGTTAAAGATGGTTTTCGTGGACATGGAATTGGTAAAGGGATTATTCAGAGTCTTCTTCTTGAGGGAGAAAATTTAGGTGTTAAAAAAGTCTTTACATTAACCTATCAAAAAGCATTTTTCGAGTCTGTTGGTTTTAGTGAAATACCCAAAGAAGCACTGCCTGCACATAAAATTTGGGCAGATTGTATTAAATGTAAACATTTTCCAATATGCGACGAAATAGCACTGATCAAAACTATCTAAATTTTTTTTGGATCAGTGGATGGCTCTTTTGTGGGCTTGTTATGTCTTCACTCTATCCGCTTATCCCTTCCTTTGCAGGCGTTATATTTTGCTATCTTCTGATTCATTTTAATCGCCGTGAAGAAAATGCCCTATCTCTATTTTTAAGTTTCTTATATCTGTGTCTGTATGATCTTACCAAAGGGTTTTACTTTTTCTCTTACATCCTTGTGTTTGCAATTTTTTATAAATTTGCAATTTATAAAATTCAAAATGTCATCACATGCAATAACTGTATTCTTGCAGTGTATGTCACAATTGCCTATCTTGGGCATTTTTTGCTAAATGCTTTTTTTGCCTATTTGGATAATGAGTCTTTCCCTTATTTCTCAAATTATTATTTTTATTATATTGCCATTGATTCGCTTGTCTCTTTTATGTTGTTTAAGGTGACACGATGAGAATTAAGATTGTTCTTGGTATCTTCATTTCGGTGTGGATCGCCCTCTTGGTCAGGGTTTATTATGTAAGCATTAAATCCAATGCCTATTATGAAGAAATTGCCAAACAAAATGCGGTCAAAGTAGAAGAATTAGCTCCTTTACGTGGTGTTATCTTGGATCGAAATCTTAATCCTCTTTCTGTCAACCGCCTAGGTTTTTCTATTGGTATTAAACCAAGATTGAGTTTCAAAGCCAATCGTGCTATTTTGGATGCTGAAATCGCATTTTTAGGTGAAGTTTTGCCTGAGTTTAGCGTTAAAGATTTAACCAAAGAGTATCTCAAAGCAGATTCGGCATATAACCATGACTATGTAGAAGTTATCGGATTTATTCCCTATGATAAACTTATTCCCCAGTTTGCAAAAATTGCACAGCATGACAATCTCAGAATTAAAATTACCTCAAAACGGCACTATCCTTATGGTTCATTGGCCTCCCATGTTATAGGCTATGTTGGAAAATCCAATACCCAAGATGTTTCGGAAGATGCAACCGCAAAGCTGGTAGGTTTCTCAGGAAAAACAGGTATAGAAAAGTACTACAATACTATTCTCCAAGGTATGAAAGGCGAGAAAAAAACCAAAGTGACTGCGTTTAATCAAGAAATTGAGCAGGTCAGTAAAACACTTCCGGTGAGTAATGATCTTGTCCTCAGTCTCGATTTGGAATTGCAACGTTACATTGCAACGCTCTTTGGCGATGATAGCGGTGCTGTGGTTGTTATGAATGCTAAAAATGGCGAGATATTGGCTGCGGCAAGCTTTCCCGAATATGATCTTAATAAATTTGTCAGTGGAATTTTACGTGAAGAGTGGGCATTGTTAGCCAATGATCTTAATCACCCTTTTACCAATAAATTGGTTAATGGTCTCTACCCTCCAGGTTCTGTTGTGAAAATGGGTGTTGGAATGGCAATGATGAACTCTGGTATTATTAGCCCAAACACTACCTTTGAATCGACCGGTACAATGGAACTTGGGGGAAGGGTTTTTCGTGACTGGAAAAAAGAAGGACACGGGATGATCTCTTATGTGCGTGCCATTAAAGAAAGCTGTGATGACTATTTTTACAAAGCAAGCCTTAAAACGGGCATTGATAACATTGCTCCCTTTCTCTCCAAAATAGGTTTTGCAGCTAAAACAGGCATTGATCTTCCTCGTGAATTTACAGGCACCGTCCCCAGTCGTGAGTGGAAAAAAGCACGTTTTGGAAAAGGATGGTCTCAAGGTGAAACATTGATTAGCTCAATCGGTCAAGGTTACTTTCTTGTAACACCAGTACAGGTTGCAAAATATACTGCTTTTCTAGCCACTGGCAATGGCGTAACACCCCATTTTGTACGAAAAATTAACGATTCACTGGTTGATTTTCCGGTAGATCCTAATATTGTCAGTGAAAATGAAAAACGTTTTTTAAAAGTGACGCGTGATGGTATGTATGAGGTTGCCAATGTTCAAGGTGGTACGGCTCTGAGACATATTAATGTCACAGCCCCTTTTAAAATAGCAGCTAAAACAGGAACAGCCCAAGTTGTGGGTATCGCACAAACGGATAAAAAGCGTATGAGAGAAGAAGATATGGACTATTATCAACGCTCTCACGCATGGCTCACGACATATGGACCGTTTGAGAATCCTCAATATGTCGTAACTGTTTTGGTTGAACATGGCGGACATGGTGGCTCAGAGGGTGGACCTATTGCTTCTAAAGTATTTGACAAGCTCTATCAAATGGGTTATATTACAGTTGATGCGCCAAAAGGAAAATAGTTAGAAGTAAAGAATGACTTACAGTCCTGTGATGTCGATGGTGTATTCGATTTTTTGAGCAACTTCTTGCGCTATTTTCACTCCAAAAAGCTCTCGTAAGAGGTAAAATCCTAGTTCTATTCCTGAGCTAACACCTCCTGCGGTAATAATCTTCCCATCTTGAACTACTTTTGATGAAACAACATTAACACCATAGCGAGAAAGCTCATCAAAAGCACTGTGATACGTGGTTGCCTCTTTACCCATCAAGACTCCAGCTTCCGCAAGGAAAAAGGCTCCTGTGCAGACAGACGCGAGGTAGGTTACGTTTTCGTGCTGTTTGTGAATGAAATTTTGTATAGAGGGCTCTTTCATCCACTGTGTTCGACCTTTTCCTCCAGGGAAAAGCAAAATATCTAAATGAGGGCAATCGTGTAATGTAACATCGGGAAGAATACGAAGCCCATTGAAAGCCTGAACAGGATCAAGTGAGGGGGCAATTAAAAGAACTTTCGTACTATTGGATTGCACTTTGTTGATATAACTTAGAACCTCAAAAGGACCAACAAAATCTAGCTCTTCCACTTGGGGGAAAATCACAATACCAATCGTAATCATAGGTTACTCCTCCGTGCGAACTATTAAACTCGATGGTAAATTATACTGCTTTATCCATGCTTTTTCTTCTTCTCTCATTTGCCCATTATCTACCTCATGGTCAAAACCAAGCAAATGAAGCATACCATGAATAAACAACAGCGTTATCTCTTCTTCGTGTGTATGCCCAAGTTCTTTCGCTTTTTGTTCCGCCAGTTCGTAGTTAATGACGATAGAGCCTAAGGGGGCATGAGGAAAATTTTCGACAGGGAAGCTTAAGACATCGGTTGTTTTGTCCATTCCCCGATGTTCAAGGTTGAGTTCATGCATACTTGTACCATCGATGATAACCAGTTCAACCTCTTTGGGTGTATGTTCTGTACATATTTGCTCCAAGATGGTTACATGTAGAGGTATATTGGATTCGTTTTCAATCTGTAGCATGAAAAGCTCCTTTTAAAACAGGCTTAGCTGTGTGGTAAATGTTTTGATAAACAGAGGTTCAAAGGCTTCTTTATCGCCTAAAATAAGGGCATATTGAAATGACTTTTGACTTAAGACGGCAAGCTCTTCTATGCGATCAAAGCGAAGTATTTCGCCATCATATGGGATGGTGTGCTGAAAACTTCTTGGCAGACAGAGCAAGATATGTGCCCTTTCGATACAAGCTTGCATGGAGGTAAGCATTGCAGGCAAAAGTGAGGCGAGTGGTTCAAAGATAAGCGCTTTATCACTGCTTCCAAACTCTTTTTTGCACAAAGCATGGGTGATAAATTGTGGGTAGAAATGCTCGCAAAACCCAAGATGTTCTAAACTGTACATAATGCCCTTGGCATCACAAAATTCAAGCAAGCAGAGTAATTCTTCAACAAAGAGTGATGGGATTTTTTGCTCAGCAAAGTAACGTTCATGATGGCAAAAAGAGCTGATAAAAAGCCCTTTGGCGATAATGACTGGCTTTACCTGTAACGATAGGGGAACTGTATTTGCAGCTGGGGCAATTTGTGCTGCTAGGATAGTATCACTAAGGCAAAAGCGCTCTTCCTCTTTTGCGCCCAATAAAGTTCGTGCAAAAGCATAGAGATCACCACGCAGACGTTTGATGTTTTTAGGCGTTTGAATCATCTCTAAAAGCGCTTCTTGCACAGGTGAGAGTAGGGTGATGTCAAGTGATTTTTGGGTGATCGTATAGCGCAAGAGTTTGATGAGTATCTGTTCTATGGAAGAAACCTCAATCCACGCGCACTCATCATCTTCGTTGGCAAAAGAAAGCGTTGTCACAATGGCATAAGCGCCTTTTTCTAGGGCTTGGTGGATAAAATCGCGTGAAGCCGTTGTATCGATAAAGAGATCGCCATGTGAAACGCGTGATACATCAAGGCAAATGGTAGCAAACGCATCGATGGGTGGCGTTGTTCTTAGCTTCCCATCAATGATGCGTACGAAGTTGTCTATCTTCATCCAATAGAAGCACCGCATTGGCGTGGACGTTCTGGACGAACAAGGCAGAGTCCTTCTTTATCTTTAGCCGCAAGCAACATACCTTGACTCAAAAGTCCTTTGATGGTTGCAGGTTTGAGGTTTGCTACAACGCACACTTGCGTGTTGATAAGCTCTTCTGGTGTGTAATACTCACGAATGCCCGCAACAATTTGCCGAGGCTCAGCTTCACCTAGATCGACTTTGAGTTTTAAGAGACGATCGCTTCCCTCTAAAATACTGGCTTCAAGAATGGTTCCAATTTTAAGAGCTGTCTCAAAAAACTGGTCAATCGTAATAATGGACTCAGCTTTATGCGACTCTTTTTTACTACTTTTAACAGGGGTTGGCTCTACAACAGCAGGAGTGGGTTGTGCCATAAGTTCTTCTTCAATACGTGGGAAAAGTGGTGGCACTTTTTCAATGGTAAATTCTTCTAAAAAGTCTTTACGGACAACAATTTTGTCATAATGTGCAGTGTTAATCTCAAAGCCCATTGCTTTGGCAATGGTTGCCGTAGTTTTTGGCATAACAGGATGCAGAAGTATACTGACACGTGCTAAGATATTTGAGACAAGCGCTACAAGTGCGAGTGCTTGCTCCGTTTTGCCCTCTTTGATTTTAACCCAAGGTTCATGGACGGTAATAGCTTGATTGGCGATGCTAAGCGCTTTCCAAAGGTCTTCAAGGTAACGGTTTGTTTGAAGTTCTTGTAGGGTATTTTCCACATTTTTCAAGATCTCATCGACTGCTGAGAGCTCATTTTCATGGTATACGTTGACATCTTTGGAGTTAATGACGCCATTGCTGTACTTTCCACTCATTCCGATGATGCGGTTCAGTAAGTTTCCAAGCTCATTCCCAAGGTCAGAGTTGATACGATCCATAAGCGCTTTTTGGCTAAAGTCACCGTCTTGACCAAAAGGCACTTCGCGAAGCATAAAGTATCTAAAATTCTCCAAACCATAAGCGTCTGCAACCTCTTTAGGGTTGACAACATTACCCTTACTTTTACTCATCTTCTCACCATTACGTGTCCACCAACCGTGTGCCGCAACGTGTTTTGGAAGGGAGAGTCCTAGGCTCATCAAAAACGCTGGCCAGTAAATCGCATGGAAGCGAAGGATGTCTTTACCCACAAGATGCATGGTTGCTGGCCAGAAGTCCATATTTTTCTCATCTGTGCCGTATCCTAGAGCTGTTGTGTAGTTCAAAAGGGCATCGAGCCAGACGTACATAACGTGCTTATCATCGTTCATGCTTGCTGGGAGTTTGACACCCCAGTCAAAGCTGGTACGGGTGATGGAAAGATCGCGAAGTCCTTGTTTCACAAAGCTGATGACTTCATTTTTTTTGCCTTTTGGAAGTACGCATTTCTCATCGTTGTTGTACCATTTGATGAGGTCTTCTTGGTATTTTGAGAGTTTAAAGAAATAGCTCTCTTCTTTAACCAAACGAGTCAGCTTGCCACAATCAGGGCATTTGTCTTCATCGACCAGTTGCGTGTCGGTAAAGAATGTCTCACAGCTCACACAGTAGTGACCTTCGTATTCGCCTTTGTAAATGTCACCTTTGTCAAACATGACTTGAAAGGCTTTTTGCACACCCGTTTTATGCGCAGCATCGGTAGTACGAATAAATTTATCGTAGCTGATGTCAAATTCATCCCAAAGAGCACGGAATTTTCCACTGATCTCATCGGCATAGGCTTGTGGTGTTTTCCCGCGCATTTTTGCCGCTTCTTCGATTTTTTGACCGTGTTCATCGGTTCCTGTTAAAAAGTAGGTCTCATAGCCTTTAAGACGATAGTAACGAGCCATAGTATCAGCGATAATGGTCGTGTAGGCATGTCCGATATGAGGAACATCGTTAACATAGTAGATAGGGGTTGTAATATAGGCTTTTTGAGACATCGTTCTTCCTGTTAAAAGTTGATTAGCATTTTACAAAAAATATTTTGCAAAATTTGGAGCACCAAGGGTGCGCGGGCTCTCTGCTAAAGAGAACCCAGTGTTAACGCAGTCTTTAGAGCTTTGCTTTAAAGACGTGACAAGGATTAAAACTCAAATCCGCCACCTTGTCCTTTAGCCATACTCTCGTAAACGGCTTTGACATAGGTTTTGCGGGTTTCACACTCAAACATTTTTTCACAATCGCTGCATGTTGCAACGTTCTTAGCATTTTGGCACGCTTGCAAGATGACTTTTTTCTCTTGTAAATCTTGCTCGTAAATATCGGTTACTTCACTACTCATAACACTTCCGAACACGGTCTATTTCTGCACGTGATCCAAAGAAACACGGGGTTGTGTCGTGTGGGTGCGAAGGAGTGAGATCAAGCACTCTTCGTTTACCATCAATTGCTTCTCCACCTGCTTTTTCGTACACAAATGCAAAAGGGAAAACCTCAAAAATCATACGAAGCTTACCTTTAGGGACATCGCTGGTTGAAGGATAAGAGAAGAGTCCGCCACCTTTAAGAAGGATTTGATGCAAGTCTGGAACCATTCCTCCAGAATAGCGTAAACGATAGCCATCGGCAAAAATAGCGTCAATGAGTGCTTTGTGTTTAGGTTCCCAACACATCTGGGTTGAGCCTGGAGCATTAAGCTTGCCTTTTTCTTTAAGCTTGATCTCTTTGATGAAGACAAATTCACCATTTTTATTCATTCGGTACATTTTGACATCGTCTTCGGCAATAACAAGCTCAACGCGTGGTCCATAAACAACATACACAGCAGCTTTAAGATGTTTACCATCGTATCCACCTTCGTAAATACCAAAGATTGATCCAACGCTTAAGTTAACATCAATAAGGCTTGAGCCATCTAATGGATCGTAGCCTACACCATAAATTCCATTGGCATGGAGGGGTGTTTTGCCTTCTTTTTCTTCACTGACGATCTCTTTGATAGAAGCTACTTTTGCAAATTCTTCTTCGATGATGAGATCGCTTTTGATGTCAAGTTTAAGCTGTGTATCGCCTGTAGAATTGATGTTCTCAGAATAGCCAGTATCATCAAACTCGATTGCCTCTTTAATACGCTTTGCAGAGCGTTTTATAGCATCATATATTTCAGTCATATTATTTCACTTTCTTGGCATTTTTTTGGATCCAAGCAACGACGTGCTCAGGGTTATTAAGATCTAAAATCGTAATGTGTGAAGGAATGGTATATTCATTGACGTTGATACTTTCATCAATCGCAATGGCATCAGAACAGTCAAAATAGTCAACATCCAGTTTGTTGCGAAAAATTGCAATGCGAGGAAGAGGAAGATTTTTAAGCCCTTCAACCAGTAAAAAATCAAAATCGCCTAACATAGCAATAATCTCATCCAAACTTTTGTGCTGTTTTGAAAAAAGCGTTGTTCGTGTAGGCGAAGTAACCACCACTTCAGCACCTGTTTGCGAAAATTTCCAGCTATCTTTGCCTTCAACATCGAAGAGGGCTTTATCGCTCGGGTCGTTTTTAATAATAGCAAGTGCGTATTCTTTTTTGAGAATGTTCGCCACTTTAAGGATGAGGGTTGTTTTTCCACTATCCGAAGGTCCAGTAAATGCAACAGCCAAGGATTTCATTTTTTCCTGCTTTTTATGTTATTATCATCGTAATATAAAAAATTATAGCAAAAAAAGATTTAGCTTTTGATGAGATAAAAAGAATGAGAGCTGAAGAGTGGGAGTAATGATGCGATATGCTTTGATGGTTTTGGTAGCGTTAATGATGAATGGATGCGCCACGAAATTAGCGGATGATCAACATGAAAAATTGATGGACTATGGAATGGTAAATTCTAAAAAAATTGAGATTAAAAACTCTGAGACGTCTAAAACATTTGTCATCATCACCTATTTAAATCCGATTAACCACGAGTTGGTTGATCAAGAGAGTGAAAAATTTATTGTTGGAACGTATATGGCAACAGGAAATGGTGCCTATGAGAAAGCCGAACTTTCGGGGTTTCAGGTTAATGGTTCTGATGAAAATTTGAGTGTCACATCTTTAAAGCAAGATGCACCTGTCTTAAAGCTTGTATCTACAGTAAATGCTTGGACCAACTATGTGTTAGTCCAAGCTCCTAAAACAGAAGATATTAATATGGAAGTTAGTTTCGAAAACGATCAGTCACAGAGGGTGTCAGTAAAATTTCAAAAAGATTACTAATTGAGGTTTCATCGCCCAATAAATGGCGATACACAACATAATTCGCGAGTACTTTTTTGCCGTATTCGCGACTCTCTTCGTTAATCATCGTTTCCATACTCCAAAACGGCTCATACATGCCTTGCGAAAATGCTCCCGCTTGAAGATGTTTTTTTGTAAATCCCATACCACCATTGTAAGCGTAGGCTACAAAAAGCGGATGGTATAAGCTTTTTTCTAAGAAGTTAAGGTGAATGTTTCCAAAAAGATAGGCGATACGTGGATCAAACATATTTGAGATGGAAAACTCTTCCAGTTTCTCTTTTTTAGCGATATCTCGTGCGACAAATGGCATAAATTGCATCATGCCAAGGGCGTAAGATGTGGAGACAACGGAAGGGATAAAACGGCTCTCTTGACGTGCAATGGCAAGCATTAACGCTTGACGATGGACTGAATAGTTTGCAATTTCTTCAGGATAAGGAATAGGGTAGTAATTTTTGGAGTAGTGTGTAACACGCTCCATCAAATAGCTGTAATGTGGCAATGTGTTGGCATATTTGAAGCTTTGGGCTAAAGTTTCTACTTCTTCAGCACTCATTTTATAAACTCTGTTCATTATTTTTGGCCATGCAAAAGGATCGCTAACATTAAATGTAGGATGTGTTCCTTCTAAAACAGGTGAGACAATGTTTTTATAAGGAAGTTCTAGTTTTTCGTACGCATAAAGTGAGTACATATTGATATCACTGTCTTGTACGATACGCTCTAAATAGTGCTTATTTTTTGTCACAAGATACTGCCAAAAAAGGGCTTTGTCTTTCTCTTCTCCTTTACTTGTTCGTTCATTGGAAAGTTCAAAAAAGTAGAGTGCGCGTTCTTTTTCATCGTATTTGAGTGCATTTAGCCCTAGATAAAAGAGTGCTTTAGCATTGACACCTGCTGCTGGTGTCACGGTTAAAAGTGATTTTTGTACATTATCCAGTTTATCATTTTGCGCAACATTGTAGGCAAATTGATTGAATTTTGCAGAGTGTGAGAGCCTATCTATCTGCTCTTTTGGGATAATTTGTTGATTAAAAATCGCAGCTTTATACGCGGTAATGCTTCCATTAAAAAGAGTCAAGAATGTATTGGCTTCACTATTGAGTGCTGTCTCATAAACATTTTCGCTTTCCATGAGCGTAATAAGGTTTACCAGTTCATTGTTACGTTTTAAACGGGGCTTGATAAGCTTAAGTTGGCTTTTTGAGAGTGATGTGATTTTACCGATGTTAATACCAATGTTTAAACACTCGTCATCTTCTTTCAACAAAGAGCCCACATCAAGGTCAATACATTTAGAGATTTTCTTATACTCCAGATTATCCATTTTTTTAGCAAAAAGGTGAAAAAAGCGAATGTTCATCGTATGCACCATCCCAAAGAGCGCTTTGGCTTCTTTGGGCGTGGTCTCATCACGTTGGAGGTATTCGTAGATATAAAAATCTTTCGCAAGACTACGTGGTTTATCGTCAAAAAAAGTAAAATTTACAGGCTCATCAGCAAACAGGTCAATGCAAACACAAAGGCAGAGGAAAAGGCCTAAAAAAAGTTTATAAAGCATTGGCGAGTGCAAAAAGAAGTTTAACTGCAAATAGATCAACAAATTGTAATGTTAAAATCACAATCAACGGCGCAAGATCGATTCCTCCAATCAATGTGGGAACCAGTTTGCGAATAAACGCATAAACAGGATTGGTGAGGCGAAAGAGAATCTGTACAATAGGATTGTACGGATCAGGTCGCACAAAAGTAATGAGGGCTGCAATAATGATAACCCAGATATAGATGTTAATCAATGTATGCAAAATAGTGGCAAAAGCTTCAATCAGTGTTGCTAAAACGATCATCTAACAATCTCCTTTAGATAGTTTTTAATAAGTGGATAAACAAAAGCAGGGTCTAGACCATAGTCTGCCCCACAGAGCCAAAAACGAAGTGGTTTTAAAAGTGCTTCACCTTTAAGACCACTTTTTTCGCTCAAGTAGGCGGTAAAGTCATCAAATGTCTCAAAATAGGGTGCATTTAAAATGAGCTCTTGAATCAGTTTACTCTCTGCCTCAAAGGTTGCAAGTGGCTCTTTTTTGGCAAAGATGGCGTCTATTTTTTGTTTGATTTCATGGGTCGTACTGACCTCTTCGGTATAGAGTTTAGCCAATTTCCCAATGTTATCACAGGCGTACCCAATGCGTTTGGAAAGCTCCATATTGGGTATACGTTTGATGTGCTCACGATTGATAAAACCAAGTTTATTCATGTCAAAATGCACAGGAGTTTTGGAAAGAGTGGCAATGTCAAACCACGCAATAGCCTCTTCCAGCGTGAAAATTTCCGTTGGTGTTGGACTGCTTAAAAGCAAAAGATAATTCACAATTGCTTCAGGCATATAGCCTTGATCCAAAAGCCATTGAACGCTTTTATCACCTTCATGTATCATCGGTAGATGCGTATAGTGAATGGCTTGATCGTAGCCTATGGATTTGCGGATAAGCTCTTCTTTAGGGCAGTTCTGAAGATGTGCTTCATCTTGGAGAATGGTAGAGACTCCTTGAAGCATGTCGTCACATGCACACGCAAAGGTATAAGTCGGGTACTTATTCTGCGCCATAATGATAAAACTATCACTAATAGGTTCCGTTTTCATGCGAATCACAAAGGGATTAGGGTTGTTTAAAATCTCGTCACTGCTTAGATTCTCGCATGTGCCATCATAAGGAGATACCTTATCGAAGGCACAAAAGCAGATAAAAGCTTTTTTCTTGTCCAAAAATGTTGAGGCAAATTGGAGATGGTATTTGAAATTTTCACTTTGATAGTACAGATGAGCATACGAAATGCCAAAAAGCGCTAACATCTCTAAAAGCTCTTGGTCTTTTCCGTCGATATTATGGGCTTTATCGCCATCTTCAATGCGTACGATCAGTTGTTGATTCGTTTGTTTGGCACAGATGTAATTCATCAAAGCAACGCTAAGGTCGCTTAGGTGCAGATCACGTGTAGGAAAGAGGGAAACTCTATACATGCTTGAGTTTCTCCGCTACAAGGTCGTTGACAACGCTTGGATTCGCTTTACCACCGCTGCTTTTCAGCACTTGTCCTACAAAAAAGCCAAAAAGGTTGGTATTGCCTGCTTTGTATTTGGCAACATTGTCAGGATTTTTGGCGATGACATCATCGATGAGCGGTTTGAGTTTCTCAGGATCACTGATTTGAACAAGCCCTTTGGCTTCAACAATGACTTTTGGTTGTTCTCCTGTTTGTGCCATCTCTTCAAAGACTTGTTTGGCGATTTTATTCGAAATAACGCCTTCATCGATCATCTTCGCCAATTCAGCAACCTCTTTTGCGCTGAATGTGAGCTCACTTGTTTGTTTTAATTCGCGTGCGACTTCATTGGCGATCATATTGGCAAGCGTAATAGGGCTTTTGAATGAATTGAGCGCTTCGTTGTAAAAGCGTGAAAGCTCAGCATCACGCGCAAGGGTATTGGCGATTTCTGCATTAAGCTTTAATTCTGTTGTATATCTCGTAAAGAGTGCTTGTTCTGCTTCGTTCATTGGGACTACTTCGCCCTCAACATGGGCTATTTTTTGCGCTTGAGGTTTTGTACTTTCGGTTGATTCTGTCTTTTTCGCCCAAGAGTCTTTAAGCCCTACGATTTTGTTAAAGACCGGCAATGCATCGGTATAATCAACAGGATCAGCGTAAAAATAACCTTGTCTCTCAAACTGAAATCTTACATCGGGTTTTTCGCTAATCACGGAAGGCTCAATGTAAGCATTTTTGATGACATGTAAAGAATCAGGGTTGAGATCTTCCACATTTTCTGGTGCATCAACTTTGTAAAGTCTCTCATACAGGCGTACTTCTACATTTTTTGCATGTTTCGCACTCACCCAATGAATCGCACTTTTTGTCTTAATGCCACTGGTGTCTGAACCACTTTTAGAATCAGGCGCGTAGGTTGCTTTGAGCTCTAAAATTTTGCCCGAAGCATCTTTGACAACCTCTTTGACGCTGATAATGTAGGCATGTTTAAGGCGTACAGGTTGCTCTGGGCTAAGACGGAAATAGTCTGCTGGAGGATTTTCCATAAAGTCATCACGCTCGATGTAAATCTCACGAGAGAAAGGAAGCTTGCGTGAGCCCTCTTTTGGGACATCATGTGGGTAGTACGAAGCATCAATGGCTTCTTCACCCTCATAATTTTCGATGGTAATTTTGATGGGATCAAGCACACACATAACACGAGGAACTTTTGTATTTAAATCATCTCTGATACAAAACTCCAGCTGTGCAACATCGACCATGGAGTTTGCTTTGGCAATGCCTATTTGGTCGCAAAAGTTTAAAATGGACTCAGGTGTATAACCTCTTCGTTTATAGCCAGCAATGGTAGGAAGGCGAGGGTCATCCCATCCGTTCACGTAGTTGCCATTGACGAGTTCTAGCAGTTTTCGTTTACTCATGACCGTATAGTTTATGCCTAAACGTGCAAACTCGTGTTGGTACGGACGTGGAGGAGTAAGTTCTAGTGCATCTAAAACCCAGTCGTAAATGTCGCGGTTGTTTTCAAACTCCAACGTACAGATAGAGTGTGTTACGCCTTCGATGTAGTCAGACAAGCAGTGCGCAAAGTCGTACATCGGGTAGATGCACCATGTGTCGCCCGTTCTAAAATGGTGTGCGTGGCGAATGCGGTATAAAAGGGGATCTCTCATTTTCATATTGGCGGCACTCATATCGATCTTGGCTCTTAAAACGTGCTCGCCATCTTTAAATTCACCGTTTTTCATACGTTCTAAAAGGTCTAAGTTCTCTTCGATACTGCGCTCTGCAAAAATGCTACGACGACCTGCTTCTTTAATGGTTCCACGGTATTCGCGGATCTCTTCTTCGTTTAGGCTATCCACATAGGCTTTGCCCATTTGAATAAGCGCAACGGCATAGTCGTAAATCTTTGGAAAATAATCCGACGCAAAATAGACATTATCTTTCCAGTCAAATCCAAGCCATTTGACAGCATCTTTAAGCGCTTCAACATAACGCATGTCTTCTGTGGTTGGGTTAGTATCATCCATTCTGAGGTTACAATGCCCCGCATAGTCACGAGCGATACCAAAATTGATACAGATAGACTTAGCGTGTCCAATGTGAGGAAAACCATTTGGCTCAGGAGGAAATCTCGTAACGATATTTTTATATTTTCCAGAGGCTAAGTCCTCTTCGACTTTCGTGCGTAAAAAATCTTTACTCTCACTCATTTTAAAAATCCTTACATGTAAAGCAACTAAAATATAGAACAATATTTTAAGATATTTTGATTGAAAAGGAGGTTAGTTGTACTCTTTTAGTTTTATTAGGAAGCAAGAACCCATAGTAGATATTGATTTAATAGACCTTTCACGCTAAATGTATATAATTGTATTTGTATTTTTTATAAAATTCTATATGTGTAAAAAGGTTTACATGCTAAAAGTGATGATAATCGAAGATGAGCCTCTTATAGCCCTGAATCTTACGAAGATTTTAGAAAAAAAAGGCTTTGATGTCACAGGTCATGTGGGTAATTTTGAAGATGCTTGTAATCTTTTCAACGCCAATAAACCCGATATTGTACTCAGTGATATCAAACTTGAAAATAATGAATCAGGTATAGATGTCGTTAAACATTTAAAAATACTGAGTGATTTTAGTGTCATATACCTTACCTCTTATGGTGATGATGCGATGATTGAAAAAGCATTAAGTACCAACCCTGCTGCTTATATTACCAAGCCTTTTAAAGACCTTGATCTCAATGCCGCATTGAAACTTGTCTCTGCAAAGATTCAACATAAAAACATCAATCCTGATTTTTACTACAACAAAGAGACCCAAGCACTTTTTTATAAAAACGAACAGATTGTTTTATCGAAACAAGAGTCTGACCTTTTTCATATGTGTTATCTCAGCAAAGGCTTGTTTGTTCCCATGTCTAGTATTGAGTACTATATTTGGGGAGAAGAACAGGCGAGTAGTTCAACGAGAAGAGGGTTGATTTTTCGTTTGAGAAAAAAATTAAACTATACGATTTTTGAGTATTCGAGTGGATTAGGATGTAAAGTGGATGACATAGCATGAAAACTCTATTGTTTATTTTTTTTCTCAGTGTTCATCTCTTTGCCGCAACATCCATCGCTGAAAAATCAGCACAACTACACCTTAGTGAAGATGAAAAAGAATGGATACGTGCGCATCCTCGTATCATCGTTGGGATGGATTCTGACTATGCCCCTTATGAGTGGGTAGATAAAGACGGTAACCATATAGGCATCGTTGTAGATTATATGCAAGAACTCGAAAAAATACTGGGTCTGCATTTTGAAATCGTCAAAAATAAATCGTGGGTAGAGTTACTGGGTCTTGCAAAAAAGGGTGAGATAGATATGGTAACGAGCATTGTCAAAACGCCAGAACGCTCAGCTTATCTAACTTTTAGTGAACCCTATCATGATTCACCTATCATCATTGTTGACAATGGAAAAGGCACTTTTATAGGGACTTTAAAACAGCTAGACAAAAAAAGAGTCGTCGTTGAAAAGGGTTATTTTGTAGAGGAATTTATAAAAAATAAATACCCCAATATCATTCTTATGTCTGCACCCAATACAAAGGAAGCTTTAAAAATGGTTTTAGATGGGCTAGTAGATGCCTATGTGGGTGATGCCAATCTTGTGGATTATGTCATTAAGAAAAACCATTTTGATACATTACGCTTTTCAGGACAAACAGAATATGTAAGCCACCAAGCGTTTGGGCTTACGAAAAATAATGAACCTCTCGCGGCTATTTTAACCAAAGCAATGGCTACGATTACCAAAGAAGAGTTTGATGTTATGTTTAATTATTGGTTTAATATAAAGCATGGAATAAGCAAGGAAACACTGATCAAATATAGCCTCTTTATTGCCGTGATCTTTTTATTGATAGGCTATTGGGTTTATACATTACGACGTGAAGTTGGGCATCGTAAAGATGCCGAAGAAAAACTTAAAAAAAGTGAAGAACTTTATCGTGAGCTCACAGAAGATGTTACCGATGTCATTTGGAAAACAGATAGCCATTTTCGTTTTACCTATCTTAGCCCCTCTGTTGAAGATAGATTGGGATTTAAACCTGAAGAGTTTATAGGGCGTCATGTGTTTGAGATGTTTACAGAAGAGGGCATTGCCATCGCTATGGCGAGAATAAAAGAAAGAGAAGCGAAAACAAAAGAAGAAGCCATCAATGATGTGTACTCCATATTTGAAGTGCAACATAAATGCAAAGATGGCTCGTTTATCTGGGGAGAAGTGGTTTCAAAAGCAGTCTATGATAACACTAAAAATGTTATTGGGTACCATGGTGTGAGTAGGGATACAACAGCACGTAAAGAGATGGAGCGGGAAAAAGAGCTCTTGTTTCAAGAACTCGACCACCGAGTTAAAAACAACCTTCAAGTCATCTCAAGTATCGTCTCTTTACACTCTTTGCAAGACGACACATCACACTCACTTGAAGACATTCACAACACCATTTCAGCGATCTCTCTTGCCCACGATAAGCTCCATCAAAACACAACGCACAAAACATTGGAAATCAAACACTACCTCAATGCTCTTTTAGACAATCTTCTTTCCAGTTCGGTTTTAGATATTCAAAAAGAGGTACATTCTCCTGAGCTGTATCTTAGTGCTCAATACTCCATAACCCTTGGCATTATCATCAATGAATTCATTAGCAATTCTATCAAATACGCCTTTGAGGGTGTACCTTCGCCTAAAATAACCGTGAGTATCACTCAAGAGGAAGAGTGCATCGCTATCGTGGTAGCGGATAATGGCATTGGGTTTAAAGAAGAATCACAAAGTTCAGGTATTGGAATGGATATCATCAAAACACTGGTGAAGAGTCGGTTTAAAACGGAGGTTACATTTCTGCATGACAATGGCACATCCATGTCTTTAAAAGTACCCTTATCTGTTTAGATGGAGTGCTCTTCAACCGCTTTTATCCTTTACATGTAACGATCTTTTAAAATAATTCAAAATAATCTGTAAAATTAAGCTATATTAAAGTTTCATCAAACGCTCTTCAAACGCCAATTTGTTATATTACATGTAATAATTATGAAAAGGATTTTGAGATGAAACACTCTTTAGATTATAGTTCTCGATTTAGAATCCTCAAAGGCGGCAAAATCTCCCTTGTTGTATCTGCTTTGATAGCAAGCATGAGCCTGCTTCAAGCCGCACCAAGCGGTGGCGTGGTGACAGCAGGAAGTGCAAACATCGCCCAAAATGGAAGTGTGACCAACATCACCCAAACCACCAATAAAGCCGCCATTAATTGGCAAAACTTCTCCATAGCACAGTCCGAAACCGTCAACTTTAAACAACCCAATGCTTCATCCGTGACTCTAAACAGAGTCATTGGTAATGAAAAAAGTGTCATTGATGGAGCCTTAAATGCCAATGGACAAGTGTTTATCTTAAACTCCAATGGTGTGTTGTTTTCCAAAAATGCCAGTATCAACACCGCAGGACTTGTAGCAACCACGATGAATCTGAGCGATACAGACTTTATGAATGGAAACTATGCCTTTAAAGGTGACAGCCAAGCTTCCATCATCAATCAAGGAACGATAAACATAAGCGATAAAGGCTATGCCGCACTCTTTGGTAAAGAGGTCAAAAACGAAGGCTTCATCAAAGCAACCCTTGGAAAAGTAGAACTCGTAGGTGCCAAAGAAGTCACGTTAAATCTCAATGGCAATTCACTGGTTAGTCTTAAAGTCGATAAAGGTGTTTTGGATGCTTTGGTTGAAAACAAAGGTGCTATTTACGCCGATGGTGGCGAAGTGTACCTTACGACCAATGCGGTGGGTGAACTCTTAAAAGGTGTGGTCAATAACACAGGCATCATCGAAGCCAACTCCATCGATGACATCACGGGTAAAGTCGAACTGTATGCACATGGTGGAACCACCAATGTTTCAGGCACACTTGAAGCCAAAGGCGGGTTTATAGAAACCAGTGGAGATGTTTTACATGTAAAGGATGGAACCATCATCAAAGCCAAAGAGTGGTTGATTGATCCTGTAAATGTGACTATTGATGCGGCTTTAGCCACAACACTTGAAGGACAATTAGCTTCGGGTAACGCAACTATCACCACAACAGGTGCGGGAAGTGATGCAGGTGACATTACTGTAAATTCAGATATTATCTGGGCAAGTACTTCAAAATTAACACTCAATGCAGATAATGCCATCACCGTCAATGCCACCATCAAAAACACCAACACCACCAATGGAGGTGTTTACTTTAATGCTCTCAATAAAACCACTAAAGTCATCTTTGGCACCAGTGGTTTGGTCTCCATCTACAATGCCTACCAACTCCAATGGATGAATCAAGCATTGCAAGGAAAGTATGAATTAGGTGGCAACATCAATGCTTCAGCCACTGCTTCATGGAACAGCAGTGCAGGATTTGTACCTATTGGAGCTGCTAGCAATAGATTTAGCGGAAGCTTTGACGGTCAGAACTATGTGATTGATGGTTTGACCATCAACCTCCCAACGACGGATTATGTGGGGTTGTTTGGTTACGCAAACACAGGTGCTACGATAAAAAATATAGGACTTACCAATGTGACTATAACAGGTCGTTTTTGTGTCGGTGGCTTAGTGGGCAATAATCTTGGAGCCACCACCACCAACGCCTATGTTACAGGCACTGTGACTGGAGTGATTGGCGTCGGTGGATTGGTTGGAGAGAACTATGGAAGCATCACCAATGCCTATACTACAGTCAATGTGAGCGGAACAGATAATGTCGGCGGATTGGTAGGCTATCACCGTCAAGGAAGTATTACTAACGCGTATGCCAAAGGCAATGTGAGCGGAACAAATAATGTCGGTGGCTTGGTGGGATTCATCTACGATGGAACCATTACCAATGTTTATGCTACAGGCACTGTGAGCGGAACAAATAATGTCGGCGGATTGGTGGGAACCATCCAATATGATGGAAGCCTTACCTACCCTGCAAGCATTGACAACGCTTATGCGACAGGCACTGTGAGCGGAACAAATAAGGTCGGCGGTTTGGTGGGTCAGAACTCTGCAGGAACCATCACCAAGAGCTTTTGGAATACAACAAGCTATGGAGGTCTAGGTGTTGGCTATGGAAATAGCGCAGGCGTGACAGGAAAAACAACCATCCAGATGGAAGATCCATCCCTATACGCCAATGCATTGTGGGATACCACTGTATGGGCATATGGCAGTGGTGTAGAGGGGTATAGTAGAGGATTGGCTTATCTTAAAAATGTCACCGCCGTTGCCGATAGACCTATTCAAACAACCCTTTTTGCGGATGGCTTTGGAACAAGCGCCAATCCCTACACCATCACCAACTGGACACAACTGCAAAACATCAACTATGCAAGTGACACCACGCTTTTGAACAAATACTTCACCCTCTCAAACAACATAGACAATACAACAGCAGGCTACACAAACAGCGTTGCAGGGTTTGTGCCGATTGGAACTCTAGCAAATAAATTTAGAGGAACCTTTGATGGCTTAGGGCATACCATCGCAGATTTATTTATTAACCTCCCAACTACGAACTATGTTGGATTATTTGGTTTCACAAATGGCGCTACAATACGCAATATTGGCCTTGTTAATGCCAATATAACAGGACAGAATGGAACCGGTGGATTGGCGGGATACGCCTTAGGAGGAACCACCATCACCAATGCTTATGCTACTGGCAGTGTAACGGGAGGCACTACGGTCGGTGGGCTTGTGGGAGGGATTGATGGATCCACTATCACAAGTAGTTACGCTATGGTGGATGTAATAGGTAGTGGCAATGAAGTCGGTGGGCTTTTGGGAGCGGCTTACACAACATCATCGATCACAAATAGTTACGCCACAGGAAGTGTAAAGGGAGCAACTTCTGTCGGTGGACTTGTTGGCATATGTAACGGCTCATCATCGATCGCAAATAGCTACGCCACAGGGCTTGTAACGGGAACAACTTTTGCCGGTGGACTTGTGGGTTCGTTTGCTGGCGCTGGCGCTGTCACTAAAAGCTACTGGGACACCAAAACCTCTAACCAACAAACTTCAGCAGGTGGTGTGGGTGCTGTGGGCAAAACCACCGAAGATATAATGAAATCATCGACGTATGCAGGTTGGCTTACAACCATTTGGTCTTTTCCTACTGCTGCGCGTGGTGCTACAGTAGCGGGCTATGAAGCAGGTGGAGGACTACCGTATCTAACAAGCGTAACAAGAACCCAAGATATCGTCACACACTACGAAACGCTTTTTCAAGGTGGAATGGGAATCAATGGCAATCCCTACACCATCACCAACTGGACACAGTTACAAAACATCAATAACAGTAATATCTTAAATGCCAACTACTACTTCAATCTTTCCAATGACATAAATAGCGCAACAGCAGGTTATACAGCCCTAGCCAGTGCTACGGCAAATACCAACACGGGTTGGACACCGATTGGAAATAATACAACGCATTTTAAAGGACATTTTAATGGGCAAGGGCATACCATCGATGGCTTAGTCATCAATCTTCCAAGTAGTGGTTTCAGAGGATTTTTTGGCGTTGCTGGTAGTGGTTCTACTATTCAAAATATCGGTCTGACCAATATTGATATTCACGGGAATATTTATACCGGTGGACTTGTGGGGTATAACCTTGGAAGTATCTCTAATGCTTATACAACAGGAACGGTGATTGGGCAAGATAGTGTCGGTGGACTTGTAGGAGATAACTACAGTGGATCTATCTCCAACGCATATGCTTCAGTTTCTGTGACTGGACGCAATAGTGTCGGTGGACTTGTAGGCTTAATTGAGGCTGGATCCATTTCCAACGCATATGCCTCAGGTTCGGTGACTGGAACTGGCATAAATATCGGTGGACTTGTAGGCTCTAAAACGTATGGCACTATCTCCAATAGCTTCTGGAACACACAAACCAGTGGGCAACCTACCGATGGTGTAGGAAATGGTAGTTCAACAGGTGTTACGGGTAAAACAACCGCTGAACTTAAACTTTTTAGCACCTTTAAAGATGCAGGTTGGGATATAGTGACAGGCACAAGTGAAACCCCTACTTTAAGTATGGGTGGAGCGCATGTTTGGACGATGTTACCTGAAACAGTGAATTACACCCTTTCAGATAAAAGCAACACCTACAAAGGAGCCGCTTACACCTTAAGTGACTTGTGGAATGCAAGTTCACTTTTTGGTGCAAGTCATAGTACATGGGTATTGGGTACGGATTATAAGTTTTTAGATAACAGTGGCAATGTTGTGACAGGCTATACCAATGCAGGAACGTACAGCAATCTTCACATTGACATCATTCGCAATGGTTATAATGAAGCCAGTAGCGGTAATACCGCAGGGAAACTCACTATTAACCCTAAAGCACTCACCATCACAGGTCTTAGTGCTGATAATAAAACCTACGATGGAACAAACAGTGTTGTGATGACGAATTGGGGAAGTTTAGCTGGGTTGGTTGGAACTGAAACCCTAAGCCTTGGTCACGGTACGGCTAGTTTTGACACGGCTACTGAGGGTAATGGTAAAACCGTCACTGCTATAGGCTACACACTCAGTGATGGAACAAATGGAGGAGTTGTGGGTAATTATCTGCTAGCAGCCAATACGGCTACTACGACAGCAAATATCACTGCTGTATCAACACCGCCTGTCACACCGCCAACACCAACCAATCAAACGCAAACGCCAGATGTAACAGCGATTGTTAATGGTACAGCCATAACACCACCCGTACTTCCAAATTTTGTACCACCAACACCACCCGTTCAAGCACCCCAACAATTTAGCGTTGGCGGGCAAATGGTACAACTGGTTTCCATACCAAGTACAGATGTCGCAAGTCAGCTTGTAGGAACACCAGAAGCCAGAGCGATGATGCAAGGAGCAGATGTTGGAGACTTGAAAATCCCACTAGGGCAAAACTCACAAATCCAATTGGTTAACGGTGGTGTGCATTTACCTGATGGTTTAGAGCAACAATTTTTTATGGCACAAAGATAAGGGAAACCAATGAGAACAAAAATTATACTAGTATCGCTAGCAACGGCATCTTTCCTTTTTGGAGCACCTCCGACCAGTGGCGATATGGAAAAACAAGTCCAAATGCCTAAAGAAGTTGACAAGGGGCTGAACAATGTCATCCCAACACTCCCTACGCAAGAACTCAAACCCGTGATGAGCGATATGGGTGGCAAAAGTGTTGAAATCAAAGGATTTAAACTCAGTGGTGCTTTACATGTAAACAATGAAACACTGCTCTCTTTGATAAATCCCTATGCTGGTAAAAGCTATACCCTAGGTGAACTTGAAAAGATCACCTCCCTTATCACGAAAGCGTATAGAGAACAAGGTTACTTTGTTGCAAGGGCGTATATTCCTAAACAAGCTATGAGTGAAGGCATTTTAGAGATAGCCGTGATAGAGGGAAACTATGGAGCGTTTAAACTGAACAATAGCTCCCTTGTCAGCAATGAAAGAGTTCAAGGAATGCTCGATGATGTTAAAGGCGATAACGTCGTCTCTTCCAATACCATTGAACGTGCCATGCTGATCATCAATGATACCCCCGGTGTCAAAGTCACAGCAGCAGATATAAAACCAGGCGCACAAGAGGGAACGAGCGACTTTGATATTGCCACGGAAGCGACGAATCCTTACAGTGCCTATATACTAAGCGATAACTACGGCAGTAAATCTACAGGACGTTACAGAGTCAATGTAGGGCTCAGTGCGCTCTCTCCCTTAGGCTATGGTGACAAACTAAGCCTTAATGGCGTTATGTCAACAACGAGTGATCTGAAAAATGGAAAAGTAGCGTATAGCTTTCCTTTGATGGACAATGGTTTAAGAGGTGAACTCTCCGCTTCACGCACGACGTACTCTTTAGCGGAAGGGTATGAAGCACTAGATGCCCTTGGAACCTCAAATACCTTAGAAGCGAAACTCTCTTACCCCCTCATTCGTACGAGAGAAGAGAGCCTGAGTGTCTCTTTAGCGTACGATCATAAACAGATGAAAGATGAAATGAGAAACGTTGGTACTATCAATAAAAAAGAAGCAGATCTAGCCATACTAGGACTCAACTATAACCGTAGTTCTAGCTTTTTTGACTTACCAAGTACAACAACCGCTACCATCAATCTAACCCATGGTGATCTCAGATTTAAAGATGCCGGTTTCCTTGCTTTAGATGAAGCAGGTGCAAAGACCAATGGTGACTATACCAAGGTAAGCGGAAGTATTGAAAAATCAGTTCAGTTTAATCCTCTTTACTCCCTTACCACAAACCTGCAATTTCAAAAAGCATTGGGCCATAAAAACTTAGATGGCTCAGAAGACTTCTCCTTAGGTGGTGCCTATGGTGTCAGAGCGTTCCCCGATAGTGAACACAGCGCAGAAAATGGTTACCTTCTAGGAGCGGAACTCTTCTATACCCTTCCAAGTTATGAGGGAATAAACCATAAAGCCAGTATCTTTGCAGACACAGGATATGCCACGATGGAAAATAAAATCAGTGGCAATGATGGTAGACAACTCTCCGATATGGGACTAGGCTATCAAGCGAGCTATAAAGAGTTCTTTGTGAAAGCTCAAATTGCTCGAGTGATTGGTGGTGAAAAAGTGGAGAGTGAAACCAATCACGCTACAAAACTGCTACTTCAGATTGGGTATGTTTATTAAGATTTAGATTACATGTAAGGTTATCGCCTTACATGTAAAGATTTTTTGATACCATTACAGTTCTACACTACAAGGACTAGATTATGGATAGAATTAGAAATGTTTCATGTTTTTCAAAACTGAACGACGAACAGCTCGAAAAACTCAAGAAGATTTCTGTCATCAAAAAGTATCACGCCAAGGAGATTTTATTCTACGAAGGCGATGCTCCTATCTATCTTTATGTACTGCTTCAAGGCACGCTCAAAGTTTACAAAACCAACCACAAAGGTCAGCAGATCTTTTTACATCAGTTTTATCCGGGTGGTTTGGTGGCGGAACTTGCCAATTTTGAAAATATTCCTTATCCTGCGACGGCTGAGTTTATGAGTGACAGTGAAGTGTTACGCATAGACTACAAAGCCCTTGAAAAGGACTTTTTCAAAAACCCCGAAATCTCTTTTGAGATTATAAAATCGCTCATTGCAAAGCATAAAATCCTCATTGATGTGATTCAAAAGGAGGTTATTTTAACCGCTGATGCCAAAGTGGCGAAATTTATCTTGGAAAACGAAGAGCTGTTCAAAACGCTCAAAAATACCCAAGTAGCTTCCATTCTCAACCTTACTCCCGAAACGCTTTCTCGAACGCTCTCTAAGTTTAAGTCTTCTGGATTTATTGAGCTTGACGAAAAACACAATATTCGGGTACTTTCTCCTGAAAAATTAGAAGAAATACTATAATTTTTTCATATACATGCTTGACATAGGTCAAGGTTTTTTTTCGCCTTTCTTTATACAATACCCCATAGCTTTCACTAGATTATTACATTCAATTAAAATTAATAATTAGGAGGTTGTGAGTCTTTTGGCGCACGATGAGTTCTTTATCGTGTATTTTGGGTCTGGTTAGGCGTTGTTGCCCTCTTTTTAAGGCAACACAGAATATCAAAGGAGGAAATGTGAAAAATAGTAATTTCCTAAAGTACGCAGCACTTTTTGTGTTTGTTGTTGCCATTGGGTTTTTTGCCTATATGGTACATGCATCTAAAGCGCTATCGTATCTCTCCAGCGATCCTAAAGCCTGTATAAACTGTCACGTCATGAATACGCAATATGCGACATGGCAACACAGTTCACATGCTGAACGGGCTGGCTGTATCGATTGTCACTTACCACGTGACAATATGGTTAATAAGTACATTGCAAAAGCACGAGATGGTTACAACCATAGTGTTGCTTTTACCTTCAATACGTACAAAAATGCCATTAAGATCAGCGATGATGGAGCGAAAAGAGTACAGGAGAATTGTATTTCTTGTCATGCGAGTGTAACATCACAAATGGTTAAAAATGCTGATGCAAATCACAATTATGATGATCCAAGCGTGGCAACGGGCAGACGTTGTTGGGAGTGTCATAAAGGCGTACCGCATGGTAAAGTTAGAGGTCTTACAACAACACCTAATAACTTAGGTGTCAAAGAAGTTAAGTAAAAGGAGAGATAATGATGAAGTTCAAATTGTTACTTGTTGGCTCATTGGTTGCTATCGGAGCAATGGCATTATTGGCTGGTAATGTAACGGAAAAAGAGAAACAAAGAGTCGAACTTGCTAAAGCTCCAAGCGAGGCGGGTATCGAAGGTAAAGAAAAAAGTGAAGAGTGGGCAAAGTACTATCCAAGACAGTTTGACTCTTGGAAAAAAACAAAAGAGAGTGATCATCTTGAAGATATGCTTGCTAAAAAACCATACCTTGCAGTTGCTTGGGCAGGTTACCCATTTTCTAAAGACTATAATGCACCACGTGGTCACTACTATGCGGTACAAGATAATGTGAACTCCCTTCGTACGGGTGCTCCAACCGATGCAAAAACGGGTCCTCTTCCAACAGCATGTTGGACATGTAAGTCTCCTGATGTTCCTCGTTTGATCGAAGCAGATGGTGAGTTAGAGTATTACACTGGCAAATGGGCAAAATACGGCTCACAAGTGGTTAACTCAGTCGGTTGTGCAACATGTCACGATGATAAAACAGCGCAGTTAAGTGTTCGTGTTCCACATTTAAATCGTGGTTTACAAGCAGCAGGGCTAAAAACATTTGAAGAGTCAACTCACCAAGAGAAACGTTCACTTGTTTGTGCACAATGTCACGTAGAGTACTACTTCAAAAAAACTGAGTGGAAAGATGCACAAGGCGTTGATAAAACAGCTATGGTTGTAACACTTCCGTATGCTAAAGGTCTTAGTGTTGAATCAATGGAAAAATACTATGACGAGATCAACTTCTCTGACTGGGTACATGGTATTTCTAAAACACCTATGATCAAAGCACAACACCCTGATTGGGAGCTTTGGAGAACAGGAATTCACGGACAAAAAGGCGTTTCATGTGCTGATTGTCACATGCCTTATACCCAAGAAGGTTCCGTAAAATATTCAGACCACCAAGTTGGAAGTCCTCTCAAAAACATGGATAAAAGTTGTATGAACTGCCATAGAGAGAGCGAACAAAAACTTAAAGATATCGTAAACCAAAAAGTCGAGAGAAAAGACTTCTTGATGGATATCGCGTTTGACAATATTGCTAAAGCGCACATCGAGACAGGTCGTGCAATGGAAGCGGGTGCAAGTGATGATGAACTGAAAGAAATTCGTACACTTATCCGTCATGCACAATGGAGAGGCGATATGGCTATTGCAGGACATGGTGCATTCTTCCATGCTCCAGAAGAGGTCTTAAGACTCTTAGCATCTGCGAATGAGCAAGCACAACAAGCACGTCTTAAACTTGTAAGCGTACTTGCAAAACATGGTGTTATGGACTTCATGGCTCCTGAGTTTAACACAAAAGAGAAAGCACAAAAAATCGCAAAAGTCGATATGCCTGCTCTCATTGCTGAAAAACTTAAATTTAAAGAGACTCTAGAGAAAGAGTGGAAAAAAGAGGCATCTGCTAAAGGCAGACTTGCTCCAAATTCTGTAGCTCTTGATCCAGCAGTGGACAGTAAATCTTCTTACTTCGATAAAAATAAGAAGTAATTTCTAAACAAAGGAAGAGAGACTCAAATCTCTCTTCCCTTGTGATATACTAAAGCTTCCAATAGGCACTTTTAGTGTGTCACACTATACTCTATTTCCCAAGGACAAACGTGTTGCTCAAAGTTTTTGGTTCTTACAAAACAACGCTTCTTCTACTCTTTTTTTTAGCGGTAGGTGCGGCGGTCGCAACATTCCTTGAAAACGATTTTGGCACAGCATTTGCGCGTCATTATGTGTATAACGCCATTTGGTACGAAATGCTTTTGAGCATTGGCGCGCTAAATCTTGCAATCGTACTCTACCGATCTTCCATGATTTCACATAGAGGCAAATTTGTCTTTCATGCTGCCTTTATTCTTATTCTCATAGGCTCTGGACTGACGCGTTATTTGGGTGTTGATGGCATTATGAAGATTCGTGAAGGTGCAAGCTCCAATGTGATCTTCTCGACCGAAAAAAACAGTGAAATCACCCTTCCTTTTGCGCTGCATTTGAACAAATTTGAGTTAGAACGCTACTATGGTAGTCGCGCACCTTCTGCGTACAATAGCGATGTTCGCATACAAGATGGCAATACAACCTTTGATGCACATATCTACATGAACCACACACTCAGTTATAAAGGGTACAAGTTTTTCCAAACCTTTTATGATCCCGATGAAAAAGGAACCATTCTCTCTGTTACCAAAGACCCTGGCGTTGAGGTGACCTATGTGGGTTATGCATTGCTTTTTTTAGGGCTTATCCTAAACTTACTCGACCCAAAATCACGTTTTCGAAAATTAATTACGCAGGTGAAAAGTAGCACGCTCATTGTGGCATTTTTACTGTTTGCGCAAGTGCCACTTTTCTCACACAGCGAGTATGTGCAAAACTATTTGGATGAGCACCAAAGTAAGAGTAAAGAGGTAAGTGATGCCTTTGGCAAGCTTGTCGTACAGTCACGTATGGGGCGAATGAAGCCTTTTGATACACTCAGTCAAGAAGTACTGTACAAACTCAGTGGAAAAAATAGTCTTTACAACATGGATGCTATGCAAGTTGCTTTGGGGATGCTCTCTCATCCATCTGTATGGAAAAAGCTTCCGATGATTCAGACCAAAACACCCAAATTAAGAGCGTTTATAGGTTTACCCAAAGATCAAAAACTAGCCTCTTTTGAAGACTTTTTTGAAGGACATCGTTATAAGTTAGACGCGGAGCTTCAAAAAGCATTGGCACTGCGCCCAAGCCAGCGTGGTACGTTTGAGAACGACCTGATCAAAGTCGATGAGCGTTTAAGCATCGCTTTTATGCTCTATCAAGGCGTGCTGTTTAAAATCTTCCCACAAGCTAATGATGCAAGCCATACATGGGTAGCATTTGAGCAGATGTTTGCGCAATTAGAAGGTGTTGAAGCTGAAAAACTGCAAGAGAGTTCAACTGCTTTTATTGGAGCGCTTTTTGAGCGCAATTACGCCAAAGCACTCTCGTATGTTGGTACATTTTCAGAGTTTCAAACCAAATATGGCGCTGATATAATGCCATCATATACGCACATTAAAATGGAAATACTCTTTAATAAGCTGATGATTTTTGAGCGTCTGACATTGATCTATGTTCTTTTAGGATTAGTCCTTTTAGTCGTCGCTTTTGGGCGTGTTTTTGCTCCTCAAAAATTTCCAGCTAAAATCGATAAAGTGCTTTTTGGCATCGTAGCTACACTGTTTGTCATTCACACCTGTGGTTTGGCTCTTCGATGGTATGTCAGCGGTCATGCCCCGTTAAGTGATACCTATGAGTCTATCGTTTACATTGCTTGGTCGTGTTTGCTCTTTTGTATGCTTTTTTTACGTCGTTCCCTTTTTGCGCTCTCAGGGTCTGTGATGATGTCGGGCATCTTTATGTTTGTAGCCCATTTAGGGCATATTGACCCTGAAATTACCAACCTTGTACCGGTGTTAAAGTCTTTTTGGCTCTCTGTGCATGTCTCCATCATTACAGCGAGTTATGGCTTTTTAGCTCTTGGCTGTGCGCTGGGATTTTTTACGCTTATTCTTTTTGCATGTAAAAGCTCTCACCAAACGATTGCGACCATTAAACACCTTACCGCTATCAATGAGATTACCCTTATTTTAGGGCTTAGCCTCTTGGTGATTGGTAACTTTTTAGGGGGCGTTTGGGCGAATGAGTCGTGGGGACGTTACTGGGGTTGGGATCCTAAAGAGACGTGGGCGTACATCTCTATTTTAGTTTACACCATCATTTTACATGTGCGACTTGTGCCACGGCTTTATTCGCACTATCTTTTTGCGGTACTCTCACTTTTAGGGTTTGCCTCTATTTTGATGACCTATTTTGGGGTAAATTTCTACCTTGCAGGGATGCACTCTTACGCTACAGGGGATCCTGTACCAATCCCTTTATGGGTTTATATTTGTAATTTTGTGGTAGCATTACTGATTATAATATCGTATAAAAATAGACTTTTAATGAAGTCTTCTGATGTGTAAGCATCAAGCTTTAGTGCCCTAGTGGCTAACGTAGCTTTTAAAGTTTTGCTCTAAAAGCGTTTTAAAAATAAAAAATAAACACTTGAAGGAACCAAATGAATAAAATAAAATTACTAGCACTCTCTTTAGCGCTCATCGGCAATCTTAATGCAGGCGATGTTTTTGAGGGAACGGTTGTTGATACTCTTAACGGTGGCGGTTATACTTACCTGCAAATTGATGATACCAAGAAAAAGTATTGGGTTGCTGTTGAAGGTATAAAGGTTGAAAAAGGGACTGAGGTTCGTTTCACTGAAGAGATGAGAATTAAAGATTTTGAGAGTAAAACGCTGAACCGTAAATTTGATGAGATTGTTTTTGCTTCCAATTTACAACATCGTACAAATGTTCCTGAAAAAGGCAATTTAGAACTCATTAACGAGCAGGTCAAAGAGTCTCCATACAAACAAAAAGATACGATGAGTGTTAAAGAAGTATGGGAAAAACGTGTTAGTTTAAAAGATAAAACGATTGCGATTCGAGGAAAAGTTGTTAAAGCCAGTCCAAATATTATGGGGCGCAACTGGGTTCACATTCAAGATGGCACAGGTGAGGGAAGTGAAATAGGACGCATCGTCTTTACCTCAAAAGAGCTTCCAAAAGTTGGTGATATCGTAACAGCTTCAGGTGTAGTGAGTGTTGATAAGGACTTTGGTTCAGGTTATTTTTACAAGATCATTGTCGAAAACGCTTCATTTAGTAAATAAATTCTAAAGAGATTTGATGTCTAACGAGCAAGTGAAAATTGTCTCTTCATTGCCATTGTTTGGGACGCTTCAAAGTGAAGACATCGAAAAAATTGCCTCGTTTTGCAGTGTACGTCACCATAAAGCAGGTGACGTACTTTTTTATGAAAAAGATACCAAAGATTCGATTTATTACATCATTCAAGGTTCGGTCAAGTTTTACAAGGTTGACCGTTTCGATAATGAAATTTTCCTCTACAAACTCTATTCAAATTCACTTATTTTTAATGTTTCCAAGCTGACAGATAGTTTTTTTATCAGCTGTTATGCAAATGCCGAATTTTTGGAAGACAGCACGATACTTTCCATTCAAAGTGAGCCATTTCGTGAAATGATCTATTCCAATCACCGTTTGATGACCAAGATTTTGCAAGAGTCTTTTGCGATGATTCAGCAGATGCAGTGTATCATCAGTCGAGATGTTGTCTTTGATGGAACTGCGAAGGTAGCGCATATGCTGGTTAATGAGCTGGACACATTTAATAAACTTAAAAAACATGAAATTGCCTATATGTTGCATATTCAGCCAGAGACACTTTCACGTATTTTAAACAAGTTAACACGTAATGGAACCATTGAGATCGAAAAAAATAACATTGTTATTTTAAATATTCAAGAGCTAAAAGATATTTATGAGTAGGACACCATGATAAAACCAACCGCTATTAGTGCAAAAATGCGTCTTGCCGGAGGATTGCTCTCTTTTGTTATTATTTTTATTATCTCTTTAACCGTGATGATGAATCAGATGAGTAAAAAAGACTCTTACATCATCAACATTGCTGGAAAACAGCGTATGCTTTCTCAAAAGATGAGCAAGGAGATCTTTTTTATTGTTCACCGCCATACCAATGATTTTCGAGAGTTAAATACGGCTGTCAATCTTTTTGAAAACAGCCTCAAAGATCTCTTGTATGGGAATGATGCCAAAGGTATTTACGCCCCTCAAAATGATCGCATAAAATCAAAACTTGAAGAGGTTATGGCACTTTGGCTTCCGTTTCGTGCTGAAGTAGAAGCCCTAAAAATAGGGGTTGAAGATGTGCGCCCTGATATGGAAGTCCTCACCCCTCGCATCGAAAAACTTTTGGTGCTTTCTGATTCAGTTGTGCAACGTATGGTGAGTGCCAACCTTAGCAATGTTCACATTGACCTCTCGGGTCGCCAGCGGATGCTTTCACAAAGAATGGGACTTTATGTGAGCCGATATTTACGAAGTGCCAATGCCCAAGACCTACTTGTATATGCCGATGCAAAAGCGCTTTACAACAAAACGATTAAGAGTTTCTTAGATGACACAGCGGTTAAAAATGCTCCTGACGTATATGCCATTGTCAAAGAGACCAATGCTTATTGGGAAGAGTATACGCTTTATTTAGATCATATCATCGCTGTGGAGAGTGAGATCAACAAGCATATGGCGTTTGTGCACGAAAAAAATGTTCAGCTCCTCAATGCAATGGATGAAGCGGTTTGGCTCTACACCGACCACAGTGAAGCCAAAAACGATATGTTTCTTAAGTTTCAATACATCGCGCTGTTGGTGGGCTTTATCATTATGGTTTATGCGTTTGTAATGACCAAAGAGATCATCGAGCATTTAGAAGGTTTTGTGCAAAAAGCCAAAGAGCTAGCACACGGCGATATAAGTAGCTTTTCAGCGCAACATGTAACGCTCTCTGCCAACAGCGAAGATGAGCTGAAAGAAGCATCAACGCACATTTCGCTTTTTGTTCAAAAAGTCAATCTTGCGATGAAAGACTCCGAAGATGCGCTCAAAAAAGCAGAAAATGCCGTTTCTCAACTTCAACAACTTGCCCTTGAAGTTGAAGATGTTATCGAAGATATGGGCATTGATGAAAGTGAAAAGAAAACATTTGATAAAAATGTCAATGCAACCGAAGACATTGCCATCCAGTCTGCTGAAAATCTCATCCATGTTAACCGTATGTTGCAAAAGTTGAAAAAAAGCCTTAATGCAATGGTTGAGAGTGGCAATAAAATGGACGAAAAAAAGATTGAGTAACAATTCGTTTAAACTCTTGGGGTATCATATTTGTAAAGATACACCAAGAGGCTTGAATGAAAAAAGTGATTATTATTCATGGCTATTATGCTTCACCAAATTCACATTGGTTTCCGTGGTTTGTTGAAAAAGTTCATGCGGTGCATGGTATAAACGTAGAGGTATTGCGTATGCCAACACCAGAATCTCCTCACGTTGAAGCGTGGCTTGAAAAACTTCGTGACAAACTTGGTACACCGAACAATGAAACATTTATTATCGCGCATAGTTTAGGCTGTGTAGCACTTTTACACTATCTAAATGACCTCCAAGAAAGCTTCACTCTGGGTGGTCTCATCTTAGTCTCTCCCTTCGATCAACCCCTCGAAGTTTTCCCCAATCTTGATGCTTTTGTCGATGTTTCCCTTGACTATGAGAAACTGGCGCGCAGTGCCCTTCAAAAGTCTGTCATCTTCTCCGATAACGATATGTATGTGCCATCTTCTGTGAGTAAAGCTCTGGGAGTCAAACTCGATAGTGCTTTGTTTGAAATCCCTCGTGGAGGGCATTTTCTAGGTATTGAAGGTTTTGAGACTTTCCCTGAACTTTACGATATTTTCAAACAGATGATGACCAAGTACGCTTAATTTTTTTATAAAAACCCAATTACAATCGGCAACGCAATGGCGATAAATACACCGACTAACCCCATGGCTAATGCCGAAAATGCCGCAGCGTTTTCACTGATCTCAAAAGCTCTTGCTGTTCCTACTGCATGAGAGATAAGCCCCAACGCAAACCCTTTTGCTGCGTCATGTTTGATGCGTAGCAGTTTAAACACAAATGTACCAAACAACGCTCCCAAAAGCCCCGTGATTACCACAAATCCAATGGCTAAAGCAGCATTCGCGCCAATGTCATGTGCGGTAATCAGCGTAATAGGTGCGGTGACAGACTTTGTTGTCATAGAGAGCATCGTAATTTTTGAAGCACCAAAAAGCCACAAAATACCAACAGCGCTTAAAATCGTAAACGTACCACCCACAAAAAGAGTCACGAGGATAGGCATAAAATAAGCACGAATCAATTTAAGATTTTTATACAAAGGAAGTGCCAACGCAACCGTTGCAGGTCCTAAAAAAAAGTGAAGAATAAAAACAGAGTCAAAGTACTGTTTATAAGGAATTTGAGCAAAAATAAGAATGGGAAGCATAATGATGTATGCGATGACAATGGGTTGTAGCAAAGAGTGTTTGCCACTTTTTTCATAAATGAGTATGCCGATTTTATAGGCACTGATGGTGATCATAATCCACGATAAAGGTGTATTCATCACATAAGCGATGAGCGCATCAACATTCATTTGTTCTCCTTGCGTGAGATCAAAATATCCATAAGCTTCACACTGAATGCTAAGGCTATAAACGTCCCAAAAATGAGCGATGCGAGGATGGCAAAAAGTTCGTTGGAGATAGTTCCAAATTGTGTGATGATACCAGCGGCTGCGGGGATGATGAAAAGCGGCAAATAGCGCAATAGCCAAAAAACAGAGGTATCGAGCGCATGAAAGCTCCCTTTTCGTACCACTAAAAAAAGTAAAAGCAATACCATGCCGATGATGGCGCCAGGAATTTTGAGTTCAAAAAGTTTACTGATGCACTCTCCGACAAATTGGAAGAGTAAAAGGGTTAAGATACCGTGTAACATGACTTTCCTAAAGTTTTAAATTAGACAAAAAGTCTATTATACAGAATTTAGTTTTGATGAGGTTTATAGTGTTTGATTAAATGTTTTGGCTCAACACCTATCCAATATAAAAAACTCACGATACGGTTGCGAAGTGTTGTATAAACAATGCCTTCTTTGTGCCATCTTCTGGAGGATGTCAAAACTTTTGGCTTTAAAAGAGCGACTTTGTGACCTTGTTTTTTCAGTCGCCTCATGATCTCTACGTCTTCCATAAGAGGGATTTGAGCGTAACCTCCCAGTTCCCTAAAAAAGGTTGTTTCAAAAAAATGTGCTTGATCGCCATACGGAATTTTGGTGATGAATGATCGAAAATTTGCCATGGTTTCAATGAAAGAAAGCGCGATATGCGGATCGTTGATGCCAAAGGAAAATGCCCCTACTTTTTTGACATCTAATGCTTGCAGGGTGAGTGTGTCCCAGTGGTGGGGTACAAGGGTGTCTGCATGCAAAAAGAGCACAACATCCCCTTGGGCTATACGCGCACCTTCATTCATCTGAGATGCCCTTCCTTTGGGCGCAAACGCAAGTCGTACCTCGTCCAAGCGCAGACGATTGACCGTCGTTTTTTCATGCGTATCGACGATGATAATTTCGTAATTTTCTAGGTGAGCATTGGTTCGCAAGTGCGTTATGGTTTTCAAAAGGGTTTCATCTTCATGGAAGACGGGAATAATGACGCTGATGCGAGGAAGTATATTTAAAAGACTTTGCGCATAATAGCTTAAGGGCGTGTCTGAGCTTTTGGAGGCAAAAGCACGTAGATCATCCAGTGTGTCGATGTCACGAAGCATTTTCGTTTTAGCGACTTTGAGATGATGCATCTTTGCAAGTGTTTTTTCATAAACATCCTCCTTACTGTAGGTGATGCCCTGAAATGGCTTATGACAAAAAGAATCTGCTTGAAATCCAATAAGGTAGTAACCTCCATCACGTGTGGGGGAGAGGACGGCATTGTTTTTGTACAGTAGCGTTAAGGCTTTTTGTAAAATCTCTTCTGTGATGTCGGGAATGTCTGAGCCAACAAGAATGACCCTTTGATAATTTTGAGAAAAAACATTTTGAAACGCATCGTACATGCGTTCACCCAAATCGCCTGAACTTTGGAAAAAAAACTGCTTCCGTTTCACATAAGTGGGTAAATGCGCATGCAAATCATCGTCATAAGCGATGATAACATCGGTGTCTTGTGGTAGTTTGACGCAGAGCAGATGCCTGCACATCATGCGGTAAAGTGTGGCGGCATAATCACCCCCAATGCTTTGAGCAAGGCGTGTTTTTACACGCCCAACCACAGGGGCTTTCATAAAATAAATTAATGCGTTTCGAGACATAAATGTTTTTCCAAAATGAGCATAAAATCTTCCAAAGACTTTACCCGTAGAAAGTTTTCAATCAGTTCAATGCTGAGTTTTTCGCACAGCTTATAAGCGTTTTCTTTTCCGTTTTCTGTACTAATGGATTCAAGGGGTTTCGCTTTAGCTGGTACAACCAAACGACGAAAAAGTTCTGCCCCACAAAAGCCAACACTCTGTTGTAACAGAGGAAGCGGTGTTGGGGCACTTTGGTGCTCAAAATAGTGCCAAAGTGTACGAATAGAGCTTCGATAATGAAGTGTTTTATGTTCATAAAGTGCGTAAATTTCACCAAAAAGGATGTGTGCTAAAAGCGTACCTATGTCAAATCCAAGGGGACCAAAAAAAGAGAATTCAGCGTCAATAATAGCGATATTAGCATCTTTTATGAGGATGGAACCTGTATGCAAATCACCATGAATGAGGGCTTCTTTGTGTGTTAAAAAAAGCTCTAAAAGCGTTTGTAGATTTTCGTGAAAAAGTACACTTTTGGACAGAGGTGTAAAAAAATCAGGCACAACAAGGGCAGGGTGGTCTTGGATGTAAGGATAGCGAAAGATGTAATGCTCACTGATGCTTTTTAACGTAGCCTCTTCATAATAGCCTTCTTCCATATGACGTGGTGCATGTTTGTAAAGTCGTGCTAAAAAATCGCCTAATTTTGCGTATAGATGCAGGTCTATGGTTTGTTTCAGTTGCGCACTTTGGAGCAGTTCATACCCCTCAAGATACTCCATCGCCAGCACAAAAGCTTTTTCATCGCAAAGGTAAAGCTTGGGTGTGTATGAGGGGGCAATTTTTTGAAAATAGCTCATAGTATGCATCTCAACACAAATACGCTCTTGTGGTAGTGGAAAACTCTCCCCTAAAAGTCTTAAGTACGGAGGTGCATGTTTGATAATGAGTGATGCACCGCTCGCATCTTGTACCTGAAAGATAAAATTTAAATTACCATCGCCAATTTCATTGATATTCAAAGGTGGTTTTGTAAAAAAAGTGTTTAAAGATGGTGTTGTATCGATATAGTGAATAACATCATTTGCAGTTTGCACGTGCTTCGTTCCTTACATGTAAAATATTATTATAGCAAAAGCAGTCAAAGAACATTGACCGTGTTAACCTTTTTGTAAGTCGCAAAAGTTTATCATACCAATGAAATGCATGTAATGGCTTAAGGTTTAAGCGTACATCAAAAATGACATGAGACTGCTTTTTTGATACCTCAATTTTATAACTTTGCGTGCAAATTTTTTTCAGGAGTCTCAATGAAACTCACATCGTTATGTGTCAACTTCTTGGTTGTTTTAGTACTCATCGGATGTGGCGGCAGTGTAAAACCAAACCCAAAATACAACTATATTACAGCTGATGAAACGGCGAAGTTGATACGCGAAAACGCCTCTTCCATTCTGCTTGTGGATATTCAAGAAAAGGGTGATTTTGAAGAAGAGCATCTAAAAGGAGCACTTGCAACCTATGCGTATCCCGTCAAAACGGATGATGAAAAAGCGCGTTTAGCAGAACTTATTCCTACCATTCAACCGAATCAAAAAGTGATTATCATCTGTCCAAAGGGCGGTGGTGGAGCGGATAGAGCGTACGACTTTTACTTGGAAAAAGGGCTTAAAAAAGAGCAACTTTTTACACTCCAAGGTGGTCAATACGAATGGCCACGCGATAAAATCAAAGATGTGTTAGACAAATAATCATAATTCAAGGAGAAACAATGAACGTAACAAAACTATTTGGAGCCGCAGCCCTAACGGTACTCTTCCAAGGTGCCTTAATGGCGGGAATTTTTAGCAATTACAATTATATTACCGCAGAAGAGACTGCAAAATTGGTACGTGAAGACGCAAGCAAAGTGGTTATCGTAGATATTCAAGAAAAACCAGGTTTTGAAAAAGAGCATCTTCAAGGTGCCCATGCTACCTATGCGTATCCTGTCAAAACAGATGCTGAAAAAGCACGTTTAGCAGAACTTATTCCTAACATCAAACCTGATCAAAAAGTGGTTATTATCTGCCCAAGAGGTGCGGGTGGTGCAGATAGAACGTATGACTTTTTTCTTGAAAAAGGTTTGAAAAAAGAGCAACTCTTTACCCTTAAAAATGGTCAAGAAGGCTGGCCTAGAGAAAAAATTAGTGACGTTATCGCAAAATAATGCTCAACCCCTCTAAAATCGCGATACTGCTCATAAGCGGTGTCGTGCTTACTCTCATTTTTACCTGTCCACAAAGCAGAGACTATTTTTTTGATTTGATTTCGCTTTTTCAAAGTTTGGACATCGAAAAGATCAAAGAGTACATTCTCTCTTTTGGCGTATTGGCTCCGCTGATCTCTTTCTTTTTGATGGTTTTTCAAGCCATTGTGGCACCATTGCCAGCATTTCTCATTACCTTTGCCAATGCGGCACTGTTTGGTTGGTTATGGGGTGCGGCTCTTTCATGGTTTAGTGCTATGGTAGGGGCACTCTTGTGTTTTTACATTGCCAAATTTTTAGGGCGAGATGTGGTGGAAAAACTCACCAGTAAAATAGCACTTGAGAGTGTGGATGCTTTTTTTGACAAGCATGGTACCTATGCGATTTTAATTGCACGTCTTTTGCCGTTTGTCTCTTTTGATGTCGTCAGTTACGCCGCAGGGCTGACTTCGATGAGGCTTAGAGCGTTTTTAATTGCCACAGGTATAGGACAACTGCCTGCAACATTGGTTTATTCTTACGTGGGTGAAATGCTAACGGGTGGGGCACAAACGGTGGTATATGGACTGCTGAGCTTGTTTGCCGTGAGTATTTTGGTGTACCTGATCAAGCGAGTGTACCGTGGAGCGTAAAATTAAAGATTATGAGAGTGAATGTGTAGATTGCAGGTGCTGTATGAAGGGCTGTCCAATGCTGTACAGCTTTACCATATCTCCTAAAAAATTGCTGATAAAGTTCACGACGGAACTTCCAACTTCAGATATGGCATTTGCGTGTGCCAATTGTGGGCTTTGCGCACATACCTGTCCTCGTGACATTGACTTTGGAGCGATTTTTACTGCATCTAAAAAGAACTATGCGGAAGATAAAAAAGTGTTGAAAAAGTATGGCTATGGTGGCGTGATATTTCACCAAAAAAGTAGTTTTTCAAAACTTTTTTCTACTACAAAAAAGTTTACCAAAGGAGAGTACACCCATATGGCATTTATGCCTGGATGTGCGCTAAGCTCGTACTCTCCAAGCCTTGTTCATACCGTTTTTAACTATTTACAATCCAAATGCTCAGGTATGGGTATCATCCAACAATGTTGTGGCACACCGACACGTGCGATGGGCGACATGGCACAGTTTCAAACGTACCACTCTCAGCTTGAAAATGATCTTGCAAAGATGGGTGCAACCACGGTTGTCACTGCGTGTGAGAACTGTTTTATGAGCCTTAAAACGTATGCCCCACACATCAAGATCGTTTCGCTTTATTCGCTGTTACGTGAAATAGGCTTACCTGAAACGGCAAAAAATCGCTACACAAATGCCTCAAAAATGGCACTGCATGATCCCTGCCCGACACGCTATGAAAAAGTCATACATGCCGATGTTCGAGCACTTTTAGAGCAAATAGGTTTGCCTTACGAAGAGTTTACCTTCAATCGTGAGCGAACGCTTTGCTGTGGAAGTGGTGGCATGTTGGAGCTGAGCCATCCGTCTTTGGCGTATGAACAAATGAAAACAAGAGCACACCAAACAACGTGCGAGAGCATCGTGAGTTACTGCCAAAGTTGCGCTGAGTCTATGAGCCATGGAGGCAAAAATGGCGTGCATCTGCTCGATCTCATCTTTAACCCTACGTTTTCAATGAAGCAAGAAGAGCAAGGCACGCTTAAAAAATGGTACAACCGTTTTACTTCACGCCAAAAAATAGACGCTTTAAAGGATAAAGCATAAAAAAAGTCATGCTCTTTTTAGCTTTTGGCATTGTGATGTTCGTCTTTTACAAAAATGGCGTACTCTCTTATGCTCAAGTTGAAGCGATTCAAAGGTTTATTCAGAGCTTTGGTATGTATGCACCGCTTATGTTCATTGTTCTTTTCACGCTTGCACCACTCATTTTCTTTCCCGATGGCATCTTGGCACTTTCAGGTGGACTTATTTTTGGTTTTGCATGGGGCAGTGTTTACATCGTTTTAGGTGCATTGTGTGGGGGCACGCTTTCGTTTTACCTTGCGAGGTTGTATGGCACTAAAATGCACGAAAAGCTTGCCCATGAAAAACTGGTTAATTTTCATAAAAACATTCAAAAGCACGGCTTTGTGATGATTTTGATGTTGCGCCTTGTCCCGATCGTACCCTTTAACATCATCAGTTACAGTGCAGGATTTTCAACCATTCGCTACCGCGATTTTTTCTTTGCAACACTCTTTGGAATGCTTCCGGGTGTTTTTGTGTATGCGAACATCGGTGCGCAATCGCTCAGTTTTGGAAGCAAAGAATTTTACATCTCGGTTGGTTTATTGGTTGTACTTGTTGTGGTTTCGATGGTCTTAAAACAACGTGTCAAAAAGAGGTTAGAAGCATATGAAAAATAATTGGCAGAGAATTGTTTTTAAAGAGAGTCCCATTTATGTTCATCGCCATAGTGCGGATTGGTTTGTGCCTAATTCACATGCCGATGCCCTTTTGCAAAGTGCGGAAAAAAGCCTTGCTTATGAGCAGTTAAAACATCGCATTTCAAGTCCCAATCCTTTGGTTTATTTGCCAAAAGTTCTTTCAAAAACACCGCTTCAAGAGTTTTGGATACACCTTACCAATCGTTGCAATCTCAGTTGTACGCACTGCCTTTTTAGCTCTTCTCCGATGGAAAAAGACACGCTTAGTTTTGAAAAAATCGTTTCGCATGTCAATGAAGCCTATACACTGGGCTGTCGGCTTTTTATTATCAGCGGGGGTGAGCCGTTGGTGCATTCTGAACTGCTTGCGTTGGTGGAAGACATTTTACGTTATGAGGGAAGCGAAGTTGTTATACTGACCAACGGTGTATTGCTTGAAAAAGTCTTTGCAGGTAAAAGCTTCTCAAAAGAGCGATTGCACTTTCAAATCAGCCTTGATGGTCTGCCAAAAGAGCACGATACTCTGCGTGGCAAAGGAAGTTTTGCGAAGCTTGAAAGTAACATCGTTTGGCTTCAAAAAGAGGGCTACCGTTTTTCACTTTCGGTCTGTTTGCACCCTTTGAACATACTCAGTTTAGATGCCATAACGTTGTTGGTACGTGAGCTTGGAGCATCGCATTTACATTTTTTATGGTACTTTTCTCGTGGTCGTGGCGAAACCGAGGGTGGGATTTCCAATGAAATTCTTTTTGATACATTGATCAAAGCGTATGAAACAGCACAAAAATTAGGTCTTGTTATCGACAATTTTGAAGCGCTAAAAACACAAATCTTCGCTCCAAAAGGCACCGTACACGATGGTTCAAGTTCGGGTAGAAACTCGCTTGCCTTAGGCTTTGATGGGCACTTTTACCCCAGTGCGGCAATGGTCGGTGAGGGTGAGCTTTTGATGGAAGGTGAAAGCATCGCTGAGGCGCTTGAAAGCCCTGTAGCTCGGGCTATTGCGTCACAGTCCGTTACATCGCTCAGCTCTCCACTGCGTTTTTTACTTGGAGGTGGCGACTTAGACCACAGTTTTGCCCATGCGAAAACCTTTATGGGCGATGATCCGTATGAACCACTTTTAGAAAAGCTTGCCCTATGGCTGATAACACAAGAGGCAAAGCGTTTTGAGTCTTTACCTCTACAACCCGCTTTATGCCTTGAAATGGGTGACATCTTGCAGAGTTGTGGCGCCAATGAGGGCGTGGCGCATACCCATGCCAACTGCTTGCTTGCCACGGGTGAGAGCGAGTCGTTGCGCCTTGTGAAAGCCTTTTACCATGACGCGGCATTAGAAGACAAGGAAAGCATCCTCAATCCTGCATGTTACGAAGAGCAGTATCTTTCGCACATTCCTACGCATTTGCGTTTTCGCGGGTATGGCTGTGGAAGTCCTATCTTAGATGCAAACCTAAAGCAGGGCGAATGGATGCTAGACCTTGGTTCTGGCAGAGGCATTGAGTGTTTTATCGCTTCCAAATTGGTAGGGAAAAGTGGACGTGTCGTGGGGGTCGATATGTTAGACTCCATGCTTGCCATCGCACGAAGTGGGGCGGAAGAGGTTGCACACGGTTTGGGTTACACCAACCTCTCTTTTACCAAAGGCTATCTTGAAACCTTACCGTTTGAAGCAGAGCATTTTGATGTCATCACCTCCAACTGTGTGCTCAACCTTTCCAGTCACAAGCGCAAACTTTTCTCTGAAATCTTTCGAGTCCTTAAAAAAGGTGGAAGGCTTGTCGTGTCAGATGTCATCTGCGATGAAGAGGCAAGTGCTATTATTCGCAACGATGCGAAACTGAGCGGTGAATGCATTGGTGGAGCACTTACACAAGCCCATCTTTTAGGGCTACTTCGTGAGAGTGGTTTTGAAAATGTTGAGCTTTTGAAGCGCTTTTTTTACCGTGAAGTGCAAGGACATTCTTTTTACTCGCTCACTTTTGTCGCACGCAAACCAGAGAGCCAAAAGCAGGTTGATGTCATCTATAAAGGTGTGGGTGAAAGCCTTACTTTGGAAAATGGCATCGTTCTTTTTAAAGGGGTAAAAACACGCATTGACGAGGCTTTGGCAAAATTATTAGAGCGTGAGGTGTTTCTCTTGGATGAGAATGGCGCTGTGCGCAATCAAGAAGGGCAGAGTTGTTGCTGCGCCACGCCTCCTGAATCCAAGTCAAACCTTTTGCTCAGCCCCAAACCAACGGCAAAAGTCACCTTTAGTCTCTCCCCTCCAAAGCAGAGCCATAACTGCATGGTCTGCACATCAGAGCTTGTTTATGGCGCAACTGCGAATGAAGTAGCGTGCTATTACTGCGGAAATATAAGCCACCATAGTGTTACATGTAAAGAGGGTCATTATGTCTGCGATGCGTGTCATGCCAAAGAAGCTTTAGCGGTTATAGAACACATTTGCAAAACATCCAAAGAGCGCGATATGCTCAAACTTTTCAGGCAGATCCGAGAACACCCCAGCATCCCAAAACACGGGCCAGAACATCATGCGATGGTACCTGCCATCATCGTAACCGCCTATAAAAACAGTGGTGGAAAACTTCCCGAAAATGCACTTAAAACAGCACTTTTACGAGGTGCAAGTATGATGGGTGGCGCATGTGGATTTTTAGGAATTTGTGGTGCGGCAAGCGGTGTTGGCATCGGTTTTGCTATTGTATTAGAGTCTTCACCCGTGGCGAAAAAAGCACGTTCTACGGCTCAAAAAGTAACGCACGCTGTACTGGGGAAAATCGCTGAGTACGAAGCGGCACGGTGTTGTCACAGAGAAGTGTGGACAGCGCTTAACATCGCTTCATCATTGTCTGAAGAGTTTTTGCCTGTAAAGCTTTTGGCATTGATGGAAACGAAATGCGATCAGAAGAAATTTAACCAGTATTGCTATGGGAAAGAGTGTCCGATATTTTAAATTAGTTTTAGAATAAGAAAAATAAAAAATTACACAAAAGGTTTTGAATGAAGAAAATTTTTTTTATAAAAATGATGTGTTTAATTGTAATTGCATTTACTGTACAAGCATGTGTACCTATGATGGTTGCAAATAAACTTCTTAATGCACCTGTTTTTTCAGATGAAGATTTGAAAAAACGACCTAATATAGGTATTGTAAGTTTGGAGCTTGATAAAAATGCATCCATTGAAATGGTTCAGATTAAAAATCAATATGAACTGCAGACTATCAATAAATTAAGTCAATATACCAATGTTAAAAAAATAGATAATTTTGAGTCAAAGGGAACTATTTTTCAAAGAGAAGTTGATAAGTTAGATTTACTTAAACAACCAAAATTAACACAAGAGATCATTGTCGAGTTCATGCTTGAGGCAAGTAGAAAGACAGAAAAACTTTATGATAAGCAAATATACAATGCTATGAAAGAACATAATTTAGAGTGCATCGTTGAGCTTGGCTCAGATATTACTATAGCTCTTTCATCTCAAAGAGTAGAGTTTGGTAGTAAAACAGACATATATACACTCAATGGTGAAAAAATTGTTAAAGACAGTGAGAAGAAGGTTCGTGCAGAAATTCTTTGGCAACGTGAAAAAATTGACTCAGATGCACATTGGTCAGTGCCAATCGCTAAAAGAACATCGGAAGATAATGAAAAACTTAAAGCAAAAATCTTTCCTATGATAGACAAACAAGTTGATTTAATTGCAAAAGTTTTATTTGGAAATCGTTAAATACATAAAATTCTTAAAGATAGGATAACTATACAATGATGAGGTAGTTTAAACTGCCTCATTTTAATTACATATTTAAAACAATATATCTTTCTGTTGGACAGGCTACTTTAATACATCCCTAAACTAAATGCTCCAAAATAATCCCCGCAAATAAAAGCAGTGAAAAGAGAGAGTGTTGAGAGTTGTGGCGTTGCTTGCACAACGGGGTAATTCATTTGCTTTAAAAGCGTATTGCAGCATTTTGCAAGAACTTTATTCGATATAATAGCTTATAAAATTTAGCCTTAAAGCTTTCAAGGAACTGTATGCAAAATAGTCAAATACCTAGCGTTACAGACGTTCCCTTTTGGAGCGACAAATACTTTTCTAACACCAAAACCATCGTTGAACATTTTGGCGACAAAGCGGTCACCTACGCCTTCTTTTTGCGTCGTCCCGTCCTCTCCGCTCATCGTTTAGCGGTTGAATGGATACAAACACAAGCCCTACATCGAGGCATTAGCGTCACCATCGAAACAACACATGAAGAGGGCGAATGGGTTGGTGCAGGTGAGCCTTTGCTGTACCTTAGTGGCTCGTTTGCGCTTTTGGTGGAACTCGAAACGCTCATTTTACAAAAGTTAGGCTCGGCGTGCATCGCCGCGTATAACGCGTATCAGATGTGTGAAACACTACCTCAGGTCTCTTTTTTAGCCATGGATGCGCGCCACTGTGCAGGTACAGAGATGGCAGAGATGATGGCATATGGCGCATCGGTTGGCTCACGTGCCGCGCAACGCAAACTAAAAGCTACAGGTTTTATAGGCAATGCAACCGATGCGACAGCGCATTTTTTTGGACGTGAAAAAGGCTTAGGCACAGTTCCTCATGCCCTCATTGGGTACGCAGGCTCAACACTTAAAGCAGCTCAAATGTTCCATGAATGTTTCCCCGAAGAAAATCTCCCTATACTAGCGGATTATTTTGGTCGTGAAATCACCGATACTTTGGAAGTCTGTCACGCATTTGCTACCTTAGCCCATGAAGGAAAAGTTGGTGTGCGCCTCGATACGCACGGTGGACGTTTTTTAGAGGGGCTCGATACACAAAAAAGCTATCAAGTTTTAGAACGCCACACCCCTGATGCGTTGCGCGAATACCGCACGGAAGCCGAACTCCACGACCTTATCGGCATGGGTGTTTCAGCCGCGGCTATATGGAGCATGAGAGAGACTTTGGATAACGCAGGATTTCACAAAGTGCGCATCATCGCCTCTTCGGGTTTTACCCCACAAAAATGCCACGCTATGGCATGTGCCAAAGCCCCCATCGACATTATCGGCACGGGTTCATTTTTACCCGAAAAATGGAGTGAAACCTGCGCCACAGCCGACATCATCGCTTACGATGGTGTACCGATGGTGAAAGTCGGACGGGAATTTTTGCTGAAAAAAGGGTAATATAGATGGTAAAAGTTAAAAATTTAGTCTTGAGCGCATTTCTCTCAAAGAAAAACTGTGTTCTTGTCTTATGTTAGCACTTTCACACGCATCAATAGCATGGTCTATACTGTTTTTAGATGTTCTAATACTTCTCTCTCCATGCTCATTTTTCCTTCTTTAATGATATTTTTTGTATCATGTAATAGACTTACAAGGTAAGGAAAAAAGGAAATAATAATGACCGTCAAAGATGTTGCTGGCTATATGCTAGAAGAAATAAAGAAAAATGGCTCTTTACCTCAAGTGGGGCTTGCGGATATCATAAAAGAAAAATTTGGGAACGAATTTGTTTTTGAAACGACCCATAAAACGTTTGTGATTGATCGAAAAGTGTTACGAGAATTCAATAAAATAAAAGGCGATGACATTGTTTGGGACAAATACAGATGTTGTTGGTGTTAATGTGCATAAAGGGGAGCGGTGATTATTTTAGACTTTGAAACAAACTCTGCCAATACCCACGATGTAATCGAAGTAGCCGCCTTTCGTGTTCAGAAAATCAAGAACGAATATACCGTGGTTGATACCTTCCATCGGTACTATTTCTCAGCATATGAGCTCAATCCTCATGCCCTAGCAGTGCATAAACTTTCCCCCGATAGGCTTAAACGATTGCGAAAAGATGCTACGTATGAAGCGTACTTTGAAGATGATGTGGACTTTGTCGCGTTTTGTCACAATGCTACAACACTTGTAGCGCATAATATAGCCTTTGAATTACGACATATCGGCTCGTTGGTCTGTTTTGAAAAGCATTTTTGCACAATGAAAGAGAATAAAAAAATTGTCAGAGCGACCAATGTTAGGGGTGCTATCAAAAATCCAAAACTGATTGAGACGTGTCAGTATTATCAGATAGACTTTGATGAAGAGCAGTATCATAACGCTCTTTATGACGTTACGAAGACTTTGGAAATTTTAAATAAAATGCAGAGCAATACGCTTAACGATTAGCACACTCACTAGGTGCTAGGTGTAAAAAAAGAAGAACCCTTTTTAAAGGAATTCTTCTTTGTACATAAACCGCTTTTTCTGTCTCGAGAGACAAAATGAGTATGCAAGCGTGTTAAAACTTGCCTTTTTCTTTGAGCTTTTTATACCACGCATTGTGAAGGAACTTAACTTCCTCTTCTTCAACATAACCCGTGATGATGCTGTGAATTGCACCTTTAATCGCAACCGCTGCCATATAAATATGTGTAAAGAACACCGCTACTAAAATAAAGCCCATAACGTTATGAACAATAGCAGAAGCGCGTAACATATCAATGTGACTAAGCCCCGTAAGGTTATGCAACATCTCAATCTTGAAATCTAAGAAAAACATCATTGCGCCACTTAGGATCATCACTAAGCCACCAAGAACACAAACCCAATACCACATTTTTTGACCTGCGTTAAATTGGGTTGCATTGATAATGCGTTTTTCCTTAGAAAGGTAACCGCCCAAGATCATGAACCATTTGATATCTTCAAGATTGAAAATAGCCTCTTTAATCCACATAAGCGCCATAGGAATAATGACAATAGCAAAAGGAATCGTAAAAATACCATGAAGGTTTTTTGCCATTCTTACCAATGTTCCACCACCAAAAAAGTCACCAAAAACGATGATAAATCCTGTAGGGATAATCACCATAAAGCTTACCGCTGCTACTTGATGAATCGTTCTATGGAATAGGTTAAAGGCATAATGCTTATTATGGCTGTGTGGAAATACTTTTTGTCCTACAATTTTATAGTGTAAGAAAAAGACTGATGGCACACCCACTAAAACGCCTAAAAAGACCCATGCAAAGTATTTGCTCTGCAATAAAGTAAACCAAGCGCCCAATTTAAGCGTCTCTTCTTGTCCGTATCCTAAAATATTTTGAATGCGCATTTCACCCCAGATTTGGCTATCGGTAGCACCAAATGCCACCGTAGCTAAACCTAGAAGCGCAATGAGTGCGTAAACATACTTTCTCATTGCTATTCCTTTCATTGGTTTTTATAGGCTTTATCCCATCCATAAGATGAGCTCATACCTTTTCCGCCACGAGCTGCAACACGCGCTCTGATGACATTGGACACAGATTCTGCATCGCCTACAAGAAGTGCTTTAGTGGAACACATCGCCGCACATACGGGTACTTTGCCCTCAGCGATTCGATTTTGACCGTAAAGCTCAAACTCGTGGTGTGAATTGGTCGCTAAAGGACCACCTGCGCACATGGTACATTTATCCATTGTTCCTTTTGAGCCAAAAAGTCCCTCTCTTGGGAATTGTGGCGCACCAAAAGGGCACGCATACAAGCAGTATCCACAACCGATACATTTGTTTTTATCGTGAAGCACAACACCGTCTTCTCTGATGTAAAAACAATCCACAGGGCACACTTGTTGGCATGGAGCATCGGTACAATGCATACATGCGATCGAAGTCGAAACTTCTTTACCCGGAATACCCTCATGAATCGTAATCACTTTTCTTCGTGCAATTCCAGCTGGCAGTTCATGTGCTTCAGCACACGCAATGCTACAACCATCACACTCGATACATCTGCTCTCATCGCAGTAAAATTTCATTCTAGCGTTTTCCATCATTCACCTCCTACGCTTTCTCAACGCGGCATAAACCCGCTTTAGATGCAGGTATCTGCGTAATGATGTCATAACCATAACTTACGACCGTATTGGCACATTCACCGCTTGCATACGGTTTTGTTCCTGCTGGGAAATTGCCCGTCATGTCAACACCTTGCATAAAGCCACCGAAGTGGAACGGTAAGAAGACCATATTGGGTTGAACCGAATACGAGTACTTTGCTTTCACTTTGATCTTTGTGCCAGCAGGTGAGTGAACCCACATCATGTGACCGTTTTTAATGCCCTGTTTACTGGCTAAGTCCGGATGAATATCACAGAACATTTCAGGCGTTAGCGCACAAATGTATTTTGATGCTCTGTTCTCTAAACCTGCACCCATCATAGTGACCAAACGACCTGTTGTCATGACGATTGGGAACTCTTTGGTATAGTCTTTCTCTTTTTGGATAGACGCATACTTGGTTGTTACACGGAAATGGTTTGCTTTATCGGCATACGTTGGGTATTTGGCAACCAAATCAGGACGTGGTGAATAAAGCGGCTCACGGTGAAGAGGAATGCGATCTGGGAATGTCCATACAACGGCACGCGCTTTTGCGTTACCATATGGCGTCAAGCCAGCTTCAAGTGCTAAATCAACCAATTTACCGCTCGTACATGTTTTCCAGTTTGCACCACAGAGGTCTTTTTCTGCATCGCTTAGTTTTCTACCGATAAGTGATTCGATATTTTCTTTGGTAATTTCAGGGTATCCGCCATCGACTTTTGAACCAATAGGCGCAGAACCTTTACCCGAAAGTAGGCTTACGCCATCTTTTTCCAAACCGAAGTTATTTCTAAAGCCCATACCGCCTTCACTGACTGGAACATCAACATTGTAAAGGTTTGGTGTACCGCCATGTTTAACGCTCCAACAAGGCCAAGGAAGACCGTAATACTCGCCCTTCATCTCGCCTTTACCAGCACCCGTGATCTCATCAAACATATGCCAGTTATCGGTATGTTTTTGAATTCTCTCAGGTGTCCAGCCCATCATACCGATGGTTCTAAGGGTGCGAGAAATCTCAATGGTCGCATCTTCAGGCCATTGGAAGGTTTTTTTATCCGGTGTCATTTCAAGATAACCATCACTTTTAAGGTGCATCATCATCGAGCGGGTATACTCTTCATAGAAACCTAATCGCTTGGCAAGTTCAAACATAATTTCTTGATCGGGCTTGCTCTCATACAGAGGCTCGACCACTTTATAACGCCATTGTGCACTTCTGTTGGTTGCAGAAACCGTACCACTGCTCTCAAATTGTGTCGCACTTGGCAAAATGAAAAGATTGTCTTTTCGATTGGTCAAAATAGCCGCTTCATTTACGAAAGGATCGGCAATAACCAAAAGCTCTAAATTATCAAGACCTTGTTGAATTTTGAGGTTTTGTGACGTTGAGGTAATACCACAACCCATAACGACAAGCGCTTTTAGATTTGTACCTGCATTTTCAATCGCATCTTCGCCTGGTTTGCCAGCAAGTACACCAGCCCACCATCTGGCTAAGGTAAAGCCTGGTTTGCCCATCCAATCGACATTTTTAAATTGTGATTTGATATAGTCGTACTCTACGCCCCACATACGTGCGTAGTATTTCCATGAGCCTTCAACCAGACCATAATAACCCGGGAGTGTGTCAGATAAACATCCCATATCGGTCGCACCTTGAACGTTGTCGTGACCTCTTAAAATGTTCGTACCGCCACCTGATTTACCCATGTAACCCAGTGCCATTTGAAGAATTGGAGCAATACGTGTATTGCCAGTACCCACGGTGTGCTGAGTAAGACCCATTGCCCATAGCAGTGTACCCGGAGAGTTTTTCGCGTAAATGGTTGTAATTTCGATTAAAGTTTCAGCTGAAACGCCTGTGACATCCGCAACAATTTCCGGTGTCCATTTAGCAGCTTCTGCTCGGATCTCATCCATACCGTAAACACGGTCATCGATGTATTTTTTATCTTCCCAACCATTTTTGAAAATGATGTTAAGCATACCGTATACAAACGGAATGTCAGTTCCTGGGCGAATTTGTGCAAAGTAGTCTGCTTTTGCGGCACTTTTGGTGAAGCGTGGATCGATAACGATGATTTTTGCGTTATTGCGTTCTTTTGCTTTTAGTATATGACCAAAACCTACAGGGTGGTTAACCGCAGGGTTACAACCGATAATAAAGATAGATTTTGCATTTTGGATGTCTCCAAACGAGTTTGTCATAGACCCATATCCTAATGTATTCGCCACACCGGCGACTGAGGAGCTGTGTCAGATTCTAGCTTGGTGATCTATATTGTTTGTTCCAAAAAACGCGGCAAACTTTCTAAAGTAGTATGCTTGCTCATTGCTCATTTTTGCTGAGCCTAAGAATTGAGCTGCATCAGGACCATCTTTTTTCTTAATTTCTGCTAGTTTTGTTGCAATGCGATTAAAGGCTTCATCCCAAGAGAGACGTTTCCATTGACCGTTTACTTTTTCCATTGGGTACTTAAGACGTACTTCTGATCTGACCATATCGATCATATCTGCACCCTTACAGCAGTGTCCTCCAAGGCTAATTGGGTGGTCTTGAGCAACTTCTTGACGAACCCATACACCGTTGTGAACTTCTGCGATCACACCACACCCAACTGAACATGATGTACAGATGGTTTTTACTTTCTTACTTCCAGGAAATGGGTTTTTAACCTCTTCCTCTGTTGCGGCTCTTGTCACATTCTCACTAGCAAAGCCCGAAGTGGCGCCAAATGCACCAGCAACTGCTGCCATTTTGAGAAAAGACCTACGACCTACGGTCGTTGTTAGAGCACGCGCTGTTGTACTTTCCATACGCGATATCCCCTCTTTGAATTACATAGCAGATTTATAATAATCTTCCCATGCCTGTGTTTTAGTATAGGTCATCTCTTTTTTAGGAGACTTTCCTTTTACAACGCCGTTTGTACTCTTAGAAGAACTTGCGTGTACGCCAACAACACCCACTGTCGCGACAGCACTCACAAGAGCAGCTTTTTTAACAAAGCCACGTCTACTCTCATTCATATAGCACCTCCTTAAAAATTTCAATCGCTTAACCATTAAGTGATTGCTACAAAACATACCCTTTTCTGTGGCAATCACTTGCATGATAATCAATAATAAATTTATACCAATAGAGTCTTATTGAGTCGCATGATGCAGAAAAACAAATAGCAGACTGGTGAAAAAATTCTCTTCAAAAGAACAATTTTTATCACATTTTTTAGACTAATCTTTATAAACACATAAGACTACAAAATTTAAATTTAAATTAATATAAAGTCATAAAATGTCACACAAAGTGAGTAATATTGGCATGTTATATTAATGGTAAATTCAGTTTCGAAGAGGTTTTTATTGTGCAAATTCAGCATATTTATTATGCAAAATTAGCATATTTGTGGGGTGAAAAACATGCTTTTTTCTTAGATGAACTGAGAGAGAAGAGGGCAAGAAATTTAGAAAGAAGTCTATGTTTTTCACCTATTAAAAGATTGAAAATTCTTCTTTAGTGTACAAAAAGAGAAATGACCATTTGAGTTACTTTAAAGTAAACGAAAAGGCAGTTTCAACTGCCTTAGCATGAGCACGTAGAAAAGTGCCTATGAGATGAAGATCGTTTGCGCTGAAAGTCAAACTAACAACACAACGAATTATGCATCTAAAACGATACATCCTTCTGTTGGACAAGCTTCCATACATGCAGGTGATGCATGATGACCTACACATTCAACACATTTGTCTGCATACACATAATACACATCAGCCCCTGTTGGGTTATCGCTATCATCTACAATAGCCTCCACAGGACACTCATCAATACAGGCTCCACATGCGATACAAATATCTGTAATCTTTACTGCCATAACATCCCCTTAGTTGGTGTTTTTTTGTAAAAGATATCAAAACCTTTTATCGGAAAAATTTTATAATAAGTTCATAGCGTGAAAATAGCTTTGCAAAACGGCAAAAGTGGGTCGTCAATTTATTGCAAGTTCAATTGGTTAATAGCTCTGATTCACGTATGATTAAAGAAGCGTTCCAAGCAGCAGTTCTTATGAACACAGATGCGACGACGTTCGATAATTTCCATGTTGAAGGTGGCATAATTATATACCAAGGGCGTATTGGCTTTAGTGAACTAGTACAGTACCGTATCGAGTGACTAATCTGTTCTTCAGGAGCAGAAAATGGACTGCTCCACTGATCAAAGGTGCTTGATGCAACGTCTGGTGAAAATACAGATGCCTACAAAGTCGAAGTGGGCTATGACTTCTCAAAAGTGGGTGTTACAGGACTTAAAGCTTTAGGTAAATATGTCAAAATCAATCAAGATACACATAATACACATACTGCTGGCGCTTTAGTAACAGTATTGAATAGTGTAAGTGTTGATACAGAGTCTACGTATTTAGAAGCACAAGTTTCTTACGACCTTCCATCTGTTAAAGGTTTAACACTCTCTTTAGAGTATGAAGATGGTAAAGTAGAAACAGCATCTACAAAAAATACAAGTGAAATGAGATTTAGAGCGAACTACAAATTCTAATTTGTATAGGTTTTAATCTTTTCTAACGCTTCCTTTTAAACCAGTGACAAAGATGCCACTGGTTCTTCTTGTAACTGCTTAATCTTTATATTTTCCTAAATTGCTTTAATGATTGCTTTAATATTTTGATAGAATTATCAATAGACTTAGCTTTACATGTAAAAGTTGAAAAATTAGTCCTGACCTCTATACTCGGAGATTACATTGAAAAAATTGAATGCGTTTGTTCTTATGCCCTTTGCTGAAGAATTTAAAGATGTTTATAAACATCTAATTTTTGAAGAATTAGAACGTGCTGGGTATATTGTTATAAGAGCAGATGATATAAAAAGCCAAAACAATATAATGAGTGATGTTGTTAAAGGGATTATAACAAGTGATTTGATTATTGCCGATCTCACTGGTTCAAATCCAAATGTTTATTATGAATTAGGTATTGCACATGCTCTCGATAAAAAAGTTATTTTGATAACGCAAGCAATAAATGAACTTCCTTTCGATTTACGCTCATATAGAGTGGTTGGATATGGCCTAAATTTCGTAAAAATGGCTAAAGCAAAAAAAGAGTTATTTGAATTTGCTACTGAAGCATTTAAAAGTAACCTTCCTTTTGGTAATCCTGTAAAAGATTTTGGAAATATTAATCGTCAATCAAATGAACTATCAATAACATCAAATGAGGTTATGCCTGAAAATCTTGATGGTGAAATGGGTTTACTTGACCATAGGGTTAATCTTGAAGATGGATTTGCAGATTTAAGTAAGATTATTGCAGAAGTTGGATTCAAATTATCTGATGAGGTAACTCCAGAAATTGAGAAAACTACAAAAAAAATAACTTCAGGTAATTATACAACGAAACAAAAACGAGATATTGTGAGAGAATTATCAACACACTTGGAAAAATATAGTTCATTCATAAAACCTAATAATGAAAAATATAGATATCTACTTAAAAATGTTGAAAATAGCCTTGAGTATATGCTTAGTGGTAATATAGAGGTTGAAGGTGATGCAAAAGTACAGTTAGAAGAATTTCTTGATGCCTTAGCAGAGGTAGAAAAATCTGCTTTGCAGGGTCGCCAAGGATTTATATCTCTTATTGATACGATGGGTAGTTTACCAAAAATTGAACAAAGCTTTGATAGAGCAAACGTATTTATGGTATCTGAACTCAAGGACTTTGTTGAAAATATTGATCAAACAATTTCTGTAATTGCTATAGGTAGCCAGCTTGGAAGAGCATTCATTAATAAATTATAGAGATAAGATTAAAGAGATAGTATTTTCTCTGTCCTAAACCCATACAAATCAATCAATCGCATTTTACATGTAAACCCAAAATCCCCACAAAATTAAATTTATAAAACTAAAGTATTGACTTAAGTCATAGATTGGATTTTTGCTAAGTGATAGAATGACCTCGTAACTCAAATCAGGAGGTATCAATATGTCGCTTTCAAGAAGAGACTTTCTAAAAACAACTGCCGCTGCGAGCGCTGCTGCTGCTGTGGGTATTAGCGTACCTGCCGAGCTAAAAGCTGCGGGTGAGCAAGCAGAAGCCGGTTGGCGTTGGGACAAATCCGTTTGCCGTTTCTGTGGTACCGGTTGTGGTATTATGGTTGCGACCAAAGAGGGTAAAATTGTCGCAGTCAAAGGTGATCCAGCAGCTCCAGTAAATCGTGGACTTAACTGTATCAAGGGCTATTTCAATGCCAAAATTATGTACGGTGCTGACCGTCTCAAAGAACCACTTTTACGTATGAACGACAAAGGTGAGTTTGACAAAAAAGGTCAATTCAAACCTGTTTCATGGAAACGTGCGTTTGATGAGATGGAAAAACACATGAAAGCTGCGATGAAAGCGGGTGGTCCTGAAGCCATTGGTGTCTTTGGTTCAGGTCAATACACCATTCATGAAGGCTATGTTGCATCTAAGCTTATGAAAGCAGGTTTTAGATCGAATGCAATCGATCCAAATGCACGTCATTGTATGGCTTCAGCGGTTGCTGGCTTTATGCAAACGTTTGGTATCGATGAGCCATCAGGCTGTTACGATGACATCGAACTCACTGACACGATTGTGACATGGGGCGCGAACATGGCTGAGATGCACCCAATTTTGTGGTCACGCGTCAGTGATCGTAAACTCTCCAATGCGAATGTAAAAGTGGTTAACCTTTCAACCTACACGCACAGAAGTTCTGACCTTGCGGATACTGAGATTATCTTCTCTCCAAGTACGGATCTTGCGATTTGGAACTACATCGCTCGTGAGATTGTTTACAATCACCCAGAAGCAATTGATTGGGATTTTGTTAAGAAAAACACCATCTTTGCAACAGGTTTTGCAAACATCGGTTACGGTATGAGAACCGAAGCAGATGCTCGTAAAAATGGCTACTCTGAAAAAGAAATCGAAATTATCAAAAAAGAAGATGCAAAAGTTATTTCTGAGAAAGAAGCTCCAGGTCTTGCACACTTAGGTGTTAAAGCGGGCGATACCATGAAAATGGACAAAGCTGCAGCTGCAGGCGTTCACTGGGAAATTTCTTTTGAAGATTTCAAAAAAGGACTTGCTCCTTATACACTTGACTATGTTGCGAAAATTGCAAAAGGTAATCCAGATGAGAGCCTTGCAGATTTCAAAGCAAAACTTCAAACACTTGCAAACCTTTACATCGAAAAAAGTAGAAAAGTAGTCAGTTTCTGGACAATGGGTATGAACCAACACCAACGCGGTACGTGGGTCAATGAACAAGCGTACATGGTGCACTTCCTTCTTGGCAAACAAGCAAAACCAGGTGATGGCGCGTTCTCTCTAACAGGACAACCAAGTGCATGTGGAACGGCTCGTGAAGTGGGAACATTCACACACAGACTTCCAGCCGACATGGACGTTTCTATTCCTAAACACAGAGAAGTAACTGAAAAAGTTTGGAAACTACCTGCGGGCACACTAAACCCAATGGGTTACCAACATATTATGGCTATCCACAGACAAATCGAGAGTGGAAAAATTAAATTTGCATGGGTTAACGTCTGTAATCCATACCAAGATACAGCCAATGCTGAACACTGGATCAAAGCAGCACGTAAAGAGGGTAACTTCATCGTCTGTTCAGATGCGTATCCTGGAATTTCAGCTAAAGTTTCTGACCTTATCTTGCCTTCAGCAATGATTTATGAGAAATGGGGCGGTTACGGTAATGCAGAGCGTCGTACACAACAATGGAAACAACAAGTTCTCCCAGTAGGTGACGCAATGAGCGATACATGGCAATGGGTTGAGCTTTCAAAACGCTTTACCATCGCTGATGTATGGGGCGAGCAACCGATTAAAGATGGTAAATTACCAAACGTTATCGAAGCGGCGAAAGCTATGGGTTATAAAGAGACCGATACCCTTTACGATGTTCTTTTTGCCAATGACTATTTTAAATCATTTAAAGCAAAAGACCCTATCGGTGAAGGTTTTGACAACACGGAAGTCTTTGGTGACAAACGTGGCGTTATGGGTAGTGATGGTAAAGAGTGGAAAGGCTATGGCTTCTTCTTACAAAAAGCAATTTGGGAAGAGTACCGCCAGTTTGGTACAGGTCATGGACATGACTTGGCTGACTTTGACACTTACCACAAAGTAAGAGGACTTAAATGGCCAGTTGTTGATGGTAAAGAGACACAATGGCGTTTTAATGCGAAGTACGATCCGTATGCTGCTAAAGCAAACAACGGTGAGTTCGCATTCTACGGTGATGCTGCAAAAGCACTCAAACGTGGCGATCTTTTAAAACCAACAACCGAAGAGACATTCTCTCTTAAAAATAAAGCGAAAATCTTCTTTAGACCTTACATGGATCCATGTGAAATGCCTGACGCTCAATATGACATGTGGTTAAGTACGGGTCGTGTGTTAGAGCACTGGCACAGTGGTACAATGACAATGCGTGTACCTGAGCTTTACCGTGCTGTTCCTGAGGCACTTTGTTATATGCACCCAGAAGATGCCAAAGTCAAAGGCTTTAAACAAGGTGAGCTTATCTGGATCGAGAGTCGTAGAGGTTCATGTAAAGCACGTGTTGAGACTCGTGGACGTAACAGAACACCAAGAGGTTTGGTGTATGTTCCTTGGTTTGATGAGAAAGTTTTCATCAACAAAGTGTGCCTAGATGCAACATGTCCGATCTCTAAACAGACAGACTATAAAAAATGTGCGGTTAAACTTTATAAAGCGTAATCAAAAACATGGAAAAAACAAATAAAATCGCAATCACGGAGCGCAGAAGATTTCTTACCTTGATAGCTCAAGGAAGTGGTCTTGCAGCACTTGGTGGTATGGTTTGGACAGGGTATTTGGAAGAGGCAAAATCAGCTCCGCTGATTTTAAGACCTCCTGGGGCAGTTGCTGAGATTGACTTTATGCGTTTGTGTATTAAGTGTGGACAGTGTGTTGAAGCCTGTCCGTACCACACATTGCATTTAGCCAAACCGGGTGACACTAAGCCTATGGGAACGCCTTTTTTCAACCCACGAGAGGTACCGTGTTATATGTGCACCGACATTCCGTGTGTGCCTGTATGTCCTACAGGAGCACTGGATGCGAAGAGTGTCTCTAAAATCACTGAGGGTGTCAAAGAGTTTGACATCACCAAAGCACGTATGGGACTTGCCGTCGTTGATGTTGAGTCGTGCATCGCATTTTGGGGTATTCAGTGTGACGCATGTTACCGAGCATGTCCAATCATGGATAGTGCGATAAAGTTAGAGTATAGACGAAATGAGCGAACGGGCAAACATGCTTACTTGACCCCTATCGTTAACAGCCTTACCTGTACGGGATGTGGTTTGTGCGAGAGGGCGTGTGTCACCGAAAAAGCAGCGATTCATGTGTTGCCTTTGGACATTGCCAAAGGGGCTATCGGGTCACACTACATCAAGGGCTGGGAGAAGGGCGATGAGAAGCGCTTAGAAAAAGCGAGCAGTGATGTCACGACACATACCAAACGTAGCGAGAAATCTGCGACAGACTATCTCAACACGAATGAGGAGATGTTCAAATGAGAGAATGGATAAGAAGCCACCGTTTTATGATGGCACGACGTTTGTCTCAGTTGGGTATCCTTGGGTTGTATGTGAGTGCCAATGTGTACGGCTTTATGCTTTTAAGCGGTAACCTAAGCTCCTCTTTGGTCATGAAAAAGCTTCCTTTAGCCGATCCATTTGCACTTTTGCAAATGTTTTCAGCAGGGGCGCTTTTAGGACTGGATGTTCTTGTCGGTGGTGCTTTGGTTTTGCTTTTTTACATCGTTGTCGGTGGTCGTGCTTTTTGTTCATGGGTCTGCCCGCTTAACATTGTCACAGATGCAGCAACCTGGACACGCAGAGTTTTACTTTTGGATAAATCCATTGAGAAAAAGCTCTGGTTGAGCAAGAATGTAAGGTACTGGGTCTTAGCCCTTAGCCTCATCTTGTCGTTTATCACGGGTGTTGCAGCATTTGAGATGGTTAGTCCTATTGGGTTATTAAGCAGAGGCATCATCTTTGGTATGGGCATGAGCGTTGCTCCTATACTCTGTATTTATTTGTTTGATCTTTTTGCTGTAAAAAATGGCTGGTGCGGGCACATCTGTCCTTTAGGCGGGTTTTACTCCCTTGTTGGGCGCTTAAGTCTGGTACGTGTTAAACACAACCACACAAAATGTACTTTGTGCATGGCGTGTAAAGATATTTGTCCTGAGAAACAAGTCCTTGGCATTATTTCTAAACGTAGTGGTGCCATCGTTTCTGGAGAATGTACCAACTGCGGCAGGTGCGTTGAGGTGTGTGAGAGTGATGCACTCTCTTTTGGTGTGAGGAATTACATTAACACAAATGTAGGAGAAAAAGAATGATTAGTACAAAAACGTTAATAATGGGTTCTTTATTTAGTATTATTGTTGCCACAGGATGTGCTGTGACCCAATCGTACAATGAAGAAGAGTTGGGGCTTAGAAAGGTGGATCTCTACAGCGAAAAAACTGTTGTAGGAGAGCCAACATCATATTCTACCGTCTCTGCAGGTGAATCTAAAGTGATTCAAAGATCGTTTGAAAACGCACCTCCGTTGATTCCACATGACGTAGAGGGAATGCTGGATATGACGAAAGAGAGCAATGCATGTACGGGGTGTCACTTGCCTGAAGTTGCTGAGGCAGTGAAAGCGACTCCGATTCCAAAGTCACACTTTTTTGATATGAGAACTCAAAAAGTGTTGACGGAGATGAGTCAAGCTCGTTATAACTGTTCAGCATGTCATGTGCCTCAATCTGCGAACGAGCCTTTGGTTCAAAATAATTTTAAACCAGAGTATCGTGGCGAGAGTGAGAAAAGTCGCTCAAATCTTCTTGACAAACTCAATGAAGGCGTGAGATAACCATGACAAATGGCAGCAGAAGAGGGGTTCTTACCTCTCTTTTTGGTAAAAAAAGCGCACAAAAAATTCAAAATGAGTTGTGTGTTGTGCGCCCACCTTACCATCAAGTGGGGTATGAATTTTCTGAGATATGCGTTACATGTGAAGCGTCACCTTGCATAAACGCATGCGAAGAAAATATTATCTTCCTCGATGCTGCTCATACCCCTTGCTTAGACTTTACAAAACGAGGGTGTACGTTTTGTGACGCCTGTGCAAATGCGTGTCCTAGCAGTGTTTTAGACATTGCTTTCAAAAAAGAGATACCTGTAAAAGCTGAAATTGATATAATGACATGTATGGCATGGCACCAAAGCTTGTGCAACAGTTGTTTGGATGCGTGTGAACCTCGAGCCATTCTTTTTTTAGGGCTTTTTCGCCCCCATATAGAAATGGATGTGTGCAATGGCTGTGGCATGTGTGTCGGGATTTGTCCGAGCAGTGCTATTACTATCAAATGTGAGGAGAAAGCATGAAGTATTTTCTACTCTTAAGTGTTCTTACCAGTCTGCTTACGAGTGCAGAACTCAGTCCTCGCAGTGTCATTGAAGCAGCTGGAAACGTACAGCAAATAGCACTTTATGAGGGTAAAATTATTGCTGGAACCAGTGTGGGAACGCTTGAGATGTATAAACTAAGCGATGCCACAAAACTCTCTTCTACACAATTTCCTAAAATTAAAGACTTTACAGGCGATGAAGTTGCTCCCAAAATCTTCTCGGTCGATATGTTAGATAATACGCTTCTAGCGGTGGTTCAGGCCAGTAGTGGGGCACGTGAACTTTACCTTGTTGAAGAGGGAAAATCTAAAATACTTATTGACGCACATGCCAATCTGTTTATTTCTAAAGCAAAATTTGTTGACAAGAACCGCATTTTAGTCGCACTTTTGAGCAATGAACTTCTGTTGTGGGATATTAAAAATAAAAAAGAGATTTACCGCATTCAGCCTTCCTCTTCGCACTTTAGCGATTTTACTTTGAACGAGACGAAGAGTATGGTTGCTAGCTCGTGTGAGTCAGGCGAAATCACCATTTTTGATGCACAGAGTGGCAAAATCATCAAAGTGCTCAAAGGTGGCAATGTCGACAACGTCTACAAAGTTGACTTTAAAAAAGAGAAAGTGCTCTGTGCAGGACAAGACAGGCGAGGCATTGTTTATGACCTTAGCAATGGTGCGTATGAGCGTTTTGATGGCTCTTTTCTTATCTATGCAGGTGCGCTTAGCCCAAGCCTAAAATGGGGTGCATTTGCCTTTAATGAACAAAATGATATTGTCCTTTTTGATCTTGCAACTAAAAGTAAAGTTCATACGCTCAAAGGGCAAAAAAGTACGCTCAACACCATCGTTTTTGCAAGTGAGCGAGAGCTTGTAAGTGCAAGTGACGATCAATTTATTATGATTTGGAGACTCCCATGAATATATCAAGTATAGTGATACAAGCAAAGCCAGAATTCGTTGAAGGTATTATCGCGATTTGCGAGGCGAGCGATTTTTGTGACTACCATTTTCACGATGTGGAAAAGGGAAAAATTGTTGTAACCATCGAAGGTGAGAACATCGATGAAGAGATGTCTAAGATGAAAAAGATCGAGCAGATTCCTCACGTCATCTGCGCCGATATGATGATGGCGTACAGTGAAGATGAACTGGATGCTGAGAGAGCAAAACTAGAGTTATCAGAGGTCGTCCCTCCTATCTTAAATGATGAAAATATTGCGCTTAAAGACATCGTCTATAAAGGCGATTTGAAGAAAAAAATTCATTAAGGACTCCTCATGCAAACGACGTATCAAATGTTTGTAGAAACGTTTGTTCCTAGCGATGAACTCATCGTTTCACGTACCGATTTAAGTGGCAAAATAACCTATGCCAATGAAATGTTTGCTTTCATTTCAGGTTATGAAATCGACGAACTCATCGGCAAACCTCATAACATCGTACGTCATCCCGACATGCCTCACTCCATCTTTAAATCCCTCTGGGAAACTTTACAAAGAGGCGAAATGTGGAAAGGATATATCAAAAATCGTCGTAAAGATGGCGGTTATTACTGGGTGTATGCCGAAGTTTCGGGCGTTTACAAAGATGGCGTACTCATCGAGTACAAATCCTTACGTGCGCCTATGGAAGATGCCTTAAAAGTACAGATGCAACGTGAGTATGATGCGCTTAAAAATCACGAAGAAAACACGCAAAGAGTTGTCCTTTATTTGCAAAGTGATATTGTGCATAAAGTTGAGGCACTTGCACGTGAAAAAGCGTGTTCAAGCGATCAAATTATGAATGACATTTTAAACGACACACTCTTTTAATCAAACACAGTGTGTTGATTTTAACTTTTACGTAGTATAAAAGCCATGTTAAGATCGAAGTAATTTTCTGCTATGCTGTAGGATATTGTATTTTTATGTAACAATACCACGCTTCTTTTTGACAAACTAGATCACTAGGTGTGCTACCTTTCGTTAGATTCTAGCATTTGCTACTTTGCGCAATCGCATTGTTTTCATTAATCAAGGTGAATTTTATGCAGGCGATTGTTTACTCTCGTACTCTTTAATCAGACCCTATCGTCCTTTCAGTAAACGCATTTTACGTGAAAGATATTCGCCACTACATAGTATATTTTAAAGGAAATTTGTATGGAAACAGCACTTCATTTGGAGCAAAATCCAATTCATTCGCTCACATTAGTAAAAAAAGAGCTTCGTTACAAGAGTATGGCTCAAATGGTTGAGTATTTTAAAGAGAAAATAACCACTTATCCTATGGCACATTTTATAGCAGCTTTTGACCATTATACGAAGAAGAAAGCGCTTGATGGCATAATGATGAAAGGGCTTGAAAATGCTAAAAATATTGTTTTTTGTTTTAAAAATGCTATCCCAAGCACCACAATGGCAGCAGTACGCCAACTCAGCATCGGTATCTGTGAGTTTGAAGATCGCTTTGTGATAGAATTTTCAGATACCGCTAACGAGGCATTTTATGCTGAGATAGAAGTGTGGGCAAAAGAGTTGGTAGATTAGTCTACCAAAGTGCCGTGACCTCTTCATCTGTCATCCTTTATTTTTTATTGCATAATCTCTTGACTTTATTAACACCAATACCTAGCCATTTTTATTTATGATTTTATAATTAATAAAACTATATTCTTATAATTATATTTATTAAAAGTTATAATAAGGAGTCTCAATGGACGAAGTACTTGCGTGCGAAAATAGCAGAGTAAAATTTTTCCCCATCATGATGTATGCAATGGTCATGGGTATGTGTGGCTTAACGATGATGTACCAAAAGGCGGCATTATGGTTAGGGTTTAGCGAGATGATAGGAACAGTTTTAATGGTGCTGTCAACCACACTTTTTGCAGTAATTTCCTTCATCTATCTTGGAAAATACATCAAATACACACCTGTTGTGAAAAAAGAATTTTCTCATCCCATTAGGCTTAATTTTTTTGCAGCAATTTCCATTTCGATGTTAATGTTAGCGATTATTTACAAAGAGGTCAATGTCAATATTTCGGCTCTTTTTTGGTATGCAGGAACAGCCCTTCATTTCTACCTAACCATGCACACCATCTCTTTTTGGATCAATCACAATCAGGAGTTAGACCACTCAAATCCTGCATGGTTTATCCCTGTCGTTGGCAATGTCCTTGTTCCCGTTGGTGGCATTGGGTTTGCGAGCCAAGGCGTGCTCATGTACTTTTTTAGTTGTGGCATCTTTTTTTGGGTGATTCTCTTTGCCATTTTGCTCAATCGTATTATTTTTCATCATCAACTAGCGGTGAAGTTTATGCCCACACTTTTTATCCTCATCGCTCCTCCTGCGGTTGGCTTTATTGCGTATTATAAAATGTTTGGTGTAATCGATTTTTTCGCAACCATGCTCTTTAATCTAGCACTTTTCTTTACACTTTTGGTGGCTTTCATGTATAAAAATTTTGTCAAAATAAAATTTTTCATTTCATGGTGGGCATTTGTTTTCCCTCTGGCTGCTATGAGCATAAGCGCTATGCTGATGTACCATGAAAGCAAAGATGCGATGCTTTTAGCCCTCTCTTATGTGATGGTGGGTGTCACAACCGTGGTGATTTCTATTGTTCTTTACCAAACGGTCACGCATATGCTCAAAGGTGAAGTGTGTGTCCAAGAATAACCACCTATTTATAAGGAAAACTCTATGAAAAAAACACTATTTTTAGATCAGTATCCTATTCATTCGCTCACGTTGATGAAAGAAGACGCTCGCCATAAAACGATGGTTCAAATCGTTGACTACTTTAAAGAGAAGATCAATGCGCATCCCGTGGCGCAGTTTATCGCCATTTTTGATCACTATGCCCACACCAAATCCCTTAACGGTGAAATCATGGAAGGGTTAAAAGATGTTCAAAATGTTATTTTTTGTTTTGGAAGTGCCATACCGAATACCAAAATAGTTGCGGTACGACCAAGAAGCATTGGTATTTGCGAGTTTGAAGACCGTTTTGTGATTGAATTTATGGAAGCGCCTAAAGAGGAGATTCATGCGATTATGCAATTGTGGACGAAAGCTTTGGTAGATTAATCTACCAAAGTGCTGTAATTGCTTCGTTTGTTATTGTCTCATTTAAAAGCACAGGGATTCCTTTTGTAGAGAGAGTGCTTTTAAACCCTTGCCCAATATTTCCTGTAATAAACACATTCACCCGCTGCTTGACAAAAAGTTCACTTAAGACGGAAGAAGGCTTTGTCTGATTGATAAGCAGAGGGTTAGAAATTATCCGGTGCTCACAGATCTGATGGTTTTCAAGCGTGAAAAAATGAATGTATCTGCCTTTAGGGTTTAAAGCTGTGTAGGGCGAGGTTTCGCTTTCACTGCACAAGGCAACCGTATAACGCTCTTTCGAGCTTTCAAGATGCAAAGCATGACCTCCAAGTAGTGCTAAAGCTACTTTATTGCGTGCTGATTTAATGATGCGAGCAAATGTAGGGCGAGAAACCTCCATCTTTAGCGCAGCCTCTTCTTGATACAACTCCAATAAATCCATCAAATAAAGTGCTTCAACCTCTTCGGCTAAAAGGGAAATGGATTCTTCGTGCGAGGTACGTTCATATGGAACAAAATGGCTACAAGGTGGGCGAAACGAAATGGATCGTTTACTTTTGTGGCGTGCCATAATTGTCCTTTATATTTTAATGACACATTATAACATGATTTAAAATACTTGACATATGCTCACTATGAGAGTATCATTTTGGTCATATGTTCAAAATTATACTAAAGGATCGAAGATGGTTATTGTATTTCCAACGATGAAAGACGAAGGGCTTGGAGCAAAAAGAGGCGCACACTTTGGTAAAGCAACGTTTTACACAGCAGTGACTGTAGAAGAGGGTGTGGTAAAAGAGGTCAAAGTACATAAAAACCCTGGTCATGTAACGGGTGGATGTGCGAATGCTGTGGCAAACATACAAGCTTTAGGGGCTGATACGCTTGTGGTTTCGGGCATTGGTGGAGAGCCTTTGAAAAAGTTTTTGGCTGTTAATGTTGCTGTTTATTTTGATGACAAAAACGAAACAGTTGAAGATGCGTTAAGAGATTTTTTAGCGGGCAAAACGGTTAAGATTGACCCAAATCATACTTGCGCACATCATTAAGGCTGAAATACATCTACTTTTTCGCCTCAATAGTGATATTGGGGCGTTTCGTTTAATTAATATTAGCTATTACTTATTATAATAAGAAAAAAAGGTTATAAAAATGGACTGGTTTAGACAGATCATTTTTTTCTATCGCGATGGATTTAAACAGATGCGTGTTGGAAAACAGCTCTGGGCGATTATTGCCATTAAATTCTTCCTTTTTTTTGTTGTTTTAAAACTCTTTTTCTTCCCCAATATTCTTCATATACACTTTTCAAATGACACGCAAAGAGCAGAGTCTGTTCTTGAACATTTGATGCAAAAATAAAAGGCATTCCGATGGATCACACCCTTCTTGTTGAGTTATCACGCGCGCAATTTGCGCTCACTGCTTTGTATCACTGGCTTTTTGTTCCACTGACGTTGGGGCTTTCTTTCTTGATTGCTATCATGGAGAGTATCTATGTCAAGACGAAAAATCCTGAGTGGAAAAAATTAACTAAATTTTGGATGACACTCTTTGCAATCAATTTTGCGATAGGCCTAGCTACAGGCATTATACTTGAGTTTGAATTTGGTACGAATTGGTCGAATTATTCATGGATTGTAGGTGATCTTTTTGGCGCACCTTTAGCGATTGAGGGCATTATGGCGTTCTTCTTAGAATCGACCTTTTTTGCCGTGATGTTCTTTGGTTGGGAGAAGGTTTCACCTAAAATGCACCTGCTCTCTACGTGGCTTGTCGCGATTGGCTCAAACCTCTCAGCCCTTTGGATTCTTGTAGCGAACGGTTGGATGCAACACCCCGTGGGGATGGAGTTTAACCTTAAAAGTGCGAGGTTTGAGATGAAAAGCTTTGCAGATGTTCTGTTCAATCCCAACGCGGTTTCCAAATTTTTACACACGATTGGCAGTGGCTACGTGATGGGTTCCCTCTTTGTGGTAGGGGTAAGCAGTTGGTTTTTACTCAAGAATAGCCATAAACTTTTTGCCAAACGCAGCATCATCGTAGGTGCTTCTTTTGGATTTTTAGCATCAATCTTTTTGCTTGTCTCGGGTGATGAGTCCGCCCATCAAATAGCACAAAGTCAACCAACCAAACTTGCCGCCATGGAAGGGCTTTACGATGGTAAACATCGTGCAGGCATTGTGGCGATCGGGCAGTTAAACATGAACAAAAAGATTGGTGACACTCAAGATGAATTTATCTGGTCGATAGAAATTCCCTACGCACTCTCATTTTTAGGATTTCACAATATTAATGCGTTTGTTCCCGGCATTGATGACCTTGTACTTGGAAATGAAAAACTCTCCATTGAACCCGCTCAAAGCAAACTGGATAAAGGCAAAATTGCCCTAGGTGCTTTGCGTGACTATAAAGAGGCGCAACTTTTAAGCGATAGCCAACGAAAAGAAGATGCTTTAGCGCTTTTTCGGACCAACGAAGCTTATTTGGGGTACGGCTACTTAGATAAACCCGAAAAAATCATTCCACCTATTGCTTTGACTTTTTACAGCTTTCACATCATGGTGGGCTTAGGGAGTTGGTTTTTGGCACTCTTTTTCTTTGTACTCTACTTTAGTATGATCGGAAAGATTGAGACGAAAAAATTACTACTTTATGCCGGGCTTTTCTCGATTCCTTTGGGTTACATTGCAGGCGAAGCTGGTTGGATTGTCGCCGAAGTAGGCAGACAACCGTGGGCGATTCAAGGCATGCTTCCTGTGGGTATGGCAAGTTCGCACATTGATACGATCTCTGTCATGATTACATTAGGGCTTTTTGCGATTATCTTTACCGCACTTTTAATTGCGGAAGTGAAAATCATGCTTAAACAAATTACAATTGGACCTGAGGAGGCATAAGATGTTTGGAAGTTTATCTCTTTTAAGTCTACAACAGTACTGGTGGTTTTTGGTGAGCCTTATTGGGGCACTGTTTGTTTTTATTACCTTTGTGCAAGGTGGGCAGACGCTTTTGCATATCGTTGCTAAAGATGAACACCAACGCAACATGTTAGTTGCCTCTTTAGGGCGTAAATGGGAACTCTCCTTTACCGCACTGGTCCTTTTTGGCGGAGCTCTTTTTGCGGCATTTCCTCTGTTTTATGCGGTGAGCTTTGGCGGAGCGTATTATGTTTGGATGGCGATTTTGTTCTGTTTTATCATTCAAGCGGTTTCCTATGAGTACCGCGTGAAACCCAACAATTTTTTAGGCAAACGTACCTATGAAACCTTCTTATACATCAATGGAAGTGTGGGAATTATTTTAATCGGCATAGCGCTTGGAAGCCTGTTTACAGGAGGGAATTTTGTACGAGATACGATGAATTTCTCTGCTTGGACACTTCCTAGTTATGGGTTAGAAGCGGCACTTCATCCTTTCAATGTTGCTTTTGGACTGACTTTGTTCTTTTTAGCGCGTGTACAAGCGGAGCTTTATTTTATCAATAACATTAATGATGAAGATATTTTAATCAATACAAAACATCAACTTGTCAAAGATGCATTATTATTTCTAGGGTTTTTTGTGGCAGTCATTGTGATGCTTTTAGTGATGAGTGGTTTTGAGTACACAACCAATGGAGATGTCTCTATTGTAACGTTTAAATTTTTGAAAAACTTTTTAGCAACCCCTGTGTTGATAGTCACCTTTCTCAGCGGTACGCTCTTAGTTGTGTACGCCATCGTTAACACATTATTTAAACAAAGTAGACAAGGTGTTTTTCTGAGTGGACTTGGTACGATTTTAGTCGTGACAAGTCTTCTTTGTTTGTTAGGCTTTAACGCAACGCCTATTTATCCTTCGCTTTCACATTTAGCAAGCTCCTTGAGCATCGAAAACAGCTCCTCTTCACACTACACGCTTACCGCAATGAGTTATGTCTCATTGGGTGTTCCGTTTGTCCTTGGTTACATCTATTTTGTATGGCGAGCTATGGATAAAACAAAAATTACATCGGCTGAAATTGAAGCTGATTCACATCATTACTAGGAGTCATCATGGAAGTAATTAATTACACCTCAGGGGTTTTGTGGCTCTGTGTCTGGCCTATTACGATTTACGTCTCGTACTGCTTCATCATGCTCAATATTGACCATTTTGAAGCCTATTTGAAAGAGAAATAATCTGTATATGTAAAGCCTAACACCTATCTCCATAGAAGCGCTTTTGCGCGAGGATGTCAGTTTTTAAGACGATTTAAGGTAAACTTGAGCATTCAAAGTTAATTATAAAGGTCAATCTATGGGTTTAGGTGTCGGTATCGTAGGACTCCCCAATGTCGGAAAATCAACCACGTTTAATGCGCTCACTAAAGCGCAAAATGCAGAATCTGCAAACTATCCTTTTTGTACAATTGAGCCAAATAAGGCTGTCGTTCCAGTACCAGACCCTCGTCTTGAAGAGCTTGCCAAGATCGTCAATCCTGAGCGCATTCAGCACTCAACGGTGGACTTTGTGGACATCGCTGGTTTGGTTAAAGGTGCGAGTGCGGGTGAAGGTCTTGGCAATCAGTTTTTATCAAACATTCGTGAAGTAGAAGTCATTTTACACATGGTGCGTTGTTTTGAAGATGAGAACATCACCCACGTTGAAAACAGCATCAACCCGCTTCGTGACATCGAAATTATCGAGAGTGAGCTTATTTTTGCTGATGTTCAACAACTCGATAAAAAACTAGACCGTCTGAAACGTCAAGCCAAACTTGAAAAGGGTGCGCAAGCAATGGCTGAGATCGCCACGGAGCTTCGAGCACACCTTGATGACATCAAACCTGTTAGCACCTTTGCACGCCGTGAGGATGAAAACTTCCAAGCACTTGATAAAGAGCTACGTTTTCTTTCCAACAAAACCATCATTTACGGTGCAAACGTCGATGAAGCAGGTCTTTTAGAAGAAAATAGTTTTGTTAAAATTGTTAAAGCACACGCAAAAGAAGTCGGTGCGGACGTTGTTGTTCTGTGTGCCAAAGTTGAAGAAGAGATGATAGCACTCGAGGAAGAAGAAGCCGAAGAATTCTTAAAAGAGCTTGGCATCGAAGAATCAGGTCTTAAACAGATCATTCGTTTAGCATTCGATAAACTGGGTCTTGCTTCATACTTCACCGCAGGTGTCAAAGAAGTTCGTGCTTGGACAATTGAAAAAGGCTGGAAAGCCCCTAAGGCTGCGGCTGTTATTCACAACGATTTTGAAAAAGGATTTATCCGCGCTGAAGTCATTGGGTACAATGATTTTATTGCGTTCAACGGCGAAGCTGGTTCAAAAGAGGCGGGTAAAATGCGCCTAGAAGGTAAAGAGTATATCGTTCAAGATGGCGATGTCATGCACTTTAGATTTAACGTATAAACCGCTTCAAATGTTTACATGTAACGCATTGCATGTAAACATTCTTCATTTTTATTTCAAATTTTTTTAGGGAGTTATTCATGAAATTATGGGTTGCTTTAGTGTGTTCTGCATTGGTACTTTTTGCGGCTGAGCGAAATTACACATTCGAAGAGTTGGATGTTCGCGAAGATGGTGTTTTAATCGAGGTTAAAACGCTCAAACCTGCCAATGGCGTTGGACAGTTTTTCTACGAATCAGGACAACTCAAAAGTGAAACTCCTTTTAAAAATGGTCTGCGTGATGGTCTTGGAAAACTCTATTACGAATCTGGAAGACTGAGAAGTGAAACGCCTTTTAAAAATGATAAAATCGAAGGGCTCAAAAAAGAGTACTACGAATCAGGTGTATTGCAAACAGAAGTCTTTTTTGTCAATGACGAAGCAGACGGTGTCGGAAAGTTTTACTACCCAACGAGCAAACTCCAAGGCGAAACCCCGTTTAAAAAGAACCAACCAGAGGGCATCACAAAGCTTTACAGCCCAACAGGTCAGTTGATCCGCACCATCGAATTTAAAGAGGGAAAAATAGTCAAAGGCTTTGACTATAACGATCAAGGGAATAAAATAGAACTTAACCGTGATGAGTTGATAGAAGCTACGAAAGAACAGTAAGTTCAAAATTATAACGCACTCAAAAAGTTAAATTGACTCTTTGAGTGCGTATGAAGTCTTTTATTTACTCTCCGCTCTCAGTTTCCCCATCATATGCCATAATGCCGTATTCTAGGTTAAGTACCATTTTAAAACCCATGTGTTTTAAAATGCGTTGACAATATGCACTCCTGCTTCCGCTGTAGCAGTACAAGATAACAGGTGTGTTCTCTTTGCCACTGAGTTGTTCTAGCGCTGTGTGAAAACTGGTTGTGGGGATCAAGAAGTCTGTACCTACGATGCGGTTGCCTATCCACTCCATCCATTCGCGGGTATCGACAAGGTTAAACTCTACCTTGCCATCTTCTCTGGCTTCGAGGAGTGCTTCAAGCTCATTGCCATCGAGTTGCTCTTTTTTCATCAAGCCTTCACACTCTTCTTTGCTAAGACCCCTCGTGTGCGTATGCGCTACTTCTTCCATGGTTTCCGTTTGAGCGAGTTCTTGTGCATGCTCTGGGGTGCAAAAGATCGTACAGTGACATTTGCCTTTTTCTGGAATTTCTACAGTGAGGGCAGGGGTGCAAGGACACAAGCGGTTGTCGGCTTTTGCTTGCTCTTCAGGTGTGGCTCCAATGACCATAAAACAGGGGCAGTAACGCTTACCGTAGATGAGTTTATTGCGCGTTAAGCCTTGTTGTATGGACTCTTTGACTTCAGTGAGTGGGGTATAAGCAAAGCCAAATTGCTCGCATACCTTGTCGGTAAATACCTCTGTTTTTTCAAATTCTGCCATAAATTCGGGTGAGTTCATATCTATTTTAGTTATCAAATGTATTTCCTTGATTTATTTTTATATGCCGTATTATAGAGAATTTGCATTGGAAGAAAATTAAAAGAACGCTTTACATGTAAAGCATCAAGAAAAAGAGTAGATTGATTTTAAATGTAAACCATTTTGCGATTTTTTTGCTCTTTTTTTGCTTTACCATTTCTTTAGTTGGTTAAAAAATAAATTAAAAAAAGAGTTTAAGATGCAAACGATTCAATCGCAAAATACTTTAAGACTGGATGACGTTAAACACCTTCGTGACATCTTTAATGCTCAAAACTCTCAAGAGCTAAAGAGAGCATTTGATGCACTTCACTCATGCATTGAAATCTCTGAAGAGGATCTTGAGGTACAGTTCAATCGTTATTTTATAGGTCCCATGGAGCCTATTGCCGATCCGTTTGCTTCCATTTACATTGATGATCCTGATGTGGTGATGTCAAAAAGTACGTTACATGTAAGGGAATTGTACGAAACGATGGGCTTTACGAATCCGCTTAAAAACATCATTCCCGATGATTATTTAGGCGTTGAGCTGGATGCTTATTACCAACTACTCTATCTTGAAGAGGCTAAAGGGATAACCTACTTAAGTGAACTTCGTCACTATTTTTTACATGAACACATGAATCTTTGGGTACCTCGTTTTATCGAGAGAGCCTTAAAGGAGAGTGAGCATGACTCTAAAGCCATGACCTTTATTTTATCACAGCTCAAATCGTTATTGATAAGAGAAACTACTACACAAGGAGTTACCGCATGAGTTACTCAAAGGAAAACGTTGAGTCCATTGTGAACAATGGTATCAGCCGAAGAAGTTTTTTAAAAGGGCTTGCCGCCAGTGGTGTGTTGTCTTCATTCCCCGGAGGCATTCTCCAAGCCAATGAAGATCTTAATACTAAAATACCGTATTTAGGTGAGAAGAGCTATCAAACCTTCCGCAACGCCTGTCCTAGAAACTGTTACGACACCTGTAGCATTAAAACCTACGTTAAAGATGGCGTGATGCAGTTTATTGAGGGTGCGACTGAATCGACGTACACCAGAGGTGGCTGTTGTGTCAAGGGCAATTCATATGTTAAGAGAGTTTACTCTGCCAGACGTTTGAAATACCCGATGATGCAAGTGGGTGGTAAAGGTTCAGGTAACTGGAAACGCATCTCTTGGGATCAAGCGATGGACATTATCGCGAAGAAACTGTTGGAGATGAAAAAAGAGGACGGCACGCTTTTAGGTGCAGCACTTACAAAATACTCTGGTAACTTTGGTATTACGCATTATGGTATTGAGGGTATGTTTAACTCGATTGGTTATACCACCAGACTTGCGGGAACGCCATGTTGGCCAGCAGGAATTGATGCGCAAAACCTCGATATGGGCGATATGTGGTGTAACGATCCTGAAGAGATGAAAGACAGTAAATTTATTATTTTGTGGGGTGTGAATCCTGCGAGTAACTCAATTCACTCGATGAAATACATCTATGAAGCCAAGAAAAAAGGGGCAAAAGTTGTTGTCATTGACCCTGTTTTTACCGAAGCCGCTTCCAAAGCGAGTCAATACATTCAGATCAAAGCGGGCACCGATGGTCTTTTAGCCCTTGGAATGGCGAAGATTATTATTGACGCCAATTTGCACGATCAAAAATGGCTTGATGCGAACTCAAAAGGGTACAAAGAGTACAAAGCGTATCTTGATAAAGAGATCAAATTAGACAACGTTTCCAAAATCACAGGCATTCCTTTAGCGATGATCAAAGAGTTGGCTTTATCGTTTGCCAAAGCGAAACCTGCGACGATTTGGATGGGTTATGGCATGCAACGCCACACTAATGGCGGTTCGATGATCCGTGCGATTGACGCATTCGTTGCCGTATCTGGAAACATCGGAAAATACGCAGGAGGGGCTCGTTATGGACACCTCAATACATGGGGCTTTAACTACGCAGCGCTCAGCATGCCAAAACCAGAAGGTAGTGTGGGTTACACAGGTCCTGAAGCGGCAAAAGGTGATGTTGCCCAAGGAAAAGATGCAAAATCAAACTATACCGATCGTTTCTTGAACATCAACAAAACCGCGCGCGAGCTGATCAATGCGAAAGAGCCAAAAGTAAGACTCCTTTGGGTTGCATGTAAAAACGTTTTTGCACAAGATTTTGACCGCAATCAACTCATCCGTGCTTTCCAACAACTTGACCTTGTTGTGGTTGCAGACCAGTTCTTCAATGAAACCGCTAAATGGGCAGACATCGTTCTCCCCGTTGCGACGCAATTTGAAGAGTATGATGTGAACGTCTCTTACTGGCACTATTGGTTGACACTCAATGAGCAAGCGATCAAACCACTCTTTGAAGTCAAATCAGACCTTGAAATCGCAGCGATGCTCTCAAAACGTATGAATCAACTTCAAGCGGGCTCTTGTACCTTCCCTCAAAGTGTTGATACCAAAGCGATGATGGTCAAAGAGTTTAACCCTGGTATTTACGAGCAATTTGGCATCAAATCATGGGAAGAGCTTAAAAATGGACCGGTCAAAGCCAAAGCGGTAATCCCTTATGCCGATGGCAAGTTTAAAACACCAAGTGGTAAATTTGAGTTTTACTCGGACAAAGCATTGGAGCTTTTTGGAAGCGCCTTGCCAACGTATCTTGAAGTGCGTAAACCGTACGATAAATTCCGTATGACCTCACCTCACAGCAGATGGAGTTTGCACTCACAATTCCAAAACTTAGAGTGGATGGAAGATGTGCATCCTGAACCTTACGTGTACATCAATCCTGATGATGCCGAAGCGAAAATGGTCAAAGAGGGCGACACCGTAGCGGTCTTTAATAAACAAGGACTCTTAAGACTCAAAGCCAAACTCACGGACAATGTTCAAGCAGGTACGGTTTTGATGTATGAGCAGTGGTATAACAACAACATTTATAACGTCAATGAGCTTGTCGATGACACCAGCTCTGACATGGGTGCGTTTAAGACAGGTGCGCCTGGCGTTGCACTGCACGATACCTTTGTCAACTTTAGAAAACTATAACAGGAGATTGTGATGCAAAAAGCTTTTTTAGTCGATGGCAGTATCTGTCTAGGATGTAATACGTGTGCAATGGCCTGTAAAAATCAGTATCATCAAGATAAAGGGATTTTGTGGCGAAAAGTGCGTGAGATCGGAGCGGAGGAGTATCATATGGATAATAACAATATCTTACCTACCTTAGTTTCATATCAAAAAGCACCAAACGCACAGATGCCTATGGAGCGCTTTTATTTTTCACTGGCATGTAACCATTGTGAAAATCCAGCGTGTGTGGCGATTTGTCCTGTGGGCGCGCATACGAAAGACCCTGAAACAGGCATTTGTAAACATGACCAAACCATCTGTATTGGGTGTGGTGGTTGTGTGAAAGCGTGTCCGTTTGGCGCTTCAAAGTTCAATGAAAAGATGGGACAAGCCGAGAAATGCAGTATGTGTTGGGAGAGACAAGCCGATGGAAAAACAACGGCGTGTGTTCAGTCCTGCCCTGTAGGCGCAATCGCAATTATTGATCTTCACGATCCAAAGTATAAAGAGTATGCAAATGCTGCACCGATTGGCATTGACTATGCGATCAACGCTGAGACGAAACCGACGACGCGGTTTATCCACCCTTCGATGCCAAAAGAGGTCTATAGACTTCCAAAAGGATAATCTCATGAGAGCAACACTTCTTACTTTAGTGTTCGCTTGTAGTGTTGTGTTTTCTTACGCTTGGGGGAATCCTCCCCCGAGTACTTGTAGTTTTGGTGACCCTCTTTTTGAGGCATTGTCTCATCAAAACGTTACGCTTATAGAGCCTAAAAACTACGTAGTAGGCGAAGAAAACTTCGTTATAATACAGCTCGAAAAGCCTGAACTCCCCTCCGGCTATATGGTAAGTGTTTTTGTGGATACCCTAAAATCACCCAAGAGTGAGCCTGAAGTGCAAGGCTGGTACCCTAAAACGAGCATTAAGCCTTTGGTTGAGGGCATTTATGAGATGTCGGTTCGTGTGAACCTGATGTATAAAGGGAGCTGAGGCGGTATTTTGGTTGCAAGTCTTGCAAATACAAAGATTCGTTTTACTGCTAAGAAGCCAAAATGAATAAATGAGATTACCAAAACTTTTCTGCCTCGTTAGAGGCAAGCTTAGCGCCACAGCGGCGTAGCGTAGGTTTTTGGGCTTTGCCTAAAAAACGTGATAAAAGAGTTCTGTAAGAACTCTGCTTTAAATAAGGAGCATCAAACGTGGATAAACTTTTTTTGGAACGATTGAAGACGCTCACTATTCTCTATGTCGAAGATGAAGAGGGCATCCGTAAAAACATTGCCGCATCGCTTCGCTACTATACCAAAGAAGTCATCGAAGCGGAGAACGGCAAAATTGCTTTAGAACTTTATAAAACTGAAAATCCAGACATTGTGATTACCGATATTTTAATGCCTGTTATGAACGGTGTGGATCTTGTAAGAGAGATTCGTAAAACCGATGAAATGACACCGCTTGTTATCATCTCTGCGCATACCGATAGAGAGTATTTGCTCAAAGTGGTTGATCTGCATTTAGAGCAGTACATCATCAAGCCTGTTACGCTCAATGGGTTACTAGAAGCGCTCTCTCGCTGCTTAAAGCGCATCGTTCAAACGCATACCATTGTGTATGAACTTCCATGTGGCTACTTGTATGATGTTGACCATAAGCATTTAACCTATGAGGGTGAGATCATTCATCTCAATAAAAAAGAATCGGGATTTTTAGAGTTACTGCTTCATAATAAACAACGTATTGTCACCTATGCTGAACTCCAAGCCCATGTATGGCAAGATGATGTGATGACCGATAGTGCGCTTCGCTCCTTGGTGCGAAATTTGCGCAAGAAGTTGCCGAAAGATTTTATTACCAATTTATCGGGAGTGGGGTATCGATTTGAGATGTGCTAGATTCTCTCTTTTGCTGTTGTTTTTTGTGAGCATTGGATGTGCGCAAGAATGGAAAAATCCCTTTTATTACCGCAGTGATGACACCGCATCTATCCTCATTAACGAACGTGTTTCTGGCTCTCACATCAAAGTTTTTTTACCCACTATGCCCTATCTGTATGTCTCCAAATTGGTGAATGGCACACTGGTACGCTCCAGTGGAAATCGTCAAGGCTGGGAGTATATGATGGCAACATCGTATACAAAAATAGATGATCTCACTTATGAATTTTCCTTACGTAAAGGTGTACTCTTTCAAGATGGAACACCCTTTAATGCGGATTCTGTGGTAGAAAATTTTACCTATTTTATGCAAGATCCTGTTGTTTATTCAGACATTCATAAACGACTCAAGGGCGTAACCAAAGTCGATGCACATACCATTCGTATTCATTTGCACAAGCCTTATGGGCTTCTTTTTAGCGACCTTACCTCCATCAATCTTTATACATCTGCTTATCTTAAGCGCTATGGTTGGAGCACGAAAGAGGGTTCTACATGTAACAGTATGCAAGGTCCAGGTCCTTATGGACTTGGACCTTACATACTAAAAGAAGGCTATGCGACGGGACGGGTTCAAACGCCTATTTTAGAGCTTAAAGCCAATCCAAACTATTATGAAGTGGGATTGCCGTACATTGAAAACATTACCATTTATACAGAGCTTACATCAAAACAATCGGTCAGTATGACATTGGAAGAGGAGCGTTTAGATATAACGCCCATCCCTTTCAATAAAAAAGTTGAAACCGTACTTTCAAAGTATGCAAGGCTCTATACTAAGCCTTCAACGCACAGTATTTCGATCTACTTTAACCTACTAAAGCCAAATAGTAAACTCAAAGATCAAAACATTCGTATAGCGTTAAACAAGGCACTCAACCAAGCCAATCTGCTCAATTTTGTCTATAAAAAAGAGGGTGAACTAGCACCTACAGAAGCTTCGGTGAATTATCGCTCCGTCAAACGAGCAACCAAGTATCTTCCGACATGGGGAGAGAGCACTCGTGAAAATCCTGAAGAAGAGAGAAAACTCAAAAAGATTTTGAATGGGTTGGAGCTGGATGTCATTACGATGGATCGCTTTATGTTTTTGTGGAGAGGTATTGAGCATCAGCTTAAAACATACGGCGTAACGCTTCGCTATACGACCACGCCCAATGAAAAAGAGATTTACGAGCAACTTTTAACCAACAGAGCATCGCCTAAAACATGGGACATCTTAACGTGGGGCAATGATGACTGGAGTAGTAACAACCCTTGGACAGCCTTTTTTGCATATCGTATCTCTGATAAATGGTCGGCCATTGATAAAGACGATGTGATGCAAGAGTACATTGAGCGTTTCTTTGATGTCGAGTTTCAAAGTGAGGCGTTTGATGAGGTGGTTTCAAAAATCGTTAAAAGAGCCTATGAAAAGGCATATATGCTGTTTGTACCATCTCCAAACATCGTTTTAGCGGTCAATAAAGAGGTGCGCTATGAGCCTTCATCGGTTTTGATGATGCCTTTATGGAAGGCAAAGCTGACGAAGTACCATTGGTCGATTCGCAATAACGCACAGTATCCTAAAGAGCGTGAAGCACCGATGCTTCCATTAAGGTTTGATTATGATTAAGTATCTTTCCATGCGGTATAAATTTTTTCTGATGGCGTCTTTGGGTATTTGTGCGATTGTCACGCTCTCTTTTTTGGCGTTTGACATTACTAACAAAGGTGTTGTCAATGTCAACAATGTATTTGAAGGCTCTAAGCGGGTGCAAACCATTCAGCAGAGCTACATTTTGCCACTCTTTAAACTCAGGGAACAATCGCTTTCCCTCATTATGGCGCCCAACGAAGACTTGCGTAAGGATATTCTTAACAAAATCAATGAGATGCACACTCAAATGGAAGAGCCTTTTAGCAAGCTTCCTTCTACGGTGTATTACCAATGGAAAAATTATGTAGCGCTCATCTTAGCCAATCAAGTCTATCTCAAAGATGACTTTGAAGAGGGGGCGTTTATCAATGCCAATACGGTTGAGCGTGACCAGTTTTACGCACTCATGGATTCGCTTGAAGTGTTACAGCAAAACGAGTTGACCCATTCGTCAGAAACGTATGCGAAAGCCAATAAAGAAGCGGTTAATTCGCGCTATTTTATCGCGGTTTGGTTGATTATTATCGTTCTTTTAACATTTTTGGTGGGCTTTTTTATTGCAAAAAATATTGTAGATTCTATTTTACTTGTACGTCGAGGGCTTAGAGAGTTTTTCGATTACTTGAAGTCACCTTCAACAGAAGAGGCTACACGCATTCACATCCCCCTTGCCAATAAAGACGAACTAGGCGATATGGCACGACAAATCAACCAAAATATTGAGATCATTCAATCTAACTTAGAGCAAGATAGCAAACTCATCGAAGATGCGACCAATGTTGTGGAAGACCTAAAACTAGGCAATCTTAATCGTAGACTTGTCGCATCTGGAAACTCTGACCAACTCAATTTGCTTAAAGCCGTAATGAATGAAATGCTCGACAACCTAGAGCTTCGCATTCAGCAAGAGATCGATGAGCGCACACGCCAAGAACAGCTCTTGATCCAACAGAGCAAACTCGCCGCCATGGGTAATATGATCGGCAATATCGCCCATCAATGGAGACAGCCTTTAGGTGAAATCAATGCCCTTTTGATGATCATTCAAGTAAGACAGCATTTTGATGACTTTAATGAAGCGTTTCTAACGGAGAAGATCGAGGAGTGTAACCGCATCACCGCGTATATGTCCAACACCATCAGCGACTTTCAAAACTTTTTCAAGCCTTCCAAAGATAAAGAGATTTTTGAGATCAACAATGCGTGTGAGCGGGCAAGCTCCATCATTCAAGCCTCTCTTCGCTACCATTCTATTGAGTTTTCGTTTAATTCGGCAGATGAGATCAAAGTCCTTGGCTACCCCAATGAGTTTGCTCAAGCGCTTTTGAACATTCTCTCAAATGCCAAAGATGTATTGACGGATCGCAATATTGAAAATCCTTTTATTCGTATGAGTGTCAAAAATGGTGAAAAATACACGCTCATCAAGATTGAGGATAATGGTGGTGGCATTGCACAGGAGTATATAGAGCGCATTTTTGAGCCTTACTTTACAACAAAACACGCTAAACAAGGCACAGGCATTGGGCTTTATATGACGAAGATGATTATAGAAAATAATATGAATGGCATTGTCACTGTTAAAAATACCGGAGAAGGTGCGCTCTTTACGATTAAAATTAAACACCATTAGCTTAAAGAATAAAATTAGATTTATTATTTCATGCCTCCACATTTTTTTGCCACTTTATTTCACTACTATTTCCTAAAATTAAAAAGGAGAGTAGATGAAAATCATCACAAAATCACTTATTATTGCCACCTCATTGGCGATCAGCGCACAAGCAACACCACTTTATACCAAGTGTGTTGCCTGTCATGGAACTTCAGGTGAAAAAGCCGCTTTAAACAAAAGTTTGATCATCAAAGATATGCCTAAGGCAGATTTTATTGCAGCGATGAAAGGCTATAAAGATGGCTCATACGGTAAAGATCAAAAAGCCCTTATGAAAGCACAAGTCACCACGCTTAGTGATGCACAGATTGAAGAGCTTGCCTCTTTTATCGTTAAGAAGTAGGCTTTTATATGGAAACCTGTCAAAAAAGGCGTGATTTTATTGGCATGGCACTCACAGGCGTTACGGCTGTGGGTGGTGTCTGTGCGCTTGGTGCAATGAAAAAGAGTTGGGATCCACTCCCAAGTGTCCAATCGGCTGGCTTTGTAACGGTGGATGTCTCAACCATACAAGAGGGCGAAGCGCGTAGTTTTCAATGGCGAGGAAAGCCTATATTTGTGTTACGTAAAAGTGCCGACACTGCAAAAAATGCGAAACGCGATGTGGTCATTGGCGAAAAAGTCTTTACACTTGTCATCGGACTGTGTACGCACCTTGGCTGCATTCCATCGTATGATGCGAAACAAAAAAGCTTTATCTGCGCCTGTCATGGCGGTGTGTTTGATGCAAGCGGTATCAACACCTTTGGTCCACCTCCTCGTCCTCTTGATATTCCTCCCTTTAAAATTGCAGGCGAGTCTTTGGTCCTCGGTGAAGAAGGCGAAGAGTACAAAAAATTAATCGCAAAAAAAGCGTAGGAGTAAGGCATGGCTGAAATTCGAAAAAGCGAAGGCTTGATAGACTGGCTCGACCAACGTCTAGCGGTGAAAGCGTTTATGCGTGTGATGATGACCGAATACTGGATACCTAAAAACATCAATTTCCTTTGGGCAATGGGTGTGGTTTTAGTGGTGCTTTTTGGTGTGCTATTGGTAACGGGGCTCTTGTTATTGATGTACTATAAACCCGACATTAACTTAGCGTTTGACAGTGTCAATTACACCATTATGCAAGAAGTAGAGTATGGCTGGTTGTGGCGTCATATGCACGGTGTTGCAGCGTCTGCGACGTTTCTCATTATATACATTCACCTTTTTACGGGCATTTATTATGGCTCTTATAAAAAAGGTAGAGAGATGATCTGGATAACGGGTATGGTGCTTTTCATCGCTTTCTCCGCAGAAGCATTTAGCGGTTATATGCTTCCATGGGGTCAGATGAGTTACTGGGCAGCGCAGGTTATTACCAATCTCTTTAGTGGTATTCCTGTCATTGGTGATGATGTGGTTATTTGGATCCGTGGTGATTACGTGGTTGCGGATGCTACTTTAACACGTTTCTTCATGCTTCATGTGGTGCTTTTACCCTTAGTCATTATAGTAGTGATTGCGGTGCATTTTTATTCGCTTCGTTTTCCACACGTCAATAATCAAGACTCCGAAGAGCTTAACTTTGATGTAGAAGCGAAAAAGTTTTTAGAAGGACGCAAAAAAGAGTCTAAAGTGGTACCTTTCTGGCCTGTGTTCCTCTCCAAAGATTTCTTTGTTGTAGGTGCCTTTATGACATTTTTCTTTGTCCTTTGCTGTTATCACTTTGATTTTGCGATGGACCCGATCAATTTTGAGCCTGCAAATTCGATGAAGACGCCTGCACATATCTACCCTGAGTGGTATTTCTTGTGGAATTATGAAGTGCTTCGTGGTTTCTTTTTTGACATTGCAGGCATTGCCGCGATGGATATTGGCTTGATCGCATTTGTGATTGCTAACATTGTTTTCATGGTCTTACCATTCTTGGATCGCAATACGATGAATACAGCACCTGCTCACAAACGTCCTTTGTTTAAGTATTGGTTCTGGATCTTGGTTGTCGACATGATCGTCCTTACGGTCTATGGCAAACTGCCTCCAACAGGGGTGAATGCGTGGGTAGGCTTCTTTGCAGCCATTATCTTTTTAGGGCTTTTCATTGCCCTACCGTTCATCACCAAACATGAAGCAAAAGGAGAGGTGCAATGAGAGAGCTTAAAATTTTAGCCATTGTGATTTTTTTTACGGCATTGACGTATTGGGGTGTTGAGCCCTATGCGCATTCGCAAATGCACCCACACGTTGCACCAGCAGATTTTAGTTTTAAAGATATACAACCCTTGGCGCTTAATGGAAACAGTGAAAATGGTAAAACCTTGGTTGAAGCGAATTGCATTGCATGCCATAGTATTAAAAGTTTAGGCTTTGAAGCACCGATGAGCAATGACGATGCGGCAAGTGCGTACGGCGTTGTTCCACCAGACTTAAGCCATGCGGGAGTTATTTACGATAACAACTACCTTTCTGGCTTTTTAAAAGACCCTGTAAGTGCGACCAAACTTTCGCATAAATTTGGTGATGCCAAGCCCTATGCAATGCCAAGTTACAGTTTTTTAAGTAATCAAGAGGTTGCTGATATCGTGGCATATCTTAAAAACATTGTCGCCACAAAACCTACTGATAAAATGGTCTTTGAAGAGGCGTGTGGCAGATGTCATAGTATGAAATACGATGGCACAAAAGCACAGACATCAAGCGTGTTTATGAAAAACTACTTAGGCGCTGAAGCACCTGATGTGTCGATGATGATTCGCTCCAAAAAAGCGGAATATCTCACAACATTCATTAATGAACCGCTGAAAATGGTTGAAGGCATTGCAATGCCTCGTGTAGGGCTTACAGAAGCATCTCAAGCACAAGTGATCGCATATATGGAACATGTCGGTGATCGCAAAAAGGCTGAACGTGAAGATCTAGGTCTTAATCTCATTGGATTTATGGCTATTTTTACCCTAATAGCGTATATGTGGAAAGTTCGAATTTGGAAAGAGGTGGCGTAAGCCGCCTCTTTTATACGTCTATTACCTCTCTTTATATTCTTTATATTCTTTATTTCTCCTATTTTTTTCGTCAAAAAAACGCTTTTATTCTTCGATTATTTTGCTCTTTTTTTTATTTAAAATTTTCTTGAAGCTTCAAATTAATTGTCTTATTAACGGGTATATTCAAGAATAAGGCAGATGGGTTTATGCATCTGTCATGATGTGTTTAGCTGAGCGATCGACACATCATTTTTTGGCATAAATTAACGTCAAAAACATTTTATATAAAGTGTTTTACTACGAAGGAGAAACGTATGAAATTAGCAAATCTTAGCTTGGCAGTTCTTTGTGTTGCAGGACTTAGTACCTGTTCTTTTGGCGCAGATACTTTAGCAGATGCGTTCAAAGAAGGAAAAATCAGCGGTGAATTAAAAGCGTTTTACTGGGATCGTGATCGAAATCCCGCAATTCCAAGTGCTTCTATTTTCAATACAGGTGTGACTCTGGGCTACGTCACAGGCTCTCTGGGTGGATTTAGTGTAGGTCTCACAGGTCAATCAAACAGTGCTCCTTTTGCAACTTCCAATGCCAAAACACAGTTTGGCTGGGATGAATACGGTTCAGGTGCACAACTCTCCGAAGCCTATCTTGCGTACAGTGCAGGTAAAACAACCGTTCAAGTCGGACGTATGTTTCTCAACACACCGCTTATCGCCTCGTTGGGCAATCGTATCGTCAAAGAGTCGTTTGAGGGTGCAAGCGTTGTCAATACAGACCTACCAAATACCACACTCACAGCAGCTTATGTACAAAAGTTTCAAGCACAAACCAATGGCGCTGGACACATTGGCGAGTTTACAAACTACAGTAATCCTTATGGCACTTCACCACTCCTAGAAGATGGCGCTTATACCTTAGTCGCGGTCAACAAATCGATCACGGGATTGACGTTAACAGCAGCATATGCAGAAGACATCAATACCAAAGGGGCAATGGCGTATGCTGAAGCTGCGTATGCCTTTAGTATCAATGCCCTAAATTACGGTTTTGCCGCACAATACTATTATAATGACAAAGACATTACAGGAAGTAAAAGCTCTGATCTTTTAGGCTTAAAAGCCAGTGTGGGTTACGGTGCTCTTAGTGGATATGTTGCCTATAGTACGGTGAGTAAAGACGCGACAGTGACACCAGGTATCGGTTGGGGTGCAGACCTTGCCTATACAGGAACCATCATTCTCTCTAGCAGTTACCCTGCCAATACTGATGCGTACGCAATTGGCTTAGGTTATGCGTTTACGCCAACCACAACGCTTAATGTTGCGTATACCGTAACGGATGATGACGACCTTTCATATGGTAAGGCTTCTTATGTTTCCTTGACTGGTAATTACGCTTTTGCTGGTGCTCTTAAAGGGCTGAATTTCTTAGTAATGTACGATAAAGAAAATCGCGATAAAGCTGGGGCTAAAGATAAAGACGAGTTTAGATTTAGCGCAAGTTATAAGTTCTAGAATAATAAGGCTCTTTTACAGCTAAAAGAGCCTTCTAAAACAGTTCTGGCCTTCCGAAAAAATAGCCTTGAGAATAATCAATTCCCATATCGCGCACTATTTTATAAATTGCTTCATTCTCAACAAACTCGGCAACGGTGGTTAAGCGCTGTTTTTTAGCAAAAAGTATCATTGTCTCGACAATATGCTGGTTGACTTGGTTATTTTGAATATTTTTAATCAAACTGCCATCAATTTTAAGAATATCAGGCTCATACGAAAGCAGTCGTTCAAAGTTGGAGTAGCCTGTTCCAAAATCGTCAATAGCAATTTTAACGCCTTTGCTTTTGACCTTTTTGATAAATTGCTTGACCATTAAAAAATCTTTGATGTCTTCACTCTCTAACAGTTCAAAAATGATGCGATGCGCTTCATCTTCATGCTGGGTCAACAAGCTGTCAATGTAATCTGTAATCTCATCACGCTCAATATCGTGAACAGAGAGGTTAATAGAGATGGAAGCTTCAGGAATTTTAGCAAGTGTAGCAAATGAGTTTTCCAAAACAATTTTGGTGATTTTGGAATAATAACGCCCTTTTTTTGCCGTTTCTAAAAAATAGAATGGTGTTAAAAGGTGCCCATCCTCAGTTACAAGACGCACTAAGGATTCATATTTTTCGATTTTTTGGGTTATATTGTTTACGATTGGCTGAAAATACGAGATAATTTTGCGATTGTCAATCGCTGTTTTGATCATATGAATCGTCTCGATATTTTTGAGAGCATTGTCATACTCAATGCCAGAAAGCCCATCGGCATAGACGATAGATTGTTTGTTTTGTATAGCATTTTCAATACCGATTTTTGCATCTTCAAAAATTTTATAAATGCCATAGGTAAAGCTACAAATCGCAGAGATGTCATACTCAATGGCGTCAATTTTGACAATATACTCTTTGACATTAGCTAAAAACTGCTCCAGTACGGCGTGAATTTCCTCTTTGCTTGCGCGACAATTTCGCCGATCAATCGCAAAAGCATAAAGACCATTTTCAAGATGATACACTCTTTGAAAACCCCATCGATTGGGCATCAAATAAAGCATGTTCTTTCCAAAAGCATCTTCGATTTTTTCAACACTCGCTTTATCGTAAAACTTTTCCAAGATGGTGTAGTCTTCGATCTGAACTAAGATAAGTACTGAAAGACGGTTTGCTTCTAAAAAATCAAAAAGTTGCTTTTTATCGCTCATAATGGCAGTAATGTCATGTCGCAAAGAGATATATTCTTCAACATTTCCCAAAGGATTTAAAATGGGCTGAACGGTGGTTTTCACATAGTATGTATCACCATTTTTGGCGCGGTTTTTTACAATGCCTTGCCATGTCGTTTTATCTTCTTTGATAGTCTTCCAAAGATCACGAAAAGCAGATTTGGGCATATCTGGATGACGAATAATATTGTGTGATTTGCCAATGAGTTCCTCTTTTTTAAAGCCCGAAATTTGGCAAAACTTCTCATTGACAAATGTTATGACACCTTTAGGATCCGTTTTGGAGATAATGGAGCTGGTATTGGTAATGTTCTCATACTGTTTGAGCAAGAGCGCATTTTTTGCATTTTCGTAACGAAGGTGCAGTTTTTCAAGAACTTTTCCCAGTGTTTTAACCAACTGTTCAACACCCAAAGGTTTAAGCAAGTATCCATCGACTCCTGCTTCAATGGTTTGCGTGAGGTACTGTGATTCGTTATGCGCTGAGATCACAATGATGGCGACTTCTGGGTTGATGGCACGTATTTTTTCAATCATCTCAATGCCGTTTACGCGTGGCATCGTAATGTCTGTAATGACAAGATCGATTTTTTGATGGTGTGACGCATACAAACGTGCGCCATCTTCACCATCAAAGCCTACGATGACATCATTAAAAAATTCTGAAAAAAGGCTATTGGCAGCATCTCTTGCGAGCGGATCATCTTCAATGTAAAGAAGCGTCATCCCCTTGCTCATTTGTTTGAGTGATGCTATCTGCGTGCTCGACATTGCGTAGTCCCCCTATAGGTTGTCCAAATTTTACATGTGAAATTCCATCAACTTCAAGATTAATGGACTCTTTTTCAAAAAGCATAACGATGGTAGATCCCATTTCAAAATGTCCAAGTTCCTCTCCTTTTGAGAGGTGAAGGTTGTTGTAAAAATAACATTGTTGGAGGCTTGCTTTGGCATTGGTTTGGATGGTTTTATCAAACGTAAATGCCATTTTTCCGACGTTAAGTGCACCTACGAAAATCATATAAAAAAGTTTATTGTCTTTTGTATAGCATTCTAACACAACACGTTCATTTTCAACAAAAAGACCTTGAACCTTTTTTAACCATTTCACGTTAACAGGATAGAGCTTACCGGGAATATGGACGGCTTTAGTGACCCGCATATCAATAGGCGTATGGTAACGATGGTAGTCACGAGGAGAGAGGTAAAAATTTACAAAATCACCTTCATCCAAACGATCTTTTTCTGCTTTGGAAATGTAATCACCCAAAAGGCTTCTGACATCGTACGAAAATCCTTTAATTTGCAGTGCAAGACTATTCTCAATTTTTCCATAAGCACTGATGAGGCTATCACACGGAGAAATAACGGTTTTTTCATTAATGTTAAAAAGGCGGCGACTCTTAAAACGTCTGGTAAAAAGCGCGTTAAGGCTTTTGTAAGAACTCGCTTCTTCAAATTCCATCAAATCAACTTTCATCATTGATGTGTAGGTTTGATTGATGGTGCGTTGTATTGTGCTTGGAAACTCTTTAGATGCAAAAGCACCAAAAAGACGAGACGCAATAGAACTTTTAAAGTTAGGGTAGCGTTGCATAGGACTCTTTTGTTTAACTTTTTTCGTGCTTTAAAGAGGATGAAAAAAGTCATGGGATTTTATAAAGAATAGATTATACCAAATGAAATAAGTTTTTTGTTGTTCAAAGAGCATACAGGTTAAAATTATGCTAGGATTTTATCTTTTATTATTTAGATTTTTTTAAAAAAAGGACAAATGAGCGATGGAAAAAGTGACAGGTTTTTGGCAGCGTTTTGTACAGTTTATTACCTTTGTGAATCTTCCGATTCGTAAGAAATTTCTTCTTTTTGAACTAGGAACATTTTTTTGGTTTATGATTATTGGCTGTGTTGCTGTCGCATCGCTTAGTTTTATACACTATCGTTACTCTCAAATTACGCAAACCACACTTCCTTATATGAAAGTCGTTTTTACTATTCAACCAGAGCTTTCTTCTTTGGAGCGTATGATCAATGGCAAAGAGGTCGATAACAATTTTTTGATTGTAAAAGGGCCCATTACTCAAATGAAAAATAGGCTTTCCGAGTCGTTGATGAATGGTCAAAAAAGTAACATTACGGGCAATGTTTTTGAGATGATTATCCAATCTTTATCCAAAGATGACACGGAAAGTGTGCGTGCCCTTCAAGCCATTTCGAATGAGATCAATGCCATGGATGAGATGGTACTCTCTGTACAAAAAAAACGAGGTACGGTGGTTGCCTCTGATATTGAAAAAATGAAAGAATTTTTGGCTTTACATGTAGAGACAACTCAAGAGATAACACAAGAGCTTTCCAACCGCATCAATGGGCTTTATCAAGGGTACAGCCAGCAAGTGAGCAACACCATCCGATTTTCTATCAATACCATGGCTGTGGTGATTGTATTTGCTATTATTTTATTGATGCTTTTTACAAGATGGCTTAGAGAGGCATTTTCCCGCCCCATCGAGTCGATGATCCATCAAATACACTCCATCGGTACGGGCGAGGTAGATTTGAGTAAAAAACTCAAAATCAGATCCAAAGATGAGATAGGCACACTCTCCAAAGAGTTCAACAAACTGGTCGATACCGTCTATGGCGTTACCGTTTTCAAAAAAGTCATTGAAGAGGACAGCTCACTTGAAGTAGTTTACACAAGGCTGGGTGAAGTTTTTGAAAAAGAGGCAGGCATACGAAATTACCGCATTTTTGATGTCAATGCTGCCAAAGGTACAATGAGTGTTGTGTATCCGCATATGAGTGATGAAAAAGAGTTTTTAGTCTGTAATGAAGAGATACAACACAACTGCACCCTATGTCGTGCTCAAAAAACGGGGCATAAAGTCTCCTCTTTTGAATATGAGGGTGTGTGTAGAGAGTTTATACATGAAGGTGGCAAAAAACATGTGTGTGTTCCACTCATTGTCTCAGGTCATGCGGGCGCTGTTGTGCAGTTTGTGTTCGATAAAGAAGAAGTTGACCGCGTCAATGAAAAGATATTTAAAGCGGAGAGTTACATCAAACATTCACTTTCCGTTATTGAGACAAAGCGGTTGATGAACACGCTTCGTGAATCTTCACTGGTCGATGGTCTCACAGGACTTTACAACCGTCGCTTCTTGCAAGATCACAGCAATCAAATCATCGCAAGCACGCTCAGACGTAAAAAACAGATCAGTCTTTTAATGTGTGACATGGACTACTTTAAGCAAGTTAATGATAAATATGGTCATGACGTTGGTGACAGCGTTTTAAAAGAGACATCGCACATCTTGAAAAAGTGTGTGAGAGAGTCAGACATTGTGATTCGTTTTGGCGGTGAAGAGTTCTTAATTTTGCTCATCGACACCGAGGTTGATTACGGTGTAAAAGTCGCTGAGAAGATTCGCCTAGCGGTGGAAGAGTTTAACTTCAAAACAACCGATGGTATTCTTAAAAAGACCATCAGTATGGGCATTAGCGACTTCCCTCACGATACAGATGGCTTCTGGCAGGCGATTAAATTCGCTGATGTAGCGCTCTATAAAGCCAAAGAGAGTGGACGTAACCGTTGTTTACGTTTCACAAAAGAGCTTTGGGATCAAAAAGCAAATTTTTAAAAAAGGTATTTATGTTTAACGAGTTTATCACCGAGCCTAAAATGCTCCAAAACCTCAATGATTTGGGCTATGTTTCTATGACACCGATTCAAAAAGAGTGTATTCCTTTAGCCCTTGCGGGTCGTGACCTTGTTGCCAAAGCTAAAACGGGTAGTGGAAAGACTGCTGCGTTTGGATTGCCGCTTTTGATGGCATTGAATGTTAACTCTATGCGCATCCAATCAGTCGTACTTTGCCCCACGCGTGAGCTTGCCGAACAAGTGAGTGCAGAGCTAAGACGTTTGGCTAGATTTGCTCATAACATCAAAATCGTCACCCTATGTGGCGGTGCTCGTTTTGTGCCACAGTGCATCAACCTAGAGCATGGTGCGCACATTGTGGTTGGAACACCGGGGCGTATATTGCAACATTTACAAGAAAAAACCATCAACTTTGAACATATCAAAACGCTCGTTCTCGATGAAGCCGACCGCATGCTCGACATGGGCTTTTACGAGGACATTGAGAAGATCATCTCTAAAATGCCAAGTAAACGTCAAACTTTGCTGTTTTCGGCAACTTTCCCCAAAGAGATCGAGCGTATGTGCAACGAAGTGCAAACCGATGCCATTCGCATCAGCATCGAAGAAGAAGCACACACTTCACCGAACATTACGCAAGTATGTTATACCGTAGAGCCACGCGAAAAAGAAGTGGCACTCAAAGGCGTTTTACTGGAAAGCGATGCCAAGTCGGTCATCATCTTTTGCAAAACGAAAATCGGGGTTGCCGAACTTCAAGGCTATCTTTTAGATGAGGGTTTTGATGCGCTCTCATTACATGGTGATCTTGAGCAGATCGATCGTGATGAACACCTGCTTCTCTTTGCCAACGGCAGTGCCCAAATCCTCGTAGCGACCGATCTTGCCTCTCGTGGGCTGGATGTCAAAGATGTGGAGATGGTCATCAACTACGAACTGCCTCAAACGATGGAAATCTACACCCACAGAATTGGTCGAACAGGACGCATGGAAAAAGAAGGCATGGCAGTCAGCTTTGTCACACCACGAGAAGAGGGCTTCTTTGAAGAGCTCACAGAGGCAAATTTTGCCTTTACATGTAAATCCATAGGCGACTTAGACACAAAACTTTTCAAGCCTAAAAAAGCCCTTTACATCACGCTCTGCATTGACGCAGGCAAAAAGCATAAAATGCGTGCAGGTGACATCCTCGGAACGCTGACCAAAGACTTAGGCCTCGAAGCGAAATTCATCGGTAAAATCGACATCTTAGAGAAGTTTTCTTACGTCGCTATAGCGCGCGAATATGCCGATAAAGCGTTTGATGGACTCAATGCCACGACGATTAAAAACAGACGGTTTAAGATATGGAAGTTGGGGTAAAAAGCATGGAAGAGAAAGAAGTAAAAAACGAAAAAATCCTAAATTTCAGATCAAATCAAAATAAGCCTTCTTTACAAACAATTTTAACGATTGTTGGGCTTGGCTTAACAATCATTGCATATATTATTGGAAAAGCTTATTATGATTCTTATATGAGATACTTTGGGTTGAATAGCAATTTCTTTCCTCTATCAATTCAAGACATTTATTTTTATTCCTATATCGCTGCTTTACATGGATTTTCAGGGCTAAATGAGATTGTACAACGCAATATGTTGTCTATTGTTATAAGTGCAGCACTCGTCATAGGAATAATGGTTTTCTTTGCATTACGTCCTAAAAATGAAAAATCTATATTGGTCAATTTTCCATTTTTAGACAAAATATTTTCATCTACTAAAGTGAAATTCTTTACACAACTACTGACGACAACATTTGCTGGAGTCTACCTTTTTACGTTGTTTATATATGTCTTAACACTGTTCTTAATGTTTGTATTGTATTTGTATATGGGACCACAGTCAGTAGGTGAAAAAATTGCTGCCAAAACAATAAATGAATATCATGAACACGGTTGCTATATACCAAAAAATAGTCAAGCAAATATTTGTATACAAATTTTGGACAAAGATAGTCAAGAAGTAGCAAAAGGTGTTCTGATAGCTTATGATAACGATAAAATCGCATTTTTTAATGATAAAGGAAGTCAAATTATTACATTTCCAACAGATGGAAAAATAATTGTAGACCTTAATATAACAAAATAAAAGCGGAAGAGAGCTTACCCTCTCACCGTCTTCAACCAATTATAAATCGTAGCCTTCGAAACATTTAAAACCGAGCAAATATACCCAACAACATTGCGAATGGCGAAAATGCCTTCACTTTCCAAGAAGATGACCAACTCTTTTTTATCGTCATTTGAAAGACCTGAGAGGGCAATGTTTTTACTGCTTAAGTATTTTTCTATCGTTTCATCCGTATGTTCTCTCCAGCTTTGGGAAAAAAGTACCGATGGTTTAGGCGCAGAGTCGTTGACATGTAAAAAGCCTTTGAGCGACTCAAAGAGCGTTTCTATCGGTTCCGTATTGTAATTAATGCAAATCATCCCGATGGGTTTTTCTTCCACGTCTCGCACGATGATGCTCACAGCTTTTAGGCGTTTGCCTTCACTGCTGGTTTTATCATATGGTCCGACCCAGTTCTCTTTGATGCTGTTTAGGTCTTTGAGTTCGCTAATCATCGCATCACCCACGCGACGTTTGGAGAAAGCATTGACAATGTGAACGAGTTTTTTAGCTTCCAAGTCGTGCATGACGACTTCAACATTGGGGTAAAACAGTTTGCCGATGGCATCGCACAAGGCGACATAAGGTTTAAGTTCTTTTTTCATGTGGAAATCATAACACAACTTTTGAAAAATTATATTGATAAAGTGTCTAAATTAGACTATAATTCTAAAAATTACCACAAGGAATGAACATGGCAATAGGTTTTATCGGACTAGGAAATTTAGGCTCAGCCATTGCAAAACGCTTAACGAGTATGGGTGAAGAGGTCATCGTTTGGAATCGAACACGTACCAAAGCAGAAGCCAAAGGGTTTGTGTGTGAAAGCTCACCCAAAGTTTTGATGGAGAAGTGTGATACTGTGCTTATGTGTCTGTTTGACTCTGATGGTGTACGAAATGTTTTAACGATGGAAAATGGACTTTTAAGTGCAAACCTCAAAGGCAAAACCATCATCGACCTTACGACCAACCACTTCAACGATGTGATTGAGTTTCACGCTATGGTTGAAAAACAGGGTGGCAATTACCTCGAGTCACCTGTTTTAGGCAGTGTCGTACCTGCGAGCAAAGGTGAATTGACCGCCGTTTGTGCAGGCCGTGAGAGTGTCTTTCTTACATGTAAACCACTTCTTGAGAAATTTGCTTCAACGATTTTCCATCTCAAAGAGGCTGGATTTGCGGCAAAAATGAAGCTGATTAACAACCTTTGTTTGGGTTCATTTATGGCGACCATTGCGGAGTGTACGGCACTAGGTGAAGCATGTGGCATCGATAAAAAAGAGCTTTTAGAGATTTTAGGAGCAGGTGGCGGAAAGTCACTGGTGCTGGCTGCTAAAACACAAAAGCTCATTGATGAAGACTTTAGTCCACATTTTAGCACGGCGGCGATCACCAAAGATTTGCATTGTCTGCAAGACTTGGCGTACAGCCTCAACCGCCCACTTTACACCGCAAGTGTCACCAAAGAGCTCTTTTCCAAAATGAAAATGATGGGAAAAGGCGATGAGGACTTTAGTTCCATTTACCAACTTTTTAAAGTGTGACATATACGGGCGTTTTACATGTAAAAACGCCTACTCTCCCCATACTCTCTCGTAAAGTCTTATCCTATCCACGTTTCTCTTTGTAAAAATCATTGCTTTTTTCGTCAGACTAGAGCACTTCGTTTACTTCATTTAATACAAAATTAACAGTTGCTTTATATATTAAATATATTCTTAAAGGGGGTAGTTAATGAATAAAAACAAAGTATTTTTATCAATAGTACTTTGTTCAAATTTGCTGTATGCTGATGAGGTTGTTGGGCACAATCAAACAGTAATCGAATTAGAACAAATTAGCGTTGTGGGCATTGCTGAATCGCAAGAGCCTTTAAAAGTGATCACGGATCCAAAAAATCCAATACAACCCATTCCTGCGAGTGATGGTGCGGATTATTTAAAAAATATACCAGGATTTTCTGTCATCCGAAAAGGTGGCACCGATGGTGACCCAGTTTTAAGGGGTATGTCAGGATCACGCGTTGGTATTTTGATAGATGGGCAAGAAATTTATGGTGGCTGTGGCGGCAGAATGGATCCACCAACAGCGTATATTTTCCCCGAAGCTTATGATCAAGTAACCGTCATCAAAGGACCTCAAACGGTACTCAATGGTTCAGGCTTTTCAGCAGGAACGGTTCAATTTGAGAAAAAAGTAAAACACTATACTGATCCAGACTACAATCTGTATTCATCCTTCAAACAAGGCAGTTTTGGTAGAAGCGATCAATTTGTTGATGTAAGTGGTGGTGTTAGCGAAGGTTACGCTCAAATGATCGCTACACGTTCTCATTCCAATAATTATAAAGATGGCAATGGCGACACGGTTAATTCCGAATATACCCGATGGAATACAGGTTTAACCGTAGGTTTTACACCAAATGATAACACTGTTATAGAACTCTCAGCATCAAAGGGTGATGGCGAAGCAAAATATGCCGATAGAACGATGGATGCATCTAAACTGGAGAGAGAAAATTTAAGTTTGAAAGTGATTGAATATGACTTGGCAGACAATGTCGAGCAATTGGAATTTCAAGCGTACCATAACTATGTCGATCATATTATGGATAACTATACGTTAAGAAGTGCGCCTGTAGTCATGGGAAGTCAAAAATACTCTGCAATGAATCCAGATAGAACAACTGAGGGTGGAAAAATAAAACTTACAACGACCATTCCTAATCTCAATGCCACAAATATTACAGGGATCGACTTTAAAAAAGACGAACATACAGGGCGTTCTGCTATGATGAGAGCTTCAGCAAGTGCTGCTGATGATGCTATGTTTGCATCTCCTCGTGTTACGGATTTTGATTTTAAACAAATGGGTATCTTTGATGAGAGTACCTTTAAGCTAGATGATCATCAAAAAATTATTACTGGGTTAAGAGTCGATAAACACGAAGTAACGGATAAACGAGCCACTTTTGGTATGTTAACCATTGCCAATCCTAACTATTTGCATAAAGATGAAGCGACGCTTACCAGTGGTTTTGCACGTTATGAAAATAAAATAAACGATATGACCTACTATGTGGGTGTTGGGTATAGTGAACGATTTCCAGATTATTGGGAAAGAACGGTTTACAATTTAGAATCAAATGCAGCAAGGGCATTTATTCCACAACCTGAAAAAACAAATCAGCTTGATATAGGAACGCATTGGAGCAGTGGAAATGTATTTGGATCGTTGTCGGCATTTTATAGCAAAGTCGATGATTATATTCAAACCAGATGGCTTGGTACCAATGGTAAGCCTTTAACTGTTCCTTATGGCATGGGAACTACGTCGTACTCAAAAGTTACCAATGTTGATGCTACACTCTATGGTGGAGAGATGGAGCTTGGCTACAAAATCACACCAAATTATAAAGTACTTAGTGCTTTATCGTATGTGCATGGTCAAAATGATACAGAAAATAAACCATTGGCGCAACAACCACCATTAGAGTTAAAACTATCGGCGATGTATGAGGACAATATCTACGCTGCAGGTGTTCTTGCTAGGTTTGCTACCAAACAAGATAGATACGATGTGGGTAATGGAAATATCGTAATGATGGGCATGGATACGGGTGAAACTCCGGGTTTTGCAGTTTTTTCTGTAAATGGTAGCTATAAATACAGTAAAAACGTTATTTTCTCTGCTGGTATCGATAATATTTTTGATAAAGCCTATGCGGAGCATTTAAGTAGAACGGATCCAATTAGTTCACTTGTTGGCTACACAGGAGAAGAAAAAATTAAAGAACCTGGTAGAAATTTTTGGCTTGAAGTGAAAATAAAGCTCTAAAATAGGGAGTATCTCCAATCAAGACACGCTATGAGAAATTTAATTTTCTCATAGCAAATCAACCATTCTTATTCATTATTCAAATTGCATATACGCTTTTTGAATTTTGTGCTATACTTTTGTCAAATTTTCTTAAAGGAGACCCGATGGCAACTTTTATATCCCATCAAACCATATACCAACCTCAGACAATAGCGCAATTTTCTAACGCATCTGTCCTCGTCGTCCTCCTCCTGAAGCTCCGTTAATACTTCACACTCACCCTTTTATTTTTCATTGTTGATTTTTAAATTGGCTTTTTAGCCCTGAGGATACCTCTACCTAATTAGCACAATTTTCATCATTTTGCATTGTTGTTTTTCTGGCAAAGTACCAGATTTTATGCCTAATTCAAGGCAAATATGAGCATTTTGGCTCATTATAATAATCATATAAGGATATTTTTATGCAAACGGCACAAACTTTTAAAAAATACAAACCATACCCATTAGTTCATTTAACGCACCGCGAGTGGGCGAGTAATATTATTACTGGAGCCCCTATTTGGGTTAGTACAGACTTACGCGATGGCAATCAAGCGTTGATTGAGCCGATGAATGCGACCAAAAAATTGGCATATTTTCAAAAATTGGTGGAGATGGGTTTCAAAGAGATTGAGATCGCGTATCCTAGTGCATCGCAAATGGATTTTGACTTTTGTCGTACATTGATCGAGCAAAACTTGATTCCTGAGGATGTTCGTGTTGCGGTATTGATGCCTTCCATCGAGAAACACATCAAACGTACTTTTGAAGCGATGAGAGGGGCTAGAAAAGTAACAATGCACCTTTATAATCCCACAGCGGACAATCAACGTAAAGTGGTTTTTAATAAAAGTAAAGAGGAGATCATTACCTTAGCATTAGAAGGTACACGTATCATCAAAGAAGAGGCGGCAAAATTCAAAGGTGATGTGATGTTTCAGTATTCACCTGAAAGCTTTTCACAAACGGAATTAGAGTTTGCGCGCGATGTGGTAAATGCAGTTATCAGTGAGTGGATGCCAACCAGAAATGCACCGATGGTTATCAACTTGCCGAACACCTTAGAGGCATGTACACCGAACATCTATGCCGATAGAATCGAGTGGATGAGCAAACAGATGTTGGAGCGCGATGCCGTAATATTGAGTGTTCACCCGCACAATGACAGAGGTACAGCCGTAGCCAGTGCTGAGATGGCGATTTTAGCGGGAGCGCAAAGAGTTGAGGGGACATTGATGGGCAATGGCGAGAGAGCGGGCAATGTTGATTTGATTACGTTGGCGTTCAATCTTTATTCACAAGGGATTGACCCGATGTTAGACATTTACAACATCGATACGATTTTGCAGGAGATCATCACATTGACACACAGTACCATTCCTCCCCGTCACCCTTATATAGGTTCGATGATTTACACGGCTTTTTCGGGCACGCATCAGGATGCAATAAAGAAGGGCATGGAGTATCAGGTGGCGGCGTTAGATGGCTATTGGCACGTACCGTACCTTATAATTGACCCAAAGGATATCAAGCGGGATTATCGTGATGTAGTGCGCATCAATTCGCAGTCGGGTAAAAGTGGCGTGGCGTATGTTTTAAAAGAGTTTTATGGCATTGAAACGACCAAAAATATGCAAATCGAAATTGCGTTGGAAGTTCAAAAATTGTGTGATGAAAAAGGCATTGAGGTCAATGCCGAGGAGATTTTTAAAGTCTTTAGGCAGATGTGTAAACTTTAAGATCTAAAAAGAAAAAACGATGCATCAAAAATGGCAAGCACAGGATGATGCATCAAATTTAAAAGGGCAGAGTATTACTGCCCTTCTATAGGGCTTTATGTTAGAGAAGAAGCAATACTAATCCTAAAACGATGATAATTCCAACAGCTCCAAAATCGAGCCATTTAAAGACTTTTGAAAACTTTGTTTTTGAGCTATTTCTTGCTTTGGTGCTTACGACTGCAGTTAAGGCTATGACAAATCCCATGCCAAGGCTCATAAAAACAGCACTTAAAAAGCCAATAAAATAAAGCTCTAACGAGATCGAAAATAAAAAAATGGTAATGGTTCCAGGGCAGGGGACAATGCCTGCGGATAGAATAAGCGCAAATTCACTACTGTTATGATTTTTACAGCTTGCGCACGAACAAGAAGAAAGCGGTGGATGTGTGCCCCATTGTGGCTGTTTTTTGAGGTTTTTATAATGTTTCATTTTTTGGATGAAAAAGTACAAACCCAGCCCAAGAATCATAAGCCCCGATATTTTCGTCGCAAAGGTTGCTATGTTGATGATAGCAACTGAAAAAAGCGTTTTGAAAATAAAATACCCAATCATCGTGACAAGAAATGCTGAAAAAGTATGAACTGCCGCAATGAGCAAAGCCACCAAGAGAGCATTCTTATAGCTTTTGTCATTGGCTAAAAAGTAGGATGCTACAAGTGTCTTACCATGCCCTGGTCCAGAGGCATGAACAAAGCCATATGCAAAAGAGATTGCTAAGAGGATTAAAATAGGTAAAAAACTGTCTCCATTTTTAATCTGCATAAGAAGTTCACCCAGTTGAACAGACAGACTCTGCAACAGGTGGGATAAGTATGCAATGATAACATTGGTTTGCTGTTCATTTGTTCCAGATAAAAGGTTCATTTTTTGATCTCATACGATATGGTGTTAACAACAGACATAGTGTTTTGAAGAATTTTAAATCCAAAACTTTTGCTGATGGTGAAATCTGTTTTGTTATCAAAAGTGATGTTCTCTGGGGTGTGAAAAAAAGCCAACGAGCGGGTGGAATCAAAAAAATAATAGACAAGTTTTGATGCATCCTTGATAGGTGCATTTAATTCAATATCGAAAGCATACTGCACCATTTTGTTGTTTATTTCTGCGGTAAAATTCTTAACGGTAAAAGCTTGCATGGGTATATCATTGAGTGTAATGATGCTCATAAAATGCGGTTTTTCTGCTTTTTCTAAAATGTCAAACATCGCATGTGTTTCTTCCTCTTCAAAACGTGCATTTTTGTTCGTGTCATAAAGGCTTATCAGTTGTGCTGAAAGCGTTTCATCAAATTTCCAAACAACCTCTATTTTTTGAATAGCATTGTTTGTAAAGAGGGTATGTGTTGAAACATTGATAAGCGATGCCAAACTGCCACCACACAGAGCACACGCACTTGCCACTGAAACCAGAAAAGAGAGACAAAATACACTTTTTAACATTTTAAGCCTTTTATTTTTAGAGGTGTCTTAGTCGAAATTTAAAATTTTGAAATATCCAGTTTGATGTAATTTGTTGTCGCCATAATTTCTGGAATGACTTTAATGCCATTGTCTTTTCGCGTTTTAAACTGGGTCGTGTTGATGATGCTTGTATGGTCAATATTTTCTAAAAAAACCATTGTTCTGGCTGAATCAATAAAGACTATTTCGACGGTGTTCTTATCTTGAAGTGCATAGTTTAATGGAATTTCAAATCTAATCGTTACCAGTTTATTTTCAAGAAATATATCAAAATTTTTGGCTTCAACATGAGTGCTTTTCCCATTGATTTGAATAGAAGTCATAAAAGAGGGCTTTTGGTATTGCTCTAAAGAATCATAGATTTTGAGTTGATCTGAGGGTTGCATCTGCTTTTCAATATGATAAAGCTTTACAATCTCCGCAGAGGTACTAGCGCTAAATTGCCATGTCACTTCTATTTTTTGCAGTTGTTCTTCTGCCACATAAGCTTTAATAGAGGCTTGTACAAAAGAGACTTTGTTATTGTTGCATAATGCACAAGCATGGGCAAAATTAAAAAAAATAAATAGCGTACATAAAATTTTGAACATGGATCAATAACCCTTATTTGCAGAGTCTAGAGTATGTATGGCTAGGCACTAAAATATATGGTGTCTTTTAGGCTGTCTCGAATGGCAAGAAACTCATCTTTAGTATCCAAAAAGAGATCGACTAATTTGGGGTCGAAGTGTTCTTCTCGCTCTTTTCTAAAAAAGTCAAAAACAGCCTCATCTTCCCATGCTTTTTTATAACAGCGGTCATGGCTGAGCGCATCAAAAACATCTGCGATAGCGACAATACGGGCATAAATATGAATATTTGCTCCAGAGATGTTTAGAGGATAGCCTGTACCATTGTATTTTTCATGGTGCTCTTTTGCGATAATTGCCGCTGCTTGCAAGAGGGGGCGTGAAGAGTTTTGAAGAATGGTGTAGCCTAGCATTGCATGTGTACGCATGATTTCCCACTCTGCATCATCCAGTTTACCCGGTTTCAGCAAGATAGCATCAGGAATGCCGACTTTACCAATATCATGCATTGGCGAAGCCGTAGCTATGAGATCAGCTTCTTGTTTATCAAACCCTAATTTAAGGGCGAGGAGGCGAGAGTACTCGGCTACACGTCTGACGTGGTTTCCTGTCTCTTTACTTCTGCTCTCCGCGATTTCGCCCATACGGTAAATGACTTCTTGTTGGGTAGATTCTATCTCTTCATGCAATTTTATAATCTCAGTGATCTCTCTACGTATCGCCATGTATTCAAGTGGATTTCCCACTTTGTCTAAAATAGGCAAAATAGTAGAGTTAACCCAATAAGCAGTGCCATCTTTTTTTTGATTTTTAAAGACGCCTTTCCAGACTTTTCCTGCTTTAAGTGTTGCCCATAAGTCAGTAAAAACATCATTTGGTGTATCTTTATGCCGAATAATACTGTGGTTTTTACCCAGTACTTCTGCCTCAGTATAACCTGTTGTCGTGTAAAAATTGGTATTGGCAAAGGTAATGTTACCATCCAAGTCTGTACGCGTTAGAATGGTACTGACATTGATAGCATTTTCATATTGTTTAAACATATGGTAGGCATCTTCAAAGCTCTCTTCTGAAATTTTGAGTTGTGTTTTGAGCGAGTCATGAATGTTATGTATGCTGGTAATGTCGGTTCGAATACTCATAAATTCAACGATAGTTCCATCTTGATCAATAATAGGATTTATGACAGCACTAACCCAATAGTGTGAACCATCTTTTCGTCGGTTTTTAACAATGCCTTCCCATGATTTACCCGCTTGTATCGTTTCCCAGAGATTTTGAAAAACAGCTTTGGGCATGTCAGGATGACGCACAAGATTATGTGGTTGTCCAAGAAGTTCTTCTTTTGTATAGCCTGAAATTTGACAAAATTTATCATTGACATACGTAATGAAGCCTTTTTGATTGGTTCTTGATACAATCGTACTTCTATCAACGGCATCTTTGTATTCTTGCAAAATAGTGTGCTGATAAAGGTTCTGTTTACTGGTACGCTCATAATCAATCCAAAAATCAATTTTTAAAAGCAACTCTTCTGCAATAAAGGGTTTAAGAAAAAATTCATTGGCGCCTTGTTTGATCAGTCTTCCTACGCCACTCGCATCATATTGTCCTGTCAAAATAAAAATGGGTGTCTTAGCACTCTGCTGATGTTTACGAAGTTCTATGAGGAGTGCTTCACCCGTTGTATCGGGGAGTTCTAAATCCAAGATAATAAGATCGAAAATTTTTTCATTAAAAAGTTCTCGGGCAGTTTTTCCGTCATTGGCAATGGAAACAGTGTAGTTGCGAGGTTGAAGCAATTCACTAATTTGACGGCAAATAAACCGTGAGTCATCCACCAATAAAATGGAGTAAGAAATGTTTTCTACAAGTGATTTCATAACAGTGTCAATTTCTTTGAATACAAAAGTCATAGGATCAGATTTGGAAAGATACCTTAAAACCCCATAGCGAAACCACTCATTTCTTCTGTCTTTATCTGTGTCTGAGGTGTAGACAATGATTTTTAACTTTTTAAAAATATCAAGATTTTTGAAGATCTCTTCACCCTCACCATCGGGAAGGTTAAGGTCAAGGATGATGAGGTCAAAAGAATGGTCTATAAGTGTATGAATAGCATCGTGAAGTGTGTGGGCAAGGGTTATGTGATAGCCTAAAGCAGAAAGCCCTTTTTTAAGTGCTTTCGAAAACATCATGGAATCTTCAATAATTAAAATAGAACCTTTTTCCAGTTCTAATTTGGGAACTTGAAGACCTTGTACCATGAATAATCCTCATAAAATAGATAATTGGTTAGATTATACATGATTAAAAATTATTTTTTGATGATGTCTGTCAATAACAGAAGAAGTCATAATGCATTAAGAAAAGAGAGCTTTTGGGGTAAAGCTCTCACATGATCTTAGAAAAGCTCTTTGATTTTTGTTTCCACTGTTTGAAGCATTGCTTTGCGCGTTACATCATCACTTGAAGAAATTCCTCCCAAGAAGAGATGCTCTAGTGTTTCAACACCACAAAAGCCAAAAATGCCTTCATCGGTTGTCTGTTTTAAGCTTTGTGTCATTCCCGAAGCATCGTAGTACATATTAGGCGTTCCATGTGTGGTAATCATAACACCTTTTTTACTTGCCAATAAGCCTTCAACCATGCCTTCTTTATTGTACTGGTAAGCAAAACCATACGCAAAAACGCGGTCGATGTAACCTTGTAAAATAGCAGGCAATCCTGTCCACCAAAGTGGGTAGATAAAGGTGATGGCATCGGCTTTTTTGATGTACTCTTGCTCAGTAGCAATATCTTCTGGCGTATGACCACTGCGTAATTCTTTAAAATCCTTTGGGCTAAGAACGGGGTTGAACCCAATGGCATAGAGGTCTCTTACGACAACGCTGTGACCTTTGCTCTCCAGTGCTGCAACAGCACTTTCTAAAATGGCATGATTGAAGCTATCCTCAAAGGGATGAGCATAAACGATAAGATGATTCATAATAACTCCTTTTAGTTTGATGTCTAACTATTTATGATTGAAAAAGCATTCAAAGTGCACGGGCGTATCGCACTCTTATTAAAACTACGACAAATTGTGCATGATTTTTTCCAAAATTGGATCAACCATATTTATCTCTGTCTCTGAAATACCCTGAAAAACTCTCTCATTCAAACTCTGCGAAATTTCTTGAAAGTCCTTCTGAAATGTTTTGCCTTGTTCGGTCAAACGTATGTAGGTTACGCGACTATCGGCATCACTTTTCTCTTTAAGCACATAGCCTAATGCAACCAGTTTATCGACCAGTACCGTAACGGTTGGTTTACTACGATGAATTTTCTCAGCCAATTCTTTCATGGTAATGTTCTCATAGATGTAAAGAAAGGACAATATACCCCCATGTGAAGGAACGATGCCATAGATGCCTCGTTTTTCAAGTTCTTGAATAATGAAGCGATGGGCTTTGTCTGAAATTCTGCTGATACGTGCAATGGTAATTCTTGTTTTCATGAGGAGCATTATAGTTAGATATCTAACTAAAGTCAAGAGGAAATAAATAAAAGAGGCATTATGGCTTTATATGTAAAGCCATAATGTAAGTTTGTAAGTGTAGTTTGAGCGGATGTTTAGGCAGTTTTGAATTGAGAGAGTGTCAGACTGAGTCCTTCGGAAAGCTTCGCCAAATGCTCAGCGGCAGAAGCTATCTCTTCCACACTTCTTGCATTTGAATTCGAAATAGTGCTGATATTTCGAATACGATCAATAACATTAATGGCTTTTTCACGACCTGCGTTGGCTTCTGTTGCTGTTTTGATGGCTACTTCTTTTGCATTACTCATATTTTTTACGGTAGTACGCATCAGCGTTTGTGTGGTGTCTGCTCTATCGCCGAGTTGTTGTATTTCTGTAGCACTTTTACGCATCATTTCAGAAGCCGTACTGACAGATTGAACGATAACAGCAACCGTTGCATTACTTTCAACAAGACTTTTTTGAGTACGTTCCGCAAGTTTTCGTACTTCATCTGCAACAACAGCAAATCCACGACCATGTTCACCTGCACGTGCGGCTTCAATAGCGGCATTGAGCGCTAAAAGGTTGGTTTGTTCCGCGATATCTGAGATAACAGAAAGTACTTGTTTAACTTGTTCAACATCTTGGTCAAGGTGTTCAAGTCTTCCCGAAAGGTCTGTTTGATGGATAACAACATTTTTCAACTCATCTGAAACGGAGAGCACTTCTTCTGAAGCGTTTTTAAGCTCATCTGAAACATTAGCAATGACATTTCCTGATTGGTTAGAACTGTGAGCACTTTGTTCTAAGATAGAGACAACAGCTTCGGTGGCTTGTGTGGTCTCTTCGATTTCTTTCGCAGAATTTTCTGTGCTCTTGCCAATGTGTAGGGATGTGCTTGAAAGCTCTTCGGCTACAGCCGCATTTTCATGTGCACTCTGTTTTGCTTCATCAATGGCTTTGGCAAGCTGTGCTAATAGATCGTTAAAAATAGTCATCATCTGTGCGATTTCATCATTGTCATTCGTTTCTATTTTATAATGCAAATCTTTGTTCTGAGCAATGTAAAAGCAGCCATCGGAGGCTTTTTGAATAGAGAGACGAATTTTGCTGATAATAAATAAAAAAAGTAATGTGACAATGATTGCTAAGATAGAAGATGTAAGGATACCTGTTGTTTTTGCTTTCTCTAAAATTGCAAATTCAGATTCTTGCACGTTTGTTGTAAGAAGATCAATCATCTCTTGAAGTTTGAAGTAGTGCTCTGCACCCTCATCACTCAGCTTTTTAAGAATTTGTCCATCTTTTGTCGTTAAAAACTCTGGGGCATGTGTTGTGTGGGTGTGTTCTTTGATGATTTTAAAACGTGTTTCATTTGCTGTTTTATAATTAATAGCCTCTTTTTTAATGTTTTCTAATAATGCTAATTGTGTAGCATCTGTCGTTGTTTTTTGAATTTCGCTAAGGTGTTCCATAAGGCCTTTATCTGTTTTGAAATAACCTTCAAAATTCTTGCTATCAAATGAAAGCTGATAACCCCTTGCATACGTTCCAAGCATGGCACTTAAAGAGCGAGCTTCACCTATAGAATCAATCTTATTTGCAACTTTTTGTGCACCGCTTGTATTTGAAACAAGTAGATAGGTTAAACTCCCTGTGGTGAGAAGAAAAATAAACAATAAAAATACCATTTTTGCCCGAATTGTTCTTAACATAGTAATACCTTTTGACTAAAATCTCATAAAGCTCATAGTATATAATTTCATGTATCATATTGCAATGTCCTATAGGACGTTGAAGTTAAATGGTTAGATGAGTAAACTCATGAAAATTAAAGTTAAATAGGTAGCGTTTTGGAAGATCATGTATAGTTGTAATGTTGAAAAATTACATGCAAAGATAAGAAATAACGTAAAATATTTACGAGAAAAAAAACATAAAAGTCAACTTGAAATGGCATTAGCCATCGGGCATTCTTCTTCTGCTTTTTATGCGAAAGCGGAAGTGGGTATACAGAAAAAAAAGTTTAATATTGAGCATTTATGCAAAATTGCTGAAGTGTTAGAAGTAGATATTGGGGAGTTTTTTAAAGATTTAGTTTTGGATTGAACAGAGGAAGAGGAACTTTATAGGTAAAGCTCCTCTGTTAGTATTAACCGATGTTGGTATAAACGGCTTGAACGTCGTCGTCGTCTTCAATTTTTTCGATGATTTTATCCACCTCGACCATTTGCTCTTCACTAAACGTGACAGGGTTATTGGCGATGCGTTCTAAGTTTGCTTTGGTTAGGGCAATGCCTAGACGATCAAACGCTGCATTGAGGGTACCAAAGTTGGTGTAGTCTGCATACACAAGCACGACGCCTTCTTCTTCCTCGATCTCTTCCAATCCTGCGTCAATAAGCTCAAGCTCTAACTCTTCGATGTCCATGTCTGCTGTCTTTGCAAACTCAAAAACTGCTTTGCGTGAGAACATAAATTCGAGTGAGCCATTGTTAACCATCTCACCACCAGCTTTTTTGAATGCACTTTTGATGTTCGCTACGGTTCTTGTGTTATTGTCTGTTGCGCATTCAACAAAAAAGAGTGAACCGTGTGGTCCTTTGCCTTCAAAAGTAACTTCACTCAGGGTTTGTGCATCTTTGCCAAGCGCTCTTTTAATCGCCGCATCAATATTGTCTTTAGGCATATTCTCAGCTTTTGCGTTGAGGATCGCTGTTCGGAGTTTTGCATTACTCTCAGGGTCTCCACCGCCTTCTTTAGCCGCCATCATGATCGTACGGCCCAGTCTTGGAAATACGCGAGACATATTTCCCCATCGTTTCATTTTTGATGCTTTTCGGTATTCAAACGCTCTTCCCATAGGGGTTAATTCCTTCGTATGTATTCTTAATAGTGCATTATTATAGCTTGTTTATACCTTGTTTAAAATAAGAGTTTTTTCTATAATGAGACCAATAGTTCACTTAAAAATGGAGAATGTATGGAAAATCTCAAAAAAATCTATAAAAAACATGGCTTTGAGCTTATTTGTGTTCCCACACAAGAAGAAGCACTCAGTGTTGCGATGAGTTTCATTAAACCAAACATGAGCATAGGTTTTGGCGGTTCAACAACGGTCAAGCAAATAGGGCTTTATGATTATGTTACATCTCGTAAAGATATTACTCTTTACAATCAATATGAAGCAGGCATTAGTATGGAAGAAAACAGCGATCGCAGACACAAAGGCATCCTTGCGGATCTTTACATTACAAGCACCAATGCACTGACAAAAAACGGGGAACTTGTGAATGCCGATGGTAGCGGGAATAGAGTGGCTGCACAGATTTTTGGGCCTAAAAAAGTGCTCATCATCGCTGGCATTAACAAGTTGGTTGAAAATGTGGAAGAGGGCTTTAACCGTATTCGTGATGTGGCAAGTCCAAAGAACATTGAGCGTATGAATAACCTCGCGATCAGTCTGGGCAAAGAGCCACGCCATAATATGAATAATATTGGTAGAAAATTTTCTTACATAAATGGCGATGATGAGGGGCGCACGACGATTATTTTAGTTGACGATGAACTGGGCTATTAAGATGTTTCTATAAGAAGCATTTTAGCGCTAAACGTTTAAATGTGTGACATTTTTAGATTTTCCAAGGAATTTTGCATTAAAGTGAGATCATAAGAAGTTTATTGTTGAGGGAACGTTAGAATAAAACACTCTCTCAACAAGAGTTTTTACACAAATGCAAATCATTTACTTAATAGGAGAAATCGATGAGAAAATCACTTTTAGCGGGCGCTATGGTCGTGTGTCTTGGGGCATCCGTCTATGCGACAGAGTTTATCAATGTTCTCACAGGGGGAACAAGCGGCATTTACTATCCTTTGGGTGTCGCACTTTCGCAGATGTATGCTAAAGCTATTCCTGATTCTAAAACGGCGGTTCAAGCAACCAAAGCCAGTGTTGAAAATCTTAACCTTCTTCAAGCAGGACGCGGTGAAGCTGCGATTTCTTTGGGCGATTCGCTCTCTGATGCATACAAAGGCAATACAGAGGCAGGCTTTAAAGCACCTCTTTCAAAACTTCGTACCATTAGTGCACTCTATCCAAATTACATTCACTTTGTTGCTGCTGCGGATTCTGGCATTAAGTCATTTGCTGACATTAAAGGCAAACGCATCTCTGTGGGTGCACCAAAATCTGGAACAGAACTCAATTCAAGAGCAATTCTTGCCGCCGCAGGACTTAGCTACAAAGACTTTTCTAAAGTTGAGTACCTCTCTTATGCTGAGTCTGTTGAGCTTATGAAAAACAGACAACTTGATGTAACACTGCTCTCCTCTGGTGCAGGCGTTGCAGCCCTTCGTGATCTTGCAACTTCTCAAAAAGTGGTTTTCTTGAGCATTTCAGAAGATATTGTTAAAAAAATTGACGATCCTGCGTACCAAGTGGGCATCATTCCTGCCAATACTTATGAAGGTCAAACCGCTGATGTTAAAACGGTTTCGGTTCAAAACTTCCTTGTCACACACTCTGGCGTATCTGAACAAACGGTCTATACCATGACCAAAACGATGTTTGAGAACTTAGATCAGATGGTTGCTGCACATGCTGCGGCTAAAGGCATTAACCTTGCAAATGCAGCGAAAAATCCTCCAGCACCACTGCATCCAGGGGCTGAGAGATATTATAAAGAGATGGGAATTCTAAAATGAGACAAAGCCCTATTTTAGGGCTTTTTAGAACAAAAAATGTTGAAGGAATGTTATGTCAGCCTTAGTAACCGAGGAAGTTCACGAAGATACTTCCGATTTTGAAGAACACGGGCACCAGCGTCAACTTATTGGCTGGGCGGCACGGCTTGTGATGTTTGGAGCACTTTCATTTTCTGCCTATCAAATCACAGTTGCGGCGTTTCATCCATTTTCAAGTTTGATTATACGCGCTTTACATGTAAGCTTTTTAGTCTTTTTGATTTTCATGCTTTACCCCGCAACATCAAAAGGGCGTTCACAACAAAGTATCCCTTGGTACGATTTTTTACTCTCATTTTTTGGTTTTGCTCTTGGGTTTTACCATCTTGTGTTTGAAGCCGATCTTATTGAGCGTTCGGGTGATCCGACAACAATGGATCTTTTTGTGGCAACTGCTGCCAGCCTGCTGGTTTTTGAAGCCGCACGTCGTGTGGTAGGTTGGGCATTAACCTTTGTGTGTGGCATCTTTTTGGCGTATGGTTTTTTTGGGCAGTATTTGCCACTTTCCATCGCACACCGTGGGTTTGGGTTTGACCAGATCGTCGGTCAACTCTACCTTGGAAGTGATGGCATTTTAGGAACGCCAACCCTTGTTTCGGCAACCTATATTTTCTTGTTTATTCTTTTTGGAACATTTCTAGAACATGCAGGCATGATTCGCCTCTTTAACGCCCTTGCGTTGGGTCTTGTAGGTCGCGCACAAGGTGGCCCTGCTAAGGTTGCGGTTATCTCTTCAGGGCTTATGGGAACCATCTCAGGCTCTGGCGTTGCCAATGTATTAACCGTGGGGCAGTTTACCATTCCTCTTATGAAGCGTTTTGGGTATAGCTCTGTTTTTGCGGGTGCTGTTGAGGCGACGTCATCTATGGGTGGTCAAATTATGCCTCCTGTTATGGGTGCTGTGGCGTTTATTATGGCGGAGACACTGAATGTTCCGTATTCTGACATCGTTATAGCAGCGATTATTCCTGCAATGTTGTACTACTTTACCGCATTTTGGATGGTCCATCTGGAAGCAGGGCGTTTAAAATTACTGGGCATTCCTGCGGATCAATGTCCAAACCCTTGGACGGAACTCAAAGCAAGTTGGTATTTGGCACTTCCCTTAGCAGCACTTGTTTATATGCTCTTTCATGGCTTTACTCCAATGTTTGCGGGAATGATGGGCTTAACGTTGACATCGGTGTTGATTCTTGGGGCAGCTATTGCCGCACGTATTTCACAAACTGCATTGCGTTATGTTTTTTGGGTTGCCATTGCGCTTGGGGCATCTTCATTTTTACAATGGGGCATCGTTTCTGTGTTGGGTGTTATCGCTTTCTTAGTGCTTCTAAACTTTGTTGTTCAAGGTGGACGTGACACGCTTCGCACGATGAAAACAGCGCTTATTGATGGTGCAAAACAAGCGCTTGGTGTAGGTATCGCTTGTGCGATTGTGGGTGTCATCATAGGCGTGTTAACGCTGACTGGGGCTGCCTCTAACTTTGCAGGGTTTATCCTTGAAATCGGTGAGAAGAGTCTTTTTCTTTCGCTTTTACTGACCATGGTGGCATGTTTGATCTTGGGCATGGGAATTCCAACCATTCCTAACTACATCATCACAAGTTCCATCGCGGCACCTGCACTCTTAAAATTGGGTGTTCCACTCATTGTGAGTCATATGTTTGTTTTTTACTTTGGCATCATGGCGGATCTTACGCCTCCAGTTGCACTTGCTGCGTTTGCGGCAGCCTCTATCGCCAAAGCTTCAGCCATGAAGATCGGTTTTAAGGCAACACAAATCGCTGTCGCAGGGTTTGTTGTGCCATTTATGGCAGTGTATGACCCAGCATTGATGCTTCAAGGTGATCCTACATGGATAGCCGTTGTTTATATTGTTGTAAAAGCTTTGCTTGCTATCTATTTATGGGGATGTGCGGCTATTGGTTATTTATGGTCTCCCTTGCATATGGTTGAGCGTGTCGTTGCTGCAGCTACTGCGACACTCTTGGTTGCGGCTATTCCTGCTACCGATGAAATAGGCTTTGTCCTAGGGGCTATGTTTATTGCTTGGAATTGGTGGAAAAATCGTAAACAATGATGGCTTTATGTATGAGTGCGGGAGCAATGTCTGCGACGCTGTTCGTGCACTCTTTTACCCTCTCTTGGATGCACTCGGTAGAAAAAATTCGTTGGGAAGAGCAGTGGCAGATAGAGAATCAATCTCTACATGTCATATCTGCGAGTGTACGGGGAAGCGGAGCAGGGATGGAACCACCCCCTGATGCGGTGCTTCGAGAGGGTGCTTGGCATTACACGCCTAGCATTGCTCCTCTTCGTGAGCTTCGCCTTGCCCATTCTCCTTTTACCAAAGAGTATGAACTCTGCTTTGATGGCATGTGTTACCCACTCAGTGATCTTTTTCCAACCCTTCCTGAAATAGACACCATTGTTTTTGAAGCCTGCGAACGCTAAAATACCGCCACTTTTTATACGTAAGGGCACTTTCTTGAAATCAGAACTCAAAAATTACAGTTATATTTTCTTAGGTTCGCTCTTCTTGAGCTTTGGTGTTGTCTCTTTGTTTATTCCTAATGCTTTAGTAACGGGCGGAACTTCGGGTATGGCACTTTTGGGTCACTACCTTTTTAAACTTCCTGTGGGAATGTTGATGGTTATCATCAATGCGCCACTGCTGCTTTTAGGTACCAAATATTTTGGCAAGCATTTTACAATTCGCAGTATCATTGCGATTGGTTTTACATCGTTGTGTATAGACGTGATGGTTGAGTTTTTACATGTAAGCGCACTCAGCCACGATGTTATTTTGGCATCCATTTTTGGTGGTATTGCTGTTGGTATTGGACTTGGACTTATTTTCAGCGGTCATGCTTCTGCGGGTGGTTCTACGATTATCGCGAAGATTGTAGCGTCAAAGACGAGTATTAAAGCCTCTTCCGTGATGCTATTTATTGATATGCTTATTATTATTGCGATTGCATTTATCTCTAAAAATGTGGACTTAGCGCTTTGGAGTTTGGTGAGCATTTACATCAGCGCTAAAAGTGTGGATATGTTCTTAACCAGAGGTCCTTCTAAAAAAGTAGTGCATATCGTTTCTACCAAAATTGAAGAGCTTTGCAACCAAATCGTACTACAGTTGGGCAAAAATGGCACCATTGTAGAAGGAAATGGCATTTTTGAGCACGAAAACAAGCGTATGATTTTTTTAGTGGTTGAAAATGGCAAAGTACCACGCTTAAAAGAGTTGATTCAACAAGTAGACAGCGAAGCATTTATGGTCGTTATGGAAGCCTCAGAGTTGTTAGGGCGTGGGCATTAAAACTTGCTTTTGATGTTGATGCCAAACTGATCATTTTGCTTAGCAATACCCGTTTTATCATATGAAAATCCAAGATTGAGTCCTTTGGAAATTTCATTGAGCTGAAAATTGCTGTAAATACCCGTATACGAAAGATTGGTTTGCTCCTCATTGGCAATGACATAGCGTGATCCTAGCGTAATGTCTTTGCGAGGAGAGTAGTTCAGATCAACAGCGTAAGCCGCGGTATTGGGCGCATAGTTGTTCGAGCTTAATACCGATGACGTTGGCAAAAGATGATCTTTCCCTTCCAAGTCGCCACTGGCACTGTGCTTGCCACCTTCTACTCTAGAATAAGCGATGTAACTTCCAAAATTTTCATAATTGACTTGTGCTTTTGCACCAAACGCATTGGTCGTTGAAATGCCACTTTGTGCGATGCTTTGACGATAGGTATCTGCGTAGTAGTTTGCGCTCAGTTTATAGCCCATCTCGTCAGATTTACCATGGTAAAGCGCTTCGGTGTAGTATATGGTATTGTCGGTGCTACTTTGGTGCATTTCTGTTGCAAAAGATTGAGTCGCTACTTCCAACTTTAGACCTGCTAAGGGTGCTGTTTGGTAGTGAAAAAGAATTTTTTGAGTACGACTACTTGAAAATGCCGTTTCATCTTCCGTTCCTTCATTGTAATTTGCACTGATTTTATGGGTAAGATTGCCATCAAGTAGGGCATCTATAAGTGTATCAGCGGCAAAGAGTATCTGGGAGAGAAAAATGAGGCTAAAGGTGAGTTTTTTCATGGTGATTATGAAAGTGTAAAGCCATAAAAATGGCTTTACAGGTAAAGCAAGGGGAATGAATTACATCATTCCGCCCATGCCTCCCATTCCGCCCATGCCACCCATATCTGGCATTGATGGAGCTTTGTCCTCTTTTGCATTGCTAATAGTAGCTTCCGTTGTCAACAGTAAACTTGCAACAGAAACAGCATTTTGAAGTGCGATGCGAGAAACTTTAACAGGATCAACGATACCTGCATCAAACATATCGACATACTCACCGGTTGAAGCGTTGAAACCATAGTTTGCTTTGGTGCTTGTAAGAACATTGTTTGCAACAACGCCTGCATCAAAGCCAGCATTCTCAGCGATTTGTTTCAAAGGTGCTTTAAGAGCACGTGTAACGATGTCAGCACCGATGGCTTCATCGCCAGTAAGGTTTAGTTTGATTTTAGCATTTGCAAGCAAGAATGCAGAACCACCACCTACAACGATACCTTCTTCAACAGCCGCTTTAGTCGCTGAAAGTGCATCATCCACACGGTCTTTTTTCTCTTTCATCTCAGTTTCAGTAGCCGCACCAACTTTGATAACCGCAACACCACCGCTTAGTTTTGCTAAACGCTCTTGTAGTTTTTCTCTATCGTAGTCACTGCTTGTCTCTGCGATTTGCGCTTTGATTTGTCCAACACGAGCGTCAATGCGAGCTTTGTCGCCATTACCATTAACGATGGTTGTGTTGTCTTTATCGATCACGATGCGCGCTGCTTGACCAAGGTCTGCTAGTGTTGCCGCTTCAAGAGTACGTCCTAGCTCTTCACTGATGACTTCACCACCACTGATGATAGCGATGTCTTCTAACATTGCTTTTCTTCTATCACCAAAACCTGGAGCTTTAACCGCAGCGATGTTTAAAACACCTCTTAGTTTGTTAACAACAAGTGTTGCCAATGCTTCACCATCGATATCTTCAGCGATAATAAGTAAAGGTTTACCTGTTTTTTGAACTTGCTCAAGCACTGGTAAAAGATCTTTTAAGTTAGAGATTTTTTTGTCAAACAATAAAATAAATGGGTGTTCCATAACAGTTTGCATTTTCTCAGGGTTGGTTACAAAGTAAGGAGAGAGGTAACCACGGTCAAACTGCATACCCTCAACAACGTCTAACTCGTCTTGGATGCCTTTCGCTTCTTCAACGGTAATAACGCCATCTTTGCCTACTTTTTCCATAGCTTCAGCGATTAACTCACCGATGACCGTGTCAGAGTTTGCAGAAATCGTTGCAACTTGTGCGATCTCTTTTTTATCTTTAACAGCTTTTGCCATTGTTTTAAGTTCAGCGATAATTGCTTCAGCCGCTTTGTCCATACCACGTTTTACTTCGACTGGGTTTGCACCAGCTGTGATGTTTCTAAGGCCTTCTTTAAAAATTGCATGTGCAAGAACGGTTGCAGTTGTTGTACCATCACCCGCTTGGTCAGCAGTTTTAGACGCAACTTCTTTAACAAGTTGAGCACCCATGTTTTCGATAGTATCTTTAAGTTCGATCTCTTTTGCAACAGAAACACCGTCTTTTGTGATGCTAGGAGCACCGAAACTTTTTTGAATTAAAACGTTGCGACCACGTGGTCCCATTGTAACTTTTACTGCATCATTTAGTTTTTTAACGCCTTCGTAAAGTGCATTGCGTGCGCTGTCTGAAAATAGAATCTCTTTTGCCATGTTTAATTCCTTTTTTTAATTGATTGATTATAAAACGCCTAAGAGGTCGTCAGTGTTCATTACGAGGTATGCTTTGCCGTCTAATGTAATCTCTGTACCTGCATATTTTGCAAACACAACTTTGTCACCAACTGCAACAAGACCTTTTTCTGCAACTTTTGGACTTACAGCTCTAACAATACCGCTAAGAGGTTTTTCTTTAGCATTGTCAGGGATGATAATACCTGAAGCAGTCGTAGTGGCTTCTTCGATTCTCTCAAGAAGTACTCTTTTTCCTAATGGTTTGAAAGTCATTTGAATGTCCTTTTGACTAAAATTTTTAGCACTCGTTTATTTCGAGTGACAAAATTTTACACAAAAGTGGCTCAAAAGTCAAGAAAAAAGAGGTAAAAGTTTAGTCTACTGTACTCAATGTTTCCTGTTTTTGTTCAAGTTTCCAGAAAGGCGCATTAATTAACCTAGATATAAGTTTTATGACTATATAATGCCAACCTCTTTTAACCATGTCAAGGTAGCTCAGCTGGTTAGAGCGCTGGTCTCATAAGCCGGAGGTCGAGGGTTCGAGTCCCTCTCTTGACACCACTCACTTTTCACAAACCCTTATCCCATAGCACTTTCAAGCAACTCAGCTATAACTTTTAATTATTATCTCCAGAGTCGGAGGTCTAAATTTTTGGCTCATTTTTGGCACAATTTGACTCGCTTTTGGCTCGAAAAAGACTCAGCCTTTTATCTTCACTTTTGATTTTGTATCATTGAAGTTGGGGGGGGATAGAAAACTTTTTTAAGATTTTTGTAACCCGTTGAATATAATATTTTAATTTATTAACCAGTTATCGATATAGCGTAAAATTGGTAACTCAAAAGTTTAGCTCCGACCCTTTTTATTTCGTTTTATTTTTATTCGTATTTTCGAGTGGGCGTCAAATGAACATTAAAATTAGGTATACGCTCTTGAAAATATAACTTCTTTCTGTTGTAGCTTATGCCCTTGTTAAACGAATTACAGTTTTAATCACCCTTCAATTCAATTAAAGGGTGAAATAAGAACTTCAACTTAAAAATCTCTACAGAATTTGATAAAGAAATACATCACAATAAGGAGAAACAATGTTTAGGCAAGTATCATGCAAAAATGTTGGTATTTTTACTCCTTTGTTGTGTGATTTTTACTTGGTAGGGACTACTTTTTTACTTTATTTTTTCTAGGTTATGTATATCTTGAAAAACAAATTGATGAGCATAATATTTCACGCGATCGTGCAATGCAACAAGTAGATGAACTGCGCCAGTCATCAGATGATTTAACACGTATGGCATGCTCTTATACTATTACCCTCAACCCTATGTATCAATGGTGAACGTTCCAAAAATCTTGTAATGTGTTTACTCATGTCTCGCATGAAATTATTATGTAAATTAAGCTGGATTTAAAACGGATGTCCGAAAATATCTAAATGTAGGTGGAACTCGGTAAGCGTTTATATGTGAGGCTTTATTCTAGGGCTATGGTGAGTGTTTTGATAATTATTTGTGTATCAGCCAGAGGATTAGCACTTACGGAGCGAATCCAGTGTTGATTGAAAACAGTGCAAGTGGAGAACATACCTATTGGAAGTTTATCAAAGAGTTCTTGCGTACCGATGTGTAAAGGTCGAAAGACATTAATTCCTGTTTGCCCTGTTGCTAGTGTTTCAATGCGAGACTCGGCTTGTAGAAATTGAGCGAGCTTATGAGCTGATTGCATAGTGTGTTCGATACAATCAGCTAATCCTTCTTTACCCCAAGCAAGGAGTGTTGCCAAGAGTAAAACGGCTGAGGCGCAACGTGAACCTTGGATACCCACATTGGGTGTTGCAAGGTAAGAACTTCCAAAGGAAATAGCTTTATGGGCTTTTTCAGAGTCTTTGAAAAAAATGATGGCGGAATCTTTGGGTTGAAAGAACCACTTATGGGTTGAGATTGCTATGGAGTCAGCATATTCAATTCCCTCAAGCAATGAAGCATACATGGGAGAAAGTCGAAGTGCGCCTGCCCATGCGGCGTCAACATGTGTCCATGCAGCCTTACCACATAGCGTGAGCGTATCGAGTGCTCCTAATGTTGTTGTTCCCTCTGTTAAAACCAAAGCACTTTTGGAAAGGTCTCCAAGAGATGACGCATCTAGTGTTCCGTCCTTACATACAGGAATTGGACGATAGTTTAGCCCTAAAAGATGTGCTGCTTTTGGAATGCTAATGTGTGCTGCTTCTGAAGCAACGACTTCCATGACACCCGCACACTCTCTTGCTGCCCACAAGGCTGTTAGATTGGCAAGAGTTGAGCCTGCGCAAAAATGACCGCCACTCATACCAAATAAGGGTGAAAGCCATTCGATGACACGTTCTTCGGCTCCTTTTGCAAATGGAGATGTGGCAGGGTGAAGGAGGTTTTGATTGAGTCTTGCATTCCACAATGCGATTGCCCATGTAATCCATGGAGTAGGTGGATCCATGTGTGCGAGAGCAAAAGGTGCATCTAAATGTGTCGCTTTGCCCAGTATATGAGGTGCCAAAAGCTCTAGCGTTTGTGTCTCACCGATGCCAGAAAGAGGTAAAGTATCGGGCAAGGAAGTTGTCTCTAGATGTGTTTTGTTGAGATACTCAACTGCCGTATGTAAATCAGGATGAGGGGTAAAGCGTTGATGGATAGTTTTCATGATTAGTTCCAAGTAAATTTTAGAGGTATTTTATACTAAAGTAGATAAAACTCCTCGTCATATTGGTATTGTTGGACAGAAGCTTATATAGCCTAATAAAGATGATATTTATCAATTATTGCACTTATATAATCGAAAGACTATTTTAAGCGTTTTTACAATGCGGTAATTAAGTATGCAAAGCTATTATCACGCATTAAGATTTATAGTCTGTTTAAATCTATGCTTATATTCTTTAGGGTTTAAAGATGTTTCTCTTTTAAAAAACTGCCTGAAAGTACTTTCATCAAAATAGCCAACTTCTATAGTAATATCACTAAATTTTTTATTTGTAGTAATTAGCAACTCTTTTGCTTTTTCGATTCGAAGATTTTTTAAATATTGTATAGGTGAAATATTTAGTGACTTTTTAAATCTTCTTGAAAATGTTTTTTCTGTTATATTTAATCTATTTGCTAAGTCTAAAACTGAAATTTGTTCATGTAAATTGTCTTGCATCCATTGCACTATAGTTTTTATTTCTTTATCATCATATAAAAAAATTGTAGAAAAATTTTTATATGATTTTTGAGAGTCTCTTCCTTTATCAATAATCATCAAATTTGCCAGTTGATTAGCTGTTCTATTACTATGTGTTTTTTCAATAATATATAAGCATAAATCTAAATAGGCATGTATTCCAGCTGCAGTTATGATACCTTTTTGGTCTATTAATATTTTGTTTACGTCAAGGTTGACATTAGGAAATTCTTTTTTGAACTTATCTTCATATATCCAATGTGTTGTAGCTTCTTTTCCATCAAGCAAGTTGGTTTTTGCCAATATAAAACTGCCTATACAAGTTGAAGCGAGTAGAGCTTTATTTTGATATTGGTAAATCAACCAAGCGATTATTTTTTCTGATACATCAAATGAATGATCATTTACTGTAGGTGGAATGATAACAGCGTCATAAAAGGTATCTAAAGATAAGGGGACAGTATCAAAATACTTAACAACTTCTAAACTAACAAATGTTGTCTTTATCTCTTGTTCATCCTTTGCTTTACAAAAATCATTATTAATCATAAACATATCTTCTATCCCATAAGCAGCTGATTTTAATACATTTTCTAAAATTAAAATGGCTATATTCATATTTTGTCCAAAATAACATTTTTTATGGCAAAAATGCCTATTCTGGATTATATCATACTATGAGATAATAACAATTGTCCAACGAAATGCAGTTTTAGCTATCCTCTAATTCAATGAAAAGCTAGAATACGAACTTCAACTTGAAAATATCTACAGAATTTTGTACTTCGTTTGATAGGGACTGCAGGCTTTAATTAATTTTGTAAAAAAGGAAGTTAGAATGAAAAGTATGTTTGTTTATATTGCCATTGTTTTTATTTTATTCGGAGTTTCATCTCTTCAGGCGCAAACCTTTGATTTGTCACATACGGATCAGGTGAAGCCGAACAATGTGATTGTTAAATCTACTGATTTTGAAGGTCGCAAAAGTCTTCAGGTTTATCTTAGTGAAGAAAAACAGGCACAGATGTTGAAAGGACTTGGTGGGAATCATGCCACTTTTGCTTTAATACCCGTTGCTTTCCAAAATGGAATTATCGAGGTTGATATAGCCGGTGAAGTCAACGGCAAGGGTGATCCAGATTCACGGGGATTTACTGGAATTGCTTTTCGCATCAATAATGATGTTTCCAAATTTGAAGCAATTTATCTGCGTATGACAAACGGACGCAATGCTGAGCCTGTCCCACCTTCTCCCCGCATTGACAGGGCAATTCAATACATCTCATATCCTGATTGGTCATTTGATCGATTCCGTAATGAATTTCCTGAACAATATGAAAAAGGTGCAAATATTGCTCCTAAA